>Ga0210054_1000001_pt1 | contig 1267083 bp, 1048 predicted proteins | sample CryGeymeta201516_FD_185470 | JGI IMG/M metagenome (GOLD analysis project Ga0210054, IMG submission 185470) | Groundwater microbial communities from Crystal Geyser aquifers in Utah, USA - Crystal Geyser metaG 2015-16 (SPAdes) (version 2) | ecosystem: Environmental > Aquatic > Deep subsurface... | reverse complement strand
AATGCTGGCGGTTTGGGTGTCGAGCACTTTAAGGCCCGGAATGCTGGCGGTTTGGGTGTCGAGCACTTTAAGGCCCGGAATGCTGGCGGTTTGGGTGTCTAGCACTTTAAGGCCTGGGATACTGGCAGTTTGCATGTCCAGCACTTTAAGGCCCGGAATGCTGGCGGTTTGGGTGTCTAGCACTTTAAGGCCTGGGATGCTGGCGGTTTGGGTGTCTAGCACTTTAAGACCTGGGATGCTGGCGGTTTGGGTGTCTAGCACTTTAAGGCCCGGAATGCTGGCGGTTTGGGTGTCTAGCACTTTAAGGCCTGGGATACTGGCAGTTTGCATGTCTAGCACTTTAAGGCCAGGAATGCTGGCAGTTTGACTTTCGAGCTCATTTAGCGCGGTTACGCTAGCAAAAGATAATGCCGATAAAACTGCTACTGTAATCATTCCTTTAATCATTTTAATCTCTCTTATATTTAGTAATTCAGGCTCAGGGTTAAATAACAATATTATTTTGACAACTGAACTTGTATTTGCATTTGTTATGCCAAATATAAGAGAGAGTGATTTATTTTTTTATTTGGATTTCGTTGATGGTATCAAACTTAAGTTTATCGGCAGCAAGCATTAACTCAAAGTCAGCTTCTTTAATAGGTTTGCTATAGATATAACCTTGAATCTCTTCACAATTAAGTGCTTTTAAGATGTTTAATTGAGCCGTTTGTTCTACACCTTCACCTACCACAGTAAGTCCCATATTGTGGGCTATGGTAATAATTGAATCGACCATCTTGAGATCTCGGTCGGATTTATCAATGTCATCAACAAAAGTTTTATCAATTTTTAAGCAGTTAATCGGGAATCTTTTTAGATATGACAAAGAGGAGTAACCGGTACCAAAGTCGTCAAGTGCCAAGCTAACGCCCATTTTAGCTAATTGTTGCATCACCTTAATCGCTTGCTCTGGATTTTTAATCACAGTCCCTTCAGTGATCTCAAGTTCTAAGTGTTTAGCTGGTAATTTTGTGAGTCGTAAAATTGACTCTATTCGTTGTTGCAGATCAGGAAGAGCAAATTGCCTTGACGATAAATTGACAGCGACTCTGCCACTAAACAGGCCTGATTCGAGCCATTTTTGCGCGGCAAAGCAAGCTTTTCTTAGCACCACGTCACCAATTTCAACAATCAAACCATTTTCTTCGGCCAAAGGAATAAATTCATTCGGTCCTATTAAGCCTAATTTAGGATGATTTAATCTTACTAATGCTTCCATACCGGTGAGACGATCTTTCTTCACATCAATTTTAGGTTGGTAATAGACTTCAAATAAATCGTCTTTGAGTGCTTCTCTGATTAAGGTTTCTATTTCAAGTTGACGTAATGCGTTTTGGTTTAATGATTCTGAATAGAACTGATAGCGATTACCACCACCAGATTTTGCGTGATACATGGCGATGTCTGCTTTACGTAATAATGCTTGCTCGTTTTGCTCATCTTCAGGGTAAAGCACAATACCAATACTAATACCGAGTACGAGTGAATCATTATTAAGAATAAAAGCCGGCTTTAAACAATTAATCACTTGTGTGGCAATGGCGGCGCATGCACCTATATCAGGATGTTGATCGACGAGTAAGGCAAATTCATCTCCTCCAAGGCGATATAGGCTGGCATGTTTGGGAATGGCTAATTTAATTCGCTCTGCTACACCAATTAATAAATCATCACCAATCTGATGGCCTAAAGAATCGTTAATACGCTTAAAATTATCTAAATCAAGCACCATTAACGTATGATGAATATCTTTTTTGACTAGGTTACTCAGTGTGACTTGCAAACTAGAGCGATTAGGTAAACCGGTAAGTAAGTCATTGTTAGTCAGCTTTCTGAGTTCTTCTTCCTGTTGTTTACGACGTGTTATATCTGAGAAAACACCGACGTAATGGCTGGTTTCGCCTTGTTCATTGTAGATGGCATCAATGGTTAGCTCCATTAAGAAAAAATTGTCTTTACCTTTACTGGCTTCAATTTCGCCGCTCCAACGACCTTGTTGTTTTAGTAAGTTTCTTATTTGTTCAGAATAGCTCGCTGGATAGCGAGTGAAGTTGAGTATTTCATCGACAAATTTTTCTCTTGTTAATTCACTGAGTTCACAGCAAGCTTCATTCACTTCAACAAATTGATATTTTTCATCAAGAATAAACATCCCCTCAGAGATATTTTCAATAGCTCTTGCGAATAAACGCAATTGCTCTTCTGCTTGTTTTATATTATTGATGTCTTTAATTGTACCAGTCATACGCAAAGGTCGATCTTTTTGATCGCGCTCGACAATTTTTGCTCTATCTAAAATCCATATCCATTGCTGGTTACGTGCTTTGACTCGATATGCTATTTCAAAATGGTCTGTCAGTGCGCTAAAGTGATCATTTAACGCTTTGGTCACCCGTTCTCTATCAAGAGGGTGGATATTACTTTCTTCATCAGGATTACCCGAGCGACGACCGTATTGAGGGAAGTCTAAAGAGCCCCAGATATTCGAACGGTAAATTTTGCCACTTTCAATATCCCAGTCCCACATCTCATCGCCACTTCCCCACAGAGACAGTTTTAACCGCTCTTCGCTTTGGGCTATTTGTTTTTGGATTTGTCTACGGCGGATTGCTGACTTTATAAATAAAGAAATTATAAATAAAGTAACAATCATATATGTAAATAATGCTAATTTTGATAACCACCAAGGTGGAGTTATAGTCACTTTTAACTTTCTTTCTTCAGTTCGTTTCCCTGTTAGATTATTTTCTGCAAATAATCTAAATGTGTAATCCCCTGCCGATAAGTTTGTATACGTGACAGTGTCATTACCATTCGTAGATAACCAGTTTCTTTCTAAATCTTCTAGGTAATAAAAGAATTCATAATCATCATTTCTATCACCTAAAACATTAAACTTAATACTAAACGGGTAATCTGAATATTTTAATACAATCTCAGGAAGACTTTCTAGAGGTGATGGTAATATTTTATCGCCTAATTTTACTTTAGTGTTAAATAAAAATAAATCTTGAAGGTGAATTTTTTTTGTTTTCAAACTTTCTATATGTGAGATACTAGCAATTGGATCAATCAAGCTTATGCCATCATTGCTACCTAATAAAATCTGATTGTCAATGATTAACGACGATTGTGTATTATAATCTTCTAGCGAACCATTTTTAATCTTGAGTGTGTAAGTTTTATTATTTTTTAAATCTAGAATGCTAACTTCTCTATTCGATGTAGCTGTGAGTGTATTGTTAAGTTTAGTAATAGAATAAATTACTTTTTTCCTATCTAATACTTTTTTTATATTTGATTCTGTTTTTGTATTGATGGAGTAAATTGAGTTTCTTGTTCCAAAGTAAACTTCTTCATCATTTTTAATAATATTAAAAACAAAGTCGTCACTATATATTGTTTCTAATTTATTGTTTTTTTAATGTTATTAAACCATTCTGAGATGCGATCCATAATGTATCCTCAATTAACAATGTGTCGTAGATTGGATAGCCAGTTTTTGGAATTATCTGAGATGTTCTAAACTCTGAGTTATTTAATAAGTCTATTGTAAATATATCACCTTCAAATGTTGATATATATAACTTTTCATTAAACTCTTTTATACTGAAAATTGTACCACTGATAACCTTTTTTTCTTTCTCATTTGGTTTTAGTTTGTTTTTAAGAAATAAGCCTGAAGGTGAGCCTATCCATATAATATTATTTTTTACAAATACTGATTTTGGTCCATGAGGTATATCAGTCGCAATGTCTCTAATTAACTTAAGGTTAAGATCATAAACATGTATTGTATCAGTGTTATTTACTAAAAATATATTCTCTGAGTCCTTTGTCATAGACCAAGCCCCAGTACTATTATTGTTGATTTTTTTTATTATATTATTATCTTTAGATATTTTTATAAATCCATCAATATAATTAGAAATATAGATGTTTTTGTTTACTTTCTTTATAAAGGCTTTTTTTAGTTTTTTTGCATCAATGTTTATAGACCCTATGGGAGATGTCATTATTTCCCCATCTAAAAAGTCTATGTTTAGTATGTTATTTTCACGAATGGCTATATTGCCATCCGTGTCATAATCGATACTAGTTAAATTTAAGTTGGATATTTTTTTTAAAACTTTATCATAAAGATATAAACCATCTTCATTTGCCATTATAATTTGGTCGTCAATCAAGGATAAATCATTTGATTGATCCATTATTTCAATAATCAGTCCTGTTTTATTTTGCTTTTCAAAAACACTGCCTTCATAATTTCTTATATAGAAATTGTTTTTGAATTTAATTACTTTTTTTACTTCTTTAATTTTTTCGTTTTTTAATGAAGACATAATATTTAAAGAGGTATTGTCGTAAGATATAAATTCCTTATTTAATCCAATAAAGACTTCTCCATCTTGCTTTGATATAGACCAAATAGCTTGTTCGCCAATAAGTGTTGATATGCTATTTTTAGTAAATGATTCTGATTCTTTATCAAATTGAACAAAGCCTTTATCAGTGCCTACAAGTAAAATGCCGTTATCATCAATCAGTAAATTACGAATAAACGAACTAGGTAGTTCCCCTTTACCGCCATCGGCATAGAATTGCTTAAATTCATTACCGTCAAAACGGTTTAAGCCATTGATCGTTCCAACCCAAACGTAGCCTTCGTTATCTTCAACAATGGCCGTAACGGTGTCTTGGGATAAACCATCTACAACGCCGTAGTTAGTATAATTTAGCAGTAGATCGAAATTTGATTCTGTTTTGTCAGCTTCAATGGCTGTAGCGCCGAAGCTAAAAATAAAATAAACACATATGAAGAGTAAAATTTTAGGCATAATTTTTATACTTATTCTCTTTCGATGCCGCAAAGAAGTCGATGATTTGTCTACTTTTTCAGAAACTAAGGGCTTTGTCAAAAGCATGTTAACAAAAAAGGTCTGATTGATAGAATATTAGTCAATTATTACCATAAAATGCTTAAATAACTATTTTTTAATCAACTAGTTAACTAATACGAAAGTTTTATTTGGTATTTCGTACTATTAATTGTAGCTAAGACGATTTGTTAACATAATGGTAGCCTACTTGGTATATGACGCCTTTTAGCTAAAGACATTTGCTAAAACTGAAATTTATCAGCTTGCTGTTTAAATGTTTTTAAGTCTTCGATCATATTATCTGAACTTAAGCTTGCTTGATTGTGATGTTGATCTCCACTGTTAAATAGGACTAAACGATCACAATCTTTACTGCGCATGTGCGCGACCATAAACTTAATCAAGTCTGCTCTGGTGAGTTTTTCGACTTCCGATACGACCATTTCACGTTGATTAAATTCATAGTCTCGATTACCTAAGCTTACCCAGTAGCGTTGGCTGCGGGTTTTTAGGTTGGTATCGTGTTCCATGATTTGGCTAATCATGCCTTGCTTGGTGCTTTCCCATTGTTCATTCGTTATTTGCATCACTGCATAATTAAAGTCAGCGATGAATTCATCTATAGCTTCAAGAAGTTGCCTTGGCCCCGTAGTAGGGGACTGCACATAAAAAATTATTCCAGGGTGTCTGTTTAACGGTAAATAACCTGTTCCCACCATATAGCCCAATTGCTGTTTGGTGCGCAGTTCATGAAAAAAGGTTGATGACATCGTATGGTTTAATAAACTGAATAATGCAACACGTTCGGGAGTCGCCTTTCGGGACTGATAGTAAACAATAATCGCGCTATCTTGATGAGCAATTGTTTTCTCCCGCAGTAATGAACCTCTTTTATCCAGATTAATCAATTCGCGTGATGCTTCTGCGCTTGGTTTTGTGACTAATGATAATAAATGCTGTAAGCGCTTGCCTAGTTGCAGCGCTTCTTCAACCAGCCAGTCACCGTATACTAGGCCTTCAAGATAAATTTTTTCATAAAATACACTTACATGTTGATGTAAATCATCAAGGCTTAGCAGCGTAAGTTCTTCAGCCATTCTGGCCGGTTCAAAACTTCTTTTTTGCAGTGTCACGGTTAGGCTGGTAAATAACTGTGATATCGGTTTGGCTTGAGCAACGTTATTCCAACTACGTAATATCTGATTTTTAATCATGTTAAAGCGTTGTTCGGTAAAGTTACGCTCGCGGGCTTTATTGATGATTAGAGTGAGCAGTTTTTCTTGGTTACCAGTAAAACCGGTTAAATGCAGAGTAATACCACCTTGGTGGGGATAAATATTATAGTTAAGCCCAGCAACCTCTGCTTGGTATGTTGGTTCTGCTAGGTAATCAATTAGCATTTCAACGTACAGTCTTGTTAATGCTGCTTGTCTTGGTGTTGAGCTAGCTTGCTCTGAGTCTAGCGATAAATATAAATGCCCTTTAGGGACATTAAATTCATCATCTTTTTTATGCCAAATGCGATAACCTTCGCCTTCAGCAACAATGGTTGGTACTTGTGTATTGCTTTTGTTTGCTCGAGCTTGCGGATTGGCGACAATAAACGGATTTTTTTCAGGCAGCTTGAGCTCATCTCTAATGGAGACTAATGACCATTTTGCGATTTGCTGGGGCTGTAATGCTCTAACTTGATAAGAAGTGTTGTACCAATCAGCGTGACTATCTACTAGAGACTCTTTCGCTACTGTGAGCAAACGCATGTTGCTCACCGACATCATACCAAGCAGTTGTGTAGTTTCATCCTCGAGCATTTCATCCATGCGATAGTCACCATAGATAATGTCTTCAATATCGTAATGGTGCATGTTAATACTAAGATGACTCGCTAGATCCAAGGTTTTAATTTGTTCTTGAAACCGAAATGCCGTATCAAGTAAGTTGGCTCGTTCTTGGTAACGCCACGCTTGAATACCTTGCTGTTTAATTAACTCGATGTATTCAAAAACACAGCTAACCACTTCATCAAGTTCTATCAATCCTTTGTCGGTTAATTGTATGCTGATTGAGTAATCTTTAAAGTTGTAGCCATTAACACCACCGCCTGCAGATAAATTATTGGCTAGCCCATGTATTTTTAAATACGAAAGCAAACTTCCCGGACTTTCATTACCGAGTAAGTGGCTGATAAATGTAAGCGGTTTACGTTTATAAAATTGGTCTATCTCTGGCAGGGAAAAACTAATACTGACTCGTTTTTGATCTTTTAACGGTATTATTTGTATGTGCTTTTGTTGTTCAGCCTGTGTTATTAAAGCTTCACAAGGATAGTGTTTACTTACATTTCTATTGAGGATGTTTGAAAAGTATTGCTCAACAATGCTTTCTAGTTTGGCTATAGGGCAGGGGGCTACCACGCACAATGTCATGATATTTGCGCTGTAATGTTGTTGATAAAAAGCCAGCAGCTCATCTCTTATGCCTGCTTGTTTGCCTGCTAAGGTTGTTTGGTTACCTACAGAGAATTTTGAAAACGGATGCTTTGGGTTAACGGTTTCTTTTTGGACTTGATAAACACGGCGAATGTCATCTTTTAATTTCAAACTGAATTCAGATTCGATTGCTTGCCTTTCTCTATCAACCAGCTCTAAATCAAACTTAGGTGCAATGAAAAATTGACTAAATCTGTCTAGTGAACCTTCTAAGGCTTCAGCGTTAATACTGTAGAAAAAATTTGTTTGTTCAGTACCTGTCCATGCATTATTACTGCCGCCATGTTGATTAATGTAAGCATGATACTCGCCTGAGTCTGGATATTTTTCAGTCCCTAAAAACAACATATGTTCAAGAAAATGTGCCATACCAGGACGCTCAACCGGATCGTCAAAATGACCAACACTTACCGCCATAGAAGCAGCGGCTTGATTTGATTGCATATCTTCAACCAGCAGTACTTTGAGTTGGTTATTTAACACTCGATATTGGTACTGGCGATGATCATTTTGGCTTTTATAAACTGCTGGAAATTCAGGCAAGAGGAGGCTCCAGAAAAGATAACTTGTTATATATTGATCTTGTTATTACTTTTTAGCAAATTACCTTGGGCAGTTTTATCCTATTATCGACTAAAGTTTATCTTAATATGCTTAATTCTAGGTTTGTTGTTACGAGGATTAACGCTACAATTGGGTCATAATGAGAATAAAAATATCTTGAGAGAAGTATGCAGCTATTTTTGATGCGCCATGGTGAAGCGAGTTTGAATGCACCGTCAGACAGAGAACGAAAGTTAACTGACAATGGTCGAATTCAGACGGGCGATATGGCTAATTGGTTAGCAAGACAAGTCAGTCATTTTGACTTGGTGATTGTGAGTCCGTATTTACGATCTCAGCAAACATGGCAAAAAGTCAGTAAACACTTACCTGAACCGCGTAAGTTGCTGGTACTTGACGATGTTACTCCTTCCGGTGATGCAATAAGAGCGGTTGATCTTGTCTTGGCTTATGCCGAACAATATAAGGCAGATAATGTCTTGGTTATTGCTCATATGCCTCTTTTAGGCTTTATGGTTAGTGAGCTTGTGGCTGGTATGGAACCGCCTTTGTTTGCTACTTCTGCAGTGGCTCATATTGACAAACATGCTCAAAATGCCAGTTTCGTAGCAATGACAGCACCACATCAAGTTGTTGTGTAATGGTAATTGCGTGTTGAATAAAACCAGTTTGCAAAAAAGGTAAGTGGTTACTTACCTTTTTACTGTCCACGCTTATTTTCTCAAATTAACGTCGGTGAGGATGATCACCAATATCAATCAATACTAACAACGCTGCATCGCCGCCCCATTCTTTTGGTGCTTGGTGAAAGGCTTTTACGTTTGGATGTTGTGCTAGCCACATTGGCGTTTGTTGCTTTAAAATTCCCATTCCATAACCGTGCATTACACTGCAACATATTATGCTTTGCTTAACGCATGCTTGAATCAGCGCCGCTAATTCAAGTTTGGCTTCTGCTTGTCGCATTCCATGTAAATCTAACAATAGGTCGGGTGAATAGTCCCCGCGTCTTAAACGTTTCAATTCATGTTTATCTGTGTTGGAATTAATCCAGCGCATAGGTCCATCGACCGGCATAAGCGGCTGATATATGTCCGAAAAATAACTATCAGCATGAATCTGACGTTCTTTGGTTTCGAACTGTTTTTTGGCTTTGACTGGCTGTTTAAAGTGGTGAGTATCTTGCCGTAGCGGTTTGATATCTGCGATTAATGCACTAAACAGCGATGAGTCTGCATAATTATCGTGTTTCATAAGCGTATTGTATTGAATTCTAGGTCATCTTAATAGACATCAGTTACAATAGCGCAGAACAATTTTTAAGGAGTGTGTTTTGGATAAGATCTTTGTAGATGAAGCTGTCACTGAGTTAAGTACCATCGCTGATATGTTACGTTGGGCTGTTAGCCGTTTTAATGATGCCAATATTTATTATGGCCACGGAACGGATAATGCTTGGGATGAAGCGATTGCATTGGTTTTTCATGCTCTACACTTACCTGAAGAAATCGGCCAGCAAGTTATTTTAAGTAATTTAACCAGTAGCGAAAAACACAAAATCGTTGAGTTGATCATTCGTCGAGTTCGTGAGCGCTTACCTGTACCGTATTTAACCAATAAAGCCAATTTTGCCGGGCTTGAATTTTATGTTGATGAACGCGTGCTTGTACCGCGTTCACCGATTGCTGAAATGATTAATAATCAATTTAGCCCTTGGTTGTACAACAAGCCAGTTAATCGCATTATGGATTTGTGTACTGGCAGTGCTTGTATTGCCATTGCTTGTGCTTATGCATTTGAAGATGCAGAAGTGGACGCATTAGATATTAGTGAAGATGCGCTTGAAGTTGCTCAGATTAATATTGAATCATTGGGCGTGTTAGATCGTGTTTTCCCTATGCAATCTGATTTATTCTCGGCTATTTCTAAAGGCCCACATTACGACTTAATTGTTTCTAACCCGCCATATGTAGATGCCCAAGATATTGGTGACATGCCAGAAGAGTATCATCACGAACCTGCGATTGGATTAGCGTCTGGTAATGACGGCTTAGATTTAACCAAGCGTATCTTAGCTAATGCAGCAGATTATCTTACCGAAACCGGTTTACTGGTCGTTGAAGTAGGTAATTCAATGGTGCATTTGATTGAGCAGTATCCGGATATGCCGTTTACTTGGGTTGATTTTGAATTTGGCGGTGATGGTGTGTTTGTATTGACCCGTGATCAGCTAGTTGAAAATGAATCACTTTTCGCCATCTATAAAGATAGTGAATAATAGGCAGGTACAGCAAACGCATTACTGTAAATTTAAATAGAGGTAGTTAACGCTCATGTCAGGAAATAGTATCGGTCAAAATTTTGTGGTGACAACTTTTGGTGAAAGCCATGGTGTCGCGTTAGGTTGTATTATTGACGGCTGTCCGCCAGGACTTGAGTTAGCAGTTGAAGATATGCAGCATGATTTAGATCGCCGTCGTCCTGGCACGTCTCGCTATACTACTGCTCGTCGGGAAGCTGATGAAGTGAGAATTTTGTCAGGTGTCTTTGAAGGCAAAACCACTGGCACCTCTATTGGTTTATTGATTGAAAATACCGATCAACGCAGCCAAGATTACTCCGATATTAAAGACACCTTTCGTCCCGGTCATGCTGATTATACTTATCAACAAAAGTACGGCATGCGTGATTACCGTGGCGGTGGCCGTTCGTCTGCGCGTGAAACGGCAATGCGTGTTGCCGCGGGTGCCGTAGCTAAAAAATATCTCAAGCAAGTTCATGGCATTGAAATTTATGGCTACCTTGCTCAATTAGGACCTATTTGTGCTGAGACTATCGATTTAGCTCAAATTGAACAAAATGCATTTTTCTTTCCTGATGCCGCTAAGTTAGAAGCATTAGATGAGTATATGCGTGGCTTGCGCAAATCCGGCGACTCAGTTGGTGCCAAAGTTACCGTTGTCGCGACTGGCGTACCAGTGGGCTTAGGCGAGCCAGTATTTGACCGTCTCGATGCCGACATTGCCCATGCATTGATGGGCATTAATGCGGTTAAAGGTGTTGAAATTGGTGATGGCTTCGGGGTTGTTACTCAAAAAGGTTCCGAAGGTCGCGACTTAATGTCTCCACAAGGTTTTGCCTCTAATCATGCTGGTGGCGTTTTGGGTGGAATTTCATCTGGTCAGCCAGTCGTTGCCCATATTGCGTTAAAACCCACCTCAAGCATTAGCGTGCCAGGCCAAAGCATTACAGTGCAGGGCGAGAGTATTGAGATGATCACCAAAGGTCGCCATGATCCTTGTGTGGGCATTCGTGCCGTTCCTATTGCTGAAGCGATGCTAGCCATTGTTTTAATGGATCATTTATTAAGACATCGTGCTCAAAACCATGATGTAACCAGTCAAACGCCAGTTATCGGAATGCGCTAATGTCCTCAGTTAAGCGCGCCGAGCCAGATTTACGCTGGCTCGGCGCTTGTTATTTTTTCTTTTTTTCCATTCTCGGCATTATGGTTCCCTATTTGGGCGTTTTCTTTGATAGTCGAGGATTCAATGCCCAAGAAATTGGTTTTCTCTTGGCAATACTGATGGCGACTCGAATTGTTGCGCCTAATGTGTGGGCTGCTGTGGCTGATCGCACCGGTATGCGCTCAGAACTGATTAAGCTGGGATCCTTTGCCGCTGCGATTACTTACACCAGTTTTTTCTTTGATGGTAGCTTCATATATCTCGCGGTCAGTCTGGCTATTTATACCTTCTTTTGGAATTCGATTCTTGCTCAATTAGAAGTAATTACCTTAGAAACCTTAGGTGATAAAGCAGAGCGTTATGGGGCTATTCGCAGTTGGGGCAGTGTGGGATATATCGTGCTGGTGATCAGTGGTGGCCTGGCAATTGATCACTGGGGGCCAGAAGTATTGCCTTATATGGGGATGATATTATTTTTAGGTTTATTTGCTTGCTCGCTCCCATTACCCGCTAATCGCAGTGTGGTGGTCAATAAATCTGAACGGCCCAAGCTGACATTTGATGCATCATTAGTGTGGTTTATGTTATCGGCAATGTTATTGCAGATGAGTGTAGGGCCATTTTATGGCTTCTTTGTATTGTATTTAAAACAGGTCGGCTACTCTGAAACAATTGCTGGAATACTGGTTGCTTTAGGCGTTTTAGCTGAAATTGTGATCTTTTTCTATTCATCGCGTCTTATCCGCCAATATGGTATTCGAGTGTTACTGGTGGTGAGTCTTTTGCTGACTTCGGTTCGCTGGTTATTGTTAGCGTTTGGCGTTGAACATGTTTCATTATTAATCGTCAGCCAATTATTACATGCATTTACTTTTGGCTTAGTGCATGCAGCATCAATTCATTTTATTCATCGGCATTTTAATGTCAGTCACCGCAGCACTGGGCAGGCATTATATGCCAGTGTTAGTTTTGGGGTGGGCGGTGCACTAGGTACATGGATAAGCGGCATGATTTGGGGCGATGGTAGTCAAACCATGTGGGTGTGGGTATTTGCTGCAAGCTGTGCATTGCTATCAATGTTTGCGGTACTGATGATCCCCAACATCAATGGTGAAGCAGCTACAAATACAACCACTGCTCAAGGTTAATTAAAACAGTATTGTCGTTATAGCAAGGAGTTGATGTGAAACGTTTTCGCTTAGGAATTATCATTAATCCACTCGCTGGTTTAGGCGGGAGTGTCGGCTTAAAAGGCTCTGATGGTGTAGCTAATGAAGCCTTAGCTAAAGGCGCCATACCTAAAGCACAACAACGTATGCAACAGGCTTTGGATGTCATTTTACCGTTTGCTGAACAAATCGATATTATTACCGCATCTGGTGACATGGGCGGGTTGTTATGTCGCCAAATGGGCTTTAGCACTCAAGAGGTGTATCGCGCTATTGAGACTCGCTCTGCTGAAAAAACATCTGCGCTAGATACACAGCAAGCGGTTAAATGCTTACTTGAGCATCAATTAGATTTGCTGTTATTTGCCGGTGGTGATGGTACTGCTCGTGATATTTACGCTGTTGTTGATGATTCTTTCCCTGTACTGGGCGTTCCCGCTGGAGTGAAAATTCATTCTGGAGTGTATGGCATTACTCCGCATGCATCGGGTGTAGTGGTCCGTATGCTATTAAACGGTGAGTTAGTCAGTTTGATGTCAGCCGATGTTATGGATATCGATGAAGTTGCGTTTAGGCAAGGCATTGTAAAAGCGAGACGATTCGGTGAGATGACGGTTCCTGCAGAGCCGCGTTACATACAAGCCGTTAAAATGGGCGGAAAAGAAGTCGATGAATTAGTGCTGGCCGACATTGCCGCTGACATAATTGAATCCATGGACGATGAACTTTATATTATGGGGTCTGGCAGCACAGTTGCCGCCGTAATGGAAGATTTAGGCTTAGCTAATACCTTGCTCGGTGTTGATGTTATTCAACATAAACAGATTGTGGCTCAGGATGTAACGGCGCAGCAACTGCTCACGTTCATTACGGATAAAAAAACGTATCCCAGCGTAAAACTGGTGATCACTTTAATCGGCGGGCAAGGGCATATTTTAGGTCGAGGTAATCAGCAGTTGTCACCTGATCTCATCAGACAAATAGAAAAAGACAATATTTTAATCTTAGCGACAAAAACTAAGTTAAAAGCACTTGAAGGCAGGCCACTTATTGTGGATAGTGGCGACCCTGAATTAGATAAAGCACTCACTGGCTATTACAAAATAGTCACGGGTTACCATGATTACGTGATGTATCAAGTAGCCAACCCAGATTTAGTGGAGAACTAGAACATGTTAGAACAGTACGATGCAGCATTAGAGTCCTGGATTGAAGACAGTGTTAGCCACAGCGACGATGATGCATTGTTTGCTTGTGGTTATTTACAAGGCCATGTCGCCGTTGTGTTAGCCGAATTAGAAATAGAGGCTGAACAAGATTTAGCAGCACTGGATCAAAAATTAGTTAAGTGCCTTGCCTTGGCAAATGAAGAATTAGATGAACATGATTTTTCATTAGTGGAAGCTGCGTGGCAGCAATTACGTCAACGTATTGTTGCTCAAGCAGCATAACTGGAATAGATAAACAGCTTTTATGGTAAATCCTTCTTCGCAAGTGACTATTGGTTTAGTCAATCCTAAGACTCCGGTTAATGTTGGCGGTATTATGCGTGCAGCAGGCTGTTACGGTGTTGGTAATGTTTGCTATACCGGAAAACGCTACGAATTAGCAGCGAAGTCAGGAGATGCTCAATACGATGTTGACACTAAAGATGCAGCTAAACGGATTCCTCTAGTGGGTGTCGAATCACTACTTGATAGCGTGCCAGAAGGGGCGACGATAGTCTGTGTTGATCTGGTAGTAGGTGCTACGCCGCTGCCTATATTTATTCATCCCGACAATGCGTTTTATATATTTGGCCCAGAAGATGGCACTATTCCACAGCAATTAATTGATGCTGCTGAGAATGTTGTCTACGTCCCCACAGTGGGCTGTATGAATTTAGCAGCTTCAGTGAATGTGTTGCTTTATGACCGATTAGCAAAAACAACTCAAGTTAGAGCCGATGATGAATTAATTAAGCAAAGCCGGGACAATAATAATCGCACCAGAGTAAAACATTGGTTGAAGTAAATTTATTTAAATCAATATTTTAGATAATAAAAATGCCGAACGAGAGATCTTTCGGCATTTTTATTATCACTGTAGCACCAGAGTAGAGATATGTTAAATAGTCGCTAGCTCTGGTACTTGAGTATTGCTTAGGTGCTGCTTCATGTTAGATTTAACGTTAGTGATATCCATATAATCTATGTTAATAAAAGCTTGATGAATTGGCTTATGTGGCAGATATGGTCGCCATAGTGATTATTGATAGTGATTTTGATATAAACCTAAAGTCATCATTATTCATTTGATGCCTTGGAACCAATCAATATTTTTCAATCAAGCCTGATTAGGCATAGCATTAGGCAGCAATATTTGGAGTATGTCATGTCGATATTAAACAATCTGGCTCAGTGGCTACCATTTGGAAAAGTACCTGAAATGGACGCCCAAGCGGTGTTTAAGCGACTTCAGAAAAATAGCATTCAAATAGTAGATGTTCGATCAAAAATGGAATGGGACAAGTCGCATATAGAAGGTTCGCTAAACCTGCCCATTACATCGCTTTCCATTAACACGATAAAACAGCTGCAATTATCACAAGAGATAACCACTGTCGTTATATGTCTCTCTGCCCATCGAAGCATTCCTGGAGTTAGAAAGCTTAAACATTATGGGTTTACTGATGTGTATCAACTTGAAGGTGGAATGCTCAGCTGGTGGAAATTAGCGTTGCCAATATCGAAATAACAGCAGAAAAAAGACGTTAACAATGACGTTAATATTTCTGCATGGTTGAGGATGTACCGTGTTGTTTAGGAGTATCAACAGCAGTTTTTTGATAACGCTGTAACACTTCACCTTCCAGAGCCCCCACAAGGTAATAAGTTAACCATTGTGAGCTAACTAGCACAATGGCTGATGAATTACATTGAAGATAGACATCTCAAAATATCTTTAAGCCCTAGGGTTATGTGAAATGATTATTATGCATGTGATAAGTTTTATTTTATAGGGAGCCTTGAAGCAATTACGATTCCGGTTCACATTATTGTCGGTGATAAGGAGCAGATGATGTCTTTGATGTATGATATTTTTTGAATCATAACTTACCTAAAACAGAGTTAACGATTATCGAAGCTCGAACTTACACGACCTTTTCTGACAGCCTGACTTAATCTATAAAACAATTGAGCAGTTTCTAGCAAGCCTCTAAAAAATGACAGTATTGAGTCCGAAGGTGCATTAATTGCTGTGCTTAGCTATGGGAATGGTTGCATTACGATGAGGTATTAGATGAATATAGGAAGTTTACTAATAGAAAATGGTTGCGGGAGTAGGACTTGATAAAAAGCTACCACCTTCGACTCTTTATTTATAAAAAGCTGAGCCCAACAAACAAGTGATTGATTTTACGATGAGGTTTTAGGTAAATATAGGACGTTTACTATTAGAAAATGGTTGCGGGAGTAGGACTTGAACCTACGACCTTCGGGTTATGAGCCCGACGAGCTACCAACTGCTCCATCCCGCGTCCGATAAAACGCTATCAATTGTTTTTATTCTATTGATTAAAGAAATGATTGCGGGAGTAGGACTTGATAAAAAACTACGACCTTCGACTCTTTATTTATAAAAATCTGAGCCCGACAAGCTACCAACTGCTCTATCCTGTGTCCGAAAACACTATCAATTATTTTTATTCTATTGATTAAGAAATGGTTGCGGGAGTAGGACTTGAACCTACGACCTTCGGGTTATGAGCCCGACGAGCTACCAACTGCTCCATCCCGCGTCCGATAAAACGCTATCAATTATTTTTATTCTATTGACTAAAGAAATGGTTGCGGGAGTAGGACTTGAACCTACGACCTTCGGGTTATGAGCCCGACGAGCTACCAACTGCTCCATCCCGCGTCCGATAAAACGCTATCAATTGTTTTTATTCTATTGATTAAAGAAATGGTTGCGGGAGTAGGACTTGAACCTACGACCTTCGGGTTATGAGCCCGACGAGCTACCAACTGCTCCATCCCGCGTCCGATTGACGCTACTTTGATTTAACTTACTAAACTCGCTGGTTAGCGTGTTTAACTGTCTGCTTCAAAGCGGGGCGAACTATAGCGATCCCCGTTTCTATTTGCAAGTAAAATCTAGGTTGTAGCTATTTGTTTGCTGGTAAAATAAGCGAGTTACTGCTTTATCGAACGATATAAGGTTATTAAGCCTAAAATAAGGGAATTTAACTGCCCATTTCGATAAGTCGTTGGGGTTATGTGTTTGAACAGGTATAATGCTGCACTGAATTTTGCGTAACCGATGACTGACTAAATACATGTTTAATTTTTTTGCTGCTGCCCCAAAGGGGTTCGAATATAGCCTTGCTTCTGAACTTAAAGAGTTTGGCGCAACCGACGTTAAAGAAAGTGTTGCTGGGGTGTATTTTACTGCTCCATTAGAGCTGGCTTATCGAATCACACTATGGACTCGTTTAGCGAGCCGTATCGTATTAGTGATCTATAAAGGAGCCTGTGATTCTGCCGAGCAACTTTATAACGCGGCATACTGTATTGATTGGCCATCGCATTTTTCCCATAAGAAAACATTCAGTATTGATTTTCACGGCACGGGTGGTTTCATTAACAACACTCAATTTGGCGCGTTGAAAATTAAAGATGCGGTTGTTGACCGTTTTCGTGACGATGGGACTCCTCGTCCAGATGTAGAACGTGTTAATCCCGATTTTAAAATTGATGCCCATTATCGAAATGGTCAGTTGACTATTTCAATGAACTTCTCTGGCGCGTCATTGCATCAACGTGGATACCGTTCAACTACAGGTGAAGCACCATTAAAGGAAAACCTCGCGGCCAATATGTTAGTACGCAGTGGCTGGCAAGCGAATCCAATTACAGTGCTTGACCCATTTTGTGGTAGCGGCACGGTACTAATAGAAGCGGCATTAATGGCTGCTGATATTGCACCAGGACTCAAACGCGAGAAATTTGGTTTCGAAAATTGGCAGAGCCATAATAAAGCGATGTGGCAGGTTATTTTTGACGAAGCTCAAGCGCGTGCAACTTTGGGGAAAACCCGTTGCAAACTCAAATTCTACGGTTCAGACATTGAACCACACCTGATCTCTATCGCTAAACGCAATGCTGAAAATGCTGGTGTTGCTGAATTAATTGAATTTAGTGTGTCTGATGCACTCGATGTCACACCTCCTGTAAGCGAAGGATTTTTGATCTCTAACCCTCCTTACGGTGAGCGTTTAGGTAATGTCACTGAGCTTTTACAACTTTATTATCAACTTGGTGATAAGTTTAAAAAAGAGTTTGGTGGCTGGAAAATCGCCATGCTGTGCAGTGATGTTGAACTCATTTCATCGCTTAAGCTTAAAGCCGACAAGCAAATGAAAATGTTTAACGGAGCATTAGAATGTGCTTTTAACATTTATACTTTACACGCTAACAGTACCCGTCGCGACGTACCTGAATTGCCTGAAGGTGTTGATATTATCGACATAGCTCCAGCATTTGCGAATCGTATTAAAAAGAATGTTAAACAGTTTGAAAAATGGGCTAAAAAAGAACGTATTGATAGCTACCGTTTATATGATGCTGATTTACCAGAATATAATGTTGCGATTGATCGATATGTCGATTATGTGGTTATCCAAGAGTATTCTGCTCCAGCAACCATTCCTGAAGCGGTCACCAAGCGCCGTATTAGTGATGTGCTATTAGCATTGCCTAGTGCTTTAGGGATCCATCCTGACCGTATTACGTTAAAAACTCGTGAACGTCAGAAAGGCGCTAATCAGTATCAGAAGATCGATGAGCGCAAAGTAGAAGTTATCACTGAAGAATACGGTGCTAAATTCAAGCTTAACTTAACCGGTTATTTAGATACTGGTTTGTTCCTTGATCACCGTGTTACGCGTAAATTAGTGGGTGATAAATCTAAGGGTAAAAATGTCCTTAATTTATTTGCTTATACTGGTTCTGCGTCTGTACATGCTGCAATTGGCGGGGCAAAATCTGTCACTACTATTGATATGTCTAATACCTACATCAGTTGGGCTAAAGAAAACTTTGCCTTAAACGGATTGTCTGGTAAACAATATGACTTTATTCAAGCAGACTGTTTACAGTGGATTAAAGAAAACAGCCACCAGAAGTTTGATCTTATCTTTATTGATCCTCCTACGTTCTCTAACTCAAAACGCATGGAAGACAGTTGGGATGTGCAACGCGACCATGCAGAGATGTTAGGCGGGTTGATTAAGCTACTGTCTCCAAATGGCGAGCTTATTTTCTCCAATAACAAACGTAAATTTAAAATGGATATCGAAGCGTTGAACCAAGCAGGTATCGACGTGACGAATATTGACCATTTATGTTTACCGCTGGATTATAAGCGTAATCCGCATATCCATAATGTGTGGCTACTGACTCATGCAAAAAAATAGTTCAGTCGCTTATGTGTTATATCACACAGAGGGTTGCCATCTGTGTGATATCGCCCAAGCATTGGTTGAGCAAACCGCAATAGATTATCAGCACATCGATATATGTGATAACGCCATACTTGCAGAGCGTTATGGCATGAGCATCCCTGTATTTGTACAGGGTGAACGTGAGTTATTCTGGCCTTTCGATGCCGCACAATTACAAGATTTTTTAGGAGTTTAGATTGAGTCTGGTACGTATTAATAATGGCTCGTTAGCCTACGGTTACATTCCTTTGCTGCTTAATGCAGACTTTACCATTGAACCAGGTGAGCGTGTGTGTATCGTTGGTCGCAACGGTGCCGGCAAATCAAGTTTAATGAAAGTGTTATCAGGTGATGTACTGCTTGATGATGGCGAGTTTAATATTGCCAATGACGTCAATGTAAGTCGTTTACAACAAGATCCTCCTAAAGCTGAAACTGGAACCGTTTATGCTTATATTGCAGCAGGTCTTAAAGAAATTGGCGAAGCGTTAGAGAAGTATCATCAACTATCACACGATGTTGCAGATGCTAATCCTGAGCAGATGGAACGGATGCTCAACCAAATGCAGCGTCTACAAGAAGTATTAGATCATAATAACGGTTGGCAATTAGATTCGCGGATTATTCAAAACTGTCAGTTATTAGGTCTAGACCCTGATAAGCCATTAAATGAATTGTCTGGTGGTTGGCAGCGTAAAGTGGCATTAGCTCGCGCACTTGTGGTTAACCCTGATTTACTGTTACTTGACGAACCCACCAACCATTTAGACATCGATACCATTGAATGGTTAGAGCAATTTTTATTAAGCTTTAAAGGTGCCATCGTATTTGTAAGCCATGACCGTGGTTTTATTCAAAGAATGGCAACCCGTATCGTCGATTTAGATCGTGGTGTGGTGGTCTCATTTCCAGGTAACTACCAAGCCTATTTGGATGGTAAGCAAGAATGGTTACGCGTAGAAGCAGAAAAAAATGCTCACTTTGATAAAAAACTTGCCGACGAAGAAACCTGGATCCGTCAAGGTGTTAAAGCGCGTCGTACTCGAAATGAAGGTCGTGTTCGAGCGCTAAAAGCGTTACGTACCGAACGCAGCGAACGTTTAAATCGCCAAGGTAATGCCAAAATGTCGGTATCGGATACCGAACGCTCTGGTAAGTTAGTTTTTGATATTAAAGATGTTAACTATAATTTGCCGGATAAAAATTTAGTTAAAGATTTCAGTACTACTGTCATACGTGGTGACCGTATAGCATTAATTGGTCCAAATGGCTGTGGTAAATCAACCTTAATCAAGTTGTTGATCGAGAAGCTACAACCTCAATCTGGCGAAATTAAAGTCGGTACCAAGCTAGATATCGCCTATTTTGACCAGTATCGCGAAGCGCTTGATCCTGAGAAAACAGTCGAAGAAAACGTGGGCGAGGGTAAAAGTACCGTTACCATTAATGGCCAAGATCGCCATATTCTTAGTTATCTGCAAGATTTCTTATTCTCGCCAATGCGTGCACGAACGCCAGTAAAAGCACTTTCTGGTGGCGAGAAAAACCGTTTGCTATTAGCAAGATTGTTACTGCGTCCAGCCAATCTAATTATTCTTGATGAACCAACAAACGATCTTGATATTGAGACACTAGAGTTGCTAGAGTCACTACTTGCCGATTTTGCTGGAACATTACTTATTGTGAGCCACGATAGAGCATTTATCGACAATACGGTTACCAGCAGTTGGTGGTTTGCCGGTAATGGACAATGGGCTGAGTATGTTGGTGGTTACCAAGATGCCGTTGCTCAAGGCGCAAAATTTTATTCTGAGGAACCTGTTGCAGATACTGTTGTCCAAACTTCCGCAGTGGTTGAAACCAAGCCTGTAAGCACACCTGAGAAAGTCACTAAAAAACTGTCTTATAAATTGCAAAAAGAATTAGATACGCTTCCGAGCCAAATGGAACAGCTCGAGCAAGAGATTGCCCAATTGCAGCAAACTGTCGGTAGTGCTGATTTTTACAATCAACCACAAGACTCGATTAATAAAGCACTGCAGTTGTTAGCAGAAAAAGAACAAAATTTAGAAGTTTGCTTCGAGCGATGGGAAGAGCTTGAGTCACTGAAGTAAAATATAATAAAACAGGAATAGTTACATGAAGTTAAAGTTTGATAAAGCCTTGTCCCTCGTTGCGATAGGTGTATTAAGTGTAATTGGTTCAGCACAAGCTGCACCCATATATGAAATTGTTAATATCGAAAATTTCGACTTGAAGGGCACCATTGACGGTACACGTAATGGCTATGCCATGGCCGTGAACAATCAAGATGAAGTGGTAGGCATTTCAAAAGGTAAAAAGAAACTTAGCACTGAAGACATTGCCGGCGGCATTATTGATGTTGAAGACGGTATATCTGGTGCTGAAGAAATAACCTATTCAGTGCTAAAGCCTATTGAAGCAAACAACTTTACTATAACAACCAGTGCAAACGCAGCTGAAGGCGCTTGGACACCGACATTTTATAGCTTAGCTGGCACCACTAATCCTACAGATGTAGGCAGTGATGGCGAGTTAATTATTAATTCAATTGATACTTTCTTTTATGGTTTAAACAGTAATGGCACCAAAGTAGGCGCATATACTGGTGTCGAAAAAACCTTACCTTATGTTGGAACGAGTACTACCCAAAAACTTTGGTATTATCGTGACTTTGAGCTTCGCGCTGTTGCTGTAAAAGACGATGTTGAATTCTCATTATCGCCGCCTTATACCACTTATGAGCGTGCTCAAAGTGGTGATATTAGTGCCGCTACCGTAGAGCTAGGCGGTTCATCTGTTGCTGCTGGTGTAAATGATAATAACCTCGTTGTTGGTTATGGCAGCACAGCATTAGTTTCATCAAGTAAAGACCGTATTGATACTTGTATTACCAGTGCGCAAGATACCGAGACTGATAATCCTACGCCTTTGGAAATTTGTGTTCAGGATTCTCAGTACCCAGATACTAATAACCGTCGTTATATTCTTTATCAAACACGCGCATTAGTGTGGGATTTAAACAATTTAGACGATAGTGGTATACCAGGTCGTACTGAATTACCGTTAGGCTTAACGCCATCAGCAGATTCAACGCTCATTTATACCTCGCAAGCATTAGGCATTAATAGTATTGGTGATGTTGCTGGACGTTCACACGTTTATCGCGGCGGTGATACTGATAAGCTATATTTTGATGCAGCTTATTGGAAAAAGGATGTTAATGGAGAGTATCAATATAATTGGGTTAAAATGGACGATGAAGTCACTAACTCAATTGCTTATGATATAAATGATGATGGTATTTTAGTCGGTAGTTATCAAAAGTATATTGGCGGTTATTTACGTAATAAATTCTTCACCTTAGATACCAATAATCCTGAACAAGGCATTGTTACACCGAATGACTTCCAAACTACATTGTCGGATTTAAGTAGCAAACCTAAAGATATCAATAATAAAGGCCAAGTCGTTGGTTATGTTGAATCAACTTACGACAAAGAAAAGCCCCGTCCAAAAGTGGGTTTCTTATTTGATAATAACACCAGTGAATTTGTTAACTTAAACGATCGTCTTGTATGTGGCTCGAAAGGCTATGAGCAAAATACTGACGGGGAATGGGTTCGTCATCAGGTGAGTATTCAAGACGGCACAGGTGAAACGTTAACCTATAGTTCAGATATTAAAATCGTTGAGGCGAACGGTATTAGTGAAGACGGGACGATTGTCGGCACAGCATTTATTCGTAAACCACAATATCAAACAGATCCCATCACTGGTAACGTGGTTGTTGGCGACAATGGTTTACCTCTGTTCAAATTAGATGGTAACGGTGCTCCAGTGACAGCCTATTTACCGCGTATGGTTATTTTGAAGCAAACTTCAGGTGAAGCATGTACTACTTCTGATAGTGTTGAAGAAGAGCCTTATGTGCGTCAAGGCGCCGCCAGTTTTGCTTGGTTGTTTGCTTTGCCATTATTATGGTTCCGCCGCCGAGTAAAAAAATAGTTTTACTGTTAGTTAGCAAACAGCTTCTCAAATTAGAGGCAGTTTAATAGCACAAAAAATCGAGGATAAATTCCTCGATTTTTTTTAACTTAATTCTCAACACCTTAATAAAAAATCAGTCAAATGATGTTTTTTTTAATTGATTTCGATTAAAAAACGTTCTATTCCTATAGCTAAGGCTTCAACTTCACCACGTCAAATAGAAGCCCGTCAATGAAGAGGACTCATGTATGAAAAGACAGAAAAGAGATCGTTTAGACAGAGCATTTTCAAAAGGATTTCAAGCCGGAGTTGGAGGGCGCTCTAAGGAGATTTGTCCCCATTCAAATCTGGATTCACGGTCTCATTGGTTAGGCGGGTGGCGCGAAGGTATTGATGGTCGGCTTAATGGACTATTTAACAAGTAATACTTAAGTAACACGCAACAAAATGCCCTCGCGATAAGTATCGGAGGGCATTAGTGAAATATAACAGTTACGTAAAACTAAATCCGTACGATTAGAACGTCGACGTATCGCTAAAAATACCCACTTTTAGATCAGTAGCTGAGTAGATTTGGCGGCCATCAACTTCCATAGTTGCATCAGCAATACCCATCACTAACTTGCGATGAATTTTACGTTTAATGTTAAGTTTATAAGTGACTTTTTTAGCTTCAGGCAATACTTGGCCGGTGAACTTCACTTCACCTACACCTAATGCACGACCTTTGCCTTCAGCGCCTTCCCAACCCAGGAAAAACCCCACCAGCTGCCACATAGCATCTAAACCTAAACAACCAGGCATTACTGGATCGCCTTTAAAGTGACAATCAAAAAACCAAAGATCTGGAGTGATATCAAGTTCGGCAATAATTTCACCTTTACCATATTCACCGCCATCTTCATTAATGGTAATGATACGATCAATCATCAACATATTGTCTACAGGTAAACGGGGTCTATTTGGGCCTAAAAGATTGCCATGACCACATGCGACAAGTTGCTCTTTAGTGAAACTATTAGCTTTTTCCATTGAAATCGATACCACTTAATTGACTGATAATCTTAACAAGATAGCGAACACGTGTACGCTAAACAACTCCGATCACTAAATAATTCGTAATCTAGCTAACAATTTAGCAAAAAAGTTCAACTCAACGTCATCATCATCTTGCCCTGCTAACTTATCTAAACGCTGTTGTACTAATCCGTAAAGCGTCTCTGGCGCAAAGTCATTATCTTCATTAGCAACGCCAGCGGGCATTTGCATTAGCAATTCAACTGCTTGATCCATATGCTCAATTGCATGGATATGGAATAATCCTTTATCAATAGCTTCAATCACATCCGGTTCAAGATTCAACTGCAAGACATTGGCCTTAGGCATAATAACACCTTGATCGCCTGTTAACCCGCGGCGTTGACATAAATTAAAGAAGCCTTCAATTTTTTCATTCACACCACCAATGGCTTGGACATTGCCAAACTGATCTAATGCACCAGTCACCGCTAAACTTTGGATAATCGGTTGCTCTGCTATTGCAGACATTAAGCAGCAATATTCAGCGAGTGAAGCACTATCACCATCAATTTCTTGATAAGACTGCTCGAACACGATATTAGCATTGAGGTGAAGAGGTGCATCTCGACCGAAAATACGATACAAGCAAGACGATAGGATCATCATGCCTTTTGCATGAATATTGCCACCCAATTCTGATTTACGTTCAATATCCGCTACTTCACCATCACCATAATGCACTGATGAGGTAATACGTGCAGGCTCACCATAGGTATAGTCTCCAGTATCAATAACAGTAAGCGCATTAATTTGACCTACCATAGCACCTTTAGTTGGCAGATTTATGAAGTTGTCATCAAAACTTTGGGCTGAATACACTTCAGAACTATTATGGCGGAAGGTTAATTTTTCGAGTGCTTTGGCTATCGCCGCAGCATTTAACGCTGATTGACCGCAATAGGCTTTTGCTTGACCTAACAGGTGCCTAAACTCCAACATACTTAAGCTTAAACGTTGCTGATGCTCGACCAAACGAGAGCTATACCAAAACAACGGCAGTAAACTTGACGTTTCTAACTCAACTGATTCACTCTGGGCAAGTACATTTAGCCACTGCACATATGAAGACTCAGGATGTTGGGTTAAATCTACTTCATTGCTCATTTCAGCCAGTAGCGGAAAATGCCGACTAAAGTGCCTATCTTCAACACGAAGCTGGCTATAGGATAAACCGCTTCCGACAAGCACGATCTTACAATTAAGCGGAATAGGAGCGAGTTCGTTATTAATCCGATAAAAGCCGTCGTGGAGAATCTGCATCAACAAATCCCACAAACTCTCACGTTGCCACAATGATGCTAAGCAAATAAACACAAAATGATTTTTCGCTAATGCTCCAGGTTTATAAACACTGGATTTATCGGTTTTAAGCATTTTTCCGAGCAGGTCTGCACGGCGAATCGTCCCCTGTAAATAACAAGACAAGGATTCTTGCCTAGCAATAATACCGACATGCTCTGGTGGCAGAGTTTGCTGCCACTTAAACTGGATCTCATCTTCTTCGTGCGTCTTTTTTGTAGCAACAAGATATTGGTTTGACGGTGTATTAGCTTGGGTTACTAACGCATTAATAAATAGTGGTCTATCTACACCCAAAAAATCAGCAAGAAATAGATGTTGCGAATTAATTTTGCTCATTAGTTTGAAGGTATCAACTACTCGTTCTTGACCAAGTAAGATATGACTTGGAAAAAATGCTGAAGTCGATGGGTCAGGTAAATGATACTGAGGAGCGAGTTTGGCACTAGGCAATAGCGTTGAATTCATATAGTAGTAATCTAGCTGCGGCAACGAAAAATAATAAAATGATATTAGCATAAAGCGTCGTAAAAGCCTTAGCAGATTCAATTGTTAGCGCTTATCTCATGGTTATTACGCCTGTCAGCCGCCAAAAGCGACTTTACTAAGGCCAGTCTGATTCAAAAATGCTTTAATAATGATAAAAATATGTTCATGCTGATTAATTGCTATGCATTCAGATGTTTTTTTTACAATTATGGTTTACAAGCAAACGCGTTACTTATATTATTCAGCCCGTTCGGAGGGATGGCAGAGTGGTCGAATGCACCGGTCTTGAAAACCGGCAACGGTTTATCCCGTTCTAGGGTTCAAATCCCTATCCCTCCGCCACATTAAACACGAGAAAAGCCGTTGATTATCAACGGCTTTTTTTGTTTCTGGCGTTTAAGGGGCTCTCCACAAGGATTGACTAAGACAATCTATATTTATCGAGCACCCAACAATGTATACTTTACACGTATCTGTTTATCCAAATATTTACGTGGCAAGGATTTCCCCTTTGACGTAAAAGTCTCCTTACTGACTCGTGACAGAGCAGAAGCGGTCATCCGTAACATTGATGTAGCCGGAACACTCAAAAAATCATCAAGTCTATTGACCATAAAACCAGTATTAATGACTTTACTCGCTACGTTGATGAGGTCATTAACCATCTCAGAGCTCAGTTTGATGCTGATGATTCTGATATTACGTTCAACATCACGCAAAAACCTCATTCCATACCAATCAGAGACACTAAGTTGTCAGAGCATCGTGAAACCACAGCTGTTGCGCAAGCAAAGCCTGTCTTAGCGTTAGATGAGGCGTTAACCTCATTTATTATCTCAAAACAAAAATCGGCTATTAGGTCGCTGTCTATCAAGCAGCTTGAGCATCCCACAATTATGTGGGGCCAGTACGTGACCCGGTACGTTTATCTCCCACTTTTTGTTCCAAAAAGTGGGAGATAAACTCGGGCAGGGGGATTATCCCTTTGAACCCCAAAAGCCAAGCACACCTAAGCGCAATCGCACCCAAGACTTCACCTATGACGATAACGATAACAGGCTCACGGGTGATGGCGTAACGTTAAGCTATAACGACCAAAACAAGCCGTTAACGGTAGAACGCAATAATGTAAAAAGTATATCCAGTTACGATGCGAATGGTAACCGCTATAAACAGGTTAAACAGCAAAACGGTAGTGTGGTATCGACCACGTATTATGTGGGCAGTTTTGAGCGTGAAGTGACCCTAAGCAGTACGGTAGATAAAACCTACATTGGTGACCACACCATTAAGATGAAAGCCCATGTGGGCAGCTTAGGTAATCAATCACCGTTCCAGCACGTACTGCGCGACCACTTAGGCAGTGTTGATACCTTGATGGATGTCAGAACCGGTTCCGTATTACAGCACCGTGGTTATGATGTGTTTGGTCGTCCAAGAGATATTGCATCAGGTAATACATTATTAAGTAGCTGGCAGGGGGTAACCAAAGGCTATACAGACCATGAGCATTTGAACGAGCAAGAGCTTATTCATATGAATGGGCGGGTATACGATTTCAACATCGGCCGTTTTTTAAGTGTTGACCCGTTTTTGCAGTTCCCAGAGAATAGCCAGAGCGCTAACCCGTATTCGTATATTTTGAATAACCCGATGAGTGGGACAGATCCGACGGGGTATAGATCTGAAGAATTAGATGAGGTTATATCAGGTAAGACGTTTGAGAAGCTTGAGAAAGATGAACGTGGGAATCTTTATGTGACAGCTGATGGGGAAACTTATAAATTAACTTCAGTTTCAAATGGCGAGAAGAACTTTTCCATATCATTTGACGGTAATGGTGGCGGTACCGCGCAGGTTGGTAAAACTACAGGAACCGTTAGCTTACATAAAGGAAATAGTAGTACCAATGTAGATAAGGTGGACATTTCTGGCTCTAAACGGGGCGAAAAGAAAGGCAAAGTCCATGAAGCGGATTTCGAGGTTGTAATTGCTGATGACTTTGAAGATGGCTGAGCTGACCCTCATTATGCAGCTAAAGCATTTTATGACCGAAATGAGGCGGCATATCAGTTAACCGATAAAGACTCAGAGCTCATGGGATTCGTTGTCCAAGGGGATAATGGGAATTACTACTTCACCACAGCAGAAAAGGTCTCTGCGACATTTACGGTGTCGGCACTCATAAGAAAACCAAGCGGCTGGGGCTCGAGAAAGAGTTGGAATGCACTTACTGTTCACACTCATCCCGGAGGACATGGAAATCAGGAGGGTTTCAGTAAAACAGATGCTCAAGCAGTTCTTAGTGGTTCAACTGCCGGGTATTACGTTCGCACCCCTAAAGGCGACGTTAGGTTTATAAACGAATCAATCGCCAAAAGAACCAGAGAGAGGTGGGGAGCTAAAGGTGAATCAATATGCTCTGGAGGGGCGCCATGTATGACACCGTATGGTTCGTCAAATTAAGGATTGAATAATGCTAAACACTATAAAAGTAACATGCTTGTTTATTATGTTTGTTTCTACGGGGTGCGCAATGGCCGAAGATTACCAAAGGACCTCAGAGCCATTACCGAAGGCGTCACCTAGAATAATCGTTGTTGAGAGTTCACCAACAACGAAAAGCGCTATCAGTAATTATTCTGGGTTGTTTGCTACATTGATGGTTAGGCCAAAAGTAAGGAATGGTGAATACTGGAAACCAAAAGGGTTGCGAGAAGCTGCTATGGAGTTAAACAGAATGTTGCCTCCAAAGTTTATAAAACGATTTTCGAAATACTATGGTCTAGGAAATAGCCTAGAGGCACTCAATGGCTACACGCCCGACAGTGACATAGAAGAGCGCCAGTACGACCTTGACCAATACCTGATAAACATTTGGGGCCTTGACACAAATTCAAAACTAGGAGTGGAATTTCAATGTATGGGAATCTTTGAAAGAGACCTTCATAAGTTTTATGTTTTCTGGGCTGGACTTGAAGCTGAAACAAACGGTATGAGCATTGAAACTGATATTTCAACTGAGTATCACAAACTTAAAAGTTATTTAAAAAAAGAGTGTGGCTTTTAGATTCGTACTGACTTTTGCTGGCCGTATCCCTGCGGGATCCGGCCCTTACTTTACCAACCATCATCACTGCTTCACCCCAGTTCAGCATCAGCAACAACCCCACACCATCTCCAAAATATTCCAATTTTAGACTATAATCTCGAAAGTTATGGAGAGCCGAATGAGTAATATCAGCAACTTAGAAGATTACAGAACACCCACCCCAAACACCGAAAACTCGAAAGTTACCAATACCCGCAAATATAAAGATGTTCGTGAGCGTGAGTATCTAACATCATCAGAGATTGAACGCATCAGCAAAACTGAAAGCCTAGTCGTTGCATTATGGATAAAGCCAACTTCAATTGACAATTTTTCATTTCAATCATATAGTCAATCTTAGTTAGCAATTGCAGACTTTGAAGATGCAAATCTCTGCAACCAAATGAATTTAAACGACTATTTTACCTATTTAATTCGAGAGTCTGGGTTCAAATCCCTATCCTTCCGCCACATTCAATGAAAAGGCCTTATCGAAAGATAAGGCCTTTTTGTTTGGGCAAAAGATAGGGATTTAAACCAAGTGTTCTTCTTTATTACAAGTAAGCTACCCCTCCGCCATATTAAAGACGAAAGGCTCATCAGAAATGATGAGCCTTTTTTCGTTTAGGCGATAGATAGGACTTTGAACCCACGTGTCCTCTTTATAAAAGAAAGCTATCCGTTCTCAAGATTCAACGAGAGAGCCTCATCAGAAATGATAAGGCTTTTTGTTTGGCGAAAGATAAGACTTTGAACCTGATAAGCTTCTAGAATAGTAGACACTTCATAAAGGTAGTCCGTTAGATATTAGCAACACCTAAAAAGCCTTAATAACTATGTCACTAAAAATTGCCTAAAAATGTGCCTTAAGGCGTAAATTATGTATCCCATTGCGTGATTGCACTCATCAAGAGTGCAATAAGCTTGCAACCTTCTTACCTTACAAATTATTATCTATGCCCTGCATACAACTATCCAACGCAAGCAGTCTTAAATGATAAGATACACAGTAATATTTCAACCAAGCTGAAACTCACCGAGTGAAGACGTGGCAATTTTGGCCTAACTATCGCCTGATGAATGCGGTAATTCGATTTATTGATTTGATTAACGTTAGGTGTATTTTTATTCTGTCGTCCTATGTTAGGACGCACACCCTTATAGATTTTCAGCATTACTGGAGACAAAACTCATGACAAACGTGACAGTGGATGCCACGCAGTTAACGACTAAGCCATCACAAGATGGTTTTTACATGCCCGCTGAATGGGCAGCGCAACAAGCGGTGTGGATGATTTGGCCGTATCGTCCTGATAACTGGCGCTCTGCTGGGGCTTATGCTCAGGCGACGTTTGCCAAAGTGGCCGATGCCATTGGTGCAGTTACACCCGTTTATATGGGTGTTCCTAAAGAATTTTTAGTTCAAGCTAAGACAGTGATGCCTTCCCATGTCACTTTGGTCGAAATAGAGAGCAACGATTGTTGGGCTCGCGATACTGGGCCTACTGTAGTAATGAATGCCAAGGGCGAACGCCGTGGTGTTGATTGGAGCTTTAATGCCTGGGGAGGTCACAATGGTGGCTTGTACTCTCCATGGGATAAGGACGAACAAGTCGCACAAAAGATGCTAACACAGCATGATTTTGAACGTTATGTCGCTCCGCTGATCCTCGAAGGTGGTTCAATTCATGTCGATGGTGAAGGCACCTGCATAACGACAGCCGAATGTTTGCTCAACAGCAACCGCAACCCAGATCTGAGTCGTGAACAGATAGAAGCATTACTGGGCGATTATTTAAATGTGCAGCAGTTTATCTGGTTGCCAGAAGGCGTGTACATGGATGAGACCGACGGACATATTGACAATATGTGCTGTTTTGTTCGCCCTGGCGAAGTGGTTTTACACTGGACTGATGATCAAACCGATCCCCAGTATCCTCGTTCAAAAGCCGCGTTGGATATTTTGCAAAGTACTGTGGATGCAAAGGGGCGTAAGTTAAAAATCCATCTATTGCCACAACCGGGTCCTTTGTATTGTACCGAAGAGGAATCTCAAGGCGTAATGGAAGGAACTGGTGTGCCTCGCACTGCGGGTGAGCGTTTAGCGGGTTCATATGCGAACTTTTTAATTACCAATCTGCGTATCGTTTTCCCGCTACTCGATCCTGCAACCGACGATATCGCAGCCCAAAAATTGCAGGAGATTTTCCCTGAGTATGAGATTGTCGGTGTGCCTGCTCGCGAGATCTTATTAGGTGGTGGCAATATCCATTGTATTACCCAACAGATCCCCTCTGGAAAATAAGTGAACCCAAGGAGAACACAATGACCATGTATGTCACTGTTGTTGCAACACAATTGGCTTTCATTAGGAGCGTGTCGCATGTTTGAAGTAACTGAAGTTTCTATTGCCGAGCTACGTGCCGCCCTCGAATCCGGTCGTACCACTGCGGTTGAACTGGTGCAGTCTTATCTTGCACGAATTGATGCTTACGACGGCCCAGCGACACAGACTAAGCTGAATGCATTAGTCGTCCGCAACCCTGATGCGATCAAGGAAGCAGAGGCTTCTGATGCACGCCGAGCTAATGGTGAAACACTTAGCCCACTTGACGGTATTCCCTATACCGCCAAGGACAGCTACTTAGTTAAGGGGCTGACGGCAGCTTCTGGAAGCCCAGCGTTTAAGGACTTGGTTGCCCAATACGATGCCTTTGCCGTTGAGCGCTTGCGCGCCGCGGGTGCTATCTGTTTAGGTAAAACCAACATGCCACCTATGGCCAATGGTGGTATGCAACGCGGTCACTACGGTCGCGCCGAAAGTCCATACAACGCTAACTACCTCACCGCACCTTTTGCCTCGGGTTCTTCTAACGGCGCGGGTACTGGTACGGCAGCAAGCTATTCTGCTTTTGGCCTAGCCGAAGAGACATGGTCGAGCGGGCGTGGGCCGGCATCAAATAACGGTCTGTGCGCCTATACCCCATCTCGGGGCGTGATTTCTGTGCGTGGCAACTGGCCGTTGACACCGACCATGGATGTAGTAGTGCCTTACACTCGCACTATGGCAGATATGCTCGAAGTGCTGGATGTTATCGTGGCTGACGACCCGATCACCCGTGGTGATCTATGGCGTCTGCAACCTTGGGTCGAAATTCCCAAAGCATCAACAATCCGTCCAGCATCTTATGTGGCGCTTGCCGCTCAAGCCGATACGCTCAAAGGTAAGCGTTTCGGGGTGCCGCGCATGTATATCAATAAGGATGAATTAGCTGGCACCAGCGAAACCCCTGGTATTGGCGGCCCGACCGGTCAGCGTATCAATACTCGTGCATCAGTGATCGACCTTTGGCAGGCTGCACGCACAGCGCTGGAAGCTGCCGGAGCCGAAGTGATTGAAGTTGACTTCCCGCTGGTGTCTAACTGTGAAGGTGACCGCCCAGGCGCGCCGACTGTGTTTAATCGCGGCATCGTTACGCCTGAATTTCTCGATGATGAGCTGTGGGCACTATCGGGCTGGGCATTTGATGAATTCTTGCGTGCCAATAATGATCCTAAACTCAACAAACTGGCTGACGTCAACGGCCATTTGATTTTCCCGCACGACCTTGGCACCTTGCCCAATCGTGAGGGCGATCTTGCCGCTGGTATGGATGAGTATGTCAACATGGCCAAACGAGGTCTCAAGTCGTATAACCAAATCGACAGCATACCGGATGGTCTGCGTGGCTTAGAGAAGACGCGCAAGCTGGATCTCGAAGATTGGATGGACGAGTTAAAACTTGATGCCGTGCTGTTCCCAACCATGGCAGACGTGGGGCCGGCGGATGCGCATGTTAATCCAGCTTCCGCAGATATTGCCTGGAGTAATGGTATTTGGGTCGCTAACGGCAACCTGGCGATTCGTCACTTAGGTGTACCAACGGTGACAGTGCCTATGGGGGTTATGGCCGATATTGGCATGCCAGTCGGTTTGACGTTCGCGGGCCGTGCTTATGACGACAATAATCTGCTGAGGTTTGCTGGTGCATTTGAGGCAACTGGTAGCAAGCGCATCATACCTGCGCGCACGCCAGAGCTTAGTTAATAAGCACTAAGCCAAAGCACTTAGTAATACAGAACGGGATTGGCGTCTACACGTCAATCCCGTTTTTTAACGCCAACGTAAATACATCGTTAACATACACATGATGCAAAGATATCGTTGAGCATAGTCAAAGAGCAAACGTCCTCAAAACACCACTTAAGACGGCCTTTTACTGCCCATCATAGCGTCGATTATTAATGGCAAAATCAATACTGTGATCTAGATTTGAGCAAATGAGTGGCATGTAAAATGGTCACCTATTTGTTACGCGGTAATCCTCATAGTTTCCACAGAGACTTGACGGCGACATATTGGCCGCCAACGCTCAACGGTGCGCCAAGGCCAAGGTCAATCTTAACTAAGCCTTTCGCTGATCGTTCAGCTAAAAGCGCTTGCCCCATCACTTTTTTGAGCGCGAAAGGGTGTCGTTTGGGTTATCGATTTGCCAAAATGTTGTGATCTAAACCGATTCAGTCGAATCACTTTCAATAAAATGGTCGATCACTGTTAAGGGCAAACTCACACCTGAAGTTACGGATCACAATCAAATCTAATTGTCAGCACTGTACCTAGAACAGAAATTCTTTTCTGCACTAGGCCTGCTATTGACTAAGGCTCAAGAGATTACGAAATCGTGCCATTCATTTGCATGCTTGTTGACAGGTAATTGTGCTGAGATGTCTGTAGATAAGTGTATGTACGCAGTCGCACAGACAGTGTGATCGACTGATGGCATCATTTGAAGTTCTGACCTTATCCCATAGTGTCATTAAACCGCCTCAGGTGCAGGAGTGACATGCCAAATGAATAAAACCTTAGTCATAGATTATTACACTGACATTCTTTGTGTTTGGGCTTGGATTGCTCAAAAACGTGTCGATGAACTTAATAAAACATTGGCAAACAGCATCGAACTTCAATGTTACTACGTTGATGTTTTTGGTGATGTCCCGACAAAAATAAACACCCAATGGCAATCAAAAGGCGGTTTTATTGGCTTTGCCGAGCACATACAACAATCTGTATCTGCCTTTGAATACGCTCATGTAAACCCGAAAGTATGGACGCAAGTTAGACCCACGACTTCAGCCAATGCGCATTTGATGCTTAAAGCGATAGAGATTACTTATGCTAAAAAGAAAAGTATCGATATGGCGCTAACGTTTCGAAGTGCATTTTTTGTCGATGGCTTGGATATTAGCAATCTTGACGTGCTCTATGATTTAGCTAACGCCAATGGACTTGACCTAAACGCCATCGATACCAGTATTCGTGATGGTTCTGCTATGGCGTCTTTAATGGGTGATTATCAAAAATCAAAGCAACAAAACATTAACGGTAGCCCGTCTTTTGTGCTTGATGGTGGGCGACAAATATTGTACGGCGACGTAGGTTTTCGCGTAATTCTTGCCAATGTTGAAGAGCTTTTAAAGCATCCAACAGATGAGGCAAGCTGGTGCTGAAATGAGCGCGACTCGCTCATTGATGCTATCGATAGTGACATCGACCAGATGCCTGCTTAGCGATGAAGGGATTTTGGACCATTCGATACATAAAGAGAAACATGAACTCTAAAATATCCCCTACAAGCACGTTAGACAAGAGCGACGATAATGTTAAGAGGTGATAAATGGTAGCCGAATCTATGTCTAGATCCACAGAATCAGCCACACAAGCGAAAACGGTTGCTGTTTTTGGTGGCGGTATTGCCGGACTAACGGCAGCGCATGAATTTGTAAAACTTGGCTATAAAGTCAAAGTGTTCGAAGCCAATCCTGATGCCGGTGGTTTTTTTAGAAGTGCCAGAAGAAAAGAAGATCAAGATATGCCTTCTGAATACTCCTGGCATGGAATGGGCCCTTGGTATAACAATTTTTTCGAACTCATCAAGGAAATCCCCTTTGATGAACACTCCAGTCTTTATGACAACATCCTTTCAAGACCGGTAGTATTCGGCTTGGCGCCCAATTCAGGCACGGCGCATTTTGGTGATTCTAATTCCAAAAATGTCGATTTGGAAAACCTGTTTAGTATGACGACCAAAGAAAAATGGCTTTGGTGTTGGCTGATGGGAAAAGCCTGGTGTTCAAATAATAGGAGCAGCCAAAAGTACAGCAACATCAATGCTAAAGAAGCTTGGCGCCCCTATTTAGCCCTTTCGACGCTGAGCACCTGGAGTTCCACTTTTGGCCCTTGGGTGGGTTCCGACTGGTGTCATGTTTCTTTCCATCATGTGGCGCATTTTTTCCGTAAACAATTAGTCACCAAGTATTCGTATCATCATTCAGGAGACAGTGAAGGCGGCCCGTGGGATCACACGGCGCGCGACGGTTGGCTGCTTCTGAACGGGCCCAGCAGTGAGGTTTGGTTTGATAAATGGGTCGATGATCTGAAGCAAAAGCAGGTCGAGTTTCATTGGCAGACCCCACTTTATCGTTTGAGTTTTGAGAATAACAGCATCACAGCGGCAGAGCTCGCCAATGGCGAAACCGTTCAAGCCGATATCTATGTCCTGGCACTGAATCCTTTTTCTGCGGCAGATATCTTGGCAAGAACCCCTGTGCTTGAAAATAAACCGCAACTTAATCTTTTTAAATCCTTGGTACAACAGGGGCCTCACACCCAAGTGTCTTTTAGAATTGGCTTCAAAGAAAAAATGTCTTGGCTGCGACAAAGATGCGCGCTGGTTATTTCAGACTCAGCCTTTAACCTGACGCTTTTTTCTCAGGAACAAGCTTGGGGAGAGTCGAGTTCTCTGGGGGACGATATTCAATCATTGTGGACTGTCACCGCTTGCGTTTCAAAAGTCCCAGGCCCGGTTCATGGTCTTTGTTTGGAACAATGCACTGAGGAACAATTTCTTGATGAAGTGTTATTTCAATTAAAACAGAGTCATGCCCTAGATGAACTGGTGAAAAAGGCTAACGGCGGCAAAGGCTGGCAAGATTTTTCCATTGTAAAAATCACAGTTTGGCATGAATGGACGTTTTCTCCTGAAGGAATAACATCGGCGCAACCCAAATGGGTGAATTCGACCAATACCCAGCAATATATGCCACAGCAAAAGACGACAATATCCAACCTTGTTCTTGCCGGAGCTCACACCCAAACGACCGCAGATGTGTGGAGCATTGAGGCCGCGGTCGAGAGTGGCAAGCTGGCGGTAAAGGTTTTTGAGCCGCAACTTAAGGTCATTCCACAGTCGAACTTTCTGGTGTTGAACATCCTTGGGAAAATAGATGATGTGCTTTATTACTGCAAACTTCCAAACGTGTTGGATGTTGGTTTAATCGTCATGGTTATGTTATCAATGAGTCTAATCGCCTTTGGGCTTGCCGGATAAAGAGTAGCTTATATAAAACACAAATAGCGGAGGACTTATGCATGACCATGAGGATAAAAAGTCGCATTATCAAAAAGATAGCCTGACATTAGTCGGTGCCGTTGCGCTTGGCACTGGCGTTATGATTGGCGCTGGTATATTTGCCTTGACGGGCCAGATGGCCCAGATGACCGGAAGCCTTTTCCCGCTGGCATTTCTTTCGGCTGCGGTGGTTGTCATATTTAGTGCATATTCTTACGTCAAAATGTCCAATGCCTATCCTTCCGCCGGTGGCATAGCCATGTACCTGAAAAAAGCCTACGGCAGCACTGTGACAACCGCTTTTCATTCCCTGCTGATGTATTTTTCAATGGTGATAGCTCAGAGTTTTCTGGCGCGTACCTTTGGTACTTATACATTGCAGCTGTTTGGTATCGATGATACTAGCTTGTTGGTGCCGACATTGGGTGCCGGATTATTGCTGGTGGCGTTTCTGATCAATTTGTCCGCCAACAAGATGATCGAAGGTGTCGCGTCGGTGCTCGGCTTTATTAAGATTGGCGGTATCGTTTTGTTCGGTATCGTTGGCGTAATGGTGGCAGGTTCGGTAGAAGTCGATTTCTCAACAGTCAGTCCAGACGCTTCAACTTCTGGTGCAACAATCGCTGGTTTTATTGGTGCAACCGCGCTGGGTATTTTGGCCTTTAAGGGCTTTACCACCATTACCAATAGTGGCTCAGAGCTTATCGATCCTCATCGAAATGTAGGCCGAGCCATTATGATCGCTATTGCTTTGTGTGTGGTGATTTATACGCTGGTGGGCTATTCCGTCGCCAGTAACCTGTCACTTCAGCAAATCATCGAAACAAGAAATTACTCGTTGGCCGCCGCTGCAAGGCCTGCACTGGGCGAATATGCCGTCTGGTTTACGGTTGTTCTGGCCATGTTGGCAACAGCAGGCGGTGTTATCGCCAGCATATTTGCGGTTTCGCGGATGTTGGCGATGCTGACCGATATGAAACTCGTTCCCCATAGCCATTTTGGCATGCCCGGTAGCATCCAAAAGCACACCCTGGTTTATACCGTCATTTTAGGTTTGCTGTTGACCATATTTTTTGACCTGACGCGGATTGCGGCTATGGGCATCATCTTTTATCTGATTATGGATATCGCGGTACATTGGGGGATCTTGCGACATTTGCGCCATGACATAGGTGCAAAACTCAGTATTTTGATCACCGCCATTATCCTTGATCTGATTGTTCTGGGTGGTTTTGTCTGGGTCAAGATAAACAGTGATCCATTGGTGGTCGGTGTAGCTGGTGTTGTCATGCTGGCTATTCTGCTTGTCGAAGTGCTGTTTTTAAGGCATCACCCTATCGAATCAAAAGACCACAAACACGGATAAAGTAAATAGTACGCCGCAGCAGATGGACATTTTGCTGTACTTCTCTGCTGCAGGTTAGCTTGGTCATTATACCGAATATTTTTTATGTAAACATTGGAGCTAATTATGTCAAAAAACGTATCAGATCATTTAGTCGAAATGCTGGTAGAAGCCGGTGTTAAGCGAGTTTATGCCGTGACTGGCGATAGCCTTAATCCAGTCAACGATGCTGTGCGAAGGGATGGTAGACTGCAATGGATCCATGTTAGGCACGAGGAAGCTGGCGCCTATGCGGCATCTATGGAAGCTGAGCTAAATGGTATCGGTTGCTGCATGGGTAGCAGTGGTCCTGGGCATGTTCATTTGGTCAATGGACTCTATGATGCCAATAGAGCTGAAAATCCGGTTATCGCGATTGCTTCAACTATTCATACTGAAAAAATGGGCCTGGACAACTTTCAAGAGACAAGACCCGAAGCGTTATTTCAAGATTGTTCAAAATATGTATTTCTCGCCAATACCCCTAAACAAGCTGTCAATGGTTTGCAAACCGCGATTCAACATGCCATCAGCAAGAAAGGGGTCGCTGTGCTCGGGCTTCCCGGCGATGTAGCTTCAGCAAGTCTAGAATCTGTGCATACGGCGAATAAAAATTTCTACACCCAACCCAGAATAACCCCAAGCCATGAACAGCTTCAAGAACTGGCAAACGTCATTAATGAACATGACAAAGTGATGCTGTTTTGCGGCCATGGTTGTCGCTATGCCGTTGAAGAAGTCATGCAATTGGCCGAAAGGCTTAATGCCCCGTTGGGATATAGCTTTCGAGGCAAAATATTTTTTGAACGTAAAGAAAATCCTTATGCCGTTGGATTAAATGGGCTGTTAGGCAATAAATCTGGTTTTGAAGCCATGCATCAAGCCGATGTTCTGTTGATGCTGGGCACGGATTTTCCATATAGTGAGTTCCTTCCCGAAAAATGCAAAATTATTCAAATCGATACTAAACCCGAAAAATTAGGCCGTAGAGCTAAAGTGGACTTGGGTTATTGTGGTGATATTAAATCAACCCTTGAAGATCTTATGCCGTTAATTGATGTCAAAACGTCCACGGATTTCCTCGATAAAACCCGTTCACTGCATCAAAAAATTGAAGCTATCTATGAGAGCTATGTGGAAGAAAAGGGATCGGAAAAAAACATTCATCCAGAATATGTCGCTCATTTGGTGGATAAACTTGCCGATGACGATGCGATATTTACCGTTGATACGGGCATGAGCGCCGTGTGGGCCGCGCGTTATTTAAAGGCGGGAGCCAATCGCTACCTGACCGGTTCCTTTAATCATGGCTCGATGGCGAATGCCATGCCTATGGCGATGGGGGCAGGTTTATCACAACCAGACAGACAAGTGATTGCATTTTGTGGTGATGGCGGTATTTCAATGCTGCTCGGCGATTTAATGACCATTAGCCAATATCAAATTCCTGTCAAAATCATCATCTTTAATAACCGTTCGTTAGCTATGGTGAAGCTTGAAATGCGGGTAGAAGGTTATATGGAGTGGCAGACGGATATGGTTAATCCTGATTTTATAAAATTGGCTGAGGCGATGAACATTGCTGCATGGGAGGCGACGGAGTCCAAAGATGTGGAGCTTGCACTGGCAAACGGATTCAAACATAAGGGACCTGCGATAATCAATATTTTTACCGATCCCAATGCCTTGGCAATGCCACCTACCTTAAACTTTGAGCAAGTAAAAGGCTTTGCTGCATCGATGACAAAATTAATGGTCAATGGAAAATTTGCCGAAATAGTCGATACCACTAAGAACGATTTAAAATACTTACGGGAATTATGATAAAACATTATGAAGCAAGCTATTAGGTTCACCACAATCGTCCTGGTTATTTTTGTCGTCATTATCGGCATTATACTCTGGCCTTTAGCGGGTCTTATTGTTCTTGTAGCCTTGCTCGTGCTGCTTGGATTGTATGATTTATTTCAAACAAAACACTCGATACTGAGAAACTTTCCTGTCATTGGTCATATTCGTTACCTATTAGAAATGATAGGTCCAGAGCTGCATCAATATTTCGTGGAGTCGGATACTGATGGTAAACCGATTAATAAGAATCATCGCAGGTACATCTACGAGCGAGCCAAAGAGCAGAATCAAACATCTCCCTTTGGCACTGAGCTCAATGTATATGATGATAATTATAAATGGATGCAGCACAGCATCTATCCCGCTAAGAAAATGGACACACCGCCACGGGTTGTGATTGGTGGCAAAGATTGCCAACAACCTTACAGTGCTAGTCTATTTAATATCTCAGCCATGAGTTTTGGTGCTTTGAGCAAAAATGCCATTCAAGCCTTAAATTTGGGCGCTAAAGCCGGTGATTTTTTTCACGATACCGGCGAGGGCGGTATATCCGAATATCATTTACAAGGTGGCGATTTAGTGTGGGAAATCGGTACAGGGTATTTTGGTTGTCGCACCGAAAATGGCTGTTTTGATGCGGAAAAATTTAAACAAAAGGCCAATTGGGCGCAGGTGAAGATGATTGAAATTAAACTCTCACAAGGTGCCAAACCCGGCCATGGAGGAGTACTTCCCGCAGCCAAAAATAATCAGGAAATTGCTGACATAAGAGGCGTTAAACCCCATACCGATGTGCTTTCACCTCCCGGCCATTCCGCTTTTAGCAATGCAGCAGGGTTATTACAGTTTGTTGAGCAATTAAGAGTGTTATCCAACGGAAAACCTGTCGGCTTCAAACTTGCTATAGGCAGTAAACAAGAGTTTATTGAAATATGTGAAAAAATGCTCGAAACAGGCATCAAACCCGATTTCATCACTGTGGATGGTGCAGAAGGGGGAACGGGCGCGGCACCTATCGATTTCTCAAACTATGTTGGTATGCCTTGGGAAGATGCACTGCTTTTTGTCGTGGATACGCTCAATACCTACAAGCTCAAACAAGACATAAAAGTGATTACGGCGACTAAGATATTTACCGCTTTTGATTTGTTTAAAGCCCTTTGTATCGGGGCTGATGTGTGTAACTCCGCTCGGGGCATGATGCTGGCTTTGGGTTGTGTTCAGTCCTTGAAATGCAACACCAATGAGTGTCCTACAGGCGTCACCACAAATAACCCCAAATTAGTGCGAGGCTTGGTGGTTGCAGAAAAATGGCAAAGGGTCAGGAATTATCACCAACATATGTTGGACGATTTTTTGCAACTAATGGCCGCTTCGGGTTGCCATTCACTTGAAGAAATGAATCAAAATTTAATTTACAGGAAGGTGGATAAGCACTGGCTTTCCTATGCTGAAGTGGTAAAAGCCCGCTGATTTTTATGAATCATGCCGCTCCAATCGCCGTATCGTTATAACAGAAGCCGGGTCCACGCCTGCCAATATACTATTGGCAGGGATATTACGTACAACAATTGTCAGTGACGGAGACTATTAGTCACTCGCGAGGCTCTGCAAAGCATTGGTGATCTCACTCATCCGCGCCGCCGTGACTTTACCATGAACCTGCGAGATCAGATTACCGTTCTTATCCAAAACAACAATGACCGCCTCTTCGCTATCGGACGGCACACCCAAGGCGCTTTCCATGATCTGTGAGTTGAGAATCCAGGTTTGATCGTGATAGCGCTGCGGCACTTGTTCTTTGGCGCGGCCAATGACATCTTCTTCCGACATAAAGAAGGGTAAATTGACAGCCAGTACGTCGCGAACCCGATATTTACTATGATCTATCTCTGAGCGCAATGTGTTAACCCACTCCCGAGTGGATATTGCGGCATTGCGAGACGGCGTAAGTATCAGCAGTGTCGGTTGACCTATCAGTTTGTTACTGTCAACTTTTTCGCCGCTAAGCGCCGTCGCTGTAAATGACGGCCATGGTCCATCGCCTGCGACAGCGGTCGGCCCACATAGGGTTAGTATTGCAAGTAGGGTCAGTTCAGTAATGTGTCGGGATACTGATCCCCAAAGTGTTGTCGGTATCATTGGTCTGGATATCATAGTATTCCTCTGCTCAGTGGTAGGGGCGCGAACAAGCAGGCTAAGCCAGATCCAAACACAGAAGGCGCAGCATTCACGAGACTCCTTGTTAAATCATCTTGGCTCTCATGTCTGACGAGTAAGCATCACATATACAATATGCTATTGATGACATTTCATCTGTTCGCTAGCGAACTTTCTGCCAGCCAATGACCCTATTAGATTTGCAGACGCCATTTGTGGGTATGTGTTCTATCGAACAGACCAGCCAAATGCCAGCGCGCAAGCTGTAATTATCAGGACTTGCCGCAATGATCTTTTCCTCGGGCTCGGCAGGTTTCATCCTCATCATACATAACAGGATATCTAGCTTATGCTTTTCGAAACGTTTTCTAACCGCTCGCTACAGCTAGCCAATCGCATGGTAATGGCGCCGTTGACACGCAGTCGGGCTACGCCTGAGCACATGCCGAACGCGCTGATGGCAACTTACTACGGCCAACGTGCAACGGCGGGACTGATTATTACCGAGGGCACTTCGCCCAGCCCCAACGGACTGGGTTACCCACGCATTCCCGGCCTCTTCGATAGCGCTCAGATGAATGCATGGCAGGCAAGTACTTCAGCGGTACACGCCCAAGGCGGTAAAATCTTCTTACAGTTGATGCACTGCGGTCGAGTCGCGCATGTTGACAACTTGCCGGCAGGTGCCGAAATACTCGGGCCTGATGCCGCGGCATGTCCCGGCGAGATGTATACCGACACCCTAGGCATGCAGCCCCACAGTACGCCGCGCAAAATGACCGAGGCCGACATCGCTCATGTGGTAAAAGAGTATGTGACGTCGGCAAAACTCGCGCTGGAAGCTGGTTTCGATGGTGTCGAAATACACGGCGCCAACGGCTACCTGATTGAGCAGTTTTTGAATCCGCTAATCAACCTACGCAATGACGGTTATGGCGAGAGCATTGAAGGCCGCAACCGACTCGCGCTGGAAATTGTGGCTGCGACAGTGGCTGCCATCGGTAGCGACCGGGTCGGCATCCGGCTCTCGCCTTATGGTGTGTTCAATGGCACCGCTGCATTCCCTGACATAGAGACGCAGTACCTGGCATTGACCAAGGCGCTTTCCTCGCAGGGACTTCTCTATATCCACTTGGTTGATCATTCATCCATGGGGGCGCCAACTGTACCTGCCGACTTCAAGCTCAAGCTGCGCGCTAGTTTCGATGGTTTGTTCATCCTCTCAGTAGGGTTCGATCATCAAAGTGCTGAACAGGCGTTACGCGATAAACATGGCGATCTGGTCGCCTTTGGCCGTCCGTTTTTGGCTAACCCTGATCTCGTCGCTCGGATGCGCCAAGGTGCCGAGCTCAACACTCCAGACGAAGCGACTTTTTACGTACCTGGCGCCAAGGGCTACACCGACTATCCCACTCTGGCGACGTCACAAGAACGTTAACGCCAAAAGTCATCGCCGAGGCCGCACAAATTCAACACAAGCTTGCGGCGCCCATAAGACCAAATTAAAACAGGATTTTACTATGACCTACAAAAGCATTAATCCTAATAACGGAACAATCTTGAAGACCTTTGATGAAATCAGTGATGAACAGCTTGAGATCAAGCTTGCCGCTGCGCACGCCTGTTACCAAACATGGAAAAACACCAGCTATAAGCAACGCGCCGCTATTATGACCAAGGCTGCGGAACTTCTGCATGCGCATACTGATGACTATGCCAAGCTGGCAACACTGGAGATGGGCAAGCGAATTGATGAAGCCCGTGGCGAAGTGAATTTCAGTGGCAAAATCCTCAGCTATTATGCAGAGCACGCGGAAGCGTTTTTAGCTCCAGAGAAACTTGACCCGGAACATGGCGAAGCCCATATGGAAAGCAGCCCGATAGGCGTGATCTTCTGCGTCGAGCCGTGGAACTTTCCCTTTTATCAACTTGCTCGTGTCGCAGGCCCGCAACTGATGGCGGGCAATGTTTTGGTGGTGAAACATGCCAGCAATGTGCCCCAGTGTGCAATTGCCTTTGAGCAGTTGCTGATTGATGCGGGCGCCCCAGAAGGCCTGTACACCAACCTGCTGGTTTCGCACCAACAGTCTAACCAGGTTATCGACGACCCGCGCGTCAAGGGCGTGGCACTGACGGGTGGTTTTGCCGCTGGCAGAAGCGTTGCCGCCCGAGCAGGGCAGAACCTCAAACCCTCGTCAATGGAGCTCGGTGGCAGTGATGCCTTTATCGTGCTTGATGACGCAGATCTCGACAACACTATTCCATGGGCTGTTTGGGGACGTATGTACAACCAGGGACAAACCTGCTGTGCTGCGAAACGCTTTATTGTGCTCGATTCGATTGCTGATAAATTCATCGACAAGTTTCAAACCGCGCTTGAACTTCAGCAACCTGGCGATCCGATGGACGAAAAAACCACCAAGGGGCCGATGTCGCAAGAAGCCGCTCTGGTTAATATTTTGAAGCAGGTCGATGATGCTGTAGCCCATGGGGCTAAGGTGTTAATGGGTGGCAAGCGTATCGACTGCCCGGGATCGTTCATGCAGACCACGATACTGACCAACATTGCACCAGGCAATCCTGCTTATCGCACTGAGTTCTTCGGCCCAGTCGCGTTAATTTTTCGGGTCAAGGACGAGGCTGCGGCCATCGCGCTTGCCAACGACTCAGACTTCGGACTTGGTGGGTCGGTGTTTACCGAAGATGCAGCTCGTGGCAAACGCGTCGCCAGTCAGATTGATACCGGCATGATGTTCATCAACAATATTGATTGGACCGATGCCGCGCTGCCGTTCGGCGGCGTCAAAGATTCCGGTTATGGCCGCGAACTCGGCGAAATGGGCATTCAGCAGTTCGTTAATAAGAAGTTGGTTCGTACCATTTCGATGGCAGCACCGGTGTAACGGTTGCACATCTAGGGGCTAGCAAACTGAAAATATTAATATTTCACAAGCAATACCCTATATGGTAACGGCATAACATGGCGAACGCGCATAGTCACCTAAGATAGCAACATCACTATTGAGGACTCAAGTAAATCAATGGGGTAGGTGGCTATGGTTTCACAATGCTATGATTTCATAATGCTATGGTTTCAAAATATCATGGCTTCACAACACTGGGTTTGAATGAAATGAAATCAATTCATTTCATCTTAAGCGTCTAGTTGTGAAGCCGATTAACCTTGCTTGGGCGGATATCGAAACGGCATGACGATATTCTATAAGGCTGGGTGATTTATGTTAAATCACAAGATAGTCGCTTATCTGTCAAGACGCCAATGAGTGAAACTTAGCATAGATATTTTAGTTAATAAGTTTCTAGTCTATCGGTTTCAGTTTTTACCACGGCATAACATTCGCAGCACAGGGTTTCGAGTTTTTGTCTGTTGGTCACGGTAATTTGGCCGCGCTTATAGTTGATTACCCCAAGTTTTTGCAGTTTACCGGCGGCTTCAGTTACGCCTTCTCGTCTGACGCCTAACATGTTGGCGATCAACTCTTGGGTCATAGTGAGATTGTTGCTAGCCAGTCTATCAAGTGATAGCAGCAGCCAACGACAAAGTTGCTGATCGATAGAATGGTGTCTATTACATATTGCCGTCTGTGCCATTTGGGCCATCAGTGCTTGAGTGTAACGTAATAACAATTCGCGAAGGTTTTGATTGTCGTTAAATTCATCGAACAATACTGATGCGGACAATTTATAGGCTCGGCCTGCACTTTGCACTATGGCGCGATTTATGGTGCTTTCTCCCCCCATAAACACCGCAATGCCCACTAAACCTTCATTGCCGACAACAGATATTTCTGCCGATGCCCCGTCTTCGAGAACGTTCAGTAAAGAGACAATACTGTCGATGGGGAAATAGACATTTTCAAGGTTTTGACCAGCTTCATAAATAACTTTACCTAAGGGCAGTTTTATTATCTTTAACTGCGGAAATAAGCGCTTTTTTGTCTCTTCAGGTAATGCTTTAAGTAATGCGTTCTCATTTGGGTCAATCATTGATAACCTTTTTATATTAAAGTGAATCATTCACCACTAGCTATGAAATTTCCTATGCTATTGCTTTTATTCAAGATTGCATAATGCTTAAGTAATCTCATTATCAATATAACAGAGTTTGTTGAATCGAGTAGGGTAAAGTGCATTGCTCAGCGTCATTAGCGTCATTAGCGTCATTAGCTATCACTGCAGGCAGTGGAGCCATTATTTTCCGTGTAAAAGCTATTGCATCTTGAGTGGTATTTATGGATATCGACAGGAAATTTAGTGAGGGCAGATAGTAAAAAAGGTCTTTGCAAAGCTGCGTTTTGCTCATAGGAAAGAGACTAAACAACAGCCTACAGCGATTACTTTGAGGCAGAAAGTCAGCGACTAAGGCTGCTATTTTGTGAAGATGAATGGCATAAAAAGGCTGAGCAGCAAAGTGATGGCAAGAGCCATTTTATAGCGGCTAGACAGTCGGCCTCACCGGCGGAGTTAGTTAAGTTTATGTGCTTTAAGTTTAGGTGCAGTCTGATGCAAGGTGCACTTAGCACCTGACTTTTTCATCTACTTATAACTCACATGTTGAGGTGTTTTGGCTGATATTTGCCATTTATTTATTTTGAATATCATCAAGTGCCTGACGAACTTCATTCAAAATTAATCTGTTTGCCAAGTCTTCATCGATATCGGGCACATCCCATCCAAAAATAGCGCGATATTTCTCAATCAAATTGTTGACGTCATCGATGATATCGCTGCGATGGGCCGCTAACTCTAATTTTTCTATGTCAGTCATGCTAGTTCACCTTAAAAATGTATAGATAGATTTAGATTAGGCTAGTATTCGTGCTTCTTCAGTGCGACACCGAACAGATTGAATAGGAAATTTGGTGCAAGCTGATAGTTATTCACTCTATTAGCAAAGCAATGACTTATTGTTTGCCATCTTTAATCTGGAGCAAATACATCATGTTATATACACTGAATGATTTAAAAAGTTTAGCTATTCACGCCTCTGATGGCGATATTGGATTAACTAAAGATTTTTATTTTGATGACAAGCATTGGGTCATCCGATACTTGGTGGTGGAAACGGGATCTTGGTTATCAAGCAAAAAAATATTGCTTTCACCCATATCAATCAAAGAGTTTAATCAGCAGCAGAAGACGCTTACTGTCACAATCTCAAGAGAGCAGGTAAAAAATAGCCCTGACATCGATAGCGAAAAACCCGTCTCTAGGCAGCATGAGGTCGATCATATGGAATATTATGGTTACCAACATTACTGGGGGAACACAGGTATTTGGGGAAGTGAGCCCAGTCCTAATATGATGTCTCCTGGTTATTATAGTGTCGCGCCAAAACCAGATAACATAGATAACTCAGAGATGTCCGCAGACGTCGATGCTGCATTATCACGGGATGATGATCATCATCTGCGCAGTAGTGAGGCCGTGACGGATTATCACCTTGATGCCATAGACGGTGAATTGGGCCACTTACAAGGTATGTTGATAGATACCGACACTTGGGCTATTCGTTATTTGATTATTAACACCAGTAATTGGTGGTTGGGTCATCTAGTTTTGGTTGCGCCCAAGTGGATTAAAGAGGTAAGTTGGCCTACCTCTAAAATTTATGTAGATATGACGCAGCAGCAAGTGAAAGATGCACCCACCTTCGACCCCTCAGTGCCTTTTAGTCTTGAACATGAGCAAAATTTGCAAACTCATTATGGTCGTAATGATAAATAACCTTATTACCTCTTTATCAGGGCTTTAGCTGGTGTGTTTACGTGAATCATTTAATAATTTCAATGTGAAAATATAGGCAATCTCAGTTAGCCATTGCGTGTCTATTGGCAATTAACTTTTATTAGTATGTGAAAATACAACACTAATTTACATTTAATACGAGGGCCTTAGGTGCAAATTACTATCCCTTGGTCGCATTTTGAAATCAAAAAGTCATTGATAATCAATGGCTTTTTTTTCTGACATTTGAGTAATCATATTCTCAGGCCAAAAATGGAAAACTGAGACATATGTGCCCGCTTTTGATAACAAGATGTCGAGTCACAAATAACACCTATTAAACCGCATGGCATTGGCCGCTAATTGACTGACTCTTGGCTTTCTGCGGATATAACATCTTCCTACTGACCAAACCGCGCGATATCGTCATCGGGCGTGCACTGGTCGATAATGATTAGCCCCGGTTTTTAGGTTATTTCAATTTAATCATGCTGACTATTTAAAGGCAGGGTTTGTCTCAGCTGCTAAGTGACAAACTTCATATTTCTGACTCAATATGTGTACAGGTGGAGTGATAATCGACATCTGGAATAGCACAAGATCTATCGCAACCTCATCGCTAAATCATTATGTTATTGACTCAATAAGTGGGTTTCATGGTTGATTTTGAGTATAGATTTGATGTTGAAAGTAACGAATTTCAAAGAGATATTATTCTCATCATTAATTACAGCTTTGGCATGAATTACCAACCTTTTTACTACTTAAATATCACAAAAATACAACTTAAGTTGCTGTTATAAAATAAAAATAGTCAAACTTAGACTAGCTCGTTTTTGGCAGGTATGATGAATGAACATAAGGCGTTACTATGCCCAAATTGTCTTGGAGAAATTATGAACAAATCAATATCTTGTATCGCCGTTTTGGTTTTACTCACCGCGGCTTGCTCTGAAGCCACGAAAGAAGACATTGCAGCTAGTACGAGCCAAGTTCAAACAGATGTTGCCAATCCTGTGCCTGTGGGTGACAGCAGTCAACATTCGCTCGATTGGGCAGGTAGCTATGAAGGTGTGTTGCCTTGCGCAAGTTGTGAAGGTATACAAACCCTAATGACACTTAAAGCTGATAATAGCTTTGTTGAGGAAACTGTTTATTTGGGCAAAGACGAGAAAATTTTCAAACTGACTGGCAAAGTGACATGGGGCGAGCAGGGCCAAAAAATCATCTTGCCAGATGGCACACAATATCTGGTTGGTGAAAATCAGTTAATCAGATTGGACACTCAAGGCAATAGAATTACTAGTCAGCTTGCTGCTAATTATGTGTTGAAAAAGAAACCATAGCAGTGGGTTTATATCAAGAACTGAACATCGCACTTCAGTTTATGGCAATGAAAAATACTCTTGCCTCTAAAACATTAAATATTAACAGCTCAACCAGGGAACGGTTATCAGACTCAGACATGAGTAACTCTTATCGATATTGACGATATCAATTCTAGTTTGGGCTGTACCGCAATATGACATATTCAGCTAAAGCGTGACTTTGAATCCACAAGTACCAAGGATCCGCTATCGAGATTGCTCACCCACTTAGTCATTAATGGCGTTAGGTCAGCACGAATACTAAGCAGGCTGATGGAGCTCTGTTTGAAATATACATCTATTTCAACGCTAAGTCGGTGTGCTTATTCAATGTAAATCTAACTAAGTATTGATACTTAAAAGTGCTGACGGTTGTCGATAGCCCTTTCTACAGTGGGTGTTGAGCCTGCTTCTCCTAATCACTATGCAATCTAAAAGCCAACTAAATACAAGGTGTTCAGCAATCATAATCACATTTATCAACTTGAGATCAAACGCTCAAAATCAACATTTTCCGCATTAGCGTGTAAATTTATTACTGTATTATTGTTCTGTAATTACTATTTTTGATACAAAAAAATCTTTTAAGTAACATTCCATAGTGCATTTATCTTATAACGATGCATTGCCTTTTCCAATTGACTATAAGAAGTATTCAATGAAAAGTATTAACACTCTTACGACAGCCTCAGTGCTGTTACTTATTTGCAGTAGTCCAGTGCAAGCCGATAATTTCTCTGCTGATAACTACCTGTTTGGTGATATCGGTGGTATTCGCAGCCAGATGCATAATGCTGGTGTTGACGTTAGCTTAGGTTATACCTTTGAAACAGGTGGCAACCTAAACGGTGGACAACGTCATGCGACTAGCTATGCCGACCAAACTGTCCTTGGTGCTAATTTCGACCTCGAAAAATTACTTGAACTGTCCGGTGCCAACTTCCACGTTGCGTTAACTAATCGAGGTGGGCAGAGCCAAAACATTAATGATAAAGCCGAAATTGGCCAATTAATGCAGTCAATAGAAGTGTTTGGTCGTGGCCGAGTTACCCGTATTTCAGAATTCTACTATGAGCAAAATTTGCTTAGCGGTGACCTCAATATCAAATTAGGCCGAATGAATGTGGGCGCTGAGTTTGGCGATTTTCAGTGTGAATTTGCCTATCTTGGATTCTGTGGTTCGCAAGTTGGTAACTTTAATTCAACTATATACAACTGGCCTATCAGTCAATGGGCTGGTGTTGTCAAATATCAGCTCGCGCCAGAGTGGTATGTCAAAACAGGTATTTACCAGATGAACCCAAGCTGGCTTAAAAACAGCCAAAATCTTAATTTAGGCAGTCCTCACGGCACTTTGGGGATGACGATTCCTGTTGAACTTGCTTGGATGCCGAAGATCAATGGCTTACCGGGTACTTATAAACTCGGTTATTGGCATGATACCGTTGGCGGTGAAGACCTTTACTACAATGAAGAGGGTAACCCCTTGATTATTGATGGCGGTAAAGCACGCCAACATGACAGTAAAGATGGGGCTTATTTTGTTGCTGAGCAACAAGTGACTTCTGTTGGTGGTGATTCTGATCGTGGTCTTAGTGTGTTCTTTATGGGGACGTTAAACGACCAAGATATTACTACTGTTGATCACTCTTTGGCATTAGGTGTTAATTATCAAGGCCCATTTGCAGCACGTGCAAATGATAAATGGGGCTTAGCCGCAACCTATTTACATGTAAACGATAGTTTTGCCGATAGTGCACATCTTTACAATAATAATCATGTACTTAATATGCCTGTCAAAGACACTGAGACGGTAGTTGCAAGCTATTATAAATTTCAAGTCACTAAATATGCTGCTATTCGTCCTGAAATTCAATACATCATTAATCCAGGTGCTATCAGTGAGAATGACGATACTTGGGTGGTGACACTTAAAGGTGATATCGCATTTTAAGTAAGGTTCAAATGGCAAGTTATTGTCAGAGTCACTTAATTGAGTGCTAATAAAGATATTGCCGTTATATTAAGTTTTTCGATTTTATGAAAAATGAGTGAGTGAAATCCACATAAAAGGATGGTTTGTAACCTTTATCGATGGTTTGAACTATTTAGGATTTTGGTAACAATTAGGTAATTTTGTTACCGACATCATATCTTGGAGATCTGATTGTGACATCACATCTTAGCTTTGTTAAATTGATGTCTGATCACTCACGTAGTCACCTCGACTATTCGAGGTTTCAACCAAATAGTGTAGTTATTCCTACAAATTAAGGAGTGGTAATCGTTGGTCTCCTTAATAAGTACATTAAGTTGTACTAATAGTCTGATTGATATTGGAATAGTGAGTAAAAATGTAAGCAGCCGCTTTTTTACTTTACCTATTCCACTGCAATAAATAAAAAATACACTAATATTATGCAGTTAAGTGTTTAATTCGGAGTTCCAATGAACAAAAAAACTTCAACCACTATTCAGTTGCTCGCCCCTTTCACAGGAGTTTGCTGTCCACTGAGTCAGGTTCCTGATGCCGCATTTTCACAAAAGATGGTCGGCGATGGTCTAGCGATAGACCCCATTGAAAACATACTTCACGCGCCATGTGATGCCACTATTAGTCAAATACACCCTTCAAAGCATGCCGTGACCTTATTAACTGCCACAGGCATTGAGATTCTGGTTCATATAGGTGTCGACACCGTTAAATTGAAAGGCGAAGGTTTTAAGGCTTTGGTTAAGGTGGGGGATGTTGTCAAAGCCAAAACGCCACTCATTGAGTTAGATTTAGATAAAGTAGGTTGTAGCGTCAAAAGTTTGCGTACAGTGGTACTGCTTACCGATATGACAAGAATTATTAACTTAACTCCGACCATGGAAAAATGTGTTAACGCCGGAGATTTGTTATTTAGTGCTGAGTTAGCTGCGGCAGGGGAAGCGGTAACAAAGTCAGATGACATGATAAGCTCAGACCCTATCGTTGTCATTAATCCAACCGGTATTCACGCTCGTCCCGCTGCCGCCATCGTTACCGCGATTAAGTCATTTGAATGTGACGTGATGATTGAAAAAGCAGGCAAGCAAGTCAATGCCCGCAGTGTGGTTGGTCTGATGGGGTTAGACATCGCTTTTGGGGAGCAGATTGTTATTCTCGCTAAAGGCAAAGATCAACAAGCGGCAATCGCGGCATTAGCTGAGGCGATAAGCTCAGGTTTAGGTGAAGAGGGCGCAGATGCATCACAGGTGACTAACAAGGTTAAAAGTGATTTTGATCCTTTTTCCGAGCCGTCACTGCTACTGCAAACAAGCCAAGATCCCCGTCAGTTAATTGGGGTAGAGGCATCACCAGGTCAAGTGAGAGGGCGTTTATATGTGATTAACGCTGAGGTGCCTAAATTTGACACTTTTGCTGATGATGCACAGGTTGAGCAAAACATTCTTGACGATGCGATGAAAATAGCCGATGCCACTTTGGCTGAGTTAGTTGAAGAATTACAACGTAAAAATATGGGGCAAAAAGCCGATATTTTTGTCGCTCATCAAGAGCTAATGTCAGATCCAGATTTGTACGACGATTGTATTATTGAGTTACAACAAGGCAAGTCAGCCCCGTATGCTTGGAGTAAGAGCATCTGCCGCCAAGCCGATAAACTTGCTGGGATGGATAATCCCTTGTTGGCTGGACGTGCAACGGATCTTATGGACGTCGGCAACCGTGTCTCACGGATTATGGCGGGATTATCTCAAGACACGATTCCTACTGATCTCCCTGAAAATACTATTCTAGTCGCTAAAGATTTAACCCCTTCTGATACCGCAAAACTCAATCCTGCATTTGTTAAAGGCATCTGCACCACATTAGGTGGGGCATCGAGCCACAGTGCTATTTTGGCAAGAGCAATGGGCATTGCTGCTATGGCTGGCGTTGAAGCTAAGATTATGTCCTTGCACGGTACCGAGGTATTACTCGACACCACTAAAGGCTACTTATTATTGTCGCCAACCGAAGCTGAAATGACTGAATTGAACGTCATTAAAGATGCTACTGAAGAACAAAAAGCCTTAGCTTTTGCGCAAAAAGATGAAACAGCCGTGACCTTGGATGGAGTGCGGTTTGAAATCGCCGGTAATATTGCCAAAGTCAGCGATGCCCAGAAACTAGTCGACATGGGTGGTGAAGCCGTTGGCTTATTACGCTCAGAGTTCCTATATCAAGATCAATCTGTTGCTCCTTCTGAAGATGAACAGGAGCAAGTCTATCGTGCGGTACTGCAGACCTTAGGCCAGCGACCACTGGTGGTGCGCACGTTAGATGTCGGCGGTGATAAGCCTTTAGCGTATTTACCTTTACCTAAAGAGGATAATCCATTCCTTGGAGAGCGAGGGATCCGGGTTGGTTTAGATAAACCGGCAGTATTACGCCAACAAGTACGAGCCTTATTGAAAGCGGCCGATGCGGGTAACTTACGCATTATGTTCCCTATGGTGGCGTCTTTGTTCGAGCTTAAGTTAGCCAAACAAGTGGTAAAAGAAGAAGCCGAAAAATTGGCGATTGATATCAGTGGTATTCAGATTGGTATCATGATTGAAGTGCCATCAGCTGCTGTAATGGCAGATGTATTAGCTGAGCATGTTGACTTTTTCTCTATCGGTACCAACGATTTAACTCAATATACTTTAGCGATTGATCGTGGTCACCCTAAGTTGGCTGCCATTGCTGATGGCTTACACCCAGCAGTATTACGCCTTATCGATATGACCGTTAAAGCCGCGCACGCCAAAGGTAAGTGGGCTGGTATTTGTGGTGGCTTGGCTGGCGAAAAAGATGCAGTGCCGATATTGGTTGGTTTAGGCATTGATGAATTGTCCGTGAGTGTGCCTTCGATCCCTGAAGTGAAACATCAAGTACGTCATCTAAATCAGCAAGCTTGTCAGCTTATCGCTGCTAAAGCGATGAGCTGCGCAGATGCCAAAGATGTTCGAGCATTAATGCGAGATCCTAATACGCTAATAGCTGTTAAAGGCGAGATCTAAAAAGCGTTGATCACTTGGTTATCTATTGAAATTTCTAAGGTTGTATTATGACATCTAAAACAATAAAAACAGCTAAGCCGAAGAAGGCCATGATGAGTGGCGCATTTTCGGTGTTACAAAAAGTGGGTAAATCGGTTATGTTGCCGGTTTCTGTATTACCTGTCGCGGGTATTCTGTTAGGTGTTGGGAGCGCAGGTTTTAGCGTATTACCCGATATCGTCAATGTGTTAATGGTCCAAGCGGGGGAAGCTATCTTTGGCAACATGGGATTACTTTTCGCCATAGGTATTGCGTTAGGTTTTGCTAAAAATGATGGTGTGGCTGCTATGGCGGCATTGGTTGGATACGCCATCATGGTTAGAACCATTGGTGTACTTGAACCAGGCACAGATGTCGGGGTGTTTGGCGGTATGATTGCAGGTGCAATTGCGGCTTCGACATTTAACCGCTTCTTTAAAATTCAATTGCCTTCTTATCTGGGCTTCTTCTCTGGTAAACGAAGTGTACCTATTATTACCGGTTTTGGAGCGATTTTTGCTGGCGTTATCTTATCGTTTATTTGGCCTCCGATAGGCAATGCTATTGCTGCATTTTCTCATTGGGCGGCATATCAAAATCCAACATTAGCCTTTGGTATTTACGGTGTGGTAGAACGCTCGTTAATTCCAGCTGGTTTGCACCATGTATGGAACGTGCCTTTCTTCTTCGAAGCGGGTAATTGTGTTGACAGTTTAGGGAAACCGGCAACAGGCGTACTGACATGTTATTTGCAAGCAGACGATGCTAGCCGAGCTGCGGGTAATGGTTTTGGTCAATTAGCCGGCGGTTACTTATTTAAAATGTTTGGTTTACCAGCTGCTGCAATGGCGATTTGGCATACTGCGCGCCCAGAAAATAGAGTGATGGTCGGCAGTATCATGATTTCGGCGGCGTTAACTGCATTCTTAACTGGGATCACTGAACCTATTGAGTTTGCTTTCTTATTTGCGGCACCGTTACTGTATGTTGTGCATGCATTAATGGCTGGTTTTGCTTATGTTTTAGTGAATATGTTGGGTGTGGTTCATGGAACCTCGTTTTCGCATGGCTTAATCGATTTCCTTGTTCTTTCTGGTCACTCGCAAAAAATCTGGTTATTGGTTGTTTTAGGCCTCATTTATGCTGTGCTGTATTACATGGTATTTAGATTCTTAATCTTAAAGTTCGATTTGAAAACGCCTGGACGCATGGATATTGAATTAGAGGTTGTATCAACACAAGGAACGGAAAGAGCGCGTAACTTTATTGAAGCCTTTGGTGGCCCTGAGAATTTAACCAATGTTGATTCTTGTATCACCCGTTTACGTATGGATGTGGTTGATACCAGTAAAGTGGATCAGGCGAGATTGAAGCAACTCGGCGCTAGTGGTGTGTTGATTTCAGGCAATGCCGTACAAGCTATTGTGGGAACTATCGCTGAAGTGTCACGCACTGAAATTGATGAAATGCTCGCTTCTGGTGGTTATGTTGTTGCTGGTCCTGTGGCAAGCACAGAAACGGATGCCGTTAACATTACGTCGAGTGATCGCCAGCAAGCGCTAGCCATTCAACCACTTTTAGGTGAGGTCAGTTCATGTCGCGCTATTGCGGATAACCGTTTACGCCTTGAAGTGAAAGATGCAAGTCAATTAGATAAGACGGCTTTGCAAGCTCAGGGAATTGAAGCCATATTGGTATTAAATCCGAATTTGGTGCATTTAATTTTTAGTGCCAATACTGCGGGTATCGCTAATGTATTGAACGAGACTTTTGCCGATTAAACCTGAGGTTCAAGCCATTAATAATGGTGTTTTTTACCTGTAACGGTTAAATCAGTGTCTACGTCCTCAAGCGCCTATTGATAGCCAATAGGCGCTTTTTTTAGTGTGGTGCCTGCCGTTTAGTCTCACTTATCGCATCTCTTATCTCGAGTGTTGAACGTACTATATTTACGTTTCACTCTCTAATTGACTCAAGTGCTGCTTAATCAGCGCTATCATTGCTTGCGCGGCAAAAGACAAATGTTTTTGCTTACGCCAAAACAATGATAATTCCCAGCGTAAGTCTTCACTTGCTAAAGGAATATTGACAACCGCGCCAACTCGGTATCGTTCGGCAATAATTTTTGGCAGTATCATGACTCCTGTGCCAGCGGCTACCAGGGCAATACCAAAATCAGCATGACTGACTCGAGTGATATTTGTTGGCTTAAATCCCGCCTTTGCACACGCTTCAAGTACCAGCTCATATAGGGCATATTCGGGTTCAAACATCACTTGAGCCAATAGATTAAGCTCACTGAGTTGGAGTATTGATTTACTCGCGAGCACATGGGCCGAAGGCAATACGACCACCATTGAATCATTACGTACGCGAATACCATCAAATTCATCGTCAAAATCAATGATGCCTGTTGCAAGTTCAATTTCATCTTTATGTAAGGCCACTGTTTGTTCAATCCCGCCGCGCACCAGTAACTGCAATTCAACGTTAGGATGTAGCTGCCTAAATTTCGCTATTACTGGAGCAAATAATTCGGCGCTGCCTAAGGGAGCTAAGCCTAATTTAAGTAAACCGCCGCTTAAATTTCGCAAATGATCCAGCTCGGTTATCATCAGTTGGCGACCTTCTAACAAAGTAGCCGCATGGCGATAAACAACTTGCCCCGCTTCAGTTAAGCGGATCTGAGAGCCGCGTTTTCCGCGCTCTAGTAATACCATATCAAGTTCTTCTTCAAGCAAGCGTATTGCCTTTGAGAGAGCGGGTTGAGTAACAAATGCAGCATGACACGCTTTAGCGAAACCACCGGCGTTAACAACCTCAGTGAAATAGTGCAGTGCTTTAAGATCCATATTCATAACCAAAAGTAATTCAATCAATCATTAATATTCATTTTTTTTATGAATTAAGCAAGAGTAAACTGCTCATATCAACTAAAAACACCCAGTGTGAAATCAAATGTTATCTTCATTAAATACCCATAGCGCCTTTTTAAAGTGCCAAACAACCTTATTCATTCAAGTGAGTGGTCTGTGCCTATTTGCTTGGTTATGCCAGTGGGCTGCTCAATCTGTTGATTCAATTATTCCTGGTAGCGTTATAGGCTTGGGCATTCTATTAGTCTTATTGTCATGCCACTGGGTACCCGAAAAAATCGTTAACCAAGGTTCAGCATGGTTGATTGGTGATTTATTGCTATTTTTTATTCCGCCAGTTGTGGCGATTACCAAATATCAATTAATACTCGAAAGCTATGGTGCTGAGCTGATTGTATGCATGTTACTGGCCAGCACTAGCGTGTTATTAGGCACGGCATTTATCGTTGATAAGTTATTTAAGTTTGAACGTAAACAAAGGTTAAACAGCATTACATCACAGCGCTTACACCTTAAAGAAACTCCGCTCAATTTTGAATACAATAGGTAGTAGCATGAATGGTTCATTATTAGGCTTTTTGTGTTTGTTACTCACATTGGCAGGCTATTACTTTAGTAAGCGACTTTATCTACGCCGGCAACGTGTTTGGTTTGCTCCGATCATAATGGCACCGACGATTATTTTGCTGACCGTAGTAATATTTCAAATCCCACTGGCTGACTACTTTCAATTTACCCATTGGCTACCCGCGTTATTGGCTCCTGCGACTATCGCGTTTGCGGTGCCCATTTATCGGGAGCGCGCATTGATTAAGCGTTACCCATTAACCATCAGTATCGGGGTGATAGTGGGGTTATGTTTGGGCGTGGGATCATCATGGTTGATTATTCAATTTACCCATATGCCGTCAGAGCTGTCTAAAAGCTTGATTGTTAGATCGGTTTCAACTCCGTTTGCGATAGAGGCCACGAGCGCATTTGGTGGCATACCGGAATTAACCGCGATGTTAGTTTTAGTGACAGGTATTATGGGCATGCTGATTTGCGATCCCCTTTTTAAAGCTGCGAACATAAAAAGCAGCTTAGCCAGAGGGATTTCTTTAGGTGCATCAGCACATGGCGCTGGAGCGGCTAAAGCGAATCAAATTGGCCGGGAAGAAGGCGTTATCGCCAGTTTAACCATGATTTTTACCGGTATTGCCATGGTCATTACCGCGCCCTTATTTGCATTGCTTTTTTAATCGCGAGTGTTTGGCTTTGTATATTGAAATCACAACAGCCCAAACCGTAGGCTTACAGGTCGTACTAGCTAGTGATTTTATGGAGTCTAAATGTAAATTGATGATTCCCCAGAGCATAGGGTTAGCCCGATAAAAGCCATAATACAAATGTCGAGTTTATTAGCTTATCGGGCTCCGAATTACTTGATGTCAATTGGAAGCGTGATGGTCATCATGGTTCACAAAAAAGTAATCTTGTATCTGTGTAGTTAATTAATATGACCTTAAGCCTCATTTAAATCATGGGGCTTTTTTGTTTGTTGCTAAGACATTCGGGTAACTGTGTGCTGGTCGTTAATCGCTTAATCGCTTAATCGCTTAATCGCTTAATGGCCAGTGGTGCATATCGTGGCCATATGGCGATATCGCTGGCATGACAAACGATAATCAATATTCCAAAAACGCTGGGCTATCAATAAAGGTGTTGAGTGGGTTGCTCCATAGTCAGACAACTTTATATTATTACTGCCTATCGTTATAGTGTGACGCAATAGTTGTATTTTAGTCGTAACTATTGATGGTACTATTTATTGTTAAGCTGCTCAGTAAAAACTAGATGGATGACTATGTTAAACGTTACCTCATTCTGATGTATCATTGACCACAGTGCGGCAAAATATATTGTTAATAATTAGTCGTATACGTGTTTAGTGCTTACGAGTGTTGTCTGGATATAGGATTTATGTGATGTGGTTTCAACGAGAGATAACACTTAAGCCTCACCGGCGTGGATTTCATTTAATCACCGATGAAGTGATTGCGAAGCTACCACAGCTAAGAGATATCAAGGTTGGCTTATTGCATGTGTTTATTCAACATACTTCGGCATCACTGGCCATTAACGAAAATGCCGATCCGACAGTGCGTGGTGATATGGAGCGACATTTTAATGTGCTAGTACCAGAAGGTGCGCCATACTTTGAGCATACTTTTGAAGGGGCAGATGATATGCCTGCTCATATCAAGTCGACCTTGATTGGTTCTAGTCAGTCTATTCCAATTACCAACGGACGATTGAACCTCGGTCTCTGGCAAGGGTTATATTTATGCGAGCATCGTGATCATGCTGCGGCGCGCACGATAATTGCGACGCTTCAAGGTGAATGATTATAAAGGTTAAATTGTAATGCTTAGGTAACAAAGCTGTTTGTTTTATATGCATCTTTTGCGGTCAATGGTGACTTTGCTTGTGTAAGTAAATGTAAAGATGTTAAATTCATTCAGATAAGTGAGATGAAATGAATGTAACTTTTAGCTGCGAAATATTGATATAATATATTTGCAAATAAATGTTTTATATATAAAAAATGGCCCTAAAATTCAAAAATGAATTACGCATAATAATAGGTGGGTTAACGTGATATCTGTATATTTGGTTGACGACCATGAACTCGTGAGAACGGGGATCCGTCGTATTTTGGAAGATGAACGCGGTATTAAAGTCATCGGTGAAGCGCCAGATGGAGAAACAGCAGTACAGTGGTCTCGACAGAATGAAGCTGATGTCATTTTAATGGACATGAATATGCCAGGTATGGGCGGCTTAGAAGCTACCCGTAAAATTTTACGTTATCAACCAGATGCTAAAATTATCGTGTTAACGGTGCAGACTGAAGACCCATTTCCGACCAAAGTGATGCAGGCGGGAGCTTCTGGTTATTTGACCAAAGGGTCAACATCACCTGAAGTGTTGCGTGCTATTACTCAAGTGGCCCGTGGTCAGCGGTATTTATCGCCTGAAATTGCTCAGCAAATGGCGTTGAGCCAATTTAATCACTCTGATGAGAACCCATTTAGCAGTTTGTCTGAACGTGAATTACAAATCATGATGATGATTACTAATGGCGAGAAGGTGAATGACATTTCTGAAAAATTAAATTTAAGCCCGAAAACCGTCAATAGCTATCGTTATCGGTTATTCGCTAAGCTTGGGATCGGCGGTGACGTTGAGTTAACCCGTTTAGCTATCCGTTACAAAATGCTTGATACAGGTTCATTTTAGTCAGGAATAGTGTATTCCTCGCAACGCATTAAGTAGCTTTAATCATGTCCAGTGGTTTTAACGCCAAATCTTTTTTAAAAAATGTTACCTCAGCACCTGGTGTTTATCGTATGTACGATAAGCGCCAGCAGGTTATTTATGTTGGTAAGGCCAAAGATCTCAAAAAACGCCTGACTTCTTATTTTCGAGCTAACATTGCCAATGTAAAAACCCAAGCATTGGTCTCGCATATCGATCATATTGATGTAACCGTTACGCACAGCGAAACCGATGCGTTATTGCTTGAAAACGATTACATCAAACAGTACATGCCTAAATACAATGTGTTGCTGCGTGATGATAAGTCTTATCCGTATATTTTATTGAGCGGCCATAAGCATCCTCGATTGGCATATCATCGCGGTCCAAAGCGTGAAAAAGGCCATTATTTTGGTCCTTATCCCAATGGCGGCGCAGTGCGTGAAAGTTTGCACTTAATGCAAAAATTGTTTCCTATCCGCCAGTGTGATGACTTGTACTATAAATCGCGTTCTCGTCCTTGCTTACAGTATCAACTGGATCGTTGCAGTGCCCCTTGTGTGGGGATTGTCAGTGATGAGGAATACAGTGAGCAGGTCAAATTAGCCAGTTTATTTTTACGCGGCAAAGACAAGCAAGTGATATCTCAGCTGGTGGCGAAAATGGAAACCGCTGCAATTGAGATGGAATACGAACGAGCGGCTCAGTATCGTGACCAAATTACCGCATTAAGGCGTGTAGCAGAGCAGCAAGAAGTGTCTAATCATAAAGGTGATATGGATGTCATTGGTGTCGATTACGCCTCTGGTATTGCCTGTTTTCATCTATTGTTCATTCGCGACGGTAAAATCTTTGGCAGTCGTAGTTATTATCCTTCTGTACCAGCAGAAACTGAAATCGAAGAAGTGCTGTCGTCATTTTTAGGTCAGTTTTATTTAAACGCGGATATCCAGCGCACTATTCCTAAAGAAGTCATTCTCAGCCATCACTTTGATGGCATAAAAGAGTTGGAAGCATCGATAGAGCATGCACTGGATAAAAAGTTTGAGTTAAAAACCCAAGTGCGCGGCGACAGAGCTAATTTCTTACGCTTAGCGATGACCAATGCGAGTAATGCTGTTGCCACCAGGTTGTCGCATAAAAACACGGTTGAGCAACGATTCCAATTGCTTGAAGAGGCACTTGAGCTTAATGAGCCGATTAAGCGAATGGAATGTTTTGATATTAGCCACACTATGGGCGAAAGCACGGTTGCCTCCTGTGTGGTGTTTAATCGTGAAGGGCCACATAAAGCCGATTATCGCCGCTACAACATTACCGGCATCACGGGGGGAGATGATTATGCCGCGATGGAACAAGCAATCAGTCGTCGCTTCGACAAAATTGATAATAATGGCAAAATACCTGACTTAGTGTTTATTGATGGTGGTATTGGTCAATTAAGAGTGGCGCAAACGATTGTCGATGAGAAGTGTGTCAATATCGACCATCCACCGTTACTCATTTGCGTGACCAAAGGTGAGGGCCGTAAAGCAGGGCTTGAAACCTTTATAGTTGGTGGCAGTGAGCAAAGTTTTGATATTGCGAGTGATTCACCAGCATTTCATTTAATGTTGCATATTCGTGATGAGTCCCATCGCTTTGCGATTACCGGACACCGTAATAAACGTCAGAAAACGCGTAACACCTCAACCTTAGAATCTATCGCCGGCGTCGGGCCTAAAAGACGTAAAGCTTTGTTGCAACATTTAGGTGGAATACAAGAGGTGAAGGGCGCTAGCGTGGCAGAATTGACAAAAGTTCCCGGAATTAGCTTAGAAATGGCACAAACAATTCATGATGCATTGCGAGGGGGCTAAAATTAAGGCAAGATTGGCGCTGCTTCTGACAAATTGGTCTTTTTATGCCGTTTAATTTACCTATTGCACTGACATTATTCCGTATTGCTTTGTTACCTGTATTCATCGCGGTTTTCTATTTACCATATTCATGGGCACCATTTGTTTCGGCATTTATTTTTTGGCTGGCCGCTTTGACCGATTGGTTGGACGGCTACGCTGCTCGTAAACTCGGGCAATTAACCCGATTTGGGGCTTTTTTAGATCCTGTAGCTGATAAAGTGATGGTGTCGACAGCATTAGTGTTGTTGGTTCAGCAAAATGACAATGTGTATTTAACCTTAGCCGCATTGTTTATGATTGGCCGCGAAATTGTTATTTCAGCCTTGCGTGAATGGATGGCTGAAATAGGTAAACGCGGTGTTGTTGCGGTGTCTTGGATCGGTAAATACAAAACAGCCACGCAAATGATCGCCATTATTGGATTAATTTGGAAGCCTACACCTTGGTTAACTGATGTGGCTTATGGGTTGTTTTATATTGCAGCAGCGCTGACGTTCTGGTCGATGATGAGTTACATTTCAGCAGCTTGGAAAGATTTAACAGCAGAATAGCGTAATAATAGTTCAATAAGATTATTTAGTGTGCAAACAGTCAAAAATGCATAAATCAATAATTGACACACGAGGTTAATTCGGTAGAATGCCACCCCGTAGACAAGTGATGAGTCAACAACAAGCCCTAGGGTACGATGTTAACCAACACGATTTATGAATAGTTAGCTCAGTTAGATAGGTTGAAAAACGATACCTTTCTTTTTGATGTAATGAAGCATAAAAATGATTGAATACGCGACATTAGCTCAGTTGGTAGAGCGATACCTTGCCAAGGTATAGGTCATCGGTTCGAACCCGATATGTCGCTCCAATTTCTTATCTTATCCGATGGATTTGAATTTGGTTAAAGATGGCGCGATGGCAGAATGGCTATGCTACGGATTGCAAATCCGTCTATCTCGGTTCGACTCCGGGTCGCGCCTCCACAAAATTGCGTTTAATGGTTACTTTTAGTAGCGGTTAAAACAACACTTTGCCCGAGTGGTGGAATCGGTAGACACAAGGGATTTAAAATCCCTCGCTGAATAAGCGTGCCGGTTCAAGTCCGGCCTCGGGTACCATTATTTATAGTAAGAAATTACATACGTAAGTATGGTGTAAAAAAGCCTCAACATTAGTTGGGGCTTTTTTACGTCTGCAATTTGGCTTATATATTCAAAGGTAAGAAGATATAAGCAGAGAAGATAAAATCCCTCGCGCTCTGGTTGAACATCAGGCGTACAGGCGCAAGTCCGGCCTCGGGTACCATTATAATCTCTAGCAATAGAGAGTGGTGTAAAGAAGCCTCAACATTAGTTGGGGCTTTTTTACGTCTGCAATTTGGCTTATATATTCAAAGGTAAGAAGATATAAGCGGAGAAGATAAAATCCCTCGCGCTCTGGTTGAACATCAGGCGTGCCGGTTCAAGTCCGGCCTCGGGTACCATCATTTACATACGTAAGTATGGTGTAAAAAAGCCTCAACATTAGTTGGGGCTTTTTTACGTCTGCAATTTGGCTCATATATTCAAAGGTAAGAAGATATAAGCAGAGAAGATAAAATCCCTCGCGCTCTGGTTGAACATCAGGCGTGCCGGTTCAAGTCCGGCCTCGGGTACCATTATAATCTCTAGCAATAGAGAGTGGTGTAAAAAAGCCTCAACATTAGTTGGGGCTTTTTTACGTCTGCAATTTGGCTTATATATTCAAAGGTAAGAAGATATAAGCAGAGAAGATAAAATCCCTCGCGCTCTGGTTGAACATCAGGCGTGCCGGTTCAAGTTCGGCCTCGGTTACCATTATAATCTCTAGCAATAGAGAGTGGTGTAAAGAAGCCTCAACATTAGTTGGGGCTTTTTTACGTCTGCAATTTGGCTTATATATTCAAAGGTAAGAAGATACAAGCAGAGAAGATAAAATCCCTCGCGCTCTGGTTGAACATCAGGCGTGCCGGTTCAAGTCCGGCTTCGGGTACCATTATAATCTCTAGCAATAGAGACTGGTGTGTCGAGAACCTAGATACTAGAGCGGACTTCGTCCTGCTAGTTCGCTACGCGGCTATAAGCGCGGGTGATTCGGAAAGTTGGTAGGTTCTTTGATTTCACAATTAGCACAGTGATATTTATGTATGATGTGACCATAGAATGTTAGTTACATGTCATTTTCTTCAACGTCCTCAAGTTCAGAATTGAATCTCACTTTTTACAAGCAAGGTATGTAACACATTTGTGCCCGAAGTTTTTTGGCCTTCGAATGAAGGTTTGGCATTTTTTATGTTTGGTTGAGTCGTGTTTAGCTGAGTGGGTATTGGTTAAATGGGTTTGAAGCTTGTACCTTCATTGTCGTCAATCACTTGCAGTGGGCTCATGTGCAGATACTGCTTCGGGATGCTTTACGCCATCCGTGGCCGCTTAACGAAAACGTCCCTGTTTTCGATACCCTCAGTCGTATCTACACTGGATCATTCTATTTCTTCGATTTAGCTTCATTTGGTACGAATGTTAAGTTAACAGCGAACTTGGTTTTGCCCCAAAGTTGGTTAGGCTATGACCTGCGGCCACCAACGTCGTGGCGCTTCGCCCACACCAGACCAAGAGGAAATCAACGGCTATTCCCTCTTGGAGCTCCCAGCCGCCCCGCAACATTTTCGCGATTTACAAAACAACAGCTGCGAAAAGGTCGCCATGGGGATTGATCCAGCTTTTGACCGCACTTGACTTCTGCCTCAGCCTTATTCGAAAATGCTAACGCTTCCGATGGTACATCCTGTACCGCGAAAGCTAGCGGGCCATCCATGGCCAGCTCACGCTATTTTCTTCAACGGCCTCAAGTTCAGAGTTCAATTTGTCCATTTTCAATTAAGTAGGCAAACTCATTTATGCCCCATTCCTTCTTACATACTAGTAAACACTTACGACACAAAAGTGTTGTTTGACTTACTTTTTATAATTACACTAACTTGTCTATTGAGTTAGGGTTATATAAGTTTAGTGGATGTGATATTGCTATTGTGGTTCCTGTTACTCCTTTATTTCTATTGATAGATAAGAATACGGCCTGATATGAAAAAATATAATGGTAATAAATTTTCGTGTGAGTTTGTAATTGATGATTGTAAATTCTTTGGCGAAATAACATTCGATGGCATAAATACAAAAGCAGAGATATGGTCTAGTGAACCAATTGTAATTAATCGTGTAAGTGACAATATATATGGCCTTATATATGATGGAATGAAATATATTACACTTATGGACTCTATATTTTTATCCAAAAATGGCGTATCTACTGCTAGACAGAGTGATAAATATGTTCGAAGATATAATAGTATTATACACCCAAGGTTTGTTGCTATAGGTTCTGAGTGGCTTGAAAATACGACTAGTGTAGAAGACGTATGGTTTTCTACTGATAAACTTGAGAAGATATTTCATGACCATCACGCATATAGACCTGTGATTCACGTTGATGAAAGTTTAGTTAATAATTTGATTAAACGAGACCTAGAATATTCAGAGAGTAAATACGGTTTTCAAGCTAATATTAATGATCATATTGTTAATAAATATCACGATATAGGTACTCCTCCTTCTGTCTATATATACACTGGGAGTAAAGAAATACTCTCATTTAAAACCGGTCTTGGTGAATTTTCTTTATACCATATTGAAGGCCAAACTTCATATGGTGGTAGCGGGATAAAATCTGATATATCGACGCAATTTCATATATCTTTAAATGAGTCTGCTAGTGTGCAAAAAATAATTTATGAATGTTGGAAGGTTCATAATTTTATTAAGCTTCTCAGCGGCAAAGAAGACTATTTATCAAAAATAAGCATTCACATAAAAGGAGATGAGAAAGGTGGTTATTTCGAGATTTATGTATCAACTGATGCTGTAGAATACTCAGATGAGCATTTTGATTCATTACTTAATGCTAAAATGGAGAAAGGCTATTTAAATGGAATATTTCAAAAATGGTTTGATAGGCATGAGGATTGGAAGGATGCAAGAAATCAATTATGCCATACATACTCTTCCAATAATTATAATGTTGACAGAGTAGTTAAATGCGCTAATATTTTTGATTTAATTCTAGATAAGTCCAAGGTTAACTTACCTGAAGATATTAAAGAGGCGAAGATTCAAGCTCGTAAAATTTTTAAGGCATTACCTGATAGTTTAGAAAAAACATCTTTCCTACAAGCTCTTGGCAGGCTGGGTACAAAAACACTTAAGCACAAAATTAATAATCGTATAGATATTATTTTATTAAATAGTGATTTTGAATTCCAAGATTTAAAATTTGTAGCTCATCAAGCCGTAGACTGTAGAAATTATTTTGTTCATGGTGGTAACAAAAAATTTGATTATGATTTACATTTCGATATGGTCAGTTTCTTCATTGATACTTTAGAGTTTATTTTTGTTGTTTCAGATTTAATAGAGTGTGGTTGGAAGATTGACGATTGGCGTAAACCATATAACCCAAACCACAGAGTAGGACGATACTTTACTGAGTATCCTCATTACCTCGCTCAATTAGACTTGATAACATCTCAGTCATCGAGTTAAGTGGTTTTACTATACCAGAAGAAATCCATTGATTGCTAATTTAATAAAACCACTGACGCATTTCTGTCCAAAAATCAGTTAGCTTTGCTTAAAGATTTATAAATTCAACTCTGCACTTGAGGCCGTTGAAGAAAATAGCGTGAGCCTGACAGGACGTCAGGCTAGCTTTCGTTGGCCATGGATGGCCTATCGGAAGCGATAGCATTTTCGAATAAGGCCGAAGCAGTCTGCAAATGTAGGTCAAAGTTAAATCTGACCCCATGGCGACTTTTCGTTTTTCAGAAAATGTTGCGGGGCGGCTGGGAGTTCCAAGAGGGAACCGCCGTTGGTTTCCTCTTAGTCTGGTGTGGGCGAAGCGCCACGACGTTAGTGGCCGTAGGCCATGAGTACAAAAGTACAAAAGTACAAAAAAACACCGGGATCCCGGCTTAAAAACACTGCCGGGATGACGAGAAGGTCGCTAATAAGCTATAAACATCGAAGTTATTATGAGTCGGTGCTCTACAACGCCAACAGTTGTGGTAAATATTCATTGTCTAATGCGGCAATCTCAACTTGCTCGCTCAGGACATCATGTAATATTTGATGACTGGTCAACGGATTAGCGAGTACCACACGAAATACTGTGGTTTGTTGGCGCAAGTATTTTGCCGGTTTGATCCGTGTTCGTGACACAAATGATTTGCCTTGTTCACGTTGATGTTTTTGAATGAATTGAGTTAATCCATCCAGTAGTTCGTTGATTGTTGCAACTAACTCTGTGTCTTGATTCGATATGGCTGTTGTTAGTATTGCTTGTACCGATGCGGGGACGTAGCGATAGGTTAGTAAACATAACTCAGGCGCAGTGACTAATTCAAAATCCTTATGTTGCTCAATAATCGTTGCAAAATAACGGGCTTTTTCTAGGCTGTTATTAATGAGTATTTCATAGCCATCGCGACCAATTATCTGTAGGCAAGCGTGCACTAACATCGCCATGCCTGGGCGCGAACCTTCCAGCGTTTGACTGCCTAAATCTTTTGAACCCACGCGTAAAATATATTCAGCATGATGCACAATGGCTTTGGCCAGTTCTGGGTCTTTAAATAGCACCATACCGGCGCCCATTGGCACGTACATTTGCTTATGGGCGTCGATCGTGACTGAGTCAGCTAGCTCGATGCCTTTTAGTAAGTGGCGATATTTGTTGGATAATAAACTGGCGCCGCCCCAAGCTGCATCGACATGAAAGTGACAATTTAACTCGCAGGCTAAAGCGGCTAACTCAGTTAATGGATCGACATTACCGGTTTCGGTTGTGCCAGCCACGCCGACAATCGCCATCACTTTGATATTTTGTTGTGCCAGTTTAGCCGCGGTTGCACGCATGGTAGCAACATCGACTTTATGATGTTCATCCGTAGGGATACTAATGATGTTATCTCGGCCAATACCTAATAAATCGGCCGTTTTCCCTAATGAGTAATGACCCCGATCAGACACTAATATGGCAAGGTCATCATAACCATAAAATCGTAATGCTTTGGTCATGCCTTCACGAGTAATACCTTTAAATTCGCCGCTAGGTTGCAATAATCGGTTTCGGGCTATCCACAGGGCGGTAATGTTGGCTACCGTGCCACCTGAACAAAATGCGCCTAGCGAATGATTTGCGCTGTGCATCCATTGGTCATAAAAGTCGTTTGATTGTTGATAAACCAAGTGGTGCATCATGCCTAATACTTGGCGCTCAAGAGGCGTAAAGGCTTTTGATGTTTCGATTTTAACCAAGTTTTGGTTCAGTCCCACCATCATCTTCGACAGCGGTAACACAAAATAAGGCAATGCTGATGTCATATGACCAATAAAACTCGGTGCAGCGGTATGAACTGAGTGCGCCACTAAATTTTGCATGATTTCGTCGGCATAATCAGAAACGAACTTAGGATCGGTGGGGATCTGATAAGCGTTAAAATCGGTTTCTATTTCTGATAGCGGCTTTTCCAGTGCGGCGATGCTGTTACCTAAAAACCCTGCAAGGTCTTGTGACAACTTCTGTTCAATAATGCTCAACGTCGAGGTCGAATCTTCAGGTGCGGTAAAAATACGCAGTAAGCTGTCTTCTGAAGCGTATGCTTGACGGGTGATTTTCGAGGTCATTTTGCTTGCCGTAATGATGAAAACTCCATCCTGTTAGCATTGACTGATGCATTACGATTAACGCTGCACCTTCAGGACGAAATGAGGGTGCTAACTTTACTGTATGGCTGGTTAGGCTTCAAGTATTTATCGTGTTAATGCTGATGGTTAGGGTAGAAAAAATACTGATGACTGCTTATCTGTTGTGGTCAGAATACTCTTGGTGATAATGCAGATGACATTGTGGTTATTGGTCGGCGCATGTATGACTCGAGATCAATACTAGGTTATTCATCTAAAACGGATATCAATAGGGGAGCCCTATTGCGATAAATTTCATTAGCATTGTAAAGTCAGCATAAATATCAATTGATATTTATGCTGACAGGATTACTTTTTCACTAATGATAATGACAACATTGCCGCAATATTACGGGCGGTATTGGTGAGATTCACCTGTGCTTCAGACAACACTTGTTCTAATGGCTGTAGTGCCGGAATAATAGCGAAAATAGCGTGCATGCCTTCGGCTAAAATAGCATCTGCATTTGGGCCTAGGCATCCAGAAATGCCAATCACTGGGATATTGAGCTGTTTAGCGACATGTAATACGCCCATGGGGGTTTTACCAAACACAGTTTGACCATCAATACGACCTTCACCTGTGATGACTAAATCGGCATTGTGGCAATACTCTGCTAATTTTACACTGTTGGTGACAATATCGACTCCAGGTTTTAAGGAGGCATTTAATATTGTCATCACCCCAAACCCCATACCTCCAGCCGCGCCAGCCCCAGGGTGCAGTTGGCAGTGAGTATCAACAGATTGATAAAGTTGTTGATTAACCGTGTGAGCAAAATGGCCTAGAGCATGATCGAGCTGTTCAATCATCTCGGTTGTGGCCCCTTTTTGTGGACCAAAAATCGCACTGGCACCGCGAGGACCACACAATGGGTTATCGACATCGCAAGCGACCTCAATAACACACTCTTTTATGGCAGGATGGCACGACTGAACATCAATATGATGCAATGCGGCAAGGGCTGCGCCACCAAAAGGCAGTGGCTCATTAGCTATATTGCTCAGTGTTACCCCTAATGCTTGCATCATTCCTGCGCCTGCATCATTGGTGGCACTGCCGCCTAAACCTAAGATAATATGACGGATGCCGCGATTTAACGCATCGGCAATTAATTCACCTGTGCCAAAGCTGGTGGTCAATAACGGATTGCGTTGATTGACGGGCACCAGATGTAGCCCTGATGCCGCTGCCATTTCAATCACTGCAGTTTGCTTGCCGTCTTCATCGAGTTGCCCCAACACACCGTAAAAAGCGTCAACAGGTAACCCCAGCGGGCCAGTAACAGTAAGATTAATGATTTGCCCTTGAGTAGCATCAACCATGGCTTGTACTGTACCTTCACCGCCGTCAGCCATCGGCACTTTGCAATATTGTGCATCAGGAAACACCTGTTTAAAGCCATCTTCAATGGCATTAGCCACTTCAAGGGCACTTAAGCTTTCTTTAAATGAATCTGGAGCAATAACGATTTTCATATAAGACTCTGAATAATAAATTACAGTAAAATTAAGCTCAGTAGATAAACGGTGATCATCGCCGTGATACCTTGAATTAATGTCGCCATGGTTTGCGCGCGGTAAGCTTGTTTGACGCTCATGCGGCTAAACTGAGTCACAACCCAGAAAAAACTGTCGTTGGCATGTGACACTGTCATTGCCCCTGCGCCAATGGCCATAACGGTAAGAACGCGGCCCATTTCTGAGGCTAAGCCTATATCGCCTAACAATGGTGCCACTAAGGCCGAGGTGGCGACTAAGGCAACGGTTGATGATCCTTGTGCCGATTTGAGCGCGGCCGCGACGATAAATGGCATAAAAATACCCACGCCCAATGCCGATAAACTGCTACCCAAAAATGCACCAATTTCAGTGGCTTTTAACACCGCACCGAAGGCTCCACCAGCACCGGTGATCAATAGAATTGGCGCCGAAACCACTAAGCCTTGGCTAATACGTTCACTAAACTCTTTAACTTTTTCAGTCCCTTTAAGTAAAAATAATGATAAAAATAAGCCAATCATTAAGGCGTTTACCGGTTGGCCTAAAAAGACTAATAAATCGAATAAACCTTGTTCACCAAGCGGTTTTGAAGGGAAATTGGCAATAGAACCTAAACAAATGAAGATAATAGGCACAAAAATTGGCGCAAAGGCTTTTAGCGGGCTAGGTAATTCGCCGTATGCCTTTTTCAGATCGTCAAAGTCTGGTAGTTGTGCATTAAGTTCTTCAGCCCCTTCGCCGTCAGGTTGTTCGTTGGCAAAACGGTTGGCCCATAACATACCTGCAAAAGCGGCAATCGCGGCAACAAACACACCGACGGCAATAACTAACCCCAGTTGTGATTCAAGGCCTAAGTTACCTGCAGCTGCAATTGGGCCTGGCGTTGGCGGTACAAAGGTATGAGTAGCATATAACCCAGTTGCTAAGGCGACACTCATGGCAACCTGAGACACTTTCATGCGGTTAGCCATTGATTGCTTTAATGAGTTTAAAATCACAAACCCTGAATCACAAAACACAGGGATAGACACCAAATAGCCAATCATTGACATGGTTAAGGTTGGAAAGCGTTGACCAAACAATTTAATGACAACATCTGCCATGGTGATTGCTGCGCCGCTTTTTTCAAGGATAGTGCCAATAATTGTTCCTAATACAATGACTAGGCCTATATAACCTAAAATTCCACCAAAACCACCTGTGATGGTTTTAGCGATTTCGTTACTGGGTAAGCCATAAGCAAATGCGGTGAGAAACGACGCTAAGATAAGGGTTAAAAAAGGGTGAAGTTTGAATCTGGAGGTGGCGATGACGATGAAGGCGATCACGCTGAGTAAGATCAAGATTAGTCCCATAGAGTACTCGTTATTTATTGTTATTGGAGTGGTTTAGTTATTCATCATAGTAAACCTTTAGTGATAAATTACTTTGTTCATCCGCACTAATAACAATGCTCAAATAGACTATTTTTGTACTAATGCACAACTAAGCGCTGGGCTGGTGGATGAGCTGACCTAAATACAAACTCAGTAATCCATTAAAGCTGTGCAAATCAATATTGGTGATGGTTTGAATTTTATCTAATCGATAACGTAATGTGTTTCTATGAATAAATAGGCTGTTAGCACAGGTTTGTATATCACCCATATGTTCAAGATACGCGGCGAGTGTTTTTTGTAATTGTTGGTTTTTATCTACTTCAATCAGTTTCATATAGGGACTTGCCAGTGCGTTACCGCGCCAGTGATGACGTAAGCCGGATAACAGCACCTGTAAGCTGTAATCTTGGTATAAATATTTGCTTTTTTGCGGATGCAGTTTCTTGCCAATGTCCATGGTTTCTTTGGCCGTACGGTAAGAGTAACTGATGCCTAAATCACCACTGAAATAATGGCCTAAGGAAATGTGCAAGCTAAGTTGCATGTTTGCGGGCAAGCGTTTGAGTAATTTATTGATGCGTTGATTTTCAAGTTCAGGATCAAATTGTTTACCGTCTAAAAAAGCGGGTTTCAAAATAACCAGCTGAGTGAGCGACGTCATAGCAATTAAGTTATCTCGTACCGGGTTTTGTAATAAATACAGAACTTGTTTCAATGCCTGGTTGTCTTGCTGATACAAAGGGTTATGACTGTCGAGTTCAATAATCGCCGCCACTCTAGGTACGCTAAAATCGATACCTAATTGCAGTGCCCATTGTTTTAATGAGGGTAAGTCTTGCTCATTTGCATGAATCAACTGAGCAATAAACTCTTCTTTTTGACGGTTTTGCCATTGTAATTGTTCTTGTAGGTTAGCTTGTTCAACAATCATTTCGGCAGTCATTTTAAGCAGCTCACCATAGTGGCTCAATGTGTCTGGTTCACCCGTGATGCCAATCACACCAACAACTTGACCTTGATAATGTAATGGCAAATTAAGCCCGGGCTTCACCCCTTGTAAATTTGAAGCGATGGTTTGATTGATCTCAACATTGCGATTTTGGCTAATAGCCAATAATGCGCCCTCATGTATGGTGCCAATTCGCTCGACTTCGCCTGAACCGAGTATGACGGCTTGCGCATTCATGACATTGATATTATGGCCAATAATTTTCATGGTCCGGTTGACAATTTTAGCGGCAATTTGGGTATCAATCTGAAACATGAATTTCTCTGAGTCATCAATATCGGTATTGAATGATACCTGATGTTGCTTAAGTAGTGGGAGTTGGTTGATGTGAATGTGGACTTGATGAGTAAAAAGTCCGTTACTGTTAACCCTAAACAATACGCCTATAAAGCACCTGATCATAACCGATAAGATAATAAAGATTAGCAGTGCTAATTTTGACGGGGAAGGCGAGACATAAAACAATTAAAAATAAAATGGGGGGCAAAATCCTTTTGCCCAATTTTCAATCACAAGCAATTCACTTTGTTAATATAATGTTAAATGCGTGTGAGTTGCAAGTTTTTTATACAGTGAAGCTCTAAAATTAATCGATGAGCTTAAGCGTTAGACGAGAAAGCTATTTACGCGATTGCTAATGTCAAACCGACAGATAGCAAAACGCCAACCTAAAGAGGTTGGCGTTTTCTGTAATATGACTGACTTTGTCACATCATTATTATTTTACTTACAGTTTATAACTGACGTTGAGCATAATCATGTGTGCTGTGTAGTCATGCTGTAAATTGCCGAAACTCATCACATTCCAAATGGTATCGGGTTCGATATCATTGGCGTCGTCATTATCAAGATACTTTTCTATTTTGTAGTCTATTCGCAAGGCTACTTTTTCGGTTGCTTGATACTGTGCATAAACATTAATGTTATGTACTTTGGCAAAATAGTCGCCGTAATCACCACTAATACCTTGTCTGACTTGGGTCGTGCTGTCTGAGTCTGAGTAAGTATAATCTACGCCTAAGCGTAAACGACTGTCCATTAAGTTGTTATAACTTAGGCCAGCACCAACCACATCAACAGTATCTTCTATATCGGCTTGCCAAGTTGCAATATTCAAATTAGCACTGCCAGATTGAGCGGATGTTATGATTTGATGGTTATAAAATGTGCTCGCATTGATATCGTCATTAATCATGTAGTTAATATTGATATCGTAGTTAGTGTCTTTGGACTCAGTCAAGCCTATCTGGGTGTTGGTATAGTCATCAAGAGCATAACGAACTCCAAAATCGACATTCAAATTATCCATAGGACTATGATTAACGCGGGCCTCAATTTGAGTGCGGTCGCGATCAGCTAAGTAGTAGCGGCGCAATAATGGATTTTGCTCCGCTGATGATGATTCTGATGCTTTATATTCAGAACCATCTCTTTTGCTGAAACTGCCTTTAAGCCACATGTCCCACATATCAAAATTATTAAGGCGTAAACGAGCCCAAACGTTATTGTCGTCAGTGGTTTCTCGACCTTGATTACTGCGCTCATCGCGCCTGAAATCATAACCAGCATCGAGTTTGATACCATGGCTGATACGGTAGTCAGTTGATAATTTAGCTCTATGAGTGGTGAGATCGTATGGGGTGTTATCCCTTACTTTGCCGGTAACATCGCTAATGCTAATTTGGGTCCATTGTTCAATTTGGGTATTATTTTCACGGTCGTTATAATCATAGCTACCAGTGAGGCGCCATGCACGACTGAGTTTAGTTACCGCTTTAAGTGTCATGCCAGTGATATCGACTTTGGCATCAATACTGTCTGCAGGTAATGAGTAGCTATACCCTAATTGGGTCAATTGCTGATCTTGCGTCATTTGGCCTAAGAGTAAACGACCACTTAGACTGGTAATAGAATCGTTATATTGACCTAACAACGAAATGGTATGAGCTTCGTTATCGGGGTCTAATGCAATGTAACCTCTATTTTGTGCGCCAAAGGTTGGATTAAAAGCACTGTCAAAGCCGAGTTGCTGGTTATTATTACTAAACACTGAACCATTGTAGTTAATACTAGTAAACCAGTTGTCACCGCGGAGTTTAATCCCAGCGTTTAAAATGTCTGTAGTGTAATCAACAGGCTCTGGCAACATCATCGATTGAGTGAAGAAACTGCCTGAGGTGATCTTAGTGCCCGTTTTTTCTTCGCGCTGAAAATTAACATAAGTGGTGAACATTGATTCAGTTTGATATTCAAACCCAAGTCCAGCACGTTCACGTTTAAGCGACAATTCAAATGGGTTTAAACTGCTATACAACATTGGCATGTCTGAACTTGCACCTGCGGTAATCCAGTTACTGGCTAAAGTTAGGTTATCGCTACCGATATTTTGGTAAGGGCTTAATGCATTGTTACTTTGATAGGTTGCAATGGATCGATAGTCAAGGTTAATTCGATACAACCCTAGTTTACCAACATCAATTTCCATGCGGCCGTTGTCCATACCTAAGTTATTGGCTGCCACGTTTGCTTGATAGCCCTCACTCCCGCGATAGCGAATATCAGCATCTACTTTGCCAGCAGTTTGATTGCTGCTATGAAATGCATTCGCGGATTGAACATCATCTTCACTGTTGTAACCAATACCCACACCAACAGTGCCAGTGGTACCGGTTGCGATAACACAGCCTTTACATTTCCAGGCATCATATTTGATGTTGTCAGTTTTAGCGTTTGCTAGGCCATACCCATCAGCCATAAGACTAAAGCTGGTGCTAGTGAGTAACGCTAAGGTAATGAGGTTTAATTTAGTATTCATAATATTATCTCCTTAGCGCTGCAGTAATTTACCAGAAGGATGGTTTGAACCATGTATCTGAGTATGACAATTTAAGCAGCTGCGACCACCCGTAAAGGTATTGCCATTGACAGTTGAACCCATATCCGTGTTACCGAGATAAGCGTTGCTGGTATGGTTGTCACTTGCATGACATTGCTGGCATAACTGTGGCGCGCGAGTTTTAAGCATAGCGTCGTTGACCGAACCGTGTGGGTTGTGGCAATTGATGCAATTTTCGGTAACGGGTGCATGTTCCCAAAGCTTTGGTCCCCGTTTTTCAGCATGGCATGAGTAACAGGTTTCATTAACCGTTGGTTGAACCAGATCTGAGTCACTCAAACTGCCATGTGGATTATGGCAATCACTACAGGTCATTTGGTTCCATTTCATAGGATGACTTGAGCGCTTGTTCATATCGGCTTTTTGTTTGGTATGGCAGCTGGTACACACTTCCATTTCAGTTTGCTTTGACAATACAGGGTCGTGAGCGGCATGCACGCTATGACAAGATGCACAAGCTACATCAGCATTGGCATGATGGCTGCTGTCCCATGCCACCCGCTTATCATCTTGGTGACAGCTCATACACACACTATTTTGCTTATCTGCAGCGAGTGTAGAGGTTGGGCCAAAGGTGATCATGGGTTCTTTGCCACCACGATTATGTGAACCTAGCGGGCCGTGACATGCTTCGCACTGCAAGCCTGCCATTGGGCTTTTTGAAGAGTCGATAGCGCCATGAACGCCTTTAAATAAGTCCATCACTTTTTCAGACTTTTTATGGCACATCAGGCATGAGTCGGCGCCTTTAGGCGAGTATTTTCCTTCGGCGAATTTTTTATCTAACGTGGCTTCAACTTCTGCCGGCGTCATGCTGGCATCCCACTTTGCCGCCTGTACGTGAGTCGACACAAAAACAGTCGAAGCTGTTAGACACAGTAGAGCGAAAAATAAGGTATTGATTGAGTTTGTGGTCTTCATAAGTAGACTTCCTAATTTGTCCATTTTGATGATCAACATTTGATGAAGTAAGTCATAGCATGAGAGAGAAGCTGTGCTTCTCTCTCAATGAACAAATTAAAATTTCACTTGTGTGTGATTTTCAATGGTAGGTGCATGGCAGAATAAACAGGTTTCTAACTGCGCAGCATCATTGGCTTCTTGATAGCTACCATTCACAATTGCGCCCTGACTTTCAGCATGTTGTTTAATCGTGTCAAAACCATGACAAGAAGCACATGTCGCTGTGATAGGCGTGGTATATAGGCCAGCAGAAGTGGCGAGTGCACCTTTAACTTTGAATGCATCAAGATTAAAGTCGTTATGACACTGGGTACAGTCTTTGATAATGCCTTGTTCACCATGAACACTGTGAAGTTTCATTTCAATCGCGCCTTGATTAGCGCCAGATGCATAAGTGCCATCGGGTGTATGACAAGCCACACAACCGTCTAAACCTACGGTAAGTTCGCCATTAAGCTCACGGCCTAATTGTTCTGACATGACAAAACCAGCATGGTGACCTTTGTGGAGCTCAAACGTGTCGCCATGACAATTATCACATGAATCAAAATTGACCGAGTCAGTGTGACGATAGCTAGGGGCATTACCAGAGAAAGTGCCAACGGTAAGTTCAGCTTTCATGCTGGTGGTTGCTACGCCGTCTGCACAATCAATGGCTTGGATACCATCATTACACATTTCAAGACCGATAAAGCTAAAGGCTGTATCTGTGTCGCCGGCACCAAATGGTAATGATGGAATGGCATATACCAAGTTACCTGATTCAATGACCACATCCGCTTGTAATAGACCCGCTTTGATAAAGTCTTTGCTGATCTTAGCTAAACCACTGCCTGGGCTAGGGTTATATCCCATAATCGGGAAGTTAGGACCAACGTTAGTTAGCGTTTCAATACGTTGAATTTTGCTGACTAAGCTTGCAGCATCAATGGCTACGCCTTTAGCATCTAAAATCGTTACCGATAGCGTTGCTGATTTGTCTTCAGGGCTAGATTTATTCGCAGTCAATGTGGCGGTCATGCCATATGAGTCGATAAATGCTTTTTTCTGAGTATATGAAGTGGTGTGTATTTCTTCTGTCCAGCTTGCATTATGGCATGCAATACAATTTGAATTGTCCACTTGTTGTGGATGGCCTTGACCTGTTTTAAAGTCAATATTGGTATGGCAGCTTGAACAGGTTTCCATGGTTGGAATTCGAGACCAGTTGTTCGATTCGCTTAGTTGTTCTGAATCGACATGACAAGTGGTGCAATTGTCTTGGACTATCGCATATGCTGCTTCTGCACTCTTGTCTAAGTTGCGGCCATACATTTTGGCATTGTTATGAACATTATGGATCAAATGGCTAAATTCAACTTGAACCTTGTCTTTTTCAATGGCCATTTCGTTGGTATGGCAAGATGTACAGGTTTCTAAGTCAGTGTAGCTGTGATAAATGCTTTCACCCTTTGCATGGCAGGTATTACAAGTGGCTCCGCTTACTATGTTTTTGGTGTATTTAGCTTGAAACCCTTCGCCGTCAAAATCTTCGGTGATTTCGGTACGCGGAACACTGGTAACCCCGTCTTGCAAAGTAGAAGCACTTGCTATGACGTTGTAACGTTGTGTCAGCTCTGGATTAAAACCTTCAACATTGACGGTAAAACTGTAATTTCCGTTACCATGGTCGGTAAAGGTTTTTTCGGATCCAATAAATTGCCATTGCGCTGAATTACCCGGTCCGCTAGCGCCAACTGGAATCAATTGAACCACTTTTTTCACTTCCAAGTCTTTAAGGCCTGCAATCGGAAGGTCTTTTTCATTGGTTGCAAAAACTTCAATAGTCGGTTTGTTGTCTTGATAAGTGACTTTGGTGATATCTAAGTTTAGTGTTTTGATCGCTTCAGCAGGCTCGCCGCCAGGGTTGCCAGGATTGCCAGGTTCACCATCATCGCCTCCGCCACACCCTACTAGTGTCATTGACGCTGACATAGCAAGTAACAATGCCATTTTTGTGTATTTTGTATTCATCATATTTTTCCCTGCAAAGGTCATCCATCTAACTTACTGGCAGTATCTTCTGCAATTATCTTTTTCAGTTAAGTTGATGTTGGAATTAATTTTCCCAACACTAAGATTACTTTACAAACGGCAACTCGTCTGTAAAGCGAACGTAATTGTGTGATGGCGATCTGCCTATTAATTAAGGGGTACATAAAATACAGGGGTTGTAGGGGAATGATTGTTCTCGCTAGAAAAAAGACCTTAGCAATATGCTAAGGTCTTTGATGGGTAAAACAATTTAAGTATTTATATATTAAGCTTAGAAACCATGGGTTTTAGTGACTCGTTCAACCGTATGACAGGTTGAACATATTTCAGATGCACGAGTATGAACATCGTCTTCACTCATACCATCAACAATACCGCCATTGGACTCAATATGAGACACGGTGGCATCGGTACGATACTTTTGATGACAACTTAAACAGGCTCCAGTATCTGATGACATCCACACATCTGCACCCGTTTCTATGTCGCCATAACGCCATACTCTGTCAGCGGCTCTACCAAGTTGTATCCCATCAGCCGTGTGGCAGGTTTTACAGTCGGTTTTTAACACAGTGCCAGATTCTACACCGGCATGCTTGAGGTAATGGCCTTCAGCACTGTGAGCTTTAAAGGCAAAGCTGGTTGATTTTTTGCCACCAGGATAAGTGTTGTCAGTCTTAAGAGTCTTATCTGCGGTATGACATGTTTGGCAATTTACACCATTATCATAGTGATACACTTCTTGGTTGTGACAACCTTGGCAGCTTTGGGTATTGATAATATTTCTACGTACGGCAGCGGTTTGGCTATCGTCTATTACACTTGCAGCCATAACAAAATGATAAGGCTCACTTTTGATTTCCACTGTTTGGATATCATCAGCACTGCAAGCCGTGAGTTTAACTTCCGGTCTACCGTAGCCACCATGATTAAAGCAGGCTGTGACTGCTGACCATAGTTCAAATGTTTTACCCACATAATCTGTTGGTAAGGTGACCTTATCCCAAACTAACGTCCAGCTATTATCTGTGTTGGCAGTACCTTCACTTAATTTAATACGACGATTGCTGTAACTGGCATCTTGATACGTAGGGTAGTTTTTGTCACTGTCCCATGCCATGACAATACGACTACCATCATCAATATACTCAGCGGGTAATATCTGACCACTGGCATCAGTAAAGCTCACATTAGTACTGAACTTGTTATCAGCTGTCACGGTAACATCGCTAAAGACTACCTTCATGGTTTGGGTTTCATTATAGGCTTTCATGACATCGCCATGAGCTTCTTTTGCACTGCGACCATAGCCTTCTTCCACATGGCAAGAAGTACAATTTGTACCGACACCAACATGTTGTTGAGACGCCAACTCTGTATGGCATGCAATACAAGCGGTATCACTTTTATTGGCATTAAACAGCGCGGCATCTTTGGGAGCATTAGTCCCTTCAACATGACATGCACTACAATCTGCAGCAGGCTTTTGTGGGTACATAACCTTACCGTAATCGTGCAATCCGCCTCCATAACCAATGACTTTGTAAGGGGCAGCTACTTCGCCGTCTGCGGTACTGGTGACGCGATCTTGACCTTTATGAATCGCATGGATCATATAGGTAAAATCAACACTGTTGCCGGTTTCAGGATCGCCTGATGTTGCGGTATGACAAGAAGCACAGTTTTCAAGATCGATTCGACGACCACCGTGTAATGCTAAGCTTTCCGGTTGATGACAGGTATAACAAGCCGTTATCGATACTACATCCCGTGACACAATACCTTCGGTTAAGCCGGTTGAAGGTTGGAAATCATAATGGGCATTTGCAGTGATTAGTGGCTGCTTTAATTCTAAGGTAATACGCTGAGTGTCATCAGCTTGGTAAGTAATACTTATTGGGTCTGTTACTTGAGCAATATTAGTTTGAAAAGTGTATGAGTATGAACCATCGAGATTATCCACTAAGCAGTCAACACACTTTGATGCAGCTTCGACCTCAGCTTGATATTGTGCTGAAGGAGATATGTTGGTTTCACCATCAGCTATCCAGCTAGCATTAGGTTGTTTGGCCGAGTTGATATAAGACTGCCATTGATAACCACGGTCAACTTCAACTTTAGCCCCCTCAGCACCAACCATTTCGGTCACTGGGGTTAATTGGGCAATACCAAAACGGAGATCATGATCTTTTGTTAGTCCCAATACCGCAACGCCATTGGCATTTTTAAGGTTAAAGGCAACACTGACTTTCCCATCGACGATGCTTGCGTCAGTAAAAGTTGCTTTTAAGGTCGATGTTGCATCAATATTGACACCAATAATGCCGTCAGGTCCGTCCTCGCCATTAGTTCCATCGCTGCCTCCACACCCTGTAAGCGCAAAAGCAATAAGCCCTGCACTCAATACCGCCTTTGTAGCGGGACTAACTGTTATTGTCTTCATCATGTATTCCCTGCATTTTTTGTTATCTCGCATTCACTGTTGGTTAAACGTATGCGGATTTTATTCAATTCTTATGTTAGCTAACCTTGGCGACTTACTCATTGAATTAAGTCTAGAGTTGTGACTAAGATCTGACTATTCCTTTGTGGGTAACAATACTTGATGAAGATTGGCCTATGTTGATAGGATATATCGCATTAGCTTAAGACGTGAGTACAGGTATTAATGGATCCATTAAGCAGTAATATGGTTCTTGTTTAATCTCGTCGATGAAGTTAAGGCCTATGCAATTACTCTTTGTCGATATCTTCTGCTTAAATGGACTGCCAGCTGCTGAGATATGCTGCGTAAATGAGTCTTGTTAGCTAATGAATGGGGGAGTTTGATATAGATGATCTAAACATGGATAAATTTTTGTCGGTTAACCCTGCAGTTATTACATGTTGAATTTCGCGTTAAGGTTAAGTATTGCGCAGTTAGGTAAGTGATTGAGAACTTATTAAGATAAAGGCTTGATCAAGGCAATAGGTTAGGGGATAATCGCCCCGTTCTGACACATAAACGTTATATTTCATGTTTCAGAAGTCAATGGTGACCCTAGGGTCCCCCCGCAATGATAACTTGTGAACTCGGCCAGGCCTGGAAGGGAGCAACCGCAGCAAGTGACTCGTGTGCCGGGGTGTGGCTCTAGGGGAACCTCCAATATTCCCCCCAATGACTTACTCAACAGCATCAATCAATGCGCTTAATAAATACCTTAATAAGGCGACTATTGAATAATAAATCCCTATTAGTCTATTTCAACTCATACCTAAAGCACCAACTTAACTTATTAGTTGCCAGTTAAACATGGTTTCGCCATACCTTACTTTTCGCCAGTAAGTTCAGCTTCTTCTTGTAAGCGTTTTTGCAAATTCATTTTTAGAAATTTTCTTGAACGTTCCAGTGCTTCACTTATCTCAGTTTTCATCTGTTTGAGTTCTTGATAATTTTCAAAAAAATAGGTGTCGACTAAATGACGAATGTACCTAACCGGTAACTGATTCAATGTGACGCAACATAAATCGGCTAAGTATTCTTCTGGCAACTCGTCCATTAAGCCTTCATCTCTCAGCATTTCCATTAATAGAACTTCATAATAGTTTCGGATCTCTAATTGCATTATTACGCTCCATTGAGACGGTTCGATTTATCGACATTCACTTCGATGTCGAGAGTATTTTTTTACTCTGCTACAGCCATAATTGATTTGCTGCAATTAACAATTGGCTATGTCTGAGTGTTAATTCATCTTCATTACGACTATAGCCTCCACCTATAACCGCTGCAAGTGGGATGTTGTGCATTTTTGCGATCGATATGACTTGTTTATCTCTATCGAGAATACCTTGAGTCGAAATAGCAAAGTAGCCAAGGTCATCATGCTGATGAATATCGACTCCAGCATCATAAATGATCAGGTCAGGCTGATGCAGACGAATGAGGTAAGGCAATATTTGTCTTATGTGGTCAAGATAATCACTATCAGTACAGCCTTTATCGAGATCGATGTCGTGATCAGATTGCTGTTTTCTTGATGGGAAATTTTGCGCGCAGTGTATCGAACAACTAATGATGTCCGAGTGATCTTGAGTCAATGTGGCGGTGCCATCACCTTGATGCACGTCGCAATCAAAAATAAGTACTTTATCTGCTTTTTTAGCATCAATGGCCGATCTGGCCGCGATGACTAAGTCATTAAAGATGCAAAAACCACTGCCAAAATCGTAATGTGCATGGTGATAGCCACCAGTTAAATGAACCGCTATACCATGCTCAAGCGCTAGCTCAGCACACAAACGAGTTCCATTTACGGCGTGTAAAGTTCGCCTGACTAACTCATTGCTCCATGGGAAGCCGATACGTCTCTGGGCTTTGTGATCTAAGGTGCCATTAATAAATTGTTCTACGTACAGAGGACAATGAATGCCATACAGTATTTCTTTATCAATGGGCGAAGGAGTTTGGCGATACTGCTCAAATAACAATTGATGCTTGAGTGCATGCTGGTACAAATTATGATATTTGCTGGTTGGAAAACGATGAGTGCTAGGCAACGCCAGCTGTGAATAGCTGGCGTGATATACAAAGGGAATATACTTCAAGACTAGAGTTGCTTGATGGCCCAGCCCATAAACTCTTTACGGGTTTTATCATCGGCCTGTAACCACCAATACTGGAGCATTTGTTCTGCTTGGGCTGGGGTGGTTTTTTGAGCCGCTGCTGCAGGCACTGTTGCGATAACTGGTGCACTGATTGTTGTAGCCGATGCAACATCTGATTGAACTGTTACTGTTTGTGTAGGTTGAATACCGCTACCCGTTGCCGAAGCCGATAGGGTTTCAATATCATTTTGGTTTTTTTTGTTAAATAGGCTGGTAATAAATGAGTCTTCAGTAAAATTAGTTTGTTCAACGCTGTAAGTTACAGCCATATTATCTTGACGCTTAATGTTGATTTGTGGTTTTTTTGCAAATGCTTTTGGATTCTTAATCACGTCACCTTGAGCGGGTTGCAATAAGTACTGATGATCGCCATCCACCGTTAAGGTAACAATTAACGGGGTCGATTTTATAAACGTTTGACTATCGCTAAAGGAATCATCGACCACATCATGATAACGAATCGCAATCTTATGGGTGCCATTGGTTAAGGCTAAATCCGATTGGTGATTGAACATGCTCGTTTCAACTTCTGTACCATCAAGTGCAAGGTACTCAAAAGACATTGGGATGGTTAAATTAGCAGCTAATACCGATGATGATGTTAAACATGCCAAAAGCGCACTTGTTGTAAATAAAGATTTCATTGTTTCTCCTTAACGTGGGTAACTTTGGCGAGGTCTTTCAAAAAGTTGAATACGCTCTTCAATATAACTGGTTGCTTGTTTGCATTTCCCTAAGCGACGATGCATTGAAAGGATATCATTTTGCAATTTTATTTTGTCATTACTATGACAGAATTCAAGCGTTGCTTCCATTTGTTGTATTTTTTGCTCTATTTTTTTCGCCCAATTTAAATGTTTATTGAGTTCGGCATAGAGTTGATGGCTGTTTTGCATCACATTACTGGCTATCCAGCCAAAACCACTGTCTTGAATAGCTTGTTGTTGTTTTTTGGCATATCGAGCCCGATTACTGGCTTTGCGCTGTTGTTCGGATTTAAGATTGATATCTGTGGTGAGCAATGCTCTGCGCAAGGCACTAAATCTGTCTTGAATACGATTACAACTGAGTTGAATAACATTACCACCCAACTTAAGAAATAGTTGTTTTTCAAGTTGTTTAATGTCTTGGCGCAACTGGATGATGCAAGGGCTTAATTGAGCGCCTTGTTGAGCAAACAGTTGACTGTTAAAACGTTCAATGTCGATTAATGATTGTCGTTGTGACGGTGCTAAATTTTGGTCGTGGATCAACGCATCTTGCTCAAGTTGTGCAAGCTGCTGTTTTAACATTGAGACCAATTGTTGGGTGTTCATGCCCAGGCACTCCACGTAAGATGGACCGCTATCGACAATACCATAATAATAAATATTGGTTTAATAAAAGGTATTCCAAATCGAATCGCACTTCTTGCGCCGATAAACGAACCTGCCATCATGCATATCCCCATCCATAAGCCCAGCATCCATTGCACTTGACCCATCGATGCAAAAATGATTAATGCGGTGATGTTACTCACGGCTGTCATGACTCGTGCTAATCCACAACTCTGTAGAAGAGGCAGCTTATACAGCGAAATAGACGATACCTTCCAAAAAGCACCAATACCTGGGCCGGCAAAACCATCATAGCCACCTAAAATAAATCCTTGGCTAATTTGTTTGTACTTAGATGAGCTAAATTTTGGCGCGGGTATATTTTCTTGGCCCATCGCTTTGGGGCTAAATAAAGTATATATCGCGATACTAATAATGAGCAGTGGCAATATTTTATCTAACCATTGTGGGTCAATCAAAAACACTAAGCCACAACCCGCTATCGATCCAATAAGGGTAGCAAAAAAGCACGTTTTCCATAATGCGGGGGTAAACAATTGTTTTTTGTAGAAGGTGTAACTTGAGGTAAAGGAGCCAAAACAAGCTGCCAGCTTATTAGTTCCTAATGCTAGATGAGGCGGAATACCTACAGTCAGTAATGCAGGAATAGAAAGCAGCCCACCACCACCAACAATAGCATCAATAAAACCAGCAATAATACCGATGACCGCTAATACAGCCCAGTGGCTAGGGTCTAATAATAAATCCAACTCAATACCTATTCAATGACACGTCTAAAAGGAGGAAGGGCATCAATTAATGATTTGCCATAACGTTTAGTGACTAAACGACGATCTAAAATGGTCACACGACCATAATCTTGTTCTTTGCGTAGCAGTCGGCCACAACTTTGGACTAATTTACGTGAAGCATCAGGAATTGTCAGCTGTAAAAATGGATTACCGCCTTTTACTTTTAAGTATTCCGCGTGAGCTTGTTCAACCGGTGATGTCGGCACTGCGAATGGCAACTTTGTAATGATGAGATTTGTTAAATAATCACCGGGTAAATCAAGACCTTCAGAAAAACTGCCCGTGCCAAAAATAATACTCGGTAAGCCTTCATCACAGCGCTTTTTATGCTGTTCTAATATTTGTTGACGTGGAATAGCGCCTTGCACAAAAAGTTGCTCTTTAGAAATTTTTCCTTCAACTAATTCAACCACTTTGTCCATTTGCCAGTAGGAAGCAAACAGCACTAAGGTGGCCATTTCACCATCAATTAATGTCACAATATGCTGTGCCAGTTCTGCAGTGTAATTATCGTCGGTAGGTTCATTAACCATTTGAGGAATAAATAAGGTGGCATTATTTTCATAATCAAAAGGAGACAGTAAAGCTAAAAAACGACTGCCATCGTTGATTGATAATCCAATTTGGTGAGCAAAATGGTTAAAGCTATTTAATGCCCGCAGGGTGGCACTGCACAATACGACTCCAGCGGCTTTTTGCCACAGCATGGACTCAAGCATAAAGCCGACTTCTATAGGCGACGAACAAAATAGATAATCTTGCTGTTTGCCTGTTATTAATTCAGCCCAACGTGCCATTGGTGCGCCTTTTTTGCTGTCCTCTTTGGCCATCATTTTCCATAACTTATGTAAGTTATCTAGTCTTTGTAAGATGAAGCCTGTTTCAGACAGCAAACCTTCAGATTGATGCTTAGGGACTTCTCCATCCTTGATGGCTTCATTTAACACAGAAACGACTTTATTAAACTGCTTTACTGCAGAACCCGATGCCGTGGCCAGGTTTTCTGCCTGTATTAATAATGATGGCGGTAATTTGCCATGTTCAAACCGAAGCCGAGATTCAGGATTGGCAAATAGCTGCGGCTGAGTATCACAATAATGAGCCACTTGGGTGAGTAAATTAGTTAAATCTGTGGTGTGATCAAGCATCGCTTGCACTGGGGCAATAATATGGGTGGTTTTGAGCTGATTCTGCAGCTTAGAACAGGTCTTTGAGGCCTTTTCTAACCAATCACATGCTCCTCGCAATGTTGCTTGAGCACTGGAAAAGTCTCTTGCGACAATGGGGAGATGGTGAGCTTCGTCGATGACATAAAACATGTCTTCCGGTTCAGGTAAAATGACGCCACCACCAAGCTCTAAATCGGCAAATAATAGACTGTGGTTTACAATTAACACATCCCATGTGTCGACGTCTTCACGGGCTTTATGAAATGGACAATTATGGTGCGCAGATACTTGACGGTGGCAGCTGTGTTTGTCACAACAAATTTGTTGCCATAAAAAATCAGGGATAGGGTGTTTTAAAGTATCGATTTCACCATTCCAACGTTTTTGGTGGAAATCTTGATGAAGCTTTTGTAATTCATTAATTTGACTTTGATCGGGCTTAGTTTGCCACATAGCAATTTGCGAGCTGTCTTGTGCGCCGATCATAGCTTCAAGCTTGGCTAAACAGACATAGCGTTGACGGCCTTTTACCAGACCAAATTTAAAATCAATACCGGATTGCTGTAAAAAATATGGCAAGTCTTTATGCAGTAATTGTTCTTGAAGTGCTACGGTTGCAGTGGCAATGCAGACTTTCTTTTTCGTGGCAACGGCTAAAGGAATAGCGCCTAAAATGTAGGACAAGGATTTACCAATACCCGTACCCGCTTCAACCACAATAATCCGACGGTCTTTGTCATATTCACCTGCTAACGTTTTAGATATTTCCGCTACCATATAGTTTTGCTCGCGACGCGAGCGAAATTGCGGCATTGATGTGGCAATTTCTTTATAAATGGTACGAATTTGACTTTTTATCTTATCCGGTAGCATAGGAAGTATGATTTCTACATAGACTGAATTATGCTGTACATAATAACAGTCAATTAGCATGCCACGAAGTAATAAATCAAATTGAGTAAACTGGTGCAGGAATTCAAACCCGAAGTAAAGCCAACAAATAACCCGGCTACTGATCATAATGTTCAGGGACAAGTATTAACGCGCCATGCGATTTATCGACATGGGCAATTAGTCTTGCAATATTATATTAAAACCGCTCAGGGGCCTGTGCTAGCAGAGCTTTATCACAGTGAGGTGATATGTTTCTGTCGTCAGCAAGATGTTGATCTATTGAGCCCAAAAGTCGGTTTCGTCCTTAAAGCGGAATCAATATCACTGATGAGTTTTGCCCATGAACCGATTAGTGCATTGTATCTAAAGTCTAATACCCAGCTAAAATTAGTCAGTCGCATTGCTCAAGATATCGGTATTACCTTATTTGAAACCGATATCAGGCCAGAACAACGCTTTCTTATTGAGCGCTTTATCGCTTTAGACATTGAGTGTGTTGGTCGTTATCAAGATATGTATTCCGCTTCATCAATGCCAGTGTTATCGATTAATCGTGCCAGAAAAATACCTGCAGACCAAGTGGTTAGCATACCGCTTAAGATGATTTCGTTAGATTTTGAGTGCAGCTTTGCAGGAGAGTTATATTCTGTTGGTTTGTATGGCCGCGAATATCAATGTGTATTTATGGTTGGCGAGCCGCAAGCGGATTGTCATCAATTTATTACTTGGGTTAAAGATGAAGTTGAGCTGATACAGCGATTAATTGCGTGGTTTAGTGAATATGACCCCGATATTATTATCGGTTGGGCAGTGGTCACCTTCGATTTAGCTTTATTATATAAACGTTGCGTATTACATAACATCCCTTTAATCATTGGCCGTGGAAATAGCGAGTTAAGCTGGAAAGTAGCCGAAAAATATCGACCAGAAACCTTATCGCTCCCAGGGCGAGTGGTGTTGGATGGCATTGATTGGCTTAAAGCGGCTTTTTATCAATTTGATAGCTTTTCGTTAGAGTCTGTATCGCGACAATTATTGGCAGAAGGAAAAGCCATTGACCATGTTGAAAATCGTGGTCAGGAAATTACCCATTTATTTGAACAAGATAAAAATGCGCTGGCTTTTTATAATATTACCGATTGTCGCTTAGTCTGGGATATTTTTGAAAAAACCCAGTTATTAGACTTCGCACTTGAACGTGCCAAGTTAACTGGTTTGGAATTTGGCCGCGTTGGCGCATCAATTGCGGCATTTTATCACTTGTATCTTCCTCACTTACATCGAAGTGGGTTTGTGGCACCAGCACATCCTGCCAGTAATGGTTTAGAGAGTCCTGGTGGCTATGTTATGTCCTCTATCCCTGGCTACTATAAAGATGTTTTAGTATTAGATTTTAAAAGTCTATACCCATCGATAATCAGAACATTTCTGATTGATCCTAAAGGATTAGTCGAAGGCATGTATATAAATGATGTCACAGGTGACACAAACACAGTAGCAGGGTATTTAGGGGCTCATTTTAGTCGTAACTCGCCTATTTTACCGGCACTGGTTGCTAGTCTTGCAGAACAAAGAGAGTTAGCCAAAAGTGATAAAAATGCGCCTTTATCGCAAGCAATAAAAATTATTATGAACTCCTTATATGGAGTGCTCGGCTCTCGAGGTTGTGTTTTTCATGATGCAAAATTAGCCAGTTCAATTACCATGCGCGGTCACCAAATTATGAAACTGACTAAACAGTGGATAGAAGAATGCGGTTATCAGGTGATTTATGGTGACACCGATTCCACTTTTGTGTGGTTAGGCGATAATCATGGCATTACCGATATTCAAGCTGTGGGTAAGCACCTGTCGGTATCGATTACTCAGCGTTGGCTTCAATGGTGCACGCAAGAATATCAATTAGACAGTTATCTCGAACTTGAATTTGAAACACATTTCGAACAATTTATTATGCCCACACTAAGAGGCTCAGATGAAGGCAGTAAAAAACGCTATGTTGGTGCTGTATTAAATGAGGCTCAACAATTGCTATTAACCTTTAAAGGTATGGAGCAGGTAAGAAGCGATTGGAGTCCCATTGCCCGTAGGATGCAATACCATTTGTACGAACTGTTTTTTAAAGGCGAAGATGTGATTGATTACTTAACCAATGAGCTGGCAGCAATTAATCATGGAGCCAGAGACAATGAACTGATTTTTACAAAGCGCTTAAGACGTAATGTCGAAGACTATACCGCAAAATCATCACCTCATGTGAGAGCAGCTAAACAGCTTGCCGATATTCTAGGAGACAAAAACGTTACCCGAAAAGGCCAAAAAATCCGCTATGTCATGACCCTAACGGGAGCACAGGCCATTGAAGCCAAACCGACTAATATTGATTATGAATATTACATCAGTAAACAAATTCAACCCATCGCAGAACCCATCCTACAACTTTGTGGGCATTCTTTTGACTCACTGGTAAATAATCAACTGCTATTACTTTAATCTATTCATCTCAAATATTAGCTTGTCGCCACAAGACAACAGCATGCTTTTAGCTGGAATGGTTAAGTACTCTTCCATAAGAGAGATTAGGCTTTTTACATTTATCAAAAGTAATCCAGTTGATGAAATGTTAAATTATTATCCACATATCTCTTTTTATTAGTCGATAAGATTTTTATATTTGCTCCAAGTGATGAAAAAAGCTTACTTCGAACAAATGATAAATTAAAACATAATGTTAACTTTCTCCATTTAGATTTAGTAAAGCCTTACTTAAAAAGCTGTCAAACCTAGTCTATTGTTTTTTATAGTAAAAAAAACACCCTGTTCATAATTGTTAACAGTTGCTTTTGTTACATTTGATTAACTTTTGTGCTTACGGTTCATCAGTTGTTGATTAGTTGTTTCAAATGTGATTTTATTGCATCTGTAATTGGGCGGTTGTGATTGTTTTCTGTTGCATCCTCTCATTGAACTAACAACTAAAAAGTTGTTAGCATTATAAGAAAGACATAAAAAAGTCCAGGGAGATAGACAATGCATAAGAACGTATTAGCTAAATCAGTGCGCTTAGCACTGATCAGTGGTGCAGCAGCAGCTGCATTCGCTTCACCAGCAGTTTTTGCTGCTGATGAAGATGGCGCAAAAGTAGAACGTATTGAGGTTACTGGATCGCGCATTAAGCGTTCTGACCTTGAAGGCGCTTCACCAATTACGACTATTACAACTGAAGATATGAAGATGGAAGGTAACTTTACAGTTGCTGACGCACTTCGTAACAGTAACTTGAACTCTTTCGGTTCATTCTCTGAGCGTTCAGGTAGTTCTGCACAATCTCAAGCAACGATCGATTTACGTGGTGCAGGTTCAAGCCGTACTCTAGTACTTATCGATGGTAAGCGTTTCCCAGGTTCACCTACTCTAGGCGGTGCATCTGCTAACTTGAACGCTATTCCAATGGCCGCAGTAGAACGTATTGACATTCTGACTGACGGTGCATCTTCTACTTATGGTTCTGACGCGATTGCTGGTGTTGTTAACATCATCATGAAGAAGAATTATCAAGGTATCGAATTCAACGTTGGCGGTGGTTCTCGTGACCAAGACGGCGGATTAACAAGTAAAGAATTCTCTGTTGTTGCTGGTTATCAAATGGACAAAGGTAACATTACTTTCTCGTTTGACCACCAGGATCGTAAAGGTATTTCTGACGCTGACCGTCCATACACTGCAGCGAGCATGACAGATTTCAACGGCGACGGTGAAATCCAAGCTTATGAAGAAACTTCAGGTTGGAGTATTTATGGTGCAACTGTAGCTGCTCCAGATTTCTCTACTGCACAAGCATCATTATTATGTAATGACTTAGAAGCACAGTATGGTTCAGATGTATTCCAAACTGTTAAAGCTGACAATGATTGGGGTGGAGCTGGCTCTACTTATTGTATGTATGCTTTTGCTAACGTTTCTTATAACAAAGCATCTACAGAGCGTAATACTGTTTATGTTGATGCTAACTATGAAATTGCAGAAGACATTGAATGGTTTGGCCGTGTTATGGTTACTGCTGGTAACTCATTTGGTCGCTATGCGCCTCCAGCAGCAGCTTGGAATAGCATGGCAGCAGATAACCCACATAATCCATATGGTGAAGAAACTACTGGCTATTTCCGTTGGGTTGGTATCGGTACTCGTGACGGTAACGTTGACGATTACAACCAAGATTATTTAACTGGTTTGCGTGGTACGATTAGTGCACTAAACGATGCTGAGTGGGAATTTTACTACCACCACAACATCGCCGATAACAAGTCTATCGGTGAGTACTACTTAAGCTATGCTGGTCTAGCTTATAACCAAGCAAATGATATTGATTTAGGCTCTGAAGCTGGTATCAATAACATGAAAACCACAACCTTAACACAAGGTCGTGCTACATTTGATCAATACAGTGCTGGTATTGGTTTTGACGCGTTCGAATTACCAGGTGGTGCTGTTGCACATTACGTTGGTATGGAATATTTCGACCAACAATATAGCGAAGTGTATGACGCTCAGTCAGAAGCTGGCTTAGTTGGTGGTAGTGCTGGTAACTCTGCTGGTGGCGATCGTCAAGTATGGGCAATGTTCTATGAAGCGGTATTACCGTTAACAGATGACATTGAATTAAACCTTGCAGCTCGTTACGATGATTACAGTGATTTTGGTGATAACGTAGCACCAAAAGCTTCTGTTCGCTGGCAAGCTCTTGATAACGTTGTAGTACGTGCATCTTACTCTGAAGCGTTCCGTGCGCCTTCATTAGATCAGTTGTATGCAGCAACAACATTCAGTGCTGATACAGGTACCGATTATCCGTTCTGTGAATCTGCAGGTATCTCTGATGCAGATTGTAGTTCAAAACAGTATGATACTTATATTCGTGCTAACGATAGCCTAGGTCCTGAAACATCTAAGTATACTAACCTAGGTGTTGCATGGGATATCGTTGATGATATCGGTGTTAAGGTCGATTACTTTAACTTAAAAATTGATGACGTAATCAGTCGTCGTACAATTACCAACGTTATGCGTGGTATTGGTGCTGGTACTCTAGCAGAAAATGACACTTTCTATGTTAAACGTGCTCCAAATGGCGTTGATGGTTCATTAGGACGTGCTTTAGAAGTTGGTACTGGTTATGGTAACGGTGACAAATTAGAAATTACTGGTATTGACGTCGCGCTTAACGCTAAGTTTGAAACGGCAATTGGTGATATCGGCTTCAACTGGAACAACAGTTTCGTGCTAGATTATATCCAAGAAGTTGAAGGTGGTTCTGAAGCCGTTGACATCGCTGGTTGGAATGGTTCACCTGACTACAAGTCTAACTTTACCACTAACTACAGCATGGGCGATCACAGATTCTCATGGAACATGAGCTACACAGCATCTACTTATGAAGATGATGATACTGGCCATTTAGATTCTTGGTTAATCCACAATATCAGCTACGTGTATGATGCAGGTAACTATGGTTCATTGTTATTAGGTGTTAACAACCTAACAGATGAAGATCCAGTACTGAGTTCTGTTGGAATATACGAAAACCCTGATCTATATAACAACTACGGTCGTGAATACCGTGCAAGTTATACTCTTAAGTTCTAATATTTAATTAGACATAAGACAAGAGAGGCTCCTTCGGGAGCCTTTTTATTTAGTTTATATTTACCCATGGTATTTTTGGCTTAGCTGTTTAACTCATAATGGAAAATAATTCAGATATCAATATTATTCCTTGTGAGTATATTTATGTGAAGGTTAGGTATCGTTGGCTTGAGTTAAACTCATTTTTATCAATTTATCTCATCCTGAGTTGAGATAATTAAGCAATACATTGTCATTAATTAAGGAGAATCAATGAATAATCACTGGAGTGAATATTGGCAGCAAGGACACACCACGTCATTCGGTGAGGCTTTATCTGGTAATTATGACGGCATATTGAAAAGTGTGTGGAAACCGATTTTTAATGGTTTAACTGAAAAATTTTTAGTTGTCGATGTTGGTACTGGTAATGGCTCATTACCTCTGTTACTTCGCGATGAATTATTAACCAGTGAATTAACCGGTAAGGTTGTTGGTGTCGATTTAGCAGAAGTTAGTTTAGCTAGCTCTGAAAACCAAAATAATCATAATATTGATATCGCCTTGATGTCTAATACTCGCTGTGAACAGCTCCCATTTGAGGCAAACTCCGTAGACCTTTATATATCCCAATTTGGTTTTGAGTATTCAAATGTCGAAAAATCTCTTCAAGAAGCAAATAGAGTCATAAAAAGTGATGGTCAGTTTGTTATTGTGTTTCACCATAAACGTTCGATGATCCTCAATCGAAACCGAAGAATTTTGAATTTAATACAGAAAAAAGAAGTCAATTTGCTTATAGACTGTTTAGTCAAAATGGCTAATGCAATGGGCAATGTCAATAATTCGAAAGATGTTGATCGTATTAAAAAAGATCCACAATGTGAGAGCGTTAGAACAGAAATCAATCAATTGATTAAATCGCTAGTAATGTTTGATGACGCGGCAGCTCAAGATTGCGAGTTGATGCGCTTTGTGGCTCAATTTTTTAAAAATGGATTATTCTGGCCTGTTACAAAAAAGTTAGAGTTTATTGAATTTATTACAATACAAATGGATACGTTAAAATTACGTTTAACTGAATTGGTTGATGCATCTTTTGATGAATCAAAGTTAGCTATTTTTTTGGAAAAACTACAGCTCAATAATATGACGTTAAATGAACTTAAAATACTTAAGAATGATCAAGATGAAGTATTAGCTTGGTATTTGCATGCTTCAAAATTATTTTCATAATTAGAAAAAAGGTGAGGTTACAATAAAGTAACTTGGCCATTACTTTGTAAGCTATTGAATAAAAACAAATAAAAATTATCCCTTAACACTTAATTACTACATAATCATCTTGCACATGTTTAATTATTAACCTTTCATCAACATTCGCTCCTATAACGGCTCTTTCTACTAGTTTTTAAACTTTTCAAATGTTGACATAGGTCAACATTTTGTGGAATGATGCTAATGGGTCTGCGCCTTAATAGGTGCAGAAAAAGGAAGAAAAACTAACAATCACAAGAAAAAGACGTACTTAGTTGAAGTAACATTGATCACAATTTTAGATCATCGCTATTTCACAAAGTTGAACTTTTTAATTCACTTCAAATTGGTTGGGAACTATGTCCAAGGTAAGCAATAGAACAAAAATCGCTACTGCACTTGTTGGCGCTCTGGCTTTAGCTAGTAGCAACTTCGTTGTTGCAGATCCTCTAGCTGACGTTCAAAAAGCGGATAGTAGCCTTAATGCTGCTTCTGCTGCGTCACAACAGAAAGTCGACAAATATTTTGACCAAGCACAAGACATGCTTTTTGAGTATGGCAGCGTAGCTGATGAGCGTGAATCATTGAAAGCATACAATGATTACGTTGCAGGCTTGGTAGCTGATCAACAAAATTCACTTGATTTAATTCAAACTGATATCAATGGCGTTGATAAACTTCGTCAAGGTGTTGTGCCATTAATGTTTAAAATGGTCGATGCTCTAGAACAGTTTGTTAATTTAGATTTACCTTTTAATACGGAAGTTCGTCAGAACCGTGTTAAAAATCTAAAAGATATTCTTAATACTGCAGAAGTTACATTGGCAGAGAAATATCGTCTAATCCTTGATGCTTATAGCATTGAGCGTGAGTATGGTAATTTCGTTGCTGTACATACCGGTAAGCTAAGCCTTGACGGCAAAGAAGTGCTAGTTGATTTCTTTAATTTAGGCCGCGTTGCACTTTACGCACAAAGCTTAGATCAAAAAATAGCATGGATGTACGATGCTGATGCTAAGTCTTGGAACAAGTTAGACGACAGCTATCTACGCGACATTACTAAAGGTATCCGTATTGCTCGTAAGCAAGGCGCATTAGACCTATTCGCATTACCAATTCCTGCTGCGGAGACTGCACAATAATGAAGAAGTTAATTACATCAGTGCTAGTGGCTGCAACTTTCTCTTTAACGGCTGGTATGGTTTCTGCTGCAGATGCACCAAAAACCATTGATCAACTATTACAACAAGTTAAAGTTGATCGCGCTAATGAAGGCAAAACAAACGCTAAGCGTGAACAAGAGTTTCAAGCTGAACGTGGTGATAAAGCTGAATTACTTAAGCGCGAGAAAAATGCCCTTGCTGCTGAAAAGCAACGTGGTAAAGATTTAAACCAAGCATTTTTAGATAACGAGCGTAAAATTGCTCAGTTAGAAGAAGACTTAAAAACCGCACAAGGTGACTTAGGTGAGATGTTTGGTGTTGTTAAAGGTGAAGCCGGTGATTTCGCTGGTAAGCTAGCAGCATCTAACATTAGTGCTCAGTATCCAGGTCGCGATGCTTTTATTGCTGAACTTGGTGCGCGTAAGTCACTACCTAAAATTGAAGAGTTAGAGCAGTTTTGGGAAGCTCAGCTTTTTGAAATGGTTCAATCTGGTAAAGTTGTTAAATTCCAAGGTGACGTTACCGCGATCGATGGCAATGTTGAGACCACTTCTATTCACCGTGTAGGTCCTTTCAACTTAACTGCTGATGGTAAATATGTTGTTTACAAGCCAGAACTTGGTTTAATTCAACAGCTATCACAACAGCCAGAAGGTTACCAAGTTAGCGCAGTTGGTACATGGGAAGACACCACTTCAGGTGTAGCTCCTTTCTATATCGATCCTGCTCGTGGCGTGTTATTGAATATTTTCACTAACAAAGCTAGCTTAGAAGATCGTTTAGAAGCCGGTGGAACTATTGGTTATATCATTCTTGCTTTATTAGCATTGGGTGCATTAATTGCTATTGAGCGTCTAGTGACTCTTACTATCATTGGCGGAAAAGTTAACAGCCAACGTAAGAACATCGAGAAGCCTGGTAATAACGCTTTAGGTCGCATCTTAAAAGTGTATCAATCAAACAAAGATGTTGATGTTGAAACACTTGAGCTGAAACTTGATGAAGCGATATTAAAAGAAACACCTGCTTTAGAAGCGCGTATTTCTATCATCAAAGTTATCGCAGCTATTGCTCCTATGATGGGTCTATTGGGTACTGTTACCGGTATGATCGCAACCTTCCAATCAATTCAATTATTCGGTACTGGTGACCCTAAATTGATGGCTGGTGGTATTTCAATGGCGCTTATTACGACTGTTCAAGGTCTTATCGCTGCATTGCCTCTAATGTTATTACATGCAATCGTAGTGGCTCGTAGCAAGTCTATTGTTCAAGTTCTTGAAGAACAAAGTGCTGGTATCATTGCAGAACATGCTGAGAAGAGGGCTGACTAATGATGCTAATCCTGATGGACGTATGGGATTCCGTCAGGGGCTTCATGGCCTCCGGAGGCGATGTCCTCTGGCTGGTTGCAGCTGTGCTATTCCTAATGTGGGTGTTAATGCTTGAGCGTTACTGGTATCTCAACTGGATATCACCAAAACAACATCAAGCCGTTATCGCGTCATGGGAAGCAAGAGAAGAAACGACTTCTTGGCATGCTCACCGTATCCGTGAAGCTTGGTTATCCCAAGCGAAGCAAGATTTGAATGCACGTATGCTGTTAATCAAAACCTTAGTAGCCATTTGTCCAATGATTGGTTTATTAGGTACTGTAACCGGTATGATTTCAGTATTCGATGTGATGGCAGTTCAGGGGACGAGTAATGCTCGTTTAATGGCCGCTGGTATCTCTATGGCCACTATGCCAACTATGGCAGGAATGGTTGCAGCTCTATCGGGTGTATTCTTTAGCACTCGTTTAGACTCAAAAATGAGAATCAGTTTAGAAAAGCTAAAAGACAGCATGCCTCACCACTAGAGAGAGATTGAACATGGCACGTAAGAAGCATTCCAGTATGGAAGAGGAAGCGCAGATTGATATGACCCCGATGCTAGACATCGTGTTTATCATGCTGATCTTCTTCATTGTAACAACATCGTTTGTTAAGCCATCAGGCTTAGACTACAACAAGCCTAAAGCGTCACAGGCTACGTCTAAACCATCGGCAAACATCTTTATTGGCATCAGCAAAACTGGCGTCATTATGATGGAAAACCGTCAGGTTGATATCGAGCGTGTAACTGCAAACGTAGAGCGTATGTTAGCGGAAGCACCAGAAGCAGCTGTATTGATTCAAGCAGACAAAGACGCTTTACATGGTTTAGTCGTTAAAGTGCTTGATAATGTTAAAGCTGCCGGTATTGACAAAATTTCAGTATCAGCGGGGAATGAGTAATATGCTAAGAGCACTCGTATCAATAATCATTGGTGCTGCAGTGACTTTTGGGCTGTTTGCTTTCATGGCTTTCCTAGTCGGCGGTGGCGCACAACGCAACGGCGACTCAGTGGAATCCCCTGTTATTGAAATTACGATGGATAAACAGGATTCGAAGGCACAGAAAAAACCAAGGGTTACACCTAAGCCACCTCCACCACCGGAGCAGCCACCGAAGCCGGATACTACTCCGCCAGATTCATCAACTAATATTGACACTAATATGGCGTTCAATATGGGTGGTATCGAAGCTGGTGGACCAAGTACAGGTTTTAAACTTGGCAATATGATGACCCGTGATGGTGATGCTACCCCTATCGTTCGTATTGAGCCACAGTATCCAATTGCTGCTGCTCGTGATGGTAAAGAAGGTTATGTTCAACTTTCATTTACGATTAACGAACTTGGTGGTGTTGATGATGTTTCTGTCATCCAGGCTGAACCTAAACGTTTATTCGATCGCGAAGCGATTCGCGCATTGAAGAAATGGAAATATAAGCCAAAGATCGTTGATGGCAAGCCATTAAAACAAACCGGTATGACAGTTCAGCTTGACTTCACACTAGAGAAAGGGAGGTAGATAATGCGTAAAGTTACTAGTATCGCTACAGCGTTATTACTTTCAGTCTGTGGAAGTGCACTATTGTCAAACTCTGTAGTGGCTGCTGAAAAGTGTGAAATTGATAAACGTCAATCTCGTGCTGTTGGCGAAAGCGCTGCAAAAAAAGTTCAAAAATCTTTTGAAGCATACACTGAAGGAAATTTAGACCAAGCTATTTCAATTTTGCTTGAGGCTAATGCTAAAAACGATTTCGATAAAGCTTATGTCGATCGTATGTTAGGTAACTTCTATGCCGAAAAAGGCCAGATGAAGACAGCAATCAAATATTTAAAGACTGCTGTTGACGCTGATATTCTTGGTGGTACCGATCATGCTGCAACAATGCGTTTGTATGCTGATTTATTACTCCAGGAAAAAATGTTTAAAGAGGCTATTCCTTACTACTACAAGTGGATGGATTTTACCTGTAAGGCTGATTCGCAAATGTATCGCCGTATTGGTATTGCCTACACTGAGTTAAAAGATTGGAATAAAGTTCTTCAAGTATCTGACAAAGGTTTATCTTTAGCTGAATCGCCTGACAAGGGCCTATATCAGATGAAGTTAACCGCTTACTTTAACCAGAAAAAATACAAAGAAGCCGTAAAAGTATTAGAAACTATGGTGCCTTTGTTCCAAGACGATAAACGTCTCTGGGTACAGTTAGCTCAGTTTTACTTAATGACTGAAGATTATGATAAGTCACTTGCAACATATGATTTAGCCTATAAGAATGGCTTTTTAGAGACAGACAGTAACATTACCCGTTTGTCTCAGTTGTTAGCACAAAAAGGTTCGCCTTACAAAGCTGCTACCATTTTCGAAAAGCATTTAAAGTCTGGTCTTATTGTTGAAAACGAGAAGAGCTTATCAACTCTTGCTGGTTTTTATCATAATGCTAAAGAGCTAAAAGAAGCCGCTTTCTATTATGGAAAAGCCGCTGCCGTTAGTAATAAGGGTGATTTGTATTTAAAACAAGGTCGCATTCTTGCTTTAGATCAAAAGTTCGATGACGCTATTCCTGTGTTTAAAAAAGCACTTGATGCAGGCATCGATAATCCGGGTGAAGCTCAGTTTGAGCTAGCTTTAGCATACTTAAGCCTGAAAAAGTACAAGTCTGCTTATAATCGTGCGGTGCTTGCCGCGAATGATAAGAAGACCGAACGTAGTGCTAAGAGCTATATTTCTTACATCAAAGAAAAAGCTCGGATTCACAACGTAGCGCTTTAATTTAAGCTCGCAAAAAAAGCCCCTTCTAGGGGCTTTTTTATTAGCTATTAAAAAATATTAAATCAATTGGTTATGTATTTGAAATGGTTTTTATTCCGATGTTTAGCGGTCTGTTATCATAGTTGTAAATGCATATCAGTACATATTCACTACCGATTAATTGTTAGTTTGTGTGTTTTTAGTGAAGTTTAGTTTCTTGTCGAGCAAGCCAAAGTTACAATGACATTATTGTACAAGGTTAATAATGTTGTTTAGATTAAAAACTGTACTGTGATACATCGTCATCTTTATATTAAGCCTTTGACCTTTTAAGGATAACAAGGCGTGAGTTAATTTGTGTTTAAGGAATAATAAAAATGAATAAAACATTGTTGGCGTTAACTGTGTCCTTACTCCTAGCTACTCAAGGTTGTTCTGACAATTCAACGGTTACGTCTGTATCTAAAACCACTTCAGAGCCTAGCGCAGCCGTTATGCCTCAATCTGTCTCTGAGCAGTATTTAGCTATGGTAGATAATTTTTTTAATGATCAACTTAAGCTTGAACCAATTTATGCCACTTTTGTAGGCGTAAATGATTATAACGATCAATTTGGTGGTGCATTAACTGATGAATACTTAAAGGCTCGTCATGAGTTGAATAGTCAATATTTCAGTCAAGCCAAAACTATTGATGTTGATAAGCTTCCTGCTTCACTTAAACTCAGTTACGACATGTTTATCTACGATCGAAATATGGAGCTTATTGGCGAAACTTATCCTGAATATTTCTTACCAATTAACCAGTTTTATAGCACAGTATTTACTATGGTTCAGTTAGGAAGTGGTGAAAGTGCTCAACCATTTAAGACGGTAAAAGATTATCAAAATTGGTTGGCTCGTTTACGTGGATTTATTAACTGGACCAAGCTTGCCCAACAACGAATGGACGAGGGCATCGCTAGCAAAGTCGTATTACCACGAGTACTTGTGGAGCGCATCATTCCTCAGTTAGATGCTCAACTTGTTACGGATGCACAGAGTAGTATATTTTATTCACCGATAAACTTGCTACCAGATGATTTTACTGCGGAACAAAAATCACAACTTACTACTGAGTATACTCAACTCATCAATGCCGAATTATTACCTGCTTTAACTCAGTTGCGTGATTACGTAAAGAATGATTATTTACCAAACTCCCGTGCTTCTGATGGTTGGTGGGGATTACCTAATGGTAAAGACTGGTATCAGCATTTAGCCAATAGTCACACAACTACCACTTTGCCTGTCGATGAGATACATCAAATTGGATTATCTGAAGTTGCGCGTATTTTATCCGAAATGGACAAAGTTAGAGTACAAGTTGGTTTCAGCGGTGATCTAAAGGCATTTTTTGCCTCTTTATCTTCAGAACCTCAGTATTTCTTTACAGATAGACAAGATTTAATTGATGGTTATATGACCATTAAAAATAGAATTAATCAGGTGTTACCGCAGTATTTTAATGTGATGCCAAAGGCCGATTATATTGTTAAACCAGTAGAAAGTTTCCGTGAACAGTCGGCAGCAGGTGCATCATATGAATCTCCTGCTGTGGATGGCTCTCGTCCGGGGATCTTTTATATCAATACTTATAACTTAAAAGCGCAGCCGAAATGGGGAATGACAACCCTTTCTTTGCATGAAGCTTCACCTGGTCACCACTTTCAGATTTCAATTAAGCAAGAGTTGACCGAGGTGCCGCAATTTCAACGCTTCCAAGGTTATACTGCGTTTGAAGAAGGTTGGGCACTGTATTCAGAGTATTTAGGTGTTGAAATGGGCCTCTTTAACGACCCTTATCAGTATTTCGGTAAGTTATCAGATGAAATGCTTCGAGCTATGCGATTAGTGGTTGATACAGGTCTTCATGCCAAAGGTTGGAGTCGTGAGCAAGCTATTCAATACATGATGGACAACTCACCAATGGCAGAGTCCGATATCATTGCTGAAGTAGAGCGTTATATGGCAATTCCTGGTCAAGCCTTATCATACAAAGTGGGGCAACTGACAATTTTAAGATTGCGTGCTGATGCCGAAAAAGCGCTTGGCGACAAGTTTGACCTTAAAGCTTTTCATGACCAGTTGTTAACGTCAGGTTCTTTACCTATGGCGGTGATGGAAAACAAGATTGCTGATTGGATTGAATCTGAATCAACCAAATAATGTTGCACAAGTTTGGTGACTAAATGGTGTCATCATTTTGTCATTATGTTAGTGTTATTTTTTAGTAGATATTACATTTATAGGAGCCATATCATGGTACAAGCAACAGCTAGACACTTACTTGTGAGTAATCAGGAACAATGTGAAACACTTAAGCAACAGATCGAAGCCGGCGCCGATTTTGCTGAGATTGCTAAGGCAAACTCTTCTTGCCCGTCTGGAGCACAGGGTGGTGATTTAGGTTCTTTCGGTCCTGGCATGATGGTCAAAGAATTTGACGAAGTAGTGTTCAGTGCGCCGTTAAATGTTGTTCAAGGACCTGTAAAAACTCAATTTGGTTATCATTTACTTGAAGTGACTAGTCGCGCCTAGTGTGTATTAATTAAGTATCAAAAATGGCAGCCTAGGCTGCCATTTTTCTTGATAAGAAATAGAGGGTGTATGGACATAAATCTTTTTAGCGATCGGTTGATATTACGAAATTTACAAACGAAGGATTGGCCGAACTTTCTTCGCTTGCACCTCGATAAAGATATAAATCAATATATTCGCCTTATTGAATCTGAGTCAGATATCGTTGCTAAATTTGAGCAACGTAAAGCCGCTTGGCAATTTGAATCTGGTGAATGGTTATCTCTGGTCATTGAGCAGATCGACACGAATGAGTTTGTCGGCCTTATTGGCTTTCGATGTGATGATGCTCAATTAAACAGAGCTGAGGTGGGTTACCTTATTGCGCCAGAAAAGCACGGTTTTGGATTCGCTACTGAAAGCTTGCGAGCCGTAACCGACTGGGGAGCTTTGCAATTTAATATGCATAAATACATCGGTATTTGTGACCAACACAATACCGCTTCACGTAGAGTCCTTGAGAAAGTCGGTTTCATTCTTGAAGGAACGTTAAGACATAATAACTGTATTGATCAAATATGGTCAGATGATTGCTACATGGGATTGTTGACAGCGCAAAGAGAGTAACGCTTTTACTCATCGCGTCTTTAAATAAAATTAAATCTTCTTGGTACTATATTCTAGCGTGCATTTGTCACATAATACGTAATACAACTGAAAACTATTCTCGTTAACAAGTGAAACTTTGATCTAGATTTGAGTTTGACTGGTTCAGTTCAGATAAAATTTTTAGCGTTATTAATGTTGTTGAAGGTAGTGTTACATGAAGCTGAGTGAACTTAAGCCAGGTGATCAGGCAATTATCTCTGAAATCGGTCAATTAACTTTACCGCAAACGGTTAAACGTAAATTGTTATCCATGGGCATTACTCCCAACACTCGTTTTCATTTTATTCGCCGTGCCCCTATGGGCTCGGGTGTTGAGTTAGATTTACGTGGCAGTAAACTATGTATGCGTTGTGATTTAGCCGATATTATCGAGGTAGTTCTAAAAAATGACTAAACAATTTCATTGTGTCACTGTGGGCAATCCAAACGCGGGTAAATCGACTCTTTTTAATGCCCTTACTGGCGCTAGCCAGCAGGTGGGTAATTGGTCCGGTGTTACCGTAGAAAAGAAGACTGGGAAGTTTAGTGACTCTGGTATAGATATTTTTCTCACCGATTTACCCGGTATTTATGATTTATTACCAGCCGGAAATAGTTGTGATTGTTCACTCGATGAACAAATTGCGCAAGCGTATCTTTCAAACCAACAAGTGGACGCTATCATCAACTTAGTTGATGCAACCAATGTTGAGCGTCATCTGTATTTGACTACCCAATTACGTGAGTTAGGCATTCCTATTATCGTTGTCATTAATAAAATTGACGCAGCGAAAAAGCTGGGGATTAACATTAATGTTGACGACATGTCGGTCCGCCTCGGTTGTCCTGTCATTGCAATTTGCTCTCGAAATCAAGCCGATGTTAAGCATCTACAAACTGAACTATTGTCATTATTGAAAAAAGGTAATACCGCAGCATCTTTATTATTGCAGTATCATGCTGATATAGAAGCAAGTGTTATTGCTTTACAGATACAAAATGATGCACAAGGACTTGCAGAGCTAAGTCGTGGACAAGCACTGGCTATTTTAGCTAACAGCCATGGTAATGACTGTGGTTCCAGTGAAACCCAATTACATGACACGGTAAGACAATGTACTCAACGGGTTGAACAAGCCGGTCAAGACATCGATATTATGATCGCCACCACCCGTTATGATTTTGTTCAACAGGTGTTTGAGGCATCAGTAAGTACCGGCACACATGTTAGTGTCACCGATAGGCTTGATAAAGTCGTGTTACATCCACTGCTGGGTATCCCTATCTTCTTGTTTATCATGTACCTAATGTTTTTATTTAGTATTAATGTTGGTAATGCATTTATTGATTTCTTTGATATTACTGCTGGCGCTATTTTTGTGGATCATTTTGGTGCCTTGTTGTCGTCAATAGGCTCGCCAGATTGGATTGTAACCATTTTGGCTGGCGGCGTTGGCCAAGGTATTCAAACTGTTGCGACCTTTATTCCTGTTGTTGCGGCACTATTTTTGGCTCTCTCGGTACTTGAAGGCTCAGGCTATATGGCTCGAGCAGCTTTTGTTGTTGATGGTCTAATGCGTCGCATTGGTTTACCGGGTAAAGCTTTTGTGCCTATGATTGTTGGTTTTGGTTGCTCGGTGCCTGCCATTATGGCAACGAGAACCTTAGGCAGTGAGCGTGAACGTATCGTTACTGGAATGATGGCGCCATTCATGTCTTGCAGTGCTCGGCTACCGGTTTATGCATTATTTGCCGCGGCATTTTTCCCGCAGTCTGGTCAAAATTTAGTATTTTTACTGTACATTATTGGTATTTTTGCCGCGATTGGTACTGGGTTATTATTACGAAAAACAGTTTTGCCTGGAACCAGTAGCGCTGTTGTCATGGAATTGCCAAGTTATGAAATGCCTAAATCTAAAGCGGTTTTCTCTCGCACCACGAAACGCACTAAAAGCTTTATTATGGGCGCAGGTAAAACTATCATTATCGTCGTCACACTGCTTAACTTTATCAATGCTATCGGTACTGACGGCTCCTTTGGACATGAAGATAGTAAAGAATCTATGCTCAGTGTTGCCAGTCAACAAATTACCCCATTGTTTAGGCCTATGGGAATAGAGCAAGATAACTGGGCGGCAACTGTAGGTATTATCACCGGTATTTTTGCTAAAGAAGCTGTCGTCGGTACATTGAATAGTTTATATAGCAATGATGAAGGCGAACAAGTTGAACTGGTTTCAATTTGGGATAGCGTCAAAATAGGTTTAGCCACTATTCCTGCAAATTTACTTGGTATTGAGGCTGGTGATCCATTATCGATTGCTATCGCGGGTATTAGTGATTTAGATGAAGCTGCCATCGCATTATCTGTTGACTCTACGACCTTCAGTGCGCTGCAAACGGGCTTTAAAAGTCAGATAGCGGCGTTCTCATACTTGTTATTTATTTTGCTTTATACCCCGTGTGTGGCGGCTATGGGAGCTTTGGTGCATGAGTTTGGTACCAAATGGGCGCGTTTTGCTGCTATTTGGACATTCTCATTAGCCTACGGCTCAGCTACAGTTGTATATCAAGGGGCTACCTTTACTCAGCATCCTCTGCAATCTGCCAGTTGGATCGGCTTTTTCGTTATGGCTTTGATTGGTTTTTATTTTTGGTTAAACAAAAAGGGCAGAAAGGCTCAACAAATTATTCCTGGAATACGCATTATCACTGAGTAGTTAAGCTAAAACGTTTTGATTTACTCGATAAACCCAGCAAAGCTGGGTTTATTTGCTTTATCGGGTTAACTTTTTCAAGCCTAGGAGTTGTAACTACATAAGATCTGTAGGATCATCTATTTTTATTCATATTGCCATTGTGCGCCAAGAGGAATTCCATGAGTCATATGGACACTGAAGTACGTCCAAGTAACTTCATTCGTAATATCATAGACGAAGACCTAAAAAGCGGTAAGCACAGCCAAGTACATACACGCTTTCCACCGGAACCAAACGGGTATTTACATATTGGCCATGCTAAATCTATTTGCTTGAATTTTGGTATCGCAAAAGATTACCAAGGTCAATGTAACTTACGTTTCGATGATACTAACCCTGAAAAAGAAGATATTAACTATGTTAAGTCTATTCAGGAAGATGTGCGTTGGTTAGGGTTTGAATGGTCTGGCGATATCCGTTATTCATCAAATTATTTTGACCAATTACATCAGTATGCCGTTGAGTTAATCACCAAAGGTCTCGCTTATGTTTGTTTCTTAAATGGGGAACAAACCAGAGAACATCGTGGTACCTTAAAAGAGCCGGGTAAAAATAGCCCTTATCGTGATACTAGTGTTGAAGAGAACCTCGCATTATTTGAAAAAATGCGTCTAGGCGAATTCAAAGAAGGTGAATGTGCTCTGCGCGCAAAAATAGACATGGCATCGCCATTTATGTGCATGCGCGATCCTATTATTTACCGTATCCGTTTTGCTCACCATCATCAAACAGGTGATAAGTGGTGCATTTATCCAATGTATGACTTCACCCATTGTATTTCTGATGCGATCGAAAATATCACCCATTCGATTTGTACGTTAGAGTTCCAAGATAACCGCCGCTTATATGACTGGGTACTGGATCATTTAGATGATTTTCAAGCACCAAACCGTACTCGTCAATATGAGTTTTCGCGTTTAAATCTTGAATATACTCTGATGTCTAAACGTAAATTAAACGATTTAGTTACCCGTAACTTAGTCGACGGTTGGGATGATCCGCGTATGCCAACTATCGCTGGCCTTCGTCGTCGTGGCTATACTCCTGCATCAATTCGAGAGTTTTGCTTGCGTATAGGCGTTACTAAACAAGAAAACTTAGTCGAAGTAGGCATGCTAGATGCGTGTATCCGTGAAGAGCTTAACGAACATGCCCCTCGTGCAATGGCTGTTTTAAGACCGATTAAAATCGTGATTGAAAACTATCCTAATGCACAACCAGAGGCCATTAAGGCGCCTGCTCATCCTAATAATGAGGCTATGGGCACTCGTGAGTTATTTTTTGGCAAAGAACTTTTTATTGATGTAGAAGATTTTAAAGAAGAGGCTAATAAGCATTTCAAACGTCTTGTACTCGGTAAAGAAGTCCGCCTACGTAATGCTTACATCATCAAAGCTGAACGTTGTGATAAAGATGCTGATGGCAATATCACTACCGTTTATTGTAGTTACGATGCAGATACTTTAGGTAAAAACCCTGCCGATGGCCGTAAAGTTAAAGGCGTGATTCATTGGGTTGACGCGGCAACGGCGAAACCAGCTGAGTTTCGTATCTATGATCGTCTATTTACCAAAGAAAATCCTGCGACGTTTGAAACTGTCGATGAGGTCATTAATCCACAGTCTTTGGTGGTGTTAAATGGCCTAGTGGAACCTAGTTTAGTCAATGCTCCTGCTGAGAAATCTTATCAGTTTGAACGAGAAGGCTATTTCTGCGCAGACAGCAAAGACTCCAGCGCTGATCACTTAGTATTTAACTTAACGGTACCGTTAAGAGATACCTTTGCTTAATGAGTGATGAATGATACAAAAAAGGCGCCTTAAGCGCCTTTTTGTTATCTTTTAACTAAATGATTATTGCATCATTGGGCCTAAACCAATACTCCATAAAATGACACTACTTGCCATCAGTGCAACCAGCAATACTAAGCCTGCTGTAACAACTGAGCTGGCATAAATAAAACCTTTTTCTTCAGGTATATTCATAATGATGGGCACTCCTGCATAGAGCAGATACACCGAATAGGATAATCCGATTAATCCAATGACCATTATGAACCATAATACAGGATAGAGTGCTGCAAGACCGACCATGAATAAGGGGGTTGCAGTATAGGAAGCCAATTCGAGCGCTTGAGTATAGGTTGGATCTGCATCAAATGTTCTACCCATCCAAAAAGCTAAGTAGGCGAGAGCCAGAACGCCAATAATTAAGCCAAAGTACATCGCAATTGACATTAATAGTGCGCTTTGTGATGTCAGAAATAGTGGTTCTCCGACGCCTGGATGCCACCCAATATGAGCCGTTGCAAAATAAGCACAAACGGCAGGAATGAGCGCAATAAGCAATATATGACTCAAGCTGCTTTTCAATGCTTCATGATTTTTTTCAATTGTTTGCCACTCTTTTTTCGGATGAGTGTAAAGCCCCATTAAGTGATTCAATACCATTATCGTTATCCTTGTTTAGCATTTTTGACCTAGCTCGCCAAACAACGACGAACTGACTACAGCTTTTTATCCATCGCCTTAATCAGTCCACATCAACTTAACAACCTATTTTGTATTGGCAGTAAACTCATTCCATCGTTGCCAATATCTATGTTGTTCAGTTATGACCCTATCCCACACTAGAATCATCATTTAAGGTGATCGATTGCATCTGTTATAAAAGCGTTAAATTAGATGCTTAGCTTATTTATTGAACATAAATAGACTTTCGTCAAGGAGTATTACGTTTTTGGCTTCAGAAATGATCACTCTACAGGTAAACTGAGCGTAGATTCTTGACTGAGTTATTCATTCTATGCAGCAATTACTTGCGCCAATTCATGACTTTTTAGGTTGTGAGACCCCAGACCTTTGGGTTGAAAAAGCAAAACAACCGTCGCAATTAATCCCATTGCTTATTGACCATTGCAACTGCGAGCTCAAAGCTGCGCAAACAGCTATTTTAATGATCCGCAAATATGCGATTGATAAAAGTAGCGCTCATCTATTAAAGGCTTGGGCAAAGCCCTACGAGGATTTTGTTTACCAACAAGACCGTGACGCACATGCCTTTTTGGCTCGCGATAGTAAAAAGAATGATATCACTAGTGAATTAGTCGCCAATGAGCACTTAGCTTATAGTGCTGATGTCATGAGTAAAATGGTGCGCCTGATCAAAGAAGAGTTCCATCATTTTGAACAAGTACTACAGATTATGACGGCACGAGGTATTGATTACAGTAATATTCGCGCAGGGGGTTATGCCAGGCAATTGATCATTCATGTGCGAACCCATGAGCCACTGACCATTATTGATAAATTAATTATTGGGGCGTTTATTGAAGCGCGTTCGTGTGAGCGATTTGCTAAAATTGCGCCACACTTAGATGATGAGCTGGCTAAGTTTTACACCTCATTACTACGCTCTGAAGCTCGGCATTTTCAAGATTATTTAGCCCTTGCTCAAGATATAGCAGGCGTTGATATCAGCGAACGAATTGATTACTTTCGACAAATTGAGAAGAGATTGATTTTGGCTGAGGACAGCGAATTTCGTTTTCACAGTGGTGTACCGAGTCAATAGCTCAATGGTTGAGCGCGTCTCATTAAGGCTCACAGATAATGTGTCATCATTATCACAAGTGAGCCTATTTGGTGTCTGAGAAGGGCAGTGTAACTAACTCGCACCCATGTTCATTCACATTTAAGACGCTACCTTGAGTATACCAGTCGCCCACTACTACGCGTTGATGCGTTGCAGATAATTGATGAATCGCCGGACGATGCGTATGACCATGGATCATGCGTTGGCAGCCAGTACTCGCCAGCAGAGCAGTCACTGCGCTTGGTTCAACATCCATAATTTCGTAGTGTTTTTGTTGATTACCTTGGACACTTTTTTGACGAATTTTTGCAGCAATGTTTAAGCGTGTCTTTTTAGGTAAGCGAGCATATAACCAGCGCACGACTCTAAAGCTTCTAAAGCGTCTGAATCGCTGATAGTCAACATCAAGTGTGCAAAGGCTATCACCATGCAAGATAACAGTATTCACACCGTACAAGTCGATACAATACACTTCAGGTAATACTTGCATGCCTGCTCGTTGGCAAAATTGTTTGCCTACCATAAAGTCACGATTACCATGAATAAAGTACACAGGTAGCGTGTTTGATACCATTTTGATTGCATCAGCGATAGCAACACTAAATGACTCAGCAATATCATCACCCATCCACACTTCGAATAGATCGCCAATGATATAAAGCGCTTCAGCATCGTCTAAACCATGATTTAGAAAATACACGAAGGCTTGAGTAATATCGGGACGATCAGCACTTAAGTGCAAATCGCCCACAAAGATTGTTGTTTTCAAAATTACGCTTTAACGCTAACGCTTTTGATCACAATAGCTTCTAATGGTACATCTTGATGCATACCATTATTTCCTGTTGGGACATTTTTGATTTGCTCAATGATGTCTAACCCTTCAACGACTTCACCAAACACACAGTAACCCCAGCCTTGCGAGGTTTCTGATTTAAAATCAAGGAACGTATTGTCTTTGACGTTAATGAAAAACTGTGCAGTTGCTGAATGAGGATCAGAGGTTCGCGCCATTGCAACAGTGCCTTTGCGGTTAGATAAACCGTTGCTAGCTTCGTTTTTGATTGATGCTTTAACACTTTTTTGGCTCATGTCTTCAGTGAAACCACCACCTTGGATCATAAAACCGTCAATAACACGGTGAAAAATAGTACCTTCGAAAAAGCCATCTTCAACATACTGCATAAAGTTAGCGGCAGTAATAGGCGCCTTTTCTTCATTTAGTTGTAAAGTAATATCGCCCATATTGGTATGTAAAGTAATCATGTTATCTCACTTGAAAATATTAATTTGCGCGATTCTAACTTATCTTAACTGCCGCTTAAAGTGCAGTGTTCAAAACAGGTGACATCATGTTAGAATCTGCATTAACATTTACCGTTATAAATTAGTGTAAAAGAGAACAATCGATGTTGAAGATTTACAATAGTATTAGCCGTGATAAACAAGAATTTAAACCAATAAATCCAGGTAAAATCGGAATGTACGTCTGTGGCGTGACCATTTACGATTTATGTCATATTGGTCACGGGCGTACCTTTGTTTCGTTTGACATGATAGTACGTTATTTACGTTACATAGGTTATGAGGTGAACTTTCAGCGCAATATTACTGACGTTGATGATAAAATTATCAAACGTGCTGCTGAAAATAATGAGTCGTGTGAGTCACTTACTGAGCGTTTAATTGGCGAAATGCATCAAGATTTTGATGCGCTGAACATGAAACGACCTGATTTTGAGCCGCGAGCTACGTTACATATTGAAGAAATTATCGATATGGTTCAGCGTTTGCTTGATCGCGACCATGCTTATGTTGCCAGTAATGGTGATGTATTATTTAGTGTTGCGTCGTTCCCTCAATATGGCCAGCTTTCTGGGCAAAACCTTGACCAACTTCAAGCTGGTGCTCGGGTTGAAATTGATAATGCTAAACGCAATCCTATGGATTTTGTGCTATGGAAAATGTCTAAACCGGGTGAGCCTACATGGGAATCACCTTGGGGTCCTGGTCGCCCGGGTTGGCATATTGAATGTTCTGCCATGAACAGTAAGCATTTAGGTTTACATTTTGATATTCATGGTGGCGGATCTGATTTGCAGTTTCCACATCATGAAAATGAAATTGCGCAGTCTTGCTGTGCCCATGACACGCCTTATGTGAATTACTGGATGCACACCGGAATGGTGATGGTTGACCGTGAAAAGATGTCTAAATCATTAGACAACTTTTTTACTATTCGTGACGTGCTTAAGCATTATGACGCTGAAACTGTACGTTATTTCTTATTGTCAGGTCATTACCGTAGCCAGTTAAATTATTCTGAAGATAATTTAAAGCAAGCACGTGCAGCATTAGAGCGTTTATACACAGCCATTAAAGATTTAGATTTGACTGTCGACGCTGCGCCTGCTGAAGCGTTTGTTGCCAAATTCAAATCTGCTATGGATGATGATTTTAATACGCCTGAAGCCTATTCGGTTTTATTTGATATGGTCCGTGAAATTAATCGTCTTAAAATAACCGATATGGCAGCTGCGTCGGCATTAGGTGTCAGCTTGAAGCAATTAGCCGATGTACTTGGTCTTATCAGCCAAACGCCTGAGGCTTTCTTTAAGGGTGAGGGCAGTGACGATGAAGTGGCAGAAGTTGAAGCACTAATTGTTGAGCGTAACCGTGCCCGAACTGAAAAAGATTGGCCTGCAGCCGATATCGCGCGTGATCGCTTAAATGAGTTAGGCGTTGTGTTAGAAGACGGCCCTAGCGGAACGACATGGCGTAAAAAGTAATTTAGTTTGCCCATAAAACAAAAAAGCCTGCAATAGCAGGCTTTTTTGTTATTCATCCGCAGCCAGCTGGACTAGCTATGATACTGCTCGCAAGCATAAAGAGTATTCTCTAATAAGCTCGCAATGGTCATTGGACCAACGCCGCCAGGAACCGGAGTTATAAATGCGGCTTTTTCGGCGGCAATATTAAATTCCACATCACCGACTAAACTGCCGTTTTCCAAGCGATTAATACCGACATCAATCACAATAGCGCCAGGTTTTATCCACTCACCAGGAATGAAACCAGGCTTACCCACAGCAACAACCAATAAATCGGCTTGACGCACTTTTTGCTCTAAGTTTTTGGTAAAACGATGACAGGTGGTTGTAGTACAACCAGCTAATAAGAGTTCCAGTGTCATTGGACGGCCGACAATGTTCGACGCTCCGACAACAGTAGCATCCAAACCGTAAGTATCAATACCGGTAGATTTGATTAACGTCATAATCCCCATCGGCGTACAAGAGCGCAGAACCGGGATACGTTGAGCTAAACGGCCAACATTGTATGGATGAAAACCATCAACATCTTTATCTGGACGAATATGTTCAATGACTTTTGAATCATCAATATGATCAGGTAAAGGAAGTTGTACTAAAATTCCGTCAATATTGGGATTAGCATTACACTCATCGATTAACGCTAATAGTTCAGCTTGGGTTGTACTTGTGTCCAGGTCAAAAGATTGAGATTCAAAACCGACTTCTTCACAAGCTCTGCGTTTACTGCCGACATAGACTTGAGATGCGGCATCACTGCCCACTAAAATAACCGCAAGACCTGGCGCGCGGAATCCAGCTTGTCTTCGAAGTGCTACTTTTTGTTTTAGTGTGGTGCGGATAGATTGTGCAATGGCTTTACCGTCAATAAGTTGAGCAGTCATGGCTGTAGAGTTTCCTTTGAGTGACGCAGGTGTTGAAGTCGATGGTCGAACGGCGGTTATTCTAGCAGGCGCAATGAAGAGTGTCATTTGCTAGACGATGAAAATACAGTGAATAAACTATTCGCGCTATGATGCTAATCATGGTTTTTGCTGCTAAATTCGTCATATAGCATCCAGAGTTAAAAAAATCGTTGACGATATCAAGGTGACTAGTTAAGATGCGCTCCGTTCTCGAGACAACAAGGTTGCTGTATAGCAGTAATAAACATTTCGAAAACAAAGTAAGATTTCGGTGATTAGCGCAGCCCGGTAGCGCATCTCGTTTGGGACGAGAGGGTCAGAGGTTCGAATCCTCTATCACCGACCAAATTAAATGTTATTTGCTATTATTAGCGAATAATAGAACAAGTAAACTTGTTCAGCCAGACAGGAAACAGCTTATTGCTGTAACCATGCGCCCGTAGCTCAGTTGGATAGAGCACCCGCCTTCTAAGCGGGTGGTCGCAGGTTCGAATCCTGCCGGGCGTACCATTTCAATGGTGATTGTAGCTCAGTTGGTAGAGTCCCGGATTGTGATTCCGGTTGTCGTGGGTTCGAGCCCCATCAGTCACCCCATTTTTTTCTGTTCAAATCAACGTGTATTTCGAGACACTCATTGTGTTGCTGAAAAATGTATTTGTTTACCATAGTTGATTTACTGCAATGCATATCCAATCTGATAAAAACTCATTTCGCGCATTAAACGTGCAAACACATCAAAATTGACCATCAGTTAGCCCTTTTATCACGTAAATCGACCTTTTCAGGCTCGACTCTGTTAAAAACGGTAGCTATAATGTCGCGTCTTGATAAATATCAAAAATAAGCTACCTATACCAACAGCGTCTTCAGCATCGATATTATCGCTGTGCTGGGTATCAGAGCTAAACCCGTAGTCAAGAAACGAATATCTAATGGTTGAGTTGTCGACCATTCAAAGAACGTTAGACATATTTCGAGGTAAAAAAATGCAAGTTTCTGTTGAAACAACTCAAGGCCTAGAGCGTCGCCTAACTATTTCTGTACCTGCTGAGCAAATCGAGAAATTGGTTAAAGACAACGTATTGCGTGAAGCTAAGCGTGCTCGTCTTCCAGGTTTCCGCCCAGGTAAAGTGCCTATCGGCGAAATCAACAAGCGTTATGGTAAAGCCATTCGTCAAGACATCACTGGTGAAGTGATGCAACGCAACTTTATAGAAGCTATTGTAGCTGAGAAGTTAAACCCAGCAGGCGCACCAGTATTTACTCCTGGTTCAACTGAAGGTGATTCTTTCGAATTCGTTGCAACATTTGAAATCTACCCAGAAGTTGTTTTAACGGGTTTAGATAGCATTGCAGTTGAACAGCCTAAAGCTGAAGTTAATGATGCAGACGTTGATGTAATGATTGAAACGTTACGTAAGCAACATGCTACTTTTGCTGCTGTTGAACGTGAAGCTACAGCTGACGACAAAGTTAAAATGAACTTTATTGGTTCTATTGATGGTGAAGAATTTGAAGGCGGAAAAGCTGATGATTTTGAACTTCAATTAGGCAGCAATCGTATGATCCCTGGTTTTGAAACCGGTATCATTGGTCATAAAACGGGTGATGAATTCGAAATCGAAGTGACTTTCCCTGAAGATTACCACGCTGAAAACTTAAAAGGTAAGGCGGCTAAGTTCGTTATTACCTTAACTGAAGTTCAAGCAGCTAACTTACCTGAAGTGAATGATGAGTTTGCTTCTTTGTTTGGTATTGCTGAAGGTGGCTTAGATGCACTTAAAGCTGAAATCCGTAAAAACATGACTCGTGAACTAGAGCAAGCGCTGAAAGCGAATGTGAAAGAGCAAGTTATTACTGGTTTATTAGCAGCAAATGACATCTCTATCCCTAAAGCACTTGTTGAAGGTGAAGTGAATGTACTTCGTCAACAAGCAATGCAGCGTTTTGGTGGCCAAACTGAAAATATGCCTGAACTTCCGGCTGAACTTTTCACTGAGCAAGCAGAGCGTCGTGTTAAAATCGGTTTGCTATTAGGCGAAGTGATTAAGACTAACGAGCTAAAAGCTGAAGATGATCGTGTTAATGCATTGATCGAATCTATGGCTTCAGCGTATGAAGATCCATCTGAAGTTGTTTCATACTACAACTCAAATAAAGAACTCATGCAAAACATGCGCAACGTAGCGCTTGAAGAGCAAGCTGTTGAAGCATTGTTAAAATCAGCAAAAGTAACCGTTAAAGACGTTGCTTTTGAAGAATTTATGAACAAGGCTACTGGACGAGCGTAAGCTAAGCTTGACTTAACAAGTGGTTCGCCATTTATAATGGCTCGTATGAGGTTCCTCATGCGGGCCATTTTTATTTTTAGGGAAATGAATAATGCATAAAGCACCAGAATCAGTACTCAATGCTCTTGTACCTATGGTTGTTGAACAAACAGCTAAAGGTGAACGTTCTTATGATATTTACTCTCGTCTATTAAAAGAGCGAGTCATCTTCTTAGTTGGCCAAGTAGAAGAACACATGGCTAACCTTATTGTTGCTCAGTTATTATTCCTAGAGTCAGAAAGCCCAGATAAAGATATTTATTTGTACATTAACTCTCCTGGCGGTTCAGTTACAGCGGGTATGGCGATCTACGACACCATGCAGTTTATTAAGCCTAATGTCAGTACAGTGTGTATGGGGCAAGCTGCTAGTATGGGTGCATTCTTACTTGCCGGCGGCGCTAAAGGTAAACGTCATTGCTTACCTAACTCTCGTGTGATGATCCATCAGCCATTAGGTGGCTTCCAAGGTCAAGCATCAGATATCGCCATTCATGCTCAGGAAATCCTAGGCATCAAGAATAAATTAAACCAAATGTTGGCTGATCATACTGGCCAACCGTTGGAAATCATTGAACGCGATACTGACCGTGATAACTTCATGAGTGCTACTCAAGCTGTTGATTATGGTATTGTCGATTCATTACTAACAAGTCGCGGCTAAAACCGATAGCTGATTTTCTCTAATCTTTCAGGTATTCTGTACTGAAAGACGTTAAGTCATCTATGTGGTTATGATAAGTATCTACAAGCAGCGCTTAGGGTTAACCTAAGTTGGAAACAGAGGTAGAATAATGGGCGATAACAAAAATAACGGTGACAGCGGCAAATTGCTGTACTGCTCTTTTTGCGGAAAAAGTCAGCATGAAGTCAGAAAACTGATTGCTGGCCCATCAGTTTATGTATGTGATGAGTGTGTTGATTTATGTAATGACATCATCCGTGAAGAAATCAAAGAGATTTCACCTAAGCGTGATGAAGACAAGTTGCCGACACCGCATGAGCTACGCAAACATCTTGATGACTATGTAATCGGTCAGGATCAAGCCAAAAAAGTGCTTTCTGTTGCGGTATACAATCATTACAAGCGTTTACGTAATGGCGCAATAAAAGACGGTGTTGAGCTTGGTAAAAGTAATATCCTGCTATTAGGTCCAACTGGTAGTGGTAAAACATTATTAGCTGAAACACTGGCACGCTCACTCAATGTTCCTTTTGCTATGGCAGATGCAACCACGCTAACCGAAGCAGGTTATGTGGGCGAAGATGTTGAAAACATCATTCAAAAGTTACTGCAAAAGTGTGATTACGACGTTGAAAAAGCTGAACGCGGTATCGTCTATATCGATGAAATTGATAAAATCAGTCGCAAATCTGACAATCCTTCAATTACTCGCGATGTGTCGGGTGAAGGTGTTCAGCAGGCGCTACTGAAGCTAATTGAAGGCACGGTAGCTTCTGTTCCTCCACAAGGCGGACGTAAGCACCCACAGCAAGAATTTTTGCAAGTGGATACCTCTAAAATTCTGTTTATCTGTGGTGGTGCGTTCGCTGGACTTGAAAAAGTCATTGAACAACGAGCTCACACAGGAACCGGGATTGGCTTTGGTGCAGAAGTAAAAGGCGAGGCGGATAAAGCCACCATTTCACAAATACTAAGCCAAGTAGAGCCTGGTGATTTAGTGAAATTTGGTTTGATCCCTGAGTTTATTGGTCGTTTACCTGTTGTTGCTACGCTAACTGAGTTAGACGAAGCTGCACTGGTTCAAATTCTATCTGAGCCTAAAAATGCGTTAACCAAGCAATATAGCGCGTTATTTGAGATGGAAAATGTCGAACTTGAGTTCCGTGATGATGCATTACAAGCGATTGCTCAAAAAGCGATGTCACGTAAAACGGGTGCACGTGGATTACGTTCAATTGTAGAAAGCATTTTGCTTGATACCATGTACGATATTCCATCGACTCAGGGAGTGATTAAAGCGGTTGTTGATGAATCCGTTGTTAAAGGTGAATCAGCTCCAATTTTGATTTACGAAAATACAGAGACTCTGGCCGCTTCAGGCGAGCAATAATTGTACTGATAACTAGTAAGTTGAAAAATAAGGAGTCCATTGGACTCCTTTTTTCGTATTGACCATTGAAACTGATAACATCACCCCAATATAATCAGTATTAAGTCTATTTCATTAAACGGAATCGAGCCATGACTAAAGAGCGTGAAGCGCATATCGAACTCCCCGTATTACCACTGCGAGATGTGGTGGTTTACCCGCATATGGTAATTCCGCTATTCGTAGGACGGGAAAAATCAATTCGTTGCCTGGAATCGGCAATGGAACAAGACAAGCAAATTTTATTAGTTGCTCAGCGAGATGCAGATCTTGACGAACCGACCAAAGACGACATTTTTGATATTGGTACCGTTGCCTCTATTTTACAGCTTCTTAAACTTCCTGACGGCACGGTAAAAGTATTAGTTGAAGGTGGCCAACGTGCCAAAATCAAGAAATACACTCAAGAAGAAGAGTTTTTTGCTGCAACGGCTGAATACTTAGAGTCTGAGCAGTTAAGTGATAAAGAAGAAGAAGTCTTAGTACGCAGTGCTATTGGCCAGTTCGAAGGCTACATCAAGCTAAATAAAAAGATCCCACCTGAAGTATTAACCTCATTATCGGGTATTGATGAAGCGGCTCGCTTAGCTGATACCATGGCTGCACATATGCCATTGAAGCTTGAAGATAAGCAATCCGTGCTTGAGATGATCAATGTCGGTGAGCGTCTTGAATATCTGATGGCGATGATGGAATCAGAAATTGACTTGCTGCAAGTTGAAAAACGCATCCGTACCCGCGTTAAAAAGCAGATGGAAAAAAGTCAGCGCGAATACTATTTGAATGAGCAAATGAAAGCCATTCAAAAAGAATTAGGCGATATTGACGAAAGCCACGACGAATTTGAAGTATTGGCGCGTAAGATTGAAGACGCTGGTATGCCAACCGACGCGAAAGAAAAAGCCATTGCTGAATTAAACAAGCTTAAAATGATGTCGCCTATGTCTGCTGAAGCCACGGTTGTGCGCAGCTATGTTGACTGGATGACAGCTGTGCCTTGGAAACAACGCTCAAAAATTAAGCGTGACTTAGCCAAAGCACAAGAAGTACTTGATACCGATCACCACGGACTTGAAAAAGTTAAAGAACGTATTCTTGAGTATTTAGCGGTTCAAAGTCGTGTTAAACAGCTTAAAGGACCTATCTTGTGTTTAGTTGGACCACCGGGCGTAGGTAAAACCTCACTGGGGCAGTCAATTGCTAAAGCCACTGGACGTAAATATGTCCGTGTTGCACTAGGTGGCGTGCGTGATGAAGCAGAAATTCGTGGTCATCGCCGTACGTACATAGGTTCAATGCCAGGTAAAGTCATTCAAAAAATGGCCAAAGTGGGCGTTAAAAACCCATTGTTCTTGCTCGATGAAATCGACAAAATGAGTTCAGACATGCGTGGCGATCCATCGTCAGCCTTGTTAGAAGTACTTGATCCAGAGCAGAACGCAACGTTTAACGATCATTATCTTGAAGTTGATTACGACTTATCTGATGTAATGTTTGTGGCTACGTCAAACTCTATGGATATACCGGGTCCTTTACTTGACCGTATGGAAGTGATTCGCTTATCGGGTTATACCGAAGATGAAAAGCTTAATATCGCGAAGAAGCATTTACTGACCAAGCAAATTGAACGTAATGGCCTTAAAGAAAAAGAAATCATTGTCGATGACAGTGCTATTTTAGGGATTATTCGTTATTACACTCGTGAAGCGGGTGTGCGTTCATTAGAGCGTGAATTATCAAAAATTTGCCGTAAAGTAGTTAAGCATATTCTGCTTGATAAAACGGTCAAAGTGGTTGAAGTTAACCAGGATAATTTAAAGTCATTCCTTGGCGTACAACGTTTTGATTTTGGTAAAGCTGAATCGAATAACCAAATAGGCCAAGTGACCGGACTTGCATGGACTCAAGTGGGTGGTGATTTATTAACCATCGAAGCAACATCTGTAGCAGGTAAAGGTAAATTAACCTATACCGGTTCACTCGGTGATGTCATGAAAGAGTCTATTCAAGCTGCGATGACAGTCGTTCGTGCCCGCGCGGAAAATTTGGGTATTAATAACGACTTTTATGAAAAACGTGATATTCATGTCCATGTACCTGAAGGGGCAACACCAAAAGATGGCCCTTCAGCAGGCGCGGCTATGTGTACTGCGTTAGTGTCGAGCTTAACGGGCAATCCAGTTCGTAGTGATGTTGCCATGACAGGTGAAATAACCCTTCGCGGTGAAGTTCTGCCAATTGGTGGTTTAAAAGAAAAGTTATTGGCTGCACATCGTGGCGGAATCAAGCATGTATTGATCCCTCAAGAAAACGAACGCGATTTGGAAGAAATTCCAGCGAATGTGATTGCAGATTTAACCATTCATCCAGTACGTTGGATTGATGAAGTCCTGAAATTGGCGCTTGAGCGACCAGTTGAAGGCTTCGAAGTGGTCAAAAAATAGCTTGTTAGTCAAAAAATTGCTATAGAGCATAAAAAAAATCAAAAAAGGGGCTTAACAAAACGCTGACCTGTGGTAGCCTAGGTTGGTGGAGAGTCAGACGCACCAAGCCCTTGGGGCATCTGACGTTGAGCTGTATCCAATTTCATTTTTTGGTTTTCGTACTAAGTTTGGTGTGTTATCAAGCTTATAAAATAAAGCCTCCGCAGACCGCTCTAAACATAGATTTGGTTGCGGCGCGACAATAACATTCAAGGGGATGACATGAACAAATCTGAACTAATCGAGAAAATCGCATCTGGTGCTGATATTTCTAAAGCTGCTGCTGGCCGCGCACTGGATTCTTTTATCGCTGCTGTAACGGAAGGTCTTAAAGATGGCGATAAGATTTCTCTAGTTGGTTTTGGTACATTTGAAGTACGTCAACGTGCTGAACGTACTGGCCGTAACCCACAAACGGGTAATGAAATTAAAATTGCTGCTGCGAACATTCCTGCGTTCAAAGCTGGCAAAGCGCTAAAAGACGCGGTTAACTCATAGTTAATAACGTTGCCTTTGTAAGGCATTCGTAATACAAGCACTGCTTAGGCGGTGCTTTTTACGAAAAGCAATATTGTTATGTTCTGCATAATCAATATTGGGAGTATTGGGTCATACCCGTGGTAGCGTCTGATAACTCCATATAATTTACAATAAGGCGCATCCACAAGGTGATGCGCCTTTTTATTTTATTAATCGCAACAAGCGAGAATTCAGATGTTAGAAAAAATTCGTGAAGGATCACAGGGGATTGTTGCAAAAACAATTCTAGTACTTGTGATACTTTCTTTTGCTTTTGCCGGTGTGAGCAGTTATTTAGGCTCAAACACGGGTGTACCTGCTGCTGTTGTTAATGGTGACGAAATTAGTGCCAACGAGCTAGAGCAGGCTTTTCAAAATGAACGCTCTCGTATAGAGCAACAGCTCGGTGAAATGTTTACAGCATTAGCCGCTGACGAAAGTTATATGAATGGCATTAAACAAAACGTACTGGATCGTTTAATTGCTGACAAACTCATTGATCAAGCAGCCAATAAACTAGGCTTGCGTGTATCTGATGAGCAAATTAAAAAAGCCATTATTGAAGAGCCTGCATTTCAAACTGACGGTAAATTTGATAATGAGCGCTATCTAGCGGTATTGCGTCAGTTAGGCTATCAAACCACAAGTTTTAGAAACATGATGCGCGTCGACATGACCCGTCGTCAGTTATTAAATGCACTCGTGGGCAGTGAGTTTGTGTTAGACGGTGAGGCTAAGCAACTTGCTGAAGTCCAAGGTCAAACTCGTGATATACGTTATCTAGTTGTCGATTCAACTCCTTTCTTATCAACTGTTTCTGTGTCTGATGAAGAAGCGCAAAGCTATTATGATGCTAACGTGTCGCAATACATGAGCCCTGAAAAAGTTAGCCTAGAGTATGTTGAATTAAATGCTGCTGACATGGCTAAAAACAGTGACGTCTCTGACGAAGAAGTGAAAACTTATTACGACGAGAACAAAGCACAATATCAAACAGCCGAAAAACGTCTTGCTGCGCATATTTTTGTTGCCGCAACAGATGATGACAGTGCCGACAAAGCTAAAGCTGATGCAATTGAAGCTAAGTTAACCGCGGGTGAAGATTTTGCCGAAGTGGCTAAAACGGATTCTGATGATAACCTTAGCGCACAAGAAGGCGGTAAGTTAGATTGGTTTGAACAAGGTGTGATGGATCCTGCATTTGATGAAGCGCTTTTTGGATTACAAAAAGGTCAAGTTTCATCTATTGTGAAAAGTGAGTTCGGTTATCACATCATCAAGCTATTAGATGTTCAAGCAAGTCAAGCTACTGCTTTTGAAGATGTTAAAGAGAAAATTGTTGCTCAACTTCAAGAAAAGAAAGCACTTGATGTGTTTTATAGCTTACAAACCAAATTAGCTGATACCAGTTACGAAATCCCGGATACTTTAGCCGAAACAGCCCAAGCAGTTAATGCAAAAGTGCAATCAACGGCGTTATTTTCTCGTGATGATGTACCCGCTGAGTTCAATAACCCTGAGTTCATCAAAGCAGCATTTTCTGACCAAGTATTAGCGAGCGGTTTGAATAGTGATGTCATTGAGCTTGCGCCAAACCATGTTGTGGTTGTGCGCATGAAAAAACATCAGACTGCTGGCATCATGAGTTTTGCTGATGTTAAATCGGGTATTGTTGAACGTTTGAAGCAAGATAAAGCCAATGACGGTGCTCGTGATAAAGCTGCTGAGTATATGGCTCAGTTAAAAGCGGGTAATGATACCTTAACGGGCGCATCATTAACCACGTTAGCTAAGTTAGGTCGTTTTAATCAGGATATCGATCAAGCTATCACCAATAAAGCCTTTAAGATTGCTGCACCTGCTGAGAATAGTGTCACTATTGATACCGCAGCGTTAGCAACTGGTTATGCGGTGATTGTAGTTGATAAGGTCAATGAAGCCGAAGGCATTAATGACAATCTGATTAAGTCGCTTAAACAGCGTATTGCACCTCAATACAGCGAAGCTGATTACCGTGCTGTAGTTGCCTCACTTAAGGCAGATGCTCAAATTGAGTATCCTGTAGCAGACTAATTACGTTTTGTAGTCAATGAAATATTAAAGACCTAGGCTCACGTCTAGGTCTTTTTGTTTATAAGGGGATATCAACCATGAGCAAGGTAACTAGAGAACAAACGAGTAAATTGTTTGCCTTATCGCACTATAATGATGATTCATTCGAGTCCCTTAAAGGAGTGGATTTACAGTTCAACAACATTACGTTTGAGCGCTGTTACTTCATGCAATGTGATTTTAACCAGAGCGATTTCTATCATTGCCAATTTATCGATTGTACTTTTAGTCAGTGTAACTTGAGTGTGTTGTCTGTGATTGATACTGAGTTTGATGCCGTTATTTTTCGCGACTGTAAAGCTATAGGTATTGATTGGACTAAAGCCCATTGGCCACAATTTATGACCCAAACTACGATTCAGTTTGAACGATGTTTGCTCGACGGCAGTAATTTTTACTCACTTAATTTACCCGAGCTTACACTTGTTGATTGTCGTGCCCATGATGTCGACTTTAGAGAGGCTAATTTAACTAAAGCCGATTTGCGGTTAACCGATCTTAATCTAAGTCAATTTAGTCATACTAATTTAACTGGCGCCAATTTTACTGATGCGTCGAATTATCAAATTGATATTACGGCTAATACCGTTAAGCAAGCCATATTCAGTCGATTTGAGGCACTGAGTTTGCTAGAGGGTTTGGATATTCAATTAGTCGACTAGTTTACATCGTCACCTTTTTAACCCCAAAATGCGCTGATTAGACGCGCAGAAACCACAGGTTAATTTACATTTTTTTCGTTATGATAAATATTAGGCTGCGATAATTTACTTCAAAAGGAGAGGGCATGAGCCACAGACTAGATCAAGCATTTGAGCGGGCACTTGCCTATTTAGATCAACACTTAAATGAGCCAGTTGACTTCAACATGTTGGCCAATATTGCCCAGCTTCCCCAAAGCCACTTTGAAGCGTTATTTTATGCGCTGTACCACATATCAATTGAAGCTTATGTCGAACTGCTTAAAAGCTTAGAGGCCGCCCATTTATTAGGTTTTGGTAAGCAGGTACCTTTTGCCACTATAGCGGCAAAACTGGCTTATCGTAACCAACAACACTTTATCGAATCGTTCACTCGCAGTATTGGTCAAAGCCCTGAATCGTTCCAACAAGCGCCTGATTGGGGCAATTTTTTTGCTAAGCAACAACCGCTAAAATCGTTTCAAACGGAAGTTAATCAGCAAGATGAGCAATCTTATTCAGTTGAGATTGTATCGTTTGCTGCGCAAACATTAGCTGTGATGGAACATCATGGTGATCCCTCGTTATTACCTCAAACCATTGCGCGATTTATTGAATGGCGTCGCCAGCACGGTTTATCTCCTATGGGCAGTCAAACCTTTAATCTGTTTTATTCAACCTCTGAGTCAGCTGCTAAAGCGCAATATCGAATTGATATTGGTGTCTCGTTAGCTAACGAGACACTGACAAGCTTAGAGCCAGTGGCGTTAGAATCGAGCCAGATTAAACTTAAATCGATCCCACAGGGACGATGTGCCATGATCCGTTTAAGTGGCGAGCAAGCGGTCAATGATAGTGGCTTAGGTGCTGCAATAGACTACCTGTATCGCAATTGGCTTAATTTGAACGATGTCAGCTTAAGGAATTTTCCATTGTTTGTGCAGCGAGATGTGATTGCTGACAAGATGACCGAAGAGCAACAAGCCAAATCGTTAGCGGGTTCACCGCAACTGCTTATCTTTTTACCCATAGTTTAAGTTTGTGTTGCAGCGAATATATCCAACATGCAGCGTGAGTGACACAATGCTAACATGTGTTAATTCTCAGCGTGATCGCTGAAGATTAAGACAATAAAAAAGCCATAATGCACGGCATTATGGCTTTTTTGTTCACACTAGCTAAGAGCGATATTATTTATAATTCAATTACATCAAAGCTAACATTAGGATCGACTTCTGCATCATAATCGATACCATCAATACCAAAACCGAACAGTTTTAAAAACTCTTCTTTGTATTCATTGTAGTCTGTTAATTCGCTCAAGTTCTCAGTAGTGACTTGTGGCCATAAATCACGACAATGCTGCTGGATTTCTTCACGAAGTTCCCAGTCATCAAGGCGTAAACGGTTTTCACTATCCACTGCGGGTGCTTGGCCATCAACACGATACAGGCGCTCACTAAACAAACGCTGTATTTGCTCAATACAGCCCTCATGTAAGCCTTCTTGACGCATCTTTTTAAACACCATAGAAATATAAAGAGGCATGACTGGAATGGCTGAGCTTGCTTGTGTCACGACACTTTTTAGCACTGCAACGTTAGCTGAGCCGCCAGTAGCAGATAATTTGCTGTCAAGGGCGTGGGCTGCACGGTCTAAATCCATTTTGGCTTTACCTAAGGCGCCATGCCAATAAATAGGCCAAGTTAATTCAGTACCAATGTAGCTATATGCAACTGTCTTACAGTTGTCAGCTAATACGCCAGCGTCGCTTAGCGCACTCATCCATAATTCCCAATCTTGGCCGCCCATTACCGTGACGGTATCAGTAATTTCTTGCTCAGTTGCAGGCTCTACAGAAGTGTCAATAATGGTGTTTTTGTTGGTATCAACAGCCGTGGCAGTATAAGTTTGGCCAATGGGTTTCAGTGATGAACGGATAACTTCACCTGTGTCTGGCATTTTACGAACCGGTGAGGCTAACGAGTACACCACCATGTCGATTTGACCTAAATCTTGCTTGATCAATTCAATGACTTTTTGTTTCGCTTCATGGCTGAATGCATCGCAGTTGATACTTTTTGAATATAAGCCTTCTGCTTTAGCAAACTTATCAAATGCCGCTGTGTTGTACCAACCTGCTGTACCAGGTTTAGTTTCAGAGCTGGGTTTTTCGAAAAATACGCCGATGGTTGCAGCGTCGCTTCCAAATGCTGACGTGATACGAGATGCAAGGCCATAGCCACTTGAAGAGCCGACAACCAATACTTTTTTAGGGCCATTAGCAATTTTGCCTTTGGCTTTAATGAGTTCGATTTGTTCTTTAACGTTAGCTTCACAGCCAACAGGATGAGTTGTGGTACAAATAAAGCCACGAATTTTAGGTTTAATAATCATATTTAAGCTTCTTCCTTTAACATTGGCTCTAGGATAAATAGTTCGACGGCCAAATGGCACTAATTTTTACAAAAACGGCCTCTAAACCATAGTGGTTGGAGCAGTTTAGCGTTTTTGCATAAATTGACTTTGTTCTTGAATGAGTCGCTGAGTATATTCATGCTGTGGTGAAGTAAATAAGGCTTCTGTGGTTGTTTTTTCAACCATATGACCATTTTGCAACACCATGATTTTATCGCTCACATGTCGGATAATATTGAGATTATGCGAGACAAAAATATACGATAACCCCATCTCTTTTTGCAGCTTTAATAGCAGATTAATAATTTGAGATCTAACCGATAAATCTAAAGCTGTTAGTGCTTCATCTGCAATAATAATTTTAGGGTTAAGCATTAAGGCCCGCGCAACGGCGACTCGCTGTTTTTGCCCTTCTGAAATCATGTGTGGATAAAACTCTGCGTGTTCTGGTAATAAGCCCACTTTTCTTAAGGTTTCAATCACCAAGGTTTTACGCTCTTGTGAGTTTAGCTGAGTATTAAACCGTAAGGGTTCTTTAAGCAAGTTGCCAATCGATAAACGTGGGTTTAGCGAGGTCGTTGGGTCCTGGAAAATCATCCGGATCAAACGACAGCGTTGTTTTAAATTACGTGAACCTAAGGCTTCACCTTCAAAAAATATTTCGCCGCCACTGCGTTGTTCTGCGCCCACGAGAATTCTGGCTAGGGTACTTTTACCTGAACCAACAGTCCCTACAATCGCTAAGGTTTCACCACGACCCAGTTCAAATGAAACTGGAGATAATGCCTGATAGTATTGAGGTTTAAAATGCTTGTAACCAGTTAAGTATTGTTTACTTAAGTCGGTAACTTTAAGCAATGGCGTCGTCATCTTCTTGCTCACTTTGATAAGGGAAATGGCAGGCGAAATAGCGGTCTTTTATATGTTCAAGATTAGGCTGTTTTACACATTTTCTCTGCGCTTCTGGACAGCGAGGACCAAGTCGACAACCGGCTGGTAAATGTTGTAAAGACGGTGACGAGCCTTGTAATGTGGGTAAGGTTGCCTTGTGACGCATTTTTTCAGTGTGGTCAGGCAGGTTTTTTAATAATGCCCGAGTATAAGGGTGATAGGGCATTGCGACCATTTCGCTCACAGGTCCAGATTCCATCACCTGACCACTGTACAAAATCGTTAAGTTATCACACCAATGCACCATGGTTTCAAGTTCATGACTTACTAATAAAATCGACACATTTTGCAGTTGGTTGAGTTGCGATAACAATCTAAAAATTTGCGCTTGGGTATTGACCTCCATGGAGTTGGTCGGCTCATCGGCAATCAATAATTTAGGATGATTCGCTACCGCCATCGCAATCATCACTTTTTGACATTCACCTTCGGACAATTCCCATGGATAACATTTCATCAGCATTCTGGGCTTCTTTATGCCAACTTTGTGAAGCCATTTCTGGGCATTTAAATAGGTATCATGTCCACGGCGCCAAAAAGGAATGTTTTTGTTGGGCACCATAGCTTCGATTAATTGACTACCTATGGTTTTAACTGGGTCCAAACTGCCTGACGGATCTTGGAAAATCATTGCCATTTCGCTACCCATTAGGTTACGTCTTTGTTTGGCGCTCATTTCCAATAGATTTTTTCCATCCCACATCATTCGATCGGCAATAATATGCCAATTAGGACCGAGCACGCCTAATATTGCTTTGGCTAATAAACTGCGTCCCGAGCCTGATTCACCTACCAGCCCATGGATCTCTCCGGGATTGATGGTCAAACTGACTTTTTCAAGCACTTTTACTGTGCCCTCAGGGGTATCTAATTCAATGGTGAGATTACGAATATCAAGTAAAGGCATAGGTTAATTTCTTATCGGTGCAAGCGCAGAACGTAAACCATCGCCAACTAAGTTGACCGATAATACGGTAAACAAGATTGCGACACCCGGTATAGTAACCGTCCATGGGGCGAGTAACAAATTATCCAGCCCTTGTGCGACCATAGCCCCCCATTCTGGACTCGGTGCTTGAACTCCAAGGTTTAAAAAACCCAATGCTGCGATATCTAATATTGCTGCTGATATGGCCATTGTGACCTGAATAATTACTACATCCCACACATTTGGCATAATGACATACCAAAAAATTTGCAATGAATTTGCACCATCTAATTTGGCGGCAGTAACATATTCTTTTTGTAGTTCTTCATGCACAGCGAGATGGATCGCGCGTACAAACTGCGGAACCATGGCAATTCCAACGCCCCAAAACACGTTATTAAGCCCAGGTCCCATTACGGCAACCACTAAAATAGCCATGAGCAACGAAGGGATAGACAGCAATGCATCAAATAAATGACTTAAAATACTCGATTTAATTCCGCGCATCATTCCTGAAAGCGAACCGATAATAAAGCCAATAAATAGCGACGCGGCAACAATAATTAATGACATGCCAAAGGTTAATTGTACGCCGTGTAAAATACGACTAAAAATATCACGTCCTAGATCGTCGGTGCCGAGAAAGTGTTCTACAGATCCGGCAGGATCCCAAGATGGCGGCAACAGCAGTACTTGCTGGTCCTGCATTTCGGGTGAATATGGCGCAAGCAGTGGCGCGAAAATGGTGAGTATTAATAAAAAAATCACTGCCCACAAACCTATTACGGCAAAAGGATTTGCCGAAAATGTTTGCCACATCCGCCACATAGGAGAGGCTATATGGTCTTCTTGGTATATCTTAATTCGAGGCATACAATTCCTTTCTGCTCATTGGATTGATTGCTGTATGCAGTAAATCAATTAAAATGCTTAAGAAAATAATTAATAATGAGACAGATAAAATACCCGCTTGAATCACAGTATAATCGCGTTGATAAATGCCCGATACTAGCCAACTGCCGACTCCTGGCCATGAAAATATCACTTCAACTACAATGCCATAACTGGCAAATGAGCCTAACATTAAGCCAATACTTTTTATTACCGGAATTAAAGCGTTGGGCAATACATGACGAAACAGAATTTTAGCCGTGTGTAAGCCTCGTGCTTCAGCGGCGCGAATATAGGTTTGATTCATCACATTTAAAATGGCTTGTCGAGTGATCCTCACGACCAAGGTAAAAGGCAATACTGCTAAGGTTACTGCCGGTAATATTAAGTGCAGCAATGCATCATGAAATGCAGGTATCCGATATGTCGACTCGGATAATAAGGTGTCTATCAACATAAACCCTGTGACGGGTTCTATTTCGTACAGTAAATTAATCTGTCCTGAAATAGGCAACCAGCCAAGATTGACCCCAAACCACATGGATAAGCTTAAGCCAAGCCAGAACACTGGGATAGAATAGCCGGTTAAAGTAACAGCTAAAATACTATTCTGCAGTGCTTTATTAGTGCTTAACGCGGCGAGTATGCCGATAGGAACACCAAAGAACACCGCAATAAAACCAGAAAATAACGATAATTCAAAAGAGGCTGGCAATACCGCTTCTAACTCTTCTAATACTTCTTGCTGTGAGTTACTAGAAATACCAAAGTTACCTGATAAGCGTTGGCGCAAGTAAGCGGTAAATTGCAGTAGTTGGTTATCTTGTAATTGGTAATCCTTTTGAATTTGCTGTTGTTGTTCAATCGTTGGATATTGGATGCCCGAAAGTGAATACGCTTTACTTACAGGAAACTGCCCCGATGCCATAAATAATACGGCTATCATTATCAATGATGTAGCCATAAACAGGGTTATGCGACTAAAAAGGTATCGCCACATTTATTCGCTTCCCTCTATTATTTGGGTTGTTTTAGCAAAAGATATACCGCCATAAGGCCTAATTTGCATGGTAGTGATATTGTTCTTTTTTAACACCACTTTTTTAGCATGAGCGAGCGTGACCATTGGAACTTGATCGCTAATAATGGCTTCCGCTGATTGATAAAACGCTTTACGTTCAGGTTGGGTCGACACGCTCTGAGCTTGAGTTAATAGATGTTCGAAGTCTTTTTGGCACCAGCGAGAGCGATTATTGTTTGATGCTAACGCCGCACAGCTCAGTAGCGGAGTGAAAAAATTATCAGGGTCACTATTATCGGCATTCCAACCAATGAGAACCGAATCATAATTGGAACTGGCTAGCTTCTGTGTGAACACACTCCAATCATAGCTAATGATATTCAGCTTTACCCCAACTCGGGCTAAATCTGCTTGGATGAGCTCAGCTGTCTTCAGTGCACTCGGGTTATAAATTCGCGCTACAGGCATGGCCCACACATTAATCGATAGATTAGACACGCCTGCTTGTTTAAGTAATTCTTTGGCTTTTTCAGGATTATATTCATTGGGCGATAAATTTTTACTGTAAGCCCAAGATGCTGGTGGTAACACCCCAGTCGCTTCTACTGCGGTATCATTGTACACAACGTCTAGAATGTTCTTTTTATCAATAGCATGTGCAAGGGCTCGTCTTACTCGCACATCATCCAACGGAGGTTTTTGAGTATTGAAGGCCCAAAATGCGACGTTTAGTCCAGGTTTGGCATCAACAATAATATCTTTATGTTGATCAAGCACGGCTAACTCGCCGGCTTTGGGTAGTGCTGACACACTGCAATCACCGGTAATTAATTTGGCAATACGTGCGGTGCTTCTGGGAGTGATATCAAACACTAATTGATCGATCTCAACCGTGGGGCCCCAATAAACAGGATTCTTTTTATAACGAATATATTCGTTTTTCACATATTGGCTTAGCTGAAAAGGACCCGTGCCGACCGCATAATAATCAATATCTTCAGGGGTGCCCTGGACTAAAAGCTGATAGCCATATTCAGCCGATAACACAACGGCAAAATCAGTAGCGAGATTAGATAAAAAAGATGCATCTTTACGCACTAAATGAAAGATAACTTGGTAGTCATTTACTTTTTCAATATTGTCGATTAACTCTGCAAATCCAATGCTTTGAAAAAATGGATAACCAGTTCTACTGACTAAATGGTAGGGGTGGAGCGGATCGATAATACGGTTAAATGAAAACAATACATCATCTGCATTAAAGTCTCTGCTGGGACTAAAATGGCGTGTTTTATGAAAACTCACATGTTCACGCAAGGTAAATTGATAACTTAAGCCATCGTCAGACACCTGCCATGATGTCGCCAAACCGGGTGTGATAACGGCTTTTTCTTGGCTGTAGTTAACTAAACGGCTGTAAATTTGGTGAGAAGTGGCATCAATAGTGGTTCCTGATGTCACAAGCTGAGGATTAAAGCTTTCTGGATTACCTTCGCTGCAATATACCAAGCCAGAAGGCAATTGAGCCTGTCCGCACGCAGTCAACATGATGCTGGCGAGGCATAAAGACATCAGCTGATACCAGCGTTTTACAATAACAGGCATAGTGTGATCATATTTTTTCGATTTTGAAGGTACATTTTAACAGTGTTCATTGCATTGGGGCAATGCGCATGTCCCACCTAGAATCAGCTCTTGTCGAGTAAGTTGTACTTTTTCAAAATTCCGCGCAGTTGATGATAGCTTAAACCTAGTAAATCTGCGGTTTTTTTCTGATTATACTGGCCTTCAGCTAACGCGCGTTGTAATAATTCTATTTCGCTTTTTTCAGTATATTCTTTAAAATCTATTGGAAATTCGATGCTATTGAGCAACACTGATGCATCTGTTTCAGTACTTGGCGCTTGGTGTTCTGTGATGATGTCTGCAACATGTTCAACTGGCGCCGATTGACGCTCGCGGGTTTTGATTCGATTAACCGGACGATAGGGCGATGCAAACGGGTCTAATATAATATGATCAATTTCTTGGCCATCAGCCCCTTCACGATACACACTTCGCTCAACAACGTTTTTCAATTCGCGGATATTTCCAGGCCAGCGGTGCATCATTAATTGTTCTATCGCGAGTGGACTAAATCCACCAAAATACTCTAGTGATAGTTGTCTTGCCATACTAATCGCAAAATGTTCTGCCAACGGCATAATGTCTTCGGTTCTATGCCTTAATGGGGGCAAGGTAATCACATCAAAGGCTAAACGATCGAGTAAATCTGCTCTAAACTCACCATTGTCAGCCAAGGTGGGTAAATCTTCATTGGCGGCACAAATAAGCCGAACATCAGATTGAACCGTTTTACTGCCACCGACGCGTTCAAATTCACCATATTCGATAACACGTAATAATTTTTCTTGGATTAATCCAGATGTGTTGGCTAACTCATCTAAAAACAGTGTGCCACCGTCAGCGCGCTCAAAACGGCCTTCATGTCGTCCTTTTGCACCAGTAAATGCACCAGACTCATGGCCAAACAGCTCACTTTCTAGTAAATTTTCACTCAGTGAAGAACAGTTCAATTTGATAAAGTTTTGATCCCAACGAGGCGATAAATAGTGTAATCGTTCAGCAATCAATTCTTTGCCAGTACCGCGCTCACCAATGATGAGTATAGGCTTTGATAATGGCGCAACTTTAGACACATGTTCTAATACTTCAAGCAAAGCATTAGATTGGCCGATGAGATTATCTTGCTGGAATTGTTTGCTCACAGTTAGCTTACTCGCAAAATTGTTGGTGAATTCGACTAATAATTAGTGAAAATCATGATAAATGGCTTAAGTGATAAATGAAAGAAAAAGTTAATTTTTTGTTTAAATGCTTGATATTATTGTATTTGGAAATGTTGGCACGTAATGTGTAATACCTATTGCGACATCCATGTTAACTTTGAGGAACACATTATGGGAATTTTCTCTCGCTTCGCCGATATCGTTAATTCAAATATTAGCGCAATACTTGATAAAGCAGAAGATCCAGAAAAAATGGTCCGTCTTATCATTCAAGAAATGGAAGACACACTTGTTGAAGTTCGTTCAACCTCTGCAAAAGTATTAGCTGAGAAAAAAGAATTACTTCGCCGAATTGCTCGCGTTCAAGAGCAGGTCCAAGATTGGCAAAATAAAGCTGAGTTAGCACTATCCAAAGATCGTGAAGACTTAGCAAAAGCAGCCTTAGGTGAGAAACAAAAAACGGTTGGTTTATTAACCAGTCTTGAAAACGAGCTACAAGTTGTTGAAGAACATGTTGCCCGTTTAAAAGACGAAATAGCCCAACTTCAAGAAAAACTGAACGATGCTCGAGCTCGTCAAAAAACCATCATTATGCGTAAGCAAACTGCTACTTCACGTCTTGAAGTAAAGAAGCAGCTTGATTCAAGCAAAATTGATGATGCCATGATGAAGTTTGAACAATACGAGCGTCGAGTTGAAGGACTTGAAGCACAAGTAGAATCATATGATTTAGGTAAAAAGAACGTCCTTGCTGACGAGTTTGCAGCATTAGAGGCAGAAGATTCTGTCAATGATGAATTAGCAGCATTGAAAGCAAAAATGAGTGCAAAAGCACAACCTAAATCGAAAGCGTAAATTTATTCAGAGGTGAGTTATGGATATGGATCTTCTTATTGCACCAATTATCATCTTTATGGTGGTTGTGGCACCTATCTGGTTGGTTCTTCATTATCGCAGTAAGCGACAAGTGAGCCAGGGGCTCACCGAGGAAGAATTCAATCAGCTTAATGGTCTAATCGCTAAAGCAGAAAAAATGAGCGGTCGCATCGAAACATTAGAAGCGATTTTAGATACTGAATCACCAGAATGGAGAGCAAAACATGAGCTCAGCTAATGGTCGTACCCTATACCGCAACCCAAAAAGTGGTAAAGTGGCTGGGGTGTGTTCAGGTCTTGCTGATTACTTTAACTTTGAGACATGGCTAGTAAGAGTGATTGCTGTGTCGATATTGTTACTGGGTGGGACAGGGGTCGTGTTGGTTATTTATATCGCACTATGGATGATATTAGATATTAAACCACAAGACCTAGAACACAAAGAACAGTACAAAGATATTGAAATTAAAAAGAAAGTTTGGCAAGCAGGTGAGCCTGCAAAGCAAGCATTGTTTGATGTTAATCGTCAATTTAATGGATTAGAAGTCCGATTAAGACGACTCGAGGAACATGTCACATCAGACAATTTCGATCTTAAACGCCAAATCAATAGTCTTTAATTCTTCTAATGGGCGGTTATCCGCCCTTGTTCTTTAGGGGGGCCATCAGCCATCATGAGATTTTTAGACCGTTCTTTGTTTCGTGTCACTCAAACCGCGCAATCTTTGGTTCATCGCAGTACAGATCGTCATGTCAGATTAGCCGTTACTGGGTTATCAGGAGCAGGCAAAACAGCTTTTATCAGTGGTTTAGTCAATCAGTTATTGCATGCCGGTAAAAGTGCTAAGCACAATCCGCTACCCTTGTGGCAAGTCGCACGTGAAGGTCGGTTAATTGCCGTTAATCGGGCTATGCAACCTGATTTAGACATTGCCAGTTTTGATTATCAAGGCGCAATGAATGCATTAAGCTCATCACCTCCTTATTGGCCTGCTTCGACCAAAAATATTACTGAATTACGTTTAGCGATTAAGTACCAGCCACAACAAGGTTTGTTAGCCAAATTGACCGATACAGCAACCTTGTATGTTGATATTGTTGATTATCCCGGTGAGTGGTTACTTGATTTACCTATGCTTAAACAAGATTTCAGCCAATGGTGCTTATCACAACAAATTAATGTGTCATGTTTACGCCACTCACCTTTATTCAGTGCATTTAATCAGGCTGTAGAACAGTTAGACTTAAGTCAATTAGCTGACGAGCAGCAACTTAAACACATTGCCGATTTGTATCAAATCTTATTGGTTGATTTGGTACGACAACAGGGCTTTTACCACGCGCAGCCTGGGCGCATGTTATTACCAGGAGAGTATGAAAATACTCCATTATTGACATTCTTTCCCTTGCTTAGTTTAAGTCCTATTGAGCACACAGAATTATCAGCAAGCTCAAGTGACTCAAACTACCACGTTCTTAAACGCCGTTATGATCAGTACGTATCACAAGTGGTTAAGCCTTTTTACCGCGACTACTTTTCTCGATTTGATCGTCAACTAGTATTGGTTGACTGTTTAAACGCACTTAATCATGGTCAGGCACAATTTAATGACATGGGGCGTGCGTTAAACAGCATTATGGAAAGTTTTCAGTTTGGCCAATCGGGCTTAATTAAACGTTTATTTTCACCACGGATAGATAAAGTGTTATTTGCTGCCAGCCAAGTAGACCGAGTGACCCGTGATCAGCAAAGTCATGTGCTTAGTTTGTTAACCGCCATGCTGCAACAAAGCCAGCATTATGCCAACTTTGAAGGCAGTGAAGTTGAAACCATGGCGATAAGTGCCATTAAAGCCACTCAGCACGGGATGGTTAATATAGCGGGGGGTCAACAAGAAGTGGTAAAAGGCACTGGGCTTGATGGTAAGCAAGTCACTGTATACCCAGGAGATGTACCTACATCATTACCCGATGCTCAGTTTTGGCAACAACAAGGCTTTAGCTTTAGTGCTTTTCTACCGCCCAACTTGAGCCATATGCATGATAATAATCCGCAATTCGAACACATTCGTCTCGACCACCTGTTGGAGTTTCTATTAGGCGATAAATTATCTTAATAGTTTTTATTTTGAGAATAAATGTGAGCATTAGTTATGAATGAACCTACACGCAATTCGCCGATAAAGAAATCGCAATTATTTACCGAGTCAGACCTTATTGTGGCAGATGAAACTCATTCTGCTGAACAAACGATTAAGCCAACTAAATCGTTTGAAGAAGTTGATTTTATTTGTGAGCAATCACTAACAGAATTACCAGCATCAATGGAAGAAAGCATTCAACCTCCAAAATCAAAGCGTTGGTCGCTACTGGCCAAACTGTCAGTATTTGCTTTGGTGCTATTGGTGGTAGTGCAAACCGTGATGGGCTTAATTGATTCTTTGCAGCAAAGTCCATGGTTATTTGGTTTTTATGCCACAGTGCTGGCTATTGTGAGTTTGTGGGCATGTGTGATTACCCTCAAAGAATGGCGCAAATTAGTTAATCTTAAAAAGGTCAGTGATCATCAAGCTAAAGCTGAACGATTGTCACTAAGTATGCAAATGGGCGAGGCCAAATCATTTTTGGCACCAATATTGGCAAAATATCCTAATAACCAGGCTAAACAACAATATTTACAAGCCTGTAGCCATGAACATAATGATGCTGAGATTGTATTATTATTTGAAGATATTGTGTTGTCCGAACGTGATTTACTGGCCAAAAAACGTGTTAACCGCTTTGCTGCTGAATCGGCATTACTATTAGCCGCAAGTCCATTAGCTGCTTTGGATATGGCTATTATTTTGTGGCGAAATCAAAAAATGATTAATGAAGTTGCTGCAATTTATGCGGTGGAATTGGGGTACTGGAGCCGTATAAAACTGATCCGTAGCATTGTGACTAATATTATTTATGCTGGCAGTACCGAGGTGATTACCGATTTAGGAACCCAATTATTATCAGTAGAAATGACTGGTAAGTTATCTGCCCGAATTGCACAAGGGCTTGGTGGTGGTTTACTTACCGCACGGCTAGGTTATCAAGCGATGACCTTGTGTCGTCCCATTGCCTTTAATAAACACAATAAGCCTAAATTATCACATGTACATCAGCATTTACTGGGCGAATTAAAGCAGTTTACGTTGTCAATGATGTCTAAAAGTAAATCGAAACAAACTCAAACAGTCGACAAGAGTGAATAAAAAAATATGTATTTTTTTTGAACAATTCGATTTTATTGACTACATTTAGCCTCCGATCCGTAAACGGTAAAGCGTTGCGGATCTTTCGAGCTTGGTAATGGAGAAGGACAACATACCAGCAAATCAAGGAAAGAAAGGAGAATCGAATGAAATCATTGACTTTAACAGCAGTGTTTTTAGGGGCCTGCTGTTTGCTCAGTAGCCATACCTATGCAGCAGAAACGGCTAAGACGATGGCCGAACCCACAAAAAAAGTGACTAAAACGGTTGAGGCAACATCAACCAAAATGCGAAAGATCAATATTAATAAAGCCAGCGCAGAAGAATTACAAGCGCTTAAAGGTATTGGGCAAGCCAAAGCACAAGCGATTGTGGATTATCGAACCAAAAACGGTAAATTCACCGATGTGCAACAGCTCACTTTGGTTACTGGTATTGGTGATAAGTTAGTTAGCCAGAATGCCGAGAATATGAGCTTCTAGGCTAGATGCTCATTCACACTAAAAACGGAAGCAATGGCTTCCGTTTTTTTATGCAAAGCTAAAGTCATCTCAGTAAAAACTAAAATCTAGCCTTATGTCAGCTGATTATTGAGCGTTGAATGCTTGGCCATTTGTACCAATAGATTCATTACCCATCAAAAATAAATACGTAGGCATGATTTCTTGTGCTGTTTTCAATGTCTGTGGATCTTCACCAGGATAAGCTTTTGCGCGCATTTCAGTGCGAGTCGCACCTGGGTTGATACTATTGGCTCTTACGGAAGTGTTATCACATTCATCGGCTAAAACTTGCATCATGCCTTCGGTAGCAAATTTAGAAAAAGCATAAGGTCCCCAATAAGCACGCCCTTTACGACCCACACTGCTTGAGGTAAAGATAATTGAGGCATGTTCACTTTTGCGCATAATCGGCAATAACGATTTGGTCATGATGGCTTGAGCGGTGACATTCACTTTTAAAATGGTTTCAAGAGAGGTTAAATCAATATGCTCAAATGGCCCTAATGCCCCCAATTGTGACGCATTATGCAATAAGCCATCTAAACAACCAAACTGTTCAGCAATGGTGTCTGCCATATCAATATAATTCTGTTCAGTCGCACCTTTCATATCTAAGGGCACAATAGCTGGTTTGGGATATCCAGCATTCACTATTTCATCGTATACATTTTCAAGTTTTTTGACCGTTTTACCCAGTAAGATAACGGTTGCGCCGTGTTTCGCGAACTCGATTGATGCTGCACGGCCAATACCGTCTCCAGCACCAGTAACCAAGATTGTTTTGTTATTCAGTAAATCTTTTGTCGCTTGATATTCCAACATGATTAATTATTTCCTCTACGCGCAATCGCCCGTCAAATCTAGTACCGGATAAAAAATAAACGACCGTTTGAAACAAATGATTGATAATTGTGTATGAATAGGTCATTTGCATGTAACAAACTTGTAGCTAACTCAATAATTTTACGTTAACTTGAGAATAGTTGAGGACTAACATAAGTCCTTATTTGGTCGCATGATAGGACTATTGTGACCAATTCTTGGGGAAAACAAAATTATTAAAACAAGATTTGGGGAAAAAAAGATGAAAAGACTCATTTTGGGTGTTGCAATTGCATCTGCTCTTGGCTTAACGGCATGTGGTGGTGATACTTTTAACGAAGCAAAAGATAATGTTGAACCTTTGGTGCCTTTATCACACGTTCAATTCGATCCTGCTAATGGCAAGCTACCTTTACCGAACGATTTATTGTTTAGTGGCACCACGGATGGCACGTTGACAATTCCGGGTGAAACCGGTGTCGATTATACCAATCCTCAAACTGCACTGGGTGCATTAGATGGATGGTCAACTAGCTCACCAATATCAATAACAATGGAGTTAGCAAAAGACCTTCAAGGTAATGCATTAACGATTGATGCTGACTCAGTATTCCAGCCAGGCGCGGTGCGCGTTTTTGAAGCCACAGTGGGCGGTTCATTATCTACCGATCCTGAGTGTACTTCACAGGCCTCAGTTTCAGCTTGTAAAGTGGGTGAAGAATTAACATTTGGTGTTGATTTTGTGACTAAAGCCTCAGGTAACAACGTTGTTATCGTGCCACTTAAGCCGCTTAAGCCGATCCAATCTTATTTATATGTTGCAACTGATTTAATCCACGACTCATTGGGTCGAAGTATTGCTGCATCGACGACGTATAACTTATTAAAATTAGATATTGAAACTAAGCCGCTAGAAACTGCAGCGCAGTTACAATTACAAGGTTTAGTTAATAGCTACGAAAAAGGGGCTGCAGCAGCCCATGGTGTTGATCCAGACAATATTATTTACTCTGGCTTATTTACCACTCAGTCAGTTGCTAACGTATATGAAACCACTAAGTTATTAATGGCATCTAATCCTGCCTATACACCTTCATTTGTCCAAGCGCCAACACCAGCAGGTTACACGGTTGCTCAGGCTGTTGGTTTAACGGAAGCTAGTGGTTTAGCTTACACGCTAGCCAATATTGCCGACGTGTATACGGCAAAAATTAAAGTGCCATTCTATGGTGACTGTTCTTCTGCCAGCTGTGTGATTCCTGTTGTTGATGGTAAGCCAACTGCACCAAACGGTCGCTGGTTTGCTCAAGGTGATAGTCCAGTTTCAGTATTGTTGTCACTTCAGGCGGGAACATTAAGCCAAGCTAATTTCTTCGCTCAAGCGTCTGAGCAAGGTGTTGACCCACAAGCTGCGTTAGCTAATCCTGCATTACTTGCTGGTAAGCAATGGATGCTTGACGACGGCACATCAGCTGATAAAACTAAGCACCTAACTCGTCTTAATCCAATCCCTGCTATCAAAGGTTATGAAACGATTCCAGTGCAAATTACCATACCCAACGCGGCTAAATTAGCAGCGTTTCAAGGTGATGCGTTTGTTGCACCAACCAATGGCTGGCCTGTGACAATTGCTATGCATGGTTTAGGCGGTGGTAAAGAAATGGCGCTAGCTTATGCAGGAACTTATGCAGCTGCTGGTGTAGCGACTATTTCAATCGATATGCCTTTGCATGGTGCTCGCTCGTTTGATTTAGATAAAGATGGTATCTATGAGATTTCAGCAACAGCACCTGCGTTTGGTAATGTTATTGGTACTCCTGATGCTTTCGAAAATGGTAACCCGCTAGTGTTTGTTAACATTGCCAGTACATTAACGGTGCGTGATAACTTCCGTCAGGCAACCTTAGATCATTTAGCATTACGCTTATTATTGACCGGAATGGCGCAGCAATTAGCGGCGGCAAATCAACCACAAGTGTTTGATGTGTCTAAAATCAGTGCGCAAGGCTTAAGCTTAGGTGGCATTGTAGGAACAACATTTGCTACTTATGCCAGCACAGGTTTAGTTAACCCAATGACGGGCGATACTTTACCTAACGCTTATGCGATTAACGCAGCATCGTTAGTGGCTCCTGCGGGTGGTTTGGCTGGTGCATTTGCCGGCTCTGCTGCTTTTGGTCCACAATTATTTGATAATGTCACAGCTTCAAGCACGTTCGCTGCTCTATTAGCTTCGGCAAATACTGCCGGTTACGAAGAAGGCACTCCTGAATATGCTGCGTTAGTACAAGCGGTGTACGCTGGATTTCTTCCATCGTTTGCATTAGCGGTACAAACTGCGATGGACTCTGCAGATCCTGTAAACCATGGTGCAATGTTAGCGGCAACAGGTTTACCTGTTCACTTAATTGAAGTTGCTGGCGATGCGACAAACTTACCAGACCAGACATTGCCTAACAGCGTTGAAGGCTTCCCATTATCGGGTACTGAGCCTTTAATTAGTGCAATTGGTTTAGGTTGTGTTGATTCAACTATGCCAGGCTCAGGTGCGGTTCGTTTCTCTAAAGGTCATCACAGTTCTATTGTGAGCCCTGGTGAAGTGGAAGGTGTCACTGACGGTATGGCTGCTGCAGCAACGGCTGAAATGCAATCTCAAGTAGCTGGATTTGCTAAGTCGGCAGGTGCTGGACAAGCAACGATAGTCGTGTCAAATAGCGATGTTATTAAGAGTTGTAACTAATACTTACTAATTAGTGTTCGTTTTTAATTAAAACCCAGCAATTTGCTGGGTTTTTTATTCTCTATTTATTGGTGATTACTGTTAAAATGTCGCCAGAATGTTTTCCTTGTATGGAGCGAGATTTGGAATTTTTATATGAATACGGCTTATTTTTAGCGAAAGCTGTGACAATAGTGCTAGCGATAGCTGCCGTGGTGATCTTGGTGCTCGCTAGCAGCATGAAGCATAAAGCTGATAAAGGTGAATTACGCCTGACCGATATTTCAGACGAGCTAATTCAACTTAAACACGAGTTGAAAGAAGAATTACTGACTAAAAAGCAATTTAAGGCCTACGAAAAGCAAGTAAAAGCAGAAGAGAAAGCCGCTGAGAAACAAGATTTAACCAAAGGGAAAGTATTTGTAATTGATTTTAAAGGCAGTATTGATGCCAGTGAGGTAGCCTCATTACGTGAAGAGGTGACGGCTATTCTAACTATTGCCGATAAAGATGATCAAGTGCTGGTAAATGTTGAAAGTGGTGGCGGTATGGTTCATGGCTATGGCCTAGCATCAAGTCAGTTAGACCGTTTACGCCAAGCCAATATCCCCTTGTCGATTTGTATTGATAAAGTGGCAGCAAGCGGTGGCTATATGATGGCGTGTGTGGCTAACAAAGTCTATGCCGCACCATTTGCTATTGTTGGGTCGATAGGGGTTGTAGCGCAGGTGCCTAACTTCAATCGTTTACTTAAAAAGCATGATATTGACTATGAGCAACACACTGCCGGTGATTTTAAGCGAACGTTAACGGTATTTGGTGAGAATACAGATGAAGGTCGTGCTAAATTCCAACAAGAGTTAGAAGAGACACACGTGCTATTTAAGGCGTTCGTTGGTCGTTATCGTCCAAGTATGGACATCGCCAAAGTTGCCACTGGAGAGCATTGGTATGGTCAACAAGCAATCGATTTAGGCTTGATTGATGAAGTGTCTACCAGTGATGATGTGATTCTAAACTTTGTAAAAACTCATCAAGTCATCAAAATTAGATATCAAATGAAGAAAAAACTGGCTGATAAAATTGCCCATGGTGCCTCGTTATCAGTTAATGCTGTCATGAATAAACTGATTGAGCGCAATCAATCGGTTTAATCTGATTATGGTAAGTAAAACGTTTTATCATAAAAAAACGACAGCCTTTGCTGTCGTTTTTTATATTAAGCATCAAACTGAATGATTCAGATTATTGTGCTTTATAACTAATATGCTGGTGGAAGCGTAAGATGACATCAACGTGTTCTTTGTCGATATCAAATTCTTGCGTAAATATTCGTAACGCATCTTCAACTTGGTTCATAAAGCGACCATAGCCTTCATCTGTTTCATCACTCTTGCCAGCGACAATAACAAAACGAAATACATCGACTAGTTTATTGCTGTCCCAGTGACCGATAGGTGCTGGTGATTGGACATTTGGGTCAAAACCAATCATTTGGAATTCATCAGTGCTAGTAAGTTGCTCATATTTACTATTACGAACCAATGGTAACTTACCATTAGCAACCATAGCGACACGGCTTAATTGTTTACTTTGCGTAGCTTGGACAAACTTGTCATAAACATTTTGATAAATACTGCCAAAGTCGACATTATCATTAGCCAGTAATTGTTTTTTTATCCTGCGATCAACTGGGATATTGATGGTGACGTAGTTTAGAGTACTGACGTTTTCAGGCAGTTCACAGTGACGACGTTGGTAGCGACTATCAACCGCTCGTAATTTATACCCATAAGTTTCTTTTAAGCCTTTGGCTTTGGCAAAAAAGTCATAAGAAATATGTTGATGGTCACGAATTTTAATCGGCACATTCTTAACGGGCAATAATGGCGCAAGTTCAGAAATAAAATGCTGAACTTTACTGTGGAAACTCGCTGAATTACTGCGTAAATCATCGCCTGTGGCTAGGAACACAATACGTAATTTGCGTGCTCGAAACCCAGGTGTGCTGTGGATTCGGTTAGCTTCATGGTGGGCTGGATTATAAAAGAAACGTAATTGTTCGTTTGAACTTAAGCAGTAAGCTTCGCTATGGAAACGAACCATAGGCAGTTTGTCTGTGGTGACAACGTGGACGTTATATAATTCTTGTTTTTCGGCGAGTTGATAGACAAGTTTACTAAACTCATCATAACAAGTTTCTAAGTCAGCATACGTATTGAGGTATTCATCGGTTAATGGAAAACCAATGGTAATGTATTGATTTTTACGTGTTGCTGTTGGCAAGTATACTTTTTTTTGACGACTGACGGACATATTATTTCCTTATTGCCTTTGTTGTTGTCTAAAGTTTATCGTTATTTATTGATTGTGATTTAATCTGCTTGCTGTGTCCATTTTAAACACAGATGCTTAAATTAAAATGACTTTTGATCACTATATTAATTTTTTTTTAACATATTAAGCAAAACTCATTTAATTTTAAGTGTTTACTCGGATAATACTTGGGTGATCCAAGGTAACATCCATTGCGTAATAGTAGCTTGCGCCTGCTCATTTGGATGAATGCCATCACGTTGCATTAGAGATTTGTCTGGCGCAATATCTTGCATGAAAAAGGGTATTAGCTTAATGCTATATTCATCGGCCAATTGGTGGTAAATCTGAGTAAAAGATTTGGCGTACCTAGGGCCGTAGTTAGGTGGTACCATTATCTCGGTTAATAAAACATTGGCGCCATGTTGCTGTGATAAGGTAATAATTTGTGTAAGATTTGATTTCAGTTTGCTGGGCGGAAAACCCCGCAATCCATCGTTACCGCCTAGCTCAATGACAACTAAGTCAGGTTGGCTTGAGGTCAGTAAACCCGGGAGTCTTCGTAATCCTCCCGCCGTGGTCTCACCACTAACAGAGCCATTTATAATTTGATGCTGTGGCAGTTCGTTGCGGAGTAATTGCACCCATCCTTGCTCTTCTGACATGCCATAGCCTGCACTTAAGCTATCACCCAATATCAAAATCGTGGCAGCATAGGTTGGTACACTCATTACTATCAGTAAAAACACACTACTAAGCACGCGTTTAAGTGACGAATAGAAGAAGGATTGTATGTCTAATAATATCGATCGAAATATCAGTGCCATTACTGTAACTAACCTCAATAAAACTGTCGTGACCCAAGTGGGAGAGTTGACTATCCTCAACGGCATTAATATAGAAGTCAAGCAAGGAGACAGTATCGCCATTTTGGGACCATCAGGTTCAGGCAAGTCGACACTGCTAGGTTTGCTTGCTGCATTAGATACTCCTAGCTCTGGTGAAATTGTGTTAGATGGTGTAGCACTATCTGGGTTGAATGAAGAACAAAAAGCCGCATTGCGTAAGAAAAAAGTCAGTTTTATCTTTCAGTCATTTATGTTGGTTGACACGTTAACGGCTTTAGAAAATGTCATGTTACCAGCAGAGCTTTCTGGTGTTAAAGATGCCAAACAAAAAGCTCAATCCATGCTCGAGCGTGTTGGTTTATCTCATCGATTAAATCACTTACCTAAACAATTATCTGGTGGCGAGCAGCAACGCGTTGCCATTGCTAGAGCCTTTATTTGCGAGCCTAAAGTATTGTTTGCAGATGAACCCACAGGCAACTTGGACAGTGTAAACGGTGACAAAATTGCCGATATGCTGTTTGCTTTAAACCAAGAAAGTGACACCACGCTGGTCTTGGTGACTCATGATTTGCATCTTGCGAAGCGCTGTGGCCGGCAGTTAGTGATGGAAAATGGTCACTTATCAGAACCCAATGTAGTCAATCTCTCGAGTCAACAACACTCTGAGTTTACTGCGGAGGTTAATTAATGGAATGGCAAATTGCGTGGCGCTTGTTTAAACGTGAACTCGCTCAAGGGCAATTAATTCTTATTGTATTGGCGATTACCTTAGCAGTGTTATCAGTAACTGGGCTTGCGCGAGTCAGTGAGCGTTTACAAGTTGCTATTAACGGTGAAGCGGCCAACTTTATTGCTGCCGACCGTATTATTGACTCGCCAGTTGAGCTTGACCCACAAGTGCTGACCATAGCGGATAAGCTTGGTCTCGCCCATGTCACCAATATGCAATTTAATTCGATGGTATATTCCGGAGATAAATTTCAGTTAGTGACGGTCAAAGCTGTAGGTGATGGTTACCCATTAAAAGGCGATATCGAACTCAGTAGTGGTGTCACTCAGGCGATGCCAAAGACAGGTCAAGCATGGTTTGAGAGTCGTCTAGGTGGTTTACTTGGTTTCCCGCAAAGCATTGAGTTAGGCAATAGTGAGCTATCACTAACCGAAGAGATTAAGCGTTTACCTGATGCTGGTTTTAATCCGTTTGCATCTTCGCCAGTGTTACTGATCCGCCTAGATGACGTGGCGGCGACAGGTATTATTCAGCCTGGCAGTAGGGTGACCTATTTATACCAATTTACCGGAAATGCTGATCAATTAACCGTATTTGAGCAGCAAGCTAAACCTTTACTCAATAACAGCCAAAGATGGGTAGACGTGCAGTCGGGAGATTCTCCGATCGCTTCGGCGGTGCAACGTGCTGAGCGATTCCTGCTGCTTGCCAGTTTACTCGGTATAGCCCTTGCGTGTGCGGCGATTGGTATTGCGGCGCAGCGTTATTGCCAACGCCATTATGATGTTGTTGCCATGCTCAAAACCTTTGGCGCCTCGGGTAAGCAAATTAGAGTATTATTCGGACTGCATCTGTCTTTGGTGACATTACTGGGTATTGCACTGGGTCTGCTGGGCGGAGTATTACTTGATCTTGGTATAACGGCATTTCTGCCTAAAGAAATCGCCGCTTATTCACCACCATACTTACGCCCTGTATTACTGGGCGTTAGCACGGGTTTGATTAGTGCATTTATGTTTTCGGCTTATCCATTAATGCGCTTGTTAGCCATTCCCCCCTTAAGAGTATTGCAGCGTCAATTAGAAGGCTTGCAACTGGGGATGTGGTTACATCTGCTATTAAGTTTGGCTGCCATGGCTTTGTTAGGCTATTTATATTCTAGAAGTTTAGCCTTGACCATGACAGTGGTGCTTGCAGTACTACTATTAGGTTTGTTATTAAGCGTGCTTGGATTTGTGATGATCCGTTTTGGTCATGGTATCGGCATGAAAACCACCAATCCTTTCCAATTAGCTTTGGCTGGTCTTCGCCGACGTGCGCGCCAAAATGCGGTGCAATTAGTCGGTTTTAGCAGTGCGTTAGTATTACTGTTAACGATTTTGGCTTTGCGCCAAGATTTACTCAATGAATGGCAAAAGCAGTTACCTGAAAATGCCCCTAACTACTTTTTAGTCAATATCGCGCCTGAAGATGCTAAACCATTGAATGACTTTTTGACGCTTAATCATATTAATGCGACTGACATTTATCCTGTGGTTCGTGGGCGTTTGACGCACATTAATGATGAAGAGTTGATTTCAGGTAAGCAGTCTGAGGACGGTGTTGAAGGGCGAGTAGGTATTTCTCGTGAACTAAACTTAACGTATCGAGAGACCTTACCACCTAATAATAAGCTCCTTGAAGGTGAGTTTAATCAGGCTAGCAATGATGTGTCGGTTGAATCTGGTGTTGCTGATCGCTTAGGTATAGTGTTGGGCGATAAGCTAACCTATAGCATAGATAATCAAGCCTTCTCGGTTAAGGTTACCAGCATAAGGCAGGTTCAATGGGAAACTCTACAGCCTAATTTTTTCATGATTTTTACCCCAGAAGCATTGGCGCCATTTGCTTATACCTCGATGGCGAGCTTTCATCTTAATGATGCGCAATTAGCCGCGGACGGCAGCCTACTGAGCGCGAATCAAGTGGTGCTGCAATTGATCCAACAATTCCCGACGGTATCGATTATTGATGTTGGCGCTATGGTTGAACAGTTACGACAAATTATCGATCAAGTGTCATTATCCTTGTCATTAGTGTTGGTTCTAGTGTTACTGGCCAGTGCTTTAGTACTGATAGCCCAGACTGAAGCAGGTATGGCGACTCGGCAGCGAGAATTGGCGGTATTACGAACGTTTGGTGCATCAGGTTGGTTATTAAGAGCGGCTACTGGATTTGAATTTGCTTTACTTGGGGCCATCGCAGGTTTATTGGCAGTCATTGTTGCTGAGTTTGCTTTGTACATGCTTAAAACCCAAGTGTTTGAGTTGGTCGTTTATATGCATTGGCCTTGGTGGGGGATAACGCCAATTGCTGGAGCAATCATTGTGGCGATTCTTGGGGTATGGCGTTGTCGTCAGTTACTTAATAAGTCGTGCAGTGACATGTTAAAAGAGGGCTAAAGTACTTATAAATCTTAAGGGAGATGCATCGTCATCTCCCTTTTTTATGCTGCTTTTTTACCTTAGTTAATCACTGATGTGATTACTTTTGAGGCATTTTATATTGCGTTGAGCAATAGGCTCTATCAATTCCTTCTGGGCGCAGTTTAAGATGTTTGGTTTTACGGCCACTAACACGGGCTCTCCACGACTTAAAGCTATTGGGTTTGAGTGATGAGCGCATGAGTTTAATCACATTTGATTCGGTTAAGCCATAAAGGTGCTCAATGGCTTCAAATGGCGTGCGGTCTTCCCATGCCATTTCAATGATCCTTGAAGTGTCTTGTGGTGATAGCATTGAGTATCATAATGTTATTGGGTTTGCACTTCAGTACGTTAGTTAACTGAGTTTAGATTAGTGTTTGAATGATTTGTGCTAAGGATTAATCAATTTGTTAAAGTATTGGCCTAAGTTGACTAACCCTAATGGTTAACTCGAGTATAAGTGAGTGATGTTTATTTAGCGTGAGTATATGATGCGCCTTGACCAACTGGAGTGTAAAAATTTTTATCAACTCAATCTCAAGTCATTGATACTATAAATTAAGATAAGGTTTTATCAATACGAGTACGGGAGGCGGCGATTTAAGTTGGCTTACAGTATAATTCAGTTATATTAAATAATGTTCCGTGTCGATTTCTTGGAGTACAGTGGTTAATTTGGTGATTAAACAGTGTAAGTTCTGAATCATGTATGATTTAGTCCACCTTGATAAATCGTTGTTGGGGGAAAATATTGTCGATGGAACATAAGACGCCACTCTCATATCATTTTAAAGACAAACATATATGGTTTGACATGACCATGCTGGTGGCTTTGTTCGTGGTGGCAGCCTACGTTCCTCTTTTAAAAATTGTTCCTTTAGTTGCCTGTCTTGAGTTATTCAGCTTTTTTAGTTTTCACTTGCTAGCAAAACGTCGCCGATTCCAGTTACAGGGTTTTCTGGGGGGATTTATTTCCAGCACGGCAGTTTTTATACAAATACTAAATGATAAAAAATTTGCATCAACAAGTGAGCGTGACTTGTTACTGACATTGCTGTTTGCCTTATGCTCTATGTTACTGGAATGCCTATTTATTATCTTTTTTTTGGCCGACCAATTATCCTTTATTTTTTACATACCCTTTGTCACACAGTTAATGTTTTTTATTACGGTGATTACATATGTGCAGATCCCATCCAATTTGCTTTTTTTAAGCAACCAATCAAGACAATCTACAGTTGATATTGAGCTATTAATTGATCATCCAATAAGCTGGAAAAATGTCGCTAAGCTATCTATTTTTATCCTCGCACTTGTTTATGGCATGAATTTTATCGGCAGTGAACTTGGTCTATCTCGAGGGATCAGTACTTTGCTAGTATCATTTTTTGAAGCTCATGCCATTCTAGTCTCTGTGATGACCGAATGGTCGATGAATCCGCAGGGTATTGATTTAATAAAATTATTGTTGTTAATTTTACTCGGTAACAGCATCAGTAAATCGTATCTGGTATTTAAAGGAAGCAATTTTTCTCACAAATGGTTTTTTATTGCAATGATGTTGGTGGGGTTTGCGTTAAGTGTCGGTGTTACATATCTTTGCTCTTTATTGCTTTAGTAATGTGTTGGCTATTTCCCCTAACACCAACACCAACACCAACACCAACACCAATACCAATAGTAATAGCAATTTATGTCTGTGGCATAATATCCGCTTGAGTAGCCAATAGAAAATGATTATCCCAAGTTAAGGTTATTTATGCGTCTTGATCGATTTGTTTGTAAAAGTACTGAGTTATTAAAGTGTGATGCTATCCAACATATCCATAATGGTGAGGTGTGCGTAAATGGTGTGGCTGTTAGGAATGAAGCTGTTCAGGTGCATGAAAATAATCAAATTACCTTAAAGGGTCAAAACCTTACTGCTCGAGCGTTTCGTTATCTGTTAATCAATAAACCCACCAATATGCTTTGTTCAAATGTTGATGGTGTCTATCCGTCGATTTTTTCATTATTGGATGTTGAACGGTTATCTGAACTCCATATTGCCGGGCGCTTAGATGCCGATACTACTGGGTTAGTTCTAATTACCGATGATGGTCGTTGGACTTTTGCGATTACCTCTCCTTCAGGCGAGTGTCATAAAGTCTACCGGGTTAAGTTAGCCAAACCGCTGGTTGATGATGCAGCAGAACGTTTTTTACAAGGCATTGCTCTTGATGGTGAGCAAGGGCTTACATTACCGGCGGTATTGCAAATCATCACAGCCAAAGAAGTCTTGCTGACATTAACTGAAGGCAAATTTCATCAAGTTAAGCGCATGTTTGCCGCAATCGGTAATAAAGTACTCTCACTTCATCGTGAAAGCATTGGTGCTGTCAACGCCGATGTGGAAGTCGGGCAGTGGCGGTATCTAACCGATGCAGAAGTTAAATCATTTAATGCTTAATTAGAAAATGTAAGTGGGTGTGATAACCATGAGCAGATCGTTCGTTACCGCAGTTCAATAATCTGCAAACGGCTCGTTATTGATTAAGTCTGTAATACGGGACTGCGCCAAACTAGCAAACAATAACCAGTTTGATTGACATAAGCCAAATGTGGTTCTGCTGGTTTCCATATTCCTTGTTAGCCTAAATTGCAGTTATTCTCCCCGTTTGTGGAGATAAGCTAGCACCTCAGATATCACTGCGATGATTTTCAATTTATCAAAAATTAGTATAACGATAAATTTATATTATTTACTGTGTGATCGTCAGCCTAAAAATGGCTATGCTAGTGTCTTGCTTGATCGCCATTAATGAGAGTGTACATAGATGGCTGCGATCTAGTATCTGATGCAATAGAGGCTTAGCATGTTAAATCAACAATGGTTAACGACATTTATTAAACTGGTTGAAATAGGGCATTTTACTCACACAGCAGAACAGCTTTTTATGACGCAACCGGGTGTCAGTCAGCATATTAAAAAGCTTGAACAGCAGGTCGGTGTTGATTTACTCATTCGAATAGGTAAAAGCTTTGAACTGACGGCAGCGGGGATTATTTTACATCAACGAGCGTTAGTTTGGCAGCAACAACAACAGCAAGTATTATCACAATTAGCGGTTGATGATGAGCATATTGGTGAGTGTCGTATTGCCTGCTCAGGTTCAATGGCCTTGCTACTATATCCTCACCTTATTGACTATCAGTTGCCATATAATCAACTACAAATCTATCTGGAAGCGGCGCCCAATAAACGTATTATTGATAGTGTTATGGCCAATACTATTGATGTGGGCATCATTACCCAATCGATTAATATGGATGAGCTGGTGGTAACCCCATTAGCCGCACAATCATTGTGCTTAGTGTTGCCTCAGTCATACCCTCATCACTCTGTTACATTTGAACAACTCATGGCGCTTGGCATGGTGAGTCATCCTGATGCTATGCATTATTGGTCGCAAATAGCCTGTCAGTACTTCAGTGAAAAACAGGCTCTAGCATTGCAGGTGCCTATCCGCAGTTATGTTAACCAATTAAACCAAATTCTGGTACCTGTGGCTAAAGGACTGGCATTTGCTGTGCTACCACAATTTGCGGTCGACCATTTTACTCAAGCACAAGATATCCGTATTGCATCGTTTGCCAATGAGCATGGCGATAATGTGGTGGTTGCAGAGCCATTATTCATTATTTATAAACAGCATCGACCACTTGCTCGACGCTATGGGCCAATTATCGATAAAATTAAACAGCTAGTTTAGGGACGGGGCCCTAGTTTGCTGAATTGACCACCTGTTGTAATGCGCTGTTGATGTCAGTGTATTGAAACTCAAATCCTGCCGCCAAAGCTCGTTTAGGTAATACAAATTGGCCTGTAGTGAGCAACTCTGACATTTCACCCATGGCTAGTCTTAGCGCTAATGGTGGCGTAGTTATTTTGGCAGGACGGCTTAGTGCGCTACCTAGCGCTTTAGCAAATACGGCATTACTCACAGGCTGAGGTGCCGTTGCGTTATAAATGCCTTGTGAGTTCGAATTATTGAGTAAGTAGCTAAATAGTTTGATTAAATCATCAATGTGGATCCAGCTCATACCTTGTTCGCCATTGCCTATTGGGCCGCCTAAACCGAGCTTAAAGGGCGGTAACATTTTCGCCAATGCGCCGCCATTTTTACCGAGCACAATCCCAATGCGGGTGATGCATACTCGGGTCTGTTGCGATTGAGCTTGAAGCGCAAGGTTTTCCCACTCTTGACAAATATCATGACTAAATTCAGCATGAAATCCGCTGGTTTCATCCACAGGGGTATCACCCTGTCTGCCATAATACCCTACAGCTGAAGCGCTAATAAAAGTATGCGGTGGGGTGGTACTTTTGCGGATAAGCTGAGTTAACGCCGTGGTGATATCCCAACGACTGTCACAGATAAGTTTCTTTTGCTTATTGCTCCAACGTTTATTGACTATCGGTTCGCCAGCAAGATTAATCACAGCATCTATATCGTTAAGGTCTGATTTGTCTGCCAGCGTTTGCCAGTACTGATGATGGCTGCCAAGAATGTTTTTGCTGTTATTAATATTTCTCGTCAATATTACTAGCTGGTGGTCACTCAGTGATTTGACTAACTGTTTGCCAACAAACCCTGTTGCGCCAGTGATTAATATTTTCATCTAAACTCCCCTTTACTCTATATTGCAATATACGATGGTAAACTTAAAATGTGATCACATTGTGCGCATACCATGGTGGTTACTGGGGCTTTTGATAGCATAACTCCATCGACACTGAGTCTGCAAAACGCAGTGCATGGGGTTTATCGATTTCGACGCTGGCAAATTCAACCCAGTCATGTTCACTGGCAATGGCTAGGGTTTGGTTGGTTAAGTTTTCCAGTAATGAAAAGCGATTATTTTCAATTAAAGCAATAATTTTTTTGGTGATAGTGCGATAATTCAATGCATCTTCGACACTGTGACTATTTCGGGCTTTATCGGCACAATAATGAATTACTACGTTAATGATGACATCTTGTTGGTTATTGATTTCGTCATCTTTAATGCCGATATAAGTACGTAAACGTAAGTTTTTAATGCGTATAATAGCGGTTTCTGGTTTCATATAATGTCAGTGGATCCCTGAAAGTGGTGATGTGCCAATATTGCCATCAACTGATATACGAATCGACAACAAATTTTAACTTAGTTTGCAATATGTTACTGAGTTCAGCTTAGCATATAGAATCATTTTAATAAGCAATAATAAGGATTTTTCGGCCTATGAAAGGAATACAACAATCTCCAATGGCTGTGCGCAGTTTTGTGGTAATGGCTTGTGTGGTGATTATTTTAGCGGGGATAAAAACGGCCAGTCCGATAGTCGTACCTTTTGTATTATCCGCATTTTTAGCGGTAATTTGTAATCCTGCGATAGTGTTGATGACGCGTTATCATATTCCTAAATGGCTATCTATCATCTTATTAATGGGCTTTATAGTGTTAATGGGGTTATGGCTGGCCAGTTTAGTGGGCAGTTCAGTGACTGAGTTTTCAAAGGAAATGCCCAAGTACCGTGAGCAATTGATTGAACAATTCGCCTGGATCCTTGAAAAACTCAAAGACTTTAATATTCAGATTTCAAAGCAAAAGGTGCTCGACTACTTTGATCCTGGCATGGCGTTATCCATGACCACAAATATGTTGTCTGGTGTTGGTAATGTGATGGCTAATTTATTCCTGATTATTTTGACTATCGTATTCATGTTATTTGAAGCGCAATCAATGCCTAGAAAGTTTCATTTAGCCCTCGATGCTCCAGATAAGCGTTTACAGCAAATCGACAAATTTTTGCAGTCGGTTAATCAATATATGGTGATTAAAACCCTTGTCAGTTTAGCGACAGCAGTGGTTGTTGGTATCGGTTTGACTATCATTGGCGTTGATTATGCTTTGTTATGGGCAGTCATTGCTTTTCTGTTTAATTATATTCCTAATATTGGTTCTATTATTGCCGCTATTCCTGCTGTGTTATTGGCTTTTATCCAAATGGGCCCAGGGGCTGCAGGTATTACTGGTTTATTGTATGTGGGTACCAATATGGTGATGGGTAATATGGTTGAACCGCGTTTTATGGGCCGTGGTTTAGGCTTGTCTACCTTAGTGGTTTTTTTATCATTGATTTTTTGGGGTTGGCTGCTTGGCTCTGTCGGCATGTTGTTGTCGGTTCCCTTAACCATGATTGTTAAAATTGGTCTTGAATCGAGCCAGTCTGGCAGTTGGCTAGCGACTTTATTGTCAGATAATGTCGATGAATTGCCCAGTGAATCAAGCCGTAATGTTGAAACTGCAACTGCAACTGCAACTGAAACAGCAACCGTATCGAGTGACGCTGATAACCATCATGCCGATAGTGATGTCACTGATGACGTTGCAAATGACCATGACGTGGAGAATGCTGCCAAGGCATCAACGAAAGATGCATAACCCTATTGATTGTATTTAGTTTATTGAGTTAAGAGAGTGTATGAAAGGTTTTTTACAAGCGGTTCCAAATTTGACATTCGGCGATGATGTTTGCCGTTTATTTCACGGTCGTGGTGGGTTATTCGCGGGCGATGAACACCTGTGTTTAGATTGGTACAAGCCGGTATTATTGCTTACCAGTTTTAAGATGCTCGAAAGTGAGCAACTCGATGAATTAGTTGCTGCCATAGTGGCACTTTGGCAGCAACAACGACCAACTGAAACACTTAATTTAGTCTACCAATACCGTCATGGTGGCCAAACATTGAGTGAGTTATTGCATGGTGAAGTACCAGAGCAGCATATAGTGACTGAAAACGGTGCGCGTTTCTTAGTGCATTTATTACGCGGTCAAAACCACGGCTTATTTTTAGATATGGCCAATGGTCGAGCCTGGGTGAAACAGCATGCAAAACATAAAAAGGTGCTTAATTTATTTGCCTATACCTGCGGCTTTTCTGTGGTTGCTTTGCAAGGCGGTGCAGATGAAGTTGTCAACATGGACATGAGTAAAGGTGCATTAAGCATAGGTAAGCAAAACCATGTGTTAAATGACTTACCTGCAGGGGCGCGTTATTTAGGCCACGATATTTTTAAGTCTTGGGGTAAATTAACTAAGCTTGGACCCTATGATTTGATTGTGGCCGATCCTCCAAGTAATCAACGCGGCAGTTTTGTTGCCACTAAAGATTATGAGCGTCTACTCAAACGCCTGCCAGACTTACTGGCGCCTCAAGGCGAAGTGTTATTGTGCTTAAATGCGCCAGAACTAGGGTGTGATTTTTTGATGCAACAAGTGGCAAATACGGCGCCACAGCTTACCTATATTGAAAGAATTGCTAATCCGCATATTTTTGCCGATATCGATGAACAGAAATCATTAAAAGTATTGCGTTATCGCTTAAGCTAATCTCTTCGTGTGTTACAAAAACCGACAGCCATTTGGCTGTCGGTTTTTTTTGTCTATAAACTCGGCTCAGTCTACCCATCTTCAGCGTGGGCGAGGTCATTATTTGCACTATTTCATATATGAGTAATAGGATGCAATAGTCGAAATGACTGCCTCAACCATGATCGAGCCCGCATTTATTGACTACTTTTTTATGCTTAATCACTCAGTTCACGCGTTTTAGCTATTTAAAATGTTGATTTAGATCATGTTAATCCGTGTTTACCAATTTGTGAGTATATAGTTCGCTGCTGCATTAACGCTAACATTCCCCATGGACCGAATAAACAAGCAATAAAGCAATGATGAATTATTGCTTATATCCCCACTCTTGGAGGACCCATGAGTAATCAAATCAAAAGTAAAAAAGGTTTAGAGTTAAAGATTTTTATCTTTTTAACTGTCTTTCTAGCCCCAATTTTATCTGTATTACTGGTTAGCGCACTAGGTTTTACTATCTGGTTTAGCCAAATTTTAACTGGGCCTCCAGGCGCAGGCTAATCCTAAAAATAATCAACAATGCGAGAGCGATGTATGAGTAATGAACTTCACGTAACCAGCCTAATTGTCCAAGTACACCCCGATAAAATGGCTGACGTAAGACAAAAAATTATGGCCATCAAGAATGCTGAATTGTCAGCTAATAATGACGTTAAGTTAGTGGTTGTCGTAGAAGGTCCGAGCCAACGATCGTTGATGGATGATATCTCAACCATTAATGCCATTCCCGGTGTGTTGACGGCCACCATGGTGTATCACCAAAGTGAAGAGCTTGAAGAAGGTGAAGTATGAACATGAATAGACGCGATTTTATGAAAGCCAATGCCGCTATCGCAGCGGCAAGTGTTGCAGGATTAGCACTACCGACCAGTGCAAGCAACCTGATCACTAGCTCAGAACAAACCAAATTAGAATGGAACAAAGCACCTTGTCGTTTTTGCGGTACCGGTTGTTCTGTGATGGTTGCCACCCGTGAGGGTAAAGTTGTTGCCACACATGGCGATGCCAACAGTGAAGTTAACCGCGGCTTAAACTGCATTAAAGGCTATTTTCTTTCTAAAATTATGTATGGTCGTGATCGTCTGCAAACGCCTATGTTGCGTATGACTGATGGTAAATATGACAAGCATGGCGAATTCACTCCTATTACGTGGGAAAAAGCCTTCGACACTATGGCGGAGCGTTGGAAAGCTACCATAAAAGCCAAAGGCCCAACTGCGGTGGGAATGTTTGGTTCTGGTCAGTGGACCGTCTGGGAAGGATATGCCGCGGTTAAGTTAATGAAAGCTGGCTTTGGTTCAAATAACATCGACCCTAATGCGCGTCATTGTATGGCATCTGCGGTAGGTGGCTTTATGCGTACCTTCGGTATTGATGAGCCAATGGGCTGTTATGACGACATGGAAGCGGCTGACGCGTTTGTGCTTTGGGGCTCAAACATGGCAGAAATGCACCCCATTTTGTGGACTCGTATAACCGACCGTCGTTTAAGTGCGCCACACGTTAAAGTTGCCGTGTTGTCGACCTTTGAACATCGTTCATTTGACCTGGCTGATTTGCCAATTGTATTCACGCCACAAACCGATTTGGCGATGCTTAACTTTATTGCCAATTACATCATCCAAAATGGCAAAGTGAATAAAGATTTTATCAAAAAGCATGTTAATTTCCGCAAGGGTACAACGGATATTGGCTATGGTTTACGGCCAACGCATCCACTGGAAATGAAAGCCAAAAACGTCGCCACAGCGGGTGATTCTACACCGATTGATTTTGACGAATTTGCTAAATTTGTGGCTGATTATGATGTTGAATCTGTGAGTAAGTTGTCTGGTGTACCAGAACATAAGCTTATTGAATTAGCTGAGCTGTATGCTGATCCTGATCGTAAAGTAACGTCATTCTGGACCATGGGCTTTAATCAACATACTCGTGGTGTGTGGTGTAACAACCTGATTTATAACATTCACTTGTTGGTCGGTAAAATTTCTACTCCAGGTAACAGTCCATTCTCATTAACGGGTCAACCGTCTGCTTGTGGTACAGCTCGTGAAGTGGGCACATTCTCACATCGTTTACCAGCTGACATGGTGGTGACTAACCCTGAGCACAGAAAGCGCGCCGAAGAGATTTGGCACATTCCCAGTGGTATTATTCCCCCTAAACCTGGCTACCATGCAGTAGAGCAAAACCGTCGCTTAAAAGATGGCGATTTAAATTGCTACTGGGTTCAAGTGAACAACAATATCCAAGCTGGTGCCAATATTAACGAAGAGGGTTTACCGGGCTATCGTAATCCAGAAAACTTTATCGTAGTGTCTGATGCTTACCCAACCGTGACGACTCAAGCCGCCGATTTGATTTTACCAACAGCAATGTGGGTCGAAAAAGAAGGTGCTTATGGTAATGCTGAACGTCGGACTCAATTTTGGCATCAAATGGTCAAAGCGCCCGGCGAGTCACAGTCTGATTTATGGCAGTTGATGGAATTCTCTAAGCGTTTCACCACTGACGAAGTGTGGCCTGCAGAAGTGTTAGCTGCTAACCCTTCGTTTAAAGGTAAAACCTTATATGAAGTGCTTTATCTCAATGGCAATGTCGATAAATTTCCATTGGCAGATGCTGATCCAAAATACTTAAATGATGAAGCTAAGCATTTTGGTTTTTATATTCAAAAAGGTTTATTTGAAGAATATGCCACCTTTGGTCGCGGTCATGGTCATGATTTAGCTGACTTTGATGTGTACCACAAAGAACACGGCTTACGTTGGCCTGTGGTGAATGGCAAAGAAACCAAATGGCGTTTCCGTGAAGGATCAGATCCCTACGTTAAAGCCGGTACCGACTATGAGTTTTATGGTAAGCCAGATGGTCGCGCGGTTATCTTCGCCTTGCCTTACGAGCCTGCGGCAGAGTCTCCAGATGAAGAGTTTGATATTTGGTTATCAACAGGGCGTGTGCTTGAGCATTGGCACTCTGGTTCTATGACCCAACGTGTACCTGAACTTTATAAAGCTTTTCCTGATGCAGTGTGTTTTATGCACCCTGAAGATGCTAAAAAGCGCGGTTTACGCCGTGGTGATGAGATTAGAGTTGTGTCTCGCCGTGGTGAAATTAAAACCCGTGTTGAAACCCGTGGACGTAATAAGCCGCCTGTGGGCTTAGTGTTTGTGCCTTGGTTTGATGCCAGTCAGCTCATTAATAAAGTGACGTTAGATGCGACAGATCCTTTGTCAAAACAAACTGACTATAAGAAATGTGCAGTAAAGATTGTTAAGGCTTAAGGAGACAGACCATGAAAACAGGTAAATTATTATCGATTATCGCGTTATTAGGTTTCTCTGTCAGTGTAATGGCTACCAGCATACCTGAAGACAAAATCGACACATTACGTTTAGCGCCAATTAATATCGAACCGACACCGCCTGCAATGCAAGCGGTGATCAATACCGATGTTAAGCAGGTTCGTAATTATCCTATGCAGCCACCGGTGATCCCGCACAAGATTGATGGTTATCAAATCGATCTTAAAGTGAACAAGTGTATCCAGTGTCATGCGCGAACCAGTACCGGTCATTCACAGGCGCCAATGGTGAGCGTGACTCACTATATGGACCGTGACAATAATTTCTTGGCTGATTTATCACCCCGTCGTTATTTCTGTACTCAGTGTCATGCACCGCAGTTAGATGCCAAGTTGTTGGTTGAAAATGACTTTGTCGATATAGACCACTTAATGAAGGCGAAAGCCGCAGTTAAGCACTAGGAGCGACTATGTTTGCAAAATTATTTGAGCAACTAAAACTGGTGTGGAAAGTGCTGCGTCGTCCGAGTGTCCATTACAGTCTTGGCTTCTTAACCATTGGTGGATTTATCGCAGGAGTGATCTTCTGGGGCGGATTTAACACCGCTTTAGAGCTGACTAACCGCGAGCAATTCTGTATCGGTTGCCATGAAATGGAAAACAACGTTTATCAGGAGCTGCAAACCACCATTCACTTCACTAACCGAAGTGGTGTGCGTGCAACCTGTCCGGATTGCCATGTGCCACATAACTGGACCGACAAAATTGCCCGTAAAATGCAAGCGTCTAAAGAAGTGTGGGGTAAAGTATTCGGTACTATTAGCACGCGAGAAAAGTTTGAAGGAAAGCGTCGAGAGCTGGCGGAACATGAATGGCAACGCCTTAAAGCTAACGATTCATTAGAGTGCCGTAACTGCCATAATTTTGATTATATGGATTTCACTCGTCAGTCTAAGCGTGCATCACAAATGCATTCAACGTCTCTGGCTAGCGGCGAAAAAACCTGTATCGATTGTCATAAAGGGATTGCACATCAATTACCTGATATGGCGGGTGTAGAAGGGTTCTAAACGGGTTAAGATTGTAAGCGTATAGAAAAGGCCAGCAAATTTGCTGGCCTTTTGTTTTATGCATTTCGAACTAAAGTTGTTTACGTTAAATCAAGCTGTTGCCCAATCACATCAATTAAATATTCAGTGAAATCATGGCCATGGTTTTGCAACATCTTCGGGAACATTGAAATAGGCGTTAACCCAGGGAAGGTATTGATTTCATTCAAAAGGATTTGATTATCATCAGTTAAAAAGAAATCGATACGCGACAAGTGACGTAATTTCATCCCTTTAAAGGCTTTTATTGCGTAATCACGGATCAGTTGACTGATCTCAGGGCTGAGGTTCTCTGCAACCACGTCGGTTCGGGCCTTACTATTTTTAGCGTACTTTTCATCAAATGAATAAAAGGTATTGCTGTCACAAATAATCTCGCCCGGTAAGGTCGCAACTACTTCACCTTGATACTGGTATACGGCGACTTCTAATTCACGCGCATGGATAGTTTGCTCAACGACCACATAAGGGGCATAACTGAATGCGTCTTTAAGTACGTTAGCGATATTGGCTTTCACATCAACCTTATAGCAACCCACAGACGATCCTTGTGAAGCAGCTTTAACGAAAACGGATCCCCAATGATCAAATGCTGTTTCAGTTTGCTTGATTGCATCATCATCTAGTTGATGCAAAAAGATGTAAGGCGTGTTTGGCACACCTAAAGCTGAAAACCACATTTTAGCGGTGATTTTGTTAAAACAATTACTTGAGGCTTCAGACTCACAGCCAAAGTAGGGCAGTTGAATTAAGTTAAAGTAAGATTGAATATCACCGGTTTCGCCCGGGAAACCATGAATACACGGGATCACATAATCAACGGGCCATGCTGGCGTATTGTTATCCTCAAAACGAATCTCACGCCGATTAGTCAGGTCGCATAATTTTCCGTCTTCAGTGTGATAATGACCGTGTTTATCGAGTACTAGCTTAAGTACCGAAAATTTATCTGACTTTGCCAGTGATGACTCAAAAAAACGTGCTGACATTAATGAAATATCGTGTTCTGCACCGCCACCGCCGCACAATAGCAGCAGATTAATCTTTGGCATGTTTGCTCCTGAAAGACCAAAAAAGAATGGGCTAGATTGGATTGGATTCGCCCTAAATAAGTAATGCTTATGATAAAGACCCTTAGCCATACAGCGCAAGTAAGAGTTAATACTATTTTAGCTAATTAGGTTTATTTTCGAAGCTAAGTAGCTTAAATAAGCTCAACGAAATAATAAACAGCGGCATATTTACTCGCTTGACGATGTGAGGGTATTTATAAGTTTTGGCTATACCTGTTTCGATTATCACTCTTTTATAAGCGCCAAAACCAGCGGCAGATTGAATCGTCAATAAGGCGATATAGTTGTAGACGACGAGCTCAACGCTATCTTTGTGTTGGGCCTGAAAATAATTTCATGTATCAGCTGTAAAAGTAAAAACCTCTTTTTATGTTTATAAAAAGAGGTTTTTTATCAATCAATATACTGTCTGTTAGCGTGGTTACCGCACCAATTATATCGATGTGGTAACCAACGCATTAAACGCAAATACTTAAATTGATGGCATAAATTCAGTCGCTGCGCGGTAGCGTATTCATGCCACTTAGAAGCGATAAGTTAAGTTCACCGAACCATTCACAGGTGCGCCGTAATAGCCAATTGTCGCCAAGCTAGTAATGTACTTTTCATCGGTGAGATTATTAATGTTCGCTCTTAGGTTTAGATCGTCAGAAATGTTCCAACTTGCAAAAGCATTAACCACTAAATAGGCATCTTGCTCTACATTAGAGTCAACGTTTTTGGTTTCTGATTGCCATCTGCCGCCTAATCCAACGCTTACTTCTGGCAATTGTGGCATGGTATAATCCATCGAAAAGTTAACAACGTTTCGGGCTGCCCACTCATTTGCTTCAGCGCCGTTGTCATTTTCTATATCAAGCAGCGTATAAGCGAATACTGCATTGAGGTTGTCTGTGATGCGTCCCGTTACTTCAACTTCAAATCCTTTCGATTCGACGTTTACACCTTTATAAAAATAGTTTCCGTTAGCATTCAGGCCGGCGTAGCTAGCGAGGTTATTTTGCTCAGCACTAAATAGTGCAAAGGTAGCCATTAAATCATTATCAAGCCACAGGGTTTTTAGCCCCAGTTCGTAATTGACGCCTTTAGTTGGGTCTAAAAAATACCCATCGTAATCATATTGCTCTTGTGGTTGGTAAATATCTGAATAACTGAAATAGGTATTTATATCCTCTGTGATGCTGTAAACCACGCCTGCATAAGGGCTTAATTCACTCTCATCGTTGTCAATATCAACACCGCTATTAATACCTTCGCGGGTATATTTAATCGCATTAAAACCAGCAACGACAAATAGGCTGTCATTGATATTGAACTTAGTCGAACCATAAGCGCGTAGTAAGCTAACATCTATGTCAGAGTACTCGATTTTATCGGCCCATTCTGGCTCAGGAATAGCATCGAGATCGTACGGGAAGGCCGGCGTGGGCCCATATGCCGGAGTGGCAGTATAATCAAATGGATGTTGGTACATGTATTTTTTACTTTTTGAACCGCTTAAGCCTAAGGTCAGTTCGTGATCTTGACCAAATAAGCCGTAATGACCAATTGTGGTGATATCTAATATATCGGCTGAAAATTCAGTGTCATAGCGACCTGGCGACCCCATTAATCCTAAACCAGTTTCTTTATCAATGGTGCCAGAGGCATAAAATAGCTTACTTTCATCTTCTAATCCTTGATGATTATAGGCAACTTTAAGATCCCAATCGTTAGGCAGTATGTAAGTATACTCAACAAATGCGGTTGTATTAATGGTGTCCCACATGGTCCAGTCTTGACTCGTAGTCGCACTAGTATCCCACTCAGCTTGGGTACCGTCAGTATAGTTAAATACTAATCCACCCCAGGTATTACCGTCTGTGTTGGCATCTTGGTAAGAAAACCCTAACGTTAAGGTTGAGTTATCTGTTAGCTGACCATCAACGACAGCGTAAAGATAACCACGGTCATTTTCTAGGCCATCTAGGTATGACCCTTTGTCTTCTACTACCGCAACAACTCTACCAGCCCAACTACCGCTTTCTGTTAATAGGGCAGAGTAATCAGCCTGTACGCGCTTAAAGTCATCTGAACCGTATGAGATGCCTACTTCACCTTCATTTTCATTCGTCGGGCGTTTACGCACATAATTAATGGTACCAGCAGAATTACCTATCCCGGTTAGTAGGCCGTTAGCGCCACGAATAACTTCAATTTTTTCATAACCATAAGCTTCCATTGCACCAGTGACTATCCCCCAGTCATTTGGCAATCCAACGCCATCAATTTGGGTACTTTTAATTTCAAAACCACGAGAAGTATATTGTGTGCGGTTGGTTTCCCATTCTTCAACATTAATACCAGTAGCAAGACGAAGTACGTCGTTAAGATTATTAGCGCCAAAATTAGTTATTTGATCGTTGGTGACCACACTGATTGATTGAGGTGTCTCATTAATCTCCATGGTTAAGCCTGTTGCACCTTGGCTAACGCGTTTATAACGTACACCTAAGATTTGGATTTTTTCAATGTTTTGATCATTGTTGTCAGCATTTTGTTGTTGTTCGGCTGCTAGGGCGAAGGGCTGTACTACAAAGCCCATCGCCAAAACTAATGATGAAAGTGCAAATATGTGTTTCGGTTTCATGTTTTGCTTTACCTGTATCTTTTTCAAACGATGAATAATATTAACGGCCAACCATAGCGCTTATTAGATGCTAATGTTATTGCTAACGATTATCATTAGCAAATATAATTAAGGTCAGATTGATAAAAATGCGAGGATTAACCCAAAATTTACAATTGATAATAATTATCACTCAATATTTATTGAGATTGGTTATCAATCGTATTAGCATGTGCGGGATATTCATGTATATAACGACAGCGAACAAATTTGGAAAACAGATGGCAAAACGTAGTAATCGATTTTGGTTTAAGCTTCATGGCTGGTTTTCATTACCCGTATGGATAATATTTTGTTTTGTGTGCCTTACCGGGACCATTTCAGTGATAAGTCATGAGTTAACCTGGCTGACCAATCCTGACGCTCGCGCAACTAATCCGCAAAATTTGACTGAAAAGCCGATGTCAGAACTCGTTGACATTGTGCAACAAGCGCACCCAACAGCAAACATCACCACAGTGATGAGCTTTGAGTCTTATCTGGTTAATGCAGTCATCTTTAGTGATAGCGATGTGCCTTTTGCTATCGCTTACGTCAATCAATACACAGGCCAAATACAAGCAATCAACCTTGGTATGACCTTCACTAATTTTATGCGTTCCTTACATGGCTGGTTGCTGTTTCCTTGGCACAGTAATTACAGTGTTGGCTATTACATTGTCTGTTTCATGGCCATTGTGATGTTAGGTGCGCTGGTATCAGGACTGGTGATTTATAAAAAGTTCTGGCGCGCTTTTACTCAACCTAAATTACGAATAAACCAAGGTAAAAAAACACTGCTTGCAGATCTCCATCGATTGTCTGGCGTGTGGTCAATGTGGTTTTTAATGTTAATGAGCATTACGGGGTTATGGTATTTAGCACAGGCGATTATGTGGCACAATCATATCGAGATTGAAGAACATCCTCCTTTAGTGGAGGTCAGTCAGCTTATAACGACAACCAATGGTGCGCCAATTAGGCCATATACTTTGGCCAATGCACTTCATCTCGCAGAGCAAACCTTCGCGGATTTTAAAAGTACTTACATTATGCTTCCTGAGCACAATCGAGATACTTACAAAGTGTATGGTCAAGGAGATCATATTTTCTATGATCAATACGCTTATGGTGTGACGGTTAATCCTTGGAGCGGCAACATTGAAAGTGAAAGATCGCCAGCGGCAATGACGACGTTACAAACGCTATCACATATCGCTAATCCCCTGCATTACGGCACAATCGGCGGTCTGTGGACCAAAGTGATTTGGTTTATTTTTGGCGTATTTCTAACGGGTATGTCTATCACAGGATTTTTAATGTGGGGAAGTCGAACCGTAAAAGCTGCCAGAACCGAACTCGACGATTCGTTGACAATGCATAACTCATCGCTAGTTGAGCAGGAAGGTAACTAATGGCCCGCATTAAAAACACCATATGGAATCGTTACAAGTATAAAATAAATGGCTTAATGCTAGTGCTAGTCGGTTATTTTCTATATCAGTCTTTATTCCCGCAATTCCCTGAGGCATGGGAAACCCAAGCGGTCGGAGCTTTTGAAATAACACCTATGCCGTATAATCTTGATCCGCCATATCTTCACGATGGTACCTACACTAAAGATTTTTTATTATTGTTTAGTAAGGGGCAGGTAAACCAGATCCGTCAAGCATATTTAAATATTGGCACAGAGCCCTTACCATTAGAAACACTGCAAATGGGCGATGCAGGTATCTTGCATGGAAGTCAGCATGGACAAGAAGTTCATGCTATTGCGCCAGAAGTATTAACAGCAGAACACAAGGCGTGGTTAACCATTGAAAATTGGCAGGGGCAACAGCAAGTTATTAGCTGGAAGTTACCAGATGTATTTTATCAGTCACCAAACTAAACCATTGTAGCTTTTGGGACGGCTTAATTTCATTGAGCAGTTTGTTGATGTTAACTGCAATGGCATTACAGTTAACATCAACGTCTTAGGGCTTATATTCCGAAAGCTTCGCGTTCAGAGACACATTCGTATTCGGCCATTTCAAATTCACGGCAAATCAGTGGCCGAACTTCGTAAATTGAACACATCATAGTGTCTCGATCTAGCGCGGCACACCAACCATCATCAAGACGGCGCATTACTTCTCCGCCCCAATTATCTTTTGCTATATACACTTTAGGAACACCGGTTTCGGTGATTAACATTACTTCTAAGCGGCAACAACAGGCCTGGCAATTTGAACAGGTCACAGCTGCTGGTTGCTCTACAGCGCTTATCGATGCGGGAGTCGATGATTTATCGGACGACTCAGGGAACATGGTAATGATATTGGTGGGCATTTAAGGGCTGCAGTTGAACATTTGGACTAAGGATACCGTAATTTTGCGGCGTTGACGTTATCTTAGCGCAAATAATCATGAGATTGGGATACTCGCCAAACTCACTCAAGAGCCCTTGGCGGTTGAGGATGATAAGGCAACCACTTTAGCGGTTGATGCATGCTCGCAACAATAATGCCGCTACCGCATTGGCAAGTGTCATCGCTGCTGAGTTTATTGTCGCATGTGCCGTATTTTCATTAACCCAGCGCGACGCCTAGTAGGTGTTGTCAATATTGAGCGAGAAGCCTTCAATCAGTCTAGTTTGTCACGGCATTATGTTTAATGACCCGTCTTACGGGAGTAACGCTTCACTTCCCTGTGATAGCGAGACAAATCACCTGATTAATGTTCAGCTTAGTTGATACCGGGGCGCGAAGAGCGAAAATAACTGTCACGGCTTTGATCACATAAACCCATATGTACTATGGCTCATGCCAATGTTAATGCTGATGTGCTGACGATAATGAATTACCTTCGCTGTCATAAAATCCTGATGCGCTGTGCTCAATAAAACCTAAGTTGATCATTTTTCTAAAAAATGGGTCATATTCACTATCGCCAATATCAGCAAAGTCGGTCGATTGGTACGCAGATAATGTATCTAACTGTTGTTGAATAATGTTGTTGTCATAAGTTATTTCGCTTAATTGCCAATTTATGGCTTTATCTGCAGATTCACTTTTATCTGACAATACAGTACTAATGCGTTGTACTAATTTTTTTGCTGGAAACCACCATATATCAACTGTTTTTGTATTTGTTTGTTGTTGATAATGCTCAATTTTGTTGCAACCTTGTCCAGTAGTTTCAATGAGTGTTGACTGGTTTTTAAATAACGGATTCAGTAATTGTGCATGATATTGCCATGCTTGATTAGATTTCGTTTTGGTCGCTTCGTATTCAATTGCACGTTTATCATCCATAAAATATGAGGTTTTTTTCATGTGATTATTTGGCAGTGTGGTCCATTGTGTTGCTACTTGTTGATTGCTGATGTGAAATACCGAATTTTGGGTTCTTAATAATACCAGTTGGTTTTGTTTGTTTGATGCTGCATCGTGAGTTGTTTGTTCAATATTATAAGTCGCCATAAGGGTAGTTGATTGGCAGTCTTCACTTGCTGAAGCAAATAACGGCAAAGTGATAGCGGTTATTAATAATAGAGTTTTCATGTGTTTCATCTTTTTGGCTGATTAAGTATCAAGGTGGAAGCTAAACGTTAAAGAATAGGGGCAAGCCCCTATTCTTTATTGATAACGTTTTACTTCTTTACTGGGCTGTACCTGAAAGGTTGCCTGCGTAATCCATTACGTGAAATATTAAGCTTTGCTCATTAGTTCCTGTTATTAATTGGGCACCAGGTCCAACAGCAAAAACACCAACGTCTTCACCCGCATGCGTTTCACTATCGAGTGGTACTAACGACTCTTGGTGGAACCCAGCAGTTGATGTATCAACATCGGTTAAGTCAACGCGGCCTGTTACTGCTGCAGCTGCATAGCTTGCATCAGCATCGGTTTGTGCGCCTAAATTTCTAAAACCAAGGCCGTTGGCATAACCTAACGTTGTATAAGGCATGTCGTCTGAGGCTAAACTTGGCTCAGTCTCACCAATACCAACCACTTTACCTAAGATTGGGTTACCACGTTTAGGGTAGCCTGCAATGGTAAATACATGGCTGTGATCTGCTGTAACAATAATTAAGGTGTCTTCTTGGCTAGTTGCATCAACCGCTACTTGTACAGCCTTAGCAAACTCAATCGCGTCATTTAGCGCGTTGTAAGCATTTCCGGCATGGTGAGCATGGTCAATTCGACCAGATTCAACCATTAAGAAGAAACCTTTGTTGTTATTATCAAGCACCTTAATGGCAGTGGCTGTCATTTCTGACAAGCTAGGTTCACCAGCAATATCATTCTTACGATCAGCTTCGTATTGCATGTGTGATTCGTTAAATAAACCAAATACGTGTGGTGTTGTTTCAGTGTCGATAGCATTAAATGAAGTCTGGTCATATACATAAGCACTTGTTGCATACTTAGCTTGCCATTCGGCGGTTAAGTCACGGCCATCAGTACGGTCACCTTCAATCGTACTGACTGCGTCATTACTATTGTATGCTGCATCTTTAGGTAAAAAATGACGACGACCACCACCCATAACAACTTCAATACCATCAACATCTACACCGGTATATCGAGCTTCTAAGTTGGCTTCAAAATTGACTAACTGTAATGCAATATCTTCACAATTAGCGCGTTCAGGATTGTTGGCAATATCCATATCAGAGATATCTTCCCAGTCACGATCTGCTGACTTTGCATAAGTCGCAGCAGGTGTCGCGTGGGTAATACGTGCGGTAGAAATAACCCCCGTTGATTTACCTGCAATCTCAGCTAATTCTAAGGCCGTGATCATCTCAATGCCTTTAGTGCTAGCACAATTGCCTCGAACCACATTTTCGTCAACACCTAACACGCCAGCATCCGTTTTAATGCCCGACATCATCGCTGTCATTGTTCCTGCAGAATCTGGTGTTTGTGCATCAACGTTGTAGGTTTTTGCTAAACCAGAAAATGGGAACTTATCAAAGCTTAATTGGTTTTCTTCACCCATCATGCCTTTATTTTGACCATCTAAAATACGCGCAGCGGTTACAGTTGAAATACCCATACCGTCACCAACAAATAAAATCACGTTCTTAGCTGAGCCTTTAAGTGCTGTTATTTCAGCCGCGGTAGATGCTGTTGCAATCGATACGTTGGCATTATTTACTAATTGGCTATCTATTTTTTTCCAAACATCGTCTGCTGTTTCTATTTCGGCAGCACCTTGTTTAAACCATGAGTTATTTAAACTGCTCAGCAGTTCGCTATCATTTACTGAGGTAGCGGCAGGCGAACATACATATTGAGTTGATGTTATTTCAGACGCATCTAAAACGGTATCAGCATTGGTATCGATACCCGAGTCGATTTGCACACCACCATTGAGACAATTTTCATTACCTACCGGCAAGGGAGTTTGTGTGATTAACGCGTTGTTTCCGTTAGTACCATTCGTTCCGTTTGATCCATTTGAACCATTGATGCCGTTGCTTCCATCTGTGCCATTGTCACCGTTGTCGCCGCAAGCTGATAATGCAAAAACCAAAGAAACTGTTATTGTTGATAATATAAATTTATTCATCATAAAAACCTTATAGGGTCTATTGACCAACTAAACCAAGAGCACGATTGATTAAATGGAATACGACACTTTGTTCAACAATACCTTGAACTAAATGCGCACCTGGGCCTGATGTATGAATAGCAACATCTTCCCCCGCGTGAGTTTCGCTATCTAATGGAACAGTCACTTCTTGGTGATAACCTGGGGTTGTTGTATCGATTGCGGCAATGTCTTGACGCCCAGCAACAGCTTCAGCCGCATATGATGCGTCGCCATCTGTTTCAGCGCCTAAGTTTCTGAAACCCAGTCCATTGCTATAACCTAATGTGGTGTAAGGATTGCCTTCTGAATCTTCACTAGGCTCAGAAGCACCAATACCAACAACTTTACCCAAAATAGGATTACCACGTTTAGGATAGCCAGCAATCGTAAACACATGGCTGTGATCGGCGGTGACAATAATGAGCGTTTCTTCATCATTTGTTGCATCTAATGCCGCTTGAACGGCATTTGAAAACTCAATAGCGTCATTAAGGGCTGTGCTTGCACTACCAGCATGATGTCCATGGTCAATTCGTCCAGACTCAACCATTAAAAAGTAACCTTTTGGGTTGTTATCCAATACTTTAATGGCTTTGTCGGTCATTTGAGAAAGGCTTGGTTCGCCGGCAATATCATTGCCTCGGTCAGCTTCGTATTGCATATGAGATTCATTGAATAAAGCAAAAACACGTTCAGTCGTTTCTGTATCAATGGCATCAAATCCAGCTTGGTCGATAACGTATTTACCATTTGGATACATAGCGCTCCATTCTGCGGTCAAATCACGTCCATCGGTTCGATCGCCTTCAATAGCGCTAACGGCATCAACACTATTAAATGCGGCGTCTTTAGGGAGAAAATGTCGACGTCCGCCACCCATAACAACATCGATACCATTTACATCAACTCCGGTATAACGTTGTTCTAGATTTTTTTCAAAGTTAACCAGTTGAGATGCGATATCTTCGCAATTTGCACGTTCAGCATTATTATCAATATCCATATCTGAGATATCTTCCCAGTCACGGTCTGCTGATTTTGCATATGTGGCGGCTGGCGTTGCGTGGGTAATACGTGCGGTTGATATCACACCCGTCGACAAGCCTTTTATTTCGGCTAACTCTAGAGCCGTTACAACTTCGTTGCCTTTAACGGAAGCACAACTTCCACGAACGACGTCTTCGTCAACACCCAAAACACCAGCGTCTGATTTTAAGCCGCTCATCATGGCTGTCATGGTGCCAGCTGAATCTGGTGTTTGTGCATCTACATTGTATGTTTTAACTAGAGCTGAATAAGGAAATGTTTCAAAGCTTAAGTAACCTTCTTCACCAGAATTACCAGCTAATTGTCCTTTTAAAATCCGAGCAGCGGTAAGTGTAGAAATACCCATACCATCGCCAACAAACAAGATGACATTTTTTGCTCTTGTTGATCTTGATTGTTGTAATTTTTCGGTGATGGTTGCTTGGCCGTCTTTATACCAAGCATTATTGAGTTGTGTGTCAGTCGTTGTCGCTGCGGTTGCAGAACCAGCGTATGTTGCCGAAGACAATATACTAGCGATAACCACTGATAAGCCTTGTTTGAGCATATTCATATTACCCTATGTTGTAGTTAAGTTATTTAAGGACCTAGCCATAACATAGAGGTTTATAATGAACATAAAGTAACACCTGGGTTACAATTTGTTTACAAGTGGGTTTCAGTTTTAATTATATCTATTAAGCTATTAATTTTTATAGTTATTGAGTAATTGATACTGTCTTGTAATTTTGCAGATAAATAAACTTGCTACCTTGTCTGTACTTGAATTACCCTGAATGCAATTAACATCCAATACTATGATTAAATTAAATATTCTATAAGTAAGTGATCATAAATAACTATCGTAATCTGAGTTCAAAGAGGTTAAGTTGTTTACCTGTAAAAGAGGCACAGTTGAATTCTGGTCTCGCTTGTGCGCTTGTTGACATAATCAATTTCAACGCTACCTAGTGGCAGAATGCTGAGTTAGATGTTATCAATTCAAACTATCAGATAAGGACCTTATATGAGTGACAAAATAAGTGAATCGGCGCTAAACGCATTGAAAATCGCGTTTACTTACATGCCAAAATCAATTGAAGTGACTAAATATGAGTATGGTGATGATTACCAAAAGATTTTAGATCACATTGAAACAGTCAGGGAAATATTATTGATTAATGATGTCGATCCTGAAGAGGTTTATGGTGAGGTTAATCCTGAGAGTACGCCCAACTCATCGTACTGATAGGGTGAGTCTTGTTAGCTATCATTTTAGCCGTGTTAGAACACCAGGTTACAGATTTACATCCCCGAAGCCGGCAGATAACGTCAGCGTATTTATTGTGTGACGATATTTTTTCATTATAAAATAGTTTTTATGGTTGATTTTCATTCAGCAAATACTCAATGGACTTAGCACAAAGTAAGATGTGTTTTTTGTGGAATGATAATCTCGCGGATTTAATGAGCCTTTAGTACCTGTTTTTAAGCTGTGCGACCGCATGAGTAAGATGGTGGTTTTACCTAAATAGGTTGTGGTTTTTTAGTATTCCTAGCATCCAGCATTGCGCTACAGTTATCTTGTTTGCTTAAGCTCAATAAAAAGCTGTTCATGTCTTGTGGGAGTCATCAGAAGATAATGCATCTCCTGATGACTTGATGCTTAACAGCTCATGTATCTTTGGCCAAATTATTAAGGCGTTTTCCGTCGATGTACTCACAACATATGGTCTATCTGAATAGGTTCCAGATAATGGTATTGTCTGCACCAAGACTCCACAGCAATACAACGGCGGCTAGTAAAACCTCTAGTACTAATACACCAATGGCTAGCGTTGTGCTTGATATAATAAAGCCCTGTTGATTACTTATGCCTAAAAAGCTTGGTGTACCACGATAGAGTAAATAGCCTGTATAACAAATGCCCATAATGCAGGCGAGTGTACATAACCAAATCATAGGGTATATAGCAAACAGGCCACTTAAAAACATCGGTGTGGCAATATAACCGGCAAAGACAATACATTCATTTCTGCTTGGGCAATTAGGGTATTTACGCGCCAACCCATGGATCAAACTACCGACTATTGTCACTGCCGTTAAAATTAACACATAAAATAAAATTCCTAGGCTTAAACCGCTCTCCATTGAGACCTTGATTGTGTCTTCACCACCAAAAGTCCAGCCAAACTGTGTCGTACCAATAAAAGTACTGACCACGGGGATCGCCGCCAACCACAGTACATGACTGGTGTACAAATGACTGACCGTTTCATGCTCATTACTTATGTTGCGCCATTCTTTATCAGGATGATGTACAAGTCCCCAAACGTGATTAATCATGCTTCCTCCTCGCTTTTTTCAAGCTACAGTTTTTTATAAAAACTAAGGTTACTGGCACACTATGGTGTGTCTTAAATAACAGTATAGGAGGTAAGTACATATTTGCTTTATTCGGCGCTATTTTTATTATCCTTTAGTGAATGGCAACTGCAGTTAAGAGTGTTTGCGCAATCATCATAAAAATCGCTGGCTTAGTTACTTTTCTCAAATAAGAGCAATATTTTTTACCCGTTATATATTCAATGTAATGATTTAAAGACTAAACCAGTTGTTGCGATGCCCCCCAATTACTGAGACCCTAAATAGTGATCGATTAACGCTCGACTAACGTATTGACGTTGTTACTTTTTTTATTAGAGATCTATTATGTGGTTTAGTTCGAAAATTAGTCGGAAAGCGCTGGCATTGCAGCTAGTTACCACGCATCAGTCAGCTGCTGTTGTGGTCGATGCTCAGCAAAATATTATTGTCGTTAATGATGCTTTTAATCAATTAAGCAAGCGCTTAAAACAAGCTGATCATAATCAAACCTTTACTTTATTGCTTACTCGTTATGACAGTAGCAGCAAAACTATTCGCTGTGATGAAAACCTACTCCTTAGTCAGCAAGTTATCCAACTGACCTATAAAAACTTAGAGTCTTGCTCACTTTATACGTTTGATGCTGTATCAACACCGTTATTAACTGAAAGTGTGTGGCAAGAGTTATTAGCTTTCAGTGGCAAGGCCTATGTTGTATTTGATAACAATGAAAAGTTAGTAACAGCTAATTTGGATCCCGTAAATACTGACTCTATTTATTTAAATCAAGCAGATATCAATTTACAGAGAACGTTAAAAAATGGGCTTAACAATAAAGAACGCCTACTTTGTTTATCTGAGCAAGATAAGGTCGATGTTCATGTGGCGCGCCATCAAATAAATTCTGGTAATCAAAAGTTCACCGCCTATGTATTATCCCATCAAGAGCAAAATCAGCACATTAAGCAATTTGAAATGTTATCAAAGGTGGTAAGTAACACTAGCACTAGTGTATTGATCACTGATAAAAATGGTTTAGTTGAATATGTAAACCCTGGTTTTGAAAAACTTTCAGGCTTGACCCTTGCAGAAGTAAAGGGCAAAAAACCCGGTATACTTTTGCAACGAGAACAAACCGACAAAGAAACGATTAAGCGCATATCTCAAAAACTCAAAGCAAAACAAGCCTTCTATGAAGAGATATTGAATTTTGATAAAAATGGAGTGCCATATTGGATTGTATTGGCAGTAAATCCGATTTTTAATGACAAGGGTGAGCACACAGGTTTTGTTGGTGTGAGCTCTGATGTGCGTGAAATCAAACGTATTGTGTTAGAACAGATTAATCAAAGAGATGCAATAAGCAGTCATTCGGCAGTGTTAGAGTTTAATCAAAGTGGTCAGTTTATTTCGGCTAATGACTATACTAAAAAGCAGTTAAATTTACACGACGATATACAAATGCAAACTGTAGTGGCGAATTTAAAAGACCACTTAGACCATTCTCGTACGCAGATGATCCAACGAGGCGAACCGACAGCAGTTATGATGAAACTGACTCATCAAGGCACTGAAGTGATTTTAGATTGTGTTATTTCTTCAATTACGGATTTGAATGGAAATATTTCTAAGTATATTGTTTTTGGCAGTAATGTTTCTTCTCGTAATAAGTTAGTGACCGAAACGCACAGTGCTATGTCTATAGTGTTGAGTAAAATTCAAAATACAGTAACGACCATTAATGCGGTCGCCGATCAAACTAACCTATTAGCCCTCAATGCAGCCATCGAAGCAGCAAGAGCAGGTGAAGCCGGACGTGGATTTGCCGTTGTTGCGGACGAAGTTCGTAATCTTGCGAAAACGTCAAATGACGCCGCGGTTCAAATAGGCCTACTCATCAATGAAACTCAATCTCATGTTGATGAGTTAGCTTCTTTTTTGAGTGAATAAGTTGAGCTCAACTCGCTCTAGCTGCCTATAAGTTGTTCAAAAGACGATAATAGAAGCCCACTTTAATGAGTGGGCTTGGAATGAGTTGGTTTATACGTTGCTTGAATGAGCCGCTTGCTCGAATGGGCAACAAACCAGATAAGTGCACTGGCAGATTTTATTCGCTGTCACCCATAGCGCTCATCTTTAGGTCAGCTAAAGCTGTTCAAATTCGGTCCCGACTAATCTGTGATAGTGCAGATTTGCTTACCCTGGAATAGCGTTCATGTTATTTCTCTTAAAATCAGCCCCACAATCTCCAAGCTAGCCCAGATGCTCGTGATGTCGCTTGTTTGCTGGCTTTTTCAAATATCATTGCCGTGCCTAAACAATAGAAATGGTTTTTGGCGCGGGTGATGGCGGTGTAAAGCAGTTCTTTGCTGAGTAATTGCCATTGGGCGGAGCTGGGTTTATGTGGCAATACAAAGCTGACTTTATCAAACTCGCTGCCTTGGCTTTTGTGGACTGTCATGGCGTAGCAAGTGTCGTGGCTGGGTAAGCGTGCGGGCAATACTTTAAGCAGGCTGCCATCAGCCATAACAAAGTGGGCCATTAAGCGGCTTGGCTTAGTGCTGTCTTGCAAGATTAAACCAATGTCGCCATTAAATAAGCCTAAGTTGTAATCGTTACTTTGAATAATGATCGGTCGGCCTAAATAGAACTCATTTTGAGGAGTAATCAGTTTGGCGTGTTTAAGGCTGTCGGTGATGGCGATGTTCATGCCCTCAACCCCAAATTCACCTGCCCGCATGGCACACAAGACTCGATATTGGTTAAAGCTGTCGATGATGGTTTGTTCAGTATGCGGCAGTGTTATGGCGCTGTCTTGCCGATCCGCTTGATCGATAATGGCCTGTTGATTCTGTTGCACCAAATTAAGGTAGTCACCATAAGCGTGTACCGATAATGCCAATAATGCTTGTTTACCTGTGTTATCTCCCTGGGCATTATGCTGATGTTCAAACCAATTCAATTCGGCATGATTGTGCTGCCATACTTGGAGAATCGCATGCACATTTGATTGATTAACCGCATTGGCTAATAACCCAATACCTGCATCACCTTTAAAACGATGGCTGTGCATCAACATACACAAACTGTCACCAATTTTAGGCTGTTGATGAATAAACTGACTGACATCTTGTTGGGTTAATTGCTCAATGAGCTTTGCCTGTGCGGCGCTGTAACGCATTGACCATGGTGATGTTTGTTGCGGGTTAGCTTGTTTTAAGCCAACACAAATATCCGCGAGCACTGCGCCAGCTTCTACGGATGCGAGTTGATCTTGGTCGCCTAACAATATTAAGCGGCCATGAGACGGTAGGGCGCTGAGTAATTTATACATCATGGGTAAGTCGACCATCGACGCTTCATCGACCACCAGTAAATCTAAGCGCAACGGATTATCCTGATGGTGCCTAAATTGATATGAGTTTGGGATAACCCCCAATAGTCGATGCAATGTTGAGGCTTCTTCTGGTATTTGTTTTAGCGAATCTGTTAATACTTTCGCCAATGCTGGGTCGCTGACTTGAGTTAGCTGTTGCAGTAAACGATGTTTAGACGCCTTGATCGATTCACTTAGCCTTGCTGCCGCTTTACCTGTAGGCGCGACTAAACGGATTGTTAGCGACGACTGGGTTAACAGTAACAATAATAGCTTGGTTACAGTGGTGGTTTTACCGGTTCCTGGGCCGCCAGTGATCACCGCTAATGCTTTGGCCAACGCTGTTGCCGTGGCAATTTTTTGCCAATTAAACTGGCTGCTATTGGTGTCTTCTGCGGTAAATAAGCATTCAATGAGCTGCGGCAGATTACTGTTAGCTAGATCGATTTCAATTTGTTGATTGGCTAATTGGGTCAACTTAGCCGCCACTTGAGTTTCAAAGAAGTGGTATTTATTTAAATATAAGCGCCCATGTTCAAAAATCATCGGTTTGTTGTCACCGGGCTGGCCGACGGCATCAAATAGAACGATTTGTTCAATCAATTGTTGATGGTCAAGTTCAATCCGACAATTGATTTCAGCGTGGCCGCGGTTTTCCTCTGCCATGGGATTGGCTAAATCAATTTGCTCGATGACTAAACAACTGTGCTGATTAGACAATTGCTGACTGAGCATGGCGCAAACAAGCAAGAACAGTTGCGGCTGCTCGTTTATTGCGGGATCGTTATTGATGGTTTCAATATTGGCCAGCTCTAAAGCAAAATGACGATCGAGTGCGGTAATGAGCCGCTGTTCTTGCCAAAGGTGCAATAACTCAGTGATTGGATGGGTGAGTATTAGCATGATGACGTCTCCGGCGCACGATTGTCTGTATTACCTGTAAATAAGCGGTCGAGTTGTTCGATTAATGCTTGCGGTGGTTTGTCATAAAATACCCCAACGCCAGGATGATCAGGATGCATGCCGCGTAAAAACAGGTAATAGCAGCCGCCAATATGTTGCTGATAATTGTAGTTTGGTAATCTAAGCGATAAGTAACGATGCAATGCCAAGGTATACAAGATGTATTGCAAATTATAACGATGAGCATCAATGGCTTTAGCCATGGCTGAGCGAGTGTAGTCGCTGTAGTTATCGCCCAAATGGTTGGACTTATAATCGGCAATATAAAATTGGCCTTGGTACTCAAAGGTTAAATCGATAAAGCCTTTTAACATGCCTTTTAAGGTGTCAAAGTCGAGTCCGGCGACATAACCGTGCTGCTGCAAAATATGATTTAATTGCGATGCTTGTAAGGTTGAAATAGGCAAATAAAACTCCATTTCGACCATTTTTTGCTTGATGCCTAATTGGCTTAATGTCAGTGATGTGTTCTCTGACGATGTGTCGATAAACAAGGGCGCTGCCAATATTTGCTGATACCAGTCCATTAACGGCTGTTGCCACAGGGCTTCGTCAAATCCATATTGTTTCATGGCTTTCGTTAGCGCAGGTGTCAGTTCGGTGTCTGCTTGGGTAAAATCAAACAGCTCTAACACTAAATGCATAAAACTACCGGCGTTGGCGCCGCGTTCAAAGGTAAAGCGATCAAGTTCAGGTTCGCTGGTGAGCTCATCTTGTAACTGTAATTGGATAAGCTCATCGGTGAAGTCTTCATCATCGGCACCGGGCGCGACTCTCTCATGAGGCAGATGTTTTACTAAGCCAGAATAACTGCCCACGCGCCATGCAAGGCTCTGTACTCGCGTGACTTTTTTGGCCGCTAGCGGGTCATTATTGTCGTGGATATCGGCGAGCACTGAATCGTCAATATTGTTGTCTAAGCATTCCACACTCATCGCTGGCAAGATGGCAATTGCATTCACTTTGGCTTGAATAAGAGCAAAGTCAGTTTTCTTGTCGGTAATGCCCAACAGATAACCAATACCTGTTTCAGGTAATTGGCTGCTGATCCCCGCTTTTAACTGACGGCTTTGGTTGGCAATATACAAATAACACACGTAAACCGGCCGTGTTAACGCCACATACAGTAGGCGTAAATCTTCAGCGAGGGTTTCTTGTTTGAGTTGTTCCCAGCCTTCGTCGGTGGCGTCGATATCCCAAATGAGCTGCTCATTTTTATGGTACATCATAGGTGCAGGGCGTTTTTTATTGCCACGGGCTAAGCTGACAAACGGCACAAAACATACCGGATATTCTAAGCCCTTACTTTTATGAATAGTGACAATTTGCACTAAGTTCTGTTCACTTTCTAAGCGCAGTTGCTGCTCATCACCACCGTTGTTACCAATCAGTTGTTGCTCGTACCAATTGATAAGCGCGCTGCTACCATCGAGCTCAGTGGCCTTTTGCTGCAGTAATTCGGCTAAATGCCTAAAGTCGGTTAAGCGTCGTTCACCAGATGCTTTGAGATCTGCTGCGTTGTCGTCATCAGCATCATTAAAGCTATTGTCACTATTGTCACTATTGCTGCTATAAGTGCTACCACTGTGAGCATTAACATTATGTTCATTAGCGCTATTAATGTCAGCCGTGACAGATTGCGACAGATAACGATGGATCAGTTTGGTTTCGCTGGCAAAGTTAAGCAGCGCAGGCATCACGCCGCGTTGTTGCCACAACTGATGCCAATGAGTGAATTGATCTAATACCTGTTGGCGTTGTTCTTCATCTTGGTTAAATTGATGGATCCGCTGGGCATTAAACCCGACAAGCTCAGTTGCCAGTGCGGCGCGGATAGCGCGTTCATCTTTAGGCGTGGCTAATGCATACAATAAAATGGCCATTTCACGGGCTTCAATGGTGTTAAACACACTGTCTCGGCTTAAAAATACTGCACCAATTTTACGTGCTGATAATGCCGCTTTCATCACGGCGGCTTCGTTACGGTCGCGCACCAATATGGCAATGTCTTTGGCAATGAGCGGTTTACCTACCTGCTCAAGGTTGGTATTCACTCGGCATAACCCTTGTTGCGCTTCGGTGAGTAAGCGCTTTATTTCGCTGGCAGCATCAGCGGCCAAGCGTTGTCTTGCGCTGGTTTTATTGAGGCCATTAACATCGTCTTCGGCTAATAAACGGATCCGCAGAGCGGCAGGATTAGTTGTGGCTTCACTCAGGTGTTTATTGGCTGCCGATGATGGGGTTTTAACAATATCATAGGGAATCGCTTGGCTAATAAACGGGTCTTGATGTTGGCTAAATAGCTGATTAACGCCATTGACTAATTGAGTCGATGAGCGGTAATTGGTGTCAAGATTATAATGGGCCTGTGTTTGTTGGCGCGCGGCAATATAGGTATAAATGTCGGCACCACGAAAAGCATAAATCGCCTGCTTAGGATCGCCAATCATTAATAAGCTCAGCTGACCTTTACTGGCGTCGTTAGCTTTGTTGTCATTACTATTGTCTTCATTAGCTGGGCTGTGCACAGTGGTCGCTGTGGTTAAGTCCAGTTGCGATGCTAGCGGCTGTTGATATACCTGATTAAAAATGGTGAATTGCAGAGGGTCGGTGTCTTGGAATTCATCAATTAATGCGACCGGAAAACGCTTAGCAATAGCATGGGCTAGGGTGATCGGGTTTTGGCTGAGCGCCATGGCTAAGCTGAGCAATAGGTCATCGGGTGTCATTAAATTGCGTTGCTGTTTTTGGCCAGCAAAGCGTTGACGAATACCTTCACGGGCGCGTACTAAAAATGACGGAATAAGCTGACTAATTAACTCAAGCAAGCGCTCGATATGATCCAGCAACGGCGCTTCAGCAGCAGTGGGAATAACGCCCCCTTTATTGAGTTTAAGCTCGGATAATGCCAATTGCTCCAGCGCTTTTATTGGCGGTAATCCTTGGCCAAATTTTACCCAGTTACTAATACTATCAAACAGTTGACTTAGTTTAGGGTAGCCGTCGGCGCCTTTACCAAAACGTTGACCGTTTAATGGTAGCGATTGCAATAATTCAAGAGTGCTGTCGTGCAGGCTTTGCCACAATAAGGTAAAGCGGCTGATGCTTTGGCTTAGCTGCTGTTGTAGGGTTTCAAAGGCCAGTGGTTGCATTGACAACACAGCTTGGCTTGCACCTAATAGCGGGCGCAGCTTTTGCGCTAACACGTCTGGTTCAGCAAACACATCACTAATGGCTTGGGCCAAAAAGGGCGGTAATGGATAACACACTTCACGCCAGAAATCGCGCACCGCATGGTGTAAAAACTCACTGTCGTCGAGGGTGAATTCGGACTCAAATAGCAGTGACGACTCAAATGCCATGTCTGACAACACGCGTTGGCAAAAGGCGTGAATGGTAAAAATGGCCGCTTCATCTAACGACTTTAACGCTAAGTCTAAGCGTCTTAACGCAATAGGACGTTCATCTTCCAAGGTGTCTTGGTAAAGCTGTTCAATAAACTCATCATTGACGGCTAAGCCTAAAAAGCGTTTAAACGCTAAGTTAATCCGTTTACGAATACGGTCTCTGAGTTCTTCTGTGGCAGCGTTGGTAAAGGTTACCACCAAAATTTGCTCACAACTTAATGGCGCTTTACCACCGTGGCCTAACAATAAGCGTAAGTATAAACCCGAAATGGTATAGGTTTTCCCCGTACCGGCACTGGCTTCAATTAAGCTGGAACCATTAAAAGGTAAGGTGAGGGCATTAAGCGGTGTCACGGTAATAGCGTCCATTAATGCGCTCCTGGTTTAGCTGCGTTGGCAATGAGTTGCGCTTGAATATCGACTGCGGCGCCACTGACAAAGGTGTCTAATTCTGCCAGTTTATCCTTGTGATACAGGCTTAACATCGGTTGCAGTAAATGGCTGGCTAATGCGCCAAATGTCGCTTCACTAAAGTCTTCTGGGAAATGGAATAATCGCTGGTTATGTGGATCGTGGCCTTCGCCGAATTGGTTTTGGCCGTCATCCCATTTTTGCTGGGCTTTGAGTAACTTTTCTTCATGGTCGCCATCGGTTTCAACATAGGCAAAAGCCGTTTTAGGCATAAAGCACAAGGGTTGAGTTTGCCCTTGAATGAAACCACTGATAAAGCGCAGGAGTTGCGCCTGCGCTTGTTCGGCGGTGATAGGCGCAAAGGCATGAAAATGACCAATGTCGAGTAAGTAACTAAATTGATTTTTACCCATGCCCGCGGTGGACGAATTGGCCATAGCGTTGATGCATAAATGGCGTAAGTACACCCGAATAAAATCTCGTCCGTGGGCAGCGCCGGGGCGGTAATTGACTAAGCCTTTAGGCAAAATATCGTCAATACGGCCGACAAGATTGACTCGCACTGTGGACGATTGGCTTGGATCTGCTCTTGTAGGTAAATCCTGCATCGGTAGATCAAAGTTAAGATCCACATTTAGCGTGTGCATGGTTTGTTGATCTTGTAAAAACTGCACCCGATTAATCAACGGCGATATATCGCGTAAATATTGATTAATTAACAAGTCGTCGAACGGCGCCATTGGCAATTCACCGCTGGTTTTGAGCTTGCTGAGTAATTCGAGATCTGGGCTGTCGAGTTGATGTTCAATGGCATTATTGAGCATGCGTGATTGCAATAAATAGCGCTCGAGTGCATTTAAGCTAAACGGTTCGTCATTGTCATCGGCTTGAATATCCAGTGATAAATCGACTTTTAAACTGCGGTTGAAAAAGAATTGCGCAGGATTGCGATAAAAACGGATTAATGCCGACAATTCGAGTTCGACCACTTTAATGCCATTGCTATTGATGTGAGTATGGGCGAACACTTCATCTGCCTGTTCGGCTGACAAGGGTAATGTTTGCTCAAAAAAGTGATTGTTAATGGTCGCATTGGCGGCTGGCGGACACCATTGGGCATTAAAACTGTGTTGCAGTTTACTGACACTGTCCGCTGATTGTGGTGTCTCTCGAAATAGTTTAGCGTCAAATGGTTGCAAAGGTTGCGCTTGAATAAGCTGTGCCAGTACGGATTTATCAGCATCATCAAGATTAATGTCTACTTGCTGTTCAAGCTGTTGCTGTAAGGATTGCGGTAGGTAGCTGAGTTGGCAATATTCGACCAATTCAGACACTAACATTGAGGCAATACGTTCAGCATTATCGCGCTCACTGTGGCCAATATAACTGATGTAAAGCTGTTCTCTAGCAGACAGTAATGCTTCTAAAAATAGGTAGCGGTCGTCTAATCGGCGCGAACGGTCGCCTTTTTTAGGCCCAAAATGCGCCATTAAATCAAACCCGACAGGATGTTGAATCCGCGGATAGACGCCGTCATTCATGCCCAGCAGGCACACCACTTTGAAGGGGATTGATCGCATTGGCATTAAGGTACAAAAATTCACGCTACCAGCAAGGTAACGCTGGCCGACTCGAGATTCAGTTAAGCGTTGATTAAACCACTGTTTTAGGACTTCAATATCGACTTGGCCTTGATGGCCGGCGCTTTCAAGCTCGGTATCTAGGGTGACTAATGCATCCCGAATGGCTTGGATTTGTTCACGCTCGTCATCTGTGGTGTCGTAGCAATCGGTGAGTAGCTGTTGTAATTGTTCAAGGCGCTCTGCGGTGCTGTAGTCATTGGCAAATAAGTTGAAATAGGTGTCGATGGTTTCTAAGAAATTGAGCAACTTACCTAATGCCTGAGATGACTGACCTTCAATGCCTTGCACCATTAAGGTATCGCGATAAATATCGGCATCGTCGTAAAAGGCGTAACCCAGTATTAAACGCTTAATGCCAAATGCCCATGAGTTTTGCGTAAAAGGCTGCACACCCAGTTGGCTTCGAGTGTGTTCACTGCGGCCCCAACGGACATTGGCATCATCTAACCAGCGGCGGATTAATGACAATTCGTCATCATCGAGTTGGAAACGACGCAAAATAGCCGGCACTTCTAAAATACCAATCATGTCAGTGAGGCCAAAGCGACTTTGATTGATATTTAACAGGCTTAAAAAGCTATTAATCAGCGGTGACTCTTGCGCTGCGCCCCTGTCGGCAATGGCGTAAGGAATGTAATAATCGCCTTTTTGCGGATTTTTGTCAGCAAAATACTGACTGTTGGCGGTGCCAAATACCGCATCAATATACGGCGCATAGGCCGCAACATCGGGCATCATGATCACTATGTCTTTAGGGCTTAAGTCGCTATTGTTTGATAACAGCTCTAACAGGTGATCATGTAAGGTTTCAACTTCACGCAAGGCACTGTGACAACTGCGTAAGGTAATAGAGTCATCACTTGGCAATAAGGTGCGGCGAGCATGAATATCTTGATACAAACTGGCATTTGGCCCTAATGGTTGACCGAGTGTTTCCATTTGTAAAATGTCGTATTGTACCCCGTGCAGCAGATTATTCGGCTCAGGTTCAACATAACAGTCGTAACCAAAATCGGTGTGCTCTGGCGGTAACGACAGTAATAAATCCAGTAGTTCACGGCCCATTTGACCATTATTGGCCAGTATAGGGTTACCCACTTCGAGTTTGTCTTCCCAGTCTTGGTCGAGTTGTTTTTTATTGGCATATTGCAACGCCATGCGGGCACGGGTTTTCGGCTCAATAATATCGCCCCAATAATGCTGGCAAGGGCTGAGAGACAGCATAATCACATCAATGCGACTGGCTAAATGGTACAGCACATCGAGGGTTTGTGGTGGCATGGATGAAATACCAAACACGTATAATCGAGCCGGCAACATGGATAAGTCAGTATCTGGATTGGCCAAGGTTGCAATTAAATCGGCATGTAAATTGGCGCGATGATAATGACTGGCGTGTAAATGGTGTTGGTTATAATCGATTAATGCTCGCCACAGGATCGGTTGCCATTGCTGGTTTTCATCTAACGTTAAGCGATTGTCTAGGCTCGATAATGGCTGATTTTGCTCCCACGCTAAAATCCACTCAGGACGATAAACTAAATATTGGTCAAAAATATCGGCAATGCGGCCACACAATTGAAATAGCTTAATCGCGTCATGTGACTGATTGAGCTGCAATATGGCGTGGGTGTTTGCTGTATGAATATCAGTACCAGTATTCGCATCGATATCTGTATCAGTAATATCACTTGTGGAATCAACTTGAGGTGATAAGTACTGTTTGAGCGGGCTAAAGTCTGGCTTATCTAGCAGACTTGGCAATAAGTCCATTAATTTCCACGTCATTGCCGCTTTGGTAAAGGCGTTATCTTTTGGCACATCGGGCAGCAAGTCATGGCATAACTGCCAGGTAAAGCTTGAGGGAAGTGGGAACGATAATGCGGCGGCGATACCATTGTGTTTAGCGATTTCTAAACGCAGCCAAGTCGACATCCCCGGGCTTTGAACTAACACATGCTCACAGGCTAATAAACTGACGTTATCTAAGCGAATAGCCAATAGTTTGGCCAGTTGTTCAGATAACACTTCCATCTGATTAGATTGAATTAAAGTAAGCATGGGCGACCCGCTAATTTGAGATTAATTCATTCTATGGACTCTGCCGTAAATCATCAATCAAAACCGTTAATAATCAGGATGATTGCTGCTGTAGTGCACAAGATCAGTTGCGAAAGAGTCGCAGGCGTAAGCGACGATATAACTGGCTAAAATGTTGCTGTTGTTGCTGGATTTGCGACGCTGTCAGTGGTTGATATTTAAGAGCTACATAGGCACTGCTCAAGGCCGTAAAGTCCGCTGCCACTTGAGGGGTAAGGGCACCTAAATGTGCACTGACTGCCGCAGCGTAATCGGATGGTGCTTGGCCTTGTTGGCGGGCGATGCCTTTTTTGGCTAAGCGTTGGCAAATGATCTGATAGCGTTTATTGAGTGGATCTTGTTGGCGATCGGTACTAAATAACCCAGCATAATAAGCAATAACCAGCGCGATAATGATAAAACTAAACATCATCAATAAGGCGATCTTAGTGCTGCTGACATCCCCCAATAGCTTGGCTAATACCTGTTGTTTTCGTTGTTCATCGAAACCTAATACCCACACGCTCCAGTAATAATCGACACTGGCAAACTGTTGGCGTAATTCATTTAACCATGGGTATTGCTTCATGTGCAGCGTGCTAAACGGGCTGTCTTGTAAGTAGCTGCTTTGGCTGTCAAAGGTGGCATCAAAGCCATCGAGTATCCGTTGTGGGGCAATCATTGCGGTAGGATCAAAACGTTGCCAACCTTGGCCTTCTAACCACACTTCGGTCCAAGCATGCGCCATGTATTGATACACACTGTAATAGCCCGCTTTGGCATTGTATTCTCCGCCCTGATAACCGGTAACCATCCGCGTTGGTATGCCGCTGGCGCGAGCCATAAACACCAGCGCTGAGGCGTAGTGAGCACAAAATCCGGCACGGTTTTCAAATAAAAAGTCATCAATTTGCTGCTCACCAACACTCGGCGGACTTAAAGTGTAATAGTAGGCCTGCTCAGCAAAATAATTCATCATCGCATTAATGCGCGTCTGTGGATCCGGATAATCTTTGGCAAATTGTAAACCAAGCTCAAGGGTTTTTGGGTTGCTGTTGGGCGGTAATTCAAGGTTTAGCTGTTTGGTATTGCGATCGAGTTTTTTATCCATAATCTGATCGGGATATGAGGTCACTCGATAACTCATGCGCTGATCGACAGGCCTGAGTGAATACAAACGATAATCCGCTAATTCAACCACTTGATCATTATTGCTAAACGCTTCATCTAAGCCATACAACCATTTTTGATGACTGGGTTCGCTAATCACCACATAATCGATTTTGCTATTATTGCTGTTGGCAGCAGGGGCTTGGCGATCGGGTTTTTTAAAATATGCCTGCTGTTGAATTTGTTTGATGCTTGGGTCTTGGCGCCATGTTTTACCATCGTAATTTTCCATCACTAAGGTGCGCCAATATAAGTCTTGGTTTGCTGGTCCTAGGGTACTGCCATCTGGGTTGTCAAAACCGACGCGAAAGGCTAATTCTGCTGAACGAGTGAGCTTACTTATGTCACCAAAGGAGACTTCATCGGATAATCCAGTTTTGGCGGTTTTCATATTGGGCACTAACCATAAAGGCCCGAGCCTTGGGAACACCACAAACAGTAATATGGCTAATGGTAGGCTTTGTAAGATGATTTTTAGACTAAAACTGAGGTTAGCCGCTTTGTTGGATTTGTCTTGATAAACACTGATTAACACACCGGTATTGAGCACCGCAACGGCCAATAAGTGCAAGGTATCAAGCATGCTTTGTTGATCAAGCAAGGTGAGCCCAATAAGGAAATACCCTACTAATACAATCGCTTTTACATCTCTTAGTTGGCGCATTTCGATGTATTTTAATGCGTAACCTAAAATTAATAAGTTAACCAAGGCATTGAGCAAACCGATTTCAGATGACACTAAAGCAAGGGTTATCGCGGCGCCAATCGCCAAAGAAGTTACCAGTAATTTAGGCGGCGCAGCGACTTTACCGAGAAAAATGCCTACTCGCCAAACAAAGCAAATCGCACAGATGCCGATGCTCCATAAGGTGGCTTGTTGATACAAGGGGCTAAGGATGGCGACATTAGTGACCAAAAGCCAAAACAAGGTATTGCGACTAATAATGGCATCAAAGTTATCGGTCATAGTGATTTACCTACCGTTGAGGAAGTCACATCGCTTGGGCTAAAATCTGGGTTCATATTGGCGGGTAAACGATAAGTTGCAATCATGGTTTGGCAAGCCACTCGGTGTGCTTCGCCTGTTTGCTGGCTGATAATATGCTCATCCAGAATTAAGCCAAATACTTGCTTGGTTTGGCTGAGTTTATCAACTTGCCAAGCTAACTTACTCAGTTTGTGTTCAATGTTATTGCCCGATGTGTTGGCCAAGGTTAACCAAACGGGTAATCCTTCAGGCTCTGCAAACTCTTTGGATAACATGCCTTTGTCTTGGGCCCATTGTTTCCATGCCACTTGTTTGAGTGATTCCCCCGGAATATAAGTGCGTAAGCCTTTGTAGTCATCAACCCCTGGGCGTAATTTACCGTGCTCATATTGGCTATCATTGTCACTTATGTGGCTTGCAAGCTCAATGTCACACATTTCTGGTTTAGCGAAAATAACATGATGAATATTTAAGTCTACATAGGACCATGCACAGCATAATCCTAACGGAAAATAGGATGAGACTTTGATCCGCCCAGGGGTTAATTGACCACGCTTAGCCCCTTCAAATGGCACGATAGCAATAGTTTGCTCGTGCATTTGTTTGACGCGGACATGGCGCTGATAGCTAAATTGCAAACAAATTTGCTGGTGGGTGGTATCGGGATTTTTCTGCCGAGTATGACCAGTTAACATGATGGGAAATGGCATGCTGTCGCCAGCATAGCATTGTGGCGGCGTGACTGGATTAAAGGTTAACCCTGCAAGGTTTTTATAGCTGTATATGATGCAGGTATGAAACACACTGGCGAGTAATAAGCTTAAGCCAATCACCAAGTTATTTTGATAATTGGTGCCAAATAAATACAGTAAAACAATGAGTCCAATCCACACCAAGCCAAAACCACTGGGAAGAATAAAAATACCTTTGTGGCTGAGGGTAATTTGCTTTTGTGCTGGTAGGCGTTTACTTATCCACCTTGACCAGCGCTGGGTTAACGATGCTGGAATTAAACGACGCAACCGTGACGGCTTGATAGCACCATTGGCATAGGTTGGCGAAGAGTGCTTTTTTGCTGTCGTCGATTTAGCCATGGATATCTGCGCCGTTAACGTATTGGGTTAACACTAGCGAGGATAGTGTCAGACAACGCTTCGCCTTGAAATTGACTACTGCTGCGAATGCGATGTTCTGCTACTGAGGCAAATACCGCTTGAATATCTTCAGGGACTACGTACTGGCGTTGATTGATAAAAGCCCATGCTTTGGCTGCTTGAAGTAGAGCAATACTGGCGCGTGGCGATAAACCGTTAGCGGTATTGTGTTGCCGAGAAAAATCGACTAAGGCAATTAAGTAATTTAGTACCGCATCAGATGCCGACACTTGCGCCACTTGTTGTTGCAGTAGCATTAGCTCTTGCGGGGTTAAGCATTGTGATAATGAAGCCGGTTTATTCGCTTGAGTGCGCGATTTTAACATGGCTAATTCCGCTTCTGCGCTAGGGTAGCCGATGGAAATTCGCATCATAAATCGATCAAGTTGCGACTCTGGTAAGGGGAAAGTGCCGGCTTGATCAACTGGGTTTTGGGTCGCAATAACAAAAAACGGTGAGCTCAGTTGATGGGTTATGCCATCGATAGTAATTTGTTGTTCTGCCATGGCTTCAAGTAAAGCACTTTGGGTTTTCGGGCTAGCGCGGTTAATTTCATCGGCCAACAACATTTGATTAAACACTGGGCCTTTGTGAAAGATAAACTGTTGCTGCTCTTTACTGTAGATGGATACACCAAGAATATCAGCCGGTAACATGTCACTGGTAAATTGAATACGCTGGTAACTCATGCCTAAACTGTTGGCAATACCCTGGGATAAACTGGTTTTACCCATGCCGGGCAAGTCTTCAATCAGTAAATGGCCTTTGGCGAGAATACAAGCGACAGCAAGTTTTATTTGCTCTGGCTTACCGAGCAGAACTTGGCTGAGTTGAGTGAGTAATGTTTGAATATTTGATTGCGACACGAAAACTCCAACTTGTCTGCAATAAACCCTTATTGGTTTATTGTCGAAAGGGTTTATTGTGGGTTACGGTTTGTCGTTCAGTATTTGATCACTATCCTTGCCATTCGGGCTTATGATTACTGTGCGTTAATGGTGATAGATGACCATTGTGATTAGCATCAATCACCACCAAGCGCTTCAACACCTATGATGCCAGCACAATACCTATATCATAGGTTATCTTGTGAACCCATGTTAGCAAAATACACCAATATTGAATGGCGATTATTGCGTCAAACCAGAGCTAAAACGGGTCACGATTTATCATTGCTAGTAACGATAGCTAAGCTCTTTACGACTAAACATACCGTCTTTAGATGATTTATTCTGTTGGAATATCATGCGATAGCTCAGTACTGCTTGAACATATTCCCGAGTTTCAGTGTACGGAATTGTTTCAATGAAGCTCATTACATCTAGGCGACCATTGGAGTCTTTTAACCAGCGTTTAACACTGCCTGGGCCAGCATTATAAGCCGCAGTTGCGAGTACTCTATTTTGATCAAATTGTTTAAGTAATTCACTGTAATACGCACTGCCCAGCATAATGTTCACTTTCGGGTCGTATAGGTCTTTTACGTTATTAAAAGGGATTTTATTTCTTTTAGCCGTTTGTTTGGCCGTAGCTGGCATTAACTGCATTAAACCTCTGGCTCCTACACCTGAGGTTGCATAGAGATAAAAGGCACTTTCGCGACGAGAAATAGCACGAATTTCATCAATATTAACGGAGAATTTTTTACTGGCGTTAACGAACTCATCGTTAGCCGCTTCCGGAAAGCGCAGTGCCAGTGAATCCCATAACTTACCTTGAATACTTGATTCAACGCTCAATGCATGCCAACCGTTTTTTAAGGCTAACAAACCGTATTGTGCCGTCATGTCACTGTTATGGCGGCGCATTAAATACAACCACTCATTACGAGCATCAATTTGCTTATCTAAAGCCATTAATTCAATCACGCGAGCAAGGCCGGGATCTTGATTTAACTTAGCTTGCAATTCTGGATTGGGTGCTAAGTTATTATCATTCATCGCCAAAGGTTTACCGAGCGCTTCTGCGGCATTAAAGCCGTAAAAGTTACGTTCGCCACTTAAGGTCAACTGCAGTTGTGTTGCACGGGTTTTGTCATGGCTAGAGGTCATCTTAGCTTGCCAATATTGCCAACGAGGATCAGCTTTACCTTGATCGCTTAACAAGGCTAAATACTTCTCTACTGTCGTAAAGTCCTGTTGACGAATGGCCCAGCGTAAGCGCATTTCATATAAATCATCAGACTTGAGTAATGGCAACATGGTGTCAATGTGTGACACTAATTTATCGTCTTGCTTGATCAGTGCTCGGCGAACTAAATAGCGATTAAGTTGGCGTCCGCCAAAGTCACTGAATCGATCTAATTTTTGATATTTTACATACAGTTTAATTGCTTGATGTAAATCCTTGTAGGCCAGTTTACGCAATCCGGCATCAACAATATCACCTATGATAGGTTTTGAGCTGGCAAATTTTTTCATGTGCCGTAAGCTATTTGGGTCGCGATACACTGACAATAATAGTTTGGCTTCGTCATCATGTTGGGTGATTTTTTGAGACAAATAGTTGAGTAAACTGGATTGGCCAGCGTCGAAACTAAGTAGCATGCGGGCCCAGATAAGTTCTTGGGTGCGATAGCCCGCTTTAGTCCATTGATTAATCACCGCATCACATTCTTTAGGACGTGAATAGCCATAAACCCATATGCGTTCTACACCTTTGTATGCCATCTCTTTATTACCCGCATCAAGTTGTGCTTGGTAGTAATAACATTGCAGACGGATATCATTAGGCGTGTCTGGTGATATCACCAGAAAGTCTTGCCAACGTTGTTTTTTACCTGCGTTAAGCAGATAGCGATAACGGGCATTATTGTACAGCGGTGTAGTATCAAATTTGTTGATAGCATTGAGTGCTATGCTACCTGGAGACTGCACTATGCTGTCGATGGTTGCGTGGTAGTCGAGGTAAACCGTTAATGGATAATCGGCTAATTTTTTGCGTAATGCTTGATACTTATCCAGCTGGTTTTTATCCAGTGCTTGACGAGCATCAAGATAGCGTTGCTGTTGTGAGGTCAGCGCATTAGCTTGGCTTATAAAGGCCAATGATGTACTGAATAATAATGCGCTAGCCATTAACATGTTTGCCCAAGTGTTACGCATTTAAATAAGGATCTCCGCCACAGTAATTTGTTTCCTAAAAAGAATGGGTGATTAATGCTTTTGCTAAACAGTCGTTGTACGTTGTTAAATCACTATTAGTCTTATTGATTAAATAAAGATTAATTATTACTTATTATTGCAATTCACTATCACTAGTGTGTTTTTCGACTGATTCATCTAGTGCCCGGTTGAGCAATTGTTTATCTAACTGCTTGCTGGTATCGACACCTAATTGCTGCATGTAATGTGCTTGTCTAATGACATTGCCTTTACCTGAGGATAATTTTGCCATGGCACTTTGATAGCTTTTGTCTGCAGTGTCTAAGGCCCGGCCAAGCTTTTCCATGTCTTCAAGGTAACCGCATAATTTATCGTAAATACGACTGGCTTGTTTAGCGATATTTTGCGCATTTTGGTTTTGGTACTCATAACGCCATATATTGTTGATGGTGCGCAAAGCTACTAATAAGTTGGTTGGACTCACCAGCATAATATTTTGCTCTAAGGCAAAGTTAACTAGGCTTGGATCATATTCAATGGCCAGTAAAAATGCTGGCTCAATCGGAATGAACATTAGCACATAGTCCAAACTCTTCAGCCCATGCAGCTTATGATAATCTTTTTGGCCAAGACCCTTAATATGTTGTCTAATTGATAACGCATGTTCTTTTATTGCCTGGTCGCGAATGTCTTTATCTTCGCTATTAAAGTAACGCTCATAGCTGACCAGCGACATTTTTGCATCAATTACCACGTCTTTTTGCTCAGGCAAATGCACGATAACATCGGGTTTAAAACGCTTGCCATTATCGTCTTTTAAATCTTGCTGTGTTTGATACTCATGGCCTTCGCGTAAACCACTTTCTTGTAATACGCGTTCTAAAATCACTTCGCCCCAATTACCTTGCTGCTTGTTGTCACCTTTAAGCGCTTTGGTCAGGTTAATGGCATCTTGGCTCATTTTTAAGTTGAGATCGCGCAAATTGTCTAATTGATGCTTTAACGCGCTACGCTCAGATTGCTCATAGGTGTACGACTCTTGAATTTGACGTCGAAAGCCTTCTAATTGTTGTTTCAGCGGCCCGATAACACCGTCTATTTGCGAGACATTTTGTTGTTTAAAGTTTTCACTGCGTTCTTCGAAAATTCGATTTGCCAGGTTTTCAAATTGCAGTTTAAGGCGTTCTTCAGCAGATTCGAGTAAGGCTATTTTATCTTGTAATGATTTTTGCTCAGTTTCAGCTTTGACCAGAATCGTTTGTTGCACTGCATTAGACTTCGCTAAATTGAGCTGTGATTCCATTAAACGATGTTGAATATCAACCATTTGTTGTTCAACAAGACTAACCCGATCTGCTTTGGTTTCTGCGCTAGACAGTTGGCCAATCAGATCTTCAATTTTACTTTGCAGATGATTACTGTGATCAATTTTATCATCGAGATTATCTTGTAATCTGGACATTTCAATTTGGACTTCATTGAGTTGTTGAAGCGTTTGCTGTTCATGTTGAAGCTTAAGTTGCTCCCATCGTTTACGAGTTAATCGTTGATTGATTAGGGCGCCAATGAGAAAGGCAACAAACGCGACAGCAATCAAAGCTGCAATTTGAGGAGGAGTTAACGACACTGCAAAAGGCATAACAAAAACCGATAGAAAATAATGGTTAAGGGTCGCACGGCTAATAATCCGCTGCAAGAGGTAAACTGAGGATTTAATCAAATATTATTGTTAATGATTAAATTTAAACCTAACCCTTATATAGGTTCGTATAGCATTTGCAGTGACACCATTTCGGCAATCGATAAAGGTTGACGGCCTTTTGGTTTTTTTTAGTCATATTCTGAAATAAAAATAGGTTTTTACCTGTCTATTGAGATAAGTATGGCAGATTATGGTAATACTTTGCTGTCGAAAAATATTTTATTGAGGTGATTTATGACCGGTAAAAAACGCTTTACTCAAGGCATACAACAACGTGCGGCTTGGCATATTCCTGATAACCAAGTGACTCCCGAATCGGTATTTAATGATCGCCGTAACATTATCAAAGCACTTGGGTTAGGAGCGTTGGGAGCCAGTTTGCCTGGTCAAGTTCAAGCAGGTATTTTTGATTTATTTGGCGAGCAAAAAGCGCAACATCCTTTTGTGACTCAAGGTCTGCAATATACAACTCCCGCTAAGTTTGTGTTATCCAATCCGAAAACCCCAGAAGATAAAGTGACTCGTCATAATAACTTCTATGAATTTGGTACCAGTAAATCCGATCCCTATGACAATGGGCAAAACTTTAAGGTTGATCCTTGGACACTGACCATTGATGGCTTGGTTGATAAGCCGATTACCTTAGACCTTAATGAGTTGACGACCCGTTTCGCTCTTGAAGAGCGCACTTATCGTTTACGCTGTGTTGAGGCTTGGTCGATGGTGATACCTTGGGTGGGCTTTTCGTTAGCCAGTTTACTTAAACAAGCTGGGGTGCAAAGTAACGCGACTCACGTTGCTTTTGAGACCTTGTTTGATCCGGAGCAAATGCCCGGACAAAAGAGTCGCTTAATGGGTGGTGGGATCCATTATCCCTATGTTGAAGGCTTAACGGTTGCAGAGGCGATGAATGACTTATCGTTTTTAGCCGTCGGTTTATATGGTAAAACCTTGCCGCCACAAAATGGTGCGCCTATCCGCTTAGTCGTGCCTTGGAAATACGGTTTTAAGAGCATTAAATCAGTAGTGAGAATCCGCGTGATGGATAAGCAGCCACCAACGAGTTGGAATCAATTAGCTTCGAGTGAGTATGGTTTTTATGCCAATGTCAATCCAGAGGTTGATCATCCACGTTGGTCACAAGCATCTGAGCGCAGTATTGGGGAGGGTGGCCTTTTCTCAGCGAAACGTATTCCGACACAAATGTTCAATGGTTATGGCGATTCAGTCGCCGACCTGTATAAAAATATTGACCTGAGGAAGTTTTACTAATGCGCATAAGTGCTCGAGGGCTGTTTTGGCTAAAGGTGTTGTTACATATTAGCTTTTTATTGCCAGCCTTTTATCTCGTGGCGCTAGTGTTAACTGACAATGCGGGCGGCGATCCTGTGCAGTATATTATTCATTATACGGGCATGGGAGCGCTTAATAGCTTGTTAGCTACTTTGCTTATTTCACCTATCGCTAAACGTTTTAAGATAGCCGCGCTAATCCAAACTCGCCGCTTGGTGGGCTTATATGTGTGTGCCTATGCACTGTTACATATTAGTGCTTTTATCAGTTTAGACTTACTGTTTGCGTGGGGATTATTGTTTGAAGAGGTGATTAAGCGGCCTTATATTTTAGTTGGCGCAGCGGCATTACTAATCATTTTATTACTGGCGCTAACGTCACCTAATAGCATCAAACGCCGCATGGGAAAGCGCTGGCAGTCATTACATAATTGGATTTATCTGGCTGCGATTTTGGCACCTATCCATTTTTATTGGTCGGTAAAGTCTGAAATTATTGAGCCGAGTATTTATATTGTGCTGTTTGCGGCGTTATTGCTGTACCGTAAAGATACTATTTATAAATGGATTAAACCGAAAAAATAAGCTTATTTTTTATTAACTAACGTCTCAATTTTTGATTGAGGCCGTTAGTTGAAAAGGCGGCAAACACAGTAAATACCATCACAGACAGCATAATAATGGCCAATCTTAACCAAGGTTGTTGCAGTGCAATGCGCATATCAATAAAATTAAATGCGCTGACCGACCAGACAAATACTACGCTTACCAGTAAACCTATCTTGAGTAATGTGTGGGTAAATGAATGCCGAATAAGCATGAGTAATGGTAAGCTCATGGCAATAATGGCTAAGACGTGCTGGTCAAAACGTAAAAAATGCGCGCCTAATAACAGGTAAGCTAAACTAATTATGGTTACTCGCCACCACATACCATTCTTCCTCATTAATACGCCACAACGAATGCCAATAGTGCCACTACAAAAGTGTTATAAGTGTGTATATCGTTGGCGATGAATAATGCAGCATAGCGTTAAATGATGGCTGATTGTTGGCTGTGGTTCACAAATTACTTATTTGTCAGCTTAATGATTCTCGATAATCAGTAATTAACTGAGGGTTATTTCAAGGGTATTATTTATCGGCGCGATGATTAGCTAGGCGCAGGCTTAAATTACAATTTGAGCGCCAGTATTAACCTTGCTTCACCAGGGGAAAAATAATCATTTTCGTTAGTCAGAATAATAAATTCCATTGATTGATATAAAGACAAAGCGACAAGATTGTTAGGCGCAACTGTGAGTAATAAACGTTTAATTGCCCCATTGGATTCACCGCGGGCAGTAGCGATAGCGTGATTGATTAGTCCACGAGCAATTCCTTTACCACGAGCTTGTGTTGCAACGGCCAATGATAAAATCCAAGCATCACCAGCTTGAGCGTTCGACTCAACCCATAATAAATAACCTAATAATGAGCTATCCTGTTTGGCAACTAATAGTCCTTTAGGCCAGCAATCAAAAGCTTGTCTAAAGAAAAAGGCAGGGTAACAAGGTTCACCAAATATCGTCTTTTCAAGTTGATGGATATCAGCTAAATCAGTTTTTTGGGCGAAATGGATCGGCAGTTGATCAAGAGGCAAAATATAATATCCTTATTATCTAACTTAGATTAGCGATGACTGATAAAGTGATTTTAGTGATTATCCCTTATGGATACAAAGCACTTATTAGCAAAATTAATACAATAGCATTATTCTCACTATCAATATGCTACAAATGATTGTTGAATTAAGGTAAACACCACAGGAGTGTTGGCAATGAAGGCATATATGGCTGTAGGGTTACTCAGCTTCACGTTAATCATAAGTGGTGCCAGCAGGGCACAAGAAACTGAACATGATATCGATTGCGATGCAGCAATGAGTACGGTTGATATTAATCAATGCGCAAGACAGGAGTTTGAAGTGGCGCAAGTTAGGTTAGATGAATATATCGCTAAGGCTAGTGACACTTTTCATGATGATCCTGTAGTGCTTGAAGCACTCCAGCGATCGCAAAGAGACTGGCTGACTTATCGAGAGTCTTATTGCCATGCGATATACCAATTATGGCGAGATGGCACAATAAGAGGGGTTATGTATCAAGGATGTATGCTGCAACTTACGGTGCAGCGTACTCATAATATTTGGCAAAACTATTTAACCTACATGGATTCAAGTGAACCTATATTACCCGAGCCACAATGATGACTTTCATTAATCTCTTACTCATTGTATTGGCTCAGTATGGGATTATTTACTCGCTGCTTCCAAGCTGACTATTTTAGCCCAAATTTGTTCCGATTCAGCCGTCAGTAAAGAGTAGGTTTTAATATCGCCTTTTCGCTGCGCTTGCATGGCTTGCTCTAGTATTGCATCGTAGCTTTTGCGCAATTTTTTTACTGGATCTGGCTTTAAAAATGAAAACATTATAGTGCTCTTTGTGATGACGATTGTTATTAAATACGAAGCGACTGAGGTTTCAGCTCAATGTGAATAAGGTTTTTGTCTATTTTAGCATTTATTCAAATATGCTTGGTTGTTCGGCCTATTGATAAAATCAAAAGACTGGGTAAACCGCTTGCCATTATTTAGTCGACAAAGAAGGTTTACAGATTATTTTTCGTAATATAATCAATTGATATCATTAAAAATCATCGGTACAAGGGAGATTTTTTGCATGACTCATTGCGTTGTCATCACACCTTTATTGATTAGATTTCAAATGACGCTTGCTTTGATGTGGCTTTTTTTAATGAAGATAATATTTTTTGCTCACCTTGTAATAAATCCGCCATTGATGCTCTGGCCTTGATCCGCGTATAAAGCGCTGAAAGATTCGGCCAACGCTGTGCATCTAGTTGCTCTCCTGCGTGCTCCATATTGACCATTTGAGAAGCAAACGCTAAATCGGCGAGGCTTAAGGTGTCTGCCACAAAGAATTTAGCATTACCTAAGGTGTGTTCTAAGTAATCAAAGTGGATGGGGAGTTTTTCATTTAAAGCTGACATTACCGAAGGTTCATCGCAAAGATGGCCCATACTGGGATTAATTATACGCTGTTGAAATAGGGTAAAGGTAACCAGTGGTGCCAACTCATAATCAGCATATTTTTCTAACCAACGTACCTTGGCATGTTGCTCTACGGTTTGTCCTAGTAAAGGGGTAAGCTCGCAATATTTATCTTCAAGGTATTGGCAGATCACGCTGGAATCAGCCAAGGTTAAGTCACCATCCTTCATTGCTGGAATACGCCCCAGAGGATTGAGTTTTTTAAACCAAGCCGGTTGATCAAAGGGCAATACAATGACCAACTGATAATCGAGCTGTTTTTCGGCTAGACATAAACGCAGTTTACGTACATAAGGAGAAAGTGGCACGCCATAGACAATTAGGCTCATTATAGATCCTTGTTAGTTAACAAATTCATAAGCTAGGCAGGTTAATTACTAGTGAGCAGCCATAACGATTTCATTTAGCGTAATGCAAATATCGCTGGCTGACTTAACCTCACAGCATGATCCTGCTGAAGATGTAATGGATCATGCTGTGTCGGTCAGCGGCTATTACTGACGTCTAATAAACGATTCAATATAAGCCGGAGTCCGTGCATTTAAAATAGGATCCGCTGACGGTGTAATCCCTTTTGGTAACAACACAGGGTTAAAAATACCATTGCCACATGTTTGGATCGTTGATTCGTTATCTCTTTCGCCGTTAATGATAACTTGGCCAACTAATAAACGCTGTCTGTCTTCAGGCCAAAGTACCGTTGGGTTATTAATTTCATCATCTTTTTCTGCAAGCTTAATGAATAAATTCCAGACTGCGGGTTGATGTTTAATTCGTGTTAATAATTCTTCTTTTAAAAAGTCATCTGGAAGCTCTGCAAGTTGAGCTTGAGATAAATTGACGACGCCGTCAGCAGGCTCAAAAATCCAACGACCAGGAACTATGTCGTTATTTTTGGTTGTGAATAGGAAGCTATTAACACCGAAATACGGGCTATTGGCAAAACTGGCACTGGGTGGCAACTGTTTAACGAAGTCAAAAAATGCCTTGGCATCGGGTTTGTTATCGATTAACCATTGTTTGCCTTCAGGCCCTTGTTTTACTTTAACTTGAAAAGTAAAAAAATCATCTAGGTTACCAGCAAAAAATACCGGTGAGTTTGTGGTGACAAAATTGAGATTTTCTTTGTCACCATCAATTTTAAGTGACATAAAGCGTCCGGCAGTTTTATCTGAAGCGTGTGGATTTGTGCCACCCATTGAAAAACGCGCGATGACATTAATCTTTGGTTGATCAAAGAAAGGAATCGCTAATTCATCATTTAATTTAGGGTTAGGTGCAAAATATCCAGAGGTACAGAATCCTTTAGCATGATTGCGCAGTTTGACTTTTTTACCTGCTTCTCGACTCGCCATATCAGGTGTGCCATTAACAGCATCAACGATTTCTTGCATGGTTTTTTCTGATGCATAAAGTGACGTTGATAGAATAGAAAGACTAGAGAGTAAAAAGATTTTTGACAGTAATTGATATCGACGAATTGTCATTTTTATTATTCCTAGTGGGGTAATGTAATCAGTATAGACAGGCAGAACCCGTGAAATATTTCACCGCTAAGGTATTTATTTTATATTTACGCTTAAAAAAATTAAAAATCTCAATGTAACGTATATCAATGACAGCCATTATTTGAACCGTTGATCATTTTTTAGGTCAACGAGATAATTGTGTTATTAATAAAAGATGGCTTAAAAATAACCCCTAGATGATTTCACCAATGGGTTTTCTTAAAGTTGTCCCCTTAACTAGATAGTGCATTTTTCTCTAGTTACTTTTATGGGCATTGAGAAAGTTTTGAAGGCTGCTTACAAGCTAAACCATAACATTATCCGTTGCGGTATTTTTATAATGCATCTCATGCTTATCAAGCAGAGGCCATGAAGTATTAATGGGACAAACTTCTGGCCATTTGGAAATTAACCTAACCCGTCAAGGTAAAGGCGTATTACTTGATTGGGTAGTCGGTGCGGCAGCTCGTCAGTCACTTCCTGCTAAAATTCACACACGTTAATATTGGCACCTAGTTTGAAGCTAACAACGCTTTCCATAAAATGGAAAGCGTTGTTAATTTATGCTGAACACTGTTCCAGTTGAGTATTTTTCTTGTTCATTTGCAGATAACTTAACAGCCACATGATTAAACCGCCGGCAAATAGCACAGCCGCCACATAACCGGTCTCGTTAGGCATTGCACCTTGTGCGATAAACATACCGCCCACCCAAGGGCCGATAGCATTGGCAGTGTTAAATGAACATTGCACTAATGCACCTATCATGGCGTGACCATTTGGCGATACGTCCATCAGTAAGGTTTGAATTAATGTGGCTAAACCCACACTGCAACCAATAAAGAAAATCACCGCATACAATAGCCAAATATTATGGCTGGCGCTGACATAGGCAACAGAAAATATAATCGTACACACTAATGCGATACCTGTGGTTTTTAAGGCGGCGCGATCGGCCGCTTTGCCTAATACGTAGTTACCTAAGGTACAACCAATACCAAACATCACCATGGCAATTGAAATCGTGTAGGCTGGGGTTTGTGTCACCACTAAGATGGTGTCGGCGATATAAGTGTAAATACAAAACACACCGCCAAAGCCAATAATCACAATGCCTAAAATTGACCACACCAATTTATTTTTCAACACGCTAAATTCATTAATTAAATTAGATGGTTGGCTATTTTCTATTTTTGGAATTACCACATAGACGCACACAAGTGCGATTAAAGCGAGAGCAGATGCACCTGCTAAACAATAGCGCCAGCTTAAGTTTTGGCCGACTAAAGTGACAATTGGAACCCCAACAATGGTCGCTATGGTTAAGCCCATAAACACTTTAGACATATAGCTGGCACGTTTATGTTGTGGGGCAATATCGGCAGCCAATAAAATCGCGGCACCAAAATAAGCGCCGTGAGGTAGACCGCTTAAAAAGCGAAATACAATAAGCTGTTCAAGTGAAGTGGCCATGGCACTTAAGCCATTTGAGATAAACATTAATGTCAGAAATATCGCCAATGCATGACGTTTTTTCATATTGGCAGTTGTCAGCATCAAAATCGGTGCACCGACAACAACCCCTATCGCATAAGCACTAATAGCATAACCGCTTTGAGATGGAGTAGAGGCAAATGTCTCGCTAATTAATGGCAGCATTGGCATCATCGAAAATTCAGATAATCCCAAAATAAAGGTGCCTAGCGCTAACACGAGTAAAATGGCGGTAGTGTTTAGTTGGCTTGGTGATGTTGCCGCCGGTGTCATATGTAATCCTGTTATTGATAAGAGACGAATAGTGGTGAGTTTTATTTTTAAGTTTATGATAGTCATGTTATGTAAAGACATTATTACGGTTAAGATCTGGCAACGAGCAACAAGCTTTAATGTGCCAAAGACATAATGGTTAAACATGATTGTATCGACAGTGAATTCGCTATTATTAGGGGAAACTTAGCGACTGCGACATCATAAAGCACCACAGTTTATTAGATTTTTAATAAAAGACCGCAATAAATTAAAATTTTATTATAAACAGGCTATTATGATTATTTAATGTGTCCTTTTATTGTCCAAGTCGTAAATGCGATGTAATCATGCGGTTAATCTTAGCTGTTAACTTGAGCTGGTAACTTAAGCGGTCAATCTCAGCCAACATTGATTCTTGATTCTTGATTCTTGATTCTTGAAATATTGATTTTTGGGTGCATAAATTCCTTTCGTCTACGTTAATCTTTAGTCTAATACCCGCCTTTTTTACTTGTGAGTGACCCCATGCATTGGTTAGTTTGAATAAGACGAATAACATTATTCATTATAATAATAAATGCACGGAGGCTTTAATGGTCAAACAACACCAAGCGCAACTTCCTCTTACTCTGAGTGAATACCATGGTGATACTTCAATAACGCTTATCAATAAAACCATTGGTCAATATTTTGATGATATTGCTAACATCTATCCAGATAATCTTGCTGTTGTTGTTTACCATCAACATATCCGCTGGAACTATCGCCAGTATCAAGAAAAAATAGACTCCCTCGCCACAGGTTTATTGCAGCTAGGCATTCAAGCAGGAGATAGAGTAGGGATCTGGTCGCCTAACAACATTGAGTGGTGTTTAACACAATTTGCGACCGCTAAAATTGGCGCCATTATGGTGTGTATCAATCCCGCTTATCGACCTGAAGAGCTGGAATACTCCTTGAGCAATGTTGGTTGCCGTGCCGTGATTTGTGCTGATAGGTTTAAGTCCAGCGATTACCTACAAATGTTGAATGAGTTATTGCCAGAATTGAGCAGTAATCAGGGCCGTTTATCCGCTCGCGCACTGCCAAAACTTGAATTTGTTATCCGCATGGGTACAGACAAAACCCCTGGTATGCTTAATTTTAATGATTTGCTGGTGGAGGTTAACGCCGATGATCAACATGTGTTGGCCAGCATTGCTGACTCTCTTAGTACACATGATTCGATTAATATTCAATTTACCTCTGGTACTACTGGCAGCCCCAAAGGCGCGACATTATCGCATCATAATATTTTAAATAATGCTTATTTAGTGGCTGAGGCGATGAAGCTTACTCCGGCTGATAAATTGTGTATTCCTGTGCCGCTATATCATTGTTTTGGCATGGTATTAGGCAGTTTATGTTCAATTATAAATGCCTCCGCAGCGGTATACCCGGGGGAGTCTTTTGATCCGCTAACTACGTTAACCGTGGCTGCACAAGAGCGTTGTACCGCACTACATGGTGTACCGACCATGTTTATCGCTGAATTAGAGCATCCGCAATTTAACGAGTTTGACCTTAGTTCATTGCGCACTGGTGTAATGGCGGGCGCCACTTGCCCCGAAGAAGTGATGCGCCGCGTTCAAAATGTAATGTATATGAAACAAGTATTAATAGGTTACGGACAAACCGAGTGCAGCCCGCTAAATCATATTACTGAGATTGATTCTTCCATCGAAAAGCAAGTGCTCACAGTTGGTCGTGCATTGCCGCACACTGAAGTGAAAATCATCAATGAATTTGGTGATGTGGTGGCTGTTGGCCAACCCGGTGAAGTGTGCAGCCGAGGTTACTGCATTATGCAAGGTTACTGGAATGATCCGGTGAAAACTGCCGCAACCATTGACAGTGTAGGCTGGCTGCATTCAGGAGATATCGGTCAAATGGATGAACTTGGCTACGTACAAATTGTCGGCCGAATTAAAGACATGATCATTCGCGGCGGCGAGAATATTTATCCTCGTGAAATTGAAGAAAAGCTCTATAGCCACAAAGATGTGCAGGACGCAGCCGTCTTTGGCGTTCAAAGTGACAAATATGGCGAGGAGGTGTGCGCATGGATTAAAGTGCGCGCCAATGCCGATATTACTGAAGACGATATTCGTCATTTTCTCACTGAGAAATTTGCCTATTTCAAAGTGCCGCGCTATATCAAATTTGTCGATCAATACCCCATGACAGTGACAGGTAAAATCCAGAAGTTTAAGATGCGTGAGTTAATGTATCAGGAGCTACACGAAGCGATAAATTAGTCTTTGAGCATTGAGTTTATACAACACCCAGTATTGCGTCATTGATACTGGGTTTTTTAATGGGTTCAAGGCTGTTGTACCAAAGCAATACCACACTTAACTTCAAAGAGATAAACCGTTGAGTTAGTCGGTTTAAACCAAAGTATTTCAACGACTCCGCATATCTCCATAGGACCAGCTAAATGAGTGGGTTTTCTTATCTGGCTTGAACTGCATACATCAACTACAGCGTTTATTCTGATGCGAGTAAATGCAAGCTCTGTTGAAATAACCGTAATATTTAAAAAGCTAAAATGTGTAGTTGTCATTCGAAAGAATGAGAACGCCAACTCCTTGATCAGCATAGTCAAAAATATCACTTTTTATTGATCTGACCCCGTATTTTTTAATTAATTGAAATTAAATATTTTTCAAGTCAAAAAGCGCATTTTGATGGATTAAGGGCTATTTTACCCTCTTGAATATTTCCACATTTTTTGTATGGTTAACGGTATGTTTAATAGGTTTCTTTTTGGTAATAAAAAGGTGGTTTAAATGTTATATGTCGGTGCCGGTTGTTTAAGGTTTTGACTGTTGGATCGACTGGCGAACAAGGTTTACAGAGTGCATAAACCTTGTCGAGTTTTAATACCGCCCCAACTTAGTTACATAAAAATAAAATATAGGAGGTTGTTATGGTTGATTAATTTAATCCCAAAATAATTACAGGAGGTTGTTATGTTATTTGTTAAATATTTTAATAAAAAACCGCTTGCCCTTGCTATTTCTATAGCATTGCTTGCCTCAATAGGGAGTGCTACGGCTTATGAATCGCCAGTGCACGTTTTTTCAGTTAAGGATGTTCTGGGGGGACTTAATGGTGTGACTTTCTCTGAAGATCCATCAATTATTTGTGATATTGGAGAAATCAGTTGTCCTAGTGATAATCTTCCATTTCTTGATAAGTCGGGGGTGATGTTATATCCCGTCGATAGTGAATTTGGATTTTACGTTGTAGATTTTCTTGGCGCCCAACCCAAAGCGCGCAATGGTGACTACCTAGAAGGATTCGTTGGTAATATTCTCGATGGAGGAGAGATTATCGGTATTCAAGTTGCTAATGCTGCCACCGAAAAATATAAGGTGAAACCTCCATTAGGTACTTGGTGTCAAGGGTTAGGTGGCACCTCGGTAAAATGTGAAACGGAACATTATACCGTTATGGAGCATGCCCTTAGTTGTTATGAAACCATCCCATACTTTTTTGCCAGTCCAGATGGTACCCAAGCAATTTTATCAACACCAGACGGCAGTCTCTCGTTTGACTGTGCAAATGCACCACTGGATGATAATGTCCAAGTTTTAGTCGGTGGGAAAGCATATGAACGCTTGATCAAGGCAACACCTTGTGTGGCAGATAATGATCCAATTGGCTGTCAGATGTTCCCTAATGATAAGACCAATATGTTAGATAATATTGCCTTAAGTACTGATTATTCTATACAGCTTAAAGATGATGGTAAGCCACTTTATGGTTGGGGAGGAATACATAAACGGCCTAATGATATTCGCATGTATGCTCAGCTGGCATTGCCAGCAGAATGGAAAGATCCAGCAGCAAACTTTGTGGTTACTCGAGCAGAGTTGGTGGTTAATCATTGGATCACTAATAATCCTAATGACCAACTTCGTCCTGAAGACTTGGAAAATGAGGCGGCAACAGGTCGTAAACCATCTTATAGAATTGAAGGTGAAGGTGACACTGCTATTTGGAAAAGTACTGTTCCTTGTTATGAAGGCGATAGTGACATAATTGATACTGATGAAGGGTCTTTAGAACCGTCTTTTATCGGAATCGGTACCGTACTAAAAAATTCCCCTAAAGCGCTAGACCCTGCAGCTTCTCCTGGTTCAGAACCCTCCGATCATCCTTATGCCTTCTCATCGGATCTTGTTGGTGGTTATTCTAACGCCTACTATACCACCCTTAATCGAGACCCATTTGAATGGTCTTATGATACAAATCCAGATCCAAATATTCAGGACTTCATCGGTAGTGCTTTGCCCGATGCTTCGCTTGGGGAGCTGGTTTCTGGGCCACGCTGGAGACTTAAACCTAATAAGTTTGGTCAAGACCTTCCTGGAATGGAAATCCCCTTGATTGAATGTAGTGCGCCGCCTTTTGCCAAAGATAACGTGAAATATACTGTGGGTATACCGACAACAACAGTGATCAATTTACTCGATTGGGCTGAGGGCGAAACCTCTCCACTCGCAACGAGTAAAGGCTGGGTAGATGTAACTGCAAATGAGTATGTCACAATTGTTTCTGACTCAGGTGAACCGCCTGTCACCAGCAATGGTTTGCCGATGACGTCGGACTTTGATCTTGCGGTCTATATTAAAGGCGATAGTAAATCGACGGCTTTATATAACGCGCAGCTTATCATCGAATATGAGGGTGAAGTACCTGTGGTGAATACTGAGGTAGATGTCGCATTGACGGCCTTTGCTGCATCAGCACAAGCTAAGTTTGGTGACACTGTGGCTATGGTTGTCGAAGTGGCCAATCTGAAAGAGAGTAGTGTTAGTGGCGAGGTAAGTGTGAGTGGCGTAACCAATAGAGGATTGGTTATTCACCTGCCTAGCTTGGCTTTTAGTGACTTAGCTGGCGGGGCTGCTACATCTTTAAACTTCAGCTGGCCAGTCAATATCCTAAAAAACGAGAAAATTATCTGGACGGCGACAGTGTTTGCCGAAGGCGATCTTAATAATGATAACAATACTGGTACTGCAATAACCAAAATCCGTAGATTTTAATTAAGGATTGACTGGTGAATCAAAGGGGGGAAGCGCTGTTCTCTCCTTTTCACACAAGCTAAACATAAACTGTTATTAGCCGTTTTTATAGACCGAAAGGATAGGAATAGCAGATGCGCATTATACAAATTGTCTTCATTGCGATTATTATTTTATCTTCGGCAATTATCACTTTGTCAGCTGAAGATAATCGTGATCCAACCCAACTAGAGACACCTGTTACTTCAGCTACGCCTGCTGAAACAAGCACGAACCCATCACAAGTAATAATAAAGTCAACTAAATTAGTTCAAACAACAGTCACCCCAACAGCTAAACAAAGTGCTAAAAAACCGGCAATGGGCCACGATTACCAGAAAAATATGCCTAAGCTAGGTAAAGGTGAAGCTAATTATCGTGGTGGAAAGGAAACAACATCAGAAGAACAAGCTAAGGATAGCCCATTAAAACAATCACCAATCATAGATGAACAGCATATAAATAGTGCTAATGTTGGTTATCCTGAATATCGACAACAGGGAGGTTCTGCTTACTTTCAGCATCAACAATATGCTAATCCACCCCGCTCTTCAGCAAGCCAAGCTGACCCCAAACGATTAGACCAAAGCAATGATTTGCAACATAATCCGTCATTGATTGATGCTCAGGATAATAATGCTAAACCCCTAAAACCCTCTCACGAGCAACGCAGAGCATTACTTCATGCAGCCGCTTTTGGCGATGTGCAAGCGGTGAATAAACTTCTTAAAGAGGGAGCAAGTCCTGATGCCAGAGCAAAAGACAGAATAGGGCGTACAGCCTTAATGCTCGCGGCGTTGAGTGGGCATACCGACGTCGTTAATACTCTGCTTAAGCAAGGGGCGAGCGTAAATATAAAAGATAAAACAGGGCATACAGCGCTGAACTGGGCGGCAAATCGTTCAGATATAAATATCGTGACGATATTGCTCAGCTACGGAGCCGACATTAATACTCAAGATAATGCTGGAACATCTCCTTTGTTGTATGCCATTGGAACACACAATATAGCAATGGTCCGTTTATTATTATCTCATGGCGCCGCGACTGAAATAGAAAGCGATGAAAGTAAGATGACCCCCTTGCTACTTGCCATCGAGCATAATGATCTGGAATCGATTAATCTTTTGTTAGATAACCGAGTCAATGTTAATGGAAAAAACAATGATAATTTTCGGCCATTAATGGCTGCGGCAGAACAAGGTCAACTCAATACTGTGCAACAACTTATCTTTCATGGTGCAGAGGTTAATCAGTATGATAATAAGCATTTTTCTGCATTGATCTATGCCGCGAATAAGCAACATATTGCTGTAATGGAGTTTTTATTAGCCAAAGGGGCAGATATTAATGCTCTTGATGGTAAAGGGTTGTCCATTGTGATGCGTGCCAGGCAGCAGGGTCATACTGAAGTGATAAAGTTACTATGTGGAAATGGAGCTAAGCTTAATGCCGACGACTGCTGATATAAAGGGTGCTATCAATCTTTTATTATTCTGAATTATCATCTGCAGTACATATGCCGAAAGTCACGCTGATAATCAACGTATTGGCAGTTATAGTGAATATTAACTAAGGTTAGAAACCATCTCTTTACGGCTTCTCAGTGCAATATTGTAAAGCAATTTAAGCAGGACATGACTCAGTACATTGGTCTTTGTAGGATTAAAATGAAGGTTGAAATACGACATTATTTCGTTGTGCAGTGAATATCAATACAGGTACTAATGTTACTGCTTTTAATCGTCGCACCTTGTCATGCAGATGCTGCAGAAAAATGTGTGTGAAAGTTCAATTCATGCCATTCAATTTTGTAAATTACAGAAAAAGGCCCACAAGCTTTATGTCGTGGCTTATATGACGTAAAAGTCAGCATTGATATTGAGTTTATAGGCAGTCAGTTCTTTTATGAAACGATCCGTGTGGCTGATTTTTATATTGCATTAAATAACTCACTTTCTTATAAACAGACATACGACGGATGAATACTTCTGATGATAATGCTTTGGTATTTACTCTTAGGCATCAAGAAGACTTATTTGTGAGTATCACGAAAGTATTTTTAGGTGTAAAGGGACGCGGGAGCTCTAGATCACCGCGGAATGCTCAAAGAAATGGGATATCACTTAGCCTAAGGATATGGTATTGCTAGACATATACCATAAAAATTAATCAATTGTATAAAGCATTGAGTCCTTTAAGAGGAGTTGCTTAAGGCTATTTAGTCTCTGGCTCAATGTCGATATGAAGGTTACTGTTATGCCTATTTATTTTGCTACCAGCGGCATTCTATATTCGATATAGTCTTCATTCGGAGTGAATTATGTTATGACAGCTGTAAAGGAGTAATACCATGAAAGTATGCGACATTATGACCCCAAATCCGGTGTGCATTAGTCATGAAGCTAGCCTTAAAGATGCTCACCAATTGATGCAAAGCCGTAATGTGCGTCATTTACCGGTTATTTCTGAGCAAAATGGACAACTCATCGGCATGTTGACTCACAAAAAGATGATCGCCAGTGTGTTGAGTATGCTTAATAAATATGGTCAAGGAGCGTTAGACAGAAAAGAGCGATATACTCCAATTGCCGATATTATGGACACGAAAGTACAAAAGTTAGGCTTAGATGAACCTCTGACTATAGTCGTACAATATTTTATTGATAATAAACTGGGTTGCTTGCCGGTGGTTGATGAGCAAAATAATGTTCTTGGTATCGTTACATCTTCAGACTTTGTCAAACTGTGTCAGCGCTTATTACTGGCACAAAAGTAATAATGTTCAAACTAAGCTAACAATTTGATCAATCTCCATAGCGACCATTTCGTTTTTAACAATGTTGCCAGAACTATGGGGCAGTGATTTAGTGTTTGGTTTTTATGTGGCGAAGTCTACTGTGTCGCAGGCTAAAGGCTATAAAAGAATTAACTGGATTGCTCAACACAAACTAGAAAAACAAAACCCCGTTTCAGTGTTGCTGAAACGGGGTTTTGTTTAGGTCAATTTCGATAATATATCGGAATAAAACATCTGATTTGGTCGGTATGAGAGGATTCGAACCTCCGACCCCTGACACCCCATGACAGTGCGCTACCGGGCTGCGCTACATACCGAGTTTTTTAGTACTTTATCACACTAGCGGTCAATAGTTAGTATCAAGCTGGTTGGTAAAGTATCACTTAGTTCGCCTAATGGCTTTGGGGTAACTCAGCTGAGTTCACTAAGCGGATAAGCACTTTATCAACAGTAATTAACGAGTGCAAGCAGTTAGTTAAGCGCTATTTATCGATTGACTATAAACTGCCCAATTACGATAACGAATATTGGATAAGCGGCCAGAATATAGCCTTTTGCATAAGCGTTGATCATGAATATAGGTCGATATTGACTTAGAAGCTGAAGGGAACATTTATTGTATTACCTTCAGCACTTTTTAAGCATAACTTACACCAATGAATGGTACTTTGGTTGGTTTATTGGTTGTATAGCCTTCTACCTTCGCGCATCACTTGGATGAGTTCTGGTGCACTCATTTTTTTATCTAAGCGTTTTTTGTAGTCCAAATCATAGATACGGTACTTGCCGAAGCGATCCAGCACGGTAATTTCAGATTTTTGATAGATAGCAAAACGGCGACTATCTCCTATGTAGACCCAGGTTTCATTATTAGGCTCTAGCAAGCTTCGTCCCGAGCTGTAATCAGTACTTGGGTTTGTGCAGCCTAAGACATGGCTTAGCAAGGTTGGTGCTATACCATAATGGCTAGTGCGGTAATTGACTTTATTACCACTGCTGTTTGGCCAATGAATGATCAGTGGCACTTTAACGTTACCGGGTGATAAATCGCTGCGTGCATCACTGGCGTTACTGGTGAAGACTTGACCGTATGTGCCGGTAATAAGCACCACAGTGTCATCACTGACATTATTGAGTAGCGTAGCGAGTTGCTGGTCAATAAAGTTAAGCGACTGACGATATTGGTTAAACAATACTTTCTGTGCTGGCTTTAATGGCATTTGCGGTTTCACGGTTTGCACGCCTAAAAAACCAACAGGAGTATCGTAGTCTTTCGGTGCAGTCAGATTGACTAAGCTGAACCAAGGTTGTGTTTGATTCTGTTGCCATTGATTGACTGTGCTAATGGTATTGATGTCGGCATCTGCACTGCCATTTTGACTTTCGCTGATGTGCATGGTCATGCCGTTAAACATTGCGCTATTGGCAGCGTATTGTTCATTTTCGGGGGCAAACATGGCTAATTGATAACCTTGCTGCTTAAGGATGTTGGTTAAGATTGGGCTAGTACTGTCAAACTCTTTGCGGTCACTATAATTACCTTGTAGACCATACATGAGAGTAAACATACTGGTTTCAAAGTCAGAACCACCAGCATAGTGATTCGTAAAACGCTGATTTTGGATTCGATATTGGCTTAAAAACGGCATAGTGACGTTATCGACCATGTCTGCTCGAAGGCTGTCTATGGTGATCAGCATAATATTAGGTTGGCTATCAGCACTGCATTGCATCGGATTGATGGGGTAGCTTAACTTTCGCGATTTAGTGTTGCGTGATTCTGTTGACTGCATGCTGCTGTCAATGCCGTGATTTTCCATAAACGATCGCGCTGTTGCTGGGTATGACACTGGATAAGCGTCATCAAAACGAGTGACTTCAGTCATGTTAGTGGCATCGGCCCAAATATGAAATAAATGGCTGCTGACGAAACAAATTCCGACAAACAATACCACTTTATTACCCCATTGTTTTTTCTGGATTTTGTCGATGCGTTTCCACAAATAATTGGCCGCGGTAAGTTCAACAATCACAATGACGATAGGGGTGACTATGTATGAGGTACTGTGCAATAGCGCGTTGAGGTCTTGCCAAGCTAAATCAAAGGCAAAAGGACTTAAATGAATACCATAGTCGTCATAAATAATGGTGTCATACAGTAGGGCATATAATCCAATTGAGGCAATAAATGCAGCAAAACCGCGTAAAATTTTAGAGTAAGGTAGGAGTAAGGTAATCGGGAAGATAAAAACTAAGTAACCGATAAAAGCCAAAAAAGTAAAATGGCCAATGGTACTGATAGTAAGATATGCCCAGCCAATAATGGATTCTGGATAGCCGACACTGCCGATATACCGAGCGCCAATTAACATCGCCAATATGCCATTAAAGAAGGCAAACCAGTGACCCCAATTAACTAAGCGTGACACTTTATCACGCGTCATTTGCTGCTTTTTGCGCTCGATCATGTTAACTCGTATTCCTACGTTATTATCACGGCTTTTTTTCAGTGTAACTGATTGTTAGCATTCGTGATAAATTTTATTTAGTCGTTACTTAATCGACTGTGTTAAAGCTTTGGCAAATTGCTCTGCTACTTTTTGACGAGACTCATTTGGGACTTTTTTGTCGAGTAAATGGGTCACGCAGTTACCTAGTACCATCAGGCTTAAATCGGTAGGTGCTTGATGCTTTGCTAGCACAGCAAGCAGCTCACTGATAAGTGCCTCAACTTGAGTGTTTGTGTATTTAGATTGAATTGCCATAGTCAGAAAACTTCAATAAAGAATGAATTAGCTGCACATAATAACGGATTTAGCCGGCGCTCGCCTCAAGTTTTATTCGCTCTATGTGAGGAATATCGTAAACCCTTGTTCGATTTATACGGTTGGTCTGATATCATTCTTTTTAAAATTATCATCTGTGACTGACTAGGATTAACAAGGCTTATGGGCATTAGTATTGAGCAAGCAATTATTCACGAAATATCTCAAGACAGTCAGGGGCAAATGCGTTGTCGTTTACGCCCGCAACCGTTGTTGAATACTCACGCCGTTGAAACCATGTTAGAAGAGTTACATCAGACCTATTCGGGCAAAGCGGGAAAAGGTTTTGGCTTTTTTGGTACCCATGACGATGATGGCGAAGCCAATAGTGCATTTTCTGATGCTCTGACAGGCTATCGCAAAGGCGATTTAGGTTTTGTAGAATTTAGCGGCCAAGCAAGCCAACTATTGCAGCAAGAATTGTCTAAGTACGACTTTAGCCAAGGCGGATTTTTATTGATGTCTTGCTATACCAGTATGACAAGCGACTATTTATTTGTGGCGTTATTAAGCGCTAAGTCGTCGATGACTGTCTTAGATGACATGGAATTGTCGCAAAATAATCACTTAGATTTAAACAATATTCAACTGGCCGCCCGCATTGATTTAACTGAGTGGCAGGCCGATAAAAGCTCGCGTAAATATATTTCGTTTATTCGTGGTCGTGCGGGCCGTAAAGTTGCCGACTTCTTTTTAGATTTTATGGGCTGTGTTGAAGGGGTTAACATCAAAGCGCAAAACAAAACCTTGATCCATGCGGTTGAAGACTTTGTTGCGGGCAGTGAGTTAACCAAAGATGAACGTCAAGAGTGCCGTAACAAGGTCTTTGACTATTGTTCTGAGCGCGCGGGCTCTGGTGATGTGATTGAAGTTAAAGATTTAGCTGACGAGTTAGCTGATTCCGGCATGGATTCATTTTATGATTTCGCCTGTGGTGGCAGTTATGAGTTGGATGATGAGTTTCCGGCAGATAAAGCCAGTTTACGCAGTTTGAAGAAGTTTTCAGGCACTGGCGGCGGAGTAACATTGAGTTTTGATGGCGGCCATTTAGGTGAACGGGTTATTTATGATCCTATTTCTGACACCATTTTGATAAAAGGTGTGCCGGCCAATTTGAAAGATCAATTGGATCGTCGTTTAAAAGGTGAGTAACTTAAGCTGAACACAAGCTGAGCTAACTCAATCTGGGTAGTGTGTTGTTATAGCGTCCTATCTGGGCGCTTTTTTATATCTGCTGAAAACACTAATTAAGGTTTAGCGCGTGTTATGCTGTTGTGAGTTAGCCGCTGAAGTCACTTTATGTGATTTTACACATTGGTTTTTTATGGGAATGTTATGTTGAATATCGTGATCGTTGGCGCGAATATTAATGATGAAAATAGCCATTCTTTACCTCAGTATCCAGATAATTAAATAGCCTAAGTGGCGCTTAATTCAGCACAGTCTAGTCTAGACTTATCTCATGTCTTATTTCACGAATGATGTCGCTGGTACGATCTTTGGCGCAGTTGAATATTTTACTTTTCATTCATTTGTAGTTGAGTAAACTAGCGCCACTTTTTGAGTGTTTTTTGTTTGTTGTGCTTTATAGCCTAATGAACTTTGGGGGAGCGATGATTACTGCATACGCCTATCAAAATAGAGAGTTAATCACCACCGAATTGAAAGTGGGCGATAAAGTGCCCGAGTCGACCTTATGGTTAGATTTATTGAAACCCGATGACGAAGAACGTCAGTGGTTGAGCTTGTTTTCAGCTGAAGAAGTGCCCGACGAAGAAGATATTAAAGAAATTGAGGCATCAGCACGTTTTTATCAAAACCAAGATGGTTTACATATTAACTCGTTGTTTCCTCAACGGGTGAGTTCAGATGTGCGTGCAGTGAACGTGTCATTCAACTTACGTGAAAATTTTTTACTGACAATGCGTGAGGAAGACGTTGGTCTTATCCGTTTATTGCGTAACTATTTGCGTTTAGGTCGTTTAGATATTACCACCCCACAAGGGTTATTATTAGAGTTATTTACCCTGAAAGTAGATTATCTATCTGACTTAATTGAAGATGTTTACAGTGTATTAGAAAATGTCAGCGAGCAAGTGTTTAATGACGAAGAGCTTGATGACGTATTTAAACTGATCACCTTGCAAGAAGACTCTAACGGTAAAATTCGATTAAGTTTATTGGATACCCAGCGCTCCTTGCGTTATATGCAACGTTATTATCGTGATCGTTTGTCGGATGAAAACTTGAAGGATATTCGAGAGATGTTATCGGATATTGAATCATTGATGCCACACAGCCAATTTATTTTCGATAAGTTACAATTCTTGCTTGATGCAGCGATGGGATTCAGTGGCTTGCAACAAAACAAAATTATTAAGATATTTTCGGTATCGGCGGTGGTTTTTTTACCTCCCACGCTCATTGCCAGTAGTTATGGGATGAATTTTCATATTATGCCTGAACTCGATTGGCGATTTGGCTATCCCATGGCGGTCGGATTAATGCTTGCCAGCGCAGCGGGAACTTACTTTTTCTTTAAACGAAAAGGCTGGTTATAACCGCAAATTGCGCTATAAGAAAGCCATCAATTGTTGCCAATTGATGGCTTTTTTGTTTCTCAACAAGGGTGTATCAATTTGTGAATAAGGTCGTTGAATTTTATCATTATTGACATGACGACAACCCAAAAACAGTGTCATTTAGCTGACTAGCTTTGACCGATACCTAAGCTGATTTGTTCTCGAGGATTTAGGTATTTATGAATTTTCTCAGGTAATGCGGCGGCAGGTAAACTGCGGACAATAGTGAGTCCTTCTTGTTGTAAACTAATGATAGGGGCTAAATCTTTGGGTACTAACTGATCGTATACTACAATATTGGGACACAATAAGTGTTGTAAGTTTACTGACATCACCAAGGCAAATTGGCCACTGGATAACTCGATAATACTTCCAGGAGGATAAACACCTAATAGTTTGATTAGTTTACTAATATACTCAGCATTTAGTTTGTTTTTATAATTTTTATATAATAAACCTAAAGCGATACTGGGCGGCTTAGGTTTGATTTGATTAGTACCATTACATAGATTGTCATATTCATTGATCACTGCGATCAATTGCGACAACTTGTCTATCTTGTCTGCTTTAAGGCCTTGTGGATAACCACTCCCATCTAAAAATTCGTGATGATTAGCAATTAATGGTTTAGCCTCTTCCGGGAAATTATCTGCAAGTTTAAGAAAGTTAATGCTCATTAAAGGGTGTTGTTTAATAAAGTTTTCTTCTGGTGTGGTCAGAGGTACCCGCTTATTGAGAATATTACTTGGAATTTTGAGCTTACCTATATCGTGAAATAGCGCCCCCATACCAATAGTCTCTACCTCTTGGCGATTCCAACCCAGCTCTTTTGCCATCAGCATACACAGCATGGCGACGTTAAGTGAATGATGGTAAATATGTTCATCATTTTTAGCATCGGCCATTAAATGCAAGGCTAAGTTATCACTGTTGAGTAGCATGGTGGTCATGTTACTAATGAGATCTTTGGCCTCGATAACCGAGTTAAGAGGTCTGCTGCCGATTTTAGCGACCATGGAATGCATCATCGACACTGAGCGATTAAATTGTTGTTCGGTTTTCTTTAAATCGCGTTTGAGTTTTTGTTGTTCATCTATCTGCGCTGATTTTTGACTGAGCATTTGCTCTTTACGTGCATCGAGTGTTTGCTGGTCAGGTGCTGTAACGTCAGCCGTGTCAGATGTTACCGGTTCAATGTCGCTTTTATCAGGATCAAAAAAAACATCCTTTAGCCCTAATCCTTTGATGAGCTCTATTTGTACTGTGTCTTTAATTTTAAAACTGCTGAACAAAAAAGGATGGTCTTTCCAAGAAATAGGCAAGCGGATAAAAGTACCCACTTCTAATTGATCTACAGATATTTTTTGATTTTTTTTCATATTCAATCGATAGTTACTTTGAAGAACAAAGAGGTATGTTGTGCATTGCGCTTTACAGATGCTTTATAGGCATGGCAGCATACTACTATACATTTATTAACAATAGTTACTCCCTATGGATTTTATTGAAGTATATCCCAATGCGATAAGTAATGACCTATGTGATCGTTTAATGGCAGCATTTAATGCTCATCCGAGTGTGGGGCCTGGTCATACTGGTTTTGGCATTGATACCGACAAAAAGCGCAGTCGTGACTTAATGTTAGACGCTTTTGATGATTTAGCTGAATTGAAAAATGAGCTATTAGCGGCAACATTTACTCACATTAGTGATTATTTCACCCAATACTCATTAACCCTAATGGGGGCCGTGTCAGTGCAAGTTGCTGATGAAAATGGTCAAGCTCAAACCCTGACCCCTGATAATTTTGAAACATTAGGTCGGCCAAGGGCTGCAGCGTTAACTAAGTACTTGTACCGCAGTGGTAGTATCAACGTGCAGCACTATCAGCAAGGTGTCGGTGGCTATCCGCATTGGCATTCAGAGCAATTTCCACAAAATGGCCATAATGAGGCGCTTCATCGGGTAGTGTTATACATGTTTTATCTTAACGATGTAGAAGAGGGCGGTGAAACGGAGTTTTATTATCAGCAGCGTAAAATAAGTCCTAGAAAAGGCACTATGGTCATAGCACCGGCCGGCTTTACTCACAGTCATCGTGGTAATGTGCCCATTAGCAACGACAAGTATATTGCCACTTCTTGGGCAATGTTTAATCGTGCAGAGCAGCTTTATGCGCCATTAAGTTAGTGATCACTGTCGAGTAAAGCGTGTTGTTGCTGTATTTACTGCCCTGATAGCTTGCTTAGGTACTTATGTTTAAATGATATTACGTCGTTGCGGAGAGCTGGATCACAAAGGCTGCTCCGCCTAATTCACTGGTCGTAATGGTCATGGTGCCACCATAACTGCTAACGATTTCATGACATACTGCTAAACCAATGCCTTGTCCTGATGATTGGGTATCGGCTCTCATTCCGCGTTGAATGATTTTTTGTTTAATGGCGTCATCAACCCCAGGGCCATCATCTTCGACACTAAGCTGAATCATGTTGCCATCAAGATGCTGGGCGGTAACTTGTACCTTGTTACTACACAAGCGAAACGCATTTTCCATTAAGTTACCCAATAACTCCATTACATCCCCTTTGCTGAGCGGTAAGTGTAATGACGCCGATACTTGCAGTGTGAATATAACGTGTTTGTCCCGATAAATCTTATCAAGCATTTGTGCCACTTGTTGGGCAATAGGTGCGACCTTTGTTTGTTGTTGACGTAAGCCTTGCTGGCCTAACATGGCGCGTTTGAGCTGATACTGCACCAGCTGATCCATATCATTGATTTGTTCTAGTATCTTTTGCTGTTGCTGCTGACGATCTAAAGAGTCATCGTCAATGATGGCAATGCTGGCAGCAAGACGTGTCTTTAAACTATGAGCCAAATCATTCATTGCATTTTGATAGCGAGTCTGACGTTGATCCGTTTGGTCCATAAGCTGATTTAACGCCATCGTAATACCGTGTAATTCAACGGGATAATCCTGTGAAAGGCTTTTCTTATGTCCTTGTTGTAGTTGTAATAGTTCTTGTTTTAATTGTGTTAACGGCCGCATGCCCCAATAGGCTGCACTGACTAACAGCAGTAATGCAATAGCCATGACGATGGCTAATCTAAAATAAGTTAATCGGTTAAATTGTTTAAGTTCCGTTTTTAATGCCGTCGCGTCTTTTAAAATTAATAGATGATACATTTGATCTTCAACATCAATACTGAGCAAATAAGCAAAGTAGCTTTGCTGGGCGTCAAAATTAAGATAAAACGGCGGTAAATCATCTTTTATTTGAAGATATTTTTCACAGATGTTATTCAATTTTAAGCTAATTGCGAAATCAGAACGCCATAAAGTGTGATAAGCACTATTACAAGTCGCCATAATATATTGCGTATCAACGTCATCACCTTCACGTGCTTGGGTGATGGGGATTAAATTGTTTTCGCGAAACTCCGCAGCAATGATAGGTAATTTAGCGATTAACGCGCTGGTGGTTTGGTTATAACGGTTTTGGGCATGGAGCAGGGTAATTAACCAAGCCAGACCAAATCCCACTAATGTGATAATGGCCAAGGAAGTAACAAACATTCTTGTTAGCAGGCGTTTTTGAGGTCGGGGAATTAGTCGCATGGGTGATTAAATTTATATCCTTGACCGCGAAGAGTCACAATCGCCTCTGCTATTCCGCCCTGAGCCAGTTTTTTTCTTAATCTACTGATTATTACTTCAATGGTATTGGGATCGCCTTCCTTGTCTGCATATACCACATCAAGTAAACGCTGCTTAGCGATAACTTCATGGCTATGGCGCATTAAGTATTCCAAAATAAGGTATTCAAAGGCCGTGATGTCTAATGGTGTTTGATTCAGTGTCACGTTTTTTGCTGCCATATCAATTTGCAGCGCCCCACTGGTAATAGTTGAACTCACAAAACCACAGCTGCGGCGTACGATGGCGTCTAGCCTAGCGATGAGTTCTTCTTTTTGAAATGGTTTAACTAAATAGTCATCGGCGCCAGCATTAAGCCCTTCTACTTTGTCTTGCCACGTGAGTCGTGCGGTTAAAATGAGAATCGGGGCTTTGATATCGGCACTACGGAGCATTTTGATTAAGCTTATTCCGTCTTGATCGGGTAAACCTAAATCAATAATAGCAGCATCTATCGGATAGTTAGTCGCTTGATAAAATCCCTCTTTTGCGGTTAATGCGACTTGTACTTGGTTGCCTTGCGCAGATAACTGAATCTGTAAGTGATGTGACAAAATAGGATCGTCTTCAATAACCAATATGCGCATAATTTATCCTTGTTTCGCCGCTGCCTTAGGTAAAATGTGCTCGATTAGTATTACCTTATCAATCTTTTAGGTTAAATATTAAATAGGCTTTGGGTGTCGATATAATTAAGTTTATAACAATAATACTAATATTTTTTATTTGTTTTTACTCACATTTTTTATATTGAGTCGCTTTGGCTATGTAATCGAGTAGCAGGTAAGTTAGAATAGCGTTAACAACCGACTAACTTATAAGATTAAGATGAAACTAACACATTTATTAGCAGCGAGCTTTTTAAGTTTATTTTCGACGTTTGCATTAAGTGCAACCTTTACCTTTACTGCTATCCCTGATGAAGATGAAAGTCAGCTTCGTACTCGATTTGATAAAGTGGCTGATTATTTATCTGAGCAATTGGGCGTGGAAGTAAAATATATTCCAGTAAAGTCTTATTCAGCTGCGGTAACGGCGTTCCGTAACAATCAAGTTCAGCTTGCTTGGTTTGGCGGTTTATCTGGGGTTCAGGCTCGTCGCTTAGTGCCTGGTTCTGAAGCTATCGCTCAAGGTTTTGAAGATCAGTACTTTAAGAGTTATTTGATAGCCCATCAATCTACTGAAATTGTTCCTTCCAGTAATTTCCCGCTACTAAACGATTATACTTTTACGTTTGGTTCTAAAGATTCAACGTCTGGACGGTTAATGCCGCAGTTCTTTATTGAGCGAAACTTAGGTAAGCCGATCGAACAGATTTTTAAACGAATCGGTTTCTCTGGTGATCATAGCCGCACCATTAGCCAAGTCGAAGCGGGTGTATACCAAGTTGGCGCGGTTAATTATAAAGTGTGGGACACTGCTGTTGAAAAAGGCGAGGTTGATACCAGTAAAGTGAAAGTTATTTGGGAAAGTCCTAGCTACCCTGACTATCAATGGACAGTACGTGCTGGCGTTGATGACTCTTTTGGTGCAGGTTTTAAAGAAAAACTGACTAAAACATTAATTGGTATGACGGATAAAGATTTATTAGCCAGTTTCCCTCGTGAGTCATTTGTACCCGCCCATAATAACGACTATGAGCCGATTGAGCGCGTCGCAAAAACCATTGGAATGCTTGATTAATGTTGTCTTTGGTTGATGTTGATTTAGGTTATAGTCAGAACATTGTTTTATCTAAGGTTAATTTGTCATTTAAGCCCAATGAACATGTGGCTATTTTAGGTCCTTCAGGCGTGGGTAAAACCACGTTATTGCATCATCTATATCTACAATTGGCTCAGCAAACCTGTTTGTGTTCTCAAGCACAAGGGTTGGTTGATAACTTGTCGATATATCATAATGTATTTATTGGTGGATTAGCGCGTTACTCTCGTTGGTACAATATGGCTAATTTATTATTGCCATTTAATAAGCCACAACAACAAATAGCCGCTATTTGTCAGCAGTTAGAGCTCACCATGCCATTAACACAAAAGGTCAGTGAGCTGTCTGGTGGACAACGTCAACGTGTCGCATTAGCCAGAGCATTATTTCAACAGCAATCCATTTTTATGGGTGATGAGCCCTTTTCTGCATTAGATCCATTAATGGGCTTACGGTTATTAAATTTGATTAAACAAGCACATCAAAGTGTGATTTGTGTGCTGCATGATGCTGAGTTAGCCTTAGCGCATTTTGATCGCATTATCGTGATTAGCGAGGGCAAAGTGGTGCTAGATGATGGCGCCGATAAGTTATCTCTGGCCCGTTTATCACAGCATTATGCTTTGGCCGATATGCCAAAGCAGGTTATGGCGTGAATATGATCACATCGCTGCAGCTCATTATATTGCTTATCACAGCTCTATCTGTGTGCCGTTACTGTCTTTTCTATTATGTCTGACGCCATGATTTTTCGTGGACGCGCTTTTGTGGGCCACTGGCAGAAAATCACTTTACTACTTTTAGTTACGGTATCTGTGTGTTGGTTTTTTGCCGATACCGAAGTGATAGCACTCGATCCTTGGTCCGAACTCGGCCGTATGTGGCAGGGTTTTGTGCATCCCGATTTTTTTGCGACAGAGAATCTGTTTGATGCACTGTGGCAAACTATCAGTTTTGCCTTGCTTGGGATCACGGTTGGATTGCTAGTGGGGTTTCCATTAGCCTTGTGGTATCAACATCCCTTAATTGCGGCATTGTGTGCCTTTATCCGCGCGATCCATGAGATTTTCTGGGCGCTGATATTTTTACAGATCTTTGGTCTATCAGCCATTACCGGTATCTTAGCCATTGCACTACCTTATGCTGCCACATTTGCCCGAGTTTTTGCGGATATATTACAACAAGCCCCTATCCATACTCTGTTTTCACTGCCCAAAGGTACTGATAAGTTATCGGCATTTATCTATGGACGTTGGATGCACATGTATCCACAGATTATTGATTATATTCGTTATCGTTTTGAATGTGCATTGCGCAGTAGTGCGGTATTGGGTTTTATTGGTATGCCGACATTAGGCTTTTATTTAGAATCCGCTTTTCGTCAAGGGCGTTATGAGCAAGGTGGGGCATTACTGATTTTATTTGTGTTATTAATTGGCAGCATACGCTTTTGGGCTAAACCGATTTTGCTGTGGCTATATTTACCGCTTGCGGTGTATTTTTTACCACCAATACCTGTGATTGACTCGCAACTTATTTGGCGCTTTATCAGTGTGGATATCTTACCGCCAATGCTCCAAGGGCAGGCTTTTTTTACCTGGTTTGATTCAGATAATTTATCAAAGTTGTTTGACTGGGTTTATGAATTAATAAGCCAACAAGTGTTTCCGGGAATGATTGCCACTTTAGTATTGGCTTTTTGTGCCTTAGGATTAACTCACTTATTCACCATGATATTGTTGCCGCTAAACACGCGTTTAATGATGCCAAACCTGATCATCTTGTTCATGCGTGCGGTTAATTTAATATTACGTTCACTGCCAGAATATTTATTGGCTTTTGTGTTTATGATGTTGCTGGGTCCTTCTATGTTACCCGCTATTATCGCGCTAGCATTACACAATGCCGGTCTTATGGTATTTTTAATGGCGCGCCAAGCTGACAACGTGAGTGTTCCGCTCACATATCTGCCAAGAATTGACCAATATAGTTATTTGGTTGTGCCTACGCTATATCCACATTTTATGGGATTACTGTTTTATCGTTTTGAAGTGATTATTCGTGAAACGGCTATTTTGGGTATGCTTGGCGTGATGACGTTAGGCTTTTATGTTGACAGTAACTTTTCTGAAATCCGCTTTAGCGGTGCCTTATTGTTATTGGTGTTCACTGCGGGTTTAAATGTTGCCGTGGATTATTTAGCGCGTCGATTACTCCATTATCCTCGGCATCGTATACAGGTTTGCTAAAGCAGCCTTAAGATTAATCCTCGGATTAATCTTGGCCACGAATTACTTATAAGGCTTAAAACTCAGGTCGCTTTAAATGAGTATATCTATGTCAATTAGCTGATAATTTGTTGGATAATATTACTTGCAATAGTCAGCGCAACGGCAATAAAAATAATCCCTACCAGTAAATCAATAATGGTATTCGCTGCGAGTAATTTCTGCTGAACTCGAGGTTTAGATAATACTAATGCCAGCAAGCTAAACCATGCTAATGACAACACAAACAATAATACTGTCGCGGCTATTTTGGTTGAATGATTGACTTGTGGCGTAATTAATACTGAAAATAAAGTAATAAAAAAGATCAGCGCTTTAGGGTTGAGTAGATTGGTATAAAGACCCACCTTAAACCCTTTTAACGACGAGACTACAGCCACCTGGGTGAGATTTTGCTGAACTGAAGGGATGTCTACAGTCCGGCGTTTGCTGATAATACTCGTCATCGCTGATTTAAGCGCCCCATATCCCATCCAAGCTAAGTAGCTGCTACCAATGAGTTGTAAAGCCAAGAACGCTATATGAGATTGTTGGATCATCACACTGATCCCCATCAAAGATAGAAAGGTATGTATCAAGATGGCCACCGCAATACCTAAGGCACAATAAAGTGCGGTTAAGCGCGTTTGTTGTGTGGCCATTTTTACAATAATGGCGAAATCGGGTCCAGGGCTCATCAATGCCACTATGTGAATAACCGCTAAACTTGCCAATAAAGTAAGGTCCATATTTATTCCGTTTTTTTGTAAGCTATGACGAGTCATTTACCCATGAGTTTTAATGATAATAAAAGCCTATATCAATGTATGTTGATGATAATGACATATTTATGCAGAAAAAAGATAATAAAAAAGCGCTAAATTAGCGCTTTTTTATATAAGGTGATGTTAAGTGTTAATTTTTGGAGTTAAGCACTTGATCTTCAAAGTTTTTAGCGACTTTACCCGCTTGTGAGTCATTGAATATTTGTTCATTGAATTCACCCTCTGATTTAGCAATAATCACCGTTGCTACCGCATCACCGGTTACGTTCACCGCGGTGCGGATCATGTCGAGCATTCTGTCGACACCAATAATTAATGCAATCCCCTCTACAGGTAAGCCAACTTGGTTTAACACCATGGCGAGCATGATTAAGCCTACGCCAGGCACCCCTGCAGTGCCAATGGAGGCTAACGTTGCAGTGACCACCACTATAGCGTAATCCATTATGCTCAGTTCAATACCAAACACTTGGGCAATAAATACCGTGGCGACACCTTGCATAATGGCGGTGCCATCCATGTTAAGTGTTGCACCCAGTGGTAAAGTGAATGAGGCAATTTTGTTGTCAACCCCCATTCGGTGTTCAGCTGTTTCAATGGTGACAGGTAATGTGGCATTTGAACTGGCTGTACTAAAGGCAAACAGTTGCACATCACGAATTTTACGCAAAAACATCAGTGGACTCAGGCCTGAGAATAACTTTAATAACGTCGGGTATACCACTAAGCCTTGAATAAATAATACTGCAACGACCAGGAAGAAGTATTTTACTACACTACCGAAGGTTTCTAAGCCTAACGTTAAGCTGAGAGTCGCCATCAGTGCAAACACACCATAAGGCGCGAGCTGCATAATCAAGGTAACTACACGCATAATCACATCATTTAAATCGTTAAAAAATGATGCTATACGCGTACCGCGTTCACCAATATGTGAGATGGCAAAGCCAAAAACAACTGCAAATAGGATAATCTGCAGCATATTGCCTTCACTCATGGCTTGCATAGGGTTTGTCGGTACAATATTAATAATGACTTCAGAAAGGCTAGGCGCGTCTTTTGCTGAGTATTCTAATGCGTTACCGGCCAAACTAGCATTACCTGGATGGATCAACACTGCGGCTAGAATCGCAATCGTGAGCGCAATAGCGGTAGTGAATAAATAGAAGGATATGGTCTTGCCACCAAGACGACCCAGTTTAGATGGATCGCTAAGGGAGCAAGTACCGCACACTAATGAGATAAATACTAAAGGTACGACAAGCATTTTTAAGCTTGAGATAAAGATAGTGCCAATGACGTGCAAGAATCCATCGGTAATGTACTCTTGAATAAATTGGCTATCAGGAAAAGAGTTTCTCAATACTAGGCCAAATATAATGCCTAATGCCATGCCAAATAAAATTTTGCTCGTGAGTCCGAGCTTGTATTGTTTACTCACAGAGTGTTCCTTTTCATCATATTATTTTATTTCTTTATTGAATGCGCTAAAGACTAGCAGGAATCGTTAACTTAGGAAATGGCCTAAAAGTGAAAGTTTTAGCCGATAAATAGCAAAGAAATTATTATAGTTATGCTAAAGTTATAGGATGTTTGTGTATTGTTTAAATATAAGTAACTATAATAATTCTTAAGTTTTATTTCAATGTAACAGGGAGCCTGACAATGAGGTCAGCATATAAAGTTTATTTCGCACTTTTATGTACTTTTTTTCTCGTCGCATGTGGTGGCGGCGGCGGTATTACTGATAGTGGAACCGGAGGCGATGGAGGGACGGATCCTACTGAGGTTATTTCAATAAAACTTGAGACATCTTCAAATGAGATTACGGCAAGTTCATCAGCAATGTTAAAGGCAACTGTTACAAGTTCTTTAACTGGAGCTGTTGCAAATACAGTTGTGACTTTTTCCTTATCAGATCCATCTTTGGGTTCATTTACCCCAAGCGCTGGGACTGCCAAAACTAATTCTGAAGGTGTGGCCGAAGTCATTCTTAGCACATCAACCACTCAAGGTGCTGTGACAGTAACGGCTTCTTTAGATTCTGGTGAATCAGCGTCTACAGGTATATCAATGGCTGGAGATGGGGCTGTTACTGGTGAGAATTTAATAACGCTAAAATTAAAAGACGCTGCTGGAAATGCAATTAGTAATATTAGTTTTTTAACACCAGGTTATATTCATGTAGAGTATAAAGACCCCACAGGGATACCGATAGCCAATCGCTTAGTTACTTTTTCTCTTAATGATACCGCTTTAGCGACTTTCGTTCCTAATAGTGGCACCGGTTTGACTGACGAAAATGGTCAAGCGGTCATTAAAGTTATTGCTGCGAATAAAGAGGGCGCTGGAACGGTAAAAGTTGAAATTGATGAGCAACAAGCAGTTAGTGTAAACTTTTATTCTAAAGGTGATGCTGGCGTTTCTGGTTCATCTTCACTTACCGCTAAGTTAATTAATGCAGCGGGAACTTCAATCACTACAGTTTCTGACAGTCAACCTGGTTACATTGAAGTTCTTCTTGCCGACTCTATTGGCCAAGGTCTAGCTAGTCAAGTTGTATCATTCTCATTAAATGATAGTTCTTTCGGTACATTTGAGCCATCTAGTGGAACCGCTCTTACAGATTCAAATGGCTTAGCGAAGATTAAACTTCGTACTGCTAATGTCGAGACTGCTGCTACAGTCACGGTCAGTACTGGTTCTGGTTTAACAACTTCGATAAGCTTTTACATTTTAGGTGATGGTGTTGCCGTTGGAACAAATCGTCTATCTCTAAAATTAATGGATAACAATGGTAATCCAATTTCTATTATCAGTAATTCTTCAGCTGCAAATGTAGTAGCCACATATGTTGACTTAAATGGCTTACCTTTAACGGGACAACTAGCGACTTTTACATCTAGTTTAGGGAATTTATCTCCAGTTATAGGTACCGCCGTTACTAATAGTAACGGTATTGCTTCAATTAGTTTGACTGCTGGTAATATTGCAGGTGCAGCAGAGTTATCTGTTCAAATACAAACATCTAGAGCCAGTATCCTTTTCGAAACTTTGGGTGATGAAATAATTGTTCGTCCTATAGATTCATACACTTTAAATCTAACTGTACTCGACTTATTAAATAATGAGTTACGAAGTATAAATAAGAGCTCGCCAGGATCTGTAAGGGCTACGTTATTAAAAGACGGAGCAGCTGTACCGAATGCATTAATTAATTTTTCTTTAGTTGGTGAGGGGGTCATTAACCCTACATCAGGAAATGCACTAACTGATGCGAGTGGTTTTGCTAAAGTGACTCTATTGACTGGTACGGTGGATGGTGCTGGTACTGTTCAAGCAACCTTTAATCTAGATAATGAACTATTAACAGAAACATTTAATTACAGTGTTGCTGGTGATGCTCCTGGTGGCGATGGTGAAAACAACTCATTAACCATAAGCTTGCTTGATGGTACTGGAAATCAGGCTTCTAGTATTAGCCAATCATCTCCAGGACGTGTACAAGTTTATTTACTTGACCGAAATAACAACCCACTAAGTGGGAAAGTTATTTCATTTTCTAGTAGCTTAGGTGAGTTTCTACCTTCAGTAGGGACAGCCCTTACGGATGGCGCTGGTAAAGCTGAATTAGCTATTACAGCAGGAACCGTAGAGGGGGCTGCTACTATCACTGCTAGTTATGGTTTAACAGTTGATACTGTCAGTTTTACTACCGCTGGTGATGATATTGATCCCGTTGCTGCAGATCCTTCTATCTCATTTGAAATTTATGATTGTAATGGTGTTGTAGCATTCGACAAGACTTTGAAAAACTTTGAAGTCTGTCCTGTTACCGATAACATTACTAATCAACGCCCTGGTATTTTAGGGGCAATAGTCAAACTTGATGGTTCTAATCAACCTTTAAAGCAAGTACTAATTACTGCTGGTACGACTTTAGGTGCAATTAGCCCAAATTCTGCTACAGCAATAACTAATGCTGACGGTAAGGCTGTTTTAGATCTATATTCAAACGGTGATGTTGGTGCTGGTGAAGTGTCTTTAAAAGTTAAACAAGTTACTTCTACCAAAGCTTTTGAGATTGGTCGTGTCGATATCTCTCTTGAAGTTAGTACATACATAGGTACTAACACTCTTCCAGCTGGCGGCTCTACTGTTATTGAAGTGACCGTTAAAGCTCCGGATGGCAGTATTGAGACAAGTCAACCTTTTACATTAGAGTTTTCTTCTCAATGTATGTCGGCAGGTAATGCAGTTGTTGATTCTCCGGTTATAACAAATGCGGGTAAAGGTTTTGCAACCTATCGAAGCATTAATTGCGAAGGTACAGATACTGTTACTGTTTCAGCAATTACAGGAGCATCAAGCGTAAATGCTACTGCGGATATCACCATTAATCCTAATGCGGTCGGTGCAATTCAATTCGTCAGTGCGTCACCAAAGGAGCTCGCAATTAAAGTCTCTGGAGGCCTTGATGGTGCAGGTGCTCGTTCAGAAACCGCAAATGTTGCTTTCAAGTTGCTCAATGAGATCGGTCAGCCAGCAAGTTCTGAAAGAGTTTGTTTTGAACTCTCTACTGATGTGGGGGGTATGGTATTAACTCCAGCACCATTAGCAGATGATTTTGTAAATTGTCCTAATTTTCCTAAAGTAGGTGATGCTGAGTATCCTAGCGATATCAGTACTCCTAATAAATATGCAGTAGCTTACACTGATGCTAATGGTGATGTATCTGTTACTGTACGTTCAGGAACAATACCAACACCTGTTAAAGTTTTTGCTCTTTGGCAGGATGCTACAGATCCGGCAAGTCTTATAGTGTCAAATGTGTCTGATAGTTTAACAGTGACAACTGGTTTAGCTGATTACAACAGCTTTTCCTTGTCAGCGACAACGTTAAACGTAGAGGGCTGGAGTCATGATGGAGAGTCATCGACGATTACCATTCGTTCTGCAGATCATTTTAATAATCCTGTTCCAGATGGAACTGTGATCAACTTTAGAACTGAAGGTGGCTCTATCAGCGCCAGCTGTGAAACGGCAGGTCGAACAGGAGCTTGTTCTCTAGATTGGACGAGCCAGAATCCACGCCCATTTGAAGGAACATCTGTTGTTTGTCCTGTTGCTTTTAACGGTTTATTAACACCACCATGTACCGGTAATCAGTTAGCGGGTTATTTAGATGGTTCTACTTCTGTTATAGCAGAGCCTCGACCTGGTCGAGCAACGATAACTGCTTTCGCTATCGGCGAAGAGAGTTTTGTTGATTTGAATGGCAATGGTTTATTTGATATTGGTGAAGATTTCATTGATTTAACTGAAGCCTTTACTGATGATAACGAAGATGGGTTTTATCGTGGCTCATCAGTGCCTTTAGGCGCTGTAAATGAAGAGTTTATTGACTTTAATACCAATGGTAGCTTTGATGGTAAAGATGGTTTTTATACTGGTCTTTTGTGCGCAGCATCTTCAGCATCTAATTGTACTCAAACCGGAGTCAATAACACCCAAGCACAACTTAATGTGTTCAGAAATATGCCGATTGTAATGTCTGGTTCCGTGCCTTACGGTCGTTTAGTTGATATTGATAGCTCGGGAAATATTACCCCTGTAGTCGATATAGATTTAACTGCGGCAACAGGCGTATCCTCAAAAACTGTTTATTTATTCTTGTCTGATATCAATAATAACACTCTTGCCAACGGTACTGAGATTACAACCAGTATTGACAATGGTGCATTATCTACATCTACATCGTCGTACACAATTGGTAACAATACCTCCAACAAACCATTACTGTATGCATTTACTGTAACTCGAGAAGCTAGTCCAAATCAAAAATCAGCTGGATTATTATCTATTACAGTTAAAACCATTTACGGCGATCCGGTTTCATACAGTGTTAATGTCAGAGATGATGGCTAAGGAGTTAGCTTTATTTCTTAATTGATTGATATAAAATAATTAATCAATCACGTGTTTAGTAAATAAAAAATAGGCCATGAACTCGTTCTTGGCCTATTTTTATATTACTAAGGTTTTGATTTTATTTTAATTATTGATTTTTTGAGTGATGGGTTAATTTGTTTTATATCCATAGTTTACTATATTTTGGCTGTCATCAACTAAAGCTGTACAAAATTAGGAACTGTCTAAATAGTAGTAAGTTACTTGTTATCATTGGTTTTAAAAAGGTTTCACTGGATTAAATTTCATACATTAGATACTCAAATAATAAGTCCTTTAGTGAGAAAAATCTCAAACCTCTTTGATGTAATATAGATTAAATAATCTACCAATTTTTTAATATTGTAATATAGAAAACAGATTTATGGATTAGTTCTATATGTTGACTATCGCCCATGGATAATTTATTCGACCTAAATGTTATTTCATCAATAAAATCTTTAGATATTTAGAGCTAATTCAATCGCAAGAGCAAACCGTCACTAATTTTACTTTACTCTACTTCGAGAGTATTTTAGATTATCACAGACTTAGAGTACCCGTCTAAAATGGCATCCATTAAAAAAGGCGCTTTAAGCGCCTTTTTTGTTTTTACTTTTCTATTTAAAATATAACGTTTCTAGGTTGCCGCTTTCATTGCTGCAGTAAATTGAGCAAGTTTTGTCAGTAATGTGACTTCATCATGTTGATGAGCTTCGATAATTTTAACCACGGCAGAACCAGATATCGCGCCTGCGGCACCGGCTTTGATGGCCGCGCGCACTTGCTCTGGTTCGGCAATACCAAAACCTAATAGTGGCGGTGGGGCATTAAATTCGACCAACTGTGCCAGAATATTCTCAATTGGCACACCGGCTTTCGATTCAGTACCCGTAACGCCGGCTCGTGATAATAGATAGGTATAACCTTCACCTTGTGCGCTGACCATTTTTAAGGTGTCAGCATCAGCATTAGGCGGTGCGATAAAGATAGGTGCGATACCATGTGCTTTTGCGGCCAAGCTAAAAGGTTTTGACTCTTCAACTGGCACATCGGCAATCAATACCGAATCTACACCTGCAGCTTGTGCTTTGGCGTAAAACTCATCAATACCATTGGCAAATACTAAATTGGCATACAGTAATAGTCCGATAGGCAGATCAGGATATTGCGCGCGTATTTTAGCGATAATGTCAAAGCAATCGCTTTGTTTAGTTCCAGCGGCTAATGAGCGTAAGTTAGCACCTTGTATTACTGGGCCATCAGCTAATGGATCTGAAAAAGGAAAACCTAATTCAAGTGCATCAGCACCATTATCAACTAAGGTTTGAATGATCTTTAACGATAATTCAGGGCTCGGATCGCCAATGGTGACAAAAGGAACAAACGCACCTTGATTCTGTGCCTTAAGTGCAGCAAATTTTGCTTGATAACGGTTACTCATTGCCGCTCTCCTGTTGTTTTTGTTTCGCTTCTAAAATATCTGCGACAGTGAAAATATCTTTGTCACCACGGCCTGATAAATTAACCACTAAAATGGTCTCTTTAGTCGCTTCTTTTGCCATGCGAACTGCGTAAGCAAGTGCATGCGCTGATTCTAATGCCGGAATGATACCTTCACAGCGAGCGAGGGTTTGGAACATTTCTAACGCTTCATCATCGGTTGCTGATTCATATCGTGCACGACCAATGGCATTTAAATGTGCATGTTGCGGGCCTACCGAGGGAAAATCAAGCCCGGCAGAAACAGAATACGACTCTTCAATTTGACCATCACTGTTTTGCATTAACGGTGATTTCATGCCAAAGAATATACCAGTTTTACCGTGTTTAAGCGGCGCGCCGTGCATCGTAGTATCAAGTCCTTTACCTGCAGGTTCAACACCAATTAATTCAACGGATGGTTCGTCAATAAAGTCGGCAAACATACCAATAGCATTTGAGCCTCCGCCAACACAGGCGATGACAGCGTCAGGTAAACGGCCTTCTTTTTCAAGAATTTGTTTTTTGGTTTCCTCCCCAATAATACGCTGAAATTCGCGCACAATTGTTGGGAACGGATGTGGCCCAGCAGCGGTGCCGAGTAAGTAGTGAGCTTTATCATAACTTGCTGACCAGTCGCGCATGGCTTCGTTACAGGCATCTTTTAGGGTTGATGAACCTGAAGTCACCGGAATCACTTCAGCACCCATTAATTTCATTCGAAACACATTTGGCGATTGACGTTCAATGTCTTTAGCACCCATGTAAACTCGACATTTTAAGCCTAAAAGCGCACAGGCTAGGGCAGTGGCTACGCCATGTTGACCAGCACCTGTTTCTGCGATGATTTCTTTTTTACCCATACGTCTTGCTAACAACGCTTGACCTAACACTTGGTTGGTTTTGTGGGCGCCACCATGGAGTAAGTCTTCACGTTTTAGGTAAATTTTTACCATTGGATTTGGACTTAAATTACGGGTAAGTGTTAGCGCTGTTGGGCGGCCTGCATAGTTTTTCAGCAGGTCGGTAAATTCAGCGATAAAGCTTTCATCTTGTTGCGCGTCAATAAAGGCTGTTTCGAGTTGTTTTAATGCAGGCACTAAAATTTGCGGTACATACATACCACCGTATTCGCCGAAATAAGGGTTAAGCTTGAGCTCGGTCATAAATGTTCCCTTTGAGTAATCGTATATTCATGTTGATTCGTTATTCGTTGTTCGTTGTTCGTTATTCAATGTTAATTGCGGCGTAACTGGGCAAATGCAGCGTTCAGTTTTTGATGGTCTTTATGGCCAGGAGCTGATTCTACTCCTGAATTTAAGTCGACCCCATAAAATCCCTGTTGGCTGGCAAGATAAACATTCTCTGCGGTTAACCCGCCGGCCAAGATGGCGTCTTGTTTATTACCAATATTGGCTTGCCAGTTAAATGTTTTTCCGGTGCCACCAAATTGCTGTGCAGATTTGCTGTCGTACAAATAACGATCGGCCCTGGCAGGTTTTGGACTCACTTCACCGCTCTGACTGTCAATTGCAATGGCTTTCCAAATTTCGGTGCTAAGTTGCTGCTCAGTCAGTAATGTTTTTAACTCTTTAATTTCAAGTTCTGTTTCATCGCCATGTAGTTGCACTGCAAAAAGATCCAGTGTTTTGGCTAAAGCTGCGATATCAGTAACGGCATGATTAACAAACACGCCGACCATGTTTAATCCAATATGACGTTGGTGCATTTGGGCGACTAAGTCACTTGCTTGTGCTGGCGTTACAGCTCTGGGTGATTTAGGATGAAATATTAATCCTCCAAATACCGCACCGGCTTGTGCCACTGCTGCAATATCGTCAATTTGAGTCAAGCCGCAAACTTTATTATTACCATAAATCAATTGTCTACAGGCTAAATCAATATCGTCTTGCGCCATTATTGAGCTACCGACAAGGTAACCGTCAACTAATGGGTTTAAGCGACACACTTGCTGATGATAATAAATCCCTGACTCACTGATCACCACTCTGTCAGCGGGGATTTGCGGTGCTAATAATTCTGTGGTGGCAAGATCGGTACTTAAGTCGCGTAAATTACGGTTATTAATACCAATAATCGGCGCGTTTAGATCAATCGCTCTAACTAATTCTGCTTCGTTACTGACTTCAGTTAAGCAATCTAAGTGATACTTTGCCGCTTCGTTTGCTAATAATCGATATTGTTGATCATCAAGCACTGACAGCATCAGTAAAATGGCATCAGCGCCTTGGTGAGCCGCTAATTTCACTTGGTAAGGGTCGACAAAGAAGTCTTTACAAATAATCGGCTGAGTCACTCTAGCGCGCACTTTAGGAATGTAGTCCATGTCACCTTGGAAAAATTCTTCGTCGGTTAACACTGAGATGCCTGCAGCATATCGAGTATAAATATCAGCAATAGCTTCTACATCAAAGTCGGCGCGGATCAGTCCTTTTGAAGGGCTGGCTTTTTTACATTCAAAAATAAACTGAGCATTCGGCGCTTTCAACGCATCAAATAAGCTACGATCTGATATTTTAGGTTGTAAGCTAGCTTCGGGGAAACGCAATTTAAGTGCGCTAATATGCGCGACTTTAGTTGCAACGATGCGGGTTAATACATTACTTTCTGGCTTACTCATGGTGTTCTCCTGCTTGGCTCACGGCAGCTAAATCGGTTAATAAGGTGAAGGCAGCGCCACTGGCAAGGGTTGCTAATGCTAGCTGTGTACCGGCTTGAACTGAGTCGCACACACCACTGATATACAAAGCACAACCTGCGTTAATGGCCACAGCATCTCGGTGAGCAGGGAGGCCATTACCTTGTAAAATAGCTTGCGTTATGAGGGCATTGTCTGCCGGTTCGCCGCCGGTGAGTTGCTCGATACTTGCGCGCTTAACCCCTAGATCTTCAGGGCTAAGTTGGTAAGTACGCACCACACCGTCTTTTAGTTCTGCCACATAGGTATTGTCATGCAATGCCACTTCATCTAAACCACTACCATGTACCACCATGGCGCGTTTTACCCCCAAAGCATGGAGCACATGTGCGATAGGCTCGATCAGTTCAAGTGTGTAAACACCTAGAAGCATAAATTCTGGGCTTGCAGGGTTTATTAACGGTCCTAGCACATTAAAAATGGTCCGGGTTTTTAACGCTTGTCTAACCGGCACAGCATGTTTTACTCCGCCATGGTAATGCGGCGCAAATAAGAAACATAAGCCCAGTTTATCTAAACACTGGCTTGCGGCATCTGGTGTCATGGTGAGTGCAATACCGCAATGGGATAATAAGTCAGATGAACCAGATTTACTCGATACACTGCGATTACCATGTTTTGCGACTTTAGCGCCAGCTGCAGCGGCAACAAAAGCAGCTGTAGTGGAAATATTGATGGTGTTATGTCCATCACCACCGGTACCGACAATATCAACAATACCGCTTTGCTTTGAGGCATCACTGCGTGGGAAGGGTTTAGCGGCTTGTCGTAATGCATCTGCCGCTCCGGCTATTTCATCAATGGTTTCGCCACGCATTTTTAGCGCCACTAACATCCCCGCCATGGTGGCAGGTTGCATATCCCCTTGAATAATCGCGCTAAAAACTTGTGTCATTTGTTCACGAGTTAACGCGGTACCTTGATAAAGGCGGTCGAATAAAGCTTGCAGATTATCCATTATTCTCCTCCAGTAAAGGCGTGGTCTTGGGTTAAATACGCTAATGTTTGCGTCAGTAGTTGGCTACCTAAGGTGGTTAAAATCGATTCTGGATGAAACTGAAAGCCTATTGCTTGATGTTGTGGATGCAATATTGCCATCGGCATATCATCGGTAGTGGCAATGATTTCTAAGCAGTCAGGCACCTTTGTCGCCACCAAACTGTGGTAACGAGCCACTGGTAATGGTGAGGGCAAATTGGCAAATACGCCTTGACCATTATGGAAGGTGGGGCTGGCTTTACCGTGAACCACAAATGGTGCTCGTTCTACTTTACCGCCATAATATTCGACCATAGCTTGATGACCTAAACAAATGCCCAACATTGGAACTTTGCCGGCTACTTTACCAATCAGTTCCATCATGCAGCCCGCTTCATGAGGGGCCCCTGGGCCTGGTGATAATACCAAGGCTGCTTTTGAGGTTTCATTAATAAGCTTTTGTGCAACATAATCGGCGCTGACATCATTACGGTAAATGATGACTTCACAACCAAGGCTGCGGAATTGATCGACTAAGTTGTAGGTGAATGAGTCAAAGTTATCCAGTAAGTACAGTTTCATGCGGTTAGTCGCTTGGTTACTGGCTTGTGTGGTTGCAGTGCTCATAGGCCACCTCCCATCTTTATTGCTGAGATAACCGCTTGGGCTTTTTGACGAGTTTCATCGGCTTCGGCTTGTGGGTCTGAATCAAATACCACGCCAGCACCTGCTTGTATATGAGCAACCCCATTTTTAACAAAGGCTGAACGGATAACAATGCAGGTATCCATGTCGCCAAGACCATTGAGGTAACCTACAGCGCCACCATAACTGCCGCGACGAGCTTGCTCTGCTTGGCGAACTAATTGCGATGCACGTACTTTTGGCGCGCCCACTAAAGTTCCCATGTTCATGCAGGCTTGATAAGCGTGCAGGGCATCTAAATCTGAGCGTAATTGACCAGTGACGCGACTGACTAAATGCATCACGTGTGAATAACGATCAACTTTTAACAATTCGGCCACTTTACGGCTACCGCTTTGGCTGATGCGAGCAATGTCATTGCGGGCTAAATCGACTAGCATTAAATGTTCAGACAATTCTTTCTTATCCAAACGCAGCTCGAGCTCTATACGACTGTCTAGGTCAAAATCAATCTCACCTTGGGCGTTTTTACCGCGCTTTCGGGTGCCAGCAATGGGATACACTTCAACTTGGTTACTGGCCGCATCGTATTTCAGGGCACTTTCTGGCGATGCGCCAAATAAGGTGAAATCAGGACCTCTGAAATAGAACATATACGGACTAGGATTGGTTAAGCGCAAAGCTCGATACGCCCCTAGGGTATTTGGACAAGGTAGACTGAAACAACGTGATGGCACCACTTGGAAAATATCACCGGCGACAATGTGTTCTTTTAAATCAATCACGGTCTGCTTAAATTGCTCGTCGGTGATGTTAACTTCTTCGTCGGTTGTCACTGGCGTTAATTGAGCAATATCGCCTAGTTCAGCGCATTGTTCGGTAACGTGTTGCAGTTGCAAGGCTAATTGCTCTGCAATGATGTTATCTTGACCGAATTGGTGGCTGACAATCTCAGCTTGCTGAGTTTGATGGTCAATTAAAACAAGTGTCTCAGCTAGATAAAATAAATAGTCAGGGCAATCATTATGCGCATTGGGCGCAGCAGGGAGTGGCTCGACGGTATCAATTAAGTCATATGCTAATACACCACCTAAAAATAAATCTTCAAATTTAAGCGGATTATTGGTTTGAATGTGCTTGATAAACATTCTTAAGCCATCAAGAGGCGATGTTGACTTTAACCGTGCATCTTCATCTTGTAACTCGGTGGCTTTTTTCAGCGTCACGATGAGAGTATCATTATCTCGTTGTTGCTGTGCATCACTGAAGAAGTTCGCTATTGGCGCTAACAGCGCGGCACCATTTTGAGTTAATGCGCTAAAGCTAAGCTGATAACCGTCGCAACGAATCATCATTGCCGCATGGGTGAGGACGATACTTTTTAAATGGTCTTTACTTTCGACCTCCGCAGACTCTAACAGCATGGTATGCGGCGCGTTATTAGTCACTTGCTGATACAGTTTTAGCGGATCTGTATGGTAGGTTAGTGCCTGCTTTTGCGTGGTAACCTGAGCGAGTTGATTTGGTGTAGTCACTGTTGTCGTCACTATGTCGCCGCTCCTTGTATCATGTTTATTTATCATCTATTGGCCTCTAATATTGTGTAACCCGAGTGACTAATTTTGCATGGGCCAGATAACAAGAAAGCCCACATTTCTGCGGGCTTTTTGGTAAAATCTTGTCTCTTAAAAATGAGCACAACGCTTCACACCACCCGTTAATTTGGGAAGTGCCACCACCAAGTAATGTGTAATGAAGCTAAAGAATGTGTCATTGTTAATCGCTATGTTATGTCTTTGTTTAATGCCTATAGGAAAACCCAGCTGGAGAGTAATGTCAATTGAATATTTCTCAAAAGCCATTAAAAAATGACAACCAGGATAACGAGAGGCTAATTATTGAGCGCTTTAGGTGGCTTGTGTATAAATAATTCATCAATTGCCATCATTTATTCATAAATCCAAGCAGTATTTTTATCGCTACTCTTGTACAATAAGCACATGATTACAGAGACTCTCCTGGCCGATCTTCATAGCCACACGACCGCATCAGACGGTCAATTAACACCAACCGAATTATTAACTCGCGCTATTGAAAAAGGCGTCGAGATGTTTGCTATTACTGACCACGACACAGTCGGAGGGTTAGCAGAAGCGCATCTTGCCAATCAAGCGCATGCCACACCATTAGTGTTAATTAATGGTTGTGAGATTTCAACGCGTTGGAACAGTTTTGATATTCATATTGTCGGTTTAAACTTAGATATCGGCCATATTGGATTATTAGACTTCTTAACTCACCAACGCCAATTGCGTGAAGTGCGTGCCCAAGAAATTGGCGAGCGTTTAGCTAAGGCCGGGATTGAAGGCGCTTATGACGGCGCAAAAGCAATTGCTGGCGACGCCGCACTGAGTCGTGGCCATTATGCAAGATGGTTAGCTGATAATGGTCATGCGACAGATATGCCTAGCGTGTTCAAACGTTACTTAGCGCGCGGAAAAACCGGTTATGTGCCTAATAATTGGGGCGACATGGCCAATGCGATAGACCACATTCATCAAGCGGGTGGCGTTGCAGTCTTGGCTCACCCTAGTGGTTACAAATTATCGGCCAAATGGCTTAAGCGCTTAGTACGTGAATTTGCAGAGGCCGGTGGCGATGCAATGGAAGTTATTCTAGGCCAGCAAACATTGGATGATCGTAATAATCTTATCGCATTAAGTAAGCAAAATAACCTACTTGCTTCTGTGGGGAGCGATTTCCACTTCCCCAGTAATTGGATCGAGCTAGGTAAAAACTTATTCCAACCTCAAGGTGTGGAATGGGTTTGGCAATCACAACATTGGACGGAAAGAGCATGAGTCAATTTTGGTATATTCATGATGAAAACCCACAAGCAAGGTTAATAAACCAAGCGGTGGCGATTCTTAAACAAGGTGGAGTCATTGTTTACCCAACAGACTCTGGTTATGCATTAGGCTGTATGATTGGCGAAAAAAATGCCATGACGCGCATGGCGCGTATTCGCCAGATAGAAAACGACACCAATTTTTCATTAATGTGTCGTGACTTATCTGAACTGGCTAATTTTGCCCGGGTTGATAATCAAGCATATCGTTTATTAAAAAGCTGTATGCCTGGGCCATATACGTTTATTTTCAAAGCCACTAAAGAAGTGCCGCGCCGGTTACAATGCGATAAAAAACGCACCATAGGTATCCGCGTGCCGAATAATGTAATTGCATTGGCGTTACTTGAAGCATTGGGTGAGCCGATGATGACCACCAGTTTGGTTATGCCAAATGAGCAATTTGCTGAGTCAGACCCTGAGCATATTCGCGACATTCTCGATCACCTAGTCGAAGGTATTATTCATGGCGGCTATTTGCCTGAAAATCAAACGACTGTGATTGATATGTCTGAAGATGAGATGGTGATATTACGTCATGGTGCTGGCGATACCAGTGCATTTGAATAACCACAGGTGACCATGGTTGATGAACCGTCAAGGATAAATATGCAAGGTAGCCAGCAGAGCCTGCCATTGGCAGTGGTTCGTGGCCAAGTACTTGATAGCATGCCACTAGACTTGTTTATTCCGCCTGAGGCCTTAGAAGTGTTTCTTGAAACCTTCGAGGGCCCGCTGGATTTATTGCTGTATCTCATTCGCAAACAAAAATTGGATGTGGTTGATTTACCCATTCAACAAATTACCCAGCAATATTTACTCTATATTGAGATCCTGACTGAAGCGCGGATTGAGCTGGCGGCTGATTATTTAGTGATGGCCGCAACCTTAGCTGAAATTAAGTCACGTTTGCTTTTGCCTAAAATGGCCAGTGAAAATGATGAGGAAGAAGACCCTCGCGTGGTACTGATCCGGCAATTAAAAGCCTATGAAGTGATAAAGCAAGCTGCTGCAGATATCGATGCATTACCACGGATTGAGCGAGATGTATTACAAGCATCGGTGAGTGCAGCTCCAGACATTAAACCTGTCACTGTGCCACCTGAAGTGTCGCTGGTGGATATTGCCCGCGCGTTTGGTGAAGTGCTGAAACGCATTGATGCCAATGAAGATCATCATGTTAAGCGCGAACAGTTATCAACCCGCGAGCGTATGAGCCAAATTTTAGCCAGGTTATCCAGTACCGAATTCATTGGTTTTGAGTGTTTGTTTGATGTCAGTGAAGGCCGAGCCGGTGTGGTCGTGAGCTTTTTGGCACTTATGGAGCTGGTTAAAGAGTTACTGGTTGAATTAGTACAAAATGAACCTTTCTCGCCCATTTATGTAAAAGCCTATTAATCAAGCTCAACGCTGTGAGCAAAACACATGACAAGTTTGACATAACGGACTTAACACAACGCAAATATTAACGATTTATCCCTCTCTTTTATCCAAAGTTGAGGTTAACGATATTCGAAGAGATCCATGAAGCCAATTAATCCTACACAGCTAAAGCAACTTATCGAAGCCAGTTTATTTGTCTTAGCTAAGCCATTGTCAGTTAACGCTATCAAAGAAACTGTGTTGGCTGACTTTAGTGTGTCGCGCTCGCGCATTCAGGAAGTGCTTGATGAATTACAACTAGATTATCAAGAACGTGGAGTGCAACTAGTGAAAGTTGCCAGTGGTTATCGCTTCCAAACTCAGGAGATGCTCAGTCCTTACCTGCAACCGCTATGGCAAGAGAAATCTCCTAAGTATTCACGTGCAACCCTGGAGACCTTAGCGGTTATTGCTTATCGACAACCGGTAACACGTGGCGATATTGAATACATCAGAGGCGTGGCTATTAGCAGCCATATCATAAAAAGCTTAGTCGATCGCCAGTGGATTAAAGTAGTGGGCCATAAAGAGGTACCTGGTAGGCCTGCGTTATTTGCCACCAGCAGTGTATTTCTCGATTACTTTAATCTTACCAAGCTAGCCGACTTGCCAGCCTTAACTGATGCCGACTCTTTACATGCTTTATTTGAAAAAGCTCAGCTAGGCATGGACAATCAATCTGAGCTTGAAACCGTCGTTGATCCAGATAACGATGACGTCGTTGCCCTTGATGAGGTATCTGAGCCAGATGGAGCTATTAAGTTTGATGAACAAGATGGCGCGGTTAACAATGACATTGATCCTGACAATCAAAACGATAATAACCCTTCGCATCAGCCACATCATTAATTAAGCATGTCATATTAACCCTTATCGGTAACATCTTGGTGCACCCTCTAGCGCTATTCGTTTTCCTCATCAATATCTAAGAGTTGGTCCAGTCGCTTTATCACATCCACACTTTTACATGTGTCGACGGCGATTGATAATGGCCACTTTGAGGCAGATTGGCTAACATGTAATCGATAAAGCGTTGGCTGGCAAGACTTAAAAAACGCCTCGAAGGGTAAACTAAAAAGACTACCGCCATATAAGGTGGGAGTTCATCAAACAAACGCACCAATTTGCCATGTTTAAAATCCTCCTGACAAATTCGCAAAGGTAAATAACCTATGCCGCGGCCAGAAAGCGTTGCTTCATAAGCGAGTTGGATACTATTGGTACACAAATTACCTTTCACCGCTTGCATCGCATCATTTGCCAAAGGCACTTCGCTGAAGGTTTTACCATTAGGGAAGCGAAATAAAATCGAATTATATTGCTCTATGTCCTCTGGTGAATGCGGTGTTCCGGCGTTAGCCAGATATTGTGGACTGGCAACAAAATATAACTCTTCGCGAATAATCGGTTTTGCCACCATGTCTATTTCGCTAAACGTTTCTTGGACCATAAATGCAATATCGATATTGTGTCTGACCATATCGAGGGGTTCTGTGCTGCTAATAATTTCAACTGACAGCTTTGGATTTGCGTCCATAAAATTAAAAATTTTGCTGACAATGTCCATCATCTCTGGGATAGGGAAGATTAATATCCGCAGATGGCCATTGAGTTCAGCTTTGTTATCGGTGATTTCATCTAATGTCTGTGCTAAATCAGCTAGCATAGTTAAGGTTTTTTGGTAGAAATGACTGCCTGCGGAGGTGAGGGTGATGGCGCGGCTTTGACGGTGAAACAGCTTTAAATTTAATGACTCCTCTAACGATTGCAAGCGTCTACTGACGGTTGACTTAGGCAAATTCAATAAGTTAGCCGCTTCAAGAATGCTGCCGGTTTCGACGATGCGGTGGAATAATGCAATGTCTTCAGTTTTCATATTGTTTGCTCTAATAATGCTTGATAAGTCAAACTCAAATAATGGGATTGATATTCCCAAATAAACCCATTTATTGCAACTATAATTCAGCGTATTGTTCGAACCAATTGTAAATTAACTGTCATCTCAAAAAGAGATGATGATGTTGTCATTACGTCAGTTTAAATCTCTGTTACCAAGGAACATAATCGATGAAATATCGCTCAACATTGCCGTTGGCATTGCTTATTTCTACTATTCTAGCTGGTTGTACGCCTGTCGAAAGCGCCGTACAAGAAGAGCTTGTACGCCCCGTTAAATTGTTTGAGGTCGCGCAATCTTCAGGCAATACTATTCGCCAATTTCCTGCCAGAGTTGAAGCCAACAGTCGAGCACAATTATCATTTCGGATTTCAGGTCAGCTTGTCAGACTGGATCTTGTGGAAGGGCAGCAGGTTAAACAAGGTTTTTTACTGGCTCAATTAGACGATCGCGATGCGCGTAATAATTTAATGACGCGTGAAGCTGAGTACGATTTGTTGCTGGCCGATTTTAGCCGTAATCAAACGCTACTCGATCGTAAACTGATTTCCCAAGCACTATTTGACAGCAGTAAAGCCCAACTTAAGTCGGCTAAAGCAGCGCTAGCAGCAGCCAATGACCAAGTGAGTTATACCCGTTTAGAAGCACCATTCAATGGCACCATTGCTAAGCGACTAGTGGATAATCACCAAATTGTTCAGGCAAACCAAGGGGTAATGACCCTGCAAAATAATCATTTGCTTGATGTCACTATTCAAGTGCCTGAAGCTATGGCAGCAGTCTTAACTCAAGATATTGCCAATGGCTTAGCGGCAAAAGTACGTTTTAGCGCAGTAGAGGGCATGTCGTTTGATGCCAAATTTAAAGAATACTCAACCCAAGTGACGCCGGGCACCCAAGCCTATGAAGTGGTGTTTTCATTACCACAACCTGACAATGTGCAATTACTGCCAGGCATGAGTGCTGAATTAACCTTAGCTACGCTCAACGAATCACCACAAGGCTTTACTGCGATTGTGCCTATTTCTGCTGTAGACAAACAAGATCAAACAGGTGAGGTGACAGTATGGCGCTATCAGCCAGATAGCGGTGACATTAATCCGGTGAAAGTGACGCTTGGTCGCGTAAGCACAGATGGTGTTGAAGTGTTGAGTGGTTTGCAAAAAGGCGACGTTATTGTTGCTGCTGGATTGTCGCAATTATCTGCAGGCATGAAAGTGAAGCCATTACGCTGGCAACGGGGAGTGTAGTTGATGAATGTTGCTGAATATTCCATTAATCATAAAGTGATTAGCTGGATGTTTGTATTTTTACTGCTTATTGGTGGCAGTGTGGCTTTTACGGGACTAGGACAATTAGAGTTTCCAGAATTTACCATTAAACAAGTGCTAGTGATCACCGCCTATCCTGGTGCATCGCCTGAGCAAGTGGAAGAAGAAGTGACCTTGCCGCTTGAAGATGCGTTGCAGCAGCTTGATGGCATTAAACACATCACTTCTATCAACAGTGCTGGGTTATCACAAATTCAGGTTGAGATTAAAGACAATTATGACAAACATCGCTTACCCCAAGTGTGGGATGAGGTGCGTCGAAAAGTAAATGACACCACAGGGGGCTTACCACCTGGTACCGCTAAGCCACAAGTGATTGATGACTTTGGTGATGTATACGGTATTTTATTGAACTTGTCAGGCAACGATTTTAGTAACCGAGAACTGAGCAACTATTCCGACTATTTACGCCGTGAGTTGGTGCTTGTTCCCGGGGTAAAAAAAGTCTCTGTTGTAGGTGATGTGACAGAGCAAGTGGTGATTGAGATTTCACAGCAGAAACTGTCAGCGCTTGGTTTAGATCAAAGTTACATCTATGGATTAGTGAACAATCAAAACGTGGTGTCTAATGCTGGCAGCATTGTGATTGGTGATAATCGTATCCGTTTACATCCCACTGGTGAGTTTAGTTCTGTAGAGGAGTTGTCTCGTTTAGTCGTCAGTTCACCGGGCAGTACTGAACTTATTTACCTTGGAGATATTGCCAATATTGAAAAAGACTATGACGAGACCCCTAATGTGCTTTATCACAATAGTGGTGAGGCGGCATTATCGTTAGGTATTGCGTTTTCAGGCGGCGTAAACGTTGTTGATGTGGGCAAGCGTGTGAGCGAGCGTTTAGTTGAACTTGAATCGCAACGGCCGTTAGGGATGAGCCTTGATACGGTTTATAACCAAAGCTCTGCGGTTGATCATACCGTACAAGGTTTTTTGATTAACCTTTTAGAGTCGATTGCGATTGTCATCGCAGTATTATTATTATTTATGGGCCTGCGTTCTGGACTATTGATGGGCCTAATTCTGCTGTTAACTATTTTAGGTACTTTCATTGTAATGAAGGTATTGGACATTGAATTGCAGTTGATATCTCTGGGGGCGCTGATCATTGCCTTAGGTATGTTAGTCGACAACGCGATTGTGGTCACCGAAGGTATTTTGATTGGCTTACAGCGTGGTAAAACTCGTCTTGAAGCAGCCAAGCAAGTGGTATCGCAAACTCAGTGGCCATTATTAGGCGCAACTGTGATTGCCATCATTGCCTTTGCGCCAATTGGTTTGTCACAAAATGCGGCCGGTGAATTTTGTCGTTCATTGTTTCAAGTGTTAATGATTTCTTTGTTTATTAGTTGGATTACAGCAATCACCTTAACGCCATTTTTCTGTAATTTGTTATTCAAAGAGGCTTCACCACAAGCTGAACAGGTAGACCCTTATAAAGGCTGGTTGTTTACCACGTATCGTCGTTTTCTGTATTTTGTATTACGTTTTCGTCTAGTGACATTATCAGTGGTGTTGGCGATGTTAGTCACCGCAGTGATAGGCTTTGGTCACATTAAGAACGTGTTTTTTCCCGCATCAAATACGCCAATATTTTTTGTTGATGTATGGATGCCAGAAGGGACAGACATTAAAGCCACGGAACGATTTACTGGCGAAATAGAGAAAAAGCTACTGCAAGAAAGTGAGCTTAATGACAGCGGGTTAGTGCACCTGACATCTGTCATCGGTCAGGGTGCCCAGCGTTTTGTGTTACCTTATCAGCCTGAAAAAGGCTATCCAGCCTTTGCTCAGCTTATCGTAGAAATGCGCGATCTAGCAGCCGTTAAGGCTTATATGCCCCAAGTTGAACAGTTGTTAAATAGCCATTTTCCCCAAGCACAATACCGTTTAAAAAATATGGAGAATGGTCCATCACCAGCGGCGAAAATTGAGGCGCGTTTCTATGGCGAAGATCCTCAAGTGCTGCGCAGTTTAGCCGCGCAAGCGGAAAGTATTTTTAGAAACGAACCGACAATGGACGGTGTTCGCCACAATTGGCGCAACCAAGTGCCACTCATCCGTCCACAATTACAAAATGCTCAAGCACGTGAAACCGGCATCAGTAAGCAAGACTTAGATAATGCCTTATTGGTTAACTTTAGCGGTAAACAAATTGGTTTGTACCGTGAAACCAGCCATCTATTACCGATTGTTGCTCGTGCACCAGCAGCAGAACGGCTTCAAGCGGATAGTTTATGGAAGATGCAAATCTGGAGTACAGAGAACAATACCTTTGTCCCAGCAACGCAAGTCGTCAGTGAGTTCAGCACTGAATGGGAAAACCCTTTGGTGATGCGCCGTGATCGTATTCGTATGTTGGCTGTCTTGGCAGATCCTAAATTGGGCTCTAACGAAACTGCAGACTCAGTGCACAAAAAAGTTAGACATAAAATAGAGGCGATTAAACTGCCTTCCGGTTATCGCTTGGAGTGGGGCGGGGAGTTTGAATCGGCAGGCGAAGCGCAAACAGCTGTTTTTAGCTCAATTCCCATGGGTTATTTAGCGATGTTTTTAATCACAGTGTTTCTGTTTAACTCTGTACGACAACCCTTGGTCATTTGGTTTACGGTACCGTTGGCGGTTATTGGTGTATCTGCAGGGTTGTTGATATTTGATGCTCCGTTTAGCTTTATGGCATTACTTGGATTGTTGAGCCTGTCTGGGATGGTGATCAAAAACGGCATAGTGTTGGTTGATCAAATCAATCTTGAACTTGAAGAGGGGAAAGAGGCTGGATTTGCACTGGTTGATTCGTGTGTGAGTCGTGTTCGCCCTGTTATGATGGCTGCGATTACCACCATGTTGGGTATGATCCCTTTAATTAGTGATGCTTTTTTTGGTTCTATGGCGATTACCATCATCTTTGGTTTAGGTTTTGCTTCACTATTAACTTTAGTGGTGTTGCCCGTTATGTATAGCCTAGTGTTTAACCTTAATGTGACTCGCTGATCGATCAATAATGCTATTTGATTGATTAAGGCTGCTGATGCAATAGTGCCAGCAGCCTTTTTGAAGGCATTAATCTATCATTAGCGACGTTGTACAGCAGGCTGCTTAATGTATTTCTGTTATCAACAATGGCTGACTCAAAATCGGTCAGCTTTTACGCCTCCATTGGTCTTGTTCGCAAACCAATCGCCAGCTTGATATTGATGACATAGCATAGATTGATTTTGCTGCGTTTCAGTTATCTCTTATCCTTAGTTGAATGTAACTGTGGTATTTTTTGCTCACCAGCCCCATTCAGCGTATAATCTACGCACTTTTCTAATTGTATGCGCCATAGGCGGGTACAATCCTAAAAAGACAATAAAACAAGAGTAATTAACCTTTTGTTTTTTATAAAACTTCTTTAAAGAGTCCCGCTAATGAGTGAAAAATTGCAGAAAGTCTTGGCCCGTGCAGGCCATGGCTCCCGTCGTGAGATGGAGGCATGGATTGCTGCAGGCCGAGTTAGTGTTGACGGTGAAATTTCTGGTTTAGGTGATCGTGTTGAGGCTGATGCCAAAATACGTATTGATGGCCGTGCCGTCTCATTAAAATCAGCTGACGACATTATTTGTCGTGTACTGGCATACCATAAACCTGAAGGTGAAATTTGCTCGCGCAAAGATCCTGAAGGTCGTACTACCGTGTTCGAACGTTTACCTAAAGTGCGTGATGCTCGTTGGGTTGCGGTAGGGCGTTTAGATATTAATACTTCAGGGTTACTATTATTTACCTGTGATGGTGAATTAGCTAATCGTTTAATGCATCCGTCTAATGAAGTAGAGCGTGAATACGCTGTGCGTACTTTTGGTGAAGTGCCAGAGGCTGCAGTGCAGCGTTTACGTACCGGTGTGACCTTAGAAGATGGCCCAGCCCAGTTTGATACCATCAAAGCTGCGGGCGGCGAAGGCATCAATCAATGGTGGCATGTTACCCTTCGCGAAGGACGTAATCGTGAAGTGCGTCGTTTGTGGGAGTCTCAAGACGTACAAGTTAGCCGTTTAATCCGCGTGCGTTATGGTCAAGTTGAATTGCCAAAAACATTGCCTCGTGGTGGCTGGATTGAACTGCCAATTGACCAAGTGAACTACTTACGTCAACTTGCTGGTTTAGAACCTGAGACACGTTCAATTTTAGGCTCGGACAAACACAGTGTTGCCCGTTCTAAAGTGAAAAGTGCTAAAATTCGCCGTGCAGTTCATAAGCATAAAGTGGTGGGTAATCACGGCAAACCAACGCGTCAGCGTAGCTAATACATCAGTTTTGCTTTGTTTATAGGAGGTCGCGAAAGCGGCCTTTTTTGTTAATTTTTATTGATAAAAATTATATATTGCTCACCTACTTGTCAAAAGTTTTTTCTCAGATATGATTCTCAAAATTTACGGCCTATTGAGCTGTTATTCGACAATTTATGCGCTGCGGCGTTAATACTAATGATTAGGAATGTATGAAAAAAGTATTGGTTGGTTTATTGGTCTTGTTACTAGTAGCTTGCGCATCTGCACCGAGTTGGCAAGGTATGTCTGAGCGTGAGATCAGTCAATGGAAAGCGATAGGGTTTGATTCAACCCAAGCGCAAAATTGGCGTGTCAGAGGCTTTGGACCTGCAGAATCTGATGGTTGGATAAAAGCAAACTTCACGTTAGATACGGCAACGACTTGGGCCAAAGAAGCCTTTAATGTTGAAGAAGCTCAAGTGTGGAGTGAAGCCGGTTTTGAGATTGAAGAAGCGGTAACTAATCGCAGTAAAGGCTTAACACCAGTAAGAGCAAATTAATTATTTATTGTGCTAAGCACTTTGTTTTGTTGGATTTTACATCGGATTGACGTTTTTTAAAGCGTTCAGTTTGATGTAATGAAAATTTTAGTTGCTTGGCTCAAAAAAATCAGTAAAGTGTGCCCCAAGTTAAGCCGGACGCGAAAGCAGCTTGGTTTACCTTACGTAATAACAAATTAAGTGAGTTGATATTTTTATCAAAACACGCTCAGTTTGCCCGAGTGGTGGAATCGGTAGACACAAGGGATTTAAAATCCCTCGCTGAATAAGCGTGCCAGTTCAAGTCTGGCCTCGGGTACCATTATAATCTCTAGTAATAGAGAGTGGTGTAAAAAAGCCTCAACTTATGTTGGGGCTTTTTTACGTCTGTAATTTGGTAGTTAAGGGTAACAAACGCAAAAGAAGGTGAGGGCGATAAGAGCGAACGAGCCTAGATGCTAGGGCGGACTTCATCCTACTAGTCCGCTACGCGGCTATAAGAGCGTTTGAGGTCTGAATATTACAGAGTTATAGCCTATAGCTGCTAAACACTCTAGTACTTAGACTTATAAGGTTTTAACGCTGACTTCAGTGGTATTTGCATTCAACAGCCTGCATATCGCCCTTTAGCTACTTCAGTTATAGCCTCTAGCTTCGAAGCGTTCTAGCACCTCGGCTTTTAATCTCTAGTGCCTCAGTTAATTGTTGATTAGCGCTTTTAATGTTGGCGACGCTTTAAAGCTGGGTTGATTAAATCCGTCAATCTCTATGGCTGCACCCGTTTGTGGATTACGGCCTACTCTAGGTAAGTAAAAACGCAATTCAAACGTGCCAAATTGTGGAATGTAGATTTTCTCACCTTCAGCTAAACCTTGATGAATAATGGCTAGGATCTGTTCAAGTTGTTGCTTTGTTTGAGCTTGAGGTTGGTCCATTTTATTGGCCATTGATTGGATGAGTTGCTTTTTATTCATGACAGTCTCTATAACTTAAGTACTTCAAAACCCTCTTATAACAATTCAATATCGACCTTCCTAGTTGTGTATTCATAAATTAATGTTAAGTGGTTACTTTTTATATTTACGATTAACTTTTATACACAGAGGTAATATTTTAGTATTCACTTTTGTTGCTTAAATGTTTCGTTCATTCAAAGCGCGTTATTATTTGCCATAATGACTATACCCATTTCACTTATGTCATAAACATGACAGTATCGTGGGGTGTCGCTAATGGGGAAGAGTATGTTCAGTAAACATAAACTGTCTATAAATGTGAGCATAGTAGCCATATTGCTTTGGAGTATATCGTCATTTGTTTTGGCCGATACTGATGATATATATCCTAACTTAACTCAAAATCTGCAATTACAGTATTTGGCTGAACCTAATGCGCAGCGAGCACACTATTTAGCAATATTACAATCAGAGTCAGCTGCAAAGTCATTAGAATATATCGATCTCATTCAGCAAAGTGTTGCCACTTTTTGGCGTAATAAAAAGGTGCCTATCGCATTTGATGCAATCGAGAGTTCGGCCTCGTTGCTTGAAAAAAATATCGCACTGGAACCTGCCGTCGATGATTACCTGAGCGTCATAAATGCGCTACGCAAGTTAATGTGGTTATCGCAAACTCAAGATTGGCAAGCTATCACAGTTGATGCCTTGCTTCGCCCTGGCGATAGCGATCCCAATATTAAGTTAATCAACCAACGTTTGTGGCTATTAGGTGATGCCAGCGAATTACTTGCTGATGAAGTTGTGTATCAACCCGCGTCAGCGGAAAGTGTTAAACGTTTTCAGTCTCGCCATGGGCTAAAACCTGACGCCGTGATTGGTCCAAAGACCTTATTTTGGTTAAATCAAACTCCGCTTCAACTGGCTTCTTTATTAGCAAAGAGCTTTGTTGAAAAAACAGCATATTTAAGTCAATTGCCTCAACCTTATTTGTTAATTAATATTCCTGCTTTTCAAATGGTATTGGTGGATGATAATCAGGTCGTATTGTCATCGAAAGTTATCGTGGGTAAACCGTACCGGCCGACTCCGCTGATGACAGGGCAAATTTCAAATATCATCATCAATCCTACTTGGACGGTACCTCGACAGATTTTACGCCAAGATATTTTGCCGCAAATAAGGCACTATGGTGACTATTTTGCCGACAAGCATTTTGATGTGTTTGATTATGAAGGTAATATAGTTAATAAAACTGCGGAGCAATGGCAGCAAGCAGCAATAGGGCGCTTTCCTTATCGAGTCGTGCAGCGTCCTGGAGGTGATAATGCTTTAGGCCGATATAAATTCCATTTCAATAATGATCAAAGTATCTATTTGCATGACACCCCCAATCGAACGCTATTTTCAAAATCACAAAGAGATTTATCATCAGGTTGTGTCCGCATTGAAAAGGTACAGCAATTAGCCGACTGGTTTGTCAACCATTTGGTTATCGATAAACGAACCTGGAATCGCTTACAGTCTAATTATACTCAAACCCAATGGTTTGCCTTATCTGCATCTTTACCCGTGCACATGGTCTATTGGCGTGCTTGGGTGGATGAGCAATATGTTATTCAGTATCGTGATGACATTTATCAGTTAACTCCAAAGGCAGCGGTCAATTTATTAAGCCATCAAGGCGCCAGCAAAGATATTGTGCAGGCATTATCAGTTAATTAAGTAAAGTTAATGGCTGCTCACTTTGCTGCTAAGCACTTGAGCAATATCACACTCTTATATTACCGTGCGTGTTTTTAATCTCACGCAACAGCGCCAGACTTGCATTTATGAGCATTAATGGTTAATTTATTCGCCAGTTGGATAAAAAAACAACAACTTATCCGATCGTGTTGTGAAGATTAAATCATGCCTCAAAGGCTGATAAGTCCTGAATTTAGATAATTAAAGTGGTGTATAAATGACAATTGAGTGTCTAACTCGTCGGCAGGTATTATTAGGCTTAAGCGGTGCCGCAGTGGTGACTCTGTTACCTAATACCGCCCAAGCAAGTCGTGCAACTATTGGGGTTAAAGATTTACGTTTTTATAATCTACATACCGGTGAAAGAAGTCAGGGAAGCTTTTGGGTTGATGGTCAATATCAATCAGCGACACTGACTGAATTTGATCATGTATTACGTGATCATCGTCAAAATGTAGCCGCACCAATTGATAAACGATTATTTGAATATTTGTATAAATTGCAGGCTACGTTAGATAATCAAGATGAAATCCATGTTATCTCCGCTTATCGTTCACCGAAAACGAACCAAATGCTCGCATCTCGTAGTAATGGCGTAGCGAAGAAAAGTTATCACATGAAAGGCATGGCAATGGATATTGCTTTACCTGGGGTAAAAACCAAACATTTGCGTGATGCCGCCGAGTCTCTTAAGCTGGGCGGTGTTGGGTTTTATCCTCGCGATGGCTTTGTACACATTGATTGTGGTCCAGTGAGACGTTGGGGTTAATAAGACAAATCTCATTGAATATCTGGTCAGTTCAGAGTCTCTCAGGTTTCAAAGTCCTTTAGGCATCTTTAGGCGCTTTAAAAATAAGACATTCCCACCATCCATTGCGGTCAGATGCTAGAGGGTGAGTTACGCAGGAGCTTGTTACCGAGAGTCACTGTTTGTTTCAATCATCTGTCTTGCCTATAGCACTTTGAACTCCCGCTGAAAGATCACATATTTAATAGGATTGGTATATCTTCTTGTGGGTTGATAATGGCTGTGGTAATATCCGCGCGCTTTATTTGAGTCATCGTTGGTCGAGAATGATGACGCCTTCATACTTTATTAATTATTAAGTGAGTGACTAATGTCTTACACAATCAACGCAGTAACCCGCACAGAAATCGGGAAAGGTTCGAGCCGCCGCCTACGTCATGCCGGTAAAGTTCCTGCAGTAATTTATGGTCCAGGTAAAGAGCCTGTATCAATCACGTTCGAACACAAAGACATCATTAACATCCAGTTAAATGAAAACTTTTACACAACTGATTTAACTATCGTTGTCGATGGTAAAGAAGTTAAAGTTCGTGCAAAGGCTATCCAACGTCACGCATTCAAGCAATTAGTTGAACATATTGACTTCATGTTTGTCTAACTTTTGCTTTGAAAAAAGCGCCTAAGGGCGCTTTTTTTGTGTCTGTTTTTTACAACCCTAAACCCTAAAGTTTAATCAATTTCGAAGCTATAGTAGATATCCAGTGATTGACTTAAGGTACTCGATACACTTTCTAAATATAATTGTGAAAATAAGTAATAGCGCACGGTCATTTCATACCCTGGGTTAAACACGCCCACACCATATTTAATCATTAAGTCTTCGCCAATATAGCCACTCACAGCTACTTTTCCATCATCATTGGTATCAAGTTGTACATTAGAAAAACCAAATTTTTCAATGAGTCCTGTCGCTGTACTGCCAATACTATTCATTGCGCCACCATCAAATTGTGAGCCTAAACTCAGCGCTGCCCCCATCATTAATGAGTTGCTTTGTTGGTTACTTGAACTGGTAAAGCCTTTACCCGTTAAAATGTACGATAATATCTCAGCTTGTTCTTTTGCCGGATTAGAAAATAAGGTTACAACAGGGCGCATTGGTGTCCCCGTAACTCTGACACCTGCGGTTATATCGCTTTCCTTAATCTCTCTGGTTGCCTCTATATTAAGATTTGGTGATGCAGTTGGTCCAATAAATTGCACTTCACCGGTATTGATCGTTAGGGTCTGCCCCATAAACTTATAGGTACCTTTATTGACTCTAATATCGCCAAACAACATCGGTGGTTTAAATGCTTGTTGCTGAAGTACAAGGTCACCTTCTAGCTTACCCTTGAGGCCCATGCCATCAATAGTGAGGTTTTTACCTACATTGATATTTAAGTCGGCCGTGATGGCGTAAGGGCTGGTTTTAACCGTTTGTTGAGACACTGAATCATTGAATACCACATCATTTGATACCGCTATGCCTCCTTCAGCCAATGGGGTGATTTTTATTTGTCCTGAGGGAACATTCACTTTGCCTTTTATTGCGAACAGTTGGTCATCAAAGGTCATATTAATATCTGGAGAGACATTTAAGATTGCCATTGGCGGTTGAATAACAGCTAAGTTACTGCCTTTAATGTCAATATCACCACTAAATTTACCTTGTGGCCACGCTAGGGTACCTTGGGTGGTGACTTGGCCATCTCCCATATGCCACTGGCCATTGAGCTGCCCTTGCTGACCTTCAAGTGAGAGTGATAAATAGAGTTTATCAATCAATGTCGGGTTAGTTGATAAGGCCAATGCTGCATCATTGAGTTTAATATTACCTGATAGACTAGGGTCCATAAGGGTACCGGATAACATTAATCGGCTCGATAGCATGCCTTCTAAGGTTTCAAGTCTTGGGAAAAATTCTCCAAAGGGAGCGAGATTGAGCTCATTCACATTAATCGTTCCTTGTAAGGTACGATCGGGAGTGATATTAACACTTAGCTGACTTTGCCAACTGGCGATTCCGGATGAATCGAAACTTAATGAACTGGTCACTTTTTTCTCATCAAGTGACGCTTGTAATAGCAGCTGCTGATAGTCGATGCTAATGGTGTTGTTTTTAGTACGGCTTAGCTTAATATTACCGGGCAGGAGTGTAAATTGAAGATTGGCCGTAGGCTTTTTAGCTTTGGCCCAATTAACTTGACTGGTTAACGCTGCTTCACCGCTCCAGTTGATTTTTTTAGATAAAATGGGCTCCAAGGTTTTACCTGGGTTACCCGTAAGCGTGATATTGGCTTGGCCAGTGTGGCCCAAATTAACATCATTGATCAAACATAATTTATTGTGTGGGTGCACTAAACAGAAGCTGCTGATGCTACCTCTATGGTTAAGTTGATCCCAGTTTGCTGTAATGGGTTTATCTTGTTGCCATTGTCCAAGGACATTACTGATACTGAACTCGGTTAAGGTGGCATTAAATTGTTGTTTATCAATATTGCTACTACTGCTAATTTGAGTATTGACGACCAAATCACCTTTAGTATTCAGTTTACTTTGCTGTTTGCTTTGGTTGCCTTCACTGATAAAAGAAATATCTGTCAGTTTATAGCTACTCCATACAAGATTGTTATTATGCAGTTCTATTCGATATTGGTGTTGTAAATAAGGACGATAGTTAGCGAGTAAATTGAGGTTATCAATTTTACTACCTTGGTAGCTCAACTTGTTAATTTGTGCGTTCACATCAACGATAGGGTCTGCACTATTGCCGCTGACATCTACTTTAGCAAAGATACTACCGCGAGCGCCTGTTAGCCACTGGCTGACATCTGGCACACTCAGTTCAGCATTGATGTCCCAGATTTGATCCGCTTGACCGTTGACGATTAACTGAGCGCCAAGGGCATTGGCTTGTAAGTTCGACGCGTTAACTGCAAAATCTTGATTTAATGAAATATCGCCCTGTAAATTCAATGGATAACCATTTAAACGTCCTGTTAAATTAGCCTGTTCAATTGCCACTTGCCATTGTTTATCCGCAAGGCTGCCTGAACTATTAAAATGACCGCTGAATTTACTTTTGACTGGATTTTGCTGATTAATATAATCAATGTATTGCAACTGGATATTGTCGCTAAACACCTTAGCTTGCCATGTTATGTTATCTTGATATGACAGTTCTCCCGTTAGCTCCACATTGCCAGCCAGCGACTGCACCTTCAGCTTATTAACCGTCAGTTTTTGCTTAACGTTAACAATATCAGCACTTACCGTTAAAGGTGGATGGTAAGGCGTGGTGATCTGCCCTTCAAACTGTGCCACTTGATCTTTACTATCACCTTTGCTGGTAAAACGGCTAATGTTGCTGGTGTACAAGGGGTTACTCAGTGGCCACTGTAAAGCTGCGTCGGTCAGTGTTACTTGGTAGTCAAGCGCAGGAGACGTGAGATCGACTTTAGCGGTGAGGTTAAAATGGCTATCACCCTTAGCAATGGCGTCGATGTGTAACTGGCTTAAGTCTTCGCTAAGTTCAAGGCTAAGTTGTTGCTGTTTAAGCCCCGGTAATTCAGGCAGATTATCGACATTTGCTGTTAGTGTTAATGCGAGCGGATAGTGGTCATGCAAAGCAATGTCACCACTAACACTGACATTACCATCATCATGCTTAATGTCGAGTTGGCTTATTCCAAGTTGAAATTGACGAAAACTGGCCGCCAATGCGATATGGCTAAAATGGTCAGTTCGTTCACCCAATTTGAGCAGACTGTCTGTAGCATTAAATTGCCTAACATCGATAGGAAAAGGCATAAACACTTGTGGTAAATTTGCTAGTGGCCATGCTGTCGCTTTTGCATCAACCGTTTGTGCAGTTTGTATACTCTCCACTGGAACATTGATTGGCTTGGTTGATGCTGGTGCTGCAGGGATATCAACTATCAGGCCTTGGCTGGTAAATGATTCAACCATCAGGCCTGCGCTGTTCCAAATAGCTTGAGTCGACAGCTCATCGGCATGAAATGTCATGCTATTGACCGCAATATCAACCTGGGTTAATTTTGCTTGGCTGAGGCTAATGTTTATCGGTAATTCAAACTTAGTAAAAGGGGCTGGTAACTCAGTGGATTTATCCGCATCTTTTGCAGCAGGAATATTATCACTGACAATGTTCACTCCTATGCTTGAAGCCATTAGGTTTGTCACACACAGCTGTTTATTCATCAGACAGGTTGGCACCCATTCCAATGTTACATTTTGAGCATTAACGCTAATACCAGGCATTGACCATGACATGCTATGAAGGGTGAGATCGCCATTTAAGGTGCCAGAAGCGTATTCAACTTCAACATCACTGACCAATTGGTTAACCAAGAACACCGCTGTTTTGCTGCCAAATGGCGTGCCTATGAGGACGGCAAACAACATCAATAATGCTAAAGGTACATAAATTAAGATCCGAGTATAAAACTTAATTTGGCGCCAAATGCGTGCAGGTAAGCTAGTTGCACGGTTAGTTTTGGTATTATTATTGGCAGCGGTCGCTTGTGGCTGCTGACCTTGCTCAGAATGCTCATCTGTCATAAATCAGTCCCCATGGTTAAATGGAAACGAAACGAGCGTGCAACAGTCTCAGTTTCTTTTAAGCCAAACCCTAAGTCCATTCGGATTGGACCAATCGGTGATATCCAGTGTAAACCTCCACCAACCGATACCACAGGTTCAAACTTCTGTGTATCAAAGGCATTACCCGCATCGACAAAGGTAGCAACGCGCCAAGTAGGGGTGAGATAGTACTGATATTCTACGCTGCCGACGGCCAAGAAACGGCCACCAACCACTTGTCTCGATAAGCCGCCTTCACTGTTGGTGTAGTCAATATAGGGCCCTAATTCTTGGTAACTGTAACCCCGTATACTTTGGTCGCCACCAGCAAAATAACGCAGTGATGGGGGAATGTTGGCAATATCGTTATCATTTGCAATATTGGCGCCTAAGTCAACGCGAGCAACAAACCGATGCTTATCAAATAAGGTTTCTATCCATTTAAATCGTGCTTGTAAGCGAGTGAGACGAATAGTCGATCCTACAGATGGATCTGCATATTCAATGCTGTATGTTTGACGATAGCCAGATTTAGGATCGAGGGTATTGTCACCTCGAACCGTTTTGGTGAGGTTGTAACCTACTAAATAAAATCGCGGATCGTAATCTGTATCGAGTTGATTATAAAACTCTCTTGTGGATTCAAGGGAATAACCATGCAGCCAATTACTTTTGGACCGTCGTTGACGCGTTAAGCCAATAATGTATTTTTCAGACTCTAACTGCCCAGTATTATTAAATTGACGGTTATCTGGATCATAATCTTGAGTGACACCATAGGTGTCGCGTAATAATCCTAGTTTTATTTTTAGTTGATCATCTAAAGGATGCGTTAATGGAATCGTATAGGTAGTTAAAATTTTCGGCCGTTCAGGCGACCACTCCATACTGGTTTCTTGATAATGCCCATAGCGGTTTATTTGTGGGGTACGCCAAGTCACTCGCACGCGAGGATCGATACTTTTTTCGGTACTATTACCAATATCAGCACCTAAACCGACCTCAATAAGATGGCTAGGACGAGGACTTAGTTCAACTTTAATTGGCACAACACCGGTTTCAATCTTGTCTAATTGTGGCAATACTTTGATATTACTAAAGTAACCAGTATCTAACAAATTACGATTAAACTCAGTCAAAAGTTGCGTGGCATAAGGCGCATCAGCACCAAAAGGGATTAATGCTTCGACAATATCGTCATTAAGCGTTGAACCTTCAAAGTCAACATCACCAAATAAATATCGCTTACCTGAATCAAATTCGAGGTTAATTTGGGCGCTATTTAAGTCACGATTAATGCTGATTTCTGATTTTGTGTATTGACCATCAAAATATCCTCTTGCCATTGCCAGAGTGACTAATTGTGATTTAATTGAATCGTAAACCCCGTGGTTTAAGGTGTCACCAGGTTTGATTTTTAGGCTATTAAGCCATAGCGAAAAAGTATTGTCTTCAAGCATCTCTCCCTGAAAATGAATATCAACCCACTGAATAATCACTGGTTCCCCAAGGGTGATATCGAGCTTTAGCTCCCAAGGCCCATTGTCTTTTTCGTTAACGTCAATATCTACAATAGCGTGATAGTAGCCCATAGATTCAAGCGCATCATGGGTGTTATCGTCAACTGTGAATAAAAAAGCTCGGCGTTGAACATCATTATCTGGCAAGGTACCTAAGTGAGCTGAAATATTATTTTCAATTTGTTTGTTAACGCCATTAACGTTAATCGTTAGCCAATTATTATCAGCCAGCACAAAGCCTGACATCAATAAGGTCAACGAAAGTAATAGAAACTGACTAAATTTAAGGCGTTTTGTCGGCAAGTTAAGCTAATTTTTCCAAAAGTGATCATGATGACTATTGTCGCTACAAAGTCTAAAAGTCGCAAGGATATGATTGAAATTACAACCACAAATGGTTACAAAGATAAACCACTTTCAAGGACTTGCCTAACATGAATAAATTATATTTAACGATTGCAGTGTGTTTATGCTTAACCGCAAATATCTGTGCAGCCACAGATGATAAGCCTTTTTCAATTGCCATCCATGGCGGCGCGGGAACCATTTCTGCTGCCAGTTTAAGTCCTCAACAAGAAAAAGCTATTCGCGATAAACTCAAACAGGCTGTTGATACAGGCTATAAGGTGCTAGATAAAGGCGGTAATAGTCTTGATGCGGTTCAAGCGGCAATTAATGTGTTAGAAAATAGTCCATTTTTTAATGCTGGTGTTGGCGCGGTTTATACTTTTGACGGCGGCCATGAACTAGATGCCTCGGTAATGGATGGTAACAACATGAATGCTGGATCCGTTGCGGGGGTTAAACACATTAAAAACCCAATTGATTTAGCTCGAAAAGTGATGGAAAAATCACCTCATGTGATGCTATATGGCCAAGGGGCAGAGGAGTTTGCATTAACGCAACAATTTAGGTTGGTGTCTAATAGCCATTTCGACACGCCTCATCGTTATGCACAATTGCTGGATGCCAAAGCGAGCATCATTGAAGCTGAGCGCGTAAATGGTGGTGATCACCAGGCGTCAGTTGCCCAGTTACCTGCCAACTACAAATACGGCACAGTCGGCGCAGTGGCGCTTGATAAACAAGGCAACCTTGCCGCCGGAACATCAACTGGCGGCATGACGGCAAAACGTTTTGGCCGCATTGGTGACTCACCGGTTATTGGTGCTGGAACCTATGCTGAAAATGGTGTTTGCGCCATATCAGCGACGGGTCATGGCGAATATTTTATTCGCTATCAAGTGGCAGGTGACATATGCGCTAAAGTCAAATACCAACAGAAATCGATTATTCAAGCGGCCGATGAGGTCATCAATCAACGCTTGCTCTCGGCAGGGGGAACTGGAGGAGTGATAGCGATTGATCAACGTGGCAATATCGCGACACCATTTAATACCGAAGGGATGTATCGCGCCACACGAAGTAAAGGCCAAGCTGCAACCGTTATGATTTGGCGTGACAAGTAAGTATTACTGCGCTGAATTGACTTAGGTTTATCAAATAGATTCATCAAGTCAGTTCATGACGTGGTTAATGCAGTGGGCTAATACCATTGATTAGTAAACCGATTAGTGCAATCGGTTATATTTTCTATCTCCTGAGCCATTATTGACTAAACTTAATCAAGTTAGTACCCGAGAGTTGATTCCTTATGAATTGCTTGACGGGGGTTTATTAAACACGTAGTTAATTAGCGTGTAATAGGGGGCAATATGGATTCAATAAAAATTAAAGATTATATGGATAAGCATCCAGTATTATTAACTGCAGATATGTCACTGGCTATTGCGGTTGAAAAACTACTCGCCAGTAATAAAAATGGTGCACCGGTTGTTGATCATATCGGTCAATTAGTGGGCTTTCTATCTCAACAAGATTGTTTATCTGTGATGCTAAAAAGCAGTTACCATTGCGATATGACCAGTACAGTAAAAGATTGCATGAAAAGCCCTGTATTGTCGGTGACGCCCGATGAAAGTATATTGGAATTAGCGGATCAAATGTTAGGCGCTAAACCGAAGATTTATCCTGTAGTGAGTGCAGGAAAAGTCATTGGAACGATTAATCGGACGAATGTACTTAAGGCGATGAATATTTATATGCAACAGTGTTACTTATCTCCAATATAACAATCGTTGAAATCAATACCATTCTGCTGTTTTCCTTGCTAGGATCGCTTTTTTTGATGTAAGCAAGGGAATCAGATTTGAATTCGGACCTTCACCCGCTATCTAAGGCGTATCTCAATCTTTGTTATCAAACCGATGCCGCTAAAATTCGACGTCGTTTGTATCGTGTCAATAAAGAAGCCGAGTCTGAAAAAAAATCCCAAACGTTAGCGCAGTTAACTGAAGCTGCGCAGCAAGCCTATGCCAAAGCGCAGTTGCGCTTACAGTCTCGACCGGTTATTCATTACCCAGACGAACTGCCTGTGTCACAAAAACGTGATGATATCGCTTCTGCCATTGCCAATAACCAAGTGGTCATTGTCGCGGGTGAGACGGGATCGGGTAAAACGACTCAGTTACCTAAAATTTGTCTTGAACTTGGCTTAGGCACTCGTGGCTTAATTGGCCATACTCAACCTCGTCGTCTAGCCGCCCGTAGTGTTGCCAACCGTATTGCTGATGAACTTAATAGCCCTTTAGGTGATATTGTTGGTTTTAAAGTTCGCTTTGCAGATGCTCTGAGCGACAACAGTTATATCAAACTGATGACCGATGGTATTTTGTTAGCGGAACTCACTTCTGATCGATTTTTAAACCAGTACGATGCGATTATTATCGATGAAGCGCATGAACGCAGTTTAAACATTGATTTTATTTTAGGGTACCTAAAGCAAGTATTAAAAAAACGTCCTGATTTAAAAGTCATTATTACTTCCGCAACCATCGATGTAGACCGTTTCTCAAAACATTTCAATAATGCGCCAGTTATTGAAGTATCAGGGCGCACCTTTGACGTTGAAACGCGTTACCGTCCTTTAGTTCGCGATAGCGATGAAGATTTAGATGTCAGCGATGGTATTTTTGCTGCTGTTGAAGAGCTCATGGCGGCAGGGCCCGGCGACATATTAATTTTTATGAATGGTGAGCGCGAGATCCGTGATACAGCTGATTTACTCAATAAACAGCAATATCGCGATACTGAAGTGTTACCACTATATGCGCGCCTTTCTTACGGTGAGCAATCTAAAGTGTTTAAAAGTCACATTGGTAGGCGCATTGTACTGGCCACTAACGTTGCTGAAACCTCATTAACTGTTCCTGGGATCCGTTATGTTATCGATCCCGGAACCGCCCGCATAAGCCGATATAGTTACCGGACTAAAGTACAACGTTTGCCGATAGAACCTATTTCCCAAGCCAGTGCCAATCAACGTCAAGGACGTTGCGGTCGTGTAGGCCCTGGTATTTGTATTCGACTTTACGATGAAATGGATTTTATTCAGCGCCCGGAATTTACCGATCCTGAAATTTTGCGGACTAATCTTGCCTCGGTGATTTTACACATGTTGGCGATTGGTTTGGGTGACATTGGCGGATTTCCATTTATTCAGCCACCGGATCAAAAACACATTCGTGATGGTTTTTTATTGCTTGAAGAGTTACAAGCAGTGAAGAAATCAGGTAATGATTTAGTGTTAACCCCGTTGGGCAAAGATTTAGCTAAAATTCCACTTGATCCTCGTTTAGCTCGAATGGTTATTGAAGCGAACAAATTGGGCTGTTTGCATGAAGCATTAGTGATTACCTCTGGTTTATCTATCCAAGATCCGCGTGAACGTCCTGTGGATAAAAAACAAGCCGCTGATGAGTGTCATCGTCGCTATGCCGATAAAGACTCTGATTTTGCCAGTTGGGTTAAGTTATGGGACCACGTTAAAGATCAAAAGCATGAGTTGTCAGCCAGTCAGTTTAGAAAACAATGTCGCGATGAATATCTCGCGTATTTACGCGTGCGTGAATGGCAAGACTTATATACTCAAGTGAAACAAGCTGTTCATGAATTGAAATGGCGAATTAATGACAGTGCAGCCAGTTATGAAAAGTTACATCGAGCATTATTATCAGGCTTGTTAAGTCATGTTGGTTTTAAAGGCGAGAACAACGAGTATCTAGGGGCACGTAACCGTAAGTTCTTTGTGTTTCCGGGGTCACCTTTAGCCAAAAAAGGTCCTAAGTGGATTATGGCCGCAGAGTTGACTGAAACGTCACGATTGTTTGCCCGTTGTTGCGCAAAAATTGATCCTGAATGGTTGGAATCGCTTGCGAGCCATTTAGTGAAAAAGAATTATCTTGAACCGCATTTTGAAGCCAAAGCAGCAAGTGTTATCGCACTTGAGAACCAAGTGCTTTATGGCTTAACTATCGTTAATCGCCGTCGAGTGCAATATGGGCCTATTGAGCCTATTGAAGCTCGAGAGATTTTTATTCGTAGCGCCTTAGCAGAAGGGCAGTTACAGACTAAAGAAGCTTTTTTTGTAAATAACCAGCAGCTACTCAATGACATTGAAACACTAGAGCATAAGTCTCGTCGTCGAGATATTTTAGTCGATGAGCAAGTGCTTGTGGATTTTTATGAACCCTTGATCCCTGCAGGTATTTTTAACGCGCCGTTGTTTTTTGCGTGGTGGAAAAAAGCTCGCCAACAAACCCCTGATTTGCTTGATTACAGCCAAGCCTTGTTAATGCAGCGAAGTGCCGAGCATATATCGGCGCTTGATTTCCCTGATATATGGCACAAAGGGAATTTAGCCTTAACGGTGAGCTATCATTTTGAACCTGCTAGCGCTGATGACGGAGTCTCTGTACATATTCCTGTTGCACTGATCAACCAAATTGACGACAGTGATTTTGATTGGCTTGTACCGGGATTACGACAAGAGAAACTCATTGCGTTGATCAAGTCACTGCCGAAAAATTTACGCCGTAATTTTGTGCCAGCTCCAGACTATGCCCGAGCATGTTATCAAGCGATGAAACCGTTTGAGTTGTCGATGCTCAATTCTATGTGTAAACAGTTACTGCGCATGAGTGGCGTGCGCATATCGGCTGATGATTTTGATTTAACGCAACTAACAGAACATCTTAAGATGAACTTTAAGATTGAAGATGATCAAAGTCGTTTAGTCGCCCAAGGCCGTGATTTAGAAGCGTTAAAAGGTCAGTTACAAGGGGTAGTTGCCAAAGCTATTCGTAAAGTGGCTGATAAAGGCATTGAACAACAAGCTTTAACTAGCTGGTCGTTTGGTGATTTACCGGTTCAATATCAGCAGCGTAAAGGCAATTACGAAGTAAAAGCGTATCCTGCCTTAATAGACAATAAAACGGATGTGGCGATCAAGCTATTTGATGATGAACACGAAGCTAAGCGCCATCATCGAGTAGGCCTGCGTCGGTTGTTATTGATTAATATCCCTTCGCCAGTGAAGCACTTACAGCAAGCATTACCTAATAAAGCTAAGCTTGCAATGTACTTTAATCCCTTCGGCCAAGTGCAGATATTAATTGAAGACATTATTAATGCCGCGGTGCAGCAGTTATTGGATAAAAAGCAACTCGATATTCGCAATGAACAGCAGTTCGAGCAAGCAAAAGATTGGGTTCGCCAAGAGCTTAACCCAACTGCTGAGCAAATAGCATTAAATGTTGAGCAAATATTAACTATTTATCAACGTGTTAAGAAGCGTTTAAAAGGTAAAATTAGCCTGGATATTGCCTTTGCGATGAGTGATATTCAAACTCAACTTGATAGTCTGGTTTATAAAGGCTTTGTTGAGGATTGTGGTTGGCAACGCTTAACCGATGTGAGCCGTTATCTCAGAGCCATTGAAAATAGACTCGATAAGCTACCTGTTGACCCAACACGCGATCGATTACACATGCATAGCATTGCTAAAGTACAAGAGGCGTTAACGGCGCAATTAGCTAAAGTGCCGCGTTCACAAGCAATACCTGAAGCATTGATTGAAGCTCGCTGGATGATTGAGGAGTATCGAGTATCATGTTTTGCCCAAGTGCTAGGCACTGCTTATCCTATTTCAGAAAAGCGAGTATTGAACCATATTAGCCAAATATAATTGTTGAGAATAATATTATCGCCGATGCCATGCATCGGCTTTTTTATGTAAAACTGAAAGTGTTTCATTTATTTTTGCTGAAAATGGGGTTTTTATAGGTTATATCAATAAAAAACCTACAAAACTGAAAGTTTTTCGTAATTTTGGTTTGATTGTGATCTGACTATTGTTATACTCCACAGCATGAAGAATGTGATTGTCAGTCTTCTCTCTGTAAGGCAAATGTCATCCCCTCAGCATTAACAAGATGTTGTCTATATTAAAGATTTAACATCTTGTTGCTGTAAATAAAAAGACAGGCCTACACCTACAAAACGACCTAAAAGATTGGAGTTATTATGGAAGTTCATGAATACGAAAATGCTTACTATCAAGTGAAAGATGACGTGTTAGAGTCTTTACCTTCTGACGAAGAGTAAGACGATTGAACGAGCATATTGATGTACTGACACTTGGTTCACTACATTAAAAAACTCCGACACTAAAAACAAAAATAGCAGCCTAGGCTGCTTTTTTATTACTGATTACACTACTTTAATATGGCTAAGCAGTTATTGAATGACAATTTAATAGCTATTCTATCCAATAGTGCAATGAAGCGAAGACAATACTTAAGCCTATTCAATATCAACCTTCAATACGACCTTTTTCAGTTAATATTTCAACAATAACCCAAGTATTACCTATTTTATGCAGACGAATAGTTCGATCGTCAATCCAATCTCTGCCACCTTTCAATCCTTGCATTTTAACCACTACTGTTACGTCATCGGTGAATTTACGGAAGAAATCGATATCAATCTCATCGATAGACATAGTTACTTGCTTCATGGATAAGCCTAAGACATGTCGTTGTACCGCAGATGCAATATGGTAGTGATCCATGATCTCTTGGATATCAGTAGAGACAAACTTTTTTGCTTTATCTACATCACGATCGACGTAAATTGCTTCGAAGAAGCCCAAGGATACTTGTTCTGGCGTGAGTTGGGCTTCGCCAAACTCATCTGATTGACCACAGGCACTGAGAATGAGTAGCAGGAAAAAAGGTAAAATTCTTATCAAATTCATATTTAACATCATATTCTAATACAGTTGTTTTTATAATTTTAACCAGTATCTCGATTTATGTCATGGCTTACAAGGATAGGAGGACATAAATCATCCTTTTATAGATCGCCATCATGTTAACCATTGCTTACCGGGACGAATAGGTGAGATTTTGTATATTGGAAATATAGAAGCAGATAATAAATGAGTGGATAAACTATTATTTGTTCAATTGACAGCATAAGAGAGTACTTTTGATCTTAATGGCTTGACGCGCTCTATATGACATGTCATAAATCAATATAGTAACTTTACGCGAGTTATATACACCCAGCTATGCCGTATCAGCGTACAGATGAATTATTACTTATTAATCCAGTAATAATAACGGATTAAAATGTTATCCACAGAATCTGTGGACAACTTTGTTGACGAATGTTGTTTATATCACTAAGCCTTTGTATTAAGTGATTTTTTTTGTGTGGTTAAAAAGTAACGACGACTTTACTTAAAATCAATTTCGCCTATAAAAAAAGCCTCATAACGGGGCTTTTTTTATAGCAAAATTAAAGCAAGACCATCACCATTTCTTTTTCGGTTGAAATAGCATATCAAGATCATCACCTTCTTTTTTCTGTTTTGGTGCACTTGGTTCACTATGCTTTTGAGCACCCATTATTTCATCGAGTAGTTGCTTGGCTTCATCGACTTTACGAGCAATAAAAGGATCATTCGGCGTTTGTCCCTTTATCGTGTGCAAAGTGTTTAAAGCTTTAGTGACCATCTGTTTACTTGAACCGTACTGTTTCATAAAGCAAGCGGCACGTGCTCGAGTAATCATAGATTCAACATTAATTCTTAATTGAAGGTTATCAATACGCATTTCTTCTTGACTAAAAATAGACGGATCAACTTTTCCCTTGTTATGTTCAGCTCGTAAAATCGCTTTAAGTTTTTTGAGTGTTTTGACTAACTCTAAAACTTGTCTGTCATTATCAGGTAAGCGGAAGCCCTCAATCGCAGGGACTTGGCTTGCTGAGCTAGATACACTAGATACTTGTGCTTTTATGTCGTTTAAGCGACGTTCGTAATCAGATTTTAATTGCCCTGATGCATGTAATAATGACTGTTCTAAAGCATCTTGAATGCGGCGATAAAGGATTAACATTATATGGCTAGAAGATGGTGTCATACCTGTGTTAGATAAGACGGCATCGGTTTCATCTATGATGGCGCGCTGACGAGCAATTTCTATGCGACGCTCGGCTTCTGCCCGCTCTTTTTGTTGTTGGACAATACTAAAGCCAATAATCAGCAGTAGCAGTGCACCAATAAGAATTAATACCAAAATTAAGGACATAAAGGTTCCATTTTATCTTTCATATCACATGGTAAGTATAGCCAAACAACGATGGCTAGAAGTAAATTTGATGTTGGAATAAGCTGTGCTAATAAAATTTCATCAAAAAGATTCTATATCTTAGCGTATGTTATCGTGGCTGTCGTTGAATAATAAGTCGTTTTGTTGATAAATCATTAAACAGACTAACCAAGATGTTTATAAAAAAGCTAAGTCGATTCAATAACCGCTATTTTTACTTGCTCGTTATTCCTATTTATATTACATTTCAAGTGTCATATAACGTTTTATTATAGTTGAACAATTGTTCTTGCTATGTAAAACAACGACCGATTTTTTCTTATTTGCATATTTGCTGATGAGTGCCGGTTAAATCAAGGATAAAACCATGAAGCTGCAACAACTTAGATATATTGCAGAGGTTGTTAAACACAACCTAAATGTGTCATCAACGGCTGAGAATCTCTATACTTCACAACCCGGTATTAGTAAGCAAGTTAGAATGCTAGAAGATGAATTAGGCATTCAAATATTTGGTCGAAGTGGTAAACACTTGACTCACGTGACCCCTGCAGGTCAGCAAGTTATTGATATTGCAAATGATATACTTGGCAAGGTCGATAGTATTAAGAAGGTGTCTGAAGAATATACCAAGCCCAATCAGGGGGAGTTGAATATTGCTACGACAGATACACAAGCTCGCTATGCTCTGCCACAAATAATTCGTGAGTTCATTAAACGATATCCAAAAGTTAATTTACATATGCATCAGGGCACGCCTTCGCAAATTAGTGAGCAAGCAGTCAGAGGCGATGCGGACTTTGCCATCGCGACAGAAGCGATGCATTTATATACCGATCTCATTATGTTGCCTTGTTACCATTGGAATCGTTCAATTGTCGTCACACGGGATCACCCGCTAGCTTCCCAATCGGCAAAAATCAGTATCGAAGACTTAGCGACGTTTCCATTGGTCACTTATGTGTTTGGTTTTGATAAAGCATCTGAAATTGAAAAGTCGTTTAAGCGTGCAGATCTTGATCCGCGCGTGGTGTTTAGTGCAACCAGTGCCGACGTCCTTAAGACTTATGTTCGTTTGGGGCTTGGTGTAGGGGTGATTGCTTCAATGGCAATTGATCCAGCGGTTGATAAAGATTTAGTGGCAATTGATGCAAGTCATCTGTTTGCCCATAGTACAACCAAAATCGGCTTTAGACGTGGTAGCTTTTTACGTAGCTATATGTATGATTTTATGCGTCATTTTGCACCGCATTTAACCCGAGATGTTGTTGAAAAAGCCGTGGCCCTTCGTGACCAACAATTGATTGATGAAATGTTTTCTAATATTGACCTACCAGTACGTTAGTACTTAATCTCATTTTTGTTTGTTACATAAAAAACCTCGCATGTCAGCGAGGTTTTTTTATGAGCAGCATGTTAAAAGCTGAGTGACAGATTAGTCCGGCGCATACCCAGATTCACCGATTAATAGGCCATCTAAATAAGCTTTACCATCAGTCATAGTCAAACGACCCAGACTGAACCATTTTACCACCAGTGGATAAATAGCATGTTCTTGTTCGTGAACACGCTCTGCTAATGTTTCAGCATCATCTTCAGGGTAAATCGGCACTTTAGCTTGCAATATAGCAGGTCCAGCATCGAGTTCTGGTATCACAAAATGTACACTGGCGCCGTGTTCGGTATCGCCAGCATCAATGGCACGCTGATGCGTGTGTAATCCTGGATATTTAGGCAATAACGATGGATGGATGTTAATCATCTTTCCAAGGAAATGGCTAACAAAATCATCAGTTAAAATACGCATAAATCCGGCTAGAACGATCAGGTCAGGCTGATACTTTTCTATTGCCTTTAATAAACGCGCATCATATTCACTGCGTATTTCATTGGCATAAGGAATAACACAACTGGTATCAATTTCGCTTTGATGGGCGCGTATTAATCCATAAGCATCCGGCTTGTTACTGATCACTCCAACAATGTTAGCTTTTAAATTATCATCACAACCATCAATGATAGCTTGAAGATTACTGCCATTACCGGAAATCAGTACCACAACACGACAGCTTTGGCTCATTAGATGATCTCCACTTGCTCTTCGTCACCTTGACGAGAAGCAATTTCACCTATTAACCAAGCATTTTCGCCTTCGGCGGTTAATAATGCTAATGCGGCATCGACTTTATCTGCTGGTAGTGCAATCACCATACCGACACCACAGTTAAATGTTAGGAACATTTCGTGTTGTGCAATATTGCCGTTTGTCATTAGCCAATCAAACACCACTGGCCACTGCCAAGAGTCACCTTTGACGACAGCTTTGCAATCATCAGGCAGCACGCGTGGGATATTTTCCCAGAATCCACCACCGGTAATGTGTGCCATTGCATGAATGTCTGATTGTTCAATCAGCTTCAATAAAGGCTTAACATAAATTCTTGTTGGTTCAAGTAAATGGTCTATTAATGGCTTACCAGCAAGATCTTGCTGCGGGTCTGCTTTACTCACTTCTAATACTTTGCGGATTAACGAGTAACCATTTGAATGAGGACCACTAGAACCTAGAGCGATAAGTGAGTCACCCGCTTTGACTTTGGTACCATCAATGATGTCTGCTTTTTCAACAACACCAACACAAAATCCAGCTAGATCGTAATCTTCGCCTTCATACATGCCTGGCATTTCAGCAGTTTCGCCACCAATTAAAGCACAACCAGATTGGAAACAACCTTCAGCGATACCTGTAACAACAGAGGTAGCTGTTTCAACGTCAAGCTTACCTGTTGCATAATAATCGAGGAAGAAAAGTGGTTCAGCACCAGAAACAATCAGATCGTTGACACACATTGCAACTAAATCAACACCCACGGTGTCATGCTTTTTGTAATCAATAGCTAATCTTAATTTAGTGCCAACACCATCTGTGCCGGAAACCAGTACAGGGTGTTTATATTTAGTTGGTAATTCGCATAATGCGCCAAAACCACCTAAATTGCCCATAACCTCTGGACGGCGAGTGCGTTTTACCGCAGATTTAATGTTGTTTACTAACGCATTACCTGCATCGATATCAACGCCGGCGTCTTTGTAACTTAGGGGGGTTGGAGTGGTCACGGAGGATCCTCTAGGGTACATCGTTTTATGGAATTTTATGCGCCGATATTCTACCAGTTTGTCGTGCGAGTCGGAAGCCATCTTTTTACTTTATCCTATAAAGAAAACGATGATTTGCCTATTTTTTATTGGTTTAGCTCACGATTTACAGCAATTTTGAAACTTTATGTTTTATAGAGAGGATAAATCGTCTAACATTTATCAAATTTGCCTGAAATAGTCAGAAATCTAGGAGAAATAAATGAAAGTCGTTGAAGTAAAGCATCCTCTGGTTCGTCATAAAGTCGGTTTGATGCGTGAAGCAGATATCAGCACCAAACGATTTCGCGAACTTGCCACTGAAGTTGGCAGTTTATTAACCTATGAAGCAACAGCTGATTTTGAAACTGAAACGGTTACCATAGAGGGGTGGAATGGCCCTGTTACTATTGATCAACTTAAAGGTAAGAAAGTCACTGTCGTGCCTATTTTACGTGCGGGTTTAGGAATGATGGATGGTGTGCTTGAGCATCTACCTAGTGCTCGTATTTCTGTTGTCGGTATTTATCGCGATGAAGAAACATTACAGCCTGTGCCTTACTTTGAAAAAATAGTCAGTAATGTTGAAGAACGCATCGCATTAGTGGTTGACCCTATGTTAGCCACTGGTGGTTCGATGATTGCGACTATCGATTTACTGAAAAAACGTGGCTGTACTTCGATCAAAGCACTGGTTTTGGTTGCCGCGCCAGAAGGTATCAAAGCACTTGAACTCGCGCATCCTGATATTGAACTTTATACCGCAGCAATTGATGATTGTTTAAACGAGCAAGGTTATATTTTGCCTGGTTTAGGTGATGCTGGTGACAAGATATTCGGTACTAAGTAATATTAACTGAGCGATTTTTATGCTCAATGTTAAAGACCATTGTTAGATGGCTTGATGCTTTAATACCAGACAATAAAAAACGGGAGCCTTTGTTAGGCTCCCGTTTTTTATTATATCAAGACAGCTCGTCAGTATTTAGCCTATTTTACAATACCATCGCGGCAATCCAGCCAAATATCAGTAATGGGATATTGTAGTGAATAAACGTTGGGATAACGCTGTCTCGAATATGGTCATGTTGCCCATCGGCATTGAGACCAGCAGTGGGGCCCAGAGTGGAGTCCGATGCTGGCGATCCTGCGTCACCAAGTGCGGCCGCTGTGCCGACGAGTGCAATGGTTGCCGCAATCGAGAAACCAAAACTGAGAGCTAATGGCACATAAATGGTGGCGATAATAGGAATCGTTGAGAATGAAGAGCCAATTCCCATTGTAATTAACAGTCCAACAATCAGCATCAATAGCGCAGCTAATGCCTTGTTGTCACCAATAATGTCACCTAAAGAGGTTACCAGTGTGCTAACTTCACCAGTTGATTTAACTACTGCTGCAAAGCCTGCCGCTGCAATCATAATAAAGCCAATATTAGCCATCATGTGCACGCCCTGATTAAACAAGTCTTTGCTGACTTCGTGCTTGATTATTCCTGAAAACCGAAAAATGATAAATCCACTTAATGCGCCAAATATCATCGAGTCAGTTTGTAATTGAACAATTAGCGTCGCCAAAATCGCAGAGAGTGAGACCAACAAACTTTTTCGGCTAATGGTGGTTGAAATACTGTCACTGATCACAGGTTGTTCAATCATGTATTCTCTAGGTTTGCGATAACTAATAAATATCGCCGTAAGCAGACCAACAACCATACCTATTGCTGGCAGTAACATTGCCTTAGGTATTTGTTCGGCTACGGCATTTAAGCCATTAGTATTTAAATTTGCTAACAGGATGTCATTGAGGAAAATGCCACCAAAACCGATAGGTAATATCATATAAGTGGTGACCAAACCGAATGTCAGAATACAGGCAATAAGACGTCGGTCGATATGGAGCTTAGAAATCACATGCAATAGTGGCGGAATAAGGATAGGAATAAAGGCGATATGAATAGGCAAAATATTTTGCGATGATATTGCCATTAACAGTATCGTGATCAATAACAACCACCGTACAACTTGGGTATTACCACTATTAGGTTCTTTACCCAGTTTTTTTATAATTGAATGAGAAATTAACGTTGTTAAGCCTGAATGCGATAATGCTGCGGCGAAGGCACCGAGTAATGCATAACTTAATGCGATTTGAGCGCCGCCGCCTAAGCCGTCATTAAATGCTGCTATTGTTTGATGAATATCTAATCCACCAACGATACCTGCGACAACAGCACTAATGGTCAATGACACCACAACGTTAATTCGAATAAAGCTTAAAAACAACATTAAGCAAACCGCGATGACAACCGCATTCATAATCATTTTTCTTAAAAGTAAGTGAGGCGGCTATTCTTGACTGCCAATAGTCTATTTGTCCAGCGTATATCGTTTTTTTGCTTGTTTATGCTGATTTTTTAGCAATATTGACTAACGTTCATCAGTTACTGCAAGTAAGGCACCAGTGAAATCTTCTCAACAAATCATCTTGTCATATTGGAAAGATATTATTCAAAGCGTCATGATGTTTTATTTTTCAGCAGGTAAACCAATTTTCATCTGAAATAACTTATAAGTCCGTTGAATTAGATGTATGGTATACAACTGATATATGTCCCAACGTTATAGTTAATTGTTTGCTAGATCACTATTTAGTAAGAACCTTATAACGTTGTCGAGTGTTTAAGTCATTAAATGGAGATAGATAATGAGCGTATTAGTAGGCCGTCCAGCCCCAGATTTTACAGCAGCAGCCGTTCTTGGTTCTGGTGAGATTGTTGACACATTTAACCTCACTACCGCAATTAAAGGTAAGCCTGCGGTTATTTTCTTCTACCCACTTGATTTCACTTTTGTGTGTCCATCTGAGCTAATTGCTTTTGATCACCGCATGGAAGAGTTCACTAAGCGTGGTGTTGAAGTGATTGGTGTTTCTATTGACTCACAGTTCACTCATAACGCATGGCGTAACACTCCAGTAGACAAGGGTGGTATTGGCCAAGTTAAATACACTCTAGTTGCTGACGTTAAGCACGAAATTTGTAAAGCATACGATGTTGAACATCCTGAAGCGGGTGTGGCTTTCCGTGGTTCATTCTTAGTAGATAAAGAAGGCCAGGTTCGTCATCAAGTGGTTAACGATTTACCACTAGGTCGTAACGTTGATGAAATGATCCGTATGATTGACGCACTTCAGTTCCATGAAGAGCACGGTGAAGTTTGTCCAGCGGGCTGGTCAAAAGGCGAAAAAGGTATGACTGCAAGCACTGAAGGTGTAGCGGCATACTTAAAAGACAACTCTGATAAGCTATAATTTAGCGTATTAGAGACAATAAAAAAGCTGCTTCGGCAGCTTTTTTATTGGATCAAACTCATGGTTTAGTATTGAGTTTGTCGATGTAAATAAATAGTTGGCCATTAATAGCCGGCGAAAAGTGATAAAAAAATTGGGCTTAACTATTCGTTTGCTAGATCCTTGCTATCATCTTGGTCCACTAACGGCCAACCGCCCAGCGCCTTCCAACGGTTAACGATTAGGCAAAATAATTCGGCCGTGCGTTCAGTATCGTATAAAGCTGAATGCGCCTCGTTATTATCGAAAGCTATCCCAGCCATTTTACAAGCTTTAGCTAACACTGTATGGCCAATCGCAAGACCTGCTAGTGTCGCGGTATCAAAACTTGCAAAAGGATGAAATGGAGAACGCTTTAAGCCGTTTCGTTCAATCGCTTGGTTAACAAAACCTAAGTCAAAAGCGGCGTTATGAGCAACAATAATACTGCGATGGCAATCTGCTGCTTTTTGAGCCTTTTTGACTTCTTTGAATATTTCTAAAAAAGCGACTTTTTCGTCAACGGCTCCACGAAGTGGGTTGGTGGGGTCAATACCATTAAACGCCAGTGCTGCAGGTTCTAAGTTTGCCCCTTCAAAAGGTTCAATATGAAAGTGAAGCGTTTTATCAAGTTCAATAATCCCATCGCTATTCATTTTTAATAAGCTGACTGCAATTTCAAGCAACGCATCGGTATTGGCATTAAACCCTGCTGTTTCGACATCGATAACCACAGGGAAATAGCCACGAAAGCGGTGTTTAAACTTGTTAGCGTCGCAAATATCAGTCATTACAGTCTTTATCCTCAATAGCTATCATTTATCGGTGCAAATGATGTAGGCCGAGTATTATGCGCAAACTCAAGCGCAGTGTCATGTTTGATTGTGGTTTTTATCATCGATTAACCATGATTGTTTTCTAAAGGAACAGACTTTGGGGCCGATAGTAAGAATGTAACTAGGTATAAAGGGTGTTTTTATGTGGCGAAAACTGATCGTTCTCACAAGTTTGTGTCTTTGCTCAACAGCCCATGCTGATTTGAGGCACTACGTTGCATCACTTGAAAACTCAGCATGGCGTGTTGGCGAGAATAATCCAATAGAGTGTCGCTTGGAGCATGATATTCCTGATTATGGCCGTGCAATATTTACCAGTAGAGCCGGGAAAAGTTTAAATTTAAGTTTCACCTTAGATATGTGGCTCAAGCCTGATGCTGTGACTAAAGCAACGTTAATTAGCCGAGCCCCTAGCTGGCGTCCAGGGCATAATGCTAAAGAAATTACTGAGTTAACTTACAGTAAGCAGTTTAATGGTGAAGTGCCTAAAAAAGCTGCCTGGTCAATGTTAAATGAGTTGAGTCAGGGGATGGAGCCGACGTTTTATTATGCTGATTGGTACAATAACGATACTAAAATTGCAGTGGGCATATCTTCAGCTAATTTCGGTGGAAAATATCGTGAGTTTCGCGCTTGTTTAGCAAATTTACTGCCTTATAGTTTTGATGATATCGCTTTTACAGTATTAAATTATCAAGAAGGTGGGGTAGAACTGACGCGTTTTTCTACCCAGCAGTTACAAAAAATACAGCGTTACTTGTCTTTTGATCCAGACGTTGAGCTGATTTTAGTTGATGCATACACAGACAGTTACGGTGGACGCTCTATTAATCAGAGGGTGTCAGATAAACGAGCTGCCTCAGTGAAAGATATTTTAATTGCTAGCGGTATCCCTAAAGATCGTATTCATACATCCGGTCATGGTGAAAAACGCCATGTTGCAGGCAATGATCTTGCCGAAGAACGTAAGCTAAATCGCCGAGTTGTAATTAAAATAACCAAGCCTATCTAATTCCTCTCATTTATTTTTTAGCTGCGCTACTTAGCGCAGTTAAACTCAGTTGTTTATTTATCACTATCTCTTTGGCCTTGAGCTAAAATAAATACCTTTTGATTGAATGCCGAAGTGTAAAAAGCTTACTAACTTTTTATTAACGGGTTCGATGCTGAAGGTTGAATACCAAGATGTATACTCATATGAGATTAATGTTGATTGCTGCGGCAAAAAAAAGACAAAAAAAACCCACTTAATCCAAGTGGGCTAAATAATTTGCAATCAACAAATCTAAGGAAGGAAGTCAAACATAAGAACTAGAGAAAACTGAGGTATTGGGTTACATCAGTTTGGAGTTCTTGATTTTCAATATCTGAATCACATGTCTTGAAAACAAGATCATAATAGAATTAATACACTAAACTGACAAACTAGAAAAATTACTCTTTACGATTAGTAAAACTAATCCTTTTTAAGGGTCTTATATTTTTATATCTGCCCTAATCGGCTTATGTAGCGGTTTTCTAAGTTGTTATTTACATTTTTTGCATAAGTATTCGGATTAGATAATTGTGTAATGATTTTATTTAACAAATAGAACATATTTGCGTAAATCATAAAGCCTAATAATGTTTCACAATGTGATTAATATTGCTCTTAATCGTTATTAATAGACTTCAGTTACTGCGATGAAAAATACTTCAGGTCAGTTTCTTTTGATCCTGTCCCCGAATAGTGTGATAAATAAGCCGCACTTTACCTCGCTCAAAACCATATTTAAGTGGAGTGTATTTTTAGCTTAACTTTTATTAACGTTTACGTTTATGTGGACGTGCGATAATGGGACTGCAGCGATTATTTTATATTCATTTGTGGTTACATTTTTTACTTTCGCAAGGGCTAATTGTCGGCTGTCAGCGCCAAGTAATATACTATCTTGATGGCATACTTTAGTTAACCGCTTGTTAATTATTAGGTGGAATACATTAATAAAGCTTCATCTCTTGCTGTTCCTGAGGTTTTTCGAGTGTTTCAGTTCATTTTGAGCAAAATAAAGTCTGTTTTTACCTTGGTACATTATTCACAAGCGTGTTGGTACTCGGTATAGTAAGCCAACTTTTACAACCTAAAAATTGATGTTCAAATTATGTTTGTTTGGCCCATTTCTGTCTATTACGAAGATACCGATGCTGGCGGTGTTGTGTACCATTCGAATTACCTAAAATTTTTCGAACGAGCTCGTACTCAATGGTTAAAAGCGATGGGTGTTAGTCAAGCGGAACTGTTGACAGAAGACATTGCTTTTGTCGTTAAACATGCTGCATTAGATTTTTGTAAAGCAGCGAAGTTTGAACAGGATTTAGTCGTTGAATCCAAGGTTATAGAATTAAAAAAAGTGTCGTTGGTGTTTCACCAGCGCCTAGTTGATCATCAGGGTGATTGCTATTGTGAAGCGACAGTGGTTGTCGCGTGTATATCTTTATCACGTATGCGTCCCCGCGCTATTCCCCTAAATATTGTTCAGGAGTTTGACAGTGCACGCTGAAATTTCATTTATTGGTTTGTTTTTAGAAGCCAGTGTGTTGGTAAAGTTAGTTATGCTGACCTTGTTGGCATTATCGATTGCCTCATGGGCTGTGATCCTTCAACGCAACAAATTATTAAGCTCAGCAAGAGTCAAGTCATTACGTTTTGAAGATACTTTCTGGTCTGGAGTGGACTTAAATCGACTTTATAAAGAACTGATAGCCAGAGGAAGTGCGATTTCTGGCTTAGAATCGATGTTTGTTGCTGGTTTTAAAGAATATACCCGTTTGAGTAAAGTAAACAGTAAAGCACCTGAAGCGGTTATGGATGGCACCTCTCGAGCAATGCGAGTGAGTTTGTCACGTGAAATGGAAAAACTTGAAAACCATTTACCGTTATTGGCAACCATTGGTTCAACGAGCCCATACATTGGTTTGTTCGGAACTGTTTGGGGGATTATGAATTCCTTTATTGCGCTAGGTGCGGTAGAAAACGCAACTCTTGCAATGGTTGCTCCAGGTATTGCAGAGGCATTGATTGCCACGGCAATGGGTCTGTTTGCCGCTATCCCTGCTGTTATTGGTTATAACCGTTTTACAACGCAAGTTGATAAAATTGAAATGACTTATGCTAACTTTATGGAAGAATTCTCCAACATATTGCAACGTCAAGCATATAGCGAGAAGGAAGCTGTTTAATGTATCAGCGTAAACGTCGTCGCCCAGTTGCAGAAATCAACGTTGTGCCTTACATCGACGTTATGTTGGTGTTGTTGATTATTTTTATGGTGACAGCGCCTATTGTATCCCAAGGGGTCAAAGTAGAATTACCGCAAGGTAATGCGGAATCTTTACCACCGGACAGTAAGCCTCCTATCGTTGCTTCAATTGACGCTGATGGGCAATATTTCTTGAATACAGGTAGTAGCTCAAATTCTCAGGCAATGGACTTAGAGCAGGTATCAACTGAAGTTGGCGCGTTAATCCTACTTGAACCGTTAAGGCCTGTAGTCGTAAAGGCCGATCGTGCAATACCTTACGAAAGTGTTATTCAATTAATGATTAGCTTGCAAGGCGCTGGTGTACCAGCAGTAGGGTTAATGACCGATTCACCAAAGGAGAAATAGGTGGCTGGCAAATCAGATTTAACTGTACCGATGTCTATTTCTGCTGGTATTCACATTGGGTTTATCATCATCTTGGCTTTAGGCATTAGTTTTGACGATAAGCCGAAGGTAATGCAAACGGCTGCTGCAAGTGCGCCAGCTTTGAAAGCGATCGTGATTGATCAACAGAAAGTGAATGATAGAGTTGAGCAGTTAAAGAAGCAAAAACAAGATGTGGCTCAGCAAGAAAAGGCTCGTCAAGCAGAATTAGAACGTAAAGCATTAGAAGCCCGTCGCGAGCGTGAACGCGAGCAGGAAAAAATTAAAACCTTAGAGATCCAGCGTAAACAAAAAGAGCAGGAAACTCAAAAGGCCAATGATGCCGCTAAAGCTGCTCAAGCAAAGCAGGTACTAGAAAAAGAGCGCGCAGATAAAGCTGAAGTGGTTCGCAAACAGAAAGAACAGGAACAAAAAGCTGCAGAAGATGCTGCTAAGAAAGCAGCTGAAAAGCGTAAGCAAGAAGAAGCTGCTGCGAAAAAAGCTCAAGAAGAACGTCAACGTGCTGAAGATGAACGTAAACGTAAGGAAGATGCTGAGCGTAAACGTAAAGCTGAAGCTGATAATAAAGCGCGTCAAGAGCGTGAAATGGCTGAAGCTATGGCTGCAGAGCAAGACTCACTTTCTAAAACGCGCAATAAGCAGGTGTTGTCAGAGGTTGATAAATATAAGGCTATGATTATTGCCACTATTCAACGAAATCTAGTGGTTGATGAGTCAATGCGTGGTAAAAGCTGTCGGGTATTTATTCGTCTAGCTGCAGATGGTTTTGTAACAACAAGCCAAACGTTAGATGGTGATCAGGTTGTTTGTCGAGCAGCGAAAGCCTCAATAAATAAAGCAGGGCGGTTACCTGTGTCACCTGAACCGGCTGTTTATCAGCAATTAAAAGAAATTAATTTAACCGTTTCACCGGAATTTAATTAATATTAATCGTATTTAATGATGGAATTGAGTTAAAAGGAGTCGCATGAAAAATTTGGCTAAATGGCTAACGCTGGTATTGATAGTGTTAACTACACCCGCTCGCGCAGCGTTAGATATTGTGATTACAGAAGGGGTTGATGCAGCAAGACCTATCGCTGTGGTGCCTTTTGTATGGCAAGGGCAAGGTCCTGCTCCAGCATCTATTTCTGATGTTGTGGTATCTGATTTGGCTCGTAGCGGTACCTTTAAAACTCTCGATGTACGTGCATTACCACAGTCATCTATTGCGTCAGTGAATGATTTTACTGCTCAGAATTGGACTAATGTTGAAGCTGAAGCACTTGTTGTTGGCTCGATTAAGCCCTATGGCGCCGATCAGTATTTAGTGAGTTTTGAACTCATTGATTTAGTTAAAGCACAGCTTCAAGCTGGCAAAGGACCTCAGAATAACAGTGAGTTATTGCTTGAAAGCCGTGAAACCGTTATCAGTGCAAACCAATTTAGACAATATGGTCACCGTATCAGTGATATTGTTTATGAAAAGCTGACAGGAATTCGTGGTGCATTTTTAACCCGTATTGCATATGTTGTGGTAAAACAAGGTCAAAAAGCACCTTACCATCTAATGATTGCTGACTATGATGGCTATAATGAGCAAATGTTATTGCGTTCACCTGAGCCATTGATGTCACCGACTTGGTCTCCTGATGGTCGTCGTTTAGCGTATGTGAGTTTTGAAAATAGAAAAGCCGAAATTTTTGTGCAAGACATTTATAGTCAAACACGCACTTTAGTGAGTAGTTTTGATGGCATAAATGGTGCGCCAGCATTTTCACCAGATGGTAAAAAACTCGCTGTCACTTTGTCAAAAGACGGTCAACCAGATATTTATATAATTGATATAACAACTAAAGCTGCTCGACGTATCACAGACCATTACGCAATTGATACTGAGCCTTCTTGGTTCCCAGATGGTAAGTCTATTTTGTTTACGTCTGAACGAGGTGGCAAGCCACAGTTATATCGAGTAAATTTAGATACAAATAAAGTCTCGCGCATGACTTTTGAAGGAGAATGGAACCTCGGTGGTTCAATTACCCCAGACGGTCGTAGTATGATTTTTGTAAACCGTACTAACGGTAAGTACCATATTGCTAGAATGGATCTTGCAACACGTTTTATGCAGGTGCTTTCATCAACTCAACTTGATGAATCGCCAAGTGTTGCCCCTAATGGCACTATGGTTATCTACGGTACAACCCATCAAGGTAAGCAAGTATTAGCTGCTGTTTCTATGGATGGCAGATTTAAAGCAAGATTGCCTGTCGGCCAAGGCGAGGTGAAATCACCAGCATGGTCTCCGTTTCTCTAAATAGATATTGATAAGGATTTAAAATGGATCTGAATAAGTTGTTTAAAGCTATGTTGGTTGCAGTTCCGCTTATGGCACTGAGTGCCTGTAGCTCAACTTCAGACTCTGAAACTGACGCTAACGGTTCTATGAGTGGTACAGGTAGTGAATATGGTGTTGGTGGTATTGAAACAGGTGGTGTCGCTCCTGTGTTAAGCCCAACAGAGCAGCAACGTTTAAAAGAACAGGAATTACGTCGTCAAAATATCATTTATTTTGATTTTGACCGTAGTGAAGTTCAAAGCGAAAATGCTGAAATACTTCAAGCTCATGGTAACTATTTAGTTGAGCATCCAAATGTTCGCGTATTGATTGAAGGTCATGCTGACGAACGTGGTACTCCTGAATACAACATTGCACTAGGTGAGCGTCGTGCTAAAGCGATTGCTAAGTATTTACAAGGTATGGGCGTTCAGGCTGGCCAAATGAGCATAGTCAGTTATGGCGAAGAAAAGCCATTGGATTTTTCTCGTAACGATACTGGTTTTGCTAAAAACCGTCGTGGTGTGTTAGTTTACTAAGTAAAAGAAGTACAAGGCCAACCTTTATCGGTTGGCCTTTTTTTAGGAGATAAAAATGAAACAAGCCATATTAGTTGCGGCAATGTTTTTCACAACGGCTTCAGCTTTTGCTGCTCCAGCCCCTGTTGAAGATGTTGCAGGTGGTTCTAATAATGACAGAGTGTCAAGATTAGAACGCATCATTAAAGCAAAGCAGCAAGGCGAGTTTGATATGCAGCGCCGTATGGACTCGTTGCAAAATGAAGTGTTAGAGTTAAGAGGTATTACTGAGCAACAAAATTATCAAATGAATCAGATATTGCAGCGTCAACGACAGCTGTATGAAGAAATTGCTAATCTTACTGCTAAGTCATCAACTCCAGCAGTGCCAGCTCAAGCTGACGCGACAACAGTGGCGGCTGCCAGTTCAACGTTGGATGAAACCGGAAGCTATGAGGCTGCAGTGAATTTAGTCCTCAAAGAACGTAAATACGATGAAGCAATTCCTGCTTTTCGTACCTTCATATCAACATACCCTGAATCTAATTATGCCGCTAATGCAAACTATTGGTTAGGCCAGTTATTGTATAATAAAAGTGAATACAATGACGCGAAACAAGCTTTTAGTACCGTTGTCAGTAAGTTTGCTGATTCAAATAAGCGTGCTGACAGTTTAGTTAAACTGGGCATGATTGCCGAAAAAGAAAATGATTCAGCCGGCGCCAGATCGCTTTATAATAAAGTATTAAAAGAGTATGCAGATAGTGCATCTGCACGCCTTGCACAGCAGCAATTATCGGCATTGAAAGGCTAATCAAGACAAAAAACAGCCTCTTAGTCTGTTTTTCATGCAAACAACAAGAAATTATAAATTTGCGCTTGCATGAGAAATTGAAAAAGGTATTATAGGCGCCCTCAGAACGGCATAGCCTTCTGGGGGTGTTAAGAGCTATAACTTATTCTATCGTTACTGTCTAAGTTAGTGTTTCTTAGTTACCAAGATGGGTCGTTAGCTTAGTTGGTCTTGAAACATAGGCAGTTGGCTTTTTCCCAGTAAGAATAGATATTCTTGCAAAACCAAGATGGGTCGTTAGCTCAGTTGGTAGAGCAGTTGGCTTTTAACCAATTGGTCGAAGGTTCGAATCCTTCACGACCCACCACTTTTTAAATCGTGGCTAAACAATTTAAATGTTACACCAAGATGGGTCGTTAGTTCAGTTGGTCTTGAAACAGAGACAGTGGGCTTTTTCCCCAGTAAGAATAGATGTTCTTGCAAAACCAAGATGGGTCGTTAGCTCAGTTGGTAGAGCAGTTGGCTTTTAACCAATTGGTCGAAGGTTCGAATCCTTCACGACCCACCACTTTTTAAATCGTGGCTAAACAATTTAAATGTTACACCAAGATGGGTCGTTAGTTCAGTTGGTCTTGAAACAGAGACAGTGGGCTTTTTCCCCAGTAAGAATAGATGTTCTTGCAAAACCAAGATGGGTCGTTAGCTCAGTTGGTAGAGCAGTTGGCTTTTAACCAATTGGTCGAAGGTTCGAATCCTTCACGACCCACCACTTTTTAGACCTCTCCGAGTTAAACTCCCAGATCATCAAAGAACAGTCAATTATTCAACGGCTAAAATTGCCAATGAATTTTTCGCCATTTAAATATCAACAGTTGGCTGTCAACCCATTAGCCGAAGATTCGAGTTCTAGATGAACCACAAATTTAGCATTATTCCCCAAGTTATTTTAAAATATCTCAAATCCCTCGTACTCTAAATCAAAAAATTATCGCCATTGAATTTGATCATAAATATTTTCTAGCTCATCGCTTCAAACCATTCACTGATGGGGGCCTACCATACAATTATTCGATGCTCACGATTATTAAATACTTACTTTGATTAAATTTATTGTGCAATGACCTACAATTTTAGGTCATTAATCTTTTAAATTACTGTCATGTAGAGTCATTAATTTGATATAGAAAAATGATTTAACCTTAAGTATTAGTTCAATTATAAGTATTTACTTGTCTACTTTTGTCTTATAGACCTATTGCTAATGTTATCTGTTTGTTGATTGGTTCATATTGCTGAAGATTAGAACAATATCAATAGGGAGAGAATAATGAGAAAGCAAAAGCTAAGTCTTTATGTTGCAAGCGCTTTGTTAGCGATGAGTGGGGGAGCTCATGCTGCAACCGATATGACTTTTGGTGGCTACATTAAAGCCGATGTAATGTTTAGTGATTATGGCAATGGGGCGCCAGAATCTGGTTCGTTGTCACGTCAGTTTTATGTGCCAGGGACTATTTATGGGACATCTGGAAACGGCCAGCAAGTTGTCGATTTTCAAGCGCGGGAATCACGTTTTAACTTTAAAACAGTTACTGATGTTGATGGCCATAAACTCACAGGTTTTATTGAACTTGATTTTATGACCCATACTGACGGTAACGAGCGAGTCTCTAACAGTTACTCTCCTCGTATACGTCATGCATTTGTCAGTTATGACAATTGGACAGTCGGTCAGACTTGGACCACGTTTCAAAATCCAGGCGCCTTACCGGAGAATCTAGATTTTGTCGGTGCCGCTGAAGGAACACCTTTCGTTAGACAATCACAACTACGTTATACCAGTGGTAATTGGCAATTTTCAATTGAAAATCCTGAAACGACTGTAACACCGTTTGGCGGTGGAGGCCGAATCACCAGTGGTAGCGGCGTTGTTCCGGATTTTGTCGGACGTTATAACTTCAGTGCTGCTAGTGGTTCTGCATTTTCAGTAGCTGCTATTGTAAGACAATTAGATTTAGAGCAAGTTGTTGGGGCAACCCAGTACGATACTTCTGAGTTAGGTTATGGTGTTAGCTTTGCCGGTGTTATACCTTTAGGTAAAGATGATATTAAATTTACCGCAACTTATGGGGAAGGGTTAGGGCGTTATATGGCGCTTAACTATGCTAATGCTGGTGTGCTTGATTCCAATGGTGAGATCCAAGCGATTAAATCCTATGGTGGTTTCGTCGCATACCGTCATTGGTGGTCAGAGCAATGGCGTTCTAGCTTGACGGTTTCAGGTTTCACTGCAGACAATGATATTGCACTTACTGGCGGGGCTGTCAATAAAGAAGCTTATTCTGGCTATGTTAACTTACTATATTCACCTTCAAAGCCACTCACATTTGGGGTTGAATATATGCATGCTTTGAATGAGCGCGAAGATGGTTTCGACGGTGATTTGAATCGTATTATATTCTCAGCTAAATATGCTATTTAGCCTATAAACTGATAACAAAAAGGCAACCTTATTGGTTGCCTTTTTTTATTTGAAGCTTTTAATACTTATTTAAGTAGATTGTTTTGGCGAACATAGGCTTCAAATTCAGTGCAACCACCAATTGGTTGTTCGTCAATGAAGATCTGTGGAACAGTTTCAACCGTTTTGCCGACACTTTTTGATAAGTCTGCTTTGGTGATACCTTCGACATGAATATCAATATATTTAAATTTGAAATCCGCACTTTGTGCCGCTAACTTTTCTGATAACTCAACTGCTCTAACACAATATGGGCAACCTGGGCGGCCAAAAATAACTACAAACATGGTGACTCCTGTTTAATGATCTTGGCAATTTATACCATATGTATTTTTCAAATGGTATTTGAACACAATTAATTTTGTTTTAACTCATATCGATTTTATATTTGCCTTGATAGTCAAAAAATGTATCAACTAAATCCCAACGATATTTGTTTTTCTTTAGTAATAATAAATCAGGTTTTCTAAATCGGCTTTGATCCGCCAATACATCTGCTACTTTATTATATTTAGGATGCTTAAGACCTGGCGTGCGAGTGTGGCTTAGTACAAATACCGCATAAAACGCTTTGCGTTGTGCTGGTGTCGAAAAGTTAAACGTTTGCTTAAAATCATTACCCTCAATATCAATATATTGAATAAGTAACTTGTTGTCGTGCTCGAGTAATAGCATTTGCTCACATTTGAATAAATGGTGATGCTGAGCGTTAAGTACTTGCTTTAAGCGTTTATCAGGATCAATTAAGGTTGATTGGCAGGTGTTACAGATACGTGCCGCTATATCATTTTCAGCTCCACAGTCGGGACATGATTTTGACCTGAATCTAAAGTCACATTGCTGGTTGTCACTGATTAATCCTTGGCAGCGTCTTCCATAATGCTCAATTATATCGCCATCCTCATCCACTATCCCCCAAAAGATGTTTGCAAATTGGCATACAGGACAATGCACTTGAACAGGCACTGATTTACTATTGGGCTTGGCTTGGCCAACTTCCGGATAAAAGAGGTCATAACCGTTCGCGGCGTAATCGATGATTAAACAATCGGTTTTATTCGGTGCTAAGCGTAAACCTCGACCAATCATTTGTTGGAATAGGCTCACTGACGCTGTTGGTCTTAATATCGCTATAAGGTCAACATGTGGCGCATCGAAGCCTGTAGTGAGCACTGCTACGTTGACTATGTACTTCAGATGTTGGGCCTTAAAGCGTTGAATGATCTCATCACGTGCGTTATGGGGCGTTTTAGCGGTAATTAACGCAGCATCTTTGTCTAAAAGCGCCATCACTTCATTAGCATGTCTAACGGTTGCAGCAAAAATCAATACACCTTTGCGCAGTGCTGCAAGTTGCTTCACCTGTTTGATAATTGCTGTGGTTGCGCGGCCTTGATGATTAAGCAAGGAGTCTATTGCCATTTGAGGGTACTCTCCGCTGTCATTTGGCTCCAGATCACCAAAATCATATTGGGCACTCAGTCCGTCAAAAATAATCGGTTTAGTAAGATAACCTTTATTAATTAATGGCCGCATTGGCAGTTCAAAAATGCACTTGTCAAAAACAGCGGTGTCAGTATTGCCTACTTTTCCATGGTAATGCACACGGTATATCCAGCCTAAACCTAAACGATAAGGCGTTGCCGTTAATCCAAGTAATTTTATATTAGGATTTTGCGCTTTAAGATGAATAAGCAATTGTTGATATTGGCTCGTAGACTCATTACTCACTCGATGACATTCATCGATAATCACTAATGAAAAGGGTTGGGTAAATTTTGTGAGGGCACGAGCCGCTGATTGAACGCTGGCCACTACCGTTTTACCATTGGCTTTCTTTTGATTTAATCCGGCAGAATAGATATTTGCTTCTTGTGTCAGTAAGCCTACCTTTTCGGCATTTTGAGCGACTAATTCCTTTACGTGAGTTAGCACCAGTACATTACCATTAGCAATGCGAGCTAGTTCGGCAATGACGATACTTTTGCCTGCACCGGTAGGAAGAACCAATACTGCTGATTGTTGACTTTGCTTAAAATGAGCAATAGCAGCATCTACGGATTGTTGTTGGTAATCACGTAGGGTTATCTTTGCAGGTTTAACAGATGAGTCTTTCAATTTATTGGTAGTATTATTCTGGTTTGGATAAAGCTTAACATAGGCAAGGATTGATAAACCATATTGTGATGAATGAGCGCTTATTTATGGTAAAGCTAAATCAATAAACCATGGCTAAAGGTGATAAATACACGCTAATAGTATTTTTGCGAGATAAGCGCTGTTTTTTTATATAAGTTGGTGTAAATTCATTTACACAGTCAGATGATACTTATAAAAAAATAATAATGTATTGCCATCAGGAAAAACACTTTATGAAACGTTTACTGTTAGCCGCTCTGTTTATGGTTAGCCACATCGCCGTTGCTGAAGACGCTTTAGTCATAGGTTTATCTATTGAAGAGAGCGTGAAGCATTCTGAAGATTTAACCACGTCGGCATCCAAAATTGTCATGGGATTAAATGATACTGTGTCACTCAATGTTGAAGGTGATTATGGTGTGACAATCGTGTCGACAGAAAATAGCAATAATAAGGTCAATTTGTTGATCAGTTTACGTGATGAATCTAATGACGCTTCGGATTTACTAGGAGATAAAACAATCAGTCTTAAAGTGGGCCAATCAACCAGTTACAAGGTGACATTAAACGATCATTTATATGACATAACTATTGAGACCTCTTATGCTCCACAGCCTAAAACCTTAAACAATTAGTCATAGCGAATAAAACTGTTCAGTCCATTAATCTCAGTTAAAAAAATGCCCCTCAGTGAGGGGCGAAAAGAGAAATTGGTCAGGATTTCTCGGGTGGATAAGGTATTACAAGTTAGTTTATATTACTCAGTTTTGTTTAGGCGTGACTCAATTAACGTATCAATTACAGCAGGATCCGCCAGAGTAGAGGAATCACCTAAGTTGGTCACTTCATTAGCGGCAATTTTTCGAAGGAATCGGCGCATAATTTTGCCAGAACGCGTTTTCGGTAAACCGCTTGCCCACTGGATAAGATCCGGTGTTGCAAGGGCGCCAATTTCTTTGCGTACCCATTGACGTAATTCTTGGCGCAACTCTTCCGTTGGCTCAATCCCACGAGTGAGGGTGACATAAGCGTAAATACCTTGGCCTTTAATGTCATGCGGGTAACCCACAACAGCGGCTTCAGCAACGAGCTCATGCGACACTAGCGCGCTTTCCACTTCAGCAGTACCTAAGCGATGTCCAGATACGTTAATGACATCATCAACACGACCAGTAATCCAATAGTAGCCATCTTCATCACGACGCGCGCCATCACCGGTAAAATACATGCCACGGAACGTTTTAAAGTAAGTTAAGGCAAATCTATCATGGTCACCATAAACGGTGCGCATTTGTCCTGGCCACGAATCAAGGATAACCAGGTTACCTTCACCGGTACCTTCTACAATATTACCCATGTTATCGACTAGAGCAGGCTGTACACCAAAGAAAGGTCGAGTTGCAGAACCTGGTTTGGTATCTGTAGCACCTGGTAGAGGACTTATCAGAATACCGCCCGTTTCAGTTTGCCACCAAGTGTCGACAATAGGGCAGTTTTCATGACCGATCACCTCATGGTACCAACGCCATGCTTCTGGATTGATGGGTTCGCCCACAGATCCCATAATACGTAATGAATCACCTTTATAGCTGCTAAATTGTTCTTTACCCTCAGCCATTAGTGCACGAATTAGGGTTGGCGCGGTATAGAGAATATTGACTTTATGACGGTCAATCATTTCACCTAATCGAGCCGGAGTTGGATGATTAGGTACACCTTCATGAATTAATACCGTTGCGGCATTCGCTAATGGTCCATAGACCATATATGAATGACCAGTGATCCAACCTACATCTGCTGTACACCAATATACTTCGTCTGCTTTATAGTCAAACACATATTCGTGTGTCATTGAGGCATACACCATATAACCACCGGTAGTATGCAGCACACCTTTAGGGTTACCAGTAGAGCCTGAGGTATAAAGTAAAAAGAGTGGGTCTTCAGCATTCATTTCAGCGGGTAGACAGAATTCTGAAGCGACTTCCATGAGTGAGTGCCACCAGACATCTCGGCCTTCAACCCAATCGATGCTACCACCAGTACGCTTAAGTACTATGACCTTTTCGACGCAAGTGACATCTGGATTTGATATGGCTTCATCCACACTGCGTTTTAACGGAATTTTTCGGCCACCGCGAACACCTTCGTCGGCAGTAATTAAGACTTTTGATTTACCATCAATCACCCTTGCAGCAATCGAGTCGGGTGAGAAACCACCAAACACCACTGAATGCACCGCGCCAATGCGAGCACAGGCAAGCATAGCGACTGCCGCTTCAGGCACCATAGGCATGTATATGGTGACGATATCGCCTTTATTAACACCTTGGCTTCGAAGGGCGTTAGCAAATTTACATACATCGGCATGTAATTGGGCGTAAGTAATTTTACGTTGCTCATTGGCATCGTCACCTTCCCAAATAATGGCTAGTTTATCGCCATGTTCTTCAAGGTGGCGATCTAAGCAATTGGAAGATGCATTGAGCGTGCCATCATAAAACCAATTGATCGAAAGGTTATGATCATCAAAAGACGTTTGCTTGATTTTGGTATAAGGTTTGATCCAATCAATACGTTTGCCGTGTTCTCTCCAGAAACCTTCTGGATTAATAATGGACTCCTGGTACATTTTCTTATATTGATCGTTATCAACCAGTGCGTTTTCTGCAATGTCACTCGGAACTTTGTAAAGAGACTGCGGGGTCATGGGGCTTCCCTTTCTAAAAATGGCGTGGTTAAAGTATCATCTGCAACAGGCTATCAGCACTATTAGACCTTGGTCTAGTTTTAAAATATCCTTAATATTTAGTCAGTTGCACGTGTTAATATGGTTATAATTGCTACAGAGTTAGTCTGTTATTTATGATGATTCTATTGTGTAGGTTGTTTTATGTTCAATACACGATGTTTTAGGTAAAAATAAAACAGATTTTTAATAATAATAAAGTGATATCGGACGTTTCATGAACTTAACCTTAATCGTTGCCGTGATTGCGGTGTGTTATGTGTCATTGCTGTTTATTTTGGCGTGGGGCGCTGAGAGGTGGTTTAGTAAAATAAACCAAAAAGCCCAAGTATGGATTTATGGGCTCAGTTTAGCTGTGTATTGTTCTTCCTGGAGCTTTTTAGGCACAGTTGGCCAGTCCGCCAATGATTTATGGTCTTTTTTACCTATTTTTATTGGCCCAATATTGGTGTTTACCCTTGGCTTTGGCATGTTACGAAAAATGGTGGTGGTGTCTAAAGCGCAAAACATTACTTCTGTTGCCGACTTTATTGCTGCCCGCTATGGTAAATCACAACTATTAGCGGCGTTGGTTACGCTAATTGCCTTGTTCGGCATCATGCCTTATATCGCGTTACAACTTAAAGCCATGGTGTTTAGTCTTAATTTATTTCAACCTGCTGACAATCCGCTGAGTCCTGTCGCTGTGCCATTATTGATTACCATGTTATTGGCTATTTTTGCCATTTTATTTGGTACTCGTAAATTAGATGCTACTGAACATAATCCAGGAATGATGGTGGCGATTGCCTTTGAGTCACTGGTTAAACTGGCAGCCTTTATCTCTGTCGGTGCCGTGATTAGTTTTGGGGTCTTTGATGGCTTTGGTGATATTTGGCAACAAGCATCAGATAAAGCATTGATCCAAAATAGTCATATCCGTTTAGAGTCTTTCCTACCTGAGTTATTTGTTGGTATGGCGGCGTTCTTATGTATGCCAAGGCAGTTTCATGTGATGGTAGTCGAGTGCGGTGGCGAGCATATTTTAAGAAAATCGCGATGGATATTTCCAATCTATTTAGTCTTATTTGGCTTGTTCGTTGCCCCATTGGCACTCGCCGGTAAGGTGATTTTGGGTGATTCAGTGTCAGCTGATACCTACGTGATTAATTTACCTTTAGCGCTTGATCAACCTGTATTAGCCGTTGTCGCATTACTGGGTAGTTTGTCTGCCGCGACGGGGATGGTGATCGTGGCGGTGGTGACTATTAGCGTGATGGTGAGTAATGAATGGTTGGTGCCATTTTTGTTGCGAACAGGTCAAATACGAGAAAAGAATTTTAGTCAGTTTTCTAAACTGTTATTAAATGTACGCCGTTTATCGATTGTGGTGATTTTAGGTTTTGGTTATTTAAGCTATTTGCTGTTTACCGACCGTGATTCACTTTCACATCTGGGGATGATGTCGTTTGGCGCATTCTCTCAATTAGCGCCTGCGTTAGTGGGGGGATTGTATTGGAAACACGGTAATCGAGCGGGAGTGTATCTAGGCCTTGCTGTTGGTTTTAGTCTTTGGTGTTTTATTTTACTTCAAGGTGCCGGTGAAGCCCGTGTTATTGGTGCAGACTCTGGTTTGTTCAATTCAATCACTCCCAATATTAGCGATACTTTGATTGCCTTATTAGCCAATATTTTTTGCTATGTGCTGGGTTCTATATGGTTTAGAGCGGGCGTTGCTGAGCGTATTCAAGCGAGTCACTTTGTCAAACCTTGGTCATCAAAGCAAGATGCTAAAAAACGCCAAGGGCCTATTTCACAACAAGATTTATTAATTTTGGCCAGTCGGTTTGTCAGTCCTACTCGTGCTTATGAAAGTTTTAGCCGTTTTTCGGCAGATGCGGTTAAAAGTGACAGTTGGTACAAAACGGCTCCAGAAGAGTTAATCGCTCATACGGAACACATGTTGTCGGGTGTGTTAGGCGCATCAAGTGCTTCACTGGTTATGGACTCTGTTTTACAAGGGCGTGATTTGGCTCTTGATGAGGTATTCCATTTAGTGGATGAGGCCTCTTCTAAAATTATTTTAAGTCAAGATATGCTGCGAGGTGCAATTGAACACGCTTATGAAGGTATGAGTGTGGTTGATAGAGACCTTAATTTAGTTGCGTGGAATTATCGCTATGTTGAATTGTATCAATACCCAGAAGGCTTTTTACAACAAGGTATGCCAATAGCTGATATTGTGCGGTTTAATGCTCTGCGCGGTTTTTGTGGTACTGGAGACATTGAAAACCAAGTTGAAGTGCGGGTACAACATATGCGAAATGGCACTCCTCATACTTCAGAGCGTGCTCGACAAGATGGTAAGGTTATAAAAATTCAAGGCAATCCTATGCCTGATGGTGGTTTTGTAATGACATTTACTGATATCACCCAATATCGTTTACAGGAAAAAGCTTTACTGGAAGCTAATGAAACTTTGGAAAGTCGGGTACAGGAGCGAACCTATGAACTGGCGTTATCAAACAGCGAATTATTAGAGGCTAAAGCGCAAGAAGAGCTCGCCAATGCATCAAAAACGCGTTTTTTAGCCGCTGTTGGTCACGACTTAATGCAACCGTTAAATGCTGCAAGATTATTTACTGCATCATTATCGCAATATCCAAATCTCGATTTAGAAGCGCGTACCACATTGACTCATGTCAATAGTTCGCTGAAAACAGCTGGTGAGTTACTAACCGATTTACTCGATATTTCTAAGCTAGACTCTGGCATGGTAGAGGTTAACCGTCGTGATTTTGCGATTGCAGAGATCATTAACGGTTTATCCATTGAATTTGATGCTATGGCTGCCGATAGTCAAATTTCGTTTTCAATGGTGCCTTGTACTGCGACCGTTAACTCCGATCCTTCTTTATTGCGACGTGTTTTACAGAATTTTTTAACCAATGCTTATCGTTATGCTCGTGGCGGTAAAGTGTTATTTGGTTGCCGTCATCGAGGTGATTTTATTGAGATCCAAGTACTGGATACTGGCTGTGGAATTAATGAGTTTGATATACAAGAAATTTTTAAAGAGTTTAAACGTCTCAATCATCCTAGTAGCCGTAATGTCAGTGGTTTGGGGTTAGGGTTAGCGATTGCTGACAGGATCAGTAAGGTACTTGATCATCAAATACATGTGAGTTCGGCTTTAGGTCGCGGTTCGATATTCTCTATTTCTGTGCCCATAGGTGAAACCATCAGCCAAATAAGCAATAAACCTTTACCAACACTATTGCAGCCTTTAGCGGGAATTAAAGTGCTATGCATCGACAATGAAGAAGCCATTCTTGCGGGATTAGAATCATTATTAAGCCGTTGGCAATGTGAGGTTATTTGTGCCAAAGATCTTGCCGATGCACGGATTAAGTTAGGCCTTAAAGGGGTGGCACCAGACATTATGTTAGCTGATTATCACTTAGACGATGATCAAAACGGTATCGATGCCATGAATGGTATTCGCAGCCGTTATGGGGAGCATTTACCAGGGATATTAATTACAGCCAATACCAATAAAGATTTGGTTGAAGATGTCGAAAGGCAGGGTTATCACTACATGGCTAAAATGGTTAAACCTGCTGCATTGCGAGCGTTAATTTCGAGTCTAGTTAAAAAGTAGGTTTACCCATTTTGGCAGTATTGCTGAAATTAAACATCACCTTAAAAGGATATTAGTATGATTGTGTATGGCGATAGCATGTCGGGTAATTGTTATAAGGTGCAGTTGGTGCTGAATCTGTTAGGTATTGAGCATGTATGGCAAGAAATGAATATCGCTAAAGGTGAAACGCAAACACCAGAGTTTTTAGCTAAAAATCCGCAGGGTAAAATACCGCTAATAGAACTCGATGATGGCAGCGTATTATCGGAGTCGAATGCAATTATCGGGTATCTTGCTGAGGGCTCTATGTTGATCCCAACCGATGCTTATAATAAAGCGAAAATGTATCAGTGGATGTTTTTTGAACAATACAGTCATGAGCCATATATTGCCGTTGCACGCTTTATTCAGTTGTATTTAGGATTACCTGAGGATCGCTTAGCTGAATATCACTCACTGCACGCTAAAGGCCATAAAGCGCTTGCGGCTATGGAAGCTGAACTAGCAAAGCAACCTTTTCTGTGTGGTTCGCAATTTACCTTAGCGGACATTGCTTTGTTCGCTTATACCCATGTTGCCCATCAAGGCGGTTTTGATTTAACCCATTACCCACAGATTAATAAATGGTTACTTCGCATAAAACAGCAAGCTAGCTTTGTGCCGATGAAGCGTTAATTATTTACTGATTTTATGGATATTTTTTGATTTACATGTGTTGTCAGCCGCTATTCGATTATTGGTATTATTGATAAAGTATTAAATACTGAATAGGCGATAAAAAGCATAATAGTGCCGACTAGAGCATCAATCACGCGTTGAACTTTAGGCGTACCTAACCAAGGTGCAAGTTTAGCGGCACCAAATGCTATGGTGTAAAACCACAGTATTGAGGCCAGCATGGTACCAATAGCAAATGCCCATTTTTCGTTGCCATCAAAAGTGCCCCCCACGCTACCGAGTATCATTACTGTATCTAAATACACATGAGGATTAAGCAAGGTGACAGCAAATGTAGTGCCGATAATTGTTTTACGGCTATTGGCCGCTGCAATGTGTGTTGTAACGAGATACTGATTTCTCCACACACTTTTGAACGACAGAACAGCATAAACAACTAAAAAAGTGACGCCTCCCCAACCTATCAGTAGCATTAACCATTCACTACTGGCGATTAATTTTCCTCCGCCAAAAATGCCCAGACCAATTAATAACACATCACACAACATGCAAATTGTCGCCGCGAGAAAATGATGATTGCGTTTTATCCCTTGGCTTAATATGTATGAGTTTTGTGCGCCAATAGGAATAATCATTCCTAAGCCGAGAATAAGTCCTTGAAATAATGCGGAGGTAGCCATGAGTATCCTAGTAACGAGCAATGTAATTAATTGCTAAAGTAGCAATAGTTTTGGTATAAATTAAATTAATAATTTTTCTGTTGTATAAGAATTATTAATGAAAGATGGCAAGACATTGGCTACGATGACTTAAGAGGATTTAATAAGTTGGTAAAATAATGAGTAAACTTGATTATAAATTACTGCAGGCATTAAGCTGTGTGATTAAAGAACAAAGTTTTGAGCGTGCAGCTGGCGTGTTGTGTTTAACACAATCGGCGGTGTCGCAACGAATAAAGCAGTTAGAACAACATTTTGCTCAACCAGTATTAATTAGAGGCCAGCCGATTGAAGCCACAGATTTAGGTAAGCAGCTATTAAAACTCTATTACCAAGTTGTGCAGTTAGAAGCCGACTTACTTCCTAGCGCTATGTCGCATTCACCCCAAACACCGTTAACCTTGCATATTGCCACCAATGCAGACAGCTTAGCCACCTGGCTAATTCCGGCAATAGCCCCGGTGATTAAGTCACATTTAATAGAGATTAATCTGCTCATTGAAGGTGAAGACCGCACGATTAATAGGTTAAAGGATGGCCAAGCTTTTGGGGCTATTTCTGTGCAATCTACAGCTATTAAAGGTTGTCAATTGGCTCGGCTAGGAAATGTTGACTATCTGTTGGTTGCGTCACCTGAGTTTAGTCGTCATTACTTCCCTAACGGAATTAGTGCTGACAGTCTTAGAAAAGCACCGGGTATCGCTTTTGATCATAAAGACAATATGCACACACGATACATTCAACAGCATTTTGGACTCACGCAAGGTGAATATCCATTACATACTGTACGTTCATCAGATGCCTTTGTGACCATGGCCAAGCACGGTACGGCATATGGCTTAGTGCCAAAAACGCAAATTAAACCAGAGCTGGCTTCAGGTGAGTTAGTGCATATATGTAAAGAGCATATCATCACTGAAACGCTTTACTGGCACCATTGGATTTTACTTAAAGGTGTTTATAAAGACGTTTCAGATGCCATTGTTGCCCACGCTCAAGCGGTATTAGATTAAGCGAAACAGAGTCTTACCTAAACAGAGTCTTACCCAAATCTGAGATTAGCCCAGCTTTGATTATCCATGGCTAATCAAAGTTTGATTATCTTCGCTTGGGACAATGGTGTCGGCAACAGATAACATGGCAGAGGTTAATTGGGTTAATTGTTCTGCGCTAATGGTATATGGCGGCATGATGTAGATATAGCGACTAAAAGGCCTTACCCACACACCTAAATCAACAAAGGCTTTTTGCAAGGCTGCGGTATTAACTGGCGAGAGCATTTCTATCACTCCAACACTGCCGAGCACTCTCACATCTTTTACCTGCTTTGACGCCATGGCAGCGGGCAAGGTGCGTGTTAAATGTGCCTCAATATCTTTTACCTGCTGTTGCCAATCACCTTTAAGCAGTAAGTCTAAGCTGGCGGTTGCTGCTGCACATGCCAACGGGTTACCCATAAAAGTGGGCCCATGCATAAATACGCCAGCGGGAGAATCACTAATACCACAGGCCACTTCGTCACTGCATAAGGTGGCAGCAAGACTAATATATCCACCAGTTAAGGCTTTACCAACACACAAAATATCGGCCTCAATATTGGCATGCTCATAAGCGAATAGGGTGCCAGTACGGCCAAATCCAGTGGCTATTTCATCTAATATCAGTAACACATCATATTGGTCACAAAGTTGGCGCAGTTTAATCAGATAAGCTGGGGAGTAAAAACGCATTCCGCCAGCACCTTGCATGATGGGTTCAATAATCACCGCGGCGATATCTTGGTGGTGTTGCGTAAATGCGGTATCTAACGCGAGTGTATCGGTTTGATTAAGCTGATCATTAAACTTAGACGTTGGCGCAGGGATAAATACTTGTTTAGTCACATTGTTGCCAAACATGGTATGCATTCCACCGTCTGGGTCGCACACGCTCATCGCTGCAAAGGTATCACCGTGATAACCACTTTTTACGGTCATAATGCGTTGTTTTTGCGGCTGATTGCGGCCTTGCCAATATTGCAGCGCCATTTTTAAGGCGACTTCAACTGCAATCGAGCCAGAATCGGCTAAAAATACTTTGGTTAAATTGGTGCTGGTCATCTGCACTAAACGTTTTGATGTCTCAATAGCGGGTTGGTGGGTTATGCCGCCAAACATGACATGACTCAGTGTTGACAGCTGTTGTTGCATTGCAGCAACAATGGTCGGATGACTGTAACCGTGCACACATGACCACCATGAACTCGTGCCATCAATAAGCACTTTACCGCTGTCTAATGTCAGTTCACATCCCTGGGCCGAAACGACGCCATATACAGGCAGAGACTGGGTCATCGAGGTATAAGGGTGCCAAATGTGTTGTTGATCGAAAGCGTAGTCGATAGTGGTGTTTGTGTCGGAAAATGCCATAATTATAGGTGCTCGTTTTTTGACCGCTAGTAAAGCGTAAAATGGTTACTGCGTTGACAGTTTACGGACTCAGGGTATCCTAGCCAACATAAAATCAAAATAAAGGAATGATCCATGTCGTTAGCTGAAGTTCGTCACGATTGGCAAAAAACAGAAATCGAGGCATTATTTGCGTTGCCTATGAATGATTTATTGTTTAAAGCCCACAGTATTCATCGTGAAACATTTGACCCTAACGAAGTGCAGATCAGTCGTCTTTTATCGATTAAAACCGGTGCATGCCCAGAGGACTGTAAATATTGTCCACAAAGTGCGCGCTATGATACCGGTCTAGAAAAAGAACGTTTACTTGAAATTGAAAAGGTATTAACCGAGGCTAAAAGCGCTAAAGCTGCTGGTGCATCACGTTTTTGCATGGGCGCTGCTTGGCGCAACCCGCGTGACAAAGACATGCCATATTTAACACAAATGGTAAAAGATGTCCGTGCTTTGGGCATGGAAACCTGTATGACATTAGGCATGCTATCGCCTGACCAAGCCAGCAGATTGGCTGATGCTGGTTTAGATTATTACAACCATAACCTTGATACCTCACCAGAATATTACGGCGATGTTATCACCACCCGTACTTATCAAAGTCGTTTAGATACGCTGACAAACGTGCGAGCCTCTGGGATGAAAGTCTGTTCTGGCGGGATTGTCGGTATGGGCGAGCAAGCCACCGATCGCGCAGGTTTATTGCAGCAACTTGCTAATTTAGAACAACATCCAGATTCAGTACCGATCAACATGTTAGTAAAAGTGGCCGGTACACCATTTGAGAATATTGATGATCTTGACCCGCTTGAATTTGTCCGCACCATAGCAGTGGCTCGGATTATTATGCCTAAATCGCGGGTACGTTTGTCTGCCGGACGTGAAAGCATGAGTGATGAACTGCAATCAATGTGTTTCTTTGCGGGGGCTAATTCAATTTTCTACGGTTGTAAGCTATTAACTACGCCAAACCCAGAAGAAAATGATGACATGAGTTTATTCCGACGTTTAGGGTTACATCCTGAGCAAGGTCCACAAGCCAACATCGAATCTGATAGCGCATTATTAGCCAAAGCGAGTGCTAAGCAAGATAAGTCGACTAAGCAGTTCTTTGATGCAGCTGCGCTATAATTTTACATGATGTTATTAGGCCAGACTGATATGGGGCTGCACCCATTAACCGAGCGGATAAGTAATAAGCTTGCTGATCTGCAGGCGGCAGGCCTTTTACGCCAACGACATGTGTCGGAAACCAAGCCACGTGTAATGGTTGATTTTAGCCATAATGATTACTTAGGCTTAGCCCATGAACCTGCTTTAGTTCAAGCTCTGTATGCTGGAGCGCAGCAGTATGGTGTTGGCAGTCGTGCATCACCTCTTGTTAGTGGTTATAACCAAGCCCATTTTGCCCTTGAACAGCGTTTATGCGAGCTGACGGGGCATCAAGCATGCATGTTATTTAGTTCTGGTTTTAGCGCTAACAACGCGTTAATGAAAACCTTGTTTAGCAACAAGGATACTGTCTTAGCCGACAAGTTAGTGCATGCCTCAGTAATTGATGGCTTAAAAGACAGTGGTAGTCAGATTCGGCGCTTTTTACATAACGATGTTATTAGTGCAACGCGACTGATCGAGCGCAACCCTCATACAGCTGTGGTTACTGAAAGTGTATTCAGTATGGACGGTGACATTGCCCCGATAGCTGAATTATCTCGCTTATGTCAGCAACATGATTGTTGGCTGATTGTCGATGATGCCCATGGCTTTGGGGTATTACCTAGCTCGTTTGTTAATGCCAATAATGTGGATATTCAGGTGGTGACATTCGGCAAAGCATTAGGAGGTCAAGGCGCGGCAATTTTAGCCTCTAAAAATGTGATTGATTACTTAGTGGCAACCTCGCGTGAATATATTTATTCTACCGCGTTATCGCCCGCAAATGCTCAGTTGGCATTAGCGGCGATTAATTGGCAGCAAGACCATCCACAGTTATTAACACAATTAACGGCAAACATCGCCTTATTCAGGCAAGTTGCACTTGAGCATCAACTTGAGATCACGCCTTCAATGACAGCGATCCAGCCGATTATGATTGGCGATAATCATCGCGTTTTAGTTATTGCTGAGCACCTAAAACAACAAGGTTTTTTGGTGGGGGCTATTCGCTCACCAACGGTGCCAGTCGGGCAGGCCCGTCTTCGTATTACGTTAAATGCACAGCATCAAGCCAGCGATATTTGTGCACTGGTTAGTGCAGTGGTCCAGCTTATTCAGCACAATGATGTTAATGATATTTAGTAAGCAGCATTAGCACTCAGGCAGTAGCTAAATAAATCGTATCTTTGAGAACCCTCATGACGTTAGATAACTCGGTTGCAAACAAGTTTTCAAGAGCAGCACCTATGTATAAGCAACATGATGTGTTGCAGCGTATGAGTGCTCAGCAATTATTACAGCATGCCAATTTATATGGCACTCTACTTGATATTGGATCCGGTCCAGGTACATGTTTTAAAGCTTTCAATGACGTGAAACAGGTTATCGCGGCAGATATTGCGCATGGCATGCTAACGCAATTGGCGCAACAGTATTCTGATTACTTATGCCTTTGTTGTGACGCTCAAGCGCTGGGTTTACAAAGTGAATCTATTGACAGCATTTATTCCAATTTAGCTTTGCAGTGGTGTCAGACGCTACCCAAAGCTTTTAATGAATTTCATCGCGTATTACGAGTGGGCGGTGAATGCCATCTCAGTGTTGTTATTGATGGCAGCTTGGCTGAATTGCAAACGTTAGGGTTTCACGTCAATCAATTTCACTCGGTATCAGCCCTTAAGTCTGCTTTTATCACCTCGCAAACAATGCCTCCTGATTGGGATAGTATCGATATCCAGGTTGAGACTATTACGGTTTATTTTGCCGACTTACGTAGCTTACTTTATTCAATTAAAGGGGTGGGGGCATCCAGTGCTCAAGCAGATGAGGAAAAGCAACGCGCAGTGTTGAGCAAACAACAATGGCAGCAACGGGTTGCATTAGCTGAAACCTTACGTACCGACAAAGGTTTACCATTAACTTATCAAATTGCGTATATCCGCGCTAAACGAGGCTGAAGCTATGCTGTATTTTGTGACTGCAACAGACACTGACAGTGGTAAAACGCTAATTTCAGCGGCACTTTTATCTAAGGCCACAGGTAATAAGTGTGGCTTTAAACCTATAGCATCAGGGTGTGAGTCTACAGAAGATGGCTTGCGCAATAGCGATGCCATGATGCTAATGACCCAATCTAATATGGATTTGCCATATCAAAGTGTTAATCCTATTTGTTTTGCCCCAGCAATTGCACCGCATATTGCCGCTAGGCAAGTAAACTATACTTTAACTGCCCAAGGTGTTCTTGACACTATGTACCACTCGGCGATGCAAAGTGCTGATTTTGCCTTAATTGAAGGTGCAGGTGGTTGGCGTTTACCATTGGGCAATGGCGAATATTTGTCTGATACAGTTAAATTATTGCAAGCTAAGCTGCAAAATACTAAGCCACAAACTGAATTAGTCAATCACATGAATTACCCATCAGATTGGCCATCGAGTATCGACGTTATTCTCGTCGTAGGCATGAAGCTAGGTTGTTTAAATCATGCTTTATTAACTCAAGAAGCACTGCTAGCAGATGGATTAACGATAGCTGGTTGGGTTGCAAATCAGGTGGATCCTCACATGGCTTTTATTGATGACAACCTCGACAGTTTAAAGCAAATAATGACAGGTCCATTTTTGGGATATGTGCCTTATTTGGCTAAGCCGACGGCGATTAATGCCGCCCGTTACCTGCAGATGCCTAGCTAATTCAAATGTCGACATAATCGTCAATATAAGGCCCAACCTTTGTCACGCATCATGCTGTAAAAGCAAAGTGATGAGTCATAAAAGATGGGCTAAAAAATCAATTTATTTTACTCATAATAACTAGTTTGCAATCGGCATCACGCGATTTCTACCTAGGCGTTTTGCATCGTAAAGTAGCTTGTCAGTTGCCTCAATGAGTTGCGATACATTTTGTTTAGGTTTCCATTCTGCCACCCCAAAAGAGGCGGTTATTGAGTCAATTACTTTATCGCTACGTCGATCTTTGACACTGAGCTTTTCTATGGCTCTACGTATGCCTTCGGCCAGCTGCCTGGCTACCCTAAACTGACTATTGGGAACGATAATAGCAAACTCTTCGCCACCAAAACGGTACAATTTTACTCCGTCACGACACGCTTCTTGGGTCCGCTTAGCCACTGTTTTTAGGACTAAATCGCCGAGTTGATGGCCAAAACTATCATTGAATATTTTAAAGTGATCAATATCAATTAAAATTAAACAAGTACCTACAGGTGCTGAGCTTACTTGCGCTTCTATATCAGTATTAAATGCGCGGCGATTTAACACATTGGTTAATGCATCAAATAGCATGTCTTTTTCAGATGCGGCTAAACGTGTTTTTAGAGTATCAATTTCAGATTGTGCTTTTTGTAGCTGTTCAGTAAAACTGACCGTGCTAGAACGAATACTGGAAGATTCTTTGACAATATTTCTAACAATGCCAATAACTTGTTCAAGTGAGAAGCCTTGATTTTCAAGATCACTTAATTTTTTAAAATCTTTATCAATTTGCTTCTGAAATGTTTCAGTATCTAAATTAGTGTCTTTGAGTGATTGGGATAATTCACATACCATAGCATCTAAATTTTTACGCATATCACGCACATCAAGCTCTACTGGATCCGCAACATATTTACGATAAATTAGCTCGCTAGTTACTGGTGAACATGTTTGATTTTGTTTGACTGCGGTATCTAACTCTTGATTCAGTAAGGGGTTTTGTTCACCCACATAAGCATACCAAAGCGCATAGTTTGTTGGTGTGGTAGGGATTTTATATTTTAACATTAACGGAACCGCTTTTTTTAAATTGGCAGCAGCGGTTTGCAATAGCGTGTTAGACATTATGTGCCTCATGAACTGGGCTGAAAAAGACTTTTAAAATCTATAGTTAAATAAATATAGCAATAATAGCAGGGGTTATACCATCCTATTATGAGGATACAAATTAAAAAAAAGCACCCTAGGATGCTTTTTTTGTAGATAACGTGATATTAAAACACATAAGAGACAGCAAACATTGGCCCAGTAAAGCTGTAGTTAATATTATAGTCAAAGGTACGTTGCTCAATATTGCCGATATTACGTGTCTTTTCGATAGTAACGTCGACATCATAGTAGTTATATGCCAATTTTAGCGACCAGTTATCACAAATTTTTGCTTCGACCCCTAAACGGACATCGACAAGCGATCCATCTACATCATCATATTTGATTGAAAAGTAATGCGCATGAGCATCAAATATCCAGCCAGGGTAAAACTCGTAAGATCCATAAAGACCGATATCAGGCAAAGGAGCCGTTATCGTTTCATCGATAATTTCTGGCGTTGCTACTGAATTACTGCATAAGGTTGAATCTGGAACACAGATGCCTATGGTGCCTTTAAAGGCCGTTTCGATAAACATGGCGTGTAAACCTAGCGACACACCAACCGCGTAATTTGTACCTTGCCAGACATCATAACCGTACCCTATACGCAAAATGTCTATATTCAGTAAGGTATTGAGTTTCGAGCCAGTTTCAATCAGATAATCTTTACCATCAATATCTTCAAGAATAAAATCTTGTGATACCGTTTCTGTATCTGCTTTGCGATCCAACGATTTCCAATCAATATAAATGTTGTGGCGTTGGTTGAAAGAAAAGGTAAATTCAAAATAGGGTAAGTATTGTGCTTCAGCTAGAAGAAGTTCGTCTTCAAAGTCCACCGGGAATGTACCGCCGGTTTTAGGGTTTGTGGCAATAAAGTTTGAATCGGAGTTGGCATAAAACATACCGATATCAAGAGTATATCCATCAGTAAAAGTTGTGCTTTGTATTGATGGCTCGGACTCAGCATAAGCCGTTCGAGTGATGAGTATCAACAATACTATATAAAAAAAAGATCTTATCATTGAAACTCCGCACTTATTATTTTTACTATCACAAGATATGCGTCTTCATATGATGTTGTTGTCAAATCTAATCCCTAATCTATTGTATGCAGATATCCAAAATAAGAATTATCAAATGCATACTCAAAAACATCAAATTTATATAAATAGGACCAACCGTTCATTAGCCATACTAGCACTTTGTTACTAGATGTGAAATATTTGTATGTGTTTATTGCGCTAAATCAAGTTTTCAGCAGTAGTTTGAAGTCAAAGGCGCAAAAGCAATCATTTTGACTGCAAGGCCTTATGGGGTTGGGCGTCAGAGTGTTGGCGTTACAGTGGTTAGTGGCAGTAATGTGGCAAAACGAAAAGTAGAGTAGAATGTTGACCCTACTTCTTCGTTAGGTATGTAGCGTAAGTGTTAACGTTTGCAGGCGTTTGTTTTAGTCACTGACCAGAGTTTATTCTGGCTCGTCGGTGTCAGAAACTTCTTCTTCAACATCGTCAAATTCAATTTCAACTTTAGAACTTGCTGGCGCATGAATAGTACCAACGACAGCATAAAACGGCTTACCTTTTGCTAGACGGCAATACTTAGACCACAATAACTCCATTGGTGTTGTTGCGGGTAACATGCCTTGAAGAACGCGAATAAACTGGTCTTCGTCAACATTACAAGGTAATTGCGAGCCATCGGCTAGATTTTTCATTGCTTGACCGTGTTGTTCAAGCAAGTCAGCTTCCTTACTGGTAAAATCACCACAACGCTTAAACCCCATAGGGAAATTCGCGTCATCATAGAAGCGTTTAGTTGACTGAAAACTGTTGCTATGACCATTGGAGTTAGCATCAATACCTTGTTTTGCATTGATAAATGATTGCTGAGACATGGCTAATACCTTCTAAATTGTGAGATATAAACATTTGCAACTGGAGTATTGGCTAGTATTATCATTTTTTAAATCAAAATATTTTGTCCTTAATGGTAAAGAATTTTTATGGATACAGATTTATTAAAAACCTTCTTAGAAGTATCTCGTACTCGACACTTTGGTAAAGCGGCTGAAAATCTCTACCTTACCCGAAGTGCTGTTAGTTTTAGGATAAAACAGCTAGAAGGTATTTTGGGGATAGAGCTGTTTGAACGTTTGCGTAACAATATTCAACCTACCCCAGCAGGTGAGAGAATGTTGAGTCATGCTGAGGCGGTGCTTAATGCCTGGGAGAGGGCAAAACAAGATATTATTTTGAATCAGCAGCACAATGCTCAGTTGGCTTTATCGGCTGGTAATAATATTTGGGATGCTTATTTACAAGGTTTTTTACAGCCACTGCATTTAGGTTTGGAAGGTGTTGCTTTGAGGACTGATGTTTTGTCTGCATCAGTGATGACTCGCCAGCTTATTGAACGCACTTTAGATATTGCGATTACCTTTGATCCTCCAAAACTTGATGGGGTCACATTAGTTAAGCTTGCTCAAGTAAAACTGTATCTAGTGTCCAAACAGCAGGGCGTTAAGCTGGCTCAAACGGCTAATTTACCTTATATAAAAGTCGATTGGGGCACAGCCTTTAATATCACTCACGCCCAAGATTTTACCATGTTGCCTTTACCTGTACTGCATACCAGCTCAGCTCGCATGGCATTGGATTTTATGTTGAATAATAGTGGCTGTGCATTTTTGCCTGAAGCACTCATTCAACCCTATTTAGATAATGGCACTTTATCTCGCGTAGATGATGCAAAATGTATCTATCGACATGTGTATGCTGCTTATTGGGCTGAAAATGAAAGGCTTGCCTATATTGAACAAGCTATTTCAATGTTAACAACAGCTAAACTCACGGTTTAGTATTTACTGGGCAGTTGTTAGAACACTAGTGGCCAAATAATGATCCCCCAGGTGATAGTACACAAGACGAGACTGATGAATACTGCTGCTGAAGCAATATCTTTCGCTTGACCACTAAGAGGATGAATTTCATCTCCGACGCGATCTACAACTGCTTCAATCGCAGAGTTTAATAATTCGACAATCAAAACAATTAATAGGGTCATGATAAGTAGAATGCGTTCAGTTGCACTGATATTGAGTAATAGTGCAACAGGGAACATTAAGCCGGCCAGTAAGGTTTCTTGTCTAAAGGCGGCTTCATGTTTCCATGCAGACTTTAGCCCCTTCATTGAAAATCCCGTTGCTCGAAAAATGCGCTTTAGACCATGATTATTCTCAGGTTTCATTAAGTAAATTATCTTTTTGGTTTTAATTGTGCAGATTGTAACATTCCATTCATAGGCTTCCAGCAGTAATTTAACTTTTTGATGAGTTAAAGTTACAAGATAATAGCGATTTCAATCATCAATAATGTCCTCAGTCGGTGTTGATTCTACTCGTCTTTCCCTTCAGCTTAAGTGGATAATTCTTAATTTTGTACTAAGCTTAAGAAGGTTTAAGTCAAGGTCGTGCTAATCATAAAATTAATGCCAGTTTATGATTCTTATTGGTAATGAGTGGCCACCTTGATATGGATTTGATTAATTGCAAGGATTGCATATGTCTAAGATACCCTCGGTTATATTTTCACTGATGATTGCACTGTATAGTTTAACAACGCACAGTGCTGTTTTATCTAAACCTCCCATCCAGTTAGCAACACAATATCAACCAGATATTACCGTCGCTGAGTATTTAGTCAGTGAAAAACTTGATGGTGTGAGAGGTTATTGGGATGGTCGTCAAATGCTGACTCGTAGTGGTCGAAAAGTGGTGTTACCAGCATCATTTACCTTGGGCTTTCCTGAAGTGGCTATTGATGGCGAACTCTGGTTAGGGCGTAATCAGTTTGAGCATATTTCAGCATTAGTTAGGCGTCTGGATACATCCGCTGAAGATTGGCAACAAGTAAAGTTTATGATGTTCGACTTACCAGATCATCCTGGCACTTTTGTTGAACGCTATTTAGCGATGCAAAAATGGGCTGAGCAAACTGATCCCACTCATTTACAGGTTATTAAGCAGGACACAGTAGCGACAACAGAGGCACTGTTCGATCGACTTGATAGTGTTGTGAATGCCGGTGGGGAAGGATTAATGTTACATTTTAAACAAGCTCATTATGCCGTGGGGCGCAGCGAGTATATTGTTAAACTCAAACCTAAATACGATGCTGAAGCCGTGGTCATTGGTCATACCCAAGGAAAAGGTAAATATCGAGGTCAATTAGGCGCGTTAATTGTAAAAACGCCAGCTGGAATTGTGTTTAATATTGGCAGTGGTTTTAGTGATAAACAGCGAGAAAATCCGCCGTTAATTGGTTCAGTCATTACTTATCAGTATTTAGGCTTAACTCAAAAAGGCACTCCAAAGTTTGCTAGTTTTTTGCGCGAACGGCCATCACAATAGTCAGCTCTTTTACATTAACTCAAATGTCACTGTGCCTGCACATTACGCTTGAGTTAACATGAGTAAAGTCGAGCTGGTGGATACACAATGACAAATCAGATCGTTAACTCTGTGCTGCATGCAATCTGGATATAATGGCGATGATAAATGATGGATGATAAATATCTTTTGAACGTTCACTCTGTACTATTCGTCTGTATGGGCAACATTTGCCGTTCGCCAACAGCAGAGGCTATCTTTCGGCAACTAGCTAAGCTGCATTCACTTCAGCTTGAAATCGATTCTGCCGGCACCATCGCCTATCACCAAGGTCATTCTCCTGATCGTCGCAGCATGATTGCAGGCCATAAGCGTGGACTTGATTTTACCGATATGAAGGCTCGACAGGTCATTGATGCTGATTTTGAGCACTTTGATTTAATTTTAGCGGCAGATGTTTCTAATTTAGCTGAGTTAACTGAGCGATGTCCTGTGCATTTACGGTATAAGTTACATTTGATGTTAAGCTTTGGAGACTCTGCGGTCAAAGAAGTGCCTGACCCATATTATGGTGGTGAAAAAGGGTTTGAGAGGGTTATTGACTTGCTTGAGGCTAGTTTAACGGCATTAGCAGTAGCACTAGCTTCACATTGAAATGTATCACTATGACAAGAGGTTTTTGAATGACTAGGCCGTATATGTATTAACAACCTAGTCGTGGATCGGGCTTAATCGTTATAACGTTTGCCAGATCGTTTTAGTTTCTCTTGTTCTATCTTTTGTTGTTTGATCAGTTCTTTTTCAGCCAGCTTACGCGCGACTTCAACTTTTTCGACTTCAGCCATTGCCGGTGTTTCAAGGCTTAATAAGCCAATTTTACCTGAGCGGTACTCATGCAGTAATAGTTCAGAGACCTTATGGTAATCAACACGCCCACCAGGACGGAGTGCTCCGCGAGAACGGCTAATGGCTTCGAGTAATTCAATATCACTGTCAGGCAGCGATTTAAGCTTATAACGCTCGCAAATTTCGTCGGGGTAGGCTTTAAGAAAATAAGCTGCAGCAAACATGGCCACATCTTCGTATTCCATTGCTGTGTCTTTAATTGCACCAGTGACCGCTAGGCGATAACTGCTGGCTTCGTTATCGACTTTAGGCCATAAGATCCCTGGCGTGTCTGACAAAACGATACCGTTACGTAAGTTGATCCGTTGCTGATTTTTAGTTACCGCGGGTTCATTACCTGTTTTAGCAATAGTGCGGCCCGCTAGGGTGTTAATAATTGTTGATTTACCGACGTTAGGAATGCCCATTATCATGGTACGAATATCTTTTTCCATGGTGTCACGGTGCGGCACTAGTTTGCGACAAAGATCAGGAATACTTCTTACCATTCCCGGTTGTAGGGTGGTGATTGCCGATGCCTGTACACCTTGCTCACGCTCTAGGTATTCAATCCACTGAGCCGTAATTTCTGGATCCGCTAAATCAGATTTATTGAGCAGTTTAATACAAGGTTTATCACCGCGAAGTTGTGACACCATTGGGTTTTCACTGCTGTATGGAATACGTGCATCGAGCACTTCAATAACGAGATCCACTTGAGGCATCGCCTCCTCGATCTCTTTACGTGCTTTGTGCATGTGTCCTGGATACCACTGAATTGCCATGATGTTGCCTTATAAATCGGAGAGTAAATAACAATAAATACAAAAGTGATATTCTACCTCGTAAGTGGATTAAATGCATAAAAAAAGCGCCTTAAGGCGCTTAGTATCGTTGTTAAATACACTATGAGTGCTTAAATCACGCCTAATTCGCGTAATCTTTCCATCAAATAGCTATCAGCCGTATAACGCTCAGATAACACCACTTGTGGATTTGGGTGTAAAAATAGCGGTAATGAGATACGAGACTTGGTTTTGTCTGTGCCTTGAGGATTGATGACTCTGTGAGATGTTGATGGGAAATAGCCGCCTGAGGCTTCTTGTAACATGTCGCCGATATTAATAATAATGCTACCAAAATCACTTGGCACATCAATCCATTCACCTTCTTTAGTCAGCACTTGTAAGCCAGGCTCATTCGCTGCTGGTAACAAGGTAATTAAGTTAATGTCTTCATGCGCAGCAGCACGGATTGCACCCATTTCCTCATCTCCTTTCATTGGAGGACAATGAAGAATGCGTAACAAGGTTTTTTGGCTTTGCGCAATCATGTCGGGTAACGGAATACTATATTTAGCCGCGACGTCTGCAGGTGTGTACTGTTCAATCCAGCTCAGTAATTCAGACGCTAGCGCATTAGCGTGTTCGTAGTAAGCAAGGATATTCGCCTTTAACCACTCTGGAATGCGTCCCCAAGGGTATACGTGATAATATTCTTTGATATCTTTTACGTTATTGCCTTTAGCCGTTTCAGAAATTGATGCGGGAAAGAAGCCATCATGTGTTTCAGCTTTAAACAAAAAATCATTTTTTTGTTCTGACTGAAAGAAGCTATACCACTCATTGTATATATCTTCAACAAGCTGCTTTTGAATTGGGTGGTTAGTAAGTACACCAAAGCCGGTTTCGCGCAGTGATTCAACAAAATGTTGGGCACTATTAGGTGCTTGGTAATCAATTGTATTTAGTTTCATTATGTATTTCTTATTAGTGTGTTGACCCACCGTAATGGTAACCTTAGTCACACTCTGCCGCAATTATTTGCGTGATATCACTCCATTTTCATTTGAGCTGAAATGATTGATGACACGTATTCATTATTACTAGACTGTGGCAAACAAACTCAACGAGATCTGACCATGAATAATTTAACTGAATTTGAACAGTATGTGATCGAGCAAAAAGGCACCGAGCGTCCTTTTAGTGGCGAATTTGTTGATCATGATGCACAGGGTGTGTATTTATGTAAAAAATGCCATGCACCACTTTATAAGAGTGAGTATAAATTTAATGCTCATTGTGGCTGGCCAGCATTTGATGATGAAATTAAGGGTGCAGTAAAGCATACACTCGATGCTGATGGTCACAGAACCGAAATTACCTGCGCACAATGCGGTGGTCATCTAGGCCATGTGTTTGAAGGAGAACATTTAACCGATAACAATATCCGTCATTGTGTCAATTCGGTATCAATGATTTTTAAAGGCATTGATGAGCTTTCAGTATCAAATTTAGCTACGCCTTCTTTCGAAAAAGCGACTTTTGGTGCTGGCTGTTTTTGGTGTGTTGAAGCTATCTTCGCTCAGCTTAATGGCGTGCAAAGTGTTAAGTCTGGTTATTGTGGCGGTGATGCTAAAGATGCCAATTATGATGCGGTATGTTCCGGTAAAACAGGCCATGCAGAAGTCGTTCATATTGAATTCGATCCCACGGTTATTCAATATGACACACTCCTTAGTGTATTATTTGAAAGCCACGATCCGACCACACTTAATCAGCAGGGAAATGATAAAGGGCCACAGTATCGTTCAGCTATTTTCGCGCATAACAGTGATCAAATTGATACCGCTAACCGATTTATTAACGCCTTAACTGAACAACAAGTTTGGTCTAGACCGATAGTCACTGAAATAAGTGCATTTGATAAATTCTACCCGGCTGAAAGTTATCATGATGAATATTTCGCTAAACACGGGCAACAACCTTATTGTCAGCTAGTGGTTAAGCCTAAGTTTGATAAAGTGATGAGTAAGTTTGCTGATAAACGTAAACGTTAAATCAGTATTTTTTGCAGGTACAAAGACTCACGATAGAAAAAGGGACTGAATATTCAGTCCCTTTTTATTGATTAGCGTATTAATCGTTTAATCCAATTTATCATCGGCTACTTTATAGTGCGGATCTTCAATAAGGTTAACTTCAACTAAATCACGTGCTTTATGCAGTAGTGCTTTACAATCTTGGCTTAAGTGACGTAAGTGCAACCGCTTTCCTGCCGTAACATAACGTTCAGCTAAGGTATCAATCGCTTCTAATGCGGAATGATCTGCCACGCGTGAATTTTTAAAATCAATAATCACATCTTGGTTATCATTTTCAGCATCAAACAGTTCAAGAAAGTTTGCCACTGAACCAAAGAACAAGGGGCCATTTAAGCGATATATTTTCCAGCCGTTATCATCTTCAGTTATGTCAACATTAATGTGCTTTGCGTGTTCCCATGCAAATACTAAGGCAGATACAATTACACCGACAAACACTGCAAAGGCCAGATCGGTAAAAACAGTGACAGTGGTGACTAATATAATCACAAATGCATCATGCTTAGGCACTTTGTTCATGAATTTGAAGCTGGCCCATTCAAAAGTGCCTATGACCACAATAAACATGACACCAACTAATGCTGCCAGTGGAATAATTTCGATAAACGCCGAACCAAACAGAATAAATGCCAGTAATGCTAATGCTGCCGTGATGCCAGATAAACGACCTCTACCGCCAGAGTTAATGTTAATCATTGACTGGCCGATCATCGCGCAACCACCCATAGCACCAAAGAAACCACTGGTAATGTTGCCCACTCCTTGGCCGACACATTCTTTGTTACTTTGACCACGAGTATTGGTCATTTCGTCAATCACTGTTAGCGTTAATAATGACTCAATTAATCCTACCGCGGCTAAAATAAAGGCATAAGGTAATATGATGTAAAAAGTGTCAAAGCTAAATGGCACGCTAGGGATGGCAAATGAAGGCAAGTTACCTGCAATAGTTGCAGCGTCATTGCCACTCATTGTTTTTAGAAAATCCAATACATTACTGGTTTCTAAATTGAAACCTACAGTAATCGCCGTTACCGTTAAAATAGCCACTAATGATGAAGGCACAGCTGTGGTTAATTTGGGTAAGAAATGGATAATAGCCATGGTTAAAACCACTAAAGCTAGCATGATCATTAAGGGTTCTTGTGCCATCCAAATCATGTTGCCCGCGGCGTCTTTGACTTTAAATTGACCGAGCTGGGCTAAGAAAATTACAATCGCTAACCCGTTTACAAAACCAATCATCACTGGGTAAGGTACGATACGGATAAATTTCCCGAGTTTGAATACGCCCGCTAAAATTTGAATCAGTCCTGCTAACACCACTGCGGCAAATAAGTATTGCACTCCATGTTCAATTACCAGCGATACCATGACTACAGCCATAGCACCCGTGGCACCAGAAATCATGCCAGGCCGACCACCAATTAATGCGGTGATTAGTCCCATAATAAAGGCGGCATAAAGCCCGACCATAGGTTCAACATGAGCGACAAATGCAAAAGCAACGGCTTCAGGTATTAGGGCCAGCGCAACAGTTAATCCTGATAAAATATCGGCTTTGCTACTGCTTGTTTTATGGCGAATAAGATCGAACATTTAACCTCTGTTTTCATTGTAAGTTAATAAAAAGTGATCAGTATATTAACAAAAAATACTCGTTGGCTGAACTGTGACATCCCTAATGTGATGTTTTAATTCGCTGAGGTATTTTTTATTAATCTTTTCAATAAAAAAGCCATGCTTAGCATGGCTTAATAAATGATGGGGCTAGTGAACCCCTAATTAATGCTACTTTGCCGGGCGTGCCATATCCGCTGATGCACTGTTATTTATTGCGACTTTTGGCGCACTAGTTTCAGTTGCTTGGGCTTCATAAGTACGTCCTTGAGGCACCGCTTTCTGTTCACGAACATCCACTGTAGGTTTAGTCATGTCAGATGACACCATAGAACCGAAGCGACTTGCTTTTACAGGTGCTTTTGCTGCTGTAGTAGTGTCAGTAGAAACAACAGTCTCTACTGCAGGCGCAACGTCTTTAGCAGCAGGTTTAGCTTGACGAACGATTGCCGCAGGTTTGGCCATTGGTGCCGATGCATTAGATGTAACGGCTTTATCCTGCTTGCTTTCTGCGGTTGTTTCTATCGCCTCTAACGATGCTGCCTCAGCGACTAACGCTTGTTTAGCTGGAGCATCAATAGGGGTTTTAGCGATTTCAACTGCTGCAGTTTCAACTGTCGCTGCAGTTTCGATTACGTCAGCTGTGTTGACTACCGGAGGCGTTTCAGCTGCTTGCTCTTTTGCTGCAGGAGTGACTGCGACAACGTTAGCTGGCTCAACATCAACCTTAGTCTCTTCAGTATTAGTCACTTCAGTCTTTTTAACATCAGCCTTGACGACTTCTGCCGCTGGAGTAACTGTTGCTGCATCAGTGGCAGTCACAGGCGTTTTAACCTGAGTTTTGGTTTTAGCTTGTTCAGCGTCTAACTGCTTCTCTAGCTCATCATTAGGTGTGAAAACGGCTTGTTGTGTCGACCCAGTTTCATCATCACGACGACGGCGTTGACCAGCAGCACGTAGGTGGCGAGGGCTACGACGACTACGACGTTGACCTTCACGACCTTCAGCTTCACTTTCTGATGCCGTGTCATCGGTATTCGCGCTTTGCTCATCAGTTTCTTTTGCAACATCAGAGTGGGTCGCAACCGTTTCATTAACAGTGTTGTCTTCAGCTGGAGCCGCTTCTGTTTTCACTTCAACGTCAGCTTTCACTTCAACAGCTGGAGTGTCTGTTTCAACTTGGGCAGTAGAGGTAACCTTGGTGATTTCTGTTGCTACATCAGCTGCTTCAACCGCCGCGCCTTCTGCTACTTCGGTCGTTTGCTCTGTTTTCTCTTTACGAGGCTGACGTCGGCTTCGTGGTGCTCTAGTCTCTGATTTTTTATCATCAGATGCTTTCGGCTCAACATTGTTGGCTTCAGATGCGATCAGTTCTACTGATGATTCAGTTGATTTACTATCAATAACCTCGGTTGTTGATAATGCTTCATTCTGTTCACTTTCAATACGCACTTTACGACGCATGTTACGACGTTGGCGACGCTCTCTAGCGGCTTCTTGCTTTGGTGATTTCTCTACAGTGGCCTTAGGTTCTGCCACTTTAGCGTCAGCTACTTTGGTTTCGCTAACGGGTAATGCTTTGTCAACTTTGTCAGCTCTTGGTTTATTTTTAGCGTTGTCATCTTGAGCAGTATTTCGACTGTTTCGCTCATTACGCTTGTTCTGAGGACGACCTTCAGTGGTGTCTTTCGATTTGTCACTGTCATTGCGTTGACGACGGCTATCATTGCGCTTGTCATTGCGGTTACCACTATCGTTACGTGTCTCATTACGACGAGTGTTACGACGTGGGTTAGTCTGAGTGCTGTCTTTAGTCTGCGCTGTCGCTTTGGTATCTTTAACCTCAGTTTCATTAGCAGAGAATAGGGCGCTGATTGCTGAGATGACTCGTGAAAACAATCCTGGCTGAGTAGATGCTGTCGCAGGGGCAACATTTACAGGTGCAGTTTTGACGAGATCTTCTGCAGCTTTTTGTGGGGCTGCAAAGCCTTTTAATGCTGGCTCTGGTGATGCCGCGCGCTCTAGTTTACGAGGCTCATACAGTTTTGCTGCTGGCTGTTCTACGCGCTTATAGCTTGATTCACTGACTTCATCGTCACTCTTACGACGTACCACACGGTAATCTGGGGTTTGCATGTGTGCATCTGGAATGATGTACACTTCAACTTGATGACGCTCTTCAGTAATACGGATCGCTTTACGCTTTTCGTTTAATAAGAAAGCCGCCACATCAACTGGCACAATCGCTTCGATTTGTGTGGTGTTTTCTTTAATGGCTTCTTCTTCCATTAAACGTAAAATTGATAGTGCTAATGATTCAGTACTGCGAATAGTACCTTGGCCATGACAACGAGGGCATAAATGTGCTGCAGACTCTTCTAGTGATGGACGTAGGCGTTGACGCGACATTTCCATTAAACCGAAACGAGAAATACGGCCCAATTGAACACGTGCACGGTCATGGTGTACGGCATCACGCAAACGGTTTTCAACTTCACGTTGATGGCGAACAGGGGTCATATCGATAAAGTCGATAACCACTAAACCACCTAAATCGCGAAGACGTAATTGACGTGCAATTTCATCAGCTGCTTCAAGGTTTGTGTTCAGTGCAGTTTCTTCAATATCACCGCCTTTAGTGGCACGGGCAGAGTTGATATCAATAGACGTTAATGCTTCTGTGGGGTCAATAACAATTGATCCGCCTGATGGTAAACGCACTTCACGTTGGAATGCCGACTCGATTTGAGACTCGATCTGGAAGTGAGTAAATAGAGGCACTTCAGAGTCATATAGTTTGACGCGTTCGACAAAATCAGGACGAACTAAACCAATGTGCAGTTTAGCTTCTTCAAAAATTCGTGGATGATCGATAAGGATTTCACCCACATCACGACGTAAATAGTCACGAATAGCACGAACAATGACGTTGCTTTCTTGATGAATTAAGAAGGGGGCAGCCTTGCTTTGAGCGGCTTCTTGAATTGCATCCCAATGATGTTGTAGTACTTTCAAGTCCCACTTTAGTTCTGTTGACTCTTTGCCTACACCAGCCGTACGCACGATTAAGCCCATACCATTAGGTACTTCTAGCTCAGACATCGCTTCTTTAAGTTCGGTGCGCTCATCACCTTCGATACGACGAGAAATACCGCCAGCACGAGGGTTATTTGGCATTAAGACTAGGTAAGAACCAGCAAGACTAATAAAGGTAGTTAATGCAGCGCCCTTGTTGCCACGTTCTTCTTTATCGATTTGAACAATGACTTCTTGGCCTTCTTGCAGGACTTCTTTGATGTTTGGACGGCCTTGGAAGGAATATCCTTTAGGGAAATATTCACGACCAATTTCTTTTAGAGGTAAAAAACCGTGACGATCTGCACCGTAGTCAACAAATGCGGCTTCAAGTGACGGCTCTACGCGAGTGATTTTACCTTTATAGATATTTGATTTTTTCTGTTCATGACCAGGACTTTCGATATCTAGATCATACAGTTCTTGCCCATCAACTAGGGCTACGCGCAACTCTTCTGATTGAGTTGCATTAATTAACATACGTTTCATGATGACGTGATTCTTCTAAATGAGGTCATCAAACAACACGATCTTTCTGCATTACGGGCCTGAATTAATCGGTATAACCTCACGGCTAGATCCAGGCAATTAGGTGCTCATTACTGTAAAACGCAGTCACTGCGTGTCGCATCCTATTTATGGCTTATTTTCTAGTGTTTACAAAAACAAGGAATTCGTTGACTTACAACCAACCCCATAAATTATGGTATTTTAATCCGTTAATGCCCAAGTCGAATCGGTTTGTTTGATAACAAGCTAAAATGTTGTTCGAATTTGGGGCGATTTACCACAGTTAAATTAAAATCTTTATTGAATACTTACGGTTTAATTGTACAAACGGTTTCTTATCGTTTTTTAATAAATACAACTTGCAAATCAATGATTTGCTACCGGTTAGGTTCATTTTTATAACTGCTAGTTTTTCGCATTTGGTGAAAGTTGTGAACACTTTATCCACTGTTTACTCTCAACCTGTGGGCAAATATAGCAACAATCGCTATTTTCAGCAATCAAAAGCCCATATTCTTTCGTGTATTTATTTGAAGTCCAATGCGGCAATAGCCAAGCATTTACCAGATAAGGTACACTATTACGGTTACTACTATATGGCGCATCATGAATACTGAAACCACCCCCCAAGTTGAATACGTGACTATCGACGAAGATCATTTTGAACAACGCATCGATAATTTTTTGCTGACTAAATTAAAAGGCGTACCGAAAAGCATGATCTATCGGATTGTGCGTAAAGGCGAAGTGCGGGTTAATAAAAAACGCATCAAGCCGGAATATAAATTACAAATCGGAGACATTGTTAGGGTTCCGCCTGTTCGTGTTGCCGAAAAAGACAATCGCAAGGCGCCATCGCCTAATTTATCAAGAGTGTCTCAGCTTGAAGAACGTATCATCCATGAAGATAATCATTTAATTGTGTTAAACAAGCCTGCCGGTATTGCAGTACATGGCGGAAGTGGTGTGGATTATGGTGTGATTGAAGGCTTACGCTCATTGCGTCCACAGCAAAAATTTTTAGAGTTAGTACATCGTTTAGATAAAGATACGTCTGGTGTGTTGCTTGTGGCTAAAAAACGCAGTGCCTTGAAGCATCTGCATGAACAATTACGCAGTAAAACCATGCAAAAAGATTATTTAGCCTTGGTGCGTGGCGAATGGCAGGCAAGTGATAAAGTGGTTAAAGCACCACTGTTAAAAATCACTTTAAAGTCGGGCGAACGCATTGTGCGAGTCAATAAAGAGGGTAAAGAGTCTGAAACCCGCTATAAGATTATGCAGCGTTACCAAGGTTGTACTTTAGTTAAGGCTAGTCCTGTTACAGGACGAACCCATCAGATACGAGTGCATTGTCAGTATGCTGGTCATGCTATTGCTTGTGATGATAAATACAGTGAGCAGCAATTTGATGACAGTATGCGGGCCTTAGGTTTAGACCGTTTGTTTTTGCATGCCGCAGAACTTAAATTTACTCATCCTGAAAATGATCAAGTTATGCAGGTTAAAGCGCCTTTAGACCCAGTGCTACTGAGTACACTTGAGAAGTTGAAAAGAGTATAAAGGCACTCAGCAAATAAAGTAGGGCATTATATTGAACAGTAAAGAGAAAGCTTTTGACCTGGTTATTTTTGATTGGGATGGCACGCTAATGGACACTGTGGGCAAAATCGTGTCTTGCATGCAAAATGTCGCTCAAGAATTAATGTTACCCATTCCATCCGAGCAGCAAGTGAGAGATGTCATTGGTTTATCTTTACCCCAAATTATGCCGATTTTATTTGCTGATCATCAAAACCATCAACAAATTATTGATTGTTATCGACGTCACCATCTTGCGAGTGAGCTACTTACGCCTTTATTCGATGGCGTCGAATTACTGATCCGTAATCTATTTGATGCGGGTTATCATTTAGCTATTGCTACAGGGAAAGGTCGACAAGGTCTTGATAATGTATTAGCTCTCACAGGGTTAGGCGATTATTTTCATGCGACCCGTTGCGCCGATGACGCACAAAGTAAGCCGCATCCTGAGATGCTGTATTCGTTATTGGCTCATTTTGATGTTACCGCAGACAGAGCCATTATGATTGGCGATTCTATTCACGACTTAGCCATGGCCAATAATGCTGGCATGGCAAGTATAGGTGTGAGTTATGGTGCCCATAATGAATCAAGACTCAATCTATTAAACCCGCGTGCTATTGTTGACCAGCCTTGTGCGATTCGTGACTATCTTTAATTTTTATGGCCGATGTGATGATGATAGTCGCATTACAGCATTGAAGATAAGTGTGTCCGACGCTGTATAGTATTCGCTTCTGTGTGATACTCAGCTTACTTCTGTGTTATGTCTTTTGTTATGACCATATCAAGTACAAACAGCATTATCTATCCCCATCTCCCCTTATTAAATTCGATATCAGTATTTGTTGGTTGAGCATTCTGGTGCTTGACTGAGCACATCTACACCGTGCTGAGCGAGTAAATCTATCAGTTTAATTAATGGTAGACCGATTAGGGTGTTAGGGTCATCACCTTCTAAACGCTCAAACAGAGCTATACCTAACCCTTCACATTTGAAACTTCCGGCGCAATATAATGGTTGTTCTGTATTGATGTAGTAGCGAATTTGCTCCACTGATAAATGTTTAAAATGAACCGTGAACGGTTCAACACAAGATAACATTTGTTGATTGGCACTATTGAATACTGCAAGGCCGGTATAAAAAGTAATTGCTTGACCTGATGCCGCGCTTAATTGCGCTATCGCATTGTCTACTGTGTGAGGCTTACCAATAATTTGACCGTTAATCAGTGCAACTTGATCCGAACCAATAATTAATTGCGGCACTGATTTGTTCTCTATTAGTTGGGCGCCTGCGAATGCTTTTTGTTCGGCTAAGCGTTTGACTAAAGATAATGCGGTTTCATTTTTTGCTGGGGATTCATCGATATTAGGGTTAACACAGTTAAACGGCAGCATTAATTTAGCTAATAATTGCTGACGAAAAGGTGAGGTTGATGCAAGTACAAGATTGAATTCCATTGGCTTTGTTTCAGTATTTGTTGGCTAATAACAGAATATTAGTCAGTTTACTGTATTCATCTATGCAAATGGAGCATTTTTCTCGAGTAATGCTTGTGTGATTGGGTTGGGTTCGGTAAAATTTGTCAACTTTCAAATTCAATGCCGGATTTAAAGAGTACCTAAAGTTCGTTATTAGGTGAGGTTACCGTATTTTTACGGAAATTTTCTTTGACTCCAGCGTTTTCAAACTATAATATGCGCGCCTTATGCAAACAGTAAAGATACCGGTTTCAATTGATCCTATACGCGCTGCCTCTAGCGGCCTTCGTTATGAAGGTATCATTTTAGGCAAGCAACTAAAGCGATTAAGCGAGTTATGTGCCGGCGACTGTTCCGACGTAGTTGTGTCGTTGGAATGTGGCGTCGATTTACAGGGGATAGTCTACCTTCGCGGGAAGGCTGTGACGGAGCTCACTCTGCTATGTCAACGTTGCATGACACAATTTACTACTGAGGTTACGGTCGACTTTTGTTTTAGTCCTTGTAAGACTGAGGCAGAAATCGATGAGCTCCCGGATGCGTATGACCCAATTGAGTGTAATGAGATTGGTGAAGTACGTCTGCATCAATTGATTGAAGATGAATTGATAGTCGCTATGCCTATCATCCCGATGCACGATGATAATAATTGTAAGTCTGGGTCGAAAGATATAGTTGTAGGCGAGATCGAACCCGCTCATGAGGAGCGTCCAAATCCGTTTGCAGTGTTAGAAAAACTGAAGAGCAAGTAATCGTAGGAGACAGGTCCAATGGCTGTACAACAGAATAAAAAATCACGTTCAAAGCGCGGAATGCGTCGTTCACATGATTCATTGAGCACTGCTCAATTGTCAGTAGACGCAACTAGTGGTGAATTACATCTACGTCACAACGTGACTGCCGATGGTTTTTACCGCGGTAAAAAGGTTATCAACAAGTAATTTGTTGCTAATTGAATGACAAATCTGACGCTTGCGTTAGATGCGATGGGGGGCGATCACGGTCCCCACGTGACAGTGCCTGCAGCCTTGCAGGCATTGAAATTTAATACATCCCTAAAAATTATTTTGGTTGGCAATCAAACCGAAATAGAAAAATATATCCCTCAAGCTGATCCAACAACTTTATCCCGCATTGAAATAATTCATACCACTGAAGCTGTCACTATGTGTGATAGGCCCATTCATGCTTTGCGTTCACGTAAAAATAGCTCAATGAAAATTGCTATTGAACTTGTGCGCGATGGAAAAGCAGCTGCCTGCGTTAGCGCGGGTAACACGGGGGCGTTGATGGCGATGGCTAAGGTATTATTAAAAACCTTACCAGGCATTGATAGACCAGCATTGGTATCTTGTTTACCAGCTATGACAGGCAAGCCTGTTTATCTGCTGGATTTAGGCGCCAATGTTTCTTGCGATTCCGAGACTTTATTTCAGTTTGCTATTATGGGGTCGGTATTGTGTGAAGCTGTTCATAAAAAGTCCCGGCCGAAAGTGGCATTATTGAACGTTGGTATTGAAGCGATTAAAGGGAATGACCAAGTCCAACAGGCTGGCCAAATTCTTCAACATACGGACCAAATTAATTATATTGGTTTTGTAGAAGGCGATGAAATTTATACCGGTAATGTTGATGTGATCGTTTGTGACGGATTTGTCGGCAACATCACCTTAAAAACCTCAGAGGGCATTGCCAAGCTATTAGTTCATCAATTAAAACGCGGCTTAAATGATGGTTTTTTTGTGCGTTTACTCTCCAAACTCATCGCTCCTCGCATACAAGCAGTACTCAGTAAGATGAACCCCGACCACTATAACGGTGCAAGTCTGATAGGATTGCGCGGAATAGTAGTAAAGAGTCATGGTAACGCGGATGAAGCTGCATTTTTACAAGCATTAAATTTAGCAGCAACAGAAGCAAAACGTCGTCTTCCTGAAATGATTAAAGATCGTTTGGAGTCGATTCTTTTAGACATCAATAGCTGATCTCATATATGCACACAAAAATTCTCGGAACAGGTAGCTATCTACCTGTGCAAGTTCGTAGCAATCAAGATCTTGAAAAAATGGTTGAAACCAGTGACCAATGGATTGTTGATCGAACCGGTATCTCTGAGCGGCGTATTGCTGCAACAGACGAATCGGTTTCAACAATGGGTTATCAAGCGGCATTAAAAGCGCTTGAAATGGCTGGGATAGAAGCCAGTGATCTTGATATGATTGTTTGCGGAACCACAAGTGCATCAAACGCATTTCCTGCAGCAGCATGCGAAATTCAAGCCTTATTAGGCGTCAAAAATATTCCTGCCTTTGATATTGCAGCAGCATGTTCTGGTTTTATTTATGCCTTATCCGTTGCAGATCAATTTGTTAAAAATGGTTCTGCTAAAAAAGTATTAGTCATTGGTTCAGATGTATTGTCGCGGATGTGTGATCCTTCTGATCGCTCCACGGTGATTTTGTTTGGTGATGGCGCTGGCGCTGCGATTATTGGTGTCAGTGATACCCCAGGTATAATTGCAACCCATATTTATGCCGATGGTAGCCAAGGGGACTTATTAAAATGTTCTTTCCCGCCTCGCGCCAATGAAAGTTCTACAGCGGTCGGTTTTATGACGATGAAAGGCAACGATGTCTTTAAAGTGGCCGTGACACAGTTATCGAATGTCGTCACCGAAACCCTGCGCCTTAATAATGTCGATAAATCTGAAATTGACTGGTTAGTACCACATCAAGCTAACTTTCGCATTATCAATGCCACAGCAAAAAAATTGAACATGAGCTTAGATAAAGTGGTGCTTACCTTAGCTAGGCATGGTAATACCTCAGCCGCTTCCGTACCAATTGCATTAGATGAAGCCGTTCGTGATGGCCGAATTCAGCGTGGGCAATTACTATTGCTTGAAGCCTTCGGTGGCGGTTTCGCTTGGGGCAGTGCATTAATTCGTTTTTAATTTTCAAATTATTTTTATACAGGTAACCGTTTATGGAAAATGTTGCTTTTGTATTCCCTGGTCAAGGTTCTCAGGCCGTAGGGATGTTAGCTGAATTGGCTCAAACTCATGCCATTATTGGCCAAACCTTTGCCGAGGCGAGTGATGCTTTAGGTTATGATTTATGGGATCTTGTTGCCAATGGCCCTGCTGAAACCTTAAATGAAACCGATAAAACTCAGCCTGCATTACTCACCGCAAGTGTCGCTATTTGGCGGGCATATCTAGCGTCTAACAAGCCTATGCCTTCAATACTTGCAGGCCATAGTCTTGGAGAATATTCTGCTTTAGTATGTGCCGGGGTGATTGAATTTACCGATGCTGTTAAATTGGTTGAGCTACGCGGGAAATTAATGCAACAAGCTGTACCTGCGGGTTCTGGAGCTATGTTTGCCATTATTGGACTTGCTGATGAGGCTATTGCCACTGCATGTGCGGAATCTGCGCAAGGTGATGTAGTGAGTCCTGTGAATTACAATAGTCCAGGGCAAGTTGTTATAGCGGGTGAAAAAGCCGCTGTAGAGCGCGCAGCCGCTGCGTGTAAAGCTGCAGGTGCTAAAATGGCAGTCGCGCTACCTGTTAGCGTTCCGTCCCATTGTGCATTAATGAAGCCTGCAGCCGATGAATTAGCTAAAGCCTTAATTGAGATGACGTTTTCTGAGCCTAACATCAAGGTAATCAATAACGTTGATGTGGCAATGCCAACCGACGCTCAAGCAATTAAAGATGCGTTAGTGCGCCAATTGTATTGCCCGGTACGGTGGAGCGAAACTGTTGAGTTTATGGCGACACAAGGTGTTACAAAATTAGTAGAGTGTGGACCTGGTAAAGTATTAACCGGTTTAACAAAAAGAATTAATAAATCGATATCCGCTCAAGCGGTTAATGATGTTGCTTCATTCGCAGCATTAGTCGAATAAAGGAGTTGATATGAGCTTTAGCATTAATTTAGACGGTAAGGTTGCATTAGTCACAGGTGCTAGCCGTGGTATTGGCCGCGCAATTGCAGAGTCGTTAGTACAAGCGGGTGCCATGGTTATTGGCACAGCAACCAGTGAAAAAGGTGCAGCGGCGATTCAAGCTTACCTAGGTGACAAAGGCTTCGGGATGGTGTTAAATGTCACTGATAGCCAGTCAGTGGCTGATTTATATAGCCAGATCAAAGAAAAAGCCGGTGAAGTTGATATTCTTATTAACAACGCAGGCATTACTCGTGATAATTTACTGATGCGAATGAAAGATGATGAGTGGCAAGATATCATTGACACCAATTTGACATCATTATTTAAATTGTCTAAACCAGTAATGCGATCTATGATGAAAAAACGTTTCGGACGTATAATCAGCATTGGATCAGTTGTGGGTACAATGGGTAATGCTGGCCAAGTTAATTACTCGGCGGCTAAAGCGGGTTTGATTGGATTTACAAAATCTCTTGCAAGAGAGGTTGCATCTCGTCAAATAACAGTGAATGCTATTGCACCTGGATTTATTCAGACAGATATGACAGATGAGCTGACAGTAGAGCAGCAACAAGCTATCATGTCGCAAGTTCCGATGGAACGATTAGGGCAAGCACAAGAAATTGCCAATGCAGTATTGTTTTTGGCCTCGGATTCAGCCGCTTACATCACAGGCGAAACATTGCATGTGAATGGCGGCATGTACATGGTTTAAGAGCGATAGGTAGGTAACTACCTTCATTTGAGTCAGTGTTAGTGATAATTCAATGTCATTTTTTGTGGTTAGACCACAAAATCTAAGCTTGCATTGTTATCTAATTCGAATAAACTACTCGCAATCTTACGCAAGTGCGTAATTTGAATAGGAAAGAAAACTAATGAGCAACATCGAAGAACGTGTAAAGAAAATCATCATCGAGCAACTTGGCGTTAAAGAAGAAGACGTTAAATCAGCTGCTTCTTTTGTAGACGATTTAGGCGCTGATTCTCTAGACACTGTTGAATTGGTTATGGCTCTAGAAGAAGAGTTTGATACCGAGATCCCTGACGAAGAAGCTGAAAAGATCACTACTGTTCAAGCAGCGATCGATTACGTTTCTAAGAATCAGTAATCAAGAATTCACAAAAACAGGCGGCATTTATGCCGCCTGTTTTTGTTTAAAGCATTTGTAAACGCTCGTTCCATTTAATTGCACTAGAACACCCTTCCTTATATCTCTTTAGCTTTATCGCAATAATGGCATCGTGGCAGATTTTATTTAAAGGTGAATATCATGTCTAAACGTCGTGTCGTCATCACAGGTCTCGGTCTTGTGACTCCTGTGGGTAATGATGTCGAATCTTCTTGGAATGCCTTATTGGCTGGTCACAGTGGTATTGCTCCTATTATTAAGTTTGATGCGAGTGAATATAGCACTCGTTTTAGCGGCTCAGTCAAAGATTTTGATATCGAAAAATACTTAACCAAAAAAGATGCCCGTAAAATGGATTTATTTATCCAGTACGGTATGGCTGCGGGTATTCAAGCGGTGCAAGATTCTGGCCTCGATATGAGCCAAGAGAATCCCGCTCGAATCGGTACCGCGATTGGTGCAGGTATGGGCGGCATGTGGTTAATTGAACAAGGTCATTCGGCTTTGCTCAATGGCGGACCGCGCAAAGTGTCACCATTTTTTGTCCCTAGTACCATTATCAACATGATAGCGGGTCATTTGTCGATTATGTATGGCATGACAGGTCCTAACTTTGCAGTGACAACGGCTTGTACTACGGGTGTACACAATATCGGTTTTGCCGCACGTACTATTGCTTATGGTGATGCCGATGTAATGGTTGCCGGTGGCGCTGAAGATGTGACTAGTCCATTAGGTGTTGCAGGTTTTAGTGCAGCTAAAGCATTGTCTACTCGTAATGACGATCCCAAAGCAGCCAGTCGTCCTTGGGACAAAGACCGTGACGGCTTTGTTATTGGTGATGGTGCCGGTGTCATTGTGATGGAAGAATATGAACGAGCTAAAGCCCGCGGAGCTAAAATTTACGGCGAGTTAGTTGGTTTTGGTATGAGTGGTGATGCATTCCACATGACATCGCCACCTAGTGATGGTGCGGGTGCTGCGGCGGCAATGGTTAATGCCATTAATGATGCTCAAATTGAAAAAGAGCAAGTGGGCTATATTAATGCCCATGGCACATCTACCAATGCGGGTGATAAAGCTGAAGCTGCAGCTGTAAAGTCGGTATTTGGCCCTTATGCTTATGAGGTGCTGGTGAGTTCGACTAAATCAATGACCGGACATTTATTAGGTGCCGCGGGGGCGGTAGAGGCCATTTTCACTTTGCTTGCGCTGCGCGATCAACATGTTCCACCAACGATTAATTTAGACAATCCAGATGAAGGTTGCGACTTAGATTTTGTTGCCCATACATCTCGTCGCCATCAATTTGATTATGCTTTATGTAACTCATTTGGTTTCGGCGGCACCAATGGTTCTTTATTATTCAAAAAAATCGATTAGTTTCGTTAAGCTAAAAAAAGCGCCTCTGGCGCTTTTTTTGTAATAACACAAAGTGTATCGTTATTTATAGGTACATCTTGCGATCATCAGGAGGTTTTATGGCCGGTAAAGATAGACAACTTACACTACGTTTTTTGGCTGAGCCTGCAGATGTCAATTTTGGTGGAAAGGTGCACGGCGGTGCGGTTATGAAATGGATCGATTTAGCCGCTTATGCCGCAGCCGCAGGATGGAGTGGTAAATACTGTATTACGGTTTACGCTGGTGGTATTCGCTTTGTTAAACCTATTCACGTAGGTAATATTGTTGAAGTGACTGGTAAAGTGATTTATACCGGTACTACTTCGATGCATATCGCTATTGACGTTAAAGCCGGTGACCCTAAAGAGTCAGAACGTCATTTAACCACCCATTGTATTGTCATTATGGTTGCTGTAGATGATGACGGTAATCCTATCTCAGTTCCAGAATGGATCCCCACTACCGCTGATGATATTCGTTTGCGTGATAGTGCTATGCGATTAATGGATATGCGTAAACGTATTGGGGCTGAAATGGAAGCCCACGTTAAACCTTCAGTTGTTTAAATAAAGAGGATGATATGGCCAAAGTAGCATTTATTGGTTTAGGCGTTATGGGATACCCTATGGCGGGACATTTAGTTAAGCAAGGGCATGATGTTACTGTGTACAACCGCACTGCCAGTAAAGCTCAACAATGGGTTGAACAGCATGGTGGTAAGGCTGCAGATACGCCAAAAGATGCAGCTAAAGGTCAAGATATTGTTTTTACCTGTGTGGGTAATGATGATGACTTACGCCAGGTCGTCTTAGGTGAACATGGTGTCGTTCATGGCATGCATGCGGGGGCCATTTTAGTTGACCATACTACGGCTTCTGCCGATGTTGCCCGTGAAATTGCTGCATATATTGAGCCGCTAAGTATCGCTTTTTTAGATGCGCCTGTTTCTGGTGGTCAAGCGGGTGCCGAGAATGGTGTATTAACGGTAATGATGGGTGGCGAGCAAGCGCATTTTGATACAGTTAAGCCTGTTATTGAAGCGTATAGTCGTTGCGCTGAGCTATTGGGGCCTGTCGGTGCGGGACAATTAACCAAAATGGTTAACCAAATCTGTATTGCTGGTGTGGTGCAAGGTTTAGCGGAAGGACTTCATTTTGCTAAAAGTGCCGGTTTAGATGGCTTGAAAGTGATTGAGGTCATCAGCAAAGGTGCAGCGCAAAGTTGGCAGATGGAAAACCGCTATCAAACCATGTGGCAAGGTAAATACGATTTTGGTTTTGCTATTGATTGGATGCGTAAAGATTTAGGCATTGCCCTCGATGAAGCTCGTCGCAATGGCAGCCATTTACCCGTAGCTGCGTTAGTTGATCAGTTTTACTCAGAGGTTCAGGCCATGAAAGGTAACCGCTGGGATACCTCTAGTTTACTTGCTCGTCTGGAAAAATCGCGTGATTAGTATTCTTAATTTGTTGTAATAAAGTGCTATTACAGTAAAAAGCTCCGATTTTTATCGGGGCTTTTTTATTGACGATAAATAAGTAAATCGTCATTTATCTGCGTTCGTCTTTTTAATGCTAGTAAATTTATTGAATAAAAACCATCGAGTTACATGATGTAGCGCACATATTCAAAGTATTAACGCTGCTATTATCATTCCATCTAAATTAATTTTGCTTAAAGTGGATTGATTAACTAAGTTTATATTGCCCATCAATTTTAGACTATTTTATAAGTTGTTTAATAAATCGTTGGTAAATCATTTATAAACTAGGTTGTTGAGTAAGCCATAAGTAAAGTGTTGTGCTGCAGTGTGATGACCCGCGTCAGATAAAAAGAATGTGGGCATACGCTAAATTGGAGGAATGAATAGTGAACAATAAACTACTAAGCACATTGTTTGCGGCTGGTTTTGCGGTAATGATGATGTCTTCTGCATCATTTGCTGCTGATCAGACGCTCGCAGAGTTTCACGTTGAGATGGGTGGTTGTGAAAACTGTCATGCTAATGAAGAACCGTCTGCTGATGGTGCTTATGAATTTGAACAATGTCAAAGTTGTCATGGCACACTAGCCGAAATGGACGAAAATCATAAACCACATGATGGTGTCTTAATGTGCGCAGATTGTCATGCACCACATGAAGCCAAAGTAGGTGATAAACCAACATGTGATACATGCCATGATGATGGTCGTACAGCAAAATAAGCTATCTTTGATGGCAAAAAATACCGACATTTTGTCGGTATTTTTGTTTCTATTAGACGAATGTTACCGTGTTATTGTTGCTAGAAATATCTTCTTGTCACTGAATAAAGAGTATCCAATCAAGTTACGCTTATCAAAAGTGGTCCTGGCATAGACCTTTTCTGCTCATTAACCATCATCTAGATAAGTAATCTCAATAACGTTTTTATATGACTTAGCCGTGTCAATTTGACTGGGCTAGTGGAGATAATGGCTCAAAACTGTCACGTCATTTTTATTTTATTAGCTTAAAGTTAGGCATTCTTCAATCAAGTTAACTAGAATGAGATAACGTCAATAATCAATCGCCAATCAGTACTAAGCACTAGTATTAAGGTCTATTTTTGATTGTTTTCATTATTCTTTTGACTGATATGCAGACGAGGCCATGGTTGTTAGTATTACCTTGTTTGAATATAGGTTTAGCATTGAAGGCTGTTGATTTAATCACATGGAGTGTATCAAATGTTTAAAGTCGTAAATTGGATGATAGTATCGAGGTCTGAGTTATTAGTCGATTTGCTCGATTGCCGATGGCCACAAGAGTTTTTGGTTAAATTAACTAAAACCCAGCCTAGCAATATGGCTAAAATGTTAGCAGTTGAACCGATTGTGATAGTTTTTTTTGACCTATCAACCATCGATTTACAACAAGCCTATCAATTACAACGCCTGATTGAACGTGAATATTGCTCCATTCATACTGTGTTTATCAATTTCCCTAAGCAGCTTGATACCCGATTCCTTATTCATCCTTTAACGATAGGGGTGTTTTATACTGATAGCAGCCTTGCAGAAATTAGCATTGGTTTAAATGACATAATGAAAGGTCGAAGAGTCATACCTCAGGATTTATTACGTTCAATGGTGGACGATGATAATCATGATGATAATGAGCAGTTAACAATCCGCGAACGTGAAGTGCTACAAACTTTGCTAACTGGCAGTACCAATTTAGACATAGCTAACCAATTATTTGTAAGTGAATCAACCATCAAAACGCATTTATATCGCGCCTTTAGAAAAATCGGTGTGTCTAGTCGTGGCCAAGCAATTGCTTGGGCGCAAACTCACATGCATGAAGTAAGGTTATAAGCACTTGCTTGTCGGTTCATCATATGGCGAAAAAACACAAGATAAAAAGAGGTATTCAGAGATACCTCTTTTTATTTTTGAGTGATTAACCAAGCCACAATGATATTTTAGATGCATCTTTGATGCTAAGGGAAATAGTATCTAAAGCGGCTTCACTAATTGGCAAGGTTCCTTGCATCAGTTCATCACGTCTAAACCAGTGTAGGCTGATTTGCTCACCAACAGTCAAGCTTTGCAATTGCTGTTCAAATTGTGCTGTAACTTGTAAATTATCTGCTGCAATTAATAAATCACCCGCACTAAGACCCGCTTGATGGGCCGGACTGTGTTGGATGACGCTCAACACTTTTAAGCCCAATGATTCCGTTTTTGTTCTAGCACCAAAGCCAATGTTAAAGCCTTTAGCATCACCGCCACCTAAATCTGTGTTACCTTCGCTTGCTCGAAGCGTCATAGACACCCCAACCTGAGCCAGTAAGGCTTCAAGCGGTATATCATCACAGCTATTGAGGTAAGCAAATACATCATCACATGGACGTTTTAGGATGGTTTCAACAATCCGTTGATGGCTGAGCGGATCGGTACCGACACCGGTTAAGCCGTATTGTTGCCAAAGCTGACGCATAACATCGTCTAAACTTTTTTGCCCCTGGGTTTCAATGCGAAGGGTTAAATCTAAAAATAACCCAAATAGTGCCCCTTTGGTGTAATAGCTGACAATGGCATTAGCGGCATTTTCATCTTGCTTATAAAACTTGGTCCAAGCATTAAAACTTGACTGTTTTAGGGTTTGCTTAAAACGACCTTGACCTCTATATACTCGGGTCATAATTTGGCTAAGCAAGGTAAGGTAAGCGGCTTGATCAATACATTGAGATTTAAAGGTAATTAAATCATCATAGTACGAAGTAATCCCCTCATATGCCCATAGTTGCTCTGTGTAAGACTCTTGCGATAAATCAAATGGGCTAAATTCAGCCGGTTTAATTCGTTTCACATTCCATGAGTGAAAGTATTCATGGCTGCACAGTGACAAATAAGTGCGGTAACCTTTATCGACTGGTGCTTCTAATGACTGAGGTAAATCATTACGTGAACACATTAGTGCAGTTGAGGCTTTATGCTCTAAGCCACCAAAACCATTGTCTAAAACAGTGGTCATAAATACATAGCGTTCAAAAGGAGCTGGCGTGCCAAATAAATTGATTTGGTATTCGCATATGGCTTTAAGGTCTTTGGCTAAGCGAGCCATGTTGGCTCTATGCTTACCACTTAATACGATATCGTGAGGCACGCCGGCTACATAAAATGTCTCTATGGTTAGCTCGCCCATTTCAACCGGATGATCGATTAAGTCGTCATAGTTTTCCGCGCTAAAATCACCAAAGCCGAATTGCTCGCCAGTGGTTCGAGTCATGCTGGTGGCCAAGGTCCAATGGGATAATTCAGCTAGTGCTGGTGTTGCAATTGTGACTCTATGAGATTGAGATTCCAGCCCTTTGGCGGCTAAAAACACACTACTGCCATTGAAGAAGCCATGATTAGTGTCCAAATGTGCAGTGCGGACAGACAAGTCCCAAGCATAAATTTGGTAGCATAAGGTAATATGGCTACCCTGATTATTTAACTGCCAGGTTTGTTTGTCTAATTGAGTAACGGATAGCGGTTGTTGATTTTCTTTAGCATCAATGTCAATTATGTTTTTAGCAAAATCGCGGATCATGTAGCTACCGGGTAGCCAAGCGGGTAAACAAAAAACTTGTGATGGAGATGCTTCAGAGACAGTTAACGTGACTTCAAATAAGTGTGCTTTTGGATCGATCGCATGGATATGGTAATGCATAAAGAATTCCGAATAAGTAGGCGAGTCACAATCAAAACGATTGAGCTATAATCGACAATGCTGCCAAAAATGCCGACGTTAAGCAAACGAATCCCATTTTGAGCAAAAGATTATCCATAATGAGCGGTTTTACTGGAGTGATAGTTCAAAGAATTGATAGTATTATCAAAAGCAACAATGCAGTTATTTAATGAGGGCCCCAAAATGGCTGAAGAAACCATATTTAGCAAAATTATTCGTCGTGAAATTCCAGCGGATATTTTATATCAAGATGATTTAGTTACTGCATTTAGGGATATTGCACCGCAAGCTCCTACCCATATTTTGATTATTCCTAACCATCTAATCGCCACGACTAATGACGTTAAGGCCTCTGATGAACAAGCATTAGGCCGGATGATGACGGTCGCGGCTAAACTTGCTGATGAAGCCGGTATTGCACAAGACGGTTATCGATTAATTATGAATTGTAATAAACACGCTGGCCAAGAGGTTTATCATATCCATATACATCTTTTGGGCGGTAAGCCGTTAGGCCCAATGCTGAGTCGTGACTAATGAAAATCAACAGCGATTTTTTTCCGTTAACCGAAGTGGCCAGTCGATTTGTTAATCAGTTAGCTCAATGCCGCCGTTTAGGGCTTACTGTCCAAGAGGCCAGTGAGCATCACGTGCTTATTGAGTTACCTTACAGCCAAGACATCATTGGTTATCCTGACACCGGGGTGATCCATGGCGGGGTGATTACCACCCTAATAGACACCGCCTGTGGCACGGCAGTGGTATGTGCAATATTAAAAAAATATCAATCGTTAGAATTGTCACCGACACTGGATTTACGGGTCGATTACATGAAACCTGCTGAGCCGCATAAATCGGTTTATGGGTTTGCAGAATGCTATCGATTATCGCCAAGCGTGGCTTTTACCCGCGCGATAGCTTACCAAGACAGTATTGATGAACCTATTGCTCACGCTGTGGGATCGTTTATGCGCATTAGCCCAGAAATGGTTGGTGAATCGTTTCGGCAAGCATTAATGGGTAATTTGCCGGAGACGAAATCATGAGTGAACCAAGCAATATCAGTACGCAAACGGGTTTAGATGTTCAAGATGTGGTCAAACGGGCCATAGAGTTAAATGATTATAGTTATCTTCTTGAAAAAGTACCTTACTCACAATTTATAGGTATGTCTGTGGCGCGTTTTGGCGATGAAATGGTATTTAAATTACCCGCTAAAGATGACAATATTGGTAATCCTATATTACCTGCTATTCACGGTGGTGTGCTTGCTGGGTTTATGGAAATGTCAGCTATTGTGCAGTTAATGGTGTTTATGCAAGCTAAGAAAGTGCCTAAAATTGTCGATTTTTCAATTGATTATTTACGCGCAGGTTTGCATCAAGACACCTTTGCTGAATGCAAAATTACTCGCCAAGGTCGTAGAGTAGCAAACGTCAGCATGAACTGTTGGCAAACCAACCGCAAGCAGCTGATTGCGACAGCACGAGCACATTTTCTACTGGATTAGTCATGATGTGCTGCTGTGTTAGAGACAAGTTCAATTGCATCTATTTATTAAGGGAATATTGTATGAAAACATCATTACTATGTCTTATCGCTTCTGCGCTGTTACTTTCGGCTTGTGCGCATAATACTGCGGGTATCTCTGCTAATTCTAGTGGCCAACTTAGGGTTGATAATACCTCATTTGCTCGTGACGTTAACGTGACCGATGTTTCATCACTTATGGTCGCGGACTTAATCAAAGCGTCAGCATTGATTCAAAGCCAATCGAGTACTGATTTGCGTATTCAATACAAATTCACTTGGTTCGATGCGAGTGGATTTACCGTTGAAGATGAAGCAAGCAGCTGGAAATCAGTTAAGTTACATGGCAAGCAGCAGTTACAAGTCGGTGCGGTTGCGCCCAATTCGCAAGTCACCCGATTTGAGGTCTATGTGAGGCAAGCATTCTCCAATTAGACTCCATTATCATTAGCTTTAAGCTTATTTATGACAATAATCGATGTGATTTAGTGTGAGGGTTAATTAATTGCATTGTTGAGTTATCAAATTGTGTCACTGCTCGTGTATTCATATTGAAGTTAGTTTATAATCGAGACCGCCAAGGGGTGTTCAGTAAAACCTGAACTGAGATGTCTGTATGACGAACCCTTAGAACCTGATCCGGCTTATACCGGCGTAGGAATGGGCCACACTATAACTCGGTGCACCTCTTATTCGCTACTCTTGCCGGATCTCAAAATTACTATTTGAGGTCCTATGTTCACGAAAAATTCTATTAGATTACATCACACCCCCATTGCCTTAGCGGTGATTACAGCCATAAGCTCACCTATTGCTATGGCTAAAACCGCTGATGTTGAACGCGTAACACCTGAATATGAAAAAATGGAAGTCATTGTCGTTAATGCTGATTTTAGTAATATCAGCCTTGAGAAAATGCCCTCCAGTGTCACCGTTATTGATGCGCAACAATTAGAAGATGAAGGCGCACAGCATTTTGAAGATGTGCTCAATTCGATTGCTAACTTTAATTGGTCTGGTGGTAGCTCTCGACCTAAATACTTCCAAATTCGAGGTGTTGGTGAGCAAGAGCAATATCAAGGTGCACCTAACTCATCAGTTGGTTTTGTGGTCGATGACATCGATCTATCAGGCCTTGGCATGGTATCGAGTATGTACGACATGCAACAGGTTGAAGTGTTGCGTGGTCCACAGGGGACTCAGTATGGTGCCAACGCATTAGCCGGATTAATTTACCTAAAAAGTAACGATCCTACAGAGTCGTTTGAGCATGGCGCAAAAGTCAGCTTAGGTGACGATAACCTGCGCACTCTGTCAGGATTCAGCTCCGGCCCGCTTAATGATTCAGGCAAACTACTCTACCGGGTATCGTTAGAGCAACATAACCAAAATGGTTATCGTGACAATCTTTATCTTAATCGCGACGATACCAATGAGCGTGACGAATTGACTGCCAGAGCGAAGTTACGTTGGTATGCGACTGACGATTTGCAAGTTGATTTAACCTTGTTACATGCAAACTTTGATAATGGCTACGATGTGTGGACATTAGACAATAATCCCAGCAATACTTTAACTGACCAACCTGGCGTTGATACGCAAAAAACCTCCGGTGCTGGGATTAAATTTATTTATTCTGGTATACCAACATTTGATTTCACGTCGTTAACCTCGTTTGCGCAAACCGACCACCATAATGGTTATGATGGCGATTGGGCTAATCCAGAATATTGGGCAAGCAAACAATGTGCAGCTTATGATGACTCTGGTGCCGTTAATGGCAGCGAACCTTGTGTTTACGATTATACCTGGGATAAAAAGGGCGACCGTAAAACCTTTACCCAAGAATTTCGTCTATCGTCAAAAACCGCTGGGCGTATTTTCGCCGGCAGCACCGACTGGTTAGTTGGCGTGTATGCGATGAATTTACAAGAAGATAATGACTTGTATTCAGAGTACAACACTTATCCAGATGAAGTGCTGCAGTCCAGTTACGATGCGACCAATTATGCGGTATTTGCTCAATTAGACAGCCATTTAGGTGATGAATATTTATTGTCTACAGGACTTCGACTTGAACGTCGTGACAGTGATTATAGTGACAGTAATGAAGATAATTTCGCCCCATCAGAAGATATGTGGGGCGGGCATATTGCGTTATCAAAAGCCATTAATGCTGACCACAATGCCTATGTACGTATTGCCCGCGGTTATAAAGCGGGTGGTTTTAATATGACATTACCAGCTCAATTATCAGACAAAAAAGAGTTCGATACTGAGATCCTATATAACTATGAATTGGGCTTAAAATCGAGCTGGTTTGACGGTGAAGTCGATTCTACATTTGCGTTATTTTATATGGATCGCCAAGATCAACAAGTCGCCGCGTCGTTACAAGATCCCGATAGCCCCCAACGGTTTATTCTATTTACTGAAAATGCAGGTAGCTCGAATAACTATGGTGCAGAACTCGATGCTAAATGGTATTTAACCGAGAATATTGAGTTTTATGGCAGCTTTGGTTGGTTAGAAACCGAATATGGTCAATATCAATACAGCGATAAATATGGCTCAACTGTCGATTTGTCTGGCCGTGAACTGGCTCATTCACCTAACGTTACCTACAGTGCCGGTATGACCTATGTTGCTGACTCTGGTTGGTTTGCCAACGTGAATGCCAGTGGTAAAAGTCAGTTTTATTACTCAGACAGCAACGAGTCCAAGTCAGATGCTTATACCATTTATAATGCCCGTGTAGGTTATGAAACGCCAACTTGGTCGGCTTATTTATGGGGCCGTAATGTGTTTGATGAGCAGTATGGCGTGCGTGGTTTTTACTTTGGCAACGAGCCAGATCAAGGCTGGGTAGATAAACAATATATTCGTTACGGTGACCCTCGCCAGTTAGGTGTGACCTTAGAAGTCCAATTTATGTAATTAAACAAGGCCGCTGTAACTTAATTTACAGCGGTGTTAATTAAGGAATTAACATGAAATTAACAGCAGAAATCAGCATGTATCCGTTGAATGAAAATTATCTTGATCCGATTAAGTGGTTTATCGGCAGACTAGATAGTTATAGCAGTATTGAACGAGTCACTAATGCGATGGCAACACAGGTGTGTGGCGAGTATGCGGATGTAATGTCGATGCTAGCCATTGAAATGCAAGCGGCTCATCAGAAATGGGGCAAGGCTGTGTTCGTGTGTAAATTTATCGGTGGTGAACTTGACCTTGCACATAGCGAATAACATTCATGAATGATTTATTGTTAACGCTGCAACAAGCCTTGAGTGAGGCGTCATTAATGACGTTTTGGGAGGCGATTGCGGTTATGTTAGCCTTGGCTTACTTAATTCTGGCGATGAAGACCAATATTTGGTGCTGGTCTGCCGCATTCGTTAGCACTGCGATTTACACGGTATTATTTTGGAATGTTTCCTTGTTGATGGAATCGGTGCTCAATATCTATTACATGGGGATGGCGGTATACGGTTATTGGTTGTGGTTACATGTACCAGACTTGCAGCATAGAAATTCCCACAATATTGATTCACATAATAATACTCATCACACCATAGATACTCACCAGCTGAATATAACCAGTTGGTCTTGGAGTGCTCATGCCGTTGTGATTAGCGTAACATCATTGGTTTCTATGCTGGTGGGGTATGTTATGGCCAATTATACCTCGGCAGCATTTCCCTATGTTGACGCGGCAACCACGTGTTTTGCGGTAGTAACAACCTACTTAGTCGCCAAAAAAGTGTTGGAGAACTGGCTTTATTGGGTAGTCATTGATTTTGTGTCTATCTATTTGTACTTCCAAAAAGGCTTGATGTTGACCTCTGGGCTGTTTGTTTTATATGTCGCGATGGCCTTGGGTGGCTACATCATGTGGCGCAAGAAATATCGTCACAATATAATACAGCAACAGAATACCATCCAAGAAGTGGTTGGCGCATAGCCAACCACTTTCCCTTTTTAATAGAGTAAATATCAGATGCCACAAGCCTTGTTATCTCTGCCTAATGAGATACTTGATATGATTGAGCAAACGATGCCAGTCCCATTGTTTCAGCAACTTGCTGCACAATGTACGGCGGTAATGGTTTTTAATACAGGCATGAGCAATATTAATATTAAGCTCTGTTGTAACGATGGCGATAAGGTATTAAGAGTCAATCAAGCTCACAGTAATTGGTGTGATAGAAAGCTTGAAGTGGCCTGTTGGCAAGTCGCGATGGCAGCTAACATTGCACCGGCCCTGATTTGGGTCAGTGATAATAATCAAATATATTTAAGTGAGTTTATTGATCAGCAAAACATGGATTGGTCGATCTTGTTTACAATGCGTGGTCAGGCATCGATTCGACAAGCAACAAAGACGCAGATTACAGCAGTGGATGCGGTGCCTTTATTAAGCGAATTATTTCGAACGCTCAGTGGATTACCCATACCGAATAAAAGTATGACTGTGAGCACTCAGTGGCAACAATACGCACATCAATTAGACTCATTAAGTGCATCTCAAACCAATTTGCAGTGGCAACACGCTTGGCAGCAATTATTGCGCTTAAATGGCCTTGTTCGACAGTGGTTATCGCAGCTGGAGGCTTGTGTGTTGCTGCCTGCTTTTTGTCATCGAGATTTGACCCCGCATAATTTACTACTCAGCGGTCATCAATCGCAGCGCTTATTATGCATTGATTATGAATACGCGGTGGCCAGTCATCCGTTATTTGATTTAGCCAGTGTGATCGCCACACATGAGTTATCATCAAGGCAAGTAAATCAATTAGTTGATAGCGTTATCTTGCAGTATTGCCAAACCTCTAATCTTACAGATGTTGCTGCAGCTAAAGCGGCATTACCAGCAGCCATCAATTGTTTTTGGCTATTTTCAGCGATGTGGGCATTATTAATGGCCGCCAAAGAACCACAAAAATCCACACAATACATACATTACTTTACAAAATATTTTACATTAATGACTTGCTAATATGCCCTGATAACGTACAAATAAGATAAGTTTTGCAAAGGGAATCATTTGTGTCTAAAAAATTAATTATCCTGCTGTTAAGTAGTTTATTTTTTGTTGGCTGCTCAACTAAAGTAAGTTACTTCTTTTTGGATTGGGCGATTGAGTGGGAAGTTGAAGAATACGTAGACTTAACCTCAGAGCAACAAGACAAATTTGATCTCATTGTTGAGTCTTTTCTCGTCTGGCATCGCCAGCAAGAGTTGCCACGTTATCGTGATCAACTGTCATTATTATCAAGCTTAACCAATCAGCAGACCATGACGCCAGAGTTATGGCTTGAACAAGTCTCAATGGCAAAAGCTCATTGGTATCGTATTTTCGATTTTGTTATGCCAGATCTGTTACCTCTTATTGCGAGTCTAAGCGATGAACAAGTGGAGCAGATTTTAGTGCAGCTGAAAAAAGAACAGCGAGAGTTAATTGAAGAATATGCAGGTAAAGATCAAGCCGAATTGATAACCGACTCAGACAAAAGAATCGTGAAGCAATTATCTGAATGGACAGGGAATGTGACAGATGAGCAAAAAGGTATTATTCACCAAGCCAATACTGAACGTTTAGCAACATTAGATATGTGGTTAGAGTATCGCCATGAGTGGTTGAGCCAATTTGAACAAGCACTGAAACGCCGCCAGCAAACAGAATATTTTACTCAACAAATGACGTTGTTGATGGTTTCACCTGACGAGCTAAAATCTCAAGTCTATCGAGATAATGTAACTGAAAATACCCGAAAATTCGGTTCAATGTTGATTACTTTAAATCGCACTTTTAGTCCAAAACAACGTAAGCATTTCGATAAAAAACTAACAGAGTTAGTGGATGATTTAACTGAGCTTCATTTAGACAAATAAACAAGCATCTAATGAGTATCATAGCCTCAGCTGAAATCTTTTCTATTCTTCGCGGGTCTCTTGAAGTAATAACGAGATCAGTAGGGATGATTATGCAAATGCTTAGCGGGTTATATCAACAGTTTTTAAATGTCATTAAACACATTCAAGGTTTTGCGCCATTAGCGTTGAGAATTTATTTAGCACCTGTGTTAATGCAAGCCGGTTATAACAAATTATCACATTTTGAAGACTCCGCCGCTTGGTTTGGTAATCCAGATTGGGGATTGGGTTTGCCTATGCCTGAAGTCATGGTAGCAATGGCAGCAGGTACAGAATTGTTTGGTGGTTTTTTACTGCTAATCGGACTTGCTACTCGCATGGTTGCAATGCCTATGATGATGACCATGTGCGTAGCCGCTTTTGCGGTGCACTTACCTAATGGTTGGTTAGCCATTGCCGATCCCAGTTCGTGGTTAGCAAATGAGCAAGTATTAGCATCAGCGGAAAAGTTGGCTGCGGCCAAGTCTATTTTACAACAGCATGGTAACTATGAATGGCTTACCAGCTCAGGTAACTTGGTTATCCTTAATAATGGTATTGAGTTTGCTATGACCTATCTCATCATGTTGTTTGCTCTCTTTGTACTAGGGGGCGGGCGCTACACCAGTGTTGATTATGTTATCGCTCAGCGTTTTTTAAAAAATGCCTGACTAGGATCTGTTTTAATTGAGTCCAAAAAGATCAACCCTGTTTTGAATATATCCCACCCAATAGGTGGGATATTTGTTAATATCGGTACCTGAATTCATTCCAAAGGAGCGTATCTTGGACGCAACACAACTACTCCTGACTCGCCAGTCTACACCACGCCTAATTGCCCCAGCACCAAATGCTGAGCAACTTACATTATTGCTCAATGCCGCTGCAAGAGTGCCTGATCATGGATCATTGAACCCATGGGAATTTATTATCGCAATTGATGATGGTTTAGCTAAATTGGCAGACATTTTCGTTGACGCCGCTAAAATAACGGGAGCCGATGAAGCATTTCTCGCCAAAGTGGCCAATATGCCTTATCGCGCCCCCATGGTCATTACTGTGGTTGCAAAAACACAAGTACACGATAAAGTCCCCATTTTGGAACAGCAAATTGCAGCTGGTTGCGCCACAATGGCAATGCAACAAGCCGCTTTTGCCATTGGACTCGGTGCAGTATGGCGCACTGGTGATTTTGCTTTTGATGCTAATGTACACCAACAATTAGGCTTGTCTAAGCAAGACCAAATTGTCGGTTTTTTATATGTGGGAACACCTGCGGTAACTGCGCCAATAAAACCACTAAAAGAAGGTCAGCAATTCGCTCGCTATTTATAAGCTAAGCCAATACAAGATATGAGCCTTACTTTAACGAATATAAAATGAGGCTCGTTTTGGCGATTCAATAAGCTAATAAAAGCATTTATGTCAATGGCTATTCGTAGAACTCAAGTGGGATCATGTTCTGATAAACATAATAACCTAACGGCCCCATTAACAAACTGAGTGAAGACCACACAATCCGTTGGGCATTTTTGATATGTGCTTTCGACGTTAAGGCTCGATAGCAAAAGTGAATATGTAAAATCAATAATGCAATAAGCATTAAGACTAACGTAATGTCCATATTATCCATGTCATGTTCCTTTGCGTTCCAGCAATGACTTAGTTAAGTATAAGTTTACAATTGAAATCTGTAGTTAAAAGAATAAAAATCCATTTTCTTTAACTGCTATTCATTGTTTATGTTATTTAATTTACTTGAAAAATAAACCAATTCATAGCCTGTAAACCATTAAATATTCATAATTTTTTAATTTTTGCACTAAGGTATGACGCGTCCATCATCATTCGTTGAATGTTTGAACTGGATCTTATTTTGTTGTGGTAACCACAATGGATATTTGTACATCGCCAGAATAAATAATCGGCTATTGACTAGCGTGGCCAACCAAGTATGGACTTTAGGGTAGGGCATGCCGTTAAACCATGCAGGTTCAACATTAGCAAATTGCCTAATAAAGGGAAAAATAGCAAAATCGGCTAAAGTAGGCGTGTCGGTACACAAATACAGGTGTTTTTGTAACTGATTTTCCAGTAACTGAATAAACTGCTCAGCGTGTTGTCGGTAGTATAGTTGACTGTATTCAGGGTACCTGTCTGCATACTTGTATTTATCTAGCCAAGGCTTAAAGTCACAATCGTTAGTATTTATGAGCCTTGTCGTTGTGGGCTTATCTAACCATGACAATAGCGATTGATACTCGCCAGGCGTTAAGTGATGGGTTGCAATATCAGGATACTCAGTTAATGCATAGCGCATGATATCAATGCTTTCACTGATCACTTGGTTGTCCTGTGTGACTAATACGGGCACAGTACCTTTGGCTGATATCGCTAACATCTCCCTAGGTTTATGTTTAAGTTCAATTTCACGTACTAGTGGGTTTAGCTGGCTTAAATGTATCCCCATACGGGCGCGCATTGCATATGGGCAGCGACGAAAGCTATATAAAATGGCACAATTCATTAGATGTCATATAAAATTAAGTCTTACTAATAGAGTAACGCTTTAGAGATAAAAATCCCAAAATAAAATGCAAATCACAGTGAAAACCGTGGTTGGAATTGTTTTAGTATTTTTTTTAGTGTGATTTAGGTATACTTTCGGCCGTTTTTTTGAGTCTGCACACTGTGTGCGGACCTTATTATATGCACTGGAAATTAAGTTCCAGCTAGCGGAGACGCCACTGTTATGCAAGACACTCATCAACACCTTACTCAACACTCTCAGCCAGAGACATTGCAACCCAGCTCTAAAGTTGCGGTGTGCGCATTATATAAATTTGTTGCCTTACCTCATTTTGAAGCTATTCGTCAGCCATTGCTGACTGTGATGGAACAACATGATATCAAAGGAACCTTATTACTGGCCCAAGAAGGGATCAATGGCACCGTTGCTGGACCCCAAGCTGCGATTGAAGATTTATTGACTTGGTTAGACACACAACCAGGTCTTGATAACATTGTCACCAAGTGGTCTTTTGACGATGAAATGCCATTTTACCGCACCAAAGTAAAGCTTAAAAAAGAAATCGTCACTATGGGCGTTGAAGGTATCGACCCGCGTAAAGTGGTAGGTACCTATGTTAAGCCGAAAGACTGGAATGCCCTGATTTCAGATCCTGATGTGGTGCTGGTTGATACTCGTAATGATTACGAAGTGAAGATAGGCACATTTAAAAATGCCGTCAATCCTGTTACCGAGACGTTTCGTGAGTTCCCTGAGTACGTTAAACAAAATCTCGATCCTGCTAAGCATAAAAAAGTGGCGATGTTTTGTACCGGTGGTATTCGTTGTGAAAAATCGACGGCTTATTTAAAAGAGCAGGGCTTTGATGAGGTGTATCATCTTGAAGGTGGCATTTTAAAATATCTTGAAGAAGTCGAGCAAGAACAAAGCCTATGGGAAGGTGAGTGTTTTGTATTTGATAACCGCGTGGCGGTGAATCACAGCCTTGAAAAAGGTCAATACGATCAGTGTAATGCTTGTCGTATGCCGATAACTGAAGCCGAAAAGCAAACTGATGCTTATGTTCAAGGCGTGAGTTGCCCGCATTGCATCGATAAGGTACCCGCTGAGCAGCGTCAGAGATTTATTGAGCGTGAGCGTCAAGTTCAATTAGCCAAACAACGTGGCGAAGTTCATATTGGCAGTGATGTAAAGCAAGTCATTGATGCACGCCGTCAGCACAAAGAAGCTCAGCGTAAAGCCCAAGAAAATGTAAACAGTAAAGGTTAACCGTTAAACTACAGAGTGAACTAAACAGTTAAAGCCCATCATTGCCGATGGGCTTTTTTGTGGCAGAGCGCCGTTATCATCGAAGCTCACTAAGTTGTCACTGATTGACTAAAAATACATTACAGCGAACCCATTCCTTGATTAACGCTAGATAAATAGCATCAAACTTTTCTTGTAGATGAATCACCTTATCTTGTATTTTTCGCCATTACTGGATAATAAAATTGCGCGCCGTACAGAGGCAACACGAGCCTTAAAAAACTCTCCATGCTACTCGAAAAATACCTAACAACCGTACACGTTCAGTTAATAGACCATGTTTATCGTAGGCTTCTTGCAACACTCAGGCATTAAAGGATAACCAGGATAACTCTTAGTTAATTGAGCAATTTTTAAGCCGAAGATGCAATGAGACCTGTTAGAAGATTGATATGCAACATATTGAATTATCTGTATCTAACTAAAAGTACTAATGGAGAAATACTCTGTGGCACTTAGTTTATGAGGTTTTATGACAGATTTATTGATGGGCTGAGCTTTTCCTTGGTACAAAACCGCATAAATGGTTTAGCAAAGCCGATTATTATGCTATTTTGAGCGCTTTTTTTATTTGAATGACTAAAGGTAGGCCGATGTTTGTTGGATTCGATTATGGCAGTGCTAACTGCGCGATTGGGGTAATGATTGATAATGCAGTGGCGTTATTGCCATTATCAGCGGACTCAGATTTCATGCCGTCAACATTATATGCGATGGACCGCGAGCTAATAGCCGAAGCTGTATATTGGGGCTTACCTGAACATTTAAAAGCGCAGTATTCTCATTTACGCAGTTCGCAATTGATGCGGGCAAAACAAATGCGCCATGAGCTAGATCTGTCACCAAACGAGCAAGCCGTGTTTGTTGGACAAGCTGCAATAGATGCCTATTTGGAGATGCCTGAAGAAGGTTTTTATGTGCGTTCACCAAAATCTTTTTTAGGTGCTAATGGCCTGCGTGTTGAGCAAATTGCCTTATTTGAAGACATTGTCACCTTGATGATGCAGCACGTTAAATCCCTAGCCGATAAGGCATTAAATGCCAAATCACTGACATCAGCGAGCCATGCGGTGATCGGCCGACCAGTTAACTTCCAAGGCATTGGTGGCGAAGAAAGTAATCTGCAGGCCGAAGCTATTTTACGTCTAGCGGCGACGCGTTCGGGCTTTACTGATGTAACGTTTTTATTTGAGCCCTTAGCGGCGGGGATGGATTTTGAGTCAAATCTTAACGATGACAATACCGTGCTTGTCGTTGACGTTGGCGGTGGTACCACTGATTGCTCTGTAGTAAAAATGGGCCCGTCACATATTCATCAACAAGACCGAACGTCGGACTGCTTTGGCCATTCAGGCCAACGTATCGGCGGTAATGATTTAGATATCGCACTAGCAATGACAGGCTTAATGCCAAGTTTTGGTGCTGACACCTTAATGATTAACGGTAAACCTATGCCAAGAACGCCTTTTTGGAACTCGGTTGCGGTAAATGACATCAGTGCTCAACGTGATTTTGTTAGTTTACAGTCGCGCAAATTAGTTGAGCAGTTAATTAAGGAAGCTCAGCAACCTGAGCGATTAGTTCGTTTACAAAAAGTACAAAAAAATCAAATGAGCTATCAAGTTGTCCGTCAAGCTGAAGCGGCTAAGATTAGTTTGTCTGATCATGACACGATTCAATGTCCATTGGATTTTATTGAAAAAGGCTTGTTTGTCCCTCTAAGTGCAGCGCAGTTTGCGCAAGCCATCAATGATCCTCTCGCTAAAGTTGAGGCGTTAATGAAACAAGCAATGCAAACGGCTATCACTAAAGCAGAACAACAAGATTGCGACATGCCAACCACTCCTGATATCGTGTATGTCACAGGCGGTACAGCCCGAAGCCCAGCGATATACGATAGAATTGCGAGTGTGTATCCAAATGCCAAAGTCGTGGTGGGTGATCATTTTGGTTCGGTAACAGCAGGTTTAACTCGTTGTGCTCAAAGCGCATTTTAACGAGATTACATTTAACAGATAAAGGCTCGTTATTATGCGAACAAATAGCCTGTAGGTTAGCAACCTTGTCAGCCAAGGGCTCGACCTTATGAAGCCCTTAATTAAGTGTAATGGGGCGGTGCGAAGATATAGGCAAGCTCTTTTGACGATAATTACTGTCCAATTTTATAAGGTTTACTGATGAAAAAAATACTTACCGCGATATGTTTAGCTACACTTGTTACTGCGTGCTCTGATAACGAAGTTGGTGATGTTTCACTGGGAATGTTTACTACGCAAGATATAAAACTAAATATTTTAAAAGATGAAATTGTCTCTGGTGTAACTTGTCATATCGCCTCAATCGAAGCCAATCTGAGTTTTTCAGACCCAAGTGATAGCTCCATCTCTTGCAGACAAACTGGTGAGATCACTGCGGATATGATTGCACAAATAGATAAGAGTAAATCAGGTGAAGTGGTATTTAAAAAATCAAAAAGTATTTTTTTCAAATCAATGAAAATTAGAAGGATCTTCGATGCTGAAAATCAAACCCTGATGTATGTTTCTTATTCCACTAAAGAAACATCAGGAAGTTTTAAGCATAGTCTTTCGACAGTGCCACTTTGGGGAACCAAAGCCTATGTTGAGCCAATTCAAGTTCAATAATCACCAGGTTAGCGCTAGCTTATGGCAGTCACATACCTTGGTTGACTATTGTTCGTAGCCATTAGATATAACTGCTTGTGAGTTCAATAAGTCGCTATTCACAGATCCTCGATATTGTTTAACATATAAAAAATGCCTGTTAGGGTTACTAACAGGCATTGTTACTTGATTTCGTTTACTTTATGCGTGAATTAACATTCGACGATATTCACCGCAAGACCGCCTTTGGCCGTTTCTTTATATTTGCTGCGCATATCTTTACCGGTTTCCATCATGGTTTTAATCACTTTATCCAGTGAGACTTTATGATTACCGTCGCCGCGCAGCGCCATACGTGAAGCATTAATCGCTTTTACCGCTCCCATGGCATTACGTTCAATACAAGGCACTTGCACTAAGCCGCCAACAGGATCGCAGGTTAAGCCTAGGTTATGTTCCATGCCAATTTCAGCGGCATTCTCAACCTGCTCTACAGTTCCGCCCATAATTTCAGTTAACGCACCGGCTGCCATTGAACAGGCTACGCCTACTTCGCCTTGGCAACCGACTTCGGCGCCAGAAATGGAGGCATTTTTCTTGTACAAAATACCAATGGCAGCAGCGGTTAACAGATAGCGACTACATACATCGATATCCACTTCTTGAACAAACATGTCGTAGTAACACAATACCGCAGGAATAATCCCCGCAGCACCGTTTGTTGGTGCGGTTACGACGCGATCGCCTGCTGCATTTTGCTCATTAACCGATAAAGCAAACAAATCAACCCAGTCCATGGCGGTCAATGGGTCAGTGTTATTGCGTCCTTCTGCTTTTAAGCGGCGGTAGAGCGCGGGAGCACGTCGGCGTAACTTTAAACCGCCTGGCAATATGCCTTCCTTTTGATAACCGCGTTCAACGCAGTTTTTCATGGTTTGCCAAATTTTCCACAAACCTTGCTTGATTTCATCTTCACTGGCAATGCTAAGTTCATTGGCCATCATTAATGATGAAATGCTTAAGCCATTATCACAACACAGTTGCAGCAATTGCAGGGCACTATTGAAGTCATAAGGTGCTTGTTCAATTGGCGTTGCTGGAGATGCATTTTGTTGAGTGATTTCATCTTCATCGAGAATAAAACCACCACCAACAGAATAATAAGTACGTTGATATATGCATTCGCCTTTAGACAAAGCATATAAGGTCATGGCATTAGCATGCGCAGGTAAGGTTTTACGTCTGTGGTAGGTAACACCGTCTTCGCGAGTAAATTTAACCTGACGACCGTCTGCCAAGGTAAGCTTTTGGCTGGTAGACACAGTCTCTAAAATGGCATCAATGGCATCGGTATCGACGGTTTCTGGGTCTTCACCCATTAGGCCTAAAATAACCGCTTTACCTGTGCCGTGGCCTTTGCCTGTTTGACCTAACGATCCAAATAATTCTGTTTGTAACTCGTCGGTATTCGCTAATAAGTTATTATCAGCGACATGCTGTATAAAAATTTTACCAGCTTTCATAGGACCCACAGTATGAGAACTAGAAGGACCGATACCAATTTTGAACATGTCAAATACACTAATCATGTTGTTTAACCCTTGCTGAGTCGTTTATTGTTTTCGTTATAAGTGAGTATAATCGTCACATGTAATGTTGGCGGTTTATCTCTTATTCTTGCTAGAGTATCCCACACATTAATCAATGTTAGTTCATTAGATTTTTTGATGCATTATTTTCACATTAGCCAGTCTTATACTTAATGGGTTATTTGACGTGGTTAACCTGACAAAGTCGTCAGCTTTATAGATAGGAGAAAGGTTTGAGCTATTTAATGATGGATCTTGCAGGTTTAGCAGTCTCTGTGCTTGAAACCGAGCAATTACGGCACCCTCAGGTGGGTGGTATTATATTATTTAGTCGTAACTTTGAAAGTAAAAGTCAACTAATTGAACTGGTTAAGCAAGTTCGTCTAATTCGTCCTGAATTATTAATTGCCGTTGATCACGAAGGTGGTCGAGTTCAACGTTTTCGTGAAGGCTTTAGTTTAATTCCTGCTATGGGTGATATTTTACCTGCTGCTAAAGGCGATTTAACATTAGCTAAACAATGGGCGAAGGAGTGTGGTTTTTTAATGGCTATTGAGCTTTTAGCCTGTGACATCGATTTAAGTTTTGCGCCCGTATTAGACGTAAATGGTATCAGTGAGGTGATTGGTAAACGCAGTTTTAGTGCTATTGCTGATGAAGTTAGCGTGTTAGCCCAACAATTTATTATTGGCATGAATGAGGCCGGGATGGCTGCCGTAGGTAAACATTTTCCTGGTCATGGCAGTGTCGCTGCCGATTCACATATTGCGATGCCTGTTGATCCGCGCAGTAAAGAACAGCTGGAAAATGTCGACATGTTGCCGTTTACCCAACTGATTGGATCACAGCAGTTGCAAGGTGTTATGCCTGCACATGTTGTTTATTCTAATATTGATCCTAATCCTGCGGGGTTTTCACCTTATTGGTTACAGACCATTTTACGTCAACAATTAGGCTTTAATGGGGTTATTTTTTCTGACGATTTAGGCATGAAAGGCGCGAGTTTTGCCGGTGATTATCTTGGGCGGGCTAAAGCGGCATTAGATGCGGGTTGTGACATGATTTTGGTATGTAACGACCCCGTTGGTGTAAAGGCTTTATTAACCGAGTTTGATTGGCCCGCTGCAGAGCCTATGCATACCGCTCTAACGTTAAAAGGCGATGCAGAGCAAACACTAAAGGCACTTGAGCAGCAAACTCGGTGGCAGGCAGCGCAACAATTGGCATCCGATATCACAGCCATGGCGCAGTCGTTATAAACAGTTTCGATAGTAAATGAGCTTGGTATTAAGCAAAAAAACCGGATCAATTGATCCGGTTTTTAATTATCTGCTTGTCAGATACTCAGCTATTAACCTGTATATGGCACAGCTTGATTAGTGGTAGAACGTTCTGTTAAATCAATCGGTTTCACATTAGTGGGTTGAGCCATTTTACGAATTTGCATCACAATACCCAGTTGTGGGTGATCAAAATAATGGATTTCACCACTGCGAACCCGTCGATTTTGGATCAGTGGGATACTTTCTAAGTAAGGCGCCAATTGTTTTTTACCTTCAATGTCTAACGCTGAATATTCGTTAAACTCCAAAGGACTCGATTCCACCATTTTTTGAGTCGGTTTACGCAAGGCCAAATTATTTTCAATATAAAGATAATGACTGAGGTAAATGTTAATTGAGCCGTCTAATTCCCAGACCGGGTTAATCTTCGGCGCTTCATAAACATCACCTAATGCACCAAACTCTGTACCTGGTTTTGTTTCTGCTGGATTTGGCTTTTTAACACTTAAACCATGATATTCAAAACTCTTTGAAAAATCCTTACCACCAAAAATACGGATAGGCTTAGCTCGTCGACGAGATTGCATATTTTGCTGCCAAGTTAAATGCACTAGCCCTTTAACATACGGTTCGCGGCTAATGGTTCTAATTAAGTCACTAAATTGACCTTGGCTATTAGCCAGTAACAGTGGCCCTTGACTTAAGTATGCCTGTTGCGGCGAGCTAGCTCCGATATTAAATGGAACTTGGCTTGGATAGGTGATGGTAGTATTGCTGACAATTGGAGCATTACAGTTGCTAGCACCATTGGTCCAGTCGGTTGAAGTACAACCATTTAAGCCAACGGCCACTCCGGTGATGTCGGTACTGATCACTGGGGTAATAATATCTACCGTATCGTTACTCAGTTTGGGAGGTGCGGCATTTAACCACTTTTCAACAGAGGGTTGTTGGCGTTCAAATACAAACACTTCAACTTCAAACCATGATTCTGCATGGGCTGAAAAGCTGTGGGATAGCGCTGTGATAGCGGCGATAGTAATCGCAAGTTTACGAAGCACTATTTGTCTCCAAAATTTGATGTTTAGCGAACTGTTCAAGCAAGGTACTGATGAGCTCAAGACGCTCTTTGCTTGTTTCAGCAGGAATATTGAACTTTAACTTATTTGGCCCGTCCATTCGATAGATTTGTGGCTGGTTTTGCAACAAACCAATAATAAACATTGGATCGACGTGATTTTCTTGACCAAATTCAACACTGCCGCCTTTAGCGTGCATTTCTATTTTGGCAATACCCAATGCCGTTGCCTGGTGTTTGTATAGCGTGAGCGCCATTAGATTTCGCGTTGGTTGAGGTAACATACCAAAACGGTCGATAAATTCGACTTTAAGCTCATCAAGCATGCTATCTGTTTCGCAGTTAGCAATACGTTTGTAAAGTGACAAACGCATGTTAACGTCACTGACGTAGTCTTCAGGTAATAACGCTGGAATACGTAAATCAATTTCTGCTTTGGCGCTCATCATATAGGCTAAAGAAGGCTCTTTTCCTTCTTTGAGGGCCTTTACGGCAGATTCCAGCATCTCCATGTATAAACTAAAGCCAATTTTTGAAATATGGCCACTTTGTTCATCGCCGAGCAATTCACCTGCACCACGAATTTCTAAATCTTGAGTCGCCAGTAAAAAACCGGCTCCAAGATCTTCCAAGGCTTCAATCGCTTCAAGACGTTTACGCGCATCTGGGGTCATGCGTTTAGGATGCGGGGTCATCATGTAAGCATAAGCTTGGTGATGCGAGCGCCCAACGCGACCACGGAGCTGATGCAGTTGCGCTAAACCAAACATATCTGCTCGGTCAATCATAATGGTGTTGGCACTGGGCACGTCGATGCCGGTTTCAATAATGGTGGTACACACCAGTACGTTAAAGCGTTGATGATAAAAATCAGACATCACTTTCTCAAGATCGCGCTCACGCATTTGACCGTGGGCAGTTATCACGCGCGCTTCTGGCAACAAATCGCGAATGTTTTGTGCGGTTTTCTCGATAGTCTCAACATTATTGTGCAGATAATACACTTGGCCACCACGTAAAATTTCACGCAATATGGCTTCCCGTGTAGTGGCTTTATCATATTCGCGCACAAAGGTTTTAACCGCTAAACGTTTAGCCGGAGGCGTAGCGATAATCGATAAATCTCGCATACCCGACATGGCCATGTTCAATGTCCGCGGAATAGGGGTGGCTGTGAGAGTAAGAATGTCGACGTTGGCTCTAAGTGCTTTAATTTTTTCTTTTTGACGCACGCCAAAGCGGTGTTCTTCATCGATAATCAGTAAGCCAAGATTTTCAAAATTAGCTTCTGATGACAGTAATTTATGAGTGCCGATAACAATATCGACTTTGCCTTCAGATAATTGTTCAACCACATTGCTTTGCTCTTTGGCCGTTCTAAAGCGCGACATGACTTCAATCACTATGGGCCAATCGGCGAAACGGTCGGTAAAGTTTTCATAATGTTGCTGCGCCAGCAAGGTTGTTGGCACTAATACCACTACTTGTTTACCGGCATTCACCGCGACAAATGCTGCGCGCATGGCTACTTCAGTTTTACCAAAGCCTACGTCACCACAGACTAAACGGTCCATAGCTAATGGCGCTTGCATGTCTTCAAGTACCGCAAGAATGGCGCTTTCTTGATCAACCGTTTCTTCAAAGGGGAAACCTTGGCTGAATTGAGCGTATTCTTGTTCATCTATACTCATCGCTTCGCCCGGACGAGCTTGGCGACGGGCATACACATCAAGTAATTCAGCTGCCACATCTCGAATGCGTTCAATGGCTTTTTTCTTGGCTTTTGCCCAGGTTTCGTTACCTAACTTATTAAGATGAGTACTGCCGTCGGCACTGGCATTGTAGCGGCTAATAAGGTGCAGTGATGACACGGGCACATACAGTTTATCGCCACCAGAATATTCCAGTTTTAAATATTCGGCGACTAAGCCGCCGGTATCAAGGGTTTCTAACCCCTGGTATAAGGCCACGCCATGTTCAAGATGCACTATTGGTTGACCGACTTTAAGTTCGGCTAAGTTTTTAACTAATACTTCTGAACTAACTTGTTTTTGTTTTTCGCGGCGACGTTGCTGCGAGATACGTTGACCAAATAACTCGGTTTCACAAATGATGCTCACGGCACCTTTTGTTGTGTCGGTTAGTACACACCCACGCGAGAGAGGGGACACGATTAAACCAATACGGTCTTCGGCGGCTAAGTAATCATTAAGATGATCAAACTGTTTAGGTTTGATGCCAATTTTAGCAAATAGCTCTAATAAGGCCTCACGGCGACCTTCTGATTCTGCACTAAATACCAAGGCTGGGTGCTGTTGACAATATTTTTGTAACGCAATCAGCGGTTGCTTGAGTTTATGATTGGCATTGATGTCGGGCAGTTTTTCAACGTTGGCGACCAGAGTGTGTTTAGGCAGTGCAACTTCGGCCAACGGCTCGCCAGCATTGTTAGTATCGCTAGCAATATACTGCTGTAATAACTGCGTGCGGTTATAGGACTTAAATGCCGAAAATAACTCATCATTAAGCAAGTAAAGTTCTTGTGGTGCCAGTAATGGCCGCAGAGGATCGACTCGTCGGTCTTCGTAACGGACATTCACTTCATGTAAGTGGGCTAAGCTGGCTTTTTCAATATCGCCTAAAGTGATAAGTTGACTATCTTGTGGCAAGTAATCAAATAGTGTGGCGATATCATCGAAAAACAGTGGTAAGTAGTTTTCAATACCGGCAGGCATTAAATTACGACTAACTTGTTGATAAACCGACTCTGCCTCTTTTGAGATCACCTCAAAGCGACGACGATAACGTTGTCTAAAACCTTCAATGGCATTGCTGTCAGTGGGAAACTCTTTCGCGGGTAGCATGCGAATGGCATCACGCGCCATGCCTGAACGCTGGGTATCAACATCAAAAAAGCGGATCGATTCCACTTCATCATCAAACAGTTCTATGCGTAACGGTTGTTTCGATCCGGTAGGGAAAATATCAATAATAGAACCACGAATAGCGAACTCACCGTGCTCATAGACTTGATCAACTAAATGGTAGCCGGTGTCGGTAAGGTGCTGTCTGGCTTGCTGTAAACTGTAAGTATCACCTTTATTAAGCACCATGACATTAGCGGTCATAAATGATTTAGGCGGTAAGCGAACCATTAAAGTGTTTACTGGCACTATCACCACATTATGCTGACTCTGGCCAATATTGGCCAAGGTTTCAAGACGCTGTGAAATCAGGTCTTGATGTGGCGAAAAACTATCGTAAGGCAAGGTTTCACGGTCGGGAAACAAACACACATTGATATTGATGTGATTTAATAAATAACTCAGCTCAACCTCAAGTGACAGCGCACTGGGCGTGTCATGGGTGACAATAATACTGGTACCAGCATGGTTATTAATTAAGTTAGCAAGGGTGATGGCTTGTGAAACCCCACCTAACGTTGCCAAAGTTTGCGTTTGTTGGCCTTTTTTTACACTCGGCGGCGTGAGTACACTAAATAGGTTCATTAAAATCTTTGTCAGTTCCGTTTGCGATCAAGTCGTATTGAATGAGGCGATGCTTCAGCTGCGCTGCCTATCGATAGTCTGTTTGCGTTTTTTGAGCATTTTTTGTTGTACATTCAGGCTTGCTTTAACTAATTGCTCAATATCATCCTCAAGTATTTGACTAAACTCAAGGTCACAGCGCCAATATGGGGTTTCTATGGCATCATCTGTTGCTAAAGGGGTACAGGTTTTTATTTGGCAAATACACAATATGGCAACTAATTCCGTGTGCAGATAAATGTGGGTTTTAACGTGATCATTGATATCCAATGGACGTGATGAAATGATACTCACGCCACTGCCACCAAACTGATCGCCTGTAAATAACTCGCCATCTTGCACTTCTTTTTCAAGCACATGTTGTAATACTAAATCGACTTTGCGTGATTGTAGCTTTAAAAAATCGACCACAGCTTTAGCATCATTGTCTAAATTTCGCAGCTGCAGTAAACAATTGGCTTCAAGACTTTTCACTTCTGTTAGTAGTTTTAACCCAACAGATTGCATGTCTCTAAGCTCATCATCTGTGGGTAAAGCACGCTTTGGATCCCACAAAGTGAGATACACATTAAAGTGGTGAGGCACACTAAAATAAGAATTGCTGTCAGGTATCAAGGTTTGCCTCTTTATTTATCACACTAATAGCCCTATTATCGTGCCCAACTTAATGATTTAGCAAGTCATACACGCTGGCTTGTTGTTTTCATGTCATCATTTAGCCCGATTGTCTGACTAATACGCCTAAACTGGCGCACAGGATTAGTATTTTTTTATGAATTTAGGATTTTCATTTTTTATTGGCTACCGTTACTGGCGAGCCCGAAAAGCGAATGCTTTTGCCTCTTTTATTACCTTTTTTGCAGTGTCGGGTATTTTTTTAGGTGTGGCAGCATTGATCGTGGTGAGTTCGGTGATGAATGGCTTAGAAGGTCAACTCAAAAATCGTATTTTAGGTGCTGTGCCACAGATGACCTTGATCAGTGATATGGGATTTCGTGATTGGCAACAAAGCACCCAGAGTCTGTTGGCTGATAAAGATTTATTACAAAAAATTCGCGGCATTGTGCCTAGTGCAACCACTCAAGCTATGATCCAATCGAGCAGTAATATCCATGCGATTCAGATGTATGGGGTGTATCCAGAACTTGAACAATCCCTGTCGAGCATTGCTTCACATACTTATTCCGATGCCTTTTCAACCTTAAAGGCCGACAAGTATTTAATTGTCCTTGGTGCTGATCTTGCCCGTAAATTAGATGTAAAAACGGGTGACAGGGTCAGGGTGCTAAGTGGTGATGGCGTGGTGTACTCTCCAATGGGCCCAGTACCTAGTCAGCGTAAATTTACCGTTGCGGGTATTTTTGAAATGGGCTCGCAAGTCGATTCGAGCGTGGCCTATGTGCATTACAAGGATGCGCGTAAGTTGATGCGTCAAGACAGTAATACCATAAATGAGCTGCGAGTATATTTGAAAGATCCTTTCTCGGCCCCGACACTAGCATCGAAAGTGGTTGCCGGATTTGCCAAGCAAAATATTGACATTCAAACCCGTGATTGGCGCCAAGACTTCGGTCATTTATTTTCGGCGGTAAAGATGGAAAAAAATATGATGTCATTGATGCTCAGTTTAATTGTGGCTGTGGCTGCATTTAATATTGTGTCAGCATTGGTGATGATGGTCGTGGATAAAACTACCGATGTTGCGGTGTTAAAAACCCAAGGGTTAACGACTACTTCGGTAATGACGATTTTTATTGTCCAGGGCTCCCTTAATGCATTGTTAGGGCTAATGCTTGGTACTATTGCTGGCATAGTGTTAACCCTCAATTTAAATGAAATATTAACCTCGCTTGGCATTTCTATTTTAGGCTTAGGTCAGACTCTGCCGGTGCAATTTTCATTAGCGCAATTGAGTCTTATCATTTTGGGCACATTATTTATGACCTTATTTGCCACCCTTTATCCTGCGTTGTCCGCCGCAAGGGTTCAACCCGCTACCGCTTTGAGATACGAATAATGAGTCAGACACAACAAGTATTACTTCAGGTTCAACACGTCAGTAAGCATTATCATGATGGTGAAGTGACCACTCAGGTATTATCTGGGGTTGATTTAACCGTTTATAAAGGTGAACAGTTGGCTATTGTCGGCAGTTCAGGATCGGGTAAAAGTACGCTTTTACACATTATGGGTACCTTAGATACACCCACATCGGGTAACGTCATGCTAGACGGCGAAGACTTATATCAATTGTCTAGTGCCCGTCAGGCGATAATACGTAATCAAGATTTGGGCTTTATTTATCAATTTCACCATTTGTTGCCAGAGTTTTCCGCATTAGAGAATGTTGCTATGCCGGCATTCATTCAAGGTAGAGATAAAAAGCAAGCTTTGGTAGATGCGCAAAACTTACTCGAGCGTGTTGGCTTAGGCCATCGTTTGCATCATATTCCGGCACAGTTGTCTGGTGGTGAACGCCAACGTGTAGCGATTGCTCGTGCATTAATCAATAAACCTAAGTTGGTATTAGCCGACGAGCCAACCGGTAATTTAGATGCCAGCAGTGGTAACAATGTTTATGCGATGATCCGCGAGTTAGCCCAGCAGTTTGGCACTGCATTTGTGGTGGTGACTCATGATCACAGCTTGGCCGCTAAAATGGATCGTCAACTCACTATGAAAGATGGTGTGCTTCAAGTTACTGCCAATCCACCCGCTGTAGGGTTAGCAGAATGAGTAAGTGGCTGCCGTTAACCATTGGCTGGCGTTTTTTTCGCGCGCGACAGTCTAATGGCTTTATTGGGTTTATTTCTTTTGCGTCGACCGCTGGTATTGCTTTAGGCGTTGGCGTATTGATTGTCGTATTATCGGCCATGAATGGTTTTGAAAAAGAGTTGCAAGAGCGTTTATTAGGCGTGGTGTCACACGGTGAACTTGTTGGTGTTAATCAACCCATTACCGATTGGCATGTTATCGCGAAGAGTGCCTCAAACATGCCGCAAATTACTGGCGTAGCTCCATTTATTCGTTTACAAGGTTTAGTGCAAAAGCCTGGCGGTTTTCAAGGACTAACGGTAAATGGAATTGATATTAAGCATGAGTCAGATGTGTCGAGTATTGCTGATTATATGCCTAATGATGCGTGGCAATCATTGGCGGGTGATAACAACCATATTGTGCTTGGTCGCAGTTTATTGACAAAATTAGGCTTAAAAGTTGGTGATACTTTAGCTATGTATACCCCTGACACGAATAGTAGTCAGTTAACGTCAGCTAAGAGTCATCGCTTTGTGGTATCCGGTGTATACGATTTGGGCGGCGAAATCGAGTCAACCCAAGCGTATGTGTCGCTTAATTACTTAGCAGATTTACTTGAGTTAGGAACCGGCGTTTCTGGTGTGCGAATTCAAGTCAATAATGTCTTTAATGCGGCGAGTATTACCCGTGATTTAGGCTTTGCTCAAGAGCAATATTTATATATTAATGATTGGACTCGCAGTCAAGGGCATTTGTACCAAGATATTCAATTAGTCCGCTTAGTCATGTATCTGGTACTCGCTTTAGTGATTGCTGTGGCTTGCTTTAATATCGTGTCGACACTTGTAATGGCGGTGCGCGATAAAGCGTCTGAAATTGCAATTTTAATGACTATGGGGCTCTCTCGTGGTGCGATTATGACCATATTCATTCTGCAAGGTGCGCTTAATGGAGTTATGGGCTGTGTTATTGGGGGCGTGTTAGGCGTCAGCTTAGCGTATAACTTAAGTGCCATTGCGAGCAGCATTGAACACCTTTTAGGGGTGCAGTTATTGGCTTCTGATATTTATTTTATTGATTTCCTACCATCAGAATTACATTATCAAGATGTGGCAGTGGTGCTATTAATGGGCCTATTTATGAGCCTTATCGCAACCATTTATCCGGCATGGAAAGCGACTAAAATTTCTCCGGCTACCGCATTGGCCGGCAGATAAGCCCTATAAACCAACGAGGTTGATATGGACAGTAATGCTAATGTGCGTCCACTAAAGTGTCCAACGTTAACCTCGGGTAGCTTAATCATCCGGCCATTGACCTTAGATGATTTAATTGCATTTACCGCTTATAGAGCAGATCCTAATGTTGCTCGATATCAGAGTTGGACGGATTATCACTATCAAGACGCACTAAGCTTATTGAATTTAACCAACTACCAAGATTTTGCTAAAGCAGGGCAGTGGTATCAATTAGCCATTAGTGATCAGCATGAGCTGTTAATGGGCGATCTGGCGGTACATTTTATTGATGACACCCAAGTTGAAGTGGGTTTTACTGTCGCTCCAGCATTTCAAGGACAGGGAATTGCAGCACAAGCGTTAACTTGTTTATTGCAATATTTGTTTGTGGAATTATCTCGTCATCGAGTTATTGCTCAAACTGATTGCCTCAATCTAGCTAGTGTAGCGCTTTTAGAAAAGTTGCAGTTTCGTCGTGAAGGTCATTTTATTAACAATGTGTTTTTTAAAGGCGCATGGGGTGATGAGTATCTGTATGCCATGTTGGCGAGTGAGTTTAATACTCAATATTCTGAGCATAAATGATAAAGAAAGCTGTTATGTCTTGTAACCAATGTACTGATTCCGTTTTCAAACAAAAAATTGGTCGCTGTAAACGCTGCATGTGGCAATTGACGTTACTGAGCGCAATTACATGGCCACTTTGGTGGTATTGTTATGCAGATACCCCTAAGAGCGTGGAATCTATCGCGCTACTTTTCTTTGCAGTTAGTTTTAGCGGGTTACTTACGCTGCACTTGGTTGTGTGGACCTACCGCAACCTAACTAGTCCCCGCCGTTAATCTAAATGGTGTTTAATCAGTCCTTTGAACGACTGATTTGATTGTGTTTATTTGTAATACATAAACTATCGACGCTGCGAGTCACAAGAACGTACGCTTTGTTGTGTAAAACAAATTCCCCCTCATAAATCACAGCCTTGCTTAACTAAGCAACAATCACGACAACATCTGTATCTGTTTTTGTTTACCGAACGAGTCTGCATCAGTATTTCGCTTCAGTACCCCGTAGCACTGATCCACCACCAAATCTTCGCTCAGTTGGCCATGCTCAGGATCAAACTCCCTAATGGTGTATGAGTGCTTAATTGCAGCATTAGGATTTGTTAATGTTATATTTACGAAAGTGGATTAACAGACCAAAAAATTGCACGTTTAGCATAGCGGATGGCACAAAACTTAAATCAACAGCTTTAGTTATAAAAAAGACCGCTATTGCGGCCTTAGTGATTTCAGTTGATCAATATATTCAAAGCTTACTGGCCTTTACGCTTTTGCCATTTAAATAAAATTGAATAGCGCCACATACTTTTAATGACAATATAACCGATTAACGCTGACACAATGCCTAATACTAAGCAACCCACCAAAAAGGGAGGACCTATGGTTGACAACGAGGCCTCAATCCATGCCCAAGTGGCTTCAAACTGAAATGCCTGCGCTCTATGTCCGATGATTTTAGCACCTAACAAATAGGCGCCATAAAACATGATAGGCATGGTCAGTGGATTAGTTATCCATACCAGTGCGACAGCAACGGGGAGGTTGACGTTAAATAAAATCGCAAACCCTGCAGCAACCACCATTTGAAATGGCATGGGGATCCAAGCCACAAATAGTCCGACCGCAAAGGCACCAGGAGCTGATTTGCGATTTAATGCCCACAAATTAGGTTTGTGTAATAGTTTGCCAAACACCCGTAAATACTTATGATCACGGAGTGTTTCTGGTTTGGGCATAAATCTTTGTATTAATTTTTTTGGCATATTTGTCGATTAATGTCTTAACTAATTCATTATGAATCGATTTATCTATGGCTTTTGCGCCTGTTCTTTATCAGCGATGTTATGGCCTTCGCTGGCACCTTTATGGTGTTTACCTATTCTATTTTTGGCTATGCTACTTTGCCTTCGCAAAGGGCCACTTATGGCTGGCTGTTTATTCGCCGTCATTTGGCTGAGCCTGTTGTTTCATTGTCTATATATGCATCAATATGCTGAAAAGTCGCAACAAATTGAGTTTAAGGCGCAGATAGTATCACTAGTTAGCCAAAACAGCGACTGGATTAGTTTTGATGTGCGCGTTATTTCTGAAGCTGATCAAGACGCCTTTTTTGATTCTTGGGCGCTTAACAATGTGCAGCGATATTACCGATTAACATGGCAAAAGCCAGATAAAATTGTTGTCGGTCAAATATGGCAATTTAGTGCAAAGTTGAAAGGGATCTCGAGCATACAAAATCAAGGAGGCTTTAATCAACAAAAGTACTTCATTACTCGGCATATTATTGCCAAAGGCCGCGTTAAACAAGCTGAGTTAATTCGTTATGGTGGGTCTTTACGCCAAGATGTTACGCAGAAACTAGCCCCTATATTGGCACAACTTGCTCAGGGCGATATTTTACAAGCGTTAATTTTGGGTGATAAAAGTGCTTTAACCACAGCGCGATGGCAGCAATTGCGTCAAACAGGGGCAGGGCATTTAGTCGCTATTTCTGGGTTACATTTATCGGTCGTTTTTGGCTTGTTTTATGGCATTTTTCTCGGTATAAGCCGTTATGCATTTTCTTGGCAGCATTTAGGTAAAATGCAATTCGCCATGATATTAGCGGGCATATTTACCTTTGGGTATGGCTATTTATCGGGTTTTGCAATTGCTACGCAGCGTGCTTTATTGATGTTATTTCTGTTGCTCATTTTTAGTTTTATTAAGCAGTTTAGCCACCATTGGGATCGATTGGTGTATGCCTTGTTTTTTGTGTTGCTGGTGGATCCTTTTGCATCACTTGGTGCCGGATTATGGTTATCGTTTGGCGCATTGGCCATTATTTTGTTGTCGGTGCAAGCCAATACGGTTGAGCAGCAGGCAGAGATAGGCACTGATTATGTAGCTAAAAGTATTTCTGCATCTTCCTCTAATATGGCTGAGCGATGCGTACAAAAAATCCTAAAACTTAAAGGTAAGCTGCTTCATGGACTCAGTGTGTTGTGGTCAATTCAATGGCGATTAGCGCTGCTATTGGGTGTACTGCAAGGCATTTTATTTGGCAGCATTTCACCTCATAGCATATGGCTCAATATGCTGCTCGTGCCTTGGTTTAGTCTGGTTGTGATCCCATTAACGATACTCAGTTTTTACATTTGGTTAGTGGTGTTGTGCATTTTTTTGTTATTGGGTATCGATAGCGACTCGCAACAACACTTAGGTACGATGATCTTTCAATGGGCGAATATGAGCCTTGAGCCATTTGCCTGGTTGTTACAGCTGAGCGATCATTTGCCAGTAAATCAGTTGCTATTAACTGAACAACAACTGGCTGGATTGGTATTTTCTATTTTTGCGATGATGTTGTTGAGCATTCGTCGTCATGTGGCTAAAAAGCAAAAGAGAATTTACCTTTTTTTCGTTACCATATTGCTGCTGCCAATCGTCATCAATAAGTTAGTGACTCAAGAGATATTGCCTGCGCCATCATCTTCATTAGGCTCAACACCATGGCAGCTTCATGTTATTGATGTGGCTCAAGGCATGGCAGTCGTTTTACAGCAAGGTCGACACGGGATTATTTACGATACTGGTGCCGCTTATGGGGATTTTAGCTATGCACAACGGGCAATAGTGCCTTTTCTTGCCAGCCAAGGTATCCGTTTCATTGATTATATTATTATAAGTCATGATGATAATGACCATGCTGGTGGTGTGCATGTGTTGCGTGAACAATTTCCACTGGCGAGGTTAATTGCTGACTTTACCATAACCTCCAAAGCTTTATCGCTGTCACCAGCAGTTGCACAAGCTTGTAAAGGGCAAATACTCTGGCGCGGTATGCAATTAAACTTCATTGGTAATCCGTTAACGGCCTCGAATGATAATAACAACTCATGTGTGGTTAAATTGTCTGATGGCCTGTCTTCAGTATTGTTAACTGGAGACATTGAAGCCGACAGAGAGCAGACATTAATTACTGCACAGGCTGATATTCGAGCCGATATTTTATTGGTGCCGCATCATGGTAGCCGAACATCGTCTACCCCAGCATTTATCGATAGCGTTAATCCGCAATTAGCCATTTTTACCGCTGGTTTTTCTAATCAGTATGGTTTCCCTAAACCTGAGGTTGTTGCGAGGTATCAACAGCAGGGCTGCAAAATATTACAAACGGGTCATGCCGGCCAAATTAGTATCACTTTTGATCAAGGCGAATATAAAATCGCCACTTACCGCCAACAAATGGCTCCATTTTGGTATAACCGTTTGTTTAGATTTGGTGAGTCACTTAAAGCAGAGTAGAATATCATTTATGTTTGTTAGTTAAGTATTGGATTCAATGTCAGCATCACCTAAAAATGAAATGTGGATCGTTTTCAAACGTTTGATGACCTATGTCGTGCCAATGAAAGCCATGTTTATTATGGCTGTACTCGGCCTTATTACCTATGGCGCTGTCGATGCAGCGTTTATCGCATTTATTAAACCTTTTATTGATGAAGGTTTTAGTCAAACGCCAGCCATAGTGGCAGGAGTCGACTTACCTACTCATGGTGGGTTTAATGCCAATAAAGACATTATGTTAATGGCGCCGATTGCGGTTATTTTAATGTTCAGCTTACGTGGTTTGGCTAACTTTGTGTCGACCTATTGTGTGTCGTTTATGAGTGCACAGCTCATTATGGATATGCGCCAACAAGTGTTTGAGCATTATCTGCGTTTGCCTGTAAGTTATATCGACCGCGAAAATAGCGGTAATTTGATTTCGCGCGTCACCTTTGATACTGAACAAATTGCCCGAGCATCTGGCAGTGCGTTAATTTCAATTGTTCGCGATAGCATGACCGCCATCGGCATGTTAGGCATTATGTTCTACTATTCGTGGAAATTATCCTTATGCATACTAGTGATAGGCCCAATTATGGGCGTTGTCATCAGTATTGTGAGTAAGCGCTTTCGTAAGGTGTCTAAGCAGATCCAGTCTGCTATGGGCGGCGTAACGGCAACGACTGAACAGATGATTAAGGGCCATAAAAACGTATTAGTCTTTGGTGGTCAAAAAACAGAGGTTGATCGTTTCTATCAAGTTAACGACCAGAACCGTTACCAGAATATGAAGCTAGCGGTAGCTCAATCTGTTAGTCAGCCATTGATCATGGTTATTGGATCTTTCGCACTGGCGTTTGTGTTGTATGCCGCCACTTGGGATAGCATGAAAACCGATCTGACCGCAGGTACGTTTGCGGCTATTTTAGGTGCCATGTTAGCCATGCTACAACCGATTAAGAACTTAACCCGAGTTAATGCGGAGTTTCAACGCGGTATTGCAGCTTGTACTACTGTATTTGAATTATTAGATACTCCGCCTGAGCCTGATAATGGCCCGTTCACTATTGATCGCGTTCAAGGCAAACTGACATTTGAAAATGTGACCTTTTCTTATCCTGGGCAAGATAAACCCGCTTTGAACGGCATTGATTTTGAAGTTAAACCCGGTAAAACCATCGCTTTAGTAGGGCGATCTGGCTCTGGTAAGTCCACTATCGCGAGTTTGATTACGCGTTTTTATGGTGGATTATCAAGCGGTGATATTCGCCTTGATGACACCAGCATTTACGATTACCAATTAAAATCATTGCGTAATCAAGTGGCGTTAGTGTCGCAGCAAGTGACCTTATTTAACGACACCATAGCGAATAATATTGCCTATGCTTACCCAGGCGAAGTTACCCGCGAGCAAATAGTTCGCGCTGCTGAGCTTGCTTATGCGATGGAGTTTATCGAGACATTGCCAAAAGGGCTCGATACCCAAGTGGGCGAAAATGGCGTGTTGCTTTCTGGTGGTCAACGTCAACGTATTGCGATTGCTCGCGCTATGTTACGTGATGCCCCAGTATTGATTTTAGATGAAGCCACATCGGCTTTAGATACTGAGTCTGAAAAAGCGATTCAAAAAGGCCTAGATAATCTGCGTCATAACCGTACCTCAATTGTTATCGCTCATCGTTTATCGACAATTGAAAGTGCTGATGAAATCTTGGTTATCGATCAAGGTCGAGTTGTTGAGCGCGGTAATCACAGTGAGTTAATTGCTCAAGCTGGTATTTACGCCAATCTTTATCAGATGCAGTTCAGTCAATAATGATTAGGTGTTTGTAATGCAACAGTTTATTCATCGGATTTGGTATCAAGGTCATCAAGCCAAATGGTTATTACTGCCATTGTCCGGTTTATTTTGGCTCATATCTACTATTCGCCGTGGACTGTTTCGTTTTGGGCTTAAACAGGCACAAGTTTTACCCGTGCCTGTGATAGTGGTCGGTAATATTACCGCTGGTGGCAGTGGTAAAACCCCCACAGTGATTTATTTAATTGAGTTATTACGACAACATGGTTATAAACCTGGGGTGATAAGCCGAGGTTATGGGGTGAATATTGATGGCGTAATGGCTGTTAATCATCATGCCAAAGCCTGTGAGGTTGGTGATGAACCGGCCATGATAGTGGCTCGTACTCAAGTGCCTATGGTTGTTGGCGCCAGTAGAGTTAGTGCCGCTCAGGCTTTACTCTCTGAGTTTGATGTTGATGTCATCATTAGTGACGATGGTTTACAGCATTATGCTTTGGAGCGTGATATTGAAATAGCCTTGGTCGATGGTGAACGCCGTTATGGTAATCATTGTCTATTACCCGCAGGTCCGTTACGAGAAGGTTTGTGGCGTGTAAATTCGGTTGATTTTATCATTAACAATGGCGGTCCGGCTTATGACGGTGAAGTGTTGATGACTTTGGAGCCAGCGCCGCTTTGCCAGATCAACAGTCTTCTGCACCATGAATTTAGTCAGCAGGACAGTGTGGTGGCTATGGCTGGTATAGGTAATCCACAACGTTTTTTTAGTAGTATTAGCCAGTTAGGCTATAAAGTAGTACAAACCGTTGAGTTTGCAGATCATCAGGCTTTTGACGCAAAGCAATTAAATGCGTTATCTGTGCAACATTCATTATTAATGACTGAAAAAGATGCGGTTAAATGTCGCGATTTTGCACAATCAAACTGGTGGTATTTACCTGTAAATGCGAAGCTTAACTCAGAATTTGATCACGCATTGTTGAGCCGACTACAGCAAGTGGCTCAAATTAAAAAAGGATTGTCTCATGGCATTTGATAAAAAATTACTCGAAATTGTGGCTTGCCCAGTGTGCAAAGGCAAGCTTGAATACGGCAAAGAGTCACAACAGCTTATCTGCAAGTTTGATAAGTTAGCTTACCCTATTACCGAAGGTATTCCGGTTTTGCTGGAAAATCGTGCTACAACCTTAGTTTCTGAATAACCCTAGTTACTAAATACCCTTAGTTATTTAATAACGTTAAAACAGTAACTCTGGGTATAATATGATTAAGCGTCCGTTGGACGCTTTTTTTATATTTATTAGGCAAACACATCTAATACTACCTTAATGGCTAATTTACTTTTAGGGCTTTACAGCATAAAAAAAGCTTGCCGATAAAGGCAAGCTCATTAACCTCTGGAGACCATCACATCAGATTAATTATATGACGCGACAAGATTTACCTTGATAAACCGTCAACGATACTAAGGTTACCTTTGGGTGGATAAATCTTGATATAAAGTTTCAATCCATTTATCTGCAGAGATAAATTCCCAACTCCAATCAGCGTATTTTTCTGGTACACCTTGTTTTTTGATGCTGGCTAAATCGTGCCCTAGTTCAATTTCACCGCGCATCCAATTAATGCTGTCATCTAGCATATGCTTAAATTTAAACAGTGCATTTTTATCGGCTAAATCGCCATGGCCTGGGATCACTTTGGTCTTGTTGTCTAAACGATCCAATATCAAGCTGACGTTTTCACGATAACCCGTCACCGATCCTCCGGCATCTAAATCAATGTATGGGAAACGATCTTTGAAATATAAATCACCCATATGAATAATATTAGCCTTTTGCCATATCACTACGCTGTCACCATCAGTGTGTCCGGGACCTAGGTGGATAATCTCTAAAGTATCTTGGTTAAAATGAATGGATATATTGTCTCCATAAGTGATAACAGGCAGGGCTGAGGAGGCGATTTTATTTTGTGCTTGAAGACGCTTGAGAACATTATGATGAGCTAAGATTGTACCTTGTTCACCAAAGTGAGCATTGCCGCCAGTATGGTCTGCATGGTAATGAGTGTTGACTATGTACTTGGGAGCACCTGGTTGAATTTGATTCAGTGCCGCGGTAATTTTATCGGCTAAGGGGGCATATTGGTCGTCAATGATCAATATGCCATCACTGCCAGCAGAAACTCCAATGTTGCCTCCAGCACCAATAAACATGTAAGTATTATTATCGAGTTTTTTCGACTTAATGGTCACATCATTAAATTTATCATCAGCCATGGCAGCTGTTTGAGTGAGTGCTAGCAAAGCGAGTGCACTGAGTCCGATGATATGACGTTGAAATCTTAATTTCATTATTATTCCCCATTGCTGTCTTAACAATTGTTTTATTGTTACTAGTACTGCCTAGGTTAACAATTTGATCACATATACAGCAATGATAAATCATACAAAGGTCTAAAGTATCGGTTCGCTAGCTTACACTGGTTCAGAGCACTTAACGCTAAGTATTAAGTGCTCTGATGTCTTAATTCGAGAGGGCTATTTTGGCCAAATGGGTTTAATGCCTAAAACTTATTGCGGCTTAATGCCCGATAGCATGCACTAATCGCTTTAGATTAAAGCACCTAGAAACTACTTGGTCCACGGGAGTATTTTTTGGGCAAATGTATTCGATACTCCTAATCTTATCGCGGCTTTATGGCGCATGAGATACAAGGCTTGGTAACATAATGGTACTAAATATAAGCTAGTTACCGTTGAAAAGGTTAACCCACCAATAATGGCAATTGCCATAGGGGAATAGGGTGGTCCACCGCCGCCAATCTGTGTATCTCCCATAGCTAAGGGAACTAACCCCAGTACCGTGGTGGCCACTGTCATTAGTACCGGCCGAAGACGTGTAATACACACACTGATAATCGTGTGACTTAGTTTATCTAAATCAGGTGTCATTTGATTGATTTGATCAACCAATACAATACCGTTATTCACCACAATGCCCATCAAAATAAGAATTCCAATCATCGACATTACCGACATGGGGGTGCCGGTTAACCACAATGCCCAAAATACTCCCGTTATTGAGAACAGAATTGAGGTGATAATAGCGGTAGGTAACAATAATGACTCAAACAAGGCTGCCATGACGATATAGATCATCGCAATCGCCAAAATCATATTGACGACCATAATTGACTGGTCTTCATCTTGGCGTTCAAACCCACCCCGCAGTGAGTAGCCGTATCCATAAGGGAAGTTGACCGAGTCCATGACTTGAGTGATTTTAGTTTGGGCTTCTTCGGTTGTCATATCCTCAAGGTTTGCGCCAATGGATAATGCTGTTTGGCGATTAAAATGACGAATAGTGTCAAATCTAGGAACTACAGTGGCTTCGGCTAAACTGTCAAGGGTGTAGACTCGGTCACCTTGGCGAATAATAGGTAACTGTTTAAGTTTTTCAAGCGAGTTTTGCCAGCTTTTGTCATAGGCCAGTTCAATGCGAAGCTCGCCGCTAGGATCATGGCGAAATGAACGTAACTGCGAGCCTCTTAACGCGATCGCAATATTTGAAGCAATATCACTTAAGGTTAAATCCAGTCTGGCTGCCATTTCGCGGTTTATTACCACAACCACTTCTTGCTGAGCGCCATTCACTTCCGAGCGCACATCAACCAAACCCTCAATATTATCGAGTAATGGCATCACCTGCTCACTGATCCGAATGAGCTCAGTTGTCGAGCGTCCGGTTAAGGTCACACGGATACCGTTATTTTCATTGCCCCAGCCAAACTGAGGTGTGGCAATGGAAAACTTAGGAAAGCCTTCGCGGATCATTTTCTTTAGTTCGCCAATATCTATCGGGATGTCTTTTTGCAATAAAATGGTCGATTGCGCATCTTGCGGCGCGTAATAACTGTAAACCGCATCAATGTAAAACTTTTCTTTATTGCTATATAAGTAGCTTTCCATGCTGTTAATCATGGCTTCGGTAACCGCTAAATTATGCCGACCCTCTAATTGATAATTAATGTACAAACGGTCATTACCTTCCCCGTCACCCTGATCTTGTTTCACCATGCTTAACGGCAATGCGGTTGACACTAATATTGCTAAGGCAATGACTCCAGAACGTTTTGGTCGGGTTAAAATCCAAGTGAGACTGCGCTCATAAAATCGTCCCAAACGGTTATTGTCTGTAGTGGTTTCGACATCAAAATGAAAGTGATTGAGCATCAATGGGATCAGGGTTTTAGCGACCAACAATGATGCTGCAAGCGAAATACAAATCGCTACAGCAACATGTTCTAAAAAGATGGTTAGCTGCACTTTAACGCCAAAAATATTCGGTAAAAACACGATGGCAGTGGTTAAGGTTCCCGCCAGAACGGCTAAAGAGACTTTATCCACGCCAGTTAACACGGCTTGTTGGTTCGCTTTTCTCTGACAAGTATCGTCAATGTGTGCGGCTTGTTTTTCTTGCAGCACGCTTTCGGTGACAACCACTGCATTATCAATCAGCATGCCGACGGCTAATAACAATCCCATCATAGATAAAATATTTAAGCTGTAGCCTAAAAAGTACATACCGGCCAATGTCATACATAGAGAAATCGGTACAGATGAAATAACCACTAAGGTCATTTTAAGGTTATGTAAAAATAGATACAGCACCCCAAATGATAATACTGCTCCCATCAAACCAGACAACAGTAAGTCTTTTAACGATGATTTAACCCCATAGGCTTGATCTTCCATAATGAATAGCTTGATGCCATTAAATTGCTGATCTTGCTTAACCAGCTCGATGACCTTGAGTACCCGATCAGATACTTCAACTAAATTGGCGCCTGACTCTTTAAATACATCAATTCCCACAGCATATTTTTGGTCTAAATGTCGGCCTTCAATTTTTTCTGGCAGGGCATAGCTCACCATAGCAATATCTTGCAGGCGAATACCCGGTACAATAACCAGATTATTAATGTCATCAAGACTGGTAAACTCACCTTTTGGCGAGACTTGGTACACTCTCGAGTCTTCTCTTAACGTACCGGCACTAATGACAAAGTTTTCAGCGAGTAAACGCGAGCGTAAATCGAGACTGTTGAGGCTTGATGCCACTAATTTATCGGCATCAAGGCGGATTTCAATCTGCTTTTGTTCAACACCATAAAGAGTGACTTTCGACACGCCATCAACGCGTTCAAGTGGCTTACGTAACTGTTTATCCAATAAATCAAAGGCATTTGATAGTTCGCGCTCGCTTGATATGCGGATAGTGAGCACTGGCATGTCGGCAGTTGAGAACTGTTGGATCATCACCCGCTCGACATCTTTGGGAAGTAAATGTTGTACCGAGTCTATTTTCTCACGCGCTTCAAGGCTCTTAGTGGCAACATCTTCACCCCATTTCATGTTGAGCTGTATAAAAGCCCCATCTTGAGTCGAGTCGGATCGCACCTCTTCAATGCCGCTCATGGTGGCAAGTGACTCTTCCAGAACTTTGGTTATATCGCGTTCAACTTCTGCTGGGCTAGAGCCTTTATACGGGACTTGCACCACAATTTGTGGAATATCAATCCCTGGAAACATTTCTAATGGCAGCATTCTACTGGCCGCCATGCCAAATAACATGATGGCTAAGAAGAACATACAGGTGGTTACGGGGCGCTTTATGGCTAGCTGAGTGATATTCATGCTGGCGTCTCCGCAGTGTTCAGCTCTTCATCATTTTGGGTGTATTGTTTGCGGTCAAATAGCGCATATAAGGCAGGAATAACCAGCAATGTGAGCAAGGTAGACATGCTTAAACCAAAAATCACTGTAATCGCCATGGGCGCGCGGACCTCACTGCCATCGCCAATCCCTATTGCCATAGGCAATAAACCTAACGTTGTGGTTAACGTGGTCATCATGATAGGACGCAAGCGAGATTGTGCAGCTTGATTAATTGCCGTGAGCTTATCCATGCCTTCTTGGCGCAGTTGATTGATGCGATCCACCAATACAATGGCATTATTGACCACAATCCCTGCCAGCATAATTAAACCAATAAACACCACGACACTTAAATGAGTACCGGTAATAAATAAACCAATAATGCTGCCTGCTACGGCCATGGGCACAGCAATCAAAATTAATAATGGGTGTAACAAGGATTCAAACTGGCTGGCCATCACTAAGTACACTAAAAAGATAGCCAAAACGAGGGCAATTTTTAATGAGTCAAATGATTGTTCCATTTCTTCATTTTGGCCACCAAATCTGGCTTGAATAGAGCTTGGGAATTGCTGTTGAGTCAATATTTGTTGTGCTTGAAGTACGGCTTCACTTAAATCGCCGTAGGCCAAATTCGATGACACGATAGCCACGCGTTGTTGGCTAATACGGTTAATCGCTGATGGACCAATTTGTAAGTCAATGGTAGCGATGGCACTTAACGGAATAGGCTGGGCGCTATTGGGGTTAATGATTAATGATTCAATGTCGCTTATCTGATCGCGCTCATTTAATTCACTGCGCACCAAAATATCCACTTTACGATCACGCACGGTGAATTGGCTGGCAATAGTGCCACCGACACGTTGAGCAATACGGTTAGCGACAGTGGGTGCATCCATACCTAACGCAGCAAGGCGAGCATGATCAAAGCGAATGCTGATCTCTGGCTGCCCGTCACGTAGGGTGGTATTGATGTCACTAAAGCGATCTGATTCAGACAAGGCTTTTACCAGCTGATCAGCACTTTGCTTAAGTTGCACTAAATCATAACCTGATAACTCAATTTCAAGCGGGGTTTTGAAACTGAATAATTCAGGATGCTCAATCTGCGCTTCGAGTTCGGGGATATTTCTAGCTGTATTGCGCAGTACCTGACTAACCGTAGTAAAGGCTAAAGGATCATTTAGTACCACTTGTAATCTGCCCCAGTTTTCACCGCCTCGAGCAGTATCAGATGTCATTAATCCGCCGCTGCCTGCTTGACTATAGGCATGCTTAACATCCTCACGGTCTTTAATCGATAAGGCTAATTGTTGTAATACCGCATCCGTTTCACTGACTTCTGTGCCAGGTGGTAATAAAATTTCGACATAAAACTCACCTTGATTCATTGGTGGAATCAGCTCAACACCGAGCTTAGGCAATAGACTAGTTGATGCCAGAGTTATCACTAGCGCAATGATAAGGGTGAAGACTTGGTGGCGCAGGACATGGTGAAGGACTCGGTAATAAAATGATTCCACTATGCGGTAGATGACATTAAATCCAGCGCAAATAGGTTTTAGTAATAGGCCAAAAACGCTACTTACAAAACGACTAATAACGATAATAGCGGTTAACAATCCAGCGGGTAAGTAGCTAAATAGTAGCTTAAAGGGAAAGCTCAACACGGCTAATAAGTAATAGCCAATTTTACCTTTACGGCTAGTCGGTTTTGGTTTTATCGCGACTTCTAGCGGTTGCGGCAGACTGGTAAAACCTTGGCGTGAAGCCAGCATAGGAATCGCTGTTAAGGCGACAAACAATGAGGCGAGCAGGGCAAAGGTGACAGTGAGTGCTTGGTCGGCAAATAAAGCGCCTGCGATACCATCAACAAACACTAAAGGCACAAATACTGCCAGAGTGGTCAGGGTTGAAGCAAAAATGGCCCCAGAGACTTCTTTACAACCCGTGACCGCAGCCTCAATCTTACTCATGCCTTGAGATTTATAACGGTCAATATTTTCTAATACCACAATCGCATTGTCGACCAGTAAACCAATGGCTAATGCAATGCCACCTAACGACATAATATTTAAGCTAATATCAGCAAAATACATCATATTGAATGTCGCAATAACTGAAAAGGGAATTGAGATTGAGATGATAAGTGTGGCAATAATATCACGTAGAAACAAGTAGATAACTAACATCGCCAGTAAACTGCCAAATAACGCAGCTGAGGTCACTTCATTCACGGCACTTTCAATAAATTCAGATTGGTCGTAAATAATCTTTAACTGATTCTGCTCACTTGCTTGGTTAATTTTATCGAGTTCTGTACGTATTTTTTGCGCTACCGCAACAGTATTGGCGTCACCTTCTTTGTAGATCGCCAATTCAATCGATTCTACTTCGCCGATGCGGGTAATGTCGCTGCGTTCTTTATAGGCATCACTGATATCAGCAACATCAGATAATCTGACTAAGGTTTGACCATCGCGATAAACGATGACTTGGCCTAATTCTTCAAGAGAGTTAAATTGATTTAAGGTTCTGACTAAGTATTCTTTATCACCTTGGATCACTTTACCTGCCGATAGGTTGATGTTCTCTTCATTAATTCGGCGCTTAATTTGGTCGGCATTCAGATTGAGTTGGCTTAATTTTTGTTGATTTAATTCAATGTGAACTTCTTGTTCTAATCCTCCCGACAACCTAACTGCAGCAACCCCCGATAAGGCTTCTAAGCGGCGTTTTAATTCTTCATCTGCAAAGGTACGCATTTGCTTTAGTTGCTCAGCATCGGCATCAGGCAATGAAAAAGCTAAGCGCATGATGGGGTCAAGATTGGGGTTAAAACGCAATAATAATGGCTTATTAATGTCTAATGGCAGCTCGATAGTGTCGATTTTTTCGCGGACTTCAAGGCTCGCCATGTCCATATTTGTGCCCCATTCGAACTCGAGTACTACATCAGACATACCGGAGCGCGAAATTGAGCTGATTTTGCGTAACCCTTTAACCACGCCAACAGCTTCTTCAATCGGTTTTGAAACCAGCTGTTCAATTTCAACTGGCGCCGCGCCATCATAGGCCGTTCGGATAGTGACACTGGGATAGCTTAAATCGGGTAATAATTTTACCGCAAGGCGAGAAAACCCAACCATACCAAAAAGCATCACAGCTAGCATGAACATCCACACAGTAACCGGGCGGTTAACAGACGTATTGATTATCGACATTATCCCGCTCCGTTATCGAATAGCAGCGAAGCTAAGTGGGGTAATTACTTCTACCAAGGCTTGGTCTTTAAGATTTTGCTGACCGCGGATGACGATTTGTTCGCCCGCTTCTACGCCTGATAAAATTTCTACTGTGTTATTTTCACGAAAGCCCAAACTCACTTCTCGTCGCTGGGCCTTAGCGTCTTTAATCACATACAAAGCTTGAGTGTTGTCTTGGTTGATTAAAGCGTTATAAGGTACTGTAAGTACATCTAAGTGGGTGTCGTATTTAAGCTCAACCCGTGTAAACATGCCTGCTTTTAATGTTGCATCTTCATTAGGTACGGCTAATGTCACTTTAAAGGTGCCGCTTTGCGCATCTACAACAGGGCTAATTCGCAGTACCTTAGCATCGATAATATTAGATGTTGTCCCTTGATGTTGTTGAATAATACTGGCTTGTTGCCCAATACGTAAGCTAGCAAGTTGCTGCTCTGGCAAATGCAATATACCGTAAAGCTGGTCCTGGTTTACCACATAAAACAGTTCTTGAAACTCTTTAGCCATATTGCCGGCTTTGACATAACGTTCGGCAATAACGCCATTAATGGGCGAGACAATTTGGCTTTCCTTAACTTGTAATTCGGCTAAGTCACGTTGCGCTTTCGCTGCCTGTAAATTGAATTCGAGTTTAGCCATTTGATCTTGGCTAATAAACTCTTTGTTATTCATTTTATTTAAACGATTTAGTTCTTGTTGAATAATTTGCACTTCGGCTTCAGATCGATTGAAATCATAACGCTGACGTTTGGCATCAATTACCGCAAGTATTTGCCCCTTAGTCACTCTGTCGCCTTCTTCAACATTTATAGTTTCAATAATACCTGCAATACGGCTCATCACATGGGATTCCTGTGGTGCCTCCAGTGTTGCTGTCGTGCTGTAAAAAGAAGAAACATTGCCTGTGGCGACGAGTGCTGTTTCGACTGGAATAGCAAATTTTTGTTCTTCTTTTACTTGCTCTTCTTCGCCAGTGCAACCGCTAAGCGCAGCAATACAAAGTAAAGGGAATGCTATTTTTTTCACGTTGATGAACCTATCCATGTGGTACCTGCCAGTATTCTATATGTAGTTAAATGACGTGAGTCAGCTTATGTTATGCCTAAGTAAGTAAACGTCACGTGTTATTTGTTATCAATGTTAATTAACAAACAGTTAAGCACTAAATGTGCCATATTTTATTATCCATATATAACAGTAGTTTACATTTTTTATTCGATGAGGTTAGTCATATTGAGAATGTTAAATTGGTGAAAATAATTAATTGTTGGTCTAATAGATTAATTGGGATTCATCACTATTGAGTTCATCAGTTACTGTGGTTGGTTCTTGGTCTAAAAGTGAGTGCATCCGTATCTAACCGTAAGTAAGGGCGAGGTATTACTGATTAAAGGAATCGCTATTTTTTCTTATTAGTATTGCTATAAACGGGATGGCTTAAATGATGAAGTAAAGCTAAAAATTTTATGTGCTAAGTGTAAAAAGTTAAATGTGAATAATCAATAATCAATAATCAATAATCAATAATCAATAATCAATAATCAATAATCTTTTCAGTCGTAGCGTAAAATGGATAATTAATAGTGCAATCCAGAAATAGTGGCGGTAATTAAAGATAATGAAATTTCATGGGACACTGTGTAAGCAAAATTTATTGTTAAAGTGTCACACGATAAAACATCCTTGATGATGCAGTATTGTTTCTTCTAGATTTTTATGAGGAAAATTATATTTATAAAGTTAACTAAGCTGAAGTAATAATATTTTTATAATTATAATTATAACTATAACTATAACTATAACTATAACTATAACTATAACTATAACTATAACTATAACTATGGCTGAGAATGATAATGGCTTTAAGATTGAATGGTTAAGGTGGCGGGTGACGTTAAAGGGCTGTAATAATTAAAGTTCAGCTTAACAGTAAGCTGAACCTTAATTATGAGAATAATGTTAACTTAATATTATTTCAAATCACTCAAATAAAATTTAAGAAGATTTGTCAGTAATGATAAAGTCAACTCGACGAGTTTTTGAACGCTCAGAGCTGGTTAGTCTAACACCATTATCTTCAATAATTTTAGTGCTAGAAACTAACTGATCGTATGACGCACCTAAAGAAACTAAGTACTCTACGATTCCATCAGCACGACGTTGTGCCAGTGCTTTATTGTACTTTATAGTACCTTTATCGTCGGTTAAACCTTGAATGTTAAGTTCTTTATCGACGTGGTTAGCTAAATAAGTAGCAACGCAAGACATGTGCGCATCAAGCTTACTGTATGACTTATCGCTATTCAGTTCGAAATACACAGGTCTAAATCCTACAATCATTTCATCATCTGTTTGTAAGGTATATTCAATACACTCTGGAGAAATTGAAAATGTTTTGATGGGTTCTGATACAGTAACGGGTGCTGATTGACAGCCCGTAAGTGCTAATAACACAACACCTGCTAATGAAAGATTGATCGGTCTCATATTTGACTTAATCCTTTAAAACTGTGGTCCATTAAAAAGAAGACGTAAATTACCGATTATGTTTTATTGGGTCAATAGGAAAACGATATTTTTGATGATTTGATATTTATTTATCTTAATAAGACATACTTTTTAATGTGTTTTTATTTCAATACATACTAATGGGTAGTTAATTTAAACTGATTTATATAAAATTTATTTTGCTGGTTTTTAAATGTTGTTTTTTGAGTTTGCTTGCTGCAACATATTGTGGTTATTTTGATTCACTAGGACGTTAGTTTACATACTTTAGGATAATATCAAGGGATTAACCTGTACTTATGGATAAGAGTAAAACACCAAATAACTTAGCTGAAGACAAAACTGTCATAGCAGGATTAGACAATTCTGAAAATAATGCTAACAAAGTTAATTTGATTGGCAAATGTTTCAAAAATCGATATTTAATTGAATCAAAAATTGGTCATGGAGGTATGAGTGATATATACCGTGCCAAAGACCTGTACTTAGAGTCGTTAAATGTCAGTGAGCCATTTGTTGCAATAAAGGTATTATTGCCTCAGTTATCTGATATACCCGAAGCTCAACAAGTCCTGATTAAAGAGTCGGTGCAAACCCAAAAACTCTCTCATCCAAATATCATCCGAGTGTATGATGTTGATACTGATGATGGCTTTCACTTTATGGTCATGGAGTGGTTAGACGGTGAATCATTAGACCAAGTCATTAAACGTTCCAAACCGATGGGGATTAATTTCAAAGGATCAATGAAAATCATTGATCAGATAGCTTCAGCCTTATCGTATGCGCATCATCAAGGTATTGTTCATACAGATTTAAAACCATCGAATATTTTCCTGACTCGCCAAGGTAATATTAAAGTCTTCGATTTTGGTGTTGCAAAAAACTTGCAACAAAGAGAAGACCGCTACGCACTTGCTGAGGTAGATCAAGACTCATCATTAACAGGTTACACTCCAGCATATGCTAGCTTTGAACAGCTAACTGGCGAAGATGCTTGTGCGGAAGATGATATTTTTGCTTTTTCATGCATTAGCTATGAACTGCTTACAAGTAAACATCCCTATCAGCGTGTCGCAGCAAATGAAGTTGACGTTACCAAGAATAAATTGGTCAAGCCTAAGCATATCAGCATGTCTTTGTGGCCTACACTCAAAAAAGGCTTGGCACTCAAAAAGGCGCAACGAGCATCATCAATTGATCAGATAATCAGCACTTTACACCGTAAAACTTGGCCGATTTTAACTGCCATTGCAGCAGGTACTATTTTGGTTATTGGGGGATTTCAAATTCAACAATACTATCAAGTGCAATTAGATAACTTGAATAATAAAGTGGCGATAACAAATAAGGCAAAAAGTGAAGTTCAAGCATTTGAGTTTATCCCAGCTTCAGACTTATTAGCCCGAATTGACAGTATTCCTGAATCTAAAAGCATCATTAAAAATGGTCTATTAAAAACACATCAATCAGAAGTGTTGGATATCGTTGAACAACGTATTGCTTCCTTACCTAAAAGTGATAATGGCCTCTATCAGGATTATGTAAAAATAGCTGAAGTTATTAATGATATAGAGCGTTTTTATCCTGATTCAGTTCGTTTGCTGCAAATGAAAAATCAAGCTGAACGAAGTAAACAATTGGTTGTTGATGCTCTGTCTGAACGTTTGAGTCTTTTATTATCTCAAGCTCGTTATAACGAGCAAGGGACCAATAATATTAAGGCTATTGTTGATGGACTAAGCTTTGTTGAGCCTAATTATGTATATCTTGCTAGTAATGAAGAATATACGCTCTATGCAAGCACCTTTGATAGTGCATTAAAAAAACACGATATTAATCAAATTAGCGAACTTATCACTACGGGTGAAAATGTGTTTGCAAACTATCCTGAAGCTAAGTCTTTAATTGCCTATGGTGCACAATTAAAAGTTGCCGTAAAAGCATTGAATGAGTATCACAATGCGACGGCAAAAGGCAAAACTGTTGATTATCCGTATGACGCCGCTGAGGTTTATTATCGGGATACATTTGAGCAATTAACCGCAAGACTAAAAGCGATTGATGATCCCAAAGATCTACATGAATTTGATAAAGAAGTAAGAGATCTTGCCACAAATTTACCTGATGATTTTGATCCCCTACTGACGCTTGATAAACGTCTCGCGGCGTCATTTTTACGCCAGGCAAACGTGTATCTAGAAAAGCAATATCTGAAAACTGCCAGAGAGTTATTTGCTCGGGGTAATGAAATGTATGAACGTCTTAATGGTGTTCAACGTTTATAGCTCTGTAGTGATTGATCAATCGTTGTATGTTGATGAAGGAAGATGTAATAAAAATGGAATTATCGCTAGAGATTTTGAGCTATCACAGGTTATCTCCTGAGCAAATTATAACAAAAACAGTTATTAATACTTTGACGCTAGGTCGCTCAGATACGTGTGATTGGCATTTACCCGATCCTGAAAAGGTGGTTTCTGGTACTCATGCTCGGATCACTAAGCGCAGTGACGGTTTTTACATTGAAGACTTATCAACTAATGGTTTATACGTTAATCGTGCCGTTGAAGCCTTGGGCAGCAATCGTGAACATAAAATTGAGGTCGATGATTTATTCACTTTTGGTGATTATGAAATCAGTGCTAAATTGCAGAGTTTACCTACCTCTGAACACACTCATCAGCAACCCAGTGTACAACATGCTCCTGTTGCAACAACCTTGGATGATCATCATGCGTTATCGACTTCATCCTCATCAATTCTTGATACTGGGTTTGAGTCTGATTTAGCTGGATTTGATTCTGCAATGTTGCTCAAGCAATCTCGGCAACAATCAGCAGGTCTATCGCAAATGAACGCTGATTTACAAGACCACTTTCAACCACCTTTATCTATCCCTGAAGAATGGGATAAGGATATTTTTGGCCAACATTCTCAAGCACGTCCTAGCTCTACTGTTGCGCCAGAACCCAAAGTGGAAGTTGCTCAAGCGCCTGTGATACCTGTTGTCGAGACTAAAATAGCAAAAGCAGACGTTAAAAAAGATGCTCCTGTGATACCTGAATCAAAGCCCTCGATAAACACTCAAATTACTTCAGCATCAGTGTTAAGTAAGGCTTTTTTTCAAGGTATGGGAGTAAATCAACAAGACTATGAAAAGGTGCTAAGCGAAGAATTGATGTTTGAATTGGGTAAGAGCATGCAATCTATGTTAACCGGACTCATGGATTCTTTACGCCAACGTTCAAAGCTTAAAACTGAGTTTCGAATTAATCAAACTACTTTTCAGCAACAGGAAAATAACCCATTAAAATTCTCAGCCAATATTGATGATGTTTTCCAAAATTTATTTTTAAGAAAAAGTGCCAGCTTTTTATCATCACAACAAGCTATTTCCGAGGCATTTAATGATGGCCGAAAACATGATGCTGCATTAACGGCTGGGACGTTAGGCGCTATCCGAGGGTTATTAAATCAATTAGATCCTGAGTCTATTGAATCTAAAACACAAAGCCAATCTCTGGCAGACATGTTAGTACCAGGACAGAAACAAATGCGTCATTGGAAGCTATATAAAAGCTTACACTCAGATTTGAAACACGAATTTATGCAAGACAGTGCTGCAGCATTATCAGATGATTTTGTTAAAGCATACGACAATAAAATCAAAACGTTATAATTTACTAAGGGCTATTAAATGACATTAAAGTTAGGTCTATACCGAATCATATTAGTAAGCTTTTTATTACTTAACTCTGGTTGTAAAACAATTAATGCAGTTGTTCCTCCATCAACAGACGTTACGTTTAATGCCAGTGCTGACATTAATCCAGACATTAATAATCGACCATCACCTGTGGTGGTTAAAATATTTGAACTATCTTCACGGACTATCTTTGACACGCAAGATTTTTTTACCCTTGATGAGTCTGCTGAAAGCGTTCTTGGTCCCGATCTTATCCGTAAAGATGAGTTGGAATTACAACCATCAGAAACCCGTGAATATGCGATGACATTGGGACAAAACACACGGTTTGTTGGGGTGATAGTCGCCTATAGAGATATCGATTCCTCTCGATGGCGATCGGTCGTCGCCGTCGATCCTACTGGCTATGATGATGTCACTATCAACATAGAAAAAATAGCAGTGTACAACTCTGAAAAGTAATCGTTGTGAATAAATAGGGAAATTATGAGCGATTTTAGCCCAATAGCATGGACAGAGGGCATGTTTCTTCGTCCACAACATATGCAGCAGCAAGAGCGTTTTCTGCAGCATCAGCAAGCGCGTATGGCCAAAAATAATAATCCACTGGCCTGGGGGATTGTAAGCTACGAAGTCAATTATGGCTTGCTTCCGTTAGGGCAGTTTGGTTTAGACCGTATTGATTGCGTATTTCCGGATAATACTCTGGTTTGCTTACCAGAGCAGAGCCTATTGCCGACATCTATTACAGTCCCAGCAGGAACAATTGATCAATTGGTCTATCTCGTGCTGCCTGTTGCCAAAAGTAATGGTGTCAATATTTCATCTTCTGAGCAGAATCAAATTACCCGTTACATCTATGAGGATCATAACATTGTTGATACCAGTGTTGGCTCAGATGCAATGGAAGTGCTACAAGTGGCAAAATTGGACTGCCGTTTCAAGTTACAGAGTGAAGATCGTTCTGGATATGTGTCTATTGCCATCGCTCGTGTTATTGACGTATCAGAGGAAGGCGTAATTCGGTTAGATAAAAAGTTTATTCCTGCATGCACAGGCATCGAACACATTAAAACCTTGATGAATATGACCACTGAAGTTACGGGCATGATTAATCAGCGTGCCGAAGCGATTGCGGCTCGATTAAGTCAATCTCAAGGGACTTCAAGTTCGATTGCCGATTTTTTAATGTTGCAGCTTTTGAACAAATATCAGCCTATTTTTGAACATTACGCAGTCGTTAATCATATCCATCCGGAATTGTTATACCGCACATTAATCAGTTTCTCAGGTGAACTGTCAACATTTAGCAGTCCTAATAAGCGTCCGCCTAAATTCCCGACTTATCAGCATGATAATTTGACCTATGTTTTTAGCAATACAATGGTCATTGTCAATCATGGCTTAAGCAGTGTATTAGAACAAAGTGCTACGGAACTCATTCTTGAGAAGACCAAATTTGGGGTATATTTCTCGACTATTGCAGACAAGAGCATGCTTGATAATGCTGAGTTCATTCTTGCTGTTAAAGCTAATGTGCCGCATGACGAGCTACGTCAGCGTTTGCCTTCGCAAATCAAAATAGGCTCAGTTGAAACAATCCGTGAACTGGTTAATAACCAATTAGCAGGCATTGGCATTTCAAATTTACCCGTTGCGCCAAGACAAGTGCCATATCACGCTGGTTATCACTATTTCCAATTAGATAAAAATAATAGCCATTGGATAAAGCTCAAATCGAGTGGCGGTGTTGCTATGCATATTTCTGGCGCATATCCAGAGTTACAACTTGAACTTTGGGCTGTGAGTATTTAAACGCCAAAACATTAAGGATAATTTTGTGAACGATAAAACCATCGTTAAACCTCGTCCAGGGAAAGGGGCGGGTATGGCTGGCAATAAAACAAAAGTCGATGATGATAGTCAAAAAACTCTGATCCAAGAACAGCGTAATGATAATCGGGATAATCGCTCGCAACTTAGTCTATCGCAAAATCCGTTAGTTGATTTTGCGGGCACGCTATTATCGATCTGTACTCAATTACGAAACAGTACCCAGCATGATGACGTGAACACATTACGGGTACATTGCGTTGAGTTGATCAAGCATTATGAACAGCAGCTTCGTAATGCAAACTTAGCATCTGATGACATTAAATCTGCCCGATATTGCCTGTGTTGTTTTATCGACGAAGTTGTACTCAATACGCCTTGGGGAGAACAAAGCTATTGGGCATCTGACAGCTTACTGTCGACTTTTCATCATGAAACCTTAGGCGGTGAGTATTTCTATACTTTACTTGATGCATCGCTGCGTCATCCTGCAGAAAAATGTAATTTGCTTGAACTCATGTATTTATGTTTAACCCTAGGTTTTGTCGGCAAAATGAGAGTTGAACCTCAAGGCGATCAAAAACTTGAAGCATTACGGGAAAAAACCTACTTAGCGATTCAATCCTGTAAAGGCGACTTCCACCGTGAATTATCTCCTGGGTGGCGACAGAATATTGTGCCAAATTTAACCTTTCAACAGCCATTTCCTTTATGGGTGATTGGGGCATTATTTGGCGTGGTCATATTATTTATTTACATGGGCTTTAGTTATAGCATTAACCATTATTCATCAGTCGCTTACAAAGAATTAACCTCAATAGTTCCATGGGAAAAAACCGTCGAAGCGCAGCAACAAATAAGCCGTGATGAAGCCTTATTGCTGCAACAACTGTTACAAACCGAAATAGGCAAAAATCTCCTCGAAGTAGAGCAATTAAGTGACCGAGTGAGGATCCGCATTGGTGCTACTGAATTATTTGCGTCAGGTAGCACCCAACCTCGTTCAGATTTTGAAGCCATTCTCGCTAAAATTGCCCGCACACTTGAGAGTACTGATGGCAAAATATTGATCACGGGTCATACCGATGATGAACCAATTTTTACCTCTAAATATCCATCAAATTGGCATCTTTCGCTGGCTAGAGCCACATCAATTGCAAATGTTCTCGCTAATAACGCATCGTTAAGTGGTCGTCTATGGCCTGAGGGGCGAGGGGAGTCTGAGCCTCGTGTTGTTAACGATAGCGAACAAAATCGCGCGTTAAACCGTCGAATCGAAATCGACTTATTGTTTTAATGTGACATAAAGGAATAACATAAATGTCTTTGAAATCAATTGGCAAGGGAATTGTCGATACACTTAAATCTAAATGGACTATTACCATTATAGGTTTTCTGTGCTTAGCATTACTCATTTGGTTTGGCGGCCCATTGGTGGCAATCGCCGGCTATGAGCCATTAGCCACCGCAGCTTCGCGGATTATTCTATTACTTGTTATTGTTATCATCTTTGGGGCAATCCATTTTTCTCGGCAGTTGAAGAGCAAAAAGCAAAGCGAGAAAATGGTTGATAGCTTAATTAATGGTGAAGACGATAATAGCGCGTCGGGAGATGATTCTGCGAAAGGTGAAATCACTGTTTTACAGAATAAAATGACCCAAGCGTTAGATATTCTCAAAAATACCAAGCTCACTAAAAATAAAAGTATTTACGAATTACCCTGGTATATCATGATTGGTCCACCAGGAAGCGGAAAAACGACTGCAATTCAGCATTCTGGTTTGGAATACCCATTAAAAGAAAAAATGGGTGTAGACATGATTGAAGGTGTCGGCGGCACAAGACACTGCGATTGGTGGTTTACTAATAAAGCAGTATTAATTGATACGGCCGGTCGTTATACCACTCAAGATAGCCATGTAAAACAAGACTCTCGTGCATGGCAAGGATTTCTGGGATTATTAAAAAAATACCGTCCAGTTCGCCCCATTAATGGTGTCATCATCAGCATGGGCATGTCTGATCTATTAAACCAAACTAAGACAGAAAGAAACTTACATGCTCGCGCAATCAAACAGCGATTACAAGAGCTGCAAAATCAGCTTGGTATGACTTTTCCTGTGTACGTATTGTTTTCTAAATCTGATTTAGTTGCAGGTTTTAATGAATTTTTTGACGATTTAACTAAAGAAGATTGTGAGCAAATTTGGGGTATTACCTTCCCTCTCAATGCCGATACCGAAGACACTGATATCGTCAGTTCATTTAATAAGGAATTTCACGATTTATTACTTAATTTAAACGCACGACTCAATAGCCGTTTGAAAAATGAGCGAGACCTAGAGCGCCGTGCTGCAATTTATGAATTTCCTAAACAGCTGAGATTATTACAAAGTTCTGCTGATGATTTTTTGAAAGAAATTTTTGCTCCCAATGCCTATGAAGAAGCCCCATTATTACGCGGTGTTTATCTCACCAGTGCGACTCAAGAAGGCACCCCAATAGACCATCTTTCTAGTCATTTATCCAGTGGGATCAAGAGTAAAACAAAAACATTTGCAGCCAATAAACAACGAAGCTACTTTATAAAACGACTGTTAGAAGACGTTATTTTTCCTGAGAAAAACTTAGCATCAACCAATCGTAAACATACCAATCATAACCGACTGTTACGAAAAGTCTCAGTGGGCGTGGCCGCTGGCGTCACCTTGCTTGCAAGTTATTTTTGGTGGCAAAGTTATGATTGGAATCGCAAGTTGATTGATGATACTTATCAAGGTGTTAGTGCCTATAAAACCATTACAAATGGTGGGTTAAATGCTAAGTCAGATGTGATTACATTAACCAAAGGCTTAACCTTAATTCGTGATCTACCTGTGGGGTTTGGAACCGATAAGGCCGAGGACGCACAAACCTTTGGTTTGTACCAAGGCGATAAGCTCAAGCAGCCTGCTACAGCCGCTTACCATCGCGCACTAGAAACGCATTTGATGCCTTTCTTACAAACCGTGCTAAGTGATGAAATGGATGCCAATGGTGATCATCTTAATTATTTATATGAAACATTAAAAACATACTTAATGCTCTATTTCCCTGAGCATTTTGATAAGAGCGATGTTCAAGTGTGGTTTTCCGCTTATATTGATAGAAACCTTGTTGGTGATGTTAATCGTGATGTGCGGGTACAACTCAACCAGCATATTGATACCTTGCTTTCTTTGGGGATTCGAGGTCATCAGTATGACAGTTCGACAGTTGATAGTGCTCGAGTTAATTTAACCATGTTGCCACTGGTTGAACGAGCTTATCAGCGTTTGAAAAGTGATTTTGCAAATAGCAGTATTCCAGACTTTAAGCTGGTCGACATGTTGAGTTTAGACAGTTTAGATGGGCTGATGTTCATCAGTGGCCGTCAATTCAATCAGGGTATCCCAGGGCTTTATACCTTCAATGGTTTTCATGGCATTTTTAATATAGAAAAGAATAAAATAGTTAAGAATCTAACTGCCGACAGCTGGGTTTATGGAGACGATTTAGTTGATTTAGATGAGCAAGCTAAAGCGCTGATAACCCAAGAGTTAGAAAAGAGATATATTCGTGATTATATTTTTTATTGGGAAGATTTCTTAAATGATATCGCGATTAAACCCTATTCTACCCGCGAAGAAGCTGAGCTCGTTACGGCAGCGCTTGCCAGTCCTGATCAACCGATAAAGACCATTATTGCCGCAGTACAGAAAAATGTGAATTTAACCAAACTGCCGGCAGAGTCGAATAATTTAAAGGCTGCAGCTGAAGTGGCAGATAATCTGTCGGATATCGCCTTTCGTTCTAAAAAAGCACGCTTAAATCGCCTGTTACCAGACACTGATATTACATCAGAGGAGGATTTACCTGGCCAAGATGTTGAATATGCTTTTGCTGAGCTACTTAAAATTAATCTTGCAGACATTGATAAGATTCAAACCACCTTACGAGCACTTAATCGAAATTACACTAAGTTATCATTGCAAGCTGATGGGCAAGGTAATGTAATCAATCAAGCCACAGAAGAAAGCTTTGCTCAATTAGGCATGGCTTTATCTGAGCAATTGATTGATTTACCAAGTCCAATCAATAATTTACTTAGTGATGTTGCATCCCGTACACGCTCATTTGCCAAATCAAATCAAAGTCAGCGATTTAACGGTATTTGGCGGTCGCAAGTATTGGCTGAATTTAACCGAGCCATTGCTGGACGATACCCATTTGATCGTAAATCTAAAGAAGATGTCAGGTTAAAAGATTTTAGTAAGTTTTTTGGTTACGGCGGTACTTTAGATAAATTTTGGGATCAATACTTAGCCGCTCATGTGGATACCAGCAAAAAACCTTGGCGTTTTAAGCGTAATATTGGCATTCGTAATGACATCTTGGAAATGTACCAGCGCGCTGAAACCATTAAAGAAGCATTTTTTGAGCCAGGCTCTAGGCAGCCTATTGTCAATTTTTCATTGGAACCTGAATTATTAGATCAGAATGTGAGTATGTTTTTATTTGAATTAGACAGCCAGCAGCTTAAATACCGTCACGGTCCTACTCGCAAAGAGTTATTTGTTTGGCCAGGTCCTGGGGCAAATAACGAAACTCGAATTGCATTTTCACCGCCTAATGGTGGTCGCTCAATCAACAAGAAGTATGAAGGTGAATGGTCATTCTTTAAGTTATTGGATGAGTTAAGTAAAAAGCGTCCACAAACTAAAAAAGATGGCAAATTACTTATTGACCTTAAAGGTTACAGTGCTGTACTTAAATTGACAGCAAACAGTGTTAACAATCCATTTTGGATGGCAAATATGGAGACGTTTAGATGTCCTGCGAACCTTTAACATCAGTAGGTTACTGTGGAAAAGTCCCGTCAAAAGGTGACTTTATTCAGCAGAACTTGAATGTTGATTTTCTAAAAAATTGGAATGACTGGCTACAAGCTGTTATTGCGGTGAGTAAAGAACAAACTGAACATAATTGGTTGGACTATTACCTCACAAGCCCTATATGGCACTTTTCGTTATCTGCAGGTGTTTGCTGTGATCAAGCTGTTGTAGGCACAGTGATTCCTAGTATCGATCATGTTGGGCGCCACTATCCATTTACGCTGGCCGGATTGCACAACCAATCTGCTTTAAGAGGATGGCAAGAAAATCAGTGGGTTGATGTTTTTGAAAAACATATATTGCAAGTTCTTGAAGATGAAACTGTTCTAGAGCATTGGCTCGAAACTATTACTAAAGAGCCTCTTTCTGTTGCTGCTAATAACGACAGATTTGTCGAAAATGAATCTCTAGACCGAAATAAGAAAGCATGGGTATTTCAGGGGGATAACTCACCTGATGTACTGTTATTACTGGATCAGCAATACCGAAAGCGCTTTGATTGTTACAGTATATGGTGGACTGAAGGATCTGATGAAGTAGGGCCATGCACTATCATCACAGAAGGCTTACCGCAAATAAGTCAATTTATCTCTATGTTAAATGGTCAATGGGGACAACGTGGTTGGAATACTGCGGAGCTTATTAAGGAGCAAACTCCATGCACTTAAGTCACGCATTAACTCATAGAGGAACCGTTAGAGAAATTAACGAAGATGCTTACCTTGAGTTACCACATTTAGGTGTCTGGGTCGTTGCTGATGGAATGGGTGGACATGCCGCCGGAGATGTCGCCAGTCAGTTAGTTATCGACGGCATCCAGCAGGCTGTTGAGCACCTTGAAGCAGAAACAATTACTTTAGAGGTGTTAAAAAAATCACTAATTGATAGTAATCGTATATTACAGCAAATGAGTGAACATGATTTTGATGGCAAGGTAGCTGGCACCACAGTCGTTGTGCTGTGGCTATATCAAGATAAATATCATTTGCTATGGGTTGGCGATAGTCGGATTTATTTGATGCGTGATCAGCAAATGAAGCAAATGACTAAAGATCATAGCCAAGTTAATGACATGATTGATGAAGGGCTTCTTTCTCCTGAAGAGGCGGAGACACACCCTTTAGCTAATGTGATCACGCGAGCGGTAGGTGTTGATACTCAATTGGACATAGACTACCGAACCGATAAGGTAAAAGATGGTGATGTTTTTTTACTCTGTAGTGATGGTTTAAACAAAGAACTAAATGATATTGAGATTGAAAGAACAATAAAATCTGGAAATATTATTGATTCAGGATTAGCACTACTTCACGCTTCATTGGTCAGAAATGCAAGAGATAATGTTACGTGTATTTTAGTCAAGAACTCACATAAGAACATTAATATTATCGATGATAGCGATAAAACCATACCGATATTTAGTCACACTTAATAAGTTGTCCTTATAATAGAGAATATAAATGGGTTGTAACGTTAATATTTATTATAAGTGTTATTGTTTTTTGTATGGACAACATTACTTATGATGTAATTCTTTTGGGTGTAATTATTTCGAATGTAATTACATAGGATGTTTTTTGTTTTCTTTATTATCCATTGTGATTAGGTGTGGGCAATATATCTTATTTTAGTTCTATTAAAGACTATTAAGTATTGTTTTTGAAGTTCTATACTTTTATTATTGCACATTAAATCATTTTTATTCAGGGATTGAATTAGATTGAGTAAGCTAAAGAATTTAACTATCGATGAATTAATTCTTCCCATTACCATTGATGCGGAATCTGGAGTTGATCCTCGCGAAGATATTAGTCCAACCTCAACGTATTATTTACTTAAAGACGTGCGCAATATTGCACGCTCTAAAGAACGAAAAGCGTTAACCGATGAAGAAGATGTGTTATCCGTCTCGGTTGAGTGGCGACCGATATTTGAGCAAGTTCCGAATATTTTAAAACAACAATCAAAAGATATCGAATATGTTGCTTGGTTTATCGAGGCTGCATGTCGATTACATGGGTTCAAAGGATTGTATTTTGGTTTTACCCTAGCAGCAGAATTAATCGAGCGCTATTGGGACACGCTTTATCCCACTCCAGAGCCAAATGATTTAGCGGAGCGAATTGCACCGCTGATTGGTTTGAATGGTATCGAAAGTGAAGGTTCCCTAATTCATCCAATAAGAACGATCCCTATCACCGATGGCGGAATTGTTTACTCGACTTGGCAATATGAACAGGCGCTAGATACAAGTCGCTTAGATAAAGATAAGCAAGAAAAGCGCTTCGATTCTGGTTCAGTCTCACTTGAAGACGTCGAGCAGAGCATCAAGGAAACCTCCGACAGTTTCTTTATCGAGCTTGATCGCGATGTACAAAATGCTATGAGTGCATTTAGCCGTTTGTCGGCTTCAATGGATGACGCGATGAGCGGTGATCCACAACCGACGAGTTATATTCGCAAAGCGTTAGAAGCCTGTGCACTGCAAATTAGTTCAATTACAGCACCAATAATTGCAAAGAATAAAGCTAACTTAGCGCAAGAACAACAGATTGACGAACAGCAAGACGGTGATACTACTGCTCATCATTCAACGCCTTCAGGTGTTGAAGGACAACTTAATTCTAGGGCACAAGCTATTAGTCATCTTGAGACGATAGCGGACTTTTTTCGACGTACTGAGCCACATTCGCCAATGTCTTATGCTATTGAGCAAGTCATACGCTGGAGTGACCTAAGTTTGCCCGAGTTATTACAAGAATTAATCCAAGATGGTGAAGCAAGAAATGGCTTTTTCAAGTTATCTGGAATAAAAACGGAAGAATGATCTGTAGTTGATTACTCAACATATTATTGAAAGGAGTTCATATGAGTGTACATGATAAATTAAAGCGAGTAAGAAAACCCCGTGTCCATATTACCTATGATGTCGAAACCGAAGGTGCTGTAGTAAAAAAAGAGCTGCCTTTTGTTATTGGTGTTACGGGTGATTTTGCTGGTCACAACACCGCAGATTTAAAGCCATTAAAAGACCGCCGTTTTGTACAAATCGACCGTGATAACTTTAATGATGTGTTAAAGCGTATGAGCCCTAAGTTAAATATTTTAGTGCCTAATACTCTTGCCGGCGATGATTCTGAAATGAATGTAGCATTAGAGTTTAATAGCATTGAAGACTTTGAACCTGCTGCCATTGTTAATCAGGTTGAACCATTAAGAAAATTAATGGAAACCCGTAACAAACTTCGTGATTTGATGACAAAAGTTGATCGCTCTGAGAATCTCGAAAATATCTTAGAAGAAGTGTTAAATAACACTACCAGCCTAGACAAGTTGGCTGGTGAACTTAACCTCAAAGGAGCGGAATAATGAGCATGGAAGCCGCGTCATTAGATGCTGTATCTGAAGAGCAAGCACAGAGTGTTTCTATTTTAGAGCAAGCTATCGTTGCTACAAAGCAAACCGATTCTTCTCGTGCAGAAGAATTAATTCGTTCGTTAACCGAAGAAGCCCTTAAAGGTACTGTTCAGTGGGATAAAAACCTCACTGTGACATTCAATAAGGCTATTAATCGTTTAGATGACGTTATCTCTAAACAATTAGCTTCAATTATGCACAATGAAGAACTGCAAAAACTTGAAGGTAGCTGGCGTGGTTTGCACCATACCGTTAAAAACTCTGAAACCAACGAAACACTTAAAATTCGTGTAATGAGTTTGTCTAAAAAAGAACTGCATAAAGATTTAAGTAAAGCGGTTGAGTTTGATCAGAGCCAAATGTTTAAAAAGATCTATGAATCAGAGTTTGGTACTCCGGGTGGCGAACCTTATGGTTGTTTAGTGGGTGATTATGAATTTACTAATCATCCAGAAGATGTTGAATCATTGTCATTAATGTCTAATGTTGCCGCTGCTGGTTTCTGTCCATTTATTTCGGCTGCAGGTTCATCTTTATTTGGTTTTGATGAGTGGACTGAACTGAGCAAACCTCGCGATCTTGAAAAGGTATTTGAATCTCTAGAATACACTCAGTGGCGCTCTTTCCGCGACAGTGATGATTCTCGCTTCGTGACTCTAACTATGCCTAGAGTGCTGGCTCGCCTTCCTTATGGCTCAGCGACCAAGCCTGTAGAAGAGTTTTGCTATGAAGAGTTTGAAATAGACTCAGAAAGTGGCCGTTCTAAAGTGGCTGATCATAATGATTATTGTTGGATGAATGCGGCTTACGTTATGGCTACCAATATGGGCCAAGCATTCAGTAAATATGGCTTCTGTACTGCTATTCGCGGCGCCGAGGGCGGTGGTAAGGTTGAAGGCTTGCCTGCACACGTATTTACCAGTGATGACGGTGATCCAGATTTAAAGTGTCCAACGGAAATTGGTATTACTGATCGCCGTGAAGCAGAGTTAAGTAAATTAGGTTTCTTACCTCTTTGTCATTATAAGCATACTGATTATGCCGTGTTCTTTGGTTCTCAGTCATGTCAAAAACCAAAAATAATGACAAGCCATGATGCTACCGCTAATGCTGCAATTTCAGCACGTTTACCTTACTTAATGGCAACGTCTCGTTTTGCTCATTACCTTAAAGTGATGGCCCGCGACAAAATTGGTAGCTTCATGGAAGCAGAAGATGTTGAGTCTTGGTTAAATCGCTGGATTTTATCTTTTGTTAATGCATCTGAAGGTGGCGGACAAGACATTCGCGCTAAGTATCCATTGGCTGACGCTAAAGTTGTGGTGAAAGAGATCCCTGGTCAACCGGGCTCATACAATGCCGTTGCCTGGTTACGTCCTTGGTTGCAGATGGAAGAGCTTACGGCGTCTTTACGTTTAGTCGCAAAAATCCCTAAAGTAGGATAATCACCCGCTAACGCAGTGACCCTCATTTGTTTTCAAGGATAGAAACAAACGATGCCTCAAGAAACCATTTCATTTGTAACAAGTGAAATTTTCAAAGAAGATACTGGAATTAAAAAGCCAGTATCTTCAACGACAAAGGCACTAAAAAATAAACACTTAGTCGAACGATTCTTACGAGAGTCGGATTCGACTAGGTCGTTATTGCTTTGGTTAGAAAACTCGAGCCATTCGCTGACTCAATTTGATAAAACCTCCGTATTACCTTTTCTGCTTAAGGCTATTGATCGTATCGATAGACAGCTAGAACAACAACTCAATGCCATCATTCATCACAATGCTTTTCAAGCTTTAGAGGCTAGTTGGCGTGGGGTATTGTATTTAGTTCAACAGCAAGATTTACATGACAAAGACCAGAAAGTAAAAGTTAAAATGCTCGATTGTTGTTGGACAACACTGTCTAAAGACATTAATCGGGCGATTGAATTTGATCAAAGTGATTTTTTTAAACTGATTTATAACAACGAATATGACATGTCTGGTGGCGAGCCCTTCGGCACGTTAATTGGTGATTATCAAATCACCCATAAGAACCGCCCAGGTGTGTCCACCAACGACATTGATATTTTAAAAGAAATTTCGCGTACTGCTGCGGCCGCATTTGCGCCATTTATCACTTCTGCCAGTCCTTCATTATTTGGTGCAGATGACTTTGCTGATTTATCTGCTCATATGAACATGGGCAAAATTTTTGAGCAGCATGAGTATATTAAGTGGAACTCGTTACGAAAAATGGATGATTCTCGCTTTATTGGCTTAACTATGCCCAACATCCTAATGCGTTCCCCTTATCTTATCGATGGTAGCCGCAGCGAAGGTTTTAAGTTTAAAGAATCGATTAAAAATCCCAAAAAAGACCATTTATGGGGTAATGCTGCTTATGCCTTTGGTGGTGTATTAATCCGCGCATTTAGCGAATCAGGTTGGTTTGGCCATATCCGCGGTTTAGAACCCGGTGCGCGTAAGAAAGGCCTAGTATGTGACCTTGCGGTCAGTCAATACGAGCCAGATTTATATCGAAAACGCAAGAAACCTTCAGTGGATTTGTTAATCAGTGATAGGGCTGAAAAGTCGATTTCTGATCAAGGTTTCATCCCTTTATCTCCAGTATCAGGTTGTGAACACTTAGTGTTTTACAGTAATGCCTCTGTGCAGAAACCACCAAAATATGAACAACTTGAAGATAATATTAATGCAAAACTATCCTCAATGTTGCAGTACATTTTGTGTGTATCTCGTTTTGCCCATTACATTAAAGTGTTAGGCCGTGAAAAAATTGGTTCACTTCATTCTGCCGAAGCTTGCCAGCGCGAACTGCAATTGTGGCTGCACAAATATACCACCGCTTCAGACGTATCTTCAGATGATGTAAGAAGTAAATATCCGCTGCGAAGTGCCCAAGTTCAAGTAAAAGAAATGCGCGGTAAGCCCGGGCACTTCTATTCGATTATTCAGTTACAACCTCATTTTCAGTTAGATCAAATGGTGTCCAGCATTAAATTGGTCACTGAGCTGACATCAAGAAATTAACACAAAGGTATCAAATGAAAAAGATTCAAGAAATGCTGCAAAATGGCCAGCTACAAGAAGCCATTCAGTTAGTTGAGACACAGCTAAAAGACGACCCAATGAACATTGATTTAAAAGGTCAACATATTGAGTTGTTGTGTATTAATGGTGAGCTTGAACGGGCTGACAAACAGTTAAACTTTTTAGTGCAAAAACACCCTGATTTTTTAATCGGTGCAGCTAACTTACGTCAGTTGATCCGAGCAGAACAAGCCAGAATTGATTTTATGGCAGGCAAAGCTGTACCTCAGCTTTTTGCTGAATCTGATGCTTATGTTGCAGCATTAATGAAGTTACGTTTAGCGATGGTCGACTCCCAAGATGATGTGACTCAATGCGCCAATAGTCTTGAAGATTTACGTCCGCAAGTCAGCCTGCTTATAAACGATAAAACCAATCAAGAAATAAGAGATCTTGATGATACCTTAGGCGGTTTTATTGAGATTTTCGGTACTGACGGTAATTTCTATTTAGCTCAGTTATCTGAAATCGATTACATCAACTTTAAGCCGGTGACTTCGCTACTGGAAATGGTTTGGCGTCGAGTTGATCTAGCGATTAAAGATGGACCGTGTGGTGAAGCGCATATACCGATGATATATGCAGGTAGCGAAACTGATGCTCAAAAATTGGGACGAGAAACTGATTGGCATGAAGTTGCTACTGATGTGATTGCTGGCAAGGGCTTAAAAATGTGGCTCGCTGATGATACTGCAGTCGTACTCAATCAAATTACTAAAATATCCACCCCAGTCTTGCAGTAGGCGATAGTGTTGAGTAAAAACCAGCAACCCATAATGGCATCCATTCTTGACCGATTGATAGATGATTCGCCCGGTGAACAGGATGTCAAAGATAGCCATCGAGGCCTTAACTTACGTCAGTTAAGGTCTAATGTTCGTCGTGATTTAGAGAATCTTCTTAATGCTAAATTACAGTGGCAAACTTGGCCGGAACATTTAACTGAACTTGACAATTCATTGATGAATTATGGTTTGCGTGATTTTTCATCCATGCCAGTAGCGAGTTTAGACGGTCGACAGATCCTCTGTAAACAGGTCGCCGATACCATAAAGCGATTTGAACCCCGTTTTATCGAAGTGATGGTTGAGACGGTCGATAATGAACAGCCTTTGGATCGTGTTTTAAGATTAAAAATCAATGCACTGCTTTATGCAGAACCTGAGCCTGAATATATTACATTTGACTCAGAGGTTGAGCCGGTCCATTTAGCGATGATAGTGAATGAGGGAATTGTGTGAATCAGGAATTATTGGAGTATTACAATCGTGAATTGGCTTTCATTCGTCATATGGGGGCCGAATTTGCTGAGCAATATCCTAAGGTTGCAGGTCGTTTACGATTAAGTGATGAGCATGTTGAAGATCCTCATGTATCACGCTTAATTGAAGCATTTTCTCTGCTCACCGCACAAATTAGACAGAAACTTGATGATAGCTTTCCTGAACTCACTGAAGCGCTATTAGGTCAATTGTACCCTGATTATCAAGCGCCTATTCCGTCAATGACGGTGATTAAGGTGACGACTGAAAACTTATCGACCACAGGGGTATTATTGCCCAGGCTAACGCAAGTCGATACTCAAGTTGAGGGGATGAAATCCTGTCATTTCCAAACGTCATACGACATGAAGTTATGGCCTATTGAAGTTCAACAGGCTCAGTTTCAAAATGCACCGTTTAATGCGCCTGAACCTCAGTGGCCAGAACGGGCAAAGGCAATAATCAAGCTGGATATCGCGTGTGAGTTTGACGAAATTAGTATGCCAAGCCTTGGTGTAGATAAATTACGTTTTTTCTTAAATGGCCAAGACCATCAAACTTTTCAACTTTATCAATTACTGTTTGAGCATAGTCTGGGTTTTGCCTTAGTTAACGAGCAGCAAACTGTGTGCAAATTTTTAACTAAACGGCACTTAAAAGCCGTTGGATTTGAAGATGAGCAACAAGTTATTCCTTATAGCCAACGGACCAGTTCTGGTTACCGGTTATTGCTGGAGAATTTTATTTTCCCTGAAAAATTCTTATTTTTTGACATAGATGATTTAGAGGGAAGTTGGCAAGGAATAGACAGTAAGTTCTCACTGTATATTTATTTAAAGGAAGGCTCTCAAGATTTAGAGAAGCAAGTGAGTGCAAATCATTTTCTACTCGGTTGCACTCCAGTAATCAACTTATTTGAGCAAAAATTAGAACCAGTAAGTATCGATGCTTCGCAATACGAATATAAATTAGCTGCTCGTTATTCTGACTCTGAAGTGACTGAGATCATCAATATCCAAGAGGTTATTGCTTATGATCCGAAAGACAATAAAGTTGAAGTCACACCATTTTATGGCGAATCACATCCGCAGTACCTTGGTCACAATAATTTATTTTGGCATGTTAGAAGAGAGTCGGCGAGTTGGTCAGGGGGCTATGCTGAACTAGGAACTGAATCATTTTTATCTTTAGTTGATCATAATTTTAAAGGCTTTAAGTCGGAAGATGATTATGGCGCTTGGATATTAAGTATTACCGCTCAGTGCAGTAATCGAAATTTACCGGCCCATCTTCCGTTTGGCAACAATGAACCGAAAATGTTTGTCCCTGAACGCGCTGATATCATCAAGCATGTAAAATGTTTGCTTGCGCCAACATTACCCGTTCGCGCATCCCTTAGTGACGCTTCTCGATGGCAGTTAGTGACTCATCTATCAATTGACAGTTTTAGTGGAAAAGATGCACTTCATAATTTAAAAGAAACCCTTAAATTATACGATTTTAAGTGTTCACCAGAAAATAAAAATTTAATCGAGAATATTCACTTTGTTGAAGTCACTCCTGATACTGCACGAGTCAACCAACATGGTCGGATTAGCTTTTGCAGTGGCAGCCATATTGAAATAACCTTTATTAAAGATCATTACTCTGGCAGCGGAGTGTTCTTCTTTTGCACAATATTAGATCACTTCTTTGCACAATTTGCTGCAATCAATAGTTTTACCCGTTTAAGTATGCGCTTTAAAGACCATAATTCAGTCGCTTATACCTGGCCTGCACGTTCAGGACAAAGGCCGTTGTTATGACCCAAAATGCGATGCATCATCAGTTGCAGGCCATAATTGAAGCGCCCTCTGAGCATGATTTCTATCAAGCTGTTTATCAGTTTCAACAGCAGTTATCTCAAGGTCGCGAGCAAGGCTTTAAAGTTGGTTACGATACGATTCCAAGCAAAGAGCTGTTGCGGTTTAAATCAGATCAGCACCTTGGTTTTCCGGGGCAAGCCATCAGTAAAGTAGAGGCTAAACATACCAGTCAAAAGGCTAAAGTTGCCGCTGATATGCATATATCATTTATGGGGTTGACTGGGCCAAGCGGGGTATTACCTTCGCACTATACTGAGTTAGTCTTAGAGCGTTTACGTCATAAAGATAGCGGTATGCGTGATTTTTATGATTTATTTAATCATCGAATTATTTCACTATTTTATCGGTCATGGGAAAAGTATCGCTTCTCAGCTAACTATCAATCCCATGAAGATGGCGCTACGGATAGTTTTACTCATGTTTTGAGTTTACTCAGTGGTAATAAATCATTAAACCGCTATTACGCTGGTTTTTATCATAATAAAACTCCTACGGCAGAGTCATTACGAAGCATGTTGAATGACTTTACTGGCTGTAATGTCCAAGTTTGTTCTTTTCAAGGTCGTTGGCAATCTCTGGCTAAGACAGAGCAAACCCGATTGGCTAGTCGAAGCATGCTAGAAGGCCAATATGCGCGTTTAGGTATCGATGCCAGTATTGGCAGCCGAGTATGGGATATCAACTCCAGTATCAGTATTCATATTAAGCCTAAAGAAGGTGCGTTGGTTAATGCATTTATGCCAGGGACAGCAAATTGTAAATCACTTAAAAAACTGGTCTCAAGCTATTTAGGTCAGTCAGTCAAATATAAGATTTTTCTAGAAATAAAACAAAAAGATGCACCGAAAGCACAATTATCCAAGTCTGCAATTGGCTTGGGGCTTGGTTGTGGTTTGATCAGCCGTGCAGAGTATGGTGAGCAAATAAAAAGCTTAATGATTTAATTAATAAAGGACTATGAATATGTCAGCGATGACTTTGAGTAAATTGGTTGGAAAACTTAATCCAGTATGTCGACAATCTTTAGAAACTGCTGCCAGTGTATGCCATAGCCGCAGTCAATTTAGTGTTGAAATTGAGCACTGGTTACTAGCATTATTAGAAAATGGTTCTGGTGATTTAGACATCATCATGGCCAGTTTTTCAGTGCAAAAAGATCAGTTGATCAACGACATTCGTCAGGGATTAGAAAAATTTAAAACGGGTAATAGTGCGGCTCCGAGTCTATCGCCACACATTGTCAGTTTATTACGTCAAACCTGGTTAAATACCAGCATTGAATTTAATGATAATGAGACCAGAACGGCCTATCTTATTTTTACGTTATTGACGGATGATTCGTTAAACTCCTTAGTATCACGCTCTGCTAAACAGTTACTCAAAATCGACCCTGCGCAGCTAAAACATGCTTGGCCACAACTTGCGCGTCAATCTACAGAGCATAAAGTGTCGAGTACCGATATTGAAGAAACTCAGGCAATGCAATCTGCGCCAAGCAAAACACCAAATCTAGATCAATTTACGCAAAACTTAACCGAACAAGCTGAATTAGGCAAGATTGATCCTATCCTTGGTCGTGATAATGAAATAAGGCAAATGATCGATATTTTAACTCGCCGTCGTCAAAATAATCCTATTTTAACCGGTGAGGCCGGCGTCGGTAAAACAGCCGTAGTGGAAGGTTTAGCACTTAAAATTGTTCAAAAAGAAGTGCCAACTGCATTGCAGAATGTCCGTATTCATGTGCTGGACTTGGCTTTATTGCAAGCTGGAGCTGGTGTAAAAGGTGAGTTTGAAAATCGTTTAAAAGCGCTTATTAACGAAGTTAAACAATCGGTTAAACCAATAATTTTATTTATTGATGAAGCACACACTATGATCGGTAGTGGTGGACAAGCAGGGCAAAATGATGCCGCTAATTTATTAAAACCCGCCTTAGCCCGCGGCGAATTACGTACTATTGCGGCAACAACCTGGGCTGAATACAAAAAGTTTTTTGAAAAAGATGCAGCCTTGACTCGTCGTTTTCAGGTTGTAAAAATTGATGAGCCATCTCCTCTACAGGCGATTGCAATGATGCGAGGACTATTACCTGTAATGGAAGGCCATCATAAGATTCTGGTTTCAGATCAAGCGTTATGTGCCGCGGTAAATTTATCTCATCGTTATATTACTGGACGTCAGTTGCCAGACAAAGCCGTGAGTTTATTAGACACAGCTTGTGCCCGTGTGGCTATGAGCCAAGCATCGACACCGGGAATGGTTGAGTCCTTACAGCGACAAATTCAGCAACTCGATACCCAGATTAATATTCTCACTCGCGAACAAAAAACCGGTGCAGATCATAAAAAATCCATTACTGAATTAACCAAGAAGCATAAGTTACTCTCAAAAGCACTTGAGCCATTAATGATCCAGTGGCAGGAAGAGTTGAGCACGGTGAAGAAAATTGCTGATTTAGTGACGCAAATCCAATCATCACAGACTGATACTGTTGCTCAATTACAGGAACTGACAGAGTTGAAGGCTAATTTAGCTGTCAATAAACAGCCTATGGTGCATTGGCAAGTTGATGAACAACTTGTTGCCGAAGTGATTTCCGACTGGACTGGGATTCCTGCAGGAAAAATGCAAAGTGATGAAATTAAAACGATTTTGAACTTGAAAGAAACCATGTCTAAGCGGGTTATCGGGCAAGATCATGCATTAGATTTAATTGCGAAAACGGTACAAACGTCGCGCGCCCAATTAGGTGATGAAAAACGCCCAATCGGTGTGTTTTTGCTGACGGGACCTAGCGGTGTAGGAAAAACTGAGACCGCACTAACCCTAGCAGAGCAAGTTTATGGCAGTGAAGATAATGTCACCGTTATCAATATGTCAGAGTTTAAAGAAGAGCATAAAGTATCCCTACTATTAGGCTCACCTCCTGGTTATGTCGGCTATGGCGAGGGTGGAGTATTAACCGAAGCTGTTCGCCGTAAGCCCTATAGCGTTATTTTATTGGATGAAATGGAAAAAGCGCATCCTGGTGTTCAAGATATTTTTTATCAGGTTTTCGATAAAGGTATGATCAAGGATGGAGAAGGGCGAGATATCGACTTCAAAAATACTATTATCATTATGACCTCAAATGCTGGAACTGAAACCACCATGGGGTTGTTTGAAGATGAACAAATTGCGCCCTCTATTACTGGTTTGCGTAAGGCGCTTCAAGATGATTTATTGGGCTACTTTAAACCCGCATTTTTAGGCCGCTTGAATGTGATTCCTTATATTCCTCTTACTCAATATATGCTTAATGAGATCACGAAATTACAATTACAGCGAGTTGCCCATCGCTTAGCAGAGCATTATCAAGCTAAGTTCACTTACAGTGATGATGTCGTTAGCCAAATCGTGTCTATGTGCCAAGATGCCGGTTCTGGCGCTCGAAATGTGCACAATATTTTACAGAATACAATGTTGCCAGATCTTTCTGTTAAGATTTTAAACAATATGGCGAATAATAAAAAAACAACTAATGTAAAAGTTAATGTCGTAAAAGAAGAATTTGTATATAAAATTTAGGTAAACATAAAGGGTATATAACCGGAAATATAAATAATCATTTAGTATTATTAATTAGATTTTCAACATTACATTTGAGGTCTATATAATAAGGTATATACCCTTTGTGATGTTATGTAGTTATTACTGATGTGATAATAACTATATAATATTTATATTTTTTATTTATCTAAACGATTAGTTGATTATCAAAGAACCTTTGATATAATCCTCATGCTTAATAATGAGGACTCACTATATTTAAATGAATAATACAGTTATGTATTATTTGTCGATATGTGCATTTTTAATAAATTGAAATATTAAGTTTGAATTGTTGAACTTATAAAACTGTCCATTAATGGATGACATCCACGCAAAAGGAGCATTAATAATGCAAGCGAATACATATTTAAACTATGAAGGGATTAAAGGCGAAACCACTGCTGAAGAATTCAAAGACATGATTACTGTGTTATCAGTCGATTGGAATATTAGCCGTGAGATCAGTTCTTTCACTGGTACTGCTAAAGACCGTGAAGCAAGCTCTACTCGTTTAGGTGACGTTACCATTACTAAATTGCAAGATAATTCTTCAACTGACTTGTTCAAAGAAGCAACTATCGGTAAAGGTAAAAAAGCGGTTTTTCACATCACTAAACAAGGTGACAAAATCGAAGAAATCATGCAAATCGAATTAACCGATGCAATGATTTCTAGCTACAGCGTTTCAGTTCATGGTGACCGTCCAGTTGAGACTATCACTATCAGTTACACTGAAATGATGATGGCTGTTACACCTACTGATGACAAAAACAACATTACTGCAGCGCTACGTTATGGCTACAGCGGTGTTAAAGGTCAACAAATGTAAGTTGTTTGTGATCTTAAATCTTGGGGGGAACTTGTTTCCCCCAAGATCTTTATTCTTAACGACTGAGGCAAGGAATGCTTAAGGCCACTCAAAAAAATAATATCATCAGTATCACTACGCCATTAGGTAAGGATGTTCTGTACCTAACGCATTTTACTGCCACTGAAGCTATTTCACAGTTATTTTCAATCAGTGTATCAATGTTTACTGTTGGTACTCAGATTAGTCTCGATAGTTTAGTGGGTAAAAACGTCTGTATTACATTACGTAATGCCGAAAGTGATGGTGCTGCTCGGTACTTTCATGGGGTCATAAGTCATCTCGAGTCTGCAGGTATGCGGACGGCTGCTTCAGATGATGCGCAAAATTATATTGATTATCAAGCTGTTATTGTGCCTCAAATGGCACTAATGAAAAAACGCAGCAACTGTAGAATTTTTCAAAATAAGTCTGTAATTGACATTATTAAAGACTTATTTGGTCAACATAAAGTCGAATTTCAAAATAAAACTACCAATACTTATCCTCAGTATGAATACTGCGTGCAGTATCTAGAATCAGATTTAGATTTTGTTTGTCGCTTATTGCAACAAGAGGGTATTTTCTTCTTCTTCGAGCACAGTCTTAGTGCCCATACCCTTGTACTTGCTGATGATATTAACGCCTATAAACCTTGCGCAGAAGAGAAAGTCCGATGTTTTTCAGGACATTTAGCTGAGTCACATGTATCAAACTGGCAAGGTGGAATGAGCATGGTCAGCGGTGGCTTTATTCAAAAAGGCTATGACTATGAACAACCTAAGCTTTATCCATCAGGTAATCATAATAAAGCGGATCTCCCAGAACAAAGTGCCCTTGAAGTGTATGACTATCTAGGTGAATCAGAATTTAATAAACGTGCTCAGCCCTTTGCCAATAATCAGCTTGAAGCCCTGCAAAAAGATATGAACAAATGCAGTGGTCAAGGTGATTGCCGCAGTTTCATGATAGGCAAATTTTTTACATTTAAAGATCACGAAAACGTCAGCTATAAAGGTAAGAGCTTTGTTATAAGTTCTTTAAGAACCTCAGCGACACAACCTAATCAGTCTGGCGCAGGTCAATCTATGTCTGGGTGCGTGTATCAAAATGATTTTGAATGTGTTCCAAAAAGTACCCCATACCGTTCACAACTTCATTTGCGCAAACCATTAATTAATGGTGTGCAAACTGCTGTGGTTACTGGTGAGCCTGGTGACGAGCAACATATTGATAAATTTGGCCGCGTTAAAGTGCAGTTTCACTGGGATCGTGAAGGTGAATTTAACAGTAAAAGCTCGTGTTGGATCCGTGTCGCACAGAGTTGGGCGGGTAATAAATGGGGCGCATTTTTCTTTCCTCGCGTTGGTCAAGAAGTGCTGGTTGAATTTATTAATGGTGATCCGGATCAACCAATTATTAGTGGTGCTGTGTATAACGCAGACTTAATGCCACCTTATGCCTTACCAGCTAAAAAGACCCAGTCTGGTATTAAAACACACAGTACTAAAGACGGTGGTGCAGACAATTTTAATGAATTACGTTTTGATGATGAAAAGGGTAAAGAGTTACTATTTTTTCAAGCAGAAAAAGATCACCATCTCAATGTTAAACATGATCAAAAAGATACCATAGGTAATGACCGTTTTACTGAAGTGGTTAATAACGATAACGTTAAAATTGGCAACGATCGCTTAGAAGATATTGGTAATAATGACAGTTTAAACGTTGGCAAAGTGCTCAATATTGAAGCTGGCAAAGAGATTGTGATTAAAACGGGCAGTGCATCTATCAAAATGAGCAGTGATGGTTCTATTTCTATCGAAGGGACAAACATCACCATAAAAGGCACCAATGTTAAGGTTAACGGCACCAGCATTGCCTTAAAAGCTGCTCAAATTAAGTTGAATTAGTCATGTCATCATCTCGTTATCCTGGAGTCGGCCTGTTAGGGCCTTTTTGTCGAGGCCATGAAATTACCTGTCAATTTGGGTATCGACACTTAATCTGTAAACCGGTCGATAAACCGCAAGATCCACTGCTTAATACACCGAATATGACCTTGTGGGTTAGTGCAACATTTGGAGAACAGTTTTTAGTAAATCGACACAGCTGGAAGAATTCACCAGATTTGTTGTATCTAATTTATTGCTATTTACACAATGATACCTATTTGGCTGTTCAACAATCTGAAGCGCAAATTATCAGTATCATTGCATTGGCGTTGGAACAGCGTGCTTTATTGGTTATCCCTTTAGATAACGAATAAACCTCTGGAACAACACATTACAACAAATAAAGGAATATTTGATGGGAATGCCCGCAGCAACGCTTACATGCATGCATCTTTGTCCTAAAACCAATCCCGGTCCTGTACCTCATGTTGGCGGTCCTATTGTAATGGGGTCTGGCAATGTTCTTATTGGTTCATTACCCGCAGCACGTAAAGGTGACAAGTTAATTTGTGTTGGGCCGCCTGATACGATTAATGCAGGTTCAAGTTCGGTATTGATTAATGGCAAACCCGCAGCCCGAATGGGAGATGGTACCGCTCACGGTGGGAAGATTATTGTAGGTAATCCTACAGTGATGATTGGCTAGAACGAACAAGGATTGTGGTAAATGAATTTGATTGAGAGTTTTAATCTTCTGCTGGCGCAACGACAAGTTATGTTGTCGTCGTTTCAGTGCATGCCAAAAAACATTGAAGATAATACTCAATCGTTAACGGTCATTTTAAAGATGATCCAGCAAAAAAAAGATCCTAATTGGCCGTTACTCTGTGCCAATACTCAGGAGCAAATTGTTGATGCTTTTGAAACTGATGTGCAGTTTAGCCCAACTGACAAGGTAGTCATTTTATCTCTGTTGTTACAACTGCACTACAAGGCTCAGCCTACAGCGCAATCACATATCGTTGAGGCATTATTTGCCAGTAGTCTTGTTGATGCTAGCCAATATAGCCCTGCATTTGCATTAATGGCCAGCCAACTTCAATTTGATAAGGTCAGTTTTACTGCAAGCAATAAGACTCCTGAGCAAATTCAGCAATATATCTTGTTGTGCATCTATCGTGGTAAACGCTTAAAGCGTAACGATGGCATTAATTCACTGAACATCCCTCGGTCGTCACTGACGTCTTTATACATTGAAATGCTGATGTCTAGCATTAATGAACCAATAGAGCTCTATGGCTTATTCAGTCAATTAGATTATTGCCACAGTGCTCTTTTTGAAGTGTTTATTATTTCATTAGACGAAGCCATATTAACCAAAGTGTTCAATTTAATGAGTCAGAATGTTGATTTGACATTAAGGGTCATCGAGCTAATGGGCTATTCAGGTTTTAGTAAATTTGTGCCTTTTTTAGCTCGAGCTATGCAGCAACCAAATCAAACTTTAGTGGCTTTTAGCGCATTGAGAACTATTTTAGGCCCCGAGTTAGATCAATCGGTCCCTTATCAATGGCAGTTTGAGGAAGATGAAGCCGAACGTTGTGAATATTTACAATTTTACAGTGCTAAATTATTGCATCGTTGGATGCTATTAGCCCTTAAAATGCCTGAAGTTAGATTGATTAATGGTATTGAAGTCAATCCTGCTAGTATCGATAAAATCATTCGTTACTCTAGTCCTGTTCACCAACGAATCGCTTATTTACACAAGCTTAGGCTCAATAATGTAGTCAATCACAGCCCACAACGAGTGAAAGTCGCCTTATGATTATGCATGCAGAGGCCATTGAAATCGTTGTGGGGACCTATCAAAATCCACTACAGTTGCTCAACCTACCTTTATCTGAGGCGGTTGATTTCGAGTATCAATTTGATGGTCAACACATCGCTGCGGTAATGGCTCAAGGCCTGGCTACTGAGTCTCAATTAAGCCGTATCATCGATATGTTACACAAGTTGCCGATCCATGACGAAGCTCAGTGGCAGCCTTACCGAACTCAGCCGATTTTTTGGATTTTACCCCATTTAGAAAAACAACAACTTGTGGATTGGGTAAGTCGTTTACATGCACTTTTCCCACATTGCTTTGAACATCCTCATAGCCGATTTTTTCCTATGGGAAGTGCTGGGTTTTTCTCTGCATTGAGCGCATTAAAGGCATTACCAGTCGATAGTCAAAGTGCGATATTTATTGCTGTAGACAGCCTGTATTTTGCGCTTTCAGATTTGCAAAATGAGCAAGAGCTGATTACCCAGCAACAAGATAGTGGTCGTTGTCCTGCTGAAGCGGTCATCATGGCCAACATCAATGTTGCAACTGATGGTATGCACGTTTTGGATTTATTCCAAGAGTCATGCAGCTTGGTTCAGCAAACTCAGGCCATAAAAACCTTATTTAACCGAGCTTGCCAAGTCGATGATATTGATCAACTGTCGCAGCTTTATTTACCCGGTAACCATTCGACAGTGACAGACAATTGGCTTAATGCTTACGAGCAATTAGCGGGCAAAATTAATCAAGACACACAAATTACCCAATCCAGCTATTTTACTGGCGACATAGGTTGCGTGGTAGGATTATATAACTTTTTACACATCTATAATCGCTATCAACAACAGACAGTTACAGGAATAAGTTTACAACTTGAAGTGTCTCAACAACTTCATCTTGGTGTGGCAATGTACTCATGGATAGAGAAGGCATAAACGAACATGGCGGTCAGTAATTTCTATTTTAAAGGTCATAACCGTTACATTGTTATCGCGCCTGCCAGCGCGTCAACCCCTGCTGGGTTTCAATTATCTACGTTTGAACAAAATAATAATATTAGTACCATTATTAATGAAATCTCGCCTCATTTAGTCCGCGACCGTAACGCTTTAATTCATGCCCGAAGTTTGGTGATGAACGCCGGCGTAAACGTGACTTTATCTGCCAGAGATATTACTCATAAACTCAGTGACATTATTGGGCGTAATTTACTCCGAGTGTATCTCGAAATGCCCAAACAACAGATTCAATCCTCAACAGAAATCGCTAGCGTTGGGGCGACTTCGACGAATAAAAAATCCCCCAAAGCCAGCAAGGGTAAACAAACCTCTGTATCAGTTCAGTCTGGTACTGTGACCAATCATTCTCCGACGGAAGTGAGCATCGATAAACAAGAGTGCCGCAGCGATCCGGTGTCGATGCTAAGTGGCGAAGAAATTTTACCATTAGTCGATTTTGAGCTTAATGGCTTAATGCCGCTAACATGGCGCCGTTTGTATCGTTCGAGTAAAGTTGGTACTAACGTTGGTATGGGGTACGGCTGGCGTCATAACTTTTGTGTACAGCTAGATCATCAATATCAAGCACCTGCGAAAGTAGGGCCTAAAAAACCGGGTAAATATTGGTTTGAATTAACCGACGATGAAGGCCGAGTGCATGTTTTTGATTCGGTCAAACGTGGCCAGACCAGCATTCAACTTTCAACAGGTTGGTCGTTAGTTCATCAAGCCGATGGTCGTCAAGTACTCATCAAGCCAGATGACAGTCATTGGGCTTTTGTAAAGCAACAGGTTGGAGGCAAAGATGTTTGGCAATTAGAAAGCATTAGTAATCATCAAGGCCAATATTTTCAGCTGTATTATGATCATCAAGGTCGTTTAACCCAAATAACCACAGGCCCAAAACGTGGCGTATTGTTATTTTATAATGCACAGAGCAACTTATTAAAAGTGGCTTCGTACATGTTAGATAACCAAGGTAACAAACAAGTTCATCAAAATTTGTTAGCCAGTTATCAATATGACGACGCTCAAGCACTTATTGCCGCCACTGATATTAATGGCCGAGTAGAGCGCTACAGTTATGTCAAGGTCAAGTCAGCCGACATCACATCTGACAGTGATCATCAATATAACCCTAAAAGTACCACTTATTTATTGCAGCGCCGAACACGCGCATCTGGCTTTAGCCATCACTTTGCATGGGACGGACAAGATCACCAAGCCAAGTGCATTGAGCAATGGGGTGATGATGATATCTATCATTATCATTTTGAATATACAGCACTCGTTCACGGCGTAAAAAGCCGTTGTACTGACTCTTTAGGTCATAGCGAAACTTTTATTCACAATACACAAGGGCTGTTGACTGAACACCACAACCCGAATGGCAGCATAATACGTCATCAATATGATGCAGTTGGTCGTAAAGTGGCCACCATTGATGCCTGTGATAATAAAATACAATATAACTATAACCATCAAGGACAGTTACTGGCTGTTATTCAAGCCGATGGCGGCACTACGCGGTTTGAATATAATCGTTTAGGTCAAAGAATTGTTACCCGAGACGCCATCGGCCGAACAGCTAAAAGACATTATGATGCCACTGGGCGATTACTGTCTGAAACAGGTTTTGATGGTCGTCCAAGTCATTATCAATACAATGATGCTGGGCAGTTAACCCAAAAAATCGATGTTAATGGTGTAACACATCGCTACCATTGGGACCGCGACGGTGAGTTACTTGCTACACAAGTCGGTGATGCGCTTACCCGTTTTAGTCATGACAGACTCGGGCGTGTTAATGCCACTATTAATCCCCAAGGCTTAGTCACTGAATTTATTCGTGACAATAAAGGTCAGATTATCGAAAGTAAATCTTACCCACAAGATAATCAAGACAAGCCTGAAGAAGCCATTAGTCATTATTATCAGTACGATGATGCCGGACGTATTATTCGTCAGCGTCAACAGGCTGATCTGGCAGGCGATCACGAACTTAGTAACGATAGTGAGTACATTGAAAACATCATCGACTATGACGGTTTAGCCCAACCGCGCCAGCAAACGTTTGCCGATGGTAGTTGGCTGAAGTTTTTTTATGATAAAGAACGTAACTTAAACCGCATCGAGCGCAGTGATGGGGCGCAATACCGTATTGAATACACGCCAACAGAGCAACCTAGAACCTTAATTGGTTTTGATGGCCGCGAGCAACATTATCAATATGACGCTAATGACAAATTAGTTGCCGTGAACGACAGTGATATTCGGTTTGTTGAGCTTAAACGTGATGCCATGGGGCGAATTTGTCAGCAAAGTAGCCATGTCAAACTTGAGCCAAGTGCCACATCAGCGCTACTGAACACTCAGAACTTTTATCAATATAATCCTATAGGGCAAATCACTCGTGCCCATAACCAACACCGTACTGTGCAGCGACACCTTGACCCACAAGGGCGAATAAAACGGGTATTGCAAAGCCAGTGGCAACTTGACTATCAATATGATGACTCAGGTAACCGCAGTGGCTTAACCTTACCTGACGGGCAACAGATTGACTATCAATACAATAAAAACAGTCAATTAAGTGGCATTAGCGTTACAGGCAATGGCCCATCAAAGCAGTGTGTACAGCTGGCTCATTATCACTATCTGCCATCAGGTTTATTGCATAAAACGATACAGGGTAATCAGCTTGAACTCAGTCATGCCTATGATAGCCATTCAAGATTAATTGAGCAGACATGGCGACATGCGAGCTCAGATAGCGCAGCACCAGAGCTTGCCTCATCAGAGTCAGCACTATTTGCATCAAGACGTTATCAATACGATAAACAACATCAATTACTTCATTGTGAGAGCGAAGTAGTCGAGCAGGGCGCAACTAGTGAGGTTCAAACCACCCAAGGGCCTGAAACCAAAAGCGCGCCAGATGTTAAGCAATTTCGCTATAACAACATCAGCCAACTCGTCAGTGACAGTCATACTCGTGTATCGGATAACCCTACTGGTAACAAAATCCGTGTTCAGCAACAATACCAATGGGATGGATTCGGTAATCCTACCCATTCACTTCGTGCTGACAATAACAGTGCAGATGCCAGTGTTAACAGCCCAACAGCTGGCTTAGAGCGTGCAGAACACATTCAACACTCAGCGTCATCGGCTTTATCATCCGATACTCTAAGGCCCAATAAAAACAATCATGATGTAGTGGTAAACAATGACCGCTTAATGAGCATGGCTGGTGTCGATTACCGCTATGATGCCAGTGGCAACCAAATCAGCCAAATTGGCACTGGCGATAAACAACAGCGCAGTTTTAATGGCTTAAACCAACTGGTGCAAATCAACGTTAATGGCAAGCTGACACAATACGAATATGATGCATTAGGCCGTCGCAGCGCAAAAATCACTGAGCTTGGTCGCACCGACTTTATTTGGGATAATCACCAGCTAATTGGCGAATGCACCTTAGGTGAATACAGCTGGTATATCTATCAGCCCGACACTTTTACACCAGTAGCACTGATTAAAGCAGGGCAGGTTTATTATTATCACCTAGACCAACTCGGCACCCCAATTTGCTTAACCGATGAAAACGCTAAAATTGTCTGGCGCAGCCAACAAGACGTGTTTGGCCAAAGCATTGATCATGTGGATAGCGAGCATCAAATTGTTAACCCAATCCGTTTTCAAGGCCAGTACTTTGATGACGAATCAGGGTTACACTACAATCGTTTTAGGTACTATAGTCCTCAGCAAGCACGATTTATACATCAAGACCCTATCGGATTAGTGGGTGGGATAAACCATTATCAATATGCGCCTAATCCAGTGAATTGGGTGGATCCATTTGGGTTGAGTTGTAAAGAAATATCTTCAGAAGATACAGCGCATTTAAAAGAGTTAATAGAGAATAGTCCTGAGCGAGCTTTTTATGAGATTAGAGCTTTAATTCGTAATGGAACCTTTGATTTTTCAACAAGTAAAAATGGTGCTGTATTCTGGGGAACTTCTATGCATAAAAATATTAATAATATGGAGATAGCCCAGAATTGGGCTCGACGCTGTGGTAAAACTACTTTAGAACAAACAACTGGAGGTCAAGTACTAGAGTTACTTGATTTATTTTCGCCTAATCATAAATTTGAAGCTTGGAGGGCTGCAAAAATATGGAATATGGCATCAACCAAGTTTGCTGAAGGTGCTAGTGGTGATATCAATGTCTTTAATACAGGCGCGAATAGATTTGGACCTTGGGGTGAGCGTACATGGTGGCGTATAGAAAAACCTATACTTCAAAATAACGATTCAGTAAGCTTAATTACTAGGCGGAAAAAAGATGGTAACCCAGCTAAAACAGGACATATAAAAAATGGAAAGAGTTAACCCTGATTTATTTGTTAAGGTTGTGATCAATCGATATATAAATAAAAATAAAACTATAGAGGTACTTCGTAAATTTACTCATAGTTCTATTGGTACAATTATTGAAAACCTTGAAAATAAGGATTCAATTTTTGAAGTAAACCTTGTTAGCACAGATATTTATCGAGGCTCAACAGAATTGTCTTTAATTATTGACGCTTTGCAAGCAATAGGAGCGATTTTGTTAGTCTCAGTTAATGGGGAGTATGTTGAAACTAAATGCTTTCTATCTGAACTTAATACAAAACTTAAAAATGTAGAAAGAAAGGATATTTATTAGAATTAGCTATAGATTTATACGAAGAACTATGTGTTTTATTGAAACAGAATTGAACTGAAAAATAATAAACTACCTAATACTAGGGCAACCACATGAGTGTGCGTTTTTTGAACACTACGAATGATTTCAGTACGTTATCACTTCCAATCATTCATGAAGTGATAACGTACTGAACAAATATAGCTCTAAAAACATACTCAATCTGTATGGAAAACGTTCAAGATCTTGCCCTATACCTAATTACAGTCATGATTATTCATAATTTTAAAGTTAATGATCTTATTTTTTTAGATCTAAATATAACAAAAACAGGGAAGTTACGATGTCATCTATAAAAATAACTCAAGCTGTCGGGCTGGGTGGCGCTAACAATTTAAACGATGTAAAAGCTGTACAAACGACATTAAACAAATTACTCAAACTCATTCCTCCTACAAAATCATTAATTGTTGATGGCCGTTTAGGCTCTAGCCCTGAAAGCTCTAAAACCGTTGCAGCGATTAAGTTATTTCAAAGCAAAGTACTTAATATGCTACGTCCAGATGGCAAAATTGATTTAAATGGTCGAACTCTTCGAAAGATGAATGAAATGTTGATAGTAAAGAGCATTCAGATCGCGGGCATGCAAGACCCTAAACTTTTCATGACAAATGTAATAAAGCCGGCTCTTTTGAAAATAGATTTAGCCTCCAGAAAAGCAGAAATGTTACTACTAGGAACCGCCATCCAAGAGAGCCGTTTAAAATACCGACAACAATTAGGTGGCGGGCCTGCTTTAAGTTATTTTCAAATAGAACCAGCCACACACGATGATATTTGGGATAATTATCTAGCATACAGACCTGAGCTTGCAAAGAAAGTCAGCGAATTGTTGAACAATGATGACAAATTACAAGAGCTAAAAGATAATGATCTATATGCATGTGCTATGGCAAGAGTGCATTATTTAAGGGCTCAAGCAGGGTTACCATCAGAGGATGATCTTCATGGTCAGGCAGCGTATTGGAAATCCTATTACAATACGCCGTTAGGTAAGGGAACGATTCAAGAGTATGTTCATAATTGGCAAACCTATGGGGTTAAGTAATGAAGTTATATAAATCTATTTTTGCAGTCTTATTATTGACCGGTAGCCATTTTGCTGCAGCGTCAGATTGTATTCAAATAAAAGTGATAAAGCCGATAGTAGTGCAATTTAGTAGTGATGATGTTAAGTCAAAAAGATTTGATCAAGTTAAACTTTTACATGAAGATAAATCGGGCATTTGTTTACCGACTCTTGACACCTATGTTTTAGCATATAATGAAGGTGTTCCATTTATTGCTGCTCGTTTGAAGGGACACACGCCAAATATCACATTGATAAAAAAAGATGATATTGAGTATGCCTTGATTAAATATCATACGGGGAACAAGCTTCAGGTATTGAAAGGGTACCAATATGTAGACTCTGATTTAATTGAACTTCCAAACTTTACCTTAAGTAGTAATTTAAGCCAAATCAATATCGTTAATGGAAGTATTGAAGTTAACAATACCGAATTAGTTAAAAATAAGGTAATAAGCCAATTAGCATACTATGATTTTGACCTAACGGGTATACATAAAAAGCGTTAAAATAATATCATTGGCATTCATCTCAGTTGCTGTACTGTCAGCCGATAAGGCTACTGAATTGAATAGTATTTTCAGACCCAAAGGCACCATCGTTAGCGTAGAATATATTCCTTATTATCACCGTTTTTCGCGAGTGGTGGTTAACGCTTTTCTGTGTGGCATTTAACTCGAAGAATAACGTTGACACACATAGGGTTCTATAAAGAATGGTAAATTTAACAAAGATTTTCTTTTATCTTTTCAACTATTAATTATTTCATTGTCTTGGTGATTAGTGGTCTTATTACCCACATTAAATAATAAACTTATCACCGTAATATCTGACGCCTAGTTTCCTACAGAAATTAGGTGGAATTAACATCATTAACAAAGTAAAGGAATACTATGCACGATATATTTGGCGAGATTAGACGCGAATTTTACACTCAAACAATCAAGGAGTGGTTAGGTTGGATTGTGGGGACATTTTTACTGGTCGTGTTGATTAAATGGTTTGCTCAACAATATGACGTCCCAGAATTTGAATTCCATGTTTGGGTATCAGCAACTCTCTATCTTTGGTATGTCTCTACCATTAGCTTATTAATCGGTAGCACCTATTTTATCGCCCGTAATGCCCAAACCATGTTAGAGAGGCGAGCAACACATCCGCAAAAGCCTGACAGTATTGATTTAACCAATGACTTAGTCCGAGTTAAAAAAATTAAGATTAAAGCCGGAGTAATTGCAGTTGTTGCGCATATTATCAATGCTGGCGTTGTTTACTTTGTTACCGGTCACGTACCTGGCATGACGTCAGAATATCAATTGTATGCTGTTATAGGAGTATTTTCGATAGCCGCCATTAAACCTGCGATGTTAGCGGTAAACGCTATTCGTATGGAGATTTTTGGCATGATTGAAGAGGCGGATTATCCGCAGAAATCGGTTGCTGATTTATGGCGAGTGGTGAATGACTTTAACGACTATGAAGAACGATTAGAAAAAGTATTCGAGCGTATAGATGACGCTAAGCAGGAGTTCAGCCGTGAAAAAGAGATGACTATTGCTGATATTGTTGAAAAATTAGCACTGTATAAAGCAGAATTACACTCTGCATTTGATGAAAAAATAACACTTTTCTCATCATCAGACAGCGCAAGGGAAGCGTCTTATAACGCGTTAAAAGAAGCACAAGCACCATTAAGTAAAGAAGTCAGTAAAATATTGGCTGAACTGCAAAATTTACAAAGCTTTGTGATTGATTTACGTGATAAAAATATCAAGGGAGAGCAATTGATGTCAGCATTAAAAGAATTTGGTATTGAGTCATTAGCTGATTTAAATGTGAGTTTTCAAAAATCGATTGTGACGCATAATCCACCCTTACGAAGTGTGCTATCGCCAATTGTAGATGAAGGAATACGCAGCTAAATGTCGTTTTGGGGTCAAGATTATCAATTTAGTGATTGATGGACCCACGGCACTGTACTTTAAAGATTGAATCATTCCTTTAGTGTGAAACCCTGTTTAGTTCTTTAAAAATGGATAGCCAAAATATAGGTGCATTACTGGTTAACGCACCTGCTTTTAATTGGGGGTAAAGTCTTGGCTATACCTTAGATGATACGCCTGTCGAAGGTTGTTGTTTAGTCGTTAAAGAGGGCAATATTCTACCTCATGCCTATGGTTTATGTATGAAAGCTCATAGTTACTGGCAGTAGTATTTCAACAATAAAACTGTCAATTAAGTGGCATTACATTAATAGACAGTCGCTTTACAGGCCATGGCCCATCGAAGCCGATTGTGCAGCTGGCTCATTATCACTATCTGTCATCAGGCTTATTGCATAAAACGATACAGGGTAATCAACTTGAACTCAGTCATGCCTATGATAGCTATTCAAGATTAATTGAGCAGACATGGCGACATGTACAAAAAGAGACTCAATTATTTGTGTCCAGACGTTATCTATATGATAAGCAACATCAATTACTTCGATTATCGTTACGACGCTAGTGGCAATCAAATCAGCCAAATTGGCACTGTCGATAAACAACAGCGCAGCTTTAATGGCTTAAATCAACTGGTGCAAATCAACGTTAACGGCAAGCTGACGCAATACGAATATGATGCCTTAGGCCGTCGCAGTGCAAAAATCACCGAACTCGGTCGAACCGACTTTATTTGGGATAATCATCAGCTGATTGGCGAATGCACCTTAGCTGAATACACCTGGTTTATTTATCAGCCTGATACTTTCACACCTGTAGCACTAATTAAGTCCGGGCAGGTTTATTATTACCATTTAGTCCAACTCGGCACGCCGATTTGCTTGACCGATGAAAACAACCAAATTGTCTGGCGCAGCCAACAAGACGTGTTTGGTCAAACTATTGAAGGCTTAGATTTTGAGGTGGGGATAATGAGCATGTTGATTATTCAGCTCTGCAAGACAAAATTACTAACCCAATCCGTTTTCAAGGCCAATACTTTGATGACGAATCAGGGTTACACTACAATCGTTTTAGGTACTACAGCCCTCAGCAAGCTCGATTTATACACCAAGACCCTATTCGTTTGGTGGGCGGTATAAACCATTATCAATATGCCCCAAATTCAGTGAATTGGGTGGATCCGTTTGGTTTAAGCTGTAAAGAGTTTACTGCTTCTGAAGAATCAGCATCTTACCAAGGGCAAGAGCCATATATCGGAGTTGATAATCTCGAAAACATCGCTATTCCAAAAGGAATGTTACTAGCGCATATAACTTGGAAAGAGCAAGGTGGGATCACTGGAAATTATTTTACAACTCAAGGTGCTGTTGAAATAGCAAGGGCTAAAGATGGTTTTGTTAGCTCTAAAGCGTTGAATCAGGGAGTGCAAGTTTATGCGGGTGATGGTCGTGATGAGTATAAAAAATATGTACAGATATTTGAAGTTAAAGAAGATATTCCTCTCGGGGCTGCCGCTGTTGGGTCGATAAAAGCAAACCCACAATTTAACCCATGACGTTATTAAACACACGAACAGTACTTTATTCAAGATAGTCAGTTGAGTAAATTGGCTCCGGTTCGAAACTCACTAGAAAAAATGAAAGATATTAATGCTCCAGATATAAGTCAAAAATTAAATATACTAAGAGCAAAGGGTAATAAATAATGAATAAAACAAAAGTTTTGCCTTATCCTAGAGATGGGGAACCTAGCTGTTCTCACTTGCAGCCTGTAGTTGATTACTTAATTAACAATGGTAATAAGTCAGTAAATACATATGTTTGGGGTAATAATAGAACGGGATATTTTTGTCATTTACGATATGACATCGATTTTAATGAATTAAAAAAAGTATTCGACTTTCCTGAGAGTATTAAACTAAATGAAAAAAATCAGACGATCGATTGTTTTAACACCTACTCTTCAATAAATATAACATAAAAGTCAATTAAAAAATGAGGAGATAACTGATAAATAATCATATTTAGTCAAGTTCTGGTGGTTTTTCTAAAATATTTGGTCTGTTAGGGGAAATAATTCGCCAACCATTGCTGAAATGAAAAATGTGACCACTATTCATTTAACATCGATTAAAGGATAAACACTTGAGCAATGTAATATGTAAACCATTGGGATTAATAGATCATCGTAATCTTAAAAGTGATGAGGAAGTATTGTTAATGGTTGATTATGAGATGTTTTCTGATGAGACAACTTTACTCATTAAAAAGGGTAGCCACTTGGTTATATCGACTGATTTTTATTCAAAAATGAAAAAGAAAAGAAGATATTCACAGTCCGAATATCCGTTAACCGCATTGCCGTGGATTATTGACCGAATAGAAAATGGTTTTTTTAAAAATCCGGATGCAGGAGGTTTTTCAGACTTTGAACGCAATACTACTGCGGAATTTGAAACCGAAACCATTGGCATTAATGCCATGGCACATTGTTGCACTGAAAACTTACCTGGCTTAAATATTTGGAATGGTAATAGGAAAAGTTATATTTCTAATATAACACCTCACGAGTGGAATATTCCTAATTATATGTTGAAAGATGGTTTGTTAGATAAACTAAAAATAATAGCCGATAAATACTCATGAATGTATTACTGTAGCTATTATACTAATGACAAGGATAATACGATGTCATCGATAAAAATAACTCAAGCTGTCGGGCTGGGTGGAGCTAACAATGTAAACGATGTAAAAACAGTTCAAAGCGGTTTAAACAAACTACTTAAATTCATTCCTCCTACAAAATCATTAATTGCTGATGGCCGTTTAGGCTCTAGGCCTGAAAGCTCTAAAACCGTTGCAGCGATTAAGTTATTTCAAAGCAAAGTACTTAATATGCTACGTCCAGATGGCAAAATTGACGCGAATGGTCGAACTCATCGAAAGATAAATGAAAAGTTAATAGCCGTATCAAGCAAGTTTAACTATAAGTTACCGATAGCATCTATTGATATTCCAACATTATCAGAGTCTGATTATCTAGATATTGCGAATCAACTTGGCTGTAAAGTCGCTGCAGTCAAAGCTGTTGCGGACGTTGAGTCTTCTGGTGATGCATTTTTTTCAAACGGAAAGCCAAAAATTTTATATGAAGCCCATATTTTTTCTCATTTGACAAATCACAAGTATGATCAGAGTAACCCATCTGTATCCAGCAGAACTTGGAATCGAAGCTTATATAACGGTGGCTCCCAGGAGTATGCAAGGCTTGAAATTGCCATGACGTTAGATTCTTCAGAGGCTTTGAAGTCGACTTCATGGGGGCGCTTTCAAATTATGGGCTTTAATTATAGTGAGTCAGGTTTTACTAGCGTAGAAGCATTTGTTAAAGCAATGTTCAGCTGAGAAAGAAAACAGCTTGATGCTTTCGTTAGCTTTGTAAAGAATAAAGGGCTAGAAAAGTACCTAATAACGCTAGACTGGGCTTCATTTGCTAAAGGTTATAACGGGTCGCAGTACGAACAGAATAAGTATGATGTTAAATTACAGAAGGCATTTGAAAAATATGACAAAAAGTAAACTCTCTAACGCTTTGCGGGTTTTACCCTTATTTTTAGTTGCATCGTGTAGTGCCTCTCAGCGTGATGAGGCAGAGATTATATTTAAATGCCACGCTGAGCAGCCCAAATCGATTGATGTTGTTATTAGTAAAATGGATAACACGTTTAAATTAGAGCAATTTAACATTGCAAGTTCAAAGCTTGCTAATGCAGAGCTAATTAGTGATGTGAGTAAATCGAGCTTCCACCGCTCTTTAGTCACTGAGCACAGTATGACTTTTACACACGGCGATAGTGAATTCATCGTGAGTGACTACTACAGCGAAGAACTTAATATGATTACTAAAGAAACATCAGTAACAATACAAAAAATTGCTAAAAAAGAATATTGGCTTTGTGATGATTCAGGTTTTAGTAAGTTGGGCTCTGTTGAAGATTTCTAGTAAATTAAAAATGTTCATTATCTTGCTAAAATCAAAGTGGTTAAATTGGAATAAATGTACAAAGATGATGAAGTAGAAAAGCAGGTCTATTTTGCTGAACAGGCTCATTCATACCTTCGCCTATGCTTTCTTTTACAGTTTATATTTCTCAAAAAAGAGTTCTTCAGAAGAGACTTTGGCATGGGGTGGGGGAAACATTTTTGTTTGCTTTGTCATTGTTATATCTTTCACCAACGCAGCAGGTCCGAGGTGGAATAATTCAATTGATATAGATGATCACAACTTAACAATTAATGTTGCAGTTCAACAGTGCCAAAAAAACTTAATTAATGCTCCTAAAAGCTGGAGCTATTGTGTAAAAAAAGCCATTAATATGGGTTCTTGGAGAGGTTTAGTACCTCTTAGCTTGCACACAGGTGATCTGGATTGTAATAGAGTCATCAACAAAGACTAGTTTGAGTTTAATTACCACCAACTCAAACTGATTACGGTAATACGACTTTGATCTGTTAACACTTGTAATATATAGGTTCTAATAAACATAGCTTCTAACAGATTATAAATTTTCAGAAGGTGTTTAGTGTTGATTTATACAATGCGTTGAATAGTAGCTGATGTTTAAATCTAGATAACAAAAAAGCGCCTTTCGGCGCTTTTTTCTGTTTGGTTAATCAGATGATTAACGCTTATCAACGCTCACAAAATCACGCGCAGATTCACCAGTGTATAACTGACGAGGACGGCTGATTTTATGGCCTGGTTGATCTAACATTTCTTTCCAATGTGAAATCCAACCAACAGTACGAGACAATGCAAATAGCACTGTGAACATATCGTTAGGGATACCAATGGCTTTCATGATGATACCAGAGTAGAAATCAACGTTCGGGTATAGCTTCTTAGAGATGAAGTACTCATCTTCAAGAGCGATACGCTCAAGTTCCATTGCCACGTCTAATAATGGATCAACCACTTTCAGTTCTTTAAGCACTTCATGACAGGTTTCACGCATCACTTTAGCGCGAGGGTCGAAGTTCTTATAAACACGATGGCCAAAGCCCATTAGACGAAATGGATCGTTTTTGTCTTTCGCTTTCTCGATAAACTCAGGAATACGATCAACGCTGCCGATTTCTTCTAACATTTCTAAGCAAGCTTCGTTAGCACCACCATGAGCTGGGCCCCACAACGAAGCAATACCCGCTGCAATACATGCAAATGGGTTAGCGCCTGAAGAACCGGCTAAACGGACGGTAGATGTAGATGCATTTTGCTCGTGATCAGCATGTAATACAAAAATACGGTCCATTGCTTTTTCAACAACTGGGTTGACTTTGTACTCTTCACAAGGAGTAGCAAACATCATCGACAAGAAGTTACCTGCGTAACTTAAATCGTTACGTGGGTAAACAAAAGGTTGCCCCATTGAGTACTTGTAGCACATCGCTGCGATTGTCGGCATTTTCGACACTAAGCGGTAAGCTGCAATTTCACGATGCTTTGGATTGTTAACATCAAGAGAATCTTGATAGAAAGCAGATAATGCACCCGTTACACCACATAGCATTGCCATTGGGTGTGCGTCACGGCGGAAACCTCTGAAAAAGAATGCAATTTGCTCGTGAACCATAGTGTGTTCTTTCACTGTGGAAACAAATTGTTCGTAATCAGCTTTAGACGGTAATTCACCATACAATAGCAAGTAGCATAAATCTAAGTATGTCGATTCAGTAGCAAGTTGGTCAATTGGATAACCACGATGCAACAAGATACCTTGCTCACCGTCGATATAAGTAATTGCTGACTCACAAGATGCAGTAGCTAAAAAGCCTGGATCGAAGGTGAAATACCCTTTTTTTCCAAGTGTACTGATGTCGATAACGTCAAAACCTTCAGTACCTTTCTTAATAGGTAGGTCGATTGAATCGTTTCCTGGTAACTCTAATTTGGCTATATTATCAGCCATACCCCGTTCTCCTTACTTCATTCTTCTATATGAGTGCGGCATGTTAAGCGGTCATTACTTTACAGTGGATCGGGATCACAGATCAATTTAAATAAGCGTTTAAATTCGTTAGACCAAGGTATATGTCTGCTGTAAACCGCTCTAGGCTTGAATTAAATTAAAAAAACAGTAAAAAAACTTATTTTGCATAATGTGATGTTTGTATTTGACAATTCCCGCGAGTATACTTGCCTGCGTCCCTAAGGGAGACTAACGTCACAGTTTAGAAACGATTAATTTACGCACTAAATAGTGGTTTCTCAACTGATTAGATGTTTTAGAGTGATCTGTTATTTGTTTTAAAACGTAAGCTAAGTGTTAGCGTTAGTGGTTAAACAAATAACAGATATATAACAAAAATAATGCTCGACGGAGCTGAGTGAGCAGAACGTGAAAAAGCAAAGACCTGTCCATCTAGACCTGCAGACGATTCGCTTTCCTGCAACAGCGATCGCGTCAATCCTACACCGTGTTTCCGGTGTTATCATGCTATTTGCTATTGGTATTCTTCTATGGTTGTTAAATTCGACTTTAACATCAGCAGAAGGGTTCGCTAGCGTACAATCCTTGTTCGATGGTTTCGTGATGAAGTTCATCCTTTGGGGCATTCTAACCGCGTTAGGTTATCACTTGTTAGGTGGCATTCGTCATCTGATTATGGATACTGGTCGCTGGGAAGAGTTAGCTTCGGGTACAGCATCAGCTAAAGCTACGTTTGCTTTAGCAGCGGTTCTATCAATCATAGCGGGGATTTGGGTATGGTAACAAATGCAGCAAGTTTTGGACGTAGTGGTGTTCATGACTATATTCTATTACGCGCAAGTGCAGTGATCCTCGCTTGTTATACTATTTTCTTAGTAGGTTTTATCGCGTGTAGTGCCCCGTTAACTTTCGAAATTTGGAGTGGCTTATTCAGTTCACTTCCAATGAAAGTCTTTACTCTTATAACGTTGGTTGCTTTGCTTATCCATGCTTGGATTGGTGTATGGCAAGTGTTGACTGATTATGTCAAAAATACAGCGTTGCGTGGTGTACTACAGTTTACTTTTGTTGTTATCGCATTGAGTTATTTAGCTTCAGGCATAGTAATAGTGTGGGGTGTTTAAGTGAGTATTCCAGTACGCGAATTTGATGCAATTGTGATCGGCGCCGGTGGCGCAGGTATGCGAGCAGCATTACAGATTTCTAAAGAAGGTAAGAGCTGCGCGCTGTTATCTAAAGTATTCCCTACTCGTTCACATACCGTTTCTGCTCAAGGTGGTATCACCGTAGCATTAGGTAATGCACACGAAGATCATTGGGAACAACACATGTATGACACGGTTAAAGGTTCCGATTTTATCGGTGACCAAGAAGCCATCGAATTTATGTGTAAAACAGGTCCTGAAGCCATCATCGAACTTGAGCAAATGGGTTTACCTTTCTCTCGTTTTGAAAACGGCACCATTTACCAACGTCCGTTTGGTGGTCAGTCTAGAAACTTTGGTGGCGAGCAAGCCGCTCGAACTGCCGCTGCTGCTGACCGAACAGGCCATGCACTGCTTCATTGTTTATATCAACAAAACGTTAAACATAAAACTGACGTTTATTCTGAGTGGTATGCCTTAGATTTGGTTAAAAATGAAGATGATGTTGTTGTCGGTTGTACAGCGATTGAAATCGAAACCGGTGATATTGTTTATTTCAAAGCCAAAGCTACTATTTTAGCCACCGGCGGTGCAGGGCGTATTTACGCTTCTACCACCAATGCTCATATCAATACCGGTGACGGCGTTGGTATTGCAGCTCGCGCTGGTGTTCAGTTACAAGATATGGAAATGTGGCAGTTCCACCCTACGGGTATTGCTGGTGCAGGCACATTGGTGACTGAGGGGTGTCGTGGTGAAGGTGGATATCTTTTAAATAAAGATGGCGAACGTTTCATGGAACGCTATGCTCCTAATGCGAAAGATTTGGCATCTCGTGACGTGGTAGCACGTTCAATGATGACTGAAATTCGTGAAGGCCGTGGTTTAGACGGTCCATTAGGTCCGCATTTGTTGCTTAAACTTGATCATTTAGGTAAAGAAACCCTTGAAGCACGTCTTCCTGGTGTATGTGAATTATCCCGTACTTTTGCCCACATTGATCCAGCTGATGGTCCAATTCCTGTGATCCCGACTTGTCATTATATGATGGGCGGTTTACCGACTAAAGTGAGTGGACAAGTTATTCGCCAGAATAACGATGGCACCGAGCAAGATGTATTAGGTTTGTTTGCTGTGGGTGAGATTGCCTGTGTATCAGTACATGGTGCAAACCGTTTAGGTGGTAACTCACTACTTGATTTAGTGGTGTTTGGACGTGCTGCCGGTCAGCATTTAGGTAAAGCGTTAGACGAAACACCTGAGCCTAAAGCGGCGACAGACGAAGAAATAAGTGCATCACTTACACGTCTTAATCGTTGGGAAAGCAACAAAGACGGTGAAGATCCTTCGGTTATCCGTAAAGACCTTCAATTGTGCATGCAGTTAAATTTCTCTGTTTTCCGCAGTGGCGAAGCCATGGCAGAAGGTTTAGAACAGCTTCAAGCAATTCAAAAGCGTCTTGAAAATGCCAAGTTATCTGATAATTCAACAGAATTTAACACTCAACGTATTGAATGCTTAGAATTAGACAACTTGATGGCCACCGCGCTGGCAACGGCTTATGCAGCTAACTTCCGTACTGAAAGCCGTGGTGCGCATTCTCGTGAAGATTATTTAGATCGTGATGATGATAATTGGTTATGTCATAGCATATTTGACCCAGTCACTACCGCTATGAGTAAACGTGATGTCAACATGACACCTAAATTGCGCGATGCGTTTCCACCAGTAAAACGTACCTATTAGGCAGGAGTTGCAAAAGATGAAATTAACATTTGCATTGTATCGTTATAATCCTGATGTAGATACCAAGCCTTATATGAAGGATTACACCCTAGAAGTGCCAGATGGCTCTGATATGATGGTGTTAGATGCGTTAATTAAACTGAAAGAACAAGACCCAACGCTTGCGTTCCGTCGTTCATGCCGTGAAGGTGTGTGTGGTTCTGACGGTGTTAACATGAATGGTAAAAATGGATTGGCGTGTATTACACCAATTTCAACCTTTAAAGGGAAGAAAATTGAAGTCCGTCCATTACCAGGCATGCCAGTAGTTCGAGATTTAGTCGTCGACTTGACTCAGTTCTACAAGCAATATGAAAAGATTAAGCCTTTCCTGATTAATGATGAAAAGGCACCTGTTCGCGAACATTTACAATCACCTGAAGAGCGCGCTCATTTAGATGGTTTATACGAATGTATTTTGTGCGCATGTTGTTCAACTGCTTGTCCATCATTCTGGTGGAATCCGGATAAATTTATCGGACCAAGTGGCTTATTACATGCTTATCGTTTCTTAATTGACAGCCGCGACACGGCAACTGAAGAGCGTTTATCTGATCTAGATGATGCGTACAGTGTGTTCCGTTGTCATGGCATCATGAACTGTGTTGATGTTTGTCCTAAAGGATTAAACCCAACGAAAGCGATTGGTCATATTAAGTCGATGCTGCTAAAGCGGGCAGTTTAATGCACCAAGAAGAGCAAAATAGTCTGACTTATTAGCTCTATTAAGAGTCATCTCCAATAACGGGGATGGCTCTTTTGTGTGTTTATGCAATACCTCCTGAAATTAGGTTTTTTAAGATAGTTTCAGTCTACGTGTGATGTAACTTATGTTACTCACTGTTATGTTTATGGCTAGCACGTGTATCAAGTTTGAAAGGAATAACAATGCACCAAGGCATCATGAAAGCTTGGCTCGAGTCGTCGTATTTAAGTGGTTCGAACTCGACCTACGTAGAAGAGATGTATGAAGCCTATCAAGAAGATCCGCAATCAGTTACTGCTGATTGGCAGCTTGTTTTTGATAATCTCCCTCCCGTTAACGGTGCTTCAGTAGACGTACCCGAAACAGCCCACTCTAAAGTCCGTGACTATTTCCGTAGCTTAGCCCTAGAAGGTCGTTTTAAAAACGCAAACAGCGTAACCGATCCAGAGCTAGACGCGAAGCAAGTTAAAGTCCTGCAATTGATCAATGCCCATCGTTTCCGTGGCCATCAAAATGCCAATTTAGATCCATTAGGATTGTGGAAGCGTGAGGTTGTTCAGGAGTTAGATCCTGCTTATCACGGCTTAACTGTAGAAGACATGCAGCGTCAGTTTAATACTGGTTCATTCGCCCTCGGCGGTGAAACCATGAAGCTTGCTGATATTATTCATGCATTAAAGAGCACCTACTGTGGCTCTATTGGTGCTGAATACATGCATATTACTGATACCGATGAAAAACGTTGGATCCAACAACGTCTTGAACCGACATTAGGTAAAGCCCAATACGGTAACGATGTTAAAAAGCGTATTCTTGAAGGGTTGAATGCTGCAGAAGGTATCGAAAAATACCTTGGTGCTAAATTCCCTGGAGCTAAACGTTTCTCCTTAGAAGGTGGTGATTCGCTCGTTCCTATGATGCGTGAAATCATTTACCGTGCCGGTGAAGCTGGTACCAAAGAAATCGTTGTTGGCATGGCTCACCGTGGTCGTTTAAACCTGCTTATTAACGTGTTAGGTAAACGTCCTGCTGAATTGTTTGACGAATTTGCTGGTAAACACGCTGATACCCATGGTTCAGGTGATGTTAAATATCATCAGGGTTTCTCATCAGATTTTGAAACGCCAGGTGGTAATGTCCATTTAGCGTTAGCCTTTAACCCATCTCACTTAGAGATCGTTAATCCAGTGGTTATTGGTTCAGTTCGCGCTCGTCAAGATCGTCGTGGTTGTAAAGATGGCCTGCAAGTGATGCCAATTACTATTCATGGTGACTCTGCTATAACGGGTCAAGGCATTGTGCAAGAGACGTTTAACATGTCTCAAACACGTGGTTTTACCATTGGTGGTAGCATTCGGATTGTGGTCAATAACCAAGTTGGTTTTACCACATCTAACCATGCCGACACTCGTTCAACCGAATATTGTACTGATATTGCTAAGATGGTTCAGGCGCCAATTTTCCATGTCAACTCTGACGATCCAGAAGCGGTGGCGTTTATTTCGCAACTTGCAGTTGATTATCGTAATGAGTTTAAACGCGATGTGGTTATTGATTTAGTGTGTTATCGCCGTCATGGCCATAACGAAGCTGATGAGCCTAGTGCTACACAGCCGCTAATGTACGCTAAAATCAAAAAACATCCAACGCCACGTAAAATCTATGCAGATAAGTTAATCGCTGAAAATAGTATTCCAGCCGATGAAGTGACTGGTTTGATTAATCATTATCGTGATGCATTAGATGCCGGTGATTGTGTTGTTAAAGAGTGGCGTCCAATGACGCTGCATACGGTTGATTGGACACCTTATCTCAATCGTGAATGGGATGAAGATTATGCCGGTGCGATGTCGATGGACCGTCTACAAAACTTAGCCAATAAGTTAGTCGATATTCCTGATAATCATCCGCTGCAATCTCGCGTTGCCAAAATTTATGGCGACAGAACTGCGATGGCAAAAGGCGAGAAGTTACTTGATTGGGGTTTCGCAGAAACGCTAGCTTATGCTTCTATCCTTGAAGACAACAAGCGTGTGCGGATTACCGGTCAAGACTCTGGTCGTGGCACATTCTTCCATCGTCATGCGGTATTGCATAGCCAAAAAGACGGCACTACCTATTTACCTTTGCGTAATGTGGCAGATGAGCAAGGGCCAATTGATATTATTGACTCGGTATTGTCTGAAGCTTCAGTGTTGGCATTTGAATACGGTTACGCCACAGCTGAACCAGGTGGTTTAACCATTTGGGAAGCGCAATTTGGCGATTTCGTTAACTGTGCCCAAGTGGTAATTGATCAATTCTTATCATCTGGTGAGCAAAAATGGGGCCGTTTATGTGGTCTCACTATGCTGCTACCTCATGGTTACGAAGGTCAAGGCCCTGAGCATTCAAGTGCCCGTTTAGAGCGCTTCTTGCAATTATGTGCTAACCACAATATGCAAGTGTGTGTGCCATCAACTCCGGCGCAAGTTTATCACATGCTGCGTCGTCAAGTTGTTCGTCCGATGCGTCGTCCATTAGTGGTAATGTCGCCTAAATCTTTATTGCGTCATCCATTAGCTGTGTCTAGCTTAGAAGAGCTTGCTGAAGGTACTTTCCAAAATATCATCGGTGAGGTTGATACCTTAGACGCAAGTAAAGTTGACCGTGTTGTATTCTGTAGTGGCAAGGTGTATTTCGAGTTACTTGAAAAACGTCGCAAAGAGAATGTCACTAACGTTGCCATCGTGCGTGTTGAGCAGTTGTATCCGTTCCCTGATGTGGAACTTCGTGCAGCATTAGAAACTTATCAACATGTTACTGATTTTGTTTGGTGTCAGGAAGAACCGCAAAACCAAGGTGCATGGTACTGTAGTCAGCATCATTTCTGGGCTAATATTCCTGCAGGTGGTCAATTAACTTATGCCGGTCGTGAAGCGTCTGCTGCACCAGCATGTGGTTATCCTGGCTTGCACGTACAGCAGCAAGAATCATTAGTTAATAGCGCATTAAAACTGTCGTAATAGATAATTTATATAAGGGAAGCTTTCCATGAGTATCGAAATTAAGGTACCCGTATTACCAGAATCTGTTGCTGATGCAACTATTGCTACTTGGCATGTTAAACCTGGTGAGCAGGTGACTCGTGATCAAAACTTAGTTGATATCGAGACTGATAAAGTTGTTTTAGAAGTGGTTGCACCTGAAGACGGTTCAATCTCTGAATTGTTATTCCAAGAAGGTGACACCGTTTTAGGCGAGCAAGTGATTGCTAATTTTGTCGCTGGTGCAGTTTCTGGCCAAGAAGTGACTAAAGCTGAAGCGTCAGCGCCTTCTGCTGCGGCATCTACTGAAGCGGCTACTGATGAATCTAACGATGCATTGAGTCCTTCAGTACGTCGTGTGATTGCAGAGCACAATCTTGATGCCAGCAAAATTAAAGGTTCTGGTGTTGGCGGACGTGTGACTAAGGATGATGTTGATGCATTTCTTAAGTCTGCACCAGCTAAAACCGCGCCAGCTGCACCTGTTGCACCACTTGAAGGTCGTAGTGAGAAGCGTGTTCCGATGTCACGTCTTCGTAAAACCATTGCTAAACGTCTTTTAGAAGCGAAAAATTCAACGGCAATGTTGACCACGTTTAACGAAGTCAACATGAAGCCAATCATGGATATTCGTAAACAGTATCAAGACATTTTTGAAAAACGCCATGGTATTCGTTTAGGCTTTATGTCTTTCTATATCAAAGCAGTAACAGAAGCGTTAAAGCGTTTTCCAGAAGTGAATGCGTCTATTGACGGTGATGATATTGTGTATCACAACTATTTTGATATCAGCATTGCAGTATCGACACCTCGTGGTCTGGTAACACCAGTATTACGTGATACCGATACCATGAGTCTTGCTGAAATTGAAAAAGCAGTTCGTGAATTGGCTATCAAAGGCCGTGACGGAAAGCTATCTGTTGCAGATATGACTGGCGGTAACTTCACAGTCACCAACGGTGGTGTGTTCGGTTCGTTAATGTCGACTCCAATTTTGAACCTGCCACAAAGCGCAATCTTAGGCATGCATGCTATTAAAGATCGCCCAATGGCAGTAAATGGTCAGGTTGAAATCCTGCCTATGATGTACCTAGCACTCTCTTACGATCATCGTATTGTTGATGGTCGTGAGTCAGTTGGCTTCTTAGTTGCGATTAAAGACTTCTTAGAAGATCCAACTCGTCTGCTGCTTGATCTATAAGTCAGTAGATAAACCCTCGTCGCTGGCTCATATTGAGCCAGTTGGATTTGATTAGAAGTATATGGATAGATCATCATGAATTTGCATGAGTATCAGGCAAAATCTTTATTTGCCGAATATGGTTTACCAGTCTCTGAAGGCTTTGCATGTGATACTGCTCAAGAAGCAGTTGAAGCAGCTGGCCACATTGGCGGAAATTTATGGGTTGTTAAGTGTCAAGTACACGCAGGCGGCCGTGGTAAAGCAGGTGGCGTTAAAGTTACCGGTAGTAAAGACGAAATCAGAGCATTCGCTGAAAACTGGTTAGGCAAGAACTTAGTAACGTACCAGACTGATGCTAAAGGTCAGCCAGTTGCTAAAATTCTAGTTGAAAGCTGTACTGATATCGCCAACGAATTGTACTTAGGTGCAGTTGTTGACCGTAGCACTCGTCGCGTTGTGTTCATGGCGTCGACTGAAGGTGGTGTTGAAATTGAAAAAGTGGCTGAAGAAACGCCAGAACTTATTCATACAGCAATCATCGATCCGTTAACGGGTCCGCAAGCTTTCCAAGCTCGCGATCTTGGCTTCAAGTTAGGTTTAAACCCAACACAAATGAAGCAGTTCACTAAGATCTTTATGGGTCTTGCGAACATGTTTAACGACCATGATTTTGCATTATTAGAAATCAATCCACTTGTTATCACTACTGAAGGCAACCTTCACTGTTTAGATGGCAAAATTGGTATTGATGGCAACGCATTATATCGCCAGCCAAAAATCAAAGCGATGCATGACCCATCACAAGATGATGCTCGTGAAGCACATGCTGCTAAATTTGAATTAAACTATGTTGCTTTAGACGGTAACGTAGGTTGTATGGTGAATGGTGCAGGCCTAGCAATGGGTACAATGGACATCGTAAACCTACACGGCGGCAAACCAGCTAACTTCTTAGACGTTGGCGGTGGAGCAACTAAAGAACGTGTTGCTGAAGCCTTTAAAATCATTCTTTCTGACAGCAATGTTAAAGCAGTATTGGTTAACATCTTCGGTGGTATCGTACGTTGCGATATGATCGCTGAAGGTATTATCGGTGCAGTTAAAGAAGTTGGCGTTAAAGTGCCAGTAGTTGTTCGTCTTGAAGGTACTAACGCCGAATTAGGTCGTGAAGTATTGGCTAAGTCTGGTCTTGATATCATCGCGGCAACAAGTCTAACTGACGCGGCTGAGCAAGTTGTTAAAGCTGCGGAGGGCAAATAATGTCTGTTTTAATTAACAAAGATACCAAGGTGATCTGTCAAGGTTTCACTGGTGGTCAGGGTACTTTTCACTCTGAGCAGGCGATTGCTTATGGCACGCAAATGGTTGGCGGTGTTTCTCCTGGAAAAGGTGGTCAAGTTCACCTTGGTCTTCCAGTATTTAACACAGTTAAAGATGCAGTAGCACAAACTGGTGCAACAGCATCTGTTATCTACGTTCCTGCACCATTTTGTAAAGATGCAATTCTTGAAGCAATCGATGCTGGCATTCAGCTAATCGTTTGTATCACTGAAGGTATTCCTACACTTGATATGCTGCAAGTGAAAGTGAAGCTTGAAGAAACTGGCGTTCGCATGATCGGTCCTAACTGTCCAGGCGTAATCACTCCTGGTGAATGTAAGATTGGTATTATGCCTGGTCACATTCACAAGCCAGGTAAAGTTGGTATTGTTTCTCGCTCTGGTACATTAACGTACGAAGCGGTTAAGCAAACGACTGACGAAGGTTTCGGCCAATCTACTTGTGTAGGTATCGGTGGCGACCCAATTCCTGGTACTAACTTCATCGACGTATTGGAAATGTTCCAAAACGATCCACAGACTGAAGCGATTGTAATGATCGGTGAAATCGGTGGTAACGCTGAAGAAGAAGCGGCTGAATATATCAAAGCACACGTAACTAAGCCTGTTGTGTCTTACATTGCTGGTGTTACTGCACCAGAAGGTAAGCGTATGGGTCATGCTGGCGCAATTATCGCTGGTGGTAAAGGTACTGCTGCTGATAAATTTGCTGCTTTAGAAGCTGCTGGTGTTACGACTGTTCGCTCTTTAGCTGATATCGGTAAAGCATTACGTATTCGTACTGGCTGGTAATATTTACTCGGCTTAAAAAGGCGCTTAGGCGCCTTTTTTATTGCTTTTTTCTCAGTACGGTTGAGATTGTTATCGCCTATTATAAGTTTAGGTTACCTCAGCGTTAATAAGGTTGTTATGCATATAGTGAGTATTATTTTCCCGTTAATGTTTATGGTCACCCTAGGCTATGGCTTAACCCGAGTGGGCTTTTTTACTCAAGAGCATATTGCAGGCATCAGCAAATTCACTTTTTATGTCAGCATTCCGGCATTTTTATTTATCAATATGTTAGCTGCGCCACTGGCACAAAGTATTGATCCACTTGCGTTGCTGGCTTTTTATATACCGGTCGTGGTGGTATTTACCATTGGTTATCTAATTAATCGATATTGTAGTCCCGTAGCACAACAAAGCCGAGATGCCAGTGCCGTTTTTGCCCTAGGCAGCAGTTATTCTAATACTGTATTGGTCGGATTACCGATCATTACCGCCGCCTTGGGCGACACGATGATCGGGCAGGTATTTATGATCATTACTTTTCATAGTGCTACCTTGTTTGCGTTGACATTTATCTTAGCGGCACGCGCGCAAGAACAAGGCTTTTCGTGGCGTCGATTTACTCGCTCTATGCTACTCAATCCGGTGGTGATGAGCATTAGCTTGGGCATTTTAGCTAATGCGATAAGTATTAACTTGGGGGAACAGCTTAGTGCAGGGCTAGCATTACTCGCAAAACCGGCATTAGCCTGTGCATTATTTGTTCTAGGCGCTAATTTAAGTTTCTATCGAATTGGCGATCATTGGCGTTTAGCATTAGTGGCAAGTAGCTTGAAAATTATCTTGTTACCCGCATTAGTGTATGTGATGGCGCATTTTGTGTTTCAGTTAACATTACAAAATACGGCCATGTTAGTGTTACTTAGCGCCTCGCCATTAGGTGTTAATGCTTATTTAATTGCTACAGAGCTTAAACAGCATGAATCAACCTTGGGCAGCACAGTGGTATTATCGACCTTGTTAGCTGTGCTGAGTTTCAGTCTATGGTTAACACTGCTAATTTAACCGTATTTATTTAATAAGACTTTTTACAATGCCATCCGCACTTGTGTGCTATACACGACTCCCGGTTTTATACTTTTTATCCCAAAAAGTGATGCAGATGATAAATTTCAAGCAATAAAAAACCAGCAAATTTGCTGGTTTATTTGTTGCTCACACATAGACTATTCGTCAGCGTGATCACATGTGTCGTTGGTGCAACGACCATAAAGGTACAAGCTATGGTGAGTTAACTTGATGTTATGACGCATGGCGATTTCGTCTTGACGACGCTCAATTACATCATCAGAAAACTCAATGACTTTATCACAGGTCAGACAAACCAAATGGTCGTGGTGTTGTTGAGTCGATAATTCAAACACCGCTTTGCCACTTTCAAAATGATGACGATTAAGAATGCCAGCATCATCAAACTGGTTTAATACTCTATACACAGTAGCAAGGCCAATTTCCTCACCAATTTCGAGTAACTTTTTGTATAAGTCTTCTGCACTGATATGCTGATTATTTGGTTCTTGCATCAGTTCTAGAATTTTAACTCGCGGCAGGGTTATTTTTAATCCGGCTTTTTTGAGCGCTTGATTTCCATCTGTCATTGCTAATCTCTTGATTGCAGAACCAATCGGTTCATCGGTGGATATTCTGATCATTATATGTCTTGAGTTTAAAAACATAAACCTCTTAAGGTGCTTAATCAACCTATATGGAGCATATTTAGCAAAACACTCGCTGAAGTTGATATTATTTGTTACTAATCTCTCAATAAACTTACTTATACTAAGGGATTATTGTGCCAATTGGCTAATTCGATATGATTATATTATCGATAAAATGGCTTTTTAGGCCGTCAAGTCACAACATTTTGAAACGTAAGGGCGTATTTTTGATATCGTATTGAAAGTATATGGCATTATATTTTACATCATCACACTAAAGGATAAACAATGTACCGGCAAATTGTAGTGCTAACCGGCGCGGGTATATCTGCTGAGTCGGGTATGAGCACATTTAGAGATCAGCATGGCTTATGGGAACAGCATCATATTGAAGATGTTGCCACTCCAGAAGGCTATACCAGAGATATTGAACTCGTTGAGCGTTTTTATAATAGTCGCTGGCAACAATTACACAGTGATGATGTTGTTCCCAATGCTGCGCATTTAGCATTAGCCAAGCTTGAGACCGAATTTACGGGGGAGTTGTTAGTTATAACCCAAAATGTTGATGATTTGCATGAGCGGGCAGGCTCTAAACGATTGCTGCATATGCACGGTGAACTTGCTAAAGGTCGCTGTCCACAATCATTACAAACATTTATTTTACGTGAGCCATTTGGCGCTGACAATTGCTGTACCTGTTGTATTCCAGGTAAGCGTTTAAGACCACATATTGTGTGGTTTGGCGAAATGCCCTTTGGTATGGATAGAATTCATGATGCCTTAGATAATTGTGATTTGTTTATAGCCATCGGCACCTCTGGTACCGTTTATCCTGCAGCCGGTTTTGTCGATAGCGCTAATCATCACGGTGCACAGACGGTAGAAGTTAATCTCGATCCTGCTGATCGCCACAGTCAGTTCCAATATCATTTTACCGGTAAAGCAGGTGATATTTTACCAAGTTTAGTGGCAGATATTTTAGCGGGTAAGGTGATTGGTAGTGAGTAAAGTGTTAGTTGATGGGACGAACAATGAGGTGATAGTGCCAAAGTTAGCCATTATCATGCGTGGCTTACCTGGTAGTGGTAAGTCTTATTGGGCTGAACAATTTATTATATCTCAAGGTATTGAGCAGGCGATTCAAATTCGACAACACGGTTACTTTTCAACAGATCGCTATTTTTATTATCAAGGTGAATATCGCTTTAATCCGCAAAAAATTGCGCAGTATCATCAGGCTAATTTAACAGCATTTATCCAAGCATTAGCCCGAAGTGAACCGATTGTGATTTGCGATAATACCAATATCGCCAAGTGGGAATTTATGGCTTATGAGGCAGCGGCTAAAGCACTAGGTTATAAAGTTAATGTAGTATTAGTTGGACAACCTAAAGATGAGCCGCATCAACAGCTTTGTGCTCAACGAAACCAGCATCATGTTCCATTAGTACAGATTCAAAAAATGGCCCAGTTGTTTGAAGAGTAGTGATTTGAACAATAATTGTCTGACTATACAGTTGATGTGATAACGTTATGCTTATATCTTGCAATGGTATTAAGAAAAAGGCGCATATAGCGCCTTTTTTATTGGATAATTATTACTTAGCAGCAACCGGCGTTGTTAGGTCGATGCTGTAAATAGCAAATCCTGACACTACATCAGCTGTTTTAGGTAACTTGACCATTTTACGTTGTTGGTTATCAGCAACGAACTTGTCGGCAACATCGCTGTCTTGAGTTTCAAAACGAATGTCTAATGCCACGGTGGCATTATCTATGGTTTTAAAGTCCCAGTTGTAATCAGCTGATGGATCAACCTTAGCATCATATCCGCCAGTAGCATTAGGCTTTGATTGCTCAGTAATATAAGCAGACAATGCATCACGGTTGGTATCTGGTAGCTCAAGTACTACATGATCAGAACCAGTACCTGCAAATGCCCCACCAAATGCACGGTAGTTATTTGATGCTACAACAAATGACATAGCAGCCAAATCATCACCGGTGATAACCTTTGAGTCTGCATCTGTATAAGCCAAGTCAACAATTCTATTTGCATCTGGGTTAACGACTTTACAATCCCGATCAAACTTACTCGGTTGGGTCACATCAATTTTGTAAGTTAAGCCATCAATTACGTCAAAGTTATAGGTTGGGTGACCGGCGCGGTTAATCAAGTTTTGAGGTGCACTCACGGTTGGATCAATTTGATTAAACTGATTTGCTGAGCATTCCAACCAGTCTTTTAACTCAGCCCCAGTCGCTTTAACTGCTACCATGGTATTTGGGTACAGATATAAGTCAGCGGCATTTTTATAAGATAAATTACCTTCATCAACCTGCACATACTGGCTAGCATCACCTTCAGCATAGCGTCCACCGGCTTTAAATGGTGCAGAAGCAGACAAAATAGGTAAATCTTTTAGATCATCGGTAATTAATGTTTTAACGCGGGCAATTTGGGCATCTGAAACAATTTGCACAGTTGGATCATCTTGCACCAGTGTTAAGAAACTGTACATATTGGCGGCAGCAACACCGATAGGTTGGCTGACGTATTCAATCGTACCTTGGTGTTCAATTTCAATCGCATTACGTAAGCTTGCTTCACCTTCAACCAAGGCAATTTTATTGGCATTGTCGTAAATAGGGCGTGCTTTAGCCGTTGATTCTTCATGGATTACGGTCCATTTACCTTCAACTTGACGCACCACTAAGTCAACAACGCCTAAGTTATCTCCCCAACGACCAGGCATCACTGCAGGGATACCATTTAATAAACCTTTTTCTACGTCGGTATTAGGTAAATCACTGTAGGTTGCAGCAGGGAACACCGAGTGGCTGTGACCAAAGAAGATAGCATCGATGCCAGCAACATTGGTGAGTGCATAAGTTGCGTTTTCAGCCCATGGATCACCAGGGTTTTCACTTGATCCAATTCCTGAATGCGGAATGGCTAAAATAATGTCAGCACCTTCAGCTTTCATTTGCGGAATAAATTTATTAGCCGCTTGAACTATGCCTAATACTTCAACTTTACCTTCTAAGTTAGCTTTATCCCATTGTAAAACCTGTGGTGGTACAAAACCGATATAGCCTATTTTTATTGTGTGCTCATTACCGTCGACATCAAGGACCACTTTGTCTTTAATAATATACGGTGTGAACATATTCTCATTAAATAATACATTATCCCAGCAGCCGTCTTTATCAGCACAAATGACATTTGAGTTAATATAAGGGAAGTTTGCACCGGATATAGATTGCTCAAGAAACGATAAACCGTAGTTAAATTCGTGGTTACCAATATTGCCGACTTCATAGTCTAAAGTATTCATTGCTTTGTAGACGGGATGGGTCTCGGTAAGCGTGTTACTGTCAGTTTTAAATTTATTGGCAATATAGTCTCCCATCGGACTACCTTGTAATAAATCGCCATTGTCGACTAACACTGAGTTCGTTACTTCAGCGCGAGCGGCATTGATCAAACTGGCAGTACGAACAAGACCAATAGTCTTGTCTTCTTTATCTGAGTAGTAGTTATAATCCATCATATTAGTATGAAGATCAGTTGTTTCCATCACTCGTAAATTAATATCTGCAGCAACAGTACTTGTTTTATCGTCGTTATTTGAGTTGCAACCGCCTAGTCCTAGTGCACCCGCGATAACGACAGCAAGTAGTTTTTTATTTAACATATTTTACTCTCTATTTTTATTTGACCCTGAGGTATATTTGTTATTTTTACCTCTTACGTAGTGTTAACTTCTTTTTATCTAATTGATAATAAGATGAAAATACAGCGGTGATTATAAGCATAGTAAATGAATAAATTGTGATACAAGGCTAAATAAAATCTATTCGTGAGTGAGATTGCGCAATTAATCATCATCAGAAATGATAACAGGCTACGCAATGTTAATGTTACGGTGTCAATGTTAATAAGTGGTGTTATTTTACTTCGGAAAAATGTGGCGAAATAACGCAACGAATAATTGAGTATTTTATATTCGCCAGAATTTACTTAATATTGAATTGTTAAATTTAACTCGATAAGCTATTAAGGATAGAGTGCGATATATTGCTTTTGCTCGTCATCATCTAATTCGACGTTATAAATGATGGTTATAAACCAAACAAGTTTTGGTGCTGATTTTTTATTAGGTTAGTCATAAAAAAACCGGGCAATAAATATCATTACTCGGTTTATATTTCATCTTCCAATTAACTAACATCGGTGATTATGTGCTCACGTTTATGGTGAGTTAATCACAGTAGTAATCAATCTATGGCTTCAGTATGACTTTTACTGTGGCATCAACATCAGCTTCATCAATGTAGCCAATGGCATTTGGATTGCTTGCAATCGCAGATTTCATTGCACCCGCACCAGAAACCGCTGGTGGTGGCGTACCTTTACCAGTAAAGACTTGCTTAGACCAAAATGCTTTGAGTTGTGCATCTGTCTTACCGGTTACTGCTTGATGAAACTCACTGCGTACAGGATTGCCTTCTTCTAATTCGTAAACGACGACTGAAGAATCCCCTTTACCCAAAAACGCTTTTTTAACATCATTAATTGCAATATCTGCAGCAGCAGGATTGCCAATGACAACAACCGCTGCATTAGCTGAGGTAACGGCTGTTAAACTTAGCGCTAAAATAGTCAGTAACTTGTTCATTATCATACCCCTTAAAATACTGCGTCGAATTTAACGGTGTAAATCAAGGTGTCATCATAGGCAAATTTACCTGTTGATGCGTCGAAGCTATTGGTATCTAATCCACCTGATGTATTGCCAAAGTCATCAGCGTAGGTGACATCAAATTTTATCGCGACATTATCAATTGCATCCCAACGTAAACCTAAGCTATAAGCCATACGCTCAGCATTGAATGCGATCATTTGTGTTGCCGCAGCAGTTGATAGCGGTAAACGATCTTCATTGTCTTGAGTTTTCGAGTAAGCAACGGTGATATAAGGCGTGAATGCCTTAATACGATAGCCTAATGTCAAGTAACCTGAATCAATATCAGGGTAGGCATTATCAATTTCTGAACGAGTCCATTAAGATATTGCAATAACTTCACCGTTGTCATAACTGGCACCCACACCAACAAAAGAGCCTTTATCATCGTTAAGCTCTAATAGGGTATAGTTAGCTTGAGTATTCACCCCTGGCGCTAAAGGAACGGTTACTTCTGTCACAACGGGTCCGTCTAATTGGGCTTGTGCGTATACGGCACGTAAAGTCCATATTTCGTCGGTCCAACTCACGTTAGCACCCATAAGATTACTGAGTTCAACCGCTGTGTTTTTAACTTTTGATTCACCACCAAATGCTTGCATTGTTAGGGTTGAGTCATCGTATTCAACATCATAAGATACACCAGCACCTGTGTAAGATGAAAACGGAATGGCACCGTAAACTTCTTGTGGCGGACGAGCAAAAGGTTGTGCATATCCTACATCGAGGTAATCAGAATACATGAACAAAGGTACACGCAGTTTACCGCCACGAACCTTGATACCGTTTTCAAAGCGGTGAGATAAATAAGCCCATTCAGCTTCAACTTCCCAGTCATATTTACCGCGCATCATTAACTGCAATACCGCTTGAGTGTTGTCAGAAATGTTGAAGGTACCTTGTAGACCTAATTTACTGTCTTCACTAAAGTCAGCGCTTGAGTCTGCACCGTTATAACCCGCATCATTATCAGAGCTAATATAGGCTCCGCTAATAAAGCCATTAAATTTGACCTTGTCTGCTAAGCTCGCATTTTGTTGCGCCTGCAAGGTTTGTACTTGTTGCTCTAGTTTAGCAATTTTAGCATCAGCAGCTTCATCAGCTGTTGCCAGGCTAGGGACCATTGCCATCGATATCGCAACAGATAACACTTTTAAATTAAATTGCATGGTTTTACTCCTTGAACATCACTCATCAATACGCCATTAAGGCTTATATTTTTTGGTTTTTAATACTAGCAATGCAATCAATCTCAAACCTTAAATTGATTGGTAATTGATTGCAGTCTTTCGCTAATATTTTGAATATCAACACTGATACCTCCCATATCAGCAGTCGTTACTCTTACTTTTTGCGAACCGGTTTCCATTTCAGTTATATATTGCTGGATTAACACCGAAGTGGTGTGTTGTTCTTCTGTCGCAGTAGCAATTTGATCATTAACTTCAGAGATTGCACTGACTTTACCTGTGATACGTTGTAATGCTTCACCGGCTAAAGAGGTTGATTGCACCCCTTTGGCCGCTGTGTGAATACCGCGATCCATAGCGTCAACCGCTTGTTTAGAAGTAGAACGTAATTCTTGTAATACTTGCTGGATCTCTTGGGTCGACGTTTGTGTTCTAGAAGCCAATGTTCTGACTTCATCAGCTACTACCGCAAAACCACGACCATGTTCCCCCGCACGAGCGGCTTCAATTGCAGCGTTGAGAGCCAGTAAATTAGTTTGATCTGCAATACTGCGGATTGTGTCTAATATGTCATTAACATTATGGGTAAATGCGTCGAGTTGATTTACCACGACGGCTGTTTGCTGCACTTCGTCAGCCAAGGTGTTAATGGTAGAAACGGCATCATTAACTATGACTAGGCCTTGTTTCGCCTCTGTGTTGGCATCTTCAGCCTCTAATGCTGCACTGGATGCATACTCGGCAATGTGAGTCACACTAACAAACATCTCTTTCATCGCTTGTGATATCTGCTCTATAGCCTCATTTTGCTGCTTTACGTTGAGTTCACTGTACTGACTGCCGCTGAGTAAGGTTGCAGCCACTTCAGTTAAGTTTTCTGTGGTGTTCTTTGTATCGGCAATAGACGATTGAAGTTTAGAGACAAATTGGTTAAACCAGTAAACAAGCTGTGCTATTTCGTCTTTGCCCGCATAGTGGATCCGTGCGCGAAGATCGCCTTCACCTTGTGAAATATTTCGCAAAGATTGAGTGACATTGTCTATGGTATTAATGATTGAGCGATTAACCAGTAATCCCATAATGATCATCAGTGCAGTAGCAATCACGCCAATAAGCAGAACACTATTTTCCGCATTTTTTGAACTGGTAATCGTCGTTTGAATACTTTGTTGAAATTGTTCTGCCAAAAGTGATTTTTTTTCAGCAAATTGTTTGACCAATGTTTGGTATCGCTTTGCATTTTCAGCAGCTTGCAGCTGTATTTTGCTAAAATCGACATCATCTTTAATAAACTCCGCGGCTAAACTGCTAGCGTTATCATAGTAGATGTTCATATCGCGGTTCATTTTTTGCGCCGCAGCTGCCTCGTCTGGCAGTAGATCGATAAGTTGGCGTAAATTAGCTGAGATTTGCAATACCATGTTATTGGCCACATCTAACGCATCTTCTTCACCTGTAGTAATTGCTGATTGGATTGTTTGATCCAATTGTAATATTAAGCCTTGGTTGATCGTTGCAAGATTTAAGGCTGGATAAAGTTGATTTTGGAGTCCATTTAAGCGTTGTTCATTATTCTTACCCGTTTGATTATTGATGATAATCGAAATGACAAACGACACGATAGCGACAAAGGTGAGTAGGGTAATTCTATGTTTGATTTTTAAATTAATGAGTTGCATGAGGCCTTTTGTTAATTTAGTTGAGCTAAAAAAGATAATAACAACTTAGATTGTGACTTATAAATATTAACGTTTGGTTAACTCGAGATATATAATTATTAACAATAATAACAGATGCAGCAAAGAGGTTCATTAATCTTAATAATATTTAAACAGTTTGAGGATTAGCATGAGTCTGACTAAATAACATTCAAGCTTATATTTAATTATTGCCATTGTTTATCCTGCGGAGCAGGGAAGAGCTTTGCAGGGGAGTGGTTTCGAGTTTATTGGACATGAGGTTTGGAATTTGTGAACAAATTTTGCTCACCAGTACAGTGGTAGAATATTAAGCGTAAAATGATAGTCGATATCAATGCATATCTTGGTATTAATTATATGTAATAGCGGCTTTAGATGGTGTAAAGCCGCTGCCTTTTTATACTTGCAGATTAACGCTCTAGTAGCCGATGGCGGCAGAGCCTGCACGTCTTGGATCTGATGCGCCAAAAAGACCTTGTTCTGTCATCATTATTGATTGAGTACTGCCAATTGATTCTTGAATTTTGACTTTATGACCTTTAGCTTCAAGTAATGAAATCGTATCTTTATTCAAGGTGTGCTCTACCCAAATAAAATCCGGTAACCATTGATGATGAATACGTGCTGCTGCAGTGGCTTCGGCAATATTTAAATTATGATCAATAACATTCATAATAATTTGCAAAGTAATATTAATAATACGCGAGCCACCAGGGCTGCCGGTCACAATGAATGGTTTACCATCTTTCATTACAATGGTTGGACTCATTGAACTCAGAGGGCGCTTATTCCCTTGAACAGAGTTTGCTTCACCACCAATTAAACCATAACCGTTAGGTGTACCAGGTTTAACCGAAAAGTCATCCATTTCATTGTTTAATAAAATACCAGTGCCTTTAGCGACTAAGCCAGAACCATAACTGAAGTTAAGGGTGTAAGTGTTGGCAACTGCATTGCCCCATTTATCGATAACAGAGAAGTGGGTAGTTTGATCGCTCTCATATGGCGCCAATTTTCCTGGCAGTATTTCGCTGCTCGGGGTGGTTTTATTAATGGAGATCTTACTGGCAATACTCTTAGCATATTCTTTGCTGATCAATTGTTTAACCGGAACGTCAACAAAATCAGGGTCGCCTAAAAATTTACTCCGATCGGCATAAGCATATTTCATGGTTTCAGCCATAAGATGCAAGGTATCAGCGGTATTGTGACCTAATTTGTCAATTGGGAACTGCTCAAGCACATTCAGCATTTCAATAATATGAATGCCACCAGAAGAAGGCGGCGGCATTGATACCACTTCATAACCGCGATATTGACCACGAACCGGTTGGCGCTCAATCACTTTATAGTTTGCAAGATCGTTTAGGCTCATCACCCCACCAGCATTCTGGACCGCAGAAACAATTTTTTCAGCGGTTTCACCTTGATAAAACCCTTTACTGCCTTTCTCTGCTATTAACGATAACGATTGTGCTAATTCCGGTTGTTTGAATAATTCATTGACCTGATAATTACTGCCATCAGCATGATAGAAAACCTCTGCTGAACTTGGCCATTGTGTAATGCGCGATTTAAGGCCAGCAAGAGAGTTAGACAAATCTGAGGTGACTAAAATACCGTCTTTAGCCAGTTTAATAGCAGGTTTTATGACTTGTTCCATGCTCATGGTGCCATATTTTGTCAGGGCCAGTTCCATTCCCATGACGGTACCAGGAACGCCAACAGCTAAACCGTGCTCACGGCTGAGCTTATCGACAGCATTACCTTGTTCATCAAGAAAGATGTCTTTGTGTGCTTTAGCTGGCGCTGTTTCACGGTAATCGATAGCGATAGTTTTATGTTGCTCGGCTAAATGCACCAACATAAAACCACCGCCACCAACATTACCCGCGCGAGGTAATGTCACGGCAAGTGCATATGCTACCGCGACAGCAGCATCGACCGCATTACCGCCTTGTTTTAAGATATCTACGCCAATTTTACTTGCTAATGCTTCTTGGCTTGAAACCATGCCATGCTTAGCATAGATTGGCTGAGCCGTTGCCATTTCACTAAAAATTGAGGCTTCGTTTGCTTGGCTGTTAGCAATATGAATGGCGGGATAACAAAGTGTTAGTGTTAAGGCTGAGCTCAACAGAAGCGGTGTTAATTTAGGGAATAGTGTCACGATTAATCCTTGGCGTGAATGGAAAAGATATTGTGATAGAACATGCCACATGATAACAATAATTGGTATGTGTTTTAACTTTACAACGTTAATTATTATAGGGTAGGTGTGGGTGGAACAAGTACAAAAGCAAAGTTATCAATATAAATTTGTTAATAGTATTAATACTATAGATCCTTCGGTATGGAATGAAATGTTTGGGGTGTCCCATCCTTTTACCCGTCATGAATATTTATCCGCACTCGAAATGAGCGGTTGTGTTAGTGCTGAAACGGGCTGGACTCCCATGCATCTTGTGGTGATGGATATTGATAATGTTATCGCCTTAATGCCTTTATATCTTAAAACGCATTCTTGGGGCGAGTATGTGTTCGACTGGGCTTGGGCAGAGGCTTATAAGCGTAATCACATTGAATACTATCCTAAACTTGTCGCGAGTATTCCTTTTACGCCTACCACTGGTCAGCGTATAGGTTTTAGTGCTGCTTTGTCGATCACGGCACAGCAAACTTTAATCGAGAGCATTCAGCACTTCTTGTCGCAGACTGTCATTGAACATAACTGGTCATCTTGGCATTGTTTATTTATCCATGAGGCGCAACAGCATCAGTTTTCTCAGGCAGATGCTATGCAACGCTTGGGGTGCCAGTTTCATTGGCACAACCAAGGTTATGCTGATTTTAATGATTTTATTGCCAGATTAACGTCACGTAAACGTAAAAACATCATCAAAGAGCGAACCATTGCAAGACAAAAGCTACAATTTAGTTTTATTGATGGTGATAAGGCCAGTCCTAAGCAGTGGCAGGGTTTTGTTCGCTGTTATCAAAATACCTATTTAAAACGTTCCGGTCACACAGGGTATTTATCACCTGCCTTTTTCGAACAAATAGTAGCAACGATGGGCGCGTCGATACGTTTATTGATTATTGAAGATGTTGATGGAAATCTAGTGGCATCGGCGCTGTACTTCGTGTCAGATACACACTTATTTGGCCGCTATTGGGGAGCATTAACTGAATGTGATGGATTGCATTTTGAGGCCTGTTACTATCAAGGTATTGAGTTTGCCATTGCCAATCAATTAATGGTATTTGATGCTGGCGCCCAAGGTGAACATAAAGTTATGCGAGGATTTCGTCCGGTCAAAACTTTCTCAAGTCATTTTATTGCTCATGAAGGTTTTAATGATGCGATTGGTCATTTTTGTCAGCAAGAACGCGCGCACATTGACATCTACATGCAACAAATGTGCGAACAACTGCCGTATAAGGCGATAGAATAATAGACATATCGGTAGTGAAATGGCTAAGTCAGTGGGATTGTGTGGTTAGCCTAATGCTAACCATATACCAACAACGATCATTAAACTCCCTGCAATACGGTTCATCCAACGAATGTTATCGCCGCGACTTAAGAATAAACGTAAGCTTTTACCACCACTGGCATAAGCCAACATAGAGACACTTTCGGTGATCATGATAATCCCGAGTAACACCGCAAGTTGTGGGCCAACGGCATAATCGACATTAATAAACGGTGGCAATAGTGAAATCATAAAGGCCCAACCTTTAGGGTTCGCAATGGCGGTGATAAAACCTTGACTGATTAAACTGACTCGGTTGGTTTTCACATCAAGGCCAGTAATGATGGCCATTCTGCCTTTGGCGCGCCACATATTAATTCCAATATAAGCCAGGTAGGCACCACCCACCCACTTAAGGATATCGAACACTTGTGGGTAATTTAACATGATGCTGGCCACCCCAAGTACTGCAGCAATGGCGACCAATGCCACGCCCACTAATTCACCGAGCATCATCCATAATGTTTTACGCACACCAATGCTCATGCCGAGGGTCATGGCTAATGTCATGCACATCCCAGGGGTGATAGACACAAAAAAGAATGTAGGGATAAAAACCGCAAGAACAGCATAATCTGGCATGGGTAACGTCTTTGGTTAGCAATATGGATGGCAGAGTGTAATGGCCTAAAATGATAAAAACCAGCACTTTGCTGGTTTTTATGTATCACTTAGTGTCTATAAAATTACAGCACACCACGTTTCATTTGATCACGTTCAATGGATTCAAATAATGCAGTAAAGTTACCCTCGCCAAAGCCAAGGTTATTTTTACGCTGAATGATCTCAATGAAGATTGGCCCAAATAAATTTTTGGTGAAAATTTGCAGTAAATAACCGTCATCATCACCATCAACCAAAATCTGGTGATGCTTGATCCGATCGTGATCTTCCGTGACCTGTGGCAACTTATCGAAAATAGTGTCGTAATATTCAGGAATAATATCCAGAGTCTTAATTGAAGTGCCTTCCATTGCATCTAATGAAGCAACAATATCACGGCTTCTAAATGCTAGATGTTGCACACCTGGGCCATTGTATTCACCCAAGTATTCATCAATCTGGTTTTTGTCGTTGCCTTTACCTTCGTTAATCGGAATGCAGAAGCTGCCATCTGGAGAACGCAAAGCATAAGACACTAGAGCCGTTTGCGCGCCACTAATATCAAAGTAACGCACTTCGGTAAAACCAAAGATATCTTTATAAAAGTTAGCCCATTTTTCCATAGTGCCTTTGTAGACATTATTGGTTAAATGGTCGACTTCCATAAAGCCTTTTTCTGGTGTGACGATAGGCTGCTCTAAATCAACAAAGTCAGTTTGATAAATATTGTTTTGTTCGCCAAAGATATCAATAAAATAAATTAAGCTATCGCCAATGCCATAAATAGCCGGATACGGCATGTCTTTGTTGGCATCATCTGCCGGTGTTGCACCTCGAGCCACCGCTTCGGTATATGCAAAATTAGCATCTTCAACCCGCCAACCCATTGAACAAATAGCTGGGCCGTGTGATTTAGCAAAGTCTGCAGAAAAGCCTGCGCGGCCTTTATTCAACAAAAAGTTAATGTCGTTTTGTTTGTAATAAACGATGTCGTTATTTTTGGCTTTTTTTAACATTGAAAAACCAAAATCAATAAACACTTGATGCATATATTCGGTATCTGGACTGGCAAATTCGGTGAATTCAATGCCTAACAGGCCCAGTGGGTTTAGTTCGCTTGCCATTTTTTTTTCCTTTATTTTATGTCAACACCATCACTCTTAGATGACTTAGGGTTGATATAAATGTGGTCTTAGTTTTCTAACCAAGAGCGATTGTAATCATCACTCATGCAATTTTTTACATGAGCGGTTAAATTCAGAGGGGCGAAGGTATCGACCATCACCGCGTATTCGTAAGTTTCAGTTTTACCTATAGAGGCTTCGGTCCGTCCAGGTTGCGGGCCGTGGGGGACACCTTTTTGATGTAAGGTCATGTAGCCAGCTTCAATACCGGTACGGCTCATAAAATCACCGTCGACGTAATACAGCACTTCATCGCTATCGATATTGTTGTGGTAATAAGGCGCCGGAATTGATCTAGGATGGAAATCGTATGGGCGTGGCACAAAGTTACAAATTACAAAATTGTGTGCAGTAAACACTAAATGTTCAGATGGTGGTAAATGAATTTTGCCAACTTTAGGGGCATATTCACTGATGTTAAATGCCCATGGATAGACACAACCATCCCAACCGACTAAGTCAAATGGATGCCATTGAAGTGTCATCTGTTGATAGCGATCGCCAAACTTACACATTAACGGGAATTCGCCTTTTTCGACCACAGCCTCGGTTAAGGTTGGGGTTCGAATATCACGCTCGCAATAAGGAGCGGACTCGAGCATTTGGCCATATTCATTTCTAAAATGCTTAGGCACCTCTACCATTGACGAGGATTCAATCACAAACAAACGTACATCTTGATAATCGTTAAATTTTAGCTGGTAGGTGGTTCCGCGCGGAATAATTAAATAATCCCACTTCTGAGTATTGATAACACCGTACTCACTTAATAGTTGCCCTTCACCTTGGTGAATAAACACCACTTCATCGGCATAAGCATTGCGATAAAACTCATTAGTGTCTTCAGTCACTTTAGCCGTGTACATGGCGACATCATTATTGAAAAATATTTTATTACGAGCACTAAAGAAATTGCCTTGGCAGTCGGCTTGGCGCGAGTCTAATTTGTAATTTTGAATGAGCGGATCTTGCCATTGTTCGCCATGTGACAGAGCATAAGGTTTAACATCGATCGCTTTGGTTGGCATATTATGATGATATTTATTGGAATAAATATTTGAAAAGCCATGGGTCGAAAATAATTCTTCACGGTACAACTCACCATTATCTTTTTCGAAGGCAATGTGACGTTTGGTCGGGATCTGACCTTGCTTAACATAGAATGGCATGTGATTGTCCTATGGTGAATCGACTGCGAGTGTCGTGGCGTTTATAGTATTTATTGTTATGGCCTAATCTCATTGGCTAAACCAATATGTGATCTAACTAACAATTTAGTGGTAAAGATGAACAAAAAAAAGAATAATAAATAACTCAACTCAATCAACTTTTTTGATTGTTATGTTAGCTTTACATTTGTGTATGGATAACGGGACAGTGGAAATCTTATGCGAATAGATATAGATGCCTTTAATGTACTGCAAGTACTTGTTGAAGAAGGAAGTTTTGCAAAAGCTTCAGAACGGTTACACAAGGCACAATCGGCAGTAAGCTATCAGATTAAAAAACTGGAGCAACATCTGGGGGTAACATTATTTAATCGAGATCATTATCGAGCGGAATTAACCCCCGAAGGTAAAGTGATTTTGGCCGAAGGGCAGCGCTTATTACAGCATTTAGCCAATATAGAACATCTTGCCAGTCGCTTTAGTCAAGGATGGGAACCTAAACTTGAATTAGTGATAGACGGCGCACTGCCGATGGAACCGATTATGACGGCTTTAAAACGGATGTCGGAGCATAATATACCCACTAAAATTCAACTCAATATGGAGTTTTTAGGCGGAGTACAGCATCGATTTGAACGTGATCAAGCCGACTTAATGCTAGTGAAAGACTATCGTACTGGGCCCTCTTATCATCCTAAAGCATTGCCTACCATTACCAGTGTGCTGGTGGCATCATCACAGCATCCATTAAGTCAGCTTAAGAGGATTAGTTTGCCTGAGTTACAGCAACATGTAGAGTTGACCATTGAAGATTCATCTCCTGGTAAACGTGACCGCGATGAAATGCAGTTTGGCGGCGATAAAGTCTTTTATTTGTCGGGCTTTATCATGAAAAAAAATGCCTTACTAAAAGGCCTAGGTTTTGGCTGGATGCCGGATTTTTTAATTACTGAAGAATTACATCAAGGACAACTTATTGAAGTTGATTTTATTGGTGGTAATAGGTTTAGTTTTACCCCGCAACTAGTATCAACTTTAGAGCGACCACTTGGTCGAGCAGGGCAATTATTTACTGAATTAATTTTGCAAGAATTTGCCCAATATCAGCAACAGCAACAATTAGGGTTAAGTGGTGCAGGATTGGGTTAATCATTGGCATACGTCTGGAGAGCCATCAACAGATTTATTGGGCAGCCTAGCACAGTGAAAAGTTGTCGTGTTAAATTGCGGATCCTTTTGTTATTTTATAACATTGTTACAGGGAAATTATTTAGCTTTGTTAGGCGACAACAATGTTAGGTGACAACAATCAATCATAAATTTTTAAGGAATGAAAATGACCAGAAAATGCCATGAAGTAGATTATGAAATTATCGGTTCTAGTATGCAGCTTGTTGAAGTTGAACTTGATCCAAATGAATCAGTGATTGCTGAAGCAGGCGCGATGACCTATATCGAAGAAGATATTAGTTTTGAGGCTAAAATGGGTGATGGCTCTGAGCCTGAATCTGGTTTTTTTGGCAAGCTACTGGGGGCTGGTAAACGTGCCATTTCGGGTGAGGGGATTTTTATGACTCACTTTACCAATGAAGGTCAACATAAACGAAAAGTGGCATTTGCTGCGCCGTTTCCTGGGACTATTTTGGCGATCGACTTAGCTCAACATCAAGGCGAACTTATCTGCCAGAAAGACAGCTTTTTAGCAGCGGCTTTAGGTACGCAAGTGAGTATGAAGTTTAATAAGCGATTAGGAACCGGTTTTTTTGGTGGTGAAGGTTTCATTCTACAAAGCCTTAAAGGTGATGGTATGGCATTTGTGCATGCCGGTGGCACACTGATAAAAAAAGAACTGCGTGGTGAGACATTGCGAGTTGATACTGGGTGTTTAGTCGGATTTACGCCCGGGATTGATTATGATATTCAGCGCGCTGGTTCTTTAAAATCAATGGTGTTTGGTGGCGAAGGTTTGTTTCTTGCGACCTTACAAGGTCATGGGACAGTATGGTTACAAAGCTTACCGTTTTCTCGCATGGCTGACAGAATTATTGCTCATGCACCATCTCGTGGTGGCAAAGATCAGGGTGAAGGATCTGTGCTTGGTGGAATAGGGCGGATGATTAACTAATCTGGGCATTGGCTGATCTTATTCATTTTCGTTCGTAATTAGATGCTCAGACGATTTAGCGCTAATTGTCTGAGCCGTCTTTAGGAAGCGGCTTTTAAAAGGATGGTTACCTGTTAGCGACCAGCTGCCCAGTGGTTAATTCAAGGTTATTAATCTACGTTTGTTAGTTTCATAATATGTTGGTATTGCTCTTGTGTGACGGGCTGAACACTCAGGCGAGTACCTTTAGCCACTAGTACCATATCTTGCAGTAAGGGATCTGCCTTCAATTGCTTCAAGCTGACTGGGTTAGAGAATTTGACCATAAATTGAATATGCACTTGCCACCAACGAGGTGCAGTGGCGTCAGATTTCATATCAAAATACGCTGAGCGGTCATCAAAAGCGCTGACATCAATTTGAGGCTGACTACTAATGTTGGCTAAACCTACAATGGCAGGTACTTTGCAGCTAGAGTGGTAAAACAACACTAGATCACCCAATGCGATTTGATCGCGAATATAATTACGTGCTTGATAGTTACGAATACCTTGCCAAGCAACCGTTTGCTGCTCACACATCTGTAGATCATCAATGCTAAAGTCATCTGGTTCAGACTTCATTAACCAATAGTTCATGCGATTCCATTACTGTCATTAAAGAGAGTGAATTACTTTTCTGTGCTTGATTATGGCAATGTACACGCTGCTAAGACAATTAGGCAAATAAAAAGCCGATAGCACTGTGCTATCGGCTTTTTATAACAGTAGTCATTCAACAGTTATTAATGAATGCTAATAAGTCGGTTTGGCAATAACAGTTTGACCAATAGGGGTTAAACTTAGTAAGGCTAACTTAAGATGTTGTAACGCGAAAGGAATACCTATAATTGTTACAAAACAAGCCAATGCATGGACTAGATGGCCAATCGCAAGCCAAATACCAAAGCATAAAAACCATATAACATTACCTACTAAACCTAACGTGCCAGTGCCAATATCTTCTTGGCCTGAAATGTGTTTTCGGTTAACCGTTTCTTGCCCAAATGGCCAGAAAGCCAGCTCGCCAATAACAAAACATGCACGGCCAAATGGGATACCAATGATACTGATAAAGCATAATAGCCCCACCAACCACCATGCTAGGCCCATGATAAACCCCCCCATAAGAAACCAAGCAATATTAAAGATTAAGCGTAAAAGTGACATTTTCAATCCTATCAATAGTCAATATTACTTAGAATGAAGCGATATTCATGCCATATTTTTAACTGTTTGATTATAATAGGTTAAATGTGAGTTTTTTACTTTATAGTTAGATGTGTGTGATGAGTAATACAAATGAATCGATGAGATTTATCATTTTTTAGTTAAAATACTCATATTACAGTTGATTAAGGCAATGTATGTTTTCGATAAGCCCAGTACAAGCGATGAACTTTGATGGACGCAGCATCTATATTAAACGGGATGATCTATTACATGCTGATTTTAGTGGTAATAAAGCGCGTAAATTTTATCATTTCCTCCATCATGATTATTCACACGTTAACCAGCTAGTGGCATCGGGCTCGGCACAAGCCAACTCATTGTACTCCTTGTCTGTACTTGCAAAGCTGCAAGGATGGAAATTTGATTACTATGTAAGTCATATCAACACATTCTTGTTACAACATCCTCAGGGTAACTATGCTGCTGCGATACAAAATGGTGCCAATATTATTGATGTCAGTCATTTGGCCGATGCCGAAAACCTTCAAGGTATGCATTTAGACGATGCGATGCAATACATTGTGTCGTCGCACCCAAATTACACAGATAAAAATCAATTACTATTTATTCCCGAAGGTGGACGTTGTGGGTATGCCGAAACCGGGATAACACAACTCGCCACTGAAATTATTCAATGGGCTCAAGACCGACGACTAAATGAGTTGATGGTATTTCTCCCCTCAGGCACGGGGACCACTGCGGCTTATTTAAATAAACAAATTATTCAACAACTGACTCAATTATCATTAACGGAAGTTTTTGCTATTGAGGTGTTAACTTGCAGTACCGTTGGCGGAGATAAATATTTACGCCAACAGTTTTCACAATTAGTTGATGAGATTTATTTTCCTAGAATTATTAATGATGGTCATAAATATCATTTTGGGAAATTATCACAACGTTGTTTTGATATGTGGAAAACAGTTTGCCAGTCGGGAATTGAATTTGAATTGTTGTATGATCCGGTTGGCTTTTTAGTATTACAACATTATTTAAATAGTCAGGCTGTCAGTGCCACCAATGTTCTTTACATACATCAGGGGGGAGCCTTAGGCAATAAAACCATGTTACCAAGATACCAACGAAAATTTCCTCACTCGGTTTGATCACACAAGTGCAGGATGCATTTTTGCTACAAGGTATTGATAGTAAGAGAAATAGGTTTTTTAGATGGTTAACTTGGGGTTTAAAACTGAAGAATAACTTGAAAATAAGCTAGTGAGCTATTCATTTTACTCTGTTTTAATAAACATCGGTAATTGAGAGGAGAATACCGAGAAATGAGTTTATTAAATAACAGAGTAAATGATTAACGCAAAGCGTTAGGGGGGATTACTTATTAGCTGATAATAACCATTTCATGAAGTTTATTGCTTCAATACGCTTTGAAAAGGTTTTTTTGTTTTTACCTAGGCTGTCGGTAAAAGCAATTGAGTTTTTGTTTGACGAAATAGAATTAACTGGAAAGCTAACTGAAATTTCGTGTCCATTAATGTTGTATGACATTGGCCACACTCCTTCTATATATTCACCCATTAGGTGAGACAATTGTTCAATAAAATATCCTTGGCATTTTTTAGTGTTGCAAAAGATTAATGTTTCGAGATTTAACTTAACCTATCTTTTACTCACTAATCAAGTGTTGTTATGTGAATAGTTGATTAAGGTCTAATTTGTGTCTACAACTTTTATGTTGCCACATAGCCTAAAATCACAGTAATACATACAGCACTTAATTTGTAAGTTGAACATAGTTTTATGACAATAAGATTACGCCAATAGAAATTATCATATCAACAGAAATCAATTGAATTTAAAACAATGTACAGAAGCTTGTCTTGGGTTTATTTACGAAGTGAAGTTGAGCAGACTTACAGGTAGGTAACCAAAATTAACAAGAAAACTAAATCTGTGTAGATAATATACTGAGTGTTTGCATATGGCAATAGTCTTTTTCAATTTTTAATCAAATTAATGTGCTTTTCGATTAAAAAATAGCTAATCCTAATGGCATTACTGGTTATTCATAGGATAATTTCACTGCGTTATACAGTTTAGCTCATAAAAATGGATGATGAGGTACCTCATCATCCATTTTCTAAATCATTCTTTTAGAAGAAATTAAACTAATAATCTAACTTATGCCGCCATCATCAGCTAAGTGATAAGTTGGCATACGTAAGCTATCTTTGCAGCGAGCAGTAAATAACTCGCAAGGATATTGATATTTAGTAAATTAGATCACCAATTGGATTTAGTAACTTACTTATACCTTTAGTGAAGTATAAGGGCGCATCGACTACGGTGTAACACAAACAACCATCAATTGTTTTAGGTGAATGTTGGTGCGCTTTATCAAGCAACATAAAATCACCTGGTTTATAAGTGTTATAGCAATCGCTAAACTCTCCTGCCAGTAACAAGGTTAACTCTGCACCTTTATGAGTATGCTCAGGTATTTCACCATTAGCAGCAATGTGCAACAAACTTGCTCTTGCTTGTGGCTCTCCGGTATCAAGTCTTAAACGACTCACTTTACCAATACCTTGCCATGATGCATTGATTTGATTGCGAAATGCTCTTGGTAAAGGGTAATGCTGACCTTTGATGTTGACACTGTTATCTTCTGTCTTGTCGATATTCGTCGGCTGCTCGGCCGCTAATGTATCTAGAGTTGAATTTAATAACTGGCTCAATAATGCGTCTAACTGATCATTATCTTTACTGTTAGTGAATTGTGGTGCTACTGCCGATTCAAATTGCTGTTCAGACATGGCAATTGTCATCTGGTCAAGCTGCTGTTGGCAATGCTGACAAAACTCAGCATGGGCAGAAATTGCAATCGACATGGACAGCGGTAATTCGCCTTTAGCATGGAGAGACAGCATGTGCTGGTCAGGGTGGTAATTAATCATAGTGTTTCTCCATAAAGCTTTTCAATTTTTCTAAACCTAGTCTAAGTCGAGATTTAACCGTTCCAATTGGAATATTAAGTTTGTCTGCAAGCTCTTGTTGAGTCAGCTCTTGCATATAAATACCTTGTACTACTTGGCGTTGTAAGGGAGGTAATTCCTCTACATGCTGCAACAAAGAAGCCGATAATAAGAAGTCATTGTCGTCATTTTCTGCATCATCAGATTCAAACAATGGCCAAATGTCATCACCAAATGCATCTTCGCGGTTATGTTGCACTTTGCGAAGCATGTCAAAGCATTGATTACGCATTATGGTGAAAACCCAAGTGCTTACAGCTGCTTTATCTGCATTATAAAGATGTGCTTTGGTCCATACTCGAGTCATTGTCTCTTGCACTAAATCCATTGCTAAGCCCTGTTGACTTAAACGCTGTACGCCAAAAGAATTAATTTTAGGGCCAAAATGCGAAAAGAGTTTGGCAAAAGAAGTCTTGCATCGATGATTAGCGACTTTCATCATTAATGCAGCGAGTTCATCTGCCATTGGATTTGGTTCGTCTGATTTCATAGCACCGCTTCGTTTAATTAGGGATCTCTGTGCAAGATGTCCCTTATCATAACGATTTTGTGCGCTTTGTGATTGAATATTTTCCATTATTTTCACTCGCATCCAATAATTACGTCATTAAGCATAATTAATTATCTTATCGATGCAGTTGCTAATGTGGCCTAAAAAGACATTAGCAACTTCATTGACAAACAATAGCTATAACCATGTATACGAAAGCTCACTTAATTAAGATCACTCTTGTTATTATTTTATGATATCGAATAAGAATGATTTAGCTAATTGGTGGTCATGACTATTTATACACTGATATTTTTGTTTTGAACTCAATGGGATAATTTCAAGCCAACGCTGGCATACCCAAGACATATCATTAAAACTTTCTTCAGAGTAATGGGCCAGATGCTGCGGATACTGCTGTAAAATTTGCTTTAACGTTTGACTCAGTATTTTATCTTTTTTTCGATTAATCATATTGCTTTGAGCCGGTTCAATTTGTTGTTCAATGATATCGCTTGGCCAAGAATCAATTAAACTGACGTCACCTCGTTTCAAGCCGTCATCATCAACGCTAATGTGGTTAATGGTGAAGGTTTGTTTTCCTTGAACACTGATGCCTAATAAGCCATCGTCAAGCGTCTCAAAGTCGATAATTTGGGTTAACGTACCAATAGGTAGAATGGTTTTTTTATCATCAGCCAGCATACATAAGCCAAACCCAATACCACTCTTTAGTGATTCAGATACTAAGCGTTTGTATCTGAGTTCAAAAATGCGTAATTGGGTATATCCCTGAGGCAATAAGCAAACGGGTAGTGGAAATAATGGGATATTCATAACGGCACCTGTGTCAGATATAACAAATAAACTTACTTAACGTACGTGTAAAAAGAGCTTAACGATCATCTTTTAATGTGCCTTGCTCCACCCAAATTAGATTGTTGGTGTTAATCCCCAATGCTGAGAGTTTGTTTATAAAACCTTGTTTGGTGTTGGAGTTAATCACAGCTGTTCTCGAGAGGATCCATGCATATTGCGTGTTAGGGCCAATCACTAGGGCATCGGTATATTGACCATTCGGAGCTTTGATTACGTCATGTATTTGGTATGCGCCATAAAAAGGACCAAAAAATGACACTTTAAGTAAGCCTTGGTCACTGCCATCAATAAAATAAGCTTTACCATTAGCTTCATCCCATTGCTGTTCATCTTGTTTAAATCCACGGTTAGTCACCACAACCTTGCTTCCTTGAAGTGTATATTGTGCGGTCACATGGGACATATTTCGCTCAAATGAATGATCGAGGCGGGCGATTTCATACCAAGTTCCTAAGTACTGACTTAGCTCAAACGGTTTTACAACAGTGACCGGTTTATCGATTAAGGTACAAGCGGATAAACTCATTATTGAGAGCCATATGCTCAAGTGCCTCAGAGGTTGGGTGATATTTATCATGTATAACCTTTGCAGAAAGTTTGCGAGATGCAACTGCTTGCATCTCTAATAAAATATGATACGAATTAAGGACGCTTTTTGATCTTGTTTAAAGGTTTTTTCTTTTTTTGGGGGATAAATCTTGTTTTAACACTGTTAATAAATCTTTTTTAAGTATAATTAGCGTTAATAATACATTTTTACGTTGTTTGTAGGTGGGACTCGTCCATGAGAAAAGTGCTCGATACGGTTGATCAAAGGACTAAGCTAGTTGGCGAAAATCGTTTAGAACTATTGCTGTTTCGCATTAACTCGACCCAGTTATTTGCCATTAATGTATTTAAAGTTAAAGAGGTGGTTAAGTTACCTCCGCTAAGTAACTTGCCTGGCAGTAACCACAACGTCTATGGTGTCGCTAATATTAGAGGGGTGTCGATCCCGGTGATCAATTTGCGTGAAGCAATTGGTTTTTCACCTATGCCGGTGACTGAAGACAGTAACTTGATTATTACTGAATATAACCGCAGTGTGCAGGGTTTTTTAGTCGGTAAAGTTGAGAATATTGTTAACATGACCTGGAGTGATATTATGCCTCCGCCTAAAACCTCTGGAGGGCATAATTACTTAACCGCGATAACTAAAATAGAAGACCAAGGTCAATCACGATTAGTATCCATTATTGACGTAGAGAAAGTCTTAGCTGAGATCATTAGCTATGATGTGAAGTTGTCAGATGGTGTGCTTGATGAATCTCTGACTTCTCATATGCCAGGGCGTAAGATATTAGTCGTCGATGACTCCTCCACAGCTCGCAAGCAAGTGAGGGACACATTAAGTAAGTTAGGCATTGAGATCCTTGAGGCATCAGACGGGCTACAAGCGTTACGGTTATTACAATCGTGGGCCGATAAAGGTCAAAACGTTGCCGAAGAATTGCTTATGATGATAACCGATGCAGAAATGCCTGAAATGGATGGTTATAAGTTGACTCATGAAGTCCGTAATGATCCCCGAATGGCGGCATTATTTATTACACTCAATACTTCTTTAAGCGGCAGTTTTAACCAAGCTATGGTAAAAAAAGTCGGCTGCAATGAGTTTATTTCTAAATTTCAACCCGACTTGTTAGTGAGTGTTGTTCAAGATCGTTTACGTGCTATTCTTTCATAGGCAATAGCATAAATCGTTAACCAGAGGCACGTATCCAGAGTGGATTGAGTTATTGAGCCGCACCTTGGTCCATATCTTCGATTAACTCATCAAGAATTCGACGCTGGTTTCCAGGGGTAATACCAATATTGAGCCGAGCTATTTTGACCGCATGGCCAAATTGGGCTTTACCCAATAGCGTAATGAGCTGCTGTAAAAAAATACTGTCTAAAGACAATGTTTGGCTGTAGTGGCTAATGGCTTTAGTGAGTGACGTAAACACAATGCCGTCAAATTCAAAACCTGTTTTATATTGACTCAAATCGCCAGCAATCTCGCCATCGAGTAATATACCTTCCAGACTTAATGGCCAACCTCTTGCATTCATTCGACTTTGTGCAATTTGGTACATCATCCAAGCACTTTTTTTAAAGCCTCCAAAAATCATACAGTCAAATTCTGATTGTTCGAGTTCTTCTTCAGTCCAGTTAATTCCAATGGCCAAGTCTTTACGGTATAAATGCATTAAATTGTCTTTTACTGCATCTCGACAATCCCAAATAGAGGTCAGCAGATTTTTCTTGGCTAGCATATGGCATTCTTTACACGCCGGAATCGTTAAAGAGGGGTGGGGAGTGTGAGTCATTCTATAATAATCAAACAATTGATTACTTGGCTCGTTACAAAACCAACATGTATGACGTTTATCAAAAGGAATATCAATCTGTGTAGGCATGGATGCAATACTATTAATGAGCAGTGAAATGATGGCTGAACTTAGTCGCTAAGCGTAAATTAATCTGAGCTTAGGATTATCATACGCAGCGATAACACCAAGCTGTGGCTTGTGAGTTATCACTGCGAATGGCGCTCTTTGAATGACCTACAAAGTCGAACCTAGTGTAAAGAATAACCTTAACAAAAGGTAAAGACGCTGTTTAAAGTGCGCTTTTTATTCCATATTCAGCTTAAATTAGTGACGATTATTCTTTTTCAAAATCGACTAATTCTTTAGCGAGTACGATAGGATCAATTTCTAAGCACTCTTGTTCTGCTTCCCAATTAACACCGATTAGAACGCCATCGTCATTTAAATCACTCACCCAGTATTCTAAGAACTCCGTTAGCGTAATAGTAACCGGATTATAGTCAGCCCATTCATCAGTGCAGTGACTTTTTGCTGCAGCTTCGCTTGACCAAAGTGGCATAACATCTGTTTCTTCAAATTCTGATGAGTCACATACTACCCAACCCTCACCAGTTTCATCTTGTAAGCCCCATAAGACTTGATGTTGTTTTACGCTTTCGATAAAGCTTGATAATGCTGCAGTTTGTTCTGTCATGATTAATCGCTCAAATGAGTTAGAATTAATGTCATTATACGGACTCATTGAATAAGGAAAAGGCTTAATTAATGACAATTATATTTAGGTGGAGACTTAAGCAGTGTTTAAAGGCTAAATTGACTCATTATCTTGTGACTCTGCGGTAAATGAGAGCAGCATAGATAATAGACACATCAAAAGTGTTTCGGTGATAATAGCTAGTGGCTCGTTGTTGTTGCTGCAAGTCTTTATGGCATGGCTCCTATTAAACTAACGTTTAAATGCGATGATTGCTTGGTTTTATGAGGTATTCATAATGGATAAACCATGGGGCTATTTTAAATGCTGCTGTGGTTTTGAGTCGGTTCACCATGATTGCGCACTTGTTAGCAGATTTTTCATTTTTCACTTCGGTTTAGCATAAATAAACAGGGTTTAATGTTAACAGCTCTTGTTTCCTTAAGGCTGATGCGTCACGATATTCAATATTCATTTTGCGTAAATTAAGTGTTGTTCATGGCCCATAAAAGACGTTTATCTGTGTTTATTGCTTCAATGTTTTTATCTAGTACCTTATTAAGTGCTTGTGCGGTATCGGCATCACCCGATCCTGTTGCGGATGTTGCTCCTGCTCAAGAGCAAGCTGATTTTGCAACTTGTGTCGTTACGTTACAGCAAAAAGCTAAAGCCGCAGGGATTTCACAACAGATTATCGACACAACAGTGGCAAATTTAAAGTATGTCCCTAGAGTGATTGAATTAGATAATCAGCAACCTGAATTTACCACCACCTTTGGTGATTACTTTGATAAACGTGTCACTGCGTGGCGAGTTGAGCAAGGTAAAAAAATGTTGGCTGAGCATAAATCATTATTAGCTAAGCTCACAAAAGAGTATGGCGTACCAGGGCAATACATTGTTGCTTTCTGGGGGCTAGAAACTAATTTTGGGAGTTATAAAGGCAGCATGCCTGTGCTTGATTCATTAGCAACATTAGCGTGCGATCCAAGGCGTAGTGATTATTTTACTGGTGAGTTACTGCAAGCGTTGACCTTAAAGCAGCAGTATAATTTTGCCGACAGTAAAATGGTTGGTTCATGGGCCGGAGCTATGGGGCATACTCAATTTATGCCAACCAATTATCGAAAGTATGCGGTAGATGGCGATGGCGATGGTGTTGCTGATTTATGGAACAGTACTGATGATGCACTGACATCTGCGGCAAACTTTTTACAGCATCTAGGTTGGAAAGCAGATGAACGATGGGGGCGTGAAGTGTTGATTCCTAGCGATTATTCTTTTGCTTACTTAGGCGGTAAACATCCTCTACCACTGGTTAAGTGGCGTGAGCTTAATGTTAAGCAAGTTAATGGTCAGCCTTTGTCTACACCAGATATGCAAGCAGCGTTATATTTGCCAGCAGGGCACACAGGGCCTGCTTTTTTAGGATATGACAACTTTAATGTGATAATGCGTTGGAATCGTTCTGAATTTTATGCCATTTCAGTGGGGCATTTAGCCGATCGTATTAATGGTGGTGCGGTATTAACCCGTGCAGTACCTAAACAGCCAAGGCTAAGCCGAGAAACGGTCAAACAAATTCAGCAAAAGCTCAATGATGCTGGTTTCGATGTGGGTAAGCCTGACGGTATTTTAGGGCGTAATTCAGTATTAGGGTTACAAGCTTTTCAACATGAAAAAGGGCTTATTGCTGATGGATTTCCTGATGTAGAGACGTTTACCGCCTTGGGTATCAAACTATAATCAGTATTTTTATGAGCATTTTTTGTGGATGCATTAGTACGCTTTTGCTAAGCTTCGGCAAATTTTTGAATTAAGGAACGATAATGAGCATTAAAGACAATATGGTCGTGCAGTTTAATTACACGCTACGTGATGAAAAAGGCGAAGTACTTGAATCAAACGAAGGTCGTGAGGCGATTGCCTATTTGCATGGTCATGACAACATGATGCCTGGTATTGAAGATGCGATTAATGGCAAAGAAATTGGCGAGAAATTCACTATTACTCCGCCAGCTGCAGATACTTATGGCGAACGTCAACCAGATTCTGAGCAGCGCGTGTCGGTTAAACACCTTGTAGGTGCTAAAGTATGGAAACCGGGCATGGCTGCCGTGGTGAATACTGAGCAAGGCCAGCGTCAAGTGACCATTATTAAAGTCGGTAAGTTTATGGCGACGGTTGATGTTAATCATCCACTTGCTGGCCGTGAATTAACTTTCGACATTGAAATTGTCGGTGCCCGCGATGCATCTGATGAAGAAATTGCCCATGGTCATGCCCATGGCGCTGGTGGTCATCACCACTAGTAGGGGACCGCTTGGGTAAATTGATATTTACTTATGGTTTAACCCTGTATAGATCCCAAGTGAAGACTTGGGATTTTTTGTTTTAAGAGAGTAGATATGATTATTGATTTCTCATTAGGTAAAATTATTGTCACTGTGCATGAAATTCAGTGCCGGTTTCATGATAGCCAATTAGTGCTTACCGCATCCATGGATGACATTAGCTGTTTTCATCAAGGCTTAGTGATTGTTGCCGATGCAGGAACGGTGAGGTGGAGTATTAAACTGGATAATCCAGCGCAATTAGACGCGCTATTGCAACACACTGGCATTCAAGCGCAATAACTTAATTTGTATCGGCTTAGTGGCAAGATGAATGGGAATAGGCTGCTCGGCTATGAGCCTTGATTCACTTGAATGACAAACTGAAAGTATTGACATGCTCTGAGCGATACATGACATGTCAATACGATTACTATCTATTTAACCTCCAACCAAAGCGAACACTCAGTTTGTGGCTTATATTATTGCTGCCGTTTTCGCTGCACTTCTGACTGCGTATTGCCGCGAGTCCATTAAACTCCCAAAGCGTGTTCAAAAACCTATGACAGATTAACCTTGTGGGTGAGATGTTGACGTCATTAGTTGCTCACGGTTATGTGGGCGTAAAAAGTCAATATCAGGCCCAGCAGGGACGATTTGAGTCGGATTAATTTGTTGATGGCTAAAGTAATAATGCTGCTTGATATGATCCATATCGACTGTGGCAGCAATCCCAGGTTGTTGATATAAATCACGTAAATAATCTGAAATATAGGCCATGCTTTCGATTGTATTGCGGTTGGTTTTAAAATGGCCGACATACACATTGTCAAAACGGATCAGGGTAGTAAACAGACGCCAATCCGCTTCAGTAATGCTATCGCCCAATAAATACCGTTTTGTGCTCAAGCGGGTCTCGATGGTGTCCAGCGCCGAGAATAAGGCATCATAGGCTTCTTCATAAGCGGCTTGTGAGGTAGCAAAACCACAGCGATAAACCCCATTATTGATTTTTTCGTAAATGAACTCATTGAGTTGGTTTATCTGCGGTTGTAAGGCTTGAGGATAATAATCGAGTGTATTGCCGGTAATATCATTAAAGGCGGTATTGAACATTCTAATGATTTCAGATGATTCATTACTGACGATAGTGTTGGTTTTTTTGTCCCACAATACTGGTACTGTGACTCGACCATTGTAGTGTGGTTTCGCTAATTGATAGATTTGGTATAAAAAGTCTTTTTGATGTAAAGGATCGGCTTGAGCCCCTGCTATGTGTTGACCAATTTTGCCATCAACAGCATTGGCAAACTCCCAGCCGTTTTCCCGCATATGTGCTTCAACAACAGTAACATCAATAAGTGATTGTAATTGCTTTAATTCTCTAAAGATAAGGGTGCGGTGCGCCCAAGGGCAGGCTAGAGACACGTACAAATGATAGCGGCCTGCTTCTGCAACAAAGCCTGCGTCGCCAGAGGGGCCAGCTTGGCCATCCGCAGTTACCCAATGACGTAATTGCGCATCTTCTCGAACAAACTTACCGCCATTTTCTTCGGTTGCATACCATTGATCGACCCACTGGCCATTTTGCAGTAATCCCATATCTCTTATCTCCTTAGTGGCTTTAGTCTTAGGTTACAACAAATAAAATCGAATAAAAGTGTAATTAATCGCTAGTTTTGTTCGATTAAATTAATTACATTGCCGTTAAGGTTGATTATTTGTGGTGATGGGGTGTGAATAGATCGATGTTAAAAATCAATTGACGTAATATAGCCTGCAATATTTTATTGCATTGATAGGATTGATATATATGTCTTTTAAGCTAGAAAAAATTGTAATCGAGCCGCAAACACCTGCGACAGCATGCGTTATTTGGCTTCATGGATTGGGTGATTCAGGTGCTGGCTTTGCGCCCGTCGTCCCCGTATTAGGCTTAGCTGGTCAGCACAGTATTCGTTTTATTTTTCCTCATGCACCAGAACAAGCAGTGACCATCAATGGCGGTTTTGTTATGCGCTCATGGTACGATATTAAAAGCATGGATTTACACGATCGCGCCGATATACAAGGTGTTATGGCGTCTGAGCAAGCCATCCGTCAGTTAATTGTCGAGCAGATTAATAGTGGTATACCTGCTGATAAAATCGTTTTAGCTGGTTTTAGTCAAGGTGGGGTCATGAGTTTGTTCACCGGGCTGCGTTTTGAACAAAAACTGGCCGGTATTATGGCGTTATCATGTTATTTACCCGGTGGCGAAACATTGCCAGAGCAACTTGCTGATGCTAATGCTCATACTGCTATTTTACAACATCATGGTGAGCAAGATGATGTTGTCCCGATGTTTGCTGGTAAAATGGCTTATGACGCACTGATTGCGGCAGGTTATCAGAGTACCTGGAAAACTTATCCGATGGCTCACAGTGTATTGCCTAATCAACTTGCTGATATTGGTCAATGGTTGCAGCAAGTGTTGAAATAACGCAAGCTCATCACTGTTCTCATATAAAGACAATAATCGTTATTGTCTTTATATAAAAAAATCAATCTATTTAAATGGCTTAGCAGCAAAAATGCTTAAGCCATTTTTTTTACTTTACTTTAACATACCCGTTAACATGGTGATTGTTTTTTACTGGGAACTATTGAGGTGTAAGTTATTGTTAAATAATGTATTAAAAATCACATTCTGTCATAAAAGTGACATCAAAAACCGTCAATCTTTGTTATCATTCTGGCCGTGAATAGGATAATTCACGGATTTAAAAATATAAATTATAACATCGGGGTAAATCATGACAAATATGTTAATTAAAGGATTGGTCGCAACGGCTGTACTAGCAGCGTTGACCGGTTGTGGCAGTGACGACGACAATACCGCTGTCGTTGCACCGACGACGTGTGCCGAAGCTGGTGCAGATTGTAAAATATTTACAGTATTACATACCAATGACAACCACGGTCGTTTTTGGGAAAACGGTGACGGCGAATACGGTATGGCAGCACGTAAAACGCTGATCGATCAGATCCGTGCTGAAGTTAGCTCAAACGGCGGTGAAACGATTTTACTTTCGGGCGGAGATATCAACACTGGCGTCCCTGAGTCAGATTTACAAGACGCAGTGCCAGATTTTATTGGTATGAATGAAATTGCTTATGACGCAATGGCAGTCGGTAACCATGAGTTTGATAATCCACTTGCGGTATTAGATTCACAACGCTCAATTGCTAACTTCCCAATGTTAGCGGCTAACATTTATAAAGCTGATGGCACTCGCTACTTTGATGCTTACAAAGTATTTAATATAAATGGTTTGCGCATTGCTGTGATCGGTTTAACCACTGAAGACACTGCGAAGATTGGTAACCCAGAATTTATCAAAGATTTAACCTTTACCGATCCAACCACTGAAGCAGCAAAAGTGATTGCAGAAATTAAAGCTGCAGATACTGCGGATCTTATTTTTGCAACCACTCATATGGGTCACTATGCTGATGCTATGAATGGTAGTAACGCCCCTGGCGACGTCGCCATGGCTCGTGCTCTAGCAGAAGGTGATTTGAATGCCATTATTGGTGGTCATTCACAAAACCCAGTATGTATGGAACCAGGTACGAACGATTACGCTGACTTTGCTCCTGGCGATGACTGTACGCCTGATATGCAAAATGGCACTTACATTATGCAAGCTCACGAGTGGGGTAAGTATGTCGGTCGTGCTGATTTTGAATATTTCAATGGCGAGCTTCACCTTGCTAGTTACAAGTTAATCCCGGTTAATTTGAAAACATCAGTGACTGATGCAGATGGCAATAAAACGAAAGTATTGGTTGCTGATGAAATCGCCGCAGATGCAGACTTAAAACAACTACTTTCTTATTATCAAGAACGTGGTCAAGGCCAACTTAGTGAAGTGATTGCTACCACCGATGGTTTATTAGACGGCGAACGTGCAAATGTACGTAATATGCAAACTAATTTAGGCCGTTTGGTTGCAGAAGCGCAACGCACTAAAGTCGGTGCCGATATCGGTGTAATGAACTCTGGTGGTGTGCGTGCTTCAATTGCTGAAGGTGATATCTCTTACCGTGACGTGTTAACCGTGCAGCCTTTTGGCAACATGGTAACGTTAAGCACTATGACAGGTGCAGAAGTCACTGAGTACTTAAACACTGTAGCATCTTTCCAACGTGGTTCTGGCGCATATGCACAAATCACCGGTGTGAAAATGACAGTAGATTGTACTGCTCAAACAGTTGCTATCAGTGAAATCAATGGTAAAGATTACAGTGCCACTGACTCATACAGCTTTACTGTACCAAGTTTCAATGCTGCTGGTGGTGATGGCTATCCTGAGCTTGCACCAATTCAAACAGGTTATGTTGATGCAGAAGTGTTATACACTTTCTTCAAAGATAAAGGCACCATTGCGGCTGCAGATTATGCTCCAATGGGTGACATTGTTTATGAAAACTCAAACAGCCCACTAGGTTGTGAAGTAACAGCAAACTAATTAGCCTCAATTTGGGTAAACAGATGGTATAACCATTTCTTATCTCGACCAAAGGTACGATTGCAAAAAAGGCAGCTGAAGCTGCCTTTTTTATTGGCTGCTATTTAGTTGACTTACAGTGGATTAAAGGGCTAATGTGATTGGAGAATATAGTGACTGATGAACAGTTCATTGATTGGGTTGAGAGAAATTAATATGACAGGTATCTACAGAGTCGTGGTCTTAATCGCATTAATTGCGCTGGCGTTGACATGTTATTTAGCCGGCAGCCAAACCGGGGCGGTGACATTTTTTGTGGCTGGAGGATTACTTGAAACCGCTTTTTGGTTTGGTTTGTTTCGAAAATCTACCAATCGAACCATTAGTTAATTCTAACCGCTAAGCTGATTAGTCATTTTACGATAAGCGATTAGCTCTATGTGAGCGATATCCTTAATGCTACTAAGCAACATGCGATAATCAACTGGCAGCCGAGGCTGCCTGTTGATTATGCTGAAGTCAAATTAGCTTGATAACTGCGTGTTTCATCAGTCTATGGCTGACATGATTAGCCACAATTAAGTGATATTATTTCCAGCCTATTTATTTCCAACCGATATGAGTGGTTAACGTGTGGGTTTGTCCTGGCGCTAACTCTATGCTGTCGTCTCGCACGTTGGCTGCTTCTAAACAGACCATGGTTAAGTAATCATCATGATTAAACCGAGATAGGCGGGTTGATTTGTCTATCCAAGGGTTCCATAACACTGCGGATTGGCTGTTTTCCCGGCTCACCACAATCGTTCCATTTGGAGTATGTAATTCCTGAATGGGCGCTAGTTTGGTATAAACTCTATCGGTTTCTCGATCAAATTTAACCACATCGTCGACTTGTTCAAAAGGTCCTTGATCAAATTCAATGTATTGTGAACCGCTAAATCCACTGGCCTTAAGTTGGTGAATATCTTCTATGGGGAAATAGCTATGCAATGCTTGTGTGAGCTCGATGTCGTAATCTGCATTGTTAATATTGATGATGCTTACCGATAATGTTTCACCTAAGTTAAATAGCACCTTCACTTGGGTATTATGCGGCCAATACTGCTTATCTATTTCGCTGGCGGGCAGGGCAAACAGCAACGCAACAGATTGATCGCCCATGTTGATGGATTCTAATGACCAAATCTTATTGCGCGCAAAACCATGCTGCGGAAAGCCTTGGATATCGCTCATCCCAAACCAAGGCCAACAAACTGGAATTCCACCTCTGATGCCATTGCCTGGTTGGTAATCGTCGGCACTTGATACCCATAAAAGTGGTGATTTTCCACTGGGTGTAAATTGATCTATTTGCGCCCCTTGCAAAAAAATACGCGCTTGGCAAAACGCGGTATCGACAGCAACATAATCGAGACCATTGGCATGTCTCTTGGTGGTAACTGAACCCATAATCTGTGTCCTTATATGTGTGAATCCAAGCCGATAGCTTATAAATGAACAGAAGCAATTAGCTTATTGGTTAAATGATTTGGGCTTACTTAATAAAATGCAGTAAACGATTATTGGCTGGCATAGCAATGTCTTCTCGAAGCGTTAGCCCTTGCTGCTGTGCTAATTGACAGATCCATTCGATATCGCGGATGCCGCTTTGGGGATTATTGTGTTGTAAAGACATATTGAACTGTCGATTACTGTCACTGGTAAATTGGCCTTGGTAATTGAACGGACCATAAATAACTAATGAGCCAGCGTTTACCAATAGATTACCCACGCCAATAAAAAATGCTTCAACCATCGTCTTACTCATAATATGCAGCGTATTAGCACTGAATATCGCATCGACATTTGATGTCAGTTGCGGCCAAGGCTGGGTGACATCTAATTCAATAGCGGGCTGTAAGTTTGGTGATGCTTGCAAATTGAGACGAGCTTGCAAATTAGGCAGATAATGCCGTTGATCGCTTGGTTGCCAGCGGATATGCGGAAGATGGTTAGCAAAATACACGCTATGCTGGCCAGTACCACTGCCTATTTCAAGCAAATGAACGCAACTAGGAAGCCACTTTGTTAATAGCGTTAATATAGGCTGCTGGTTATTTTCACAAGCTTGCGAAAAAGGTAGCTGTTGTAACGTTAATGATTGAGGCATTACGAGATATCAATTCTATCCATTTCTAATTGTTGTAATGCTATCACCGCTTGAGTGCGATTGCGAACACCCAATTTGCGAAATATTGCCGTTGCATGAGCCTTGATGGTGGCTTCTGATACCCCAAAATCATAAGCAATTTGTTTGTTGAGTAACCCTTCGGCAAACATCTGCAGTACGCGATATTGCTGTGGGGTTAAATCAGATAGACGTGAGGCCATTTTGTCAGTTGGATCATCAGAAACCGGTACAATTTGGGTACCTTTGGGTAACCAAATATCACCATATAACACCGCGTTTAATGCTTCTTCCAACACTTCCATAGACGCTGACTTCGGAATGAATCCGCTACTACCATAATGTATTGCTCGGCTTATGGTATTGATGTCTTCGTGGGCAGAAATCACCACCACAGGAATGTCTGGATGATGGGTTCTAAGGTGGATTAACGTTGAATAACCGTGAGAGCCCGGCATCTGTAGGTCAAGTAAGATTAAGTCAAACGGTTGGTCTTTCTCATCAAGGACATGTTGTAATGCCTCGGCACTATCAGCCTCAAACCATTGCGTGTGTTCAAAGGCATTACTCAGCGCTAGCCTTAAGGCATTACGGAATAATGGATGGTCATCTGCAATAATGATATTTAAATTTTCGAGCTTCATGGCGTTTTTTATTCTATGTTGCACGTGAAGATAAACTCAATGTAACAGAAAAGTAATCGAGTATTCTATTGCTTTGTGCAAGATTATCATTGATTTGAATAAAAACAATCAAACTATAGACTTTAGTCTAGTGAGCGAAATGATGATGCAGCCATCTATCTGACTGCATTTACTGGGGCGTTATTAATTATGTGGCCACACTTGGGTCGGGTTGCGATTTTCATCTACCGCAACAAAAGTAAACACGCCACGTATTGCATGTTCCCTATGATCGCGGTACATATCTTCAACATAAATATTCACTTCAACTTTTAGCGATGTGTTACCAACATGGATCACATTTGCAATCAGCTCAGCCAAGCTGCCAGCGGGTATCGCTTTTTTGAAATCAATCCGATCAGAACTCACGGTTACTAATGATTTACGACAAAAACGTGTAGCGGCAATAAATGCTGTTTCATCCATCCAGGCTAATGCATCACCACCAAATAAGGTGTTATGGTGATTAGTATTAGATGGGAAAATTGCCTTAATAACGCGGGCTTCTGATTGAGCAATACGTGCTGCAATGTCATCAGGGAAATGGTTTTGAGTTTGTGCTGGGTTTTGAGCAAGGGACATACAACGACCTAATGTTATGCGGTTCAATAAAGAATTAAGCGAAAAAGCCGCGCATTGTACTGTATTGAGCGTATTCGTGTCGATGTTGTGGTGCTTATTTGTCGATAAGGCCTCACGATTGTGCAACCTTATGGACAATATGTTGTTTAATAGTAACAACTGAATTATTTGATTAACCTAATGTGCTTAAATGCAGTTGTCGATTGAGTTGATGTCTATTCTGCACAGGCTAATTAATAACGAAGCAATACCGTTGATACTATTTGTTTGTTGGCATTTAGGGTCACAATATATAAACGATCAAATTCACTGGCGTCATCAATCGGTATTTGTTGCTTTGCCCCGAGTTTTTCAACTAAATCTGTCGAAGTATTACTGTGGCCTACCACTAAAATATTACCCTGTTCGGCTAATAACTGCTGGGCAAAGTTTGCCATATGTTGAGGATCATAAACACTCAGCTCCAGGTGTTGATCTTGAGCGACTTGCTTGGCTGTTTCACGGGTACGATTATAATCAGTGGTGTAGACTTTTTGTAAAGGGGTCGCCGATAACACTGTTGCTAAACGTAAGGCTCGTAATTGTCCTTGGGCAGATAAACTGGGATTTTTACCAGCATTTTTTTCTGCATGCCTAACGATAAAGATAACGTGATTACTTGTGGCCCCTTTATGGTTAACATCAACTGATGTCGATTCTGGCGACTGTGCCATTATCGATATGCTCATCAAGCTCATCAAACCAATCAGTATGCTGGTGATTATCTGTTTCAAGTGGTTAATCCGCTAAGTAATATTCGATGGTTGATACCACACGCACTTGCTTAATGTAGGGCGTATTCTTATCTCTGTTATTGATACTGAATTGCCCTTGAGTGGCCTTTTTAATTTTTCCTAATCGGCTTTGAGAATCTTTAGCAAATTTTTCGGCCACTGAGCGGGCATTAGTGGTCGATTCTTCAATCATTTTTGGCTTAACGTCATTTAATCGGCTGAAAATATACTCGACTTGGGCATCATAGTTATTCTGCGAAAATACAATGCCTGTTTTCCCCAGCTCAGTTAATTGCGGCATGACACCACGCACTTTATCGATGTCATTAGAATAAACCGTAATGGTTTGTGTCGCGGTATAGCGCAATTCTATTGGTTGATTACCACCATATTGTTGCGCCAATTTATCGGTAATTGTCGGCGCTGTGAGGGTAATTTCTTTTGGGTCGATATGTTGCTCAGTTAAAAAACTGACCACTTGGTTGTTTTGTGCTTCCAGCTGTTTATACAGTTCATCGAGATTATTATTGGCCGCAGTAAATTGGATAGGCCAGATGACAATGTCAGCAGGATATTCATTTTCTGCTAAGCCTTTAACTGTGACACTGCGCTCAAGTAATTTGTATTCAACAATGGCTTGTTTGAGTAACAGACCCAAAGCACCAAAGCCCAGCGCAATGAATATTCCAAAAACAGCAGCACTACGAGACGAACTTTGCATAACAACATCCTTATTAATAGGTATCAGTGTGGCTCGACGAAGGTGACTCTTTGTTGCAGAGAATGAATAGAAGTACTTCATTATCATATAAGGGCATCATTATGGTCAAATAAGGCACTATCAACAATCATCGTCATTCCAATGAAGGGCGATCATAATCGAATATGGACTCAATATTGGTTTTATGGATTATTTTTAATCCTATTTTTTGCGTATTGTCAGTGTTGCAACAATACTTACAAGCGCAAATAACACAATTGCTATATTGCCTTTATCACTTGGATAACGTTTTAAGCTATTCAATTTACTATATTAAAAAAACTCAATGCTGTGAGCACAACCTCGCATTAAAGGAATTAATATGTCTTCTCGGTTAACCGCACAGCTTATTCTTCATGGGTTTGATGATTCATTACCAGCATGGCGTCGAGTGATTTTTCAACGATTATTTAGCATATTAGCTTTATTGTGTATTCCGGTTTACATCACCAGTGTCTATTTGTGCGTCGTTAAAAACTTATGGGGCATGGCAATATTTGATACTCTGGCTTATGGAATATTGTTATTCATTTTGTTTTATCCTCGCATTACTGATAGGCAAAAATTTATCGTAGGATGTTACCTTGCATTTGGTATCGGTATTGGTTTTGTCATTGCTATCGGCCCCTCTGGCGCGGGCTTTTTTTGGCTATTTGCTTTCCCTCCACTGTGCAGCATTTTGCTCGGCGAAAAAATGGCGCTATGGGCTCAAGTTGTCAACGCGATATCGCTATTACTAATCGGTATCGCCTATCAATACCAACTAGTTCATTGGCCTGATGTGAGTGGCTTTTCAATCTTGATCTGGTATGTGGTAGCGATTAACTTTTTAGTGACTAATGCCATTGTGACTCAGTCTATATCTTATTTGTTGGGTAAATTAACGCATTCGTTAGCATCTACTTTGGCCTCACGTAAAGCCACTGTGATGGGATTAGCTAAGTTAGCTGAGTACCGTGATAATGAAACGGGGGCGCATTTAATCAGAATGCAGCAGTATGCCAATATGCTGGCAAAACAACGATTAACTGATGAGCATGTTCCACAAGAATTAACCGAAGCTTTTATTCAAGAAATAAGCCTTTCAGCCATTTTGCATGATATAGGTAAAGTGGGTATTGCCGATCATATCTTATTAAAACCTGGACGCTTAACGGCAGAAGAGTTCGAGCAAATTAAGGCGCATCCAGTGATCGGTGAAAAAGTACTGAATAGTCTATTAGCCTATGCCCCAGAATGTTCATTTATTCGGATGGGGCGCGACATTGCCGGAGCTCACCATGAAAAGTGGGATGGCAGCGGCTATCCTAAGGGGTTAATCGGTGATGCCATTCCCTTGTCTGCGAGAATAGTGGCTCTGGTTGATGTATATGACGCATTAACATCACCACGCTGTTACAAGAGGCCGTTTAGCCATGAAGAAGCGATGACGCTTATTTTAGAAGGTAAAGGTAAGCATTTTGACCCTGAGTTAGTCGACAGCCTGATGATGATCAGTGAACAGTTTGCCGTATTGTCTAAAGCTTCTTTACTAGAACAAGAGTAATAGGATGGATTTAAGACTATAAATGGCAATGCCAGTCATAAATGACTGGCATTGGTAAACGTTCATCAAGCTGCTCAACTAGCGAATAAGTCAGTAAGGACTTATTGTGCGAGTAAGGCTTTACGCTCTCTTGATGCTTGAGCTAAATCACGTAACAGTTTTTCTGAATCAGCCCAATGTAAACAGGCATCGGTAATACTTTGACCATAAACTAAAGGTTCGCCTTTAACGACTTTTTGATTACCTTCAATCATAAAGCTTTCTGCCATAATACCAGCGATAGCTGTGCTACCACTGCGCAGTTGCGCTATGATGCTATCGGCAACATTTAACTGATTTTTATGCTGTTTTTCACTGTTGCCGTGGCTAAAGTCAACCACCATACGCTGAGTTACACCCACTTGTTCAAGTTGGGCGCGAGCCACTTCAATGTCCTCTGCACAATAGTTTGGTGTTTTCCCACCACGTAAAATAATATGCCCAAATGGATTGCCGTGAGTACGATATACCGCCATGGCGCCATCTTTATCCGGAGAATAAAAAATATGTGGAGCTTGGGCTGCGCGAACGGCGTCAACAGCGATATTAATGTTACCGTCGGTACCATTTTTAAAGCCCACAGGACAGGACAACGCAGACGCCATTTCACGGTGAATTTGGCTTTCGGTGGTACGTGCGCCAATAGCGCCCCAAGTGATTAAGTCAGCAATATATTGACCGTTTACCATGTCTAAAAATTCAGTGGCGATAGGCAGTTTTAATTCGGTGATCTGCTGCAATAGCTCACGCGCCAAGCGCAAGCCTTTGTTGGGGCTAAAGCTGCCGTCTAAATCAGGATCCGAAATTAATCCCTTCCAGCCAACAATAGTGCGAGGCTTTTCAAAATAGACCCGCATCAGAATGCATAAGTCATCTTTTAGTTCGTGGTGAAGTGCCGATAAGCGCTCGGCATATTCAAGTGCCGCTTTGGTATCGTGAATTGAACAAGGGCCAATAATGACTAATAAGCGTTGGTCTTCACCGGCAATAATGGCTTCAACTTCTCGGCGCTGTGCAACAAGATAGTCTGCAGCATCTTGAGTCAAAGGGTATTCTGATGCCAGTTGAGCGGGTGAAATGACTTTGCTTAAAAGGGTAGTTCGTAGTTCATCTGTTTTAATTGTCATGCATATTACCGAGAAATCGTGAGATGCATCAGCATCATATTACTCGGGATTATATACCCAAAGAAGTTCAAGATGCGAGGCTTAGCCTCGGATTCTCTGGCTGAATAAACAGATTGCTGTAAACGGCTTACCCGAATTAAGCGAGTCAGTCTGGGTTTGAAAGCCTATTTACAGCGTATTTTATTGTTTATAAATTAGAACATGTGACGTTCTAAACCGGTTATATCAATAATTTTTGTGGCAATTTCTTCAACCGAATGATTGGTGGTATTCACAAAGGGGATACGTTCTTTTTTATACATCATTTCCACTTCTTTCACTTCAAGCTTGCATTGTCTTAATGATGAGTAACGGCTGTTTTCCATTCGGCTTTGACGAATTTCATGCAAACGATGGGGGTCGATTGTTAAGCCAAATAATTTGGATTTATTGCGTTTTAATGCCTCAGGTAGCTGAAGGTTATCCATATCATCTTCAGTAAACGGGTAGTTTGCAGCCTTTATACCAAACTGCATCGACAGATATAAACTGGAGGGTGTTTTACCACAGCGAGATACGCCCAATAAAATGATATCGGCTTTATCCATGTGTTTCATGGTTTGGCCATCGTCGTTTTCCATTGTGTAGTTAATCGCATCTATACGAGTTTCGTAACCGTGGTTACTTTTACCATGAGTTCGATGCAATAAAGGCTTCGCTTGCACGCCCAAGTGTTGTTCTAATGGCGCGACAAAGGTATTCAAAAAGTCATAATCGACACATTCGCTTGAAAAAATCACATTGCGGATTTCCGGATTAATGATTGAGTGGAACACAAGTGGTCTTACACCTGTTGTAATAAAACAATCATTTATTTGTTGCTTCACTTTTTGTGCTTTCTGAATCGTTTCCACAAACGGAATCGTAAGTGCTTCAAATTCTATGGGAAATTGCGAAAGCACCGCATGCCCAAAAACCTCAGCTGTGATCGCGGTCCCATCTGAAATGTAGAATACTTTTGGTGTCATTCTGACCTCTTGTAGTAATAAAATTACAAATAAAATTATAGATTTACGCGTGTTGTATGGGAGTGTAAGATGCTATTGCCCTCGTGTGAAGTGGCCACTGAAATAAAAACTTGCGGAGATAAAACTGTGCAGCAATACGTACTCTGGTATCAAGAATTAGGCATGGGTGATGTAAACAAGGTTGGCGGTAAAAACGCATCCCTTGGTGAGATGATCAGCAATCTGGCTAATGCAGGGGTTCAAGTTCCTGGCGGTTTTGCAACGACCTCTCATGCGTTCAATGAGTTCCTTGAACAAAGTGGAGTTAACCAGAAAATTTTTGACATTCTGGCGACATTGGATGTTGATGATGTCAATGAACTGGCAAAAGTAGGTGCCCAGATCAGACAATGGGTTATTGAAACCCCATTTCAACCCGCATTAGAAGACGCGATTCGCGAAGCTTACGAGCAATTGTCGAGCGAAACGAAAGAAGCATCATTTGCTGTGCGTTCTTCAGCCACTGCTGAAGATATGCCTGATGCATCTTTTGCTGGTCAACAAGAAACTTTCCTCAACGTTAAAGGGTTCGATGCTGTCATGCTGGCAATTAAGCATGTATACGCATCACTGTTTAACGACCGTGCAATTTCTTACCGTGTCCACCAAGGTTATGAACATCAAGGTGTCGCTTTATCTGCTGGCGTACAACGTATGGTCCGTTCAGACAAAGCCGCATCTGGGGTGATGTTCACTATGGACACTGAGTCAGGTAATAATGACGTCGTATTTATCACTTCATCTTTTGGTTTAGGTGAAATGGTTGTACAAGGTGCTGTTAACCCTGATGAATTCTATGTGCACAAACCTATTTTAGCGCAAGGCCATCAGGCTGTTGTGCGTCGTAACATCGGCAGTAAGTTGATTCAGATGGTTTACTCTGATGATGCCGGCCATGGTAAGCAAGTTAAAATTGAAGACGTTGCTGCAGAGCAACGTCGTGTATTCTCGATTAATGATGAAGAAGTCATGGAGCTTGCTAAGCAAGCCATGGTGATTGAAAAGCATTATGGTCGTGCAATGGATATCGAATGGGCCAAAGACGGTAACGACGGAAAGTTATATATTGTCCAAGCTCGTCCAGAAACCGTTCGTAGCCGTGAAGATGTGCAGTTAATTGAACGTTATCACTTAAAAACCAAAGGTGAGGTGATCTGTGAAGGTCGTGCTATTGGCCATAAGATTGGTACTGGTGTCGCCAAGGTATTAACCTCTATTGACCAGATGGATCAAATTGAGCCAGGTGATGTGTTAGTGACTGACATGACAGACCCAGATTGGGAACCTATCATGAAACGTGCTAGTGCGATTGTAACCAACCGTGGTGGCCGTACTTGCCATGCTGCGATTATTGCACGTGAACTAGGTGTTCCTGCTGTTGTAGGTTGTGGTGATGTGACTGACCGCATTAAGACTGGCGACATAGTTACCGTATCTTGTGCTGAAGGTGATACTGGCTTAATTTTCTCGGGTAAACAAGAGTTTGAAATCGTCACTAACCGTGTTGATACCTTACCGCCTTTACCAATGAAAATTATGATGAACGTGGGTAACCCTGATCGTGCATTTGACTTTGCTCGTTTACCTAACGAAGGTGTGGGTTTAGCGCGTTTAGAGTTTATCATTAACCGCATGATTGGTATCCATCCTAAAGCGTTGCTTGACTTCAATGGCCAAACTGCTGAGCTACAGACCGAAATTAATGAAATGATCGCTGGGTATGACTCGCCAGTTGAGTTTTATGTTGCGCGTCTAGTTGAAGGTATCGCGACTATCGCATCGGCTTTTTATCCGAAGAAAGTTATCGTACGTATGTCAGACTTTAAGTCTAACGAGTATGCAAACTTAGTCGGTGGTGATCGTTACGAGCCAGATGAAGAAAATCCAATGTTGGGCTTCCGTGGTGCGAGCCGTTATATTTCTGAATCATTCCGCGATTGTTTCGCGCTCGAATGTGAAGCGATTAAACGTGTTCGTAATCAAATGGGCTTAACCAATGTTGAAGTGATGATCCCGTTTGTGCGTACCGTAAACGAAGCATCTCAAGTTATTGAGTTACTAAAAGAACAAGGCTTAGAGCGCGGTAAAGATGGCTTACGCGTTATCATGATGTGTGAACTACCATCAAACGCCTTGCTAGCTGATCAGTTCCTTGAGCATTTTGATGGTTTTTCTATCGGTTCAAACGATTTAACTCAGTTAACATTAGGGCTTGATCGTGACTCAGGAATCATCAGTCACTTGTTTGATGAGCGTAATGATGCGGTTAAAGCATTATTAGCCATGGCGATTAAAGCGGCTAAAGCGAAAGGTGCTTACGTCGGTATTTGTGGTCAAGGTCCTTCAGACCATTCTGATTTTGCTGCATGGTTAGTTGAGCAAGGTATTGATTCTGTATCGCTTAATCCTGATACCGTTATCGATACTTGGTTATATTTAGCTGAAGCTCATGGCTAAATTATGCTAAAATTGCTGGTGGATTGTCTGCCTAACATGCAATTTTATCAAGTTGTTAGAAAAGCCGCTTTTTAGCGGCTTTTTTTTGTTTATAATGGCTGCAATATGCCAATAAATAATAAGTCCTCTATGTTACCTTTACTATCACATAAACAAACATTAGAACCTATCTATCTTGAGTATCTTGACGCGCTGGAGCAAAGCGAGTTTGAAGGTGAAATAGACAAGCGCTACAGTGCGCGGCTTATTCAGGCAACCGATAATTCTGTGTATCAATTTTTGCCACAAGCGGTGATTTATCCTTTACATCAACAAGATGTCGAGTTGGTATTATCGTTAGCGGCGCAACCTCAATACAAAGCTGTGACTTTCAGTGCGCGCGGCGGTGGAACGGGAACTAATGGCCAGTCATTAACCCACGGCTTGATTTTAGATGTGTCGCGGCACATGAACCAAGTACTCGAGATTAATGTCAAAGAGGGTTGGGCTAGGGTACAAGCAGGCGTAGTCAAAGATGCGTTGAATGATGCTTTGCGCCCGCACGGCTTCTTTTTTAGTCCAGATTTATCTACGTCAAACCGCGCGACAGTTGGCGGCATGGTTAACACCGATGCCTCTGGTGCGGGGTCACTGGTTTACGGTAAAACATCGGATCATGTGTTAGGACTGACCAGTGTTCTCATTGATGGCAGTGTACTCACTACTACGCCGATAGATCATGACAAAGTTGATCAACACCCTTTTGCTGCTAATCAACTTGGCAATGCCATTGCTAGCCAAGTAGCAGCTTTATGCTTACAAAAACGTGACACCATTATTGAACGTTTCCCTAAATTGAACCGATTTTTAACTGGTTATGATTTAAAGCACGTGTGGAATGACGACCTAAGCCAGTTTGATTTATCGCGCATTTTAGCTGGCTCCGAAGGGACGCTGGCGGTGATCACCGAAACCAAGCTGAATCTAACGCCATTACCGAAAACGCGCATGATGGTGAATATTAAGTATGACTCCTTTGAGTCAGCGTTACGTCATGCCCCATCATTAGTTAAAGCCAGTGCCACAGTTGTTGAGACTGTTGATTCCAAGGTACTTAACCTTGCTCGCGAAGACATTATTTGGCACTCGGTGGCCGATCACATTAAAGCCGTACCGAATAAGATCATCGAAGGTCTTAACATGGTTGAATTTGCTGGTGAAGATGATGAAGTTAAACATAAAGTTGCCCTATTAGAAGAAATGCTCAGCGGACAACTCAGTCAACCTCAGTTTGGTTTAGTCGGTTTTCAAATCATTACCGACAGAAGTGATATTGACAGTATTTACGCGATGCGTAAAAAAGCCGTTGGCTTATTAGGTGCCACCAAAGGCACTCGTAAGCCGCTAGCCTTTGCTGAAGATACCGCTGTGCCACCAGAACACTTAGCCGACTATATTATGGAGTTTCGGGCACTGCTTGATAGCCATAATTTGCAGTACGGCATGTTTGGTCATGTCGATGCAGGCGTACTTCATGTGCGTCCGGCGCTTGATATGTGCGATGTCGCCGATGAACAATTACTCAAAGTGATATCTGATCAAGTGGCTGCATTAACGCTAAAATATGGCGGTTTAATGTGGGGCGAACACGGAAAAGGGGTTCGCGGTGAATATGGCCCCGCGGTGTTTGGCGAAGAACTCTACGGAGTACTTGAACAGATTAAAGGATTATTTGACCCTGACAATCGCTTAAACCCTGGTAAATTAGTCGCGCCACCTCAATCTGGCCCACTACTGTTTAATGTTGACAGTGCCAAACGTGGCAGTTTCGATAGACAAATCCCAGTGCAAGTGCGTAATGCTTTTCCTGACGTGATGAACTGTAATGGTAATGGATTGTGTTTTAACTACAGCAGCTATTCGCCTATGTGTCCGTCGTTTAAGGTCACTGGTGATCGAGTACAATCACCAAAAGGGCGTGCCGGGTTAATGCGTGAATGGTTACGTTTGCTTGAAGCTGAAGGCGTTGATGTTGACGCGCTGGCAAAGTCGAAGCCACTTGGCTGGATGCAACGTACTCAAAATACCTTAAATAACCAACGTGATTATGACTACTCGCACGAAGTCATGGAATCTCTTAAAGGCTGTTTAGCCTGTAAAGCTTGTTCAGGTCAGTGTCCGGTTAAGGTCGATGTACCAAAGTTTAGGGCGCAGTTTTTCAATATTTACTACAAACGTTATTTGCGTCCGGCTAAAGATTATCTGGTTGCAGGTATCGAAGATTCATTGCCGTTAATGGCTGCTATGCCTAAATTGACTAATTTAGCTTCGCAAAATCCGTTGAGTAAATGGGTGATTAAAAAAGCGATTGGGTATGTTGATGCCCCCAAACTATCTGTGCCGACACTTAAACAGCGTTTAGACGGGCATTCTAGTCGTGGTTATGATTTGGATTCTTTGTACACCATCCCAGAAGACCAGCGCAATCAGTATGTGCTAGTTGTACAAGACCCGTTTAACAGCTTTTATGATGCTGACTTAGTTTATCGCTTTATTCAATTAATCGAAAAGCTCGGCTTTAAGCCGGTTTTACTGCCATTTAAACCCAATGGTAAACCGACCCATATAAAAGGCTTTTTAGACAAGTTTGCCAAAACAGCGCAAAACAGTGCTGATTTCTTAAACCGTGTACATGCCCTTGGTATGCCGATGGTCGGCTTAGACCCTGCTTTGGTATTGTGTTATCGCGATGAGTATAAAGAAGCCCTCGGCATGCGCCGTGGTCCCTTTGAGGTGCTATTAGCCAATGAATGGTTAATGGATGTTGTTGCAAATCGAAAAGAAGCGACAACGTTAGCCAATGATGCGCCACAATATACCTGGTTTAGTCATTGTACAGAATCTACCGCAAAGCCTAATACCGCTAATGAATGGAAAGCCATTTTTAGTCATTTTGGCGCAAACTTGAGCAGTGTTAATTTAGGCTGTTGTGGGATGGCTGGCACCTATGGCCATGAACTTGAAAACCTTGAACGCTCTGAAAAACTGTTTGAAATGTCTTGGCAACCTAGCATTGAAAAAATAGCTGAACAAAGTCAAGTTTTGGTGTCGGGCTATTCTTGTCGTAGTCAAGTTAAGCGCTTTGCAGGTTTTAAACCTCAGCACCCAATTGAAGCCTTGCTTAAGTTAATGGCATAAAGGTATCAGCATAATGACAGATGAAACAGCAGCATTAGCTTCGTTTACTCAGCCAGATGGAGTGGCGCTGTGCAATGATGATGCACTGTTTCACATCCAAGCTAATGGCGATTGGTTATATTTAGACAGTCCGTTGCCCGCAAAATTTGCGGCTTTATTCAGCAGTATTTTACATTGTATCGATGGCGAGTATTTCTTAATGACTCCGGTGGAGAAGGTGAGAGTCTCTGTTGAGACATATCCTTTACTGCTGGTGGACTATCAAGCTAATTCTGTTGCTGCTAATAATGTTAATGATAGTATTAAGCTGATATTTACCAATAGCATAGGTAAACAGCATTCTGTTGTTGATCGTGCTGATATCATAGTCACCGATAATGGTATATATGTACTATTAGTCCGCGGCTTGGTCGGGCAATTGAGTCGAGCCTGCTACTATCGTTATATTAATGAATATTTATCTTTTGACTAAAAGCGCTTTTTTTAACGTATAGAGATGGTAATGTAAACATGTTCAAGTGTGGTTAGCTGCTGTATAGGCCAATATGGTAATAGGGCCAAAACATCCCACTGACGATGTAGGAGGTTTCATTTGAAACGCTTTGAAAGTTTAAGTTACCTGATTTCTCATCTGAATATTGCTTTGCAGCAAGAAATCGATACGCGCTTAAAGCGCTACGATTTAGACAGTAAACTTTGGCCGGTATTGTTTACCTTGTGGCAAGAAGAGGGCTTAAGTCAAACTGAGCTTTCTAAACGTTGTGATGTGGCCAATTACACCATGACCCGTCTGCTCGACCATCTGCAAGTTCAGGGGTTTATTACCCGTCATCAAGAAGCAGACAACCGCCGTGCATTTCAAATATTTTTAACCGACAACGGTAAAGCGTTACAACAAGATTTACTTCACGAGGCTGCGTGGGTTAATGAACGATTTTTAGAAGCGCTGACAGATTCTGAGCAGCACGAGTTTATGCGTTTGTTGAATAAAGTGAATAAATTTAACCAATAACATATTGTTTTTGATTACTAAGACCATAGGGCTCCACCGAGGCAAAATGATGATTGTCAGTTTCTATCCTGCAATAGCTAAATGGCGAGCAACAAGGATCAACCAAGGTATTTTGCAACCCCCCATTTTTGTACATCATTTATCGCGATGATCATTTATTCATTTATTGAATGGAAGTTAGCCAGTAACCATATCTATTTCTAATGAGAAAACCATCATGGCTTTTAACGATTTATTTAGACTCAGTTCCCATGCGGTGATCACCAATGACGATGGACAAGTGCTGTTGTTAAAAGCCAATTATGGAAATAAACATTGGGGTTTACCCGGTGGTGGGCTTGATCCTAATGAAACCATACATCAGGCGCTGCAGCGTGAATGTATGGAAGAGCTGGGTTATGCTGTGACGATAAATTATCTCTCTGGGGTGTACTTTCACAGTGCTTATCAATCTCAAGCGTTTATCTTTCGTTGTGAGCTACCAGAGTCGGCTCAAATTATCTTAAGTGATGAACACAGTGAATATGCTTATTTCGCTGTTGCCGATCTATCTGCAGTGCAACAACAGCGAATCAATGAGTGTTTAGCTTTTAGTGGTGTGGTGACAAGTGCTGCCTTCTAATACCGCTAGGGCTCACAACAGTGGTTATCTTTATCGTCAATCAATTAACAATACATTGGCATAAGATTATGGGTTGAACATTCCTTTTAATACTATGTCATCGTAAGCGACAAAGCCTAAAATATTACCAGATTCAATCACTGGAGCTTTGTTTATATTGAAACGTTCAAATAAGCGTGCGGTATAGCGCACATCCATGTCTGCAGAAACAGCAAATACCGGTTTAATCATGATTTCATAAATGTTGGTGCGCTCAGGTGATTTGTCCCTGGCTAAAACTTTTCGGGCAATATCACTCATTAATACCATGCCATATTCGTCATGTTCATTGCGCTTATTGACCACTAAAATATTCACTTTTTTACTGACGGCAACTTCAATGGCTTCTGCTACCGTATGCATTCCATCGATCATAGCGTAATGGTTATTCATCACATCGCGATTGCGGGTCGGGATTGTGCTACTCATATTTGATCCTCAATGTCTTTACTTAGCTTTTCAACTTGATGCGCCACACCAACGGCATCTTCAACATCAATTTGAATCGCAATACCTTTACCAGAATTGGTGTCAAATTCACCTACTTTTGCAATAGTTTCTAGAATATGCCGACTCATGTGTTCTTCTACCAGCCATAAGATCACATCCCGCTGCACATCTAAGGTCAGTCCCATAAAGGTTTTCTTTTTTTCTAATCCTTCACCTCGGGCATGATTAATTACCGTAGCGCCAGTTGCGCCAGCGATACGCGCTGCATCGAGTACCTTGTCGGTACAGTCATCATCGACAAAGGCGACAATTAATTTAAAGCGCATAGGTTACTCCTTAATGGCTTTTCGTTTTGATAAGTAATCAACCACTTGGGCATAGCCCATCACAGTGATCATCGGAAATAAGCTGGCAAAGGCGATCAAACCAAACCCATCAATCAATGGATTACGCCCTTCAACATTAGTGGCAAGCCCAAGGCCTAATGCGGCGACAAGCGGGACAGTCACAGTAGAGGTTGTTACGCCTCCGGAGTCATAGGCTAATGGCACAATCATTTTAGGGGCGTAAAATGTTTGGATCACCACTACCACGTAGCCGGCCATAATGTAGTAATGAATGGGGTCGCCAACCACAATGCGAAAACAGCCTAAAGTGATGCCGATAGCGACTCCAAGTGCCACTGACATTCGCAAACCTTGAATGCCTATGGTGCCACCGGACACTTGGTTAGCTTTAATGGCCACAGCTATGAGTGAGGGCTCAGCAATTGTGGTACTAAAACCTATTGCTGCAGCAAATACATACACCCAAAAATAGTCTTGCCAAATGAACGGCGTATTATTACCGTCAGGATGTAAAAATGCGCTGGTGGTGAGTTGATTGGCCATGCTTTCACCAATAGGGAATAGCGCAAGTTGTAAGCCTACTAAGAAAAATGTTAGCCCAATAATGACATACACAAAGCCGAGTAGTACTTTGCGCCATTGGCTAACGGGACGTTTTAGTACGCCTAATTGAAAGCCAAACAAAATCACCGCAATGGGGATCACATCGCGAGCGGTCAGTAACAGAGTGGACATCAGTTCATTAAACAAATGTACGCCTTCTTCTTTTGATGATACTACTTAATTTAAAAATACCATGCCGTACAGCAATACAAAAATCATCGGACTAAGGCTAGCAAAAGCAATCAAACCAAAGCCATCAATCATCGGATTTCGGCCTTTAATGACGCTGGCTAAGCCAACGCCAAGTGCGGTGACTAACGGAACCGTAATGGTCGATGTGGTAACGCCGCCAGAGTCATAAGCAATACCTATGATATTAGCTGGAGCAAAGCTGGTAAGGATCATCACCAATACGTAACCGCCAATAATAAGGTAATGAATTGGCCAACCTTTAAGGATACGGATCACCCCCAGTAAAATCGCGAGCCCAACCGAAACGGCAACAGTTAACCTTAATCCCATGGAATATGAGCTCATTGCTTGTTCATTGGATTCTATGGCGCCAGCGTCAGCGGCAACCTGTGCGGCTTCGTTTGCCACGGCAGTCAGTGCTGGCTCTGCTAATGTGGTCCCAAAACCTAATGAGAAAGAGAAAATAATTAACCAAAATACACTGCCTTTTCGGGCCAGGGCTTCTGCAAGTGATTCGCCTATAGGAAATAAGCCCATTTCTAAACCAAAGACAAAAAAGGTCAAGCCTAATACAACAAACACTATCCCCACAAGAATAGAGCCAAGTTCTGCCGGTGCTTGATGAAGTACAAATAGTTCAAAAAAACTGACCACTAAGATAATCGGAATAAGATCTTTAAAACTGCTTAGCATGGCGTGGAGCAATTTCATGATGGCTGACATCTTGGCTCCTGTAGTTTTTGGTCATTATTAACATTGGTGCCGGTGTTATTATATGGGCCTATACCATCGTAGGCGGCGTCATTCAGTTTGCCAATTAAGAGAGATTAAACAACATATTGTTTACAAAAGTTTTCATTAAGTTGACGTGAGTCATAAAAATGATCCAAACTGTTTACGATATCGATAATGGCTCACATTGTGCAAAGAATGACAAAGGGCCAAGGATAAAAAATAAAAAGGATTTAGACAGTAATGAAAACACTTTTACGTATATCAATAGCCGCGGCGTTTGTGAGTCAGTTTGCTTATGCAGAACCTACCGATATAGATAGTTTTTCTCAAGCTTACCAGCAATACAATGTTTCTCTTGAAAGCCACAATAACCAAGATACGCTTAAATATGCGCAACAAGCCTATGAGTTAGGCCAAATCAAGTTTGGTCAAGATAGCTTTGATAGCGCTAAGTTAGCCATCAATTATGCAAATGCGTTAATGGTTGAACCAAAGAACAACAATCAGGGCCGTGTTATTGAAGATGAAGCGACACTTAAGGCGCATCAATTATTTACATCTGCATTAGCCGTATACCGTGAAAACGTGACGGATAATGGCATCGAGTTAATTGATCCTTTGGTTGGGTTAGCTGAATCGACAACAGATGATAAATACGCAAAAACGTTATTATTTGAAGCAATTGAGATTGCTGATAAAGCTGACAATCAGTTGACGGTTGCCGAAGTGAAACTCATCGCGTTTCATCGCTTATCACGCACCGAGTATTATACTCGTAAAGTGAGAGATTTTGCGTTTGATGCTTATGATATTTATAGCCGTAAATTACCAGAAGATGCCATAAAACGAGTTGATGCTACTTACCTAGCTGGTGCGTTATATGAAGCTATGGGTAAGCCAACTAAAGCTATCGACAATTTAGTTGAAGTTATCAAACAATATCAGGCATTGCCTTATAGTCATCCCTATGAGCTTCGTGCGCATGCCTTGTTAGTGAAACTGTATGAACAAAAAGGCCTTGGCGATAAAGCTACTGAGCATTGCGTTGCAATTGGTAAAATGACTCCATGGAATGACCAACAAGAACAAACCCCGTTATTTAGAAAACCACCTAATTACCCTCAATCATATGCCCAAAGAAGAAAATCTGGTTGGGTGAAAGTTGAGTTTACGGTTGATGCAAATGGCTTTGTTAAATCGCCGGAGATTATTGACTCTAAAGGTGGTGTCCAGTTTGAAAAAGAATCGATAGAAGCACTTAGCCAGTGGCGTTATGCACCTAAATTTGTTGATGGCAAGCCAACAGAAGCAAAGTCTACTGTCCAGCTTGAGTTCACTATAGGTTAATAGCTCAATCAGCTGGTTTTATACTAATCCCATTAGATATGTTTAGTTAACTCAGCCAATACACGCTCAACATGGCAATGCACAAGACAACAAAGCTAGTTTCAATCAGAAACTGGCTTTTTTGTAGCTGTTTTTTGCCTTGCTTTAAAATAGTAACGAGTTGGTTTTGTTTATAAATACGGCACGAGACTAATTCTGTCTGTGGATCAACAATTAATTGGAATCGGCATTTTTTACCATTATTAAGCAGCACGTCATGCATACTTTGTAGGCCAAAGTTGAATTTTCGTGACACGACTTTGCCGTTAATAAATACCCGCTCTAGTCCACACCAATTACTTGCTTGTAGCTCAATATTGTCTTGATTGAGATGGTAAGTAAACTTAATCATAATGCCGTCCTTATCACATGATACTCGCGAGCCCTGTGTACAATAAAAGCAGAGTAATGTGACATTTTCCAGCATATAAATATGAACAATTTACGAAATGTAGCTATCTAGTTGGCCAGCTTAATAATATTTATTTTTTACAGATTCGGTTGCAAAAATGGGTTTTATGTACACTCTAATATTAGCTATCTATGATGAATTAAGCGTGCCGGGAGTGGCACAATAAGCAATTAAGTTAGGGGTAAAAAAGCGACGACAAGCATAATTCAAACCGCAGCATTACGAGTAGTATATCTGGAGGGTTAATTAGATTTTGCTATCACGTTGATTGCTAAAATTAGTCATCGCTTCATCGAGATGGTCATCAGAATTTATCGAACGCAATAGGCATTTAATAGATCTTTCCAAGTAATAATACCGACAATGATGTTGTTTTCTAATACAGGTAAGCAGCCTATATCATTGTCTAGAATCATTTTAGTTGCTTGGTTAATATCGCAATGAGGGGCAATAGTGATCGGGTTGTGAGTCATGACTTGATGAACCCTTTTTTGCAGGGTTTCTGTGTCTCGAATGAGTTCAGCTGCAGTACCAATATTAGGACTAAGCGCCCGTAAAAAGTCCCGATGAGACAAGATGCCACTCAATTTCTCGTTATCAACCACGAGCAAATGGTGAAAGCTGACATTGTCGAAAATTTCTTTGGCAAGTACCAGCCGATCATCCATTTCTATGGTAACCACTCGAGTTGTCATGATGTCCGAGACACTGATACGGTTAGTCGTGCTATCTGATAATGTCTCTGTCAGCATTTCGGTAGAAGTTGTCATAAGCGATTCTCCACATATTTATTCTTTTATATCAGATAAATATCAGTGTAACAATCATTTAACGGCCAATGACAGTTGCTTACTCAGGTTAGTGCGCGATTTGCTCACGATGCAATTTTGTTTTCGGGTAAATGCCCCGCTAAATATTTTTGATATTTAATCGGTTTTAATTGATGGATATCGACTAACACTAAACCATCGATACAGTCACCAAACTCTGCATCAATACCAAAGTCTAAAAACTGAACGCCTTGGTTATCACACAGTTCACCATATTGCTTAAATAGTGTCGGTACTGATACAGCCATATTTGCAAGTGTCCGTTTGAGTATTTTAAAGTTTTCAGCATAGTCACTGCCATTAAATAGCTGGTGTAATTGATGCTGACGTTCGTCAGTGAATTGATATGAATTAAATGAGCGGGCTAAAACATCTTGAGTAGCAAATTGATGTTTATAAAAAAACACCAACATTTCTTTGGCTTGTACGGGTAAATTGTCGCTTAATGATACTGGACCAAAGAGGAAACGATACTGGGGATTGTTAATTAAAAATGCCCCAATACCTTGCCATAAATATTCTAAGCTACGACGCCCCCAATATTTAGGTTGCACAAAACTGCGTCCAAGCTCGAGTCCTTGGTCAAAATAGGGAGCAAACGCATCGTGGTATTCAAATAATGACTGACTATAGAGGCTATTTTTACCAATGGTTTCATGTAGCATTTTGGCACTGGCAAAACGGTAAGAGCCAACAATCTCTAACTCATCCTTGTCCCATAATACTAAATGGTAGTAATGATTATCATATTTGTCGGTATCACGTCGCTTACCTGTACCTTCGCCCACCGCTCTAAATGCAATTTCACGAAGCCTGCCAATCTCACGCATAATCGCACTGCTTTGACTATGCTTGTATAAATAGATTTGTTTGTTGTCTTGGGTCTGCCCCAGTAATTCACATTGTTGTAGCGCTTGTTGAAGCTCACTGCGTTTTTCTGGATGGGCAATGGCATTCTGAGTTATAAATAATGGGCTGCGATTTTTACCAATGCGGTATAAATGATTTTTAAGCAGTTTTACTTTGGTTTTAAGGGGGAAGTCTTGGCTGCCGACCACTTCCTTGGCAATTAATTGACCAATTCTCACCGGCATCACATGGTCCATCTGCTTAAACATTTCTTTAACCAGCAGCAAGGTGGCTAATGGTTTGTAGATCATTGATGCACCATAAAATGTGGCTGAGTTTTTTGCATCAACAAATATAGGTAAAAGCGGTGCATTACACGCGCGGGCCATTTTCAAAAAACCACTGTGCCAATGTAAGTCTGTTACGCCTGTAGGGCGCAAGCGTGATACTTCACCAGAGGGGAAAATTAACACCGCACCTTCGTTGTTAAGGTGATGATGGATTTCATTTAAGTGTTGTTTCGGCGTACCGCCAGTCATATTGCGTACTGGCAATAAAATTGAATGCAGTGGCTTAATGGCCATGAGTAATTCATTGGCAACGACTTTTATGTCTGGTCTAACTTGGCTAATTAATTTGATTAACGCTAATGCGTCTAACGAACCAATAGGGTGATTAGCATAGATCACCACACGACCTTCGATAGGAATATTTTCAATTTCGTTATTAGGGACACTGTAACTGAAATTTAAACATGCAAGAATTTGTTCAACAAAATCGACGCCGGATAAATGCGCGTGTTCATTGGCCATGTCGTTACACTGCTTTTCATGCAGTAAATAGCGCAACATTGCTCTTGTTGGCACGGCTAACCAAGGCTTGTTATGCACATTGGGCAGGTTTTTTTCTACTACATTATCGACAGAAAATATCATATTTTAGCCTTATTTATGCAACGTGTTGGGGCTGAGGCGTAATGATTAACTCGGTTTGTGAAGCGCCGAAATAAATCGTGTTGACAACTTTTGCTTGTAACGTTTGTTCATCCCACTTGAGCAACTCCACGTTACCCGTCAGGGTTTCAGCAATTAAGGTGCAATTTTCGACCCAGTCGCCATCATTGGCATAGGTGATAGTGCGATTATTGATAGTGTGCTGTGATAACTCTGGTTGATGGATATGACCACAGATAACCATGTCGACCTGTTGTTTAGCACAATAGCGAAGTACCGCATCTCGATACTGATTAATGGCTTGTTGGGCTTTATTGACCCGCAGCTTTATATAGCTGGCTAATGACCAATACGGATATCCTAAGCGGCTTCTAACACTGTGTAATTGGCGGTTTGACCAAAGTAAAACATCATATAAATGGTCACCTAATTTAGCGTAGATCCTGCTGACACAAACTTGGGCGTCAAATTGATCACCATGAAGAATTAAAAAGCGTTTGCCATTAATGGACTGATGGACATACTGTTTGGCGAGGGTAATGCCTCTAAAGTGACTGTCTGCGTAGCTTTTAAACGCTTCATCGTGATTACCGGGGATATAGATAACTTGAGTGCCATTACTGGCCAGTTCGAGTATTTTCTGGATGACGTTGTTATGACTTTCTGGCCAAAAGACCCGTTTTTTTAATGCCCAAATATCAATAATATCGCCCACCAGATACAAATATTGGCACTGGCTATGATTTAGAAAATGTAATAAAAATTCTGCTTTGCAATCTATGCTGCCTAAATGCACATCAGAAATCCACAGTGCATGAAAATGCTGGATTTTCCCAGACGTAGTTAAATGAGATAACGGTTGGCGTTGCTGGTTACTCTTATTGCTGTGGGAGTTCATCTGCCTTCACCCTAATACACAGATTGCGTCAGTGTTAACTTAGAGTAGGGCTGTTATTTGACGCTAAGGTGAACGATTTGTTGCAACTTGATTAAGCTTGCTGCTTAAGTTGGGTCATAAAAAAAGGAAATGCCTGAGGATTTCCTTGTACATCAGAGTAAAAATCACTCTTAATCAAGCATATTAATGATTGATATTAACGAGCCGCGTCGATAATCGCTTTAGCCATTTCATCTGCAACTGAGCCTGTGGTGCGATCTTCAGCATCAGCACGCTCAAAAATGGTCAGTAGCGTATTGTAAATCTGTTCTACTTTGGCGGTTGACGCTATAGCATCATAGTTTTTCTCGAACGACACATTGATAATACCGCCAGCGTTTATCACATAATCTGGCGCATACAAAATACCCATTTGCTTGAGTTTTTCACCATGGCGAACTTCAGCTAACTGGTTGTTGGCACAACCGGCAACTATGGTGGCCTTGAGTAATGGTAAGGTCGTATCGTTAAGTGTTGCACCTAATGCGCATGGCGCATATACATCAACATCTTGGGTATAGATATCTTGCGGTGCGACAAGAGTTGCACCAAATTCGCTAGCAACACGGTCAAGTGAAGCTTGATGAATGTCGGTTACAATCAGCTCAGCGCCTGCTTGGTGTAAATGCTTACACAAGTAGTAACCCACGTGACCGACTCCTTGCACTGACACTTTAATGCCTTGTAGGCTGTCGATACCTCGTTGATGTTTTATCGCAGCTTTAATACCAAGGTAAGTACCTAAGGCGGTCAGAGGTGATGGATCACCTGATTTACCTTCCAGACCTGCTACGAATTCAGTTTCACGATTGGCTATCATCATGTCTGACGTTGAAACACCAACATCTTCAGCTGAGTAGTATTTTCCGCCTAAACTGTTCACAAAGCGTCCGAATGCAAGAAATAACGCTTCGCGGTCGGTGGTTTTCGGATCGGCAATAATAACCGCTTTACCACCACCCATAGTAAGACCGGCCAATGCATTCTTATAAGTCATACCGCGAGAAAGGCGTAATACGTCTGTTAAAGCTTCATCATCCGATTGATAATTCCACATACGACAACCACCTACCGCTGGGCCGAGGTTAGTGTTGTGTACGGCAATGATGGCTTTTAAACCACTTTGCTTATCATGACAAAAGACCACCTGTTCGTGTTCATCGAACGAAACATGATTAAAAACTGCCACGTGACATCTCCGTTTACTAGCTTGTTAAAGTAAAGTTTTGGCACCTGATGCAATTGAGTACATAAGGTGCTAACGACTGCTTGTTATATTTATTGCAGCAAGATAGCATTTAGAGATACTCTCAACAAAGCATGATTTAGTTATTTTTGTGATTAGTGTGGCAATTTAGCTTGCCACTTTACGTAAACGTAAAGTATTTTGTGTTACGTAATTGTTTTTTGATTAAATCGCAGGTAAGTTTTTTGTTCTAATCTGCATTATAACAATAAGATAGGAAGTATTATGACTGAAGAAGTTGCAGAACAGGTTGCACAGCCAACACCAGAGCCAGAAGCATTAAGACAAGAATGGGTGCGAACTCAATTCCAAAAGGCGAATCGTTTTTTGGCTGAAAAAGGGGTGATCCCAAGCAAAGTCCTTGCTGACGAAAGTCGTTATCTTGCACCTTATTTAGCTATTTGGAAGATGGAATCGAAACAGCCTAAAAAACAGACCTTTTGGGTGATGTCGGGCGATTTACCGTCGGACTATGTTGATGTGAAAGTGGCCGCAACGGCGCGTGACGCGATTAGACATTTTTCGATGATGTGGCAACTTAAAGCGGAAAACTTGCATAAGTCAGGTGTTACCAAAGATGCTACCCAACTGAAATTTGCGCAGTTATTGGTGTCGCGTGCAGAAAGTCTATATAAAATGCATCAAGATGAAAAATTGTGGGCGTAACAGCCTGAGTCACCAAACTAACGTAACAAACACAAAAAAGGCACTGCTAGTGCCTTTTTTATTATTTTAGCTAAGCGAGGTTAATAACCATCACTCAGCTTAGTCGCTTTTACGCTATCGCTCAGACGCTTATTCGCAATCGTCTTCTGCTAAGTAGAATAATCCTTGATTGAGTAACCCCGTGATGACATCTAGCGCTGCCACATTGTCAGTGAATAAATGAGCCTCATTAGGGGTAATGCTCACTTGATTGGCCAAAAGTTGTAGCATGTCATTCGGCGCATCAGCAAAGGTGTACGCTTCACCGTTAATAAACAAACGTGGTAGGTTATCATTTTCTAAGCGCAAGACTTTTAGACCACCGATACGTTGAATAACCGCACCTTGTTCAATGGCTTCTAATACATCATCAGCCGTTAATGGCTCTTCGCCTTCACAAATATCCAGTTCAAAACGATTTTGACTGAGTAATTTACCTAACATAGTCTGGTAGCTGGCAGGATCTTGTGCCAACTGCGTCAATAAATCCATAATGCCTTGTTGATGAGTTTGGCTGATAAGGCCGGGTTCTGCTGGCTCGTCAGATGACGTGAAACGCTTCTGCCCCTGGTTGCTGTCAATTAACGCGTCAGCTAATTCAGTTAATAGCTCTTGCTGACTTGGGGCTCTAAATCCAATGGAATATGACATAGCCAGTGATAATGTTTCGCCGCAATGTGGGTATCCTGGTGGAATATAAAGTACATCACCTTTTTGTAAAATCACATCAATAATCGGCTCAAAATCGTCAACCAAAGGCGAGTTTGGATTATCGCCGCGGCGTTTATGTTGCCCTTTATCGCCCACTTTCCAACGACGTTCCCCATCACCTTGAATGATAAACACATCGTAATTGTCGATATGCGGGCCAACACCACCACCAGGTGTGGCAAATGATGCCATTAAGTCGTCAAAGCGCCAGTCTGGTAAAAATCGGAACGCTTCGACTAAAGCTTGCGAATCTGGGTACCAATGATTGACGGCTTGGACTAATAATTGCCAGTTGTCTTCACCAAATTGGTCGTAGTCTTCAAATGGACCTTGAACAACGTCCCAGTCATCACCTTTGGTCACCACAACACGTGACGATATTTCTTCTTCACAGGCAAGTCCAGCAAGTTCATCTGCTGCGATAGGGTCTTCAAAGTCGACAAAAGCCTGTTTGATCACAAGTGGTTTTTGTTGCCAATGCTGTTTAATAAAGGCTTGGGTATCAATATTTAATGTGTACATGGTTAATCTCAGATCGGATAATAAATAGGTGCAATATTCTGATTTAGCTTACTTAGCCCATCTCTTAATCTGAGTTGAGATTAGTGAGTCTTAATGAACAATAACGTATTTTCAGCAGAATAATAACAGGTATTTCATACAATAAAAAAGCGGCCACATATGCGACCGCTCATGTTATGCATAAAGCGTGTAAGACTATTTTAGCTCATCAACAAAGGCTTCTGCGCGGCCAATATAGTTTGCTGGAGTCATTTTTTTCAATTCAACTTTTACGTGTTCTGGTAATTCAAGACCATCAATAAATACTGCAAGTTGTGCCGCATCAATACGCTTACCACGTGTCAGTTCTTTTAGTTTCTCATACGGTTTTTCAATGCCGTAACGACGCATAACGGTTTGTACTGGTTCTGCCAGAACTTCCCAGTTTTTGTCTAATTCCGCTAAAAGTTGTGCTTCATTGACTTCTAACTTGCTAATGCCTTTTAAGGTCGCTTGATAAGCTATTAACGAGTGAGCCATACCTACGCCTAAGTTACGTAATACGGTTGAGTCAGTTAGGTCACGTTGCCATCTTGATACCGGTAATTTAGCCGCTAAGTGTTGCATTAGCGCGTTAGCGATACCTAAGTTACCTTCGGAGTTTTCAAAATCAATTGGATTGACTTTGTGCGGCATGGTTGATGAACCAATTTCGCCAGCGATAGTGCGCTGCTTAAAGTGGCCTAGTGCAACATAACCCCAAATATCACGATCAAAATCGATTAGGATGGTGTTGAAACGAGCAATGGCATCGAACAATTCAGCAATGTAATCATGCGGCTCAATTTGGGTGGTATACGCGTTCCAATTAATACCAAGACTGGTTACAAAACGTTGCGACAGCTCATGCCAGTTAACTTCAGGGTAGGCTGAAATGTGGGCATTATAGTTACCCACAGCACCGTTAATTTTACCCATGATTTCAACAGCGTTGATTTGGTTTAATTGACGGTCTAAACGCACAGCAACGTTAGCCATTTCTTTACCAAGTGTTGATGGCGATGCTGGCTGGCCGTGGGTTCGCGACATTAGCGGTACGCTTTTATTGTCATGCGCTAATTTTTTGATTGCATCAATAATTTGCTGACACTGTGGTACTAATACTTGCTCGCGCGCTTCTTTTAACATTAAGCCATGAGATAAGTTGTTGATGTCTTCAGAAGTACAGGCAAAGTGCACAAATTCATCGATAGCAACTAGCTCGGCGTTGTCGGCAATTTGCTCTTTAATGAAATACTCAACCGCTTTTACATCGTGATTAGTGGTGCTTTCAATCGCCTTAATACGCAGGGCGTCTTGTTCGCTAAAATTGTCTTTGATGCTGTCTAACAAGGCGAGGGCGGTTTCGCTAAAAGGGGGAACTTCTTCAATCTCTGGGCAGCTAGATAATAGCTTTAACCAATTGATTTCAACTTGAACACGGTACTTAGTAAGACCGAACTCGCTGAAAATCCCTCGTAATGAGGCGGTTTTGCTACCATAACGACCGTCTATCGGAGAGATAGCAGTTAGTGCGGAAAGATCCATTTGAAGCTCCTTGATGAACTTAGTTGTAGGGTGATTCGATTAATTGTTATTTTGGCTTTGTTTTGCTGTGTCAAATATTGCCTTGCGAGCAAACACCAGGTGGCGGCGTTTGCCACCTAATTGACGCCATAATACTGCACTGCGCATTGCTGCAAGCAGCAATGCACGAATTTTATGTTGCACCTGAGGTTGCTTTAGGCAATCGGGATTACCCGATATTTGTAATTTAGGCCCTAATTCGCTGATGACATCACTATATATACTGGCAAAATTGGCCAGGACTTGTTCATCGGTAATGGCAAAGTGTGCTAATTGGCGATGCACTTGATTGATGCGCTCAGCAAGCATGCCCAAACCATTTGGTGAGCGTGCAAGCTTTCGTTCCAGGGTTAACACGCCAACAAGGTAACGAGTGGTTTCGACATCTTTGTTGCTGCCATCCCCAAGCTGATTTTGGATCAATTGGTAACCATTATCTAAAATGGTTTTATCCTGATACACATCTGCCGTGGATTCTGGTTCGGTGACTAAAATAGTGTTAAGAGTTGCCGCTAAGGCGTCTTTGTCACTTTCACCGTGGCGGGCTAAATACTGCACTTGACCGATAGCTTGTAAAATACCGGCAAAAGCCATAGTGCGTTCAAACAAGATGTTGTCTGGAGTTTGGCTCACGGATTATCCTCGGATTAAGGTATCGATTATGCCGCCACCTAAACAGATGTCACCATCATAAAATACTGCTGATTGCCCTGGGGTCACTGCGGCAACGGGTTCATCAAACATCACGGTAATGTTTTCGGCGTCATCATAAGAGAGTGTGCAGCCGACATCACGTTGACGATAACGTGTTTTAACCGTGATATGGCAATGATTGGCGGGACCTTTTCGATCGACCCAATGCAGTTGATTAACTGTCATGCCGTTGGACATCAGGCGAGGGTGGTTGCCCCCTTGCGCTACAATCAACACATTACGGACTAAATCTTTTTCAACCACATACCATGGGTCTTCATTACTGTTTTTAAGTCCACCAATGCCAAGGCCTTTGCGTTGTCCAAGCGTGTGGTACATCAAACCTTGGTGAGTTCCAATGACTTCGCCTTCAGAGGTTTCAATATCACCAGGCTGTGCAGGTAAATAGGTGGCTAAAAAGTCGGTAAATTTGCGTTCACCGATAAAGCATATGCCAGTGCTGTCTTTTTTGTCGTGAGTAATTAATCCCAGTTTTTGGGCTATTTCGCGAACTTGATGTTTTTCAAGTTCACCAACCGGGAATAAGCTGCGACTGACTTGTTCATGACTTAAGGTGTATAAAAAATAGCTCTGATCTTTATTACCATCAACACCGCGGAGCATTTCAACGCTGCCATCACTGTTGTCTCGACGGCGGACATAATGGCCCATGGCGATGTAATCGGCGTCTAAAATGTCGTCGGCAAACTCAAGAAAGGCTTTAAATTTGATTTCTTTATTGCACATAATGTCAGGATTCGGTGTGCGGCCCGCTTTGTATTCTGCTAAAAAGTATTCAAATACATTGTCCCAGTATTCAGCAGCAAAATTAACGGTATGCATTTTAATCCCGAGCTTGTCACATACCGATTGAGCATCTTTTAAATCATCGGCCGCTGCGCAATATTCATCAGTGTCGTCTTCTTCCCAGTTTTTCATAAACAGACCTTCAACCTCGTAGCCTTGCTGCATTAACAAGTAAGCTGATACTGAAGAGTCTACACCGCCGGACATACCGACAATGACTTTTTTACCGTTTGATGCTGGGTTGATTGATGTCATAAATCCTAAAAACCTTGAAGATAGATAGTGTGTATATGGTGCCGCAATGCCAATGTTTCAAGGCAATTGCACTCGATTTTTGTTGGTCGAGATGTTGGATATTGTTGCTTGCACGTATTGAACCGATTGATTCCGATAATGCTGAGTAAACATGACATTTGTGCGGCGCATATTCTATCACGCATTCGCTTAATGGGCTATCTTGAGGTGCAGGCAAATTGCCTGACACCAGTCATTAAAAGTAATCGACATTCAGCAGTGACAGAGGGGTGTGCTGTGATGGGGGGGGTTTATCGGCTTGCAGCACAAAGTCTGCAATACTTTTTACCACTAGCGGGCTACGAAGCTGGCTGCCAAGGGCAATGATTTCAGCTAGGCTTAGCCAATGCGTGGTTGTAATGGCACTGTCCAGAGGAAGCGCTTGGCGTTGTTCAGACAGTTCGATACAAAATGTATAGCGCACAAAGGCTAACTCGTCCGAGGCACTAAATTGGTAGATGCCGACAATGGCTTGAGGTGATAACGCGAGTCCGGTTTCCTCGACTATTTCACGAGCACATGCCTCAATTATCGATTCATTTGCCTCTAAATGCCCAGCCGGTTGATTAAATTTAATGGCACCGTTAATGCGTTCTTCAACCAATAAAAATTTACCTTGGCAGTGGATCACGCAAGCGACAGTGGTATTAGGTTTATAACGTTCAGTCATCTTGTCCTCTTGTATACAGTGTCTGCCAGCGATTACTTTGCTGTGTTGATCAGTTTATATTCACCATTTGGTAAATCATCTAGACACCATTGGCCTATTTTATAACGGATTAGTCTTAAGGTTGGATGGCCGACATGTGCCGTCATGCGCCTTACTTGGCGATTTCGACCTTCACAAATCTGTACTTCTAGCCAGCTTGTTGGAATGGCTTTGCGCTCACGCACTGGTGGGTTTCTGGGCCAAACCGCGGGTGAGTCCATCAGACTGACTTTTGCAGGTAAGGTCATACCATCTTTTAATTCTACGCCATTACAAAGCGCGTTAATGGTGTCAATTGACGGCTCACCTTCAACTTGGACCCAATAGGTTTTGAAGGTTTTTTTAGCTGGATGAGTCAACTTTGCCTGCAATTGCCCGTCGTTGGTGAGTAACAGTAAACCTTCACTGTCACGGTCTAAACGCCCGGCAGCATAAACATCTGCAACTGGAATAAAGTCTTTTAATGTTTGCCGGCCTGCTTCATCGGTAAATTGGCACAACACATCAAAAGGTTTATTAAATAACACAATGAGTGGATTTTCAGGTCGAGGTTTTTGCGGCGGACGCGATTTCACCCTGCTGCTATTGCCAGCTTTTGTCGACATGTCAGCTTTGTAGGGAGATGTTTTTTTGAATGGACTCAATTTACCGATTTTTGCCATAAAGGTATGGTTAACATCCTTTGCTAATACGAGTGAGTGATAAGTAAGCGAATATAAATCAATTTATGTTAGTTTACTGCGTATTCGCCCTTAGTGGAATTTGAAAATTATTAAGAATGATCTATGATGTCCGCCTAAAAATTGTGATCTGTGCCTAATTTATCATTCTGAGCTGGCGAATTTAACCGTCAAATCTCAGAGGTTTGAGAACAAAATATAATAAAAAATGGGATAGGGGATTTCACATACTTGGCTGATAACAAGTGGACCTAGATCGCAGATCTTGGCTTACTTATGCGAGTGTTATCCATCAAAGCCCGTCAAATGCTTACGCAATTTATTCTAATAAATTATTAATTTACAATAATGTAGGAAATAAAATGAAAGATAACACTCCAACGATCATATACACAGAAACTGATGAAGCGCCGGCACTTGCTACGCTATCATTATTGCCTATTATCCGTACTTTCACTGACGCTGCAGGTGTGAAAGTTGAAACGCGTGATATTTCTTTGTCGGGTCGTGTTATTGCTAACTTCCCTGAAAAATTAACCGCAGAGCAAAAAATTGCCGATGCGTTAACAGAATTAGGTGAATTGGCTAACAAGCCAGAAGCCAACATCATTAAGTTACCTAACATCAGTGCGTCAGTGCCTCAGTTAAAAGCATGTATTGCTGAACTTCAAGCAAAAGGCTATGACATTCCTAATTATACTGATGAACCTAAAAATGACGCTGAAGTTGAAGCGCAGTCACGTTACGACAAAATTAAAGGCAGTGCAGTAAACCCAGTATTACGTGAAGGTAACTCTGACCGTCGTGCACCAACCTCAGTGAAAAACTACGCCAAGAAAAACCCTCATTCAATGGGTAAATGGGCCAGTGATTCTAAGTCTCACGTTGCTCATATGAGCGAAGGTGACTTCTACGGTAGCGAACAGTCTGTAACCTTAGCAACAGCAGATAAAGTCAATATCGTATTGACTCAGCAAGACGGTAAAGACGTTGTTCTGAAAAGTGGTTTAGCACTATTGGCTGACGAAGTGATTGATTCTTCAGTGATGAGTAAAAAAGCCCTTGTAGAATTTTATACTCGTGAAATTGAAGCGGCAAAATCTGAAGATATATTATTATCTTTACACCTTAAAGCCACCATGATGAAAGTGTCTGACCCAATATTATTCGGTTTGGCAGTGAAAGTGTTCTTTAAAGATGTATTTGATAAGCATGGCGCATTATTTGCTGAGCTCGGCGTAGATGTAAACAATGGTTTTGGTGATGTCTATGCCAAAATCAGTACTTTACCAGAAGCTAAGCGCAACGAAATTGAAGCTGATATTGCTGCTGTTTATGCTGCTCGTCCAGCACTTGCAATGGTAGATTCAGACAAAGGTATCACCAACTTACACGTACCAAGCGACATCATTATTGATGCTTCAATGCCAGCAGCGATTCGCTCTTCTGGTAAAATGTGGGGCCCAGATGGCCAGTTGCAAGACACCAAAGCAATGATCCCAGATCGTAGTTACGCCGGTGTTTATCAAGAAACTATTTCGTTCTGTAAAAAGCACGGTGCATTTGACCCGACCACTATGGGCAGCGTGCCTAACGTGGGCTTAATGGCTCAAAAAGCAGAAGAATACGGTAGCCATGATAAAACGTTTGAAATTAAAGCAGCAGGTACGGTTAATGTAATTAATCAAGCTGGCGATGTATTAATGAGTCATAACGTTGAAGCTGGCGATATTTACCGTATGTGCCAAGTTAAAGATGCGCCTATTCGCGACTGGGTTAAGCTAGCCGTTAAGCGCTCGCGTTTAAGCAACACACCTGCAGTATTCTGGTTGGACAGCAATCGTGCTCACGATGCTGAGTTAATTAAGAAAGTGACTGTATATCTTGCCGAGCAAGATACCGCTGGTTTAGACATCCAAATCATGACCCCAGAAGATGCGACTCGTTTTACTTTAGAGCGCATTATTAAAGGTGAAGATACTATTTCTGTAACGGGTAACGTATTACGTGACTACTTAACAGACTTATTCCCAATTCTTGAGCTGGGTACCAGTGCAAAAATGTTGTCTATCGTTCCATTGATGAGTGGCGGTGGCTTATTTGAAACAGGTGCCGGTGGTTCAGCGCCTAAGCACGTGCAACAAGTCGAAAAAGAAGGTCACTTACGTTGGGATTCATTAGGTGAGTTTTTGGCACTAGCGGCTTCTTTAGAGCACTTAAGCCAAACAACAAACAATGCTAAAGCGCAAGTGCTAGCAGATACCTTAGATGTGGCTATTGGCGTGTTCCTTGACACCAATAAATCACCTTCTCGTCGCGTAGGCGAACTCGATAACCGTGGTAGTCACTTCTACCTAGCGATGTATTGGGCACAAGCATTAACAGAGCAAACTGAGGATGCAGAGCTGGCAGCGCATTTTGCTCCACTCGCCCAATCATTGGCTATAAATGAAACGGTTATCCTTGCTGAGTTGAATGGTTCACAAGGTCCTGCAGTTGATTTAGGTGGTTATTACCGTTTAGATGCAACTAAAGCCGAACACGCCATGCGTCCTAGTGCAACATTAAACCAATTTGTTATTGGTTAAGGGCATAACCGCTCACTAAACGTGATTTTTGTTTAATGAATCCATCTTGGTATCAAGGTGTTAAATTGATAAATTTGACGTTTTTTAGATAATAAAAAAAGACAGGGATTAAAATCCCTGTCTTTTTGTTTTATAGTCTCACCAATTAAATTGTTGGCGAGATGGCTGAAGCATGCATTCCTTTAGGGCCTTCTTCAACTTCGAAGCATACAGGTTGACCTGCTTTTAAGGTACGATAACCTTCCATTTCGATAGTTGAATAGTGCGCAAATACATCTTCACCACCCTGATCAGGGCAAATAAACCCGAATCCTTTGGCGTTGTTGAACCATTTAACAGTTCCGTTTGCCATACTTCCACTTCCTTCTGTTGTCTACTTACCAGTAAGATAGTAAAACTTATTATCCAGCGGTCTAGTATTCGCCGCCTAGCAAACAGAATGAAATTTGTACGAAAAGAAGTCAAGAGCTAATTAACAAAAAGGCAACATTTAATTAATTTAACAATATCAAGTGGTCGGGAACCAAACGAGAGGCTAGTATTAAACAATGGCTAAATTAGGCAACGTAGAACATATTGCGGAAAAGGTTGAATCTGAACTACAACCGCCCAATATGTATAAAGTGGTGTTAAATAATGATGATTACACCCCAATGGATTTTGTGGTAGAAGTATTACAACGATTCTTTGAGAAAAATGAACAGCAAGCTGTTGATATAATGTTAGCTATTCATAATCAAGGTAAAGGATTGTGTGGTGTATTTCCATTTGGAATAGCAGAAACAAAAGTTTTTCAAGTAAATCAGTTTGCAAGAGAAAACCAACATCCGTTACTGTGTACGTTAGAGAAAGCATAATATCGATTTCTCATAGTCTGTGGTTAAATTTAAGAGGTGCTTATGCTGAACAAAGACCTGGAAGTCACCTTGAACCTAGCGTTTCAGCAAGCTAGAGATTCACGTCATGAATACATGACGGTAGAACATTTATTATTAGCGCTGATCGACAATCCCTCTGCCTACGAAGCATTAATTGCTTGTGGTGCGGATGTGAATCGTTTACGTGAAGAAGTGGCTAATTTCATTCAACAAACCACGCCGATTATTGCTGAATCGACTGAAGAACGTGAAACTCAACCCACCTTGGGATTTCAACGTGTTCTGCAGCGTGCGGTGTTCCATGTGCAATCATCTGGTCGCAACGAAGTCTCCGGTGCCAATGTGCTGGTGGCTATTTTTAGTGAGCAAGAATCACAAGCGGTTTATTTGCTGCGCCGCTGTGATATTACTCGCCTAGATGTAGTGAATTTTATTTCTCATGGCATGGCTAAAGAAGATGATTCTGGTGAATCACCAGATCAAGAACGTGTTGAAGACCAATCTGAAACTGCCGAAGATCGCAGCATGTTGGCGCAATTTGCCGCCAATTTAAACCAACTTGCGCAAGACGGTATTATCGATCCACTTATTGGGCGTGATGCTGAAATTGAGCGTGCAATTCAAACCCTGTGTCGTCGCCGTAAGAATAATCCCTTGCTTGTGGGTGAAGCTGGTGTCGGTAAGACGGCTATTGCAGAAGGTTTGGCTTATCGGATTGTCAATAAACAAGTGCCAGATGTGATGGCTAATGCCACCGTGTACTCGCTAGATTTAGGCTCGTTATTAGCGGGCACTAAATATCGTGGTGATTTTGAAAAGCGTTTTAAAAGCTTGTTGAAAGAATTGGCTGCAGATGAACATGCGATTTTATTTATTGATGAAATCCATACCATTATTGGTGCTGGCGCCGCTTCTGGTGGTGTCATGGATGCCTCTAACTTACTCAAGCCATTATTGTCTAGTGGTAAGTTACGCTGCATGGGATCGACTACATTCCAAGAGTATCAAAGTATTTTTGAGAAAGACCGCGCTTTAGCTCGTCGCTTCCAAAAAATTGATATCAATGAGCCTTCTGTGGCCGAAACCACCAAAATATTGATGGGGCTTAAATCCAAGTACGAAGAATACCATGGTGTGCGTTATACCCAAGCTGCTATCAGCAGTGCGGCTATTTTGTCGGCGAAACACATCAACGATCGTCATTTACCTGACAAAGCGATTGATGTGATTGATGAAGCCGGTGCTCGTATGGTGATGATGCCGCAAAGCAAACGTAAAAAGACCATTGGCCAAGCTGAAATTGAAGCCATCATTGCTAAGTTAGCCCGTATTCCTGAGAAGTCGGTATCGTCGACTGACAAGGATATGCTGCGCAACCTTGAACGTAACCTTAAGATGGTTGTATTTGGTCAAGACAAAGCGATTGAGAGCCTCAGCGCTGCCATACGCTTATCGCGCAGTGGTTTAGGTTCAGAGAAAAAGCCAGTAGGAAGCTTTATGTTTGCAGGCCCAACAGGGGTAGGTAAAACAGAAGTGACCAATCAATTGGCCAATTGTCTTAACCTTAAACTGATCCGCTTTGATATGTCTGAGTACATGGAACGTCATACCGTGTCACGCTTAATCGGTGCGCCTCCTGGCTACGTTGGTTATGATCAAGGTGGCATGCTCACCGACGCTGTGATTAAAAATCCGCATTGTGTGGTGTTGCTTGATGAGATTGAAAAGGCACACCCTGATGTATTCAATTTACTATTGCAAGTCATGGATCACGGGACATTGACCGACAACAACGGTCGCAAAGCTGATTTTAGAAATGTCACCTTAGTGATGACCACCAATGCTGGCGTACAAGAAACTATTCGTAAATCGATTGGTTTTAGACAGCAAGATCATACCCAAGATGCGTTAGCTGAAATCAATAAGATGTTTTCACCTGAGTTCCGTAACCGTTTAGATTCAATCGTCTGGTTTAACCATTTAGACATGACAGTTATTGCCAAAGTGGTGGATAAGTTCTTAGTGGAATTGCAGGCTCAGCTAGATGATAAACGTGTCACCCTGGATGTCAGTGATGAAGCGCGAACCTTGCTGGCTGAGAAGGGCTATGATAAATCAATGGGTGCGCGCCCAATGTCACGTGTGGTGACAGAATTGATTAAACGTCCGTTAGCCGATGAAATCTTGTTCGGTGTGCTTGAACGAGGTGGTATTGCGCATATTGACGTCAAAGATGGTGAGATCAACATCGATTGCGAGTCATTGGAAAAAGTCTCGTAATAATCAATTTGATTTACAATATGCTATTAAAAAAGATGACCCATGGGTCATCTTTTTTTATGCGTGTTAATTGCGCCTATTACCGTTGCTTCAATAATCAGTCATCAAGGTAAAGCATTTCTTACTGTTCAATTCAATGGGTATTGATAACAAAATGGGTATCCCCTTTTAAATCAATAAACATAGCAGTGGATCGTATAAGGTGCTTCTGCAAAACGGATTACAACCATCGCGATGCTTGGTTGAATGTCTGATAAAAGGGTTACCCATTACGTTGAACATTCGTCTTGTTTGATGCGTGTTGCGTTACGTTGAATACACTGTATTTATGCAGTTTGGTATAACAACAAAAAAACCGACAGGCAGTCGGTTTTTACATTGTTGAGGCTAGCGATTAACGTGCGCGGAAGACGATACGACCTTTAGATAAGTCATAAGGTGTCAACTGTACAGTGACTTTGTCACCCGTTAAAATACGGATGTAGTTTTTGCGCATTTTGCCAGAGATGTGGGCTATCACCACATGTCCATTTTCAAGCTCTACGCGGAACATTGTATTTGGCAAGGTCTCAAGGATAGTGCCCTGCATTTCAATGTTGTCTTCTTTCGCCATTAATTAGTTATCCCATTAGCCTTCAAATATGAAAAAATCGGGCGTATCATGCCCCAAAAACGCCGAACTGTAAAGGCCGTTAACAAGAAAGAGGCGTAAGATTTTCGCCAACTTGCCAACCAAGAGCCGTTAAAATTTGATATGGGCGATATTGGCGTTTGTAACTCATTTTTCTATTTTGATCAATTTGATAGCCCAAATACAAATATCGTTTACCTAATGACTTAGCCAATTGGCATTGAATTAAAATCATCAACGAACCCAGTGATCGTTCTGCGTAGTCTGGGTCGAAATAGCTGTATATGGCCGAGAAACTTTGCGCCATCTCATCGGTCACTGCCACGCCAATTAATTGGTCTTTATCAAACAGTTCAATAAACATTGGCGGTAACCAATCTGATAGTAAAAAATCATCATATTGAGCTTGTGATGCCGGGTACATAGGGCCATCGCTATGGCGTTCATTGATATAGCGTTGGTATAAGTCATAGTGCTCTGGCCGTGATGTATGACTGATCTTCCAATGCAAGTCTCGGTTGTTTTTTAAGGTTCTTTTTTGGCGTTTGGACAACACAAAATCATTCACATTCAGTCGAATAGATTGGCAAGATTGGCAACTCGGGCAGCGTGGTTTATAAATTGCGTTACCGTTGCGACGAAACCCCATCGCAAGAAGTTGTTCAAACAGTGATGGGTCTATTTGTGGTTCTTGGATCACCAATAATTGCTCTTTATTGCCTTCAATATAGTTGCAATCAAAAGGTTGGCTTATGCCGACACTAACCGATTTAGAATTCAATAAACACCTCTTGTTTGATCCATATGGATGCTGACTTTGTTTGATCTCGGCCGCAGTGAAGTATGGATAAAAACTCACTTCTTGGTATCGCCTTAGCCCCAAGACTTAATAAATGTGGATTCATTACTTGCGCGTCAATTAGTTGAAAATCATGTTTCACCAAGTGTTGATTTAGTATAGCAAATGCAGCTTTTGATGCATTAGTTTGCCGATGAAACATCGATTCACCGCAAAAAACATTGCCCACTGGAATACCGTAAAGCCCGCCCACTAAATCGTCGCCATCCCAGACTTCAACAGAATGCGCAAGACCTTGCAGATGAAGTTCATAATAAGCCATTTGGATTTCGGCAGAAATCCACGTGCCATCCTGTGAACTTCGTGGCTGAGCGCAACCGGCTAAGACATCTAAAAAGGCATGATTGATAGTGTATCGCCAGGTGGATTTTTTAAGAAACTTAATCAAGCTTTTGCTGCCAAATGGATGACGAGGTTCAAATACCGCTCGAGGATCTGGTGACCACCATAAAATGGGATCACTGACATTAAACCAAGGGAAAATACCTTGATAATAGGCTTCTGCTAAGCGCTCTGGACGTAAATCTCCCCCAATGGCTAATAAGCCATTGGGATCGATAAGCGCCAGCTCTGGTGGCGGGAAGTCGATGGATTGATTTAAATAAGACAGTGAGTTCAAAATGAGTATATTATTTGCCATACCTTATCGTTAACTTAGCGGATATTGATCATGTTTAAAATCATAACTGTCAATGTGAAGAGTATTTTTGCAGTTTTACTGACTATGTGCTTGTTTTGTGGTCAAAGCCAAGCTGCTTATGAGCGAAATCAAGCCGTACCCGTGGAAAAAGTCATCTATGGTCAGATTGAATCGGTCAAAAACATCACTGAAAAACAGCTCGTTGAAGACAGCCATAGCGGCTGGAAAACTTTTGGTGGCGCCTTAGTCGGTGGAGTTATAGGGCATCAGTTCGGTGGCGGTTCAGGCCAAGATGTTGCTACCGTTTTAGGGGCATTAATTGGTGGCGGCATAGGCAGTCAGCATGGAAACCAACAGTATTATCTTGAAACTAAATTAGTTGAACTCATGATAAAACAAGAAGACGGAAGCCAAGTTATGGTGATCCAAGATGCAGATCCGGGGATGCGTTTTGCTGCCGGTGATGAAGTGAGAGTGGTTTATTTAAGCGGTTATGTCAGGGTTGATTTGGCGATGTGATGACATACGCAATAAAACAAAAAGGAGCCTAGGCTCCTTTTGTGTATTACAAGGGCAAAATCCATTTGCAACAGTACATTGGCTACTTTGCTAAAGGTGATTAAAACCCACGAGGTAATGTTTGCTTACCTGAAGTGTGCTCGAGCTTTTGACGCCATAACTGCTTAGGCGTTAAACCGCCTGAAGTTATTTGAGCTTGGCGATTGGGTGATTTTTTTGCTGCCGCATTGTTGATTGGCTTGGCTGCAGGTTTAGCGATAGGTTTGTGCATCTCTGCCGCAGGCTGTTTATTTGTCGTCGAGGCAGTAAGTTGTGCAAGCATTGTTTCAAGTTCGCTAAAGCGCACAGATTTCTGGCCGTCAATTTTGTACCAACTGCCAGCTTGCTCAATTGATACTGTGTTACCAGATTGTCGTTCTAGTGCCGTTTGTAGTTGGCTGATGACCTCTTCTTTAGTCAATGTTGTCATAGTAAATAACCTATTGGTTGTCATGTTAAATTAAGGTTGTCACTAATTTTAAAGTGTTAATGCATCAAAAGTCCAATTGAGCTATAAATTGGCGGATTTTCCATCTGAAAGTTGATTTTATCAGCGAGTAGAGTGATATTTTCTGCATCATTAGGTTTCGATTTAATCTGGATTTAATATTGATTGAATTTGACAATCGACTGTACTTATTGGCGGCTCAAGCCTAATTTATTTGGTGGTTATTTTTGTTTTTTAAATTAATTTTTAGCTTGGATATTCTTCGCGAGAGCGACAGTATTCGGTTAAACTGATGATATCGCCATGGTGTACAGTATGGATCGCTATCGTCTGAGTGAATATCGGTTAAGTCCGCATGGTTTATACGAATAAGTTTATATCTTTGTTGCTTAAGATTAGTTAATTTCTAGGGGTTTTATGTCCACACATCATCAGACATCAGTTGTTTCTCGCCAAGCATTAGCGTCTTATCTTGATAGTTTTTTAAATGTTTCTGCCTTTAAAGACTATGCACCAAATGGGTTACAGGTCGAAGGCAAATCGGATATTCGCACCATTGTCACCGGTGTCACTGCATGCCAAGCATTAATTGATGCGGCGATAAAGGTCAACGCTGATGCTATTTTGGTTCATCATGGTTTTTTTTGGAAAAATGAGCCCGAAGTTATCACCGGCATGAAATATCGACGGATCAAGGCCTTAATAGAAAATGATATCAGTTTATTTGGTTATCACTTACCGTTAGATGCTCATCATGGTGTTGGTAACAATGCTCAGTTAGCCCAACAGTTAGGCATTATTAGCCCAAGAGTTTATGAGCAGGTAGCTCAAGATTTATTATGGCATGGTCATTTGGAACACCCAATGACGGTTGCAGAGTTTAGCGAGTTACTTAATACAGTATTAAACCGTAAACCTTTGCACATAGGGGATGAAACGAAAATGATTTCGACCTTGGCTTGGTGTACTGGCGGCGCGCAAGACTATATTGATCAAGCTGCACAAATGGGCGTTGATGCGTTTATTAGCGGCGAAGTATCAGAGCGCACATTTCACACCGCAATCGAGCAAGGTTTACATTATTTTGCTGCTGGTCACCATGCGACTGAGTTATTTGGCATTCAAGCGTTAGGCAATCACTTAGCGGAAAAATACAATATAGAGCATCATTTTATTGATATTGTAAATCCGGTATAGCTGGATTAATAACTTGGCGCTTAGCGGTGTTGACTGTGCTCTGCATGGTTTTAAAGACTTTGCTATCGTGTAGATAACAAATGGTTGTAGCGACGCTCTGGCAAGGTTACTGGGTCATTGATGTTGAATGTGGCCGGTATCATTGATGATAGAGCGTGTGCGGGTGATATTGCTTTCTTTGAGATTGAGTAAATGACCGAGTATTTTTTACAAGCCTTTATTTATTTAACCGCTGCCGTTATCGCCGTCCCTTTAGCAAATAAATTGGGATTGGGTTCGGTACTCGGATACCTCATTGCTGGGGTTGTTATTGGACCTATTATTGGTTTAGTGGGCAGTGAAACCAACACTATCCAACATTTTGCTGAATTTGGTGTTGTGATGATGCTATTTTTGGTTGGCTTAGAACTTGAACCAAAAATGTTGTGGGCGATGCGAAATCGTTTACTCGGACTGGGTGGTCTGCAAGTTGTGGGTTCGGTTGTGGCGGTTATGGCCTGTGCTATTTATGCTGGCTATCAATTGAGTATTGCATTAACTATCGGGTTAATTTTTTCTCTGTCTTCTACCGCAATTGTATTACAAACGTTATCTGAAAAACGTCTCAATAAGACTCATGCAGGTAAAAATGCCTTTTCGGTATTGTTGTTTCAAGATATTGCCGTTATTCCCATGTTGGCCTTTATTCCGTTATTGGCTTTACCTGAATTAGTTGAGCAAGCCCAAGCTGCTGTAAGCAGTATGAGTGAACAACACGAGCAGCTAAGTTTAGTGGCATCTCTACCTGGGTGGGCGTATGCGATTGTATTGTTGTTAGCCATTAGTGTCGTGGTGTTGGGCGGCCATTATTTAAGCCGACCTTTATTTAAAATCGTTGCTGAGTCTGGTGCGCGTGAAATATCAACCGCTGCAGCACTTATGTTAGTGATAGGCATTGCCGCATTAATGAGTTTGGTGGGGATCTCGCCTGCATTAGGTACCTTTTTAGCGGGCGTGGTGCTGGCAAACAGTGAGTTTAAGCATGAGCTTGAAGCAAATATAGGTCCGTTTAAAGGCTTGTTGTTAGGCTTGTTTTTTATCACCGTGGGTGCCGGGATAGATTTTTCGGTGTTGTTTGCTGATTTTGCTGAAATCATTGCCATCACCTTAAGTGTGATGTTGATAAAAGCGATGGTGTTGTACGTGCTAGCGTTGATTTTCAGGATTAAAGGCAGCGATCGTTGGTTATTTACCTTATGTCTAGCTCAAGCGGGTGAGTTTGGCTTTGTATTGCTAAATTTTAGTGTGCAACAACATGTTATTCCAACTGACTTAGCTCAGACCTTGTCTATCGTAGTAGCACTATCGATGTTTTTAACCCCTGGACTATTCATTTTATTTGATAAAGTCATTTACCCGCGCTTTCAAGTGAAAACTAATCAACGTGAGCAAGATAATATCGATGATGAGGGCACTGTGATTATTGCGGGTATTGGCCGTTTTGGCCAAGTGGTCAATCGCTTTTTAATATCAAATAATATTAAAACTGTCGTGCTCGATTATCAGGTATCGCAAGTGGACACTATTAGGCGTATTAATACCAAAGCCTATTATGGTGACGCCACTCGACCTGACTTATTAAAAACAGCAGGTATAGAACAAGCATCGCTTTTTGTGGTGGCTATCGATAATCGCGAAAGCAGCGTCGAATTAGTCAAATATTTGCATCAAACTTACCCAAAACTGAAAATTGTCGCCAGAGCCTTCGATCGAGGCCATGGTCATTTGTTAAAAGATGCCGGGGCTGACATCGTCGAATCAGAAACTCATCATTCAGCACTTGAACTGAGCGTGTCCTCGTTACAGTTACTTGGTAACAGTGAAGAATATGTTTTAAGACGAAAGGCAACCTATAAGCGGGTTGAAAAAGAAGCCTCAAAACGTTTGTATGATTTTTGGTTGAAAGAATCAGCAGGTGAACGCTATAGTAATGATTTTATTAAACTTTTTATGTTGTATGAAGAGCGATTGAAACAAGCGATGGATGAAGATAATGCCGCTCATCATGCTGATGTTGATCTTCAGCATGCTATTAAGCTAACTCAAAAATCTGACGGTGATGTTAGCGTTAATGATTAATGGATGATTTTATTATTGTCGATGAACCTGCTAACTAGCTGCAATGGCTTTGATAATTAATAATTGCTTATTGATTTGATGAACGTGCAAACTAAAAAAAAGACCGCCGCAGCGGTCTTTTTTATGAAGTTAAGTGTTATTTAACTCGCATACCTGGCTGCGCACCTTCATGAGGTTCAAGTATAAATAAATCTTTACCACCTGGGCCAGCCGCTAATACCATACCTTCTGAATCACCAAACTTCATCGTGCGCGGGGCAAGGTTTGCCACCATTACGGTGAGTTTACCCACTAAGTCTTCAGGCGCATAAGCCGATTTTATACCCGCAAATACTTGCTTAGTTTCGCCGCCTAAATCTAATTCTAGACGCAGTAGTTTATTGGCTTTCTCGATATGTTCCGCTTTGCTGATACGAGCAATTCGTAAGTCAATTTTTGCAAAATCTTCAAAGCTTATTTCTGGGCTGATAGGATCTTGCTCTAATTGATTAACGGCTTGTGTCGGCGCATCGGTGTTAGGTGCGTCCGTATTAGTGGCTTGCAAGTTTTCTTTAGAGGCATCGATGATAGCCTCAATGCTCTTAGGTTCGATACGTTGCATTAAGGCTTTAAATGGTGCAATTTCATGGCCTGATAAATCTTGGGCCAAATTATCCCATGTTAAGGTTAACTGTAAAAATCCTTCAACATTTTCGGCAAGCTTAGGTAATACAGGCTTAAGATAAGTTACCAAAATTCTGAACAGATTTAATGCATTACTGCAAACCTGATGTGCTTCTTGTTGTTTATCTTCATGCTTAACTAATTGCCAAGGTGCGGCGTCAGCAACATAAGCATTAGCAATATCCGCTAGCGCCATGATTTCACGCATCGCTTTACCAAATTCGCGGGTTTCATATAATTCAGCAATAATTTCGCTTTTGGCTAAAAATATATCGCTTAGGCTGCTGTCAGTAACCTTGGCTAATTTACCGTCAAAACGTTTACTGATAAAACCCGCGGTACGAGAGGCAAGGTTAACTAATTTTCCGACCAAGTCAGAGTTCACGCGTTGGGCAAAATCTTCTAAGTTTAAATCCAAATCATCAATACGGCTGTTTAATTTAGCGGCGTAATAATAACGTAGGTATTCAGGATCCAAATTGTCTAGATAAGTGCGCGCTTTGATAAACGTGCCTTTTGATTTCGACATTTTTGAACCATTAACCGTGACATAGCCGTGAGCATACACGCTAGTTGGTTTACGAATACCAGCGCCTTCAAGCATTGCAGGCCAGAATAAACTGTGGAAATAGACAATGTCTTTACCGATGAAATGATACACCTCTGCGGTTGAGTCTAGGCCCCAAAAATCGTCAAAGTTTAAGTCATCACGCTTATTACATAAGTTTTTAAATGAACCCATATAACCAATAGGTGCATCTAACCAGACATAGAAAAACTTACCTGGAGCGTCAGGAATTTCAAATCCAAAGTAAGGTGCATCACGGGAGATATCCCATTGCTTTAGGCCTTGATCAAACCATTCATTAAGCTTGTTGGCCATTTCTTGTTGCAAGGAACCTGATTGGATCCACTCTTTTAACATGCCTTCAAATGCAGGCAGGTCAAAAAAGAAATGTTCGGTGTCTTTCATTATCGGTGTTGCGCCAGATACGGCTGACTTAGGATTGATTAAATCCGTAGTGCTGTAGGTTGCGCCACAATTATCACAGTTATCGCCGTATTGATCTTCAGACTTACATTTTGGGCAGGTGCCTTTAACAAAACGGTCTGGTAAGAACATTAATTTTTCAGGGTCATATAATTGTGAAATGGTTTTGGTTTTGATGTAACCACCATCACGCAGTTTTAGGTAAATATCACAGGCTAAGGCGCGATTTTCTTCGCTATGAGTGCTGTGGAAATTATCAAACTGGATATTGAAGTCGGCGAAATCTTGCTGATGTTCCTTTTGAACCTGAGCAATCATTTCTTCTGGTGTAATACCCATTTGTTGCGCTTTGAGCATGATCGGTGTGCCGTGAGCATCGTCGGCGCAAATGTAGTGGCATTCATGACCACGTAATTTTTGAAAACGTGACCAGATATCCGTTTGGATGTACTCAAGCATGTGGCCTAGGTGGATCGGGCCATTGGCATAAGGTAGGGCACTTGTGACCAGTATTTTACGCTGTGATTTTGTCATTTTGTCTCGATATCAAATTACACCAAAAATATTGCCTGATACTAACTGATTTGCAGACTTTTTTCACCAAAACATGACTTAAAAAAGCTTAATAGTCGCTATTTTTTTACCAAGTTCTGATACACTTGAGCAAATTTCTACTTCGGAGTTGCCGTTTTGGTCAATACACATACAAATTATCAATTAAGTGATGAATTATTGTCACCAGTGTTAGATATTTTAGAAGCATTTGAAGACCCTTATTTGCGTAAAGGCTTAGTGAGTGCAGGATGTGTAACCGCACTGTCGATAGAAGGAAAACGCCTACAATTAGGCTTAGTTTATCCTTATCCGTGTATGACACAATATCGCGATACTGTGATGGCAGTGACCAATAAATTGGCTGTACTTGACGCGATTGATGAAGTGGAGTGTGAAATTGATTTTCAGCCTCGAGTTTATTCAGCACTGCCTGCTATTGCACCTATTCCAAACGTAAAGCAAGTTATTGCCGTGGCATCAGGTAAAGGTGGTGTGGGTAAATCAACTACCGCAGTGAATCTTGCATTAGCCTTAAAAGCTGAAGGCGCTGAAGTGGGTATTTTGGATGCCGACATTTATGGCCCGTCTATTCCATTGATGTTAGGTATTCCTAATTTTCGTCCACAATCGCCAGATGGCAAGCACATGACGCCAGCGCTAGTTCATGGTATTTCTGCGCAATCAATTGGTTTTATGTTAAGTGGTGATGAAGCCGCGGTATGGCGTGGTCCTATGGCGGCTGGTGCATTAGCGCAGTTACTCAATGAAACCCAATGGCCTGAATTAGACTATTTGATTATCGATATGCCACCTGGAACCGGTGACATTCAATTAACCTTGTCGCAAAAAGTGCCAGTAAGCGGTGCCGTCATTGTTACCACGCCACAAGACATTGCCTTAGCGGATGCTAAAAAAGGCATTACTATGTTTAACAAGGTCAATATCCCGGTACTTGGGATTATCGAGAACATGAGTTTCCATCTTTGTCCTGAATGTGGTCATAAAGAACACCCATTTGGTACTCATGGTGGTAGTGAAATAGCTAAACGCTATAACTTGCCGTTGTTAGGCGCACTGCCACTGCATATCAATATTCGTGAATCAATGGACAATGGTACGCCGAGCGTAATGAGCGAACCAGAAAGTGAAGTGTCAGGGATATATCGCGAAATTGCCCGCAAGCTTGGGGCTGAGTTATCACTTCAACAAGTACAATCAACCGTAAAAATTAGCATATCAGAAGACGAGTAAGGTTAAGAGATGAATTCTCAGCAGTGTGTCATTATTGGGATTGCCGGTGCGTCGGCTTCAGGTAAAAGTTTAATTGCTAAAACAATTTTTGAAGAATTGTGTCGTGATTTAGGAACCAATCAGATTGGTGTGATCAATGAGGATGCCTATTATCGGGATCAAAGTCATTTGACCATGGAAGATCGAGTCAAAACCAATTACGATCATCCAAAAGCATTGGATCATCAATTATTAGCGACTCATTTAACACAGCTAAAACGAGGTGAAGCCGTTAGTATTCCTTGTTATAGCTATACTGAGCATACACGTACCAGTGAAACGCTTAACATGCAGCCTAAAAAAGTCATTATCCTTGAAGGTATTTTGTTATTAACCGACCCTAAGCTTCGTGAGTTAATGGATGCCAGTGTGTTTATGGACACGCCATTAGACATTTGTTTTTTACGTCGGTTAACTCGCGATGTTGCTGAGCGCGGCCGCACAATGGAAACCGTTATTGCGCAATATAAACGAACAGTACGTCCAATGTTTTTACAGTTTATCGAACCGTCAAAGCAATATGCCGATATTATCGTTCCTCGTGGTGGTAAAAACCGCATCGCAACGGATATTTTAAAAACTAGAATTCAGCATTTATTGGCTAGATAGCCTTATTTAAGAGAGTGCCGCATGCGTTTAACCGATATAGAAATTGAGCAATGTTTAGATAATGGTAGCATTATCATCGATCCTCGCCCTGGTATAGAAGCCATTTCTGGTGTCAGTGTCGATGTCCGTTTAGGCAGCCAATTTCGGGTATTTAAAGACCATACGGCACCTTTTATTGATTTAAGTGGCCCCAGTGCAGAAATGCAAATAGCCCTTGATCGAATTATGAGCGATAAAATTGAAATCGCTGACGACCAAGCTTTTTTCCTCCATCCTGGCGAGTTAGCTTTGGCTGTGACCTATGAAAGTGTCACTTTACCTGCCGATGTTGTCGGCTGGTTAGATGGTCGCTCATCGCTTGCACGCTTAGGTTTAATGGTGCATGTGACTGCGCATCGTATTGATCCTGGTTGGCAAGGGAAAATCGTGCTTGAGTTCTTTAATAGTGGCAAGTTGCCATTAGCATTACGCCCAGGCATGACCATCGGCGCGCTTAATTTTGAGCGTTTAAGTTCAGCGGTCGCTCGCCCTTATAACACTCGTAAAAGTTCGAAATATAAAGATCAACAAGAGGCTGTCGCAAGCCGGATCAGCCAGGATAAATAATGGCGCCAGTTTGGGTTAATCATCACGAAAACGGCACGATAAATCCATTTGATCGTGCTGTTGCTTATGGTGATGGTGTGTTTGCAACTATGCGCACCGCATCAGCTGATATGCCGGCAGGGATTTTATTCCTTGATGGTCATATTTGTCGTTTGCAGCAGGGCTGTGAACGCTTGGGTATTGAGTGGCATGCCAGTGATTTATTAATAGAGCAACTGCAGCAACTCGCGAGGCAATACCCACAACATTGTATTAAGCTTTTGCTCACGCGCGGAGTCGGCGGCCGTGGTTATCAAGCACCGTCAAGCTCAAACGTGACTGAAGTCGTGTCAGTTAATGCCATTCCAGATCATTATCTTGATTGGCAGCAAAGTGGCATTTCGTTAGCATCATCATCGATATGTCTAGGCAGACAACCACTTTTAGCGGGCATAAAACATCTTAATCGGTTGGAACAGGTGCTAATTAAGTCTCAACCTCTAGTTGACACTTATCAAGATTGGTTGGTGTTTGATTGTGATGGTTATGTGATTGAGTCATCAATGGCTAATCTTTTTATCGTCAAAAATAATCAAGTACTTACCCCTGCAATAACGCATGCGGGTGTCAGCGGCGTGATGCGCGAAATCATCATTGATACGCTGCTTTGTCATGGTATTGCTGTGATGGCAACACGACTTACGTTAAGCGATGTTCAAGCTGCTGAGCATATATTTATAACCAACAGTTTATTTGGCATGATTGATGTTACCGCCATTGACGATTTTCAATTTAGCCGTTGGACGCAAACACCGCGACTCAGGCAAATTCTAAGTGTGAATTTATAATATGATTAAAAAAATAAAAACATTTATATTAGCTAGTTTAATTCCTTTATTCACCTTGACTTGTATTGGTGGCTATTGGCTAGTATCTGGCCTAATTAGTTATCAAAAACAGCCATTGCAGTTAACTGAAAGCCAGACGCTGACAGTAGAGCCTGGCACATCGGTGATTAAGCTTGCGCAACAGCTTGAGCAACAATCATTGATTACTGATAGTTGGAAAGTTAAATACCTGGTTAAACTTGAACCTAAGTTTGCCAATATTAAGACGGGCTTATACCAGTTGATCCCAGGCGATACATTAGAAGCATTATTAAAACGTTTGTATTTAGGCCAACAAGTGGTTTTTAGTGTGACCCTAATCGAAGGCAAAACCATTGCTGAGTGGCAACAAACTCTGGCAACGACTGAAAATTTAGCAAAAAACGCTGATGATTTTAACCAAGTGTTATTACAACATGGTGATACATCTGGCTTGCCTGAAGGTAAGTTTTATCCGGAAACATTCCATTATCATGCGGATGATAATTTACAGACCATATTAAATCGTAGTTACAACATGATGCAGGAGAGCTTAGCCCAAGCATGGGAAGGACGTGATCCTGATTTAGCTTTATCGTCACCCTATGAGCTATTGATTATTGCTTCTATTATTGAAAAAGAAACTGGCAAACCTGAAGAACGTGATTGGGTTTCAGCAGTGTTTAATAATCGACTCAAAAAAGGCATGCGCTTGCAAACCGACCCGACAGTTATTTATGGTATGGGTGAGCGTTATAAAGGCAATATTACCCGTAAAGATTTACGCCAAGCGACTGCATTTAATACTTATACTATTGATGGTTTACCACCAACGCCAATTGCTGCCCCTAGCCGAGCATCACTCTTTGCAGCGGCCAATCCTGCTAACGTAAATTATTTATATTTTGTGTCACGTAATGATGGTAGCCATGTGTTTTCATCCACGTTAAAAGCACATAACAATGCCGTAAATGAATTTCAGAGAAAAAGAAAATGAGTCAACAGCAAGGCAAGTTTATTGTCATTGAAGGATTAGAAGGTGCCGGTAAATCAAGCGCGATAGCCCTGGTTAATGATATTATTCAGCGCCATATTGGTCAGGCTCCTGTGTGTACCCGTGAACCAGGCGGTACGCCATTAGCAGAAAAAATGCGCGATTTAGTTAAAATTGCTGATGATACTGACCCCTTATGTGACGAAGCAGAGTGTTTGCTTATTTATGCTGCCCGATCACAGTTAATCGCTAATGTTATCAAACCGGCATTAGCTACAGGTAGGTGGGTGCTGGGTGATAGGCATAACTTATCTTCACTGGCTTACCAAGGTGGTGGCCGAGGATTAATGCCCTTAGTCAAAGCGGTCAGTGATGCTTGTTTGAGAGGCTTTAAACCTGATCTCACCTTGTATTTAGATATCGATCCAACACTCGGCTTAAGTCGTGCGGCAAGTCGTGGCAAACTTGATAGAATTGAGCAGCAAGCGATTGATTTTTTCGAACGAGCCAGGCGTACCTACTTACAATTAGCCCATGAGGATGACAGCATAGTGGTTATCGATGCAAGTCAATCTATGGCGCAGGTTCATCATGATATACAGATGCAATTGCAACATCATTTGCCCGTTCTTATGGCAGAGCTGTGATTGTTATAAAAAAGGATAATGTGGCGATATGAGTGATTATCAGATTGACCAATTACCTTGGTTAGCCGAGCCGCATCAGCGCTTTGTTGATCAACATTATCGCGGTAAAACTAGCCATGCCCACTTGTTCAATATTGATAAAGCGCTTGGGGGGGATAAGCTCGCTAAAGCTGCGGCACAAACAATACTTTGCCAACAACTGACTCCAGTTGGTGCTTGTGGTCAATGTAAAAGCTGTTTGCTATTGGCTGCTGGTAATCATCCAGATCTGTATATTATTGAGCCAGATGGCAACCAAATTAAAGTTGATCAAATTCGTCAGCTATGTCAAAAATTAACGCAAACGGCTCAACAAGGTGGGGCGCGCGTGGCGATAATCGTTGATGCTGAGCGCTTAAATTTAGCCGCAGCAAACGCATTACTCAAAACACTTGAAGAACCTGGTGATGATGTTGTGCTCATTTTGCAAACCAATACATCAGCTCAGTTACTCGCGACTATTACTAGCCGTTGCCAAACTCTTAAATTTATTGGACCGACTAAGTTAGATATCCAACACTGGCTAGCTGCGCAGCAGCTGTTACCTGCAGCAAATGCCGAGGGTAAAACTCACGATGTGACTTGGTGTCTTAGTGTTGTTGGTGGTCCTTTGGCGTTAGCAAACAGTTTAAGCAGTCAGCATTATCAACAATTGCTAACATTTCGCCAAGATTGGGCTCACAGTTTAAAAACGGGTCATTTAAGTGCTAGTTTACTCAAGGTGTCTGAACAACAAATTGTTGATGCACTTAATGTTTTGTATTTGTACTTACGTCAATATGTGTTAAAAAGTAGTAAAGTAAAAGCGGATCGTCAGCCATTAAATCCGTTAGTTCAAGCTAAAGTGATTGATCTTGGCGGGCAAGTGATGAAGATGTGTCATAAGCTTGAAACTATGCCCAGCGTGAATACTCAAGCATTGTGTCAACAATATGTTCTCGCATTTAGGAAGCTAACCAATTAACGCTATTTGGTTATACTAACATCTAACCTATTTATGGAATGAAAATAATTACTTATGGTCGATCTTGTTGTTCACTACGATACATTACATAAACTCTATCGTGCTTATATGCCGTTTATTAAGCCTGCTGGTTTATTTATTGCGACTACAGAAAGTCATTTTTTAGGCCAAGAGCTTACGATTGCTTATCGATTACCTGATGCAACCCAGGCCACAGAATTTAAAGGCACTGTGGTATGGATTAATCCATTAGGGGCATCCGGTGGGCGTCCTGCTGGTATTGGGGTTAAAATTAAAACGGATGTTGAAAGCCATAAACACCATATCGAAAAGTTATTATCGAGCGAACTTTCCTCTAGCGATTTGACCTGCACTATGTAGCTAGGTATTCTTGCGCATCTGTTTTATTTTTAATGTAGTTGCGAAAGAATTCCCATGCTAATTGATTCACATTGCCACCTTGACCGTTTAAAAGCGGCCCCAGACTCAGCCAGTTTACAATCCATTATGGACAATGCCAAAACTCAAGGTGTTGACTATTTATTGTGCGTCAATGTCCGCCAACAAGGCTTTGAAGCCATGCGCGACAAGGTGTCAGCCTTTGATAATGTTTTTTTGTCTTCTGGTGTACATCCTCTCGATGTGCAAGAAGGCTTGAATATTGAAGACATTAAACGTTTTGCTGACGATCCTCGCGTAGTGGCTATTGGCGAAACGGGTTTGGATTACTTCTATTCAAATGATACTAAAACCTTGCAACAACAGTGTTTTGAACAACAAATTGCTTTAGCTGTAGAGGTAAATAAACCATTAATTGTTCATACTCGTGATGCCCGAGAAGATACCATTAATATGCTTAAAGCTGGAGGCGCTGACAAAGTCGGCGGCGTATTGCATTGCTTTACTGAAAACTGGGAAATGGCTAAAGCGGCCATCGATTTAGGTTTTTATATTTCTGTTTCAGGTATTGTGACCTTCAAAAACGCGGGTGAGCTTCGCAGTGTTATTCGTCAAGTGCCCAAAGACAGATTACTGGTAGAAACTGATTCTCCTTATTTAGCGCCGGTGCCACATCGTGGTCAAGAGAATCAGCCAGCCTATGTTAGAGATGTTGCTGAGTTTGTTGCAGAATTACGCGGTGAAAAATTTGAAGCGTTAGCGCAGTACACCACCGATAACTTTTTTAATTTATTCAAAGATGCTGCTAAGTTGATCGGTCGCTAACTAGATTCTGGCAATAATAATCCATTTCCCACATTAAATGACTTTTAAATCAATATAATGGGGTAATGGATTGCTGCTTGTTGATTGGAAAATAAGATAAAAAAAGACCCAAAACTATCCAATTGTTCTGGGTCTAGGGAAAGGGCTCGATTAAGAGCCTTGCGCTACTGTCGTGGCTGCTTAAGATTGCTTAAGCAGCCAAATAGTGAATCAAACATTGATTAACTATAGTCAGGCCGATTGGTTTTTGCATGAAATTTAATCAAATAAATCACTATTAATTTGATATTCAATTCATCTTTACATCAAGCCACTGATTATAGGGTTTATAGTCATGATTAAAAATGACTTGGTTACAAGTCGTTATAGGCTTAGATTGACGTTATCGCGGACTAACTCTCGCGGTAAATTGTTTTTCAGTCTATGGCCTAAATGCTTTACTACGCCTAATACTGCGTGATGATAACTGACTAACATTTCGCCTTGTGTCGTGATAGCCAAACGTTGTTGTATGGCATCATCAAAGCTGTTACTGGCAATATCGCGTCCCATCAAAAAGTCTTTAGCTTGTGATGCTGTCAACTCAATGGTTCTTGGGGCATCGTATGTTGATGCTGATAAGGCAATGATGGCTTCATGTTTCGCTTTGTAGCCCTTCTTCATTGCGTCTGCGAGTTTCAGTCCAATACGCTGAAAACGCATTTTACCAATAAAAGGCATAAACTGAGCTGGGAATAACCAGTACTCGTCATCCCGTAACATAATGATGTCGTCGGCGGGGATATTGATAGAAAAGCTTTCTTTAAAATAATGCCTTAACTCTGTTTGTTGTTTATCGTTTGCGACCGTAAAAGGGAAGTTTTTTTGCGACTTAGGCTGTTTTTTTCGTCGTTCAACCGAGGCTGTTTTGCGGATTTTGGCGACAAAGAATCCTTCACTGTCGTAAATTTGCGGCCAAACATGTAGAAAACCTTCTTCGGTACATGCTTTGTCTGCGCCATCAAATAACTGCGCCAATGAGATAAACTCAACTGCATCAGGAAAGGTTTGTTGTAAATGTTGGCAAATATGCTGGTTTTCTAACTGGCTCAGAGTACAGGTTGAATACACTAAGGTCCCGCCGGGTTTTAGCGCTAAAAATGCCGATTCAATCAAATCTTTTTGAGTTTCGCCTATGGCGGTAACATCCTCAATATCCCAATGTTTTAAGGCCAATGGATCTTTACGAACCGTACCTTCACCGCCGCAAGGTGCATCAAGTAAAATGGCGTCAAATGCTTCAAATAAATACTCGCCAAAGACTCTGCCATCAAAATGGGTTAGAGCCGTGTGGCTAGCGCCCATACGCAGCACGTTGGCGTGTAATACCTTTACTCGGCTGGCAGAATATTCATTGGCCACTAACAAGCCACTGTTATTCATTAAGGCTGCGATTTGAGTGGTTTTAGAACCGGGGGCAGAAGCCACATCTAAAACAATTTCAGGGTTGGCTTTACTTGAAAACAATGCCGTCGGTGGCAACATAGAACTGGCTTCTTGAATATAAAACAAGCCTTGGATATGTTCTATGGCATTACCTAGTTGAACATCGTCTTTACCTTCAATCCAAAATCCATCTTCACACCAAGGGATCGGCGATAGCAGCCAACCTGCTTGGCTCATGATATTGAGGAACTGTGCGGTGCTAATTTTTAGTGTATTCACCCGAATAGATTTACGAAGCGGTTTGTCGCAATAGGCGATAAACTCTTCTAAAGATAAGTGAGTTGGTAACTCTTTCTCAATATGATTGATAAAGTTTGTATTTAATTGGGCCATAATAATAAACGATAAATTATTTTTGCAGTCATTGCAGCGATCATATCACGGAATTGTGCGCCCTGATCGGCAATGATTACTGTATATTGACGTTAGTAAAACTGACTAGATGATGGAGATATGCGTGTTAAATAGAGTGTGGTTATTATTTTTTATCATTGCAGCCTTGTCTATCGTAATCCAATTAGTGAATGGCAACGTCAATATATTAAGTGAGTCGGTTACGGCATTGTTTGCCAGTGCTAAATTAGCCGCTGACATTTCAATCGGGTTAATTGGCGTATTAGCCTTGTGGATGGGCTTGATGCAAGTAGGCGAAAAGGCCGGTGTTGTCGGTTTGTTTGCGCGGATATTCGAGCCATTGCTGTCTAAGTTGATGCCAGAGGTGCCTCGTGGTCATGTCGCTTATGGCAGTATTAGCATGAATTTGACTGCCAATATGCTGGGGCTAGATAATGCCGCTACGCCTCTTGGCTTAAAAGCTATGCACGATCTACAAACCCTTAACCCTGTCAAATCAGTTGCAACCAACGCCCAAATTTTATTTTTAGTGTTAAACACCTCGTCAGTCACCTTAGTACCCGTCACCGTATTTCTATATCGTGCCCAACAAGGGGCGGCCAATCCTGCAGATATCTTTCTACCAATCTTATTGGCCACGAGTGTCTCTACTGTAGTGGGGCTATTGGTTGTTGCCTTAGTGCAACGGATTTCGTTATTTAACAGTGTTATTTTAGCGTATGCAGCTGTCATTATGAGTGTATTCATGGCAGCAATAGCTTATTTGGTAACATTGTCGGCAGATGCAATAGGGCAAGTGTCTATGGTGTTAGGCAATGGCATATTGTTGTTACTGATTTTAAGTTTTATTTTGGTTGCAGGCTATCGCAAAATTGCTGTTTATGATGAGTTTGTCGACGGCGCTAAGCAAGGCTTTGGCCAAGCCATTCAGCTGATTCCGTATTTGTTGGCAATGTTATTAGCCATTGGCTTTCTTAGAGCCTCTGGCGCACTAGATTATGCGTTACACTTGTTGGCAAGTGGCGTTAGTGCATTGGGCGCAGATACGCGCTTTATTGATGCAATGCCAACTGCATTGATGAAACCCTTTAGCGGCTCTGGCGCGCGTGCCATGATGTTAGAAACCATGAGTCATCATGGGGTTGATTCGTTTGCGGGTCGTCTAGCGGCTATTTTACAAGGCAGCACTGAAACAACGTTTTATGTCCTTGCTGTGTACTTTGGTTCTGTTGGTATTCGTAATGGTCGCCATGCGCTAGGTTGTGGATTAGCAGCCGACTTTGCCGGTATTACTGCGGCAATTGCTGTGTGTTATTGGTTTTATGGTTAATGATTAACATTACCTCCTGATACTTAAGAGTGTTAAACATCAAAAGGCCGATACATATATCGGCCTTTTGATCTTGCTATATCGCGAGTATTTCGAGATAAGACTACTTAGTTTGTAAAGGTTGCCATTGTATCCATTCATCTTGCATATTTTTATGCAATGGAAAACGGCTCGTTGCATCAATACCATTGCTGTCAGAGGTTGTATCACGCGTTGCAAATGCAATGCCGCCAGCCAGTATGGTTTCTAGTGAGCCCGTTTCTAACTGTGCGCCAGAAAATAAACCGATATCTAACTTGATCCCAGAAGCATCCCAAAATTGGCTGCTTTGGTTTATTAAGTGGCTGTATTCAGCATTGACATGAGCAAACAGGGTAATTTCAATGCCTGATTTATCTAGTTGATAACCATCAATTTGACCAACCTTAATACCGCGGAAAAATAGCGGAGTGCCAACCTTAATAGAGCCTAACTGATCATCAACCAATTGGAATGATAAAGCATCTTTAGGCACCGAAGCCTCAAAGTTGGCGTGAGGTTGAGCAACAAAGTTATCGACCAATTCCAAACTATTACCAGGGATAACCCCAATGTAAGGCCCAGTGAGTAGCGTTTCTGGAGCATTAATACCGGCTAAAGAAATTTGCGCATCAACAATAAAATATTCACTGTCACTGGCACTAAAATGGTTTGCATATTGGCCATAAATATACGCTTGCGCATTAATTGTGGTTAAATCTTGGTTTAGCTTCACATGTGATATTTCACCAATTTTATGACCTTGATAGCGAATAGCGGCTTTCTCAGCAACTTTAGTACTCACAGGCAAGATAAGGTTAATCACCTTAGCCTGCATCAGGGCGAGTGACTTGGTATCATATAAACGCAGATTAGGTTGTGTGATCTGCGGATTCGCGGTCTCATCAATGTGTCCAAGGGCAATACTGCCATTGATTGCACCTTTTAGAGGCGCCACATTAATATCGACACCGGCTAAACTGGCATTGATGGCGACAGCATCATTGCGCCAAAAAACAGTATTGGCTTTGACCAGAGCAACAAATTTATTGTCGATACTAATATCAATATTAAATTTATCTGTCTTAGCAAACCAATTGATTTTATTGACCGAACCTATTTGCATTTTCTTATAATAAATCGGTGACCCTTCAGTTAAATCGGCGCCATCAATACTGGTCAAGGTAAAGTGTGTCATCTGTTGCTGGGCGTAAAGCACCTGTGCCGACTCGATTGATTCATGTAAGGGTAAGGTGCTGTTAGGTGCAATCAAGGTAGCGCTGTTACTTGGAATTAAGCTAATCGCACCTTCAAGCATAGTGGTCACGTCGCGAGTCTTAACCTTAATTCCGGCTAATGAAGCGTCAACGGCTAAGGCGCTTTCTGGAATAAAGAAACTCCCCTTTGTAAGTAAGTTTTTAAATTCCGGGAGAATTTCAATTTGATACTCAACGGTTGAAAAGTCTTTGCTTAAATTAATGCTGGTAATTTGCCCAATAGGGAGTTGCTTATATCTAACTTGCGCGCCATTACTGACTCCCGTATGCGTATTGGCCACTACGGTGAGCTTAAGTTTAGCTTGAGTGAGTAAATCTGGGGCCTCAGAGGCTAACTCAAATTGCATTGCTTTATCAGATGCTTGAGTACCAGGTAACACATTAATTACACTACCAGTGACCAGTCGACTGAGGTTTTTAATGCCTTTTAATGATAAGTCAGCTCCACTTAACCAAAATTGACTATCGCTGGTGATCAGCCCTTGGTATTGATGTTCAACTCGAGCGCTAAACTGCACTCCAGTGTCGGTCAAACTCACTTTTTCTATTTCACCAATAGCAATACCGCGGTAGATGATAGACGTGCCTTCATTTACACCATCGTTGTCTGTCGCGGTTAAACTAAAATGTACCCCACCGATAGCAGAAAGCTCATCCTGGTAAAGAATATAAGCATCACCATTTTGCGCTTTTTCAGTATAGCTTCCGGTATCAAAGCTGATCCCGCCAGCCAAAATAGATGCAATACTCTCAGTACTGACTTTAATACCCGCTAAAGAGGCATCAATCTTCAGCCCAGATACATTCCAAAAGTGTGAGTCTTTGTTAACTAAATGGGCATATTGTTCTTGAACAAAAGCGCTGATAATAATTTGCTTATTACCATCTAAGCGATAGCTGACAACGCTGCCAACGGGTGCTTGACGGAAAAAGACTGGTGAACCTACATCAATAGAACCCAGTTTAGGCGATTTAAGCTCGATCATTATGCCTTCACTGCCGGGGAGAATTGCGGGTGCTTCGCGCTGTGCTTCAAATTCAGTTGCCGAGCGGCCATCTCCGGGCTGGATGGCAATATAATTACCCGAAAATAGCGTATCTAAGCCTTCGACTCCGGTAATACTGGCTTTGGGTTTGACCAACCAAAACAAGGTGTTTTTATTCAAAAATGGGTCGGCGCGATAATCCATTACCACTTTGACATTAACACCTTTAAGGTCATCATCAATACCAATATCGGTGACTTTACCGACCGATAAACCTTGGTATTTTACTAATGTTTTACCAATATCAATGCCTGCGGCGCTGGGAAAGTGGATTAAAATTTCAATGCCCGACTCTTTAATGCTTTTTACCCCTAACCAAGCACCCAATATTAAGGCGACAATAGGCAATAACCATATTGGCGAGAATAATTTTTTCTTAACAATTTTCGGTGATTCAATTTGTGTCATCGGTGTTTTCCAAGCGGTCCCAGAGTAAACGAGTATCTAACACTTTTGCCGCAAGTTGTGTCAGTAAGATCACTAACGCAAATGCAGTTGCAGCAGGTGCAGGTTTAGCATCTAACAGTTGTCCCATATTCACTAAAGCAACGGTTAATGAGATAACGAATAAGTCGAGCATCGACCAACGGCCAATCCATTCAATAATGTGAAAACCAACCATTAATTTTCTTTTTGATACCGGCAAGTTAAAACTGATGGCGGTTAAATAAGTGGCTAAGCCAAAAATCTTAAGCCAAGGTACTAAAATACTGGCAGTAAAAACAATTACCGCTATCGGCAACATGCCTGTTTGCACTAAATGGCTAATACCACTAAAAATAGTATCCTTAGTGACCACCCCGCGGTTTGTCAGGAGGGTGATAGGGTAGATGTTAGCGACGATAAGTAAAATAGTGGCTGTAATCAATAAAGCCCAACTCTGCTGGATACTGGCATAATTACGATTGCTCAATTGGCTAAAACAGCGCTGGCAATGATTTTTGCTGGTTAAATTCAGCTTGCGACAGACAGGGCATAAACATAAGCCTAACTTTTGCCCCTGCAAAGAGGCTTGAGCTTTTTTTGGGGCTTCCTGGTTAATATTTACATGAGGATCTTCACTTGCTGAGGATAGCTCATTAGCGGGATTCATTGGAGTTTCAGGCATCAACATAACTCCACATGTGCTCAAGTTTATATTCACGTTGTAAAAAAAGAATGATGACAAACAGCATGGTAAAACTGAATGTCCCCATACCAAAATACACATCAGAAAAATCAGATAGTTGGAATGCAGATACCAAGAAGCTGATGACATAAATTTCTAGCATGGTCATTTGTGATATCAAACCATGATTTTTTAGCAATGTCGTATAAGTTCTTTGCCAAAATGAGCTGTGCAATTCTAATTTGACAATAACAACTTGCGCCAGTATCGACAATATTAATAATCCAGGGGCGATAACAGCCGCAACCATTACCGCTAAGCCTACGACCCAATATCCTTCGGCCCAAACCGTCATAGCCGCTTGCATTACGGTCGTGGTTCTGACACTGCCAAGAAAGTGAATTTCGAGTACTGGTAACAAATTAGCGGGAATGAATATAATTAACGCGGCAACGCATAGCGCCAACATACCATTGATAGAGCAGTACGGAGAATCATAGAGTACAGTATGACAACGCGGACAAATAGCGCGAGAACTAGAGGGTAACGCTCGTTTTCTCACTGCCAAATCACATGATCGGCATAATATTATAGAATCATGATCATCAAATTCATTCATGAAAAATTAATCTAATCCATAGTGAAAATCATTATCGGGTAGCTAAGAGGTAAACCTCTCAACTTTGCCTCATATTGGCAAATAAATGTGTCATTTGTTAAAAGAAACTCATTAATGTGTATTTGATAATATCAGAATAATCAGAACACTTGCATCATAAGTTAACTATGTGAGATTCTATGCACTGTATATAAAAACAGTGAGGATTACATCATGGCAGTGATAACCCAATTTGTCGTGGTCAGAGAAGGGGTGGAAAAGATGACATTTATATCGAAAAAAGAGGCTGATGCCTACGATAAGATGCTCGACATTTCCGATAACCTAGTGCCTTTTCTTATAAAGGCAGATCTTGGACTCGATGAAAATAAGTGCGAACAGTTGGCATTTTATCTCGCAAACAACAAAGATGAGCTTTCTAACTTGCTAAAAGGCGTAGTACAGGTTAAAAACGCTCCTGCAGTTAAAACCAAAAAGACTACGGCTAAAAATATCGCTGCAGAATAGCCGTATTTCAAACTTTTGAAGTAGATACCAGCTTAAGGAATGGAAATGAAAACCGAATTTTACCAAACATTAAATCGTCAAGCTCAAGCGTTACTTGAAGGCGAAGATGATTTGATTGCGGCAATGGCAAATTTTTCAGCGTTGTTAAATGACAACCTTGAGGATCTCAACTGGGCTGGTTTTTACATCAAGCGTGGTGAACAGCTCGTCCTTGGTCCTTTCCAAGGTAAAGTTGCGTGCACTCGAATTGATATGGGCAAAGGTGTTTGTGGCACCGCTGCTGCAGAAAATATCACCCAACGCATCGCCGACGTGCATCAATTTGATGGTCATATAGCATGCGATTCTGCGAGTAATTCCGAAATAGTCATTCCTGTAAGGCAGGGCAATGAAGTGGTGGCAGTGTTAGATATTGACAGTCCATTACTCAATCGTTTCGATCAAGATGATCAAATTGGCTTAGAAAACATGGTAAAAAGTTTCGAAACTTGCCTATTTGGTTAAATAGCGAACAAAATAGATTAAATCATGGTCGCATTCGCTGTCGCGGGCTTTATAATATGCCGCTAAACGCATTTGTGCTGGATTTACTGATGAGCGATGATTAAGCTGAGAGTAAGTTTGGTTAAATTGTTAAGGTTTGTTTCAATGACTTTAGCAAACTGGCGGATAGTGATATTTTGTACGTTGAGCCTTAACGGTAAGGTTTAACGAAAGATGAACGACTGCATGGCAAATTTCTGCCGCATAATCAGTCCCTTTATTAACGTGGAAGTAAAAATGGAATCAACAGACAAGTTGACCGACACCAACGCAATTTTAGCGTATTTATATGAAACCTTTCCTTTATGCTTTATTGCAGAAGGTGAAACTAAGCCATTAAAAATTGGTCTGTTTCAAGATTTGGCTGAACGGTTAGCTGATGATTCTAAAGTCAGTAAAACACAACTACGTGTAGCGCTTCGTCGTTACACCAGCAGCTGGCGCTATTTGAAAGGCGTTAAAGCGGGCGCTAAACGTATTGATCTTGACGGTAATGAATGTGCTGAATTAGAGCAAGAGCATATTGACCATGCTATTTTGACGCTCAAAGAGAGCCAAGATAAAGCCAAAGCAAAACGTCAAGCTTTAGCACCCAAAAAACCGGCAAAGAAAGTAGCACCTAAACGCGCTCCAGCTGTTAAAAAAGAACGTCCAGCGCCAGTCGTTGCTCCTGTGATTCAACTTGTGCCAGCTAAGCTTGAAGATTTAAAACAAAAACAACGCGTTAATGTTAAGTTAGGTGCTACCCCAGTACCAGGTGTTGTGACTGATATTAATAAAGAAGATGTGCATGTTCAGTTAGATTCTGGCTTGTCCATCAAAGTACGTGCAGAGCACATACTATTATAGAAATTTAAGGAGTACTTGTTGATGCGAAAACTTACCTTGGCCGCGTCAATTGCCAGTTTATTTGTCGGCTTTTCGGCATGGGCAATTTCACCAACGATTCAAATCAGCGAGTTACCTAAACTAGCACAAGAGCCACAACATAAAGTGGCTAGCAAGCGAGTGACAACATTGTTCACTCGCTCGCATTATCATCGCTTTAATCTTGATAATGCATTTTCTGAACAAATATATTCCCGCTTTCTTGAGCAGCTTGATTATCGTCGAAATGTACTAACTGCGGCAGATATTGCGAGCTTTAGTCAGTATAAAGAACAGTTTGATAATATGGTCGAGTCTGGCGATATTAGCCCCGCCTTTGCTATGTATGAAGTTGTGCAACAACGTCGCTACGAACGTTTTGCTTATGCTTTATCTTTGCTCGATAAAGAGTTTGATTTTACCCAAGCAGGCGATGCTTATGAATTTGATCGCAAAGATGCACAATGGCCAAAAGATGAAGTTGAAGTTAATGAGCTTTGGCGTCAGCGGGTTAAGTATGATGCATTAAATCTCAAGTTGACTGGTAAAAAATGGCCTGAAATTGTTGAAGTGCTCGAGAAACGTTACAACAATGCCATTAAACGTTTAAGCCAAACCCAAAGCGAAGACGTATTTCAAACCGTAATGAATGCGTTTGCTCGCAGCGTTGAACCTCACACCAGTTACTTATCCCCACGTAATGCTGAACGTTTCCAAATGGAAATGAACCTAAGCTTAGAGGGCATTGGTGCTGTGTTGCAAATGGATGATGATTACACTGTTATCAAAAGTTTAGTGGCAGGAGGCCCTGCTGCCAACAGTGATAAATTATCGCCAGAAGATAAAATTGTTGGTGTTGGTCAAAAAGACGGTGGCATTGTTGATGTTATTGGCTGGCGTTTAGATGATGTGGTTGATTTGATCAAAGGTCCAAAGGGTAGCGAAGTTGTATTACAAATTTTACCCAAAAAAGGTGGCGCAAATGCTAAACCTTTTGAAGTGGTCATTACCCGTGACAAAATTCGTTTAGAAGATCGCGCAGCTACCTCAAAAGTAATTGAACCTAAAGAAGGTCAGTACGCCAATCGTAAAGTCGGTGTGATTCAAATCCCTGGATTTTACATGAATCTGTCGCAAGACGTGGCTAAAGAAATCGCTAAACTTGAAAAAGACAATGTTGAAGGCATTATTATTGACCTTCGTGGTAATGGTGGTGGGGCGTTAACTGAAGCCACATTATTGACCGGATTGTTTATTGATCAAGGGCCTGTTGTGCAAATTCGTGACGCCAATGGTGGCATCAATCAAAATCGTGATAATGATGGTATTAGTGCATACAGCGGTCCACTGACTGTGATGGTAGATCGTTACAGTGCATCTGCATCAGAGATTTTTGCTGCGGCTTTACAAGACTATGATCGCGCTTTGATTGTGGGTGAATCGACTTATGGGAAAGGCACGGTTCAGCAGCATAAAAGTTTAGGTCGAATTTATGACATGTATGAAAAACCAATTGGTCATGTTCAGTATACCATTGCTAAGTTTTATCGTATCAATGGTGGCAGCACACAACGTAAGGGTGTTACCCCAGATGTGCGCTTGCCTACTGCTTTAGAAGCGGGTGAATATGGTGAATCGGAAGAGAAAAATGCGCTTCCGTGGGATAAAGTTCCTGCTGCTCAATACACTACATTGGGCAATATTACGCCTATGTTGATAAGTTCTCTTGATGTTAAACATCAAGCGCGGATCAGCAATGACGAAGAGTTTAGTTATATTTATCAAGATATAGCTGAATTTAAAAAGCATCACAATGACAAAACCATCTCGCTTGTTGAAAGTGAACGTCTTGCTTCTCGTGAAGATGATGACAAGCGTGCACTCGATCGAGAAAATGCCCGAAGAGAGCACGATGGTTTAGCAATTGTTAAGTCACTAGATGATATAGAAAAGACCGATGACAGTAAGTTACCGGATGCCTTTTTAGATGAAACGGCTTATATCACACTTGATATGGCGGATGCAGAGAAATTGGCAAAAACAAACTCAAAGTGATTTTGTGTGACAGTTAACAAACGCGCTTAGGCGCGTTTTTTCTTAATAATAACAACCTCAGCTCTGGATATAAACGGTTGCAAACAGTCCTTCGCATCTCTAACTGCGTTGTATCGACTTGCAGTAGGTTAACGGCGGTCGATTCGGCTTGTTAGTAAAATGACCTTTTTGAGGTGGAATAGGCAGCATATTGATATTTTATCCCATTTATCCAATCACTTAACCACGGCTGAAGTGAAATAAAAACAATACCAATTCGATAACGTTCCCACACAAGTTTAATCATATTGGCATGAGTACCATTGAAAAGGATCCTGTATGAACCAAGCGCAAGAGAAACACCTCAAAGATTATACTAAGCCTGCATTTACCATTTCTCATGTAGATTTAAACGTTATTCTTGATGGCAAGAATACCAAAGTAACGGCTGTTAGTAAGGTGATCCGTAATGGCCAACATCAGCATGATTTAGTGCTTGATGGTGAACAACTCTCTCTGAGCTCAGTCAAGCTTAATGGTACAACGGCAAACTATCGTCAACACGAAAGCCAATTAACGATCACCACTGAGCTAAATGAGTTTGAATTAGAGGTGGTTACTTTACTTGACCCTGAGGCAAATTCGAGTCTTGAAGGTCTTTACATGTCTGATGGTGCTTATTGCACGCAATGTGAAGCCGAAGGATTTCGTCGCATTACTTACTTTTTAGACAGACCCGATGTTTTGGCTATTTATACCGTACGTATTGAAGCCGATAAACATGCTTTTCCTTTTTTGTTAAGTAACGGTAATTTAATTGATAAAGGCGAGATGCCACGTTCTGGACGTCACTTTGTTAAGTGGCATGATCCATTTCCAAAACCAAGTTACTTATTTGCAGTTGTCGCTGGTGACTTTGATTTGCTTAATGACAGCTATACCACTCAGTCTGGTCGAGAGGTGACGCTGCAAGTTTTTGTTGATAAAGGTAATTTACATAAAGCCGATCACGCGATGGCGTCATTGAAAAAATCGATGAAGTGGGATGAAACCCGTTTTGGTCTTGAGTACGATCTCGACATCTATATGATTGTGGCAGTTGATTTTTTCAATATGGGAGCGATGGAAAACAAAGGTTTGAATGTGTTTAATACTAAATACGTTCTTGCTGATAAAGCCAGTGCTACTGACGAAGATTATCACGGCATTGAGTCAGTTGTTGGTCATGAGTACTTTCACAACTGGACGGGTAACCGAGTAACCTGTCGTGATTGGTTTCAACTGAGTTTAAAAGAAGGCTTAACCGTTTTCCGCGATCAAGAATTTAGCTCTGATGTGGGGTCTCGCGCTGTTAATCGTATCCAAGCCATTCGCGTGATGAAAAATCAACAGTTTGCTGAAGATACCGGTCCTATGTCTCATCCTATTCGTCCTGAAAGTGTGATTGAAATGAACAATTTCTACACAGTGACGGTTTATAACAAGGGTGCTGAAGTGATCCGCATGATGCACACTATTCTAGGTGAGGCCGGTTTTCAAGCGGGTATGAAGTGCTATTTTGAACGTCATGATGGTCAAGCTGTAACTTGCGATGATTTTGTTAATGCCATGCAAGATGCCAGCGGTAAAGACTTAACCTTATTCCGTCGTTGGTACAGCCAAGCGGGTACACCAGTCGTCACGGTCAAAGATCATTTCGATGCAGACAAGGGCGAATATCATTTAACTGTTACTCAGCAGGTGGTATCACAAGGTGTAAAGGGCCAAACACTGCATATACCTTTTAGTGTGGAGTTATTGGACCGAGCGGGACAGTCCATTGTCAATAAAGTACTTGATGTGACACAAGCCAGCCAAACATTTGTGTTTGATGGACTGGACAGTGCGCCTACAGCCTCCTTGCTTCAAGATTTTTCTGCACCGGTGAAACTCGTTTACGATTTTAGCATTGACCAGCTTGTTCATCTTATGCGCCATGCATCGAGTGAAGTTGCACGCTGGGAAGCATCGGTGCAATTAATCAGTCAAACCATCTGGGATAACGTTGCACAGTTACAACAGCAACAAGTGATGATGATTGACACCAGAGTGATAGAAGCCTTTAGAGGTGTTATTTTAGATGCTAATCTTGATCAAGCTTTAGTCGCTGAAATTCTGTCTATCCCGAGTGCTTCAGCAATTATTGAGCAGGTAGATCATGTTGATTTAGATGCATTGGCAAAAGCCAGAGAATTTGTTGTTGAAGAACTCGCCTCTGCTTGCGAAGATGAGCTGTTAGTGTGTTACCGAGCACTGATATTAATCGATAATCCAGCTGCCAGAGCATTTAAAAATATTGCCTTATCATTATTATGCCAAGTCTCTGATACCCATGAATCGTTAGTTGAAAAACAATACTATTCAGCCAGAAATATGACCGACAGTTTAGGTGCTTTGAAAGCGGCCGCGATGGCAAAGTTAGCGTGTTTACCTATGCTATTAAGTGACTTTGAGTCCACATGGAAATCAACCCCATTAGTGATGGATAAATGGCTTACTTTACAAGCTTTAGTTAATAGTGACGATGTGATTGATCAGATTAAGACACTCACTAAACATAGCAGCTTTAGTTTCTCTAATCCTAATCGCATTCGGTCATTGATTGGAGCTTTTGCTGCGGCAAACACTTATCAATTTCATCGTGCTGATGGAGAAGGTTACCGTTATTTAACTAAAATTTTAGTTAAATTGAATAAATCTAATCCACAAGTTGCTTCGCGAATGATTACCCCATTAATTCAGTTTGCTAAATTTGACCAAGAACGTCAGCAATTAATGAAACAGTGTTTGGTCGAGTTAAAATCATTACCAGATTTGTCGAACGATTTATATGAGAAAGTGACTAAATCATTAGCTGAATAAAGTCTTAAATTACTATTTATCCAGTAGGATTAATCAGTCTGTTTAGTGTGTTAAAAAGGAGAGCTTGCTCTCCTTTTTATGGAGTGATTTATGGAGTTATTTTTTTCTCTTAACGTAAGTTATGAAGCTTTTTTGCCATATTACCAAGGGGTTGCAGAAAAAGTGCAAGTAAGGGACCACAAAGGTCGTGTATTGCACATCAATGGTAAGTATTTTAGACCTTATTTAACCCCTAATGGCATCCATGGCGAGTTTAAATTAGTCCTTTGCCCTGACGGGAATTTCAAATCCCTTAATAAATTATAGAGCATTTACTTCAAACGTTTGATTGATTAATCGTGTGTGAAGTAGCAAGCTGTTAACATTTATAAGTACATGAAAATAAACTTTTTTCGTTAGTGGTTAAATGATTGTATTTTTATCGCCTGTGTTAATTCAAATATAGGCAGGTTTTATTTAGCCATTTTTACCCCGACATCGTTAATTTTCTTAAACATTTTCTTTTTTTTGACCTTGCTCAATATAGTTAAATGCTGTAACAATGGTGTTGCCTGTGGGCTAACAAGATGTTGGTTAAATTCCTATAACAACTAATCCAACAGGTTACGGAGATGAACTAAAATGAATATTGTTAAAAAAAGATTTAACAAGTCGGCTCTCGCTTTGGGGGTGGTGTCGGCATTATGTTTGGGAATGAGCACTTCAGCCTCAGCTGCTTCTTTTCAATGGGGCGATGTACGAGGTACGTTTGACTCTACTTGGACCGCAGGTGCCAGTTGGCGTGTGTCAGATAGAGACTGGAGTGGTCAAATTGGTAAGGTGAATCAGCCACAATTTGATTGGTCAGGTTACTCAGCATTTGGTGGCGCATTTGGTTCAACCAAATATACGTCAGCCGAAATTTGGGCTCAGCCTGGCTCATATTCAAGCAACAATGACTTAAGTAACTTATTGTATGCAAAAGGTGATACGACTTCAGAGATCGTTAAAGGTCTTCATGAGTTATCACTTAAGTATGAAAACTACGGTTTGTTTTTACGTGGTATGTATTTTTATGATCGCAAACTCAATGATGGTGACTATGGATTTAATGACCCATTAACCGGTAAAGAGTTCGATCCTTGTGCAGACAGCAAAGCATCAGAAGTGCAATGTAAAGACATTCGCTTATTGGATGCATTTGTCTATGCCAACTGGGATTTAAACGACGGCGCGAATCCATTAAGCGTTCGTGTCGGTAATCAAGTGGTTTCTTGGGGGGAAAGTACCCTAATTTCTCATGGTATTGCTGAAATCAATGCTGTTGACTTAAACATTCTCAATGCGCCAGGTGCTGAACTTAAAGAAGCATTCCGTCCACAAGGGATGGTTTGGGCATCGTTAGGGTTATCTGAAAACTTAAACCTAGAAGCTTTTTATCAATATGATTGGCAGCCTATTTGGGTACCAACGCCCGGTTCAAACTTTGCGACCAATGATTTTGCGGGTTTTGGCGGATACAACCAGAATGCGCAGTTAGGTTTCAACTCTAATCCAGATATGAACCAAGATTTCCTTATTTCTGAATACACACGTCTATACGAAGCTGCCGCAGCCAGTGGATTTAATTCTGCTTATGCCGCTTATATGACAGCGTATTCAACTAAAGCTGCCTTAGTTCAGGATGCTGCAGACCCAAGTAATGATGGCCAATTTGGTGTTAAGTTAGGATATTACTCTCCAGAACTTGGCGAAACTGAGTTTGGTTTTTATTACATGAATTACCATAGTCGTCGCCCACTTATCAGTGGAACAGCGTCTAATTTCACCACAGAGGCCATTGGTCGTGATTATGGTCGTTTAGCACAAAGCGGTGGCGTGATTGACCGTGATTTATTGCTGAGCATGGAAACCTTTACCAAGTCGCAAATTGTTTATCCTGAAGACATTCAGTTATATGGCTTCAGTTTTAACACTTTAGTGGGTGATACATCTGTTGCCGGTGAAATTTCTCACCGTGTAGATGAGCCATTACAAATTGATGATGTTGAATTACTTTTCTTAGCTATGCCTCAACAGCTAGCAAATGCAGGCATTCGTCCTGACTTAGATGGTATTTCACAAATGGATAATGTGGCGCCTGGCGAAACAGTTGATGGGTATATACTTACCGATACGACTCAAGCACAGATGACATTTACTCACCTATTTGGTCCCACACTTGGTTTAGACAACTTAACTATGCTTGCTGAAGTGGGTGGTGTTTGGATCCATGACATGCCTGGTTTTGACGAATTACGCTTAAATGGTCCAGGTACTGCGCGTTCTGGTGGCAATCCAGATATGCCTGGCATTATTGAAGCATTACATAATGGTCCAGAAACCAATCCATTCCCGACTGATTTTGCTTGGGGTTATCGTTTAGTGGCCAAAGCTGACTTTAACAACGTGTTTGCTGGTGTGAACATGTATCCAAGAGTAATTTTCTCTCATGACGTTGATGGCATTACGCCTGATCCAATGTTCCTGTTCACTGAAGGCAGAAAGTCTGTTGCTTTGGGTGTCAATTTTGATTATCAAAGTCGCTGGGGCGCAGATATTTCTTACAACAGCTTCTTTGGTGGTGTAGGAACAACAAATGCGATGACAGACAGAGATTATATTTCTTTCAACGTCAAGTATTCGATCTAAAAGGATAATTATAATGAAGAAACTGACGATATTATCGGCAGCAGTGATGATCGCACTAAGTGCACCTGCTGCGCTGGCGAAAGTATCACAAGCTGATGCAGATAAATTGGGTACAACATTAACCCCTCAAGGTGCAGAAAAAGCGGCAAATGCAGATGGTTCAATTCCTGCTTGGACTGGTGGTATCACTAAGCCTATTGCTGGTTACACCAAGGGTATGCATCATCCAGATCCGTTCCCAGATGACAAAAGCTTATTTACCATAACCAATGCAAATAAAGCCCAATATGCTGAGTTTTTAACTCCGGGTCAAAACAAACTATTTGAAGTCTACCCAGATACTTACAAAATGAATGTTTATCAGACTCGTCGTACAGCGGCTGTGCCTCAATATGTTTATGATGCAACTAAAGTCAATGCTGTTGGTGCTGAGTTAATTTCTGATGGTAATGGTATTAAAGGGGCCACAATTGGCGTTCCGTTTCCTATTCCTGCTAATGGCCTAGAAGTCATTTGGAATCATATCCTGCGTTTTCGCGGTGTAGATGTCGAAACGTATCGTAGCCAAGCTGCACCTATGGCGAATGGTTCTTATACTCTAGTTGAAAACTCTGAGGAAATTCGTTTCGAATATTCGCGTCCTGAAGTGACTTTAGAGAAACTTAAAGAAACCAACACCTTGTTTTACTTTAAGCAAGTTGTGACTCAACCAGCACGATTAGCCGGTACTGCATTGCTGGTTAAAGAAACCATGGACCAAGAGGCGCTTCCACGTCAAGCTTGGACCTATAACACAGGGCAACGTCGCGTTCGTAAAGCACCTAACGTCGCGTTTGATACTCCAGGTACTGTTTCTGATGGTCTAAGAACAACCGATGATTTTGATATGTTTAACGGTTCTCCAATGCATTATAACTGGGAACTCGTAGGCAAAAAAGAAATTTATATTCCGTACAACGACTATCGATTACATTCAGACAAACTAAAGTATGACCAAATTTTAAAACCGGGTCATATCAATCCTGAATTTGTTCGTTATGAAAAACATCGTGTATGGGAAGTGAAGGCAACTTTAAAAGAGGGTATGCGTCATACCTATAAAACTCGCGTGTTTTATATTGATGAAGATTCATGGCAAGTGGCAGTAACGGATATATATGACAACCGCGACGAGCTTTATCGTGTTGGTGTTGCTCATCTTATCAATTACTACGAAGTGCCTACGTTGTGGAGTACCTTAGAAGTATTCCATGACCTTCAATCACGCCGTTATTTAGCGATGGGTTTAGATAACGAAGGTCGTATGTATAATTTTGATGCATCACTTTCTGAAGCTAACTTCACACCAGACGCATTAAGACGTGCCGGTATTCGTTAATAGCCATAATAAAATGGGGCGCCTAGCGCCCCTATAAATTTTAAAGGAAGTTTGTATGACGTTTAGCATGCTTCGCAGTATTGTGGCGATTGGGATTAGTGCATGTTTATATACTGCTTCAGTAGATGCCCAACTCGATCCGCTTTCAGTTCAAATTCAACCCTTAGCTCAATCCTCTTTATTACTTGATATTGCCAATGCGGGCGACAAACTTGTTGCCGTCGGTCAACGTGGCAATGTGTTGATATTAGAAAATAATCAATGGCATCAAGTCGCCACTCCCGTTTTGTCCCAGTTAACCAAAGTGTTTTTTTTCGATGACAAACAAGGTTGGGCTGTCGGTCATGATGCAACGATTATTCACACCCAAGATGGTGGTGAGACCTGGTCAGTGCAGATGCAATCAGCTGAAATTGAGAAGCCATTTTTAGATGTACGCTTCTACACTCCTGAAGATGGTATTGCAGTTGGGGCGTATGGATTATTTTATCGCACCGCTGATGGCGGTAAAACTTGGCAAGATGAGTTTCACCAAGAATTGCTCTTTGAAGATGATGTTGCTTATTTAAATGACCTTAAAGCAGAAGATGAAGCCTTGTATTTATCGGAGCGTGCGTCTTTATTACCTCACTTTAACCGTTTGATTCGTCTTGAAGATAAACGCTTATTATTGGTCGGTGAGCTTGGTATGGTGGCGGTATCTGATGATAATGGCCATACATTTACTAAAACCAATTTTGACTATGATGGCTCGATGTTCAATGCCATTTCGGTTGGTGATGATGTTTATGTAATGGGACTTCGTGGTCATGTATTTAAGTCAGATTTAAGTTTATCTGCATGGGAAGAAGTAGAACTACCGGTCCAATCATCAATCAATGGTGCACTTGTTACATCTAATAATGACCTATACCTAGTCGGTAATGCTGGAATTGTATTATCAGTTGATGATGGTAGAGCAACTATTGTTGCTAGGCGTCAAGGTGAAAATATTGTGGCTATTGCTAAAGACAGTAAAGGCCAATTATGGTTTGCCGGTTCTAAGGGACTGTTTCAGCTTGATTAACCTTTTGGTTAAATTGGACAATTAAAACAACAATAATAAGGCCGAAAAGATGTTAGAAAAACTGGTCAATGGATTTGAATCTCATTTATTTCGTAATCGAAAATGGGTCATAATTTCATTTATTTTTATTACTATTTTTTTAGGTTACCAAGCCAGCCAACTAAAAATGGATGCGGCTTTCAGTAAAAATATTCCTCTTAATCACTCTTATATGCAAACCTATACCAAGCATCAGAAAGACTTTGGTGGTGCCAACAGCATTATGGTTGCAGTTGAAGATACGAGCGGCAATATATTTAATCCGGAATTTTTTGATGCACTGAAAAATGTCCACGATCAATTATTCTTTATTCCTGGGGTAGAGCGTTCACAGGTTAAGTCACTTTTTTCGCCTTCAACGCGTTTTACCGAAGTCGTTGAAGATGGTTTTGCTGGCGGCCCAGTTATCCCTGCCGATTTCAGTAACGATGAGTATGGCCTTAAAGTGGTACGAGACAATATCGAAAAGGCTGGCATTGTAGGTCGTCTTATCGGTAATGATTATACTTCTGCCATGGTATCGGCCCAATTGATGGAGTTTGATCCGCAAACGGGTGAAGCCATTGATACAATTGCATTTGCCAATCAACTTGAGCAAGAGCTTCGCGGTAAGTTTGAAACCGATAAGATTAAAATTCATATCATTGGCTTTGCTAAAATGGCTGGTGATGTAGCAGAAGGCGCCAAAGGCGTACTGTTGTTTTTCTTAATCGCCATAGCCATTACTGCAGTGATGGTGTATTTATTTTCAAAATCGATAGTGCTGACTATTTTACCATTGATGTGTAGTTTGGTTGCGGTATTTTGGCAATTAGGCTTATTGACGGTTATCGGATTTGGCTTAGACCCAATGTCGATTTTGGTGCCATTTTTGGTATTTGCCATTGGTGTCAGTCATGGGGTACAGATGATCAATGCTGTGCGTCGTCGCGTGCTAGATGGCCAGACGACGAAAGCGGCATCTGCATCGGCTTTTCGCAGCTTGTTAGTGCCGGGCGGCGTTGCGTTACTATCTGATACAGTGGGTTTTTTAACCTTACTTTCGATTGATATTGGTATTATTCGAGAGCTGGCAATTTCTGCATCATTAGGTGTTGCAGTGATTATTCTCACTAATCTTATTTTGCTTCCTTTAGTGATTTCATATTTCGAATTGCCGACTAAGCAAGATAACCTACAGAAACGTCAACAAATAGAAAATATTTGGCGTTGGCTGTCTAAGTTTGCCACTCCGAAATATGCTGTAGTGGTATTGATTTCAACAGCAATCCTTTATGCCGTTGGTTTTCAGCAAGCGTCAAAAATGCAAATTGGTGATTTACAGGGTGGGGCGCCAGCGCTGCATCAAGACTCTCGCTATAACCAAGATACTTTCTTCATTACCAAACATTTCTCTATAACAACCGACGTTATGTCTGTGATTGTAGAAGCCACTCCTGAAGCTTGTACATATCATTCTGTGTTATCGCAGATAGATCAGTTTGAGTGGATGATGGCTAATACACCTGGGGTTGAGTCAACCGCGAGTTTGGCATCGATTGCCAAAAAAGTGAATGCCGGCTTTAACGAAGGTAACCCTAAGTGGGAGATTTTACCGCGCACCACAGCCAGTCTAGTTCAAGCCGTGGGTCAAGTTCCAACCACATCGGGTTTGTTAAATAGCAACTGTTCTGTTATGCCGGTTTACTTGTTCTTAAAAGACCATAAAGCAGAAACCATTGAGGTGGTTGTTGATAAAGTTAAAGCTGTTGCTGCTGAGCTTAACTCCGACACGTTACAATTTAAGCTAGCTTCGGGTCCGGTTGGCGTTATGGCTGCAACCAATGAAGCAGTAAGTGAAGCTCAGCTGCCAATGATGTTGTACGTTTACGGTGCAGTGTTTGTCTTATGTTTAATTAGCTTTAAGTCACTCAAGGCAACGATAGCAGTGATTATCCCACTTTATGTGGTATCGACGTTAGCACAAGCCTTAATGACTTTGCTCGATATTGGTCTAGCAGTCAGTACCTTACCTGTTATCGCCTTAGGGGTGGGTATTGGTGTTGATTACGGGATTTATATCTTATCGACCATGTCCAACAAGCTCAGTAATGGCATGCCTGTGCAACAAGCGTATTTCGAAGCATTGGTTGAGCGTGGCAGTGCGGTGATATTTACCGGGCTAACTTTAGCGATTGGAGTGAGTACTTGGTTCTTCTCCGACCTGAAATTCCAAATGGATATGGGAATTTTGCTGACTTTCATGTTTTTAGTGAATATGTTGGGGGCAATTATTATTCTTCCCGCACTTTCAGCTATGTTTTGGAGAAAAAAGTAACTAAAACATGCAATTAAACAAAAAAGGGAGCTTAGCTCCCTTTTTTGTTTTGCATAGTTACTCTATGCAAACGACTTAAATGTCATTTTAAGTACCAATCTATGCTGTCGAGTGGATTTATAGAGGATGTACCACTAAAATTTTCCTCGATATAGCAGCAATTTAGTAATAAACTTTGCATCAGATCTCAATTATGAGTTTCTTTTGTTAAACTAAAAACAGTTATTTACGTGATACACACAAAATGACTCGGACCTACAGAATCAACAAGCCGAAGCATCCATATAATGATAAGAGCGCTGCCATAGACGCTTAAGGAATCTGCAACATGGCCTTGAAAGATGCAATGCCTTCAGTACTACTGGAAAATGTAGTCAATTTAATTCACACAAAAATCCCTCATTCTCAAGCCAAACAAGTTGAGCAATTTGCTAATTGCCTCTACGCCCATATGTCAAAAGACGATCTCAATGCTCGTAATGACAGTGATTTATATGGTGCCGTATTGAGCCTTTGGAATGCGCTGAATAAAACCGCGCAGGACGAAACTCACATCCGAGTGTTTAATCCTAGCCAAGCAAAACATGGCTGGCAGTCAACTCACAGCATTATTGAGATTATTCAACTTGATATGCCTTTTTTGGTTGACTCGCTCTCAATGGCGTTAAATCGAATGGGCATTACCGCTCATGTGATGTTGCATACGCCATTAGCGGTCGTGCGTGCTGCTAACAACAATGTCACTGATGTGTCATTTGTTAATGAAGCTACAGAAGGCAGCAATAACGTTGCGGTTTTCTTAGTCGAAATTGACAAGCAAAATAGTGATGCCGACATCAAGGCGATTGAGAAAGAGATTCAATCTGTCTTAGCGGATGTATCAGCATCGGTCAATGATTGGCAATTAATGTCAGACACATTAACCGATACCATTAAACAATTACCTTCACGGCCATTTCCTGGTGAAAAAGCGGAACTTCAAGAGTCTGTTGATTTCTTAAACTACTTGAACAACCACCATTTCACTTTACTCGGTTATCGCTATTATGATTTAAAACGCGTTGAAGGTGATGTTGAGCTTGTCCCTAATATTGAATCTAGCTTAGGACTAATGAACCGTTCAAAAACCTCACACAGTGAGCGCGGTTTGTTACTTTCAAGTTTATCTGATTCTGCCCGCAAAGAGGCATTAGATGAAAGCTTACTTGTTCTGACCAAAAGCTCTGCCAAAAGCCGTGTGCATCGTCCAGCTTACGTAGATTATATTGGCGTTAAACGCTTCGACAAAAAAGGCAACGTAATTGGTGAAGATCGCTTCATCGGTTTATATGCTTCTAATCTTTATAACCGTAGTCCACGCGAGATCCCATTGCTGGGTGAAAAAGTTCAGCGCATTCTTGATAACTCAGGTCTAGCGCCGCGCTCTCATGACTATAAAGCGTTAATGAACATCCTTGAAAACTTACCTCGTGATGAGCTAATCCAAGCTAAAGATCATGAGCTGTCTAATATCGCTTATGGCATATTGGAAATGCAAGATCGCGATAAGTTAAAGTTGTTTGTTCGTAAAGATGGCTATGGCCGCTTCTTGTCGTGTTTAGTGTATGTGTCTAAAGACCGTTATAACACTAAGTTACGTCAAGATACTCAACGCATTCTAGCGCAACATTTCAAGAGCAATGAAGATGTTGAGTTCACAACGTATTTTTCTGAGTCTACTCTGGCTCGAACTCATTATATTATCAAAGTTGATAATAACAATATGGATGTTGATGTGGCCGCTATTGAAAAAAATCTTATCGAAGCCGCTCGCTCGTGGGATGATAAATTGCACACAGCGTTAAATAATACTGTCGGTGAACAAGCTGGTACAGGGCTGACAAAACGTTATTTAAATGCTTTCCCACCTAGCTATAAAGATGATGTTCTTCCAAGCTCAGCTGTAGTTGATATGCAGCATCTAGAAGCATTGGATGATGAACATAAGTTAGGCATGTTATTTTATCAGCCACAAGAAACAGCATTAAACGACAATAAAGTGCGTTTAAAATTGTTCCATAAAGACGAGCCAATTCACTTGTCTGACGTATTACCAATGCTAGAAAACTTTGGTTTACGTGTGATCAACGAACGCCCATATGAAGTGAAAACTAATGATGGTGCTACGTTCTGGATCTTAGACTTCTTAATGACAGTGCAAGGCGCAGCGACAGAAAACCTTGCTGATAGTCAAGATCGTTTCCAAACAGCCTTATTACAAGTGTGGCAAAAGAAGTTAGAAGACGATGGCTTCAATCGCATGGTACTTTCAACGGGCTTAAGTGGTCGTGAAGTGTCTATTTTACGTGCATATGCTAAGTACATGCGCCAAATTGACGCTACATTCAGTCAGTCTTACATTGAAGAAACTTTTAGCCGCTATCCAAAACTTGCGGATTTATTGGTTAAGATGTTCATTCGTAAGTTCAATCCTAAGCTAAAGACACGCACCTTGAGTAAATTCCTCGAGCAAGTGAATATTCAGCTTGATGACGTTTCAAGTTTAGATGATGACCGAATTATTCGACGTTATTTAGATTTAATTAATGCCACATTGCGTACTAACTTCTATCAAACTGCGATTGGCGGCAAATCAAAGGATTATATCTCATTTAAATTCGCACCGAGCTTAATTCCAGAAATGCCTAAGCCGATGCCTAAGTTTGAGATCTTTGTGTATTCGCCTCGTGTTGAAGGTGTCCATCTACGTGGCGGTAAAGTGGCTCGTGGTGGTTTACGCTGGTCAGATCGTCGTGAAGATTTCCGTACTGAAGTGTTAGGCTTAGTAAAAGCACAACAAGTGAAAAACACCGTGATTGTGCCTGTAGGCGCAAAAGGTGGATTTGTGTGTAAGCAACTGCCAACAGAGGGTGGCCGTGAGGCTTTATTCACCGAAGGGCAAGAGTGTTACCGTATCTTTATTCGCGCATTATTAGACATTTCTGACAACATAATTAACGGTGAAGTTGTTCCGCCTGCAGATGTTGTCCGTCATGATGAAGACGATCCTTATTTAGTGGTTGCAGCCGACAAAGGCACCGCGACTTTCTCAGATATCGCTAACGCGATTGCGATCGAATACAACTTCTGGTTAGGCGATGCGTTTGCCTCTGGTGGTAGTAATGGTTATGACCACAAGAAAATGGGGATTACCGCACGTGGAGCTTGGGAATCGGTTAAACGCCATTTCCGTGAAATTGGTGTAGATTGCCAAACCACTCCATTTAGCTGTGTGGCGATTGGTGATATGGCGGGTGATGTATTTGGTAACGGTATGTTGTTATCTGAGCAAACTCAATTGGTTGCTGCATTTAACCATATGCATATCTTTATCGACCCAACGCCAAAAATTGCCGAAAGCTATGCTGAACGTCAGCGTTTGTTTGTCTTGCCACGCTCAAGCTGGGAAGATTATAACGCGAAACTGATTTCTAAAGGCGGCGGGATCTTCTTACGCTCTGCCAAGTCAATTAAATTGACCCCAGAAATTAAGCAGATGTTAGCGACTGATAAAGACACCATGAACCCAACCGAACTGATGAAAGAACTACTGAAAATGCCAGTAGACTTGATTTGGAATGGTGGTATCGGGACTTATGTTAAGTCGAGCAAAGAATCTCATGCTGAAGTTGGCGATCGTGCTAATGACACTTTACGCGTTAACGGTAAAGAAATTCGCGCCAAAATTATTGGTGAAGGCGGTAACTTAGGTTGTACCCAATTAGGCCGTATTGAATACTGCGCTAATGGTGGCCGTATGAACACCGACTTTGTTGATAACGTTGGTGGTGTTGATTGCTCAGACAACGAAGTTAACATCAAAATTTTCTTGAATACCTTGGTAGCAGAAGGCGAGTTAACGGTTAAACAACGTAATCGTCTACTTGAAGACATGACAGATCAAGTTAGCGAGATTGTCATTCAAGACTGTAAAGATCAGACTCGTACTATCTCTGTGACTCAAGTCGATGGCGTGTCGCAGTTGAAAGAGCAAATTCGTTTTATTCAATATCTTGAAAAAGACGGCAAGCTTGATCGCGCGCTTGAGTTTTTACCTACTGATGACGATTTAGCTGAACGTTTAGCCAATGGACGCGCGTTAACTCGCCCTGAAATATCGGTATTAGTTGCGTACGCTAAAATGGTATTGAAAGAGCAATTAGTGACCCCTGAAATCACTGAAGATGCATTTTTAAGTAAATTGCTAGTGGCTTATTTCCCTAAAAAGCTTCAAGCAAAATATGCTAATAAAATGACCGCTCATCCTCTTCGCGGTGAAATTATTGCTACATCATTGGCCAATGAATTAGTTAATGATATGGGCTTTAATTTTGTACAACGTATGCAAGATGAGACCGGTGCAACAGTTGCTGAAGCCGCCATTTGTTACACTATGGCCCGAGAAATCTTTGGCCTTGATGACTTAACCACTTCAATTACTGATTTAAGTGGCGTCATCCCTGCAGTGGTGCAGGGTGAAATGTTGCATCAATTACGTCGCAGTATGCGTCGCGCGTGTCGTTGGTTTATCCGCCATCGTAATCGTGCTCATGATATTGACCAAACTATTGCGTTCTTTAAGCCAGTATTTGAACAGCTTAAAGCCAATGTTGACCAATATATGATAGATGCTGAAGTGAAAGTAATTTCTGCTGAGATTGCTGCGCTAACCACCGAAAATGTTCCTCAAGCTGTTGCACAAGTTGTGGCTAAAATGAGTACATTATTCTCAGCGTTAGACATTGCACAAATTGCTCAAATCGAGAACAAGTCAGTTGAACTGGTATCTGAAACTTACTTTAAACTCGGTGCAAAAGTTGAGTTACATTGGTTCTTAGAACAAATCAGTGCTCAACCTGTTGCTAACCATTGGCAAGCACTTGCCCGTGCAGCATTCAGAGAAGAACTTGATTGGCAGCAACGTGCATTAAGTTCTGCTGTATTACGTACTTGTACCGAGACTTGTGATGCAGATAGTGTGATTAATCAGTGGATTGAACAAAATAAGCCTTTACTCGAAAGATGGTATCACATGCTAGCGGATTTCAAGGTTTCTCAAACCCATGAATTTGCGAAGTTCTCAGTCGCCTTACGGGAACTGAACTTACTGATTTTACATTGCGTAGGTCAGAAGTAGTTTTTATAATGTGAATAAGCCCTGGCGATTGCCGGGGCTTTTTTTAGGTCTAGGAGAAAACATGTTTTACAAACTTGCACAGAAAGTAATGTTTCAGATGGACCCTGAGTTAGCTCATAATCTAGCGATTGGTAGCTTGAAAATTACCGGAAACAACCCATTAAACTGTTTCTATCGTCAACAGGTTAAATCCGCTCCTGTAACCTGTATGGGCCTGACGTTTCCTAATCCTGTTGGCTTAGCTGCGGGATTAGATAAAGACGGCGAGTCAATTGATGCTTTTCATGCGATGGGGTTTGGCCATGTTGAAGTCGGAACCGTAACACCACGTCCGCAACCGGGTAACGATCAACCAAGATTGTTTCGATTAAAACCTGCTAAAGGGATTATTAATCGGATGGGTTTTAACAATAAAGGTGTGGATAATCTGGTTCGTAATTTAATGGCCAAAAAGTCTGACATTATGGTTGGTGTGAATATAGGTAAAAACAAAGATACTCCAGTAGAGCAGGGTAAGGATGACTACTTGATCTGCATGGATAAAGTGTACCCATACGCCAGTTATATTGCGGTGAATATCTCTTCACCAAACACCCCAGGTTTACGTTCAATGCAATACGGTGAGTTACTTGACGACTTACTCAGTTCAATTAAAGCTAAACAAACAGAATTAACCGCTAAACATGGCAAATATGTCCCGGTTGCGCTCAAGATTGCGCCTGATTTAAGCTCAGACGAGATTAAAGCGATTGCGGATTCGTTACTGAGTAATCAGTTTGATGGTGTGATTGCGACTAATACAACATTAAGCCGAGATACTGTAACTGGTTTAAAACATGCCGAAGAAATGGGCGGTTTGAGCGGTAAGCCTTTGACTGATTTATCGACTCAAGTGATCAAACAATTAGCGATCTGTTTGCAAGGTAAGATCCCGATCATTGGTGTTGGTGGGATCAATAGTGCCGCAGATGCGATAGCTAAGTTTGATGCAGGCTCAACTATGGTGCAGATATACTCAGGTTTTATTTATCGAGGACCTAAATTAGTTGATCAGATCGCAAAGGCATATTGTTCAAAATAGCGCCTAAAACAGCTTTGCATTGATCAAAAATCATGCCGCGATCGAAATTTTGATCGTTCGATCGCGCTAACACTCTGAAATTTATGTTATAATTTATAATTAAATTTTGATATTGAGTGAAAAATCATCTAATATATAAGCGTGTTCAATATTTAGGTGTAAATAGTCATGTTATTAATGCCAAATAAGGACTGGCATTGGGAATACAATGAAAGCTTGAAGCAATTAAGTATTTCGTTGGGTTCTGAGATGGAGTTCTTAACGCCATATAAGACAAAATTGTTAATTCCAGATGCTCTTAAGGCAGCTGAATTTAACCTTGAACACGCCAAATTTTACATTAAAATGCTCGAAACCCTTCCTAAAGTGTTGCATATCTCTGATGCAGGTATTGTACAAACTGCACTGAACGCAACTGCCGCGCATTTTTTATTACAATCACAAATGCCTAAATCTTGGTTTTTTGACGTCAGTGATGAGTGTGTTTATTGTGATGTGGGTAAGTTGTTTCAGCTCAACTGCGGCTACTCTAAAGTATTGGCGTTAGTTATTGCAAATGGCTTACAAGCAGCAACTGTGATGATTTTGTCACAATACTGTCAGCTATCTGAAAATAAATCATTAGCACAATTTGATATCATAAAAGTGATGCATAATCGTTTACATCCACTGCGTAAAGCTAAGCAAGTTGTCGCGGCATAAAAGAGTTGAATAGATAAGACACTCGACTCAATTTGTTCACTAGCTAGCATGTGCGGTTAGCGTATAAAAATAGTGCGAGTCTACTTCTATTGATAAACTTGCTAAAGTTTAATCCGCATGTATTATTCAAATCGCTATTTTATCAGGCGCGTCCGCCTCAATATTAAGCATTCATCGCTTATTTAGCCCTTTATTTGGCCTGTTATTCGAGCCGATTTTTAATCAACAATACTTAATCTAGTGCAATGGAATGACTCTAAGGCATCAATTACTGACTCTTATTAGTCGGTTTAAGTGCCGGTAACAAGACGATTAACCAAATCAAACCGTAAACAGCAAATCCAACCATCATCCACTGCGCCATACTGACAGACAACCATGACCAAGGTGAGTCGCTACACATGCCTGTCGGTGAAAAGACGGAAGGTAACCAAGTGTCTAACGGCATAAAGCTTGGGAACTCAGGATAAAAGGAACACGTTTCAAATGGTGATGGATTAACTTGCATCTGGTTTAGCTCATAGGCTAATTTAAATCCCCAAATAGCTGATACTCCCCAGCTAACGATTCCGACCAAGCGTAAAAACCACACTTTGGGTTGTAGTATACCCACAAGCCCAGTCAATATAAGACCCAATACCGCTACACGAATGTAAATACACATCACACACGGAGCGAGATCCATTCCATATTGAAAAAAGAGTGCCGCCAACTCTAGTCCTATGGCGGAGAATAACAATAAACCCCAAGAAAGACGGCTATGACTAAACTGCTGTAATGGTGACAATGTCGGATTCCTAAGTGTGTGAATAGATAAAAAAACACCCTCAAATGAGGGTGTTTAAACAAACTATAGTGACTTTAAAATAATTTATCAGCTAAGTCCATTAAGCTGATGTAATTAATGTCCCATTGCCGCGCCACTTAAGTCTTTAGCTGAGTGGTGAATAATTAATTGGCTCTCATATAATGTGTTAGTCATGTCGGTTAAGAAACCTGTCTCAATCGCCATTACCCCCACAATCGATAGCACGATAGTATAGGGTAGTGCCATCCACACCATGCGGCCATAAGACAAGCGAATAAGTGGCGCAATAGCAGATGTTAACAAGAATAAGAATGCCGCTTGACCGTTTGGTGTCGCAACCGAAGGTAGGTTAGTACCGGTATTAATTGCTACAGCTAGTAAGTCAAATTGGTCTCGAGTAATTTGGCCACTCATTAACGCAGATTTTACTTCATTAATGTAGACTGTACCCACAAACACGTTATCACTCACCATAGACAGTAAGCCGTTAGCAATGTAGAAAATAACTAGCTGCATATTGCCTTCATAACTCAATGCCCATTGGATCACTGGAGCGAATAAATCTTGATCAATGATGACACCTACGATGGCAAAAAATACAGCAAGTAACGCAGTGAAAGGCAAAGCTTCTTCGAATGCTTTACCTAATGAATGTTCGTCTGTAATGCCATTAAATGCTGTAGCTAAGATGATGACAGATAACCCAATCAAGCCAACAGAAGCTAAATGAAGTGCTAAACCAGCAATTAACCACACACCAATAAGAGCCTGAACGACGAGTTTCATTTTATCTTGGTTGGTTCTGTGTGAGTCTTCATGAGCAGCGTAATCAGATAAGATCCTATGTACCGCATCAGGTAATTGGGCTCCATAACCAAATACTTTGAATTTCTCGACAAGAAAACACGTTAATATACCGGCAATCAATACCGGCATAGTCACAGGTGCCATACGTAAGAAAAACTCACCAAATTGCCAATGGGCCTGCGCCGCAATGATTAAGTTTTGTGGTTCACCCACCATAGTACATACGCCACCCAGTGCAGTACCGATACCAGAGTGCATTAATAAATTACGTAAAAATGCCCGAAACGATTCTAATTCTTCATCATTTAATTGTCCGCTAGACTCAGACGTATGATCGTGACCGTTATTATCACTAAAACTCTTACCCGATGCGACTTTGTGGTAGATAGAGTAAAAACCGACGGCAACAGCAATGATTACCGCAATCACGGTTAAGGCATCTAAGAAGGCTGATAAAAAAGCTGATGCAGTACAAAACATCAAAGACACGATAATTTTTGAGCGTACTTTAGTGATCATTTTGGTAAATACAAACAGCAATAGCTGTTTCATAAAGTAAATACCTGCGACCATAAATACCAACAAGAGCAATACTTCTAAATTAGCTTCTATTTCATGTAGCACTTGTGAGGGCGAAGTCATTCCTATGATGACGGCTTGAATGGCTAAAAGACCACCCGGTTGCAGTGGATAACATTTTAATGCCATAGCTAAAGTGAAAATAAATTCCACCACTAGCACCCATCCAGCGACAAAAGGATTTACATAGAAAAAGAGCAGGGGGTTGATGACTAAAAATGCCAAAATTGCGTATTTGTACCATTTAGGTGAATTACCTAAAAAGTTAACAAACAGCGCCTGACTTTTGGTTGCCTGCATAGCAGCCTCTCCGATATTGTGATTGTTACAGTATTGGTACCATTTTTGATGCTAGCAACACATTATTATTTTCAACAGAACTGGGAGAATAGAAGCAACTTCATATTAAAAACTTGATGGATATCAACTTTTCATTAATTTGCGCCAAATAACCTATCGAGGCAAATTGAACATTACCGTCTATTTATTGTTGTGAAATTATAGTGTCTTGATATAGCAAACAATGTGTTAGCCTACATATTTATGCGGCAAACTCGATATGGCTCTTGTATTTTCGCTGCTAGTGTAGCTCAAACAAAATTGAATTGTAATGTCGTTATTTGCTCCCAAAAATACTACATTACATCAACAAGCTAGCTACATGAGTATATACTAAACTTGTGTTATTTTATCGATAAAATTGCTATAGGTTTATGATTTTAGTAATTTAATGTGAATAGTATCTGATTATTGAAGTTGTAATGGCTCATAGTAGGTTAAAAAATAGTCGTAATGAGCGTCCTGAATAAACAATGGTTTTTATTTTCCACCGCTCTGGTATGATCAGTGCAATAGTTTCGCCATTGTTTAGCAATAGGATATGAAGGCTGATGATCATCAATGCCAAAGGGCCAGCGAGTTTTGCCGAGAAATATATTGTTCGTTCCATTTGGGAAAATAAATTTCCACCCGGATCAATTTTACCTGCGGAACGTGAGCTCTCAGAACTTATCGGTGTCACTCGTACGACGTTAAGAGAAGTTCTGCAGCGTCTTGCACGAGATGGTTGGTTAAAAATTCAGCATGGTAAACCTACCCAAGTGAACAACTTTTGGGAAACCTCTAGTTTAAATATTTTAGAAACCATTGCTGATTTGAACCCTGATGGTTTTCCATTACTCGTCGATCAACTCATGGCTGCTCGTGGTAACGTAAGCAACATTTATTTTCGTGCATCCATTCGCCACAATCCTGAAAAAGTGGTTGAAGTCTTGGCCGACATTCACAGTTTAGAAAATAACGCTGAAGCCTATGCTGCATTTGATTATAAGTTGCATCACACATTAGCATTTGCATCGGGTAACCCATTATATGTATTGATTTTAAATGGCTTTAAAGGCCTTTATAATCGTGTGGGTCGTTATTATTTTTCCAGCCAAGAAGCCCGTGAATTAACCCTAAGCTTTTATCTTAAGCTGGAAAAACTCGCCCAAGCTAAAAATTATATTGATGTACCAGCATTGATGCGAGCCAATGGTATTGAAAGTGGCAAAATGTGGCAAAAGCTGCGTGATGACCTGCCTGCTGAAATGGGCCATGATAATACTTAATTTACAGTGATGAGTTGAGCATTTATCGTTAATAGAGAATACCGATTTATTTACCTCGGATATTGAATCTCAATTTGAAAAGCCAATCAAGTCGATTGGCTTTTTTTATGCTGTCGCTTCAGGACAGCTTGATAATACCCTCACAATACCTACATCGTCTACTTGCTCTAAGCTGACATTGAAACCCCATAGCCGATGTAAATGCTTCAACACCTCTTGATGGTTATCTGCAAGTGGGATGCTGTCATAGGGGATGTAGCGTAAGGTGATAGAACGATCGCCATTCACTTGCACTTGTTGCACCTGAATATTAGGTTCTATATTGGATAAATTATATTGTTGTGACAGAGTGTTGCGGATATCTTGATAACCTTGCTCATCATGAATGGCCGAAATGGAAAGTTGGCTGCGTTTTTCATCATCTAAAATAGCAAATAATTTAAAATCACGAATCACTTTTGGTGATAAATATTGGCTAATAAAACTCTCATCTTTAAAGTGCTTCATCGCAAAGTGAACCGTTTCAAGCCAATCACTGCCGGCAATGTCGGGAAACCACTTTTTATCTTCCTCGGTTGGTGTTTGGCAAATTCGTTTTATATCGACAAACATTGCAAAACCTAAGGCATAAGGGTTTATGCCATTATAGTAAGGGCTATTGTAGGCAGGTTGCGTAACCACAGCAGTATGATTTTGCAAAAACTCCATCATAAAACGGTCAGTGACTTTACCATTATCGTATAAATGATTGAGTATGGTGTAATGCCAAAATGTCGCCCAACCTTCATTCATCACTTGAGTTTGTTTTTGTGGATAAAAATATTGCGCCATTTTACGAACAATTCGGACTAATTCACGTTGCCATGAAGCCAGTAATGGGGCATTTTTTTCAATAAAATATAAAATGTTTTCTTGGGGCTCACTTGGGAAAATAGTACTTGTTTCTGGCGTTTCTTTTTGTGGTGATGTTGGCAGAGTTCGCCACAAGTCATTGACTTGGCTCTGTAAATAATCTTCACGTTGCTGCTGTTTTTCTTGCTCTTGCTTCAGTGACACTTCTGCTGGACGTTTATAGCGGTCAACACCGTAATTCATCAATGCATGACAAGAGTCGAGAATTAACTCAACTTGTTCAACCCCATAACGTAACTCACATTCGCGGATATAATTTTTAGCAAAGACTAAATAATCGATAATCGAGCTGGCATCGGTCCAAGTATCGAATAAATAGTTATTTTTAAAAAAACTATTATGACCATAACAAGCGTGCGCCATGACTAATGCTTGCATGGTAATGGTATTTTCTTCCATTAAATAGGCAATACATGGGTTTGAATTAATCACAATTTCGTATGCCAAGCCCATCTGGCCACGCTTATAGCCTTGCTCTGTTTGGATAAATCGCTTGCCAAATGACCAGTGGGTATAACCAATGGGCATACCAATGCCAGCATAGGCATCCATCATTTGTTCAGCAGTAATAATTTCAATTTGATTTGGGTAAGTTTCAAGTTTAAAAAATGTCGCTGCATTTTCAATTTCATGTTGATATTGTTGCAGTAAGTCAAATGTCCACTCGGGTCCATCATCTAATGGGCTACGTTTTATATTCACCATGATCACCCCCCTACATAGCTTGTTTTTTAAAGAGTTCACGAAATACTGGGTATATGTCTTCTACGTGGGTAATATTCTGTACTGCAATGTTGTCAAATTGCTGTTGCAGTTTCTCATATTGGTGCCATAACGTCTGATGAGCGCGATGGGTTATTTCTATGTAACTAAAATAGCGAACCTTTGGCAAAATATGTTTTGCTAAAATGTCATAGCAGGCTGGCGAGTCATCGGCCCAATTATCACCGTCAGAGGCTTGAGCGGCATAAATATTCCATTCATTTTCTGGGTAGCGTGCTTGCTGTATTTCATGCATTAGCTTTAATGCACTTGATACGATAGTCCCGCCAGTTTCTTGTGAGTAAAAAAACTCATGTTCGTCGACTTCTTTAGCCTGTGTATGATGACGAATATACACCACCTCAAGATTTTGATAACTGCGCGTCAGGAAGAGGTAAAGTAATATATAGAAACGCTTAGCCATATCTTTGGTTTCTTGATCCATTGATCCAGATACATCCATCAGACAAAACATTACCGCTTGGCTAGAAGGGATTTCACGTTTGGCATAGTTGTTAAAGCGCAAATCAAAAGTATCGATAAAAGGTACTTTTGCGATTTGCTGCTTGAGTAATAATATCTGTTCCTTTATGGCTAAAATTCTTTCTGCTTGAGCACCTGGCGTGTCCTCCAGCATGACAAGTTCGGCTTCCAATGCCTGTAGCGCTTTCTTTTTGCCACCGCTCATGGCAATTCGTCTCGCCAAAGATGAACGCAACGATCTGACAATATTAATGTTAGCGGGCACGCCATCATTGGTAAATCCCGCTCGATAGGTTTGATATTCAACTAATTTATTTAGCTGATTTTTTTGTAAATTAGGCAGTTCGAGATCGTCGAACAGTAACTCTAGATATTCGTCTTTTGAGATAGTAAATACAAAATCATCATCACCGTCACCGCTATTTGATGCATCACCTTGCCCAGAACCGCCTTGGCCAGATTTAGGTCGTTGAACTTGGTCACCGCGATTAAATTGATCATTCCCAGGGTGTACTCGATCCCTTCTGCCACCTTGGCCTTGTCTGAAAACAGGTTCACTAAGGTCTCGAGTTGGAATGCTAATCTGTTCACCTTTATCAATATCAGTAACACTGCGACGAGTGACAGCTTCTCCGACAGCTTTTTTGATTTGTTTTTTATAGCGCTCAATAAAACGCTGCCGATTGACGGTGCTTTTTCCTTTTGCATTGAGTCGTCTATCAATAAAATTTGCCATACGCCTCTCCCAAGTCTAATTCATGGCAAAGTCAGCAAGGGCTGACTCTGCCAACCTGGCGTTTTACGATGATTTGCGCACTCGTAAATACCATTCTGACAATAATCTGACTTGTTTTTTGGTGTAGCCTTTTTCCATCATACGATTAACAAAATCGTCATGCTTACGCTGATCGTCATTGGATGTTTTGCCGTTAAATGAAATCACTGGCAGTAAATCCTCAGTGTTAGAAAACATTTTTTTCTCTATCACAACGCGTAATTTTTCATAACTGGTCCACAACGGATTATTGCCTTCATTGTTGGCGCGAGCTCGCAGAACAAAGTTAACAATCTCATTACGGAAGTCTTTTGGATTACTAATTCCAGCAGGTTTTTCTATTTTTTCCAGTTCTGCATTGAGTGCCCCACGATCGAACAGTTGTCCGGTTTCGGGATCTCGATATTCTTGATCTTGAATCCAAAAATCGGCATAAGTAACATAGCGGTCAAAAATATTTTGGCCGTATTCTGAATAGGACTCAAGGTAAGCGGTTTGTATTTCCTTGCCAATAAATTCAACATACTTAGGGATTAAATAACCTTTAAGGAACTCTAAATATTTTTCACTTACTTCATTCGGAAATTGTTCTTGCTCAATTTGTTTTTCGAGTACATAAAATAAGTGCACTGGATTTGCGGCTATTTCTGCACTGTCAAAGTTAAACACTCTGGATAGAATTTTAAAGGCAAAGCGGGTGGATAGTCCTTGCATTCCTTCATCTACGCCAGCGTAGTCACGGTATTCTTGGTAGGACTTTGCTTTTGGGTCGGTATCTTTTAAGCTTTCACCATTATATACACGCATCTTGGAATAAATAGATGAGTTATCCGGTGCTTTTAAGCGAGAGAGCACACTAAATTGTGCCAAGGTTTCTAAGGTGCCTGGGGCACAAGATGCGTTTGATAGTTCTGAATTGGCTAATAGTTTTTGGTAGATCGCCATTTCTTCAGAAACCCTCAAGCAGTAGGGCACTTTGACGATATAGACGCGATCTAAAAATGCTTCATTGTTTTTATTATTTCTAAACGTTGACCATTCTGATTCATTCGAATGGGCTAAAATAATGCCGTTGTACGGTAGTGCTGATAAGCCCTCAGTACTGTTGTAATTACCTTCCTGGGTTGCAGTCAATAATGGATGTAACACCTTAATTGGTGCCTTAAACATTTCGACAAATTCCATTAAGCCTTGGTTTGCTCTGCATAATGCACCTGAGTAGGCATAGGCATCAGCATCATCTTGTGAGAAATGCTCTAATTGACGAATATCGACTTTACCGACTAAAGCTGAAATATCTTGGTTGTTTTCATCACCGGGTTCTGTTTTAGCAATGCCGATTTGGTCTAGCACCGATGGATACACTTTTACTACTTTGAACTTTGAAATATCGCCACCGTATTGGTGTAAACGTTTTACTGCCCATGGAGACATGATTGTTTTGATATAACGACTGGGGATCTGGTATTCATTGTTCAGTAACTGACTGTCTTCTTCGGGATCAAACAAGCAAAAAGGATGGTCGTTAACCGGACTACGAACCCCATCAGCACTTAGTATGTAAATAGGCACATGCTGCATAAGTACCTTGAGTTTTTCGGCAATGGACGATTTACCGCCACCAACAGGACCGAGAAGATACAAAATTTGTTTTGATTCTTCCAAGCCTTGAGCAGAATGTTTTAAATAAGCCACAATCTGTTCAATCGCGTCTTCCATACCATAAAAGTCTTTGAATGCGGGATAGCTTGCAATAACACGATTAGAAAAAATACGGCTTAAGACAGGATTTTTTGCTGTGTCGATAATCTGCGGTTCACCAATGGCCATTAATAAGCGTTCGGCAGCAGATACATAGGCACTTTTGTCTTGTTTACAAATATCAAGAAATTGCTCCAAGGTATATTCTTCGTCGCGTTTTTGTTGATATCGTTGTTGATAATGCTCAAAAATACCCATAATAACCCCCTCAAAACATGCAGTAGTATTACGTAAAACGCCTCTGTGGCTAACGCAATGGTTTAACTATATTACTGGACCAATTAGCGCAATATTAGGCTTTACGAGTAAAGTGTAGGACAGGGAAAATGACTTGGCGAAGTTTTAATGGAAAATAAATTAAATAAAAACAAAGACAAACAGTAGCATTTGCAATAGTTGCAAAAATAGAAGTGTGATGTGAGTCATGCTTTGTGGCAAGAAAAGATTTAAAAAAGGAGCCAAAAGGCTCCTTTAGTTTTTTGCAGCTAATGAAGATTAAGCAGCAAAGTTCTTGTTAACAAATTCCCAGTTAACAAGTTGCCAGAAGTGAGCTAAATACTCTGGACGTGCGTTACGGTAATCAACGTAGTAAGCATGTTCCCATACGTCTACAGTTAATAAAATAGTCACTGATTCATCTGTTAACGGCGTAGCAGCATTGCTAGTGTTAACAATGGCTAATGAACCGTCAGCTTTTTTAACTAACCAAGTCCAAGCACTACCGAAGTTGTTGACTGCAGAATCGGTAAATTTAGCTTTGAATTCTTCAAAAGAACCAAAAGATGCATTGATAGCAGCAGCGATATCGCCAGTTGCTTCGCCGCCAGCGTTAGGCGCTAAGCAGTTCCAGTAAAAAGTGTGGTTCCAAACTTGAGCGGCGTTGTTGAACATACCACCAGTTGAGGTTTTAACAACTTCTTCTAGCGTTTTGTTAGCAAATTCAGTTCCTTCAACTAAACCGTTTAGTTTTACCACGTAAGTGTTGTGATGCTTACCATAATGGAACTCAATGGTTTCTTGAGAAATGTGTGGTTCAAGTGCGTTCTTTGCATAAGGTAAAGCTGGTAGTTCGAAAGCCATTAGTATCTCTCCATGGATTCAGGTTATCGTTTTGTTTACCAATCAGGTAACATTGCTCTACTTCTATTGTACTGATTATTTTTGTGATGTGAATCATTGTTTGGGAATTATCTGGATTGCTGTAGCTATTTAATGGATTTTAGATAAACCCTACAAACTGTGGCATTTTGTTCTTTGTCTAGGTGTCGTACAATAGTCGTTATGTGTTCATTCGTCGTACTTAGGAAATCCAATGGAAACTGTAGAAAAGATTAAACAGCAAATTAGCGAAAACCCAATTATTGTGTACATGAAAGGTTCACCTAAGCTACCAAGCTGTGGATTTTCATCTCAAGTTGCTCAAGTGATGATCAATTGTGGTGAACAATTTGCCTTCGTAGATATTTTACAGCACCCAGATATTCGTGCTGAACTACCAAAATTTGCTAACTGGCCAACATTCCCACAGCTATGGGTTGAAGGCGAGTTGATTGGTGGTTGTGACATTATCACTGAAATGTTCCAAAAAGGTGAACTTCAGCCAATCATTAAAGCGACTGCTGATAAATTCCGCACCGAAAACGCTGCAGAGTAATGAGTATTGATTGAGTGTTTAATGCACTGATAAAAAAGCCCCAATCGCAATTTGCGATTGGGGCTTTTTTATAGCGCCTTACTGATTAAGCAGCTTCTATGTTAAAGAGGTTATGCCTCAGTTGGTGGCTTTTTTATCGCTGGTAAAATCAAGTTCATCAAAATAGCCACAATCCCGCATAAGCTGATACCGGTTAAACTAAATGAGCCAATGCCAAATGCCATGCCACCAATACCGAACACTAACGTTACCCCAACAATACTGAGATTACGGGGTTCAGACAAATCGACTTGATGACGAATTAGGGTGTTTAATCCCACAGCAGCAATTGAGCCAAAGAGTAGGCACATTATGCCACCCATGACGGGAACGGGAATTGTTTGCATCATGGCGCCCAGTTTGCCAACAAAAGCTAAGGTAATTGCGGTAATCGCTGTCCACGTCATAATGCGAGGGTCAAAACTTTTAGTGAGTGTCACCGCGCCAGTTACCTCACTGTATGTGGTGTTAGGTGGACCACCCAATGCTGCTGCTGCAATTGTGGCAATACCGTCACCAGTCAGGGTGCGATGTAAGCCAGGCTTTTTAAAATAATCTTTACCTGTCACATTTGAAATAGCCAAAATATCACCAATGTGTTCAACGGCAGGCGCAATGGCCACTGGGATCATAAATAAAATAGCTTGCCAGTTAAACTCTGGGGCAACAAAGTTTGGCATAGCTAACCAAGCGGCTTCACTTACGGGCGTAAAATCAACAACACCAAAGGCTAAGCTAGTGCCATAGCCGACTAAAATACCGGCCAGAATAGGCATTAAACGAACTAATCCTTTAGCAAAAATCGCCACGATTATTGTAGTCGTTAAGGCTGAAAGAGAAATTATTAGGGCAATATTGGGCTCAACGATGACTAAGCTACCATCACCACTTTTACCTAATGCCATATTGACAGCGACTGGCGCTAAGCCTAAACCGATGATCATAATTACTGGGCCGACAACCACAGGGGGTAACAGGGTATGAATAAATCCTGTGCCGCGCAGTTTTACCGTTAGCCCAAGTAGCATGTAAACTGCGCCAGCTGCCATTAAACCACCCATGGTGGCTGGAATACCCCATGTTTGTACGCCATATAAAATGGGGGCGATAAAGGCAAAGGAAGAAGCGAGAAATACAGGAACTTGGCGTTTAGTGACTAATTGAAACAGAAGGGTACCGAAACCGGCTGTAAATAAGGCGACACTGGTATCTAAACCCGTCAATAACGGCATTAGTACAAGCGCACCAAAAGCGACAAATAACATTTGTGCGCCCTGTAGCGGAATTAACACGCGTTTCATATTGTTCTCCATCAGTATTTAGAAAGTTAGCGTGTGCTCAAACGGCGCGAATTGTCACATAAAAGCTATCATATGCATAACAACTTTGAGGACGCTGTAGCGATTAATGTTATTTGATATGGCTACAATATAGGGTCAATTTGGCAGTAGTAAAAAAGAGTTTTCGTTATCCATTACTCGATAGAATTTTATTATGATATAATTTGTTCACTTATATTTGCTGCGTTTATGTTATCTGATGCTGAAAAAACTAATTAATCTCATTGTGTTACCGATAATTGCATTAACCTCTATTGCGACTGTGTATGCTGCTGAAGTCGGCAAGTTAGATGAAGCCGATATTGCGGTGAGTTCACGTGCAAATGATGTAAAAGATAATGCGCTAAAAGAGGCATTAGCTGCTGTTTTCTTGAAAAATTCTGGTTTACCTAGTGTGGTGCTTCACCCCCTAGTTAAAGCTCAAATTAATGCCCCTGAGGTCATTTTGACTCAATATGGTTATTATGAGTCAAATGGTGAGTTGATGCTCAAAGCCAGTTTTGACCATCAGCGGGTGATTTCAACATTACGCGAAGCCGGTTTACCTGTTTGGGGGAGCCAGCGGCCATTAACCTTGTTGTGGATATCCGTTGATGAAAATAATCAGCAAACTATTTTAGCTGATGATTCGGCCACAGATATACGTACTGATTTAGCCCAAGAGTCTAATAATAAAGGCATTCCATTATTGTTGCCTATTATGGATTTAGATGATGTTATGCAAGTGAGCATTACTGATGTGCGTGGTATGTTTACCGATGTATTAGCCAAAGCATCAACCCGTTACCAAGCTGATTACTTTGCTGTTGCCAATATTGATACCCAAGGCAGCAACCTAAATTACAGCATTAAGTTATTCGATAAAAACAGAACTAATGGTGTGTTGGTGGCTTTAATTTCTCAACAAGGTGATGCCACCGATTATCAACAAGCTACCAAAAGTATGATGAGTATTCTGGCGGATTATTATATTAGTCAATATGCTATTGCTTCTACAGGCGGTGACCTTACAACACAAGTCAGATTTACCGGATTAAATAATATGACTCAAGTGGTGAATGTTGAACGTTACCTTCGTCAGCTTAGTGCCGTTAAGTCGATAACATTAAGCCAGTTTAAGGGCGATTCTGCCACTTATACTATTGACTTGTTTAGTAATTTAGATGATTTGCAGCGGTTGCTTAATATTGATAGCCGCTTATCACAATTAGATACTGTGGGCAGTGTCGATTCATTTTATGAGTCAACTACTGACAAAACTAAACCTAAGTTGATTTATCAATGGTTGGGTCAATAAGTATGATCAATCGGTGCGCTATACTGTTTTATCGTATAGCGTGAAATGCTGTATCTGAGGCATCTTTATGTTGAGGCTTATTGCCTATATTCGCATAATGGACTCACTTAGGTATAATGATGTTAGTTCGTTTATGATTTTGAGACCTATCTGAGTGACACAAAACTCACCAAGACAATTATCTTTACCCGTTTATTTACCTGACGATGAAACTTTTCAGAGTTATTACCCCGCTTCGGGTAATGACGAGTTGATCCAAAAACTTCAAGCCAGTGCTGAGGGATCCTTGGCTTCTTCTTTATATCTTTATGGTCCCGAAAAGTCAGGCCGAACACATTTAATGCATGCTGCTTGCGCTCATGCTAACGACTTAGACCGCCGTACTTTGTATATCCCACTTGGCATTCACGCAAGTATTTCTCCGGCCTTGTTTGAGGGCCTAGAATCGCTTGACTTGATTTGTATTGACGATGTTGAAGCGATAGCGGGCCACCCTGTATGGGAAGAAGCCATTTTTCATTTGTATAATCGTATTGCAGAGCAACAAGATTGTCGTTTGATTGTGAGCGGTAAAGCTTCACCTTCAGAAACGGGTTTTTTACTGCCCGATTTGGTTTCTCGAATGCAGTGGGGACTCATATATCAACTGCAACCTATGGCTGATGATGAAAAACTGCTTGCATTACAACGCCGCGCGGCAATGCGTGGCTTGCAGTTATCTGATGAAGTAGGGCGTTTTTTACTCACTCGTATGGCTCGTGATTTACGCACCTTGTTTGATGTGCTCGATAAACTCGATAAAGCCTCTATGGTACATCAGCGAAAACTGACTATTCCATTTATAAAAGAGATGCTTAGACTATAATTCCTTATAAAAAATTATCGTTGTCAGTCTATCCTATTAGATAATAAAAACGCCAAATGAATTCATTTGGCGTTTTTGTTTAGTGAGTTAATGACTTATTGCTGCAGATGATCATTGCCACTAAATTGTAATGGTCGAGGGTCAACAGCATTTTGTTCAGCTTGTGATGAGACTTTCTGTGATGATTTTGATGGATCAGTTGTTAGCACTAAATTTTGTGCCCAACTCAGACCGTTAACTAACGCCACAGGTGCAGGCAAACCATCCATCACTTGTGTTACCCCTATTGCAGGTAACATTTGGCTCACAACATAGCTGGCACGATCATATAACTCAGGTTGGCCGATACGGCCGCGCTGACCCCATTCAACCACAATGGTTGAACTTGTGGCAACTTCTGGTTTGTCAGTAATCGCGATATCACGCAAAATACCATATCGATGGCTCATCATCACTTCTTCAAATAGCATCGCTGCATCTTCTCGTGTTGATGAATAAGCATAGTCATCGTTGGCAAGATCGTTGGCAAAAAATTGTGCGACGTCACTTGGTGTATAAGCTTTTTGGGTATTATTTGCTGACTCGCCAGAGTAGTTAACGTTTGCAAGACCATACATCTCAGTACTGGTTAATGGGTAGCGGATGTTGAGTTGATCAGAGGTCATCGCATTAGCCTCATAACGACGTTGATATTCTTCTTTTAAGGTTGGACCTTGAATATTTGCATGTATGCTTTGTGGGTAATAATCATTTGCATGAGCAAGTTCGTGATATAAGAGCCTGGCTAGATTAGAAGACATATTCTCCATGGTACGGTTAGTACGATTGCCTATTTCTATATATTGACCAGCATAATCGTTGTTTTTGACATAACGATATGGCGAGAGATAATTAAGCTCTTCACCAAAGTTGCTACGATAATCAGGCGTTTCATTAATCGTATCTCGCTGTGCTGAAGTTAGCCACAGGTATTCAGGGTCTAAATATATTGCTCCTATATAACCAGCATAAAAGGCCGGTCTAATATCGTAACTGATGACGATAGCAGTCACTGATTGCAGCAATTCTACAAAATCATTGTGAGTTTGTGCACGTAAATAGGCTTCAAAGTTTGCTGCCATCCAGTCGTGTGAAACGAGTACTCTGTCCATAATAGTATCAATCGGGTCTGGATTAGTATCTTGGCTAATGAAGGGCAGCACATTAACAATATTGCATGGCTCAACGAATTGATTCGAGTAAACACAAGAGGCCAGTTGGTTAGCATAAGGTGAGTCATGCTTGTAAGCGTGCGTTCGTGCAACGGGATAACTGAAGTAGGCGTCCGCTGGGGCCGCTTTTTCTTTGGTTACGAGTAAATTGACGTCATCACTTATCGTTTGGCCATCAAATGAGGCCGTGGCTTTAAGACTGAAGAGTTGATCGGTATCGACGTTTGGCGCAACAAACAGTGGCCTAGTAATGTCACTTAAATCCACGTTAGTAAAGGCTTTATTATTATCACTAGGATACATGCACCAGCTAATATTTTCAGGTACTTGGCCGTTAATATTCTGTATACGTAAACTCGCATCAGTTCTATTGACCATTTGATGATCGCTGTTAATACGTAGAATATTGTCAGCTGAATCGGCAGTAATGGATACCATTTCTTCTATACTGATGTTATCGCCAGAGACAGTCACCTTAAAAGCGTAATCTTGGTTACTTGTCGGTGTGAATGCTAAAACTTGGCTATTGACTGCTGTTAGTTCAAGGCTTGGTCCTGAAATCTGCTGCCACAAAAATGTTTTACCAATACTGTCTTGTTGATTGAGATTGGCAATAATGCTACCGGGTTTGTCTTTGGCATAATGGTGTTCAACAATAAAAGTCAGTTGAGAGTTTGTGTCGGCAATAGAGTAAGTGATATTTTCACTGCAAATTTCGAAAGCGGATGAGGTAGGCGTACCTTGATCGTTATTGTTTGAATCTCCTCCGCATGCGCTAACTAACATGGCACAGGCTAAAAGGCTGTAGGGCCCTAATTTTTGCGATAACGGCATTAAACCACTCCATGATTATTTTGTTGTTATTAAAAAACATACTATGCAACATCTTGTTAACGGATAAATGTAGCATGCTGTCTTGTTTAAATGCAATCAACAAAAAAGCGCCCGAAAGCGCTTAGATAAACAACAAAAATGAAGGTGGTTTATTGTTGCTCAGACTTTTTCTTTAGCCCTAATCCTAGCTCTCTACCTCGCTTGCGGGCATAAAATGGAAAAGTGATTAATAGAATGCCAATTAGTACTGATTCAATCACCGCAAACACAAACGCATCGGTAGTGATGTAAGCCAGGGTTAAGCCATGCAATAAATACACACACAGAATAAAGCTGGCCCATGCATAAGTATAAGGATTACCAGTTAAAATACCTTTTAGCGGAAATAATAAAGGTACAATCCATATTAAGCTGAACCCTAGCGAATAGGTGCCATTGATGCCTTGTTGAATAAACCAACCGCTAAGCAGTAGGAGTAACGCAAGGTAACCGATTCGGCTTAGTTGAAACAAGGTTTGGGAAGTCATTATGGTACTCGTTACAGAATAGACAAAACATTTTCAGGAGGACGGCCAATAGCAGCTTTATTGTTGGCTAGCACAATTGGGCGTTCAATTAACTTAGGTGTTGCTACCATAGCAGCAATAAGGTGCGCTTCTGATAAGGATGCATCTGCTAAGTATTGGCTTTTATATTCATCTTCTTTGGTTCGCATTAGCTGGCGCGCCGTTAAACCCAGAAGCTGTAATATGGTCTGTATTTCCGTGGCGGATGGCGGCGTCTTTAAATATTCAACGACTGTGATATCGGCGTTATTAGCCTGCAGTAATGCTAAGGTTTCACGGCTTTTTGAGCAGCGCGGGTTATGGTAAATAATTGTTTTTGCAGTTGTCATGTTTAGAGTCCGTCATTAAAAAATGGCAAACAATAAATTCATTTATTGTTTGCCATCATTCTATCAAAGAATGGCTTGTAAGGTTAAATTATTGCGGCTACTTTAACGCCTCCATTTCCCTATCAGCTTGTCTAAATTGTCTTATTCTTGCTTCAATTCTTGCCAGTTGTAAGGTTTTACCATCTGAATAGCGATAAGCATAGTTGAGTTGGTCAATCGCTCCCTTGTAATTAGCTGATAAGGCCATAAATTCAGCATTACTGTAATACTCGAGGGCTTTGTTATCTAACTTGCGGTACGCATCAGCCATAATTTGATAAGGCAGCATATTCTGCTTATCGAAAAATATCAGTTCCTCTAAAAGCGGAATGGCTTTTTGGGGCTGATCAGCCTGCACATAAATATTGGCTAAGTTAGTATTGATCACCTGTGAAGTTGGTTTTATTTTCCGTTGCGCTTCTAATAATGCGATGGCATTTGTATAGTCTTTTTTCTGATCTAATAAATCTGTTTTGGTATCGATATAAAACAAATTATTGTCATCTTGTTTAAGCAAGTCATCAATGATGACCTCAGCTTGATCAAATTTCTGTAAACGGAAAAGTGCCAGCGCTTTGCCGTAGAGAGCAGCCTCTTTAAAAGTATATTCATTCTTTTTGAGTTGTTGTTCAAATAAAGATAATGCCGCATCGTCACTTAAACTTGAAAAACGCACTTGGATACGCGCTTTGGCTAATTGAAAGTTAAGGCTGTTAGGTACATATCGTTTAGCGTATTGAGCCGCACGGTTACGGGCTTCTGTAATTCGAGACTCTGGTAATGGATGCGTCAGTAACATTTGTGGTGGGGTGGTGGTAAAACGATAACGAATAGCCAGCTGACCGAAAAATGTGGCGGCAGCATTGGGATCGAACCCTGCATCAACAAGAGTTTGCATGCCAATACGGTCGGCCTCTTGCTCATTTGAGCGGGTATAGTTAATTTTTGCTTGTGTTGATAGTGCTTGGGTTGTCGCTAGTGCAGCCATACCTGCTTGAGGGGCTGCTATGGTTAATAAAATAGCTCCTAACATACCCACAATCGTAGCCGTAGAACTTTTCTCTTGTGCTTCAAGTGAGCGCGCAAGATGACGTTGAGTTACGTGAGTAATTTCGTGTGCAAGTACTGATGCCAATTCACTTTCGTTGTCAGCATTTAAAAATAAGCCAGTATGAACGCCAACATGACCACCGAAAAATGCAAATGCGTTAATTTCATCATTGCGCAGTAAAAAGAAATAAAACGGTGTTTTGACTCCTGTAGCATTAGCAACCAGCTTATTGCCCAGTTCTGATAAATACTGACTTAGCACCGGATCACTTAATACGGGGGCAGAAGAACGAATAACCCGCATGTATGCGTCACCGTAAACGGTTTCTTTTTCTAAACTAAAGGTATTAACTGCAGCCGTACCCAGATCTGGAAGATCATTATTGGCAAAACTGTGGCCAATACTGGCGGCAAATAGAACGCTAATTGCGCTCGCGGCCAGTGTTTTTGAAAAGGTCGATAATGATAATTTGCTCAAGCGAAACCTTTAATGATGATTGAATTGAAAATTTAAGCTTAACCAACAAGTTTGCTTAAGTTACATTGCTTGTGGTTTATTGTTCAAGCTAGGATAATAGCCCTAGATTGTTTAAAGCAAGTTGATAATGATTTTAATTGATTTAACACCTTATGTTTGTCCCTATCCTTTGGTAAAAGTAAAACTTTTACTGAGGCACATGGATGTAGATGAAAAATTACATGTACTGTTATCAGACCCCGGTTCACGCCGAGATGTTCCCTTGTTGATAAAAAAAATGGGTTTTGATATTGAAATCATTGCTGATCAACCGCACTGTTTATCATTTATCATCACCAAAACAAATTGAAATTGTATATATAAGGTTCTTCAATGCTGGAATTTTTAACTGATTGGTGCAAAACCCGTTTTAGTGACCCGCAAGCCATCACCTTAGTGTTTATTATTGTGGGAATTGGTTTGGCATTATACTTTGGTTCTGGTCTGCTTGCGCCATTGCTCGTTGCTTTGGTACTAGCCTTTTTACTTGAATGGCCAGTAGCACAAATGTCGCGATTGGGAATAAGCAGAACGATGGCGGCATCAATCGTCTTGGTGGTGTTTTTAGGCTTAATGATTATTTTGATGTTTGGTTTAGTGCCCAGTATATGGCGCCAAGGGGTGTCATTGGTAACTGATTTACCTTCTATGATCGATAAGGGTATGTTACTGGTTAGAGAATTTAGTGCCGATTACCCTCAATTTATCAGTGCTCCGCAGCTTGATTCAATGATGGAAGAAATCAAAAAGATGCTCGATACGCAGCATATTATTGATTTAGGTAAACAAATTCTTGGTTATTCAGCGTCATTACTGGTGTTAATGGTGTACGCCATTTTAGTACCATTGTTGGTATTTTTCTTTTTGAAAGATAAAGATTATTTGATAAATGGTAGTAAACGGTTTTTCCCCACTAACCGCGGTTTAGCGCGAAAAGTGTGGTTTGAAATGGATCAGCAAATTTTTAACTATATTCGTGGCAAAGTAATTGAAATTGTTATTGTTGGCGTAGCCAGTTATATTTTCTTTGCGATTATGGGGCTAAGTTATTCTGCGTTACTTGGCGTGTTGACCGGATTATCTGTGTTGATCCCTTATGTCGGGGCAACATTAGTGACCTTACCGATTGCGTTAGTGGCATTTTTCCAATGGGGCTTTAGTGCTGAATTTGGTTATTTAATGTTAGGTTATGGCATTATTCAGGCGTTGGACGGTAATGTTTTGGTACCGTTATTGTTCTCTGATGCCGTTGATTTACATCCGGTAATGATCATTGCGGCTGTATTAGTCTTCGGTGGCTTATGGGGGGTATGGGGCGTGTTCTTTGCAATACCGCTGGCATCATTAGTTAAAGCGGTCATCAATGCTTGGCCCAATAACCAACAGCAACAACGAGTCTCGTTCGACAGTGAATAATCCCTGAAGATCCTCAATTGAGTGATAAAAAAAGCTAACCCGTTATGGTGTTAGCTTTTTTTATGGACTAAATACGCTGTGCTGATGAACGATGAAAATAGCAGTATGTGTTGCAGGAAAACCGCGCTTAGATGACGTTATTGTACTCGCACTATAGGGGCTTATCTTTACTGTCTTTATCGTCTTCGCTAGAAGGTCGTTGATTAAGTTTATCAGTTGCTTGTTGTGAGCTGTCTTTAGGTGCGGTTTTATCGGTGCTGTCTTTTTGTGCTCCAAACTGAGGCATCTTAAATTTGGCTGAATATTTTAATACTGCAATATTACTCGCGATAATCCCGATGACTAAAATAATAATTAGCCATACTTCATAACCTTCTAAACTCATGGAAAACTCCTGTTTAACCTTAGTATTATCGCCTTATTGCTTTAGTACTCAGACTAGGTTAACACATGTTAGTTAGTCGACAGCTAAGCGCAATTCGCATTTGCGAATATCTTCAGGGGTATCAACTTCTGGTGAGTCAAATGCGCTGATAGCAATTTTAATTTTATGGCCGTATTCAAGAGCGCGAAGCTGCTCTAATTTTTCCAGATCTTCAAGTCTACCTAAAGGTAACTTAGCAAAGGCATTCACAAAACGTTTTGTGTAAGCATAAACACCTAAGTGTTTATAGACAGGGTAGTCGTTGGTATCACGGCCAAAAGGAATCCGGGCCCGTGAGAAATACAATGCATTATAGTCATTATCAAAGACCATTTTAACGTGCATTGGGTCATCTAGTTCTCTTTTATCGACAATTTCAAATCCTAACGTCGCCATTTCAAACTCACCAGGATGACGTTCAAATAGGCTAATGATTTGCTCAATTGAGATAGGATCAATCAGTGGCTGATCACCTTGTAAATTAATCACTAAATCGTCATCGCTAAGACCCAGTTGCTCAATAGCATCATTAATACGATCGGTTCCAGAAGCAGCTTCAGGGCTAGTCATAACAACTTTACCGCCAAAAGATTCTACCGCGTGTTTAATGCGGTCATCATCAGTGGCAACATAAATATTATCGACACCTTTGGCTAAAGAAGCACGTTCGTAAACATGTTGGATCATGGGTTTACCATTAATCGGGGCCAGCGGCTTGCCCGGGAAACGGCTTGAACCATAACGTGCCGGGATTAATAGAGTAACGTTCATTAATATGACCTATTTGTGTAGTGATTATGGTGTAGACAATAAATAAAAGGGCTCATAAGAGCCCTTTATGATTGAATCTATCGTGTATTATATACGACGGAACAACTTAGTCAGCATTTCGTCGGTAACTTTTTCTTCCCAGCCTTTACCATACACGTTGTCCCAAAGTGGGCCCATGCTCTTGGTCACAGCAACCATCTTAGCGATAGTCTCATCCGGTAAGTCTTTACAGATGTTTTTAGGTAAAGTGATGTTATGAATTTTCATCATTTTACGGAATTCAGTTACGCCTTCTGGGTAGAATTCTTCTAACACATTAAAAGCTAAACAGTTACCAATGCCGTGATGATAGCCCAGCACATAACCTAAGCCGTAAGACACCGCATGACATGCCCCCACTTGACTATAAGCAATGCTCATACCGCCCATATAAGATGCCATCATTAGCTTGTCATCTTTTTCTGCGTGGTCGTCTAAGAACACCTGACGGCATAAATCCATCGATTTTTCAGCGAATGCTTTAGCGAACTCATTTAAATAAGTCCCCTGTAATGATTCAACACAATGGATAAAGCAATCCATACCAGTATAGAACCATTGATCAGTCGGTACTCCGGCAATAAGTTCAGAGTCCATAATGATTTGATCAAATACAGTGTAGTCAGAGTTTAGTCCGAGTTTACGCACCGGGCCGCACAATACTGCTGTACGAGATGCTTCAGCCCCCGTACCAGAGACTGTTGGAATGCCAATATGGTGTACAGCAGGATTTTTAATTAAATCCCAACCTTGGTATTCTGAAGAACTGCCTGGGTTAGTTAGCATTAACGATACCGCTTTAGCTAAATCCATGGTTGAACCGCCACCTAAACCGACTACGCTTACAGGCAATGTCGTGTTAAAGGCTTTAACTTGAGCCGTTAATCCATCAACTTGTTCGGTGGTGGGCTCTTCATCTACGTTTACGTAAATCAGTAAGTCGTGTGCTTTAGTTGGTACGCGGTCAGCCAGTGGCTTACCTTGGTGAACATCATCAACTAAAAAGACCACAAAATCGTTAGCTTCTTTGCGTTCTTGACCTAGTACAACATCAAGTTGCACGAATGAGCCACGGCCGAAAATCATTTTTGGTACGCATTTAAAATTTTTAAAACTCATTACAACAGTCTCCATTGAGATAAGTACTGTAAAAAGTGCTCTGAGCCCTTACAGGCTCAGAGGTGTTTAGACTAGGCAAAAGCACGTTTGATGTTTTCAATACGCTCAGCAATTTGCTCATCTGTCCAAGATAACTTGATCAGCATAGAAATTGTGCGGCTCATGATAGCGTCAGACTTAGGTGTCAGCACCTTAGTATAATCTGGGCGATCAGCAATTAGCATGATCGGTAACGCCGCCGGTGCTTTGAGTTCTTGGATGTGCTTCCAGTTTTTAAGGTAATGCCAGTTGTTAACATACCAGTAAAAACAGCCATCAACTTTGTTGGCAGCCAGCTTTTGGTTAATTTCTTGGGTACGCGCTTCTGTTGGCATCATAAATGTTAAGAAGCCAGCTGAATCGCCTTCAGGATCAGGAATTTCACGGAAAGTGATTTCGGCAATAGAAGCCATAGCATCTTTGATGGTTTTTTTGTTTTTACGCTGAATGGCAATGATTTTATCAAGCTTACGTAATTGCGCTAAACCCATGGCTGCATTCATTTCAGAAATACGGAAATTCAACCCCATAATAGGATGTGATTCTGCACCACGATCACTGCCGACGTGGTCATGACCATGGTCAGAAAACATGTGTGAATGGTTATAAATATCGCTGTTGTTAGTGACAATTGCGCCACCTTCACCACAGGTGATGGTTTTGACTGAGTCAAAAGAGTAACAACCCACATCACCAATTGTACCTAATGCTTGACCTTTATAACTGCCGCCGATAGCTTGACATGCGTCTTCTAAAATCACTAAGTTGTGCTTCTTACACACGGCTTTGATTTCGTCCATTTTCGCCATAGAGCCGCACATATGAACAAGGTTTATTGCCTTGGTTCGTGGTGTGATAACGGCTTCAATGCCCTCTGGAGATAAACATAATGTTTCGTCAATTTCAGCAAAAATAGGCACAGCACCGGCCATAAACACGGCTTCAACAGAGGCGACAAAGGTAAATGGAGGCACAATAACTTCATCACCAGCACCAACGCCTGCTGCTGCCATTGCAGTTTGTAATGCAGCAGTACCACTTGATACTAAATGAGCGTGTTTTACGTTCATCTTTTCGCAAAGTAGTTGCTCCATGTCGCGGGTTTTCCAGCGATCATTGCGCATATGGTCGAAGTTATAACGGAAGGTAAAACCGTTCTCCATTACATCAGCAACTTCCTGCTTTTCCTCAGGACCAAATAATTCAAAACCAGGCATGGAAATCATCTCCTAAAAATTCTGCGCATAGTAGCGCTAAATAAACGGCTTGATTATAACGTTCTTCAGTAGTGGTTCGCGACTTTTATTGCATATTTTTAATAACAATAAACAAAGGCCTGCTAAATAACAGGCCAATTAAAACAGCAGATGAAGATAGATTAAACAGTTATGCTAGATTTTGCCCATTAACACGGCCATTTGTACGGTCAATGGTCACGTCTAAATCAGTAAGCAATCCGTTATCAATCCCATAAATCCAACCGTGTATTGCGACTTCTTGACCACGATCCCAGGCTTCTTGAACGATATTAGTCGATACCACATTTGACACTTGTTCGATGACATTAAGCTCACACAGACGATCAAAACGTTGTTGCTCAGTCATTGATTCAAGGTCGTCTTGATGAATACGGTATATGTCGCGTAAATGACCAAGCCAATTGTCAATTAAACCTAATCGTTCTTTATTCATTGCAGCCCTAACACCACCGCAGCCGTAATGACCAACAACCATTATGTGCTTTACTTTCAGCACATCAACAGCATATTGCAATACAGATAAGCAATTTAAATCAGTGTGAATAACCATGTTAGCAATGTTACGGTGAACAAATACTTCACCGGGCAGGAGGTCGATAATTTGGTTTGATGGCACACGGCTATCTGAGCATCCAATCCACAAGTACTCTGGGTTTTGTTGCTTTGCCAGTTGAGCAAAAAAGGTAGGATCTTCTCTACTGATCCGTTCTGCCCAACGGCGATTATTATCAAATAATGGTTTAAGAAGTTTCATTGATGCTCGAATTAGGTCGTTTTTAAACCTGTAAGTCATTACAGGCTATATGTCATTTTGTTACGAGTATATCAGCAATGCCTATCGATCTGGTCTATCCATTGATGTGATTAATTAAAATTAACTTTACTCAAAAAATCAATAAGATGCTGATTGAAAATGGCTGGCTTTTCGATGTTAGCAAAATGACCCGCTTGTTCAATGTGCAATAATTGACTGCCATCGATAGAATCATGCATTAAATAACTTTCCAATGCGGTACGCAAATAGCCACTTAAGCCAACTGCGATTAATGTGGGTAAAGTCAGTAACTCAACATATTCTAAGGTATCGCGTTTAAAGATAGCCATGTTAGCCATGTTAAGTAATACCGCAAGTTGTGCGCTTGAATAAGTGGTTAGTTGTGTATTGAATTGCGCCACTACAGTACTAAGGTTAGCATCTTGTTGACTCAATTGCTGGATCTCTTTACTGAAAAATAACCCGCTAATAGTTTGTGCAAGTTCAGCTGAGATCGTTTGTTCATTGGCAATTTTTGCCATGAGTCCTTGGTATTTGATGCAGTTAACTTGTGGCTCGAATCCGACAAAACTGTTCAACATCACTAACCCATGGATACGAGCAGGTGCTTGTAAAATAACTTCTGCAGCAATCGCGCCGCCACTACCATGACCTATGATGGCGGCCGATCCAATATCAAGCATATCCATTAAGGTTAATACCTGCTGGGCCACATCTTGTAGGTTTTGGGTATTGTCAGGGACTGTGGTTGTTTGACCATGGCCCCAAAAGTCGATGGCGATACAACGATATTGTGACGATAGTTTATCAATTTGTCCTTGCCACATGGCACTGGAGGCGAGTAAACCATGGCAAAAAATAACCACAGGCCCATGGCCTTGATCCACGTAATACAGAGGTTGATTATCAATCATTTTATGGGGCATTAAAGTGGACATAACAGACTCATATAAAGGGGCTGTGCGCGCAGACATTACGTCGGAGAAGGCGCAACAAAGAAAACATAATGATCAACTAACTCAGATAGTCGTTCAAGTAGCGGTAATTTTAATGATATTTCTGCAGCAGACAATACTTTTGCTAATTCCAGTGCGCTAAATTCAACTAATAATTCATTTGCCACAGGATAATAACTCATGTGCCAAGGTTCAGGACTGACACCGCTTAAATTGGCTTGATATGGAAAGTAAAATCCAAATTCGCCTGCGTGTAACTTGAGCCAGCGATGCAGCGGGGCGCAAGGGCCGTCGTTTGTGTATTCTGCGGTGACTAATTGTAATGATTGTTGGCTAATACCATTGGCATCATATACATCGAGGTCAGTGCCCCAGTGGTGTCGTGACGCCCCTGGTAATGCAGACCATATCAAAATAGTATCAATCAGTTGTTGTGGTGAAAGACTATTGAATACCACAGGGGTTGAGGTGTTATCTAGCAACGGCCTTTGACCATTGGCTTTGGCATTCCAAATGTTCAATTGACGATCAAACGGCCGATATGCCGAGCATATCTGGACATCAAATCCAGCTATTGATGCCGCGACCTGCAGCTGTTTAAATGCAGTTGCAGTTCGCTGCTCCAGTAAATACTGCCCAATAGAGACCAAATGATGATCGCCTAAACCGTATAGCTTAGCGTGTTCGCTAGGGATATCGATTAAAGGCGATTGGGGCTTTATTTGCACAAGAGTTTTTCCAAAATACGCTCATAGCAATTGGCTAATATCTCTAAGTCAGCCACGTTGACACACTCGTTTACTTTATGAATAGTGGCGTTTACTGGGCCTAGCTCCAACACTTGGGCGCCAGTTGGTGCAATAAAGCGTCCATCTGAAGTACCACCAGAGGTTTGTGGATCGGTTTCATAACCAGTCACTTCTCGAATGGCTTCGCGTGTGGCGTCAAGCAATGGGCCATCTCCGGTTAGAAACGGTAAGCCATTAAAAATCCAATTGATATCATAATCTAAGCCATGGGCATCAAGAATACTCACCACTCGTTGGATCAACTCTTCTGCAGTGACTTCTGTGGAGTAACGAAAGTTAAACATGACTTGTAAATCGCCTGGGATCACATTTGACGCACCCGTACCCCCATTAATGTTAGCAATCTGAAAACTGGTTGGGGGGAAAAATTCATTACCACTGTCCCAATGCATTTGCGCCAGTTCTGTTAGTGCAGGAACCGCCTTATGAATTGGGTTGTCAGCAAGGTGAGGGTAAGCGACATGACCTTGAATACCATTAACGGTTAAATTACCGGTTAAGCTTCCACGGCGGCCATTTTTAACCACATCACCTAATTTATGGGTAGAAGAGGGTTCGCCAACTAACGCCCAAGTCATTTTTTCATTACGAGCTTCAAGGGTATCAATCACGCGGGTGGTACCATTGATAAACGGACCTTCTTCGTCACTGGTAATTAAATACGCGATAGAACCATGATGGTCGGGATGCTTAGCAATAAAGCGTTCAGTTGCGACAATCATTGCAGCTAACGAGCCTTTCATGTCTGCCGCGCCGCGGCCATGTAAATAGTTATCTATGATGGTCGGCTCAAATGGCGGTGTATGCCAGCGGTTCAGGTCGCCAGTGGGGACGACATCGGTATGGCCGGCAAAGCAAAATACAGGATCGCTGTTTCCTCGTCTTGCCCACATGTTAGTGGTGTCTTCAAAGACCATAGGTTCAATATTAAAACCAATGGCAGCAAGACGCTTGGCCATCAGGGTTTGGCAACCTTCATCCAGTGGTGTTACCGAGGGACGTGAAATCAGATCTTTTGCTAATTCAACTACATCGTTATTCATTATGCAAACCACGCTTGGTATTCTGCGACGTTAAAGCCAATCAGTATTTTATCATCATTAACTAACACAGGGCGCTTTACCAACGTTGGATATTGCACCATTAAGGCGATGGCTTTGTCTTGGCAAATATCCGTTTTTTCAGCGTCAGTTAACCCACGAAAACTGGTGCTGCGCTTATTAAATAGCTTTTCCCAACCCGCAATATTAGCCCACTGTGCAACGGTTGTTTCACTCAAGCCATCTTCACGAAAATCGTGAAACGTGTAATCAATCTTTTCGGCTTCAAGCCATTTGCGCGCCTTACGAACTGTATCGCAATTTTTTATGCCATATAAAGTCAAAAGAATACTCCATTAATGTCTATTGGGTTGTGACGTTAAGCTTTAGCTCTCAAAATGAGCTTTGAAGACAGCCTAGTGCAAACTGGATATTAGCAACATTGTGGCATTGTGGGGCGGCTTGAACAAGCCGAAGAAGCTGTTTTGAAAAGATTTCATAATATGCAACCTACGATCGCTTAAGGTGAAGGTTGCATATTATTGTGGCGCGATAATTTACGACAACTATTGAACAGGTTGTTAAATAGAACGAGCCAATTTGATGTTACATTTGTACGGTAAAAATAATATCTTTACCAGCAACTACACTACCTTGGGCTTTATCGAGTTGTTTAACATCTTCCATATTAGCCAGTACCACTGGGGTCAGCAGGCTGTCGACCTTGCCACGTAAATAGGCTAAATCAAAAGATAAGATTGCTTCACCGGCTTTAACTTGCTGGCCTTCTTCGGCCAAACGCTTAAAACCATTGCCCCTGAGCTCAACGGTGCCAACACCAAAATGGACAAACAATTCAAGCCCTTGTGGTGATTCAATACTAAACGCATGATTAGTCTCAAAAATTTTCCCAATAGTGCCATCAATTGGGGCAACAATAAATTCGCCCTTAGGGTCGATAGCAATACCATCGCCGACAATTTTTTCAGCAAATACCACGTCAGGTACTTTTTCGATTGCGACAATATCACCCGATACAGGTGCATAAATGGCAATACCACCCGTTAGCGGTGGTTGGCCTGAAATCAGTCGTCGAATGCGGCTTAAAAATCCCATAAGAACTAGCCCCTTTTATTAATATTTTTATGCGGTTAATTGTAAACGGCTATACTCACTTTACCAACATTATTTGTGTGATTAAACGCAATCTTGTGCAAAAGCGTTAATGGCTTTACGAATATCAGTAATGCGAGTTAACTGTGTGATGTGTTGTGCATGGTGAACAAAATGACTGTAATTACCCTCGATTAATGCCACTTTTACGTCTAATAAATTGGCCGGATTGATACTCAATTCATCAAGACCGAGTCCGACTAATAAAGGTAAGACTTGTGGGTCGCTGCCAAGTTCACCACATAAAGATACCTTAACCTGAGCCTGTTTACAGTGACTTACTGTCATAGAAATCAGCTGGATCACAGCAGGCGATAATGGAGGGTATTGTTTGGCTAAATTTGGATTGGTGCGATCGGCCGCTAAGGTATATTGAGTTAAATCATTTGTACCAATACTGACAAAATCAAGCATTGGCAACATGCTGGGTAAATTAAATACAGCAGCAGGAGTTTCAACCACAATACCATAGCTCAGTGTTCCGAAGCCTTTTTCTTGCTGATTTAATTCTTGTTTAGCACGTTCAATTAATAAGAACGCGGCGTCAAGTTCTTCGACTTGACTGACCATGGGGAACATTAATCGAACTTGGCCATGATTTGCAGCCCTCAGTATCGCTTTTATTTGAGTTATGAAGGTTGCTGGGTGCGCCAAACTATAGCGAATACCCCGAATGCCAAGGGCAGGGTTATCTTCATTGGTTTGCGGCAAACAAGGAATTTCTTTATCGGCGCCAATATCAAAGGTTCGAATGGTCAGTACTTCACCTTGTAAGCTGTGAAGGGCATCACTATAAAGCTTATATTGTTGTTGCTCATCTGGCAGTGCTTTGGCATTCATTAATAAAAATTCGGTGCGAAACAAACCAATACCTTGAGCCCCTACATCGGTGATGTGAGATATTTCGCTTAAGTTACCCACATTTGCAAGTAAAGTGATTTGATGGCCATCACGAGTTTGACTGGGTCTATCTTTGTAAATCATCAAGGCTTGGCGACGGACTACTTCTTGTTGTTGTTTTTGTTTTAATTGCTCAAAAACTTCCGTTGAAGGTGCAACATGTAACTCGCCTGACATGCCATCTAAAACCAGTTGTGCTCCATCTTCAATGACATCTTTGGTTTGCGAAAATTGGTAATTAAGCAATGCAGGAATACCTGCTGCACGCGCTAAAATTGCGGTATGGCTGGTTAGCCCGCCTGATTCGAGGATCAGTCCGGTAATGTGGGTTAATGGTAATATCGCAAATTCAGCAGGGGTTAAATCATCAGCCAGTAATATGGTGTCTTCGGTGAGAGCGGATAAGTCCCACTGTAAATGTCCATGTAACGCACTGGTGAGGCGCTTGGCTAAACAAATAATATCAATGCTACGATTTGCTAAATATGGGTCGTCTAATGCTGACATTTCTACAGCATGTTGATTAAATATACGATCAACCGCCACCGCAGCACATACTCTAAATTGGTGAATATGTTGATGCAGTTGTTGCTGCAGCTCCTCGTCTTCAAGCAGGATAATATCACTATCAATCAGTTGAAAATGATCACACTCAGGACACAGATGATGTTGGCAGTGTTGCAAATGAGCAATAAGCTGATGAATAGCTTGCGTTAATTTTTGCTGCTGATCGTCAATTTGTTCAATAGAAAGCAGTTTAAAATCAAGTGGCGGCAGTTGATTGGTGATAGTCAGTGCTTTACCAAAAGCGATACCAGCAGAAACAACGATTCCATTGATTGACATTAAGTTGTCCTAATTAGCTAAGCGTAACGAGCAGTGAGGCAATTTTATTAACCGCCGCTTGTTCATGCTCACCAGAAGCAAATACCGTGACAGATACACCTTGGTATAGGCCTAATGTTTGTAACTTAAACAAACTTTTGGCACTGGCTTGTTTGCCATTGCACTCTACCATAACGTCACAAGCAAATGTTTTAGCTTCTTTGACTAACAAAGCCGCAGGACGTGTATGAATACCATGAGGAGCAACAATGGTGACCGTTTTTTGATACATAGATAAAATACTCAGTAACGAATGACAACTAAATACTCATTTAACTAAACCATTCAAATAGACTGACTAAAAATACGATTTAGCTTAGGCCATATTTGAGTTGAAGTGTTTAGGCATTTAATCTGATGGCCATAATATACCCTAAAGTGATCAGCGCTAAAAGTGATGCTAGGCGCAAAGTCTTTAGCTGTTTCGATATTACACCATTAAGTTGGACAATTAGATGTGCTCTGAGGCTGCCAGTGATTTACTCGACTGGCTGCAAGAGTGAAAGGGACTAGATTTTGAACTGACCTAAGGTTTGGCTCATGTCGACACTAATAGTCTGTAATGATTGCGCTGCGTGGCTGTGGGTTTCATTTGCCATTAATGACTGTTCGGTGAGTTCTGAGATAGTACTGACGTTGACATTAATGTCTTCGGTGACTAATGCTTGCTCTTCTGTAGCACTGGCCAGTTGTGCTGTCATGCTGCTGATATTATCAATTAACGCTAAAATTTCGCTAATGGCATCACTAGACTGCATCGCTTTTGATTGTAACTGGGCAGACTGCTGTTGTGTGCTGGTAATACTCTGAATAACCGATTGAATACCAGTCTGAATTTCACTAATAATGTGATTAATTTCATTTGTTGAGGATTGCGTTCTATTTGCGAGCGCTCGCACTTCGTCTGCTACTACAGCAAAACCTCGACCATGTTCACCTGCTCGTGCCGCTTCAATGGCAGCATTAAGTGCCAGCAGATTAGTTTGATCGGCAATACTGCCAATCACATCAAGAATACTGCCAATTTCAGCAGATGATTGGCTCAAGGTTAACGATACCGTTTCTGCTTGATGTAATTCATTAACCAAACTTTCTGTTTGTGCAACGGTTTGCTGCATTAATTGTTGGTTTTGTTTGGCTTGATGCTTCACATTTGTTGCACCGTCAGCCGCATCCTGAGTGTTACGAGCCATTTCTTGGCTAGTGGATAACATCTGATTAATTGCCGCAGCAACACTTTGGGTTTCACTGTGCACTTGGTTAGCACTTTGATTGGACATGTTAACCGTGTCTAACAAATGCACCGCTTCATTATTTAAGGTATTTCCAAGCGGTTGTAGCGTTGCAACCATATTGGCAATTTTAATCACAAATTGATTAAACCCATGTGCTAATTTGGCCACTTCATCATTACCTTCAGTTGACAAGCGCTGGGTCAAGTCACCTTCACCTTTAGCAATTTGCTCCATGGCATCAATTGTCACGTTCAGTGGCTGGGTAATAGAGTGATTAAGTAATAAAAAGAACCCAAAAATAGGCACCGAAATAATCATCATAATAATGAAATAATCAATGATAATTCCCGTCATGCTGTTATTAACACTGTTGACGTTAACTTGAGTGATAATGATCCAATTCATTGCCGGATAATACTTTGCTGCGGCTAATACGGTTTGAGATTGATTTTGTTGGTTAATTATCTCAAATTGTGCCTGAGCAGTTTGCTGTTGTTTAGCTGTGCTAATAAGTTGCTGGTAAGATCTTGCACCGTCAATGGCCCCTAAGTTACTGATTGGCTTATTGATTGAGTCAGGGTTTAGTGGGTTAACAATAATATTATTTTGATTATCGATAATGATAAAAGCTTGATCTTCAGATACCTTAATGTCGCTGGCAAACTGAGTGATTGCTTGGACACTGGTATTAGGATCTGCGAGCTTGAATGCATCAAGTGTGCTATTTAACAAGGTCACTTGGCCAGTAACCTGCTTAAATTGCTCCTCGATTAAATGATTGTATTGTTCCTTTATTGAAAAAGAGCCAAAAACGACTGTGCCGACAGCGGCCAAAGCTAGCATTATAAATAAGCGCTTTAAAATGGTTAAGCGTCGCAATAATCCAATCATTGTCTATCCTAGTATCATATATCCATTTAATGTGGCGAAATTATAGTGATTTTATCAAAAAACTTAAGCCTAAATTATTATTTTTGTGAGCAAACAGTGGAATTTAGTTATTGATAAAAATAATGTTTGTTTTTATAAAAATGTATTGATTATCAATTAATTAGTTGGCTTATAAGTTTGATCGATTAATTAACATGCTAATTGATTGTTTTAATTTTGATTTTTTTTCTATTTACCCGCAAGATTAGGGTAATTAACGAAAAGGTATTAATACGATGAATTTATCTTCTACAGTAAAGAATGACGATATTTTACTAAAGCTTTGTCATTCTGTTTCTCATGTTCTTTCTAGTACAAGTGCTAGCCATATTAGCCATGCTGGGATGGTTCAAAGTATTTCTCGTACGCGCTTGAAACCTGATTTGGCATGTTTTTCTATTTTCGATGGCGGCTTTTCAGGTTTAGTTGTGATCAACTTTTCTGCCACCGCGGCGATTGAAATTTATCGTCGTTATATGCTCAACATGGGCATGCCAGAAACTGAATTAGCCTTTTCACATACTTCTGATGATGTCAGTAATGTGATGGGCGAATTAATGAACCAAATTTTGGGCGACTTTATTGGCAAAATTTCAAAAGAATTACAAACGTCAATTAGCCAGAGCCAGCCAAAAATGTTGGTTATTAATAAAGAGTTGACGATTTCAATTGATACTAACCTTGATAACGCTGTCGCAAGACGAGTGACTTTTAAAACCGAAAATAATCATATTTTTTATCTTGAATTTGCTATGGATAAAACAGAATTCATTCGTTCTGCAGATTTTGAAATGGACGAAGAGTTTGATCTTGATTCATTAATTGAAACTCACGGACAAAAACAGCAAGCTCAATCAGAAGCCTCAAAATATGTACTTGATCCTAATGTAAAAGGCATTGTTGTTGATGATGCTGATGATTTACTCAGTGAGCTTGGATTATAAGCACACAGAGTTAATGCAAAAGGCCAGTTAATTCATTTAGCTTGGCTTTTGTTTAGTAATGCGTATCACTTATAAAAGGCTAACCATCAAAAATGGCATCTAAAGCGACTTCTATTGATATAGCTTACCGCGCAGGCGTGTCGCAATCGACCGTATCACGTGCGTTGAGAAACAGTCCATTGGTTAATCTAGAAACGCGTCAGCGTATCCAAGCTATTGCCAAAGAGCTTAATTATAAAGTTGATAAAAATGCCAGCAATTTACGGACACAAAACAGTCATACATTAGCTTTACTGATCTGTGAAGATCCTACTAATGACGACTCAATGATTAACCCTTTTTTTCTATCGATGCTAGGCTCCATTACGCGTGCTACTGCACGACAAGGCTATGATTTACTGGTCTCATTTCAGCAGCTTTCAAGTGATTGGCATGCAGATTACGAGGATAGTAACAAAGCCGATGGCATCATTTTATTAGGCTATGGCGATTATATGGACTACGCCCACAAGCTGGATAAATTGATAGAGAAAGAAACCCATTTCGTTATTTGGGGGGCAGAGCATAACAACAAATCTGTGTTGTCGATTGGCTGTGATAACCATCAGGGCGGGGTCATTGCCACTGAGCATTTACTCGGATTAGGCCGTAAACACATCGCATTTTTAGGTGATTCGTCCAGTCGCAGCCCTGAGTTTCGCGATCGATATTTAGGTCACGTTGATGCCTTAAAAGCGGCTGGAATTTCAATTGATAAACAGCTCCAGCATGATGCGATTAATACAGAAGGTTCTGGTTATGATGCCACCAACCAGTTATTAGACAGCGGTATAGTATTTGATGCTATTTTTACTGCCAGCGATCTTATTGCTATAGGTGCTATTCGGGCGCTGAAAAAGCGCGGAGTTTCCGTTCCAGAGCAAGTTGCTGTAGTCGGATATGACGATATCCCAGTGGCGAGCTTTGCTAATCCGGCGTTGACCACGATTAAGCAAGATACTCAGTTTGCGGGTGAAATTCTTGTTGAAAGTGTATTGAAATTAATCCGGGGTCAAGAGGTCAGTCAGCGGTTAATCAAAACAAATTTAGTGGTGCGTAGTTCTTGCGGTGCCAATGTAGAAGACAACTAGTTTACCTATTACCCAGTAGTTATAAATGTAATCGAATGGGGTTTTAGATGATTGCTATTGATGTTAATTTTTTGCTGTTAGAAGGATAAGTCGATTTATGGCAGGAGCCAGTCTATTAACCCTATTAGATGATATTGCCACCATTTTGGATGATGTGGCGGCAATGAGTAAAGTTGCTGCACGTAAAACCGCGGGGGTTCTAGGGGATGATTTAGCGTTAAATGCGCAGCAAGTATCAGGTGTTGCCTCTGAGCGAGAACTGCCTGTGGTGTTCGCTGTGGCTATGGGCTCTTTGCGTAACAAAGTCATTTTAGTGCCTTTAGCAATGCTGATCAGTGCCTTTATTCCTTGGGCCATTACGCCGTTATTGATGTGTGGCGGTTTATTTTTATGCTACGAAGGCTTTGAAAAGGTTTACCATTCAATGACCCATAAGCAGACTCATTTGGTCGATGACGATACTGTCGTCGCGAAAGCACAAGCAGACATCGATGATTTAGGCGCCTATGAAAAACAAAAAATTAAAGGTGCCATTCGTACCGATTTTGTTTTATCTGCTGAAATTATCGCAATTAGCTTAGGCGTCGCGGCTCATATGGACTTAATGGCGCAATTTTTAACCTTATCGGTTATTGCTATTGTGATGACATTTGGGGTGTACGGCTTAGTGGCTGGTATTGTCAAAATAGACGATCTCGGTTTATATCTTGCTAGGCGTAAGCCAAGTGGAGTGGGGCATAAATTGGGATTAACTCTCGTGTCTGCTGCCCCTTATTTAATGAAAACTCTCACTTTTGTCGGCACTATTGCCATGTTTATGGTCGGTGGCGGTATCTTAACCCATGGTATTCATTTGGTATTTGAATGGATTGAGCATGCACAAGCAGTGGTGACTCAAATCAATGTTGTGGGTGGCTTTCTAGGATTGCTTACACCCAGTATACTCAATGCATTATTTGGCGTGGTTGCTGGTGGCGTTGTACTATTAGCCATCAAAGGTGTGAGTAAGTTAATGCCCGCTAAAAGCTAGTTTAATAGTGATAAAGCCGGCTGCAAATACTAAAAGAGCATAGTCAATGACTATGCTCTTTTTTGATCTGTGATACTAACCTCTGTTAGTGAATAACTTGAGATTAAACGGCTAAGTTGTCACTCTCACTAAGGTTTGGTTCCGCTTTTGGATTCGGGCCATATTCGTTGTCATCTTTACTGTTAAAGCACATCACGACGAGGAGAATTAATGCACCTAACAGCGGGATAAACATTAATAATAACCACCAACCAGAATGGTCAGTATCGTGAAGACGACGGACACTCACTGCGATGCTTGGAATGACGATGGCGAGTGAATAAATAGAACTCAATAATCCAGCACCATAAAGTTCACTGTATAAGCCTACACCCATATCCAATAAGGTCAGTACAATACTAATGATCATGCTGATCAGTGCAAACATCCAGTATTCTTTACGACGTGCTCGGCCGCTAAAATCGAAATACTGTTTTAAAACCTTTAAATACCAATCCATTCGTTATTCCTTAACGTTAATGTTTTTTAATCTAGTGCATTTGTAACAAGATAGCCTTGAATTAACAAGATTTTATTTCAAAATCTATACAAAAAATAAAGCCGTTGTAAACGACAACGGCTTTATTAATCATAAAATGGCGATGGTGTTTATCGAGCTAATTGCTGCTTAACTACTGGGTAAAAGTCCCATACTTGTTCGTCGGTCATTGAGCGAACCAGTTTAATGTACTCAGCATGAGTCCATGCCAGTGGTGTCGCAGAGTTAGTACCTTGACCCATTTTGTAGTCATAACGAGTAGCATTACCAACACCATCCCAAGCTTGTTCTGGCAACATAAGCCCTTGGTTGGCAAAAGTTTCCATGCCTTGAACATACGTATTAATTAGTGCTTGCTTGGTGTCAGCCGATAAAGTGCCATTTGCCTTGGCTAGCGCTAATTCATAATGGCCACGCTCGCCAGTAAAGAATGGCCAAACTCGGCCACGTTGATCTTCGGTATTGCCTTTTTCGGCATAGCTAAGGCCCGTGACAGTATCTTCACCATAACCATCGTTACCATAACGACGATAGCCAGGGATTGTGCTGCCATCTTTAGCACTAAATTCATACTTAACTCGCAGATTGTCTGCAAGACTTTGATCATCAATCAGCATCACGCTGTTTTTAATTACTGGATCTTGTGCATCGACTACGCCATAGCGAACTAATTCTAAAAAACCACCGTCTAAAATCATCCGCTGATCTAGCCCTGGTTTTCCATTGTTATCCAGTAGTTTATCTGTCGTGTTCGGATCACCATTTGGGCTAATACGCACATAGTAAGGGGCAGATGAAGTATCGTTTGTTTGTTTACCAAGCGAGCCTGTCGTCGTCACCATAGTGCTTTCGAGCTGATGTTGTAATTTACGTGCTAAATCGGTATACACAGATGCTTGTTCATCTTTTACCAGCATAGCGATGTCACTGGCGGCAACTAAACCGGCAATGATAGCTGCAGTTGTTGATGGTGAAAATCCTGCTTGTTCTTCCCAACGTTCTTGTTGAGTGCTTGGCGGATTGATTGCAGTGTCATTCCAGCCCAGTTTTACCTTGCCACCGTTTACTAAAAAATCCGCCGCAGGTTTAAGCATGTCTTGATACCACTGGCTGATCTCAGCATCGTTTAGTATGCCAGCTTGCCATAATTTCCAACCAAGCATGATAGGCATGGCGGTTTGATCTAGCTGCACGCCAACCCACTCAATTTCACCATCAACATGGGTTTTTTGTAAAAACCACCCTGGGGTACCAATAAAGCCAGGTGTTTGTTGCTGAACCTGTACCTGTTTTAAATATTCAAATGCCACTTTTGGGGTTTGGGTATCGCCCATGGCTAAAAACGCCATCGCACATTGGTAAAAATCACGTGGCCATACGGCTTTATAACCTGTACTGCCAACCGTTGCTGAAACCGTATCGCCCCAAGGGTTAGACAGCGAGGCAATCAGGGCACCCGCATGGGTTTTATCTTCTTGTGCTTTTAACACTAATGCACTGGCATAAAGAAGTTTGCCGTTATCTGTAGTGTTTGCGCTCATATTATTTAATGGCGCAAGTGACGCTAAATAGTCTTTCCAACCAAGATGGGTTTCGTCACCTAAATAAGCTTGTTTAACTGCATCGTAACCAGAATTTAATGTTGCTTGAGCGGTGGCTAAGCTGCTGGCTTTGTCTTGTCCAAAACCGATGACCAAATTAAAGCTTAGGCTGTCGTTTGCTTTCGTCAGGGTAGGGTATTGCGCAGTTAGTGCGACGTTACCGCCTTGATTAGTATCACTGGTTGTGCGGTAGTGCCAATCCAATGTTCCATTATCTTGTAAATCAACTAGGCCATCAGATGTGCCGACAAAGCCAGCACTGGCAGCAACAAAGTCAACATCGGTTTTAATTGTCATTACGGTTGAATTAGCATCGCTGGTGTGGGCAACGAGTGTTTGCCCTTCAACGCTGGCAATGTCATTCGCGCCGCTGTTATCGATATGTGGATTAACATAAAGATGTGGGGTTATGCCTGCTTCAAATGCGGTAAAAGTGACTTTCATCATTAAGCTATTTCTATCGGGGTCGGTAAAAATATGCTTTTCGATTTGGTATTTACCTTGAATATCTTTATTGATAATTTTATAAGCCAAAGATAAAGGGCGACCCGTTTCATCTGTGTCTAAATATTCAATAGTGCTAATGGTGTGGTCTTTTTCTGTATCAACAAAGCCATTACCGGTAATAATAAATTGCAGTTCTTTAAGCTGAGCGTTATGAATTAGGCCAAACATGGTTTCGGTTAACACACCTTGTGCAATCGAAAACCACACCTTACTGACAGGATTTGTCGCTTGGTCCTGGTATTGACCATTTACATAGGGCTCATAGGATGTACCTATACCGGTTTTACCTGAAAAAGCCCAAGTGGGTTCGACACCTGGTGCACCAGGAGCAAGCTTAACGACTTCAGTGGTTGTTTCGGTTGATGCATCACTTTGATCCTCAGCAGGAGAGCATGCGCTTAACGTTAAACCGAGAAAGCTAGCAGTTATCGCAGCTGCTATGGTGCTGCGATGGGTGAGAAAAGGCTTTATCATGGAATTCCCCAAAATAGTCTTAAGCAAAATTAAACGTGAGTCGCTACCTGTGACAAAGACAGATAATCGTAAAAGAGTTATTTTTCTTGTTTAACGAATAACACTGCAATACCCGAAATCATCATAGATACGCCGCCTAAAATCAGTGCATAAATTGGTTCGCCATCAAAAAACGTCTTGAGTAGTAAACCTAAAATACTGGCTGCAAGTAGCTGTGGGATAACAATGAAAAAGTTAAATATGCCTAAATACACTCCCATTTTTTGAGGAGGAAGTGCGGCTGATAACATGGCGTAAGGAACTGATAGGATAGATGCCCAGGCAAAGCCAACACCAATCATGGGTATCCACAATTGAGTGGGATCTTGAATAAACATAAAGCTAATTAGCCCAAGTCCACCTAAAAACATATTGATGGTATGGGTTAATCTAATGCCAACCGCTTTGGCTAAAAATGGAATAATAATCGCGGCAATGGCGGCAAATCCATTATAAGAAGCAAACAACATACCGACCCAATCCGCACCGTCGTTATAGGCTTGGCTTAGCACATCTGAGGTATGGTAATGATGTGACGTTACGGCAGCAGTGGTATAAATCCACATGGCAAATAAGGCGAACCAGGCGAAAAACTGCACCACAGCAAGCTGGCGCATGGCTTTGGGCATATGAAATAAGTCATCGACCACATTAAATAACATGCCAAAACTTTCACGTTGTTGGGTTGACACGGGAGCGTTTGTTGTCGTTTTCGCTAATTTACGCGCACAAAATAGTTGTAATGGGCCAAAGACAAATATACCTAAACTTAATATGTACAATTGTTTATCAAGGTCTTGGATCATAATGGCTGCAGTAAACAATGCGCCAATGACTATCCAAATAATCGCGCCAGTTTGATATTGACCGCTGGTGCGAGTATTCGCGCGGGTTGCCTCATTGTCTGTGGTGTCATGTTGGTGAAACGCTGCCAGTTGTTCCGGAGAATATTCCTTGGTCGAAATAATGGTCCAGCCAACCGCGATAAATAAAATGGCCCCACCAAAATAAAATGAATAACGCACCGAGTCGGCTATTTCACCAGCAGGGGCAGTATTAGCCACATCAAACACATTGGTTAACATGTATGGCATGGCTGAAGCGACCACTGCGCCAATGCCGATAAAGAAACTTTGCATGGCGTACCCTTGGGTACGTTGGCTTTTAGGCAAATTATCACCAACAAAAGCGCGAAAGGGCTCCATGGCGATATTGATTGAGGCGTCCATGATCCACAGCATGCCCGCAGCAATCCATAATGTCGGCGAGTGCGGCATTATAAACAGTGACAAGGTAGTAAGAACGGCACCAATTAAAAAATACGGGCGACGGCGACCAAGGCTATTCCAAGTGTTGTCGCTTAAGTAGCCAATGATGGGCTGGACAATTAGGCCTGTAAGTGGGGCGGCAATCCACAGAATGGGAATGTCGTCGATAGACGCGCCTAAGGTTTGAAAAATACGACTGACATTGGCATTTTGTAGGGCAAAACCAAATTGGATCCCCAAAAAGCCAAAACACATGTTGAAAATTTGCCAAAAATTTAGCTGCGGTTGTTGGGTGACGTTTTTATGATTATGGCCAGACATGTGACATCCTTTTTGGTAAGTCGTTGTGCTTACTTCTTTTAATTCTAATCTTAATCTTATTTGTTGTTAGTCTTACTGATTTTTGGCTACCTTTTTAGCCCAAGGGGGTTACCGCTAGTTTGTTGCTGAACGCGATGAAGATCCCGTTATTAATAGCTAAAAAAATAGCGAATACGCATCTCCCTAAGACGGGTATTCGCCAAGACCCACGCTTTATTCTTTGTCGACTTCTATTAAATCAGCAATTAATAAAGATAATGAAGGTACTTTAAAGCTGATGCTCTCTATGGACCAAGATACATCAGAAACGACCTAACCCATTTCATCCTGCAATCACAGACGAAATAGCTTGGTTTATAGTATCCCTGAGCGAGAGAATGGTACAACTGAATACATACGTATTCATGCCATTCAAGTAACCTGATACAAACACAGATGCAACATTCGTTTTAACACATCACAGTGCCTTAAAACGAATGGCAGTACCGCCGCTGGCTGCTAATGATAAATCGAGAGTATCTTTTGCAGTGACGGTTTTAGTTTCAATCACATAATCATAAGGGTTGGTTAACCAATCAGCTTTGCTACCGTCACGATATATTTGCGCTTCATAACGTTTACCTGTAGTTAAAAAGTCCAGCTTTAAGCTTAATTTACGGGGTTGTTCATCAGTTAACGCGCCTAAATACCAATCTTCAGCGCCGCGTTGTTTGCGTGCAAAAGCTACGTAATCGCCAACGTCTCCGGCAAGGGCGATACTGTTACTCCAGTCAGTCGGCACATCTTGAATAAATTGAAATGCATCTAAGCGTTGTACATAGTTACGGGGTAAATCTGCCGCCATTTGGATCGGGCTATACAACACAACGTACAAAGCCAATTGTTTTGTTAATGTGGTTTTAACTCGATTAACTGCATCTAAACCCTCAGGGGCTAAATTAAAAATCCCCGGGGTGAAGTCCATCGGACCGGCTAGCATACGAGTATAAGGTAATATTGCCGTATGCTCAGGCGTATTGGGTGGATTACCCCATGCATTAAATTCTTGCCCACGAGCACCTTCGCGGGCGATCCAGTTTGGATAAGTACGGCGCAGGCCAGTATCTTTAATGGGTTCATGGGTGTTGATGCTAATACCACGCTTAGCGGCTTCGGTCACACTGTGCAAATATTCATTAACCATAAATTGGCCGTCGTGCCATTCATGTCGCACAATGCCATTTTCGTCAACCCGCTTAATATCGCCACCATCGGCCACATAACCAGTTTTTACTTGTGTCACGCCATGCTTTTGATACAAATCATAAGCATCACTCATTTGCTTACGGTAATTGGTTACCGAGCCAGAGGTTTCATGATGTCCAATTAAGCGAACATGTTTACTTTGACCGTATTCAGTAATCGCATCCATATCAAAATCTGGGTACGCTTTAGTAAAGCTAAACACGTCGCCATTATCGAACCAACTGCCATCCCAGCCTTCATTCCAACCTTCAACCAATACCCCATCAAAACCATATTGGGCGGCAAAGTCCATATAACGCTTGGTTTCGCTGGTGGTGGCGCCATGCTTAGGGCCGCTTCCCCAAGTGTTTTCATTTAAATGCATTCCCCACCAAATTCCGACGTATTTACCCGGTTGCACCCAAGACACATCGCCGAGCTTGTTAGGCTCGTTAAGGTTTAGAATTAAATCAGAATTTAATAAACCAGGGGCATCTTTAGCAATTTGAATGGTTCGCCAAGGTGTAGAAAATCCCGGTTGGGTTTTAACTCGTATTCCGTCTGACCATGGGGTTAAATCGGCACGTAAAATACCATCTCTACCTTGGTTTAACACCATGGCAGCATAGTCGGTTAGGGCCGCTTCATGAATACTTAAATGCACGCCATCTGCCGTTCGAAACGTCATGGGCGTATGAGCTCTATCGATTTTATCAAGCGAGGTAGTACGGTATAAATATTCGTATCGGTTCCAACCACGTCCAGGGATCCACCAGGCGGTCGTGTGATGCGGGTCAGGTATCGCAAACTCGGTTAATTCATCAGTAATATCCAGCTTTGGCGTGTTAGCAAGCCCTGCTTGTTTTGGTACTAAGTAGCGAAAACCAATCCCGTCATTAAAGGCTTTAAATTCAATATCGAAATCTACCTGGCCATTACTGAGGGTCGCTACGATGCGATTGTAATGATCACGCACGTTTTCACGTTCACCCCAAGGTTGCTGCCAAGTTTGGTCAACGCTGTTGTTGGTTACATTTTTTATGTTGAAATCCAGCCCTAATTCACCTAATTGCTGGAATACCAGACCTAGTTTGCTCGGGTTAACTACGGTTTTACCGTTAAATTGAACTTGGTATTCAGGACGGCCATTGTCATCAGTCAAACTGATGGCAATGTGTTTATCTGGAGAGGTCACATTAACCGTTTTAGCTTGCACCATGCTAGGCATTGCCATTGCTGCCAGTGCCAGAGCACATGAAAAACTAATTATGTTGGGAGTAAAGCTTATATGAGTTGTTGAGGCAGTTGAGTCTGATGAGTTAGCGTACGTCATACGAAGTCCTTGTTTATTATTTTATTTATTCAGCAATCAATATATGACGTTTTTAGATTTTGCAGCAAAGATCTGCATACGTATTCACGATGTCAGCTCGCAAAAGATAACCGTTTATTAGCTAACTCATTTTCGGATAAAAAGCGTTAATGCACTACCACTTGGTCGATGGTGCTGATAACTCAAAGTGATAAAGCCGCGTATGGAATCCTCAAATGATTGCTCTGTTTCAGCTTTGGGCTAGTATTTTAATACAAGGTTAAAGGTTGAGCGGTAATGATCAATACGCTCGGCATTAAATTAAAATAGTGCGCAATAAAGCTGATTTAAAGCAGGAACCGTGGCTTGATATCATGCCAGTAGGGATGTAGTGCTAATTTGATAACTCTTACTAGAGTAACTATAGCGCCAGATAAACTTTAGCCGATACGGGCCTGTATTGAATACAGGCTTACATTGCTGAAAAACGCCTAAAATATGATGTTTAATAACCCTAGATTGACTCCTCGGTTCAATTGAGACTACATCGAAGAAAATACTATTTGGTACGCATGTATTTAAAAGGAGCTAAACCTGTACTTTCACCGACCCCCAATGGATGGGGGCACTGTGTGTTTTAGCTACATATTTTCTACAGTCTGGGCCAGGCAATTGATAACACAAATTTTTAGCGAACTTTTTAAATATAAGAATCTATACAGTAAAAGCTCAAGTGATTTAATATTGATTAAAATGCTTCATCTTCACTATAAACATTCACCGTAATCTCACCATTAACACTTTCAGTAACCAAGAAATTTATCGGTTTACAACATACTTGGCAATCTTCAATATACTGTTGTCCTGCATCTGATGAATCAATAAGGACTTCAATTGTTTCACCACAATAGGGGCAATCTATAAGCTGCTCTGTTAATTGGTTCAAATTTGTAACCTCCTAAATTATATTAATTTATATCGGCTTATAAATGACTGATATTATAAAATCAGCCGCTTAAGTTATTCGCCAAACTGTTTAACCCCCTCTATATCGACGGTTTATAGAGCATCGTTATCAAGCTTGCTGCTATGATTGTAGCAGGAACGCGTCCATCGATTGTCGCAGCTAAGTGAGTTGAGACCACTAAACATTGAACAGTTTAGGGCGCTTTGTCTGTTCAGTTTAGCGAGAAATACAATATTGGTTAAGGTGTTAGAGAATTTTTTAGCTCTGTAGAGTGGTGGTGGCTATTTTTGTGATGATTTGCAAGAAGCGATGAGACGACAAAGATAAAATGAAACTCCATTCTACAAGCATTAGCAGAATGATGGCAAAATTGACTGACCCACAATTCAATTAATCACTGCAGGCCATATCGATTACAATCTCATATCTAATTCATTGTGGATTAACACCACACACTGAGATGCGAACAACATTTTTGGCCCTAAATTGATATGTTGGGTACCAAGACGCTTCAAGCTGTTAAAGCTTTTTTTAGGCATAGGAATATGGTCTGTTAGTAAAAAGCATGGATTAGCAGCAAACTCTACATCACGAACTGGGATGCCTTTTTTCTCCAACATATACAGCTGATAATCTTCAGCTAATTCTTGTATTAACTTTTCAAAACTCACTGTGCGCACCGTAATTCCAGGCTCTACTTCACGTAACTGTTCTTTGGTCATCCCTTTTGATGCGCTTAAGGCTTTAGCAATTTTATTGGTTAGGTTTTGCTCATGAAACCCACCGATATGGCCTAATTCGCTTGAACGAAAACAGATGGTACGTGAAAAATCAAGGGTGCTCTCTAACACCAAATATACAACGACATCGTCGCGATGGGATTGAGCGACAAAAATGGTGTTCATTAAGGTGTGGGCTAAAATTTCAGTATGAGCCGATTCGCCAATACCCGCTAAAAACTGCTGACTATCAACTGGAGCAGCTCTGGCTCTAACTACAAAAGCGCGCATCGGTATATCCTATTTGAAAGTAAATTAAGCATAAAGCGGATAACGTAGTCGAATAATCAATCAGTTACAGCTTTTACTGTCGCTATTATCCCAGTTTTAAGCTTGACTGTAACCTGATTAATCTAATGGTTGAGTTTTAGCTGGCATAGACAAGTACAATTGAGCAATACGTTTGTTAAAACAAGCGCTAAGCGTGATGTGATTGAGCATGCTGAAGTGAGATTTATTCAACTATTGATGCCGCTCATCAGGCCAATAAAAGGCTGTTTAGTCCTAATATTATTGATAGGTAAAAATAATAAGGCCAAAAATAAAAAGTCACAGAGGTGTTAGCTGAGACTTTTTGATTTGACCAATTAAGGTTATTGATAATATAGCTTATTTCATCGGTGACAGTAGTGCAGGATTTGTGACTAAGTTTCTCACACCATGAGCATGATCTTCTTTGAACACGTTACCCTCACACCATTTACCGACAGTGTCAATATTCACTTTCGCGACTTTAGGATGAACACTCCAAGACACTTGAAATGGCGAGCCGACTTGATTGTAGCTTGGGCCTGTTGTTGAGCCGAGATATTGAATCGCTTCGCCAGTATTACTAAGCATATTCAGTGCTTGGTGAAGTCCATTTTTGATATCTAATGCCGTTAATGTTGAAAAATCCAGCGCTTTAGCGTCATTGACTAAGACAAAGACTTGCGTTTCAACTCGTAGCTGTGGATTATTGATTGCCTCGTTTAAGCAAGCGCCTAATGTTGGGCCAGGGCTAACCTGTGCACTTGAATATACATAATGGACTTCTATGGTATCACCAGAGATTAAAGCGCCGTGTTCACTAGAGCAAACAGCATGGTCCACTGGCATCAATTCGGCTTTAGTTAATTTGCCTGAATATTGATAGCCAGATGTCACGCCTTGGCCATTGCCGTTACCGGCATAGGTAGTAAATTCACCTCCTGAATGTTCAGCATTTTTATGGAAATGGATGTTACATAAATTCATTTCTGTATAAGCTGGCGCAGGTGAAAAATTGATTGGATTGGTTCCTACCAGTGAGTTTAAATCTCGGGGTGATTGAGGCCCAAAACCTCTACCTTTAGTACTATTTGCAAGGTTTTCCCTTTGTGTAGCAATAACATTATCAGCTATCGAGATCTGATGTTCGCTGTGGTTTTCCTTCGCAATTGCACTCATAGAAAGCGATAGTGTTGTTATTGTTACGATAAGTGGTTTGATCATTGTTATGTCCTATAACACGATGATGTTCATGTATCGAAGATAACATTAGTTGGCTAATCATTAATACGCCAGTACAGGTCTATGATCAGTACTGTTATGTGTCGCTATTAGCGAATTGATTTAACGCGTATTAGAGAATAATTGTTGTTTGAAACGGATGAGGAATATCTGCGTACAGAGAGGGATGGGTAAATTGCAGGGCCGATAGCTTGAGTACAATCATTATCCTCCCTAAATTGTCAGAGGATAATGATTGTTATGTGTCTGGGCAGCCTAGGAGCGCTGCGCCCGATGTTAGTTTTTTAGTTCAAGGATCACTGATTGCAGTGGTTGCAGGTTAATATCAACACTGGCACCACCTTGGTTATTTAAAATAAGTTGCTGACTTATTGTGTTATTTGTTAATAAGTTCGTCAGCGTTTTATTACCTGTAATATGCCAGTTTTGTATTAACGTCTTTGGTAACACAAGGGTAAATTGTTTGCTTTGTTTTTGGCTGAAATTACTGACAATGATCAATTGCTGGTTGTGGTTAAAACGGCTAAAAGCAAATACTTGGTTATCGTAACCTTGAGTATTCAGCTGGCGCTGTAGGGTGTCTAATTCCATGTAATCACCGCTTAATGCCGATGCTGTATGGCTTAGGTTTAATAGCGTTTGATAATAGGTGCGCAGGGCTTTTTCATCGGCTGTGGATTGGCCGCCATCAAACTTGCCGTTATTCATCCAACGTTGATGGGCTGGCACGCCCACATAGTCAAAAATACTAGTGCGAGTCGGTTGGCCAAAGCCTGCTATTTCAGCGCCTTGTTCGCCCACATCTTGGCCAAAATACAATAAGGTAGGTGAGCGACTTAACGTGGTCGATACCACCATAGCAGGTAAGGCGTTAAATGGATTGCCGGCAAAATCGCTGGTATTAATGCGTTGCTCATCATGGTTTTCTAAAAAGTGCAGCATATGCTGGTCAATGTCACTGACTTTTGCTTGAACTGTCGCAATGGCTGCTGTACTGGCCTTACTTTGAATGATGGCTTTTAAGGTGTCGTATAAATCGACTTTATCGTAAAGATAATCCATCTTGCCTAAATGAATATAATCACGGTACAAGTCGGGGTTATACACTTCTGCAAGGATAAATGCGTTTGGATTAGTGTGCTTGATGTGACTATTGAGATAGCTCCAAAATTCCACAGGCACCATTTCGGCCATGTCATAACGAAAACCATCTACGCCTTTGGCTAACCAATATTGGGCGATATGTTCAAATTTACGCCATGAATCGGGAATATTGTTTGCATCTTGAGCTTGCCAAAAGGCTAAATGCTCTGCAGCAGATTTAGTCGCATAGTCACACGGTAGCGTTGGAAAGTCATGGCGGCCATCGGGTTTAACGCCATAGTTAATTTTAACGGTTTCATACCAATCATTGGCGTCGGGTTTGGCTAAACGCGAACCATTTCCGGTCCATTTAGCGGGCGATTCTTGAAACTTACCATCACTGAGTGGCTGAGCTTCACCGCCTAATGCTTGATAGCCATTTGACGCATCAGGGACTTGAAAATCTTTACCGACCACATAGTAAAAATTGTTGTGCCTGCTGTATACCTGGGTTTTATCGTCATTAGCACCAAAGTCTAGTTCACCTTTGGGCGCTGAAATAGAGTGATAATTTCGTGCAACATGGTTTGGCACTATATCGATGATAACTTGCATGTCATTGGCGTGAGTTCTGGCGATCAGTGCTTCAAACTCTGCCAAGCGGCTAGCCGGATTATTAGCTAAATCCGGATTGACGTTGTAATAATCTTTTACGGCATAAGGTGAGCCCGCACGGCCTTTGACAACATCAGGATCATCATTACTAATGCCATAGGCAGTATAATCATTGATCAGCGCATGATGTGGTACCCCAGTATACCAAACGTGAGTGGTACCTAAGGATTTGATATCTTGTAATGCCACATCCGTGAAGTCGCTAAATTTACCTACACCATTAGCTGCAATTGTGCCCCAAGGTTTATTTGTGGTGTTAGTGTTGCCATACAGACGTGTGAATACTTGATATACCACAGGTTTGCCCGTTGCAGGTATTTGGGTGGTTGGAGTAACTGATAGTTTATCGTTATCGATTTTTATCGATGTATTGGTTTGTTCAACTTTACTAGGTTGGCAAGCACTTAATCCTAAACCCAGCATACAGGCGATAACCAACACTTTTACGCTTGGTGACGGTAGGTGATTGTGAAGTTGGCTTACTAACGGTTTGGTGATGGGGCCCATGAGTCTCTCTTTTATTGTTTTTATTGGCGTGTTTGTATTGAAGACAATAGAAACACGCCATAATTTGCAGTACCTTAATGATTGAATCGTCTACATATCAGCGTTCAAGTTTAAGTATAGTGACACCTTTGTTAGCCAACGAAAGTGGCTTGGATAATGAATACGATTGTTTGCTGATAATATCAACGCCGATAGTATTGTCATTAATAGCAGGTTTAAAGCGCTGTAAATCAAGCTCAACGGCTTGGGTATTTTTATTGTAGATGACCAGTAAGGTTTCATTGCCTTGATGACGGCTTTGGACATAAATACCGTCTTGTGGCACAAAGTGCTGCAATTTACCTTGTTGAATCGCTAACGAGTTTTTACGGTAATTGAGTAATGTACGCACAAAGGTCAGTGCTTCAGTTTGTTGTGGATCCAAGCCTTTTCCTGTAAACACATTGACTCTGTCTTGTGGCCAGCCACCCGGAAAATCACCCCGAACAGCGCCGTCATTACGGCCTTCTGCAGGGCTTTGCATGACTATTTCTGAACCGTAAAATATTTGCGGAATACGGTTGCTGGTGAGCACATAAGCCATGGCCATTTTGTACAGTTCAATGTCATTTTTCATTAAACTATAAATACGGTTAGTGTCGTGATTACCTTCAAATAACACTAACTGACTTGGATTGGCATACACCACGTCGTTAGCCAACATTTGATAAAGGTCGATAAAGCCGGCTCCCCAATCTTCTTTAGTTAAGCTGGCTATGAGCGTGTCGTAAAGCGGGAAATCCATCATGCTGGGTGCAAAAGATTGATAACCATCGGCATTTTTCTTTCCTGCCTGCCAGTAGCTCACCGTCACTGGATTACTGCTCCATTCTTCACCAACGATATTAAAATGAGGGTATTCATCCATAATGGCTTTTGACCAAGCAGTTAAAAACGCTTTATCTGCGTAAGAGTAAGTATCTTCGCGAATACCGCTCAACCCTGCATATTCGACCCACCAGATACTATTTTGGATTAAGTATGTTGCCATGTGTGGATCGCGTTGATTGAGGTCTGGCATGGTGACGTCAAACCATCCGTCGCTAAAATCAGTTTTGTCTGCATTCACAGAGTAAGGATCTTGTACTGTAGTGCGTCTATGGCTTGAGTAACTGACATCGGTTGGATCTTTTAGCCAACGTGATTGGCCATTAATCCAGGTGTTGCTCGGCATACTGCTCATCCACTGATGGCCTGATCCCATATGATTAACCACGACATCCTGAATGATCCCAATACCAAATGATTGCGCTTCTTCTACGAGTGATTGGTATTCTTCATTGCTGCCAAAACGTGGATCTATGCGATAGAAATTGGTGGTGGAATAACCATGATAAGAATACTTTTGTTGGTTATTTTCAAGCAGTGGATTTATCCATAACTGGGTCACACCTAAGTCATGTAAGTAGGGCAGTGCTTTGCGGATCCCCAAAATATCACCGCCATGGCGACCGCCATCAAAACTGCGGTCAGCTTTTTCAAGCATGTCTGGCTGATTATCATTGTCTGGATTACCGTTAACAAAACGATCCGGGGTGATTAAGTAAATCACATCTTTATTACTAAAGCCTTGGCGATCTCGTGAGCCTTTTTTGCGGGTTTGTAGCTCATAATCAAATTGTTCAATTAACTGCTCATCTTTAAATAAGCCTAAGACCAGTTGTTGTGGTTTAGCTTGGCTTAAATCCAAATTAACGAATAGATGATTATTGCTATCAGTTGTATCAACATTAATCAGCGTGACACCTTGAGCCTTAATTAATTTAACTTGGCTTTCACGAATATTTTCCCCCGTAAGCAATAGTTGTAGCTGGGGTTGTTGCATGCCTGCCCACCATGACATTGGCTCGACACTGAGTGTTGCATTGGCCGACATGGCATATGTGCTCAATGCACAACCGAGTAAGAAGCTTGATGCTAACCTGCCCAGGTGTTGTTGGTAGGCTTGTGCTAAATGGGGGTAATGAAATGACATAGTTACTCATCCTGTATTTTTTTGTTTATTGATGACAGTTAATTAGTCGCTTAAGATAATTAAATCAGGTTGTTATATAAACCAGTTACAGCGCTGCAATATAGTCTTTATGGTTCGGCATTTGACTCACAGTGGTGGTAATAACCTTACGGATATTAGTTAAGTAGTCGGTTAAATCATCTTGGCTGACCGCTTGTGTAAGCGGATGATAATCCTCTGGAATAATGCCTTGTCCTAACATCACCTGGATCCAGGCTGCTTCAGTAAACAATTCATCTTGATGCCTGAAAACTGTTGCTGTGGCTTTAAATAAATCGATTTTATGTTGCAAGCTTTCGGGAATGTCCATATCGCGACATTGCTGCCATAAACCGCGTTCATTGTCGGCAGATTGTTTTGCATTAAGATGGTAATGCAAAATAATAAAGTCGCGGATTTGCTCAAACTCAGTTTGAGATTGGCGATTAAATTCATCAATGTGCTGGGGTTGAATACCGTTTCGTGGAAATAATTTAGTTAAACGAATGATTGCTGATTGGACTAAATGTAAGCTGGTGGACTCTAACGGTTCTAAAAACCCACTCGATAAGCCAATAGCCACGCAGTTTTTATGCCATTGCTTGACGCGCCTGCCAGTGGTGAAGTTTATTTTACGCGGCTCGGCTAAGGGTTTTCCATCTAGGTTGGCTAATAAATGCTGTTTTGCTTGTTCGTCGCTCATATGTTGGCTGCTATATACAATGCCATTGCCTGTGCGATGTTGCAGTGGAATACGCCATTGCCAACCAGCATGGTGGGCAGTCGCTTTAGTGTAAGGCGTAAGGGGAGAGGTGCTTTCACAAGGCACTGCATATGCGCTGTCACAAGGTAGCCAATGCTGCCAGTTTTCGTATTCGACGCCTAATGCCTGTTCAATTAATAATGCACTAAAACCCGAACAATCAATAAATAAGTCGCCACTAATACAAGGACCATTTTGTAAGGTGACTCTTTTTATACTGCCATCGACGCTAAGTTCGGTGCTGGTAATAATGCCTTCAACTCGATTGATACCACGTTGAACACTGTATTGGCGTAGCAAGTTGGCATATAAGCCTGCATCAAAGTGATACGCGTGGGTAATACCGCTCATTTGTGCTTGAGCAATGGTTTGAATGGGTTGAAATTTGTTGTGTTTGGCCGCTTGATAGTTAAGCGAGTATTGCCAAAAGTCATTGGCATTATATTGACTGCCATTGGCTTGAGAAGGATTGCTTGGAGAAAGATTGGCCTGAGCACTAAGCCAATAATGATGAAATGAGGTAAAGCCTAGGTCACGGCCAATATTACCAAAGGCGTGCATATAAGCTTCGCCTTGTTGATGCCAATTTTGAAATTCAATACCCAATTTATAAGTGGCTTGGGTGGCTTTGATAAAATCAGTTTCACTAATCCCAAGTACACTGTTAAATATCTGCAGTGGCGGGATAGTGGCTTCACCCACACCGATAGTACCTATGGCGTCGGATTCAATAAGGGTGATGTTGAGTTGTTTGTTAAACAACTTGGCTAACATGGCTGCGGTCATCCAGCCCGACGTTCCGCCGCCTACAATGACAATGTTTTTTATTATCGTTTGATCCATTGTTATCGCCTTTTAACTATTTGGGATTTATTGTTACTGAACCCGATAAAGTAAAAAAGCCCCTGTAATAGGTTACAGAGGCTTTTTTGTCGGTTTAGTACATTCTACAAGCCCATTAGAACTTGTAGTTTGCGCCTAACATAAAGTTACGACCGTAGTTTTGATAATCACGCACTAAACGTTGGTCATCACCAGTGTAAGACGTAAATGGCTCGTTGGTTAAGTTATTCACTTGGAACTGTACTGATAAACCGTATAGCGCATCGATACCGCTTTCAGTAAAGTCATAGCCAATTTGCGCATCAACAACCGTTTCTGCTTTGATGTTAACGTTTTCACGTTGAAGACTGATTTTAGTCACTTCACCTAAGAAGTCACTGCGGTAACGAGAGCTGATACGGGCTTCGAAACCTGAGTTTTCATAGTAAACAGTGGCATTGAAGGTTTTTTCAGAAAGACCAGGCAGAGTCGTTGGATCGCTGTCTGCAGTTTCTTTTACTTCGCTGTCGTTGTACGAACCACTTAAGATAGTACCAAAACCACTTAGAGAATCAGCAAACAAACCAAAGTCGATTGATAACGAGGCCTCAATACCTTGTACATAACCGCCATTACCATTTAAAGGTTGGCTGACATTACCAATTGGGTTGTCACCTGGGTTCTGTGGCAAAATAGTGCTGAAATCAAAGTTAGTTTGTTGATCATAAACGTAGTTTTCTAAGTCTTTGTAGAACACTGCTAATGAGAAATAACCTTGGTCACTAAAATAGTTTTCATAGCTAATGTCGTATTGACGCGCTAACCAAGGACGTAGTTCTGGATTACCAGCGCCACCAGACCAGTTAACACCATCATTAGGGTTTTGAGTGTAGCTAAAGTTAACGTTAGCGTTCATTTTGTCCATACGAGCACGGGTTAACGTACGCGCAGCAGCAAAACGTAACATTTGACCATCGGCAACTTCAAAGCCTAAGTTCATGCTAGGTAACCATTCAAGGTATGAGTCACCCGCAGTGCGAGGCGTTAAAGTCACAACGCCATCTTCAACTGTGGCCACTGTACCGTCTGAGTTTTGGTTTGTGTTTACAGCTTGAATACCGACGTTACCCGTTAAAGGAAAACCGAACAATTCAGATTCTATATTGGCTTTAACATAAGTCGTGGTGACTTCTTCTGATACAGCCCAAGAGTTAGTCGCACGTGATAAATCCACATCTGCTACGTCAGTTTCGGTATAACCACCAGCATTATAAAACGCTAATGAGTCATAACTTAGTACGTCACCCATGCCAAAGAAATCAAGTGAAGTTGGTGATAGTAAATACTGTTCAGGAACGGTCTCTAAGTAATTATCAGATCCGTCATAGCCCGCTAAAGTCAGGTAATAACCTTTATCAAGTTTGCTTTTATCGCGATTAGTGCGGTTAACACCAAACTCGACACTGCGCACAGCACCTTCATCAAACACGTATTCTGCTGTTAAACGGAATGATTTAAGCTCATCGTCAATTTCAGGCTTGTTGATAAAACCGTCTTGAGTATTAGCGCCCAGTGGGCTGCCCCAACCGAGTGGATCACCTAATTTAATGACATTAGGATCTGCATAGTTAAGGCTATGAGTAAAGTCGTAGCCGCCATTTCCATTGTAGTTAAAACCTAAGTCATCCACTGCACCGACGCCGGTTCCACGGCCTGTGCCACTGTAGCTTTCCATACCAATATCGGTACGTTCTGCTTTTGATAGGGCAATATCAGCTTCTACGCGCCAGTTATCATTGATGGTGAACTTGTTGTTCCAACCAATCGCAAGCGATTTAGCATCTCGTTTGTTGACATCGTTACGCACAACAACTTCGGCACCATTAATGGTTCCTTGAGTGACTAAACCGTCTTCAGCAGTGGTCGATGTTACGCCGCCATTAGTGCCCCAAGCAGCAGGAATTTCGATACCACGTAAACGTTGATCATCAGTAAATTTTGTATAGTAAATATCAACAACTGAAGTAAATTTTTCGTTAGGTGCGTATTCAAATACTGCTAATACACCATCACGTTCTAATTCGCTTGAACGCACAAATGGTTTTGCGCCACCTAAAACACTGTCACCAGCATCATTTTCTGGGTAACCCCATGCCTGCCAGCGTTCTTCTTGGTTAGGCGACATCATGCGCGCATAACCTAGGGCAATACCTATGGTGTCATCAGCAAACTGGTCAATATATGAAATACTGCCACGGTAACCGGTATCGCTTGAACCACTATTAAGTGAGCCTAAGTCGTTCATTTCGCCGCGAAGCGACATGGCTATCGTTTGTTCGCCATGAGTTAACGGGCTAATCGTTTGCATATCTACCGTGCCGCCGATGGCTTGCGCCATGACAGAAGCATCTGGTGTTTTGTATACCACCACACGGTTTAATAATTCAGAAGGGTATTGGTCAAACTCAACACCACGGTTATCGTTTACCGAGGCTTGCTCGCGACCATTTAATGTTGCAGTAGTGAAATCTGGACCTAAACCACGGATAGAGATAACGTTAGCTCGGCCATCAAGGCGCTGTGCTGATACGCCAGGTAAACGGGCGAGTGATTCTGCAATACTAACATCGGGTAATTTACCGATGTCTTCGGCTGAAATGGCTTCAACAATTGATGACGAAGACATTTTTAGTGATTGTGATTCTTGTAAGCTGCGACGAATACCTGTGACTTTTACCACTTCAATATTTTCGTCGGCAGTTGCCGTAGTATTTACGTCATCAGCAGCGTAAGCAGTCATGCTTGCACCAGCTGCAACTAACGCCAGCGTGAGTAGGCTCGGTTTAAATAGCAACATCAATATTTCCCCTTTTGTGGATACTTAACAACGTAAAGTACAAGTTGAGTGTTAGTATCCTTTTGATTTTTGGTTACATTCTTTATTGTGTTTTTACCTCAGCATGCTTAATTAACTTTTGTAAGTGACTGCATAAGTGCTGAAGTTATGACCAAATTGTTGCACAACAGTGACGATACTACTCCCAGTTCAGTTTTGCCGACAATATTATGCATACGTATTCAGCGCTAATCATGGCTAATTAGTGACAGTTTTTTACAATTTTGAAACAACTGAGTGGGGCTTTGTATCATACTTAATTCGTTGTATTAATGAGGCTTATAGCGTTTTAGTTGTATGTTGCAAGCTAATTATTTCTTTGCATACGTATGCAGGTGTATTGAACCTGATTTCCTTATTCACGTATCCTCGGGGTAATAAAAAAACACTAGCGAACTGTTACGCAGTCGCAACATCAAGGTAACTCGTCGATTTATTTCAGGGTTAACTTACTTCTAAGGGGATGCAATGGGTCAGGTCAGTTGGTGGCGCGGCGGAGTGATATATCAAGTTTATCCTCGCAGTTTAATGGATACTAATGGTGACGGTGTTGGTGATTTACAGGGCATCATTGCTAAACTTGATTATATTGCCAGCCTGAATGTTGATGCAATTTGGATTTCGCCGTTTTTTAAGTCGCCAATGAAAGACTTTGGCTATGACATCAGCGACTATCTCGAAATTGACCCGCTGTTTGGCACCATGGCTGATTTCGATCAGCTTATCGAAAAAGCCCATCAGTTAAATATCAAGGTCGTGATTGACCAAGTGCTAAGCCATACTTCAGACCAACATGCTTGGTTTGAGCAAAGTCGTCAAAGCCGAGACAATGACAAAGCAGACTGGTATGTGTGGGCTGATCCTAAAGACGATGGCAGTGCGCCTAATAACTGGCTCGCCATTTTTGGTGGTTGTGCATGGGAGTGGGAACCTCGTCGTCAGCAATACTATCTGCATAACTTTCTCAAAAGTCAGCCGGATGTAAACTTCCACTGTCCTCAGGCTCGTCAAGCGGTATTAGACAATGTTGAGTTTTGGCTCAAAAAAGGTGTTGACGGTTTTCGCCTCGATGCGATTACGTTTTGTTACCACGATGAACAATTACGTGACAACCCTGCTAAACCCAAAGATAAGCGCCAAGGCCGTGGCTTCAGTGAAGATAATCCTTATGCTTACCAATATCATTATTACAATAATACTCGGCCGCAAACGGTTGGCTTTATTGAACAGCTGCGGGCGTTAATTAATCGTTATCCTGGCGCCGTCACCTTAGGTGAAGTGTCATCTGAAGACTCGTTAGCCACTATGGCTGAATACACTCAAGGTGATGACCGATTACATATGGCCTACAGTTTTGAGTTGTTAACCGATGACTTTAGCGCGGCTTATATTCGTCAAACCGTTGAGGAACTAGAAGCTAGTATTGGTGATGGCTGGCCATGTTGGGCCATAGGTAATCATGATGTTAAACGGGTTGCGTCTCGTTGGGGTAAAGCCAGCGTGAACCCAACAATGGTGAAAATGCTCAATGCGATGTTATTTTCATTACGTGGCAGTGTGTGCAGTTATCAAGGGGAAGAGCTAGGGTTAACGGAAGCCTCAATTGAATATGACCAGTTACAAGATCCCTTTGGCATTGCCTTTTGGCCGATGTTTAAAGGTCGTGATGGATGCCGTACCCCGATGCCTTGGGTAAAAGGGGCTGCGAATGCAGGCTTTACTGAAGCAACGCCTTGGTTACCTATTGATCCTGCGCATAATAATAGTGCTGTGGATGTGCAAGAAGCTGATCAAGATTCGATTTTGCAAAGTTACCGTCATTTTTTACAGTGGCGCAAAAAGCAACATTTGCTGATTGAGGGGGATATTACCTTTATCGACAGTCATCCTGATGTGTTAGCCTTCATCCGCAGTCAAGATGATCAGCGCATGCTAGTGTTGTTTAATTTGTGTGGTGAGCAACAAACTTTTGCATTAAATGAGTTACGATTGTCTTCAATTATAGACGATCATGGGTTACTCTGTGGCGCGCAAGATATACTGGACCCTGCAACTATTGTGTTGCCAAGCTTCGCTAGTTTTTATGGCCTACTTGGATAGCATGACGAAGCCGAAATACTGCTGTATTTCGGTTTTTTTTGGATTATTTTTTGATTGAACTATTTTCAGTATATTGGCGATAAAGTTTTACACTATCATAGCGGATGTGATGGTGAGTTTAACGATTAAAAACAGTAGTATAACAATAATCATTAAGAAGAGATCTCCCTATGGCTACAGCAATTCACAGTACCCTTGAAACAACAGAAACAGGCAATAGTGGTAATTACCGCTTTGCGCTCGTGTCACTGACATCATTATTTTTCATGTGGGGATTCATTACCTGCTTAAATGATATTTTAATTCCTCATTTAAAAGCTGTATTTTCGTTAAATTACACTGAAGCCATGTTGATTCAATTTTGTTTCTTTGGCGCCTATTTTTTAGTTTCATTACCAGCCGGTAAGTTAGTCAAAAAATTAGGCTATCAAAAAGGTATCGTCACAGGGCTTATTATTGCCTGTATCGGTTGTTTACTGTTTTATCCTGCTGCTGCATTTGCAACTTACGGATTATTTTTAGGTGCATTATTTGTATTAGCATCAGGGATAACTATCTTGCAGGTGGCGGCTAATCCGTATGTGAATGCGTTAGGATCAGTTGAAACAGCCTCAAGTCGTTTAAATTTAACCCAAGCCTTTAATGCGCTTGGCACCACGGTGGCCCCCTTTTTTGGCGCGGTATTAATTTTGTCGGTAGCGTCAGGTGCATTGGATGGGCTGGATCACGCCCAAGCCGAAGCTGAAGTGGTTAAGCTGCCCTATTTAATTCTTGCTGCAATGCTCGGTTTGCTGGCTTTAATTTTTGCCAAGCTTAATTTACCTAAGATTACCGAACACAATGATACTTCTGATACTGGTGTGGTAACTCACAATGGTAAAACTAGCGCATTACAAAGCATTCACTTGGTCCTGGGAGCAATTGGTATTTTTGTTTATGTTGGTGCTGAAGTCTCAATTGGCAGCTTTTTAGTGAGTTTTCTAGGTGAAGAGCAAATTGCAGGTTTGCAAGAAGCTGATGCCGCTAAGTACATTACTTACTACTGGGGCGGCGCCATGGTTGGCCGTTTTGTGGGCTCTGTGATCATGCAGAAAATTCCTGCAGGGACCTTATTAGCGTTTAATGCTTGTGTCGCAGCGACTTTGGTTTTGATTGCTATGAACAGCAGTGGTGCCGTGGCCATGTGGTCAATTTTGGCTGTAGGTCTATTCAATTCAATCATGTTCCCAACCATCTTTAGTTTAGCGCTACGAGATTTAGGTCCACATACCTCTCAAGGAAGTGGTATTTTATGTTTGGCGATTGTCGGTGGGGCGATTTTACCACTTTTACAAGGGGTGTTGGCCGATAATATGGGGCTGCAATTGGCGTTTATTCTGCCGGTTGTATGTTATGCCTTTATTGTCTTTTATGGTGCTAAAGGCTCAAGAATGTAGTGTCGTGTAAACACTCACTTATGTCATGATGAAAAAGCGGCTTCGGGCCGCTTTTTTATTTAAAGCAATATATCATTGGTCTGTGGTTTATCTTGAGGATAACTCGCAAACAGAGTCCGAATGAGTTGAAGCGATAAACTGACGTTAAATGGATTAAAGAAATGACTGATTTAATCACCCAACTGAAGGGACAAAGGCCGATATTGCCTTGCTATCAAGTGTTTTAATCCCTATGATCAGCACGTTTTTAAATTGAACGTAATCTTAGATAGAGAGCCCCCATGTTGACTTATCCGTTGTCAGGCAGTTCATCAGAGTTAGTCTTAAATGTACTTACTATGGTGTTAACCCGAGGAAAACCATTAGATAGAGCTTACTCAGAGCATTTTTCTGGTTTAACGCTTAACCCATCAGAGCAAGCGCGGATCACGCAGGTCACTGGCGATATTTTACGTCGATTAAACTTATATTGTTTTCTGGTGGATATTGAACCGGAAGAATTCGATCGTTTAGGATCGAAGTTACTCAACGGCTGGCACGTCTTTCACGGTTTAGATTTACCCAAAATGCAGTATTCATTGCAGATTGAGCAAGCGAAATTTGATGCTAACCTTGAACAGGCCAAAATGGATCCTGTGCTTTGGGACGGTTGCCCACAATGGCTAGACTTACTTGGACAAGCACAATTAGGTGATAAATGGCCAGCTGAACGTGCAGCACTTGCCGAGCAACCAAAACGTTATTTACGCGTTAATGAGCTTAAATGTGACCGTGAAAAATTGATCAGTCGCTTACAAAAAGAAGGTGTAACAGCTGTGCCTTTGGATGATGTGGCTTCTGCAATTGAGGTAACTTCTGACTCAGCACTGTTTCGAACTGACGCCTTTAAAGACGGCTGGTTTGAACAACAAGATGCCGGATCGCAATTGGTTGCCGATGCCGTTGGCGCAAAACCGGGTATGCGAGTTGTTGATGCTTGTGCTGGTGCGGGTGGTAAAACCTTACACATTGCTGCACAGATGCAGGGTAAAGGCCGTTTGTTAGCCATGGATGTTGAGCAATGGAAACTCGATAATCTTAAAACACGCGCTAAACGTGCAGGTGCTCATAATGTTGAAACGCGGATTATCGCCAGTTCGAAAACCATTAAACGCTTAAAATTAACCGCAGACAGGGTATTGTTAGATGTCCCTTGTTCTGGGCTTGGGGTATTGAAACGAAATCCGGATTCTAAATGGCGTGATACTCCAGAGCGCTTGCCGGTATTGATTGAATTACAAAAGCATATTTTACAAAGTTATAGCCGCATGGTGAAAGTGGGTGGCATGTTAATTTATGCAACTTGCTCAATTATGCCTGAAGAAAATCGTCATCAAGTGGATGCTTTTCTAGCTGAAAATCCGCAGTTTTCGCTGATAGAAGATGAAAATATTTTAGTGTCGGAACGTGGTTTTGATGGCTTCTATCTAGCTAAGATGGAACGGATAGCAGAATAGTTATTCATCATTACTCTTTTTTACAACCACGACATTGATTATTAATCACTTAAAAACAGCGCAAAAAATATTGTGCTGTTTTTTTATGGGGAATATTTAGGGTTTAGGTGTAATTAATTTATTAAAAAAACGTTAATATATTGATAATATTCTCACAAATGCATAATCTTATGTGTATTATAAAAAGTATGTCGAATCATTCGTTGTGATGTTGGAGTGTTATGGATATAGGTCCGCATATCAATAAATTCATAGAAGATACGCCTCAAGCCGATTTTCGTGAATCGAGTATTGAGCGTTACAGTGCAATACTTGATATGGTACTAAAGGGCCTTCCATTAGGCGAAATGCTCCACGCCTTAATATTGTTGATTGAAGCTCAAAAGATAGGCACTCGAGCATCTGTGCTGTTATTGAGTGATGACGGTAAACGTCTACTATTCGGGGCGGCGCCAAATCTGCCTGAAGAATATAATAATGCCATTAACGGTGTTGAGATCGGCGCTGATGTCGGTTCTTGTGGTGCAGCGGCATATACCTGTGAAAGAGTGATTGTTGAAGATATTGAACATCATCCCAATTGGACAAAGTATAAAGAATTACCGCTTAAAGCGGGATTAAAATCGTGTTGGTCAGAACCGATAAAAGACAGCAATCAAAAAGTACTCGGCACGTTTGCCATGTATTATGACACGGTTAAATCGCCTTCAGAGCTAGATTTATACTTAATTCAAGAGGCGGCACGTTTGGCCAGTTTAGCCATTGAACGCAGTCGTGGCATGCATATTCAACGTTTAAGCAGCACAATATTTAACAGTTTGCCTATCTCGCTAGTGATCACCAGTGAAGATAATGTCGTTTTGTCTGCTAACCCTGTTTTTAAGTCGTTAACATCGACCTATTATGCCAATCTTAAGTTATTCGATGTTCATCGCTTTTTAAGCCACTCCAAAGCGGAGGAGGTTGCAGATTTATTTGAACATTTAAAACGCGGGCATGCTTGGAAAGGGGAGTTGAAAGGACTTAAAACTGATAATGATATCATTGACATAGCGCTCAATGTGACGGTTATTAGAGATACTTTTACTCAACAAAATTGTTTTGCATGGCTAATTACTGATATTTCTGCACGTAAAAATGCTGAGAAAATAATAAGTTTCCAAACTAATTATGATCAATTAACCGGATTGTCAAACCGCAAGTACTTGTTTGAAACTCTGCAAGCAATGAAGTGCAAAAATAGTATTGATGCTAAAAGGCAAGAGTTCAGTTTGATGCTGATGGACATTGATCACTTCAAACAAATTAATGATACGTTTGGCCATGATAACGGTGATCTGGTTCTCAAATTAGTCGCGCAACGTTTGTTAAATACAATTCCCGAGAATGTCCTTATTGCCCGTATTGCCGCTGATGAATTTGCCTTGGTCATACCGGGAAAAATGTGTACTGAGTCATTGATAAGTATGTTTAACAACATCACTGATGAGTTAAAAAAGCATTTTATTATTGCCGACCAAGATATGATGTTATCAATGAGTACCGGTCTTGCTCGTTATCCTTATGATGCTGATAATGTTGAACAGATATTAAATTGTGCCACTCAAGCTATGTACAGTGCCAAAGCGCATGGCCGTAATTGTATGCAGTTTTTTAATCAACAAATTCAAAAAGATGCCGAAAGAAATGCGGAACTGCATCTCTACCTCAAAACCGCATTAATCCAAAATGAATTTCAGTTGTATTATCAACCAATTGTTAATCCTTTTACCGCTCAAATTACCAAAGCTGAAGTCTTGTTACGCTGGATACATGATGACCAGTTTATTTCCCCAGATGAGTTCATTCCTATTGCAGAGGAGTCTGGGCTAATTGTCCAAATCGGTGAGTGGGTACGAATGCAAGCGTTAACAAGTATTGTCGCGATGCAAAAAAGTGATTTTACTATCCCGTTATCCATTAACGTGTCCACTATTGAGTTTTGGAATACTGATTTACAACATCGTTTTGCCGCTTACTTTGATGTGTTACAGCAACAATTTGGGCTTGACGTTTTTCCTTACTCTCTGCTTACTCTTGAAATAACAGAATCATTAATGATGACGCAACAAGACAGCATAAATCAGTTACTGACAGATCTAAGGCATCGCGGCATGCAGATTTCGGTAGACGATTTTGGTACCGGATATTCTTCTTTATCGTATTTAGTTAACTTCCCTGTTGATCAAATCAAAATTGATAAATCATTCATTCAACGAATTTCATCAGGTTCACGTCACAAATCCTTAATTGAAGCCATTGTTAGCATGAGTCGTGCATTAGACTTATCGATTGTTGCTGAAGGAGTGGAGACCGAAGCAGAGCTTGATTTTATTAAGCAGCAAAACATAGACGCTGTACAAGGTTACTACTTTCATAAACCGATGCCACAAGAGGCGTTTTTCGATTTGTTAGCTAAACAAGCCGAATCAATAGCAAGATTAAAATAGAACGGCAGAACGTCAATTACCCAGAATGATGAGTAGAGTGGTGCCAGCAAGTTAATATATTCATATCCTGGTTGATAAGTTCATTTTCTTAATCAGAATAGTGAAGTAAAAAAAATGCCACATCAATTAATGCGGCATTTTTATTTAGTAAGGCAAATGTTAGGTCAAAATAAATTAAGCCAACATGCTCTTAGGTTCAGTAAATTCAAGGCTTAATGCTTCAGCCACTTCTTTACAGACTAATTTTCCGTGGATAACATTTAAGCCATTAAGTAAATGCTTGTCATTTAATAATGCTTGTTTGTAACCTTGGTTTGCCAACTTGATAATGTAAGGAAGCGTTGCATTGTTTAATGCAAACGTCGAAGTGCGGGCAACTGCACCTGGCATATTTGCCACACAGTAATGCACAACGTCGTCAACAATATACGTTGGGTCTTGGTGCGTTGTTGCGTGTGATGTTTCAACACAGCCACCTTGGTCAATTGCTACGTCAACAATCGCGCTACCAGGTTTCATACGCTTAACCATATCTTTGGTAATCAATTTTGGTGCCGCTGCACCAGGAACCAATACACCACCAATCACAAGATCGGCTTCTAATACATGGCGTTCAATGGCATCCGCTGTTGAGTAAATCGCTTTTACAGCAGAACCAAACTGAATATTCAAGCGACGTAATGCATCGATACTACGATCTAATACAACAACGTCAGCACCCATACCTACAGCCATTTGTGCAGCATTAGTACCTACCATACCGCCGCCAATTATGACAACTTTAGCAGGCTCAACACCAGGTACACCACCAAGCAACATACCACGTCCGCCTAATGATTTCTCAAGAGCACGAGCACCAGCTTGGATTGACATGCGCCCAGCCACTTCTGACATAGGTGCAAGTAATGGTAATCCACCACGGTCATCTGTTACGGTTTCATAAGCAATACACACAGCACCGCTGGCGATTAGCTCATTTGTTTGTGTTAAATCTGGTGCAAGATGTAAATAAGTAAATAAAATCTGGTCGTGACGTAGCATTGCACGTTCAACGGTTAGCGGCTCTTTTACTTTTACAATCATCTCTGCTTTAGCAAAAACTTCAGCTGCAGTGGCTAAAATCGAGGCACCAGCGTCTATATAATCTTGATCGGTAAACCCAATCCCCACACCCGCTTCTGATTGTACAAAAACATCGTGACCTTTTAAGGTCAATTCACGTACGCTTGAAGGGACCATGCCTACACGGTATTCGTGGTTTTTGATTTCTGTTGGAACACCAATAATCATTTTTGAGCCTCGATTGACATAAAACCCACTTCAAATGGGTATAATTGTTATTAATTGTGACCTGAACGTGCTTATTTCAAGCCACTCTAGTATAGTGCTGCTTTAGCAGATTATGCTGCTGAAATTGCACTTTTTATAGACAAAAATATTGTTTTAAGTACAAAGCAAGGTTAAATATATGGCAAATAGTAAAAGCTTTTCAGTAAAAGATTTAGACCGTATAGATCGCAATATTTTAAATGAGCTTCAATTGGATGGTCGCATTTCGAATGTTGAACTATCAAAACGAGTAGGCTTGAGTCCAACCCCATGCTTAGAAAGAGTGAAAAGGCTAGAGAAACAAGGATTTATAAGTGGCTATACTGCACTGGTTAATCCACATTTTCTTGGTGCTTCTTTATTAGTATTTGTTGAAATCACCCTTAATCGTGATACTCCTGATATTTTTGATCGCTTTAATCGTGCAGTACAATTACTCGATGATATCCAAGAATGCCATTTGGTCTCTGGTGATTTTGACTACCTATTAAAGACTCGAGTATCAGATATGTCTGCTTATAGACGTTTATTAGGTGAAACATTGCTGAAACTGCCCTCAATTTCAGATACTCGTACTTATGTGGTAATGGAAGAGGTCAAACAGACTAATAAGGTCGCGTTATACAACTTAGGCTAATCCTACAGTTTAATCTCCCATCAAGTCTTTAGCCGCTGATTGATGAATATAGATGACCATTGTCCACTTATATTCATCATCTAATCAAATAGAACTAATCTTTGTATATAAAATCATCATCTTGAGAGTAATCGTTAAGGCTTTTTTGTTTCTGGATTAATTCGGTATAACAATCGATTGAGCTTGACTAATTCAGGGTGCATAATCACTGCAAATACAGTGATATTCTGTTATCTTAACCCTTATTTTTCACTTTTTTATGGATTCTTTCGTTTGACTCAGGAAAATAGTCTAAAAACACTCAGTGGCCTTCAACGATTGCTTGAAGGTGGCCTTATTTTATGTTGCATGATCGCGACATACATTCTATTGGCATTATCCAGTTTTAATCCAAGTGATCCAGGCTGGAGTCAATCGCATTTCCAAGGTGAAATTCACAACTGGACTGGTGCTGTTGGCGCTTGGACTGCAGATGTGCTGTTTTACTTCTTTGGTTTCATCGCCTTTTTAATTCCTATCATGATAGCCACCACGGGTTGGTTTATTTTCAATCGTGCACATCGTTTGTTTGAAATAGATTATTTTTCAGTCGGATTAAGAATTATTGGTTTTATTTTGATGTTGTTAGGCTTAGCTGCATTGGTCAGCATGAATGCCGACAATATGTACGTCTTTTCAGCCGGTGGGGTAGCCGGTGATGTGATTGGTCAGGCGATGTTGCCGTACTTTAATAAGCTAGGAACCACATTATTGCTAATGTGTTTTTTTGGCGCAGGCTTCACTTTAGCGACTGGGATTAGTTGGTTAACCATTATTGAATTAACCGGCTTAGGTTCTATCTGGTGTGCCAAGAAAATATGGCATTTACCTAAATTATTTAAACGAGAAACAGAAACCGAAGATACTAAAGGCTTCCTTTCATTAGTGGATAAATTTACCCAACGTCGTAACGAAATGGATGATCAACATGAGCCAACAAGAACTCAATCTAACAAGCCGGTTAAAACGCCAATCCATATTAAACAAGCAGTCGAGAAACCGCCGGTTGTAGAAAAGAAACGTAGCTTCTTTAGTCGCAAGCCTAAACCCGCTGAAGATATTGCGGTTTCAGACATTGATGACCAACAGTTTGATAGTGACGATCGTCAAGAACCGTCAATACAATTTGATCATGAAGACACGCCATTTGCGCCTTGGGTCGCGACAAAAGACGACGTTGACTTCAATCTTGACGACGACAATGATGACCTCGATATTACTCAGAGTATGAATCACTCTGATAGTGATGAACCATTTGAGGAAGCTTTTGCCAAACCTCATTCAAAGGGGGCATTAGTTGCACAACAAAAACCGAAAAAAGAAGCCAGAATTGTTGACGGTGTAGTGGTAATCGATGGTCAAACCACGCAACAAGCTCGCCAGAAAATGGATCCTTTACCAAGCATTACCTTGCTTGATGTGCCTGATCGCAAGAAAAACCCTATTAGTGAAGCCGAACTTCAGCAAGTCGCTCGATTAGTTGAAGCAAAGCTGGCGGATTTTAATATTATCGCCAACGTTGTTGGCGTGTATCCTGGACCGGTGATTACTCGCTTTGAGCTTGAATTAGCCCCTGGGGTTAAAGCCTCTAAAATTACCAATCTTTCGAAAGACTTAGCCCGCTCATTATTATCTGAAAACGTGCGTGTCGTTGAAGTGATTCCTGGTAAAGCTTATGTCGGTTTAGAGTTGCCAAATAAATTCCGTGAAACCGTATTTATGCGTGATGTGCTCGATTCTGCCGCTTTTAAAGACAGCAAATCAACATTATCTATGGTGCTGGGTCAAGACATCGCCGGTGAACCTGTTGTGGTTGATTTAGGTAAAATGCCTCATCTATTGGTTGCCGGTACGACAGGTTCTGGTAAGTCTGTGGGTGTGAACGCGATGATCACCAGCTTACTGTATAAATCAGGCCCGGATGATGTTCGCTTTATTATGATTGACCCTAAAATGCTAGAATTATCTGTGTATGAGGGGATCCCACATTTACTCTGTGAAGTGGTTACCGACATGAAAGAAGCTGCTAATGCATTGCGTTGGTGTGTCGGTGAAATGGAGCGACGTTATAAATTAATGTCGGCATTAGGGGTTCGTAATCTTAAAGGTTACAACATCAAAATTAAAGATGCTGCCGCCAAAGGGGAGTACATTCCCGATCCATTATGGAAGTCATCAGAAAGTATGTTAGATGATGCGCCGCCGCTTGAAAAGCTACCATCTATCGTGGTGGTGGTTGATGAATTTGCTGACATGATTATGATTGTTGGTAAAAAAGTTGAAGAGTTAATTGCCCGTATTGCTCAAAAAGCTCGTGCTGCAGGGATCCACTTAATATTGGCGACTCAGCGGCCATCGGTTGATGTGATCACTGGTTTGATTAAAGCTAACATTCCAACCCGTATTGCGTTTCAAGTGTCATCACGTATTGATTCTCGTACCATTCTTGATCAGCAAGGCGCAGAAACCTTATTAGGTATGGGGGATATGCTGTATCTTCCACCTGGTACCGGTTTACCTAATCGTGTTCATGGAGCGTTTATTGATGATCATGAAGTTCATAAAGTGGTTGCCGATTGGTGTGCTCGAGGCAAACCGCAATACATTGACGATATTCTTAACGGCGCCACCGATGGCGAGCAAGTATTGTTACCCGGTGAAACATCAGACAGTGAAGAAGAGTTAGATGCGTTATATGATGATGCCGTTGCGTTTGTTACCGAAACGCGCCGTGGCTCTATTTCTAGCGTACAGCGTAAATTTAAAATTGGTTATAACCGTGCCGCCCGTATTATTGAAATGATGGAAAGCCAAGGTATTGTGACAGCTCAAGGTCATAATGGTAATCGTGAAGTATTGGCTCCACCGCCACCGAGATCATAATAGGAATGATAATGAATAAACGTTTTGCTGTATTGAGCCTATTATTAACCACCAGCGTAACTTGCTTTGCCGCGATGGCCGATAACGCCACTGAGCTAAGAGCAAAACTGTCTAACATTGATAGTTTGCATGCGACATTTTCCCAGCAAGTTACCGACATTAATAATAAACCAATCCAAACTGGCAGCGGTGTATTTGCCCTGGCATATCCCAATCAATTTTACTGGCATTTAACTCAGCCAGATGAATCTTTGATTGTGGCCGATGGCGCTAATTTATGGATTTATAACCCCTTTGCTGAAGAAGTAACCGTAATGGATGTTGCTCAAGCGGTTGATGCATCGCCGATGGCTTTGTTAGTGCATCGAGATGAAGCCACATGGGCTAAATATTCAGTCACCAAACGGGTTATTAATGCGACATCTAGCTGTTTTGATATTCAGCCTAAGAAACTCAACAGTAACGTTATTGCTGTTAGTGTATGTTTTGACGCCAAGCAGTTAGTCAAATTTAACTTAACCGACGAGCAAGGTAATTTAAGCCAATTTTCGCTCACTGAGCAGCGCAGCGTAAAAGTAGACGAGACCAATATCTTTAATTTTGCTGTACCTGATAACGTCGATATAGACGATCAACGCTTAAAGCAAGCTCACTAAGAAGTTTATGGCTAATTTAGGTTTTGATTTCGCCCCAGACTTTCGCCCCTTGGCTGCGCGTATGCGCCCAAGGGATATTAGTGAATACATAGGTCAGGCACACTTATTGGGTGAGGGCCAGCCACTGCGTAAGGCGCTAGAGGCAAATCGAGCCCACTCAATGTTTCTGTGGGGCCCGCCCGGTACCGGGAAAACCACCTTAGCTGAGCTTATTGCCCATTATGCTAACGCCCATGTTGAGCGTATTTCTGCGGTGACTTCTGGGGTGAAAGAGATCCGTGCGGCGATTGAACAAGCCAAAGCCGTGGCTCAAAGTCGCGGTCAACGTACCTTATTATTTGTCGATGAAGTACACCGTTTTAATAAAAGCCAGCAAGACGCATTTTTACCCTTTATTGAAGATGGCACGGTTATCTTCATTGGTGCTACCACTGAAAACCCCTCATTCGAACTTAATAACGCCTTGTTATCCCGGGCGCGCGTTTACCTTATTAATCGCTTAAGCTCCGATGAAATCAGCTTAATTGTGACTCAAGCGTTAACTGATGTTGAACGTGGTTTAGGCAAACGCCAATTAACATTACCCAGCGCAGTAGCTAAGCAATTAGCCGACATTAGCGAGGGCGATGCACGTAAAGCACTTAATTTAATCGAGTTAATGAGCGATTTAGTTGCAGATGAAAGTGCGTTTACCACCGAGATGCTCACTCAAGTTGCGGGCCATCAAGCTGCGGGTTACGATAAAAATGGCGATCAATTTTACGATTTAATTTCTGCAGTACACAAGTCTGTTCGCGGCTCGGCGCCCGATGCGGCGTTATATTGGTATTGCCGTATTTTAGAAGGTGGTGGCGATGCCTTATATGTTGCTCGTCGTTTATTGGCCATTGCCTCAGAAGACATTGGTAATGCCGATCCTATTGCCATGACAGTTGCACTTAACGCATGGGATTGTTATCACCGTATTGGACCCGCTGAAGGCGAACGCGCAATTGCTCAAGCCGTGTTGTATTTAGCCAGCGCGCCCAAAAGTAACGCCGTTTATAGTGCGTTTAATCAAGCCCGTGAGCTTGCTAAGCAAACTGGACACGAGCCTGTGCCTAATCATCTGCGTAATGCGCCGACAAAATTGATGAAAGAAATCGGTTTTGGTAAAGAATATCGCTATGCTCATAATGAACCAGCGGCCTATGCTGCCGGCGAAAACTACTTCCCTGAATCATTGCAACACAGCCAGTTTTATCAGCCAACGAACAGAGGTTTTGAAAAACGTATTCAAGATAAATTAGTGCAATTGCGTCAGCTTGATCAACAAAGCGAGGACAAACGCTATGACTAATGTGATCTTGGTGGCATTAGGTGGTTCAATTGGTGCAGTTTTACGCTATCTTCTATCAATTTTTATGATCCAGCTATTTGGAAGCAGTTTTCCTTTTGGTACACTGTTAGTCAATCTACTGGGATCGTTTTTAATGGGCGTAGTTTATGCGCTAGGGCAGTTAAGTCATGTTAGCCCTGAAATTAAAGCGCTAGTTGGCATTGGCCTATTGGGAGCATTAACTACATTTTCAACTTTCTCGAATGAAACCTTACTGCTGTTGCAAGAAGGCTTATGGCATAAAGCTATTTTAAATGTGTTGTTGAATGTCACCTTATGTCTATTTATGGTGTATGTAGGTCAACAACTTATATTTTCTCGCGTTTAACTAAAAAGAACTCACAACATGCTAGATCCAAAATTTTTGCGTAATGATCTTGACGTCACCGCCGAGCGTTTAGCCACTCGTGGCTTTATTTTAGAGGTTGATAATTTGACCAAACTTGAAGAAAAGCGTAAATCGCTTCAAGTAGAAACAGAAGACTTACAAGCGTCGCGTAATGCGATCTCCAAGTCGATTGGTCAAGCTAAAGCTCGTGGCGAAGATACCAGTTCCATTATGGCGCAGGTAGGGGATTTAGGTGTGCAGCTTGATGCAAAGAAAGCTGAACTTGCTGAGTTATTGCAACAAATCAATAGCATCGCCATGAGCATACCAAACTTGCCTGATGAATCTGTGCCAATTGGTGCCGATGAAAATGACAATGTAGAGGTGCGTCGTTGGGGTACACCTAGAACATTCGATTTTGAAGTGAAAGATCACTTAGATTTAGGTGAAGCTCTCGGTGGATTAGATTTTAAAAGTGCCGTTAAAATTACTGGTTCACGTTTTATTATCATGCGCGGCCAAATCGCCCGTTTAAATCGTGCTTTAGGTCAGTTCATGCTAGACCTACACACCACTGAACATGGCTATAGCGAAACATATGTACCGCTATTGGTTAATGAAGACAGCTTATTAGGTACTGGTCAGCTTCCTAAGTTTGGTGAAGATTTATTTCACACCAAACCAGCAACAGAAGAAGGCCAAGGCTTGTCACTTATCCCGACCGCAGAAGTGCCATTAACTAACTATGTGCGCGACATGATTGTTGATGAAAGTGAGCTACCCATAAAAATGACCGCATTAACGTCATGCTTCAGAAGTGAAGCGGGCTCTTATGGTCGTGACACCCGTGGTTTGATCCGTCAGCATCAATTCGACAAAGTCGAATTAGTGCAAATTGCTCATCCAGACAATTCAATGCATGCGTTAGATGAAATTACCGCACATGCTGAAAAAGTATTGCAGTTATTAAACTTGCCGCATCGCACTATGGTGTTATGTACTGGTGATATGGGCTTTGGTTCAAGTAAAACATTTGATATTGAAGTGTGGTTACCAGCACAAAATACTTACCGTGAAATTTCATCGTGTTCAAACATGAAAGACTTCCAAGCACGCAGAATGCAAGCTCGATACCGTAGCAAGGTAGATAACAAACCCGCGTTATTGCACACTTTAAATGGTTCTGGTTTAGCGGTGGGACGGACATTAGTTGCCGTGCTTGAAAATTATCAGAATCAAGATGGCACTATCACAGTACCTGAGGTATTACGTTCATACATGGGCGGCTTAAGCGTTATTGGCTAGGTTTTCTAATCACTCTGTGCTTATTGCTATGAGCACAGAGTGAGGTAACAACGCATTATATTTGGGCTTACTTCGAGTATTTAAATTGGTGCCACTTTGTTTAAGTTGAGCATTATTGATAAGGATTGGTACAACCAGCAATGGGTTCAAGTCGGCGTGATAATCGTAGGCTTATCTATTTATCAGTTATCTTCTTTTTTATTTTGTTGGTAATTGTTGAACTAGCTCAAGCAGCATTGATAGTGGTAGAAAACATTTTCCCTAAATAACCTTTATCGAGGTTAATTATTTAAAAGCCCGCTTAAGTTATCTTAAGCGGGCTTTTTTGTAGGCTTTAATTAACTATAAACATTTAGCGGGTTTGGGCAGCCCAGCAATTTTGGTTGCTTGCTTAGCCGGGCCCCCAGGAAATAAGGTATACAAATATTTGGAGTTACCTTTATCGGCTCCTAATCGTTGACCGATAGCTTTAACCAGCACACGAATAGCAGGACTTGTTTTGTACTCTAGATAAAAATCACGCACAAAACGGATAACTTCCCAGTGTTGCTCGGTTAACTCAATGTTCTCAGTGGCGGCAATCACAGTTGCCATAGGTTCTTGCCAGTCATTGATATTTTTTAAATAGCCTTGATGATCGGTTTCAATTTGCAGGCCATTAAATTCAAAAAAGTTTACCAAGTTATCACCTTATCGTGTCGCAAAGATTGTTCAACAAATTGTGAATAGTCAATAATATCAAAATCACCCGCAGCTTTATTGGCTAAAATAATCATCAAGCGTTCGGATAACCCCCTAGCGACAACATCATCTTGTAGTACAAACAGTGCAATATTTGCTAAACGCTGTTGCCATTGAGGTTGTAATAAACAATTCACCGCATCGCTAGACAATAAAATACTGTCTTTAGGGTGAATATAGCGCAGGCATGTACTTAAGGCATCGTCACTCATTACTGATGCTTGGATATGATGTAATATCAAAATACTAGCACCTCATCAGCCGCTTGCAGGGTTTGCCTAATCATCTCTGGCGTCGCTACCGTTGCCGCAATACTGAGGTCATTGGGCTGCAATCCTAATGTGTGCATTGATTCAGCGCAAACCAATACGGTATCAATATCGTAAAGAGATAGCGCTTTAAACGCCGACACATAATCTTTCGATCCTGCTTGCTCAGGTGTTTGGCCTGCCAGTAAATGCAATACAGCTTCATTGGTAAACACAATACTCACCTGTTGTTCAAAGCTGGCACTGAGCATAGCAAAATCAAGCCCTTCACGAGTACTCGTGGTGCCTAAAGGTGCATGTCTAAAAATAATCACCAGTGATTTCATTATCTATTCCACAAATATCTTAAAAGCTAATTAATCTGTCTGCTTGTTCAATACCGACAACTAATTCACCTAAGCCGCCCATGGTAAATGCGTCACTGCTATTCCATTGTGGCTTACCATTTTCTGATGCATCTTGTGGTGAGAGTATGCCACGACGCAATGCTGCTGAAACACAATTGGTTAATGGTATTGCGTGTTGCGCTGACAAATTTTGCCAATGTGAGTGCATATCTATTTCATCAGATGCCGGACAAGTAAGGGAATTACTGTTGGTTACGCCATCTTGATAGAAAAAGACATTGATGATTTGATGACCGTTAGCTAATGCGCTTTGGCAAAAAGATAACGCACGAAAGCTGGCTGTTGAGCCATAAACACTTCCGTTTACTTGAATGATGAATTTGCTCATTATAAAAAAAATGACCCTAATGTAGGGTCATTTTAACGTAATTTACCAATGAACTCTATCGACGATTAATCGTCGTTGCCCATACCCAACAAATGTAGCAGGCTCATGAACAAGTTCAAAAAGTCTAAGTACAATGAAATGGTCGCGCGAACATAGTTGGTTTCGCCGCCATTCACGATTCGACTAGTGTCGTAGAGGATGAAACCGGTCATAAGCAATGCAATACCCGCATTCATTGCCATAAATAATACTGAACTACCGACGAAAATATTAATCACTACAGCACCGATCATCACTAACATACCGGCAAATAGGAAACCGCCCATAAATGAGAAGTCTTTTTTGGTGGTTAGTGCATAAGCCGACAGTGATACGAAAATCACTGAGGTTAAGCCTAACGCCTGCATGATAAGCCCTGGGCCGTTCGCCATACCAACATAATGATTTAAAATATAACCGAGTGACGCACCTTGCATACCCGTAAAGGCAAATACCCAAAATATGGCTGCAGCACTATCGGCTTTTTTTAGGGTCACAAATAACAATACTAAGCTACCAAGCGATAAACCTAATGACATCATTGGGCCAAGGTTAATTGCCATGGCTAAACCAGCAGTAACAGCAGAAAATGCCAATGTCATCGCCAGAAGCATGTAGGTGTTTTTTAGCATTTTATTGACATCAGTCGTCGATAGACTGGGTGATATAACTGATTGTTGATTCATTATCGTCTCCAGGTGTTAACTCAATGATTTGCTCAACGAGAAAAAAATCTTTCTCACTCTGAAGCTAAATCCTTTTCTATAGCGTAAGCAATGTACATTAAACAAAAATTAATTCATAACAAACATCATCTTAATAGGCGCTAATTTATCATAAACTATTCGATAAGTAATGTTATTAACAAAAACATATTTTGCATAATCTGTTTAGCTAAGCCATTCTTTTTTCAGTTTTTCAGTGTCACCTAAGTGATCTAATACCCACTGTAGAGCAGGGCTCATATTGGCAGTATTCCAAGCTAAACAGCAGGCGGTGTCTTGTTTGGGGGTAGCGAGCTGTTTTTCTATTAGCGCACCAGCTTTGATAAAGATATCGGCTAAATGATATGGCATATACCCCACACCTAAACCTTCTCTAAAGCAATTTATCGCTCTGATCCAATCGGGTACTACAATTCGACGTTGATTATTCAATAACCAATTCGGTCGATGAGCAATATTATGCGCTGTGTCTTGCAGGCAGATTGACGGATATTGTAATAACTCTTCATCGGTTAACGCGTGCTCAGCTTTAGCTAAAGGATGATTCTTCCCAACTAAAAAAGACCACTGGATCATCCCCATATCGCGAGATTTAAAGGTGCCACCAACAGGAATGCTCGAGGTAGCGCCAATCGCGATGTCACTTTTTCCTGTAGACAGTGCTTCCCAGACGCCGTTATATACTTCTAAGCGAATAATCAATTCAATGTCGGTAAAATGCCGATAAAAATCAGCTATTAAGCCACTTATTTTGTCGGCGCGAACCATATTGTCAATCGCAATCGACAATGAAGGGCGCCAGCCATTAGCCACTTTTTGTGTATCACGCTTAATGTTATTAAGTTTGGTCATGATCTCACGAGACTGGGCGACAAAATGTTCACCAGCAGGGGTTAAACTCACGCTGCGATGATGACGTTCAAACAATATTACCCCTAAGTCATCTTCAATCTGCTTAATGGCATAACTCACCGCAGAGGGCACTTTATTTAATTTATTTGCGGCGGCGGTAAAACTGCCTACGCGGGCCACAATATCTATCATTTCGAATGCTTGTTCTGAAAGCATCTCGCTATCCTTGGCATTAGCAACATTACTTGCAGTAAAGGTAAACATTAACCCAAATCAAATCAAGCAAAGTCGCTGTTATCGACCGTTTAATCACATTTGCATTAAGCTAGTGGCTATTTGTTGTGGCTTAAACAGCAGTTATTACAAATAGCGGGTTATGGGTGTTTATTGAGTGAATACCATCAAGCAAGCTGAGCTTTGTAACTATGTTTAATAGCAGATGTGCAAAGGGGATTTGAACTTGGGCATAAAATAGCCACTTAACCAATTATTTGCAATTTACTCTTTACACCATAGGGGCATTATCATATTATTCGCCCGCTCGGAGGGATGGCAGAGTGGTCGAATGCACCGGTCTTGAAAACCGGCAACGGTTTATCCCGTTCTAGGGTTCAAATCCCTATCCCTCCGCCACATTCAATGAAAAGGCCTTATCGAAAGATAAGGCCTTTTTGTTTGGGCAAAAGATAGAGATTTAAACCCAGGGTTCCTCTTTATTACAAGCAAGCTACCCCTCTGTCACATTCAACGGGGAAGCCTCATCAGTAATGATGGGGCTTTTTTGTATTTATAACATTTAAATCCAAGATTAATAGTTTTAAGATTGCTATATCTTTGCCATATTGAATAAATAGATAGGACTTTAATCCCACTAATTCTTGTTTGTTATAAACATGGTCATCCATCAATGTTGTTATCTTGAAAATGGCTGGCATAGTCAATTACTTTTAGATGTAGTAACTAAAGTTGATGCTGATAACGCGAAATAATAGCAGATAAGCATAGCGCCATTTATTTTTAATAGATTGAATATTGCTGCTGAAAACTGCTTAAAAATCACAATAGAGTTTGGCGCGTTATTCAAAGAAGAAGTAGGGGGCTTTGCCCATATTAAAAGACATTACCAGCATTTAGACCGAAAACGACGACAGAGCACAGCTAAATGCCAGCGTTGGAAGTGTGCGTATACAATCACTTCTGAATCCCACAAACTATTTTCTACTTGATCGATATCAAGCTTTTCTGTTGCCTTGGTTTTAACTAATGCGTCATTTTGTGGCTATTGAGTAAACATTATTTTTAATAACTCGGTTGAATCTGTGCGTTTAGAAAATGAGCGCAGGTGTTGGCAACTCAAAAACGAAAGGCGTTATGTGTTATCTTAAAATAGCTGGAATATTTTGATGGAGATAGTGATCTTATGCTCTCGGTTAAGAGCATGTAATGAGTTTTGTTCACCCTGACTGAGTAAGCTAGGCCATATTTGGCTTGATTATTGTTATTGTTGAGCCATGAAATAAATGGCAATTTAGGCTGAGAATTCCACATTAATGCCAGTAGAGGCAATCATATTCTGCACGTCCCATCATATCCTGCATATATAGACAAGAATTAACCTAAGGGGTCTTTAAGCATGAATAAAGCAAAGAATAGCGGCAGCCATCATTTGCCAGTTGACACTTTCAGTAGCCACACCCCGACAGCAACATCCGTTTCGCACCCCATACCCACGGGGTTTGTGCGCGTGCGCGGCGCCCGAGAGAATAACCTGCAGAACGTCGACGTGGATCTACCCAGGGACTCGATAGTCGCCTTTACTGGGGTGTCCGGCTCCGGCAAATCCTCGCTCGCCTTTGGCACCATTTTCGCTGAGGCCCAGCGACGTTTCTTCGAGTCCGTCGCGCCTTACGCCCGTCGCCTGATCCAGCAAGGCCATTCGCCTCAGGTGGATGAAATTACTGGATTACCGCCAGCCGTCGCACTGCAACAGCGCCGAGGAACACCCAACTCACGCTCAAGTGTAGGCACAGTTACCACCCTCTCGAATTCCCTGAGGATGCTTTATTCTCGAACAGGAGTTTATCCTGATGGGGCTTTGCGCCTCGAGTCAGACTCCTTCTCACCCAACACCGCCATGGGCGCATGCCCTAAATGTCAGGGACTTGGAACCGCGCACACAGTCACCGAGGCATCGCTGGTGCTCGACCCTTCACTGAGTATTCGCGAAGGTGCCGTCACGGCTTGGCCTGGGGCGTGGCAGGGTAAGAACCTGCGTGACATTCTTACAGCGCTCGGTTATGACGTGGATAAACCTTGGGAACAGCTGTCCCGCGCCGATCGCGATTGGATCTTGTTCACCGAGGAACAACCCGTGGTCGACATCATGCCGGAGCGGGAAAGGCCCCGACCTTACAAGGGAAAATTCTGGAGCGCGCAGAGTTACGTGATGCACACGCTTGCCGATTCAAAAAGCACCTCGGTGCGTAACCGTGTATTGAAATATGTTGAATCAGGGCCATGCCTAATGTGCGCGGGCAGTGGACTGCGCAGCGAAGCTCTCGCGGTTACCTTTAACGGCCGCACCATAGCCGAGCTTAACAGCTTGTCGCTCACCGATCTCCGCCGTGTGCTTGACCGTCCGGCGGCCAGCAATACCCCAGGTGAAACTATCACCAAGGATCTCACTCGCCGCCTCGATGTGCTGCTCGATCTCGGCCTCGGATACCTCAGTCTAGGCCGCGCAACACCCACGCTCTCTCCAGGTGAAATGCAGCGGCTGCGCATTGCCACCCAGCTGCGCTCTGGGCTTTTCGGTGTAATCTACGTACTCGACGAACCCTCCGCTGGGCTGCACCCGGCAGATGCCGAGCCGCTCCTTACCGTACTCGAGGAGCTCAAATCTAGCGGTAACTCAGTTTTTATCGTGGAACACAATATGGACGTGGTGCGCCGCGCTGACTGGGTCATCGACGTCGGCCCACATGCGGGAGAGCAGGGCGGAGTTGTCCTTTACAGCGGACCGACGGCGGGACTCAAAGATGTACCCGCCTCGATCACGCGAAAATTTCTCTTTGCAAGCGAGCGCCCCGTTCCGGCGGCACGCGAGCTACGACATCCGCTCGGCTGGCTGGGCCTGACGGGGATCACCCGCCATAACCTACGCGGCCTTGATGCCAAGTTTCCGCTCGGCATACTGACCGCGGTTACAGGTGTATCGGGCTCTGGCAAGTCCACCCTAGTGAGTCAGGTGCTCGCCGAGACTGTAGGCTTGTACCTTCATCCAGATCTAGACCCCAGTACCGGGATCGCATCCACAGCCTCGATGAATGGCGAGAAGGATGATCAACCCGAGCCTAAACCCGTCGAAATCACCACGGTTGAGACGATCACTGGGGCGGATCTGATCGATCGACTGGTGCGCGTTGACCAGAAACCGATTGGTCGCACACCGCGTTCCAACCTCGCCACCTATACAGGCCTGTTCGATGCCGTGCGTACCACATTCGCCGCGACCCCCGAGGCTCGAAGCCGAAACTTCGGCGCGAGCCGGTTTTCGTTCAACGTGGCGGGCGGCCGCTGCGAGACCTGCCTTGGAGAGGGATTTGTGGCGGTCGGTCTGCTTTTTTTACCAGGTAGTTATATGCCTTGTTCCGACTGCGACGGCACGCGATATAATCCTGAGACCCTCGAGGTGACGTACTGTAACAAGAATATAGCAGAGGTGCTTGAGCTTACCGTGGATGCGGCAATGGTGTTTCTCGCCGATGTGCCCTCGGCATTGCGCAGTCTTAAGACCCTTAGTGAGGTTGGGCTCGGCTACCTGCGACTCGGTCAACCCGCCACCGAGCTTTCCGGAGGCGAGGCGCAGCGCATCAAGCTCGCGACCGAGCTGCAGCGGGCACGCCGCGGCCATACGCTGTACATTCTCGACGAGCCCACAACCGGGCTGCATCCTGCCGACGTGCTATTGCTGCTCGCTCAGCTCAACCGGCTCGTCGATGCTGGCAATACCGTGATTGTGGTGGAACACGATATGGACGTAGTTGCCGCCGCCGACTGGGTTATCGACATTGGCCCTGAAGGCGGTGACAAGGGCGGCTGCATAGTGGTCGCCGGCACGCCCCATGCAGTGGCCGCTCACCCGGCGAGCCGAACGGCGCCTTACTTGGCCCAGTGCGTCTCTACCAACTGAGTTTACTGTTTGCCGTGGCAAATTCAGTAAACCTGACGCGCTGGGGCACCGATCCCAGCGCCAGTTGATAAGCCGCAATAGTTCCTACGCGGGTTCGACAGTGCAGCACAACGAGTAGCAAAGTAGGCAGCATAAATCTATCTGTAATAACACACTAAACCATCACTTTAGTATTCAAACCGATTACATTTTAACCGCGACAGCAAATAGAGAGGCAGTGCGAAATAGCACTGTCTCACAAACTACCGTTATTTTACTGATCCAAAAGCGTATTGTTATCATGGAAGTTAAATCTGATAAGTGTTTTTAAGCGGTTGTAATGGTTAACTCATATTTTGATGGTTAAAAAATTGACTTTTTAATTCAGGAATAAAGCCAGTTTCAGTTAGCAATTGCAGGGGTGATTTTAGCTTGTGAAACTAACCAATTGAAACAGAATGATTAATTTAATATTTAACGGGATGGCCTCGGGTGTAAACTCTTTTGGGAGCATTGCGGAGGCTTTATTTATCCATGGCCTTATTCCACATTTGCTTATAGGTATTACGGGTTCTTGAGCTTAGAGGGCGCCATAAATATTGCTCAGAGAAAAATGTCTCATCTCCGACTCTGGCATCTTTAACTAATTGTGGGTCGAGTAACTTAGCCGTAGCGCCATTCACTATAATGGAACCATACATTTCTAATATGCGTTTTTGCACTGGTTCGCTGATCATAAAGTCGATTAGTAAATAGGCCGCATCTAGCTTTTCACCTTTAACATGCCTTCCTATAGCTAAAGTATCTAGCCACACAGTTTGGCCTTCCTTAGGGGTTGCTAGTTTCCAGTTTTGTCCGCTTTTATTGGCAGCTGCTACCCCAAACCAATATGTGGTGGCCAATTCTAGATCTTTCATGCGCTCTACATCAGCCATACCGTTCCAAAATGAGTCTGCATTTTGGACTAGGCTCGTCAGTTTAGCTTGCACTTTAGGTTTATCAAACTCTATAGCATCTATGTCGTAGAAAGATTCTGGTGGGTAACCTAAAACCAGTAGCGTGGTATAGATGTTGGCTTCAAATTGATCACCTGTGATAGCAAATTTAGCTTTATTTTCCGGTTGCCACAATTCTTCCCAGGATTTTGGCTCATCTCGCTTTGCTGCATTGTAAGCCAGGCCATATGAGCCTCCAAGTAAAGGAACTGAATATTTTTTGCCTTTAAATTCATCGTATTGACTGTTTCTTAATGAATTAAGTACCTTGGGGTAATGACTCAGGCGACTAAAATCTATGGGTTGTAATACCTGAAGTAACCTGTTTTTATTCATCTTGTAGTAATTGTGTGTTGGGGTAGTCACATCAGCAGCTCTGGCTCGCAGTTTGTTGAAGATAAGTTCAGGATCTGTGATATAGGGATCCATAATATTTAGCTCAACTTCCATCCCCTTAGATTTAGCATAGACCTCAAAATCTTCTTTAAATGGGCTGATATAGCCTTCCCATTCTAGTATGTTCAATGTCACGGCTAGGGTATTTGTCGACATCAATATACCGGTTAAAAACAGGTTGTTTACTCTTAAGTATTTACCTATTTTCACTATGTGTATCCTTATTTAGTCACGAGCTTTGATTTATCGAATCAGTAAAGCGGTGAGTTCATCTAACCATGCATCTCATGTGTTATAAGGATTGTTCATAACAAGGAGTTTAGCCAGTTTGGCATAGCGTTTTTATTTGATACTTTGTGTTAATAATCTCATAAACCAACCACGCCAAACTAAAATAAACCCGCTTCTGTTGGTTGATTGCCGATACAAGTAACAGGTTTTTATCCGGTGTTAACTTAATTAAGTCTAAAAAACATCAATATGATATTTTCAAATAACATCATATTTTTATTCAATTCCCCGCTTACAAAAAGTGAAGTTTTACAGACCAAACTGGCTAAATTTACAGACTTTTATTAGGTTTTTTATGTTTTACCCACCAATGTTGATTATTTCAGCCTGACTTAAGCCACAAATAATAAACTAGTCGATAACGTATTCAATGAGTTGTTTACTATGAAAAATAACAAATATTAAAAGAAGGAAGTCGTTGTTATATGAAAATCAATCTTATCGCGCTAGCCGTTGCAGGTACACTTTCAACCACCCTGTTTCTCACGGGATGCCAATCAGCATCAGAAGCGGACAACAAGCAACAATTACATGTTAGTCCACTATCCGCAAATCCTTTATTTGTTGCTAGCACATTGCAATATCAAGCTCCCGATTTTAACATCATTAAAGATGAGCATTTTCAGCCAGCACTTGAGCAAGGTATTAAAGAGCATTATCAACAAGTACTGATGATTGCTAATAATAATGATAAAGCCACTTTTGCCAACACCATAGTTGCACTGGAAACTAGCGGTGAACTACTCAATAGAGCAGCGAATGTGTTTTATAATTTAGCGAGCACAGACAGTAACCCAACACTGCGAAAAATTCAGGGTGAAATGGCACCAAAAATGGCGGTTCACTCGGATAATATCCAACTCAACTCGGCATTGTTCTCTCGTATTGACTCACTTTATCAACAACGCCAGCAGTTAGGCTTGAGCGCTGAAGAGATCCGTCTGATTGAGGTTTATCATCAGCGCTTTATCATGGCTGGCGCTAAGCTAACCGATGAGCAAAAAGCCCAAATTAGATTACTCAATGAAGAGCAATCAACACTCACCAATGAATTTAGCCAACGCCTACTCAGGCTGACGAAAGAGATTGCAGTTGTTGTTGATTCTGAAGAAGAGCTTGCAGGATTATCTGTAAATGAGCTCCGAGCAGCGAAAGCAGATGCGAGTGCACAAGGTCTTGATGGTAAATATCTGCTAAGTATTACTAATACCACCCGCCAACCTGTATTAGCCAAGCTTGAAAATCGCGAATTGCGCCAACGTGTTTGGCAGGCTTCATCGACTCGCGGAATGAGTGGTGATAACGAAACCGCATCATTGGTGTCACGTTTAGCCCAGCTTCGTGCTGAGCGTGCAGCACTATTAGGGTACGATAGCTGGGCGGATTATACTCTGGCACCGCAAATGGCTAAGACGCCAGAGGCGGTATATGAAATGTTTGGATCTATGGTGCCCGCAGTTGTCGCTAATACCGAAAAAGAAGCCGCTGATATTCAAATGATGATCAACAAGACTGGCGCTGATTTTACCCTAGCACCATGGGACTGGGCTTTCTACGCTGAAAAAGTACGTAAAGAGAAGTACGATCTCGACGCCGCTTCAATCAAGCCTTACTTCGAATTTAACCGGGTATTGGAAGATGGTGTTTTCTTTACCCTTGAAAAACTCTACGGCGTCACCTTCAAGCCACGTCCAGATTTACCGGTTTACCATAAAGATGTAAAAGCCTATGAAATGTTTGATGTCGATGGCAGTTCGATGGCCATCTTCTATGCCGATCACTTTGCCCGAGAAGGTAAGCGCGGCGGAGCATGGATGAGTGCATTTGTCACTCAATCGACATTACTTAACAGCAAACCTGTCGTTGTTAATGTCATGAATATCAAAAAGGCACCTGAAGGTCAGCCTACGTATGTTAGCTATGATGAAGTGACCACAATGTTCCATGAAATGGGCCATGGCACCCATGGAATGTTTTCAAAAGTCACTTATCCAAGTCTTTCTGGCACGGCTGTTACCCGCGACTTTGTTGAGTTCCCATCAACCTTCGAAGAAGATTGGGCCGCGCACCCTGAAGTACTGGCAAATTACGCTAAACACTATCAAACCGGCGAGATGATCCCAGATGAGCTACTCCAAAAGTTACTTAAGTCGCGCAGCTTTAATCAAGGTTTCGACACTCTTGAGTATATGGCGGCCGCACTGGTAGATTTAGAGTGGCATTCGTTGCCGGCAGATGCGCCGCTTCAAGATGTCGCGCAGTTTGAAGCCGCTGCGTTGAAAAAGCATGGTGTTGATATCGCTGCAGTGCCGCCACGTTATAAATCGACTTACTTTGCTCACGCATTCCCTGGTGGATACTCAGCAAGTTACTACGCCTACATGTGGAGTGAGATCTTAGCTGCTGATGCATTTGCTTATGTACAAACTCAAGGTGGATTAAACCGTGAGATTGGGATGAAATACCGCAAGACCATTCGTGAAGTGGGTAACAGTGTGCCACCGATGGAAGCTTATAAAGCCTTCCGTGGACAAGAGCCGACAACTGAGGCTCTCCTTAAACGACGCGGTTTGAACTAAACATTCACATTGCATCGACAAAAATGCCGCTAAATTTAGCGGCATTTTTAATTAAATCAATTAAATATTCTGTTTGTGTTTTGTACATCAAGCCTCAGTAAGACCTTTTTTTTTAATCAACTAATGCTGATTAAGTAACCTAAGCATAGTGTGTTAGTGTTGATCAAGATCAAGCATATTGTTGCTCTGTGAGTCTACACTCATTAATGTAGCTGTGTTTAAAGCAGTCCGACGCTCCGTTGCAAACGTGTTTTTTGTTAGGGGATAACATGAATTTTAAAGACTATTACACGGTATTAGGCATAGATCCTCAAGCGGATGATAAGGCGGTAAAAGCCGCTTATAAAAAACTCGCGGTCAAGTATCATCCCGATGTGAGCAAGCATGATGATGCAGAGGCAAAATTCAAAGAAATTGGTGAAGCTTACGCGATATTACATAACGCTAAAAAGCGTGCTGAATACGATGAAGTGCGTCAGCATCATTTAAACCGAAGCCAAAATCAATATGCAAATCACGCAGCTGGCGGCCAAGATTGGGGCCAACAGCAAAGCGATCCTCAAACGGATCAAGAATTCTCTGATTTTTTCAATTCAATTTTTGGTGGCAGGCATACAGGCTTTGATCCTCACGGCCAATATCAAGGTCGACAGACTCAACCTGCAAAAGGCCAAGACATTGAAATGGAGTTCCCGATGTTTCTTGAAGAAACATTGGCCGACACGCTTAAGCCTGTCTCGTTCACTCTTCAACAACGCGATGCAGATGGTCATATTGTTGAACACCCCAAATCGTTAAAAGTTAACATTCCTGCCGGTGTAGTCAATGGTGAACGTATTCGTCTTAAAGGCCAAGGCGGACCGGGACAAACCAAAGCCGACAATGGTGATTTGTATTTGAAAATTCGTTTTGCGCCTCATCCTTTGTTTGATGTCGACGGGCGAGATTTAACTATTGTAGTGCCTGTAGCACCTTGGGAAGCCGTGCTGGGCACTAAGGTTAAATTACCAACATTAACAGGTCACATCCAATTAAGTATTCCTGCTAATAGTCAATCTGGACAGCGATTACGCATAAAAGGTAAAGGGTTACTGAGTAAAAAACAGCAAGGCGATTTATTTGCGCTGCTGAAAATTGTGGTGCCGACGGTATCAGATGAAACAAGCAAAAATTTATGGACTGAATTAGCCGAAAAAAATACATTCGACCCTCGTGCCAGTTGGAGTAAATAATCATGCTGCAGATTAATATAAGTGAACAAGATAGTTGGTTGAGCAGTGATGAATTGTGTGAATGCAGCGATATTAGCCTGGCACTACTACTGGAGCTTGTGGAGCATAGTATTGCCATTCCACAGCAGGGGGAGGTGATAGAGCAATGGCAATTTAGTGTCGAGAATTTACATCAAGTTAAAAAAGCCACTCGTATACAACGTGATTTTGCACTTGACTGGGGTGGCGTCGGTTTAATTTTACAATTACTCAATGAAAGAGACAGATTAGAGCATGAAGTGTATACGCTAAAACAGCAACTTAACCGTTTTAAGGTATAGCCTTATGCCGCTGCCTTAGTAAGGTTAACGCGCTTTGTGCCTTTATTTGTAGATGCAAAATAAGCGCAGGCTATGTAATGCTCAACGCTTATTTTGAGTCTTTATAGATGCTTATTAAACCGTTTTGCCGCTAATAGTACCCCAAGACAGGTAAAGCCCAGTAGCCACAGTGCATCTTGGCTTAATGACATGACTTCCGCTTCTCTAAGCACAATGCCTCGTACCATACGAATAAAATGGGTTGCAGGTAAAGCTTCCGATACCCATTGTGCTCCAATCGGCATGGCTTCATAAGGAAACATAAATCCAGATAATAAAATTGAGGGCATCAACACAAAAATGGTTAATTGCATGGCTTGAAGTTGAGTTTTCGCAATAGTACTTATCACTAAGCCTAGTGATAAACTGGCACAGATAAACAAGAAAGACGCCAGTAACAAAGAGTCTAATCCACCGCGAACCGGAACAGCAAAGATCCAGTGCCCAGCGCTAAGAATAATCGCGACTTGGATGAGCCCTACCAAAATGTACGGAATAATTTTACCCAGCATCAGTTCCAATGGCCGAACCGGAGTCGCAATTAAAAACTCCATATTTCCCAGTTCTTGCTCACGTACAATGGCCGCAGATGTAAACATAATCATTGTCATTGTTAGGATAACTGCCAGTAATCCAGGCACAATATTGACCACAGATCGCTGCTCAGGATTAAAGTATTCGACCACTTCAAATGTCGGCACACTCATGCTGGCTGAGCGGTTAGCCACTTCGTCCAACGGTAAATTCCTCAATGAGCGAATTGTTGCGGCTACCATAGTATCGGAACCGTCCAAAAGCCATTGACCTACCGGACGAGTGATTTGCGATGAACCTTGTTTGGCATCAAATGCAGGATGGATGAGTAAACGTTGAGGCAAATCAAGGGGTAAATAAAGTACGGCTTTGACTTCACCATTGGTAATCGCTTTCTCAGCTTGCTCGATAGAATAATATTGATATTGAAAATCCACTGCTTGGGTTGCAATTATCGTCTGAGTGACGGCTCGGCTATAGGTGGTTTGACTCATATCGATGATGCCTGCGGGCACATGGCGAATGTCGGTGTTAATGGCATACCCAAATAGCATTAACTGCAACAATGGGATCATCACTATCATGCCAAATGTCATCCGATCTCGAGACAGTTGCTTCATTTCTTTGACAACAATCGCCACTAATCTATCCCACATTGCGACCTCCGGTGCTGGTGACAAATACGTCTTCAAGACTCGGACGAACAATTTCAAGCTGATATTGCTGACAAATAGAACTCAGGTACTGCAGAGGCTCCGATATCGACTCATTCACCAGGACCCTTAAGCGCGTACCAGATTGAGACGCAGAAATAATTGCATCAACAGCCGACAGTTTCTGTTTTAACTCTCTTATATTATCGCCACTGACTTCAATAACCGTGGCTCCCATTGATTGCATCAAGTCACGCGGCGTGCCATTTGCTCGTCTGATACCATTTTCAAGAATGTCTAAGTGATGACAGCGCTCAGCTTCATCCATGTAGTGCGTTGATACCAAAATCGTTGTGCCACTGTTACTCAGATCAAATAAATGCTCCCAAAAATCACGTCGGTTTTGTGGATCAACGGCTGATGTTGGTTCGTCAAGAAACAGCAGTTCAGGGCGGTGCATCGTGGCACAGGCCAACGCCAAACGTTGTTTTTGTCCACCGCTCATGGTGCCTGCTAGCTGCTTTTGTTGCTGCTCGAGACCATATTGGCCCAGTAAGTCGGTTATGCGTTTTTTGTCTTTAACACTGTAGATAGCCGCCACGAAACGCATATTTTCCAATACCGTCAAATTGTCATATAAGGAAAATTTCTGCGTCATATAGCCGATTCGGCTTTTAAGTAATTCTTCATTTCCTTGCAACGGTAAACCTAAAATGGTGGCTTCGCCCGCAGTAGGCTTTAGTAACCCAGTTAACATTCTAATTAAGGTTGATTTACCACAGCCATTGGGGCCAAGAAAACCGTAAATGCTGCCTTTAGGCACCTGTAAATCGAGTTTATCTACCGCGATTAAATCGCCAAATTGACGGGTTAAGCCTTGTGTTTCGATCACATTTGCTAAGTCATTCATGGTAAACGAACCTCAACACCCAGACCATTAGGCAAGTTTGCATCAATAGGTAAGTCTATTTCGGTTAAATACATTAACCTTGCTCTATCTCGTTCATTTAGAGCAAAGTAAGGTGTAAACGCTGGGCTACTTCTGATATTGCGAACCGTCCCGGTTACTGGGTGTTCATAACCATCAACCCACACCGCTACAGTGTCACCGCGGTTAATTTTACCCAGAGCCGTTGCGGGCAAATATACTCGCGCGTAAAGTCGATCACTGGCTAGCAATGTCACTAATTGCACGTTCGCTGCGACTCGATCGCCAAGTTTCCAAGGTAAAACATCTACCACTCCAGCTTTAGGGGCTCGAATGCTTAATTCGGCTAGAGATTGCTGGGCATCGGCCAATGATGCTTGCGCCGCATCAGCTTGAGCTTGTGCTTGGACGACTTCTTCTCTACGGGTACCATTTTTAAGCTCTAACCATTGCTGTTTTGCTTGGGTTAATTGTGCAGCTGTTTGATCTTTTATTGCTTTGGCTGAATCAAAATCGGCTTTGGCGACAATTTTTTTAAACCAAAGGTCTTTCATGCGCACATAGTTTCGGTCTGCTTCTTGGGCTTGAGCTTGTACGGCAAGCATTGCTGCATTAGCGGCGGCAAGTTGCTCTAAACGAGTCCCGGTTTGCAATTGCTTAAGTTTTGCTTGGGCTTGAGTCAGCGTCGCTTGTCGTTGGTTAATAAGCCATTGCGCGTGCCGAGGATCAAGTTGAAGTAACAAGTCTCCTGCGTTGACTTGTTGTCCTTCTTTTACCTGTATCGAGCTAATCTGCTCTGTTACCGGCGCTGAAAGCATAATCCTATCCCGTTCAATTAAACCCATTGCGCGGTTACCTTCTTCAGCGGTACAGCCCGCGAAGAGCAAAATAATCGGCAAGTAAATTAGATGAGGTTTCATTTTTGGACTCCTGGTCCTGAAGATTCTAGAGGTGGAACTTGAAACAGTCCTTGATTCATCACCAGCATATTGTGGGCAATCAGTTGGTCTAACATAGACTCGCTCAGGGGGAGATTCATTTGTTTGAGTAATACTTTGGGAGCAATTAATGGAAAGACCATTAAGCTAATAAAGCTTAAGCGGACCCATTTGGGATCGAGCTGTGGGTTGATTTTTTGTTGGTCGGATAATTCTTTAATCCAGTCGCCTGCATAACCGAGCATTTCATGAATAACATTCGATACTATGATGAATGCCTCATCACTGGCCTGTTGATTTAATGATTGGAAAATTAGCCGAGGCAGGGCAGGAACATGTTCCATTATACGATAATAAGCGCGCATTAATGCTTCTGGTGAGTTCTGTTGTTTTTTTAAATCATGCTTGAATACACTGGCCACAGGAGCAATGGTTTCTCTCACCATGGTTTCAAACAAGCCAGCTTTAGAATCAAAGTAATAACGGATCATTGCTGCATCTACGCCAGCACGCCGAGCGAGTTCGCGAATAGACACACGATCGTAGCTGTTATGAAGAAAGCATCCTTTTGCCGCCTCTATCAGTGCCGCGCGAGTTTGTGTCTCCCCTTTGGGTCTTCCCGGTTTATCAGCCATATCAAACTCCGTTAATTCATCTATTGATGAATAATAACAAATACTGACTAAGAGAATAGGATATTAATTCCCCAACATAGGATCTCGTGCAGAATTATATTAATAAGCCGTATTTTGGTAAGACCAATAATTATCGCGCAGCAAGCTCAATAATTCATTTTATCAACTAAGCTATAATATGGTTTAAGTAATTATATTAGCGTAAAAAAATGACCTGAATAATAATAAATATGATTAAAAGCTAACTCTCTAATGGCGCAAGAAATGAATATATTTTTCGCGTATCTGGCTGTGTGTAAAAATTAATCTTGTTGAGTTTTTAGCAGGCAAAAATCTAATAATAGTCTACTGAGGCTAAATCAACTCTTATATCCTCATAAGATCAACTATTACAATATTGAATAAAGATAATTTATAGGGAAATATATTTAATATACAGCAGTTTATTTATAATTATTTTTGATTTAATAAGTTGTTTTCAAAGGGGATTATTTTTGTAAATATGCTTGATTTCTAAATAATCCTGAAATGATGAGCTTATTTTGTTAAAATCCCCACCAAGAACTGAATTGAGTGTCAAATTTACAGGGCTGGCGGCTCTAACAGAGGATTTATGAAGATAAATAAGGACAAATACAGTATAGATAATACCGATTATACTGTGGGGCAGGATAATATCCAAAAATGGGGCTTTGATATTCATAATTCCGTTTTTGGTATTAGTGCAGGTCTCATAGCGACCTTTTTAATTGCAATTTTAATTATTGATCCGGCAACATCAAAAGAATTTTTGGACGGTTTGAAATGGCAGATTATAGGCGCTTTTGACAGTCTATTTATGTGGTCTGCGAATTTTTTCGTACTCTTCTGTATCGGATTAATTTTATCTCCTTACGGTAAAATTCGTTTAGGTGGCGATGATGCCAAAGCGGACTATTCTAGGCTTTCTTGGATAGCAATGCTCTTTGCTGCTGGTATGGGGATTGGTTTGATGTTTTGGGGGGTTGCTGAGCCCCTAGCGTATTACACTGGTTGGTATGAAACGCCACTGAATGTGGTTGCTAATACACCTGAAGCGGCAGAGCTTGCTCTTGGTGCAACTATGTTCCATTGGGGATTACACCCATGGTCAATTTATGGCGTTGTTGCTTTGTCTATGGCTTTCTTTGCTTATAACAAAGGTTTGCCACTTTCAATACGCTCTGCTTTTTATCCTATCTTGGGTGACCGTACTTGGGGTTGGCCTGGACACATTATTGATATCTTAGCGGTATTAGCCACATTATTTGGTCTTGCAACGTCATTAGGTTTAGGTGCTCAACAAGCCGCTGGCGGATTCCAACATGTTTTTGGTATCGAAGCTGACTTGACCTTACAAATCACGATTATTGTGGTTGTCACATTACTTGCCGTTATTTCAGTGGTACGTGGTCTTGAAGGCGGTGTTAAAGTGATCAGTAACATCAATATGTTACTTGCGGTTGCTTTACTTGTGTTTGTTGCACTTGTTACTTTTGCCGTTTCCATGGGGACGATTCCGACCACGGTAATGGGCTATGTTAAAAATATTATTCCATTGAGCAATCCTATCGGTCGTGAAGATGAAGCTTGGATGCATGGTTGGACTGTGTTTTATTGGGCTTGGTGGATTTCTTGGTCTCCGTTTGTGGGTATGTTTATTGCTCGTATTTCACGCGGCAGAACCGTTCGTGAATTTCTGGCCACTGTATTGATTGTTCCAACTGTAGTAACCATTTTATGGATGTCTGTATTTGGTGGTATCGCTATCGATCAAGTGATCAATAATGTCGGTACATTGGGCAGTAAAGGGCTAACCGAAGTGCCATTAGCTATGTTCCAAATGTTTGATTCGTTGCCATTAGGTAATCTGTTATCAATGCTGGCGGTACTTTTAGTGTTGGTGTTCTTTATTACCTCTTCTGATTCAGGTTCACTTGTTATCGACAGTATTACAGCTGGTGGCAAAATAGATGCTCCGATCCCACAGCGTATTTTCTGGGCTGTCATCGAAGGTGCTATTGCTGCGGTATTATTGTGGGTTGGTGGTACTGAAGCGATTGAAGCATTGCAGGCCGGCGCGATATCAACAGGATTACCGTTTACCATTATTCTGTTAATCATGTGTGTCAGCTTACTGTTAGGCATGCGCACCGAGAAACATAATAAAGGCTAGTCTTAATCTGTAACAAAAAGCCGATGATTAATTCATCGGCTTTTTTATGGGTTAATGGTTATCGATGGGACTATAGCCACAATTTTCGAATTTCAGTATCAGAGCTAAAATGATAGTTAATTTGTGCCTGTAGTAACTCGGCAGTGGCAATCGCGTCGGTTAGGGCATCATGAGGTGCATAAGCGGGTAAGTTGTAACGCTCTCGAGTATTAGCCAGTCGAATTGACACCTTGTGTTTGGGTTTAAAAAAACTCAATATTCCCTGAGATTTAGCCCGTTGTAAATTAGCTTCAATTTGCATGGTATCAATCACTGGGAAGACAATGCCTTCATTAATCAACAGTCGTAAAGCGTGATCCAGAAAATCACGTTCAATATGGCGATAATGTACCACGACCACTTTACCTGCCAGTTCATCTAAAAGCTGCTCTAAAATCAGTAACAGATCAGGTGCTCCTTGTAAATCGGAGTGGGTAATACCATGGATAATAATCGAGTTTTCTTGGAGTTTATCTTGTGGATTTAGATACCATTTTTTGGCTTTACGGCAAAAAATTCGCCGTAAATTAAACGGCACTAGACCAATACTAATAATGCTATTTTGCTGCGAATCTAGGCCAGTAGTTTCAAAATCAAGCGCGACAAATTCAATGTCGCTCAATGGAGTTTCATTGCAGTAGGTACCCGCTTGATAAAAATCATATAAGCGTCGATCTTTACTGTTTTTTGCTTTTAATTTAAGCAACGCTGCCCAGTTTAAAATTTCGTTATCGCTGAAATTGGTCATGAGTTAGCCTTAAAGTTTGTTGGCTGTATAACGATATTTTAAAAAGTTTTGCGCATTACTTAACACTAAAAAAGCATCTTTAAGGTTGCGTCGCTCAAAATCAGACATACTTTCTGGTTCAATATTATTATCAGGCTCGATACCAGATTCGATATCTGACGACTGATGGCGCAAGCGAACCAGAGAGATAAGCTCCATGGCATGTTGTAAATCCTCACCTTTTGAGGTGGGCAGAATACCCGCTTCGATAATATCTTCTAAGCGTTCAAATGAGTTTTGTGATTGCGAACCGATGGCTAAGGCATGTACTCGAATTAAATCCGCCAATGGTGCAGTACCACGACGTTTTAAATTAATCGAGTTATTGTGGCGACCATCTTTTTCCATTACAAAATCTTTAAAAAATCCCAGCGGAGGTTTACGGTTAAGAGCATTGTGCGCCAAGCAGGCTAAGAAGCGGTTGTTTTTCTTTGCTTTTCTAAGAATAAATGCATTTAACTGCTCAGCCCATTTGATGCGGCCATAGACACCGGTAAGGTCAAAGAAAATTGAACAATTTAATAACGCTTGTGGATTAGGATTGTCTATCCAGTCACCGAAACATTCTTCCCACTGCGCACGTGTTTTGCGGTTCTCTGGGTTGCTGGCCATAATATCACCGGTGCAATAGCTGTAGCCGCAGGCGGCTAAACCATCACAGACAAAGTTTGCTAGCTGTTCAAAGTAGGCACCATGCAAGGCGACTTGATAACTATTGTCGAGAATAATGGCATTGTCTTGGTCGGTGACCATCAGCTGTTCATCACGGGCCATCGACCCCAGTGCTAAAAAGCAGTAGGGCACTGGTGGCGGGCCAAATTTTTCTTCCGCCAGTTCTAACAAACGCTGTTTAAAGTTACGGCCAATTTCTGACATTGCCCGACCAACCATGTGGGAGTTGGCATCTTCATTAACCATACGCACAAAACAATTTTTCAGCTGTGCAGAAAGAAACACTAAATCTTCGCTACTTTTTTGCTGAAAAATACTGCTGACAAATAACAAACTATTTTGTGATTCGTAACGGATAATATCCGCAACTTCGATCAGTCCAATGGGTTTTTTATTCTTTAAAATAGGCAGATGGTGAATGTTATTACGCAACATAAGCAGCATGGCTTCAAAGATATATGCGTTATGATCCAGTGAAAACAACTGAGTCGTCATGACTTGTGAGATAGGATTGTCAACATTGATGCCTGCAGCAATTACATTTGCACACAAATCGTGCTCAGTAATAATGCCAACGAAACTGCTGTCTTGTTGATTTTCTATCGTCGGATCATTAATTAATACTGCAGAAATATTCTCGTCGGCCATAATTTTGGCCACGGCCTGGATTGTCGTATTACAGGGAAGCACCAGAGCTTCCCGAGTCAGTAAGGTTTTCACCTTAGATGTGGTCAGCGCATTGTCACTGGTTTTACCTTTTACCGCCTGTTTTAAACGCGTGGTATCTTCAACCTCTACAAAATCGGCGAAATCGTCGTAATGTTCGCACAAATCAGTAAATACTGACTCTGGAATACAATATAGCAGGGTATCTTTTACCGCTTTGGCTGGGAAACGAACTTTATTATTAGTCAGTAAACCCATTTGGCCAAATAATTGCCCTTGATCGAGGCGATTATACAATTCACCTTTACGGCGATATAGCTCAACCACTCCGCTGCGGATCATATAAAGTTCGGTAATGTTATCGGTGAAATTAACTATCATGCTATCGGTACGGTAATAAGAAATTTCAACGCTTTTGGCAACTTCAATGATGACTTGTTCAGGAAGCTGATCAAAGGGAGCGTACTGGGCAATAAAGCTTTGAATTTCGAGTAGTTCGGCTGACATAAATAGGCCTGCTAATATGTGATGACTGAGCTTCGTTGATAGTATTTAAATGCAAATCTATCAACGCGAAAATAGTGGCGTCTATCGTTGTTGATGATTATTGAGTCTGCTTAGTGGTGATGTTATTGCAGATAATAAGTAAACAATAGGTAAAGACAAACGATAGTCAATTTGGAAGTCTCATTCTATCACTGCTGTGCTTGTGTTGTAACAAAAGCTGCTACCTGCTGTTGAACAATACCGATATAGCTAACCGTACTGGGTTTGCTTGATTGTATTTTAAGCACCTTTGTGGTGATTGATACCTAGGTTGCTGCTTGTTGAGTTAACTTGATGGGACAAAAAGATCACTAAAATATAAGTTCTCTAAAATATGAGAATACTAAAATATGAGAATACTAAAATATGAGATCACTAAAACATGAGATCACTAAAAACATAAGATGAATCACGCGACTCTTATACTTACTGTGCCCGGGTTAACAGGCACTGTGTTATTGAGAGAGATATTTATAATCGCTTAAAACGGTATTTTCAATTGAGATACGCCGTCAAAATAGACTCGTTCGCCTTTACTGTATACCGCCTCTATTGCCAATGTATGTGCATTAAGCAGATTAATATCGGCATCCAACCCAGCTGCGATACAGCCTTTAGTCTTAAGCTGCAAAATGCTCGCAGGGGACAGAGTTATCGACGTCAAAGCATCTTCAATTGACACGTCAAACTGTTTTACTGCGTCAACCATAGCTTGATGAAGACTGCAGACTTGACCCACTTGTAAATCGATTAATTTACCTAAGTGATCAAATACCGGCAAACTCGCATTACCATCGGAGCTCATGGTGATTTGGTGCACAGGTACTCCCTGTTTTAACGCTAAGGCTAATGCTTGTGCGGCCGGTATTTCGCCTTGCTCAATAATTTGCGCTGTTGTACTGGTAGTAAAGTCGATATAACCCCCTTTGGTGGTAAATTCAATCCCAGCTTCAAACAAGGCGCGACTGCGATTAATATGGGTTGGATAGTACTGGGTGATGGGAATATCAAATTGTGCTATAACATCATAAAGCAAATCTAGGCGACTGTTTTCATCGCCTAAATGCACACTTACAATTCCTGCTTTTCCCGCTAACATGCCGGCCACTCTTGCTTCAGATGTTAACCTTGCCATTTCATGAGCGGTTAATTGAGAACTTCTGTGATCAGCAATGGCCACCTCCCCAACACCAATAAACTTTTCAATAAGCATGATATCGTGTTTCATGGATTGAGTGACTGTCACCATAGGATAATGGTAAGAACCTGTATAACAGTAAACCGATATGCCTTGCTCTTCTAAGGCATAGGCTTTGGCGAGTAAGTTCTCTAAACTTCGGGTTTGTGCATCCGTTCCCAGTACTCCAATTACAGTCGTTACGCCACCTTTTATGGCTTCATTAATATGCATCTCCGGGGTGCGAGTGGTATAACCGCCTTCACCACCACCACCGGTAATATGCACAAGTGAATCAACAAAGCCTGGAGTTAAAATAAGTCCATCAGTTTGGATCACTTCAACAAATGAGCTGGCGATTAAGTTGATGTTGTCTTCAACGGCAATAATTTTATCACCAGCAATCAGCACATCTTTTTGACCAAGATATTGGGGTGCATAAACGTGAGCAGATTTAAATAATTTCATGAAATTCCTTAACTGAGATTAATGCTTACGGCAATCACGATGAATGAGATTGATATCACTGCCAGTAACAACATAAATCGCCATATAAATTTAGCCCACACAAACCAGTCTACTTTTGCAACACCTAGACAACCAATTAATGCAGCGGATGTGGGGATAATAATATTAGTGAGACCGTCACCGAGTTGAAAAGCTAATACTGCAATTTGCCTTGGTAAACCTAAAATATCTGATAACGGTGCCATAATGGGCATGGTTAACGCAGCTTGGCCTGACCCCGAAGCGATGAAGAAATTAAATACCGATTGAAATAAGTACATACAAACGGCGGAGATTGTTTTTGGCAAATCGCCTAAAAACAAGCCGGTATAGTAAAGCAGGGTGTTTAACACTGAGGGCGTATTGGCTTGATCACCACCTAATATAATAACAATGCCTTTTGCCATCCCTACAATCATTGCTGCTGGCAATAATTCCATTGCGCCTTTTTTAAATGCATCAGCAACAGCATTGACCTTAAGTCGGCCGCTAAAAATAGCAATAATGCCAACTAAGCAACCAAGAGTAAAAAACTGGCTTGCCAGTTCAGGAATATAGTATCCACGGGCGATAACCCCCCAAATAACCCAAACAATACCGAGTGCAAAGGTGGTTAAGATAAGGATATCGGTTAGAGTGATATTTGCTTTTAAGGTATTTTCAGCACTGGAGTCAGTGTCGCTATGGATTGTTAGATGACCATCAAGATGATCATCTAATAACCCACAATTGTGCTTTACCTGTTTGGCATACCGCATCGTAAACACCACACCAACAAGTGTGAAGATACACCACATGACGACTCTAAACTGCAAGCCAGACATTAAAGGTAAATCAGCGATACCCTGTGCTATGGCAACACTAAATGGGTTCATCCACGAGGCGGCAAAACCAATTTGTGTCGCGACATAAGTGACTAACACGGTCACAATACCGTTGTAACCAATAGCCCGCATTAATGGCAGCAAGACGATACAAAATGCTATGGCTTCTTCACCCATACCAAAAATAGCGCCACCAGCAGAAAACAACACAAATAAAATAGGGATAAAGGCTAATTCAAACTTTTGCGTTTTAGCGATGAGCGCTAAAATACCATTGTCTATGGCCTGTGTTTGCATGATGATGCCAAAGGCTCCCCCGGTAATAATGATAAACATCATTACGCCAATAGACGATCCCCACTTATCTCCAGAAACCATGCCTTCAAAGGCAAAATTGAGAAATCCAATTTCGCCGTGTTCAGCAAATAAAGGCACACCTTGGTACTGGCTTGCAAATTGAAAACTCCCGGCAACTAATTCAGATTTGTTTGTGTGTGGATTGATCGTAACTTCAAAAAAACCTGCTGGTATAAAGTGAGTTGCGATTGCTGCAAACATCACAACAAAAAATAAAATGATAAATGCATCAGGCATTTCTCGAACAGTTTGTGGCTTCATATTGTTATACTTTTTCACCGAAAAGAGAGAAACGTTGGTCGTTTATGGACAACGACCAACGCAGATTTACTTAGAATTTAAAAGTATATCGGACATTCCAACGACGGCCGAGCCAATCATGAATTGAACTGGCGTAACCGTTAGTCGGTGACGATGCATAGGGTGGTTGTTCATCAGTGAGATTACGAACCGAAAACAACAGTGCATGCTGTGGCGAGAAATCATATCCCAAGCTGGCACTAAAGGTTAACCAATCATCCACGGTTTCGTTATCAAATTTAAAGTCACCATCACCAAGTGAACTAATATAGTGGCTCGACACACTGGCATTCCAATCATCTAGCTGCCAATCAGCGCCAAAATCAAGTACGCTTTCTGGTCTGGCTATTTCAGATGCACCACTGAGTTTACCCAGTAAATCTTCAACAGGAGTTGTCGGAGACACTTGTCGTTCAAATGAGAAAGTTTCAGTACCCGTGAAATAGAATGAAAAATCACCCATATTGCTCGTTTGAAGACGATAGTTAATTTTATAATCTATGCCATCGGTACTTTGGTTACCAACGTTAAAGTAACCAGTGCGTAAAAAGCTAATGTCGCCTTGACCATCGACAACACAACCAAAATTATCACCTAAGTCACCGATATTGTTCACCACATTAGCTGGGTTTTTAATACACGAATCTAAGGTAGTATTGGCATCAATATCAACAATGTCATCGTGTTCATAGCGCCAATAATCAAGAGTGAATTGTAAATCATCTGTGGTATTCCAAGACAATCCTACATTCATCGCCTGTGATTTTTCAGCCTGCAGATTTTTATTGCCTATGGTTTCTTGATCAAATTCTAACTCGCCGTAATCAGCCCCCGCAACACCACAAAGTGCATTATATGGCTCGCCTGCACCACAATTAATATATTGGCTACCCAAAGATGTTCCCGCACCTAACTGCGATAGAGATGGTGCCCGAAAACCTGTACTCCATGAAGCGCGCAAGACAAGGTCATCAAAAGGATTGTATCTCAGTGACACTTTAGGATTAATATCGCCGCCAAAATCACTGTAATGGTCATAACGCAAAGCCGCGATGACATCCAGAGAATCGAAAATCGGGAAGTTAAATTCACCGTATGCTGCATATTGTGTTCTGTCTGCAGCTGCATCACTGGCTCCAAGACCAATAATGTTGTTATTAACCGCATTGAGTGACGGTGTGTCTGAGATATCTTCTTTTCTAAATTCGCCACCAAAAACAGAGCTTATTACGCCCGCGGGTAATTCGAATAAATCGCCTGAAAAGTTAAAGTCGACTGATAACACCTCTGACTCACCTTTGCGCACGCCAGGATCCCTTAATGCAGCAATTTGTTGTTGTGTATTATCAAGCCCAAGATTAAACGGATTAAAACTGCCATTTGCGATTGCTGCATCGAGTAAGTCGCCATTCATATAACCAGAAGTATTGCTAATCTCGTTAATCGACTTTCCGTAACTCAACGCCGTTTCCCAGCTCCAATCGTCCCATTCTCCGCGAAGACCAGATAACACACGATAACTTTGAGTATCATATTGCTGAATTCGACGTTCAGGGAAGCGGGTTCTTACGGTAATAGAATCACTTACTGTGCCATCAAGTAAGTCTATATCGCGCAGATACTGTGGAACATTAGTGGAATTACCATCGATATAAGTAGTATAGCCAGCGGGGGCTTCGTAAGATGATCCGCTATTTTTCTGGTACATTGCTTCGGCAAACAATGTCATCCCATTATCTAATCGATAAAGGTGATTTAACGTGGTGCCTATATTCTCATAATCTGGTTGAATTGCTCGTTGGATAACATAGTCATAATTACATCGACTACCATCTTGTTGAGTATCGTCACCACACCATGATTCAGCATAGTCATTACCATCTATCGACACTCGTGTACTTGATTCATAGGTAACATTAACCGCTCTGTCGCTATTAAATATGGCATTACGAGTCGCATAATCTACTACTACTGTGGTGTTGCTATTGGTTGTTTCAAAGCCTCCAGCATAGGTAATGTTGGTGCGACTTGCATCGTGGCTTGATGTGTCGTCTCCATACTGAGCGCTAAATTCATGACCGACAAAATCTTTACGTAAGATAAAGTTAATCACCCCAGCTATAGCGTCAGATCCGTAAATGGATGATGCGCCATCTGTTAGCACATCAATACGCTCAATGGCAGACAGTGGAATGGCATTAACATTCACAAATGAATCAGAACCATTGGAGAACGAATCAACCGCAACACGGCGGCCATTAATTAATACTAGGGTAGAACTGGATCCAAGACCACGTAAGCTGACACCAGACGAGCCTGCTGGGGCACCATCTGCACCGGCAACGCCACCGGTTTCTGAAAAGGTCCCAGCGCTGGAGGCTTGTGGTAAATCTCGAAGAAATTCGCTTACCGATCCATAGCCCTTTTTAGTGATGTCATCGTGAGTAAAGCTTTGTAATGGATTAGCGCCTTCCATATCAACGCCTTTTAACCTTGATCCGGTAATACTGACCCGTTCTACTTTATTGACCTCTGTTTGAGTGTCATTTAATTCATTGCTAACAGCACTTGCAACAGGTGATAACGCTACGCCAAATGCAGCGCATAATAATACTGAACTTCTCATGATAAGCTCCCGAGATATCTCTTATTGTATTTTTTTAGATGCAGACAAACTGCGCGTGAGTCAATACGCGTGGCATGTAAGAATATGCAGATGCACTACATCAATTAAGTTTTGAGAGGGGAGTAATGACAGCAAGACAAGACTCCACCGAACACTATTGTATTCAGTGGTTTATTCGTCCCACCATTCAGACAAATACCATGTGCGGTAATGGTATCTTTGGAAAATTGTTGCAATTAGAATCATGTTATAAACTATGAGCTATTGTTGTTGACCTGTTAAGAGGCTATCCGTAAGATAGGTGCTGAGTCAATACATGGCAGAAACTTTTTTTGAGTACTACCATGAAAATTTCGATTAAACCTAATTTCAATGCCTTATCTTGTCTATTATTTAGCTTGTTAATCAGTACTTTGTTGCTGTCGTTATACAGTTCAATGGCGCTGGCTAGTACTGCTGTCAATACCGATGTTACTCCGCCGGTTCAAACTTTCGATTTAATAATGGTTGGCGGTGGGTTGGTCACTTGCAGTTCTTTATCTAGACAAAACTGTGTGCCTGGCAGTCAATTTACTGCTGATGCAAAACAAACCTCTGTTTATCGATTAACGCATTCTGCACTCGAGCGAGCCTTTAAACATCCGAGTTTATCTGGGTTAACAGCACCTCAAAAAACTATATTGCTCCATGCCAGTCAGCAGCAGGGTGATGCGGGTTCTAGTTTGAGCTATCAAGCATTTTATGATGCCATCTCTGCTGTTGAAAAAGATTTTTTAACGGATTTAAACGATCAAGTTTATTATGCTTTATTGGATTTACTTGAAGACGAACAAGCAATTACCTCGGGTATCAATCGCCAAGAACATGTGATGCTGAGTGCGACCCAGAACCAATATGGCGCGCAGATATTCTCTTTGTTTACTCAGCAAGCACTGTTTAAAAAACAACAACGGCAGCCGCAAGCTAAGCGGCCATTAATCGCCGTAGTTACCGCATCTGCAAGAGATCCTTTTGAATCAATTGATTTCTATACTCAAGTTTTTGAGCAAGCCGGTGCGGATGTTATCTGGCTGCCTTTAGATAGCGCATTGCAAGCCGCTATAGCACAACAACAATGTGATCAGTTACCTGCATTGCGCGAAAAAATTCAAGGTAATGTCGATCGCGCGCGATTGTATCCGGTTGCTACCGCATTACAACAATCCATGTGTGTATCTCCTGATTCTCTTTACCAGCAACTGCTTAATATTGACGGATTATTTCTTAATGGTGGTGATCAACGTTTAACATTATCAGCTTGGTTAACACCACAGAAAAAGCCAAGTAAAGCGCTTGATATTATTAAAAAAAGATTACAACAACATCAAATTGTGATCGGTGGCACGAGTGCAGGTACGGCAGTAATGACAGCTCAATATATGGTCACAGGCGGCACAAGTCATGGCGCATTAACCTATGGCGTGTTGGCTGCCGAGGCGCCAAGTGAGCGATGTGAGGAGAGTCATTGTCAGTCAGACATTCCGGCTACTGCGGTTACGTATTCCACCGCGGGAGGATTAGGTTTTTTTCCATTTGGAGTCACTGATACCCATTTCTCACAGCGTGAGCGGCAAGTGAGATTATTCATGCTAAGTGCCTTGTCTGAAAATAAATTAGGCTTTGGAGTCGATGAAAATACCGCTCTGTTAGTTGATCTTCGCAATCACACAGTATCTGTTGTTGGCGAGCATGGTGTTTGGGTAGTGGAACAATCTCATGTTACTCAAACACCACTATCTTATTCAGGAGTCATGCATTACTTAACCGCGGGTGATAACGCAAAAATAGATGTAGTCACGCAATCGTTAAACCATATTCAATTATTAAGCGCTGATAAGACGATCAACAAGCAAGCCGATGTTAAGCGTGAGTTTAATGCTTGGGTTGATAAAGCCTGTGTAGATGGCCAAAATGATATTGATCTTGGCCAAGCTAAATTGATTATTAAACCCCAATCACAACAAGAATGTGACCAAATTAAGCGTAATGGTCAACATTATCAAAATATAAATATACAGCTCAATTTAGTTAATCATTAATCTGTTTTTATGCCCTTTATTTAAGCCATATTTTGGACTTTATTGGGTTATGTTAGCGAGACTGATAACTAAATTTCTACATATAATCTATCAAGGTTTTTATCCCCTTATAGGTTAGCTAACCTCATCTGTCGATGTGAATCCCTAGCAGTATTGTGTTGGGGATTTTTTTAGACAAAATTCTGATTTTATTGGCTGACATTTAAGTTAATCCATTTTTAATGCTGCTATCAAAGCGAAATTACGACAATGAATCACGTTGTTTTAACTTACTGATCAATAAGCTTTCATCCTCATTGTCGCAGTAGAGGCCATATCAATTATTGGATCAAATCGATTCGTCATCACCGCATAAGACACTTGCTCTTGCAAACAAAAATAAGCACCGACTGCATTCAATTTTACAGCGTTATCTGCCTAGCGGTTAACCAGTCAACACTAAGCCAAAATGCTTAACACAATAGTGACAAATAACGCCCATGAAGAAAGTGATACCGGTGAGTAAATCAGTAGCAATGATCCTAAGTTAAAACGTTGTCAATCTGCTCGGAATTTTTACAATTAAATTCAATGATTTATGTCTAATTTTAAAAACGCTAACATTGACAGGGCGATCGCTTAGGGACTACTGTATAAAATATACCACGAAAGTGTGTGGTAAATATTTAACAGCGCAGGATCTATTCATGTGCTTTTTATGTAGCGTTAGTGCAAAAAAGCCGAACGGCGTAAAAAAGCGTCATGGAAATTGGTATGGAAAAAATAGAGATAAAAAACCTTTATAAGGTTTTTGGTTCTGAGCCTCGCAAGGGGGTGAAATTACTTGAACAAGGGAAAAGCAAAGAAGAGATTTACGAACAAACAGGACTAACGGTTGCCGTACAAGGTGCCAGTTTTGTTGTCAATAAAGGTGAAATTTTTGTGGTTATGGGGCTATCCGGCTCAGGAAAATCAACCCTAGTAAGAATGTTAAACAGGCTTATTGAACCCACATCGGGAGAGGTGTTGGTTGATGGCCAAAATATCCTCGACATGAATAAGGACGAACTGGTCAAGTTTCGCAGAAGTAAAACCAGTATGGTGTTTCAATCCTTCGCGCTTATGCCCCATCAAACAGTGTTAGAGAACGCCGCATTTGGCCTCGAACTTGATGGCATGGATAAAAAACAGCGTGAAGAGCGAGCCCTAGATGCTTTAAAACAAGTCGGACTCGAAGGCTTGGAGAAGGCCTATCCCAATGAGTTAAGTGGCGGTATGCAGCAGCGAGTAGGATTAGCGCGAGGCTTAGCGGTTGATCCTGATATTTTGCTCATGGATGAGGCATTTTCGGCGCTTGATCCGCTTATCAAGACAGAGATGCAAGATGAACTGCTGAAACTGCAAGATCGCCATGAGCGCACCATCATTTTTATCTCCCATGATTTAGACGAAGCATTACGCATTGGCGACCGAATTGCCATTATGCAGGGCGGCCGAGTGATTCAGGTGGGGACCCCAGAAGAGATTCTGCAAAATCCCGCAGATGATTATGTGCGCGCATTTTTCCGAGGTGTGGATCCAACTGGTGTTATCTCGGCTGGGGACATTGCCCGCGACAGTCAACCAACCGTTGTTTGGCATACTAAAGCCGGTAGCCCACGCGCCACCCTAGAAATGTTGAGTATTAAAGATCGCGAGTTTGCCTATGTACTTGACTCAGAACACCGCTTTTTAGGTGTGGTCTCTTCAGACTCCCTGCGCGACGCTATTGACCAAGGAAATGGTGCCAGCAAACTTGAGCATGCTTTTCTAACAGATGCTAAATCAGTTCAAGAAACAGATAGTCTTCAGGATATCTTATCCCTGGTCGCCTCCCATTCTTGGCCTATTCCAGTTGTAAACTCAGAAAGTAGATATCGCGGCGTTGTTTCTAAAAATCTGTTTCTTCGTACCTTAAACCGTGCAGAGAAGGGGACTTATTTTGAGCAGTCAGCATCTTAGAATATTAGCTTCAGGAGTTTTAAATCATGTTCAGTTTTGATGAAAGAGTGATTCCTTTAGATGTTTGGATCACCAATTTAGTTAACTGGTTAGTTGAAGGCTATCGATGGTTTTTTCAACTGATCAAATGGCCCGTCGACTTTATTTTGTCTGGTGTGTCAGATGGTTTACTGGCAACTTCACCTCTGCTTGTTATTGCCCTGTTTGGTGTCATTGCTTGGCGAGTGTCTGGTCTAAAGCTGGCTGCCTTTACGCTGTTATCATTGGTGCTCATCGGTCTACTCGGTTTCTGGTCAGAAACCATGATAACCCTCGCCATGGTCTTTTCATCCGTGGTGTTCTGCACCCTTGTTGGTGTGCCATTTGGGATATGGGCTGGACGCAGTGATCGCGTTAACAACATTCTACGACCCATTTTGGACGCGATGCAAACGACGCCAGCCTTTGTCTATTTGGTCCCCATTGTGATGCTTTTTTCTATTGGCAACACAGCGGGCGTTCTGGCGACCATCATTTTTGCCCTGCCACCCTTGGTGAGATTAACCAGTCTCGGTATTAGGCAGGTACACCCAGAGTTAGTCGAGGCTGCGCTCGCCTTTGGGGCAACAAGCTCGCAGGTTTTACTTAAAGTTCAGATACCACTTGCTTTACCGACCATCATGGCGGGCCTGAATCAGACCATCATGATGTCGCTCTCCATGGTGGTAATCGCCGCAATGATTGGCGCAGGCGGCCTTGGGGCACCTGTCGTTCTGGGCTTAAATACACTTGATATTGGTTTGGCCACGGTGGGCGGTCTAGCGATTGTTTTATTAGCAATCATTCTCGATAGGATCACCCAATCAATGGCAACCAAAAAAAATAAGGACGTAAAATGATACTTAAAAAAGTAATACAGGGTGCAGCGTTAGCTGCAATGACAGTGACGGGATCAGCAGCGCTTGCAGATACTCTCAAGCCAGGTGAAGGGATAACCGTTAAACCCGCTCGTGCGACATGGGACACAGGTTTTTTTCAGGAAGCACTTGTTCGCCGGGGTCTTGAAACGCTTGGGTATGATGTCGAAAAGCCTAAAACGCTGGTTAACCCCATTTTTTACAAAACCGTCACACTCGGTGATATTGATTACTGGACCAATGGTTGGTTTCCAATGCATAACGATCAGCTACCGAGCAATTTCGACGAGAAAGCCGAAAAGGTTGGTTATGTTATTAAAGCCGGTGGATTAGGCGGATATTTAGTCTCTAAAAAAGAAGCCGATAAATATAATATTACCTCTCTTGCAGATTTTAAACGCCCTGAAGTTAAGAAAGCATTCGATACTAATGGAGACGGTAAAGCGGATTTGACTGCATGTCCTCCTGGTTGGGGATGCGAGAAAATCATCACCCATCATATGGATGTTTACGGTCTAAAAGATTCGATTAATCCGGTGAAAGCAGCTTATGCAGCTGGGATGGCATCCGCTATGGCGGGTTATAAAAATGGTGGTCCGATATTTTTCTATACTTGGGCGCCTAACTGGACCATTTTTAAAATGAAGCCAGGTAAGGACGTAGTGTGGATAAACGTGCCTGAAATTAATCCGACTAAAGCTCAAAGTTCAGCTGTTGAACGAATGACGGTACAGGGGCTTGAAGGCGCGGTTTCTGATCCGGTAAAACTGGGGTTTGTGGCTTCTGATATTCAGATTGTTGCCAACAAAAAATTCACTAAACAAAATCCTGCAGCAAGGAAGTTTTTTGAGGTATTTACACTGCCATTGGCTGACATCAATGAGCAGAATACTCGTATGAACGATGGCGAAAAGAGCAAGCAAGATATTCAACATCATGTAGATGGGTGGATTACTAACAACCAAGAAAAATGGAACGGTTGGCTTACTGAAGCACGAAATGCGGCTAAATAGTCTCAAGCTTTAATATATAAGTAACCCGGCGTACACCTATTGTACTTCCGGGTTGTTTTTTATACTTATGATTAAACCGTTAAACCGTTAAACCGATAGAACTTGCAAGATAGCCCGAGGAATATAGTTAAGTAGGTCACTGGCTAACATGCCATATTGACTTAAGTCCTCTGCAGCAATATCACCTGCTAAACCGTGTAAATAGACACCTAAACATGCGGTATCTATAGGGCTGACACCTTGAGCACAAAAACCAGCTATCATTCCGGTTAACACATCGCCGGTTCCGGCTTTGGCAAGCGCGCTGTTTCCTGTTGGGTTGATAAATACCTGCTCGCCATCACTAATCACAGTATGTTTGCCTTTAAGTACAACGACTGCGTTTAATTGCTTAGCGGCCATATTGGTATAGTGCACCCGTTTGGCTTGGATTTCGCTAACATCAAGATTCAATAATCGTGATAACTCTTTGGGGTGTGGCGTGATAATGCTGTGTTTTGGTAGGGTTATCGATGTGGTTGCGATATTACCTGGGTGAAGTAAGCGACTGATAAAATTCAGTGCGTCAGCATCGAATATGACCGGATTAGGATTAGCTTGTAACTGAGTTAAGAGCGCGTAAAAAAACTCACTATTACCATTAGGGACAGATAAGTCATCTGAATCGCTATTGTGATGCTTTTTGTTACCCAGAGAGCTGTTGTCAAGATAATTACGGCTACGACTAAAGTTAACGCTGAGTTGGCCAGTACTTTGGCCAATACTTAATCCACTGCCTATTGAAATCACACTGGCTTGGTTAAGTTTATCGTCAAGTTGTAACACGGCCATTTTATCAATTGCTTGTAGATCAATTGTCTGCCAACGAGCGGTCTGTATTTGTGTTGCTAATAAGTCAGTATTTGGGGCGTTATTATCATATTTTGCTGTCATCTGAGTCAGCAGCGGTAAGGTAACAACATTTGGCGTTAATGCACTCACACTGTCACATACCGATGGGCTGCTGGCTAAGGTGACGTAACCCGCGCCAACCCGCACCGCGATAATGAATCGAACCTGCAATATTCAATACATGGCCAAAAGTCATTTTATGGCTGTTATCTGGCCGAGGCGGTAATAGAGCGTTGATATGGTCATGGGTGAGATTTTGCATAGTGGCCAGCGATTATGATCAATGTTTATATCATAACTTATCACAGCAACCACTAAGATTGATGCCTGCAACAAAAAATGACAATACTGAAGGTATTGTCATTTTATTTATGGTGATACTAAAACTGGATTTAATCGTGATGATATTTTTTAAGCAATGACATGCATATATATCTTTAACATAGTGGCTAAGTTTTTCGGTTAATTTCTTTGTTGGGATTAGCCTTCTTGCGCCAGGTATTCAATAATTTGTTCCATGTTCAGATTAAAATCATCAGCACGCACACACTTTACAATTAAGTCATCAGTGACGGTTGCCAAATCAATTTTTTTATCAGATGCAAAATGATCCGGTTTTAGATGATAAAAGGGTTTCACAAGAGGACGTATTGGATCTTGAGGATTATGACCTTCAACGATAGCCAGCCTATTTGATTCAAGTTGTACCACAGAGCCGACAGGATAAACTCCCATACAGCGAATAAATTGGTCGACTAAATCTTTATCTAATTCATTGTTGTCTGCTAACGCACGTAAAATACTAAAGGCTTTTACCTGAGCATAGCCTTGTTTGTAGCAACGATGAGAAGTGAGCGCATCGAAAATATCACAAATGCTAATCATACGGCCATAAAGGGTAATTTTATCAGCCGTTACGCCGAACGGGTAACCCAAACCATTGAGTTTTTCATGGTGTAGGCTCGCCACTTCTAAGCTCAGCGCACTGATCCCAGGAGTATTTTTCATGATCTCAATAGAGTAACTGGCGTGAGTTTTCATAATATGAAACTCTTCTTCAGTCAGTCTATCGGGTTTGTTGAGAATGCGATCGGGGATCATGATTTTACCAACATCATGTAAAAAAGCCCCGATGGCCAGTTGATTAACAATCTCTTTGTCGATTTTCTTGTATACGGCAAACATCGTCATGAGTACTGACACGGACACTGAATGCTCAAGTAAATATTCATCTTTATTACGAATATTAATCACACATGATAAGGCATTGGGATTATTAAAAATTAAATCTGTTGATTCTGTGGTAATTTTTTCTACCGGATCCATGTCTAACGGAAGACCGTGCTGCGCATTATGAAACAGCTTTTTTTGAATGTCTTTTGATTCATTGAATACTTGGCGCGCTCGTACTATTTCTTGATTAAAGAAATTTGCTGTCACATCGGTGCGCGCAGGCGTGACTTTTTGAGGCGCTTGAGGCTTAGGCACATTGACCTTAAGATCAACTTTTTCGACAATAACTTCACTTTTACTGGTATCAATGAGCAGCTTAGTAACCGACTTTTGTTTTAATGCTTCGATAACACGCTTGCTTTTAATCACACCTGGCTTAGTTAATGAAAACATGTCTTTAGGTTCAGTGATTTCAACTACATACATTCCAACATCAACGTCAGTAATGTTATGTTCAATCAGCATATATCGGTTCCTTGGGTATTTATTTGCATCAAAGATAAATCAGTTACTCGGTATTTATTCATACAGCATTGCATAAGATAGTTCATTTAACATTGTAATATAAGCAAAAATGCTAAGAACATCAGCCTGTAGCACAATCTTTAGCATGATATTGTTCAAAAATGCTTGTGCAGTTAATCAACAATGTGAAAGGAGTACTATTTGGATATTATGCCTAATTAGCCGTGAGGTCCAATGGCTTTGAACAATCATTATTTAATCGTATTATTTTAGCCCGATTTATAGAGTTTATACCGTTAATACAACCCTTTAAATACAGGTGTGAATATTGGCTAATGGCACATTAGCCTGAGTTAAGACACTGGTAATGTTCAACAATAGAGATTCTGGTCATTGAGAAAATAACGCTATTCTAAGAGTTAACAATCCTGGCTAAATATCATAAATGATTTGAGTCGCGTGAAACCTGTACGTTAACCCTTGGGCATACATCCATATATCGCATATTTTCGCTTATGCTTTAGCATATACATCAGCCGATATTGCTCATTTTATTAATGTTATGGCGTTAGTAATTGCCGTAATGAGTGCCTTAGCTGTTTAAATACTGGTTCGCTGCTATAGCGATGATGCTGAATAACATCGACATTTGCCTGCCAGCCAATTTCTTTAAATTCAGAGGGTAACAGCACTAATTGGCCATTATCTACATAGCTGTTGGCAATATGATTAGGCAGCAAGCACCAACCATGTCCCTGTAATGCCAGTTCAAGTAAAATATAATAATTGTCGGCATACCAAACATCTGGACTAATGGCTAACTGAAAGCTACTGGATTTGGTGTTGCGTGAACGCATTAATAATTGGCGGTGCAGCTTTAAGCTGGCTAAGTTATCACATACTTGTTGTGCTAGCGCATGGCTACTGGCGACATACATATCAAACTTAATTGAGCCAATGGATTCAAAATCAATTTGCGTTGGAATAACTAGTTCACTGAAAATAATTCCAGTGACGGCTCGGTCAGTGTCAATCATATCGATAATATCAATGCTTGAAGCGGTTAAAAATTCTAAGGTGACATTTGGGAAATTTGCTTCTAACTCATTAATAATATTTGACAGTTTTTGCAGTGGAATGCCTTCATCTAAGCCAATGGTTAACTCTGAAAGTGTTTGCTGTTCTAAGGTTTGGGCGCAATAGCGTAAGCGTTGATGCTGCGCTAATAAGACTTGGGCATGTGGCAACAGCTTTTTACCGGCCGAGGTTAACTGCGGATATCGTCCACTACGATCAAATAAGCTAGCGTTGCAGTCTATTTCGAGGTTTATCACATGCTGGCTGACCACCGACTGCGCTTTATGTAAGGATCTTGCAGCAGAAGAGAAAGACCCAGTTTCTACTGTCGCCACAAAGGCCTCAAGTTGCTCAATACTATACATATCGCTTTTCCCGATGCTATCCAACTATTATGTATCCCTATTCTGGATGACAATAGTTGAAAGGTCACGATATATTGAGTCTATTATGCAAGGTAAAGAAAGAGTGTTTCAGGCGATAACGTTTGAGCTGCTGGCAATGGCGCTTATTGTGCCTACAAGCGCGTTAATGATGAAGCAAGAGGCCAGCGATATGTTGGTTGTGAGTATTGGTTTGTCGTTATTTGCTATGTTATGGAATTACATTTATAACGTGTGGTTTGATAAAATAGTTGGTCCAAATAGGATTGAAAGAACGTTACTGATCAGGATTGTACATGCATTGTGTTTTGAAGGCGGCATGTTGTTGGTCACTATTCCATTAGTATCATGGTATCTGTCATTAAGCCTTATCGAGACCCTGATATTAGAAGCTGGAGTGTTGATTTTTATTTTAATTTATACCGCGGTCTTTAATTGGCTTTACGATATATATCAACCGTATCAAAAATGGTTTGCTAATTTTGCTCAATAATTTGGTTTATTAAATTGGCTCAATAATCGTTAACTTATATTACTTGTATAAACTAATGATTACCTGTGTGGTCTATTTAATACCTAAGCGGAGTTTGTTTATATTACTTCCATGACTATTGTCATGATCACAGTGCCATCTTAGCCCGTCAATAATTATAAGCTGGATGTGAATGTGAAACATGATTGCCTAGGTTGCACATCTTATTTACGCAAACCCGTTCGCTGGGGTTATGGCTGGTCGTATCCTAGAGATTACGGCTCGTTAACTGTCGATGAGCTTAAGCAAGTTGAGCAACTGTAACAACCCTTATTAATATCACCATTCTAGTTCAACTCAAGAGGGGCAATATTTGGGGCTACCTAGCCAAGATGATACATTTGCATTTTTAAGCTTACACGCGAACATTATTTGTGTTTTCTTGAGAAAAAGTAAGCGATTTTTTTCTTCGTAACCACTCAGATGTCGTTGGTTTTTAATATCACTTATCGGCTAGTGTTAACATTTTAGACCGATTAACTTACGCTTTGCAGCTTATTACTTTCAGCTGGTTATTTCAGTTTTTTAATTGATGCTATGCCTTTTATAAACCCATCATCAACTCAGTCCGCTTAAATTCATCCACGGTCACGAGTGATGTTGTACCATCCATCACGCTATATTAGGCTTAAACGATATAGTTAACATGGCTACTTGCACCACAATATAATTTAAGAGTACAATTGTGCGCTGAAATTGAGCTAACACTTGTGCGCTAAAATGAATCTATTGACCCGACTTAACCAAGTCACCGCAAAAACCTTATTCCATACTGACTCTCTTGGCAGTTATTTCGAACCTATTATGCAGCGCATAAAGCCCGCTTGGCGCACCGATTGGTTTCGCGCCCAAGTGTTGGGGCATCAATTACTTCGTGCCGATGTTGTGCAACTAGACTTGTCTGCAGATAAAGCCTGGCCGCAAGCCATAGCAGGCCAGCACGTGTTATTGATGGTAGAAATTAATGGCCGTTTAATGACCCGACCTTTTTCAATCTCCTCTGCACCCGACCAGTCCCATAGCCAATACCCTAAAAAGCGCGTGATTCGTTTAACCATTAAGACCCATGTTGACGGTGCTTTTACGGCAAAATTATTGGCGAATATTACCGCGGGTACTTATGTCAATTTAAGTGCGCCACAAGGTGAGTTTGCAGTTAGTGACCGTATCCAACCATCAACACCATTATGGTTTGTGGCGGCTGGCAGTGGCATTACGCCATTTATGGCGATGCTAAACCAACTGGCGTTGTTACCACAACAACCACAAAATCCCATTAATTTGGTTTACTTTGCCAAGCCGGGTGAGCATTTGTATGTTGACGAACTCATGGCGTTACAGCAGCAGTTAAACCAATTAAAAGTGCAATTGCTTATTCGTAAAAATGGCGACAATTTAGCGGATGCTCTGAGTGACTGCACCGTGAAAAGCCAAGTGTTGGTATGTGGCCCAGGCCAGTTTAAGCAGGATGTTGATCGCCAATTAGATGCCATTAATCAACCGTTAAAGCAGCGGCAAGCGGAGTATTTTCAAGCTCCGGTTATGTCGCAAACACACAGCGGCGAGCAGCATATTCAGTTAACCCAGCGTGGTAAACAAACCCAGCTAACATTAGCAACCAACAACTCTTTACTCAATGGCTTAGAGCAACAGGGGATCAGTGCTAATTTTGGTTGCCGTATTGGTGTGTGCCATCAATGCCAGTGTATTAAAAAATCTGGTGTGGTGAGGAATATGCGTACCGGTGAGATATCACAGCAAGGTGAGCAATTAATTCAATTATGTATTTCTCAGGCGGTGACGCCACTTGAGTTGGAACTGTAAAGTGATGAATAAGAATATTAATTTTGATCTGTTAGCTAACGAGTTAGATGAGTTGAAACGTCAAACGTTAACCGAAGTTGGCACAGCCGATGCGGCCTATATTCGTAACGTCATTGTGTGGCAACGAGCTTTAGAGTGGGGCGGGCGTGTGTTATTGATGTTGGGGGTTATTCATCCACTCTGTTGGCTTGTGGGTGTGTTGAGCTTAGCCAGTGCCAAAATTCTCGACAATATGGAAATCGGTCATAATGTGTTGCATGGACAATACGATTGGATGAACGATCCTCATATTAACTCGCGTCAGTTTGATTGGGACATAGCCTGTGACGGTAAAAGTTGGCAACGGATCCACAATTATGAGCATCACACTTATACCAATGTGATTGGTAAAGACCGAGATTTTGGTTATGGTTTGTTGCGTTTGTCGAATGACTTTTCCTGGCGGGTTAAAAACCTGTGGCAATTTCTCACTTACCTAAATTTAAGCATGCTATTTCAGTGGGGAGTTTCTTATCATGAACTCGCCGCAGAACGTGTTTTTATGGGCAAAAAGAAACAAGACCGCACGTCAAAAATTGATCCAAGCGAACTGAAACGACGTTTTTTTAGTAAAGGCGGTAAACAATTATTCAAAGATTATCTGCTATTTCCCTTGCTCGCGGGGCCGCTATTTTTGTGGGTGCTATGTGGTAACTTAATCGCCAATTTAATTCGTAATTTATGGACATCGACTATCATATTTTGTGGTCATTTTACCTCAGATGTTCATACCTTTAGCCAAGCTGAGTGTGAAAATGAAACTCAAGGTCTGTGGTATTATCGCCAGGCATTAGGTTCGTCGAATATTCTCGGCGGCAAATTATTTCATATATTCACTGGTCATTTGAGCTTTCAAATTGAACATCATTTGTTTCCCGATCTGCCATCGTCACGCTATCAGCAAGTGGCGCCAAAAGTGCAAGCTATCTTTGCCCGTCACGGTATTGCTTATCATACGGGACCTTTTTTACGTCAATATAGTCAAGTGGTTAAACGAATACTGCGTTATTCACTACCTTAAATGATCTTCAGGTTAACGGCTAAGCACTTCAACTGAAGTGCTTTTTTACCAGTAAAATAGTCATTGGCGACATTGTTGTGAGCCGCTAATATAGGCTAATCGGTTTAGAGTGGATATGCGAAAATGATAGCGTCAGGCAAAGGTGTACGTGCGGTTGCGGTATTAGAAGCCAGTAAAGGAATGTTGGCTTTATTGGTTGCTATCGGCCTGCATGCATATGCTGGGCAAAACCTGTCGGCGCTGGCAACACAATGGATGATTCATCTACACTTAAATCCTGCGAGTCACTATCCCGGTATTTTTATTTCGGCCGTTAGCGCAGTATCACCATCGAGTTTAACGTTAATGGCAATAGGTGCTGCAGCATATACCTTAATTCGTTTTATTGAAGCTTATGGTTTATGGCATAACTTACGCTGGACTCAATGGTTCGCGTTGGTCAGTGGCGCGATATATCTGCCTTTAGAGCTTTATGAAGTGGTTAATCACTTTAACTTAATGAGTGTGGTGGTGCTGATAATTAATCTACTGGTGGTGGGATATATGTATTTGGTGTTATTTCCTCGTCGCGTTTCAATATGAGCTGTATTTCAAATTTTTTATAAAGCGATTAAGTTGAACTATTAACATAAATTAATCGTTGAGAGTTGATCCTTTATATCATGATGTTAGTATAAATACATTAGTAACGTTAACGATGAGTTAGCCATAGCGCTATTCATCAACAGTAACTATATGGTGTGTAATATATTATTAAGGCATCTGTTAAGATGTTATTGGTTTGTTTTTAAAAGAGACCTTTTAAAAGAGACCTATGAGTTGAGTAATAGTGTTAATATATAGACTCTATTTATAGGTTTAACACATAGGTTTAACACATAGGTTTGATACTATACACTGATGTAATATTATATTAGTTAAGTTGGTATATGCATTAAGGCCAATATATTGTTATTCGATGTTATGCTTATTTTATTAAGCGACTTATGAATAACGTGTATTCACCATTTATACAAATGCTGTAATGTTATGACTAATTAATTCTACTTTGAGAGGAATAAAATGACAGACATCGATATTGGTATAAAAAAAGACGACCGACTAAAAATTGCTGAAGGCTTAAAAAGTTTATTAGCAGATTCATATACACTTTATTTACAGACTCATAATTTTCACTGGAATGTAACAGGCGTACACTTTCGTGAGTTACACCTGATGTTTGAAGAGCAATATACTGAGCTTGCGGTGGCTGTTGATGATATTGCTGAACGCATTCGTACATTAGATGTAGCAGCACCGGGGACTTACAAAGAGTTTGCTCGTTTAAGTTCAATAAAAGAAGTTGAAGGTGTACCAAGTTCTGCAGATATGGTTGATTTATTAACCCAAGGCCATGAGCAAGTGGTTAAAACATCGCGACAAGTGCTTAAATTAGCTCAAGCGGCTGATGATGAATCAACCGCTGCATTAGTGTCAGATCGGATGCGCATACATGAAAAAACTGCATGGATGTTAAGAGCTACACGCAAGTAAGCTGCTGTATGAGATCAACCGCTTCTGATTGGCGTTATATCGCTAATAAAGGCTAATAACTTGCAGTAAAATCAAACCGCTGTCTTTGCTACAGCGGTTTGTTGTTTTTGGCTTTCGGATACGAAATTTATCGATCTCAATAGCCAAAAACGATAATCTAGCGTTTTGATTTTTTGATGATGCTATTGTGACCGATAAAGCCCTTAATAAACTTGCTAAGCATTTATATGCTCAGCGTGGTATTCCTCATCCTGACTCAAACTATTTAGCCTTTGTGCCCCAAAGTATTGAACAGGCTATTGCTGTACAACAATTGATGATAACTCAACATGGCACCATTGCAGGTTGGAAATGCCTAGTTCCGCAAGCTAATGGTCAGTTAATTGTTGCGCCAATATTATCAACAGCAGTGAGCCAGACTATTGATTGCGGCATTATACCCAGTATTAAAGACGGGCAGCCAACCGCGCTGATAGAGCCTGAAATTGCGTTTATTTTAGGTCAGGACATTGAGCCTTATCGCCATTACAGTAATGATGACATTGACCAAGCTATTAGTGCTACACACATGGCTTTAGAATTGATTCAAAATCGTTTTAGTCGTGAGATACAACCCAGTTTTTATCAAAAACTTGCCGATGGCTTGAGCAATCAAGGTCTGTACATAGGTCCAAAAATAGACACTTCTATTGCTTATCAAGCCAGCCATATTGAGGTGGTGGTCAGTGGCGGTGAACGCACCGCAAGATTACAGCAATTTTCTGGGGTACACCCTTGTGAATTACCGCAAAACCCTGTGTATTGGTTAATTAATTACTTAGCAAAATTGGGCATTAAGCTCAGTGCTGGTCAAGCCATTATCACGGGTTCATATTGCGGTGTTGTCAAAGTCCCCATGGCAACAGAAGTGAATATTGAATATACAGGTATCGGTCAATTTAATATCAAGTTTTATGACTTACTTACCTAGTGGAGTTGCTGGCGGATTTAAAGCTGTCGTTAAATAATACGACATATTTTTGTTATCATTTGTTAAAAATTAAAAAAGCGCTCAAAGCGCTTTTTTAACTTTCTAATTGAATAAAGAATTCTTCTAGTTCTCTGTTTACTGTGTCTGTATCGCCGGTGGCTTTGAGATAAGATCGTAAACCAATAATGTGCACTTGTAGCTTTTTCGCCACTTGAGATTTATCTAATTTGCTTGGTAAATCACCATCATGCTGAGCTTTTTCTATGATACTGGCAAAGCGATGCTCAACTTGAGTCAGCAGATCTTTAGCTATGTTCAGTGTTTCTTGATGAGATTCATCGAGTTCAGCTAAAGTGCGCACAACCATGCATAATTCGCTTGGCACTTCGGCACAGCAAGGCACGATAATACTGCGTAAATATTGCTTAAATCCATTCCAGGCACTGTCACTTTGGGCTATTTTTTCATTTAAATCACCCGTGGAGGTTTGCACGTAATGAATCAACGTTTGGTGAAATAAATCGGCCTTACTACCGAATGCGGCATATATGCTGCCAGGCCGCATATCCATGGTAGTTTGAATTTCTCGGGTCGAAGTCGCCAAAAAACCTTTTTGCCAAAATAGATTTTTTGCTTTTTCAAGTACTTCTTCACGATTAAATTTGGAAATATTAGCCATTAGTGCCTCTTTTAGTTAGATCACTATTTTACGACAAGCCGGTAACCTAAGGCCAGCCTATTGTGCTAAATATTAATTATAAAGCGTAACAGTTATCTATTGTTAACCCTAAAATAGACACCATATAAGTGACTCAATACAGCCATTGATGCGTGTTATCATTTAGCGTTTTTATCGTTAGCATGGATCAAGTTAACGTTAAACAGCAGTAATTCATTTATAATAAATGACTTCAATATTATGTTTTGTCGTCATTATCTGCTCACTTATTTCAAAGGTGAGGTTAAACCTGCTTGCCAATAATCACGTCAGTGTGTTGTTGTGAATTAAATGGTCAATATTGGCATCACAATGGTGAAATAGTTTGATAAAGTGATTTGCTATTATGGCAAAGTCAGAGTAGTGGCAGCAGGGGATTGAGCTGAATATATCATCAACATTAGGATCGCAATAGTATGGCAAATGTGAACATGCCTTTTAACGCAAGTCAGCAACAATTGGCCTTACTACGACTGGTTAATTGGGGTTTAAAAATTGGGCTGATCTTGTTTGCCACAGACTTATTTGGGTTAACAACTCCTCCAATAGCTTTATCATACGTGTTAATTATTGAAGCTTGTTATGTTGGCTTTAGTTATCGTTTTCATCGACTGAGCATGAACAACAATGGTTTGTTGTTTTTAACCTTATTGTTAGACACTTTGTTTTGGGCAACCTGGTTATATTTTACCGGCGGGGCGACCAATGCTTTCGTATCATTACTATTATTACCGATAGCTATTTCTGCCATTACCTTGCCTCGTTGGGCGCCTTGGTACTTAACCATAGTATCAACCGCATTTTATACCTTAATGATTGTCGATATTTCAGATGAAATGCGCGATCCCGCTATGGCCCATGACATGAGCCAAATGCCAATGACCCATACGATACAAGCCAATCAGGCTATGCCTGTAAGCCACAGTATGGATATGGGCTCGCACTATTTAGGCATGTGGTTTAATTTTGTGATTTCTGCATTGGTGTTAACGGTTACCGTAGGTTTTATCGCCAAACGGATACGCCAAAAAAATGCAGAGCTACGCTATTTACGCGAAGCCCAGTTACGCCAAGAAAAGATTTTGGCGTTAGGCACCGCATCAGCACAAATGGCTCATCAGCTGGCAACACCATTGGCAACATTACGCTTATTGGTTGATGAACTGTTCGAATCGGCCAATGATGCTGAACAAACAGAATTGATTAGTGAGATGCAACAAGCGCTTAATCGATGTGAAGTTACCTTAAGCGATTTACGCCTCGCCACAGAGTCGATACGCGAGCATAAATTAACCCACCAACCGGTTAATCAGTTAGCTGATATGTTGATTGACCAAGTGAATTTATTAATGCCAGAAACTCAATTAAACATCACCTTAACGCCACAAGTCGAGCAGGGGATCTTATATACCGACATGAGCTTATTACCGGCGTTAATGGCCCTGATCCAAAATGGCGCTCAGGCGAGTCAAGATAACCAGCACTCAGCCGTTGTTGATATCAATATCAGCCTGTCACAGCCACAAGAATTGAGCATCACTATTCGCGATTACGGTGTCGGCATTGCTACTCATTTGCTTCATACCTTAGGTAATAATATGGTAAAAAGCCCCAAAGGGATGGGCATCGCGGTATTATTAAGTCACACCAGTTTTGAGCGTTTAGGCGGTAAGTTATACCTTAAACCGCACCCAGACTGTGGCACCGAAGCCATAGTGACATTACCGCTTAGTGTACAAAAAGCGAGTTGAAGCTATTTTAACGAATAGAAGCGAATCGAAGTAAACAGAAGTTGAAATAAAGATAAGCTGGATTGAGATCACCATGAACAAGCTATTGATTATTGAAGATGATTTGGCCCTAGCTGCCATTTTAGCCCGCCGCCTCGGCAAGCATGGGTTTGAGTGTAAAACCTGCCATCACGCCAGTGATAGCTTATTAATGGCAAGGCAATTTGTGCCCACCCATATCGTGTTAGACATGAAATTAGCCGAACATAATGGCTTGTCGTTAATTAAACCCTTAAGACAACTTTTACCCCAGGTACACATGGTATTGCTCACTGGCTTTGCCAGCATCGCCACCGCCGTCGAAGCCATCCGCCTTGGAGCAGACAATTACCTCGCTAAACCCGTCGATACCCAAACGTTATTAAATGCATTATCCGTCTCGGCTAAAACCACAACCACTTATGATGATATTGAAGAACAGCCACTTAACCCCAAGCGCGTTGAATGGGAACACATTCAACAAGTGCTCGCCAACAACAATGGCAATGTATCAGAAACCGCACGACAATTGGGTATGCACCGCAGAACCTTACAGCGGAAGTTATTGAAAAAGCCTACGGCTGATAATCGGTAAGAAAGGTGGCTAAACCAAGTGTCATTCCGGTAATGCTTTTGAGCCGGAATCTAGCGTTGTTCTTTTATGTTTTGTGCTTTATGGCCTAAGGCCGCTATCGTCGTGGCGCTTCGCTTACACCAGAGCAAAAGGGTAAAGCGCATTCTTATTTATAAATCAGCCTTTGCAAACCCTCAGCGTTCCGGCAACATTTTCAAAAATCTACAAGGTCGCGACGGAAGGAGATCCCGCTTTTAATTTCGTTTGAATTCCGCTTTGGCCCATCTTGTCATAAAGAGTGAAAATGCTAACGATTGTTATGGTGAATGGATTCACGAATGTCGTGGTGGCATGTATGCCAAAGAACGACTTGTAACTCGAAAGCTAGTGGGGATCTGATAGGCAGGATGCCTTGGAATTCGTGAACGGCTATGGTCAGCTCACTGACTCTTTTATAAAGAGTCTTCAATGGCCTCAAGTTCAGAGTTGAATTTACCCATTTACAGGTACTAACTCATTTTTGGACAGAATTTTTAGAGAAGCTAGTGTTTCAGTTTAATTTTATAAAAGTTTACTCTGATTCGATTGAGTTATTAATATCCCCACCCAGTTTCATTTGAATGTCTGCGAAAGCGCTTGATGCTTGGAATGAGCCAAAAACAAGCAAGCAATAAAATTATGACAGGCATTCAAAAATTAGAACCAATTGGTTACTTGTATGGTGTTGCCATGCTGACGCATGGGGGAGTTCAAAACACAACAATATCGATTAGCTCACACTGATAGGTTCAGCAATACCGTTTCAGCTCACATTTTTAAATGAGTTTCTTTGCTATGTTTTATTGTAAGCTGAGTCGCAATATGATTATTTAAGGAGGGAGTATGGGGAGATCACTTGTATTGTTTGTTGCCTTTAGTCTAATACCCATATCTTCTGTCTATGGAAAAGAATTAAGACTTGCCGTGGTACCTAAATTTCATAGTGTTTTTTTTGAGCGAAGCAAAGCTGGCTGTATAGATGCAGCGGCTCAAATAAAAGGCGTGGAATGCATATATCGGGGACCAGATATAAGTAATGTTAGGATGCAAGATCAGGTAATAAATCAACTTATTGATGAAGGTATAGACGGTATCGCAGTAGCCGTTACACAATCTAAATATCTCGTTAAAAATAGCCTTAAGAGAGCTAAAGAAGCAGGTATTCCGGTTATTACCTATGACTCTGATATTGATGTTTCAATCAACGAAGATCCTAATAGTTTACGCCTAGCCTATATCGGCACTGACAATTTTGAATTGGGTAAGTCATTAGGTGAAGAGTTAAAAAAACTTCGGCCCAATGGGGGAACGCTAATAATGCAATCTGGGCGACCAGATTCTCCCAATCTGAATTTAAGATTGATGGGTGTCCGTTCCGCATTATCGGGAAAAAAATACGATGTACCTCCTGGAGAATTGCTTAATAACGATTCGGGATGGACTGAAGTTAGAGAACCTTTCTTTAATTTTGATCAATTGGATCAATCTATTAATCAAATGGAGTCTGTAATGAAAGGTAAGCCTGTAAAAGCAGACTCTTTTATTGCTGTTGGTGGTTGGCCGCAAAATGACCAAGAACTTTATCGTAAAATGATTGCCCCGTACCAGGCAAAAATTAATAACAACAAGGTCATCATTGTTATTACTGACACATCCTCTGAACAATTAGCTATGTTGGAAGATAATCTTGTTCATATCAATATTGGTCAAGCCCCATATGAAATGGGAAGACTAGCCATTTTGACACTGTATAAAATTGTAACAGAACAAAAATATGAGAAAACAATTTACACACCTATCACAGTTTGCACACCAGAGAACGTTGATACATGTACCAAGATTACGGGATTGTAATCATATTTAAACAGCATGGTATAAAAGCTAACGAATAACTATTTATAATATTTCCCAAATCTCTTTTGGACAGAAATAATTTAGATCATTGAGTCTAATTAATCTGACATTGATTAAAAAAGTATGGTAATCAGATATGCTGTGCTTTTATCTCTAAGGAAGAAGGTTAAACAGCATCGGGTAGAGAAAGAAATACTAAAAAAGGCCAGTGCCTTCTTCGCGAAAGAAATGAATTAAAGTTTCGGTATATTCGAGACAACCGCTCTCAATTCGAAATAAAACAGTTTGTAGGGAGCTGAAAGTCATTCGCAGTGCCTATTATGACTTTTTAACGAGACCCGCTAAGATTATTAGCGAAAATTAGCCAAACCTATACTGAACGGCAAAGTGTCTTTTCAGGCGTAGTCGTAACAGCTTAGGCTCACGTCAGTTAGCGAAAAACTAGGTGAAAAAGGCTTTGTTATTGGCCCTTATCGTACTCGCTCTATTATGAGTAAGCTCGGCTTAGTCGTGACTCAGCGGCAAGCTTATAAAGTAACGACGAAGCGAAAACACAGCGACAGTGTTGCTGATAATGTTCTAAACCAAAACGTTAAACCAGCCTTGCCTAATCAGGTTTGGGCGGGTGATGTGACCTATTTAAGAACTAATCAAGGCTGGTTATATCTGGCGATTGTGATGGCCTTAAACTCTAGGTGCATAATCGAGTGGGCGATATCAAAGCGGATGACCGTCAGTTTAGTTGAGCGTGCGTTACAAATGGCCTCAATGCTTAGTCAACGAGGTCAGGAGATACTGTTTCACAGCAACAGAGGCGCTCAATATACGAGTAAACAATTTCAAGGAAAAGGCATTATAGCTTCGATGAGTGGTGTGGGAGCCTGCTTGGATAACGCCTTTGTTGAGCGCTTCTTTGGTAGTTTGAAGAATGAACGGCTGTTGAATGTTGTGTATTTGACGCGAGAAATGATCAAGCAAGATGTTGAACAATACATTAGGTATTACAACCATGAACACTTGCATACAACGCTCAGTGACTTAACACCCATCAGCTATGAGAAATTACAAAGTCAGGAGTCCAGTTGTGCTTGACCAGAATAGTCTTTCATATTCACTGTATATAGACAGCTTTTGGTCTGTTTTCTAAAAATACATTTCTGTAGTTTTTTGTATTATGAGGATACATTATTAATTTTTAAAATCATGTATCCTCATACTTTCTTTATCTTTATCCTTAACGCTCTAACTCTATGGACTTAGCGGTAATAATTCCTTGAGCACTCACGTTACCTTTCACTTTTACTTGGTCGCCTGTAACAACTATTTTCCAGAATTCGTCAGCAGGAAGTTTGTCATCATTAAATTCAAATCCAGTGTTTGAGGTTATCAAAACATCATGGCCTGAAACGACTAGCGTCTGGTCTGAAATATCCTCAACAATTCCTCTTAATTCAGTACGGTGCATACCTTCATCGGAGTGATCATCGTCAGATTCGTTTTCTTTTATTTCAACTTTAAATGCGACAAGAATACCATCAATGACTTGACCTTTAACTTCTACCAGCATGTCATTTTGCAGTTGTTCAAAAAATGTTGCTTGGGTGACATCGTCTCCATCAGTACCCTCAAACAATGTATTTTCATTGGTACTAACGTTCACGCCGACAATATCAAAACTAAAGTCTATAATATTACTTACAGTGCCTTTTAACTCTGTATCATTATCATCGCCTTCATTTTTACGTTCCATTTTTGTTGCTATATTATTGCCTTCATTATCAATAAAGCCTTTTATTTCAACAAAATCGCCAACGGTTAAATCAGCTAAATCAAAAAAACGTTCGCCTCTATCAGATTCATCTTTCATCTTTGTTTGGTTGCTAATTTCAAAAACAACGTCAAGTACGGTTACTGTACTTAAATCTAAATCAACTTCTTGTATAGATCCTTCTAAATTCAAGTTAGTTCGTTGATGAATGCGGATTTCTTTTGCCAGTAAATCACCAGTGGCATTATATTCCCCTTTAATTTTTACCCGTACGTTTAACATTAAAGAATCAACTGAACCATGTTCAAACTCGGTATTTTCATCAGTAATTACGTGAATGTCATTAACAATGAAACTACTGTTTGATTCAAAACTCGTGATAAATCCTTCTGTATGTTTACCATCACCGTTTTCATGCTCTTCTTTGCTTTCTTTGAGTTTTATTTCACTCACCACAAATACATCATTAGCTAATGCTGAAGATAGGCCCTTAACACGTACTTCTTGATCCTCAGCCAAGTCTGCTTCAACAAAATCGTCGAATACTGCCGAACTATAATCAATTGTTAGACTACCTAAAGTGAACGTTTTATTAACAGTGTCTAGCATTTTAACCATGCCTTGCACTTTTAACTTGGTAGACTCAGTTTCTTTTTCAATTCTTGTCGCGTACAAGTTACCATCTGCATCAAAAAAGCCACTGATTTCGAGAAAGTCTCCGGGTATAAGTTCGATGAGTATGACATTGTCCAAACTGGTTAAATCATCAAATAAAATGGTTTGTCCAAGCACAGACAAAGAATTGCCAATTAGATCGATACTATCAAGCGGTCCTTTTATTTGTTCATCATAATGAATAGAACTAGCGTTACCCGAAGTCCCGTCTTCATTTATTTCACCATTGAGCGTAATAATCATACCAATCTGTAAATCGGTTTCACTTGCTCCTGCATTATCATCGGTTGAAACCTCAGCGGAGTCGGTTTCGTATTCAACACCATTGACAAAGACACTACCAAAACCAGTAATAACTCCCGTAATTTCTGTTGTAGTAGCGCTAGATGTAGGTGGGGTTGGTACAGTAGGAGCGGGTGGGGTTGTTGAATTTGTTGACGAACCACCACAACCAGCAAGTATTGATGTGATGATGAGTGGAAGAATATATTTTTTTAACATTTTATTATTCTCAGTAATTAATCATATGTAAAAAATATGTGAAAATTTTTTACTATGATTGATAACTCTGGAAGACGGCTATTTGATGACTAAATAAGAAATTTAAAATCACTTTGATAGTCTTTCTTCGTAAAGAAAATAGCAAACTATCATTTACTCTGGGTAAGCAACAATTCACTACGATTGTTTTGTACTCATTCGATTAAGCATAGAACAATTTATCAACATGATCAGATTATAAGTCAACTTAACTAATCAATGTAATGGTCAACTTAATTTGGCCACGGCTTTAGAGTCTAACCAAAACCTTCGCTCTGATTCATTTGGGCTCAATCCAGCCCGGACTCAGTCATTTTTAGTTTCAAGAATTCAGCTTGAAAACCGTCTTTTCTGTATGCACAGGTAAACCAAATCCGTTGCTCACTATCAACATCAAAGCCTACTGATGTGGCTGAAATGAGAATTTTCATGATGCTAGTGCTTTAGCACAGACCAATATTTAAAATCCACTCCTTCAGTAGCATGTACATTTAAGGCCAAAGCACTAACTAATATCAGAAGCAATGCTTTCATTTTCTCCCCCTCCCTTACATTTACTAATAAGAAACCCCTAATAAAGTTCAATCATTAGTAATATTAAGTCATAAAGTTTCTTATGAAATTGTTAGCTTTTACAGATCTAAGTAGGAATGGGGCAAAACCAAGTTAGCTGTTAACTTAACATTCGTACCAAATGATGCTAAATCGAAGAGATAGCATGAACCAGTGCAGATGCGACTGAGGGTATCGAAAACAGGGACGTTTTCGTTAAGCGGCCATAGATGGCGTAAAGCGTCCCGAAGCAGTATCTGCACATAAGCTCATAGCAGGTGATTGACTGCATTGAAGCTACAAGCTTCAAACCCATTTAACCAATACCCACTCAACCAAACATAAAAAATGCCAAACCTTCATTCGAAGGCCAACAAACTTCGGGGCAAAGATGAGTTAGATTTTTGGCTTTTAAAGTACACATTCAACTCTGAACTTGAGGCCGTTGAAGACTCTTTATAACAGAATGCGTGAGCCTGACAGGACGTCAGGCTAGTTTTCGCTGTACAGGTCGTTCTTTGCCTTCCATGCCACCACGACATTCGTGAATCCTTTCACATCAGATTCCCATCGCAAGCGTTAGCATTTTACTCTTTATGACAAGATGGGCCTAAGAAGGTTACAAATCAAAGTTAAAAGCCAAACTTATTTCCGTCGCAATTTTTTCGCAGCTGTTGTTTTTTTAGATAGCTAAAATGTTGCCGGAACGGCAGGGGCCCATTCTTTTATAAACAGCAAAGAGCGGATTGCTGTTGATCCCCTTTTGGTCGGTGCAGGGTGGAACCTTGCGATCTTAATTCAAACGAAGTTTGATAACTTGGTATGGGCGAAGCGCCCGACGTTAGTGGCCGCAGGCCATAAGTCAGAATAGATACCCATGACAAGCTATCGATTTTACAGATTCAGCAAGCTAAGCTTTCCATTATTATAAGCAGAAGTTACCATGGATGCGGGTTGTTTCCGTTTCTCTCAGGCTCTTTCAAATTACCCTGCGCAGGCATTCGACATTAAAGGATGAAATGATTCGACTCCAGACATCGAACACATTGAACAATCATCGATACGACATATCACGCAGCGGGGAATAGCCCTTCTACTTAATCAATAAGGTATCCCTATGACTAAGCAACTGTCCCAGCATACATCCGCAACTGTCGAGACAGTTGACGATCTTGCTAAGTTGGCCAATTACTCTTTGATGGACACGCTTAATAGTGATCCTGACGCAACAACAAATGGCGACGACCATAGAGCACGACAAGTGTTTTCGGGGCACTATGTCCCTGTTAAGCCGACGCCTATTGAAAACCCCGAGTACGTAGCACACAGCCAACGCTTTTTTAGTGAGTTGGGTTTTGCAGACAGCATGGCGCAGTCTGCCGATTTTATTAGCTTGTTCTCTGGCGATATTTCGCAGGTTCCAGAGCCGATGAGCAAGGTCGGTTGGGCGTGTGGCTATGCACTGTCAATCTTCGGCACCGAATACATCCAGCAATGTCCGTTCAGAACGGGCAATGGCTACGGCGATGGTCGTGCGGTTTCGGTGCTTGAGGCTGTCATCAAAGGCAAACGTTGGGAAATGCAGCTTAAAGGGGGAGGTCGTACGCCATATTGTCGCGGCGCTGACGGCCGTGCTGTATTGCGATCGAGTGTGCGGGAGTTCCTCGCACAGGAACACATGCACGCGCTTGGTGTGCCAACGTCACGTTCGCTAAGTTTGTATGTGTCTAAAACTGAGACGGTCCAGCGGCCGTGGTATTCCGAGGGCTCTAACTCACAAGATCCTGACCAAATGATCACCGAGGCTGTGGCTATCTCAACTCGTGTGGCACCCTCGTTCATTCGGGTCGGCCAGCTTGAGCTATTTGGTCGCCGCGCTCGCAAGCAAGAACACCCACAAGCGATGGCAGAGCTTGAACAACTTATGCTGCATTTAGTTGATCGAGAATACGCTGATGTTATCGATCCGCAACTTACCAATGCCGAAAAGGTGTTGGTGCTGGCGGGCGAGTTCCGAACTCGGCTAACTTCACTGGTGTCGAACTGGATCCGTGTCGGCTACTGTCAGGGCAACTTCAACAGCGATAACTGTGCCGCAGGTGGCTTTACACTGGATTATGGTCCGTTCGGATTTTGTGATGTGTTTAATCCGCAATATCAGCCTTGGACAGGTGGCGGACAGCACTTTGCATTTCTTAATCAAGGTGTGGCAGCGGAACGCAATTTCTTGATGTTTTGCACAGCATTAAGCCCATTACTGGCGTCTGAGCCAGATTATCTCGACCAGTTGCAGCAGCTGGTCAATGGTTTTTCGGCCGAGATGCAAGCAAAAATGGAGCAGATGTGGGCCGCCAAACTTGGGCTTGGCACTTTTAACGCTGCCCTATTTGATGAACTTGAAACGCTCATGCTGCAAACCCCAGTGGATTACACTCTGTTTTTCCGCGAGCTTTCGGCGTTACCGGATGATATTGGCCCACTGAAAAAAAGTTTCTACCGAGACTTAGCACAAGCCCCCGCAGGACTTGAGCAGCGCTGGTCAGCTTGGCTGACACAATGGCAATCTCTGCTCGACAGTAATGTGGTCGACAGCTCTGAGGTTGGCAGTACCGGTGACACAAATACGCAGGCGCGCAGTCGTGATGAGATTTCTGCACAGATGAAGGCTGTTAACCCTAAATATACCTTGCGCGAGTGGTTGCTAGTGCCTGCTTATCAGCGAGCCAGCGTCGGTAATTATGCACCGGTTAGAGAATTGCAGGCTGTTATGACCCAGCCTTACGCAGAGCAGTCCCAGCAAGTTGAGGACAAATACTATCGAACCAAGGCATCTGAATTCTTTGGTGTTGGTGGTTGCTCGCATTTGAGCTGTTCATCGTGATTTTTTAGGCTATTGTCACCGTCTGTCTAAATGATTCTATTTACATAGGCTGGCTGGCAATGATTTGATCATTAACAGGGCTTGTTGTTGGTCCCATCTTCGGTCGTGCTCGGCAGTTAGCTATTTCTGTCTGGCAAAATCAAGCGTCACTAGGTTAGTGGCCACAGGTCATAAAAAAAGGGCCTCTATTGATAGAGGCCCTACAATCTTAATAAGATTAAAAGTGATACCTTTACCCAGTATTTATCCCCATTCCCATAGCAAATAAATACTGAGTAAAGTTACACATGCATTGTGTAGACATTTGATTGAAACCTCAAAGTATGCAATCAAACAATGCTAACGTGTTGTATCAAAAGTGGATTAACGTCATGAGTTAATGGATCATTCTTAACAGGGGATCTCATTGACGTCATTCAGTAAATTTAGTGTGCTTAATCGCTGCGATTGTGGCAATCAATAAAGTCCAAACTGCGACACATTGTCGCAGGCATTGTCTATTAATCCTCCTATGCATAGGTATTAGCCTGGTGTATGCAATGAAATGTAAGATATTTATCATCACGATTTAATCCTTCAGTATCGAAACAATACCTCTGAGAATCATCAAAATAGTCTTGCTATCAAAAATGGAAAAGTCTGTGGCGATATTTACTAAATAAGCACTACATATTGTAAGGATATTGGCATACATTGGTTGCACGATTATGAGTCGTTAGTCATGACATTGAATCAATAAGTGTTGATTGAGTGCCATGTTTAATAACGCTTTGGGGATACATCGCTTATGAAAATAGCATTATTTATACCTTGTTTAGTCAACCAAATGATGCCAGAAGTGGCTATCGCAACCCTGACATTATTAGAAAAATTGGGTCATGAGGTTTTTTTCCCTGCAGGACAAACCTGTTGTGGACAGCCAATGACAAACTCAGGTTGTTTTGACGAAGCTAAAAATACTACCCTTAAATTACTCAATGCCTTCAAAGGGGTTGAGTGCGACGCCATTGTTTGTCCTGCAGCCAGTTGCTTAGTCGCTGCGAAAGAAAACTTCCATGAGTTTGATGGCAGCAAAGAAGCTCAAGATGTGATTAATAAGCTTTATGAGTTGACCGAATTTCTACATGACGTTGCTCCGATTAAATCCTTTAAACGCCCTGTGGCAGCTAAAATAAGTCTGCAAATGAGCTGTCATGGTATTCGCATGCTTAATTTAGCTACGCCCACGGAAGAAATGGGCAAACAACGCTTTAACAAAGTAGAAGCGGTACTGGGCAACATTGCCGGGCTTGAAATTGTCTACCCAGCACGTATTGATGAGTGTTGCGGCTTTGGTGGTACGTTTGCGGTTGATGAAGGTGCTGTGTCAGCCAAAATGGGCAAAGATAAAGCTCAAGCGCACGCTGCAACCGGTGCTAAATATGCAGTAGGGTTTGATCCCTCATGTTTATTGCATTTAGATGGCATGATCCGCCGCCAACAATTACCGATAGAAACCCGTCACATTGCCCAAATCATTAATGACGCACTTTAGGAGCCACTATGTCCGAACTATATACCGCATCGGGTTCTAAGGTGCATGCCCATAAAGCTGATATTTTTTGTCGCGATGAAACTCGAGTTGATTGGCATTCTAAAGCCCTGTGGGCATTACGTGAAAAACGTGATCGTGCCGCGGGCAGTTTACCTGAATGGGAGCAACTAAGGCTGCTAGGCTCACAGCTTAAACTGCACACCTTGAGCCATTTAGCGCAGTACCTTGAACAATTTGAACAACAATGCATTAGTAATGGTATTAAAGTGCATTGGGCTAAAGATGCCCAGCAACATAATGAAATTGTCCACGGTATTTTAGCTCAACATCAGGTTAAGAAGCTGGTTAAGTCTAAGTCGATGTTAACTGAAGAATGCCATATGAATCCGTATCTAGAACGTCACGGCATTGAAGTGGTTGATACCGATTTAGGTGAACGGATTATACAGCTAGCGCATATGCCACCATCGCATATTGTGGTGCCGGCCATTCACATGAAAAAAGAAGAAGTGGGTGAGTTATTTCACCAACAATTAGGCACTAAGGCTGGTGAGTCGGATCCCTTATATTTAACCCGTGCTGCTCGTGCGCATTTGAGAGAGAAATTCCTCAGTGCCGATGCGGCCATGACGGGGGTGAATATGGCGATTGCCGATCAAGGCGCTATTGTGGTGTGCACCAACGAAGGTAACGCAGATATGGGCGCTAACTTACCTAAGCTACAATTGCACTCAATGGGCATTGATAAAGTACTGCCTGATATGGATTCTGCTGGGGTGTTATTGCGCACCTTAGCCCGAAATGCCACTGGGCAACCGATCACCACTTATTCTTCATTTTATCGCGGTCCGCAAGATGGCGGCGAGATGCATGTGATTATTGTTGATAATGGCCGTACTGAGATGATGAAGGATAAAATTTTAGCCGAATCGCTAAAGTGTATCCGTTGTGGCGGCTGTTTAAATACTTGTCCGGTATATCGCCGTTCAGGTGGGTATAGCTATAACTATACGATTCCTGGTCCCATTGGCATTGCTGTGGGGGCTAAGCATGATGATACCAACTCTATCCCTTGGGCATGTACTTTGTGTGGTAGTTGTACCTATGTGTGTCCAACAATGGTGCCATTAGATAAGATTATTGCTCATCATCGTCGTTTAAAAGCCCAGGCTAAGACCTTGCCTTACGGAAAAGGTGGCTATATGCCGTTAGTGGGGCGCTTTATGGCCAGTGAAACCTTAATGAATACCTCTATGTCGGCAGCAAGGTTAGCCTTACGGGTGTTACCGGGGAGTTTACTTAAGCCATTTAGTGGTGCATGGGGTAAGTATCGCGAATTACCAGTGGCACCAGAATCAAGCTTTGCTAGCTGGTATAACAAGAATCGGAGACGTTAATATGTCGAGTAAACAAACCATTTTATCAGCATTATCACTGTCGGCATTGGATAATCATGCCATGCCTGAGATCGATGTTGTGGCAAATAATGATGATCTTGTCGGCCAGTTTAATGCCAGTTTACAGTCTGTTGCAGCTACGCTTCACACTGACGGCGGTTTAGCCTCGCTCCAGCAAGCTGTAGATGATCTGATAAAGCAAAATATGCAGGTGATATCATTAATTGAGGGTATTAAAGGTAATCGTTCAGTGCCAACAACTGCGCATCTTTTAGCGGATATTGATTATGCTGTGATTCCAGGCGATCTCGGTGTGGCCGAAAACGGCGCGATTTGGGTCAATCAACCGAGTCATAGAGTGACTCCGTTTATTTGCGAAAACCTGATCTTGGCATTATCCAAAGACAATATTGTCGCCAATATGCATCAAGCCGTTAAACAGGTATCGCTGCAACAAGGTGATTTAGGATTATTTATATCGGGTCCGTCTAAAACGGCTGATATTGAGCAAGCATTAGTGGTGGGCGCTCATGGTGCCTGTAGCTTAAATGTGTATTTGTATTAATTTATATGAGCCAAGAGTCGTGAGTAATGTTTAACTCATGACTCATTAACACTAGCTTGCCGTGATGCCATTGACTAAGTCAGTGGCATCACTGTAACTGTTTGTCAGATTGAATCGATATCATCAAGCCATTGCAACAGCAAAAACCGCAACTCAAATCAGTAAAAATAGCCATCTACTGCCTTATAAAAGCGTTCAATCATTCCAAGTAGTTAAACCCAAGTACAGCTTAAAAATAGTCGAAAATACTCGCGGCTCGCTGCTGCAGAAACTCAATAAACAATTTTACCTTTAATGGCTGTTGTCGGCGTTGATGATACAAGATGCTGATACGGCGATGCTCGCCGGCCCATTGTGGTAATACTGTGATCAGCTCACCGTGTAAAAGCTGTTGTTTAACGAATAACTCAGGTCCGTATAAAATCCCGCCATCACCAACGGCTGCCCGCACTGCGCCGTGTAAATCACCTAAGGTTAACTTTGCCGGTCCATCATAATAATATTGCTCACCGTCGCAATGTTTTAAGCTCCAGTTAAACAATGGCCATACTTTAATTAATTGGTAATCAACCAGCTGCTGCGGATGCTGTAGTTCAATCAGTTGCTTGGCATAAGTTGGCGATGCGTAGAGTCCGTAGTTCAACACCCCTAATGATGTTGACACCCAAGATGAGTCTGGTTGCGCACCACCTACTATCGCGACGTCGACACCTTCATCGATTAAATCAATGGTGCTGTTATTCTGGGTGATATGCAGTTGAATGTGCGGATGTTGTTTTGAAAAGTCATTAATCGCTTCAATTAAGATCATCGAGGTAATAGAGACGGGTGTTGATATCCGCAAAGTGCTTTGGGGTTCATTGAGCGCTTGGCCACAAATCGTATCGAACTGTGCCACCACATGATGGTAACGGTCGAATAACGCTCCGCCTTCTTCTGTTAATCGCAGCTTACGTGTGCTGCGCATAATTAACTGAGTATTGAGGCTCTGTTCTAGTTTACTGATTTTGCGACTAACGGTGGCAATAGGTAACTGTAATTCTTGCGCAGCAGACGAAAACCCTCCGGCATTGACCACATGAACAAATAGATGGATCAATTCAAGATGACAGGCTAAATGTTGGCTCATTAAGAAACCCTTATTTTATTATTCGACTTATCCATTGTTTGCTCAGCACTGAGTAAAACGGACAGTTGGGTGAGCATCTGGGCATCATATTGATATCAGTAATGCCATTTTGGCTAATATTAGCATGGGCTGACTTAAGGCATTACCGACTGATTGCATAAATTAGTGATAGGTAACACTTTAGGAGGGGATTTCATTTATTGTCGACAAAAAGTCTATTTTGGGGTTGTTATACGCCTTAAAGGTGCTATATTGTCGACAACTTGTTTTGATTTATCCCATTTTATATTCAAGGTATGAGCATGATCCAGCCGATTACTTCAGCAGATAAGACCTTTATAGCCCTAAGAGACGATATCGTCGAAGGTCGTATTGCAGCGGGTTCTAAGTTGAGTGAAACTGAATTGTCGACAAAGTATGCCGTCAGCCGTGCGGTGATCCGTGAAGCCATTAATCGCTTAGAGTCGTGCCATATTGTTGAGCGTAAAGCGAACGTCGGTGCCAGAGTCGTAGCCTTGTCACCTCAGGGACTTATCGAATTATACCAAGTGCGTGAATCACTTGAAGGAATGGCAGCACGGTTAGCGGCAAAGAACATGACCGACGATGAAATAGCCGATTTAAACCAGTTATTGCAATCTCACTTTGACGAGGTCAAAGGTGGCGAGTCTTATTATCAAGAAGCTGGCGATGTTGATTTTCATTACCGCATCATCTTAGGCAGTAAAAATAAACACCTAATTTCAATGCTATTTGATGGCATTTATCATTTGGTACGCATGTATCGAGTGCAACTTGGCATGGCGGGTCCGCGTGTAACGACCGCTTATGATGAACACAAACATATTGTTCAGGCCATTTTAAATCGTGACGCAGAATTAGCCGAAATGCTGATGCGCCGCCATATTTTGTATTCTAAAAATAGTATCGAACATAAATTATCGTAACGACTATTCTGTAGCGTTTCGCGTTTACATTATTAATTGCAGAGAGGGAAATATCATGAGTGCAGGTAAAAAATTTCGTCAAGCATTAGCCAATAACAAACCACTGCAAATAGTGGGTGCCATTAATGCTTATTCAGCAATGATGGCTAAGCAAATTGGCCATCAAGCCATTTACTTATCCGGTGGTGGCGTGGCTAACGCCTCTTATGGTTTACCAGATTTAGGCATGACATCATTAAATGATGTGTTGGTTGATGTGCAACGTATTACATCTGCTTGTGATTTACCTTTGCTGGTGGACATTGATACTGGTTGGGGCGGGGCATTTAATATTGCCAAAACTATTCGTGATATGGAAAAAGCGGGCGCAGCCGCTGTGCACATGGAAGACCAAGTAGCGCAAAAGCGTTGTGGCCATCGTCCTAATAAAGAAATTGTCCCAGTAGAAGAAATGGTTGACCGCATTAAAGCGGCTGTTGATGCCCGCACAGATCCTGACTTTTTCATTATGGCGCGCACAGACTCATTTGCTCAAGAAGGCCTTGAAGCAGCAATTGAACGTGCTAAAGCCTATGTTGCAGCGGGTGCTGACGGTATTTTTGCTGAGGCAATTAAAACCGAAGAGCATTATCGTGCTTTTGCAGCAGCACTTGATGTGCCTATTTTGGCTAACATTACCGAGTTTGGCCAAACTGAACTGTGGAATAAGCAGCAATTAGGCGAGTGGGGCGCATCTATGGTGTTGTACCCATTGAGCGCATTCCGTGCGATGAATAAAGCAGCCGAAAATGTCTACAACGCTATTTTAGTTGATGGCGACCAAAAAGCGGTGGTTGATACCATGCAAACGCGGATGGATTTGTATGACTATTTAGGCTACCACGATTATGAACAAAAATTAGACAGCCTATTTGCCGAAGGCAAAAACAAATAGCCAGCCACTCTTAGAGTGTGGACTGCTTTTATAATCAAAATAAAAATACCCTACAATCGCGATTAAGTACTGCTCAATCGCGACAAGCATAATAAGGAAGAGATCATGGTTGACAAGAAATTATCAGGCGCAGGATTACGCGGTCAGAGTGCAGGCGAAACTAAATTATGTACTGTGGGTAAATCAGGTTCAGGTCTGACTTATTGCGGTTACGATGTATCAGATTTAGCCGATAATGCGACCTTTGAAGAAGTCGCGTATTTGTTATTTAATGGTGAATTGCCGACTCAAGCACAATTAAGTGCTTATAAAGCCGAATTGAAAGCGCAGCGTGATTTACCCGCTGCCCTTAAAGCCGTATTAAAACTGATCCCTGCTGATGCACATCCGATGGACGTGATGCGTACAGGTTGCTCGTTTTTAGGTAACCTTGAACCAGAAGTTGATTTTACTCAGCAACATAAGGCCTCGAACCGCTTGCTTGCCGCGTTCCCAGCTATCATGTGTTATTGGTACCGTTACAGCCATGACGGTGTTGAAATTGATTGCACTACAGATGAAGACTCTCTTGGTGGCCATTTCCTTAAGTTACTTCGTGGTGAAACGCCGTCAGAGCAACATCGCCGTGTAATGGATGTGTCGTTGATTCTTTATGCAGAGCATGAGTTTAATGCATCTACCTTTACTGCGCGCGTATGTGCATCAACCTTATCAGATATGTATTCGTGTGTGACTGGCGCGATTGGTTCATTACGCGGTCCGCTGCACGGTGGTGCGAACGAAGCCGCGATGGAGATGATCCAAAAATTTAGCTCGCCTGCCGATGCTAAAGTGCAAATGGCCTTGATGCTTGAACGCAAAGAAAAAATCATGGGCTTTGGTCATGCTATTTATAGCGTGTCAGATCCACGTAATGTGATCATTAAAGCATGGTCTGAAAAATTGGCTCATGAAAACGGTGATACATCTTTATATGACATTTCTGTCGCCTGTGAAGAGTTTATGTGGGACACCAAAAAGCTATTTTGTAATGCCGATTTCTTCCATGCCTCTGCTTATCATTTTATGGGTATTCCAACTAAGTTATTTACGCCAATCTTTGTTTGTTCACGTTTAACAGGTTGGGCGGCACATGTAATGGAACAGCGTTCGAACAATCGCATTATTCGTCCAAGTGCTGATTATGTTGGTAGTGAGCCACGTAAAGTGGTTGCTATCAGCCAACGTTAATCTGATTAGCCGAGTATCAATATGATGGCTCGGCTTTTTTCAATTAACGCATATCAAATGCGGTGATGTCTTAACTTAGCTGATATCAACAACCGCTCACCGATCACCAAATTTACTGTGGGTCTTACTATGAATACTGATTATCGTAAACCTTTACCCGGCACAACTTTAGACTACTTTGATACCGAAGAAGCCGTTGATGCCATTGAGGCGGGCGCTTATGCCAAACTGCCTTATTGTTCTCGCGTGTTTGCCGAGAACTTAGTGCGTCGCTGTGCGCCAGAGACGTTGACTGATTCGTTAAAACAGCTGATTGAGCGTAAAAATGACCTCGACTTTCCGTGGTATCCCGCTCGCGTGGTGTGTCACGATATTTTAGGTCAAACCGCTTTAGTTGATTTAGCCGGTTTACGTGATGCCATTGCAGAAAAAGGCGGTGACCCATCAAAGGTTAACCCTGTTGTACCGACTCAATTGATTGTCGATCATTCGTTAGCGGTAGAACATGCCGGCTTTGATAAAGACGCGTTTGAGAAAAACCGCTCAATTGAAGACCGTCGTAATGAAGACCGTTTTCATTTTATCAACTGGACTAAAACGGCGTTTAAAAATGTTGATGTTATCCAACCGGGTAACGGCATCATGCATCAAATTAACTTAGAACGTATGTCACCAGTGGTGCATGCTCAAAATGGTGTGGCGTTCCCTGATACCCTAGTCGGCACCGACAGCCATACACCTCATGTAGATGCGTTAGGTGTTATAGCCATTGGCGTAGGTGGTTTAGAAGCGGAAAGCGTGATGCTCGGCCGCGCATCTTACATGCGTTTACCGGAAATTGTTGGTGTTGAAATTACCGGTAAACCACAACCAGGCATTACCGCTACCGATATTGTATTAGCTTTAACCGAATATTTACGGGCGCAAAAAGTCGTGTCATCGTATCTTGAGTTTTATGGTGAAGGTACCACTCATTTAACTTTGGGCGATCGCGCCACCATTACCAACATGACACCTGAATACGGTGCCACCGCAGCGATGTTTTATATCGATAAGCAAACCATTGATTATTTGACACTAACCGGTCGTGAAGACGCACAAGTTAAATTAGTCGAAACCTACGCCAAACAAGCCGGTTTATGGGCTGACACCTTAACGAATGCTGTGTATGAGCGTGTTCTGCACTTTGATTTGTCATCGGTTGGCCGTAACATTGCCGGTCCTTCAAATCCGCATTCTCGGGTTCCAACCTCTGAGCTTGCTGCTCGCGGCATTAGCGGCGTAGTTGAAAACGAGCCAGGTAAAATGCCCGATGGTGCCGTGATTATTGCCGCCATTACTAGCTGTACTAACACCAGCAACCCTCGCAATATGATTGCCGCGGGGTTATTAGCACGAAATGCCAATGCACGTGGTTTATTACGTAAACCTTGGGTGAAATCATCGCTTGCGCCTGGCTCTAAAGCGGTGCAGTTATATTTAGAAGAAGCGGGCTTGTTACCTGAGCTCGAAAACTTAGGTTTTGGCATTGTCGGCTTTGCCTGTACCACTTGTAACGGCATGAGTGGCGCACTCGATCCGGTTATTCAACAAGAAGTGATTGATCGCGATTTATACGCAACGGCTGTGTTATCGGGTAATCGCAATTTCGATGGACGTATTCACCCATACGCTAAACAAGCGTTTTTAGCCTCGCCGCCATTGGTGATAGCTTACGCGATTGCCGGTACCATTCGTTTTGATATTGAAAAAGATATCTTAGGTATCGATAACCAAGGTCAAGCGGTTACATTAAAAGACATTTGGCCTACCGATGAAGAAATCGATACGGTTGTTAAAGCTAGCGTTAAACCTGAACAGTTCCGTAAAGTTTATGAGCCTATGTTCGACATCAAAGTAGAATATGGCAGTCACGTTAATCCACAATATGAATGGCGTCCACAAAGTACTTATATTCGTCGTCCACCTTATTGGGATGGAGCCTTAGCGGGTGAGCGTTCGATGAAAGGTATGCGCGCATTAGCGGTATTGGGCGACAACATCACTACAGATCATTTATCGCCATCAAACGCAATTATGCTCGACAGTGCCGCAGGCGCCTATTTACATAAAATGGGTTTACCGGAAGAAGACTTTAACTCTTATGCCACTCACAGAGGCGATCACTTAACCGCCCAGCGTGCGACATTTGCCAATCCAAAACTGTTTAACGAAATGGTGCAGGAAAACGGAAAAGTGAAACAAGGATCGCTGGCGCGCCTTGAGCCAGAAGGCCAAGTCACTCGCATGTGGGAAGCCATTGAAACCTATATGGAGCGTAAACAGCCACTGATTATTATTGCTGGTGCTGATTATGGTCAAGGGTCATCTCGTGACTGGGCAGCAAAAGGCGTGCGCCTTGCGGGTGTTGAAGTGATTGTTGCTGAAGGTTTTGAGCGTATTCACCGTACCAACTTAGTCGGTATGGGCGTGTTACCGCTCGAGTTCACAGCAGGTCATAACCGTCATACTTATCAGATTGATGGCACAGAAACCTATGATGTGGTTGGCGAGCGTAAGCCAGGTGCTATGTTAGATGTGATCATGACGCGTAAAAACGGTGAGCAAGTGACAATTGCGGTGAAGTGTCGTGTCGACACGGCTGAAGAGCTGTCGATTTATGAAGCTGGCGGTGTATTACAACGTTTTGCGCAAGACTTTTTAGCCAATGAAGTGGCTAACTAGCCTCATATTCGTCTAGCTTAATCGGTAGTTTATAACGCATAAGCTACCGATTTTTATGTTTTATAATAGGATGAAGTTATGGCACATTTACCACAAATAAAGATCCCCGCAACCTATATGCGTGGCGGCACCAGTAAAGGGGTGTTTTTCAGCTTAACTGACTTGCCAGCAGCGGCCCAAGTGGCAGGTGCAGCGCGTGATGCATTGTTGCTGCGCGTGATTGGCAGCCCTGATCCTTACGGTAAACAAACCGATGGCATGGGCGGTGCAACCTCTAGCACCAGTAAAACGGTAATCTTATCTAAAAGTACTCAAGCCGATCACGATGTTGATTATTTATTTGGTCAAGTGGCTATTGATAAACCGTTTGTCGATTGGAGTGGTAACTGCGGTAATTTAACCGCAGCAGTTGGCTCATTTGCAATCAGCAACGGTTTAATTGATCCCAGCCGCGTGCCACACAATGGCACTGCTGTTGTGCGGATTTGGCAAGCCAATATTCATAAAACCATTATTGCCCATGTGCCGATAACCAATGGTGAAGTGCAGGAAACGGGCGATTTTGAACTGGACGGAGTGACATTTCCTGCCGCCGAAGTTCAAGTTGAGTTTTTAGACCCCGCAGATGGTGAAGGCGCTATGTTCCCAACGGGTAATGTGGTCGATGAACTTGAGGTACCTGGTGTGGGAACGTTTAAAGCCACCATGATTAATGCCGGTATTCCTACCATTTTCATCAATGCTGCTGACATTAATTATCTTGGCACTGAACTACAAGATGACATTAATAATGATGATAAAGCCTTAGCCATGTTTGAAACTATTCGAGCTTATGGTGCTGTTAAAATGGGGTTAATTAACCATATTGAAGAAGCCGCTGCTCGTCAGCATACCCCAAAAGTCGCCTTTGTTGCACCGCATGCTGAGTATGTTTCTTCCAGCGGTAAAACCGTGACCAAAGATGATATTGATTTAGTTGTACGTGCGTTGTCTATGGGGAAATTACATCACGCTATGATGGGCACTGCTGCTGTTGCAATTGGCACGGCTGCGGCAATTCCTGGCACCTTAGTTAATTTAGCTGCTGGCGGTGGCGAAAGAACCGCAGTCCGTTTTGGTCACCCTTCAGGCACGCTCAGAGTCGGGGCACAAGCGCAGTTGCTTGATGGGCAATGGCAGGTTAAAAAAGCCATAATGAGCCGCAGTGCTCGAGTATTAATGGAAGGTAATGTAAGAATACCGCAATAGCCAATATGACTATGTTTTGTGTCAAATAGAAAAAGCCTTGGTCATGCCAAGGTTTTTTTTGTCGATAATTTAGCCTGTAAGATTAATCTAATATCGTTTACAGACATAAAAATTTAACAATTAAATTATAGACTTAATATGTTACTTTGTTATAGGTATAAAATGTGATGACCGTCAAAAACGCTTGATCCTACAGTTAAAGTAGTATGTTATATGCTGAATTTACGACAACAATAAGTATTGTTAGCCTGACTAGATACTATTTTGGCGCCGTGAATTAACAAGATTCAGACTTCGATTACTCGTCAACATCTGAATAACTTTTGGGTTAGGTTATAAAATATTAAGCCTGATGGATATTACAGTTCACGTATGATCGTGAAGCGCATTGCATAGATGTTATCTTGTGGTGTATCGAAAAAGAAGGAAACAAATATGGTTGAACACATTACAGGCATGCTGGCATTAATCGGTGTGTTGTCGCTTTTGTGTCAATGGATAGGTTGGAAATTACGTCTGCCAGCAATTTTACCACTGTTGTTGTGTGGTCTATTACTCGGGCCCGGATTAGGCATATTAGATCCAGATGAAATTTTTGGCGATTTATTGTTTCCTATCATTTCCCTCGGTGTTGCTGTCATCTTGTTTGAAGGTGCATTAACACTTAACTTTAAAGAAATTAAAGAACACGGACGAATGGTGACGCATCTCGTGACCATTGGCGCTTTCATTACTTGGGCGTGTATTGCCCCAGCAGCCCATTATCTGCTCGGTTTTGATTGGGCAATAGCCATGTTGTTTGGTGCATTGGTGGTCGTGACAGGACCAACCGTTATTGTGCCTATGTTGCGTACCGTGCAACCCAAATCCAATTTAGCCAGCATTTTGCGTTGGGAAGGTATTGTTATTGATCCCATTGGCGCTCTATTGGCCGTACTGGTGTTTGAGTATATTGCCGTGGCTGCCGATCCCACCACTCATGTATTAAATGCCTTAGGCCTGACCTTACTCCTTGGTTTTGGTTTAGGCGCAGCAGCAGGGTATTTAACCGGTCTGGCGATACGTAAGAACTTGTTTCCACATTATTTACGTAATACCGCAGTACTTACCATTATGCTGGGTATCTTTGTTGGTTCAAATATTATTCAGGAAGAGTCTGGTCTATTAACTGTGACCGTAATGGGTATTTGGCTCGCCAATATGCGCGGGGTTGATATTGCTGACATTCTCGAATTTAAAGAGACCCTTACAGTACTGTTAATTTCGGCATTATTTATCCTACTGGCGGCGCGTCTTGATTCTGGTGCTATGCTCGACCTTGGTTTCGGTGGCCTTGGCGTGTTGTTGGTGGTGATGTTTATTGCACGGCCATTGAGTATATGGGTTTCAGGTTTAGGCACGAATTTATCATCTAATGACAAGTGGTTTTTAAGCTGGGTTGCCCCTCGCGGTATCGTTGCGGCAGCGATTTCATCCTTGTTTGCGATAAAATTAGAGTCAGTGGGTTTAGAAGGGGCCAGTTCAATCGTGCCGCTAGTGTTCTTAATCATTATCGGCACTGTGGTTATTCAGAGTTTAACCGCGGGCCGTTGGGCTAAGTTTTTAGGGGTAAAAGAAGGTTCTAACCAAGGGTTATTAATCTTTGGTGCATCTAAGTTTTCCCGTGAATTGGCATCAATTTTAATGTCTAAAAATATTAAAGTTATTTTAGCTGATAACAACTGGGACAGTATTCGCCAAGCTCGAATGGAAAACATTCCTGTGTATTTTGGTAATCCGGCATCGGAGCATGCTTCAAATTACATGGATTTAAGCGGTATTGGCCGAGTATTAGTGATGTCACCATATCGTCAGTTAAATCCTTTAGTAACATTTCATTTTCAAGATTTAATGGGCACTGAAAAAGTATATGGTTTAAACAATGCCGACAGCGCCAGTGCGCGTCATCAACTATCTGAATCTTATCTAAAGCGTTTATGTTTATTTGGTGAGAATATTTCTTACGCTAAAATTGCTACGTTAATGGCAAAAGGTGCGGTACTCAAAATTACCAACATTACTGAAAACTTCACCTTTGAGCATTTTAAAAAACGCTATGGTGAAACCGCTTTGCCGCTGGTTTATTTAACCAAAGAAGGTAAGGTTAAAGTGCTATCAGGTGTTGAAGCAATTGTGTTGCCAGTGGGCATAGAGCTTATTAGTTTATTACCACAAGAGGCGCAAGATCAGGCGGTTATTCAACGTGCATTAGACGATGAAGCTGATCGCCAAGCGAAAGCTCTAGCAGAGGCAGAAGCCAAAGCAGCCGCTGAAGCAAGAGCTATTCGAGAAGCGCAAGAAGCTGAGCAACGTGCCATTGAAAAAGCCCGCCGTAAAGAGGAAGAACTTGCACTGTTTGAAGAACAGGAAAAAGCGCGCTTATTAGCCGAGGAGGAGGCCACACTGATTAAGCAAGAAACCTCTGAATTGGCGAAAGAGCTGGCTGCAAATGAGAAAGCCAAAGCTGCCATGGCATCGGCCTCAACAGACAAAGAGCCGCAATCGACTGACACTATGTCTGAAGAAAAATCAGATCCTAAAACTCTTTAAGCCTTAGCGCTATTTGAGTCGTCATTGAGTTAATGGTAAATACGAAAAAGGCTTAGCAATTAAATGCTAAGCCTTTTTATTGTCTACTGAGTGATACAGGCTAATGTCGATAGAGGCCTGTTAACTCAATCCACTATTCAGCAAGAGTGTCTAACACAACTTGGTGATGATCTTTGGTTTTAAACTTATTGAGTAAATGGCTAATTTTGCCATCAGTACCAACGATAAAACTCAAACGGTGAATCCCGTCATAAGTTTTACCCATAAATTGCTTTTCGCCCCATACACCGAAGGCGTCGGCAACGGCATGGTCTTCATCACTTAGCAGAGTAAAGTTGAGCGCTTGCTTTTCAGCAAATTTGGCCAGTTTCGCCACAGGATCAGGACTAATACCAAAAACAGTTACATTTAAGCCATCAAGTTGTGCTTTGATATCGCGCAGACCTTGAGCTTGTACTGTGCAGCCTGGCGTTGCCGCTTTAGGATAGAAATAGACTAAGACAGGGCCTTTGGTGAGTGTGTCTTGCAAAGAAATGGTTTCGCCAGCTTGATTTTGTAATGAAAAATTTGGTGCTGTATCACCAACTTGTAGTGTGTTCATCATGTTTCCTTTAGCGGATAAAAGTGAGCTTATTACGTCAATGTTAGTAACAAAGTTCACTACTATCTGATGTGAATATTGGATTAAGGTGCAGCAATGCCCTGCATACGCTTAATGCTGCACTCTAACGACATCGATTCTGCCAGTTCATGAATACCCTGTTCAAGTTTTAATAGGTCGACTTTTTCTGGAATATTAATGGCTAATAAAATCGACTGGGTTTTAAGACTATCGTTATCATCAGCGTGGGAGCGGACGGCCGCTAAATCGAGGCCTCTTTCTGCTAAAAACTGAGTAATACTCTTCATGGTTCCACGTTGGTCTTCGCCATTAAAAATGACTTCAATACGTGAGACAAAGTTTTTCGGCGTATGTTTTGATGTTCGTTTCATGACGGTCATGAGTTCAAGTTCAACACTCAATGCCGGTAACAAGCTTTCAATTTTTGTTATCGCTGTCCAAGAGCCCGATATCATCATAATTAGGGTAAATTCATTACCAAATAATGCCATACGACTATCTACAATATCGCAATCACATTCACTTGCTAAACGTGCTAGGCGACTCACTAACCCCGGACGGTCTGCGCCCATTGCCGTAACGACCAGGTAATTGGTCATGGATTTTCCTCACTTGTCGATATCTTTGAGCGAAAACTTACGCTAAGCATGTAAGTTTTGGTGCGGGTGTTTATGTTATCATTTTTCATTAAAACACCTCAATATACTAACCTATATCACTCACATAAATATGATTATTTTTTAGCGCAATGGCTCTAAAGATGCTAGGTTACGTGCATTAAATAGCATAAATGACTTATTTCAGTTTATGGTTACCGAAGAGCTTGTCATTAGTGGTTGGCATCAGTAACATAGCGAATCCTGAAACCGTGGGGAAGATAGATGATAAACGGAAGCATCGTAGCCTTAATCACTCCAATGAACAGTGATGGCACAGTAGATTATGCAAGTCTTGAACGACTTGTTGAGTTTCATATTGAACAAGGTACTGATGCCATTGTCGCGGTCGGTACTACAGGTGAGTCAGCAACATTGCCTATGTCAGAGCACGCCGCTGTTGTCAGCCAAACTGTTAAGTTTGCCGCAGGTCGTATCGCCGTTATTGGTGGTAATGGCGCCAATGCAACGGCTGAAGCTATTGACTTAACCAAAGCCATGCAAAAATCAGGTGTTGTCGCCATGTTGGGTGTCACGCCTTATTATAATAAGCCAACGCCTAAGGGCTTAATTGCCCATTATACGGCCGTTGCGGCAAGTACTGATATTCCTCAAATTCTATATAACGTACCAGGTCGAACTGCAGTTGATATGAAGCCTGAAACTGTGGCTGAGTTATCAAGTGTCAGTAACATTATTGGTGTAAAAGAAGCCACTGGTGACTTGAGCCGTGTGGCACGTTTACGTGAATTGTGTGGTGATGACTTTTTACTTTATAGCGGCGATGATGCCACTGCCCGCGAGTTTTTATTGTTGGGTGGTAATGGTGTGATTTCCGTAGCAAATAATATTGTTCCACATGCGTTTAAAGCCATGTGTGATGCTGCGTTAGCCAAAAATACACAATTAGCTGAATCAATCGATAAACCACTCATGGGCATCTATAGCTCGTTATTTTGTGAAGCCAACCCTATCCCTGTGAAATGGGCTGTTCATAGAATGGGTTTGATTGCTAATGGCCACATTCGTTTACCTTTAACTGAACTTTCTGAGCAGTTTCATGGTCTGTTAATAGAAACAATGAAACAAGCTCATATTGAGGTAAAATAAATTCATGTTAAAGAAAGTCACTCCGTTACTCCTTGTTGCAGCTGTTTCAGCTTGCTCTACGCCATTAGACCGCCGTCAGGCAAATGGTAATGATGATTTCATTAATGCTGAAACTGCACCATTATTGACTATCCCACAAGGGCTAAATACGCCAACTTATAGCAAGGAATATGATATTCCTGCGGTAAGTAACAAGGTCAATAAACAACTCGTTGGTAAAAATCTTGATATCCGTGCGCCATTACAAGTGTTACCTATGGCCGAAGGTACTCATATCGAAGAAAGCAGTGACAATATTCGTGTTGTGATTGAATCGATTGAAAGCACCACAGATTTAAAACAAGAAATTTATGACGTCATCAACGGTTATCTAGCGAAGAGCAATATCCCTGTTCGTAGTGAAGATATGAATGCCGGTTTTATTGAAACAGATTGGATTGAAAATGATGAAATCATTGAGTCTAATTGGTGGAGCAGTGACAAAGTGTATCAACTGCGTCAGCGTTACCGTTTTCAAATAGACGTAAAACCCCACGGTCGTTCAGGTACTGTAGCGATAGATTTAATTGAACACCAAGAGTTCTATGACGATAAAGATCAGCAAATCTTATTAAGCGGTGAAGATAAGCGTCGTTATACCACTGACATGCTTAATAATGCTATTGCTTACATGAGCATCAAACGTGATCAAGCGATTCGTGCTGCACGAATTGAGCAAAGCCTTGGTATTAAGGTCGACTTAGTCACAAATGCTGACGAAGCGGCTTATTGGTTAGCTGACGCAAGTTACAAGTCAGTATGGGATCGTTTGCGTTTAGTATTACCGGAAATGGGTTTTGATGTTGTTGATACCGATAACAGCCAAGGTTTGTTTTACATTAATCTAGAAGAAAGTGGTGGTTTCTGGAGCTCGTTGTGGAGCGAAGAGAAATTAACACTGAAAAAAGGCAATTATCGTTTATTGCTTAAAGAAACAGATGATGTCAATCAGACTAAAATTTTACTTCGTGATGCAGAAGACAAACCTCTTCCTGATGAGTCTATTACTGAAGTGTACAAAATTATCTCTGACTTAATGCAAGAAGACCGAAAAGTTCGTTAAGTTTCATGCATAGCTTGGACCAAAAAAAGAGACGCTTAAAGCGTCTCTTTTTTTTGCTCTTCACAAGCCCTCAATACCATTTTTTTGCCTAGGCGTTGGCAAGTTGTTAATTGTTGTTTTGACAGTTAACGCAGCAATTTTGCAAATTTGAGCCTGAACAATGGCGTCATTATGTTAAGCAATTTGTCACAGCATGTGTCGACAATCAGGCTGTAATACTTTTTTTACTCAAATACTGCCTAAAATATTCATAAAGCGCTTAAATCTTGGTTAAAACAGCCAATTAAGTGAATATGGAAAGGATATGATCTAATTGTTGGATATGTTCGTAATTTGTAAGCAAAAGTAAAACGACTTGATGTGGAATCATTGCTAAGTACAATCACATAAGCTCATTAATCCTATACATAATTCATTTAGCCTTTAATGGTTTTGGACTCAAAATGAAAAAGATAATCGTACTGATCGTCATAGTGCTAGCGGCACTGTTGGCGTACAACTTAATGTCTCCTGAAGAAGCTATTGTTCAACGTCCACGGCCTATACCAAACGTGGTTGTTGCTAAAGTGGCGATTATGCCTATTCGTGATGAAGTAGAAGCTTTGGGTACTGGTAAAGCGTACGAGTCTATTATCGTGACATCCAAAGTTACTGAAATTGTCACTAAGATTGATTTTAATGACGGTGATTTGGTCGAAAAAGGTGCACTGCTCGTGCAGCTCAGAAACGAGGAACATAAAGCCAAGCTGGCCGTAACCGAAATCAAGCTAGTTGAAAATTTACGTGAATTAGATCGAATCCGCTCATTGGTCACCAGTAAAACCATTGCCGAGTTAGAGCGTGACCGTTTACAAAGTTTAATTGATACCACTCGTGCAGAAGTGCAACAGGCAAAAGCGGCCCTAGAAGACCGTGCAATTAAAGCTCCATTTGCGGGTAAACTTGGTTTACGTCAAGTCAGTGTGGGCAGCTTAGTTACCCCGGGCGAGCAAATCAGTACTCTGGATGATGTGAGCAAAATTAAATTAGACTTTTCTGTACCAGAACGTTTCATTCAAGAATTACAGCCAGGTAAACTCGTTGAAGCTCGAGCTGTAGCTTACCCAGAGCAGATATTTAAAGGTGTTGTTACCTCAATAGACACCCGTGTTAATCCAGATACTCGCGCGGTAATCGTACGTGCTGTTATGCCAAATGATGATTATAAATTACTGCCCGGCATGTTAATGAAGGTGCGTTTAATTAAGCAAAGTCGTGAAGCATTATTGTTACCCGAAGCTGCTATTATCCCAATTCAAAACAAGCACTTTGTTTATTTCGTTAATGCAGAAAACAAAGTAGAACAAATTGAAGTGACTTTAGGTACACGTTCTCGAGGTTGGGTTGAAATAGCTAAAGGCCTTGACGTGGGCCAACAAATTATCATTCGTGGCATTCTCAAAGTTCGTCCTGGTGATACTGTTAAAGTGCAGCAAGCCGAAAACTTCACCTTCGCTCAAGTCGAAGGAATGGAGACATCGGCATGATATTAACTGACTTATCGGTTAAAAGGCCGGTCTTAGCATCTGTAATCAGTATTTTGCTGATTGTATTGGGTCTGGTGTCTTTTGGTAAATTACCGCTGCGTGAATATCCCAATATCGATCCACCGATTGTGTCGGTGGAAACCAGTTATCGTGGTGCCAGTGCATCGGTAGTCGAAAGCCGGATTACACAGCTTATTGAAGATCAAATTAGTGGCGTAGAAGGCATTCGTCATATCAGCTCGTCCAGTAGTGATGGGCGCTCAAGTGTGACCATTGAGTTTGATATTAATCGTGATATTGAGGCCGCAACCAATGATGTGCGGGATCGCATTTCTGGTTTACTTGAAAGGCTACCTATAGAAGCGGACGCGCCATCGATTTATAAAGCAAACGGCGGCGATGAAGTGATCATGTGGCTCAATTTGGTATCAGACCAAATGGATATTTTGCAGCTCACTGATTATGCCAACCGTTATCTAGTGGATCGTTTTTCGGTGATTGATGGCGTATCAACACTGCGCTTAGGTGGCGGTAAGGTATATGCCTTACGGATCTGGATTGACCGTCAGGCATTAGCCTCGCGTAACTTAACGGTATCAGACGTTGAAGCAGCATTGCGGGCAGAAAACGTAGAATTACCCGCCGGTTCAATTGAATCAAAAGAACGTATTTTTACCGTGCGTTTAGACAGAGTATTCAAAACCGCAGAAGATTTTTCAAACTTGGTGATAACCCAAGGTGAGGATGGCTACTTAGTTAAACTTGGCGATGTGGCTAAGGTCGATATTGGTTCTGAAGAAGAACGGATTATGTTCCGGGGCAATAAAGAAGCAATGATTGGTTTAGGTGTCAGTAAGCAATCAACAGCCAATACTTTAGAAGTGGCGCGAGCGGCCAATGCCTTGGTCGATAAATTAAATCCAACCCTGCCAGCAGGGATGCACATTAAACGCTCCTACGACAGTTCAGTGTTCATTGAAGCTTCCATCGATGAGGTGTATCAAACCCTCTTTATCGCCATGGTGTTAGTTATTGTGGTGATTTATTTATTCTTAGGTTCGGTCAGGGCCATGCTTATTCCTGCCATTACGGTACCGGTATCTTTATTGGCTACCTTTATTGTGCTGTATGCCCTTGGTTATACCATCAATTTATTAACCTTACTGGCGATGATATTGGCGATTGGTATGGTGGTCGATGATGCCATCGTCATGCTGGAAAATATTCACAGGCGTATTGAAGATGGCGATTCACCATTGAAAGCCGCTTTTTTGGGTGCTCGTGAAGTTGCTTTTGCTGTGGTGGCGACAACTTTGGTGCTGGTTGCTGTGTTTATGCCGATCACCTTCCTCGAGGGCGATTTAGGCAAGCTATTTAAAGAGTTTGCGGTCACCATGAGTGCTGCGGTGATTTTTTCCAGTGTTGTTGCATTAACACTGACGCCGATGATGTGTTCCAAGTTACTTAAACCGGCCGACCAAGATCCGTGGTTAGTTAAACAAGTCGATAAGATGATGAATATTTTATCTGGCTGGTATTTGACCACCCTGAAAATAGGCATGAAAAGTCCTGTTCTAGTATCGCTGGTTGTATTAATTGCCTTTGCATTTAGTGGTTTTTTACTCAATAAAGTGCCACAAGAGTTCGCGCCGCAAGAAGACCGTGGTTCCATGTTCTTGATGGTTAATGGTCCGCAAGGGGCGAGCTTTGAATATATTGAAAAATATATGGATGAAGTAGAAGGACGCTTAATGCCATTGGTTGAAAGCGGTGAAATTAAGCGTTTATTGATCCGTGCTCCGCGTGGGTTTGGAGGCTCCTCTGATTTCTCCAATGGTATGGCGATTATTGTTCTTGAAGATTGGGCGGAACGTCGTAGTGCAAACGAAATCATTGTTGATATTCGCAGTCGTTTATCTGACTTAGCCGGTATAAGGGCGTTTCCTATCATGCGCCAAGCATTTGGCCGTGGTGTGGGTAAACCGGTGCAGTTTGTGATTGGTGGCCCTAGCTATGAAGAACTGGCTCAGTGGCGCGATATCATGATAGAAAAAGCCAAAGAAAATCATAAGCTCATTGGCTTAGATCATGATTATCAAGAGACTAAACCACAGTTGCGAGTAGTGATAGATCGTGAACGAGCAGCAGACTTAGGTGTGTCAATCTCTCATATTGGTAGAACACTCGAGTCGATGTTAGGTTCTCGTTTAGTGACCACCTTTATGCGCGATGGTGAAGAGTACGATGTTATTGTAGAAGGTAATCGTGAGAATCAAAGCACGGCTACCGATATGGAAAATATCTACGTGCGTTCAGATCGTTCTCAAGAATTGATCCCTTTATCTAATTTAGTTTCAATTGAAGAGTTCGCCGATGCCAGTTCGTTGAACCGTTATAATCGAATGCGATCAATTACCTTAGAAGCTAATTTGGCAGAAGATTATAGTTTAGGGGAAGCGTTAGACTACCTGAATGATTTGGCTGCAACCTATTTGCCTGCCGAAGCGGTCATAAGTTACAAAGGTCCATCACTTGACTACCAAGATTCTGGTAGCTCAATGAACTTCGTCTTTTTATTGGCGTTAGGGATTGTATTTTTGGTTTTGGCGGCTCAATTTGAGAGCTTTATTCATCCCATGGTCATTATGTTAACCGTGCCACTAGCCACCTTAGGTGCACTCGTGGGGCTTTGGTTAACAGGTCAAAGTCTGAATATATACAGCCAAATTGGTATTATTATGTTGATAGGATTAGCGGCTAAAAATGGTATTTTGATCGTTGAGTTTTCAAATCAGCTGCGCGATCGCGGAGTTGAATTTCAACAAGCCATTTTACAAGCATCAACACAACGACTCCGACCTATCCTAATGACAGGTATTACGACAGCAGCAGGTGCGATTCCGTTAGTGATGGCGTCTGGAGCCGGTGCTGAAACTCGCTTTGTTATTGGTGTTGTTGTGTTATCGGGGATTTTATTAGCAACATTCTTTACCTTGATTGTCATCCCGGTTGCATACAGCTTATTTGCCCGTAACAGTAGCTCTCCTGAAGCGGTGGCCAAACAGTTGGAAATAGAATTACAAGACGATTGATCCTCGTTTGACACGATAATAAGCACAACAAAAAGCCAGTCATTTTCATGACTGGCTTTTTGTTTACTCATCTCAGAATAATCTAGTCTATTGTAAGTTGATTCAAGGTGGTTGGAGGTGCAAGCTACTGTTTTAAAAAGTGTTTTAATACTAACTTGAGGTGGCTTATTGTATTAGGTTACATTGGCTGGTGTGAACAGTTCAGTACACCTTGCCAGCATGAATATCCGCGCGGCTATAGATTAAACCCAAGTGAAGTAATATGTTGAGTTTAACAATCTGTTCATCCTAACGCGGTCAAATATTGACTATTTGCCACGAAGAATAAGGCAGCTTGCGGTGGCTGTGGCCAATAGTTTACCGTCTTCGGTGGTTAAGGTTGCTTCTGCAATGCCCAGAGATGTAGACAAGTTCATTACGCTACCTTTAGCCAATAAGCGTTGCTTTTGAGGCACAGGGCGGACCATTTTAATATTTAAATCTATGGTTGAATAACCGACACCTGCGGGTAATGCAGAGTGCACAGCACATGCTGTAGCTGAATCAAGAACCGTTGCAGCAAAACCCCCATGCACGCCGCCCATTGGGTTGAGATGGCGCTCATCAGCGAAAGCTTCAAAGGTGACACTGCCTTCGCTTACCGCAATCGCGTTCATTGGCATAGTTTGGGTGATTGAAGGGGCAGGGATGTCGCCATTAAGCATGGCTTGCATCAATTGTAATCCAGTAAGGTGTTTCATCTTAGTCCTTTAGTTATCTGAATAATTTATTACTATAAAAAAGGGTAAAGCTTATGCTTTACCCTTTTTATTTTTAGGTTTTAAACCTAGCAGCTAAGCTGCTTTCTCTTGCTTAGCTTTTGGTGCAAGTTGTGCTTGAAGCTCATTGGTATCGAAGTCATCAACGTTAATTGATTTCAAACGTCCAATTTCAGCTCGTTCAAGTAAAGCGATTTCGCTGTCGCTTAACACACCAAGCGCTTTACCTTCTGCAGCAACTTTATCTAACCACATAAATGGTAGACGTTTACCGGCAGCTTTACAGACTTTGTCATAGAGTGGTTCTGCCGCTAGGATATCTTTGAACGTTTGTTCTTGGATACCGACTGGATTGAACTCTGAAGCAGTCCAGAACTGGCCTTTACCTAAACGGTCACGACTCGCACAAGGCGTTTGCATGATCTTAGCCACTTTATGATCTAACACATCACTAGGACGCTTAATTGGGCGACCGAATGGGAAGATTACCGCACGTAGTGCAATGCCTAAACCCATTGGGAAGTTGTTAAGCAAGTCATCTAATGAATCTTGTAACTTGTATAATGAATCTTCAACAGCCCATTGCACTAAAGGTAAATCTTCAGTTAAACGGCCATCGTCCTCATAACGCTTAAGCGTGGCAGAAGTTAGATACAATTGGCTCAGTAAGTCACCTAAGCGGGCAGAAATACGTTCTTTGCGCTTTAGGTTGCCACCCAGTGTCGCCATGGCCAAATCAGATAATAGCGCTAAGTTTGCACTGAAACGGTTCATCTGTTGATAATAACGTTTTGTTTTATCTGAGTAAGGGCTATTGGTGAAGTAAGATGAGGTAACACCCATCCAGAAACTACGAATAAAGTTCGAGGTTGCAAAACCAATATGACCAAAGATAGCTGAATCAAAGTTAGCTAAGCCACGGTTTGCATCAGTATCAAACGCTGATTCCATTTCGGCCAATACATATGGATGACAGCGGATAGCACCTTGTCCATAAATAATCATTGAACGCGTTAGAATGTTTGCACCTTCAACAGTAATGGCGATTGGAGCAGCTTGATAGCCACGACCTAAATAGTTATTTGGGCCAAGACAGACGCCTTTACCACCATGAATGTCCATTGCATCAATAATACATTTCTGCATTCTGTCGGTTAAGTGATACTTAACGATGGCAGAGATAACTGAAGGTTTTTCACCTAAATCGATGGCAGTTGTGGTTAAGGTTGCAACGGCATCCATTAAATATGCGTTACCGCCGATACGGGCCATTGGCTCTTCTATACCTTCTAATTTACCGATAGGTAATTTAAATTGGCGACGAATACGTGCATAAGCACCTGTAGCAACAGCGGCAGTTTTAACGCCACCGGCTGAGTTTGAAGGTAAGGTAATACCACGACCAACAGACAGACACTCAACCAACATTCTCCAACCTTGGCCGGCCATTTCTGGGCCACCAATAATGAAGCTTAATGGTACAAACACTTCGTTACCGCGTGTAGGACCATTTTGGAACATACAGTTCAATGGGAAGTGACGACGACCGGTTTCAACACCTGGAATGTCAGTTGGAATAAGGGCACAAGTAATGCCTAATTCTTCTTTATCGCCTAGTAGGTGCTCAGGGTCGCGTAGTTTAAAGGCCAGGCCTAATACAGTCGCGACTGGTGCTAAGGTAATATAACGTTTGTTCCATGTTAGCTTCATACCAAGCACTTCTTCGCCTTGGAATTCACCTTTACACACCACACCAAAATCTGGAATTGAGCCAGCATCACTACCTGCTTCAGGGCTAGTCAGTGCAAAACATGGCACGTCTATACCTTTAGCTAAACGAGGTAAATAGTGATCTTGCTGCTCTTTGGTACCATAGTGCTGTAAAAGCTCGCCAGGGCCTAATGAGTTAGGAACACCAACAGTAGAGGCTAATTCACTGCTGACGCCAGCAAGCTTTTGTAATACGCATGACTGGGCATAAGCTGAATATTCAAGACCACCAAATTTCTTCTTGATGATCATCGCGAAGAAGCCATGATCTTTTAAGAATTGCCAGATTTCTGGAGGCAAATCGCCTAATTGATGTGATACCTGATGTTGATTAGTCATTTTACAGACTTCTTCAACAGGACCATCTAGGAATGCTTGTTCATCGGCAGTTAAACGCGCTTTAGGATAGTTGTGTAATTTGCTCCAGTTAGGGTTACCGGCAAATAAATCAGCTTCCCACCACGTTGTACCTGCTTCAATGGCTTCTTTCTCTGTAGAAGACATTTCAGGCATGATACCGCGATACACTTTTAGCAGCGGACGACTGATAAAGTTTTGTCTGAATGATTTAATATTGAGTGGCAGCGCAATAACAAGGAATACAATCCATGTAATTACACCAATAATGTCCAAGGTGCTACCGACGACTAACACAATTGCCGCAGCAATCGTGGTTGATAATAGCGATACTCTTAAGTATGCCATAGCGCCGAGCACAAAGATCATCGCGATGATCCAAAGTAGGGTGGTCACTGTACTTCTCCTTAAAGCTATATGTAGGCAAAATAGCTTATTTATTGTTGATCTCATTCACAGGAATGATCGTGGTCGGACCTGTGTCACATAAAAGTTAACCTTATGCCGCCTCGATTACAAGCCTTTTTCAAACAATTGTTTAAATATTTGTGTGTCAGAAATATTCCACTCAATTGGCTTACTCGATACAATACGCTTATGAAAAGTGTTTAGCTCAATATAGCAACAGAAAAGGCAAGGCTAATGTGTGAATTACTGGCGATGAGCGCGAATGTGCCAACGGATATTGTTTTTAGTTTTACAGGCTTAGCTGAGCGTGGTGGGGTAACGGGTCCTCATGTTGATGGCTGGGGAATTACCTTTTATGAAGGTAAAGGAAACCGCACATTTAAAGACGCTTGTCCTAGTAGTCAATCACATATTGCACAGCTGATAAAGTCATATCCAATTAAAAGTGAAATTGTCATTAGTCATATTCGCCAAGCGAATCGAGGCTGCGTATCCTTAGTCAATACCCATCCTTTTAGCCGTGAGTTATGGGGCCGTTATTGGACTTATGCCCACAATGGCCAATTGACGGATTACCACTCAAGATTCATCGTTTCTCGATTTCAACCTGTCGGTGATACAGACAGTGAATTAGCTTTTTGCTGGATTTTAGAATCTGTGGTCAATAAGTTTGGTGAGCATGAGCCAGATAATCTCGATGATGTGTTTGATTATATCAGTCAACTTGCTGATGAAATAAGACAGTTAGGCGTGTTTAATATGTTGTTGAGTAATGGCATTGATTTGATGACATATTGTACCAACAACTTATGCCATATCACGCGCCGTGCACCGTTTGGAAAGGCAACTTTAATTGATACCGATGTGGTCATTGATTTTAGTCAAGAAACCACGCCAAACGACGTGGTAACCGTTATTGCAACTAGGCCACTGACCAATAACGAAAATTGGGTTGTGTTACAGCCAGGTGAGTGGAAGTTATTTAGAAAAGGTGAGTTAATCCTCCGCTAATTGCTTTATTTCATCTAATTCTGACTCTGTGATTTGAGCACTAGTTTCAGGGTCTGTATGCAGTTCATCTACCGCCGTTGAACTTTGCTTGTTAGGGCCATCAATGAGTGTCGGTGTCATAGGTGGTAGAGGTTGCTCAAATTGGTAGCTCGCTAGCTGAATATCCAGTTGTTTACTGCCTTTTGAGAAATGGCTTAACCTCACTGGCAGATACGCTAAAGTCGGTGCCATCCAGAAAAAGGTTTGTCTTTTAGTACTGTCGCGGACAACTTCAACTTTTACGGTATCGTAAGTACCGCTTTCTATCGTGACTTTTTCTTTACCTAAGACTCGAAACTGATAGTCATCAATTTCTTTTTCTTTAACCATTTTATAATCTAGTGGTCGAATATTGGCCGCTAAATCCATTCTAAATTGTAATTGCACCATCAAAGGGTCAAATACTTTCTCTTGGTATGGCAGCTTTAATGCTTCTTGCTTGTAGATGGTGTGAATAAATTGTTGCCCTTTGACAAAGGCGGTTTGTTCAGTGTAATCACTACCTGTACCAGTGCGTTCTTGTATGTATCGAAATGGCACTAATTTACCGTTTTCTAGGGTAAATTCGCTTTTAAGGTGGCGTTGATCAGATAGCATTAATAAGCTGACATCGCTGTCGAAATGATAGCTGTAAAAACCGCTATCGGTTGCAGGTAAGCGATAATTTGCTACACCTAACTCGAAGCTACCATAAAACACCTTATAGCTAGCAGTATGGGCTGTTAAGGGCGATAAAATGGCTGCTTGTTCCATGTCACTTAATACCGCAGCTGGATTAACTTGTGCAAATTTTTCTGTTGTGACGGCGGTTTCTGACTGATGTAATTTAGGCGTGGTTTCGCTATCAGCAATAGTTTGTTGATTGTCAGTTGCGTGTGCGTGGATCACCGGGCTAATACACAAGATTAACGTGGATAAGCGAGTTAATTTATTGACCAAAGTATTGTTACCTTCAAATTTGATAATAGTTAATAGCTTGATATTAAAAGGGTAAAGTCATTACTAGGGTGGCGATATCAGGTTTCCATTGATATTGAGACAATGAAATCTTGCCTGCGTTCACTTCTATTCCATCTAATCTTAGTAATTGTTGTTGAGTTTGAAAAGCATCAGTGTTGTTAGCAAACGAGATTTTACCCTGGCTATTAATCACTCGATGCCAAGGTAAGGTTAGATTCTGTGGTGCTAATTTTAACGCCCTAGAAACGTAACGTGCTCTGCCTGGTAATCCTGCAAAGTCAGCAACAACGCCATAAGGTAACACATTGCCTTTTGGGATAAGGTTAACAACAAACCAAATGCGCTCAATTGAAGATAGGGTAGACATTAGATCCCGAATAAACCCACTATAGACACAATAGTGATTAGATGTTGAATATTAGGCAAGGATAATAAAACATTTTCAAAAGTACAATCGTAATCAAGCTGATTACGATTGTAGTGTATTTTAGTTGGCGATTACCTTAGCTCACTTTTACAGTACTGTTAAGTAGATACACAAAAAGTGACTAATCGCACCACCAAGAACAAATAAGTGCCATATAGCATGATTATATGGGATACGTTTACCTACATAAAATACCACACCTAAACTGTAAAATAAGCCGCCTGCGAATAATAAGCCCAAGCCTAAATCACTCATTTTAGTGTTTAAGTCGCTTATTATGGTGACACATAACCACCCCATGGATAAATACAGCAGCACACTAAAAGCTTTAAATCGGCCAATGAACAAGGTTTTAAATATAATTCCTCCTAGCGCTAATGTCCAAATAGCCACAAGGATAATCGTGGCCTGAGAACTTTGAAGGCTAATCAGCATCATTGGAGTGTAGGTGCCTGCTATGAGCGCATAAATGGCGCAATGATCAGCCATTTTAAAGCGTTTTCGCCACAGCGCGCTTTTACTTGAGTGATACAAGGTCGATGCTAAAAATAACGCAATAATACTGACCCCATAAATCGTTACACCTGTGATTTGTAGCAAGGTTAAATGATCTGGAGCTTTTATAAGCATCAGAATTAACCCAACAATACCTGCTATCACGCCAAGCGCATGCGATAATGCATTGGCTTGTTCTTCCCTATGGCCGTAATCTGAGCCAGAAGAAACGGTAGATGTTTGCTCTGATGTCGAGATGTTTGATAGTGAATTCATAATATCCTGTGAATAACGCTAAAAGGATTTTGAGCAAATTGAGTTTATCAGCCCTAATATTAAATAGCTATATTTAGGTGAACACGTGTAAGCTGAAATTTAAGTCTCATACATCATGGCGTAGATCGTCTTTTTACGCTTTATTGGGTTAAGCTTTATTAATTTCATTGAGGGGTTAACCGCATAAATAAGGTGCTATTCAATAAGGCGGTTGACGTTATACTTAGGCAATCATTATTGGCAGATTAGACTTTATGTTTAAAAATAACCAACAATCCCATTCGAGTATTTCAGCATCAACTCGCCACCACTCGCGTTGGGGAAATAAATCATTACCGCAAGCAGATGCTGTTAGTATTGATTTTGACAAAAACGTGACACCTTTTGTAGAGTCAGAAGATGATGTTGTGGATGAACATGAGTTACAACAGCATCGCCAGCAAGTCGCTGATGATATCCAACTGCAGTTAACGGGTGTAACAAGTTCAGTCAATCGCAACGGACCTTTGTTACAGCCTGATGAGCCAAATGCTAATGCCTTGCAACGGGCTTTGGCTGTTGTAAGTAGGAGTCCTTATCTTGCTTTACTCGTGGTATTTGTCCACCTGCTTGTGATTACACTAGTGGTGTTATTTGGACGAGTTGATATTAGTGGTATGTCAGATATTCCCGTGACTGAACCGGCGACAAAATCGTTACCCGCCTTAAAAAGTTATCTTATTACCCAAGCAGAATACGATAAATTAGTTGAGCGAGCACAAGCAAATGCGGCGAGCCAGGTGACACAACCCGATGCTGGGATAGCTGCAGAAATGGATCAATCCGAGGTTACGCCCGTATCAGAAGTTGAGCCAATAACGACACAATGAGTACCTTAGTGTACTCATTGTTTATCATTAATGTCTGATAGTGAAACGATTGTCTGTGAAACTATTGTCTGTGAAGATATTGTTAGTGAGATTATTGCAGTAAAACAGACACAAGCTTATGCCTCATTATGGTGTTTTAAGCGATTATCCATCATCGACCAACACAACACGCACAATAGACCGCTTATAAGGCCAATAAGATGTGATTCAGTGGCAACCCGTGCATTGATTAATTGAGTCACGCTGTCACTGGCACCAAATACTTGCTCATAACCGACTTTTAACATGACTCCTATCACGAGTAAGTATCCCGACTTGTAGCCTTTACGTATATCCATCACAGCACCAAATACAAATAATCCGTGCAATACGCCACTTAGACCCACATAGGCCTTTAAGGTAGGGTAGAACAGGTATAAACCTATGCCTTCAAATAAACATAAGCTTAAAAACAGTAGCAACAACTTGCCTGAATGATTTTTGTAATGTACTTCATGTAAAAAAACAATTACCCAAAATCCAGCTAAATTCATTAGCAAATGCCATAAATTGGTATGCAACAGGTTTCCAGTGACTAAGCGCCAAACCTGACCACTGGCAATTAAGTCATACTGATAGCTAAAATACTGATCAATAGGTAAAAATGCAGGAGAGGGAATATCTGCTGCAAACAGAGCAATACAAATAAGACTGATCACCACAAGAAAATGATACAGACCAATTGTGTTTGAATTATGTTTTAGCAAAATATCCTCTATATACTTCTGTTCACGACTAATTAAGCCGATTTACCTCAACACAGAATTAACTGTAGACTAAAAAGACTTCACTAGGCTAATAGTGTGTTTTCATATTGATTAAGCAATCTTAAAGAAAATAAAAAATCAGATGGTTAACTTTACACTACAGGCTAAATATCAATAATAGGCTTACAGCTTACTGTTTAACGAGTCCATCACGACTTGACTGTTTTGTAAATAATCATCTAAACCACGTTGACGAAGTACACAAGCAGGGCAATCGCCACATCCTTTGCCTACTATTCCGTTATAGCAAGTTAAGGTTTGATGTTGCACTAAAGCCAATTGGTGATATTTGTCTGCCAATGCCCATGTTTCTGCTTTATTGAGCCACATTAAAGGTGTAATAATTTTCAGGGGTTTATCCATGCCTAATGCTAATGAATGTTGCATAGATTGCACAAACTCATTGCGGCAATCTGGATAACCAGAAAAATCGGTTTCACATACGCCAGTAATAATGTCATTACAGCCTAATTGATACGCGTAAATTCCTGCTAAGGTTAAAAATAAAATGTTACGGCCAGGAACAAAAGTATTTGGTAAACCATTGTTCATCAATTCATGTGAAACCGGAATTGCATCACGCGTTAGCGCCGAAATAGCTAATTCGTTTAATAAGCTAGTATCCATGACTTTATGACTGGCTAATTTCAACTCAATTGCCAATGATTTTGCCACTTCTATTTCTTGTCTATGACGTTGGCCATAATCAAAGGTGATCCCATGTACTTCATCGTACTGTGATAATGCTTGGATAAGACAAGTGGTTGAATCTTGACCACCACTGAAAACAACAAGGGCTTTAGTCGGTGTGTTTAGCTTTGTATCTGACATGGATATACTCTTAACGTACTGAACTGACTTGCAAGATCGGGGTGATCAACGCCCAGTGGTTCAGGAAATAGAATGGATATTTTACCTAAGGCAGGCTCAACTGCAAAGCCATAGCGGTAAATACTTGCAGCTAATGGCAAAATACTCTATAAATGCCGGCCCGTAATTCGTCAGCCGGTTACTGCTGGTCACTACAAGTAAGGTAAACAATGAAATATCCCGTTAACGAAGTATTTGAAACCATACAAGGCGAGGGTACATATACTGGTGTTCCTGCGCTGTTCGTTCGCTTGCAGGGTTGCCCTGTTGGGTGTTCATGGTGCGATACCAAGCAAACGTGGGATGTATTACCTGAGAATAAGGTGACCGCAGAGCAAGTGATTCAGGTCGATGGCACCATAGGACGTTGGGCTGATCATAATGGTCACACATTACTGCAAGCATTTCGGGACAAAGGTTTTACCGCAAAACATATCGTGTTAACTGGTGGTGAGCCGTGTTTGTATGACCTAACGGAATTAACTAACGATTTTGTTGAGGCGGGTTATCAGATCCAGATTGAGACCAGTGGTACGTTTGAAGTGAAATGTCATCCTGATGTGTGGGTGACGGTATCACCTAAAATTAATATGAAAGGTGGCTACAAGGTACTTGATCAAGCCTTAAATCGTGCTAACGAAATTAAACATCCTATTGCGACAGAACGGCATATTGAAGAATTAGATGAGCTGTTACAACACATAGATATCAGTGCCAAAACGATTTGTTTACAACCGATTAGTCAAAAGGCGCGGGCAACCGATCTTGCAATGAAAGTGTGTATTGCGCGTAATTGGCGTTTATCGATTCAAACTCACAAATATTTGAATATCGACTAATGTGTATTTAGCAACGTTTCCCCTTGATGCTGAGCCAATAATGAAAGCCGTTGAATCCAGATCCAACGGCTTTTTTTAATGTTTAGTTAACTGATTAAACCACAAACATTAAAGGCAGACAGTTTCTCGCGATAGTGCTGAAAACAACCGATATTATTTTCGATCCACTCGGGGTTGTAGTAGGTATCGAGATAACGTTCACCAGCATCACAAATTAACGTCACAATTGAACCGGTTTGGCCTGCATGTCGCATCTGTGTTGCCAGCAATAACGCCCCATACAAGTTTGTGCCAGTGGACGCGCCCGTTTTACGACCAATTAATTGTTCTAGCCATTGAATGGTTGCGATTGACGCGGCATCTGGGATTTTAATCATGCTATCAACCACCCCTGCAATAAACGATGGTTCAACCCGAGGTCGGCCAATACCTTCAATTTTACTGTATTTATCACTCACAATCGTTGCATCACCACTGTGAAAATAATCATAAAAGACTGAGTTTTCTGGGTCAACGACGCACAGTTGGGTTTTTTGTTGTTGATAGCGAATATAGCGACCAATAGTGGCACTGGTGCCGCCAGTTCCTGGACTCATCACAATCCAGCTTGGGATTGGATGTGGTTCGCGTTCCATTTGGTTAAAAATAGAATCAGCAATATTGTTGTTACCCCGCCAATCTGTTGCACGCTCAGCATAAGTGAATTGGTCCATATAGTGACCTGTTAACTCAGCAGCCAATCTTTCTGATTCTGCGTACATCTGACTGCCATTATCAACAAAGTGGCATTTAGCCCCATAAAATTCAATTTGTTCAATTTTCTTTTTAGCGGTGTTTTTAGGCATTACCGCAATAAAAGGTAAACCGAGTAATCGAGCGAAATAGGCTTCTGAAACGGCAGTGCTGCCAGAGGATGACTCAATGATTGGGGTATCTTTTTTTATCCAGCCATTACAAAGGGCATATAAAAATAATGATCGAGCCAAACGGTGCTTTAAGCTGCCTGTAGGATGTGTACTTTCATCTTTTAGATAAATGTCTATGCCATCAAGTTGTGGCAAGTCTAATTTGATTAGATGTGTATCAGCAGAACGTTGATAATCGGCTTCTATTTTTGCAATGGCCTGATTGACCCAAGATGATGACATGCAATAATACTCGTTATTCCAAAAAGGAATAAATAATAACTAAAATACAAAGTTAAGAGTAGTGTTTATCGACCCATATAGGTATTTATTGTTCAATAATGGCAGTAAAGGATGAAATAGAGCAGATAAAGACAAAATACCGTAAATAATGGCATCAATAATGTTGACCGGCTAAATAGCCAATTAACAGCAGCAGAAAAGATTAAGCAAAAAATAGTACCGTTAGGGGGTAAAACTTGTCGTGTAGGAATTGAAAAAATCGATGCTTGATAACGAGGAATTATGGACAGATATTTAGCTAGTATCACGATATAAATTGATAAAACAAAATGTAAAATGGTGGAGGGAGAAGGATTCGAACCTTCGAAGGCTGAGCCGTCAGATTTACAGTCTGATCCCTTTGGCCACTCGGGAACCCCTCCACAGCAAGATAATATGAATAAAAGAAAGATGGTGGAGGGAGAAGGATTCGAACCTTCGAAGGCTGAGCCGTCAGATTTACAGTCTGATCCCTTTGGCCACTCGGGAACCCCTCCACATATTTTCTTTTTTTCTTACTCTCTTTTTACATTCTAACGCTTTACAATTTTAACGCTTCACAACAAACACTTTATAACAACGCAAATGGTGGAGGGAGAAGGATTCGAACCTTCGAAGGCTGAGCCGTCAGATTTACAGTCTGATCCCTTTGGCCACTCGGGAACCCCTCCTCAATTGCGGTCGCCATAGTAGTCAGAAACCTTTTGTATGTAAAGTGTAAAGTTGAATAAATTACTAAAGTTTATGACTGTTTGGTCGATAAAATAGCATCGAGCAGTAGTTGTGATGTTTTTATATGCAAATTGAGTCAACATTAGTCAATGAATTACAAATAGGGAACCGATTAAACGTCGCGATTGAGCATAATCGTCGCGGTGAATTTGGCTTGCTATTGGCTATGCTGTCTGTAGATGCTCGTGATATGGCACAGTTTCAATTAGAAACTGACACTGATAACACGCAAAAGTTACGCAACAAATTTTCTGTACCGCAACCGCAGTTATTAGTTGATGATATTTCTGTCCATCCAGACACCTTTGATCACGCGATGATATTTCAGCAACAAGGTGCCAGACAGTTTCAACTGCAACAAGCATTAACACCTGAAGCTCTGGTCATCAGAGGGTCGCAATCTGATGCTATGGTCGAAGTATTAAGTAACTGTGATTATCTCACTAAAAATAAAGCGATTAATGCCTACCAGCAACATACTCCCATAGAAGACATGCATTTTTTAGATCAACTCAGCACGCAGCGTAAGATATCAAACACGTTAGCACTTCAGCTAGCATAAGCCTGTAATGCGGTGATCTTGTTTAGATTAAGTGAATACTTTTAGGATTTGTGAGCATGGCAAATAAATGGCTGCTTGATCTACGTTATATTGATAAGTGACCGTTAAATTAACTAGTGGGTGAAGTCATGATTAAACAAATTAAACAGCAGCAAGGCCTTGTAAGCGATAGTTGTACCGAATGCGGAAGTTACGTCGATATTGGTGCCGTAGTTGAGGCAGAAGATACATTATTAGTGCTTAGTTTTGCTGGTGATGATGCATTGTCACAAGCTCAAGCGATGCAGGAAATTGCTCAGCAACGTTTTGCTGATACAAAAGCTGTCATTATTGATGCCGATAATACCATTGAACTCAAGCTTGATTTCGCTTTTAGTGTAGAGAAAATGATTTTTCAACTTGAAAATCAACTGTAGATCTTTCTGCAGTGTAATGAAAAGAAATATTGGTTATATGTTTGTTGTTAAAGATTTTTATTCGAGTATACCTCGCGTAATATTAATCCTAGTAAAGCGTAACAATGTATTACCAAAGGATTGCTGTTTTTAAGTATCGCGTGTAATCTGCGTTACTTAACTAAAGACATAGTAGCTTTTGCTAATGTAACTTTATGATGCCTTTAACGCGAGTTTTGCTCTCTAAGTATTGCTATAACATGTTGACTCACACTCAGAATACCAGAACCAATAATGATAAGTATTTTGAGTTACAAACGTTATAGATTTAGGAAATGAAACCATTTTTTTCGGGATGTAAATGAGTCGAAGAGAACACCAGCACTTATTGGAATTAATTGTAAATTCCAGTGCAAAACAACAAGGTGATTTCACCAAAACCGCAGAGCTGGTTTGTCAATTGCTGCGGGATTATTTTAAAGCATCATTTGTGTCTGTTTGGTCATTACGACATAAAAATAATGATGGCTTGCTGGTTGATGAATGCCTTATTTCTGAGCATGCATTGGTTGCAAGTGATGTGGACCAGACGCTGGTGTATACCTCCCATTTGAAACAAATGACCATTGATCCACAGTACATCAACGAACTACGTTGTCATCGCTACATATTATCTACTGACAATGCTCATATTAACCTCGTCGACACTTTTTCTGATTACTACCAACACCACAATATTGTTACCAGTATTGATATTGCCATCCGAATTAATGGCCATATCGAGGGTGTATTATCGGTGGAAAGTTGCCAACAGACTCAATGGGGTAAATTAGACATTCAGCTTGCAATCCAATGTGCAGATCAGCTGGCGTTAGCCTTGTCTACACGTTATACCTATGACAGTAATGAACAAATTCATTTGTTACGCAATGCCACAGAGCAATCAGAACATGTTGTTATGCTGGTCAATATCGATAGTCGTATTATTGAGTACGTGAATAGTGCTCATCAAAAAATGACTGGATTGCTTCGCAATAACGTTGAACATCATAGCGTTTCTAATCTCGATATTTTTAGAAACGCTCCTAAACTACTTGATCATATCATCGAAAAATTACGCGCTAGTGAAGTTGTGGAAGGCGAACTTAAGCTGACACGCACCGATGGCAGTGAATATTGGCTAAAGTATCATATTAAGCCGTTTGTCACTGAACAAGGTAAACATTATGCGCTAGTTTCCAGTTATGATAATTCCGCAGCATTTTTACATAAAGTGGCATTAGAACGTTTGGCTTGGCATTGTGCGTTAACCGGTTTGCACAATCGTAGCCATTTTACCCCTATACTTGATCGCGCTGCTGATGGCATATTAATCCTCATTGATTTATTGGGCTTCAAGCGTTTTAACGATACTCATGGCCATGATGATGGCGATGCTTTACTGATTGAGATTGCACGACGATTAAAACATTTTGCAACGTCTGCCAATGCGATTGATGTCGCAAGGATCGGTAGCGATGAGTTTGCTGTGTTACTGCCTCCAGTGACTTCTGAAATCGAAGTCGAAGCCATTATTAGCCGTTTGTATATGAATTTGGCGGCGCCATCAATGATCTCCAGAGCGAAAATACAACCTAACCCCGCCATTGCCGTGGTAGACATCAAGTCTGTTGTGGGCTTATTTACTCCGTTATCCTGTGCGGATATTACCTTGCAATATGCCAAGAAGAAAAACGATAATAATTACCAATTTTTTAATGAAGCGTTACTTGAAACATTTACCACTAAAGCGGAAATTGAGCGAGATTTGCAGCATGCGATTCGCGGCCGTGAGTTTGAGCTGTACTATCAACCTTTGATGGATCTCCAGCATCATCAATACATTGGTGCTGAAGCATTAATTCGCTGGAATCATCCTAAAAAAGGGGTGCTGTATCCAGGCACGTTTATTGAAATAGCAGAACAAACCGGGATGATTAATCAAATTGGTGAATGGGTATTAGAGGCGGCCTGTAAGCAATTAAATTTATGGCAACATAAAAACGTTAACATTACCATGCATGTCAACGTGTCAGCGCGACAATTTTTTAGTGGCAATTTGTATGAACTCGTATGGCTATTAATCACCCGCTATCGAATTAAGCCCAATACATTGATCCTTGAAATCACTGAGACTGAACTCATGGGTGACATTCGCTATGCGATTAATTTATGTCATGAGTTGGCAGAATTAGGTGTTGGCTTAGCGATTGATGATTTTGGTACTGGTTACAGTTCGATGAAATACCTTAAACAGTTTCCTATTTCCAAATTAAAAATTGATCGCTCATTCATTATGGATATATCTTCCAGCCGCGAAAGTCGTGAGATTGTCAGTGCCATCATCGCTATGGCGAAAGCACTGAACATTTCATTAACAGCTGAAGGGGTGGAAACGACAGAGCAAGAAGCCTTTTTAACCCTAAGCGGTTGTCATCAAGCCCAAGGATTTTTGTATAGCCCTGCAATACGGGTGAATGATTTTGGTTTATTCATTAATAACCACCAGTCTGCGACTACAGTTAACATGCAACCTGAATCATTTATCGCTTAGTTTTGAGATTTTGTTAGTGTTTATCTTTCATGTGACATTAAGACATTTTCTAGTTCAGTAACACATTAAGGTAAGTTGGAGAGCGTCTTTTTTACTTATACACTAGGGCGGTTCCAAGCGATGTTTGAATTAAAGCGGTGAACGATTTGCATGAATTAAAAAAGGAAGTCATGCATCTAACTAACTTCCTGTTATTTAACCAAGTCGTTAAGCCTTAAAGTCTAAATTTTTCAATTTCTTCTTTCATCGTTTCGGCTAACTTAGCTAATTCATTACTGGCGGCACTGCTTTGTTCCGCTCCGGCAGCGGTTTGATTGGAAATGTCACTGATACTCGTAATGTTGCGGTTTATCTCTTCTGTCACCGAACTTTGTTCTTCCGCTGCAGTGGCAATTTGTGAATTCATGGCATTAATTTGATCAACACTGTCAGTTATTTCAGCTAATGCATCACCCGCTTTTTGTGCTTCCGTTGCCGTTTGTTGTGCATTTTCAGCCCCTTGCACTAAACGTTGAGTCGCATCGCGGCTAGCTTTTTGTAAGTTTTGAATCGTTTTCTGTATTTCTTGGGTAGACTGTTGTGTACGACTGGCTAAGGTTCTAACTTCATCTGCTACCACAGCGAATCCTCGACCCTGCTCACCAGCACGAGCCGCTTCTATGGCCGCATTTAATGCTAATAAATTCGTCTGTTCAGAGATGGCTTGGATCACGTCGACAACACTGCCAATATCTTCAGCATGTTGTGCCACTGATTTCATTGCTGAGACTGACTCTTGCATTTCAATCGATAAGCGTTCAATTCTGGCAATACTCTCTTTAACCACCTGTTGCCCTTTAGACGCAGCATTATCTGTATGTTCAGAAGCTTGAGCAGCTGAACTGGCACTCTGGGCCACATCATGTACCGTTGCGGAAAACTGATGGATAGCGGTAGCAATACACTGAGTTTGTTGTTGCTGTTCGAGAATGTTTAGTTTTGTTTGCGCCGCAACTGCCGAGTTTTCTTCTGATGCGCTTGCCAACAAGAATGTAGATTGGTGCATTGATTTAACGATACTTTGAAAACTATAAACAATCTGATTTACGTAAGTAGCTATGTGGGTAAATTCATCGTTCCCCGTCAAATGAATTCGTTGGGTCAAATCACCCAAGGAAATTTTATTCGCGCTATCTTCTAAATGCTGTGATGCTAATTTGATGCGTTTAATAATCACTAAGGATAAAAAGGTGATAATTATCATACTCAACAGCACTGCTATGATTACCTTTATCCGGAACGTACTAATATTCTCCTCTGATTGTTCAAAATTAGCTTTTGCTTCAGCAATTTGTATATCCAGAAAGCCTTGGGCCTCTGCAGAGACTGATTTGAAAACAGGATTAATATCCTTTAATAGAATCATATTTGCTTGTCTGAATCTGCCCGCATTTAATTCTACCAATGCCCGATTAAAACCGTTATCTGTGATGACATCAAGTTGATGAACCAATCTGTTAACTTGGGCTCTTTCATCGGCATTTAAATTGGAGCTTAGAATTTCATTATCAATAATATCATGGAGTATTTTCAACGATTGATTAATATCATTAATGTGTATGTCAGTTGGGTGATCATGGAGTTTGGCAAATTCTGATGAGGGATCATGCTGCAAGGATAACAACAAGGCACTTCTTGCATTGCCTAACTCATCTAATACTTTGCCGGCTCGAATGGTATGTTGCATGCCCTGCGAGTATAGGTCATCAATTGAGTTTGTGGCTTGTTGCATACCTGATATACCTTGATATGCTAAAAATAATAGTGCGCCTAAAGTGATTAACATGCTCAACGTCAAGCGAGCACTAACTGATTGCAGTTTTTCAGTAAACTTGGATGGTTTAGCTTGGCTTGAATCTTGGCTAGGCTGTTGGCCAGATAATGATGTCATAAAATATCCTTTATTTTCGACACAACCTAGTGTGCTCAATATAAATAAGGTAAATAAAATGAATATTACACATTAATTAAATTTATATATGAGAGCTAGCTAACATATTATCAACAACAGCTAATCAACGCTGCCTGACCGATAATAATTAGACTTTTTAAACTGAGTTAATGACGAAAAGACAAGCGTGATCAGATAAGATTTATTGAGTATGAAGGCGAGGTCATTTCTAGCATATTGGTTACATCTCGAACAAATAGATCAGGTTATTCATCAGCTAAAAAAGTGCATCTATGCACTTTTAGCTGATGATATGTCACAGTGATCGTTAAGCGGCATTATTGGTTTTGCTGTTTTAACTCATGAGTTTGGCACAGCACTGTTTAAACTTTTTGCCGCTATGGCAAATACAAGCATCATTTCGACCGGGTAAACGATTGTGCATTTGTGTTCCACTAGTATAAAACCAATGGCCATCTTGTTTGATAAACGATGAACGCTCATATATCGCATCGATCTTTTTATCTTCGATAAACCATGCTTTAAAAATCACTTCACCTTTTTCAGCGCATTGTGTCGAAGAAAGCACTTCTAATCCCAACCACTGCGTTTTAAATTGTGCCAGCTGCTTCTCGGTTAATCCCTGTAAATGATCCGCATGATGAGTCACAATTAAATAATGAAATTGCTTTAACACAAAGGCGCTATAACGAGAGCGCATTAATCGCTCTGGTGTATCAGCCACAGCCTGATTTAGATGAAATGGCTGACAACATTGAGCATAGTCGACGGCGCTGCCACAAGGGCAATACGTGCTGTTAGTGTCTATTAAATCATTATGGTTCATTGAGTTTATTCTTTTGCTGCGGTAATAAATTGGCGACCGTAATAAAGATTGGGGACGGGTTTGGCATCATAGTAAAAATGGGGCGCAGCATGGGTGTTCGAATCAACACTAATTTTCCATTGCTGTTTATTATCTTTACTAAAAACAGTCACAAATTTACCAGCAAATTCACTGACAGGTTCTCCAGAATCTTTTCCTGGATGAAAACGCACTAAATAATAACCCACATCAGTTGCGCTATTGGGCTCGTTGTGTCGTACCAGTACTCTGAAGTCGACTTCAAGTTTGGCATTTTTTCGTTTAATTTTGTTAAAAAATTGGCTGTACAGGCTAAGAATATTTTCTTTACCGCTAATGATACCTCGGTCTTGTGTTTCAGAGATATATACAGCATCGTCGGTATATATTTGTTCTATCGCGGCAAGATCTAATTGTTCAAATGCCTGCGTCAATTTTGTAAAATTAGCATTCAACGTTTTATGGGGTATAGATTCTGTTGCATAAACGTTCATGGTGCTTAGGCACACACTAACGGTTAGCAATATCAATAACCTGAGCGTATTCATTAAGGACAATATTCTTTTCAAGGAATGGTTCTCTTTTTTATCTAGTGTAAATCAATAATGGCAAGCGATACCGTAACGATAACTATAAATTAATCATCCACTTTGCTAAAGCATAGAATCTTTACAAAGTATGTTGGAGGTGGCACATGTCGTTAAGTGATGACGAATTATTTTTACAAGAAATGGCCGATGTTAGTCCTCTTAAGCAAGAACATCAGTCGCATACAGACCCAAGATGGCTTAATCCGTTAAGTGTAACAGATGCTCAATTGGCAAAGCGAGCAGCAGCGGAACAACATGAGTTGTTACAGTTATTGCCTACCGATCCTTATTTATTTACAGCGGTTGAGCCCGATGATGTGGTGAGCTACAAAATGGATGGGATTCAAGATGAAGTATTTACCCAACTGCGCCTTGGTAAATACCGATTTAATACCGTGTTGGATTTACATCAATACAGGCTACCGCAGGCCCGTGAAAGTTTACTTAGTTGCGTGCTAGGTGCTTATGAACGCGGTGAACGTAATATTTTGGTTATTCATGGCAAGGGTTATAAAAGTAAACCTTATCCAGGGTTAATGAAATCAGCGGTATGCCATTGGCTAAGATTTATTGAACCCGTTACCGCGTATCATTCAGCCACAAAAGAATGTGGTGGAGTAGGTGCGGTATTTATCATGCTAAAAAAATCACCGCAAAAAAGAATTGAAAATAGTGAACTGAATAGAAAGGGTCGTGGTTTTAGGTAGGTTTTATAGGGTTTATGTTGCATCGAAAAAGCCAGTCATATTATAAAAGCAAATAATAATGCCACAAAATTTTACTGCCGATGTTATTTGGTTGAAAAAATTTGATGGCAAATAACTTTTTCAACTAAGCACTAATTAGCGCTAACATTTGTATTTTGACGATATTTTTTACTCATACTCATACTCATACTCTTAGTCGCTCAAGTCAGCATTACCAATTGCACTGTTGGCTAGCTTGTGTATTTTGCATATCTAGTGATATTTGTAGTGGAGCAAAGCCATATCGTTAAGCTTTGCAGTCATGTTATCTCACCTGTCACTACTGAATGCTTCAGGCCAAGGTTAACAGGCAGCCATTTTGAACACATACTTGTGTTTGCCTCAAGCGTCTTTACTTCTATAAATACTAACGTAATGAATGGGCTAGAGTATTGGCAATATCACACTAGGTTTGTATAACGGCAATGTATGGACTAAGCGTTACATAGGCTCTGCGTTGGAATTAATCTCTGCTTAACACTGCTCCGTTGGTTCTTTAACACCTCGATGCTTTTCTTCTAGATCCCAGCAATCTTGGTTTTATTTCTACGGTTTAGTGGTATCGGTGAATACTTGTCTGTGCAATAGAGCTATCAATAAACTCACAGGCCTAAGGCAATGTTATTTCTAATCGTTTTCATCATAAGCCAATGTCTTTGACGTAGTGGGCAGCGTTTAGAGTAAGCCCATTATCTGTCAGTACATAGTGGTATTAGAAAGTGCAATAATGGCTTGATTAACACTGTCTATGGTGGCGTTTTTTCAAAGTAAATCCATTTGTGTAATTACAGTGACCGAATTCTCATGTCATAAAGGCGCAGGATCAATTTGAGACGGTCGTTTTAAAGGCAAGTGTATCTAGTGTGTGTCCTTTCTAACTGTTGATGTCTGCCAACCACAAAATAGCAAACTTTGTATAATAGTTAACAATTTGGCAGGTTTATTGCTGTTTGTGATGTTGATGTTGTTAAAGAAAGCTAACAATTTCGATTGACATCTGTTCGCTCAATGATTAATTTAAACGGGTGTTTAAATTAACTTGGGTCTTGGAATGGCAAGTCGTACTGATACAAAAACAAGAATACTCGACGCAGCTGAAAAGTTGTTTGCTGAAAGAGGTTTTTCTGAAACGTCGTTGCGACTGATCACCAGTAAAGCTGAAGTCAATTTGGCATCGGTCAATTACCATTTCGGTTCGAAAAAAGAATTAATTCGCGCAGTACTCGCAAGATACTTAGATGTATTTATGCCAAGCGCTGCGATAGAAATTAAACGCATACATCATGCGCCTGAAGATGCGTCACTAAATGAAATTTTTTCTGCTTTAATTAAGCCATTACTCGAGCTTAACAAAGTGCGCAATGGCGGCACGATTATTTTCTTGCAGCTGTTGGGTCGTGGTTACATTGAAAGCCAAGGGCATTTACGTTGGTTTATCACCACGCATTATGGCGAACACTTAGCGACTTTTGTGCAAGCCGTATCGGCCAGTGCACCGCATATTCCCGCAGCTGAAATGTTTTGGCGTTTGCATTTCACCCTCGGGACGATAGTATTTACCATGGCTTCTGCAGATGCGTTAAATGAAATTGCCGCTGCTGAGTATGGTGAACATAACAACATTGAAGCGATTCTTCGAAAAGTCATCCCCTACATGGCAGCAGGTGTTGCTGTTCCTGTGTTAACAAACTAAGAAGGTATAAAATGAGTATCGTCATATTGCTAGTTATAGCGATCATTGTCCTCTTTGGCGTACGTAATATCAGGATGCAATTTATTACGCGTCCAGTATTTTCGTTCTTCAAAAAAGTGTTACCTCCTTTGTCGAGTACCGAGAAGGAAGCAATGGAAGCGGGTGATGTTTGGTGGGAAGGTGAGTTATTCCGTGGTAAGCCAAACTGGAACACCTTACACGGTTACGGTAAGCCAACGTTAAGTGCTGAAGAGCAGGACTTTATAAATAATCAAGTTCAAACCGCATTAACCATGATCGACGATTTTGATATTGTTCATAATCGCAAAGATTTACCGCCAGAGTTGTGGCAGTACTTTAAAGAGCAAGGTTTTTTTGCGTTAATTATTCCTAAAAAATTCGGTGGTCGTGAGTTTTCTGCTTATGCAAACTCAACCATAGTAGCAAAAATTGCTACGCGCAGTGTCAGTGCGGCGGTTACCGTTATGGTGCCTAATTCTTTAGGCCCTGGCGAGTTACTAACGCATTATGGTACTAAAGAACAAAAAGAACGTTGGTTACCTTCACTGGCTGTGGGTAAAGATATTCCATGTTTCGCATTAACAGGCCCAGAAGCGGGCAGTGATGCTGGTGCTATTCCTGATGTCGGTATTGTGTGTCGCCGTGAGTTTGAAGGCGAAGAAACATTAGGCTTAAGTTTAACTTGGAACAAGCGTTACATTACTTTGGCTCCTGTCGCGACTGTTTTGGGATTGGCCTTTCAAATGCGCGATCCTGACGGATTGTTAGGTGATGTTAAAAATATAGGGATCACCTGTGCGCTTATCCCAACAGATCATCAAGGTGTTGAAATCGGTCGTCGTCATAACCCATTAATGATGGCGTTTATGAACGGGACAACCAGTGGTGAAGATGTATTCATTCCATTGGATTGGATTATTGGTGGACCACAGTTTGCCGGCAAAGGTTGGCGTATGCTGGTTGAATGTTTGTCTGCTGGGCGCGGTATTTCATTACCTGCACTCGCTACGGCATCTGGCCATGTGGCGACCAAAACGACCACTGCTTATAGTTATGTTCGTCAACAGTTCGGTATGCCAATCGGACATTTTGAAGGCGTACAAGAAGCTACAGCGCGAATTATCGCTAATACTTACCAACTTGAAGCTGCTCGTCGTTTAACTACCCAAGGTATCGACTTAAAAGTGAAACCTTCTGTGGTGACCGCGATTGCTAAATACCACATGACCGAGTTAGGCCGTGATGTATTAGAGGACGCGATGGATGTTCAGTCTGGTAAAGGTATCCAATTAGGACCTAAAAACTATCTAGGTCATGCGTATATCGCCACACCTATTTCAATTACGGTAGAAGGTGCAAATATCCTGACTCGTTCATTGATGATTTTTGGTCAAGGAGCAACGCGCTGTCATCCATATGTTTTGGCGGAAATGGAAGCCGCAGCAATGGAAGATGAAACATCAGCTTTAGATCGTTTCGATTCATTGTTACTGGGTCATATTGGTTATGCCATTGGTAATGCATTACGCTCATTTGGTTATGCATTAACCGGAAGTCGTTTAGGCAGTGCACCAGTGAGTGGTCCGACTCAACAATATTATCGTGATATGACGCGGATCTCTTCATCGCTTGCGATAATGACTGATTTGTCGATGTTGATTATGGGTGGCGATCTTAAACGTAAAGAAATGATTTCTGCGCGAATGGGTGATGTATTAAGCCAGTTATACCTAGCATCTGCGACATTGAAATTGTTTGAAGATAATGGCCGTCAGCAAGATGATTTACCTGCTGTACATTATGTGATGACAGAGCGTTTACATCTAGCGGCAAAAGCACTTAATGATGCTATTCGTAACTTCCCGAGCAAAATCGCTGCGGTATTGCTACGAGTATTGATATTCCCATTAGGAAATCATTTCAATGCACCAAGTGATAAATATGCGGTTGATTTAGTTACTGGTATGCTCAAACCTGGACCTGCTCGTGACCGTATTACCTTCCTTTGCAGTGATGTTGAAGGTGATGAAAGTGGTATTGCTGAAGTCGAGCAGGCTTTCTTGGCAAAATATGCTGCGAAAGATTTGTATAAGAAGCTAAAGAAAGCGCAACGTAGTGGTCATTTAAAATCTAAGCTGCCAATGCTTGAGTTATTTGAGCAAGCACTAGAAAAAGACATTATCACCAAAGCGGAACATAAACAGCTTGTTGAAGCAGATGTATTGCGTTTAGCGGCTATCAATGTTGATGATTTTGATAAAATTTAATCAGAATTAATAAAACCCTTTAATGGTTTTATAAAACCTTTGTGTAAATAGCCCTGACTCTGTCGGGGCTTTTTTTACTATGGCAAACTAAATTAACAAGTTATTGGTCTGAGAAGGGAAATACCAAAGTGCATAACGCAGAATATCTTAAAATACACCCATAAAAAAGCCAATCCGGAGATTGGCTTTCAAGTGCCGAGTCTACTGCAATATACCTGCTATTGAGTATGCCTCATACATGCAATATCAATTAAGCAACGATCAATACTTTGCAAGTGTTAGTGCCACCAATGGTTTCCATCGCGTCACCTTTAGTCATCAGGACCATATCACCACTGACCAAATAACCTCTGCTAACCATACAGTTTAATGCTTCTTTAGCGAGCTCATCTGCAGGATATGCTGTTGAGTCAAACTCAATTGGCTGTACACCACGGTACATTGCCATGCTGGCCAATGTCTTTTGATGACGAGATAAAGCAAAAATTGGTAAACCAGAGCTGATACGTGACATTAATTTTGCTGTCGCGCCAGATTCAGTTAACGAAATAATGGCTTTAACGCCAGGCAAGTGGTTAGCCGCATACATGGTTGAAAGCGCGATAGTTTCTTCAACTGAAGAGAAACGCTGATCCATACGGTGCTTAGACACATTAACACTAGGGTGTAATTCTGCACCTAAACAAACGTTCGCCATTGCCATAACCGTTTCTTCAGGGAAGTCACCAGCAGCGGTTTCCGCTGACAGCATTACCGCATCGGTTCCGTCTAACACAGCATTCGCCACGTCCATGACTTCAGCTCGTGTTGGCATCGGGCTTGAAATCATCGATTCCATCATTTGTGTTGCTGTGATCACGGCTTTGTTTAGTTGGCGAGAACGCTCAATTAAGCGTTTTTGCACAGCAACGAGTGCTGCATCACCAATTTCAACACCTAAATCACCACGAGCAACCATGACAACATCTGAAGCGCGGATAACGTCATCCATTGCTTCATCAGTTTCAACCGCTTCAGCACGTTCAACCTTAGCAACGATTAATGCGTAGCTACCGGCTTCTTGTGCAAGCTTACGTGCTAGGTCTAAATCAGCACCTGTACGAGGGAACGACACAGCAAGGAAATCAACATTGATCAATGCAGCCGTTTTGATGTCTGCCATGTCTTTTTCGGTAAGGGCAGGAGCGGTTAAGCCGCCACCTTTTTTGTTGATGCCTTTGTTGTTCGATAACGGGCCAGCGACAGTAACAGTAGTAAAGACTTTATGTCCTTCAACACGGTCAACCTTCAGCTGCACACGACCATCATCAAGCATTAAGATATCGCCAATGACAACATCATCAGGCAGTTGCTTATAATCAATACCCACTTGATCCTGGTCGCCTTCGCCTTTAGCTAAGTCAGCATCGAGGATAAAGTTATCACCCAAGTTAAGTTTGATTTTTTTGTTATCTTTAAAGGTAGAAATGCGAATTTTAGGACCTTGTAAGTCTCCTAAAATAGCGACATGTTTACCCAATTCTTTAGCAATTCTACGAGTATCCGTAGCACGCTTTAGATGATCTTCTGGTGAACCGTGTGAGAAGTTAAGTCTAACGACGTTAGCGCCTGCTGCGATAATTTTTCGTAAATTGTCATCGCGGTCAGTTGCTGGCCCAAGTGTTGTAACGATTTTAGTTCTGCGGAACATGAGATACTCCGTTAATGATAAGAAAGATTTTGTGTTAAATAGAATTCGGTTATTAAAGTGCTCTTGTGATGTTGGCACTAAAATGATGTCACTATATTAACAGACATTCTCAGTAAATGTAGTAAAGTTACCAACAAAAAGATCGTTTTTAATGTGTAATTTATGTGACAGTTTCGCGGTTTTTATAATAAAAAAGGCCAAACAGAATAAAGTGTTTGGCCTAGTGAACAATAATTGATGGCTATTTATGAGCATTTACGCGATCAAATAGAACTTAATTGTGTAATTATTTACCAGTTCTTTGGTAATCTTGGTGCAAAAGTCAGTTTAAAAGGTGGTTATTGTTGTTCAAACGAGCATAAAAATGACGGCTGTACATGAGTGTTAATGCTAACAACCCATCAATTTAGATAGTCATATCCTTGTTTACCCGAGATTCTTTCAATACTTCTTTTACGCGTTTTAAATTATCACGGAAACGCGGACCACGGCGTAAGGTAAATCCTGTCGCGAGTACATCTATGGTAACCAATTGCGCTAAGCGTGACGCCATAGGTAAGTACATGTCAGTGTCTTCTGGTACTTCCATAGTGACAGGCAATGTACATTCAAAAGACAGTGGCGAGTTACGTGCCGTAATACCGATGACTGCAGCACCGTTTTCTCGAGCAATACGCGCTATTTCAATCAGTGATTTAGTTCGGCCAGTATGCGAAATTAATACCACTACATCGCCTTCATTACAGTTAATGCAGCTCATTCGTTGCATTAATACATCATCAAAACAAATCACTGGCACGTTAAAACGAAAGAACTTGTTTTGCGCATCATGGGCCACAGAAGCCGAGGCACCAAGGCCAAAAAACGAAATAGTCTTGGCTTGAGTGAGAATATCAACCGCTTTATTAATTGCAGAAGTGTCTAAACTCTGACGAGCCGTATCCAGCGATGCCATTGAAGATTCGAAGATTTTTGTTGTGTATGACTCTGGAGTGTCATCTTCTTCAACGTGTCGACTAACATAAGGTGTGCCGTTAGCAAGACTTTGAGCCAAATGTAACTTAAAATCAGGGAATCCCTTAGTGTCTAATCGACGACAAAATCGATTGACCGTAGGTTCACTAACATCTGCCATCTTTGCTAAGGTGGCAATACTTGAATGTATCGCTGTTTGCGGTGAGGCTAATATGACTTCGGCAACTTTACGTTCAGATTTACTAAATTGGGTAAGGCTTTTTTGAACCTTTTCAAGGGTATTCATAAGCAAGCATCCGCTAGAAAGTAGCTAAAAAGTAGGTAATGTAATTTTATATCATAACTTACAGGAATTACGTGAATTAAGTTATTTATTTACCGTTGATTATCAACTGTAGTTATTTTTCACGACATCGATCACGATTAAATGATTTGTAAGCCTTGGTGTTGGTGGAAAATCATAGCAGATAATAGATACTTGTGACTAGGTTAACAACAATACAAAAATTGCAAATTAAAGATGCAATATTCAAATTCTGTTGTTATATTACAACAAAAGTGTGCTTTTATTCATCTACCGAATTCGAACATGACACACACATATAATTAGGAGAGCTTTCAGCAATGGGCAAATCAATTGGAGCTAAGGCTTGCGACTTCGTACTTTTCGGTACTAAAGGCGATTTAGCTAGGCGTAAATTATTACCTTCTCTATATCAGTTAGATAAAGCAGGATTGCTTGATAAAGAAACCAAGGTAATCGGAGTAGCAAAAGACGCATTCACTCAAGAAGAGTTTGTTGCCCTAGTTACTAAAGCATTAAATACATTTGTTAAAGACGAACTTTGCCCCACCACGTTAGCGCGCTTCCTGAGTCGTTGTCATTATATCGGTACTAATTTTACAGATCCTGAAGGTTATAGTGCCTTCCACGATTTACTTGAACCAAGTAAACGCGTCATGGTGAATTATTTCGCAACTCCTCCTTCTATTTTTGGTGCTATCTGCCGTTGTTTACACGAGCAAGACCTTATTCAATCTGATACCCGTGTTGTGCTCGAAAAGCCAATTGGTACTGATTTAGAATCATCGCATGTGATTAATGACCAGGTTGCCGAGTTCTTTAACGAGAATCAGGTTTACCGAATCGATCATTATCTTGGTAAAGAAACCGTTCAAAATCTCATTGCCCTGCGTTTTGCTAACTCTTTATTCTCTTCTAAATGGGATAACCGCACCATAGATCATGTCCAGATCACGGTTGCTGAAGAAGTGGGTATTGAAGGTCGTTGGGGTTACTTTGACGGTGCGGGTCAAATGCGCGACATGATCCAAAACCACTTATTACAAGTGCTGACCTTGGTTGCCATGGATCCTCCCGTCAATTTAGATGCTGACAGTATTCGTGACGAGAAAGTGAAAGTGCTTAAGTCACTGCGGCCAATTAACCAAGACAATGTGTATGAAAATACCGTTCGTGGTCAATACAGTGCTGGTTTCTTAAAAGGTTCACCTGTTCCTGGCTATCTTGAAGAAGAGGATGCCAACACTCAATCCCACACAGAGACCTTTGTTGCTATCCGTGTTGATATTGATAACTGGCGTTGGGCTGGAGTGCCATTCTATTTACGCAGCGGTAAGCGTATGCCCTTTAAGAGTAGCGAAATTGTGGTGTACTTTAAAAATCCACCTCATAACTTGTATCGTGCAAGTTACCGCAATCTGCCACCGAACAAGTTAACCATTCGTTTACAACCTCATGAAGGGGTTGAAATTCAGATGATGAACAAGGTTCCTGGGCTTGAGCAAAAGCAGCGTCTACAAACGACTAAGCTCGATTTAAGCTTCAGTGATACCTTTAAAAACGAACGTATTGCAGATGCATATGAACGTTTGTTGTTAGAAGCCATGCTCGGAAACCAAGCACTGTTCGTTCGTCGTGATGAAGTTGAGCAAGCCTGGAAATGGGTTGATGGCATCATTCAGTCATGGGAACAAAGTGGTGAAAAGCCTAAATCTTATCCTGCTGGCACATGGGGGCCTGTGGCATCGGTCGCATTAATAACCAAAGATGGCCGTTCTTGGGACGAGTAGGGAGCTGACATGATTAAAGATACTGTATTTAAATCCTTCGACAATCCAGCAGATTTAGAAGCCAAACTAGCTGAGAAAATTGCCCAGCAACTACAAAATGCTGTGGATACTCGGGGCAAAGCCAGTTTAGTTGTTTCTGGTGGTTCCACACCATTGAAATTATTTGATTTACTTAGCCATAAAGTAGTCGACTGGGCTGATGTTTACGTCACTTTAGCTGATGAGCGCTGGGTTAATGCTGATGAAAAAGATTCAAACGAAAGGTTGGTTCGCCAGCATTTACTGCAGAATCGTGCCTCCAGTGCCAAATTTCGCGGCTTAAAAAATATGTTTGCAACCCCTGAAGCGGGTTGTGATATGACCAGCGAGTCGTTAGCTAATTTCCCGCGTCCCTTTGATGTGGTGATATTAGGCATGGGCACTGATGGGCATACATGCTCTTGGTTTCCTTGCAGTGCTGAACTCGATAATGCATTAACTACCAAAGATTTATGCGTTGCAGTCAATCCGACAACTGCTCCTCATGCACGTATTAGTTTGTCTAAAGATGCCATTTTAAATAGCCGTCAGATTTATTTGCATCTTGTCGGAGAACCAAAGCTAACTGTTTATCATCAGGCTCTTGAGAATGATGATGTTACCCAAATGCCCATTAGAGCCGTATTAGCGCAGCGTAAAACGCCCGTTGATGTGTTCTATAGCGCGTAAGGAGTTTTACCATGCACTCAGTAGTACAAGCCGTCACCGATAGAATTATTGCACGCAGTAAACAGTCTCGTTCAACGTATTTAACGGCCTTAAATGATGCCAAAGCAAAAGGTGTTCATCGTAGCGCCCTAAGTTGTGGCAATTTGGCTCATGGATTCGCGGCCTGTCAGCCAGCGGACAAAGACTCTTTACGTCAACTAACGAAAGCCAATATTGGTATTGTCACCGCTTTTAATGACATGTTATCAGCACACCAACCTTACGAAACCTACCCAAATATGCTTAAACAAGCGTGTATGGATGTCGGCAGTGTTGCACAGGTTGCTGCAGGTGTACCTGCTATGTGTGATGGTGTGACTCAGGGCCAACCAGGCATGGAGTTAAGTTTACTGAGCCGTGAAGTTATTGCTATGTCTACCGCGATCGGCTTATCGCATAATATGTTTGATGGCGCGCTACTACTGGGTATTTGTGACAAAATTGTACCGGGACTATTAATCGGTGCCTTAAGTTTCGGCCATTTACCTATGCTATTTGTGCCTGCTGGTCCAATGAAGTCTGGTATTCCGAATAAAGAAAAAGCCCGTATTCGTCAGCAATTTGCTCAAGGTCAGGTTGATCGCGCGGCGCTACTTGAAGCAGAAGCTAAGTCATATCATAGTGCTGGTACTTGTACCTTCTACGGTACGGCTAACTCTAACCAGCTAATGCTTGAAATAATGGGCTTACAGCTACCAGGCTCATCGTTTGTTAATCCTGACGATCCATTACGCGATGAATTAAGCAAAATGGCTGCGAAACAAGTGTGCCGTTTAACATCTATGGGTACACAATATACTCCAATAGGTGAAATCGTTTCTGAGAAATCAGTAGTTAACGGAATTGTGGGAATTCTTGCGACAGGTGGTTCAACGAACCTGACTATGCACATAGTGGCAGCTGCTCGCGCCGCAGGCATAATTGTAAACTGGGACGACTTTTCTGACTTATCTGATGCCGTGCCACTGTTAGCGCGCGTGTATCCTAATGGTCATGCTGATATTAACCACTTCCACGCCGCAGGTGGTATGGCGTTATTAATCAAAGAGCTACTCGATGGTGGTCTATTGCATGAAGATGTGAATACTGTCGCCGGTCAGGGCCTACGTCGTTACACCCAAGAGCCTCGCTTACTTGATGGTCAACTTAAATGGGTTGATGGCGTGACAGAAAGCTTAGACAAAGAAGTGTTAACACATCTTGATACCCCATTCCAACAGAACGGTGGCTTGAAATTACTCAAAGGTAATCTTGGCCGCGCAGTGATTAAAGTGTCTGCAGTACCCGATAAAAATCGTGTGGTAGAAGGACCTGCGATTGTCATTGATGATCAAAACAAGCTTGATGCGCTATTCCAGGCCGGTGAGCTTGATCGAGACTGTGTTGTTGTCGTCAGAGGCCAAGGCCCTAAAGCTAACGGTATGCCAGAGCTGCACAAGCTCACACCATATCTTGGCACTCTTCAAGACAAAGGTTTTAAAGTTGCATTAGTGACCGACGGCCGTATGTCTGGTGCCTCAGGTAAAGTTCCTGCAGCAATTCATTTAACTCCAGAAGCGCTTGACGGTGGTTTGATAGCCAAAGTTGAAAATGGCGATCTGATCCGGGTTGATGCTTCAACAGGTGAGTTAACCCTGTTTGTTGATGAGAAAACACTGGCAAGCAGAACAGCAGGCGTGGTCGATTTACACCATTCAAGTTATGGCATGGGCCGTGAATTATTCGGTGCATTACGCAGTAGCTTAAGCAGCCCTGAAACAGGTGCCCGCAGTACACATGCTCTTGATGAATTATATTAAAAATAAAGGAAGTCGGTATTATGATTGAGCCTAATAACTGGTTACTCCAGCCACAAGATGTATTTAAACGCAGCCCGATTGTTCCTGTGATGGTGATTAATAAAATAGAGCATGCAGTGCCTTTGGCTAGAGCCTTAGTTGCTGGCGGTATTAGCGTACTTGAAGTAACACTTCGAACACCTTGTGCGCTTGAAGCCATTGCTAAAATAGCTAAAGAAGTGCCAGAAGCTTTAGTGGGTGCGGGAACTATTTTAAATCAGACCCAATTACAACAAGCAATTGATGCTGGTTCACAATTTATTATCACTCCAGGTGCAACAGTTGATTTGCTAAAAGCGGCTAAAAAAGGCACGGTGCCATTAATTCCTGGTATCGTTAGTATTTCAGAAGTTATGGTGGGAATGGAGTTGGGTTATACTCATTTCAAATTCTTCCCTGCTGAAGCTTCTGGTGGCATTAATGCACTTAAATCTTTCTCTGGTCCACTGTCGGGTATTCGTTTTTGTCCAACAGGTGGCATTAGCCCTGCGACGTATAAAGACTACCTTGCACTGTCGAATGTAGATTGCATTGGCGGTAGCTGGATTGCCCCGACAGATGCAGTTGAAAATGAAGATTGGGATCGCATTACCCAACTGTGTAAAGATGCTTTAGCAGCGCTTTAATCTTTACCAATGAGTTTACCGTTGAAAAACCAGCTTATGCTGGTTTTTTTATGTCTTAAATTTGGCAGGGGTTAGTTTGTAGGTGATATAGACGAGTTGAACGACTAAAAATTGTTAATTGTAAGTAACTTGTAATAACATAGCGCTACTTAAAAATGGGCGGAACAGCCCGTTAAATGACTTTTGTTAGCACAAGGATATTTTTATGGTGCGCTTTTTAGATCATATGGCCCATGGTCATCGTTTGTTGTTGTCAGCAGCATTGGCGTTATGCAGTATTTATTTTATTACTTTTTACTCCCCCCTTGTAGCTGCTAGCCCAATCCATGCTGAATTACCGAGACAATCTTTCAATTCTCAATGGCACCTTGGGGATCATCAAAACCAAGGCCTATTGGTTGACAATGTGCCTAATTGGGTTACACCAATAGCGTATGATTTACCAGATAAGGTTCCATCTTCAGAGCTTGCCGATGGGGTGTATTACTTGCTTATTGATGAGCAGTCCAAAGTCACCGCCGATGGCAGTCTAACTCAGTTTAATCATTATGCGACCAAAGCGATGACGCCCAAAGGCTTAGAAGCTGTCTCGCAAATTAGCATTACGTTTGATCCCGCTTATCAGAAAATTATTTTCCATAAGATGAATGTTATTCGGGATGGGGTGGTCATTGATAAAAAAGCAGACAGTGAATTTAATTTACAACAAGTCGAAAGTGGGCAGCGATTAATTTACGATGCCTCTAAAACGGCGAGCTGGTTTTTACATGATATTCGTGTCGGCGATATTGTTGATTATCAATACAGTATTGTTGGCACTAATCCTGTTTACCAAGGGATCTATTCAGATTCTCGACGTTTACAATGGGATGTTCCCGTACATCAACAATTTTTACGTATTATTTGGGGGAAAAAGCAACCGCTTAATTTTTCTGTAAATAATACTGAGATGAAATTTACGCAAACGCAATTAGGCAATGAAATTGATTATCAGCTGATGTTAAAAGACATGCCCGTGAGTAAGTATTATTCAGACGCTGCCAGTTGGTTTCATCCTTATGCTAGCGCTTATTGGTCTGAGATGGATTCTTGGCAACAGGTTAGAGAGTGGGCTCAGGCGCTCTTTGCGCCACAAATAGATCAAAATCAAGCAATTCAAGAATTGGTTAATCAATTCCGAAGTGCTGATACCCAAGCCGAACAAATCATGCTTGCGTTGAATTTTGTTCAACAAGATATTCGTTATTTGGGTATTGAAATTGGAGCCAACAGCCATTTACCCGCTAAGGCGAGCGATACATTGGCCAAGCGATATGGCGACTGTAAAGATAAATCTGTGTTATTAATTGCGCTACTTAGAGGATTAGGCATTCAAGCATCACCTGTTTTGGTTAATACCAAAGAGGGCAAGATCTTACAAGACTCCTTACCTCGAGCATCAGCATTTAATCACATGATAGTCAAAGTCAGCTTAGATAATAAATTTTACTGGTTAGACCCTACACTGCTGAATCAAAATGTTGCTTTACCGGTTGTGTTTCAACCCAATTATGGCTTCGCCCTTGTGGTTGGAGACAATACTCAACAACTTGAATTAATGGATTCAGCAGCAAGTGGTTCTCTTGTAGAGTTTCATGAAGTGTATGATTTTACACAAGGAGTTCATGGTGAGGGGAGTCTACATGTCACAACCACTTATCAAGGAGATCAAGGTACTCGTATTCGTGGACGATTAGCTGATATTGGCTTACAGTCTCTGTCAGACAATTATCAAAATTATTATAAAAATTCGTTTAATGATCTTGAAGTTGCTACGCCTATGTCTGTAAGCCAAAATACTCAAACCGGCACGACAATTTTTAAAGAACACTACGTAATCAAACAACCTTGGATAAAAGCTGACAATGGTAGTTTTGGTCTTAGCGTTTACGAAAGCCAAGTATCCCCCTACATTTCCATGCCAGAAAGTCATGGACCAAGAGTGTTGTCTTTGAGTCATCCCATTACTTTATCGGGTGATATTAAGCTTAAATTATTGGATCAGAAATGGACATTTGATAAAGAAGTTTTGAACGAAACTAACCCCTTTTTTGATTTTAATTACAAAGTGACATTCGATGACTCTATAAATGAGCTGACATTAGCATATCATTATCAATCGAAAGTTGACCGTGTCGAAGCCAATGAAGTTGATCAATATGTTGCAGCATTACGAAATGTCGCTGATGTGGGCAGTTTTGGTCTGGTTGATTATGGTACTGCTAATTCCACGACGGCCTCAGATAATAATTTTATTGATGATTTAGACACAGATTCACGTATTTTACTCAGCTATGTTGTTTGCTTTTTTATCGGTATTTCGTTTTGTTTAGTTTCCTGGCTGCGAGAGAAAGCTCCTGCTGATGATGCCCAGTTCTACCCAGTATCCACGACCAAAATGTCTGTGATGATCTTTATGACTCTTGGTGTGTATATTTATTATTGGTGCTATAAAAACTGGCAATATATTCGCACGCTAGAGCAATCGTCAATTTGGCCGAGGGCAAGAGCCTTTTTTAACGTAGTCTGGTATTTCCCATTGTTTGCTAAGTTAAAAGCAAACAATGATGCTAGAGAGCAGCCCAAAAAACTGATCTCAGAAACTACCGCCATTAGTTTATTCGTTGTTTATGTGATTGTGTCGATAACCTATTCAATGCGTGATGACTTTTATGTAGATGTGTTGATCCTTATTGTTACTTTTTTGCCATTAGCGTTATACATTAACCGGATTAATGACAAAGCAGGAGCCGCATATCAACATAACTCTCGCTGGCGACTGCGTCATCTCGTCATAGGGCTGTGTGTTTTACCACTCTATTTGGTGAGTATTGCGTCAACTATTGGCTTGTCTAGTCAAGATGAGGTCATTGAAGGACAACAGTTGTGGAGCCGAGATATTGCATTTTTACGCCAACATCAATTGATCAGTGAACAAGAGCTACCGGTATTATTTTACAGTCATCATTGGTTTAATAATCAAGTTGAAGGAAATGGTTTTAGTGCCACGAAGGTGTTTTCATATTGGACTGAAAATGGCAAGTTTATCTCGTATTCAGTGGCAATTGCTGATATCAAAGATATCAGCACTGAGTTAAATCAACAAAAGGATCAATTATCCACCATCATGATAGAGCCTTTGCAAGGCGAAGCATTTAGGCTGGTTGTTTCCAATTCTAAAAACAAAGACAGTCAATTTGTTGAACAGCTCACTGCGTTGTGGAAAACGAGTCAAAATGAATAATTTGAATACATCGACTGTTTTAAGGTATTAGCACATGAAAACTATTGGCATGATCGGCGGCATGAGTTGGGAGTCGACACTCAATTACTACAAAGCCATTAATCAAGGAGTAAAGTCCGCGTTAGGTGGCTTACATTCAGCGAAAGTGTGTTTATACAGTGTCGATTTTGCTGAAATTGAAACTTTACAACATCAAGGTTTGTGGCAACAAACAGCATTGTTATTGACCGATGCCGCTAAAGCTGTTGAGGCCGGTGGTGCTGATTTTTTGTTAATTTGTACCAATACCATGCACAAGGTTGCCGATGAGATACAAGCCGAAATAGGCATCCCAATTTTGCATATTGCAGATGCCACAGCCAATGCGCTACTTGCCGATGGTATTAGCAAAGTGGGCTTGCTCGGCACCCGTTTTACTATGGAGCAAGACTTTTATAAACACCGTATTAGCGACAATTATCCTATTGAGGTTATGGTGCCGAATACGGCAGATCAGACCATTGTTCATGATGTAATTTATCAAGAGTTATGTTTAGGGCAGATTAATGAACAGTCTCGTCAGGCTTATTTATTGATTATTGATAAGTTGTTTGCCCAAGGAGCCGAGGCGGTTATTTTAGGCTGTACCGAGATTGCATTATTGGTGCAGCAACAACATACCCCAGTGCCTTTGTATGACACGACGCTAATCCACGCTAATAGTGCAGTGAAGTTGGCTTTAGATAATCATGATGAGACCTAATATCTGATTATGCTCGAAAGCTAGTATCGGTTGCCTCGTTTAATATCGATAGATAAAAAAACGCCTTACACTAGTGTAAGGCGTTTATCATTTCTAATAGCGCTTTTGGTTAGTCTTTGTAAGCACGGCCATAGAAGCTATCGAGTAACACTTGCTTAATCTCGCTGATTAATGGGTAACGAGGGTTAGCACCTGTACATTGATCATCAAACGCGTCTTCTGCAAGTAGATCCAGTTTTGCAATAAAATCTGCTTCATTAACACCGGCTTCTTGAATCGATGCAGGAATACCAATGATCTTTTTCAGCTCTTCGATTTTATCTATTAGTTTGTCTACTTTTTGCTGATCCGTTTTGCCGCCTAGCTTTAAATGATCTGCAATTGCAGCATAACGGCATAATGCTTTAGGGCGGTCGTATTGACTGAAGGCCGCTTGTTTAGTTGGCATATCTGTCGCGTTAAAGCGGATAACGTTAGAGATTAATAATGCATTAGCTAAACCATGAGCCAAGTGGAACTCTGCACCCAGTTTGTGCGCCATTGAGTGACAAACTCCTAAGAATGCATTGGCAAAAGCAATCCCCGCTATTGTCGCACCATTGTGTACTTTTTCACGAGCGACAGGGGCTTTGGCACCTAACTCATAGGCATCAGGCAAGTATTTCACCAATAAATCGAGCGCTTGTAATGCTTGGCCATCGCTGTATTCGTTTGCCATTACACTGACATAAGCTTCTAACGCGTGAGTTATTGCATCAATACCACCAAAAGCGGTTAATGACTTGGGCATGTTCATCACAAGGTTAGGGTCAATAATCGCGATATTAGGTGTTAATTCATAATCTGCAATAGGGTATTTCTTGCCTGTGATCTCATCGGTGACTACTGCAAACGGAGTCACTTCAGAACCGGTACCCGATGTGGTAGGTATCGCTACCATTTGGGCTTTAAGTCCCATTTTAGGGAACTTATAAATACGTTTACGGATGTCCATGAATCGCAATGCTAAATCAGCAAAGTCGACATTAGGGTGTTCGTACATTACCCAAATAATTTTAGCTGCATCCATTGGTGAGCCACCACCTAATGCAATAATTACATCAGGTTGGAAACTTTGTGCCACTTTAGCACCTTGGCGCACGATGGCTAAGGTTGGGTCTGCTTCTACTTCATAAAACACTTCGGTTTCTAGGCCCTGTGCTTTAAGGATTTTTAATGTCTCGTTGCAATAGCCGTTATTAAATAAAAACTTATCAGTAATAATTAATGCACGTTTTTTGTCGCTTAATTCTTCTAATGCGATTGGTAAGCTACCACGACGGAAGTAAATTGATGATGGAAGCTTATGCCACAACATGTTTTCAGCCCTCTTAGCGACCATTTTTTTATTAATTAAGTGGCTTGGGCCAACGTTTTCAGAAATTGAGTTACCGCCCCATGAACCACAGCCTAGGGTTAATGACGGTGCTAATTTGAAGTTGTATAAATCACCAATACCACCTTGAGAAGCAGGAGTGTTAATCAAAATACGTGCAGTTTTCATTCTAAAACCAAAGGTTTTAACACGTTCTGTCTGAGTGTCTTGATCGGTATACAAGCCTGAGGTATGACCGATACCACCTAAGGTCACTAAGGCCTCTGCTTTATCCATTGCTTCGTTAAAGTCTTTGGCTTTATACATACCTAACAACGGAGACAATTTCTCGTGGGCAAATGCTTCCGCATCATCAATATCGTTAACCTCCCCAATTAGTACTTTAGTATTACTGGGGACTTCAAAGCCTGCCATGGCCGCAATAGCTACCGCACTTTGACCAACGATATCAGCATTAAGGCCACCATTTTTAAGAATGACATTTTGCATCGCCGCAGTTTCAGCTTTAGATAAAATATGACCACCGTAATGAGCAAAACGTTCTTTAACTTGCTTATATATACTGTCTACTACAATCACAGCTTGTTCAGACGCACACACAACACCATTATCGAAGGTTTTTGACATTAAAATAGAGCTAACAGCACGTTTAATATCAGCGGTTTCGTCGATCACGATAGGAGTGTTACCCGCACCAACGCCGATAGCAGGTTTACCAGATGAGTAGGCGGCTTTAACCATGCCTGGACCACCAGTGGCTAAAATTAAATTAACTTTTGCGTGGGTCATTAATTGGTTTGATAATGCAACACTGGGTTGATCTATCCAGCCAATAATATCCTTAGGCGCACCAGCCGCTACTGCTGCATCTAATACTATTCTCGCTGCGGTAGTCGTTGAGTTTTTGGCTCTTGGATGCGGAGAAAAAATAATCCCATTACGAGTTTTTAAACTAATAAGCGCTTTAAAAATAGCGGTCGATGTTGGATTAGTGGTTGGCACAATACCGCAAATAATGCCGACAGGTTCGGCAATGGTGATGGTACCAAAGGTGATATCTTCGGAAAGAATTCCGCAGGTTTTTTCATCTTTATACTTGTTATAAATATATTCAGATGCGAAGTGGTTTTTAATCACTTTATCTTCTAATACACCCATACCCGTTTCGATTACCGCCATTTTAGCCAATGAAATACGCGCATCTGCAGCAGCAAAAGCAGCGGCTCTAAAAATGGCATCTACTTTTTCTTGGCTAAAGTTTGCAAATTCAGCCTGAGCCTTGGCAACGCGTTCTACTAATAAATCAAGTTCTTGTGTATTGGTGACTGTCATAGTGGTTTCCTTTAAAAACATTCAACAAAGCAGTTTTGCAAAACATTCTTTGTAAATAAAATTACATCTTCTAGGGGCTGTTTGTTGTGATGATGACCACAAAATCGTAATAATTGGTAATTTTATTACGGTTTAGGTGTTTTTAAATCAGTAATATCGCATCTCAATAAGGCTTTGATTTCACTATCACTTAAAACACCCTAGTACACAATACTATGGTTATTTATGTTAATTACAGCATGAAAGCCTTGTTTACATAACGAATTAACAGGCCTTCGTTGAGTGAAATTGGTTGGTATTGAAGCATTAGTCATTGTTTTATATTTAAAACGGTATGTTTCTTGTTCACTTTTATAAGTGACTCTGAAGCAAATTATTAACCAATGTAAAAATACAGCATTGAAATTTAATAATATTTTATTCCTTGCTAGGCTACATAAGCAATGCCTAAAGTTTGTTTAGCTTATTTAATTGAAGATTTGTGATTGACATCAATATTTATAAAAGGGAATATGCTCAGTAGAGGGGCATTTGCTCATTATGTGTTTTTAGAGCAATTGAATAGCTTTAGTGATCTATACACGCCTTATGCAGCATTAGTGGGCCTATCAACTATGACGATATTGGATAAATGATTGTTATTTGATGTCCAACAAGCTGTAAAATGGATTTATAGTTCTGATTTATAGCGTTAAGGCGGGTATATGAACACTGATACACAATTGATTATTTTTGACTGTGATGGCGTGATTATCGACAGTGAAGTCATTAGTGCCAAAGTGTTAATCGACAAACTCGCCGAGTTGGGCTGCACCATTGACATGGCGTTTGTACAAGAACACTTTTTAGGTTGTCAATTTACAACTGTAGCAGACAAGGTGAAGCGTTTATTGTCTACCAGCTTACCTCAACATTTTGAGGAAGAGTATCGACAGCAATTACTTGTAGAATTTGAAAAAAATTTAACGGTAACAGATGGCATCAAATCAGTATTGTCTAGCTTGAAAGTACCATATTGTATTGCAACCAGTAGCAGTTTACCCCGAACAACGAGAGCATTAGAGGTGGTGGGATTAACCGAGGTGTTTGGCAGTCATATCTTTACTGCAAGCCAAGTTAAACAAGGCAAACCTGCTCCCGATTTATTTTTATATGCAGCAGACGCAATGGGCGTAAAGCCTCAGCATTGTTTAGTCATAGAAGACAGTTATTTTGGTGTAAGTGCTGCAATTACAGCCAATATGGACGTGATTCATTATGTTGGCGGTGGTCATATTATCGATCGCCTTGATAATGAATTACACCGAGTATCACAAGTATTTCCAACAGTGCCAGTATTAAGTCATTGGCAGAATTTTGATCGTTTAATGCCAGCATTAGTGCGTTGATAGTGCATAAAAGGGATAGCATGGATACCAAATCAAACTCTGAACTCGCAAGACTAGAGCAAGCTGCACGTGCTGCCTGGCTATATTATGTTGCTAAAAATACTCAAGATGAAATCGCTCAAAAATTAGAAGTATCAAGACAGTCTGCACAGCGTTTAGTTGCTTTAGCCGTGAGTGAGGGCCTAATTCAAGTCCGTTTAGACCATCCAATTGCTAAATGCATGGAATTGGGACATCAACTGACTCAGGCCTTTAACCTACTAGAATGCGAAATTGTACCAAGCGATCCCGCTGACAGCAGTTCGGTTCATGGATTAGCACAAGGTGGCGCGAGTGTACTAGAGCGTTATTTAAAGTCCGAACAGCCAAAAACGTTAGCTTTTGGCACTGGCCGTGCACTTAAAGCGTGTATCGATGAGTTACCTTCAATGCAGTGCCCACAGCATAAAATCGTATCGTTATTGGGCAATATGATGCTCGACGGTTCAGCATCTGCTTTTGATATCGTAGTGAGTATGGCCAATAGAGTACAAGCTAAGCACTACCCAATGCCGTTGCCCGTTATTGCCAGCTCGGTAGCTGAGAAACAGCTTTTGCATGACTTGGCGCCGGTAAAAAGTATTTTTGAATTAGTCAAACAAGCTGATGCGACTTTTGTCGGAATAGGCCACATGGGCATAGAGCCACCATTACTACTTGACGGTTTCATTAATCAGTCTCAGTTAGATGCATTAGTTAATAATGATGCTATCGGTGAAATCATTAGTTGGGTTTATAACCAACAAGGACAATTACTTGATAACTCAATCAATCAACTGGTGATGAGCTCACCGTTAAATATTGACTTAACCAATCCTGTCTATGGTATCGCGGCAGGGCAGCAAAAAGTGGATGCGATATTTGCTGCATTACAAGGCCGATTAATTAATTCATTAATTACCAATGAATATACTGCTGAAAGATTATTGGCTAAGCTAAAATAATTATAAAAAATATAAAAATACTTATAAAATAAATATAAAAACACTTACATTGAGATTTAAATAATACTCAGCGAGTAAGTTAGCATCCATAATCTTACTAATACTAATACTAATACTAATACTAATACTAATACTTTAGTCATTAATAAGGACGATAAAAATATAAATGGGGTTATTATTTCTACTCAAGCGAAATAATAAATAGTCAGTAAAGGTTATACAGTATCACTTTATCATCGTTTTTAGGTGAGGGTTTTACTTATCTCCTAAACAGGAAATAAAAATAATGACAATAAGTCAACATGAGGCTTCATTCAAACTGATGAATGAAGAGCAACTTCCCGTTGCCAAAAATAAATTGCACGGTTGGAAACATTTTGCAGGTTTGTATGCTGGGGAGCATGTTGCCGCAACTGAATTTGTTATTGGGGCAACGTTTGTCGCTTTAGGGGCGTCGACCATTGATATTCTTTTAGGCTTACTTATTGGTAACCTACTAGCCATGTGTTCATGGTGGCTATTAACTGCACCAATTGCGGTTGAAACGCGTTTAAGTTTATATAATTACTTAAATAAAATTGCCGGCGATTCGATGACTAAGCTTTATAATTGGGCAAACGTGGTAATCTTTTCGGTGATATCGGCAGCAATGATCACTGTATCATCCACTGCAGTTCGCTTCTTGTTTGATATTCCCGCACAGTTAAATTGGTATCCCAGTAGTCTATGGTTTGTGATGATTGTATTAGCCGTTGGCTCAATTGTTGTTGTGGTCGCCATGTATGGTTTCTCGACTGTGGCAGATTTTTCTAAAATCTGTGCGCCTTGGTTATTTGTTATCTTCATCGCGGGTTCTTTTTCGTTATTCCCAGCGTTATCAAATCATGTGATTGGTAGCACCACTCTCAATAGCTGGCAAGATTTTATGACGATAGGTGATAGTTCAATCTGGACGGGCTTAAATGATAAAGGCGAGCCTGGTATTGGCTTGCTCGAAGTGATTGGTTTTGCATGGGCCGCCAATTCAATTACTCATTTTGGTTTGATTGATATGGCAATTTTTCGTTTCGCTAAACGTAAAAGTTATGGTTTATTATCAGGTGTCGGGATGTTCTTTGGTCATTACTTAGCGTGGATCTCCGCAGGTATTATGGGGGCGGGGACTGCCGTCATACTTAAGACCACTATTAGCCAACTCGATCCCGGTGATGTGGCATATCAAGCTCTAGGTTTTTCTGGCTTTGTGATTATTATTATTGCCGGTTGGACTACTGCTAACGCCAATCTCTATCGCGCAGGATTAGCTGCACAGTCGATATTTGTTAAACAATCTCGTGAACGTACTACTGCGATAGTCGGTCTTGTGACCATGGTGATTGCCTGTTTCCCGTTTGTATTTACTCAGATGTTACCCTTATTGACTTACGCTGGTTTATTAGTCGTTCCAGTGGGAGGCATAGTGTTTGCTGAACACGTGCTATTTCCTAAGATTGGTTTAACCCGTTATTGGGCTAAATATCAAAATTTAACCAAGAGCACTCCGGCAATTACATCTTGGGCATTAGCACTCGTGTTTGGTTTTGGCCTAAATACGCTTGATATTATTTCATTTTATTATTTGTTTATTCCTACGTGGATATTCACCATTATTATTTATACTTTATTAGCTAATAAATATGGTGCAGGTTTGGATTATTCTGAACATATTAAAGCTGATGAAATAGAGCAAAAGCAAATTGCACAGTATCAGGATACTATGGCCAAAGGTGATAATCCTCACGTTGAAGACAATAGTAAATTAACAAAATTACTCAATGGTTTTGCATTTTTCTCATTAGTTATGATTAGCATTTTGGCGGCAAGAGTGATGTTTTATAGCCCAACGATGGAGATCTATGCCGTTAATAAATCACTGTTTGAAACCATCTGCCTGGTTTGTACTGTTATTTATTTTAGTTGTTCTTATGTCGCATTAAGAAGACATAAAAAATTAAATTATCATACTGCTGAACCAAGACTTATACGAACAACGGCAAATGAGTCTTAGTCTGAAGTGTTATTTAATTGAAATAACATTCAGTTCCATCATTTATTATTTTATGAGGCATGTATATGCATCACGCTCAACAAGTAAACGTTCCACTTAAGACCTTAAATCAACAATGTTTATCCACTTTACCTAGTGATGTAGATGTACCTAGGTACGATCGTAGTAAGTTAACAGCAGGTATCGTTCACATTGGTGTTGGCGGTTTCCACCGTGCTCATCAAGCGGTATACATTAATGAGTTATTAAAACAGCCGGGCTCTGAATCTTGGGCTATTTGTGGCGTTGGTTTATTAGAAGCCAATCGTAGTTTACGTGATGTGTTGGTTAAACAAGACTACTTATACAGTTTAACCGTGCGTCATCCGAATGGTCAGATTGATCATCAAGTGATTGGTGCTATGATTGATTTTCTGTTCGCACCAGAAAATAAGCAAGCCGTGATTGATCGATTGATACATCAACATACTAAAATTGTATCACTGACAATTACTGAAGGGGGCTATAACTTTAACCCTGCTACGGGTGAGTTTGATTACTCTAACCCAGATATTATTCATGACATGAGTCATCCAGAAGATCCTATTACCGCATTTGGTTATCTAACTGCCGCATTGAAGCAACGTAAAATCAAAGGGATGAAACCTTTTACGGTGCAGTCTTGTGACAATATTCAGCATAACGGTGATATGACTCGTAAAATGCTGTTGGCCTTTGTGAATAAAAACGATATTCAATTAGGCAAATGGATAGCAGATAATGTCTCGTTTCCTAATGCGATGGTAGATCGTATCACCCCAGTGACCACCAAAGCCGACATTGATTATGTTGCCAGTACCTTAGGTATTAATGATCAATGGCCGATCACGTGTGAAGCGTTTAGCCAATGGGTCATTGAAGATAATTTTAGTGATGGTCGTCCGCCGTTAGATAATGTCGGTGCACAATTTGTTGCTGATGTTACTCCGTTTGAAAAAATGAAGATCCGCTTATTAAATGCTGGCCATTCAGTATTAGGTTTATTAGGATCTATCCAAGGCTTTGCCACCATTGATGAGTCAGTATCTGATCCACTATTTGCAGGCTACTTACGCCGCTTTATGGACGATGAAGTCACGCCGTTAATTGAACAACTTGAAGGGATTGATTTAACCCAATACAAAGACACCTTAATTGAACGTTTTGCCAATCCGAACATTAAAGACAGTTTGGCGCGTATTTGCTCAGAAAGTTCGGCAAAATTGCCTAAATTTATCATTGCATCGATTAATGAAAATATCGCCTTAGGCCGCGATAGCTCATTGGCGACTTTAGTGATTGCGGCATGGTGTTTATACAGTGATAAGCGCGTCGATCAGCAGGGGCAGACATTAGCGATTAGTGACCTAATGGCACCGCAATTACACGATTTTGCCAGCAAGACGGCGCAAGATCCGTTGGCTTTTTTACAGTTAAGCGATTTATTTGGTGATCTTTGTCATCAAGCAAGCTTTTGCCAAGATTATCGCCAAGCGATTGCGGCCTTATATGCACCAGAAAGTGAGATTAAAACCATTATGCAAGCAAGATTAGACGCTAAGGAACAGTGATGAACAGTATATTAATCAATCATAAAGCCACCGAAGATATCAATATCAGCTGTTTTGGTGAGGTATTATGGGACTGTTTTCCTGACGGTAAACGAGTTGGCGGCGCGCCGTTAAATGTCTGTGTGAGACTCAACGCCTTGGGGATTAAAGGGGCAATGATCAGTGCGGTTGGCGACGATCAATTGGGTCATGAATTATTGGCTTTCATTGATGAACGCGGCGTTAATCGGAATTGTATCGCCATTGATACCGTAAAAAGTACCAGTACAGTGCAAGTGAGCTTAAATAAAAGTGGTTCGGCGTCTTATGACATCGTCGCCGATACTGCCTGGGACAATATCGCATTAACTGACGCTATCATAGATCTTGTTCATTGTTCAGATGTGTTGGTGTTTGGCAGTTTAATCGGTCGAAGTGCGGTGTCACTTGGTACATTAACCGCGCTGGTAGATTTAGCCAAATTTAGTGTGTTTGATGTCAATCTTCGTGCGCCACATTATCAACTTGAGAGTATTGTCGAGTTAATGAAGCAAGCAGATTTTATTAAGCTCAATGATGATGAACTCTACGAAATCGCTAAAGCCATGGGCTCGCCATTTAATTCACTTGAGCAAAATCTCGAGTTTATTGCTGTCCAAACCCATACCGATTATTTATGTGTCACCAAAGGCAGTCATGGTGCATTACTGAGTATTGCTGGGAAGAAGTATTATAATTCAGGTTATTTAGTCAATGTAGTTGATACCGTTGGCGCCGGAGATTCTTTTTTAGGGTCGTTACTGTATCAATTGTGCACTGATACTAATCCACAGTATGCGATTGATTTTGCTTGTGCAGTGGGTGCTATGGTTGCTCAGTCTCATGGGGCTACGCCACTGCTGACGTTAAATCAAATCCAAGCGTTTATGTACCCAAAGTAAACAGTCCGATGTTTTTTTGTGTGAAGTGTGAGAAGTGTGGGTTATTTCCCCTTATCTAACCCGTTAGCGCTTGGTCGTAATGACCAAGCGCTTTTTTATGGAAACTTAACGGCGGCAATTAATTTTATTGCTCGCTGCTTAACTCCATAATACCCGCTGCTTTTGAACCAAATAGTTGCTGATGTAAGCGACTTGCAAATCCATCTGTCATGCCAGAAATATAATCGGCAATCACTCGCATTGAATTATTCCCTTCATTACGCTCCGCTAACCATCGCTCACGAGTATTGACGGGTAAAAGACGTTCAGGATCTGAGGCAAATGCTTCAAATAATTCCATCACAATTTGTTGGCCTTTGTATTCCAGCATTTGGATTTCCGGTTTACGAATAACGTACTTGAATACTAATTGTTTCAGTACATGCAATGTTGCAGCAAAGTCTGGCTCCAGTTCGGCATTATATTTTAATAAGTCTTCGTCAAACTGCGGATTGGCACTAATACCAATCGCGGTGACGAAACCGTTGACTAAGGTACCGATAGCATCTTTACGTAAATGATGCTCATGGGAAAACAGTTTGCCACCAATGCTAGCCATTTCCGATATCAGCCATTGATCTTTGATTTCAGTTAATTGATCGACCACATCGCGTTGCCACTGATGTTGGTTGACAATCCCCATGACAATGGCATCTTCGAGATCGTGTACTGCGTAAGCTATGTCATCAGCCAACTCCATAATCGAGCAATCAAATGATTTATAGCGTGTTTTTAAATGGGGATAATCAAGGTGCGTATGGCTTTGTTCACTGCTGATAAATAATTGCCTGTCAGACTCGGATAATGGCGCTAATACCCAATCAATAATGGGCTTGTCATCATTAAACAATCCTTTTACCGGCGGCCATTCTGAGGGTTTTAATTGACGGTGATTAACGATATCTGGTCGTTGTTGATCCACAAATAACTGCCCATGAGTTGCGGGATATTTCATTACCCCGAGTAACGTTCGGCGGGTCAGGTTCATTCCCCATGAAGGCGTGTAGGGTTCTAAACGAGTTAAAATCCGAAAGGTTTGCCCATTGCCTTCAAAGCCACCATGATGGCGCATCATGTAATTTAATGCCACTTCACCGCCGTGTCCGAAAGGAGGATGACCTATATCGTGGGCTAAACAAATTGATTCAATTAGGCTCATTGAATTGAGTAAATACCGCAGTTCTGGATATTTCCGCCGTAGTTGAGCAGTAATGCCGGTACCAATTTGTGACACTTCTAATGAATGTGTCAGCCGAGTGCGATAAAAGTCATTCATACCAACGCCAAGCACTTGTGTTTTGGCTTGAAGCCGACGAAATGCAGCTGAATGCAGAATACGGGCGCGATCACGCTGAAATGGACTACGATGATCATTTCGGCGTTGTTTATCTTCACCGAGTAAACGCTGCAGCCAACGACTGTTCTGTTGTGTATCACTGGACTCGATGGTGTTATCAGGCATAAAATTCCTTTACAGCATTTGATTAATTTCGTCTAAATTCAATGTGAAACTTGGAATAAAACACTCACGGAAATAACCTACAGCAGGGTTAGGGTTGTCGTCTAACATTTGTTCTAAACGTTTACGGGCACTATTAAATTCACTATTACCGGCTTTTTGTTCTTCTAAACACTTTAAATATGCGCAAAGTGTATCCGCCGCTTTTACAATGGCCTTATATTGTGGGTCGGCTTCTTCACTGATAAACAGACTGCGATAATCTTCTCTAAACTCAACAGGGACCATTTCCAGCATACGCTGTTCTGCTATAGCTTCTATTTTTTTATATTCAGCTTCGATTTCTTTATTAAAGTACTTTACTGGTGTCGGTAAGTCGCCGGTCAAAATTTCACTGGCATCATGATAAATGGCAATCGCAGCCGCTTTATTAGCATCTAAATCAGTGGCGAATTTTTTATTACTGATGATCACTAAAGCGTGAGCGACCATCGCCACTTGTAGCGAATGCTCTTGAACGTTTTCACGGCGCACGTTATGCATTAACGGCCAACGTTGGATCAGTTTCATCCGTGATAAATGGGCAAATAAATGACTCATGAGACTCCTTACTGCGCTCAATAGTTTGTCTCAGCTTACAGCAGCTTATCGATAAAAAAAAGCGACTGTTCAGTCGCTTAGTATTTTATGGCAGAGATATTGTGTCTATTGACGATAATCTTCTAAGAAATTGCCAAATTCAGTCATTGCTTTAGTTAGATCTTCTTTATACGGTAAAAAAACCACGCGTAAATGATCCGGTTCTGGCCAATTAAAGGCTGTGCCTTGAACTAGCAAAATCTTTTTATTTCTGAGTAAATCTAATACCAAGCGTTCGTCATCGCGTAAATTAAACTTTTTCATGTCTAATTTCGGGAATGCATACAAGGCACCTTGAGGCTTTTTGCAACTGACACCAGGAATTTGGTTAAGTAATTCATACACAGCATCACGCTGAATCGTTAAACGGCCATTAGGTAATATCAGCTCATTAATGGACTGATAGCCGCCCAATGCGGTTTGAATCGCATGTTGATTGGGTACGTTGGCGCACAAGCGCATTGAAGCAAGCATTTCTAAACCTTCAATGTAGCTTTTAGCGGCTTTTAAATTACCCGATAACATCATCCAACCCACACGAAAGCCTGCGGCGCGATACGCTTTTGATAAGCCATTAAAGGTGATAGTTAGAATATCATCAGACAAACCTGCTGCAGGAATATGTTTAGCTTCGTCATAGAGAATTTTATCGTAAATTTCATCAGCAAATAAAATCAAATCGTGCTGGCGACATAGCTCAATAACTTGCAACAACAACTCTTTACTGTACACAGCACCAGTAGGGTTGTTTGGATTGATTAATACTATCGCGCGGGTGCGACTACTAATTTTACTATTAATGTCATCTAAGTCAGGAAACCAATCCGCTTCCTCATCACACCGATAATGCACTGCTTTGCCGCCAGCGAGGTTTGCAGCTGCTGTCCATAACGGGTAATCAGGTGAGGGGATAAGGACTTCATCATCAGTATTGAGCAATCCTTGCATAGCCATGACGATAAGTTCTGACACACCATTACCAATATAGATATCTTCAATATCAACCCCAAAAATACCCTGTGCTTGATAATGTTGCACAATTGCTTTGCGGGCAGAAAATAAGCCTTTTGACTCACAATATCCTTGAGCACTCGGCAGATTTAAAATAACGTCACGCACAATTTCTTCTGGCGCTTCAAATCCAAACGGGGCCGGGTTACCGATATTAAGCTTTAAGATACGATGACCTTCGTCTTCTAAACGGCGGGCTTCTTTGTGCACTGGTCCACGGATATCGTAGCAAACAGAGTCAAGTTTATTGGATTTGATAATGGGTCGCATACTACTCTCAATAACTAAATACGGCTTAAGTTAGCGAACCATAACGAATTTATCGTTATTGTGAAAGGGGCAAATGGGTAAAAATGATAATAATATCAGTCAAAAATACTGTTTTTTGGGCTAAATTAGGCTTTGCTTCAGTGTTTTATGCTATTTACGACGCTGTTTTTAGCGGTGATATAGGGTTTAATAACAAAAAAGCCAGCACGTAGTGCTGGCTTTTAATGAGTTGACTTGTGTTATTACTATTTTACTAATAACCCAAGTTAACTGGCGATTAAACGCGCTTTTTGAACTCGCCTGTACGAGTATCAATTTCGATCTTGTCACCCACTTTAACAAAGTCAGCTACCGTAATAGTACCACCACCAGTAATGGTAGCTGGCTTCATTACTTTGCCTGAAGTGTCGCCACGAGCTGAAGGCTCGGTGTAGATAACTTCACGTACAATGTGAACTGGTAATTCAACAGAAATTGCTTTCTCGTTGTAGAAAGTCACTTGGCAAACGTCTTCCATACCATCAATGATATAGTCAGCAGCATCACCTAAGTTGTCAGCTTCTACATCATACTGGTTGTATTCTTCATCCATGAATACATACATAGGGTCAGCAAAGTAAGAGTAAGTACAATCAAGACGTTCTAAAATGATATCGTCTAACTTGTCTTCACCTTTAAAGGTTTGTTCAGTACCAGAATCTAGCAATACGTTCTTTAATTTTAACTTAACGATTGCAGCGTTACGGCCAGAACGAGTTGTTTCAGTCTTCTGAACAACCCATGGGCTGCCATCTAACATGATCACGTTACCAGGACGGATTTCATGAGCAGTTTTCATTTCACTATTTCCTATATATTTGGACTTTTTTTATTTATAGAGCAGTATCTTAGCAATTGTTAACGAATTGAACGAGTCGACTCGCAAGATCTGCATCATTTAAAGCGTTAATTGGCCATTTAATCGCATGGTGCGTTAAAGGCAAACTAACAGAATTTAACTGTTGCCAGTGCATTACTACCGAGTTTGTATCACCACAGTTGAAGGCCGAATTCACCTCAGACCAAGTGGTAGCAATTTCTGGAGCAAGATTATCGCAGTAAATTTGCATAAAAGCTTGTAATTTTACCAGGTGATAATCATCTTCTTGAGGATAAATGTGCCATATAAAGGGTTTTGCGGCCCATTGAGCACGTAAAAACGAATCTTCACCCCGCACAATATTAAAATCACAGCTCCATAGCAAGCGATCAAAGTCATTTTGATCTGTCATAGGTAATATATGTATGGTTAGGTTGCCAAGAGTAAATTGTTGACCGGGCATCAAATCTGTAATGGCGCAAGGCAATAAACTGGATAAACTATGTAAACTACGGCCTTTAGGGATAAGCGCATGGATGGGCGTTGACGATGCTTGCCATAATTCACACAGCGCAGTTAACGCGGGAGTTTCATAACTGAAAACACTGATTACCCTATCTTGAGCATTAATACCCTGCAAACCTAGTTGCTCGAATAATGCTAATTTATGTTTAGGATCGGCTTGCCATTGATCTCGTTGCTTGAACAATTGTGTTTCACAAATCAGTCCGCCAGTTTTAGGGCTAAATCCTGGAAAGTAAAACCACTTCTTAACACCATTGGGCTGTGTCGATGGTAGTCCATGACAGCCATCAACCCATTTTTCAGCGCTTAAATATTCAAGGTTTAACCAAATAGGCGTCTGAGTATCTGGCTGAATATGTAACTGGCCAATAATAGATTTAACCTGTGATGGTAATTCACAAGCAAAGGCTTCTATTATCACGGCACCAGCTTCATACTCTATTTTAATTGGGGTTTCCCAGTGAAAAATATTCACGCCATTAAATTCCTGCTGGCTTTTTGCAGGATTGAGCAAGGGTAAAATATGAGAAAAACTCAATAGATCGTCGACCCATAAATTAATGGGTATGCCATATTCGCTTGCCAATTGTTTAGCTAAACGCCAAGTTACACCTATGTCGCCGTAGTTATCAACCACGGTACAAAAGATATCCCAATGAGGGGATAATGGGTTTGAATGATGGACTGACATATTAATAGTTACTTAATCGTTAAACCTAAACTATAGGTATAAAAAAGCGGCAATAAAGCCGCTTTCAAGCACAAAACTAATCTGATGATGTGGGTTAGTCTTCTAACTCAGCTAAACACATTTCTTCATATATCTGCTTAACCCAACCGTCAACACGTTCTTCGGTAAGTTCTGGCTGACGATCCTCGTCAATCCCTAAACCAACAAAGTGCTTGTCATCAGCCATGCCTTTAGATGCTTCAAAGTTATAACTTTCTGATGGCCAATTACCAATAATAATGCCACCACGAGCTTCAACGATGTCTCGTATCATGCCCATAGCATCAAGGAAGTATTCAGCATAATCTTCTTGGTCACCACAACCAAAAATAGCGACTAGTTTATCGGTGAAGTCGATTTGCTCAAGTTCCGGGAAAAAATCATCCCAATCACACTGTGCTTCGCCGTAATACCAAGTTGGAATACCAAACATAAGCAAATCGTATTCAGCAATTTGCTCTTTAGTACTCTTGGCGATGTCTTTGACATCTAACATGCTTTTACCCAGTTTTTTCTGGATCATTTTGGCTACAGCTTCGGTGTTGCCAGTGTCGCTACCGAAAAAAAGACCTACAGTTGCCATTGTCTATCCTTTAAATATCTAGTTCGCGTTGTGCGATGTTCTAAAAACGTCTCAGTTGTCGAGTTGCTGTTGCAGAATAAATTCGATTAACTGGCTACGGCTGATGTTACTGTTCAAAGCTTGTTGGTTCAAGGCATCATATAAATCTTGTGACACCTTTAACTCTATTCGTTTTAAACCGTTAGCGCGATCACGCTGAATTTGGTTACGCTTATTGATCTTTAATTGCTGCTCACGAGACAGTGGGTTACTTCTCGGACGCCCACGGCGAGTTTCTGCGGCAAAAAGGTCAATAGTCGTTCTATCTGTTGTTTCTTTTGCCATTGTACTCTTTAACCGATCCCAGAGCCTTCCCAGGTCATCTGAATAATACCTTTTGCAATAAACCCGGCGCAGCCGAGGAATAACACTGCCCAAACAATATATCGACCAAATTTGGGGACGTCACCCTGTTTAAGCACATCATGGATAGCCATGCCGATAAAAAAGAATATCGATGCAAAAAACAGGTTTAAGCCAACCGCTTCAATTTGATCCATGTATTGGTTTAACATACTTCTACCTTCGCGATTAAGTGTCTGGCGAAAAGAGGGCGCGAATATATCACATCAGGATACGATCGGCTATGTACAAAAGGGGAAATATTAAAAATTTACCCTTGGTTTTGTTCAATAAACTCAGACACGATACGGTTAAATATCTCTGGCTTTTGGGCATGTAACCAATGACCTGTGCCATTTAGTGTTTTCGCGCTGGCATGTGGAAATTGACGCATGATCTCATCGCGATGTTCAGCCGTGACATAATTTGACTCACCGCCACGGATAAATAATGCAGGCTTATCGAAATGATTGTCGTCTGTTAACGGTAATGTCCAGCCAATAATACGATCATAAGATTCAATTAGCCCAGTTAAATTCATTTTCCATTCAAAACCGCTATCAGTGCGTTGCAGATTCTTAAGTAAAAACTGCGATGTTGGCTCATCAATACCGGCAGACGTTAAATGTGATAAGGCTGATTTGCGTGTGGTATTGGCGTTTAATTCTAAACTGGTTAGGCCTGCAAACACGATTTGATGTCTTGGGCTGTAAGCAACAGGTGCGATATCGGCAACAACCAAGCTTATAACTCGCTCAGGATGTAGCAGTGCCATTGCCATGGCAATTTTACCACCCATTGAGTGGCCAACCACATGGGCTTGTGTAAGATGTAATTCATCGAGAACATCTATCATGGCATCAGCCAACTGTGGGTAGTCCATCTGATCCCAATGCTCACTTAAGCCATGATTGGGGACGTCAACCCGAATAACTTGATGTTGTTGCTCAAGCACACTACCGAGATTTTTTAGATTATCAAGATTGCCAAATAGCCCGTGAATAAGTAGGACGGCTTCACCTTGACCAGAAGATACGAAATGCATAACGCAATAAGCTCATTGGGACAATTTGTACGGCAGATTTTGCTGTAATGAGCCAATCAAATCAAGTCATCATAACGATAGTGACCATTGTTGATGATATTTTACCCGCCTTTTGATAAATTTTTAAGAATATAGGCCATTTAATGATTTTGTGACTTTATTAGTTGGTTAAGCTTGGCTTACACTGAAGCCATAATTTTTGATCGCATTAGTAATAGGCGATCTGCGCTCCCGAATTACCAAGCGCCAGTCAAATAATGGCGACAGTAGTACAAAGACCGATAGAAAAAGGATGACTCTGATGAAATACATTGAGATTGACGAAGAACTTTATCGCTTTATTGCCAGTAAGACTGAACGCATTGGCGAAAGCGCTTCGGATATTTTACGTCGTTTACTGAACTTGTCAGTTGAAAATGTCGATATAAGTTTACCCGCTTCCATCAGTCAGCCTAGTTTAGAATCTGAATCAGCAGCTAGTCATCATCCGGTTTTTAACCAAGCAAAAGCTGCTGTTGAAAAAATCATTGCTGAACAAAATAGCACCGGCCAATACAATCCTGCAGATGAACAAACATCGTCATCAGCAACGATTGATTTTGATGCTATTGTTAGTCAGCATTTGTTGAGCCAGCAAAAAGGTGCAGTAGGGCGTTTTATGCACTTATTAGCCAGTCTTGAAACCACAGCTCGCAGTGACTTTGATAAAGTACTGAATGTACAAGGGAAAGGGCGCTTGTATTTTGCCCGTTCTAAACAAGCGCTACTCAATTCTAGTCAATCTTCTAATCCAAAAGAAATCGCTGCTAGCGGGTTTTGGGTGACAACCAATAACAATACTGCCAAAAAACAAACGATATTAACTGAAGTATTAGAGCATTTAGGTTGCGATAGTGAACGTGCCAAGAGTATCGCTGAACACATTTAATGTTTGAATTTTGTTGAGAATTATATTTTTCATTTACTAACAGGAGACCATTCGTGGCCATTCACACACGCGCAGGGCAGCAAGCTTTACAAACGGATTTAGTGAATATTCCTAAATTAATGAGTCATTATTATCGCATTATTCCAAACGTGGAAGACGTGCAGCAAAAAGTGACGTTTGGCACTTCAGGCCATCGTGGTTGTGCCTATACCGCTAGTTTTAATCAAAACCACATATGGGCTATCACCCAAGCTGTGGTTGATTATCGTATTTCTGCCAATATTACCGGTCCAATGATTGTTGGTTTTGACACTCATGCACTGTCTTATGCGGCGTTTATGTCAGTCATTGAAGTGTTAACGGCTAACCAAGTCAAAGTATTAATTCAACAAGATGACGGTTTTACCCCGACACCTGTCGTATCTCAAGCAATTGTTCGTGCCAATTCGTCTGCACCTGCTGCCTTAATCGATGGCTTAATCATTACACCTTCGCACAATCCTCCACAAGATGGTGGCATTAAGTACAATCCACCTCATGGTGGACCTGCTGAAGGTGAAATTACTAAAATCATCGAAACAAAAGCTAATGAATATCTAGCCAATCAGCTGTCAGGCGTTAAAAAAGTCAATTACGGTGTCGCGGTTAAATCCGGCTGGATTGATGAAGTCGATTTTATTGCACCTTATGTTGAATCTCTTGCTGAAGTGATTGATATGGAGGCGATTAAAAAAGCCAATATTCGAATAGGTGTTGATCCTTTAGGTGGGTCAGGTATTTATTATTGGCAACATATTGCGACACAATATGGTCTTGATATCACCTTAGTTAATGACAAAGTTGATCCTACTTTTGGCTTTATGCCATTAGATAAAGACGGCAAAATCCGCATGGATTGCTCCTCTCCTTATGCGATGGCAGGCTTATTAGCCTTCAGCGAAGATTATGATTTATGTGTTGGTAATGACCCAGATTATGACCGCCACGGTATTGTGTGCCCGGGATTTGGTTTGATGAACCCGAATCATTACCTAGCTGTTGCGATAGATTATTTAATGACCCATCGTCCGCAATGGTCAGAGTCGTTAGCTGTTGGTAAAACCTTAGTATCAAGCGCGATGATCGACAGGGTTTGTAATGCCTTAGGCCGTCATTGTTTAGAAGTACCAGTTGGTTTTAAGTGGTTTGTTGATGGCTTAGCCCAAAGCACCATAGCATTTGGCGGTGAAGAAAGTGCCGGTGCCGCTTTTTTAAAGCGTGATGGCAGTACTTGGTGTACCGATAAAGATGGTTTTATTTTAGCCTTGCTTGCGGCGGAGATTTTAGCCGTAACCGGTAAAACACCCGCTCAGCGTTATCAAGAGTTAACGACCAAGTTTGGCGAGAGTTTTTATACTCGTATTGATAGCCCTATTAGCCTTAAGAAAAAGGCCAAGTTTGAGCAATTAAATCGTGATAGTTTCACTGACACTCAATTAGCGGGTGAACCCATTACGGCTATTTTAAGCCACGCACCTGGCAATAATGCCGCCATTGGTGGCATTAAAGTCACTACCGAAAATGGCTGGTTTGCTGCGCGTCCATCAGGTACTGAAGCCTTGTTTAAAATCTACGCCGAAAGCTTTATTAGTCAGCAGCATTTGGATGACATTATTACTCAAGCACAGACTATGATTGACCAAGCCTTAAAAGGCTGAGTTTACTGTAAGTTGTTTATTAAATATAAAAAGCACTGATTTTCAGTGCTTTTTTTGCTTCTATTGATGCGATTTTTTTGTCAGTATGGCTTAACTGCTGGTTGTTAATAATTAATGTTAAGTCATTTCAAGGAAGATATTAATGAATAAATATATGTCACTACTTTTTTTACCGGCGATGATGTTAACGGCTTGCCAAACTCAACTTGAAACTGTTCAAGTACCTCAAGCCGTGTTTAATACAAAGGTAATCACTATTGAAAATTCTCAACTTAATCAATATTGGTCATTGGAGCAGATTAAACCTGTAATGTTAAACAAACGTCCTGATTGGTTACCAAGAGGTGCAGGTAAGGGTGAATATTATATTACGATTGACTCAAACGGTAACGAAGTCAGCAAAGAGCTTATTAGCTCGCAGCCAGAGGGCTGGATGACGCAAGCATTAGTCAATAAGATGCCAAAACAGCAGTATGTGCCAGCGGCATCGAATATTAAGCGAGTACCAGTGAAAGTGAAAATGGATTTTGAAGTAAAGCGTATGAATTGATCTTGAGGTTACTTAACCTGTATTGAGCGATTTAACCCAATATAACAACAGGGTAGAATAATACATTCTGCCCTGTTGTTATTTTACAAACTAAACATTATTACTGACGATAGTCACTACGCTAAGTCAAATCGATCAGCATTCATGACTTTAGTCCATGCTTTAACAAAGTCTTTAACAAACTTTTCTTTTGCGTCATCTTGAGCATAGACTTCTGCATAAGAGCGTAAAATAGAGTTTGAGCCGAAGACCAAATCAACACGCGTCGCAGACCACTTCATCTTGCCTGTTTTGCGATCGATGATGTAATACAGGTTATCGCCGGCAGGTTTCCATGTGTATGACATATCGGTTAAATTAACAAAAAAGTCATTCGATAATACGCCTACATTATCGGTAAATACGCCGTGTTTAGTATTGTCATAGTTAGTACCTAGCACTCGCATACCGCCGACTAAGACCGTCATTTCATGAGCGGTTAGGCCCATTAATTGAGTACGGTCGAGCATCATTTCTTCTGGCTGAACAATGTAGTCCTTCTTTTGCCAATTACGATAAGCATCGTGTAATGGCTCTAACACTTCAAACGACTCAATATCGGTTTGCTCTGCAGTGGCGTCACCACGACCGGGAGCAAATGGCACAGTAATCTTAACGCCTGCTGCGTGAGCTGCTTTTTCAACCGCAGCGGTTCCGCCTAGGACGATTAAGTCGGCCATACTCACAGGTTTTGTTAGCCCAGCTTGAATATCAGTTAGGGTATCTAACACTTTATTTAATCTTGTGGGTTCATTGCCTTGCCAGTCTTTTTGCGGCGCTAAACGAATACGCGCCCCATTGGCTCCACCGCGATAATCTGAACCTCGGAAAGTTCGGGCACTGTCCCAAGCTGTCGCCACCAGTTCAGCAATGTTTAATTCACTGGATAAAATTTTAGCTTTAAGCTCAGTGATTTCTTGTTCACTTAAGCTGTAATCGACTTGTGGAATAGGGTCTTGCCAAATAAGATCTTCAGCAGGCACATCAGTTCCAAGGTAACGACTTTTAGGACCTAAATCACGGTGAGTCAGTTTGAACCACGCGCGGGAAAACACCTCTGAGAAATAGGCAGGGTCTTGATAAAAACGGTCTGAAATTTTGCGATATTCAGGATCCATTTTCATCGCCATATCAGCATCGGTCATAATTGGACTTAAGCGAATAGATGGGTCTTCAACATCAACCGGTTTATGCTCTTCCTTGATGTCGATAGGTTGCCATTGCCATGCACCAGCCGGACTCTTTTTCAGTTCCCACTCGTAGTTAAGCAGTAATTCAAAGTAGCCGTTATCCCATTGAGTAGGATGGGTTGTCCAGGCACCTTCGATTCCACTGGAAACGGTATCTCGGCCTATGCCTCGACTGGTTTTATTTAACCAACCAAAGCCTTGGTCTTCTAATTCAGCACCTTCAGGTTCGGCTTGTAAATTGTCGACATTGCCATTACCGTGACATTTACCAACAGTATGTCCACCCGCGGTTAACGCGACGGTTTCTTCGTCATTCATTGCCATACGTTCAAAAGTAGTGCGAATATCATGGGCGGTTTTTAATGGATCAGGATTACCATCAACACCTTCAGGGTTGACGTAAATTAATCCCATCATTACGGCTGCTAATGGATTTTCAAGATCTCTTTCACCAGAATAGCGGCTGTGCTCTGAACCGCTTGGTGCAAGCCATTGTTTTTCAGATCCCCAATAAATATCTGTTTCTGGATGCCATATATCGGCGCGGCCACCAGCAAAACCAAATGTTTTTAGCCCCATAGACTCATAAGCTACGTTACCGGCTAAAATGATCAAATCAGCCCAAGAGAGTTTATTGCCATATTTCTTTTTGATCGGCCAAAGCAGTCTGCGCGCTTTATCGAGGTTAACGTTATCAGGCCAGCTATTGATTGGTGCAAAGCGTTGATTGCCAGTCCCTGCGCCACCGCGACCATCAGCAATTCGATATGTACCTGCAGAATGCCAAGCCATGCGGATCATTAATCCACCATAATGGCCCCAATCTGCTGGCCACCAATCCTTACTGTCTGTCATTAAAGTGGTTAAATCGTGTTTTACAGCAGCGAGATCGAGGCTTTTGAATGCTTCGCTGTAATTAAACGTCGGATCCATTGGATCCGTCTTTTTGTCATGCTGATGGAGAATATCGAGATTGATCGCTTTAGGCCACCAATCCATGTTATGGCTATCGTTTGAAGTATTGCTGCCATGCATAACAGGGCACTTACCTTGACTATGTTGTACTTTGTCCATGAGATTTCCCTTTATCACTAGAGTAGCTTAATTTTGATATATCATTGGATGACAAGCTCAGGCTAACTGACTGTGGTTACTAATTAAAGCGACTTTTTCCGGTTCAGTTAATCGCTTTTATTGATACATAAAAGTAAGCCGTTGATTCAAGTTTGCGCTAACGTAATAAACTCAGTCTAGTTATCAATACCATAAATGCACCAGTAAATAACATCATGATGGAAATATACCGTCGGTTTTGCCAAGTCATAATGTTTACACTGTTTATCAACAAGCCCTAATGAGAGCCAAGATTAACACCATTAACCTTTTTTAAAGCCGCTGTGACTGACATGTTTTATGCCAATGCCATTTAGTGGGTAGGTTTAAATACATCATTAGCCTTAACGATAAGCATTGTTAAGGCAATTATCTGGATGTAGAACCAGTTCTTATTGCATTGAGGAAGTAAAAATAGATGAGTTTTATTAACGGCTAGCGCATTGTCTAGGTGATACACATAAAAATGGCTAACCCAATACAGGTTAGCCATTGAAGCGATAATACACTATAGCAGTTGTGCCAAAAGGTTGTTGCTTTACAGTGATCAATAATCTTTAAATCAAATACTTAAGGGTGACTGTTGGTAGGATTTTATCCACGATAACCAAATAATTTTTGTTCCATGATTGCTTTGCTTACGGCTTCCGGAACGGCGTTAATCCAATCGCCTTGACCGCGGCAAATTTGTTGTAAAATTTCTCGCGAGAAAATATTAAATAAATCAGGGTTGCTCGACTCAATACTGGTGATAAAGCCATTATCGAGAACATGACGGAATAAATAGCGCAGATTATTGGGGACACTAATGGTCGTTAAGTTATTTAGATCACCTTTTTCATCTCGTTCAGGGTAAACGAACAAGCGCGTGTTATCGGGGAATAATTTACCGAATGCTTCGAGTATTCCGCCTTCCATTCCACGATAATATTCTTCATCAAAAATTTGTTTAATATTAACCATACCGACCACAATGCCGATTTGTAATTGGGTGTATTGGCGGAAATAGGCTCGTAACGAGAAATATCGGGTATAGTCGGACACCATGACATTGTAGCCGAGTAAATTAAGTAACTTGACCCGTTCCATAATGTCTTTTTCAGACATGTTGGCATCTTTACCGCTCAAGTCATTTAAGGATATTTCAGCAATCAATACGGTACTTTTATCTGTTACACCATCGAGTAAGGAAAAGGCTTTATAGCCTTGTTCGATCATATCGACATTAAGTTTTGTTACTGGCTTAAATGAACCTCGAATGGTTAATACGTTCTTTTTGTAAAGCATGTCAGCAGGAACTGCGACACTGCCATCCGCTTTAAACATAATGGCGCGCGTTTTCCAACTGCGAATAAGATGAATATTCTTGGCTTGATTGTCGACATCTTCAAAGTAGGGCCCTTGAAAGTCGATACAATCAATCTCTATTCGATTAGCTTTCATGTTATCGGTTAATGAATCGATAATCATTTTCGGATCTTCAAAATAGTAATAACTGGCGTAAATGAGGTTGACCCCTAAAATCCCTAATGCTTGTTGTTGTGCTTCAGCGGTATCGTCAAACATACGCACATGAACAACAATATTAGACGGCTCTGCCCCCGGGTACATTTGAATTCGCACACCACACCATGCATGACATTCATTTTTACGATTAAAGCTCTTGGCTGAGACAGTTGCTGCGTAGGTAAAATAACGCGAAGACTTAGAACGAATGGCACCAACACGGTCAACAACGAGATCAAACTCTTGCTCCATCATTGCCAATACGCGTGCTTTACTGACATAACGACCATCTTCTTGAACACCATAAATAGCGTCAGAAAATTTCATATCATAGGCCGACATGGTTTTCGCTATCGTACCCGCAGCAGCACCAGCGACAAAAAAGTTACGTGCGACTTCTTGTCCTGCACCAATTTCAACTATAGTGCCGTACTTTTTTTCGTCTAGGTTTAAACGAAGAGCTTTTTCTTTTGTGCCACGGGAACTGACTTGCTTATCCATAATATCTCCACACGATAAAACATTGGTATCTTAAGATTACTGCTAACAATGTTATAGCAAGTTAAAATATCCGCTAGTGCTGAAAGGATATTTGTGGCGATAAATTAATAATTTAACCTTTTTGAATAGCTTATAGATGTTTATTGCGACACTTTTGAGCATCGTCAACCGTGAGGAGCGCGTTAATAGCATGATTGCCGCAACCATACACGTTGCGGCTTTATAACTTTATTATCTAGGTACATCCATCATGGTTTGTAAAAATACTGCAGAAAAGGGGGCTTTTTGCTGTTTTTTAATTTGAGGACTTAAGCCATTTTCAAACAACACAAATAAATAGTTATGACCATTACTCACATTCACTCTACCGGCCAAGTTTGCAATTCCTAGCATACTGCCGGTTTTTGCAAATACATGATGTTTGAGTGGTGATTTATTAAAATAACGTTTGTAGCGTAAGGTGCCACTGACACCTGACTCTGGAAGTAAATCGAGCAAGAATCGGTATTCTGGTTGTTGATATATGACGGTGAGTACACTTAATACGTGTTCTGGTGTGAGCAAGTTATAGCGTGATAAACCTGAACCATCGGCAATGTTTGCCGTCGATAAGTCGATACCTATCGAGTACAGAATGGTTTTCAATGCCTGGCCACTGCGAGCAAAGTCGCTTGGGGTTTGATAATACACCTCACCGAGTTTTTTTAATAAACTGTCGGCAATTAAATTATCTGATTCGAGTAACATGGTTTCTAGCAATTGCGGTAAAGCATCAGATTGGTGGCTGGCAATAACTTGTCGTTGCGCCATAAACTTGGGCTGCTTGTTCATCTTAATTGTCGTAATGGGGTGGTTATAGCGAATTCCTAAAGATTCGAGTTGTTTAGCTATGATGTGCTGAGCGTAAATTTGCGGATCGCTAATGGCTATTGCTAAAGGTAATGACTTAGCTCCGACATGACAACCGCTTAGGTGATAGCGATTATTATCGAAACGACTTAAGGTTAACTGACACTGGGGTACTGACTCAGTGAGGTATGCAGGCAGAGCATTGGTCACTGGTAATGTAACAGCGGGCTTTACCACTGGGTTGTCTATGGTAGGTGAAACAAAATATGCGTCATTAGTGATGTCAATTGGGCGATTTCCCATCATGGTGATTTTCGCCACTTTATTGTAACCATTGGTGGATAATCGACCATAGACGCAATTTTTATTAATGATAAAAGGTGAGATTGGCGCAGCGTAGCAAATTCCTAAATCGTCCCATACCCAGCCAGGTGCCTGTAATTGGCTGTCTTGTTCGCTCGCCAACATAATATTCCCGGTAAGTTTTGTGATCCCCAACGTGCTTAAGGAACCAAGAAGTTGATGTAAATCTTGGAATGTTAAGGTTGGATCGCCACTGAATTCGATATAAATGTCACCAGAATAAATCCCATTGTTAATCTGAGTTTTATCCAGCGGTTGATCGGCTAAGGTTGTGAGTTGGGTTTGATAGCTAAATTGTTTACCGAGTTGCTTGGTTGCTGCCAATGCGGTTAACAGTTTTTGAACACTAGCAGGTTGCATTAATGATTGATTATTATATTGAAATACTGTCTTTTGACTGGTCATATCCCACACGGTAATGCCCAGCTGTGAATGTATCGGTTTTAATAGTTGCAACATATTATCAAGATACAGGGCTGTGGGTTGTTGATTAATATTCTCTAGGGGTGAAGAAGGTATCTGTGGTTGCACCACCGCTGGTTGAGTAAGCGGCTCGACTGCGCTGACGGTATTTGGCAGGCAGATGATCATCAAAGACCCTAATAGAAATAAACTACGCCTCAGCCATAAAGGTTGTTGCCTATGAGATGAATGAGGCCGTGGGAGATGGAATAGTATTGAAGTCATATAAGTCTACATCTAGGTATCACTAACGATAGGTTATGGTAGCTGATGCTAACCTTGGCTGATACGAATTTGATAATGTTTCGTCCTTTTTGATGACATGCTTATCCCTTTAGTGTGATTATCATGTTTCTATAGCTGACCATAGGCTGGCTAGTTCGCAAGCAATATGGCATTAAAGTATTAATTATCGGCAAAAAAACACACTAAAACGGCAGCTAAGTAAGAAAAATCTTGCTCATCACCTTGTTAATCGGTAATTTCTATCAGCTTAAGAGGACGCCAATCTCAACTATCTGCCAAATAACAATGCTACAGTGCTGCAACAGCAGTATTTGATTGCATATTGTGTCTTAGCAAAAGCAGATTTGAGTTTGATAGACTGGCGATAATTTATCGTTAAACAGTATTGTTTTTACTGAGATGTTATTTTGTCAGTATTATCGCAATCGCGTTGTAAGAAACATCATCAGTTGAGGTTGGTTATAAAAACGGCCTTTATGTCGAGACAAACATAGCGTGTGCTTAAACATGCAACCTTATGCTTGTTAAACAATTGAACAGCGTACTCACAATTACAATATATCGCTGTGATGTTTTTGAATTTGATCCCATTACTGATAAGCGTAATGGTCACCCATTTTAAGGAGGATGCCTTGCTGGATAAGCTAGGTGGTATTGCCCTAAATGCAGATGCTGTGTCTTGGTTGCTTAACCCGAAAGATTTTAAGCAAGCCTTGCTAACTAAAATCGCAGCGGCAACATCTTCAATTTACATCGCGGCATTATATGTTGAAGATGATGAAGCAGGTCGTGAAGTATTGCAGGCGTTATTAGACGTCAAAGCCCAAAATCCACAAATAGATATTAAGGTATTAGTTGATTACCACCGTGCACGCCGCGGCTTAATTGGTCAAAAGGGCGACAGTGGCAACTATATTTTATACCGTAAATTAATGGCTGAAGCGTCACACCCATTTGATATAGTGGGCGTGCCAGTAAAGTCGCGAGAATTTATGGGCGTGTTGCATCTTAAAGGTTTTATTATTGACGACGCCGTGATTTACAGTGGCGCGAGCATTAACAATATTTATTTACAGCAACAAGAAAAATACCGTTTCGATAGATATCATGTTATTGACTGTCCAGAGCTTGCTCGCAGCATGCGTGACATGATCAAACAAGATATCGTCAGTGATCCTGCTGTAAGCATATTAAGTCAATCTGGCGATATTGAAGAAAACCCTGAAAAGAACGACATCAAAAGTTTTAAACATCGTTTATCTCAGGTGCGCTATCAGTACAAGTCAACCACAGTCGGTAACCGTATTACACCGTTAGTTGGCCTTGGCAGAAAGAACAACCAATTAAACGACACTGTGATCAACCTGGTCGATTCCTCTACAAAAGAGCTGTTTATTTGTACCCCTTATTTCAATCCACCAACGATTTTGACTCGCGCATTAGCTAGACACCTGCGTGAAGGGAAGAAAATAGACATCGTTGTGGGTGATAAAACCGCCAATGACTTTTATATTCCACCGGATCAGGATTTTTCAACCATTGGTGCATTGCCTTACATGTATGAACAATCACTGCGTAAATTTGCCAAGAATCAGCAGTGGGCGATCGAGAATGGACAACTTAATATTCATTTATGGAAAGATGGGATTAACAGCTTTCATTTAAAAGGCATTAGTGCCGATAATCGCAAGCATCTGATCACCGGCTCTAACTTAAACCCGCGAGCTTGGGCGTTAGATTTAGAAAATGGTTTATTGTTGCATGATGAGTCGGGGAGTTGGAAAGAGTCGTTCATCAAAGAGCAGCACTATATTTTACTCCACACTGAACGATTATTTCATTATAGCCAAATTGATACCTTGCAGAAGTACCCAAAACCAGTGAAAAAAATTATGAATCGAATTCGCCGTTTAAAAGCAGACTTTTTATTGCGGCGTATCTTATAATTACCTCATCAGTGTCATATCCGTTCATCACCAAATTTGGTGATGAATTTTTTTCACCTCAGAGTTCTTTAATGTCAGAGTTATCAATAAAATCAATTAAACCGCCTATTCATGCAGTCCATCGCTTACATGAATACCGAAAGTCATTATCGACTAAGCCGTTTGGTGCCCGCGGTAAGAAGCTGATTAGGTGTAATCTTTGTCTCTTAGGTGAATTATTTTGTACCTGTGAACATCGGCAATATTTAACCACTAACGTTAGCTTTATGTTGATGATGTATAACGACGAAGTCTTAAAGCCCACTAATAGCGGCAGGTTAATTGCTGATTTAATTCCAGATACCCATGCATTTTTATGGACTCGAACAGATACCGACAGCGCAATGTTAGCGTTACTCGATAATCCTCAATACCAACCCTTTTTAGTGTTTCCACAACAATATGTGCAGAGCGAGCAAATTATTGTTGAGCAAATAACCCCAGCCTTGCTAACTTCGGAGCAGGGGCAAGCTAAAATTCCTTTGTTGGTAATGCTTGATGGCAGTTGGCGCGAAGCAATCAAAATGTATCGTAAAAGCCCGTATTTACATCAAATGCCGGTATTATCATTTGCGCCAGAAACCTTAGCGACTTATGCACTACGTAAAGGCAGTCATGATTTTCAGTTAGGCACAGCTGAAGTTGCGGCGCTGGCATTAAGCGCTGCTCAAGAGCCTCAAAATGGTTTGGCACTATCGACCTGGTTTGATTTATTCGTAGAATCTTCATTGCTGGGGCGTAATCGCCGCGCAAAAGAAACCTTAACCCCAATTGCTGTGTATATTGATGCGTTCAAACTCGCATTAAAAGTCAGTCATGAGCACATAAAACGCAGTATTTAGGCGGCTGAATCGACGCCAAACGGTTGCATATTGTGACTAATTACGAGATGCTAACAGACGTTTATTACTTGAGTTATATTGCTAACAAATGAGCGAAGCTAAGGCTTTACGCTAATGTCAGGTTTTCATTAAGGACTGTTTTATACGTTATGGAAGAGTTGATCAACAGTGCTAAAGCGCTAAATGCTAAGAAATTGGTTGTGTTGTGTCGTCTTGAACCGGGTTGTTTAGGCCCTGATGGCATCGATCATATTGACGCTTTTTGCCAAGTTGCAGAACGTGCATTAGTGAATTTTAATGCCGATATATGTCATTGGTGTCTTGCGCCTCGCTTAGATAAAAGTTTGATTGAAATACAATACAGCCTTGCAGGAAAAGTCTTATCTCGTGATAAAGCAATTAAGTTTATCAGCTCTTTTGAACAAGACCTTGATGTCATAGAAGAACGCTTTGAAGATAAACTGACTCAATTGATCAATCAGTATATCGCCCGTAAACGTTAGATTGAGCGTAGCGTGCTTTAGCTTTTCCTCCATGCTACTGATGCTCGATCTCATATCGTTAACAGTTTAATCCTATGTTATTTGGGGTTAATAATAGGATTTATTATGACTCCCTTTATAGATTCAGCCGCCGCTGAAGCCTGCCCAACATCTTCCGAAACTCAGATATTGCACCAACAATTACAACAGCAATTTGGTTTTACTCAGTTTAGAGAAGGCCAACAGGCGGTTATCGAAACCATTTTAGCGGGCCATTCTGCGCTAGCCATATTTCCTACCGGTTCGGGTAAATCCTTGTGTTATCAATTTTGCGCTCAACAGTTACCTAAGCTGACTTTGGTTATTTCACCGTTATTAGCGTTAATGAAAGATCAATTGGCCTTTTTAGCGAGTAAAGGCATAGCTGCAGCGAGTATTGATTCAAGTTTAACTTATGATCAAACTCAGCAAGTGATGCGCGATATTCGTGAGCAACGTACGCGGATTTTGATGGTATCGGTTGAGCGTTTTAAAAATGAACGCTTTAGGCAATTTCTCAAGTCGGTTCCCATTTCTTTGCTGGTGGTTGATGAGGCGCATTGTATTTCGGAGTGGGGACATAATTTTCGCCCCGATTATCTGAAAATCCCTCAGTACTGCCAAGAGTTTTCCATACCGCAAAGTTTATTATTAACCGCGACAGCCACTGAACAAGTTAAATTAGATATGGCTAAGCGTTCTGGTTTGTCCGCGCAACACATAGTACAAACCGGGTTTTACCGAGCCAATTTAGATTTGGCAGTTGTTGCAGTGAGTCAGCAACAAAAACTTACTCAGCTTACACGTACCGTAAAAGACTATTCCGGTAGCGGTATTTTTTATGTCACCTTGCAGCAAACTGCTGAAGATGTAGCCCAGCACCTAATCGCTGAGGGTATCAATGCCGCGGCTTATCATGCGGGAATGGATCAAATACGACGTCAACAAATTCAACAGCAATTTATGGATAATCAAATCCAAGTAATTGTGGCAACCATTGCCTTTGGCATGGGCATTGATAAATCCGATATTCGTTTCGTTATCCATTTTGATTTGCCCAAATCGATTGAAAACTACAGTCAGGAAATTGGCCGAGCAGGGCGTGATGGTCAATTATCCCATTGTGTGACACTCGCTAACTTAGACGGCTTAAATACTGTTGAAAATTTCGTTTACGGTGACACTCCTGAACCACAAAGCATTGGCCAGTTATTAGAGACCATTGCCTCAGAAACCGACAATGGTCGCTGGGAAGTACAAGAATATCCTTTATCAAGCGCATGCAATATTCGCTCATTGCCGCTAAAAACTTTATTTGTCCAATTAGAGCTATTGGGCGTGATCCGTCCAAGTTATGCTTATTTTGCAGAATTTAAATACCGCTTTGTTGAAGAGCAGGATGTCATTCTCAGCCGATTTAACCAACAACGTCAGCAGTTTCTTCGCCAAGTGTTTGCTCATACACAGTTTAAAAAGATTTGGGGACAGTTGGATTTTGATACTTTATATCAACAACATGGCTGTGAACGGCAGCGTGTTGTGGCTGCACTAGATTATTTAGCAGAGCAAAATTTGATTATTCTTGAGACAAAAAAAATCACTCAAGTGTATGATGTACAAGAGCAGGCATTAGCGACACCGCAACAATTGCACCATTTGACTCAGCAACTCGGTCAATATTTTAGTGACAATGAACACAAAGAGATTGTGCGGATTGGTAAGCTAGTCGAATTTTTTGAACTTGATCGTTGTTTAAGTGCGAATTTAGCTCAATATTTTGATGACCACTCAGTGCCACAAAATTGCGGTCACTGCAGCGTTTGTCGTGGGCAAATTGCCATCTTATCCAAACAAGCTGTGGCTCCGTTACCAGACTCGGCCACAGTGACAACATTGCTTGAACCGTTAATCTCAGTGGCTCAAGCAAAATCGTTACCCACTCCAACCATTGCTACGCAAGCTAAATTCCTTGCTGGTATGATAATGCCAATGTTTAGTCGTTTGAAAGTTAAACAATTAGAGGGCTTTGGACGTTTTAGTGCTTATCGATATCAAGATATCCTGGATACTGTTAAGAAGGTAAATTCATGAAACCGGTTCCTAAAATATTGTTAGAGCGACACGGTGAGTTAATACAAAGTGAAGGTGTGACAGTCGTGTCCCATATTCAACGTCAAGTTGGAGACTGGGTGGTACAAACGTTAATGATTAAAGATTGTGATGTGCCATTTAAATACAAGCGACCTCAACGTTTCAAGAGCTTGTTAGATCATAAAGTCAATTTGATTTATTACCCATCGAAAGAGGTCATTGGTGGCTTTGAAATTGAAATAATGCAAGTAGTAAGGGTGCGCCGTTACTAAAACCTATATTAAGCTCAGCTCACCAAGCTTTCGGTGTGCTGAGCGCAATATCAGAGAGCTTGAGAACTTGAACCCCCCAGTATGTTTATCATCTCTATCTGCACCGTTATTGGCTGCTTGAATGCGATGCCCCCACAAAGTCAATCAATAGTCGATGATTAAAGACTCAAGAATTACTTAAGTCCTTTATATCTAGAGCTTACTGCCCACTAAACACAAACTCATTTGCGGTTTTCCATAATCTATAGCGTAATTCTGTTCCTTGTGGCAAATAAAACACTTTTGGTTGACGACTGTCATAGCTGAGTGTCAGGGCTTGATTGAGAACAATAAATTTGGCTTTTTTCGCTTCAGTACACATCATTCTGGTCGTCGGCCCCTGCATGACCTGATCGACTTGATAATAGACATATCCCCAACCAGGTAATGATAGGGTGTTAATATCGCCCATCAGTTGAGTTTTATTACAGTCAACGACTTTATTTTGGCCTATTTGCACTTCAAGCATGTAATCTTGTTCATTTGTCAGAGCAGGCAATGTCAGGATGTGTTGCACCATTCCAGAAGTGGGGGCTGGATACATTTTTGTGGACTCTTGCGCTTGATAGTCACGGGTATCCATCACGCTGCTACTGATGTTTATGCTGTTTAAGTGATTGTTGTCAACTGGGTTGGTCGCACAAGAGCTAAATGATAATGCACTCGCTATGACAACGGTAAGTGTGAGAGATATTTTCTTTGCATAAGCAAATGTTTGCTGGTTCATCTTGTTTCCTTATGGAGTAAATATTGCCAATAATGAGTGGCTGGTTGGCTTATCTATTTACATTAAACGTGCTGTAACTTAAAAAGGGTTAAATAAATAAAGTTAATTTTCCCATGTTTAATGGTTAACATAACGAACAATAATTGAGTTTAGTTCATAAGTATGACATAACATACTGATAACCTTTAACACATTGTATTTATCAAAAAGGTATCGTCGTCGATGCATAATACCCAAAATCTTGAGCAAACCGCGCATATTCTGAATTTAGCGTTACCTAAAATGGCGTCTTTAGCTATTCCTGTAACGCCAGAAAATTATGCTATTTGGTTTGAATATTTTGCTGAGACGAACCTTAATTTAAAGCGCTCTATTGATGGCTTAATTGCTAATGGTGTTAAATTCACACCCGAAGTTAATCTAGGCTTATATAATCGCTTTATCGAAGAACGCTCTCCAGAAATCATTGAAAATGTGCAAATTGAAACGCATATTTTGATCAATAGTTTGCTGAGTAAGATAGAGCAGCTTAATGAAGGTACAGAAAAATTCTCAAGTAATCTCAATCAGTACGGTGAAAAACTGCAAACCAACCCTAATGTCGATGATCTTAATCTTATTGTGATGAGTATAGCGGCTGAAGTTGAACAAGTCATTGCCAAAAACCGGCAAATGTCGGCGAGTCTAGAGTCGTTGTCGACAGAGATCCTTCATCTTAAAGATGAAATGGACAACTTAAGTAAAGTCGCCATGATGGATGAACTCACCTCATTAAAAAATCGCCGTTCATATGAACTGTTTGCCGCGGAGCAGGTGACTAAGTTTGTTGATACTCAAACCGTATGCAGTCTGTTAATGATTGATATCGATGATTTTAAGCAATTTAATGACACCTTTGGTCATTTAATTGGCGATAAAGTGTTGGCCTATGTCGCCTTAGCGATGAAGAATACGGTTAAAGGTGACGATTTAGTCGCTCGGTATGGCGGTGAAGAGTTTGTCGTGATGTTACCTAATGCCAAACTTAATGATGCTGTGAAAGTCGCCGAAAAAATCCGCGAGCGAATTTCATTAAAGCAGCTTTCTATCGGTAAAGAGAAAAAACAAAATCTGGGCCATATTACCGTTTCTATTGGTGTGGCAACCATTAACACTGGCGATGATGTTGATACTTTATTATCGCGAGCAGATGAACAACTCTACAAGGCTAAAGCAGCAGGCAAAAATTGCGTTAAGTTCTCTTAATGCCAAACCGCTTTATTCACGAATGTATTTATTCCCTGATTTATGGCTATACACTTTTAGCCGAGTACTCAAATGTTCATGAATTATTTTAGGTTTGTGTTTAGCTGCCGTTAATCATTACCTTTTGATCATCATAATGTTATTTATCTTCAGCCTTAGTGCGTAAATCCATGTGCATTTTTATCAGATGTTCTTCCATATCAAACGACACAGTAAAACCAAGTGATTTAGCCAAGTTGGCCATGTTACGGTTTTCAAACATGGTAAAGCCCATTAAGAAAGGCGTGTTATTGGTTTTGTAATAGGCAATCAGTTTTTCGAGTAATAACTTCCCTAAACCTATCCCTTGATAGTTACTGCGCACAGCCATTGCAAACTCAGCTTCGGTATTATCTGGGTCTATAGAGGCTCTGACGGCGCCTAAGGTGAGCTCTTCACCGTCTGCAGTCATTGTGGTTGCAATAAACGCCATTTCTCGCGAATAATCAATTTGAGTTAATACCGCCATCTCTTCGTGGGTCATGCGCGAGCGCACCCCAAAATAGCGTTTATATCTGTCTTCATCACTTAATGAATTATCAAACTCTAAATGCCTGGGTTCATCTTCTGGCAAAATAGGTCGCAACATGACGTGTAGACCATTTTTTAAGGTGGTGGTTTGTTCTAATTCCTTAGGGTAGGGCAAAATAGCTAATCTGTTCAGATTATCTTGTGGGGTGTCATGCAGACGGATATTGACGTCTAATAAGGTGATTCTTTCGCCCGCAGCCAACACGGGGTTTATATCGATTTCGGCGATTTCTGGACAATCTATAATCAAGTGTGAAATTTGAGTCAGCATCACACACAAGGCATTCATGTCTAGCCCTAGGGGTAAATGACGGTCACGCAATTTATGCGTTTTAAGTGCTTGAATGACCATATAGCGTGCCAACGCCATATTTAATGGTGGCAGTGCCACAGCAGCATCGCGAGTGGGATCCCATTCAGAGCCACCTTCACCTAAACAGATCGCAGGGCCAAATACTGGGTCATTAATCACCGAGACTCTTATTTCTTGTGCGCCTGCCGTTAAGGCCATTTTTTGAATGATTAATCCGTCAATTTTGGCTGTAGGATTAATTTGATGAACCCGTTCAATAATAGAGTGGGCTGCATGGCTAACTTCTTCGTCTGAGGTTAAATTTAATACCACGCCATGTACATCTGATTTGTAAAGTATGTCGGGTGATTGCACTTTCAGCGCAACCGGATAACCTGCTTGATTCGCGACATTAACCGCTTCATCAACATCTTTTACAAACCAAGTTTCAATGGTGTTTAACCCGTAAGCCCTTAAAATATCAACCGCCTGATGAGTTTCCAGTACCGTTTGACCGTTTTCTAAGCTGTGTTGCAATAATGCCCGTGCTGCCTTGCTGTCAGTGGGGATGTTATCAGGTATTGATTGTGGTACTTCTTGGAGTAGCTTTTGGTTACGTCGAAACTCAACCATGTGCATAAAGGCTCTTACAGCACCTTCTGGAGTTCGATAGGTAGGAAGACCCGCAGTGGTAAAGCGTTTACGACCGAGGTAGGCTGAATCTTCACCGCTCCAATTGGTGAGCATATTAATTCGATGTCGGTTGGGATGTTGGTTAACCGTATCAATAATACTATTGGCAATTTCGACACTTTCACCCAATATAGACGGCGAATGCAGCACTAAAATAGTGTCAGTGTCGTTACTGCTCATAAGCACTTTTAATGTATCAGCGTAGCGTTGACTGTCGGCATCACCAATCATGTCAATAGGATTTTGTTTCGACCAGGTACTGGGTAAAATAGCGTTAAGTTGTGTGACTGTTTTTTCGGATAATTGAGCTAGTTTACCGCCTTTGATAATTAACTCATCCGCAGCCAGTACCGCAGGACCGCCGCCATTGCTCATTATCACTAAACGTTCTCCCTTAAGCGGGGTAGAATGCGCCAGACTTTCAACTGCAGCAAATAATTCAATGAGATCATTTACCCTAAGCATACCTGCACGTCTAAAAGCGGCTTCATAAACGGCATCATTGCCACCAATTCCGCCAGTATGCAGCATTGCCGCTTCAATGCCTTCTCGGCTGCGGCCTGATTTGATCACAAAGATAGGTTTGTTTCTTGAGGCTGCGCGGGCGGCAGACAAAAAATGGCGCTTTTCATTAATGGAATCAATGTACAACATAATAGCGCTGGTTTTACTGTCACGGCCTAAGTAATCGAGTAATTCATCAAAATCGATATCGGTGGCATCGCCTAGTGAAATAAACGATGAAAAGCCAATTCCCTTGTTGTTCGCCCAATCAAGAACCGTGGTACAAATTGCAGCAGATTGCGATACAAAAGCAATTTTACCTATGTTAGCTCCTGCATGCGCTAAGCTGGCATTCAATCCCATTGGCGGTAATATCATCCCCAGGCTGTTAGGGCCTAACAAACGCATGCCGTAGCGTTTAGCATATTGCTTGGTAATTTCGAGTAAATTGTTACCTTGCTCGTCGGTTTGCGATGCCATCCCAGAGGCCATAATAATCGCCACTTTGCAGCCAAATTGAGCTAAGCGTTCGACAATACTGGGAACCTTTAGCGCATTGGTGCATATAATGGCTAAATCAGGTTTGATGGGTAAGGCTTCAATGTTCGGGTAAGCTAAGACTCCCATGACTGCGGTATATTTAGGTGTTACCGGCATAATTGGACCCGAAAAACCACCCGAAAGTAGGTTCTTCATCACCGCTTTTCCTGCACGTTTATTGCCGTTAGATGCGCCGATAACCGCCACTGACGTTGGCTTAAATAGCGCATTAATGCTGCGTTGACTCATAGAATTTGACCTTAGCTGGCTGGCAATAAACACTGTGATTATGCTTAGATTAGCATAAACTTTTATCAAATAACGATAAACAATCTATTTTACTTGATGAGATATTTTATGAATAAAACCAATTACTCAGAAAGTTTTTACAATTAATTGTCACATCTTAAAATTGTATACTGGCTTACACTTTAGATTAAAAATCAATGTTGAATGAATAATAGATAAGGCTCAGTAATGCAACAAAGTAAAAGGGCCATTAAGGCCCTTTTTTATGGTTGATACTCATTATTGCAAGTCGAAGTTGCCCGTGACTAGTGTTGCTCGGTGACTGTTGTTGCAGACGAGGATTTAGGGGCATAAATATTGATAAGCTTGCGCATCATGTCTTTACCGTCTTCAATTGCAATGTATAAGCAAGGGATGAGACACAAGGTCACCACAGTTGCAAACAGTACCCCAAAGGCCAATGATACCGCCATTGGGATCACCATTTGAGCTTGCATACTGGTCTCGGCCATAATCGGTACTAAACCAATGAATGTAGTCAATGAGGTTAGCATGATGGCTCTAAAGCGGCGGCAACCTGCATTTAAGACAGCTTCTTTTATTGGTACCCCTGATTTTCGCGAAGTATTGACATAATCGACCATCACTAACGAATCATTCACAACCACACCCGCAGCAGCGATAATACCAAACATAGATAGCACACTTAAATCGATACCCAGGATAATGTGTCCCATTACCGATCCAATGACACCAAACGGGATCACAGACATGATCATAATCGGTTGAATGTATGAGCGTAGTGGAATTGCCAATAAGCTATAAATCAGCAATAACGATAAAATAAAGTCACGCATTTGGGTATCTGCGCTGTCTAATTGCTCTTGAATACTACCTGATACTTCACTGTGTACCCGCGGATACTTAATTAGCAACTCTGGCATAAAGTTATCACGGATATCTTTAGCCAATTTAAAGGGTTCAGTTTGATCGGCATCCACACTGGCCCATACGTTAATCGTACGGTTTCCATTTTCACGGCGGATGCTGTTAACCCCTTGAACCACTTTAATGTCTGCCACTTCGGATAAAGGTAACTCTGTCCCTTGTGGAGTGTTAATCATCACATCTTGTACCAGTGCGATAGAATTGCGCTGTTCTTCTGGATAGCGAAGCATTACTTTAATTTCTTCACCATTTCGAATAATTCGCTGTGCTTCTAAACCGTAAAAACTGTTACCCACTTGCGAGGCAATATTGGCCAGTGTTAGGCCTAATGCATTGGCTAACGGTTTTAATTGGAATTGCACTTCTTTAACACTTGATTGGCGACTGTCATTAACGTCACTGACACCCTTAAGTGAATTAAGCTTTTGTTTAAGCTCTAGTGATGCAGCAACTAATTGGCTCTCATCTTTTCCCTCAAGTCTGAAGCTAATGTCGCCGTCTTCACGACCGCCACCCATTAAACTGTCCTGAATGCTAAATGATTTTACCCCAGGAATTTGCGGCATCGCCTTACGCCATAAATCAGCTAAAGCAAATGTATCCATTGGTCTGAGTGACGGATCGACTAGTTTAGTCATTACTTCTGCAGTCGTTTGATCTTTGAGATCAACCTGCATATCAGAAATCATTTTTTGGCCGTATTGTCGCTCTATTTTTTTATCGACATCGTATAAGGTTTGCTCAATCGCCAATGCCGCCGCAAGTGTCGACTTCTCTGAGGCATCTACGTTCATTTCAACTGTGACTCTAGGGAAGTCATGAGGAATTTTTGGTTGACCAATAAAGCGCACCAAACCACCCATATACAGACCAACACAGATCAGGATCAAGCTGATGAACAACATGATCACGGCATAGCGATACTGAACCGCTAATTCAAGCGAAGGGCGATACATAGAAGTAATGAATATATTCAAGCCACGATCAATTTTGCCTTGAATAAAATTGACCCCGTTACGCAACCAATCTAATGGATTTTTTGAACCGGGTTTAACGATTTTAGGTTTTTTCATGTGCGCCAAATGCGCGGGTAAAATCAGCTTTGATTCTATTAATGAAAACAACAAACATAAAATAACGATATAACCAATAGCCTGACCAAATGCTGATGACGGGCCATCGTCCATAGTGATGGGGAGGAAAGCAGCAATAGTCGTCAGTACCCCAAAGGTTGCTGGCATGGCGACTTTTTTGACCCCACGGATAACACTGTCGATGCTTTGGCCGTGCTCTTCAGATTCGCTGTGGGCACTTTCGCCCATCACAATCGCATCGTCGACCACGATCCCCAGCACCAAGATAAAGGCAAACAAGCTAATAACGTTGATGGTGACATCGATAAATGCCATTGGCATAAACAGTAAGGTACCTAAGAAACATACTGGTAGTCCCATCATTACCCAAAATGCTAATCGAACCCTTAAGAATAGCGCTAGCATAATAAATACCAGTACGGCACCACTTTTCATACTGTCGAGCATCAGCTGTAAACGCCCATCTAAGTAGTAAGTCATGTCAACCCAAGGTTCAAGCTTAACTCCTTGGGGTAATATTTTTTGCTGTTTTTCGACAAAATTATTAATTGTTTTCGCTACATCGGTAATGCTCTGATTTTTAGCCGCACCAATAAAGAAGGTAACCGAATTCTTGCCATTAAATTTTGAGTATTGAATACCTTCTTGAAAGCCATCATTGACGGTGGCGATATCACCCAATAAGATCTTAGTGCCATCATCTAATGTTAATAATGGTAGCTGTTCAAACTCATAACCTACATAGGCTTGGTTCTGGACTCGTAAATTAATGTAACCATTTTCTGCTTTAATTTGTCCTGCAGACATATTTCGTGAATAACCACGCACCGCACTAGCAACATCGTCAAAGGTTAAACCATATTCACGTAAGCGATCTTTGCTGACTTCAATACCGATTTCATATCCAAGACCGCTATAGTATTCGCTAATATTGACACCAGGCAGTTGCATTATCTCATCGTTAATTCGCTCGCCTAAATCTTTGAGCTGTATTTGGTCTAAATCGCCATACAGACTTAAATACATCACCTCTTGTCTGAATTTAATCCGTTCAACTTTAGGTGGTTCCATACCACCTGGAAAGGTTGAAATAGAGCCAATTTCGGCTTTAACTTCTTCAAGTACTACTTGAGGATCATATGATTCCTCAACTTGAAAATACCCTTGAGCCATATTACGGTTTGAATAGGTAATGACCCGTTTTAATCCTTGAACACTCTCTAAAGCTTGTTCAATTTTAATGGTAATGCCTTCTTCCACTTCTTGTGGTGCAGTGCCTGGGTAGACTGCGCTGAATTGGATCCAGTTAATTTCAACCGCTGGGAAGAATTGCTTGCGGATAGTATTAGCAGTCAACAGACCGCCGAGTAAAATAATGATCATCAGCAAGTTTGCCGCGACACTATTACGGGCAAACCAAGCGATGATTCCTTTATTCGTATCGTCCATGATGTTTATTTACCTTCCATAGCGATTTCAGTTTTATCGGTTTCTATCGGCTCGTCCTGAAGGATTTTATCTACCGGCAACGCCAGCTTCATACCTTCTAATGGGTAATCAAGCGCTGATGTGATGACTTCCATTCCAGGATCCAGACCTTCAGAAATAACCACATTGGCGCCTTCTTGGCGAATAATCTTTACGGGTTTATAGCGTAAGGTGTTGTCGCTATCCATTATTGCGACTAAGCCATTTACAATTAAATGACGTGGAATAACGGCGACATTGCCAGCATTACTACCTTGTATGTTTGCAGTAACATAGGTGCCGAAACGTAATTCATTTTTATCGGTTTTCAGTCCATATGGGTCTTCAATTTCAGCAACCAGATAGGTCATGCGACTTTTACTGTCAACAACTCCTTCACTGCGAACTATTTTCCCTTGCCACTGTTGTTTACTACCGGCGAAGTTACCCATTAATGTCACTTCAGAATGAGTGCCTTTTTGATCCAAATATTGCATTTCTTTATCGGCGAGAGGTAAGCGAATTTCAGCCGTATCGGTATTATAAATGTGTCCGATTTTACTTCCTGTGGTGACATAAGCACCTAAACCAATTTCACGGCTAGAAATAAGTGCATCATAAGGGGCGCGGATCACAGTCCGTTCTAGATCTCGATGTGATCGGAGTAAATCGGCTTCTGCACTTTTTAGCTTAGCTAATTCTTGAGCGAGTTGTGGTTTACGCAAACTGAGAGCGGTAGGCTTACTATTGGTAATTTCTGCCCATTCACGTAAGGCAACTTCACCATTAGCGCGTTCTTGAACCATGTTAGCTTTTGCTGATGCCACATTAGCCTGAGAATCTAATAAGCCAGCTTCGTAATCACTAGGATCAATCTTAGCTAAAATATCGCCTTTTTTAACAAAGCCACCTTTGACGAATTTATCCGCTAGATAAATGATTTCACCACTGACTTGTGCAACCAATTCGGTATCGTACTTGGCTGCGACGACACCGTATGAACTGACCGAAAAGGTCATGGGTTTGTACTCGATGGCTTCCACTGACACCAGAGGAGTAGTATCAACGACAGGCTTTTCCTCTGGGGGCTTTTTTAACGCAGAAATCCCAACTAAACCAGCTATTCCAATTGCTAATACTATTATCGGTAGTATGATTTGTTTTTTAGTTGCCACGATCTTTCCTTATAAAATAATGCGTTATTTTTGCAGTAAGCCAAGTCAATACTGCCAATAGTCTTTTTTGTCATTTATATGTTAATCGAAATGTTTAATCTTTGGTGTTTCATTGTGTAAACTTGTGTGTCAACCCAAGGAGAAAACAATGCAAGTCGCCAATACATCTAGATTACAATTATCATTAATAACCCTTGATGACAGTGCATTATTATTTGAACTCGACCAGGACGAGCGAGTCATGCATTTTCTCAATGGTGGAATTAAAACCACACAGCAGCAGATTGATACGGTGATGATGCCAAGATTAGCTCAATATTTACATCCTGCTAAAGGTTGGGGGTTATGGAAAGTCCAAGCGCTTGATTGTGCTGAAAATGAGCAACACGGCTTAAGCGGCGAGTATTTAGGCTGGGTATTAGTCAGACCGATGCACTTTTTTACCCAAGCACAGCCACATAACTTGGAATTAGGTTGGCGGTTTAAACATATCAGTTGGGGTAAAGGCTATGCTACCGAAGCAGCGAAAGCGGTAATAGAGGCTGTGAGTGCCTCAGCTGAAGTAACCCATGTCAGTGCTATTGCAGTAGAAGACAATCTAGCTTCAATTGCAATAATGAAAAAACTCGGTATGACTTTTCAGCATAAGAGTATTCACCGCGATCCTTTAGGTGATACCGAAGCGGTGTTCTACCAAAAAATGGTGTAATACTCATTCGATTCATTTTGATAACAGCTATAAAAAAGAGCAGCCTGAGCTGCTCTTTTTGATTAAATGTAATCAATTACTTTTTTGCGTCTAGGTAACGTTCAGCATCAAGTGCAGCCATACAACCCGTTCCGGCAGAAGTGATGGCTTGACGATAATGTTGATCCATTACGTCACCACATGCATAAACACCTTCGATGCTAGTTTGTGTTGCATTGCCTTGTAAGCCACTGTTAACTTTTAAGTAACCGTGATTCATTTCTAGCTGATCAGCAAAAATGCCAGTATTTGGGCTGTGGCCGATCGCAACAAACACACCAGCGACTTCTAAGTCGGTAACTGAACCATCTTTAGTGCTCTTTTTCTTAAGACCTGTCACACCCATGTCATTACCCGTCACTTCTTCCAGTGTTTGGTCTAGGTGTAAAATGATATTACCGTTAGCGACTTTATCCATTAAGCGGTTAATCAAAATCTTTTCTGAACGGAAACTATCACGACGGTGAATTAAGTGAACTTCAGACGCGATGTTGCTTAAATAAAGTGCTTCTTCAACAGCAGTGTTACCGCCACCGATAACCGCAACTTTTTGGTTACGGTAGAAGAAACCATCACATGTTGCGCAGGCAGAAACACCACGGCCCATGAACGCTTCTTCAGACGGAAGGCCTAAATATTTAGCCGATGCACCGGTCGCAATAATTAATGCATCACAAGTAAACTCGCCGTTGTCACCTTTTAAGCGGAAAGGGCGCTCAGTTAGGGTCACTTCATTGATATGATCGAAAATAATTTCAGTATCAAACTTTTCAGCGTGCTTTTGCATGCGTTCCATTAATGCTGGACCAGTTAAGTCTTCCGCATCGCCTGGCCAGTTTTCTACTTCCGTAGTGGTCGTTAATTGGCCACCTTGTTGCATACCTGTGATCATCACAGGATTTAAATTTGCACGCGCAGCATAAACAGCAGCGGTATAGCCGGCAGGGCCAGAACCTAAAATTAGTAGGTTAACGTGACGAGCTTCACTCATGATTTTGATCTCCGATAACATGCCTTAAGCAATTTGCATGGGATTGTATGGAATTTACTGCGGCGGGTAAAGTGAAGTTGAGTGTAGGAAATCGATTGGGGTTATCTATTATGTAAATATTCCGTTTCAAGTGAACGAACTGACCTGACATAAATCAAAACTACCCAGCACCTGTTGAACTTCATTCGATATAATAATCAATCGTTATAATTTGCTTAGGTAGAAGCAACCACAACGAGAAAATACACCAAATGAGTACTGACGAACAATATAAGTGATATGAAAAATTTTTATTATGAACAAATTATAACTGGTGTTCAAAAAATCGTTTTTAAAATAGCGCCTGAATAATTGCTGTGTTTAAAGCATACCTTGGATCAGAAAAATAACATTTATTCCAATGAAACGACATTGCTAATAGCTAAGGCCTTATATTACTTTAAGAATTATACATCGTTTTTTTTTAATGATAATATAAGCATTACTCACGGAATGAAGTTCAAACGATTCATCGTAGCTTCAATAGGATTGATTTTTTAAAGGACTAAACTATGTCAAATGATATAGAGCTATGCTACAGCAAAAGTAATACCTATCCAGTAAACCCAAATAACGAGCCAGCTTTTGCTACGTTTCAACAAGACAACCCACATATTAATAGTGCCTTTGTCTCTGCGGGCACTCCATTTATTATGCGTAATGGAGCTAGCAATGGTTCTAATTGGCGAAAAGAACGCCCTGAATTAGTTTGCACACTTAGTCAAATACAATCTTTACCGCAACAAGCAAAACGAAATATTGCTTTGATGGATGATATGTTTGGAGGCGAAAACCTACAAGCCCTCGCTGATTTTTATCAAGCTGAATTAGCACCCATGGTGCGCAATGAAAGCATCGGAGCCATAGGTGCAGCATCTACAGCTTTAGATACAAGATTAAGTAACTTTGCTAAAGCCGCTCATAAACTTCAAGATGCATTAGAGAAAGTTAGAATAGGCGCACAAGCAAAATATCCTAAAGCCAAAATGATGATGTTAGAACAAAACGCAAGGGAACTTGGGAAAGACTTCAATCAAAAATTCCAGACAGAAATCAATAAATACATTGGTCGGGTCAAAAGCAAAAGAGGTACTGTTTACAGTAATGCTGATCGTGGTATCAATAAAGCAAAAAGCGGTAGGTCCATAAAACCGATTCAATTTACCTCTACAGTTGATTTTCAAAATTTACGCGCTTTTGAAATGGGAGCAAATCTTCTCGGTAAAGGATTAATTGTGCTTGATGCTGGGATCCGTGCGGGCAATGTACATGTTGATTATTTAGCTGGAGCTAATTGGCAAAAACGTGCCGCGGTTGAAACAGCCGGCTTTGGTTTGAGTACTGCGGCAGGCTTAGCTACAGGTGCTGCAATAGTTGAAGCAGGATTAGGTATTGCTCTATTAGCAACCCCTGTTGGCTGGGTAATTATTATTGGTACAGCTGTAACTGTTGGGTATGTTGCAGCTAAAGGTGGTGATTCTATCGGGCAATGGGTTGCCAATGAAGCCTATAATATTGGTGACTGGTTAAATAGCCTATAGCGAGGGATTTATGGAAGAGTTATCCACTGAAAGCTTGATGGCTGTAGTGTTTTTTATTGTATTGCTTATATGGGGTACTGCCATATTTTTATTTGGCCGCATTACTATTAAACATCTTGAGCAAGAAATGTTGAAAGAAGGGATAGAGCCCCCTGCTTGGGATAAAGGTATTGGTGCACGAATGGTTGCTTACGCTGGGGTTATTGCTTGGCCCAACCTCAAACGTCATGCTTCTCTTGTTAATATTGAAGCGACAAAGCGCTTTAGTCGAAGCAAAGACAAAAAACTTGCGTGGTTCTACATTATTTCTTCGGTAAGTATTTTTACTCTTGGATTATTTATTTACTATTTATATATCCATAAGAGTTACTAGTGTGAATGGATGATTGATTTAACATCGATGAGTAATATTAAGTAAAAGCTAACAAAAAAATCTATCCTCTGCCGTTGCTTAAATAGGGTGTGTTTGTTTCATTGTTGAAATAAGGACATCCCTCTTATTTCAACAATGTGTCGTAAACTCAAAAATATCAGTGATTTTGGTTGATCACGTAATAAGAAAAGTATTATTTATCTCAATCCAATTAGTAAACCAAGTGACAAGTTGGTAGGTTATTTTTTTCTAAATAATTCTGGTGATATTCCTCGGCTATGTGGAATGTTTGTATCGGTACAATTTCAGTCACAATATGACGCTGTCCCCATTTACCGCAGCGTGCTAATGCCAGCTTTGAGGTTTCAGCTTGGGCTTTTTGTTCTTTATCGTGAAAAAATATCGTACTGCGATATTGAGTGCCAATGTCGCCACCCTGCATGTTTAACATGGTCGGGTTATGGTTTTTCCAAAACACATCCAGTAGGTCGTTAAAACTGACCACTTCAGGATCAAATTCAACTTGGACAACTTCAGCATGGCCAGTGGAACCCGTCTTCACTTCTTTATAAGTTGTTGCAGTGTCTTTGCCACCCATGTAGCCACACGTTGCGTTACTGACGCCGTTAATTTCACGGAAAAAATATTCAACACCCCAAAAACAGCCTGCACCAAATGTTGCTAACGCCATGACATACCCTTAAAACATATTATAGAAGTCTAGATGGCTGTAATTGTGTTGAATATTGTGATGTTTTGCAAGCAAACTTTTATTAATAAATAAAACTAACATATGCCTGCAATAAAATAGTCTTTGGCTATGATAGAATCTGTGGCAATAAGCATCTTAGTTAACAGCCGTTTACGTCAAGTTTAACTACGCCATATAATAATGAGACAAGGAGTTGATAGTGTTATCTGACCTGATGATAAACCACGATTTTTTAGCCTATACCTTAGCAAATCCGACTCGACTACCAGCAGCGTATGACTTTATGTTAGCCCAACATACTCGGGTTGATGTATTAGATACTGGGGTGATTGTATTTACGCCAACAACTGCCACTAAAGACATTGTGTTGTCATGTGCCGTGCACGGTAATGAAACTGCGCCAATTGAAATATGCAATCAACTGATTAAAGATTTGCTGACTCAACGTATAGTGGCCAAGCAGCGTGTAATGTTTTTAATCGGTAATCCCGCTGCGATCATTAATAAAACCCGTTTTATTGATGAAAACATGAATCGCCTATTTAGCGGTGCGCATTCAAAGGGCGAGGGTTTAACTCACCCTGAGCGCCATCGAGCTAAAGCGTTAGAGCAATACGTGGCTGACTTTTTCAATGCCAATAGCGACAATCAACGCATTCATTACGACTTACATACTGCAATCCGTGCTTCAAAGCATGAAAAGTTTGCCATTTACCCATACCGTCCAGGTCGTGCTTTTAGCGGCGAGCAAATTATGTTTTTGGAGGCATGTGGTGTTGATACCATATTATTCCACCATGAACCGACAACTACGTTTAGCTACTACTCCTCAGAGCAATTTCAAGCAGATGCATTTACAGTTGAATTAGGAAAAGTGATGCCATTTGGTCAAAACGACATGAGTCGTTTTGCGCAAACTCATACTATGCTTGAAAAACTGGTTACTGAGCCTCAGTTAGCGCCTGTTGAGTTTGACGCAAGTAAGGTCAACTTGTATAAGGTGTCTAGGTCGATTAATAAACATTTCGATGACTTTGAATTTAGCTTTGCTGGTGATGCAGAAAACTTCAGTGCTTTTAGTCAGGGGGCTGCGTTAGCGACAGAAGGTGGTAAAGCGATCACCGTCGAACAGCCACAAGAGGCCATTGTATTTCCGAATGCAAATGTACCCATTGGGCAGCGTACAGTGCTATGTTTAGTACCTGCACCGAACGAGTCAATCTTATAGTCGTAAAGCAATATATACATGTCAATCGTGAGTAAAATACGTTTACAGTGAGAGTAAGTATTGATAGGTAGTTTACGTTAACGTAATGTCTACTCGCATAGTATAAATAGAGCCATGTTTATGTTGAACATGGCTTAACAATAACAAGAGCATAATATGAGCAACGCACCACTGACCAATGAAACAGTGCACCGTGTCAGCTTCCTAGACAAAGCGTCATTGCACATCCCCATTTTGCGTATTTTGCAAGCTGATGGCACCACATATGAAAATGCGGTTTTACCAGTAATCGACAAGGCTCTGGCCGAAAAAATATTTGATACCTGTGTTTTTACACGAGTATTAGACGAGCGTATGTTGGGTGCGCAACGTCAAGGACGAATTAGTTTTTACATGACCTGTACCGGTGAAGAAGCCTCAATTATCGGCAGCACAGCTGCGCTTGATAAAGACGATGTCATTTTGGCTCAATATCGCGAACACGCCTCATTGCGTTATCGTGGATTTAGTACTGAACAATTTATGAATCAAATGTTCAGTAACGAGAAAGACTTAGGTAAAGGTCGCCAAATGCCGATCCATTACGGCAGCCGTGAACTCAATTACCAAACCATTTCGTCACCACTGGCAACGCAAATTCCGCAGGCGACTGGTGTTGCTTACGGTATGAAGTTACAAGGCAAGCGTAATGTGGCCATTTGTTATTTTGGTGAAGGCGCTGCATCAGAAGGTGACTTCCATGCTGGTTTGAATATGGCCGCAGTACTCAAGTCTCCTACCATCTTTTTCTGTCGCAACAATGGTTATGCTATTTCTACCCCAACCGAAGAGCAATTTGCCGGTAACGGTATTGCCAGTCGCGGCGTAGGTTACGGTATGCATACCATACGTGTAGACGGTAACGACATGCTCGCAGTGCTAGCCGCTACGCAACAAGCTCGAGCTCACGCATTAGAGCACAATGCTCCGGTATTGATTGAAGCGATGACATATCGTTTGGGTGCGCATTCTTCATCAGACGATCCATCTGGTTATCGTTCAAAAGAAGAAGAAGCAAAATGGCAACAGCACGACCCAGTAAAACGTTTTAAATTGTGGATGATCAACAAAGATTGGCTTACTGAAGCCGATGAAGCCAAGTTATTTGAACGTTATCGCGAAGAAGTGTTAGCGGCAGTTAAAGTGGCTGAAAAGTTGCCGGTGCCGAAACTCGACGAAATTATCGAAGATGTGCTTGATAAACCAACTCCAGCGCTTAGAAAACAGCTTAAAGAGTTGAAAGAGCATATCGCTAAGTATCCAAAAGCCTATCCAAAAAGCGCAGGGAGACTCTAAATCGTGGCTCAAATGAATATGTTACACGCCATCAATGAGGCGTTATCAATAGCCATGACTGCCGATGAGCGCATGGTGATTTTTGGTGAAGATGTGGGTCACTTCGGTGGCGTTTTTCGTGCGACTTCTGGTCTGCAAGAACAGTTTGGTCGTGATCGTTGTTTCAACACACCACTAACAGAGCAAGGCATTGCAGGTTTTGCTAATGGCTTAGCATCTTATGGTATGACTGCGGTTGCTGAAATTCAGTTCGCTGATTATATTTTTCCAGCATTCGATCAAATTGTTAATGAATCAGCAAAATTTAGATACCGTAGTGGTAATCAATTTGATGTGGGTGGATTAACCTTCCGAACCCCTTATGGCGGTGGGATAGCAGGTGGTCATTATCACTCACAATCTCCTGAAGCCTATTTTACCCAAACACCAGGCCTAAAAGTGGTGATTCCACGCAATCCAGAACAAGCAAAAGGATTGTTGTTGGCATCTATTCGCGATCCAAACCCGGTTATTTTCTTTGAACCTAAGCGTTTATACCGCGCATCTGTTGGCGAAGTGCCAGCCGGTGACTACGTTATCGAATTAGGTAAAGCACAAGTGGTTAAGCAGGGCAGTGATATTACAGTCCTGGCTTGGGGCGCACAGATGGAAATCGTTGAAAAAGCCTGTGAGCGAGCGGAAAAAGAAGGTATTTCATGTGAAATTATCGACTTACGTACTATCGCACCATGGGATGTTGAAACCATCGCTAAATCAGTCACCAAAACCGGTCGTTTACTGATTAACCATGAAGCCCCTTTAACCGGTGGTTTTGCTGGCGAGATTGCCGCAACGATCCAACAAGAATGTTTCTTATCGCTTGAGTCACCAATTTGTCGAGTGTGCGGCTTAGATACGCCTTATCCATTAGTGCATGAAAAAGAATACATGCCAGATGAGTTAAAGACCTTCGAAGCTATCAAGGCCACAGTTGCTTATTAGGAGTAAGATATGATTAAAGATTTTATTTTACCTGACATCGGCGAAGGTGTAGTGGAATGTGAATTAGTCGATTGGTTAGTCAGTGAAGGTGACATGGTTACCGAAGACCAACCGATTGCTGATGTAATGACTGACAAAGCCTTAGTACAAATTCCTGCGCCACATGCCGGAAAAATCACTAAGCTTTATTATGCTAAAGGCGAAATAGCCATAGTGCATCAGCCATTATATGCGGTTGAGATGGACGGTGATGACAGCTCTAGTGTTTCTGAGACTCCTGTAGCTGCTGTCACTCCGGTTAAAGAAGCTGTTAACGATACATCGGCTAATCACGATCCTGTTGATCGGGATAACTCTGTCGCTGCGACAACAAAAAGTTCATCAAATATTGAAGAATTCTTACTACCCGATATTGGTGAAGGAATTGTTGAATGTGAGCTAGTTGACTGGTTGGTAGAAGAAGGCGATATGGTGGTCGAAGACCAACCAATTGCTGATGTGATGACCGATAAAGCGTTAGTGCAAATTCCGGCGATGAAAGCCGGTAAAATAGTTAAACTGCATTACCGTAAGGGTCAGCTTGCTAAAGTGCATTCGCCTCTATTTTCCATCGAAGTCGAAGCTGATGCTGATAGTGCATCTGCTAGCGTTGACGTGGTTCAACAGGCTCAAGCCGCTGCACCACATGTTAATCTAGAGCCCGTTGCCCAAGGTAAAGCGTTAGCCAGCCCAGCTGTTCGCCGTATGGCGCGGACACTCGATATAAATATCGCAACTGTAGTGGGTACGGGCAAAAATGGCCGTGTTTATAAAGAAGATATTGAACGTCATCAGCAAGGTGCAAGTGCCTCTCAACCCGCTGCAAATACAAATGCTGCTTCATCGTCTGCTGATCAAGTGACAAGTCCTGTCAGTGGTCAATTAGTTAGCCCTGCTTCAGCAAGTGATCGTGTTGAACCTATCAAAGGCGTCAAAGCTATTATGGCTAAAATGATGGTTGAGTCAGTATCGACAATTCCACATTTTACCTATTGCGAAGAATTTGATTTAACTGAATTGGTTGCTTTGCGTGAAAGTATGAAGCAGCGCTACTCAACCGACGAAGTGAAGCTCACTATGATGCCATTCTTTATGAAGGCCATGTCATTAGCTATCAATGAATTTCCGATCTTGAACAGTCAAGTAAACGCTGATTGCACTGAACTCACATATAAGTCGCGCCATAATATTGGTATGGCAGTTGATTCAAAAGTGGGTTTATTGGTTCCGAATGTTAAAGATGTACAAAATAAGTCTATTTTAGATATTGCCGCTGACATTTCACGCTTAACCACAGCTGCACGCAGCGGCCGTGTGTCACCAGCCGATTTAAAAGATGGGACTATTTCAATTTCTAATATCGGTGCATTAGGCGGCACGATAGCAACACCTATCATTAATAAACCTGAAGTGGCGATTGTGGCATTAGGTAAGTTACAGATACTGCCTCGATTTAACGCCAAAGGTGAAGTTGAAGCACGTAAGATTATGCAAGTTAGCTGGTCTGGCGATCACCGCGTTATTGACGGTGGCACCATAGCTCGCTTCTGTAATTTATGGAAACACTACCTAGAGCAACCACAAGAAATGCTCTTAGCCATGCGTTAATAATGATTAAGCTATCTTATGCAAAAGGACGCTAACGCGTCCTTTTGTTTTAAGTGGCTTTTTCGTATAATACACAAACAATGTAAATCGATTGGAACTTTGTATGAGTCTGTCGGCACCTAAAATTGAAACTATTGAATATCCGTTTCCGCCAAAACCTGCCGTGTTGTCTGACGCTGAAAAAGCACAATATAAAGCACGTATCAAACAGTTATTGATTGATCAAAATGCAGTCCTTGTTGCCCATTATTATACCGATCCTGAAATTCAAGCATTAGCTGAAGAAACTGGTGGTTGTGTGTCAGATTCTTTAGAAATGGCTCGCTTTGGTCGCGATCACCCAGCAAAGACATTAATTGTTGCTGGGGTTAAGTTTATGGGCGAAACCGCTAAAATCTTAAGCCCTGAAAAAACCATTTTAATGCCCACTCTGGAAGCAACCTGTTCGTTAGATCTAGGTTGTCCGATTGAGCAATTTAATGAGTTTTGCGATGCCCATCCAGATCATACTGTTGTGGTGTATGCCAACACCTCTGCAGCAGTAAAAGCTCGTGCAGATTGGGTGGTCACCTCAAGCATTGCTTTAGAAATTGTTGAGCATCTCGATAGCCAAGATAAAAAAATTATCTGGGCACCCGATCGCCACTTAGGCTCCTACATCAATACACAAACTGGCGCCGACATGTTGTTATGGCAAGGCGAGTGTATTGTGCATGATGAGTTTCAAGCTAAAGCATTGCGCGAGCTTAAAAAGCAGCATCCTGGCGCAGCCATTTTGGTTCACCCAGAGTCACCAGCTAGTGTGGTTGAGCTTGCTGATGCTGTAGGTTCTACCAGTCAGTTGATTAAAGCGGCGCAAACCATGGCCAACGACACCTTTATTGTTGCCACGGATCGCGGTATTTTTTATAAAATGCAGCAAGCTGCTCCAGGTAAAACCTTGCTCGAAGCCCCAACCGGCGGCAACGGTGCCACCTGTAAGAGTTGTGCCCATTGCCCGTGGATGGCCATGAACGGCTTGCAAGCTATCGAAGCTTCACTAGTTGATAGTGATAAAACTAATCATGAAATATTTGTTGATGATGAACTGCGCATCAAAGCACTCATCCCACTAACTCGCATGCTCGATTTTGCCAAAGAATTGAATATGAAAGTGAAGGGCAACGCATAAGTAAATAGCTAAGTTTGCGAATCAATTACTAGCCTTATAAAAAACCGACTCCATGTCGGTTTTTTATTCTCAATTGTTATTGTTGTGGTGCAGTATTCTGTTAAATTTTAAATTGCCCAACTAAGGTATTAAGTTGCTTAGACAAATCAGCAAGGTCCTCGCTTGCCTTGGCTGTTTGCATTGCACCATCCGTAGTCTTAGTAACGATATAGTTGATGTTATTGATGTTTTTATTAATCTCATTTGATACCGCACATTGTTCATTTGCTGCACTGGCGATTTGAATATTCATCTCAGTGATAGTATTGACCGCTGCAAAAATGTCATCGAGCGCTCGGTCGGCATTATTTGCCTGTGCTACACAAGAATCTGTGACCTTACTACTTTCTTTCATGACTTGAACTGCTTTCGCTGCACCACTTTGTAATTGTTCTATCATGGCTTGAATGTCTTGGGTTGAGGCCTGTGTTCGGCTTGCTAAGGTTCGAACTTCATCAGCAACAACAGCAAAGCCTCTGCCTTGTTCGCCAGCGCGAGCAGCTTCGATTGCGGCATTCAGAGCTAACAAATTAGTTTGATCAGAAATATTGCGGATTACTTCCAGTACACTATCAATGGCTGTTGTTTGGCTTTGTAAATGTGAAACAGTTTCTGTCGCAATGTTGATTTCTGATGCTAATTGATTAATTTCTGATGACACTGCGCTGACGACAAGTTTTCCCGTTTCTGTTGCTTCATTGGCTTTTTGGGCAGCATCAGCTGCTTGAGTAGCATTTTGTGCAACCTCTTGAACGGTTGCACTCATTTCATTCATCGCGGTCGCAACCTGCTCAGTTTCCTGTTGCTGTTGAACGGTATCAGCTCGTGTTTCAAGTGTAATATTAGATAAGCGTTCAGCAGAGTTATTAAGCAGCTGAGTAGCTGACATCACTTGGGTAATTGTGCTATGAACCTTGGTAGCAAATTGGTTGAATGCTTTGGATAGCTGAGTAATTTCATCGTTGCCGATAACGGTTAAACGCAGGGTTAAGTCGCCATCGCCATCTGCAATATTATTCATCGTGTTAGTGGTAGTATTAATTGGCTTTGTAATACTTCTGCTTACCACCCAAGCAATGGCTATCCCTAATAATAACGCAATAATACCTACAAAAATCATAGTTAAAGATACTGTCTTTAGTGCACTCGTATTATGAGTACGATCCATTGCGATTTCTAGGACGCCAATAGGTTGACCAGAAAAATCTTTTATTTGACGTAAGTAGATAGCATAGGGGGTGTCGTTTAATGTTGACTGGCTATTAAGCACTTCACCATTAAATGCTTGCGTTAAATCGGCATTATTTGAAAAACTATTAGGTTTTGTTGTGGTTCCAAAAGCTTCAAATCGTCCATTTTTCTCAGTGTAGAGAGCAATATCGACGTTATAATCTTTTTTAAATTCGTCAAAAAATGTTTGTCCAAAAGACATACCAAACTCAACAGAGCCAATATGTTTGTTTTGATAATTTATCGGCATAATTCCGCGAATGCCTATCCCAGCGACTCCTTTTTCTAGTCCTTTAACCGCTTTTTTGTCTCGATTTGCGACAACGATGGTTTGTCTAAAAGAGGATAAATCATCCCCAAACTCCTCTGGCTTGTGAACCCTTAAAAAGGACGTCGCAGGAGGTAAGTGGAACTGGAATTGACGAACGCCATAACTAGTTTTTAATGAGTCGAAAAGCGGAATAGTTCTAGCCGCTAATTCATTTCTATTGCCCTCACTGAATAGCTTTTGTAATTCTCTATCGCTAGCAATGACAGTTGCTAAAGCTTGAGCCAATTTCCCTGTTGATTCAATATCAGCTGTAGCCGTTTCATATAGCTTGTGTAGCTCGCGTTGCTCGGCGCTATCGATAGTGGCTGAGAATTCAGATAGTACGAAAGGAATAACGGTACCCATGACTAAAAACAATACAATGGCAATACCTAAGATAATACGGTTGCCGATAGTTAAATTAAATTTGCTCGCCATTTTTAATTCCTTTGACCTTTTGTAAATAAATAATATTTAATGATTTAAAATATCAGCTATAAACAGAAAATAAACAAGGCTCTATTGGTCGAATTTTGTGCTCTATGTTGTAATTACTTACCTTTACTCATAATTCATTTCATTACTTTCATTCCATTTTGTACGATTAATAGACTAGTGAACGAATTGAAATAGAAGGAGAGTCGAATCTGTCTTACTTTATTTAGTGTTATTCGACTTCGTCACTTATAAGCAATAGATATTGGGTAATAGGATATAACAGCTAACAGTGTATGTATGATTTTAGCGTGTTGATAAAATTGTAGGCGATGAATTTAATGATAATAGAAAATTGCAGTATTATTTGAATCCCAGAGCGATGAACTAACTTTTTAATAAATAAAAAAGCCCCGCAAATGCGAGGCTATTAAGTTTACTTTAAATTAGATAGCTAATTTATAGTTTAATTACTTAGCGTTCATTAACGCAACAGCGTTGTCTAACATGCGGTTACTGAAACCCCATTCGTTGTCATACCATGACATTACTTTCACTAATCGACCGTTAACACGAGTTTGTGTAGCGTCGAAATTAGAAGAGAAAGGATTATGGTTGAAGTCGATAGACACTAATGGCTCTTCATTAATCGCTAATACTTCAGACATTGGTGATGTTAGTGAAGCACGGGTAATGATGGCATTCACTTCTTCAACAGTGGTATCTCTAGAGGCTAAGAATGTTAAATCAACTAAAGACACGTTGATTGTTGGCACTCGTACCGCTAAACCGTCAAATTTACCCATAAGCTCAGGAACCACTAAACCTACTGCAGCAGCTGCACCGGTTTTAGTTGGGATCATCGACATTGCCGCAGCGCGAGCACGGCGTAAATCTGTATGGTAAACATCAGATAGACGTTGATCATTGGTGTAAGAGTGGATCGTGGTCATTAAACCAGATTCAATACCAATTTCATCATTTAACGGCTTAGCAATAGGTGCAAGGCAGTTAGTGGTACATGATGCACCAGAAATCACTGTCATGTCTGAAGTTAATATATCGTTATTTACACCATATACGATTGTGGCATCAACATTCTTACCAGGAGCTGAAATAATAACTTTCTTAGCACCAGCAGTAAGGTGTGGTTGCACAGATTCTTTAGATGTGAAAATACCCGTACATTCAAAGACAACATCAATTTTTAATTCTGCCCAAGGTAACTTTGATGGGTCACGTTCTTGGAAAGTTAAAATTTTGTCGCCATTAACATAGATAGCTTCATCGTCATGATCAACTTTCGCGTTGAAACGACCATGTACAGTATCGTACTTAGTTAAATGAGCATTAATAGAAGCATCACCTAAATCGTTTAACGCAACGATTTCGATTGGGTAATCTTTGTCGCTTTCGTACAGTGCACGTAGAACGTTTCTACCGATACGGCCATAGCCGTTAATTGCTACACGGATAGTCATCTCATATCCCTCAAGTTAAAATAATTTGGTGGCATATCATTCGCCTGGTTGTAAAATTACCAAATTGGCCGTAATAATCAAGTTAAATCACCCAAATATGCCGAATTAAGCCAATAATATTCGTATTTTTTTTACATTTAGCACATTTTGAAGATATTTTAAGCACAGTTTTGTAAGTAATAATAAATTTAATAAGCCAAAAAATGGATTCAAAGTTCACAATCCTAGCTTATTTTAATAATGCTTCACTGTGACTATTGGCAAATTGTTCGCTCATTACCACTGAAACGAGTTCAATGGCTTGACGGTCTAATGTCGATGCAAGCGCTTGATCCCCCTTAATGATAGCTAATAACTGTTGTTCATCTGCTTGGTTTTCACTGATCAATAAGTTGGCTCTGGTCAACAGGTATTCTTTTTCACTATCTTGTTGTTGGCGGTAAATAGAAGCGAGAGCTAAAAACCAGTCAGGATCAATATCTGCTGGCTTGGTGGTAGCAAGCAAATGCAAATAAAGCGTTTTGGCATCATTAGGCGAAACTCTCACATAATAGGCTGCTAGTTGAGTAATGATATCGTTATCGACAAGCAATCCTTGCTTATAACTGTTTTCTACAATCGCTAATCCTGCTTGATCGTTAAAACGCATCCAACGATAAAAAGCTAAATGCACTTCGTTATTTACACGGGTTGTTTCTTGAAGTTCGCTGAGTGTCTGAGTGCTTACCGCAAAAGCGCGTTCTCGATCACGGGTTCGGTCAGTATTGATTTTATGTTGTACACCAGCAGCCAATTCGATGCATTTACTGTATTTCTCTAAGTAAATAAGTTGCTGGTAAAGTTGTTTACCTGTAGGCGATGAGCTCTGTTTTAACGCATATCTGTGGCGGATCAGGTCACCTTTCTCAAATCGGCACCAACTATCTTTGTGTAAATCACTACAAAGTTCAGGATTATTTTTACAAATAAGGTCGCTGTTTCGGTCATTATCACAGCCAAAAAGGCCAAAACAGGCCCCGATAACTGTAAATGATGTAATTAATACAAAATTATGGCTCAAAAGCGTCTCCGAGCGGTAAATTGTCTAATAAAATTACACATTTACCGAAAATTTGTTACTAGCGAAATCGGCTGTATTTCTTTACAATGTCGGCGACCAACAGGGGGCCACCCCCATACAATATACTAAATTATTGGTCTTTTCTTTTTGTTACTCAAACCTTTCTGAAAAAACGAGAAAAGTGAGATAAAGGATCCCTACATGAGCGCAGATAAACATTTACAAAGCTGGCAAGAACGTTTCGAAATGGCAGAAGCAATGCAACCGTTGCTTGGCAAGTTGTATCGTAACCAAGGTATTGAGGTTATGGTATATGGTAAACCACTACTCAATGCATCAACCATCGAAATCATTAAGTCACACCGTTTAGTACGTCGTCATGTCGGTGAAAAATTACGTCTTCGTGAAAGTTTCCCATTTGTTGTAGCACTTAGCAAATTAGCCATCAAGCATTGCCGAGTCGATATTGGTAAATTAGCGATTAATTACTGGCGTGATAACAAGGATGCAAGTGGTATCGAAGTTTATATGGCACAGGAGTTGTCAGAAGCAGTTAATCATGGTGATGACACCCCAGCTCGTGATGTTGTACTTTATGGCTTCGGTCGAATAGGGCGTTTGTTAGCTCGTTTACTCATTGAGCGTACTGGTAAAAGTAATAAAATGCGCCTTCGTGCCATTGTATTGCGTGGTGGTAAAAAAGGTGATTTAGAAAAGCGTGCCAGTTTATTACGTCGTGACTCAGTACACGGACCATTTAATGGTTCGGTTGAAGTTGACGAAGAAAACAACGCAATTATTGCCAATGGAACTTACATTCAAGTCATTTACGCTAACTCACCAGATGAAGTTGATTACACTAAGTATGATATTAACAACGCGTTAATTGTTGATAACACAGGTATTTGGAAAGATGAAGCTGGTTTAGGTTTACACCTTAAGAGCCCTGGAGCAGCAAAAGTATTATTAACAGCTCCAGCCAAAGGTGCGATTAAAAATATCGTTTACGGCGTTAATGAAAACGATATCCTTGATTTAGACACCATAGTGTCAGCGGCAAGTTGTACAACTAATGCCATCACACCAGTGTTAAAAGCGGTTAATGACAAATATGTGATTGAAAATGGTCACGTAGAAACGATTCACTCATATACCAACGATCAAAATTTAATTGATAACTATCACAGTGCAGATCGCCGTGGACGTAGCGCTCCGCTTAACATGGTCATTACCGAAACAGGCGCGGCTAAAGCTGTTGCTAAAGCATTGCCTATATTAGCGGGTAAACTAACCGGTAACGCAATTCGCGTTCCAACGCCTAACGTCTCTATGGCTATCATCAGTGTTAATTTACAACACGAAACTAATCGTGATGAACTGAATGAATACTTAAAAGATGTCGCATTGCAATCTGGGTTACAAAATCAAATCGATTTTACTGAATCGACTGAAATTGTTTCAAGTGACTTAGTGGGTTCACGTTATGCAGGTGTTGTCGATTCACAAGCAACGATTGCAGAGGGTAAACGTGCCATTTTGTACGTATGGTATGACAACGAATTTGGTTATAGCTGCCAGGTTGTTGGCGTTATGCAAAAAATGCTTGGCTTAACCACATTATCACTACCTAAAAACTAATATTTAATTAGTACCAAGTTTGCTGACAGTGGATGTTTAACAAGGTTTGCAAAGTTAATATCGCTGTTTATTGAGTACTTACCCAGTATGTAGTCTTGAAAGCATCTCTTTGGAGATGCTTTTTTATCCGCCTTGTAATATATTTAATCAGAATGATGATTTATGCATCAAACAGTCATTTTGTTGCAATAAATCTGTTTTTATTGATTGACTATCAGAGCTAAAACGGTAGAATGCCATTCCGCAGTCAGGGGAAACATCCTCTTGTTGCAACGTCCTAGTTTTAAATAGAGCGTTAAAGAGATACAAATGCGACATTAGCTCAGTTGGTAGAGCGATACCTTGCCAAGGTATAGGTCATCGGTTCGAACCCGATATGTCGCTCCAATTTCTTATCTCCTCCGATGGATTTGATTTTGGTTAAAGCATGGCGCGATGGCAGAATGGCTATGCTACGGATTGCAAATCCGTCTATCTCGGTTCGACTCCGGGTCGCGCCTCCACAAAATTGCGTTTAATGGTTACTTTTAGTAGCGGTTAAAACAACACTTTGCCCGAGTGGTGGAATCGGTAGACACAAGGGATTTAAAATCCCTCGCTGAATAAGCGTGCCGGTTCAAGTCCGGCCTCGGGTACCATTATTTATAGTAAGAAATTACATACGTAAGTATGGTGTAAAAAAGCCTCAACATTAGTTGGGGCTTTTTTACGTCTGCAATTTGGCTTATATATTCAAAGGTAAGAAGATATAAGCAGAGAAGATAAAATCCCTCGCGCTCTGGTTGAACATCAGGCGTACAGGCGCAAGTCCGGCCTCGGGTACCATTATAATCTCTAGCAATAGAGAGTCTGTAATTTAGCTTACACATTCAGTGATAAGTAGATAGATAAAAAGCTGAAAAGATAAAATCCTTCGCGCTCTGGTTGAACATCAGGCGTGCCGGTTCAAGTCCGGCCTCGGGTACCATTATAATCTCTAGCAATAGAGAGTGGTGTAAAAAAGCCTCAACATTAGTTGGGGCTTTTTTACGTCTGTAATTTAGCTTACACATTCAGTGATAAGTAGATAGATAAAAAGCTGAAAAGATAAAATCCCTCGCGCTCAACTTGAACATCAGGCACACAGGCGCAGGTTAATTTGATGATACATCGCGTATTGCTCTTAATATTGTGGGCTGATTTTAGATATAGCCACAATATGCCATGCATGAGTTAAAGGCCTGTAATGAGCTTGGTGTGAATTTGGTATGAAGTTGATATTTTAATCGGGTTGCACTGCAAGGCATCGCAATGATTGCTAAGCAATAGCATCATCTGGAGGGCTAAGAGATTAAAGGCTAGGCTAGCCAAAGCTTATAACGCAAGATTATTCTTGCGCTACAGGCTGTAAAGGGGACTTATTGAGCTGGATCGTCTACTTGAATTTGGCCGACGTACAATACAGGCGCCGCATCAATATCATTTGCATCCATCATGGTGGCGATGCGCTCAACGGCCGACAATAATTGGCTTTGTTCCCATTCTTCAAGATTTTGATAACGCATAATAAAATGCTCTTGTAGCGGTTTAGGTGCACTGTTTAATAATGTTTTACCAGCATCACTCAATGACAAGTGTACTTTGCGCTTGTCTGTTTCACTGCGCGTTCTAATCACCATGCCACGATTTTCGAGTCGATCAATTATGGTCGTCACTGTCGCCGCACTTAAATTAATCTCTTGCGCTATTTTTTTTGCTAATGGTGCTTCAAGTTGATCCACTTTCTGCATAACCATTAATTGTGGTCCAGTCAGACCGGATAGTTTATTTAATTGACGCGAGTGAATATCAATAGCTCTGATCACTCGCCGTAATGAAATTAGTAGTTGTTCGTATTTTTCCATAATCCCCTCATAATTCACCACGCACCATAACAGAATTCAGCTTATGACTCATGTCCAATATCAAAAAAAAGCAGAATAATGCTATAGACATTATTCTGCTTGGTTATTTTTTCAATTATGGCAAATTATAAGCTAAAAGTACGCGCCACAGATACCACAGCACGAGTATCACTGATATCGCTATCTAGGCTGGTATCTTCTACTGCAAGGTTGAAATCAAAACCTTCCCAGCTTGTCATGTATTCTGCACGATAATGGTTGTAAGAATCACTGTCTCCCCATGCCCATTTATTTTCGTCTTGCGACGTTGAACGATCGAAGCTGACGCGAATGTCATGACCTTCTGCAACAGTGAAGGTATGGGCTGCCATCATGATGTAATGACCTGCATCAACACCAAAATAATCCCATGAGTACCAGAAGTTTAATTCACTTTGACCAAGCGATGAAGCATAACCAAACTTGGTGTATACCTCTGGATAGTAATACTCATCAGAGGCATCATCGCCGTGATATGTGTAGTAAGCAATACCCGCATCGAGCGATACTCGATCTGTTAATTCAAAATATTTACCAGCATAAAAATCAAGCTCTAGCCAAGTATCATCTCCGCCACCAAAGTCTACGTTTGATGCCCAAGCACCGACATACCAACCATCATCGGCCGCGTAATCTAGGCTAGCTTGTAATGCTGGGCTATTATCTGTTTGGCTTACACCATTAAAAGTGTAATCAGACGTTGCATTAACCGTTGTGCTCAGTTCTCCTGCCATGACAGAAGTGGGTAGGGTAAATAAACTTAATAGGGCTAACTTTTTTATTGTCGTATTCATCATTATTCCTTGGATTGTTTTTATTGTTTAGTCTGCTAATTCGATTTTAGTAAAATCGATTTTATTTTCTTTTGGAGAGCGTTCAATATCCCCGACCGTACGATGGTGCGATTTCAAAATGTATATGAAACAGCTTAATATCAAGCCTATAGCCAGTGCGCCTACTAATTGAATCTGTAAAAAGTCTAGTTTAAATAATAAGGTTAAGCCACTCAGTACAACAATATTACCAACGATATAAGGAACTTTACCAAAACGTTCAACAGTGATGTTCAAATTGTCAGTATATAAACGAACGAGTGAATCTAATGAGTTAATTACAAATGTTATCCCTACTACTACCATAGCAAGATTATAAAACCCTGAGGTATCGAGAGCGTTTGCACTGTAGTAATACAACACTGTAAACCAAATCGCGATCGGGATTGAAGGGAATACCATCATAGCCAGTAACACTTGATAGGTTTTCATACCACCCACAAAGCGTGCCGTAAATTGACCAATCATAATGCTCCAAGCGAACCACCAGAACAGGTAGAACTCATGATAATCGTTTATCGGTAGTACAAAGTTATGAATGTTAGCAAAGTAGTCGCCAATTAATGCAAATGTAGTGAAAAACTCACCGACACTTGAGTCATCTGATAAAAATGCACCAGACCACATAACGGCGATTAAGCCTAAGAATAGCCAAGTACTGCCTAAACTGAGATAACGAACATAGCGAATACTGGTGCTTGAATACACTGCTGCTGCAATAACCATAAACACAATGAGGTAGAAGCTGCCGACAATGCTTTCACCATCACCTAACTGTGGTAAATACCAAGGTAAATTGCTTAATAATAAATAAGCGGTGAAGGCACACGTACCAATGATGACGATGTTATTGATAAACTTAATCAGTGGAATTTCAAAATACTTTACTCTTGGTTCAATGACACAGAAGTAGAAGCAGGTTAAAAAGTAAAATGCCCAAATTAAGCAGGCCCAAAAGCCAAACTCAATTGCCAGTGGATTAGTAAATCCATATTCTGGACTGGCAGCTAAATCGGCATAACCGGCAAACTCAGTCAACGGGAACATGATTAAACCTACATCTAGCCCGGAGGTGAACAAAATAGCAATAAAGGTAAACTTACGTACTGGGGTGACACCAATACACTGCATGTTACCCCAACGATAAATCACAAATGCGATTGCGGCAAAAGTAAATAGAATACCTATTGATAACCAGGTCGTCATTTTTTGGTTCCTTGTTGTATGTTTTTAATGCCATAGAACAATTTTTAAAGGCAAAATGCCCTCAAGCCTTAAGTATCGTGTTGACGATAGTTAAACCCTGATAGATTGATCTCAGCTAAATTGGCCATTTACAATTGTGAAGGTTGGCCACAACCTGTTATTGATGTGTATATAGGAATACACATCAATGAATGAGGGCTAATCGGAATGTCGTTTCGGAGCTTGTAAGCGTTGTGATGTTTGCCAATGCTTAGCAATAGTCACTTTTGCCAAACTGGGTGCCAGTGGCTTATTACCTAAAATAATGTCGGCAGCACGCTCGGCAACCATGATGGTCGGTGAGTTCAAATTCCCATTAGGAATAGTTGGAAAAATAGATGAGTCAACGACTCTTAAACCGTTAATACCGTGAACTTTTGTTTCTGAATCAACCACGGCCATATCATCCTCGCCCATTTTGCACGAGCAAGAAGGGTGATAGGCACTTTCAACTGAGCTTCTGACAAAACGGTCAATTTCTTCATCGGTTTTGACCGCTAAGCCTGGCTGAATTTCTTCACCACGATATTCATCTAAACCCGGTTGATTAATAATTTCACGGGTCAAACGGACGCACGCTCTAAAACCTTCGATATCATCTTGATGTGACAAATAATTGAACTGAATTTGTGGGGCAACCTTGGCATCATTTGATACGACCGTTACTGCACCGCGGCTTTTAGGTTTGTTGTGGCCAATATGCACTTGGAAACCATGGCCCGCAAACGCTTCTTTACCGTCGTAACGCATTGCAGCAGGTAGGAAATGATATTGCAGATCTGGCCACTCTAAACCCGCTTTTGAGCGGATAAAACCACAAGACTCAAAATGGTTAGTTGCGCCTAAACCCGATTTATTTAAAATCCATCGCGCACCAATAAATAATTTGCTTAATGGATCTATCTTGCCATTAAGCGAAATCGGTTTTAAGCACTTAAATTGGAAGTAAAACTCTAAATGGTCTTGCAAGTTTTGGCCTACACCAGGCAATTGATGAACTTGCTCAATACCTGCACTCGCTAATGTACTGGCATCGCCAATGCCCGACAGTTGTAAAATATGCGGCGAACCAATAGAACCTGCTGATAAAATCACTTCTTTATTGCAGTTAACATCAATTAACTCGCCTTTACGTTCGTAACGAACGCCAACAGCCGTTTTGCCTTGCATAATTACTTTATGTACAAGCGCATGAGTAACCACGGTTAAATTCGAGCGCTTCATCGCAGGGCGAAGGTACGCATTTGCTGTAGACCAACGCACGCCGTTTTTAACTGTCATGTGCATTGGGCCAAAGCCTTCTTGCTGACTGGCATTGTAATCACTCGTCGCTAGGTAACCGGCATCGACACCTGCATCAACAAAAGCTTGATATAACGGGTTTTTCATCTCATTACCGTTATTAACTGCTAATGGACCTTTATCACCGCGATAAACATTACCGCCAAAAGACCAGGTTTCAGCTTTTTTAAAGTAAGGCAGACAGTGAGCATAATCCCAGTCTTTTGCACCTTGTTGCTGCCACTCGTCAAAATCACGCGCATGGCCACGCACATAAACCATGCCATTAATGGATGATGAGCCGCCGAGTACCTTGCCTCGAGGGCAATGCATACGACGATTATCTAAATGGGGCTCTGCTTCTGTTTCAAACTGCCATGCATACTTTTTGGTATTCATCGGGATAGATAACGCCGTAGGCATTTGAATAAAAATGCTTTTGTCGCTACCTCCGGTTTCAAGTATGAGGACTTTATTGTCAGGGTTTTCCGTTAAGCGGTTGGCTAATACACAACCTGCGCTTCCGGCACCGACAATAATATAATCGTATTCATGAGATATTTGCGTAGACATTAATTGGTCACTCCTAAAATGGGCTTTCAAGTGACTGCATACCAACGTAAACAGCTTTAATTTGGGTATATGCTTTCAAGGTTTCAGAGCCATTCTCGCGGCCAATACCAGACATTTTGTAACCACCAACCGGCATTTCTGCTGGTGAGGCACCATAAGCATTGATCCAACAAATACCAGCTTGAATTTGATGAATAACCCGATGAGCGCGAGTAATGTCTTGGGTAAACACCCCAGCCGCTAAGCCGAGATGTGTACTATTAGCACGTTTAACGACTTCGTCTTCATCAGTAAAGGTCAATACCGACATGACTGGGCCAAAGACTTCTTCTTTAGATAGCGTCATTTCATCAGTGCAATCAGTAAAAATTGTTGGCGCGACAAAGAAACCATTTGGCGCATTGTCAGGCTTTAATGCACTGCCGCCCGTTAACAAAGTCGCCCCTTCTTTTTTACCAATATCAATATAATCAAGCACTTTTTGTTGATGATCACGTGAAATCAACGCGCCGAAATTAGTGTTTGGGTCCATTGGGTCGCCGCAAACAATATTCTGCTCAGTACGTTCTTTTAAACGTTGAATAAATTGTGGATAAATATCTTGCTGCACAAAGACTCTCGTACCATTGGTACACACTTCGCCTTGCGTATAAAAATTGGCTAACATTGCCGCAGAAACGGCATTTTCAACATCGGCATCGTTAAAGATTATCAATGGCGACTTACCACCAAGTTCCATGGTTACGTCTTTAAGTGTTCCCGCCGCAGCTGCCATGACTTTTTTACCGGTACCGACTTCGCCAGTGAATGACACTTTAGCGATATCTTCATTACTGGTTAGCCATGAGCCCACTTTACCGTCACCTTGAACAACGTTAAATACGCCATCTGGTACGCCAGCTTGTGTGAATATTTCCGCCAAACGCATTGCACCGCGTGGTGTTTCTTCTGATGGCTTAAAAATCATCACATTACCGCAAGCGAGAGCAGGTGCCGCTTTCCAACAAGCTATTTGCAGCGGATAGTTCCAAGCACCAATACCGGCACAAATGCCTAATGGCTCGCGGCGAGTGTAATAAAAGTCCGCTCCAACAGGTTGTTGATTGCCTTCAATACTTGGGGCAAGTCCGGCAAAGAACTCTATAGAGTCGGCGCCAGTAACCACATCAACTACCGATGCTTCTTGCCATGGCTTACCGGTATCCAATACTTCACCTGCAGCAAGTTCATCATTTTGTTCACGTAGTAGGGCAACGGCTTTTAATAAAATGCGGCTACGTTCGATTGGCGTCATTGCTGACCAAATTGCAAATCCTGCTTTCGCGCTCGCAATAGCCGCCTGTTGTACTGTTTCGGTAGCCACTTCAACTAAATAACTGACATCACCAGTCGCAGGATTAATAACCTCGAAGGTTTCTCCGCTACCATTTGAAATGTATTTACCGTGAACATAATTTTGGTATGTAATTAACGCTGACATTCAATTTCTCCATGTTGCACGATCGCAGCCTCAATAAAGGCTTTAGATAAAATTTGGGCTTGCTTAAAATCTTCTATAGGGGTGGAGCTCAGCGCGCTGCGTAACCAAAAACCATCAATCACTGCAGCGGTTTGCTTTGCTGCATTAATCGCTGCGGTATTGGGTAATAATTGCTTAAACGAAAAAAGCAGATTGCTGTATAACCGCTGACTATTAATATTTTGTAATCTTGCCAGCCCAGGATCGTGCATCGCTTGGGACCAGAAGCTTAACCATGTTTTTGTCGCGGCATTTGAACGTTGTAATTCAGTAAAGTTTGCTTCCACTATCATCGAAAGCCGTGCTACTGGAGTTAATGTTTTGCCTGATGTTCTCGTCAGTAATGCCTGCTTTAATTCATCTAACAGAAATTTCTGCGTGGCTTCTATTAACCCTTGCTTGCCACCAAAATAGTGACTGATAATTCCCGATGACATTCCCGCCAAGCCACTAATGGTATTAATCGTAGTGTGTTGCAACCCATGACGTTCGACTGACATTAACGTGGCATTTATCAGCTGTTGTTGTCTGACGTTTTTCATTATCGGTCTTGACATAAAAGGGGTCCGTTATCTGTATTAAGAATTATTAATTGAACGCTCAATTAATAAGTATGCTAATGATTAGTGCTGTAACTATCAAGCTATAATTTGATATAGGTCACAACAAAGTGGCTGTAAAATAGGGTAGGAATGCGATTGTTTTCTGTAAATATATGTTTTACATAGGTTGATTGTTGCCATCTTAACGTTGATCTTATGTTGTTAAAAACAAAAAAAATTTACATGAAATCATTACAGCTGCAGTTATTTTTGGTTTTTTATAAAAAAATGACTTCATCGTAACGTCGATATTTGTCATCAATAATCCTTTATTGATGAACCGTTATTGATGGTTAACATCTAAGAAAACGTTAATCTGCAACCCACTATCGTAATCATGAGTTATCGATCGTCACCATTTTAAGGACGTAACATTTAGAACTAATGGGGGGTTAACATTTACAGTAAAGTGCCTATCTGATGCACTTAAGTCATTAGCCAGATTAACTGTAAGGCTCAATATAATTCTGCATCGATGTCAGTGATTGATCATTGAAAGGGAGTGGCTTGTGAGTAGCTGGCGATAGATAGGTAAACAAGTTCCATGCTATAACCTTATACAAGCTTATGATCTAAGGTGTAGATATTAAGATTGTTAACTAAGAAACCATTAAATATTCAATTATCAGGCGTTAACTAAGCGGTTAAAGATGGGCAGTAGACGATCAATGATTATCTTAACGCTTTCTTTAATGGTCAATTATCAGGCGTTAACTAAGTGGTTAAAGATGGGCTGTAGACGATCAATGATTATCTTAACGCTTTATTATAATGGTCAATTATCAGGCGTTAACTAAGTGGTTAAAGATGGGCAGTAGACGATCAATGATTATCTTAACGCTTTATTATAATGGTCAATTATCAGGTGTTAGCTAAGAGGTTAAAGATGGGAAGTGCATCAATGATCATGTGGAGTGTTCTATTTGGCGCTATTGGTATGGGTTATTTTGTTTTTGGTAAACGCCAACGTGCGATTGTCCCCTTGTGTATTGGCATCGCGTTATTTGTGTTTCCTTATTTTGTTGCCAGTGTCACTAGCTTACTGATTATAGGCGTTGTTTTAGTTGCGATACCCTACTTTATCCGGCTTTAGTCGTGAGTATATGCCACGATTTAGCATCAGAGTTAAATCTGACCATTGCTACACTAGTGGCTTTTTATGCTCCAAAGAAAGTGGCTCCAAATAAAGGTTTAGCATTTTTTATGTTTGGTTGAATGGGCTTTAAGATTGTACCCTCATTACAGTCAATCACCTGCAGTGGGCTTATGTGCAGATACTGTTTCGGGACGCTTTGCGCCGTCCATGGCCGCTTGTATGCCTTGGAATATATAGATATACGTGAAAGGCCATGGTCAGAATCGGTGAAGTCAGCTTTGTTGTACTCGTAGTCAGAATCCTTAAACATAATTTCATCAATGCTTTCTTTTTGTATAATATGCTCAAGCATTCTGACTCTTGTTGTATTGTTAGTTACCTAAGAGGGAAAATATCCCCTCAAAAAGACAAACTTAGAATTTACTGATTGCAGCAAGCAAACTTTGATTGAATGTCTTATCAGTAACGACGCCTTCCTCTAAGTCAAAATTATCAAAAAAGCTTGGTAATGATATAGCGGCTATTACTGTTGCTGCAAAGTAGGGCGCTGATGCTTGCGCTGCGGCTAAGACACTTTGCGCTCCTCCAGGACCTGGCGAGGTGGACAGCATAAGAATCGGTTTATTTTGAAAGACTTTCATGTCTATTCGAGATGTCCAATCGAACAGGTTTTTATAGGCTGATGTATATGAGCCATTGTATTCAGCGAATGACATAACGATAGTATCTGCTGCGCCAATCGCGTTATAAAAATCGTGTGCTAATTGCGGAATACCAAATTCAGTTTCTCTGTCTACGCTGTATATGGGCATTTCAAAGTCATGAATGTCGATTAGCGATATATCTGCGTTGTTGATTTGCTGTGCGGCATAAAAAGCCAATTTTTTGTTAATAGAGTTTTTGCTGTTGCTTGTGCCGAAGGTCAGTACTTTCATTTTAATTTCCTGTGATCAATATTATTTCAAGTGTGCAGTATAGATTGCTTTTTAAGGGTGGCGCGCCTATCTGCGCGAGGGCTAAAGTAACACCGCCATTAGTAAGTAAAAGTCACTGTATCCCAGCTTGGTGATGTATAGTGGTCAAGTGAAGTTAGCCACTATTTTTAGTTAATTCAATTACTTTTTCATATTAAAGGTTATTCGAAATCATTCTGACTTATAAAATAACTAACACACTTCTATCCCTAAACGAGTTATAAAGTGCTCACACTGTATTGCCAGCGACGATGAACCAATATGTCTAGGCCGTAAACATATTCAAACGTTATTCCGTCATCGATCAATCTTGAGATAATTTGTATCTACTGTTGAGACTTCACTATTATCCATTTCATTCGTTTCTGATGTGAGTCATCAGGTTGCTGATATTTGTTCAAGCATTTGTGCCGATAGTGATAAAAAATGCCAGTCAGTTAACTGACTGGCATTTTTACATTGTGACGGATGCGTGTTGTAACTAAGACAACTTATTGCAGGTCTTTACTCACTAAATTACCAAATACGTACGCGTTGCTCTTCAGGTAAGTACAACTCGTCACCGGGTTTAACATCAAAGGCTTTGTACCAAGCATCGTGGTTACGTGGGGCGAGGGCGCGGTAACGACCTGGTGCATGAGTGCCAGCACGAAGTTGGCTTAACATGCTTTGCTCGGTACGTTTTTCTTTCCACACTTGAGCCCAAGCTAAAAAGAAGCGTTGATCGCCAGTAACGCCATCAATAACCGGTGCTTCTTTACCTTTTAAGCTCAACTTATAAGCGTGGTACGCCATTGATAAGCCACCAACGTCGCCGATGTTTTCACCTAAACTGTTACGTCCGTTGACAAAGTTTTCTGGAATAGGCTCATATTTGCTGTACTGCTCAGCCAGTTTATCGGCTTTAGCATCAAAGGCGGCACGATCTTTGTCGGTCCACCAATTACGCTGAATACCATTAGCGTCTGATTTAGAGCCTTGATCATCAAATCCATGACCCATTTCGTGACCAATGACCGCACCAATACTGCCATAGTTCACCGCGGGATCTGCGCTTGGATCAAAAAATGGCGGTTGTAATATAGCCGCAGGGAACACAATCTCATTAAACGAGCTGTTGTAATAGGCATTGACTGTTTGCGGGGTCATGCCCCAACGATTACGATCGGTTTTTTCCAGTTCCTGAGCTACGCTGTCGGCTTGGAAGTATTTGCGCAGATTTTTAATATCACCGACTAAATCATTTTTAGTCAGGGTTAAACCATCAAATTCTTGCCATGAATCTGGATAACCAATTTTAGGGTTAAATGCCGCTAATTTAGCATGGGCATTTACTTTAGTTTCATCGCCCATCCACTCTAAACCATCAATACGCTGTCCAAGTGCTGTGCGTAAGTTTTCAACTAATTCGGCCATTTGTTGCTTAGACGACTCAGGAAAGTAACGTGATACATACACTTTACCGATTGCAAAGCCCAATGATTGAGTGCCTGACATTTCTTCTACCGCGCGTTTCCAACGTGGACGAGGTTGTTCTTGACCTGTTAACTCTTTGCCATAAAAAGCAAAATTAGTATTGAAAATATCTTCTGACAATAATCCGGCATTATTACTGACCGTGTGGTAGGTCAGATAGTCCTGCCATACATTTAATGGCTGTTGATTTATCAAGTCAATGATAGCTTTAACCGGTTCAGGTTCAGATATATTGAGTTGAGGGACTTGATAGCCTGTTTGTGCAAAATATAAATCCCAGTCAAATCCAGGATATTGCTGAGCAAGATCTGCGCGCTTAAGTTGGTTTAAGGTTAAATCGCGATTACGACGTTTCTCTCTAGGCCATTGTGCTTGTGCTATTTTAGTTTCAAGTGCAAGAATCGCCGCGGCACGTTTTTCACCGTCTTTTATCCCCGCAAAAGCCAACATTGCAGCGATATGCTCAACATAAGCTTTACGAATATTCACAAAGCGATCACTTTCTTCTAGGTAATATGAACGGTCTGGTAAACCCAAGCCACCAGCGCCAATGGTCATTTCATATTGATTAGGGTCTAAACGGTTAAACCACATTCCACCCCAAATAGGTGATGATGTACCTGTAAGCCAGGCTTCGCCGAATATTTTTGTTAAGTCTTGAGTCGAGTTGATTGCCGCTATTTGATCTAAGGTGCCTTTAATTGGTGTGATACCCAACTTATTAATGGTTTCGGTATCCATATAGGCATGATAAAAATCAGCAATTAATTGTTCTTCTGCATTTAAATCACTGCGGCCAGCAATATCATCAATAATTGCTTTGACTTGATCTTCACTGCGCTCAGCTAAGGCATTAAATGCGCCGTAACGGGTTTTGTCTGCTGGCATGACAAAGTTGTCGTACCAATGACCACTGGCATACATAAAGAAGTCATCGCCAGGTTTAACCGCTTCATTACGCGCTGTTAAGTCAATACCAAAAGTACCTAATTCAGCTTTAGCGGGAGCAGGCGAAGTGACGGCTGCAACCTGAGTATTCGTTGTATCAGATACACCACAACCTGCTAATAGTGCAGTGGTTAATCCAATCGCAATTAAGGATCTATTCATTGTTATCGTATTCCTTAGCCAATGTGTTGACAGAGTTATTTGCTTCGTCATCTTGAAAGAATGACACAAAATGTCAACATTTGAATTGTTAGCAAATTTTAGCAACTAGGTTATTAATAAGACATTTCAGCGATGAATCTTCCTTGTTAACTATGGTTTTTTGCCACTTATCTCGCGATGATTTTACACCGTAAAAATAGTATAATTTGAATAAACCCCATGTGTGGAGTATTATTGGTTGTGGTAATGATTCGTTTTATATCGCTGTATAAATCTCTGAGGGGGCTGGATATGTCTGCAATTGAGCAAGCTGTGTTACAGCAAAATCCTGAAAAAACTGCCCAAGTCGCGCTGAAGGTGTTTTTTAATATCATGGATGCTTGGCATGTAAGAGCAAAAGATCAAATTGTGCTGTTAGGTAAGCCGGCCGAGTCGACATTTTATAATTGGAAAAAAGGTAAAGTGTCGTCATTGTCGCCAGATACCTTGGAGCGTATTTCATACGTTTTAGGCATTTATAAAGCCCTTGGGAGTTTATTTCCGACAAGAGATCAAGCCGATGCTTGGCCTCAAAAAGTCAATCAAGCCTTTAATAATCAAACAGCTTTGGAGTATATGCTAAAAGGTAGCATGATAAATTTGAGTGATATGCGGAGATACCTTGATGCACAACGAGGTTAATACCATTGAGCCTAACGCGGATAAGCTGTACAGATTAGTGCCCAGCCATTTTCCGCCTATCGACTTATTTGAACAGGTCGCCAACCCTGATGAGCTTGAGATAGTTTTTGCTATTGAATCACTCACTAACGACCGCTTACGTGAAGAAGCAGGCGAGTTGGCCCTGGTGCCAGTAGAACAACGTATTTCTGGTATTGGAACCTCGCCAATAATGGCGGCATTTACCCATATTGGTACGCCGTCACGCTTTACCAATGGTTGTCAATTTGGAGTGTATTATGCGGCTAAAACGTTACATACCGCCTTTGCTGAAACCATTTACCACCGAGAAGTGTTTTTACGCGCGACTAATGAGCCCGATACCGAACTCACTATGCGTTGCTATATTAATCAAGTCGCGTTGGCACTGCATGATATTAGATCCCAAGAATTTGATGACTTACACACAGATGACTACGCGATAGCACAGCAATTTGCTAAAGCATTGCGTGCCCGTGACAGTAATGGCCTGGTATATCGTAGTGTAAGAGACTGTGGTGGTGAATGTATTGCGGCATTCAAACCTAAAGCCGTCACAATCCCACAGCAAGGTGGGCATTACAAATACATCTGGAGTAGTAAAAAGCAAAAGATTGAGCACATATTAGAAGTCAATTTGATTAAGTAACCGCAGCCATTTAACGGTTCTCATCTTCAGATAAACAAATGTAAAATGAATCGCATCTAATGCTACAACTTGTTTAATACCTAAATCTTTTACACGTTAGACGCTCAAGCCGCTATCTAGAATCAACCTCACTATTCTATAAATTGCATTATCTCTTATGCTTAAACTTTCCGGTTACTCTGGCAGTTGTTGCAGTGACTTATCGATTTGCTCAGATAACTGAGTCAATAAATGGCTGTATGCACTAACCATGTCTGGCGCCGTTGCTCCTGCTTTGGTGACAGCAGTGAAGTGTTGCTGGGTGATATGTCGGTTTACTTGGTTATCGATAAGATCCCAATAAACATTTAATCTGACATTGTTACTGTCTCTGCTTAAGCTCATAAGCTTTATTTTGACACTGTACTGCGGGCTATTTTCTGCTCCCCAGGGGAATAACACTAACTTACGACTATGATCGCTTTGGTTGAGATTAATACTCACGACACGGCCGATACCTTGATCTAATGGCTCAGCCCAGTAGCTGTTGGCCATTCTTTGTAGGCTGCCATCTTCAAGCGGATATACCATTTGAGTAAAGTTTAGGTACTCGGGTATTTCAATAGGGCCAATGCCAATATCGTATTCGAGTGATGTACTGCCGGGCTCTATCTGCAAGGACGGTGCGGTTAACACAAAGTACTGTTTTGGCGGTGAGCTTTGGCAGCCGCTGATCAGGCTAAGTGCCAATAAACTCACACTCCAATATAGTGATCTCATCCAAGATAGCCTCATAACATTATTCTCCTTGCTTACCACGTATAATTGCCTCGGGTTGCTCATCTAAGGTTTCACTTAAACTACGTAACGCCCGAGCTGTGCGGCTAATTTCTGCCAATGTATTGGTTAATTCAATCACAAGTGGGGAGTTTTGATCTAAAGAATTACCTGCTTGATTCGCCAACTGATCAATACTGACTAATGTTTTGTGCAATGCCGCTAAACTGAGGTTGAGGGACTCAACCATTTGCGGTTCATCTTTATTCAACTGCATCAATAAACTATCTAGTTTAGCCAGTACTTCGACACTCTTGGAGCCTAATGTCGCCTGAGTTGTATCGATATGCACAGCGGTGTTTCTAACGGCTGTTGCAGCGCTATCAAAATTATCCAGCGCTTGCTGTATTTTGCCACTGGCGGCAATGTCGCTAAGTTGCTGAGCCAATTTATCCACATTGGTGATGACGTTTTTCAAGTTCAATGATTGCAGATCTTTAAACAAGGATTCGAAATCAGTCGCTATGGTTGGTAGCTCCAATAATGAATCTTTGTCATCATGGAAATGTGCGGATGTGTTGGGATAAAAATCTAATTCAACATAGAGTTGTCCGGTTAATAAACTCAGATAATTCAGCTGAGCACGTAAGCCATTCTCTATCGCATGGGAGAAAAACTCTTCTCCAACTTGTATGCCTTTAAGATTGATGCGTTTCAACAGTAAATCGGCGTGAACTGAGGCCGTGACACCTTGGCTACTGTCGTTGGGGAAATCAATGCTAATATCGCTTATTTCACCAATGATTACGCCTTTTAACTTCACTGGTGCACCGACTTGAAGCCCTTGTACTGAGTTATTGAAATACATGACCACAGGCGCTTTTTCGGCAAATATTCGCCCACCAGAAAAAAATAGCAGGGCGATAAACACTAAAATAATCGCGCCAAAGATAAAGGCCCCAATCGCAAGAGGAAGTCGCTGGCTTTTACTCATGATGCCTCCACTTTATCAGCACGATTGAGAAATTGTCGCACTCGAGCTTGGCTACTGTTAAGTTTTAATTCTCTCGGATCGCCACAATCAAGCATGGTATTGGTTTGATTATCGAGAAACACACAGCGGGTGCCGATTGACAATATACTGGGTAGCTCGTGCGATACGATAATCACGGTCGAGTCCAGTGCTTGGCAAATTTGCACAATTAGGTGATCTAAGCGCATAGAGCTAATGGGATCTAAGCCTGCTGAAGGCTCATCAAAAAATAACAATTGTGGATCCAGTGCAATCGCGCGTGCCAAGCCTGCACGCTTATGCATACCGCCACTTAATTCGGCAGGGTAAAATTTTTCAAATCCAGCTAAGCCGACTAAAGCAAGCTTATATGCCACAGCCTCTGCTATTTGCCGATCCGAAAGGTCGGTATACAGTTGTAGCGGTAAAGCCACATTTTCGGCAAGCGACATACTGGAAAACAACGCGCCAGTTTGAAACGTGATCCCCCAGTCTTTGAGCATGGCCACTTGCGCTGGTTCATCAGCGTCATAAAAGTTTTTACCTTGATAAAGTACTTCTCCCTTAAGTGGGGTTAACAATCCTACCATTGATTTAAGTAAGGTTGTTTTGCCGCAACCGCTTCCGCCAATGACAAAAAAGATATCATTTTTGTTAATCTCGAAGTTCAGTTGTTTTTGTACCTCGGTCGTACCATAACCGACACTAAGATTGCGTACACTGATGAAGGCATCATCCACCATAATTAGATCCCTAACTTATCGTATAAGATATTGAGCGCGGCATCGGAAACCACCAGAAACACAATGGCTTTAACTACAGCACTGGTCGTGGCTAAACCAACGGCATTAGAATCTCGCCCGCATTTAAGCCCGGCCTGACAACCTGCAATCGCAATCAAAAAACCAAAAATAAGGCTTTTTATCAACCCGGTGGATATGTCTACCCAATCAATGGCAACCTGAGTTTGTAAAATATATTGGGTGTAACTCACGCCCATGCCATTGGCAACTACTGCACCGCCGATCATGCCTATCACGTCAGAGTAAATGCACATTAATGGCATAATGAAAATCAATGCCAACAAGCGAGGTAACACCAGAAACTCCATGGTGGAAATACCCATGACTCGCAGCGCATCAATCTCTTCATTGACCTGCATGGTGCCTAATTGAGCAGCATACGCGGCTCCCGTTCTGCCAGCCATAATAACGCCTGTCATCAGGGCGCCCATTTCGCGTACCATTCCAATAGCCACTAGGTTAGCGACATACACCTGAGCACCTAACTGACGCAGCTGCACTGAACCTAAATAGGCTAAAATCATTCCCACTAGCAGACTAATCAAAGTGACAATCGCCAGTCCTTTAGGCCCTGCTTGTTCAATAAAAAATACGATATCACTGCGCCGAGTACTGGCTTTACCTCTTAACCAACGCCCTAATGCCAACGTGCTTTCCCCGACAAACACTAAGCCATCGTGCACCTGTAAGCCTTGTACAATCATGCCTTTACGAAGCGTGACCCACATGCCACCAATGACACCATCATTCGCCGTTTGATACACAGGCACATCGGTAGCTAGCTGCAGTAATTGTTGTAATCCTTGTGGGGTATCTTGAATATTGAGGGTTATTTTTTGTTGTTCACACCAGCGGGATAATTGTAATAAGGCAATGGCAAGGCTTGAATCCCACTGAGATAATTCAGTCGTCACTAATCTGACAGTATGGCAAGTTGCGGGAAGGGCGGCACAAATATCGGCACCTAGTGGTGCTTGGCCTAATTGCCAATCACCTGCAAGACTCAGGTCGCAGTTGTCATCGTGCATGTCGATATCAAATGTGGCGAGTGTCATACTAGACCCCAAAAAAAGTAGCAATCAAGTGTATATTTGCATCAAGTTCATTGTTGTACTGATCACAAGTGTAGACCAATCGCTCAGATTGTATTTTGACCTTGAACAAATAAACTCATTAACTATTAAACTGATAACGCTATCTAGCTGGCTAATAACAACCTTCAATGGCTAAATATGCCGCTTGCATATCGCGATTTAACATAAATAAACTTGCACAGACAAAATTTAGCGCTACTATGTACCCTATAAATGGTACTGTGTTTTTATACAGTATCTAGTATAAATGTACGAGGTTAGCGTATGCGCTTTATTCCCATTGTCGCCAGTGCTGGCATTACCGGTTTTGAAAGCCCTGCTGCTGAGTATCTTCAATTAGGCCTCAGTCTTGATGAGATGTTAGTGCAACATCCAAGTTCGACTTTTATCGGCTTAGCCCAAGGTGAGTCAATGCAAGGTGTTGGGATATTCGATGGCGACTTACTGATTGTCGATCGTCATGAAACGGCTAAAAGTGGCGACGTGATTGTGGCTAATTTTAATGGTGAATTTGTGTGTAAAATTCTCGATCTGCAACGGCGAATGCTAGTGTCATCTCATGAGCAACATTTACCAGTAACCATTTGCGATTATGATGACTTTAGTATTGAAGGTGTGGTGATCCGCTCAATTCGTTGTCATCGCCAAAGCCCCATGTTTGTTAGCCACCAAGGGTAAGCAACAATGTTTGCCTTAGTTGATGCCAATGCTTTTTATTGCAGTGCTGAACAGGTATTTCGCCCTGATTGGCGTGGTAAGCCAATCATTGTACTGAGCAATAACGACGGTTGTATTGTGGCTGCTAATCGACAAGCAAAAGAAGCGGGCATACAAAAATTTCTACCCTATTTTCAAGTTAAAGCGCTATGTGCCGAGCGTAATGTGATTGTGTGTTCATCTAACTATGAGCTCTATGCCGATTTATCAGCAAAAATGATGGCGATAATAGGCCGCTTTGCGCCCGATCAGCATGTGTACTCCATCGATGAATGTTTCCTGTCGTTTAAACACAGTTACCCCGCGATTAAATGCCTGCATACCCATGGTCAGTTAATCCGTCGTACGGTTTGGAAAGAAGCGCGTTTACCCGTCTGTGTCGGTATGGGCGACACCTTGACCTTAGCCAAGATAGCCAATCATGCCGCTAAAAAAATCCCAGGATACCAAGGTGTTTGCGTAATTGAGACATTGCAGCAACGCACTGACATTTTGCGTCAGCTTGCGGTCGGTGATGTATGGGGCATTGGTAGGCGTATAAGTAAAAAACTTGAAGTAATGAATATTCGCAGCGCATATGATCTTGCCTGTATGCCACCGAGCCTTGCGAGAAAACAATTTAGTATTGAAATAGAGCGAACGGTTCGTGAACTGAATGGTCAAGTCTGTAAACAATGGGATGAGGCAAGGGCAGATAAAAAACAAATTTTCTCGACTCGTAGTGTTGGTGAGCGCATCACTGACTATGAATTGCTATTACAGGCATTGAGTAAACATATCGCTATCGCGGCGCTTAAAGCGCGTCAGCAAGGCTCGTATTGCAAAACCATGTTGCTGTTTGCCAGTAATTCCCCTCATGACGAACGGCCCGTGAGTGATAAGGTCATTGTCCATTTCCCTTGCCCGACACATTGCTCTGTTGAACTCACCAAAGCGCTTAGACAAGCTGCACCAAGGTTGTTTCGCGTCGGGGTGCGGTATTACAAAATTGGCGTAGGCCTTGTTAATTTAGCCAGCGAGAAATATTTTCAATTTGATTTATTCAATCCTGCTAAGGTCGATTATGCCCTCATGCACACCCTTGATAGCATCAACCAACGTTATGGCCGCGATACTGTGTTTCTTGCTGCACAAGGAATACAACAAAAGTGGGCAATGCGTCGTGATTTGCTTACTCCTCAATATTCAACTCAATGGAAATGCTTACCCAAGATTAAATGTTAATATTTTTATGGGTTCCATCATTAAAATTGTCATTGAGTAAATAAAATAGAAATCACTGATTCGATTATTGATATTGAGCTAAGCGTGGCACCAGTCACAAAATATCAATGCTAATTGGCATATGCCATTAATCGGCGTATATATAGCATATGCCAATTACTATTAATCGATAATGGCAAGCATTAATGTCATCAACCATAACCATTTATGCCGTTTAAAATAAATGGTATCTCGATGATAAAATTGAATATTATACAGTGAGGACAGCCCCCATGATTACAGCCATACCCATGAAAGCAGAAAATATTTCCAACCATTTTAGCAAAGCCGATGAGGTACTGTTTATTAATGACCAAGCTCAAGTCGTCGGACGTTTTACCAACCCAGCTTTACTCGATGGATGTGAGGGCAAGCAGCAATTAGTCAGTTTGATACTGGCACAAGGCGCTAATCGGGTGATCATACGTAATATTGGCCAGCAGTTATTGTCTAAGCTACTAAACCAGAATTTGAGTGTATTTCATGCAAAAAACGGCCGTACAGAGTTACAGCATTTTGCGGCTGCTGTTTTATCCGACTGTGAACAATATACCCAAGTAAGTCAGGGGCGTCCGTCAGTGAAACATATTGCTAAGCAAGCTAATGGCGGTTGTTGCGATCATGATCATGCTGATGGAGAAGCGGGCTGTCACAGTGGACCTGAGGTGATAAAGAAACGTTGCTGTGAAACTAAAGCGGGCGCAGAAAGCGCCATGATGAAACCTTGTTGTAATAAAAAGCACTCACTCATGCACCAACATTAGTGAATGCGCAGGTCGAAGTGATGTGCTTACAGCGCTGTTAGTTTTAAATCATAGCGCTGTAATTTACGATATAAAGTACGAACACTAATATTAAGCTTAATGGCTAATTCTGCTGGAGACCCTTGAAATTGCTCACAGACCTGAAAAAGATACCTATACTCAACGTCATCTAATGACATGATCGTGGTTGCCGTTTTTAGGGAATTGTTTTCTTCGGTCGACAGGTTATTAGGTTGAACAATTTCAGGTAAATCACTGCTGTGGATCATATCTTCGTTGGCTATTAATGCTGATTGCTCAATAATGTTTTTCAATTCACGAATATTACCTGGATAGGCATAACGACTGAGTAAGGTTAACGCATTAGCTGAAAACTTTTTATGCTTGTATTCAGAATATTTAATAAAGTGATTAACGAGCGTTGGAATATCATCATGGCGTTCACGTAACGAGGGTAAGTAAATCGGAAATCCTGCAATGCGATAATACAAATCACGTCTGAATTCTCCTTTTTCAACTAAATCGAGTAAATTTTTATGGCTGGCGCTGACTAATCTAAAATCAGAACGTTTTTGTTTTAAGCCCCCAACGGCGCGATAGCATTGAGTTTCAAGTAATCTGAGTAACTTGACTTGCATATTCATTGGTACGTCGCCAATTTCATCAAAAAACACCGTCCCACCATGGGCGATTTCAATCAGACCTTTTTTGCTGGTGGTCGCCCCGGTAAAGGCACCTTTTTCATAGCCAAATAATTCACTTTCGAATAGATTCTCACTCAGTCCGGTACATTCAATCACCACAAATGGCTTATCACTTCTACTGCTGGCTTGATGTACAGCTTTGGCGACCAGCTCTTTACCAGCGCCTGTTTCACCTTGCAATAGTACTGCAATGTTGGATTGAGAGGCGCGATTTATCCGATTGAGCATTTCCTTAAACGGCGCGGATTGACCGACCATAGTGCCTTTTTTAGATTCGATCGATGCATAATCAATAGCATCTAGAATCTCTAGAAATCCTAAGATTTGGCCATCATTATCTTTAATCGGTTTCATTAAAATATCGCAATATGACTTGCCATGAGCCGTGCTATGGATATGCATCGCATTGGCTGCTCTAGTCGTACTCAAGCATTGCTGTAAAGGGCAATCTTCGCCGTGTTTGTCACAAGGTTCGTTACTGTGATGGGAAATCTGATGACACTTACTTCGACCCAATATCACTTTGGTCTCATATGTTTCTGCATAGGCTTCATTGACCGCATGTATGACATAGTCTGGGGTAATAAATATTGCCGGTTTATCAATCGCGTTTATCATCGATTGGACTACGGTAGTGTTATCCATTTATTGCTCTCACTTGTCTATATATGCATCAGTTAATTCTAATATGTCATTATAGGTGCCATAATTGTCACGTCAATGCCACATTTGTCACTTGGTAACCTTGCATTTACATTATCTAAACATTGATTGGCTCTAGGTAACTGATTTCATTGCCTTAAAATTTAAGATGTGATCTGGCACAAGCTTTGTATAGCTCTAATATACATGTCTGATGGCCGTATTGAGTTCAAAGACACTGTAAATGGGGAGAACATTCAATGGCTAAAATTGTTGTGATAGGTGCCGGTACTGGTGGCATGCCAGCCGCATACGAAATAAAAGAGATTTTGGGTAAGGACCATCAAGTTTTAATGGTTAACGAACATGATACATTTCGTTTTACCCCTTCTAATCCTTGGATTGCCGTTGGGTGGCGAGAACCTAAAGCCATTACGTTCCAGATAGAAAAACACTTAGCAGATAAAAAAATAGAATTTAAATGTGCCAGAGTGACTAAAATTGATACTGAAAAAAATCAACTTATAACTGCTGATGAAGACATTATTGACTATGACTATTTGGTTATCGCAACCGGTCCTAAACTGGCATTTAACACTATACCTGGAGCAGGCCCTGAACACTTTACTCAATCTATTTGCACACTTGAACATGCAGTAGAGTGCAAAGTTGATGTCGATAAACTGTTAGCTAATCCGGGTCCTGTGATCGTGGGGGCATTTCAAGGTGCAAGCTGCTTTGGGCCGGCTTATGAATACGTGTTTATTTTAGACAAGGTGTTACGTGATGCCGGCATTCGAAGCAAAGTGCCAATTCATTTTGTCACTAGCGAGCCTTATGTTGGGCATTTAGGTTTAGGTGGCGTTGGTGATTCAAAATCAATGCTCGAGTCTGAGTTACGCCAAAGAGATATAAAATGGATATGCAATGCCACGGTTGACTCTGTAGAGGAGGGCGTGATGCATATTTCAGAGCTTGATAGAAAGGGGAATGTTGATTTTTCTCACTCATTGCCATTTCAACATTCAATGTTAATCCCCCCATTTGCTGGTATTGATGCTGTCGCGAATGTTGAAGGACTATGCAACCCTAAAGGCTTTGTTATTACCGATGAACATCAACGTTCACCAACATTTGGTAATATTTTTGCGGGTGGCGTTTGTGTGGCAATCCCGCCAGCAGAAATAACGCCAGTCCCAACCGGAATGCCAAAAACAGGTTACATGATTGAGTCGATGATGACTGCAATCGCTCACAATTTGCATAGCATTATTATTGAAAACAGCCCGCCTAAAAGTAAAGGCACCTGGAATGCAATTTGTATTGCCGATATGGGTGACACAGGTGCAGTATTTGTGGCAATGCCTCAAATAGCACCGCGTAACGTCTCTTGGTTTAAAAAAGGGAAATGGGCACATTTTGCCAAAATTGGTTTTGAAAAATACTTTCTACGAAAAATGAAGACTGGTAGCAGTGAACCATTATACGAAAAATATGCGTTGAAACTCATGGGCATCACGCGCCTAGAAGCAGAGGATGATGATAATGACATTAACAAAGAATTGTAATCAACACGTGGCAGGATCTGGCAAATTAGGCGCTTTACTAATACTCGCGAGTATGACCAGTGTTAGCCAAGCAGCATCATTAACCGAACAGCAAATGCTTGAGCAAGAGGCTAATGAGCGTATTGCCGAATTTAGCCAAACATTAAAAGGTCAGTTACAGGCAGCCATAAAGCAAGGTGGATTGCCCAATGCTGTGTCTGTGTGTAAGTCGGTAGCGCCTGCAATTACTGCACAGAATGCGAAACAAGGCTGGACGCTCGCTCGAACCAGTTTGCGGGTGCGTAATTCAGACAATACGCCAGATGCATGGGAGTTAGCACAATTACAAAAGTTTGAAGCCATTCAGTCTTCAGGACAGTCATCCGTTGATAAACCGATAGTGGCTAGCGAGTATATTGTTAATGGCGATAATACTGAGTTTCGTTATATGAAAGCCATTCCAACCCAAGAGTTATGCTTAGGTTGTCATGGTAGTAATATTAACCCTGAACTGAGTGCATTGATTAATACAACCTATCCTGATGATAAAGCAATTAACTTTGCCCTTGGTGATATTAGAGGTGCATTTTCATTGCAAAAAGTCATCAGTGATCCAGTATCGCCGATGACAGCCAAACCCTAATAAAGACGTAAATAATGACGTAATAAGGCTTAACAAACGTTAAGTCTTATTACGCAAAACCTAAATCATAGTGAGTTTATTCGTTCGCAATTTATTGCGACATAATTCGCAGTAAAAGATGATGATTTGACTTAACATTATACTGTAATAATCAAACTTCCTCAGTCAACGATAAATGATGTTGCGAATGTGACCGATATTCATATGAGGTTTTATCTAACAAATGCCCAAGGGATTTTGTTGGGAGTAATGTGTCATGAGCAAAATCCGCATCGATCCTTTTTATCATCACGTTAGCCATACGATTACTTATGTGGTGACGGATCTTGCTACGCGTCAAAGCGCCATAATCGATCCTGTTTTAGACTTTGATATCGCCTCTGGAACCATAAGTACCCATTTTGCTGATATGCTGATTGAGCATATCGATAAACATGGATATGAAATTGAATGGATTTTAGAAACGCATGCCCATGATGATCATATTTCAGCGGCATGCTATATAAAGAAAAATCGAGGAGGGATAACGGGAATTGGCGAGAATATCACCAAAGTCCAACACACGTTTAAGCGATTACTTAATCTTGATGAAAGCTTTCAGTGTAATGGTGAGCAGTTTGACCAACTGTTTGTCGATGAAGAATTGATTAAATTCGGTCATTTAAATATTCACGTAATGCACACTCCTGGGCATACACCAGCTTGTGTTAGCTATCTTATTGAAGACACAGTGTTTGTCGGTGATACCTTATCGACACCTGAGTTAGGGACTGCGAGTACTGAATTCCCAGATAGCAGTGCAACCACCTTATACCATTCAATTCAACGGATATTAGCATTGCCAAATTGTACCCGTGTATTTGTAGGACATTATCCGTTCACAGATAAAAACGCGGAGAATCAATTAGAAACATCGGTTATTGCGCAAAAAAGGAATAACCGCGTTGTAGGGGGTAAAGTCACTCTTACTGAGTTTGTTCAGTTACATCAACAACGTCATATAAATGCTGATACTCCAGCTTTGCTACTACCCGCAATCCAAATCAATATTCGTGCAGGCAATATTTCACCCATAGAAGGTGAAGATAACTATTATATTAAAATACCGCTAAATCAATTGTGATCACATCACGAAAATAATCATCTTACCAATTGGTGGTCAAATAAACGGCCTCCAGCTAATGGCCGTGAAAGATATCAGCCATTAGCCAGAGCATATCTAGCTTACTGTGATTTAAACCTTATACGGCACTAATGGAAATCCATCTTGTTGCCATTGCACCATACCACCTGCTACAGATAGTGGTTTTTTAAAGCCCATATTTTGTAATGAATCAGCAGCAAGTGCGGAGCGCCCCCCAGTACGGCAAATCAGAAATATCTCTTTTTCTGCTAATTCATTTAATGCTAAAACCCATTCGCAATGGTGACTGACCAAAGGATGCTCGTGTATTTTCATCTCTAATACACCACGAGGGAAATTCACTGCACCTTCGATATGGCCTAATAAAAATTCTTCGTGTTCACGGACATCGATAATAACCACATCAGGGGTAAGCATTGCCGTGAGTAAATCATGGGTACTCACTTCAATAATGTTAGCTTTGATTTCACTTATGTATTCTTGAGCAGTTTTCATGTGTACCTCGTGATATTAAATAATAGATTTAGTTAGGATAAATAGCGCCATTAGGACTAAAAACACGGCAAATATTTTCTGTAATATTGCTTTAGGTAAATATTGGCTTATCCATTGACCTGCAATACTGCCGACAAACCCGCCAGTAATCATGATCCCAATAACCGACCAGTCAAACTCAAGCCCTTTATCTGAAAGCAATGAGTAGTATTTTATAAAGCCAACGAATGAATTCATGGTAATAATCAGTAAGCTGGTGCCAATCGCGAGTCCAATATCAATACCACCGAGGATCACCAAAGCCGGCACAATTAAAAAGCCGCCACCAACACCAACAAAACCAGTCACAACACCGACCCCTAAGCCTTGTAAGAGGATTTTGGTCACATCCAGCGTGCCTGCTTTACATCGACTTGATTGATTACGCCACATCATGACGGCACCCATAAGCATTAAAATGACAAACACAGTCAGTTGAATGTCACTGGTCACAAAAGTGCTTGTCCAAGCACCTAAGTAAGTCCCCGCCATGCCAGGTAAACCAAATAAGAACACATGACGCCAAGAAACCTTTTTATGCTTAATGAAACGCATACTGCTGATTAAACTGATAACACCAACGATACATAATGATGAAGCTATGGCTAATTGTGGTTGCATACCAATAAGATATAACAACACTGGAACCGTAATAATTGAGCCTCCAGAGCCCAATACACTCAGCACTAAACCAATCAATAATGCGCCAATAATTGCTTGTATCATTTTGATGACTCTTAGGTTTAAAGAAGGTTAATCGGGATTTTTAAATAGACTGTGCCATTGTCTTCAGCATCAGGCATTTTTCCTGCACGAATGTTGACTTGAATCGATGGCAATATCAGCCTTGGCATGGCTAGTGTGGCGTCTCGTTTTTGTCGTAAAGCAACAAAGTCGGCTTTTGACATGGTGTCGTTAACATGAATATTGTGTTGTTTTTGTTGACTGATTTGAGTTTTAAATTGGTGGTCACGGCCTTCAGTAGGGTAGTCATGGCATACATAAATGTCGGTCGAGTCTGGCAAACTGAATAATGTCTGGATTGAGTCATATAAGGTATTGGCATCGCCACCAGGGAAATCACATCGCGCAGTCCCCACATCAGGCATAAAGATAGTGTCACCTACAAACGCGGCTTGTTCGTTAATGATGTAGGCTAAATCGGCAGGTGTGTGCCCTGGAGTATGCATAATGCGTATGGTCATATCACCGACTTGTAGCCGATCACCATGTTTAAATAGTCGATCAAATTGACTGCCATTCGGCAAAAAACTCGCCTCAAGATTAAATATGCTTTTAAAAGTATCTTGAACTTCGGTGATATGCTCGCCAATGCCTATTTTGCCACCGACTTTGTCACATATAAAACTGGCGGCAGATAAATGGTCTGCATGGGCATGGGTTTCTAATATCCATTTTACCGTCAAGTTTTGACGTTCAATCCAATGTAAAACTCGTTTGGCACTTCGAGTATCAGTACGACCTGACTTGTAATCAAAATCTAAAACAGGGTCAATAATAACGGCATATGAAGTGGCATTATCGGCAACGACATAAGTGAACGTTTCACTGTCATCATCTAAAAACTCATGGACACTAAAAGTAGAGTTCATTATGAAAGTTCCTATATTAATCCTATGTAAAAGATGCACAGGAACTTAGATCCCTGTGCCGGCAAAATTAAAGCGATTTTTTGCTGAAATACCAATCAGTGTATTCATAACCTTGGCTTAAACGGGCTTTGGCTTCAGCAGTAGTAGCTGGTGGGGGGACAATAACGTCATCACCAGGCTGCCAGTTTTCTGGAGTCGCTACGCCGTTGGCGTCGCTGGTTTGCAATGCTTTGACTAAACGAACAAATTCGCTAATAGAACGGCCGTTGCTCATTGGGTAATAGACCATGGCACGTAATATACCTTCAGGATCGATAATGAAAGTTGCACGCACAGCGGCGGTATCACTCGCGCCAGGTTGGATCATGCCGTAGGCTTTAGCCACTGCCATTGATAAATCGGAGATAATAGGGAAGGTAATTTCAACACCAAAGTTTTCTTCAATATTACGTACCCAAGCAATATGAGAGTGAATGCTGTCGATAGATAGACCCAATAATTCGGTATTAATCTCAGCAAACTCTGCAGCGTGTTGTGCAAATCCCATAAACTCAGTAGTACATACAGGGGTGAAATCTGCTGGATGCGAGAATAACACCAACCACTTGCCTTTATAGTCAGTGAGAGAGCGCATACCATGAGTCGTCTTGGTATTAAATGCAGGTGCTGGTCGGTTTAATTGTGGAAAAGAAACAATAGAATCAGTCATGTTATTACTCCAGTAGTGGTTAACTTAAATTCCGCCTAATCTGTAAAACAGATTACAAACATACTTAGTAATAGCAATTGGTGGGCCAAGTTAGCTTGGTGCGAGATCTTATTGGCATATTATTTATAACATATTGAAAATTATCACTTTTAAATCAGTTAGCTTTATAAGGCTTGATATCGGTGTTATCTAATAGCGACTATCGTCTCGCTATGCTTTGTCATAAATGACACCAGCGACAATAATGGTGACAAATATGGCATAGAGAGGTCAGTTATTGATGGTAATAAACCCTGAACCCAATCCACGAGATCAGAAACACTGCTGCCTAGTACGCATGTGAAGTGCTGGGGGAAATGTGATTGGATATTGAATAGAAAAGAAATTAACGGATCAGCAAAGGTTAATGTGAAATAAGCCAAGACTCATGAGCAACTAGAATGACGTTGAACGGCCTTAAATAGACTCTTTATTCGTCAGCACTGTGAAGCGGCTCTTGATTATGACTTTTGAGCCTATACACATATCCTCTTTAGCTTTATATTTTAATGATTAAATCCAATATTTATAAAGGGTTAAGACACTAATGGATTTGGCAAAGCTTTCCCGTATTAGCATGAAACACTTAATCACTTTGCATGTGATGCTTGATACCCTCAGTGTCACTGCCAGTGCTGAACGCTTATGTTTAAGCCCCTCATCGGTAAGTAAAACCTTGAGTCAGCTAAGAAACAGCCTTAATGATGAATTATTTTATCGACATGGTAACTCGCTAATCGCCACACCCTTAGCGCGAAGACTGGGCCCTAGTGTGCAGCAGATGATCAATGATATGAACCATATCATGAGCCAAGATGTGTTTAGTCCTGCTGATTATCAGGGCCGTTTTGCGCTCTCTATGCGTGAAAGCACCTTTGAACTACTGGCGGCAAAAATAAGCGCTCATATTCTTAAGTTAGCGCCCAACATCCATTTAGATATTTACAGTAAAGACAATATTGGTTTTGATGGCTTAATAAAGGGCTCGTTAGATTTCATTATTTTACCCCACGACCTAAGTCAGCCGACGGATATTGATGACGATTTAGTCTGGGAAACCTTGATCAATGATGAGATGGTTTGTTTAATGAATGCATCACATCCTTTGGCTTTGCAGCAAGACATCAGCCTTGATGACTATTTGCGATTCAGCCATATAGGTATAACCGATACCGACTTAAGCACACCCTTTTTCGATATTTTGCTGGCTCAGCAATCCAAAAAACGCGCGATCCCCATTTCAGTAGCAGACTTTGGTAGTGCCGCCTTAATGTGTCACCACAGTGAATTACTGTTTACCTGCTCGCGCCACTGGGGAGCCACAGCCAAACAAGCCCAAGGGCTGATCATTAAAGCTTTACCTATAGATTATGGCAAAGTCGCTTATAGCCTCGTATGGCATAAACAAAGCATGAATGATCCCGCACACCGATGGTTATATGAGCAAATATTACACTGTCGTCATTGCTGAAATAGGATGTCGAGATTAAATCGACTTAATTGAATTAAAGATATAGGACCGGTAAGGTAAGATTATTTACTCCTCGCTGGTTCAGCAGCGCGGCTAATTTTTCGATATCAGCCTGAGTGCATTGCTTCCATGTTGAAGCGATTTCACCAACTCCGTGATGGTGAAATGCATTTAGTTTAACTCGGGTATCACTTGGTAGCTGAGTTAAATAAGCCGCTAGGGCATCTATCTGGGTATCATAATCTGTAACCTCAGGAATATGTAACAGTCTAACTTCATACAGCTTATTGTGCTGAGCAAGTAACTCAATTGAGTTAAATACCGCTTTGTTGTCTCGCCCGGTAATATAGTAGTGAGTAGCTTGGTGCCATGCTTTTAAATCAACCATAGCACCATCTAAATAGGGGAGTAACTTATGCCATCCCGTGCGACTTAAACTACCATTGGTGTCGATCATGCAAGTTAAGTGTGCTAGTTGCTCAGATGATTTAATCGCCTTAAACAGAGTAATAACAAAAGGTAATTGCAAACTCGCTTCGCCGCCGCTAACCGTAATACCGTTAATAAAATATCGCTGACAACTAATGACCTCAAGGATTTGCTCAAGCGTATAAGTTACCGTTTTGGGCGAGGATTGTGCTTGGCATACCCTAAGGCAAGTATCACATTCAGTGCACTTAGTGCTGTGCCACACGATATGTGGCTTACATTTTAAATCTGTATCTTGCGACGCAATGAGCGTCAATGCTTGCTCAGGGCAATGATCAACACAATCGCCACATGCACTACACAAACTTATCGTTTGCGGATTATGGCAATTTTTGCATTGATAATTGCAGCCTTGTAGAAAAATTACCAATCTACTGCCCGGTCCATCGACGCATGAAAACGGCAATATCTGGCTTACAACAGCCAGTTTACTCATAAACAAAAGGCGCTTGTTCGTGAGCAATAACACGGGCTTGACGCTGTAATATGCCGGTATTCATGGCAGCCTCAGCAGCTAAACCGCTAGTATTGCTGCGTGAACCACGTTGTTTAAATGTTTCAATGTCAGATCGTTTGACCATGTAACCAGTAACGCGGACTAAATCATTATTCGCGACATTGGCGGTAAACTCCCTAAAACCTAAGCTAAATGCGCCTTTACAAAGTTGGAACATGGCTTGTGGATTCGATTTTACGGTTTCATCTATGCTAAGAATATCGCTAATTCCCGCAGTATAATATTGATGATGCTTCGCTAACGCTTGAATATGACTAATAGGATCAGGCTCTGTGCCATAAGGAATACGAACACCAGGAGTCACATCTTTATCGACGCTAATACCACTTTGAGAATGCAATAACGCACGGCCCTTATAACCATAGGTCACCGGAGTTGATGTCACCATGTTAGCCAATGCAGCTGAGATCCTTAGGCCTAATTCATTAGCTGCCTGGCTGTGACCATATGCGTTACTGGATAGATCAGTAGCCTCTTGCGATCCAATAGCGGCAGCTAACTCCTTAGCAGACAAGGCTTGTAAAATATTGACCGCCTCAGCCATACCGTAAATCCCAAACATAGGCGCAAAACGGTCCTCATCAATGAGTTGCTCCTTAACCAAAAAGCTGTCGAAAAAATGTGATTGTTGATGTAAGAATGCCGAACGCGCTTCAATAAGCTCAAAGGTGAGTTGGCCATAATAAGGCAGTACTTGTTGAAAAAAATCATCGATGCTAGTGGCTTTTAAGGCAACTTGTTTTAAGTTAAGTCGTACTAACGTATTGGCGCCGCCAGCTAATGGGAGCGCGTTATAACAACTGACAATACCAAACCCACGCTTATCGAATGTTTCAGCATGCAACGAATAGTTGGCGATGTGAGGCTTATTGCAAAAACAAATATTGGTGGTCGCCTGCAATAATAAATCATCTGGTGTTATTGCAGGCTCGTACATAAAGGTCAAATTAGGCGCAATTTGTTGTAACTCAAGATCAATGCGCAATAAAGTCCGGCAAATAATATTATCAGTCGGACCAATATTCACATGCATAAATGCATCGGGCAATATGCGGTCAAGTAAGATCCAAAAACGAGTTAATTTGCGATAAATGGCATCAGCGTCAAGCCCAGCAACAAAAGGCATCAATAACGCATCTAAATGACCTAAGAACACCGGAATATTGGTCACCGACGGCACATGATGATAAAGCACCATTAACGCATTAAGGGCATCATCAAAATCTTCAGCCGGTGATAACTCTAAGTACTCTGAGCCTTGCTTCAGGTATTTAGCGTAGTCGGGCAGAACATAACGCGGTTTAAACGGCGCGTGGCCTTCAAACATATCGCAAATAATACCGTCCTTCATCGCATTACTAACCTGCTCAGACACTGCCACATATGGCAGACTATTTTCAGCTTCTAGGGCCAAATAATTTGATTTTTGCTTAGGAGAAAGGTGAGGGTGGCTGACTATTTGGATAATATTTTCTTGTAATGACATGACTGAATTCACTTTTTAAAGGCTAATGCTTAATAGCCATTAATCTACTCAGTGACCGGGTGTTCAAACAGTGAAAATAGCTGAGGTTGGCATTGATAAAATCGAAATCCGATGATGCAGATCACAATCAATCAAGTTCTCTACTCCATACTATGTCCTAATAATTCTAAACGCATAATGATTATCGTTAAGCTGAATTGATTAACGGTTGAAGTCATTGATAAACTTTTCTAAATTGGCTTTTTAAAACTGATAGATAGAAAAATAAAACTCAATTACAATGGACGACTTTTGCTTCAAAAATATTCGCGAGCTGAGCATAAAATGCCAGCGTAAGATCTAAGGAACATCTTTAATTGAGAACATTAATTGTCTTTATCACAATAGGCTTTATCCTGTTAAGTGGTTGCCAAACGGTGGCAATTAAAGATGCCGACGCAGACCGCAATATCAGTACTGCCAATAAAACAACCTCAACGATCCCTAAGTCTTTAGCCCGCCGAAATTACCAAGACAATGGTGATGTGTGGGAACGCATCCGCTACTCAATGGATATGCCAATCCCAGATGAGCAGTTAGTTAACCAATATCGACAGTGGTATATCGATAATCCACAGCATCTTGAGAGTATTTCGCAACGCGCAAAGCCGTTTCTGTATTTGATTGTGCAAGAGTTTGAACATCGAGATTTACCTATTGAATTAGCCTTACTACCTATGGTTGAGAGCTCATTTAATCCTTTCGCGTATTCCAGTGCCGATGCGTCAGGTCTATGGCAGTTCACCTCACCAATGGCCAGCCATTTTGGCTTGCAGATGAATTGGTGGTATGACGGTCGAAGAGATGTGCCAGCGGCTACATCCGCAGCATTAGATATGCTCGAATACCTGTACAAAAAGACCGATAATTGGTTATATGCATTAGCCGCATACAATGCCGGTGAAGGTCGCTTGCGTGAGGCGATTAGATACAATGAAGCGAGAGGACTGAGTACTGACTTCTGGTCTTTACCATTACCTAAAGAAACCAGACAGTATGTGCCGCAATTACTGGCAATCGCCGATGTGATAAAAAATGCTCAACGTTATGGTATTGCACTCAAAACGATTCCTAACAAACCACTTGTTGAAGTCATTGATGTTGGCAGTCAAATCGATATATCGGTGGCAGCTGAGCTTGCAAATATGCCCATTGCTCGGCTACAAAATCTAAATCCAGGATTTAATCGTTGGGCGACATCGCCAGACGGACCGCATCAATTAATAGTGCCTGTTAGCAAGGTAAATGAATTTAAAAAGGCACTTGCTGATACTGACATTAGTGCCAGAATGAAATGGTCTAAATATCAAATAAAACCGGGCGATAGCATGAGTGCTATTGCTAAACGTTATCAAACGACTGTGTCTAAAATTCAACAAATGAACGACATTAATAGTGATAAAATCGTTGCCGGTAAATTTTTGTTTATGCCGCATATCAGAACGCCAGCCATTGACGAAGTAGCGTTAGTTACAGCTCAGCCTACTCACATATTATCGCCAATACAGACTGCGTCTCACAAGCCGTCAGTAATGTTAAATGCCAGTAAGCCGCAGGCAAAAGATCATCACACTGTCAAAGTTGGTGATACGCTTTGGAGTATTGCAAAAGTGTATAAGGTTAGCGTTGATCAGATCACGAGTTGGAATAATATGACGGATAAAGACAGGTTAAGTGTAGGTAAAACCTTGATGTTTTATCACCAGACGGTAAAAAACAATATTTAACAGTCTAGTCTTTAATCTCATCATACAAAACTGGCTAATGTGAGATGAGAGGTTCACATATTTTAAATCTGCTTCTCATCTAATTCTCGATTAATGCGCCATGACTTGATGAACAGTGAGACGTCATCGCTATTATTTTCTGCTCGGTATCGACAGCTTTTCTTGTTCACCTTTCACCCAAATGATTATCACTTTAGCTTGAGTCGTTAAAATCCCTACTTGACCTGTGTGTTACACATAGGTTTATAGTCAGATGATTATAATGATTAACCTTAGCGGTGGAGGCTGCATGAAAGTGAACCAACTTGCTAATGAATTAGGTATTACTGCCGACACAGTGCGCTTTTACACTCGCATTGGCCTACTTAATCCCAATAAATCTCCAGTCAATGGTTATAAAGTCTATGACCATAAAGATAAGTCGCGTATGCAATTTATCTTAAGCGCTCGAAGACTTGATTTTTCAGTTGAAGAAATTAAAGTGATTTTTTCAAAAACCGATCATGGTGAAAGTGCCTGCCATCTTGTGCGAACGTTAGTTAAACAAAAGCTGGCTGAAACGGAAAGACAATTTAATGAAATGGTTAGACTACGTTCAAGGCTTGCACACGCAGTTGAGCAATGGTCAACCATGCCAGATAACTTACCGACAGGAAATATGATTTGCCATTTGATTGAAGGTTCACATCAAACAGATGGTACTCCTGCAAATATTAATCAGGATGATAAGATTACATTAACACCAACGGAGGTTAAGTAATGGAACACACAACGCATTCACCTATACAGCTCAATATTATCGGCGCAGGCTGCGCTAGCTGTGTGGGCAAAATTGAAAAAGCGATTAACAGCGTGCAAGGCGTTGATTCGGCCGAGATGAACTTTGCCGACAGAACGGTACTGGTTAAGGGTAAAGCTGCTGCCGAGTTGATTATAAAAGCGGTAGAAAGTGCCGGTTATAACGCCACTCAAATCCAAGCTGAGTCGGCAGAAGATGCCATGAACGAAAAAGAACAGGCTGATTTACAGCATTATAAAAGTCTATTACGCCATACTATTATCGCCTTATCAGTCGGTATTCCGTTGATGGTTTATGGACTTTTTATTGGTGAAATGACGGTATCAAGCCTCTCAGAGCAAATGGTATGGGGGCTGGTTGGTGTAGTTACCTTGGCCATTATGTTGATATCCGGTAAACATTTTTATATTGGTGCTTGGAAATCTTTTTTAAACCATAACGCCAATATGGACACCCTCATCGCCTTGGGAACAGGAACGGCTTGGATATATTCGATGCTAATTGTGGCATTTCCGCAGTGGTTTCCTGAAATGGCAAGACATGTTTACTTTGAAGCAACCACAATGATCATTGGTTTAATTAATCTTGGTTTAGCACTAGAAGTAAAAGCGCGCGGTAAGACCTCTGAAGCCATTAAGCGTCTTATTGGCCTGCAAGCAAAAACGGCGCGGGTTATCCGTGATGGCAAAGAAATCGATATCGACATTGCCCAAGTGTTACTTAACGATCATGTTAGAGTCCGTCCTGGCGAAAAAATCCCCGTGGATGGGGTGGTTATTGAAGGTAAAAGTACCATTGATGAGTCAATGCTGACCGGTGAGCCCATGCCAGTTGAAAAAGCTGTAGATGATGATGTGGTCACCGGTACTTTAAATAAATCTGGCTCAATCATATTTAAAGCAACACGGGTCGGAAAAGATACCGCACTGGCGCACATTATTAGTATGGTCAAACGGGCACAAAACTCGAAGCCACCGATTGGTCGATTAGCGGATGTCATTGCCGCTTATTTTGTGCCAGCCATTATGATCATTGCCATTGTCAGTGCCATGGTGTGGTTTAACGTTGGACCTGAGCCATCAATGGTATTTGCCATAGTATCTGCTACAACCGTGTTGATTATCGCTTGCCCTTGTGCCCTCGGACTCGCAACACCAATGTCGGTAATGGTTGGCGTTGGTAAGGCGGCTGAATCTGGGGTACTTATTCGTAACGGTGAAGCTTTACAAACGGCCTCTAAAATCACCGCAATGATTTTAGATAAAACAGGCACCATTACCGAAGGTAAACCGCAAGTTACCGATATTATTCTGGCTCATGCAGACAGTGAAGAGCAGGTAATTGCCTTATCAGCTGGAATTGAAAGTCACTCCGAACACCCCTTAGCACAAGCCATTGTTGACAGTGCCAACGCTAGAAGCATTAAAGCCATTAACACTGAACACTTTAATGCCATTTCGGGTCAAGGTGTAGAAGCGCAGATGGATGGACAAACATTACTGTTTGGTAATGAAAAACTGATGCAAGACAACAATATTGCGATTAGTGACTACCAAGCCAAGGCCCAAACCTTAGCAGAAGAGGCTAAAACACCTATGTATTTGGCGCTTGCAGGGCAGTTACTTGCCATTATCGCAGTATCTGATCCGATAAAATCCGATTCAATCGAAGCGATTGCGAGACTAAAACTCAGTGGCATTAAAGTGATTATGTTAACCGGAGATAATAAAGCCACCGCAGCCGCAGTGGCGAAGAAAGTCGGTATTGATGACTTTTTCGCTGAAGTTATGCCAGAAGATAAAGCCAAAAAAGTCGCTGAACTTCAGCAACAAAATGAAATTGTTGGCATGACTGGCGATGGCATTAACGATGCTCCAGCGTTAGCCTTAGCCGATGTCGGCTTTGCAATTGGTACGGGTACCGATGTCGCGATAGAAAGTGCCGATATTACCTTAATGCGTGGATCACTTCATGGATTAGCCGATGCGATAGCCATTAGTAAAGCAACGCTGCGCAACATTAAACAAAACTTGTTTGGTGCATTTATTTATAACGTTGCGGGTATTCCGTTAGCGGCAGGAGTGCTTTATCCGGTATTTGGTATTTTGTTAAACCCAGTGATTGCCGGGGCGGCGATGGCCTTTTCATCGCTTACCGTCGTCAGTAACGCCAACCGTTTACGTCTGTTTAAAGCTAAAGAACACTAGGAGACTCAAAATGTTGATTAATTTACTGTGTATCGCATTAATCGGTTTTATCATTTGGTGGTTTTGGCTGTATAAACCATCAAATGAAACTAAGGTTGATGCTAGCACATCAATAGTGGTTAAAGACGGGGTGTATTCGCCGGCAAGAATTAACATTAGCGCCAATACGCCGACAGAAATAACCTTTTTACGCCAAGATAAATCCGGATGTTCCGCCACAGTCTTGCTACCCGACTTAGATATTAGCCAAGATTTAGCACTGGATAAACCCACCAAGGTAGCATTACCTGCTCTGGAAAAAGGCGAGTATCCATTTCATTGTCAGATGCAAATGTATAAAGGCGTGTTGATCGTTGAGTAAGCGTTACCAGCCCGTTATGGCATAACGGATTGGATAATGAATCTTTGGGGGACATGAACAAAATGACGTTCAGAACTTGATAGTGTAATGTCACCCTAAGATTTAATTAATGAATATAGTTAAAGTAACAAAGCCTATCGGCAAAATGAATTTACTGAGCAAAAATGACCCAGACAATTGACTTACCCATACTTTATTCTTTAAGAAATTGCCCTTATGCAATGCGGGCTAGGTTGGCGATTTATGCTTCAGGCCAGCAAGTTCAGCTACGCGATATAGTGTTAAGTAACAAACCTGATGAGATGCTTAAGGTGTCACCTAAAGGCACCGTCCCGGTACTAGTCACCACTGATAACCAGGTGATCGATGAAAGCCTAGCCATCATGCAATGGGCATTTTTACAAACAGACCCAGAAGGTTACACTAACAAAGCTGTCCCCAACGCTTTAGATGAAATGTTGGCTGTTATTGCGATATTTGATAATGAATTTAAAGGTCATCTTGAACAGTATCGCTGCTCAAAACGTTACCATGAACCCTCATTACCAGAAGATAGACAGCAATGTGAGCGTTATCTTGCCGATCTGGAATCGCGACTCTCTCTGCACCAGTATTTGATGTCCGACAAACCGAGCTTAACTGATTTGGCATTAATGCCGTTTATGCGGCAGTTTGCCCAAGTAGAGCGGCAATGGTATCTACAATCACCCTATCCAAAATTGCGCCAGTGGTTGAATCATTTTTTGCAAAGTCGGATGTTCAGCAAGGTAATGGTACAAAATTCAATGTGGTTAGACACTAAACAACGCCTGATATTTGGCGCTGGTGTCTAGGGCTATTATTTTTATTGAGCTTGAGTATTTAAGATTAATTCGGCATAGCGCGCCATTGGAATATTGATTTGTTGTTGCAATATTTGAGCCTTACGCATGAGTTGTTCAGTTTCTATTTGGGGTATGGCATTTTTGAATGCCAGAATGATCCTGTTGCCACTGTCAACTTCGAAACTGATTAAGCGATGTTCAAATTCTAGCGCAAGTAATGCATCCAACTCTTGTCGAAGTTCTACCGATGTATGCCAAATATTGAGTACTAAAACGCCATTTTCATTGAGTGCATTTTTACAATCCCGTAAATAGGATGACTGCACTTGGTTAGGTTCCATGCCTTGTGAGTTATACAAATCTGAAAAAATAATATCACTTTTGACAGTAGTATATTTAATGTGATGGACTGCATCGTCTATATGAGTAACGATGCGATGGGTATCGGGTAAATAAAAGTAATCTTTGGCGGCATTGACTACCGCTTCGCGGTATTCAACCGCATGGACGTTTATGTTAACGAAACTATTGAGTAAACACTTTGCCATCGATCCCGCCCCCAGCCCCATAATAGTGGCGCTGTTCACTGTCGGAAGAAACAATAATCCGCTCATCATGGCTTGGGTATAACCAAGATGTAATCCATTTATATCATTGAGTTTCATGCAGCTTTGATAGATTTTCCCATCGAAGCTAAGAATACGGCTATTTTTTGTTTGATAAACATAAATTGGGCCGTGCTCATCTTCAGTTGATGAGATGCAGGTTCCTTTGATATCCATGGTATTGTTAACATCGCTTAAATACGTACATGTAACGGGTAGGGCAGTATAGCTGATAATAGACGCGGTAAATTAATTGCTTACGAAGTAAAGCTCTTTTAGTTGATATCAAACGGCTAAATTATTCGTGGTTAAGTTAATATAATGTATCCAGAAAGTGACTTTTTTCAAATATAAAACTACTATGATTATTATGAAAATAACAAATTGATTTTTTATGAAAAAATATCTCTTTACCTTAATTATCATTTTGCTATTCGCTTGCGAACAACCCGCTACAGAAAAAGCCCTGCAGTACAGTCGTTCGCCTAGTAATAATACCGCGTTAACCTATCGATTTGCGATTCACCCTTTACACAATCCGCAAAAGTTATTCGAAGCTTATCAACCGCTGATCGATTATATCAATCATAAAATTCCTGAGATTGATATTGAACTCGAAGCATCAATCGATTATGCCTCCTATGAACAAAAAATCCGCGACAGAAAGCCAGATTTATTACTGCCTAATCCATGGCAGACCTTGCAGGCTAGAGACAACGGATATCGAGTGATTGCCATGGCTGGTGATGCTGATGATTTCAAAGGGATTTTTATTGTAAGAAAAGACAATAATATCCAAAAACCAATTGAGCTCAAGGGTAAAAGAGTGAGTTATCCTGCACAAACAGCGCTTGCTGCGACAATTATGCCACAGTATTTTTTGTACACTAATGGAATCGATATTAACCAAGATCTTGATAATATCTATGTGGGTTCACAAGAGTCTTCAATCATGAATGCATATCTTGGTAAGGTAGCTGCAGCAGCAACTTGGCCACTTCCTTGGCGATTATTTCAAAAAGATCACCCAGAAAAAGCAAACCAGCTTAAAGTCATTTGGCAAACACCATCTTTAATCAATAACTCAGTTATGGTACGTGATGACTTTCCTAAAGAGATTAGTCAAAAAATACAACATTTACTGATTACTTTAGCAGACTCACCAGAAGGTAAGGCGATTATGCTCGGTATGGAAACCGCTAGATTTAGTCAGGCGGAAGATGCTGATTACGATGTTGTACGCAGCTATATAAATAATTTTGAGAGTAAAGTGCGTCCAGTGGAAAGTTTAATCAATGATTAAAAAATTGCAACGTATTCTATTAGGCACATTGCGCCGTCAAATGATGATTGGCATGACGCTCATCATCACTTTGATGATGGGATTATTTGTCTGGGATACCACTCACCGCCAGCAAAAAATTAAAGTAGAACAATATAAAGATCAAGCTATTGCCCTTGCAGATACTTTAGCGACTTCGTCTGCTATTTGGGTTGCCTCACGAGATGTCAGCGGTCTGCAGGAAATCGTTAATGGTGTCTCAAAATACCCTAATTTAAAGCAAGCTATCGTCATCGATTTACGTGGCCAAGTGTTGGCACATACAGATTTAACTAAAGTGGGTTTGTATATCGATGCATTCAACCAAGACAATGATCTGCAACAGATACATTATTCTGATAGTAGTATTGATGTGACTAAAGCCATTGTTTTAGCGGATCGAGAAATTGGCTGGGTGGTGATTGATTTAGATAGACGCGCTTACTTAGAAGAAATTAACCAAATAAAAATAAACAGTTTCTTTTATGCACTTACTGCCATTTTACTTGGTGTTTTAATCACCACTTTAGCCAGTCGTTATTTAACTCGTCGTTTGTATATCATTCAAAAAGTAGCCGACAAAGTCCAAACTGGCGCCACTCATTTACGTGTCAACATGAAGGGAACTGATGAAGCTTCGTTACTTGCTAAACAATTTGATCAAATGCTGGATAGCTTGGCATTAAGGGAATCTCAATTAGCCTCATTTTATTCTTTAGATTTGGTCGGTTTAACGGTTACGTCACCAGATAAAGGCTTGATCAGTATCAATCCTTGTTTGTGTAAGATGCTGGAATACACCGAAGAGCAACTGAAAAAATTAACATGGAATGATTTAACCTACCCTAATGATTTAGAGGCTGATGAAGCCCAATTCACTAGGTTACTTGCCAATGAAATTGATGGCTATAGTCTAGAAAAACGTTTTATTAGCAGAACAGGCAAAGTGATCCCTACCATGTTAGTCGTTCGTTGTGTGCGTAAAAACGATGGCAGTATTGATTATGTTCTGGCAATGGTTCAAGACATCAGCAAGCAAAAAGAAGATGCTATTCAAATAGAGCGACTAGCCTACTTTGACCCGCTAACGAAATTACCCAATCGGCGGTTATTAGATGATAGGTTAAAACAAGCATTAATATTTAGTGATCGGAATCAGTATTATGGTGCGATATTATTTCTTGATCTGGATAATTTTAAAACACTCAACGACACCCTAGGACATGATATTGGTGACCTGTTATTGCAACAAGTGGCCAATCGACTTATCAATATTATCCGTGAAGGTGATACAGTCACTCGCTTTGGCGGTGATGAGTTTGTGATCATATTAGAAGGCATTCATTCTAATGCTTTTGTTGCCGCCACACAGATAAAAGCGATTGCCACGGCTATTTTAGATACCATTAACCAGCCTTACAATATAGCAGGCCATAGTTACTCGACCAGTACCAGTATTGGCGCGACTTTGTTTCTCGGCAATAATACCACCCCAGATGAGTTACTCAAGCAAGCTGATATTTCCATGTATCAAGCCAAAAAATCAGGTCGAAACCTTGTCTGCTTTTTTGACCCTAAAATGGAAATCAGCATTATCAATAGAGTGGTGCTTGAACGCGATTTACTCATTGCACTAGAACATAATCAATTCCAATTGTATTACCAAGTACAAGTCGACAGCTCAAACATCCCCGTGGGCGCCGAAGCCCTGATCCGTTGGAACCATCCACAGCGTGGCATTGTGTCCCCCTTAGAATTTATCCCGTTGGTAGAAGAAACCGGCATGATTATCGAAATAGGACAGTGGGTTATTGATTCGGCCTGTAGGCAACTCAATGCCTGGCAGCAACATGTCAATACCGCAGGATTATCATTATCTATCAATGTCAGCGCCAAACAATTCCATAAAGCCGATTTTGTCGACATAATCAAAAAAAGTATTGATAAATATAGTGTTAATCCTAAATTACTTAAAATTGAATTAACTGAAAGTGTACTGTTAAATAATATTCAAACCATTATCGAAAAAATGAATACTTTAGCGGCTATAGGTATCCAGTTTTCGTTAGACGATTTTGGTACCGGTTATTCATCGTTACAATATCTCAAAAAACTCCCATTACATCAGCTTAAGATTGATCAGTCATTTGTGCGTGAACTCTGTGTTGATAGTAACGATAAAACGATTGTTAAGACCATTATTTCGATGGCACAGAGCTTAGGTTTAAGTGTAATTGCAGAAGGTGTAGAAACTGAACAACAACAGCAATATTTAATCAGCCAAGGGTGCCGTAATTTTCAAGGTTACTTGTTCAGTAGACCGATACCAATTGACCAGTTTGAAAGCCTAATACCTCAAATCGCTTAATTAGGCAGATGCCAGTAGGCTAGGGCGACGATAAGCAAAATGCGCCTATTGACTTAGAGTCAATAAAGCGGCTATTGCGTAGAACATGGAATGAGATAAAGCGAAGTAAACACTAAGATTTTTATTTTGAGGTGTGCGTATAAGGGGTCATGTTGCCGCTGGAATAAACACCGAATGAATCAACATGATGGACTAATAGTGGCTAAAGTTAATTAGCCACTTTACTCGACATTATCTAACAAATGCCTGTTAACATAGACTGTCCCAACTCAAGATAAGCATTAGCATCATCAACAATCCCTTTCGATTTAAGATGATGGGCAAAACCCAATCGTGCAGTCATCAATAACCAAAATATCGTACTAATTAAGCCCACAATGCGCCATAGCGTTGATTTTGCCCATTTAAGCGTAAAGGTAATCGAGAGTACATAAAGTACGAAACCACCTAATTTAGACGATGCCCAACCGTTCACAAACGGGTACAAGTTCAATGGATTAACGATAATCATGTAAACAAAGGTGCAGATAAACAGAGCATACAAAATATGAGGACCTATCTTTAGCAGTTTATTATTGACCTTGTCAGAGCCTTTCATCGTCAACACAAAGTTAATGATAAAAAATATAAACGTCAGCGCAATTATTGTCAGGTGGGTGTGCTTAACTATCATGTACATGGTCTTGTTCCCTAAAAAGTAATGTGGATATAGTACTTATACCGTGTGTTTGTAGTTTAAAGCAAAGTCTGTAACCAACGAACCTTAATTACGTACTAGGGTGGCGTTAAGATCAATATCACCAACCAAGTCTAATTATTGTATTTGAGTATCGTGCTTATATGAAAAATAGGCATCAAACTTTCTCTTACAAGCTTTCTCCTCATATCAGCAATACAGCACTGTAGGCTACAGTTTTTTCATTTTAGCGCAGCTCATGAGTACTAACTCCTTAATCCGTTGCTCAGGTGTTATCTTTGGGCTTTTTGTCGGTTTCTTGTATTAAACCATTACACTTTGCGCACTGACTTTACAATGAATTTACTAGCCAAGCGTTCATCTCATTTAGCTTCGTCCTATCCAAAGATAACAGGATATTTTTCAATGAGGATGTAGACATCTTTGATGATATCGCCCAATCCACACAAATAATTCTAATGGCTTTATGTGGGCCATACTATTCTCGGTAAGGTTTCTAAATATGTAGATCAGACAAATATTCATGCCAAGCTGAGTGCGGCAGCGAACAGAGTGAAAAATAAAATACACGTATGATGAACATTAACATCATGAGTTAATTGTGGTCGCTAACTCTTATTTATGTAGTCAATACATAATGTTGCATAGACTGAACGAGTTCAATGTGATTGCAATTTAAGCCACAGATGGTGATATTTTTTTACCATTTTTTTATTTTTATGCTAGGCAGGCGCTTCACTTTGCACAGCAAAGTGATCTAAACGCGTCAATTTTGAGGATAATATGCAAATAGAAACACTTCACGATGTTATGCAATGGACTAAAAACATGCACCAAGAACTGCACTATTTTGCAGCAAATTGTGCACTAAAAAGCGATAGTGTAAGAGTTGGATTGCTGCTTAAGTACATTTCAGAGCACGAAAAAAAAATGGCGCAGATAATGAAAAAGTTCGAAGACAGTGGTAATAACAGTGCGCTTAACACTTACAGTCGGCATTACTACGAAAAACTCGCTATTTCAATTCACACTGAAGGTGAGCATCCGTTTGAAAAGATGGATACAGATGAAATAGCGATTGTCACTCTTGAATATCACAAAAATATTGTCGGACTATTTGAGTATCTGCAAAAGTGCAGTTGTGCACCTTCCGTGACGGAATTTCTTAACGATATATTGTCGGTTCAAGAGGCAGAGGGAAGATTATTGGCACGTAACATGAAACAAATTGACGATTTGTAGCATCAATACTCCTCAGACCAAAAGTCATGGCGTCATGCTGAGTGGTTTCGTATTAGAAACTATGCAGAATGCGCTCCCCTGGTAAGCAAAGCCTGTTTAGTGGCTGACTTTATACGTTATTTTAGCCACCAAATTAGCGTTAATTTGGCAACAACGGCGAATTCACATCAAGCCATATATAGATAATGCTACATTTCAACAAATCTAAGCCGAATTTATTGGTTTTATGACCTTAACTTGGTGTGACTCTGCAATAAAACTCCGCGATGTTAGCAAAAAAATGACAGGTTATTCACAGTGTTCAGATTTTTTAACGTTATGAATACAAACATTAAAATCGAAAATAAAGCCACTATCAAGCGTATTTTCGAAAGTACGCTAACGCACAGAGTCTAAAACTAAAGATCAGTATAATTTACTCGTTAGTCATCAAATCTTAGGTATCACTTAGATATCAAATGTCTCTAGTCATTGCAAAATACAATTTATTAATATTGAGGTGAGCACATGCTTTTTAATAATTCGAATATCTCGGACTCTCCTATTCGTCAGAAAATTCGCGAGTTCTATCGTATTGATGAAAGTGTTGCGGTAGAGCATATTTTACCGTTAGCAAAGGTTAACCCTGAAGCTGCCAGCAGAGCGTGGGAAAAAGCCCGTAAAATATCGCTAAAAATACGTAGAGATGAGTCAGGAAACGGTGCTGTAGATGCCTTACTCGCAGAATACACATTATCCAGTGAAGAAGGTGTGGTGTTGATGTGTTTGGCCGAGGCCTTATTGCGTGTACCAGACAAACACACTCAAGATGCCCTAATTAGCGACAAAATTTCTCAAGGTGAGTGGCGAAGTCATTTGGGCAGCAGTGATTCACTGTTCGTTAATGCCTCATCGTGGGGATTATTAGTTACCGGCACTATGGTTGATTATGCTGATGAGCGCGAAAAAGATAGTTTTGATTTATTGAAAAAGATTATTGGTCGTTTAGGAGAGCCTGTCATTCGTAAAGCAATGAACTATGCCATGCAAATTATGGGGGAGCAGTTTGTTATGGGCGAAACGATTCAAGCAGCAACAGAGCATGCTACCAAACAAGATCGGCAAGGCTTCGTGTATTCTTACGATATGCTAGGTGAGGGTGCGCGCAACATGGATGATGCGGATAAGTATTTTAAAGCATATCAAGTTGCTATAGATACTATTGGTGCGGTTTCACTCGCGTCAGGTAAGGACGATCCTCGCAGGGTTCCTGGTATCTCAGTTAAGCTTTCTGCTATCCATCCTCGTTACGAATTTGCGCAAAAACAACGGGTAATGACTGAAGCTGTGCCCAAACTTAAAGCGCTTTGTTTGCAAGCTAAAAAATACAATATTGGTTTAACGGTTGATGCGGAAGAATCTGAGCGATTAGATTTATCCCTTGATATTATTGAGGCGGTATTTAGTGATGACGAATTAGCCGGTTGGAATGGCTTTTCGATGGCGCTGCAAGCTTATCAAAAGCGGGCTATTTTTATTCTTGATTGGTTGCATGAGTTAACCGTTCGTGTTGGCCGGACAATGATGGTGCGGTTAGTTAAAGGTGCTTACTGGGATACTCAGATTAAAAACACTCAAAAAGGCGGCTATCAGCATTTTCCGGTATTCACTCGCAAGGCTTCTACTGATGTGTCTTACCTCGCCTGTGCGAAAAAATTACTCGAATATAGAGATACTCTCTATCCACAGTTTGCTACACATAATGCTTATACTGTGGCGACTATTCTTGAACTGGCGGGCAATGACAAAACAAGTTTTGAATTTCAATGTCTATATGGCATGGGTGGTTCTTTATATGATCAAGTTGTTGCCAGTGAAAATGTTCAATGTCGCGTTTATGCACCGGTTGGTCCTCATAAAGAGCTACTCGCCTATTTAGTCCGTCGTTTGTTAGAAAATGGCGCTAACTCTTCTTTTGTTAATGCCATTATTGATGATTCTCAACCGGTCGAATCGTTACTTGAAGACCCGGTTGAAAAAATGACTCGCTTAACAGACAAATATAACTACCAGATAATCAAACCTATTGCGTTATACCATGATGAAAATGGTGTGGGTCGAGATAATTCCAAGGGCCTAGATTTAACCGACATCAATATGCTTACCCCGTTAAAAACATCACTAGATAACTGGGTTGAAGCTAACCAGTTCTGTGAGAGTAATATCCCAGAAGGGGCTGTAGCCATTAGAAACCCAGCAAAGCAAAGTGAAATCATTGGTTTCCAGCGACATCATAGCAAAGATGACATGCTCGCGATGATCGATACGGCTCAAACGGCGTTTGCCTCATGGTCACAAAAGCCTGTATCGGAGCGCGCAGCCTTATTATGCAGTATCGGCGATATTCTCGAACATCATAGGGACGAGCTCATAGCCTTATGCATCAAGGAAGCGGGAAAAACGACTCAAGATGGTATTGATGAAGTCAGAGAGGCTGTTGATTTTTGTCGTTATTATGCACAACAAGCGATTAAACTTGCAGAAGATGATCGTCTAGAAGCTCGAGGGGTGGTGTTATGTATCAGCCCTTGGAACTTCCCGTTAGCAATATTCATCGGCCAAGTAACTGCAGCCATTGCTACTGGTAATACGGTGTTGGCAAAACCCGCCCAGCAAACAAGTTTAATTGCATTACGCGCTATTGAACTCATGACATCTGCTGGACTACCTCACGGGGTTGTACAAGCGGTTATTGCCAAGGGGAGTGAAGTAGGCAGTATTATTATTCCTAATGCACATATTCAAACGGTTATTTTTACGGGTTCAATTAAAACAGCGACTATGATTTCGCAAACGTTGGCTGATAGAGATGGCGCAAAAGTGCCTCTCATTGCTGAAACGGGCGGTCAAAACTGTATGATAGTTGACTCCACAGCTTTGCCAGAGCAAGTGGTTGATGATGTAATTTCTTCAGGATTTCAGTCTGCAGGTCAGCGTTGCTCTGCGCTCAGGGTGTTATTTTTGCAAGAAGATATTGCTGATACGGTTATTACAATGCTTAAAGGCGCATTAGCAGAATTGCATGTGGATAATCCAGAACAACTGAGCACTGATGTGGGGCCTGTCATTGATCAAAAAGCGCTAGAATCACTCAATGCTCACAGTGATTATATGAAAACTCATGGTCAGCTATTGTATCAATGTGCGATATCTAATGCAGAAAATGAAATAGCACAAAACGAAGCTTTCTTTTTTGCACCGCGACTTTATGAAATAGACAATATTAGCGTGCTCAAGCATGAAGTCTTTGGTCCCTGTGTGCATATTATTCGTTTTAAAGGCGATGAAATAGAAAAAGTCATTGATGATATTAATGGTACAGGTTTTGGTTTAACTATGGGTATACATACCCGGATTGAACAGCGAGCCATTCGTTTGGCGACACTATCGCGTGCAGGTAATGTATATATAAATCGTAATATGATTGGCGCTATTGTCGGGGTGCAACCTTTTGGGGGGCGTGGCCTTTCAGGTACAGGGCCAAAAGCGGGTGGCCCCTATTATTTAACGCGTTTAGTGAAAGAGAAAGCCACTCCTGATGCCGATAAATATAACTTGTTGCCATCGCAAGTCGATGCCTTAGTGAGCGATACGGGATCAAAAGCAGAAGCAGAATTATTGATGGATAGGGCGGATGTAGCAGAAAAAATCTGGCGCATGACCGAGCTAAATCAGCGTATTGCTTTTGTTCGTCAAATGTTAGTCGAAATGGCAAATATCGATAGTATTGATGATTTAGCCGATGACTTAAATCGTACTTTGACAGCCGCTAATTCACAATTAGTGTCTGTTGAAAAACACCTGCAAAAGCCAACAACACTTCCAGGTCCAACAGGTGAGTCTAATATTCTCTATTTGGAAAACCGCGGTAATATCATCTGCTTTGCTGATAAAAATGTAACTTTCCATTTTTGGATGCTCTCTATCGTGACGGCTTTGGCAACCGGAAATACCGTTATCTCGGTGGTTTCTGATTTATTTTATGATCAAGCGCTAGCCATTAGAGATAAGTTCGTTACAACAGGTGCTGATGAGAATGTTTTTCAAGTTACCCGGTTAGGTCATTTAACCACTTTGTTGGCACATCCGGCGTTATCAGGAGTTGTTGTTGATAGTCATTGTGACCGAAAACATTATATCAGTGACAGACTAGCCGAGCGTCAAGGCGCAATTTTACCGGTCATCAGTTCAGAGTATTTTGATAATCTCATTCAACGTTTATTAACAGAAAAAACCGTTAGCATTGATACAACCGCTTCTGGTGGTAATACGTCGTTGATGACTTTAGATGAAGAAAACTAACTATTTTAGAATGTTATAGTTAAACAAACATTCTGAATATTTATAATTTCATCAACTGAAACGTTGATGAAATTATTCACTTTAGTGGCAATCGATAAAATTAAAACGACCTAACAGGCAAACTAAAACGATAGACAAACAGATGTATTATTCGAGTTGACCATCAATGGTAACAGAGGATTTGGATATGCAGTCTGTTCGTTGTCGAACAGACTGCATTTGATTTTATCGGTATGATTTTACTGTGCGATTAGGATCATTAAGTAACCAATAATAGCAGTTAAAGTCAAAGACAATCCCGATTAGTGAAGCTTGTCAGATGACTGATTGCACATTTATAAATAGAAGGGCTTGTACTGAGCCCTGAGGAGAAACTATGATTCAAACCAACCAAATTCAACCTGATATGCCTGTTGTCTGCTCCGAAGATGGTCAATTTGCTACTGTAGATCATATGGAGGGCACCGATACCCTCAAGCTGAAAAAAGATGACAGCGGTCAACACCATTACATTCCGCTGAGCTGGGTAACTTCAATTGAGGGCGATAAAGTTAAAATCGATCGTCCAGGAGACCAAGCTATGCAGGAATGGTCTCAAACTCCGCCAACAGCTACAGGACACTAAAGTCTTGCTGTACCGCTAAACAGAGATGGCATGCACTCATGCCATCTTAAGACCAGAGCGGGAAGTACTGAATTTATTTCCCGCCATCACTTTTCTCCAAAAACTCACACCAAAATGATAGACATCAAAAACAGTGTTAGTCGAGTTCGTACAGATTTTACGTAGTCGCGCATTACAAGAATGTCAGGCACATTTTTCTCTTTGGCATTATTTTCTGAAACTAGAATAGCTAGATCTCACGTGAAATTTGAATCTCACTTTTCCTGATATCAATGAAAAATGGCTCTAGGCCAATAGTGGTGTGGGCTAGAGCCATTCAAATTTCAGTGGGATCAAGTTTCGATCTCAATGTCGAATATCACAAAACAGTATTTGATTACCTTACACAAATACTGTATTTAACATAATATACATTGTGCGCATACTTATGTGAGGTGATATATATGCGCACATTTGCAGTTATGTTCAATAACGATATGAATCAACAGTATGTTTCATTTACGTGGGCATTCTCATCAAAACCTAGCATACAGACATAAATACTGTGTTTAACATCGTGCTGAGATTGCATACTTTAATTTTTTACGGTCTGTTCCTAGCAATTATTTAATCTCAGCGAGATGATTTAATGGTTTATTGAATGCACTCTGATGTCGTTCAGTTTGTGTGGTGTGCAAATACTGTGATGTTGTGTCGATGCTCTCATGACCAGCGTCGGCCTGGACATGTGATAATGGCCGCCGGTTGATATTGATATCATGGGTGATCCCAGTGTGACGAATATTATGAACACTGAGTTTTCGCATAAGTTGACTGTCATGATCAAAACCATCTTTAGCGGCATTGTCTGCAGCTAAGTTAATGAGCTTGTCTATTTCGTCTCGTATATGCCGAATACCAAGATTGGCGTTTATGACACCAGATTCTCGTCCATGGGCTGCGGCTTTGTGCCTGACAAATATAGGATGTTGATCGTTGATATTGGGTAAATCGCTGAGCTTTAGATAACGTCGATAATCCACTAATCCAGCCAGCAAGGCTTTTGATATGGCAATATTACGGGCTTTGCCGCTTTTGGAAAATGGTACATGGAAATACCAAATACCAGAATGTGGATCTTGTCTGAACTGGCTCATGATGGGCGCATAACCTGCACGGGCACTGATTTCAGATATGCGTAAATAGCAGCTATATAATAGTGTAATGAGAAATAAACTGCGTTGATGTTGTTCCGGCTGAGTGCTGGCCAATTGGCTAACGGTGCTAATAACATAAGACCACTGTAACTCGGTAAATGCGTGATGATTATTGTCTTCATCGATAGTGAATTTACGTTTTATGGCAAACCGACTGTGTTTAAGCCATAACTGAGCTGGGTTTCGCTCGGTATATTCCTCGCTAATGAGATAGCCATAAAATGACGATAATATGGCAACTTTGGTCTTAAGTGCATTATCACTTAGTTGATATGGTAAACATTTCCCAAGTTGTTTTTTGCCTATAAATGGTCGCCATTGTGGGTTTGGTGATCGCTCTCCAGAGGCTTTATTGAGTTTAAATTGCGCAACATTAAAATACCCGATTAATGCTTTTGGTGGTGATTGGCAGTAATCGATGTATTTGGCAATGTCTTTTCGTGTGACTGATATAGGCGATAATGCCACAACATCGAAACACCAATGTAGAAACGTAGTTAATTCGCTACGATAGGCTTTATAGTTATTTTCAGACTGCTTTTGCTCAAATAACCAATCAGCACAATGCTCTATTATGAGTCCTGCATCAGCAACTTTTTCGATTGATATTTTGGTAATATATTGATTTATGTAAGCATTACCGTGAAGTACATACTCTGCCGCATCAAATAGTGGCAATACTGGCGGTAACTCATCACTTATGTTCTTTGGCATAGTCTTAAATATAGGTTATTGATTACATTAGTTTATTATACTATTTTTTGCCTGATGCCGATAATGTTATTTATCGGCATCAATGATGATGATTCTTTAACGAAACAGATTTCAATTGTAGGTTTTAATGTGGGTCATTTTAATATGTGTTTACGGCAATATGCTGGTCTGATATCAGTTGCGACACACAATGATCTATGGGGTTTAATCTAGTACACGCCTGATGGCATTGCTTATTGTGGCAAGATGTTCGTTTTTGACAGCTCCATAGACATAGTTGCCAAACGGTTTGTTTACTTGCCTTATCTAAACATTGCAGGTCGGCAGCACATAAATGGCCTGCTTTGATTAATTGGGCCACTTTATCTGCATCAATAGAGACATTTAATCTGTTCATGTCTACCCCCTTCTCTTTAACTATATCTATTAAGCGCTTATTGTAACTAGCCACGTTGATTCTGGGCTCTGTCACGTTTACCCTCTTCCCTTCTCAGTTTGAAGATTGAGCGAGTTAGATTTATCATACATTAATGAGAATGATTATCAATTACGTTATTAGTGTTAACGTCACTTCTGCGCGATTTGTCACAATTTAGTTAACATCAATAGTTATGTTTCAACAATGGATGGTGAGTAGAAATGATTGGCTTGCATAAGAATGGGGTCAAAAAGGTTAATAATCACATTTTACAGCAGCGTTTAATAAATATAGGAACAGAGGTTCAATCTCAGAGCAAGAAAACGTTGTTTTCGTATCGAGGTTTAAGTTACCTCTGCCCTAACCTGCAAAGGTATTGATATGCAGGATGATTAAACCATTGACCTACTGGTTATCGTTATCCGCTAAAAAGTCGTATATCAAGGTACGTGTTTGTTTTTGGTAATCAAATGAGATAAATACCCGCCACACCATATAATTACTGCTGCATGAGCCAAAGATTAAAGAGCCTTGATAAGTATTGTCTTTAATTTCGGACAATGAAACGGGGATAATCCCCATAAACATATCGCGCCCTTCTATTCTCATTGAAATATTAGTGATCGCTTGATTGCTATTCAGCGTAACTATTAATGGTTTCTCGCTAGGAGTATTAACGGGATCAATCAGTAAACCAACTCGTAAGTCGGCTACTTTTTTGTAACATTCTCCAGCAGAAAATTGACATAAACTGGTATCAATTGCTAAATCATCCTTTTCTTGTGTTTTTGGTTTGTCACAGGCTACTAAAAACATTAAGAAAATGGTCAAAATGAAAATCTGGATAATTTTGTGCACAATTTTTAACCTTTTAGGCTGAGTTAGTAACATTATCTTCCAGAGCTTGATCTAGATCAACTTTGGTATATTTTGTGAAGTATCTTTTTTGACTTAGCTCAAGTATCATAACACCGCCTCATGCTAGAGAGAATTAACATGAGGTAACACCTTGACAAATGGCTTTAAAAATAGCTTTTAAAAGCTCAATTTATAACCTTCTGTCAATCTAACTGGTAAAGCTCGCTTTACTAAATATTAAAAGTATAAGTAATAAGCCGTGGAAGCATTATGATGAACCATTCCCAGTCTACAGGCGCTGATTACAATTACACTATTGTTCGCCAATTCGCATTAACCACAGTTTTGTGGGGAATCTTTGGTATGGCAGTAGGTGTATTTATTGCTGCTCAGTTAATCTGGCCGCAACTGAACTTCGACACACCTTGGTTAACGTTTAGTCGTTTACGACCTTTACATACCAATGCTGTGATATTCGCGTTCGGAACATCAGCTCTTTTCGCTACATCTTACTATGTTGTGCAACGCACTTGCCAAGTCCGTCTATTTGCGCCTAAATTGGCCGCATTTACGTTTTGGGGTTGGCAAGCCGTTATTATTGCAGCTGCTATCACTTTACCAATGGGGTTTACTCAAGGTAAAGAATATGCAGAATTAGAATGGCCTATCGATATCGCGATTACGATTATTTGGGTCAGCTATGCAATTGTTTTCTTTGGCACAATCGCTAAACGAACTACGTCCCATATTTATGTGGCTAACTGGTTCTTTGGTGCCTTTATCATTACTGTTGCAGTACTTCACATTGTTAACTCAATGGCAGTACCAGTAAGCTTATTTAAGTCTTACTCTCTGTACTCTGGTGCAGTCGATGCGATGGTTCAGTGGTGGTATGGTCATAATGCGGTAGGCTTCTTACTTACTGCTGGTTTCTTGGGGATGATGTATTACTTCGTGCCTAAGCAAGCTGGTCGCCCAGTTTATTCATATCGTTTATCAATCGTCCACTTTTGGGCATTGATTGCGTTATACATCTGGGCCGGTCCTCACCACTTACATTACACTGCCCTACCTGACTGGACTCAGTCATTAGGCATGGTAATGTCATTAATCCTATTCGCACCTTCTTGGGGCGGTATGATTAACGGTATTATGACCCTGTCTGGTGCGTGGCATAAGCTTCGTACAGACCCTGTATTACGTTTCTTAGTTGTTTCATTGTCTTTCTATGGTATGTCTACCTTCGAAGGCCCAATGATGGCAATCAAAACAGTTAATGCTTTATCTCATTATACTGACTGGACTATTGGTCACGTTCACTCTGGCGCGCTAGGCTGGGTTGCAATGGTGTCTATTGGTTCTTTATATCATTTAATCCCAATTCTTTTCGGTCATGGCCGTATGTACAGCATGAAGCTGGTTAACGTTCATTTCTGGTTAGCGACTATCGGTACTGTATTGTATATCGTCAGTATGTGGATTTCAGGTGTTATGCAAGGTCTTATGTGGCGTGCGGTTAACGCAGATGGAACTCTAACTTACAGTTTCGTTGAGAGTTTAGAAGCCTCTTACCCATTCTACTTTGTACGCTTTATTGGTGGTTGTTTCTTCTTATCCGGTATGTTGCTTATGGCCTATAACGTTATTCGTACCGTTAAAGCGTCTAAAGATTCATTACCTGCTATTGCAGAAGCTTAAGGAGCCGATTCGATGAAATTTAATCATGAATTAATTGAAAAGAATGTCGGTCTGCTTGCTATCTTCACTGTTATCGCCATTAGTTTTGGTGGTTTAGTGCAGATTACTCCGCTGATATTTCAAAAAGACACAACTGAACCAGTTGAAGGTCTGATTCCGTATACAGCTTTACAAATTGAAGGTCGTGATATTTATGTTCGTGAAGGTTGTTACAACTGTCACAGCCAAATGATCCGTCCTTTACGAGCTGAAACTGAGCGCTATGGTCACTACTCTGTTGCTGGTGAGTCTGTTTGGGATCATCCATTCCAGTGGGGCTCTAAGCGTACAGGTCCTGACTTAGCACGTGTTGGTGGGCGTTATAGCGACAGATGGCATGAAGTTCATTTAAACAATCCTCGTGACGTTGTACCGCAATCAAACATGCCTGGTTTCCCTTGGTTAGCAGAAAATGTGCTAGACGGTGAACTGACCGGTGACAAGATGACTATCCTGCGTAACCTGCATAAAGGCGGCTACAAAGGTAATGATCTTTACACTGATGAAGAAGTTGCTGGCGCTAAAAAAGCGGTTGAAGGTAAGACAGAAATGCAGGCGCTGATCGCTTATTTGCAATCTTTGGGTCACGCACTCAAATAGGAGGCAATAATGGATTACGGTACTTTTCAAGGTATTTTGACCATAATTGTTATGGTGACTTTTGTGGGGATATTTTTCTGGGCATACAGTAAGCACAGCAAGTCAAAATTTGACGAAGCGGCGAACTTAGTGTTTACAGAAGAAGAACTTGCAAAAATGTCGAAAGACTCGGGAGATCAGAAGTAATGATTATGAGTAACTTCTGGAGCATTTGGATTTCTGTACTGACGATTGTGGTCATTGCTGGTTGTTTTATCCTTCTTAAGGTAGTTAATAATAACTACACTGGTGTAGAAGAAGGTAAATCGATGGGCCACAGTTTTGATGGTATTGAAGAACTGAACAACCCACTACCAAAGTGGTGGGCGTACATGTTCTACTTAACCATCGTTTTCGGTGTGATCTATTTAGCTCTATATCCAGGCCTAGGAAACTATAAAGGTCTGTTTGGTTGGACAAGTTCTAACCAAAGTATTGGCACTGACAAAGGCATTAAAGCTGACTCAGCGGCAGCGATTGAAGCAGCAAAAAATGATAACCGTTTATCACAGTATGACCGCGAAGTGGCTCACGCTGATGAAAAATACGGTCCTATTTTTGCGGCTTACTTAGCAACTCCGTTAGAAGAGTTGGTAAAAGATCCTGAAGCATTAAAAGTGGGCGGACGTTTGTTTTTACAAAACTGTTCACAGTGTCATGGTTCTGATGCTCGCGGCTCTAAAGGCTTCCCGAATCTAACAGATGACGATTGGTTATATGGTGGCGATTTAGCCACTATTAAAACCACGTTAATGAATGGTCGTAACGGTATGATGCCGCCTAAAGGTGGTTTACCTATCGAAGACATCGAGATTAAAGGTCTAGCTGAATACGTCATAAAACTATCTGGTGGTGAACATGACGAAGCGTTAGCAGCCCAAGGTCAAGGTTCATTCATGAAAGGTTGTTTTGCATGCCATGGCATGGATGCAAAAGGTAACAAGTTCATGGGCGCGCCCAACCTAACTGATAACATTTGGTTATATGGCGGAAGCCGTGGTGTGATTGCTGAATCTATCATTAATGGTCGTGCCGGTGTGATGCCAGCATGGAAAGACATTCTTGGTGAAGAGAAAGTTCACGTCATTACAGCTTACGTTTATAGCTTATCAAACAAATAGTTAGTTATAAGTAATATTAAGGCCTCGAGATTATCGAGGCCTTTTTTTTAAGTGATTATTAAGCCATTACGGGGTAAAATGTCCCCCGAATTATTACCACTATTTTAGGATGTATTATGTCGGATCAACTCCCTTGGTATAAGCAATTTTGGCCTTGGTTTTTAATCATCTTGCCTTTGTGTGCCGTTATTGCCAGTTTAACGACCTTAAAGATTGCTTTAGATAATTCTGACTCATTGGTAGCAGAAGATTACTATAAGCAAGGTAAAGCGATAAACATGGATTTGCGCAAAATAAAATATGCTCAACAAATTGGCATGAAATTTTTAGTCACGGTTGCAGATCAAGAATTAAAAATTACCCAACAAGGTGGTCCGGAATATCGTGCAGCGCTGAATGTGCAGTTTTACCATCCGACAATAGAAGCCAAAGACTTCAGTTTAAATGCTACTGCTGACGCAAATTACGTGTATCACATCCCATTAGATTCTGCGATAACAGGGCCTTGGGAAGTACGCATTGAAGGATTTGATGCCAAATGGCGTATCCAGCAACGAATTGATATTAAAGATGATGTTGAATATTGGCTCAATTAATAACACATTGACTGCGTATCTGATTAAAAATTATTAAATGAAGTTGGTATAGCCACATGACATCTTGCTTTCACTGCAATGAGCCAGTTCTTACGGGAGATCAGTTTACTACGATAATAAATGGGCAGGCACAGCCTATGTGCTGCCCAGGTTGCCAAGCAGTATCGCAGGCCATTATGGATGCAGGCCTGAGCAGTTATTATCAATTTCGCAGTGAACCTGGAAATCGTCAGACGGCACTGGTGCCAGAACAGTTGTCGCAATACAGTGCCTACGATTTACCGGAAGTGCAGCAAGATTTTGTCCATAAACAAGGTGCTATTGATTCAACCTCTTTGTCTATCGACGGTATTACCTGTGCTGCTTGTGCCTGGTTAATTGAACATAAACTCAAACCGGTTGCGGGTGTCACTAATGTGCTGGTTAATTCCACCACACAACGGGCGTTAGTGAGCTGGGACAGTGAACGTATTCAACTCAGTGAAATTTTACAAATAATCAGTAAAATTGGCTATCAAGCTGCGCCCTACCAGGTTGATGAACAAGAAAAACAATCTAAAGCAGACAGTCGTAAATTCTTACTTCGCTTAGGGCTTGCAGGTTTTGCGACCATGCAAGTGATGATGTTTGCCCTCGCTTTATACACCGGATACTTTACTGATCTGGATGTTCAATTTCGTGATTACTTTCGCTGGGTAAGTTTAATTTTTGCAGCGCCTGTAGTGCTTTACTCAGCTCAACCCTTTTATTTTAGTGCTCTTCGTAGTGTATTAAGTGGCAAACTTAATATGGATGTGTCTGTTTCAATTGCAATTTTAGGTGCTTATATCGCCAGTTGTATTGCGACTATGCAAGGCAATGGCGAAGTGTATTTTGAATCCGTATCCATGTTTACCTTCTTTTTATTATTAGGTCGTTACTTTGAACAAGCTGCAAGGCAAAAAGCTTCTGTTAGTTCGAGTAATTTGCACAAACTGGTGCCGCTGACAGCGCATTTATGTCATGAGGGTGAGATCACTGAGATTGCCGCTAAACAATTGACCATTGGCGATATTATTTTAGTCAAACCAGGCGAAGTGATTGCCGCTGATGCCGAAGTGGTAACCGGACAATCAAGCGTCAATGAGGCTATGCTTACCGGTGAACAAATGCCGATCAGTAAACGCGTTTTAGATAAAGTCTATGCCGGCACCATCAATATCGAGCAACCTATTGAAGTGCGAGTGACAGCCCTTGGGCAAGATCAATTGGTTGCAGAGATCATTCGTTTACAAGAACTTGCATCAAATAATAAACCTACCATTGCTTTAATTGCCGACCGTTTAGCGCGATACTTTTCCGGTACGGTTTTATCCATAGCGGCAATAACATATGTCGTCTGGTCGTTCGTATCTCCAGAAGACGCTTTTTGGATTACATTATCCGTGTTGGTCGCAACCTGCCCATGCGCCCTCGCCCTTGCCACGCCAACTGCCGTTACTTGCGCAACCGCTATTTTCACTAAGTTAGGTGTGATCCCACGAAAACCAGGTATTTTTGAAAAACTGACCAAAATTAATCATGTGGTGTTTGATAAAACTGGCACGCTTACCTGTGGCCAATTATCAATTGGTGATGTACAAACCTTTGCTGGATATTCATCAGTGCAAGTACTGTCTATTGCAGCGGCCATTGAACAAGGATCTCTCCACCCGATTGCATTAGCGTTTAGCCCTTTTTATGATAATCAACATCAAGTAGACACAGTTGAACATCATATTGGTTTAGGCATTCAAGCCATTATGAACCAACAGCAAGTGTCTATTGGAACGGCACAATTTGTTAGCCCAGATATGTTACCGATATCAGTAAAAGCCACTCAAAGTCAGTGGATTTACCTTTCTATTGATAACGAGCTAATTGCCAAAATCGAAATGCTTGATAAGTTACGTGTTGATAGCATCGCGACAGTTAATGCACTAAAGGCTGCCAATATAAAATTGAGTATTGCCAGTGGTGATAATTCCGGACATGTTGAGTTTTTAGCACATAAAATCGGTATTTCAGATGTGCATTCAGGTTTATCGCCTCAAGATAAGTTAGCCTTAGTGAATCGCTTACAGCAAGATGCTAATGTAGCCATGTTTGGCGACGGTATTAATGATGCGCCAGTACTTGCCGGTGCAAATTTGTCAGTTGCGATGGGAAGCGGAAGTGCAATTGCCAAAAACAGTGCGGACTTAATTTTACTCGGCGATCACCTATCACGTTTTAATGATGCTATTTATGTCGCTAAGCAAACCCAGCGCATCATTCATCAAAATCTTTTATGGGCTTTCGCTTATAACATTATTATTTTGCCATTAGCGGTTACCGGACATGTTGCTCCGTATATTGCCGCTATTGGTATGTCTGTTAGCTCATTGATAGTGGTGAGTAACAGTTTACGCCTTCTTAGGATCAAATTATGAGTATCATTTACGTATTAATACCTATTGCGATGTTGTTTGTATTAATTGCAGTTTCAATTTTCTTTTGGGCGGTAAAGTCTGAACAATTTGATGATCTTGATAGACAAAGCGTGTCGATTTTATTTGATGAAGACAGTACCAACAATAAAGGTAACGTCAGTGTAACCAGTGATATCGATAAACAACCATCAAACAGTGATACTCATATCGCTGCTGTAAAAAATAAGCCAGAACCCATGGCCTCAGACACTGCACATAAACCAGAGTAAAGCTTGTGATTGAATATAATCTTGGTGGTGCATTTATTGTTGGCTTAATGGGGGCTGCACATTGTTTTGGCATGTGTGGCGGATTAATTGGTGCTTTTTCAGCCAACATTCCCACTAATGGCCAAAGTCGCCTAGGCAATCAACTGACGTTTCTTTTTAGCTATAATCTTGGGCGTATTTTTAGTTATACCATCGCGGGGGCCATTGTCGGTGGCAGTGTGTCAGCCTTAGGTCATTTATTTGATGCCGATAGCTATTTAATATTCCTGAGAATTTTTGCTGGAGTCATGATGATATTGACTGGGCTTTATATTGCTCAGATATGGTTCGGCATTGTGCATATTGAGAAAGTGGGTAAATTGTTGTGGCAATATATACAACCGCTAACCCGTAAATTTATACCGATAACTCACCCGCTACAGGCTGTTATGGCGGGTATGGTTTGGGGCTGGTTACCCTGTGGACTGGTGTACAGCACACTCACTTGGTCTGTTGCATCAGGTAGCGCATTACAAGGCGCCTTGATCATGTTGGCGTTCGGTTTAGGCACTTTACCTGCTTTATTTGCTGCTGGTTTAGCGGCAAAAACCTTGGCGCAATGGGTACAAAAGCGTGCAGTGAGATTATTCAGTGGTGGCTTATTAGTGGTATTTGGTTTGCAAACACTTTACATCGCTTTTCAACAACTCATATAGTTCGATCGCTGTTATTTTATGATATTGTAACAGCCAATGATAAATCCACTTTAGCTGATATGCATTAGCAAAGGCTGAATGTAATTTATATTAAAATCAATTGCTTGGTGTGTACTCTATACATTGAGTTACTGTGAAAATAAGATAATATAACAAGCATTAATGTATAGATTGTTGTCAGTGAACTCGCAATTAATACACATTTCCATGACGTATTGAGAGCTAACATGGTGTGATAAATAGACTTCTGTTTACTAACATTACTCTATAGCGTCGGAGTACCTTATTAGTTCAGAATGGTATAACATATAATTGTCTTCATAAATTGAGAATGGGTATGTCTTCAGATTTGATAAAAGCTCGTCCATCCACAACAGGTTGCGCCATTCATTGCCATGACTGCAGCATGGAAGCCTTGTGTATTCCCTTTACGTTAAGCAATGATGAGCTTGATAAACTTGATAACATTATTGAACGTAAAAAAACCATTCAAAAAGGTGACCTTATCTTCAAGTCTGGTGACACACTTAAGTCACTGTATGCTATTCGTTCTGGTACGATTAAAAGCTATACCATTACAGAACAAGGCGATGAACAAATTACCGGATTCCATCTTGCCGGTGATGTGATTGGTTTTGATGGTATTCATGCCCTACGACATCAAAGCTTTGCGCAAGCATTAGAAACGTCAATGGTTTGCGAAATTCCTTACGATACCCTAGATCAGTTATCAGGCACTATGCCTAAACTACGTCAGCAAATCATGCGATTAATGAGTAATGAAATTATGAGTGATCAAGAAATGATCCTCCTACTTTCTAAGAAAAATGCCGAAGAACGTTTAGCCGCATTTATTAATAATCTTGCGAATCGTTTTGGTAATCGTGGTTTCTCTCCCCATGAATTTCGTCTCACTATGACTCGAGGTGATATTGGCAACTATTTGGGGTTAACGGTTGAAACGATTAGCCGTTTATTAGGCCGATTCCAGAAATCAGGATTAATTGAAGTTAAAGGCAAATACATTTCGATTGTGGATCATGCAGCATTAAGTACTCTTGCCGGAAATGCGCGTATTGCCACTTAAATTAAATTTGTATGATCTATCTCATAGTTTATTCATTAGGAAACGGTAATACTATCAACAAATAAACAAGTAAAAAACTCAACAGCTTTGGAGGTTATATGAAGGATTATAAGAAGATATTAGTGGTGATTAATCCTACAACGGATCATCAACCCGCATTGGCACGTGCTGTTGAATTAGCGACAAGAAGTCAGGCAGATATTACTGCATTTTTATCTATTTTTGACTTCTCTTACGAGATGACCTCAATCCTATCTAGCCAAGAACGTGAAGCGATGCGTCAAGGTGTGATTGATCAACGTGTTGCTTGGTTAGAAAATGCGATTAGTGGTTTTAGTCAGTCTAATATCAAGATTAATACTGAAGTTGTTTGGCATAATCGTCCCTTTGAGAGCGTGATTAATCATGCAATGAAAGGTCAGTATGATTTGATTGTTAAAAGCACCCATGAACACGATAAATTAAAAGCTGTCATTTTTACTCCGACAGATTGGCATTTAATGCGTAAATCTCCAGTGCCTGTGCTGCTGGTTAAAGAACACGACTGGCCAGTTGAAGGCAAAATTGTCTGTGCCGTTAATGTGGTGAGTGAAGATGAAGATCATCAAAGCCTAAACGGTAAGATTATTAACCATGCGCTTGATTTAGCTAAAAAGTTCTCTGCCAGTGTGCATCTGGTTAATGGTTATCCTGGTACGCCAGTTAACTTAGCCATTGAGTTGCCCGATTTTGATGCAAATGTGTATAACAACACTGTGCGTATGCAGCATGAACAAAGAGTACAATATTTAGCTCAAGCTTATAATATTCCTCTTGAAAATTGCCATGTCGAAGAAGGTTTACCTGAAGATGTTATTCCTGAAATGGCAGCAAAGTTAGATGCAGAATTAGTGGTATTAGGTACTGTTGGTCGCACTGGTTTTTCTGCGGCATTAATTGGTAACACTGCAGAGCATGTTATCGACAGCATAAATTGCGACTTGTTAGCGATCAAACCCGATGGTTATAAATCACCTTTACAAGATTAGTGTTCATTAGAATGGGTTAACTACTTTACCCTGACCTAGAATACTGGAATAATACGCGCCCTGAAACACTTGGTTACTGGGCGCATTTTTATGTCTGAAGTTGAAGTAGATACAATCGTTAAAAAAAATATTACTCGTATGAATAAACTGCAAAAGCGTCTGCGACATAACGTTGGTTCTGCCATTGCAGATTATAATATGATTGAAGATGGTGATCGGGTCATGTGTTGTCTTTCTGGCGGCAAAGACAGTTACACCATGTTAGATATTTTATTAAATCTTCAACAACGTGCCCCAATTAAATTTGAAATTGTGGTGGTTAATCTAGACCAAAAACAACCTGGCTTTCCGGAACACGTTTTACCAGCTTACTTAGATGAGATAGGCGTTGCTTATCACATTCTCGAAAAAGATACTTACTCTATCGTTAAAGAAAAAATCCCTGAAGGCAAAACCACGTGTTCTCTTTGCTCTCGTTTGCGTCGTGGTACTCTTTATGGCTTTGCTCAACATATTGGTGCCACAAAAATTGCATTAGGTCATCATCGTGACGATATTATCGAAACATTATTTTTGAATATGTTTTTTGCTGGCAAACAAAAAGCCATGCCACCTAAGCTCTTGTCTGATGACGGTGCCAATATTGTCATCCGTCCTTTGGCTTATTGTCGTGAAAAAGATATTCAAGAGTATTCGACACTGAAATCGTTTCCTATCATTCCTTGTAACTTGTGTGGTTCGCAAGAGAATTTAAAGCGTGGTGCCGTTAAAGACATGCTACAGATGTGGGACAAACAACATCCGGGTCGTCTTGAAACTATCTTTACTGCAATGCAAAACACCTCGCCATCGCAAGGTGTAGATCGTGAACAGTTTGATTTTGTATCACTAAAACGTAATCCAGATGTAGTTAACACTGGCGATGTAGCGGATGCAGACTTACCAGCGTTTGATTTTGTCGATATCAGTAATAATGGTCATATTAATTTAGATATCAGCAATCGAATCGATGTTGTGGCAACATTTAAACCCTAGTAAACATGTTAACGTTCGCGATTTAAATCAAAGGCGTTGATGAACATCAACGCCTTTATTATTACTGGGTCACCAGAGGGCTGATAATGCTAGGCTTTTGAGTGAATGAAATCTGTTTTAGCTGATTTATTTGTTCAACTGTTAAGGTATATTTTTCCTTAGCAATCGTTTCCACATCATCGATGACGACATTCACTGTCTGGTTTTGCATATCTGTAAACTCAAACGATAATCCATTAATCGGTTTACGGAAATACTTCATCGGAAAACCTTGTAAACCATCAAGCAGTTTATTCATATCCTCTGTTAAGGCTAACAGTTCAGTTTGAGTGAAACCTTGTTTGGTTTCTTTCGCTCTAACTTGCATGGCAATCGCGCACTGTTTAGCCTCTCCAGCCACCTTAATATTGACTAACCCTCTATCAGACTTTAACTGTGGATCATAAGGAATAAATAATCGCTGTTGTTTACTATACGTTAATGGATATTGGTCACTCTCGGTAGTAATACTGCCTGAGACTATGGTGCAATCTGGGGTGATTGGAACGCTAAATGCTAACTCAACTAATGGATAGTTTTGCTTATTGACTTGCTTTAATCGGTCATAAAAACCTTTGTATTCTAAAGACACGGTTTCAGCGCTACTGCTGTTGATTAAAAAAATAGACGATATAAAAATAAATCCGTTAATTAACGTACGATTACGCATTCGCGTTATTCCCTTGTAGATATTGTTTATTGTGTTTTAGCATTTCGAGTAATTCATCAATGTACTCATCTTTTCGTTCTGAATAATTAATTAAGCCATAGACTAACTTTTCAGCCGTAGGCTTAACTTTCTGCGCACGTAAATCAGCACGAATAGACCGGAATACGCGATATGCTGGATGGGTATTTAAATTAATCATGTAGGCAATAATAGAATCCTTGGGCGAATCAAAAACTGCAACTTCATGAGTTTTGCCATCGGTTCTTGCTAATGGAACTAAGCCACAACCTTCAGTGAAACACCATTGACCAAAAAAGTTAAACCCTTCGATAGCAAACCGGGAACTGCCCCACCCGCTCTCATTAGCTGCTTGTATTAGCACCATATCAATAGGAATAATATCAATGCGCTTTAACAATGGCGTCAAGGTATTACGAGTAAATGATTTCACGTCATATTGGTATTTGTTTAAAAGTGATGTAAGCCTATTATTATCCGCTTCACTTAATCCTAAACCATTATCAATTTGCTCAATAACAGCCAATAAAAATTGACGTTCGTGAATAATAATTTGATTTTGAGCTTCTATAGCAGGACGAAAATAATTAAAGAAAGTTTGTTTTTTAGTAGGAATATCACTTATTTCAGCAAACTTAGGTACTTTACCAAGGTCAATGTTACTTAGCTGCTGTGCTGCTGAGTCTACCGAGACCTGTGTCTGACTAGGGATAATCCATAGCCTAATTGCTAACAGTGCTAAAACGGCTAAGCCTAACGCAAATGTCACTTGACCTATAGTGCCTATTTTCAACAGTACCTGCCTTATCAAAATGCATTTTCAATTTATAAATATAATTAATTATAACCTTAAAGGTCGATAGGATACAGTAAAGCACTTTTGTGATTAGCGTGATCCAAATCTGAGAATGACATTTGTGATTGTCTCAGATAGCAAAACCTAAAAATAATTACACTTTAATGACCATATACAGTTAAAATTAATCGACAGTGACAACGGGGCAGTGTTTCATTAACTGCGTATCGTTTTATTCAACAACTCAAGGACTTGAGCTAAAATTATGTTGAATCAACAACTCAATAATTATCATCATGTTGTCGCCATTGGTGGCGGACATGGATTAGGCCGTATTCTAGCTGCATTATCTTTTTTAGGCCCAAGATTAACCGGCATTGTTGCCACCACTGATAATGGCGGTTCTACCGGACGACTTAGACAGGATCAGCAAACTATCGCGTGGGGCGATTTACGTAATTGTCTTTCACACCTTGCATCACGGCCTTCGTTAGGTTCGATGTTGTTTGATCATCGCTTCACCGGCGACAATGAACTTTCTGGCCATAACTTAGGTAACCTGGTGTTACATGCACTCGATCAGCTTTGCGTAAGACCTCTTGAAGCTGTTAATTTAATTCGAGGTTTACTTAAAATTGAAACCCAAATTATCCCTATGTCTGAAGCCTCGACTCACCTTGTTGCGCTGTCCCATTGTGGTAACAAAGTGTTTGGAGAACTCAACGTTGATGGCATGAGTGAGGCACCGATTGCTTTATCATTAGAGCCCGAAGTAGAAGCCACTTTTGAAGCATGTAGCGCCCTAGCAAAAGCGGATTTAATTATTATTGGTCCAGGCAGTTTTTTAACCAGTATACTTCCACCTTTATTACTGCCACAAATTGCCAAGAGCATTCGTGACTCGAACGCACATGTGATGTTAATTGATAACTTAACCGCGGAGTACTCACCTGCAAGTACTTTTAGTATTGAAGATAAAATTGCTTGGTTTAATCAGGTAATAGGTAAAAAAGTCATTGCTGATGTTATTCAGCATGGTAAAGAAATTGATCTTTATCACTCAAATATCGACGGTGTTCGTTTTAATTGTTTCCCATTAGTCAGTCAACATCATCCTGGGCTTCATGATAAATTGGCATTAGCGGCAGCGATTGGCCAAGTTTGTGACTTACACCATAAACCGGTTGACTGCATAGCCTAAGTTCAAGTGGCCTTTGTTGCTGAGTTTGAGTGACCTTGTCATGTCACTATAAAAAGGCATAAAAAAGGGCTACTTAAAGTAGCCCTTTTTGTGTCTCATGCATTCAATGCTAGATAACTTGTGCAATCGCCTTACATACTGCAGCCATATTATTTTTTGTTAAGCCTGCGACGCTAATACGACCAGAACCGACAATATAGATAGCAAACTCATCTTTTAAACGAGCCACTTGGCTTTTGTTTAAACCAGAAAAACTAAACATACCATTTTGGCGCGAGATAAAACTGAAATCTTGTTGTACGCCTTCAGATTTTAAACTCTCAACAAACAAAGTGCGCATTTCGGCAATACGTTCACGCATCAGAGTTAATTCGGCTTGCCATTCTTGACGCAGTGCAGCATCAGATAAAATGGTGCTAACGATTAAGCCACCGTGTGCCGGAGGATTAGAATAATTTGCGCGAATGGTTTTTTTAATTTGGCTAAAACTTGTCACTGCATCTTGTTGAGTTTCTGCAACTATAGTTACCGCGCCTACACGCTCATTGTATAAACCAAAGTTTTTAGAAAACGAATTAGCAATTAATAACTCTGGTACCACAGCGGCAACGGCACGCAAACCTTGAGCATCTTCTTCAATACCAGCGCCAAAACCTTGGTAAGCAAAATCAAATAACGGCAATAATGATTTTTCTAAACAAATATTAGCGACTTGTTGCCACTGCTCCAACGATAAATCGATACCGGTTGGGTTATGACAGCAACCATGGAGTAATACCACGTCACCAACATTTGCAGTGGATAAATCGGCTAACATCGCATCGAAATCCATATCGTGGCTTTCAGCTTTATAGTAACGATATTCTTTAACCGTTAATCCAGCTGTTTCGAAAATATTTTGATGATTGGCCCAAGTAGGATTACTGACCCAAATGGTGGTTGACCCAGTATTTCGAACTAAAAATTCTGATGCTACTCGTAACGAACCTGTTCCACCTGGGGCTTGAGCTGTAACCGCACGTTTATCAGTAATAATAGTGCTCTGAGGTCCAAACAATAATTCTTGAACGACCTGATTATAGGCTTGCACACCTTCAATACCCAGGTAGTTTTTTGTCTTTTCGGTTTCAAGTAAAATGGCTTCAGCTTTTTTTACAGAAGATAGAATCGGCGTTTGCCCTGCTTCGTCTTTATAAATACCTACCCCTAAATTAACTTTGTGAGGCCGAGTATCAGCTTTGAAAGCATCTGTTAAGCCTAAAATTGGGTCTGCTGGAGCAAGCGTGACTTTAGAAAAGATCATTACTACTATCCTAAGTGAAGTGGATGGACAAAATTTATTTAGTTATACCACTGTATGCAAGCGCTGAGTAGTGAGACTTTTAATAGTTGCGACAAATTTGATAATAAATTACATATTCATCAAATTTAAGCCCATTTATTATCATTATTATCAACATTAAGGTTTAGTAAAACCGAATATAATCAGCCTAACTAGACACTTGTTATAGGTACGTCTTTAAAAATCACTCACAGGCCAGTATTTAATGCCTCACTTAACTGATTAATAAAAAGCCCAGTATTACGATTAATTAATATCAATGGCTACATTTATATAAGCGTGAGATACCAAGGTAAAATACACATAAATGTGATTTGGGTGAGTGATTATTGCAGATATTAAAATTGTTACAGGCATAAAAAAAGGAACCCGAAGGTTCCTCTTTTTAAGCGACAAACTAATTACTTAGTTTAACGCTTCTTTTGCTTTTTCAACTAAAGTTGCAAAAACAACTTTGTCGAAAACAGCGATGTCAGCCAAAATCTTACGATCGATTTCAATAGACGCCTTTTTCAAGCCGTTAATGAAACGGCTGTAAGACAGACCATTTTGACGAGACGCTGCATTAATACGTGCAATCCATAACTGACGGAATTGACGTTTTTTCTGACGACGGTCACGGTAAGCATATTGACCAGCTTTAGTAACTGCTTGAACAGCAACACGGTAAGTACGGCTACGAGCGCCATAATAACCTTTAGCTAGTTTAAGTACTTTCTTGTGACGAGCACGTGCGGTTACACCACGCTTAACTCTTGGCATTTTCTATCTCCTAAATTAAGCGTATGGTAGTTGACGCGCGATTGCTGGAACGTCAGATTTAGCAACTAAACATTTAGCACGTAAGTGACGCTTACGCTTAGTGCTTTTCTTGGTCAAAATGTGACGTAAGTGTGCTTGCTTGCGCTTGAAACCATTAGCGGTTTTCTTAAAACGCTTCGCTACACCCTTGTCTGTTTTCATTTTAGGCATTTCTAAAACTCCGCATTGGGACGTTAATAAACGTAAGGCGAGCAAAAGCCTCAAGAGACTTTTGCTACTTTAGGTTGCCCTACTATTTCTTTTTAGGTGCTAGCACCATAATTGCTTGACGGCCTTCCATTTTCGGGAAAGATTCGACAACCGCATATATTTCCAAATCAGCCTTGATACGGTTCAAAAGATCCATACCTAGGTTTTGGTGTGCCATTTCGCGACCACGGAAACGCAGCGTAATTTTCGCTTTGTCACCATCTTCCAGAAAACGAATCAGGTTGCGTAGTTTTACCTGATAGTCGTTTTCATCAGTGCCAGGACGGAATTTAATTTCCTTAACCTGGACCTGTTTTTGCTTCTTTTTTTGTTCCTTTTGAGCTTTCGCTTTATCAAAAAGGAACTTACCGTAGTCCATTATACGACAGACAGGAGGCTCAGCATTGGGACTGATCTCTACTAGATCAACTCCGGCTTCATCTGCAACGATCTGAGCTTCTTTTATAGTTAATATACCAATTGGCTCACCATCTAAACCTGATAAACGGACTTCAGGTACACCAGTGATTTCATCATTGATTCTATTAGGGGCTGGCTGTCGCCCTGCTGTTCTTTTGATCTTTATGACCTATTCCTCCAACAATTTGAGACTACGGAGCGAAATCTGTTGACGTATCATCGCGGCGAAATCTTCTAGTTTTAACTTGCCTATATCGATACCGTCACGTGTACGCACCGCTACTTCCTTATTTTCCATTTCTTGATCACCAACGACCAATAAATAAGGCACACGTCTAAGTGTGTGTTCGCGTATTTTAAAGCCTATTTTCTCATTCCTCAAGTCAAAAGATGCTCGAATACCCTGTTCTTTAAAGAATTTAACGATTTCTTCAACATAATCAGCTTGTTTGTCGGTAATATTCATTACAACAACTTGCATTGGAGCAAGCCATGTTGGGAATTTGCCGGCGTATTCTTCTATCAATATACCTATGAAACGTTCTAAAGAGCCTAAAATAGCACGATGGATCATTACTGGCGTCTGGCGACTGTTGTCTTCTGCGACATAAGTAGCACCTAAACGAGTCGGTAATGCATAATCGAGTTGTACTGTACCACATTGCCATGCACGATCTAAACAGTCATGCAAAGTAAATTCGATTTTCGGGCCATAAAATGCACCTTCGCCCGGTAATATTTCATATTTAATATTATTATTGGCAAGCGCTTGCTTTAAAGCATCTTCTGCTCGGTCCCACATATCGTCATCGCCAATCCGTTTTTCAGGACGCGTAGACAATTTAACCACGATATTTTCAAAACCAAATGTCGCGTATGTGTCATATACCATTTGAATACATGCACTAACTTCTGCTTGAACTTGGTCGTCAGTACAGAAAACATGTGCATCATCTTGTGTAAAGCCGCGTACGCGCATTAAACCATGAAGAGAACCCGATGGCTCATTACGATGACAACAACCAAACTCAGCCATACGTAACGGTAAGTCACGATAAGATTTTAACCCTTGGTTAAAAATCTGCACATGACCAGGACAGTTCATTGGCTTGATTGCGTATTCACGGTTTTCACTGTTAGTGGTGAACATGGCTTCGGCGTATTTATCCCAGTGGCCAGAACGTTCCCATAACACTCGATCCATCATAAGTGGACCTTTCACTTCTTGATAAGTGTATTGGCCTAACTTTTGACGAATGAACTTCTCGAGTTCTAAAAATATGCTCCAACCATCGTTATGCCAAAACACCATTCCTGGCGCTTCTTCTTGCATATGGTACAAATCTAATTGTTTACCAATTTTACGGTGATCGCGCTTAGCCGCTTCTTCTAGACGGACTAAATGTGTTTTGAGCGCTTTTTTGTCTGCCCATGCTGTACCGTATATACGTTGCAACATTTTATTGTCAGAATTACCACGCCAATATGCACCTGCCACGCTCATTAACTTAAAGTTTTGGCAAAAACGCATGTTTGGTACATGAGGGCCACGACACATGTCGATGTATTCTTCATGGTGATAAAGCGCTGGTGTTGCATCTTTACTGATGTTGTCATCAAGAATCGCAATTTTATACTCTTCACCGCGAGCGGTAAATGCATCACGAGCTTCTTGCCAAGAGACAACGTTTTTGACCACATCGTAGTTAGTTTTTGCAAGACTAAGCATGCGTTTTTCTAAGGCTTCAATGTCTTCATGGGTCAGTTTATGGTCTAAATCGATATCGTAATAAAACCCGTTGTCGATTGTGGGACCAATCGCCATTTTAGTTTCAGGCCACATTTGTTTGATCGCGTGACCAAGTAAATGCGCACAAGAATGGCGAAGGATTTCAACACCTTCTTCGTCTTTAGCCGTAATAATAGCTAATTCAGAATCTGCAGTAATTAAGTCAGTTGCATCTTTCAGTTCACCGTTAACGCGGCCAGCAATACACGCTTTTGCTAAACCAGGGCCGATGTCTAATGCAACATCAAGAGTCGAGACAGGCGTAGCAAACTCACGTTGGCTACCATCAGGCAGTGTAATAATAGGCATTAAATTTCCTTTTCCAGTGGTGACCCACACGTAGGGCCACATGGTAATTAAGTATGTTCTATTTGAACGAGAAACACGTTAATGAAATCAAGACAGTACAGGAGTCTTAGTTACCCAAAAACGTAATCGTTTATTTTATGCGATAAGCGCTTTAGCACGCAACCACACAATAGTGATTTAGTGATAAAATTCAGGTTTTATGCAGGAAAATAAGGTTAATACAAGCTATTGCAGGGTTAATCAAAAAAACCATTTTTAAGATTATTGACGGATATCACCAAGCATAAGAAAAATAATAGTCTATAGCCGCTATAATGAATGATATAAATTCACCACACAAATATTTGAAATAAAATACTTTATAAATAAAATTGTAAGCTTAACTTTATTTTAAATGAATTAATTTTTAACCATGAGAATCAATCTTATGGATGATCCAAATGTTGAAATGCTCACTATACTTATTAAAACGAGTTAGTCAGTGAGGAGTACTCGCTATGAGATTACTTTCGCGTGTCATCAGTTGCCCCCACTGCGGGCATCATCAACATGTTGCTTTAGATACCAGTTCTGGTGATCAAGAATATTACGATAATTGCCGTATGTGCTGCAATCCGATATATATTCGGATGCATCTTGATGATAATCGTAAAATGATAGAACTTCATATCGACGCTGACGATGAACAAATTTACTGATCGATGATGGCTTGCATAAAATGAAGCAAGCCATATCGTTTTAACAGCTTATGCAAGTTGCTTTTTTGCGAGCACTCTTTCGACCGTATCAACGATCACTTGAGTTTGGCTGTCAATTTCGATATTGATTGTGTCACCAACACCGTATTGATTTAGATTGGTTAGTTTTAACGTTTCAGGAATTAAGTGCAAAACAAACCCACTGTCATTGACCTTTCCTACGGTTAAACTACAACCATTAATTCCCACAAAACCTTTATAGAAAATGTAGTTCATCCACTGCGGATCAACTTGGAGTTCTATATTATAATGTTCAGCGGTATTGCTAACCGCTTTAACTGTCGCCAAAGTATGCACATGACCAGATAGTATATGTCCACCTATTTCGGTTCCAAACGTCAACGAACGTTCTATATTCACTGAGTCACCAACCTGGGTATTGCCTAAGTTAGTCACGGCTAATGTTTCTTCCATTACATCAAAAAAAACCTTATCATTTAGTATCTTGGTTACCGTAAGGCAAACACCATTATTGGCTACGCTAGCACCTGTCACTAATCCTTGTGTTAACGCTGGTGTCATAGCGACTTCAAAGGTTTTAAGGCCGGTCGCATTGTTAATTGATACCACTTCACAAGTGGCTTGAACTATACCAGTAAACATAATTCTCTCGTTCCGTTATAGGTTTTTTAATGAATAATACAGGGTTTCAAATATCACGCTTAATCAAATTGGCGCTGCCAGTGCTGATAGCACAAGTTACACAAACCATGATGGGCTTTATTGATACTGTCATGGCTGGTCGCGTCAGTGCCGTCGATATGGCTGCTGTTGCGGTAGGAACCAGTCTTTGGTTACCGGCAATCTTATTCGTTCAAGGTTTATTAATGTCTTTTACGCCTGTCTTTTCTCAACATCATGGGGCGAATAATCAGCAAGCCATTCCCAAAATACTGTTTCAGGCAGGATATATTGCCATAATTGGCGGTATTGGTGTGATGTTCTTTCTTGCATCTTCTACTTATTTACTCGATTTAATGCATTTAGAACCTAAACTGCATGAATTAACGGTTGGATATATAGATGCTATTTTATGGGGAGCTATGCCGTTTGTCTTGTATCAAGTGCTTCGTGGTTGCAGTGAGGGGATCTCTTATACAATGCCAACCATGGTTATCGGATTTATTGGTTTAGCCGTCAATATACCGGCCAATTATGTGTTTATCTATGGCGGTTTTGGTATTCCTGCAATGGGTGGTGCCGGTTGTGGCGTCGCTACCGCACTGGTGTTTTGGGCAATGCTAGCGGCGATGATTATTTATATGTTGGTTGATAAAACCTTTAAAGAACTTAAACCGTTTCAACAGTTTTATCGTCCGCACTTGGCGAGCATGTGGTCGATGATTAAACTGGGAATGCCAATTGCCTTGGCATTATTTTTTGAAGTGAGTCTATTTGCCGTGATCGCGTTATTTCTTGCCCCATTAGGCGCTAATGTTGTTGCAAGCCACCAAATCGCGCTTAATTTCTCTTCAATCATATTTATGCTGCCACTATCTATTGGTATTGCGGTCTCCATTCGTATTGGTTACTACCTTGGCCGTGGACAACCTGAAATATCGGCTCTTGTGGCCAAAGTAGGATTAGGTTTGTCTTTATCATTAGCCGTGTTAACCGCCCTACTGACAGTGATGTTTAGGCATGAAATAGCCTTGTTATACAATGACAATCCTGAAGTGGTTGCTTTAGCGGGTAGCCTAATGATGTTAGCTGCATTTTATCAAATCTCAGACTCAATCCAAGTTGTCGCAGCTGGTGCACTCAGAGGTTATAAAGATACTCGAAGTGCATTTTACATTACCTTGTTTTCCTATTGGTGTGTTGGTATGACTACCGGATATGTATTGGGCTATACCGATATGATTCGACCATCAATGGGGGCTCATGGATTTTGGATTGGATTAATTGCAGGATTAACATCAGCAGCAATTCTGTTTGCAATTAGGTTAAAGTACATTCAAAAGAAAGGCTTGGTATTTAGCCAAATAGGGTAATAACTGTAAATTATCAACGTTAAGCATGTAATTTTGCTTAACGTTGAAGCAAGTTGCACAGCAAATCACCATTTAGGCATAAATATGTTTTTTTTGCTTGCAAGCAGTAGGCTATCCAACTTACTATAGCGGCCGCTTTGAAGCGAAATGTTTTGAAGTGATACTGTAGTAAACAATACACCCGTAGCTCAGTTGGTTAGAGCACTACCTTGACATGGTAGGGGTCGGTGGTTCGAGTCCACTCGGGTGTACCACTCTTCTCAAAGAGTCTAAACATTGAAAATCATATAATACACCCGTAGCTCAGCTGGTTAGAGCACTACCTTGACATGGTAGGGGTCGGTGGTTCGAGTCCACTCGGGTGTACCATTTCTTGCTTTATCTCCTCGTTTTAAAAGACTTTTTCAAGTCAGTCATATTACTAGAATTAACCAACCCTTTACCAAATCTGATTAACCTTGTGACAATTTGTATTTTTTGATCTGCAGATTTATAGGGTTTCCTTGCATTATAAATTGGTAATTAGCAGTATGTAGATATAAAAAAGGCACAAATCACTAACGAGCTAAATATGTTTGTACAAGGTGTTTTGAAAACAACCTTTAATACTATCCTCATCTCCCCCAGCTTTGATTCTTAGGCCGTTAGTTAATCCTGTTCAGCCAAAAAACAGTCAAATTATTTGTCTTGTATGCTAATGGACATTCAATAACGTTGATACTCATGAGTCTATACACTTAGAACCCCGATTGTTGACTAAGATGATTTATCTACAGTCAAAAATCGGTCTAAGCAAGCATGAGCGACTACAAGTAAACTCATCTATGAAATTCTCCAGCGTTCAATCTTTAAACTGGATAATAAGATTATATTGGTCGCTTAACCTGATAAGCAGCTCTTTACTCATGGATACAGATTTAATGCTTTGTTGCTCACTATGCTTTGCCATATCACTAATGGCGACAACGCTTCGACTTATTTGTTCAGAAACGACCGATTGCTCTTCTATTGCTGTTGAAATTTGTGCATTTAAACCAGCTATTGCCGAAACTACATTGGTAATATTTTCGAAGGAATCACCAGTTGCATTAGCTAAAGCAACACATTTTTCCGATTGTTCATTACTTGAATTCATTGCTTTAATGGCTAGAATGGACTCCCCCCTTAACTCACCTAAAAGTTGACCAATCTCATTGGTTGATTGTTGAGAACGCATTGCTAGCGCCCTAACTTCATCGGCTACAACCGCAAATCCTCTTCCTTGTTCTCCCGCTCTTGCCGCTTCAATAGCCGCATTTAGTGCTAGTAAATTAGTCTGATCAGCAATACTGCTAATTTCACTAAGAACAGCTTCAATTGATTTAGTACCTTTAACTAAACGATCTATTGAATGGTCTACATTACTAAGTTGCTTTGATAACTCCTCAATAGCGGCAACCGTTTGAGTAACAATTTCTTGCCCTTTATTACTGCTATTTAAACCTTGCTGGGAAGATTGCGCAGCTCTACTTACAATACGAGCGACTTCTTGTATTGTTGAAGACATTTGATTAACCGCTGTCGCAACTTGATTGGTTTCACTCGTTTGTCTATTTAAGATGTTTTTAACGTCTTCGCCGCAATAAGAGGAGTCCTGCGCCAAGGCTGTCACTTTTTCTGAATCGTCAGATACTCGACCAACTACCGCACTCAATTCTGCTTTACGCATTTTTAAAGCTAATTCTATGATGCCGGTTGCATCGTTATTACCTGAATATATGAAGCTCATTAGAGGATTATCAAACACAGCTTTTGCCGTTTTAACCACGCGAGAATATTTAGTCCTCCATGAGGAAAAAATAATTATTCCACAGAGTGATACAGCTAAATTTGGTAAAGTAAACCACAATGAACTGTTTGCAAAAAATAAGGAACTTAAGGATAGCGCCATAAGAATGATGAATATAATTTGCACCCATAATGTTGAGTCTTTACTGAAGCTAATTTGCTTAAAGGGTTTACCCGCTGCAATTTTTCCGTATACAGAATCTGCTCTACGTTTTACATCACTGTCTAAATAAGTACGCACAGATTGATATTCAAACGTTTTACCCGTTTTGTCTTTTATTGGTGTTACAAAAGCATTTACCCAGTAGTAATCACCATTTTCACATTTATTTTTAACGGGTCCCATCCAGGAATTTCCAGCTTGAATATAGCTCCACATGTCTTTGAATGCCGCCTTAGGCATATCGGGGTGCCTGACCATGTTATGTGGCTTACCCATCATTTCATCTAAAGAAAACCCAGAGATATCACAAAAACTTTTGTTGGCGTACTTTATGTAACTGTTCAAATCTGTTGTAGAAAGGAGAATTTCGCTAGGCGAAAAAGTTTGTTCTTTACTCATGTAAGTTACTCATTAGTTAGTTTGTGTGAAATGTTTACTGTGGCAATGCTTTCAGGCGTCTTTTACAAGCAGTGAAATAATATTTTCAGATGTGAGTGGCTTACTAAAGTAGTAGCCTTGACCATAATCACAGTTAATATTGAGGAGATGTTTGATTTGTTCCTCGAGTTCAATTCCTTCAGCCGTTACCATTAGATTTAAAGAACTCCCCAGCGATACAATGGTATTAACCAAAACCACTTTGATTTCATTGAAGTTGTTATTATTGATCCCGCTAACGAAAGACTTGTCGACTTTTATAGATGTAATAGGATAATTAGCTAAATACTGTAGTGATGAATAACACGTGCCAAAGTCATCTAACGCTATACCAACGCCTATTTTCCTTAAATTCGCTAATGCTTGATCTAACATTAGTGAGGGCTCAATCAGTGTTTGCTCAGTAAGCTCTATCTCTAAACAACGTCCATCTAATTGATACGTTTCTAAAAGTTTTTCAATGGAACGTGAGAATGTCGGATCTTTCATCTGGTAAGGAGATATGTTTACCGCAACATGAAGCTCTTTTCCTGTTAAATCCTGCCAGTGCTTGATTGCTTCAAGGGAAGTTTTTAACACAAAATCGCCGACCTTATTTATAAGGTTTTTTTTCTCGAGAATAGGAATGTAATCTTCTGGAACTAAATGACTGAAGCGAAAATTGTTCCATCGCAGCAATGCTTCAAAACCAATTATATTTTGAGATTTGATTTCGAATTTTGGTTGATAAACAAGGTAAAATTCATTATTTTCATAAGCTTGCTGCAAAGCTATTTCTAATGCGTAGTATTCAGCTGTCTGAATAAACATCGCATCCTCAAAATACGAATAAGAGCTTTTACCCAAACTTTTTTTCGCATCATACATAGCGAGATCAGCATTGCGAATTAATTGATCACAATTACGCCCACAGTCCGGATAAATGCTTATGCCAATACTCGCGCCAATTTGTACACTCTTTCCGTCGATAGGCTCAATGCATTCAATTGCGAGTAATATTTTTTCAACTATATTGGTCAGTGACTCACTATGAATAATGTCAGGTATGATAACCAGGTACTCATCGCCACCAAGTCGACCAATTGTATCTTCGACTCGTAATAAGTCTCTAAGTACATTTGCAATACAAATAAGTAACTTATCGCCGAATTCATGACCGTGGAGGTCATTGGCCTTTTTGAAATGATCTAAGTCGATAAACAACACACCAAATTTATTATTACTTAGATTTGCCCGACTAATAGCTTGGTCCAGTCTATCGTTTATTAGTTTCCTATTTGGTAAGTTGGTCAGTAAATCATAATTAGCTTGATGTATTAACTTCGCTTCATTTTGTTTCTTCTCTGATATATCCCGAATAACGGTAATAGCCACTTTGCGATTATTCAGCTCTGCTAGATTCAAACTTATCTCAACTGGAAATTCTTTTTCCTGCTTATTTAGTGCATATAATGTCTTTCCGAGCCCCATCATTCTCGCGCTCGAATGGTTGAAAAAAAGTGCTATTTTCTCGTGATGATTAACAAACCTTTTCGGCATGAGTGTCGCAATGTTTAATTTTACAAATTCACTTTTTGAGTAACCAAAAAGGTCTTCTGCACTCTTATTCACTTGAGAGATAACTCCGTCTCTATCGGAAATTATCATTGCATCAGGAGATGATTCTAAAAGCTTGTTTGACCATGCAAGTTGGCTCGATACTGCTTGTTTTTCATTTGTTATATACCTCTGAAATGTATAAAAAACTATTAACAAACATGATGCCAGTAAGACTAAAATGAGTAATTCAATACGTAAATATTCTAATGAACCGTTATAAGACGTTTGTGTAATATTGTTAGCTTTACTTTCAGCCGTATTTGTCAAAAATTCTAACTGCTTATTAATTTTTTTTATGTTTTGCGTATTTTGTTGTAGCTGGTTAAGTAATAAACTCTTTTCTTCATTAAGTCTAATTCTAGCAATAATTTGTTCTCTGACAGAGAGCCAATCTAAGTAAACACGTTTAACCGTATCTACCCTACTTTTATCTCCAACAAATTCTTTACCCAGTAGGTCAAATGCTCGATTAACTTGATTATCATAATGGTCATTTTGACTAGCTATATTTTCCAGTCCGTGCTTGTTAGGAATGTATATTAAATCAACTAGTGACAGTTGACTTAAAAGCGTATGTTTCCTTATGTCACTAACTGCTTGTGCGACGCGACTATAATTATTGAATGACTTATTTAAGGTGATTACACTCTTTGTGTACAATAAAAATATAGAAAACGTACAAGCAAGTGCTAAGATCAAAAAAACGACTATATATTTCATATTTCTTTTTTTTGCTAAGACACATTCAGAGCTTTTTTCACTTTTAATTTTATAAGCCATTGAAATAACCTCATTAAATTTAATGTTTACAATCAGCACATTGAAAAACTGATCGAAGACTTTAAAAATAAGCTCAATCTTTGCTGCTGTTTTATATTATTTACAGCCACCTATAACTGTTAAAAAATATTCATTCACCAGTATAACTTTGCCGCGCAATTATTTAGCTATAAGATAATATTCTTTATTACTAGCTGCCATTATTGCTGTAGAACTTATTTTAAGCGGCTAGGCCTGGCGAAAAGTGTTACTCTTAACTTAAAGATGCGTCGTCACTTCGCACATGATATTTGCATATGTAAACAACCATATAGCTGATCATCTCATCATTGCCTGCCGGTTCATACCGTAGATCACCATAACGTTGTAACAACTAATTCATATCCATTCTGCTCCTTTTTGAAAACGCGGAAAGACCCAATTTTCAGTGGCTTGATGAACTAATTTAGTGACTAAACTTATAAAGGAAACACACAACCCCTTATCATTGGCATTGCATTTTTTTAGAGTAGTTATGTTAGTAACTTAACTATAACAATACACTCAAAAAAACATCCAAACTATTATTTTTAAGGGATAAAATTCATATTGCGATTTTTGTATGATTACTAACATTATGGTTTGTAGGGTTTGTGTAGCTCAAACTGTTATAATTGCGTAATTTGTATGCCACAGTAACTTTATTTGCTGTAGATTATTGGCATATTATATTCATTCAATTAGAAAATATTAGTTTCTAGTGCGTTGTATCCAAAATGAAGTACGTTGAGTGTAATAGTATTGATGTCTATATTGATAATTTAAATGGACTGGACGTAGAAGCAACGCAGGTTGGTAGTGGACGTTTTTTTAGCACAAATAGAAATGTTAAGCTCCCGCTGATTGAAATCAACCATTGGCGTATTAATACCAGCATCTTATATCATGGAGCTTTAGCACAGGATAAAATTTATCTCTCTTTCCCCATAGAAAGGGAATCACAAATAATAGATGGCAAGGTTTTCGGTAGCGACTCTATTTTAGCCGTTTTACCCGACGAAGATCTATTGGTTCTTCATCCTAAACTTGTTGAAACAATGGATTTTTTAATCCCTTTGGCAGTATTGCAAGATTACTATAAATACCAAAACCTTACTGATACTTTACCATCATTAAAAAACCTGAGAAATAAAACTACATTTTCAAATATTGAGAATTTAAAAATAAAACAGCTTATTAATTATACGTTAAGTGTTATTGACCAAGTAAGCCAATGGAATTATCTGGCCGCAGTAGACGCTCAGGATACGATTTTAGTAAACATATTAGAAATTTTGGGTGAATCTGGTGGCAAAAAGGTAATTTGTAGTTCAAAACATAGAGTCGTTGTTGTTAAACGGGCGTTAGCTGCTATCCATAAAGAACCTAAATCCAATTTAACTATCGTAGAATTATCTAATATCTGCTTTTGTAGTATAAGAACTTTAGAATATTCCTTTAAGTCTATCCTTGGATGTTCACCCAAGGCTTATCTTATAAAAAGAAGACTAAACCTTATTAAGCATGAAATAAAATGCAGTCCAGAGAAAAGTATTAGTAGAATCGCTATCGATTTTGGGGTAGTTAATGCAGGAAGATTTTCCAATGACTATTTTATGTATTTCGGCGAGTACCCTTCGGATACACGGAATAAATAATATCAACTGCCATAGGCTCATTTTATGGCAGTGCAGACTTTGCCAATAATGATATAAGTTAGGCCCTGTATGCAGTGGCACACTAATTATGTGCCACTTAACTAGAGATGAGTATGTTCTTTACTTTATGTGCAGCTGCTATTGTGAAAAGCTATCACCCGAGAGCAAAGTCAGTATGCTTAAGATGGTAATGTACTGACCATTTACTTTTGACCAACGTGGATCGTACGCTTACCAAAGCTTTCACCATTAAGTAGACCTATGAATGCATTTGGGGCATTTTCTAACCCTGTGATAATCTCTTCTCGATATTTAATCTTGCCGCTTTTAACCCAAGCAGTCATCTCTGTCGCGAAATCAGGATACAGATGGCCAAAATCATCAAAAATAATGAAACCCTGCAGTTTTATTTTCTTGCGCAGGATCTGCCCCATCAGCCAGTTCATCCTGTCTGGCCCCTCTGGCAAATTGGTAGCATTGTATTGCGATACCAGCCCGCAAAGTGGGATTCGGGCGTTCGGATTCAATAGCGGAATAACAGCATCAAGGACCTTACCACCGACACTTTCAAAATAGACATCAATGCCCTTTGAGCTCACCTTAGCAAGTTGGACGGCAAAGTCAGCAGCCTTGTGGTCGATGCAGGCGTCAAAGCCCAACTCGTCTACTGCATAGGCACATTTTTCCGCACCGCCCGCAATTCCAACCACATGGCAGCCAAGTAGCTTGCCAATTTGACCAACAGTGGCACCGACAGGACCGGTCGCAGCTGCCACAACAATGGTCTCGCCTGCTTTAGGTGCACCAATCTGCTTCAGGCCAGCCCAAGCAGTAAACCCAGGCATGCCTAAAATACCGAGCGCCCATGAAAGATGCGACGAAGACTTACCGAGGTTAGTAAGCCCAACGCCATCAGACACAGCATAGTCCTGCCAACCATTGTAACTAAGCACAAAGTCGCCTGGAGCAAAGCCATCGATATTGGAATCAACAACTTGAGACACTGTGCCGCCTATCATCACCTCGCCTAACTCGACTGGGTCGGCATAAGATGGTGCATCGCTCATCCGCCCCCGCATATAGGGATCAAGCGAAAGGAACTCAGTCCGCAGTAGCATTTGTTGGTCGCCAGCAACAGGGATGGCAGTCTCAATCAAAGTTAACGTGTCTTCCGTAGGCTCGCCTGAGGGACGTTGGCTAAGAACCCATTGTCGATTCGTTGTGTTTGTCTGTGTCATGTTCTATCTCCTTTAAAGTGACGCTTCGAGAATCCGGCGCACATCAGTTGGGGTGATGTCTTTATGTTCGCCAAGAGCCGTCATCCCATGTTCCTGCAAGGCACTAACGATAAGTTCAATTTCTGGGGCGGCAATATCGTAGTCGCTTAAGTGAGTCTTAATGCCTAGTTGCTCAAAGAATGCACGCGTAGCATCTATCGCAGCGTCAATTCGTACGGCATCAGAACCTTCGTTGATCCCCCAAACATTACGAGCATATTGCAGTAGTTTTTCGTGCTTGTGGCCGCGCTGATCATTCAATAATGACGGCAATATCACTGCAAGTGTACGGGCGTGGTCGGTATCATTGAGCGCGGTAATCTCATGTCCGATCATGTGAGAAGCCCAATCTTGTGGCACTCCGGCACCGATTAATCCATTCAAGGCCAGCGTGGCGGTCAACATCAAACTTGCGCGGATGTCATAATCTTCTGGTGTCTCTAGCGCTTTAGGGCCAAGCTCAATAATGGTGCGCAGTAGAGACTCGGCAAAACCATCCTGTACGTGTGCGCCGCTGGGGTAAGTCAGATACTGCTCGACGATATGAACAAAGGCATCTACTGCACCATTGGCAATCTGACGAGCAGGCAGCGTATAGGTAAGCTCAGGATCGAGAACAGAAAAAATTGGGTAGCAATGTGGACTTCTAAAAGGAAGCTTGGCGACCTTCTCAGGGTTAGTGATCACTCCACCATTATTCATCTCTGATCCTGTTGCTGGCAGTGTTAGCACAGTACCAAACGGCATAGCCTCGGTCACTTTTGTACTGCCAGCAGTAAGAATTTCCCAGGGGTCACCGGCATAAAGCGCCGCCATGGCAATGAATTTAGTCGCATCAATAACAGATCCACCACCCACGGCAAGCAAAAAGGTGATGTCGTTATCAGCGATTGCTTTAACGGCATTAAGGGTAGTGGCATAACGAGGATTTGGCTCTATACCGCCGAACTCGACTAATGTGCGATCAGCTAGTGCTGTTCGTACTTGTGTTAACACGCCGGTCCGTTCTGCGCTGCCGCCGCCATAGATAATCAATACTTTAGCATCTGCTGGAACATGATCGTTCAGGTCTGCGATGCGGCCTTTGCCAAAGAGGATTTTTGTGGGGTTATGAAAGTCAAAGTTTTTCATATTAGGATTCCTTCTGATTAAATGTGAAGGCGTACGCTTATGCTGACATACGTCGATTTTTCTGTGTCTAGTATTCGAATACCGGTAAACCTGATGACAAATATACTGGAAGGGGTTGCGCTCCCAGCCATTACAAAAAGACTTAGCAACAACATCGTAAATAGCGCTATTTTGCCAATAATGGTAATAGCCTAGATGGAATAAAATGCGTTGATCATATTCACTTACTTGATGTTTACATTGTTATTCTTTACTAAATGGCCAACTATAATTAAATGAGTAAATTACTTAAAGTAACCACTTGGATATGTCAATACGATATTTAAATATAAAACTCTTCATTACCTATGATTTAAGACATTTATATTTAGAGATAATATTTAAATATATTTTCAGCATGAAGCTAACCATATTAAAACAAGCTGATCAAAATCACTGTTAGTGCTGTGCTTTAAATAAACCAAATTATATTTTACTGTTTAGTTACACTAACATACCAATGTTAGCCTTTCCAATTAGGCCAATAAATCTTAATAATTGTAAACAGTTCAGACTAAAAGGATGTAATTGAGTACATTCAGTTAACAATACTAACGATTGAGATTAAGTTTTGTTTAAGTATGGAAATGATGATAAGGCCTAACAATAATCAGCGTATGTTATTAGCCACATAAGATTAACTTAATAATAACTCTTAAATAGATATATAGATAAATAAGCATCTATGTTTTTAAATAAATTCTAACGAGCGTGAAAATCAACAGTTTCAATACTGCTTATTTCATCATCCATACAGAAATGTGGGCAGCCCAACACGCGGCCATGTTTCTCGATAGCCTCGACCTGTGTTTATTGTATATCGTAAAAGTAGGCTTTAAGTCATTCTAAAGGTGGTCTAGTTACCGAACAAAGGTGTTGATTTTCGGCTTTTTTTCCTCCGATCCGTCGCGGATGGCCTCAGTAGCATATTGTGATTTAGATTTGAAAAATACTAGCAACAGCCCTTCTTCACGCCGGCTCGCTCACATATAGCATCAATAGTGAGAGTGCCATAGCTGTTCTGCCACATTAAATCTAATATTGCTTGTAGCAAGCGTTCTTTGCCATCACTTTTGCGGCCCATTTCCAGTACCTATCAATACGTTGACATTATTGAAATTGACTATTATCTATTCGTCTCGATACGCTAATTGGGCCAACTATTTAACCTCATCTATAGAAACCGAAAACAATATAGCAGCTCCTATTATACCGGCAATTAATGAACCGAAAAGGATACCTAGTTTTGCTTGTTCAATTAAAGCGGGTTGTCCCTCAAATGCTAATACTGATATAAATAATGACATTGTAAAGCCTACACCCGCCAAAAAACCGATACCAATGATATGAGAAAATGTCACACCATCAGGCAATCTTACCGCACCTACTTTTAATCCCAACCAGGCAAAAAAGCTAATACCAATCCCCTTTCCTAAAACCAATGCGAGTATTATCGCCAGTGTGACCACAGTATCTTTAAATTCAGGAATGACCGTAGGTAACATTACGCCTGCATTTAAAAAAGCGAACAAAGGTAGAATAATCAAACTGACAGGTTTATCTAGTGTATATCCCCAGCGTAATATTGGCGCTGTCGTTTGCTTGGCAATATCTTCTGCCTTTACAGCCAGTGCGTGTTGCTGTTCATTTTCAAGGATAGGAGTATCTTCACTGTCTACGTCCTTAAAATCATGGATGACATTTTGCATTTTACGGCGAAACCAGATTTTGTTGGTATAAGGACGTGTCGGCACCATCATTGCGGCTAACAGACCTGCGGTGGTTGCATGTACGCCTGATTGAAGAATAAACCACCAAAGAAAAAAACCGCCCACTAAATAAAAGACAGGTTTCCTGATACCAAGAAGGTTTATAAAAAACAGAACTAATAGCGTGAGTCCCGCCCATAGAAGTGACTGAATAATAATTTGGTCGGTATAAAATAAACCAATAACAGCTACTGCTCCCATGTCATCTACAATGGCTAATCCAGTAAGAATAATGTAAGCCGCTCGAGGGGCTTTAGCGCCTAACAGTGTGAGAATACCTATCGCAAAAGCCGTGTCTGTGGCCATAGGCACACCCCAGCCTTGATAAGCGTTGGACGACTCACTAATCCAAATAATGCTTGAATATATCAGTGCCGGAAGCACCATGCCCCCCAGTGCCATAACAATAACTAATCCAGCATCTTTTAAATCGCTTAGCGCTCCGACCAAGCATTCATATTTAATTTCTAGCCCTAAAATGAAAAAGAACAACACCATCAAACCGTCATTGATCCAGTAATGTAATGAATGACTTATAGCCCAATCGCCAAGAGAAATAGTGAGCTCAAGTGTACTTAGGGCTTCATAACTGTGTTGCCATCCTAAATTAACCATAAGAATGGCTGCTATTGCTGAAACAAGTAATACGATTCCAGCTACGATCTGACTATTGATAAATGACTCAACAGGCAATGAGAACTTAAGAAAACCACGCTCTAATGGAGCATGATCACGATTTTCTTCCTTTATTTCGTAACTCATAACTTGTCTCCGCAACGTTACTGTGTGCTTTTCAACCACATAATGTGGCCAGATCCCTTTAAAATCAAAAGAGTAAACTGGTAATAATACGATACCATCTTTTTATCAACACGGCTTTGTATGCCGCTATTAGCGTTGAAACTCGATCCGAATTAACACTATGCTTTGCAAATCAGCGCTCAAGCCACAGTTAAGGACAAGTCGTAACCTGTTTAACAGGCTTAGATGGCCTCGACAACGATTCGGTATATTTACCATCACTTTGATTGCAACATGCACGTTAATATTGTTAGTGTGAGTGAACAGCTAGACATCAATATCAACCAATTAATGGAGTGCAACTAATGGGATCGCATAATACTGATCAACATAAGCACAGTATCGCTACTTTTGCAGCCTTAAAAACCGCTATCGCAAATGATGAAGAGCAGTTGGTAAAAGATTTATTAGCAAATGAACCGATGCAAGAGCTTGAGAAAAGCTATCTAATTGATTTAGCAAATATAAACAATAATCAAACTATCTTAACATTACTGAAAGATATCCCTGAAATATAGCTACAAGGTGAAATATAGCCTGTTAGTACTCGCTCTATTTAGATAACCATTTTCACTAAAGAGAATCGCCGCATATGGCGGCGCAACACTTATCTAAGCCATAGCTAAATATCATTTTTCACAGGCTTACTATTCACTTTCCTCTTCTCTTTTTTCGATAGTCGCGCTTAATTTTTGATATACACCAAGCGAAACAATCAAAATCGCTGATACCATAATAAGTAACGCCGGATAGAGTAAAAGGCTAAGGTCTTTCGTTCCTGCTTTGAATATAAACACCAGTCCTTCAATACTGACGGCGATGGTAATAATGACAATAATTTTTGTAATTGTTCTTCTTGCCTCTTTGGGATCTCGCAGCTCTTTATCCTTAAACACTTCTTCTTCCATCATGTACTGTGCAACATCGATAATCGCTGCAGCTATGATAATAGCGGCGACAGATTGAAGCATTAATGGAATAAATCCAGAGTCATACTCTATGCCAGAAATGACCTCGTAAATAGACCACAGCATAATTATCAAAGATAAGATGATAAGAGTGACAGCTGCGAACAGATGAACTCCAGCAAAAATCTTATTGAACAGTTTTTTCATATTTTTGACCTGTAATAATTTATCGACCAAGGTGGCTCATTGCGTTATTAATGTGCACGCATAAATGAGGTTATGTTATTCATCTAATACAGTGCTGATGACATTTACCTATGATGGAATTGCACTCACTTATCGGCACAAGCTTGATCTAGATAAGGTCACTATAGATTGAGAACAGATGGCAAAACATCATATGAACTCAAGTGAACACTAAGTTGACTGTAAATAACCAGAAAACATGGATAGACCCAATGGAGCTTGAAGAGGTCACTTAGTATTGCTTGCCTACCCTGTTAATCGTTCAAGGGTAACACACTCGAGTTTGTGAAGGGGTTACAGTAATAAAATGCAGTCACTTATCAAGGATTAGGATCTCCATTATGTTGTTTAAGACTCTATTTTCCAAAAATAAAAATGATCGTTAGGGCAATTGTTGTTTATCGCAAGTTAGCCTAATTCGACCTTACCACGGAAGCCACTTGCACTATTTTATTGGCTGGTAATAGTAAGCTTCCACTATTAATTGTAACTAAGCTATTTAGGTCGTCCAATGGAGAAGCTGTCATTAATGACTGGCGTGATTTATAGCTGTTATGGCGACCAAGATTAATAGCCCATTTAACAATCTGTAACGTATTAATCATTGGTCACCTTAATAGAGGATAGATATAATATAAATATCTTTAGTGCAACATGATTACTTAAACCTTGAACTCGCTGACTTAAATGCTGCACTGAGCGAATCCCAGGCGCTATCAATGCCGACTTTTACGTCTTCCCAAGCATCATCACTGGCTTTTTTAAGCTCATTAAGTTTTTTATTGGCAGATTGTTTCATCGACTCAAGTTCCTCTATTCTTTGATAGTATTCCAGTTGCTCATCAGCAGCTTTACCATCGGCTTTTGCTTTCAGTCTATCAATTTGGGCACTCCACTCATCGAGTTGCGCCTGCAATTTTTTTTCGTATGCTTGTTTCTTACTCATAATGATTGTCCTTTTTAATGACGTGGTTAAAACAGCTTTAACGACTGAAGTTTCTGCTTGATTTAAATACTTGGCTTCAGAATATTGGATTTTTATCCTGAAAATATACGTTAACATGCATGGCAACATAATGCTCATTTATGCCTCATTTGCCCTTGTATGATGCCACAGGGCGATCAAACATTATTTAATGGATCTATTTGTCATCCTTGAACGTAAAAACTAGCTCTTTCGAATTATCTCAAAGCAGTAATATGATCATTTTCTACGATGGCAATTGCCCACTATGCAGCATCGAAATGCAGCAACTAAAACATGCTGATATTCATCAAAAAATCATCCTTGAAGATCTTAATGCGCTCGATTTTAGTCTTCGATACCCAAGTATTGATGTCAATCAGGCAATGACGTATTTACAAGCACAAACACTATCGGGTGAGATGATTTACGGCCTTGATGTGACTTGTCAGGCGTGGGAGATTGTTGGAAAACATCGCTGGTTAAAACTTATCCGCTTACCCATCATTCGCTTATTTGCCGACCTTGGATATCGCTTTTTTGCAAAGTATAGGCATTCTATTAGTAAATTTTTAATGCCCAATTCAAGCTGTTCTAACGGCCAGTGTCATAGGAAACTAAAATCTGACAAACGATAAACACAAACGTGTTGCATGTAGCCAAAAATGCACACTCAGAAAAATTGATATCTAAAAAGTTAATCAGCCCATTAAGATTGATAGGGTGACACTATTTTACTGTTAAGGACTTCAAATGCATTTTACCCAAGAGCGCATAGACGCGCTTGATAAACACACCCGTACCCATTTAATTAATTCACTCTCTGGTTTTAAAAGCGCTAATTTAATTGGCACTCAAGACTCACAAGGCTTGACTAACTTATCTATTGTCAGCTCGGTGATACACCTAGGCGCAAATCCGCCGCTGGTGGGGATGATAGTGCGCCCACATACAGTACCTCGTCATACATTTGAAAATATTTTACAAACGGGTTGCTATACAATTAACCAAGTTAATCAATCAATTTATAAGCAGGCTCATCAAACATCAGCCCGTTATGATAAAGACGAGTCGGAGTTTGCGGTAACGGGACTAACACCTGAATACTTAAATAATTTTACCGCGCCATTTGTAAAAGAAAGTCGTTTAAAATATTCGGTAAAATTTATTGAGCATCAACATTTAGCCGTTAATGGTACTGAGCTGGTGATTGGTGAAATTATCGATGTGTATGTTGATGAAGCAGCACTTCAAAGTGATGGCTTTTTAGACTTGCAAGCAATAGACACAGTGGCGATTACAGGATTAGATAGTTACCACACTAGCAATAAACTTATGCGTTTACCCTATGCTAAAAAGTGATTCAGCTATGCATTCCGCCAAGGTAAAATAGCCTTTAGTCAGCAATAAACAATATGCTAATCAAACCGTAAATCGTAGATTAAAAGCAATGTAAGCAGCATATTGGCTAACATGCTGCTTACATTATTCAATCATTGCATGGCATAAAAAATCCCATTCAAATCGGTAACGATTTAAATGGGATCCATTAAATAAACCGGTACATTTTTACTGAGCTAAAAATTGTTGGTTAACCGCTTCCGCCATTAATTTTGGTGGGATCAAGCCTTGGCTCAACACAAAATTATTAAACGCTAAACGATCGAACTTGTCGCCTAGGGCTATTTCAACTCCGGCGCGGATCTCCAATAATCGTGATAAGCCATAAAAATAACTGCCAGCCTGGCCAGGCATTCTCATAGTGTATCGATCAACTTCTTGTTTTACAGCCGCTTCTGAAAACACCACATCGTTGCGTAACAATGAATATGCGTTTTCTTTTGTTGTCAGACCTAAGTTCAACATCGGGTCTAACATCGCGCGAGCATTACGCAATAACCTATGTTGCAGGGCAATAAGCTGTGCTTCAATAGGCAGGTACGGCAACATTTCCGCTTCGGCATACAATGCCCAACCTTCTACGTTAACGCTGTTAAAAGCATAATATACTCGTGCCAGTGAAACGCCCTGCTCCAACATGACCGCAAATTGTAATTCATGCCCAGGTCTGCCTTCATGGGCACTTAATGTATAAGCAACCGCATTAAAATTAAAGTCATCGTATGCAGCATCACCCGTTAATGCAGGGTTACCGGTTGTCAGAACAAATTGGCCTTGCTCACCAGTATTGCCAATAAACGGTGGCGGCAACATATGCGGCGCAGGACTACCTGCCGCTTCGGCATCACTTGCAAGTCGCATGATCATATCGCGTTTAGGTAAATCAACCACATGATGTTTACTGATCAAGGCCTCAAGTTTTTTATTGGTTTCACGATAATAATTTTCAATTTTATCCTTGGTTAATGATTCTTTTTTAAGTGCTTTAATCACGTCACGATAATCACTTGATGGCATATTAAATTTTTGTGCAACCAATGGCGCTAACGCCTGCATATTCGCTTTGGTTATCATGTAACTTGCTTTAGCGCGTTCAATTAACAACTCAGGGTCGATATCGATGCCAACGGTTTTGAGTTTTAAGGCATAAATTTCTTCGGGTAATCTAAAGTCATCTCGTGTGTTCGGAATAACCGTTTTTTCAGCCCATTGGCGATAGTCTTCAATTTGCTGCTTTAATAGCAACATATTCTCATCGGCTTTTATGAATTCATTTTGTTCAAATAACTGCTGTAAACCTTGTAATAAAGTGTCTGTTCTCGCTAGGGCTTGGTTAACTTCTTCTTTTGTCGGCCCAATTAACTTTTTGTTGGCTAACGCCGCTTCAAATAAGGTTTTGGCTTGATCCGTTAAGGCTGCTTGCCCTGTTTTGCCGACATAACACGCAAGACGGGTATTAGCCGCTTGTTTGCGAGTATCTGACATTTGATCATCTAATAATGCCGACACACCTCTGAATATAATCAGGGGGACATCAACCCAAGGCAGCATGTATTTATCGTCTAAATTACCCGCGGCAATGGTCTGATCAATATTGTCGATAATAATGTTAAGGTCTTGACGAACTGGCAATGATTTTTCAGTTTTCACCGCTTGTAGCAAGGTTTTCTTACTGGTTTCAAGCGTCTCTATATATTTATCTTGCTGTGCCTTAGTGATATTACTACACAGACTATCGGCTTCAGTAATCCCTATTGAACTGGCCATTTCTGGCTGAAATTGACTGGTTATCTGTATTTGTTTGTTTGTGTATTGATTACTGACATCAACCCAAGAGTTGGCTGATGACGTCAATGGAAATAAAGCGAGCAGTGGAATCACTGAAGTAAATATTTTACCTGACATCTGTTTAATCCCTTGTTATTTTTATTCTGAAGTTAACCATTATAGCCGAATTAAACCACGACGCGACATGCCATCAGTTAAGTTATCACCTTAAGCAGTATTAGATTATAAGCGTTAATTATCAATATATTACTTTGTATTTATGGTATCAATATCTTCGGTATTATTGTCTGGTTACAAATAAAAACACCGCAACCTATAAGGTTGCGGTGTTTAAGCAGAACGTTATCAGCGTTTACCGTTTACTTAAAAAGCAAAATCATCGCTGCTCAGTGCCATCATTGAGTCAACGCCATTTTGAATACATGCTGCATGGCCTTTTGCTCTTGGTAACATACGTTGCATATAAAACTGAGCGGTTTTTATTTTTGCTTCATAGAACGCTGTTTCACTTGTATCAGTAGCCAGTTTATCTTGAGCGACTTTTGCCATTTTTGCCCAGAAAAACGCTAAAGTTACATAGCCGGCATACATGAGGTAATCAACTGAAGCACCACCAATTTCATCAGGATTTTTCATCGCTTTAGCACCGATCAATACAGTAAGTTCATGCCACTCTTTTGCATAAATCATAATGGGTTTAATAAACTCTGCCATCGCAGGGTTGTCCATGTTCTGTTGGCAGAATGCGGTCACATCTTGAGAAAAAGGTTTTAACACTTCGCCTTGGCTGCCAATAATTTTACGTGCCAGTAAATCTAAGGCTTGAATACCGGTTGTGCCTTCATATATACAACTGATTTTGGTATCACGCATTAACTGTTCCATGCCCCACTCTTTGATAAAGCCATGGCCACCGAACACCTGAACGCCAAGGCTGGTACATTCAAAACCAAGTTCAGTGAGAAAGGCTTTTGCAATTGGGGTTAATAATGCCAATTTGGTCTCAGCATCCGCTTTAATTGCCTCATCTTTCTCAGCATGGCCGATATCCACTAACTGAGCCAAATATGAAATTAATGCACGGCCACCTTCGGCAATAGACTTTTGAGTTAGCAACATTCTACGTACATCTGGATGAACAATAATCGGATCTGCAGGGCCATTAGGGTTTTTAACCCCGCTAATAGAACGCATCTGTAATCGATCTTTGGCGTAAGCTAGCGCACCTTGGAAAGAAGCTTCTGCTGCGGCAACACCTTCACTCGCCACACCGATACGGGCTGCATTCATGAAGGTAAACATGCATTTAAGGCCGCGATTAGGTTCGCCAATTAAATGGCCTGTAGCGCCATCAAAGTTAATCACACAAGTCGCGTTACCATTAATACCCATTTTGTGCTCTATTGAGCCACAATTGACGCCATTTCTATCTGAAATGGTGCCGTCAATATTGACATTAAATTTAGGCACAATGAATAAAGATATGCCTTTATTGCCTTCTGGGGCGCCAGGAATACGAGCAATAACAATATGCACTATGTTGTCTGACAGATCGTGTTCACCCGCCGAAATAAAGATTTTAGTGCCCGTTAACGAATAGCTGCCGTCATCTTGACGTTCAGCCTTGGTGCGCAACATACCTAAATCTGTGCCACAGTGCGGCTCAGTTAAGCACATGGTGCCAGTCCACTTACCTTCAACAAGTTTGGGCATAAACTGTTGCTTTTGTGATTCAGTGCCGTGGGCTTCAATGGTGGCTAATGCACCATGACTGAGTCCTGGGTACATGGCAAAACTATGATTCGCACTGGAAAATAGCTCAGCGATACTAATATTTAGCGAATGTGGTAAACCTTGACCACCAAATTCTTCAGACTGAGATAATGTTGGCCAACCGCCTTCTACATACTGGGCATACGCCTCTTTAAAGCCATCAGGTGTGGTGACCGCGCCGTCTTTCCATGTACAACCCTGCTGATCGCCAATTTGATTTAATGGCGCAACAACCTCTTCTGTTAGTTTTGCAGCTTCATTGATAATGGCATCAACCATATCAATAGTCGCATCTTGATAGCCTAAATGCTCATAGTGGCCTTCACAGCCGAGCAATTCTTGCATCACAAACTTAACATCACGAATGGGGGCTTTGTATTCAGGCATTGTTGCTCTCCAACTATTATCTATAAGTGTTAGGGGCTGTTAATCTTTTGTGGCTAAATTTTATTTAACACAGACGGCTAATGGTTTATTTAAGCATATAGAACAAATGTTAGACAGAAAGTCTCTAAATAAGTAATACCTTATGAAAACCTGATTTATATAAAAATAAACCCTCTCGATTAGCCACTCCCAGATACCGGTGTGAAGAGTCGCTTATGTAGATAGATGAAGACATCTAACAAGCTCCGCCTTAACTATCATTGCCGGTAACGTCTGCAAAATTTATCTCAAAAAAAACAACAACCTCTGCGATTAAGTGATTATTTAAATGATTTTCCATATAAATAACCCGTCATATTACTGATGCTAAAGTAACAAGATGTATTATCCAAATGCATATTAATTATAGCTACACATTCACCTTGCTAATAGTACCTCTAGCTTAACAAGCCAATGGCACAATATTGCGCATTAATCTTGATCACTTGCCCGATAGTTTACTTGTCTACTGTGCCTTTGTGGCGCGACTTGCACATATATAGCAGCTTTATTAGCCTATAACAGTGCACTATTCATTATGCGAATAGTTCATTATTAAAATAATCGATTGGTTTAATTTTAATACAGCATCTAGCATCGTTTGGAGCTAAATTAGCATAGTCGTAGGGTTTTATTTGAGTAAAGAGTGGGCAAGACTGGGATCAATCTTAATGTTCTTCCCTGTGGTTATTGACTCATACTGTTCTACGAAAATGATCGTTGAGATTATCAATAACAATGCTTAATCGTGGAGCAATACCATTTTCCCTCAATGAATCAACAAGCTTGTGCCTGGATTAAAATATACATTTTAAAACAATTCAAAATCCAACCAATGAGAGTATCAAACATGTCTATAGAATCGATATTACAACAGCGAACTTCAGTAAGAGCCTTTGTTGACCAACCTGTGGCAGATGACACATTACAGAAAATTTTCGCCAGTGCGCAACTTTCCCCGTCCAATTGTAATGTGCAACCATGGCAAGCTTGTGTGGTATCTGGGGCAACTAAAGATAAACTGAAACAACGATTGATAGAAACTTTGATGAGCGGCGCATCACCAAACCCTGATTTTAATTGGTTACCGCAATATCAAGGCATTCATCGTGAGCGTCAATTTGGTTCAGCTAATGCGTTATACAGTGCAATTGGGGTCGCACGCGAAGACAAAAAAGCCCGTCAAATGGCCATGTTACGTAATTGGCAATTTTTTGATGCGCCACATGCGGTGTTTTTTACCATGGATAAATACTTAGACATTATGGGGGCTGTCGACTTAGGTATTTATGCACAAACGTTATCGCTTGTCATGGCAGAACATGGCATATCAAATTGCATGCAAGGCGCGCTAGGACAATTTCCTGATCCTGTTAGAGAAATACTTAACCTGCCAGATGAACGCGGAATTTTGTTTGGCATGTCTTTTGGTTATGCCGATGACAGCGCTGCGGTAAATAACACCAGAACAGACCGTGAGTTGCTTGAGAATTCAGTTACATTCTTCCAATAAAGCATCATCTGTACCGTTTAACTAGGCCTCAATAGGCCTTAATTTGTGCTGAGATTGAATATGAAGCTAATGCATCAGTATATTGCAGTGGATAAGGTCAATATACATTATGTTGAAACTGGCCATATGTCCGAAACAAAACCCTTATCGACCATGGTATTTTTACATGGTTTTCCTGAATATTGGGGCTCATGGCAAAAACAGTTAGACTATTTTTCAGCTCACTATCATGTTATTGCGCCTGACTTACCCGGATATAACCTAAGTGATAAACCCAGTGATTTAGACTTTTATACTGTCCCCAATTTAATCGCGTTTATCGCTCAGTTTATTGCAGCCATAAGCCCTACAGAGCCTGTCATTTTGGTTGCTCATGATTGGGGCGGCGCTATAGCCTGGCCATTAGCCGCTTTTTATCCTCACTTAATAAGCAAACTGATTATTCTTAATGCCGCTCATCCGAGTACCTTTACCCGAGAGATGATCAATAACCCTATTCAACGACAAAAGAGTGCTTATATTCATCAGTTGATTAGTCCATCAGCTGAAACATTATTAATCGAGGATGATTATCGCTATTTAACTGAAAAAATAATGGTTAGCTCACAAGAGGCAATTTTTACTGAACAGGTTCTCGCACGTTACAAAAAAGTGTGGGGCCAATACGGAGCCATTAATGGCATGCTGCAATACTATCGAGCTATGCCACAATTAGCACCCAACGACACAGATGATGGCATTGAAAAAGCATTAGCTGATGAGACGTCAATCATCACAAGGCAAATCAAAAAGACGGCTGACATAAGGATCCCCAATATTCGAATTAATCAGCCAACGTTAGTGCTTTGGGGTGAACAAGATTTAGCGTTCGTTAACGAAACCCTCAATGACATTGAGCGCTATGTTGCAGATTGCACAATTAAACGTTTTGCAAATACCAGTCACTGGCTGCAACATGAAAGACCCGCTGAAGTGAATCGCGCCATTCATGCATTCGTCAATCAACCAAGTTTACCTATGAGTCACTTGCATGAGCACTTACATGACTGAAGACTCAAAATAGCGAGTATCAAGCCATCGTTATTATTCAATATGGATAACGAATGAGTCACATGCCGTAATCTAGACACTAATGCTGCGGGCAAAGTAGAAAATATCATTTATGCCAACGCCTTAGGCAATGACCATGCTATTTACTGGCAGGTTTTTAGTTGCTATGTTGGGCATAACATATTGATAGCAAGGCTAGGTATAAACAAACAACAATTAAAGGCCTTAGGGGCAAATATACCGATTACCCTTGCCTAGCCCATTAAACTAAATTATTGTTTAATAAACAATTAGCAACCATATTCCAGGTGAAAAATGCAATTAATTAACGTCACAATTGAAGACAATGTCCATATCATCAGTTTGAACAATGGCAAGGTAAATGCAATCTCACCAGAGGTGATAGCACAGATTCATGCCGCCCTAGACGATGCTGAACAGCAAGCTGCTGTGGTGGTGATAACTGGCCAAGCAGGAATATTCTCAGGCGGCTATGACTTAAAAACAATGAAGCAAAGTTCAGATTCTGCCATTGCCCTTGTGACTGCGGGCTCCGGCTTGGCATACAGAATGTTGGCGTTCCCTACTCCGATCATCGGCGTGTGTACTGGTCATGCAATCGCCAAAGGGGCATTTTTATTACTCAGTTGTGATTATCGTATTGGTTGTACCGGTGACTTTAAAATTGGCTTAAACGAAGTCGCTATTGGCATGACAATGCACCAAGCTGGAATTGAAATTGCCCGAAATCGCATTCCACAAAACTACCTCAGCCGTGCAGTGATCAATGCTGAGCTTTTTGCTCCTGAATCTGCTGTGCTTGCAGGATTTCTTGACCAAGTGGTGCAAGCAGACGTTCTCATGAGCACAGCAATGAGCGTTGCTAAACACATGCAGACGCTCAATATGAAAGCTCATCATGGTACTAAACTAAAAGAGCGCCAAACAATACTCGCGTCACTCAGTGATGCAATCGAGCTGGATAAGCAAATCACATTGAATCTATAAGGATATAGTCATGACTTCAGAGCAAGAGTACAACACGCTAACCGTCAATATTAGCCATAAAGTGGCCCATATCGTCCTAAACAGACCTGACTCGTTGAATTCAATGAACGTCGATTTTTGGCATGAGTTCCCAAGGGTTATTGATGATATTAATAATAAATCAGCAGCTCGGGCGATTGTTATTTCATCAACAGGTAAACACTTTAGTGCTGGTATGGATTTGGCCGTATTCAGTGCCAATGGCCCAAACGACAATATCGAGTTAGGCCGAAAACACGACCAACTACGTCGATTAGTGCTAAAGCTACAAGACTGTTTTAGTGTGTTAGAAAAGGCTCGCATGCCTGTATTAGTGGCGATTCAAGGCGGCTGTATTGGCGGCGCGGTTGATATGGTTACCGCCGCCGATTGCCGCTACTGCACACAAGATGCGTTTTTCAGTATTGAAGAAACCAAACTCGGCATGACTGCTGATGTTGGTACGTTACAGCGTTTGCCTAAGTTGATTTCAATCGGTCTAGTGAAAGAGCTAGCTTATACGGGTCGCAGAATGCCAGCAGAAGAAGCTAAACAAGCCGGTTTGGTCAATCAAGTGTATGACGACCAACAAACGATGATCACCGCAGTATTAGCCATAGCAGCCGAGATCGCCGCCCGCTCGCCTTTAGCGGTAACAGGCTGTAAAGAGATGATTAATTATGCCCGCGATCATAGTGTTCAAGACAGCTTACAATATATGTCGGTCTGGCAAAGCGGCATGTTCCAACCACAAAACGATATGATGGAAATATTCACAGCTAAAGCCCAAAATCGTGCGCCAGAGTTTGCCGAGCTAACGCCCATTGATCCGATTAAAATATTCTAAATATTGGGGAATACTGTGCTATTTGCGCTTAAATAAAATGTAGAGTGAATTTATTTGAATCAAATCACACCGCAAATAGCCCAAACATCTATCAGAGACATTATGACAAAACCACTGATAAACCTAGTTCATGCTAATGGCTTTCCAGCGGGAAGCTATAAAACATTATTAGCAGAATTTACTCGCGATTATCGCACCGTAGCCCATGATCAGTTTGGGCATAACATCCTCTATCCGATACACAGCAACTGGCAACATCTAGTTACAGAACTCGTTGAATTTATAAGAAAGCAGGATGAAAAAGTCATTTGTGTCGGCCATTCTTTTGGCGGAGTCATTTCTTTTATCGCAGCTTGCCAGCATCCGGAATTGTTTCGCGGTTTAGTGATGTTAGATCCACCTGTGGTGACTGGCGCATTGTCACATTTACTGAGTTTTATCAAACGTACACCGTATATTGATAGGCTATCTCCTGCTGGTAAAGCCAAAACTCGCCAAAATCACTGGCCAGAAAAAACAAACTTGGTTGATTATTTTTCACATAAGTCATTATTCAAAAACTTCGACTCTCGTTGCTTGCAAGACTATGTGCATTCTGGCGCAGTTTCACGTAACAAGCGTTTAGAATTAACCTTCTCACCGGCTGTCGAAGCAGATATCTTTAGGCACTTACCGACTAACTTAGTGACATATAAAAACAAACTAAAGGTGCCCGCAAAACTGATTTATGGTGAAAAGACGACCATCTTCCCGATTAAACATTTTGTTCGATTTGCCAAACTTAACGACATCGAATTAATGACGCTACCTAACGGCGGCCACATGTTCCCGCTAGAGCAGCCAGAAAATACTGCTGCGATGATCAAAAATATTATTAAGGATTGGTAAGCGTAGGCCATTGATAATGTTAGTCTATTGATAATTTTAAGATGTTGATAATAGTCGATTATCGATAACATGGTTGATAAAAATCAATGTCGATAAACTTGTGAATGAACTTCATAGTGATTGTCGTAAAAACATTGATAAAAGTACTAAGATTACCTTGTTGATTAACAATGCTATTGCATAAAGGGACCCTCAATATGATTAAGCCAATTACCTTATTAACTGCTTTAACGTTGGGGATGAGTCTCTCTTGCCCATCACAAGCATTACCTTTAGATAGAATTCAATTACCCCAAGGCTTTAGCATCGATATCTACGCTGAAAATATTGAAAATGCTCGTCAAATGGCACTAGGCGATAACGGCACTGTATTTGTTGGCAGCCGTAAAGCGGGTAATGTCTACGCACTTATTGACACTAATCATGATTTTAAAGCGGACAAAAAAATCATAGTTGCGACCGATTTATTTATGCCCTCAGGGATAGCGTTTCATCAAGGCAGTTTATATGTCGCAGAAGTAGATAAAATCTGGCGTTACCCTGATATTGAAAAGTCATTACCCACCATCCCTAAAGCAGAATTAGTGTTTGATAAACTGCCGAATAAATCACACCATGGTTGGAAATTTATCGCCTTTGGCCCCGACGGTAAATTGTACGTTCCTGTAGGTGCGCCATGTAATGTGTGCGAAAGTGAATTGCCTTTTGCCAGTATTCTAAAATTGGACCCAGACTCTCAACTTACAGATAACCAACTAACAGGTAGTCAACAAACACAGACCCAGAAAGCAGGCTCTACACAACAAGACTCTATGCAAACCACCATAGTCGCGCAAGGTGTACGTAACAGTGTTGGCTTTGATTTTCACCCTGTCACTGGCGAATTATGGTTTACCGATAATGGCCGTGACATGATGGGCGATGACCTACCCGATGATGAGCTAAACCGCGTCAGCCAAACCGGCCAACACTTTGGTTTCCCTTATGTTCACAATAACAATATCGCGGATCCCGAATTTACCAATCCAGAGATTGCCAAACTGAATACACCGCCAGCATTAACCCTTGGCGCTCATGTCGCGGCATTAGGCATGGAGTTTTATCAGGGCCAGCAATTTCCTGCTGAATATAAAAATACCATCTTAATCGCGCAGCACGGGTCGTGGAATCGCAGCAATAAAGTCGGCTATCGCATCATGAAAGTGGTGCTAAATGGTAATACGGTGAGCGACTATTCACCTTTTGCTACAGGCTGGCTCAATGGTGAACAAAGCTGGGGACGCCCAGTAGATGTGATGACTCTGGCAGATGGCTCGATCTTGGTATCAGATGACTTTGCCAATGCCGTGTATCGAATTAGTTATACCAAGTAGTAAAAGCTATGCGTTATGCTTTAGCTGTACGACTGGAATACAGTTTGATCGCTATCAAACTCCCTCTTGGATATTTATAAGCGAAGGAATCTACTCATTTATGGACAGATGATTGCTAACAGCCTTCTCGTCGTCCCAACTCTCACGTCGTCCCGGTAATGTTTTTTAGCCGGGATCCAGGTGTTTGTCTTATATTTTGTATTTTATACTTATGGCCTACGGCCATATATCCGACTCATAGTAGGCAGAAACGCATGTCATACATCTATTTCATTAAATAGCAGCAGATTTAATGCCACCAACTATCTGCTCCACCACTAAATTTGCCCATGCATTATAAATCGGTGCTCCTGGATGAAACCCATCTGTGGCCATGACTTGGCGCATAAATTCAAGCATGGTGATATCGGGTTGTGGGTTGTCTAACGGCAGTTTAATTAATCTAAAGGCTGTAGTGGGATCGATATGTTGATTTATAGGCATAGCGCCTTGCAGATCAAGTTTAATTAATAATTGCTGTAATTTACGATTAAATTGATTGGCGCGCTGGCCTAAGCTCCACCGAAGTGGATTAGGCAAAACAGGAAATAACCCCAGTGGCGGTAACGCCGTCACTAGTATCAATTTGGGTTTGTACCGCTGAGTAATGAGCTCTAACAACTGTTTTTGTTGCTGCAGCCACTTATCGCAACTGATTGATGAAGTAATGTCATTGACACCCAGTGATGTAACAATAACATCATAGTGCTTTTGGCCGAGGATTGGATGGGCTGTATCAATGCGTTCATGTAAGGCTTGTAACGTGGTGGCTGTCGTCGACCCTGTCTTAGCAAACAATGCATAACTAAATTCGAGTTGAGGGCTTAATTGCTCAATAATCTGTCCCAATAAAGCGTGTTGTTGATTAGTCACTCCAACGCCTGCAGCAGCTGAGTCACCTAAAATAAGCAAGCTTAACGCAGGATTCGATCCAGTTTGCCCAACTCGTTCACCCTCGGGTTCAGGCAACCTTGGCGTAGTACGGCGAACCTTAAGTCCCTGAAACACTAATACTGGGGCCAGCATGATAGAAATTCCTTGATGTAACATTACGTCTCCCTTTTACTCAACCAACGACAGATACCGCAGTAAACTAAACCATTCATTTTGCTAATGGAATACCGTAACTAGTTTGATTAAATTTTCGATAGCTGACCAACACCTAAAGATTTAATGACAAAATGGTAAAAATCATCAAATGGTTTATAGATTAACACTAAATAAAGGGTCTAGACGGAACATTACAAAGGCAAACAAACTCAGCTAAGGCCATGATTTACTCTATATCATTAATAGAACCTGCCTGTATGGCATATGACATCAATAGATAATTTCATTTTAAGGTTAGATCACGTAAACTACGCGCTGTTTTTTAAGTCTCTTTTTTAGGTAAATCATGATCCGTTTAAACCAAGTAAAATTGCCTCTCGACCATAATGAAGATGCACTCCAAGAAGTGGTGTTGCAAAGGCTCTCTATTTCAGCGGATCAGCTGGTTGACATCCATATATTTAAGCGTGGCTACGATGCACGCAAAAAGAACTTAATTTTCTTAATTTATACCTTGGATGTGACCTTAACCAATGTAGACGAAGCACAGTTATTAGCATCAGTTGCTGATGATCATAACATTCGTGTATCGCCTGATACCGATTATAAATATGTCGCTTGTGCACCTGAAGGGTTAACCGAACGTCCAATCGTGATTGGCATGGGACCTTGTGGTTTATTTGTTGGGCTGATGTTAGCGCAAATGGGCTTTAATCCTATTATTTTAGAACGCGGTAAATCAGTGCATGAACGCGCTAAAGATACCTTCCGCTTTTGGCGTACCAGCGAGCTCAATACCGAATCAAATGTGCAATTTGGTGAAGGTGGTGCTGGCACGTTTTCGGATGGTAAGTTGTACAGCCAAGTGAAAGACCCAGGTTTTAAAGGCTTAAAAGTAAAACAAGAATTTGTTGCCGCCGGTGCACCTGCTGAAATCATTTATGTGAGTAAACCCCACATTGGTACCTTTAAATTGGTCACCATGGTAGAAAAAATGCGCCGTGAGATCATTCGCTTAGGCGGTGAAATTCGCTTTGAAACCCGCGTCGATAAAATCAATATTAGCGATCGCCAAGTTACTGGTGTCACCCTTAATAATGGCGAAGTACTGCATTCTAAGCATGTGATTGCGGCAGTAGGCCACAGCGCCCGTGATACCTTCCAAATGTTACATGACCAAGGCGTGTTTATGCAGGCGCAGTCATTTTCAATTGGGTTTCGTATTGAACACAAGCAAGAGATGATCGATAAAGATCGCTTTGGCATCAATGCCGGCAACCCTATTTTGGGCGCGGCTGATTATAAATTAGTCCATCATTGTAAAAGCGGCCGCAGTGTTTACAGTTTCTGTATGTGTCCAGGTGGTGTTGTTGTGGCGGCAACGTCTGAAGAACACGCAGTGGTAACCAACGGTATGAGTCAATACTCGCGCAGTGAGCGTAATGCCAACAGTGCCATTGTAGTGGGCATAGATCCTAGTGATTTTGATAACGATCCACTACAAGGTATTGCACTACAACGTAAACTAGAGCGTCATGCATATGTTATGGGCGGCAGTAATTATGATGCTCCGGCACAAATGGTTGGCGACTTTTTGGCAGCAGGATCAGGATTACCGTTCGAAAATGTCGAGCCGTCTTACAAACCTAATGTCAAAATGACTGATTTAAGTGATGCATTACCGAAATTTGCCATCGATGCTATCCGTGAAGCCATTCCTGCCTTTGGTAAAAAGATCCGTGGTTTTGACAGTAAAGATGCCATGTTAACGGGCGTTGAAACTCGCACCTCTTCACCAGTGCAAATTAAACGCGGCGCAGATTTCCAAAGTATCAATACCAAAGGCTTATACCCAGCGGGTGAAGGTGCGGGTTACGCTGGTGGGATTTTATCGGCGGGTATCGATGGCATTAGTATTGCCGAAGCCGTCGCTTTAGACATGATAAAAGCAATGAAGAACAGTTAAGCGAGTCTGTGCTTTAACTGTATATAGAGCCTATCGACTCATAGCATCATGTGATTCATATCCGTTAATAAAAACAGCAGCCTAATTGGCTGCTGTTTTTATTGTTAGCTAATGTCTTTAATTGCCCGCCCAATACCATCCACAGTGAGTGGGTACATTTTATTGCCAACAAGCTGCTGGATAATGGCAATAGAATGATGGATCTGCCAGTGATTTTCAGGTTGCGGGTTTAACCATGCGACCTTATTGAAATGGCCTAGCAATCGATTCATGTATTCAATACCTGGTTTTTCATTCCAGTGTTCAACACTGCCACCTTTAGCAATAATCTCATAAGGTCCCATGGTGGCATCGCCGACGAAAATCACTTTATAGTCAGATGAAAATGTTCTGATAATTTCTTCAAGATCGATGGTTTTATCAAAGCGGCGGTTGTTGTCTTGCCACAGTTGATCGTAAACACAGTTATGAAAATAGAAAAACTTTAAATGTTTAAATTCGCTGTGGGCCGCGGAGAACAGCTCTTCGCAAGTATGGATATAATCATCCATCGAGCCGCCAATATCGAAAAACATCAGCACTTTAACGGCATTATGGCGTTCTGGCTCCATATGCACATCTAACATGCCACCATTTTTAGCGGTTGAGCTAATCGTAGTATTGATGTCGAGCTTTTCACTGGCGCCGGTACGAGCAAACTTTCTTAGCTTTTTAAGGGCTAACTTGATATTACGGGTGCCTAATTCGCGATCTTGGTCGAAATTTTTAAATTCGCGCTTGTCCCATACTTTCACGGCACTGTTATTACGATTTTTATCTTGGCCGACTCTGATCCCTTCGGGATGATAACCATAAGCCCCAAAGGGTGATGTACCACCTGTTCCGACCCATTTATTACCGCCAGCATGACGCTTTTTTTGTTCTTCCAAACGCTCTTTTAACGCCTTCATTAACGCTTCAAGGCCACCAAGTGATTTGAGTTGATCCTTTTCTTCTTGGCTAAGGTGTTTTTCGAATTCTTTTCTGAGCCAGTCTTCCGGCAAGATCTTATCGAAAATATCAATACTCTCTATGCCGTTAAAGTACTCAGCAAAAGCCTTGTCATATCTGTCGTAGTGTATCTCATCTTTAACCATGACGATTTTGGCAAGGTTATAAAAATCGTTTACGTTGGCAAAAATCAGCCCTTTTTTGAGCAAGGCAATAAGATCTAATAGCTCGCGTAAGCTACAAGGCACCTTGTGTTTTTTTAGGGTAAGAAAAAAATCAATAAACACTGTTAAATCACCTGTTTCTACGACTCATAAAGGCCAATTTTTCAATCAGTGAAACGTCTTGCTCATTTTTTAACAGCGCGCCAAACAAGGGAATAATATCTGATTTATTATCCAGTAAGATGTCTTGTGAGATGTCGTCGGAAATCAGTAGCTTAAGCCAATCAATTAATTCTGATGTTGAGGGTTTTTTCTTAATGCCATTGACTTCGCGTAAATCAAAAAACACCTCTAGTGCTTGTGTTAATAAAGCTTGTTTAACATCAGGATGATGCACATCGATAATTTTTTCCATTTCAGCTTTAGTAGGAAACTTAATGTAATGGAAAAAACAGCGCCTTAAAAAAGCATCAGGTAACTCTTTTTCGTTATTTGAGGTGATGATAATGATGGGCCTTTGTTTGGCCTTAATCACTTGTTGAGTTTCATAGACATAAAACTCCATTTTATCGAGTTCTTGCAGTAAATCATTTGGAAACTCAATATCGGCTTTATCGATTTCATCAATCAACAATATCGGTCTTTGCTCTTCCTCAAACGCCTGCCACAACTTACCTTTTACGATATAGTTGCCAATATCATGCACGCGAACATCACCTAACTGACTGTCGCGTAAGCGCGATACAGCATCGTATTCGTAAAGCCCTTGTTGCGCTTTAGTGGTCGATTTAATGTGCCATTGGTACAGTTTGCAATTGAGTGATTTAGCTAACTCTTCGGCTAACTGGGTTTTACCGGTTCCAGGCTCGCCTTTGATTAATAATGGTTTCTCTAATGAAATGGCCGCATTTACCGCCATGGTGAGGTCGCTGGATGCAATATAATTCTGTGTACTTTTAAACATGCTCTACCTTTTCATTGATTTCGTTTGGCGCTAATAGCATTTACCAGCAGCAAAATATTAATTGATATCAGTTTTATCGATTGTAACAAAAGCCCGCTGGCTTAGTTAGGACACTTTGTACTTAGCGCCCTTCTTTTAACACTAAAGTGATAGCAACTGGCGTACCATTAAATGCTGCATTCCCCGTGAGCATATCAACTCGACTGGCATCTGTTAAATCATTAATGCTCACGCCTGGCTGAGTGGCGGCAACCGACATGTTTGTGCCCTGCTGATTATGGCCCCAACCTTGGGGTATGGTCACCACACCCGCTTGAATATCATCGGTGAGGACCACTTCAATATCAATTTGGCCCACTGCAGAACTGACCGTCACTAGCTGGCCTTGTTCAATACCCATCTGGTGCGCATCTTGTGAATTCATTTCTAAAGTACAAGGATTTTTACCTTTAATGAGCCGTGCTGAATTTTGGGTCCAGGTGTTATGGCTTTTAACCAGTCGACGCCCAATTAATTCAAATGGATAAGCCAGATCGCGCGAAACTGCTGTCATCACAGCTTGCAATCGGGGCAAATCATCACTAAATACTTGCGGAAACAGATCGATTTTGCCGTTAGCGGTTTTAATTCGTTCTGCTAAACACGGCATTAATGGGCCGATATCGATACCGTGAGGGTTATCGATTAACCTTTGTAAACTCATGCCTTGCTCGCCATAGGGGCCTTGTTTGAGTTCCATATCCAAAATGATTTCGGGAGTGATTTTTTGCATTGGATCATCTGCTGTAATATTAAGCATTCGCGCAGAAATTTCTTTGAGTATTTGCCAGTCGCTACGTTGATCGACTTGTTTTTCAAACAATGGCGCTGAGTATTTAACTGTGTTTCTAACCGAGAATGAGTTAAAGAAAATATCAAAGTGCGAATTCTCAACGCCCGTGGTGCCCGGCAGAATAATGTCGGCATATTTAGTGGTTTCATTGAGGTAAATATCGACCGAAACCATATAATCTAAACCTGCGAAGGCTTGGGCTAATTGATGACCACTGGGGGCAGACAATACCGGATTTCCAGCAACGGTTATCAAGCTTTTAATCTGCCCTTCTCCCGGTGTTTGTATTTCTTCAGCCAAAGAAGCAACCGGAAACTCACCATTAAAAAATGGTAACTTACGCACTCGGGTTTGATGCTGACCAAACGAACTTTGATGGCCGACTTTATGGTTACGCAGTAAATCAAAGGCCGGTTGTGGAAACATGGCACCACCGGCGCGATCAAAATTGCCTGTGATTATATTGAGTACATTGGTAAGCCATAAACATAAGCCACCAAATGTTTGCGTAGATGCTCCCATGCGGCTGTAACACACAGCGGAATCTGCCAACAACATATCATCGGCTAAGGTGCAAATGGTACTGGCATCAATGCCGACTATGCTTGCAACCACATCGGGTGAGTAGGTTTTGGCAAGTTTAGCAACATCATCAAGCCCCTCTACTAAGTGTTCTAAATGGCCTAAATTAACCTTGTTACGCTCAAACACACAATGGATCAAAGCGAGCAGTAATAAGGCATCTTTTTCTGGGCGAATAAACAAATGTTGGTCGGCAATTTTAGCGGTACGGGTTCTACGAGGGTCAACCACGACAATTTTGCCGCCACGCTGTTGAATAGCCTTCATACGGCCAATAACATTGGGCGCTGTCATCATACTGCCATTGGACACCACAGGATTAGCCCCTATGATCAACATAAAGTCAGTTCTATCAATGTCGGGGACCGGGATTAACATACCAGCGCCGAACATAAAGTTAGCCGCGACATGATGCGGCAATTGGTCAGCAGAGGCTGAACTAAAACGATTTATTGTGCCAAGTGACTTCAAAAAAGGCTTGAGGAATAGCGCATTCCCCAGACTATGGGCATTGGGATTACCGAGATAAACGGCTAACGAATTTTTCCCGTGTTGCTGTTGAATGCTTTTAAACCTAGCGACTATCTCGCTAAAAGCGTCATCCCAACTAATAGCTTGCCAACCAGAAGCGGTTCGTTTTATCGGCGTTTTTAAGCGATCTTTATCAGTATAGAAATCTTCTAAAGCAAGTGCTTTAGGGCAATTATAACCTTGGCTAAAGGGATCAAGTTGGTCACCTTTAATCGAGATGATTTGTTTATCTTGATGGACAATTTCCAAGCCACACATGGCTTCACAAATATTGCAATTTCTATAATGGGTATTCATTTCGCTCATATATATCGCCTGACTTGGATGGGTGAACACAAGGTTATTTAAAGATTAAAATAAATCTTCAAGCCATTTCTTGGCACTGCCAAGCACAACCATAGCGTTAAGTTTAAACAAGGCAAATGTATCGCCATCTTGCAGTTCTGGTTCACCGCAACGCGGGTCCGAACGCTGCAATGCACCTGTCATACTGCGATCTATCGGGATAGGCTCGCAACCATGACCTGATTCACAAACAAAATCCCACTTTTCAGCTGCAGGTAAATGGCAAGTAAAACAGTTACCGCCAAAACGGTTATTCACATCAGTGAATCCACGTTTAGTGATAGTTGAGCCTTGTTCATCGACTTCTAATTCAAAAAACTCCCAGTCACCGGTGGCAGGAAAAGTGCCCGCTTCGCGTTTAACCATTACTTCAGTAGGCACTAACTGCACCACAGAACCTTCAGGATAAACTGCACCTTCAGGATTATTAGCAACAGCTAAAGTACCTTGAGTATTACCAAGCAGGTTATCAACATAAAAATGGCGAACAGGTGTCATATCTCTGATGCAATTAAAGCTATTATCATCAATATTGCTGACTTGGTTTGCCGCGTTAATCGAAAACGCTGCAGCCGTTAACAGCACCGAACTAATGCTAATAACAATACGTTTATTGCGCTTGTTCATAGTCAATCCCTTTGACAGCATGGTGGTAATGGCACCCGCCACCATGCATGTTGAGTGAAGGTGAATTAATTGAAGGATGATTTTATAATTTAACGATGAGCTTGCCTTTGTTTTGACCAGTGAAAAACAAGTTTAAGCCAGTGATGGCCGACTCAAGTCCAATTAATACATGGGCGCGATGTTTAATCTGCCCTTTCATGACATAAGGGGTTAATTTTTCGAGTAATGCCGGTACATCACCAAAATGATCTGGCATAGTAAAGCCTTGGATAATGAGCCTTTTTTTAATTACCTGCACCCAGCTTGGGCCTAAATCAGGTACCGCTTTGGGATAATCAGCAATCATGCCACACACCACAATACGCCCATGTGGATTCATTTTGGCAAACACATGATGCTGGATAGGCCCACCAGTGTTTTCAAAATACACATCAACACCATCAGGGGTTAATTCAGCCAGTTTTGCTGCTAAATCATCGGTCTTGTAATTAATCGCACCATCGAAACCTAGCTCGTTAATTATCCAATCCGCTTTTTCATCACTGCCGACTACGCCAATGACTCTTAAGCCATCAGCTTTAGCCAGTTGACCCACAATCGATCCTACAGAACCCGCGGCACCAGAGACTACAATGGTTTCACCTTTTTGTGGCTTTCCTACGTTGAACAGTCCTTGTGTCGCCGTTAACCCAGGCAAAGCAAATACCGATAAAATAGCTTCATCGGGTAATGGCGCCGTCACTTTATGCAAACCCGCACCATTACTTAGAAAATATTCTTGCCAACCCATCATCCCCATCACTCGGTCGCCAACCGTAAAGTCAGGGTGGTGACTTTCGACAACTTCACCTATGCCAGAGCTGCGCATAACCTCGCCCAAGGTGACAGGAGGAATATAACTTTCGTTATCTGGGCTCATCCAACCAAACATGGCCGGATCAAGTGACATATGATGTTGCTTAACTAAAAACTGCCCTTGTGCCACTGCCGGCATTGGCTTTTCGACAATTTCAAATAATTCTGGGCCAATTGGGCCACCTTGAGGACGGGCGACTAAGTTAATGGCGGTATAGGTACTCATATTTGATTCCCTTTATATGTGAGTGAATATCAATAATCGATCTCTAAAAATGATGGCAAATGATGGATTAACCTTGTCACCTGATGAGTTGCTTGATGCTTTTTATACTGTTGATATTTTGCGTTTGATAGAAGTGTTTAAAGTGCTGGGCAAGTTTTTCACTTTCAACAAAAACCTGTCGCCAGTATTGGATCCGTTGAGCAGGTTTCATTTCAACAAAGTCTTTGCGATCAGGGATTTTATGATAAGGCAATGAATCAATAAATTCAGCTGATGGACACAATAATACTGTGTTGTCGTAATGTTCTAGCCTGACTTTTCGAGATAAGTTTTTGTCAAACCAGCCCGCCTTTAAGCTGGAACTGAAATGAGGATAAAGAATTAGCCCCTCATTTTTAATTTGAAAATCAAAATGATAATCAATGATGCCGCCATCACGATACATGCCAGGAGGACAATCTGCAATGTTGTTTATCCCTTGCATCACCAGCGGAATTGAGCCAGATGCCAACAATGCCGTTTTGATATTGTGTAGGCTTAGTGGCACTGACGTGGTGGGGATATGGTCAGGGTCAAAAATGGTTAAATCACTTTGATGATGCTGAAAAATGTACCGCTCATACTGGCTTTTGAGTAATGGCCGACTTAACGCGTTTCTCAGAAAGCTATTGAGTAACCCGGCACCTTGTTTTAGTTTGTTTTCAGACGCCACCAATCCATGACATTTAGCCACAATAAAATGGGCTTTAAAAACACTATTATTAATGATTTCAGTTGCCCCCGTATCGCCAAATAACTCATCAAGTAACGTTATCGCTTTAGCGGTTATTTCGTCAGCTTGTGGCTTAGTGTCATCTGAATACACAGTTTCACTGTAATGTTTAGCTAATCGCTCTATTGCTGCGACGGGATCTCTTTGCGCAAAACATGCGGCGCGAAATGCTCCTGCACTTGAGCCAATGACATTTAACGGCTGTTGTCTGCCATTAAAAAATTCACCAAAGATATACTTGTCTAATCCCAGTAAAGTAAACCATTTCGGCCCACCACTTGCACCAAGAAAAGAGCTAAATAACGCTGGAGAAAATCCATCTTGATGGATTGTTGTTAAAGCCGTTTCACCGGCATAAATTTCTAACATAACATTCTTATGGTTAACCTGTCGGCAATCAATACCGACAGTGATTTTAGTGACTAATACACTGTGACCAATTATTGCTGCATATCACTTCGCACTAATGCTGGATTAAAAAGATTTAACGCTTGATCAAGGCTATAAGCATAACGCTATAGCCACGAGTGATCCGTTTCGACCAAGCTTATGCCATGTTACGAAGGTCTTTACGTAACACTTTACCGACGTTACTTTTCGGTAATTCATTCATAAATTCAATCACCTTAGGGCGCTTATAGTTGGTCAGCATTTTATTACAATGATCAAACACATCTTGCTCGGTAAGGTTAGGATCTTTACGCACTATGTACACTTTGACTCGCTCGCCGGTAATATCACATGAGGTCCCTACCGCAGCGGCTTCAAGTATTCCTTCATGCATCACGAGTACTTCTTCAATCTCATTTGGAAACACATTGAAGCCAGACACATTGATCATGTCTTTTTTACGATCAACAATTTTAAAGAAACCATTTTCATCCATGGTGGCAATATCACCGGTGGCTAACCAGCCATCAATGAGCACTTCATCCGTTGCTTTTTGGCGATTGTAGTAACCTTTCATCACTTGAGGGCCTTTAACCCACATTTCCCCTGGCTCACCTAATGCCACTTCTTCACCATCTGCCCCAACCAGGCGAATATCAGTTGATGAAGCAGGCAAACCAATCGATCCATTGTAACTTTTTTGATTATAAGGACTCATAGTCACTAAAGGCGCACATTCAGTTAAGCCGTAGCCTTCTAAAAGACGACTTTTAGTGACTTTTTCCCAATGTTCAGCCACAGGACGTTGCACTGACATGCCGCCGCCAAAGCCCATTTTTAAAGCGCTGAAATCAAGCTTGTCAAAGCCAGGAGTATGTAACAATCCGTTAAATAGCGTGTTGACGCCAGTAATAATGGTAAAGCGATATTTAGCCAACTCTTTAACAAATCCTGCCATGTCACGTGGATTGGTAATTAATAGATTGATGCCACCAAATGGCAAAAAGGCTAAGCAATTAGAGGTCAGCGCATAAATATGATAAAGCGGTAATGCGGTGACAATGATCTCTTTACCCACTTCAAAGATATTTTTAGTCACAGCATTAGACTGTTCAAGATTAGCAACCATGTTGCGATGAGTCAGCATTGCCCCTTTTGATGGACCTGTAGTACCACCTGTATATTGTAAAAAGGCCAAATCTGAACCGACAACGGAAACGGCGACAAAATTCAGTTTGCTGCCTTTAGACATAGCATCATTAAATTTAACCGCATTGGGCAAATCAAACGCAGGGATCAGTTTTTTAACATGCTTAATGGCGCCGTTAACTAATGCACCTTTTATGAGCCCTAATCGGTCACCGACACCTGTGGTGATCACGTGCTTAATATCAGTTTTATTGATCACGGCTTGCAATACATGAGCAAAATTTTCGAGGATAAGGATCCCTTTGGCACCAGAGTCTTTTAATTGATGTTCTAATTCGCGGGCGGTATACAATGGATTAACGTTTACAATGGTCAGTCCGGCAATCAGCGCACCAAATAGCGCGATAGGATATTGCAGTGTATTGGGGATCATGATGGCAAATTTGTCGCCTTTGACTAACCGCAAATCTTGCTGTAAGTAGGCAGCAAAATCAGTCGCTTGCTGAGCCAGTTGCTGATAAGTAATACTGACATCCATATTAATAAATGCAGTATTATCGGCGTATAACTTGGTATATTTTAAAAATAAATCTGCCAAAGAATTATATTTATCAGGATCGATTTCAAACTCAACCCCGGGCGGATAACTCTTTTCAAGCCAAATTTTTTCCATAATATTGTCCCCAAAATGTAATGTTATTAGCAGCTGCAAAGTCCATCTCAAATACGCAACAGAACCTAATACCCGAGCCGCTATCTTTGTTTATTATTATTTTGCATCATGTCATCAGCGTCATTAAACTGAGCACTAACCTTAAATCTACACACCAATCTTAAATTTAAACTTAACGAACCATTAACAATGACTGTTGATCTTTTAAGCGTCATTTTATAACACTTCAAATAATCCAGCCGCGCCTTGACCACCGCCAATACACATACTGACAACCACATATTTAATGCTGCGGCGTTTACCTTCAATTAAGGCGTGCATCACCATACGTGTGCCGCTCATACCATAAGGGTGACCGATTGAGATTGCGCCGCCGTCGACATTTAAACGATCGGCGGGAATGCCGAGATATTCAGCACAATAAATTACCTGAACCGCAAACGCTTCATTGATTTCCCATAAACCTATGTCGTCAATGCTAAGGCCATTTCGCTCAAGCAGTTTCGGAATTGCATAAATAGGTCCTATGCCCATTTCATCTGGCTCACATCCACTCACCACCATGCCTCGATACGCGCCTAATGGTGTTAAACCTCGTTGCTCGGCGAGTTCACGTTCCATTACCACAACCGCTGCTGCACCGTCTGATAGTTGTGATGCATTGCCACCGGTAATCGATCCATTTTCTTTAACCGCTTTTAAGCCAGCTAGACCTTCTAAATTTGTCGATGGGCGATTGCCTTCATCTTGAGTTAAGGTCACTTGCTGTTTACTGATTTCGCCGCTAACTTTATCCATTATCAGCATAGTGCAACTGACCGGGACTATTTCAGCATCAAATCGGCCTTGTGACTGTGCGATTGCGGTGCGTTGCTGAGAGGATAATGCATAGGCATCTTGTGCCTCGCGTGAAATATTATATCGCTTAGCCACCACTTCAGCCGTATCGAGCATCGGCATATAAATCGCTGGACGATAGGCTTTTACGCTAGGATCTACCGCGCGATGCATGTTCATCTTATCGTTTTGAACCAAGCTGATAGAGTCACAACCTCCGGCAACCACAACTTGGGCACCATCACAAACAATATGATTGGCAGCTATAGCAATAGACATAAGTCCTGATGAACATTGGCGATCAACCGTCATGCCCGGCACCGACACAGGTAATTGCGCCGCCATGGCCACTTGGCGACCAAAATTCATGCCTTGGTTACCTTGAGTTAACGCGGCGCCAAAAATACAGTCTTCAATTTCATTTGGATCGATTCCGGCTCTTTCTACTGCGGCATTAACCGCAATAGCGGCTAACGTGGGGGCAGATAAATCGTTAAAGGCGCCGCGATAGGCTTTACCAATTGGTGTTCTTGCGGCTGAAACAATGACGGCTTCTCTCATGACAAATCCTTTTTTTAATAATGTGTGCTGCTAATCAATTCACCCTAGAGCCTGAGATTTCATAAACGCCATGGCTTTCATCACAAACTTCTCGCCTTGTTGCGAACCCGACACTAAGGCTTTTTGATTGTGTTGATCGGTGAGTTGATCCCAGTGTTCACGCACAGTTTCTGGGCTTTGTTTCGCGCTAGGAATAAAGCAGCCATCGGTTTCAAAGATACTCGCGCTTGAATAACCGCCTGCGCCAGCACATAAAATGAATCGATTGGGCGCGTCATCGTCACACAAAGTCAGCATGCCTGCGGTGACCGCTTCTGGTGCAAAGGCTTTAACGATTTCTTCAGGCATTAAATCTTCGGTCATACGTGTGCCAGCCGTTGGTGCTAGCGCATTAATATGGATATTATTTTTCGCACCTTCCAGCACTAAGGTATTCATTAGGCCAATCAGCGCCATTTTAGCCGCGCCATAATTGGCTTGACCAAAGTTACCGTACATACCACTCGATGACGTCGTCATCACGATTCGACCGTAATTTTGCTGCTTCATGATGTCCCATACAGCTTTAGTGCAGTTAACCGAGCCCATCACATGCACGTCCATGACCAGTTTAAAGTCATCTAAGGTCATCTTTGAAAACGACTTATCACGTAAAATACCGGCGTTATTGATTAAAATATCTACACGTCCCCATTTATCCATGGTTTGTTGCACCATGTCTTGTACTTGATCAAAATGGGCAACGTTAGCGCCATGGCTAATCGCTTCACCGCCCATTGCTTCAATCAACTGCACCACCTCTTGTGACGCTGCAGAAGATGCACCGCTGCCATCACGTGCGCCGCCTAAATCATTAACAACGACTTTGGCGCCACGTCTGGCTAATTCCAACGCGTGTGAACGGCCTAATCCGTTACCTGCCCCAGTAACAATAGCCACTTTTCCTGCAAAACTGATAGTCATGTTATTACCTTAACTGTTTATTTTTATTTGTTATTATCTTTTTCTGTGCCAGCATGATGAATTAACGATCATCACTTAACCAATATTAGTTAACCATTTGTACTGATATCCACTCAGCAACTAATGCCGGTGTATCAACGCTTTCAATTTCAATGGTCACTTCGGTCGATAAGCGAAATTGCCCCGGCTTTTTTTCTTCAATAGAAAGGATTTTCGCATGTGCCCTAATGCGGCTATTGACGCTAACGGGTTGCAAAAATCTGATTTTATCGAAACCGGCATTGAGCCCCATATAGAAGCCATCAATAAGCAGGCTAAATTCTTCAGCAAAATGAGACAACATAGATAACGATAAAAAACCGTGGGCAATGGTGGAACCAAAAGGAGTGGCTTTCGCTTTTTCTTCATCGACGTGAATAAATTGATGGTCGAGAGTGCAATCGGCAAATTGATTAATTTGATCTTGGGTGATTTGGAACCAGTCTGTAGCGGCTGCTTGGTAGCCAATATAGTTAGCAATATCATTGCGATTAATTTTTGTCGGCATTATTCCCTTTCCTCTGATACTTTCGCGGTACTATCCATGAATGAAATTTAAGCGATATCTCATGCTAGTTGCGCTAGGTAAATTAAACAAATGAATAGTTTTGATACTAAGTTATTCACAATATGAATAGCTTGGCGTTTGGAAGGCAGCTAACAGAAACAAATATCTTGAGAGCTTTAACAACAAAAAACATTACTGCACTGGGCGGTAATGTTTTCATTAGATTGGATTTTATAACGCTCACCTAAAGCTAGGCAAAACCAATCAGCCTAACAGCGCCTTAAGTCGGGTTAATTCACATTAGAACCAATCAGGCTGCATATCAAAGCTGGTGCTGTCAGTGGTAACGAGTAGGTTTGACCAGACGTTAATTTCAGGTAATTCAAAGCGATAAAAATACTGACACGCCAGCAATTTACCTTGATAAAAATCCATATCAGCTTGATGCGGTTGTTCAGCTATCGCTTTAGTGGCGACAATACTTTGCTTGAGCCACAACCAGGCAATAATCACATGACCAAACAACTCTAAATATTTAACCGAATTGGCCAAAGCGAGATCAATATTCTTAGTCGACATTGCCGCTAACACGGCCTCGGTTGTGGTACTTAAGGTCGCAACTGCTTGGGTTAATTGACTAGAAAACTCATGTAAACTCGGATAGTGTTTTGCCTCATCAATGGTGATGACCATTTCAGCTAAGGTCGCTTTATAGCCTTGTAAGTTATTCATCGGTACTTTGCGGGTGAGCAAATCTAATGATTGAATCCCAGTAGTACCTTCATGGATCGGGTTTAAGCGATTATCACGATAGAACATTTCTACCGGATGCTCGTTAATATAACCGTGACCGCCCATCACTTGAATCGCCAGTGAATTGGCTTTGGGGCCATATTCTGACGGCCACGTTTTAATAATGGGGGTTAAGAAATCCAACAGTATATGGGCATGTTGGCGTAGCTCGACTGTGACGGCAGTACGTTCATCATCACTTAATTGAGTACCATATAGCACTAACGCCATTGCCCCTTCCGCATAGGCTTTTTGGGCTAACAACATGCGTTTTACATCAGCATGCTCAATGATATTCACCATAGGTGATTGTGGATCTTTACACGAGGGTAATCGACCTTGGGGGCGATTTTTGGCATAATCGACTGAATATTGATATCCCGCTACCGCCAAAACTGCGCCACTGGTGCCGACCATAATGCGGGCTTCGTTCATCATGTGAAACATATACTTCAAGCCACAATGTTCTTCACCGACTAAATAGCCAATGGAGCCCTGTTTTTCACCGAAACTCAATGCCGTTGACGTTTGCGCGCGACCACCCATTTTATGAAACAAACCAGCCAGAGCGACGTCATTGTCTGCGCCAATGCTGCCATCATCATTAAGTAAAAACTTAGGTACCACAAATAACGAAATGCCTTTAACACCTTTAGGTGCACCTTGAATTCGAGCCAATACTAAATGAACGATGTTGTCGCTTAAATCGTGATCGCCACCGGAAATATAGATTTTATTGCCCGTAATCCGATATGTACCATCATCGGCTTTTACCGCTTTGGTAATTAAATCACCTAAAGCAGATCCGCTACCGGGCTCTGTCATGGCCATAGTGCCCATAAATCGCCCTTCACGCATAGGTTTAACCCAGGTTTCAATCAACTCAGTATTGCCATGGGCTTGCAGTAAATTGGCATTTGCCGTGGTCAACATGTTGTACCCCATGCCAACACCACCGGCAACACTGAGATACGCCCCTGCTGCACTAGCAATGATTGGTGGCAGTTGCATGCCACCTAACTCATAATCTGCTGTTGCAGCGCCAATACCCGACTCGTTTACTGCGTCGATAGCGGTTTTAAGTTCTGGGATAATGTGTACTTTTTTGCCGTCAAAAGTTGGCTGATGGGTATCGAGCTTTTGACGAATAGGAAGAAAATATTTTTCTGCAATTATTTTGGCAGTATTGACCACCTCATTAAACGTTTGGCGATCGTGATCTTGATAGCGATCTCTGCTGGTTAATGCTTCACTATCAAACAGTTCATACAGCATAAATTCTAGGTCACGTTGATTCATTAACGTCGCAGGCATAATATTCTCTTCTTATTGTGTTTTCTTCTATAACGTGGAAATGACGTAGCGAACGACTCAGCAAGTGTTTACGCTAACGGCACGAGCTGGCGTGTCAATAACACTGACTGCAAAGCGCAACTTAATAGGCTGATACGCCACCGTCGACCGCAATACATTGGCCTGTCATATAGGTATTGGCAGGAGATAACATCATCAGCATCACCGCGACAATTTCTTTAGGCTCACCTAAACGATTCATTGGCGCGCCAACGGCCATTTTCTGTTGCTTTTCTGCATCAGCAAAATTGGTCACCATAGGTGTCAGGGTAAAAAATGGGCATATCGCATTGATGCGAATATTATTACGGCCGTACTCAACCGCGCCGGTTTTGGTTAAGCCAATTACTGCATGTTTCGCCATAGAATAAGCACTGCCTCTGGCGGCGCCGACTAACCCAGCCATAGAACTCACGTTGAGGATCGCGCCCTCACCTTGTTTGAGCATTTGCTGTATTTGATAACGCATACCAAACTGCACGCCTTTAACATTGATCGCAAATTGACTGTCCATAATCGCTTCATCTATAAGATGAAGCGGCATAAATTCATGGGCGACACCGGCATTGTTTACCCCAATATCCACTCGACCAAAATGCTCAATCGCAGTATCAACCATAGCTTTACACGAGGCATCTTTTGACACATCACATTTCATCGCGATAACCTCAGCGCCACGAGAGGCAATATCATCCGCCACCTTACGAACACCAGCTTCATTAATGTCACTAATTACTAACTTAGCACCGCGTTTGGCTAATTCTTGTGCCAGTAACTGACCAAAGCCTTGAGCCGCGCCAGTGATAACAGCAACCTTACCGGTAAAGTCTAATAATGGATCCATGCGAGTTACTCCTGTAATTGATGGTCTTTTTGATGTTGTTTTATCATACGGCTGATCTGATGTTATTTTTTAGTTTCGCAAGCAATGACGTCTAAGGCCATTTTGGCCAGAGGCTCAACAAATGATCCCACTTTATTAGCGTGTTCATTGGAGGCATTACCTTCTGTTGCTCGTTTGGCGACACCTTGTGCAATCGCTGCTAAGCGGAAGAAACTGAATGCCAAATAAAAGCCCCAGTGCTCAATCTGCTCAATACCCATGCGTTGGCAATATCGAGCGACATATTCTTCTTCAGACGGAATCCCTAAGCTGGCGCGGTCGATATCTTTTAAACCATCAATGCTGCCCATGCCTGCTGGCATCCGCAGTTGCATACATTGGTATGCTAAATCAGCAAAGGGATGGCCTAAGGTCGATAATTCCCAATCCAGTAAAGCAATAACCTCTGGTGAATCTTTGGCAAACATCATGTTGTCTAAGCGAAAGTCACCATGTACTAAGCAAACACGACCATCATCACTGGGTAGATTATCTTCAAGCCAGTTAATTAAGGCATCCATGGCAGCAATTTTGTGTAATTCTGTGGCGCGATATTGTGATGTCCAGCGACCGAGTTGACGTGCAAAGTAATTGCCCGCTTTACCATAATCAGCTAAACCGACGGTATCAACATCGACACTGTGCAGCGCGACCAAGACTTTATTCATCGCGTCATACATAGCTGAGCGTCGATCATTACTGTCTATTTCGGCTAATGATGCACTCCAATACACAGTGCCATCGCAAAACTCCATCAGATAAAACATTGAACCAATAACGCTGCAGTCTTCACACAGGTGAAATACTTTTGCCACTGGTACATCACTGTCTTTTAGTGCATCTAATACCCGATATTCACGATCGACTGCATGGGCTGATTTCAATAATTTGCCCGGCGGTTGACGACGCAACACATACACACCCGTTGGCGAGGTCACTTTGTAAGTGGGATTGGATTGACCACCTGAGAACTTTTCTAAGGTGATCGGCCCTGTAAAGTCGGCGACATGCTGCTCTAAATAAGCGCTAAGTTGTTCATTATCAATGGGGAATACTTGTGACATTTAGCAATACTCTCGTTGTTTGATGGATTTAGCTTGGCTGAGAAAAAGTACGATTACGGGGTGAAATGCTTGTTGCGTTTCACCCTAAGCATTTACTTACCCAACTATCTTTTTTACTAAATCACGACCCAACTGCATCATATGCACTTGATCTGGGCCATCAGCTAAACGCAAAGTTCTCTGGCCAGCCCAGGCATGCGCTAAGAAAGTATCTTGACTGACACCCACAGCGCCATGGCATTGAATCGCGCGGTCGATCACATCAAGAGACATACTTGGGGCAACAATTTTAATCATAGCGATCAATTCTTTAGCCGCTTTATTGCCTTCTGTGTCCATTTTCTGGGCTGCTTTTAAGGTCATCAAACGTGCTTGTTCAATTTGGCAGGCTGATTTGGCTATATCTTCGCGAACCGACTGCTGTTTGATCATAGGTTGACCAAATACAATACGCTCGCCAACGCGTTTACACATTAAATCGAGCGCGCGCTGAGCAATACCGATTGAACGCATGCAGTGATGAATACGCCCAGGGCCAAGACGTCCTTGGGCAATTTCAAAACCTTTGCCTTCGCCAGCAATAATGTTATCCAGCGGCACACGCACATTAGTAAACGTTACCTCAGCATGGCCTTCAGGTGAATCATCATAGCCGAACACTTTCATCGGTCTTACCATGGTGACACCAGGGGTATTCATCGGTACAAGCACTTGAGATTGCTGAATATAACGGTTGCTATTTTCAGCATCGGTTTTACCCATCACAATCATGATTTCACACTGTTTGCGACATGCGCCGCTAATGTAAAATTTGCGGCCATTAATCACGTATTCATTGCCATCACGCACTATGCTCAGTTCAATATTGGTGGCATCGCTTGAGGCGACTTCAGGTTCTGTCATTGCAAAAGCAGAGCGTATTTTTCCGTCCAGTAAAGGCTCTAACCATTGTTTCTTTTGTGCTTCATTACCGTATTTGGCCAGTACTTCCATGTTGCCGGTGTCTGGTGCCGCGCAGTTAAACACTTCTGGCGCCCACATAACCTTGCCCATAATTTCAGCTAACGGGGCATATTCTAAATTAGTTAATCCAGCACTGTATTTACCGTAGGCAACCGGTAGAAACAAATTCCATAAACCTTCAGCTTTGGCTTTGGCTTTAAGTTGTTCCATTAACGGCGGCGTTGACCATGGTTCGAGCTCAACTTGCTTATGCATTTCTTCTTCGACAGGAAATACATGTAAATCCATAAAGTCGTTGACTCGCTTGATTAATCCTTGAACTTTTTCGCTGTATTCAAAATTCATTACTGTATCCTTTTACCCGGTAATAACGGCGTTAATCGCTGTGTTAATGAGCCTCGCCCACTGACTTAAGCGATTAACTCAACGACATTAATGACTTCTTATTAAACGGTTTAATTTCATCAATGGCGTTGTGCTTGATTTTTTTAACCCACTGAGGATCAACTAATAGCGCCCGCCCAATGGCAACTAAATCAAATTCATCATTGTTTAAGCGCACTAATAACTCATCAATACCGGTTGGATTTGAAGTACCCGACAAATCAGCATTGCCCTCACCGATAAAATCAGCATCTAGGCCGACATTACCCACTGTGATCACCGGCTTGTTAGTTAATTTTTTAGTCCAACCAGCAAGCCCAAGATCTGAACCCGCAAATTCTGCAACCCAAAAACGACGAGTACTGGCATGGAAAATATCAACGCCAGCATCACTTAATAAACCTAAAAATGTATCAAGTTCTTCAGGTGTTTGGCACAACTTGGCGTTGTAATCTTGTTGTTTCCACTGCGAAAAACGGAAGATAATGGTAAAGTCATTACCCACAGCGGCGCGGATGGCATTCACGATTTCAACACCAAAACGGGTGCGATTTTCTAATGAGCCACCATATTTGTCGGTGCGTTGATTGGTCCCTTCCCAGAAAAACTGATCGACTAAGTAGCCATGAGCGCCATGCACCTCTATGGCATCAAAACCGATGTTTTTAGCATCAAGCGCGGCTTGAGCAAATGATGCAACCACGGCGTCGATATCGTCTTGGGTCATGGCAACGCCATTTGCAGCACCAGGCTTATACAAACCAGAAGGACTATAGGCTGGTGCCTCTTTGTATGGACCTATACCTGACTTTCTTACCGAACCCACATGCCAAAGTTGGGGCGCAATTTTGCCGCCAACAGCATGCACTTCATCAACAACATGCTTCCAACCTGCTAAGGCTTGGTCACCATAAATAGCTGGCACATTCTCGTATCCATTCGCCCCTTCATGGGAGATAAATGTCCCTTCAGTGATAATCAGGCCTACATCGCCTTCGGCGCGTCTACGGTAATAGGCTGCTACTTCATCATTAGGGATATAATTAGGCGAAAATGCTCGAGTCATTGGCGCCATCACGGTCTTATTTTTGAGTGATAATGATGCTGTGACAAAGGGTTCAAATAATCTATTTACACTGGTGTTTTTGTCGCTATTCATATTTGCTTCCTAGCGTTAATTGATGCTTTATTTTTATGTTGTTTGTCTTGTTCAGTTGGCTTAAGCGTTTGGCATTGGAGTCAGCTTGAGTGTTAAGCCGTTAACCAATCAAATAACCGCCATCAACATTAATCGCTGTACCTGTGGTGTAGCTTGATGCATTTGAGACTAAATATAATACAGTGCCGGCCATTTCATCAGGTTGTGCCACGCGCTTCATCGGTACGTGATGCATCATTTGTTTAAGAATGGCTGGGTTATCAACTAAAGCAGAAGCGAATTTAGTGTCGGTACCACCGGGTAATAATGCGTTTACGCGAATATTAAATTGGGCGCACTCTTTAGCAAAAGCTTGCGTCATTGAGATCACTGCCGCTTTGGTAATAGAGTAGATACCTTGGTAATCGCCCGGGATCACGCCATTAACTGACGCGACATTGACAATAGCGCCACCGCCACTGTCTTTCATTAATTGCGCGCCCTTAGTCGACATAAAGAAATACCCCCGAATATTCACATCAACCGTCTTTTGAAAGGCAATTAAATCGGTATCGATAATGTGACCAAAATAAGGATTTGCCGCCGCATTATTGACTAAAATATCCAGCTTGCCATGTTGCTGTTTGATTGCAGCAAAGATTGAGTCAATTTGATCTAATTCGCCAATATGACAAGCAATGGCTTGTGCACTGCCGCCTGCGGCAACAATTTCATCTACCACGGTTTGGCAGGCTTCCAGTTTTCGGCTTGATACAATCACATGAGCACCATACTGGGCTAATACTTTAGCAACACTTTCGCCAATACCACGACTGGCTCCGGTGACTAAAGCAACTTTCCCTGTTAAATCAAATAAATCGCCCTTGTTCATGTTATTTCCTTATTATTTTGGGTTAATCGTTTTCGAGTTAATAGCTTCGAATGAATTGTATTCGGGTTAAATTGTTATATTGGTTTTGCTCGCTGAACTCAGCGAGTAAACAACGGTTGTTGATAGCGTCAGTCAATGTTTACGTTACTCCATTTGAAGCTTATTTTTAAACGTGTAACGGCACTTAAGTTTACTTATAGGTGATCCACTCATCACCAGCCTGCTCTAGATGGCTATAGTTATTAAAATAATCCACGCTCAGCATATTTTCCGAAAACAATAATTTGGTCACGCTGGTATTTCTGGTTTGTTGATTAATTGCTAATGTTTGTTGATCGTTTAATTTTAATATGTGCTGGATGATCACTGAAATGGTACCGCCTGAGGTGAACACTAAAATATCTTTAGACGGTTTGGGTTCATGGTTCACCGCACGTAACTGGCGTTTATGACTCAATTGCTGTTGAATAATATCTTGCAATGCACGAATACAGCGCGCCTGAAACTGCGGCCAACTCTCTTTATACTCATGATGGTTATCGCCTGAAATCCAGCGTTTAAGTGCTTGATAAAATTCTTGCTGCAGTGCCTTATTGGGCTCATCCAGTTGGTTTAGCGCGTCATTCATTTTGGCAAAGTTATTCCACTGGGGATTGTATTGCTGCAAAATCTCGACATGATCAAACTCATTAAAACCCGAGTGGATAACCATAGGCGTGGTCTCACCTTGGTATCCATTGACAAAGTGAGTTAATGTTTGGCCGTGACGCAGCAAGTCGCCGCAATAAAACTGACTCGGGGCCCCTCTTGAACGCCAATACTCGCCCAACAACCTCGCCTGCTGGCTACCTTTGTTTGATAATTGATCGTAATCAGTGCTGCCAAATGAGGCTTGCCCGTGTCGAATCAAATAAATTGCTGCCATGTCGTGTCTCTGACTGAGTAAAAGAATGATGACTCAATAGGTAAACAATGAATCGTTGCTAACTTAAATGTAATTGCAGCCGTTTAATCTGCTGTATCACATCGTTTATTTGATTGTCATAACGCTCATTTTGCATGCGTTTAACGCTATATCGAATCTACTTGACTATGCTAATGCCAACATCTAAATTGAACAAATGAATAGTTCTAATACCCTACTATTTATAATTTAAATAGTAAGCCCATCTTAGGTGGTGTTAATGCACAGTAAGGGATCACTGGAGTAAATATGAAAATTGATTTGAATTTGTTTGTGGTGTTTGATGCAATCTATTGCGAAGGTAATATCACTAAAGCGGCATCGGTATTGAATCTATCCCAGCCAGCGGTGAGTCACTCGCTGGGTAAATTACGCACTCATTTTGATGATGCTTTATTTATCAGGCAAGGTAATGAAATGCGCCCGACTCCGGTGGCAAAGAATGTAATAGATGATGTGCGCGAAGCCTTGCACCAATTACAAGTATGTTTAGTGCAATCTAGACAGTTTGAGCCATTAACCTCACGCAAAAGCTTTTCATTATCCTTACACGGTTCTTTAGAACCTTACTATTTGCCAATATTGCAACAAAACTTATCGCTAGAGTCGCCAGCAATCAATTTAAGCAGTAATAAACGAGTAAGACGCACAGAACTTGAAAACAAACTGGCCAGTGGCGACATCGATTTGGCCATTGATACCTTAATCCCTGTCAGCAACAATATTATGCATACGCAATTAGAGTTAGATCAACTGGTTGTTATTGCACGTAAAAATCACCCTGCTATTACAGACGCACTCGATTTAGAGACTTATTTGCGCCTAGAGCATGTATTGGTGTCATCTCGCTCAACCGGGCCTAGTTTGGAAGATTTTGAACTGTCACGTATCGGTTTACATCGTAAAATATCCCTACGGTGTCAGCATGCGTTATCGGCGTGTAGAGTGATCTTAAATAACGACATGTTACTGACATTACCGAAAACGGCCGCAGCCATGTACGGTCAAATGCTTGATATCGCCATTTACCCCATGCCAGTTGAATTACCCGATATTGGGGTGCATTTATACTGGCATATTAATGTCGACAAAGAGCCAGCGAATAAATGGCTCAGAAACAAAATGATTATTGCGGCAACAAATACAAGAATCACACCTTAATCGAAATCCATAATGGGTAAAAAAACAGCTGCAACTATAAGCCGACTGACATATCCTGCTCAACATAGTAAACCGATAATATTATCCACTATGTCGAGCAGCTTAATCGCTACACAGGCATGCCCCTTGGGCCACTAACATCAAACATTATGAGAATAATGAGTCGAATTTTACGCGCTTAGGCCATCACTTTTATCGGTGTAAGGTGCTTCTGAGCATCCGAAAGCTGGTTATGTAAATGCGAAGTATCAGTGGCTTTAGCTAAAGACAATTAGGCTATGTTATCTAGACGTGGGATCGTTAAGTATTAATAAATAACAGCACAATAATTATGATACAAATTAGCCAGCGAAGAGTGAGATTAATGTAATCATCCTTGATTACATTTTACTATTAACAATTATCAATCCATTCAATAATATCGACATCTTCTATCAGGGTTTTTAGATTGCTTTTTGCAAATTCATCAAGTTGACCAGACAAAAATACTTTCACTACATACATAATGAGCCCCAACTTTTGGTCTGTTAAGCCTTTTGCGGCAAAGTCAGGCTTGTCTTGCATTAAAATGATTTGACATAATTCCAGCGGGTAGCCCCATAGCGTCAATATATACACAGTTAACGAGGTTGCTTCATCGAGTATCATTTTATTATCATCGGCATCGATATTAATAAATTCATTTGCTTCAGCAATAAACACTAAACGACCAATGCCACTGAGTAACGAAGCAATAAACACATTATCAAGTTGAACGGCTTTAAAGCCCAATGACTGGCTTAACTGGCGGCTAAGTTTTGAATAATTAAAAGCCCACTCATTAACCTTTTTGTGAATTTCTATGGGTAATTTTGGCGCAATACAATTATTGACAAGCATAGATATTACAATGGTTTCTGTCATTTTAAGACCTAATCTTTTGATGGCCTCTTCTAACGAAACTGTTTTACTGTGGTAGCCTAAAAAAGCCGAATTTGCGATTTGAATAATTTTTGCCGCAATAAACGCTTCTTGCTTAATAAGATCTGCAGTTTGTCCAATATCAACATCATCAATGGCAAATAATGTTCTTAACTGCGCAGCGATTTCGGGTAACGGAAAAAAATAGCCAATTCGACCTAATTTGTTACGCATTTCTAAACTAAAATTAAGCGAATCGAGGCGTTCCAAACAAAAGAACACATCTTCTAAATCAGCTGCTGCAAAGGGTTTTTTTAGTACAAAATGCGACACTTCACTAACTTTTGAGACCACATCTTCGGCGGTATCGCCAGTGAGTAATACCCTTACTGATGAGGGAATAATCGCAGCTATTTCTTCAAGAAGCTCATCGCCATTTTTTTCAGGCATAAGGTAATCGCAAAATATTGCATCGGGCAACACGCCATGAGGTAATGCATCTTGCCAACTTAGGGCATCTTCACAAATATAAAAGTCCCAGTTTGGCTTAGCTCGTCGAGCGGTGCGTTGCAGTGCTTTAAGCATAAACATATCATCATCGATGAACAGCACAGATAATTTTTTCATATTCCCCCCATTACCGCAGCAATTGATGCGTCGGCATTGGCAATCAACCGAGTAAAACTGTCTTCATCTTGAGGACGAGCAATAAAGTAGCCTTGAATGACATCACAGTTAAGTTTTTCAAGGATCAACATTTGCTCAATGTGCTCTACCCCCTCCACAACAACTTTCATGCCTAAGTCGTGGGCCATTCGAGTGATATTACCGACCATGCTTTGAGTATTTAAATTGTCTGAGATATCAATAATTAGCGACCGATCAATTTTCAACACATCAATAGGCAGTTTTGAAAGATAAGATAAGGATGAGTAACCAGTACCAAAATCATCAATGGCAATACTGATACCGGCATTTTTTAATCGAGTTAATTTTTCTGCACTTTCTTCAATATTATCAACTAACCATGACTCGGTAAGTTCAAATTCCAGAGTCGACATATCAATATCAAATCCTGCTAATAATGCTTCCACTCTGGGAATAAAATCGGCATGGGATAGCTGTTTCCCCGATATATTTATTGCGACTTTATCGAGTTTGATACCTTTTTGGGTCCAATTTGATATTGCCATGCACGCAGCATGAATGACCCAATAACCTAGCTCTATAATTTGCCCTTCTCGCTCTGCTATCGGAATAAACACCACAGGGGAAATATTGCCTAATTGTGGATGTTCCCAGCGAAGTAACACTTCACAGCTGGTAATTTTGCGCTGATTTAAATCAAACTTAGGCTGAAAATGCAAATAGAGTTGTTGATTGTCGACCGCGTGGAATAAGGCTTTGCTGATAAACAGTTGCTTGCGTTTTTGCTCAATAATTGCCGCATCATAGCGCATAAAGAAATGCGAATGACCCGTTCTGTGTAAACGATTAGAGATTAACGCATTGCTGAGTAATTGGGCTGCATTATCACCATCTTCTCTGGCGATACAATACGTGACGACCAGTTCAACTCTGACTGATTTATCTGAATAGCTAGTATGACTAAAGGGGGCGATAAAATCAGTGAGTTGTTTGTGCAAATCATGCTCGTTGGTAAAATTATCCATGAGCAACACAAAATGTTCATTAGTCAAAAAAGCTAACGCTGAGGAAGATATTTTAGACTGAGTAAATAAGGTTAACGCAATATCATCAAATAACTTTTCAGTCGCCACCGGGCCAATTATCTCAGTCCAATAACTGTAATTTTTAAGGTGGATGGCCACCATCGCAAATGGCTTGACGGTCTCGAGCAGTGAATCAGCTAAATTAACGATTTCGTTTTGATCTAAAAATGAGGCTAATTGTTTCTATATGGCAATGCACCATCATTTTTATTCATAAATTGCAGTTCAAAAAAGCGCGATTTATCTGTCGTTTTCTTCAACACGAGTTCGACATTTTTGCCAGTGGTTGCCTTTAGCACCACGTTATCAATATTGCTACTAAATAGCGTTAACAGACATTCATAGGAGCAAAATGGAAACACATCGGCGATTAAAATACTGCTGGAATCTAGATTAAATATTTGCTTGGCAACACCATTAACTCTGCCGATCTGGCCGTTAGGATAAAGTTCAATCAGGGCTTCTGCGCTATTGGCCATTAATTGATTGACTTCATTTTCGTCAAAGTGTTTGTTGTAAGCAATAAAAGCGGCTTCAACCTCGGAATAAAGAAGCGTTTCATCCCAGGGTTTTTGTAAAAAACGAAACACAGTACCAGAATTAAGTAACGCTAATACTGAACTAAAATCAGTAAAACCACTGAGGATCATGCACAGACTTGTAGGATATTGCGCTTTTATGGCCGCCAATAATTGCGAGCCGTTCATTACTGGCATTCTAAAATCAGAAATAATCACCTGACAATGTTCTTGAGCCATGATGTTGAGCGCGTCATAACCAGTGGTTGCAGTAAATACCCGATAGCCTGCACGAGCAAACAATCGTTTTAATGCCCGTAAAATAGCCTCTTCATCATCAACAATCAAAAGCTTATTCGTCATATTTCTACCAGTTAATTAAAAAATTTATCTACCGCTGAACGCAATTGCTCATTATCGAATGGTTTTGGTAATACGGCATCTGCGCCTAGATCTAATGCTTTTTGCAATTCAATTTCAGATAACCCTGACACCACTAAAATTTTTAAATGGTTTAGCTCTGGTTGTTGGCGGATAAACTGCAGAACTTCAAAACCGTCTAATCCAGGCATAGATAAATCGAGTGTAACACGGTCAGGTTTATCGCTAAGCACTTTAACCCCAGCCTGAAATCCATCAGATGCAAATGAAAATTCATAGCCGCTGGGTATCAATACGCGGCGGATCGCATTTCTAATTTCAATTTCATCGTCAATAATTAAAATGCGCTTGGGCTGTTCTTTCACTGAATCAATTTGGTTAGAGTGACTTAATAACTCCTCAGGCATAGGCATTTTTTGGGTTTGCAAAAACATAATAAAATCGTCTAGTAATACACGATAATTACCTCGACCTGGTAGCTTATGTCCTTTTAATCGCCCTTGAGCAATCCATCGACTTACGGTGCGCTGGTGTACATCGCAATATTGCGCAATGTCACTGGGTCGTAATGTCTTCATAGAATGTTATCCATCATATATCTTGATTAATTAACCGTTATAGCATAACTTAATCTAAGAGACAAATAAGACAAGCGAGAAATTAAGGACATTATGAGCTCATTAGAAACATCAATGCCTATTATTTTGTGTGTCGACGACGAGACCAGCATCTTGAAGTCGCTGCAACGTTTATTTATGTCTTCAAAAGTGAAGCTATTACTGTCATCAAGTGGCCAACAAGCGCTTGAAATTATGCAAACAGAAAAAGTTAATATCATTATTTCAGATATGCGCATGCCTAATATGACAGGTGCTGAATTCCTTGCACAAGCGGCAGTACTTCAACCGGATGCTTATCGTATTTTAATGACTGGATATTCTGATATTCAATCAACCGTTAGTGCGATTAATGTGGGTAAAATTCATCGTTATATTCAAAAACCTTGGGATAACGCAGAGCTACTTGCTCAAGTTCATGAAGGCTTAGAAATCTATCGGCTCGTAGAAGCTAACAAGTTGCTGACAAAAAAAATTACTCTGCAGAACAAGCAACTAAAACAATTAAACAATAACTTAGAAGAGATGGTTCAGCAACGAACTACCCAATTGAAAAAGACATTATATCAATACAAACTGTTGGCCAGTACACGTGGTAATGAGCAAAAAGCCACACTTGAAGTTCTTTATAATTTGATCAGTATTAACCCTGCATTAAATGGCAAGTTTGCACTGCAAGTGAGTGAAACATGTGGTCACATAGCCACTGCATTAAAGATGAATAAAGCTCATGTCGAGTTAATTAGTAAAGCAGGTCTATACTGTGAACTGGGTAAACTAGGCTTGCCTGCACATTGTCTTACTGGCCCCTACGACCAACTCAGTAGTGCAGCCCAAAAACGCTTTTTCCAACACCCGCAATTGGCAGAAGAAATGCTGGCACCAGCGGTTCACCTATCGACGATTAGTGAGATCATTGGCAGTCAATATGAGCACTATAATGGTACGGGTGAACCGTTACAAAAAGTGGCACAAAACATTCATATTGGGGCTCGAATATTAGCCGTTGCAAGAGACTTTTGGTTAGCGTTATTTGAACAACAAAATGCAAAAGACCATACTAAAGACCTCACCAAAGAAGAAATATATAAACACATAAAACTACAGCAAGGTAACGTGTATGACCCCAAAGTCGTCAATGTGCTAGGGCAAATCATTACCGCTTACCAGGACCAAGAAACGATTAACCATTCAGATGCGCAATTACATGATGGTCTGCTTATTGAACAAATCACCGAAGGTATGCGCTTAACTCAAAATTTATACAATCGTAAACACATGTTGTTATTGCCTAAAGGCCATGTGTTTTGCGAGAAAACACTGCAGAACTTATACCGCTATCAGACAAAAAATAACGAAAAATTGCTCATCAAAGCAGAGCGAGTTGAACAAACAGATACCCAGGCAGAATAAAATATATGATCAACTCAACAACCAAATTGACAATAATATTTACCCGCACTTTTTACAGGTAATCGTGCCGATATGATGGATATTATTACCAGACTATTTTACTCAAAGTCGTTTTCATTAAGACGATTGTGGTTTTTTTGCACCACAACGCTGTTGGGATTTATCGCCAATGCTATGGCGATCGAACTGCCTATTGTCGTACCTTTTCTGATCGGTAACATTGCCTTTTCAATTATCCTCATTCGCTTAGGTTTTATCTGGTCTCTGTTGGCTCTTGCTATCGTCAGCGTTCCAATAGCAAGTAACATTGAATTATTTAACAGTATCTTGCAGCTGTTTTGCTTGATGTTATTAACATTAAATTTGAAACAACCTCTTTGGCGAGTAATGGGGGTTTATACTGTCGCCATAGGCTTTATCTACCATCAATTTGCGTATCCCATTTTTACTGAATCGCCAGCGTTATTAGTCAGTGCGACACTGTTAAACGGTTGTATTTTTATTTTATGCACCAAAACGGCGTTAATGCTAAATGCCATTACAATCACCCCAAAAAATCAAAAAAATCAAAGCTTAAAGCTGCAGTTAAGCCATCGAATTGGTTTGTATAGCGCCGTACCCTGCACGATTTTAATCGCATTTATTTTACAAGGTGCTATCAGTCTCCACATATCATCCGTTCTGCAGTATTACGATAATGAACAAAGTAAATTTATTAATGAAATTCAACGTCATATCGAACGGTATATCGGCAATACAGAACTTATCGCCAGTTTAGGACATGACAATATTGACCAAAACACATTACGTAAGTTAACTGAACAACAAGCAGAACTGATATCTGCACTGGTCACCGATAAGAATGGCCTTATTTCACTATTTTATAAAGCCGACTTACCTAACAGTAAAATGCAAAAGACATCGGTTGCCGACCGGAGTTATTTCAGTAAACCTAAGGAACTGAGCAAAAGCTATGTCAGTGAGACCTTTCAGGGAAGAGGACTGGGTGAAGATCGATTATTTGCGGTCAGCGCACCGCTTTTCCAAAATGGCACATTTGATGGGGTAGTCGAGATCTCTGTCAATCTTAAAACGTTAACCAATACCTTTAAGTCTTCAGATGATATGGATTCTAACCGTATTTTACTCGACAGAGACTCGAAGAAAATTTGGGGTAGCGATACCTTAGGACAGTTAGGTCGTGTCTGGACAGAACGGCCATTAATGACATCTTTCACAAGCTCTGTATTTGGACAGCATATATTCAATAAAGTTGAACCAATTGCCTTCACATCAGACGGTCGTTATATCGTTATACGAAAACACCTAGACGAATTGAATTGGACAGCGCTGTACTATTTAGACACCCGCTCATTTGTGATTCGCTATTTTATTTATCTATCGATTGCGATGATATCAGTGTTGTTATTGCTGCAATACATCACAGTGTTGTCTGGGCGATTAATTCATCAGTACACCAATACATTAGAACAAATTACCCGCCACACTCATCGCTGGCGATCTGATAATCCTAATACACAGCCTCTGACATTTACCACCACAGCACTTGAGTTTGAAGTATTGTCTGAAAGTATTAATGGTTTGCAAAAGCGAGTAATCGATTCTCGCAAAGCTATGCACAAATCAATGGCAGAAGTGAGCACTCTCAATAATGAATTAGAAGCAAGAGTAAAAGACAGAACTCAGCAACTGGAACAAGAACGTGATAAAGCAAAACTGCTCGCAGAAATTAAAACCCGGTTTCTAGCAAACATGAGTCACGAGATCCGCACACCGATTACTATTATTAAGGGTTTTACTGAAGAACTGCTTAGTGAAGCGACGGGCGATACCTACCGCACGCTTAATCGTATAAATCAAAATACTCTGCACTTACAAAATGTAATTGATGATATTCTCGATACAGCTAAAATTGAGCAAGGCAAAATGCGCATCGCATTAGAATCGATTAATCTTGCCCATTTTATGACTGACTTTATCGATAGCACGGCACAAATGGCGCACAAAAAGGGCTTGTCTATTGACTATGATGTCAGTGACATTGCTGACGTTCATATCATGGCCGACCCTTTCCGATTACAACAAATATTACTTAATTTACTCAGTAACGCGGTAAAGTTTACCGCCACAGGATCGATTACCCTTAAAGCTGAAAAAACAACAGCGCAAAGCTGTAGCATCAAAGTAATAGATCAAGGTATTGGCATTAGCAAACAGCAACAGTCCACCCTGTTTGAGGCATTTACCCAAGCCAATTCCAGCACGAGTCGAGATTATGGCGGTACAGGACTTGGCTTGTATATTAGCAAACAACTTGCTGATGCAATGGACATATCACTCACGGTAACCAGCGAGATTGGTCAAGGGTCGACTTTCATGCTGAGTTTTAACACCCACAGCGCTTTGCAAAAACCAATAAAAGACTCGACTGTAATAGCAACTGAATTGCCTACCAGTGCAAGTCATGGTAGAAAATTGCTCATTGTTGATGATGTCGAAGACATTCGCATCTTAGTGGCTGCTTACGTTAAGTCACTTAATATGGATTTATTGTTTGCGGAGAATGGTCAACAAGCCTTGGATATTGCCCTCAAACATCGCCCAGATATCATTATTATGGATCAGCAAATGCCAATAATGGATGGCTTGAGCGCGGGTCAAGCAATGAGACGTCATGGGTTTGAATCGGTGATTATTTCACTGAGTGCAGATGTGTTTGAACAGCACCCTGTAACCGACACCGTATCACCTTTTAACGCAACGCTTTGCAAGCCTATTGATAAAACACAACTGTTAAATACCATACAATTTTGTTTATCAAAACATGATATAACACTGCCTAATGAAGATATTACTAGTATGAGTGCACAACAAGAGATGGACGGATTCGACGAGTTACGACAGGACTACTTGGAAAGTTTACGCGCCATACCTGACGAGTTAAACCTGCTTGCTGCAACCTCAGAGCATAAACAAGTTGTCATGCTATTTCATAAAATTAAGGGAACCAGTGCGTGCTTAGGGTTACATGATGTGAGTGCAACAGCACAACAGGCAGAAGCCGCGCTAAGGGATGGGGGCAATCTTAATCAAGTGTGTAATGAGTTTAATGCGCGCTTAACGCAATTGTTCTCTTGTTCAGATCGCTTACTATGATGGTGTTTCAAGGTCACTAGGCGTTAATAATGGCAGGGTTATTATAAAGGTGGTGCCCACATCAAGCTCGGAGCTTACCACAATACTACCTTTGTGTTTTTGCACGATACTATAAGACAATGACAATCCCAAGCCGGTTCCCTGACCTACAGGTTTTGTGGTGTAAAATGGTTCAAAAATTTTACGCTGTGCCGATTCACTTATGCCACAACCGGTATCTTTTATTTCAATAACCAATGCTGTGCTGCTCGCCGATACCTTAATGTAAATGTGCCCTTTACCATCAATAGCCTGTGCTGAATTGACAATTAAATTCAAAAACACCTGGTTTAACTGCATTGGTTGGCAAAATAATGCCGGTAATGGCTGCTGAAATTCGCGATGGACTTCAACATTATATTTAAGCTGACTGTTGGCAATTTTTAACGTATTTTCAATACCTTCAATAATATTAGCATGCTGCCATTCACTACTGTCGACATGTGAAAACACTTTAAGATTTTTTATAATATCAGTGACGCGATCTATTCCGGTAATCGACTCATTAATTAATTCAGGCATGTCTTCACGTAAAAACGAATATTGACTGCGATCTTGCATTTCTTGCTGCAAAGCCATAAAGGTTTTGTTTTGGGTTTTATTCACCACTTTTTCATAAAAGCTGATCAAATTTAATAGCTTAGTTGAATAATCTTGTAGGCTTTGTAAATTAGAATGAATAAAACCAATAGGATTGTTTATCTCATGAGCGACGCCCGCAGCCAACTGCCCAATGGCGGCCATTTTGTCTGCTTGTAATAACTGATTCTGCGCGGCTTCTAGTTTAGTGTTTAGCGCCAGTAATGCTGAGTGTTCTTGTGCTAACTCTTCAGAAAGTTGTTTCTTTCCCTGGTAATAACTCGCCAACTCAGTGACGTCTTGTACTATCATGCATACGGTTTTAACCACATTATTGCTAACGTGTAACGGTATAAACTCAATGTTTTGGTACATTAATGTTTCTTCGCCTGTGATTGGGCGGCTACTACTGAATAAAAATACGTGTGGTCTGTGTTCCCAATATGAAAAACTAGCATTGTTCAATACAAATACACTGTTGATCTTTTTCTTTAAATATTTTGCTTCATTTGGGAAAAGAGTCAGCAAATTTTGCCCTTTTACTTGGTCACAACTGATGTTCAGCCGATCAGCAAAAAAGTCATTCCAGTACTCTATTTCTAATTGCTCATTAAGAACACATACCCCTAAAGGCAATTTTGCAGTCAGATTCTCTAATACTGCGAGGGTCGTCATCGTTACTCCAACAAGCTATTTAATCGACTTAATAACGTCGAAATTGACTCTGCTTCTAAACAAATAACAATTTTTGAATCAAAATGACTGGACTCTACTTTAAATTCAACTTCCATGAGTAAAGTGTGAGCCCAACGATAGTGTTCTGGCGACAGTTTTTCCGGTTCAAATACTGTCGGCATGCTCAGCTTGGTGGTCAGTTCTAACTGCTCGGCAAAACCATTTAAACAGGCTCCAGCTAGAATATTTGACAGTTCAAGCAAAAGCTCTTCGCGGGTAATATCTGACAAAGGCAGCTCATAATCCATCAGCTCAGCAATGGCTTCACACCCCGCGTGCGATTGTAGCGAAACGACCTCACCCTTTACTGTGCCCAAAAAAGATTGCCGAGTATGCCACATGACATCGGAACTGATCATATCGACAAATTCAGTGGGGGTAACAGATGAAATGAGTGGAATAGAAAGGGTAATTTTAGCGCCAATTAACCTCGCTAACGAATTGGCTGCTTGGCCCATTGAAATATTCATCAACTCCTGTAATGCATCACGCTGCAGTTCACTTAATTGATAAATCATATCAACCCCACATCGATTAATGCTTGTGATAATTGCTCAGAGTTCAATGGTTTGTGTAAAAACCGAAACGCTCCAAGCTTGTCGACTAACTTTTTCGCTTCTGGCTGTATATCGGCACTAATCACAATGACGATAGTTTTCGTTTTATGCTCATTTAAGTAGCTGAGTACACCAAAGCCATCGAGTTCAGGCATAGTTAAGTCTAGGAAAAGAACGTCAGCTTTTCCAGCTTCAACGGCCTCAAGAGCTTCTTTACCGTTAGTGACCTCGGTTATTTCAATATCCCAATCCGCGGGTAAAGCGCGTCTAACGACTTTTCTTGACATCATCGAATCGTCGGCAATGGTTATAGGTATCGGCATTACAATCTCCACATTGTCTCATTTGTCCTCTAAACATTATGGTGACGACAACCTTGAATGTCAAAAACTATTAGTATTTATTTTAAACACTGGTTTTACGCTGCAATCATTGCCATACTCAGGGGACAAATAAGACAAGTTACACTCTGTACTTTATTTCACATAGACTAAAATTGAGAGGCGCTATGAAAGGCATTATCTTTAATGTGCTTGAAGAAATGATAGTTGAACAAGCTGGCATGGAGGTTTGGAACACATTACTTGAAAAACATACGCCACAAAATCGGGTTTATGTGTCTGCTAAAAACTACCCTGAAACGGAGCTATTTGCCATTGCAACCGATGTTGCTGTGCTGCTCAATGTTCCTCTGCAACAAGTAGTAAAAGCCTTTGGACAGTATTTGTTTTCAGGATTAGCCACTAGACATACTGGTGTAATGACACGTTTTTCAGGTTTCACTTCCTTGGTGATGGGTATTCATAATGTTATTCATGTTGAAGTGAATAAGCTTTACCATGAACCCGCTTTACCCACCATTAGTTGTGTATTAGTAAATAACCACAATATTGAACTAACTTATCATTCACCACGTAAATTATGTTTTTGTGCAGAAGGCCTTATCTTTGGCGCTGCAGAGTATTATCAACAAGCCATCGCCATTAAGCATGATGTCTGTATGCACCATGGTGATGAAAAATGTATTTTAAATATTGAGTTAATTAATGACTGATAAACCTGATCCATATTTAGCAGCCTATCAGCGAGAGAAAAAAGCACGTATTGAGGTCGAGCAGTTGCTCGAAGATTCCATACGTCAGTTATACGAAAGAAACGTATTACTTGAAAGCCAAATAGTGCAAATTAAAAATCAACAAAAATCACTTATACAGCAAGAGAAATTGGCATTATTAGGCACAATAGCGGCGGGCGTAGCTCACGAAATTAATAACCCGCTCGCGTTTGTCAGCAGTAACGTAACAACCTTAAATGCCTATGTTTCTGACTTGCTTAACGTGATACCGAAAGACAGCTTAAATGACGCTGACACTCGAAATATCAACTTTATAATGAGCGACTTACCTGAGCTGATTTCTGATACCGAACATGGGTTGGTACGCATAAAAGATATTGTTAAAAACCTATTATTTTTTGCGAGAACAGATGCTGATCAGTTATCTGAAGTCGATCTACTGCTAGCTGTTGAGATAGCGTTAAAGTTATTAGGACCGAAACTTAAAAATGTCCTTGTTACACAAAATCTACAACCAGTGCCAAAGATCATCTTTAACTCTGGTGAACTCAATCAAGTGCTCATTAATATTCTGGTTAACGCCATACAGGCATGCGAGTACATGACAAATCATACCTCAAAGATAGGTGTCGATCTGACTCAAGTTAATGATGAGATATTATTAAATGTTACCGATAATGGTTGTGGAATGTCAGAAGAGGTTCAGCAAAGAATATTTGATGCATTTTACACCACAAAACCCGTCGGGACTGGAACGGGTATCGGTATGTCAATAGTGCTACAAATACTCGAGCAACATGACGCCAAGATTGTCGTAAAGTCTGAATTAAATAAAGGCACAAGTATTCAAATTTACTTTCCTATATCCACATCCATGTAGATATTTATCATTAAAATAAAATGGTTAACTAATTTGTTTATTGAAAAAATCTAATGTTCGCTGCCACGCAAGCTCTGCATTGGCTTCATCATAACGGCCGGTAGAGTCGTTATGAAATCCGTGGTTGGCTTTGTTATACATGTGCATTTGATATGGCACATTAACGGCTTTTAAATCCTCCTCATATTCTGGCCATGTTGCGTTCACTCTTTCATCTAATTCAGCTAACTGAATCAGTAAAGGGGCTTTGATGTTTTTTCTAAGTGCTTTAGCCGCTGGTGTGCCATAAAAAGGCACCCCAGCTTGAATTAAATTAGCCTCCACGGCGGCAAGATAATTCACAATATAACCACCAAAACAAAAGCCGACCGCGCCCAGCTTGCCATTACTTTGCTGATGGCCTTTCAAAAACTTTGCCGCGGCAACAAAGTCTTGCTCAATTTTGCTTCGGTCTAATGATTGCTGCATTGCCCGACCTTCATCGTCATTGCCAGGATAACCGCCGAGTGAAAAAAGCGCATCAGGCGCAAAAGCAATAAAACCCGCTTTCGCTAAACGGCGAGCAACATCTTCAATATATGGATTTAAACCACGATTTTCATGAACCACTAATAACACCGGCAATAAAGCGGTTTTATTGGTGGGCTCAACTAAATAGCCCTGACCTTTGCCATAACCTAAAGGCGAATCAAATTGGGTATAAGTGGCTTTAATGTCGGCATCATTAAATGACACTTGCTCAGCTAAGGCATAATTAGGCAGTAACGCTGAGGTCAGAACACTCATTGAATAACCTAACGCCACTAACGAGCCTAATTTAGTCATAAAGGTACGTCGGTCCATGCCACCATGAGCATAGGCGTCATACCAATCAAAGGCTTCTTGCGGAATATTATCGACGGATTTGTGCTGCATAAGTTCCCTCTTCTGATCAAGTGTCATTACGGTAATTGATGGTTATTGATATTAATAGATAACAGTTAATGTTAGCTGAAGATGATTAATTAATCACCGGCAGCGCAATTGATACGCTTAGCCATCGGCTTAAGTTCAATTGATTTGGTACGCCTAATTATTGCAATGAGTCAAGGTTGAGCTGGCTGATATCGCTGACGGGTAAGAGATGGATTCTCACCAAATAATTGGGTGTAATCTTTAGTAAATTGCCCTGGATGCCAAAAACCCCAGTTTGCCGCAATCACTGAAATAGGATGGTGTAGATCAGGCTGTTTAAGCTCTCGCCTAACATTATTCAAACGGGTTAATCGTAAAAAACGCAATGGATTAATGCCTAAAATACTCTCAAAACTATACTGCAGGGTGCGGCGGCTAACAAAAGTAAGCTCACAAAGCTGGGTGATGGTTACGGCCTGTTGCGGATGGTCATCGATAAAAGCTTTAACTTTTTCAACGACGGCTAAACGATGTTGATAACTGGGGGCCACCGTTTGTGTTGATGCTGGTTGGCTTAATAAATTCAGTGCTAAGGTGCTTAACATGTCTTGCTGTAGATCGGTGCGCAAGCCTAATTCACTGTGGTTAATCAGCTTTTCAATCATCAAACGAGTTTGATTTAGTAAAATTGGATTGCAATCAATCCGTTCCGCCCCTCGTGTTGATAAGTTCTTCAACGACAGCCCTTGTATTTCAGCCATGGAATATAAGCTGTGTTGATTAAGCACCACACCATAAATAGTAAATTGCTCAGGGGTGATTAACTCAAAATCATAGTCACTGCTTCGACACATCAACTGATGAGTATCAAGCTGTAAACCATTTATTTTACTTTGCTCAGAACGACATGGAATGCCCAACCAAATAGAATTAGGCGCAATGTTGCACTGCTGCCTTAATGCTCGTTGAGTAAATTCTTTGAATAAATGCATGTCTGGATAATCCAGGCCCTCAATACAACCATAAAAACTGCCGTTACTGACCTGATCATAAACTTGCTGCCATTGGGTTAAATTATGCGCTTGCTCATCGATGTCATTGGTTTGCACCACGCTCTTTTTTGGTGCGCGCTGATTAAAATGGTGCTCCATCTGTCATCTCCTAGCGTTAAAGATTGATTAACCCCACCTTATTATCTTGATTAAATCCATTTTATCTTTCTGATATAAAACATAAAAAATGACTTTGCCGAAACTTGATAGCCACTTGGTACGAATTAAGCTGGTATTGAATTAATTAAATGAGTTGATTAACGATTACAGCAGCAAAACCTGTACCAAGGTTTGATCGTTGACGGTGAGGTAATAAATGAGCCATTCGTATCGCTACACTCTAGGTAGCCAAACATATCAATTTAAAGACTTGGCCCAGCTAATGGCCAAAGCAACGCCGCAACGCTCGGGGGATCGCTTAGCGGGCGTAATTGCCTTATCAGCCAAAGAACGAGCCGTTGCCCAAATGACACTCGCTGATGTGCCCTTAAAAAAGTTTCTTAATGACGCTCTCATACCCTATGAAAAAGATGAAGTGACCCGCTTAATCATTGATGAACATGACACCCAGGCATTTGCTTATATTAGCCATTTAACCGTTGGTGATTTTCGTAATTGGCTGTTAAGTGACTACGCCACACCGCAAGTATTAGCCGCAGTCAGAATGGGTATTACCCCAGAAATGGCTGCTGCAGTAAGTAAAATCATGCGTAATCAAGATCTTATTCTTGTAGCCAAAAAATGCCATGTCACTAGCGCTTTTAGAAATACCATAGGCTTACCCGGACACTTATCGACCCGCTTACAACCTAACCACCCAACCGACGATGTTAATGGCATCGCGGCGTCAATACTTGATGGTTTGCTATATGGCAATGGTGATGCGGTTATCGGCATTAATCCTGCAACCGATAACGTTGCACAAGCGATTAAGCTAATGAAGTTAATGGATGATGTGATCCAAAAATATGACATTCCAACCCAAAGCTGCGTGCTCACCCATGTCACCAACACCATTGAATGTATTGAAGCAGGTGCCCCGGTCGATTTGGTGTTTCAATCGATTGGCGGAACTGAAGCAACCAACTCCAGTTTCGGATTTAACCTCAATACCTTAGCTGAAGCGCAAGATGCCGCATTAAGCCTACACAGGGGCACGGTTGGCAATAACGTGATGTATTTTGAAACAGGTCAAGGCAGCTCGTTGTCTGCTAATGCTCACCATGGGTTAGACCAACAAACCTGTGAAGCTAGGGCCTATGCCGTCGCGCGCAAGTTTTCACCATTACTGGTCAACACAGTAGTGGGCTTTATTGGTCCTGAATATTTATTTGATGGTAAAGAAATCACCCGCGCAGGGTTAGAGGATCATTTTTGCGGCAAATTATTAGGCGTGCCAATGGGCTGTGATGTTTGCTACACCAACCACGCTGAAGCTGACCAAAACGACATGGACAATCTGCTCACTTTATTAGGCGTTGCCGGTTGCTCGTTTGTGATGGGTATTCCTGGATCAGACGACATTATGCTTAATTATCAAACCACCTCATTTCATGATGCCTTGTATGTACGCCGAGTACTGGACGCGCATCCCGCGCCCGAGTTTGAACACTGGCTAACCAAAATGAACATCATGAAAAATAACACCGACTTTGTTTTATCGAGCACGCTACCCAGCGCATTTGCCAAACCGCTTTATGCTTTGCAAGGAGGCGCAAAATGAGCACGCCTGATGTAAAGCAATCTAATAATGCTGTCGATACTGGCATATCACATCAAGATAATGGCAAGGTGGTGGCCAATCCTTGGCGCGATCTGCGCCGCTTTACTGACGCCCGCATTGGTCTAGGTAGAGCAGGCATTAGTTTACCCACAGCAGAATTGTTAGCGTTTCAATTATCGCATGCACAAGCTCGCGACGCGGTAAATTTCCCTCTGGACATTGATGCACTCGCAGCGCAACTGGCCAGTATTCCTTTACTGGATAAGGTTAGCCCAATCAAGGTTCACAGTCAGGCAGATGATCGTATTACCTATTTGCAACGCCCTGATCTTGGCCGAAAACTGTCCCAAAGTGGTCGTAACAGCTTATTAAGCCACATGAATAGCCAAGGACCAACGACCCACAGCCAATACTATCTTGCCATTGTGGTGGTTGATGGTTTGTCATCACTGGCGGTGCAGCTTAATGCTCAAGCTTTTATCAACGAATTACTCACCCTACTCCAGCCGCAAATCACACAGTGGAAAATCGCGCCAATTACCTTGGTTGAACAAGGCCGAGTGGCCATAGGCGATGATATTGGCCAGCTGTTAAATGCCCAAGTGGTGATGGTGCTTATCGGCGAACGCCCGGGACTCAGCTCACCAGACAGCCTTGGGTTATATCTGACTTGGGCACCTAAAACAGGACTTAATGATGCCTGTCGAAATTGTATTTCTAACATTCGCCCTGCGGGGTTGCCTTATAAAGAGGCCGCTAAACGTGCGCTGTATTTATTAACCGAGGCCAAAAAACTCAAACTAACAGGAGTCAATTTAAAAGATCGCACTCAAGACGATGTGATTGAACACCAACAGCCAAGGCAAAATTTCTTAATCGCTGAATAACGGCGAATAAATTCAATATGTTAAATACTCATTCGAAATAAAAATTAAATACTACTGGAGAGTTAATTATGTCAGATAACAACAAAGAGTACCTTGCCAAAAGGCAACTAAAAGGCGGCACCGCCGGCTGGGTGTTGCTAGCAGGTTTGCTCGCCAAGCCATGGGCCCTGCTGGTGGTTACCTAACCGGACTAGCCGTATTAATTGAATATGCCCTCGCGCCTGCTGCAATCGTGATTTTTATTGGTTCTGCGGTGCAAGCATTACTCGGTTTTAATGGTCCTTGGGTTTATGCACTCTTCTATTTGGTGTTTGTGGGCATTCATCTCGCTGGTGTGGGTGAAGCACTTAAAGTGATGATGGTGATCAGTGGATTAGCTGTTATCGCTATTATTGCCACTGCAGTGGTGCTTATTGGCAACTTTGATGCAACCCGGCTTTATGATATTGCGGTTACTGATGCTGCAGGTGCCAGTGAGTTTTTACCCTTAGGTTGGTACGGTGTTTGGGCTGCACTGCCGTTTGCCATGTGGTTATTTTTAGCGGTTGAAGGCGTGCCGTTAGCCGCTGAAGAAGCCAAAGATCCAGCCAAAGATGTACCAAAAGGCATTATTGGCGCGATGATATTTTTATTGTTTACGGCCTTACTCGTGGTGGTATTAGTACCAGGTGCTGGCGGTGCAACGGCCATGGGAGCCAGCGCAGTGCCATTAGTTGATGCGCTCAATCTCACCGGCAATAATGGCTTAGCAACGATGGTTAATATTTTAGGTTTAGCAGGTTTAGTGGCCTCATTCTTCTCTATTATTTATGGTTATAGCCGGTTAGTGTTTGCGTTATCACGTGCGGGTTATATCCCCCGTTCATTATCGATTACCACCTCACGTAAAGTCCCCGCTCGCGCATTAATCGTACCTGCAATATTTGGCTTTTTGGCTTCATTAAGCGGCGAAGGTGATTTACTGCTAGCGATGGCAGTTGTTGGCGCAACAGTGTCTTATGCGTTAATGGCACTCAGTCATATTATATTACGTATCAAGCAGCCTGAGTTGATCCGTCCATACAAAACCCCTGGCGGCATTGTCACCTCAAGTATTGCGTTAGTCTTGTCTTTAATCGCATTAACAGGTGTGTATGCCTTCGATCCACGGGCATTCTTATTCACAATAGGCTTATTTGTGATTGGCGCTGCTTATTACTTTGGCTACAGCTCATCACGCTTGGTCGCCAAAAGTGCCGATGAAGAATTTGCCATGTTAGCCGCGGCAGAATCGGACTTATCGATAGCCAACTAATCGGTAGTTAACTTATCGATACTGTTATGTCGACATAAAGGATAAAGCGCGGAGCATAGATCACCGCGCTTTATCCTTAACAGTATATAAGGGTTAACGGAGCAACTGTGACAGTTTGAATCACCTATTGATGCCCTATTCTGAAGCCAGCAAGCCTTCCCACCCGCAGATACCATAACCCTGATACCTAAGCGAATGTGGCCATTTATCCCCAGGTCAAATCAATTGCACACAGATTAACCCATTTAGCGTAATCGTACTTTTAACCCGCTGGGTTAAGCGCATCTGCATATAAAGGCACAGATAGACAATATTAGCAGATTATAAATCGACAAATTAACCCTAACCTGTATAATCCGCGGCCTATTTACTTACATATACTCGCGTCTGTCTTATTCTCACACGGCTGTTTACTCGCCCTTTGTTGATAAATATTCAGTTAGTACACAGTTGGAACATTGCTTTGATTTCTACCGCTAATATCACCATGCAGTTTGGCCCTGAGCCATTATTTGAAAACATCTCGGCTCAATTTGGTCACGGTAACCGTTACGGTTTAATCGGCGCAAATGGCTGTGGTAAGTCTACGTTCATGAAAATCTTGAGTGGCGCCCTAGCCCCAACCTCAGGCAACGTGTCAATTACACCTGGCTTTAAAGTCGGCACCCTGAGCCAAGATCAGTTTGCCTTTGAGCAATACAGCGTAGTTGATGCTGTGATCATGGGCGATGTTGGCCTGTGGAAAGTGAAACAAGAACGTGACAGCATTTATGCTAAAGCTGAAATGACCGACGAAGACGGCATGCGAGTAGGCGATTTAGAAAGCCAGTTTGCAGAAATGGACGGCTACACTGCAGAAAGTCGCGCCGGCGAAATTCTGTTAGAAGCAGGCATTGAAGAGTCATTCCACTTTGGCTTAATGCAACAAGTTGCTCCAGGTTGGAAATTGCGCGTGCTACTGGCACAGGCTTTATTTGCTAACCCAGACATCTTGTTACTCGATGAGCCAACCAACAACTTGGATATTCATACCATTAGTTGGTTAGCCACCGAGCTAAACAAACGTAAATGCACCATGATCATCATTTCGCATGACAGACATTTCTTGAACTCTGTTTGCACCCACATGGCTGACATCGATTACGGCGAATTACGAGTTTATCCAGGTAACTACGAATACTTCTTGGCACAATCAGGCTTAATACGTGAACAACTATTAGCCGGTAATGCTAAGAAAAGTGCCGAGATTGACGAGCTACAAGACTTCGTTAACCGCTTTGGTGCCAACGCATCTAAAGCGAAACAAGCTAGCTCGCGTGCTAAAAAAATGGATAAAATTAAGCTTGATGACGTCAAATCATCTAGCCGCATTACCCCATCAATTCGCTTTACCGAAAGCAAGAAATTGCATCGCCAAGCATTGGTGCTAGAAGAATTGTCACACGGATTTGATGAAGTGTTATTCGAACACGGTGATCTTATTCTTGAAGCGGGTTCAAAACTGGCGATTATTGGTGAAAACGGTGTGGGTAAAACCACGCTACTTCGTTGTTTAGTTGATGAATTACAGCATAATCATGGCCGTATTAAATGGTCTGAAAATGCCGCGATTGGTTATTGTCCACAAGACAGTACCGCTGACTTTGATAATGACATGACTTTATTTGATTGGATGTCGCTATGGCGCACACCAAAACACAATGATTTGATGGTTCGCGGTATGTTAGGTCGTTTGTTATTCTCAGATGACGATGCCAACAAAAAAGTCCGCAACTGTTCAGGTGGAGAGAAAAACCGCCTATTATTCGGTAAGTTAATGATGATGGATATTAACGTACTGGTAATGGATGAGCCAACCAACCACATGGATATGGAAGCCATTGAAGCGTTAAATCAAGCCTTGAAATTATTTGAAGGCACATTGATATTTGTCAGCCATGACCGCGAATTTGTGTCATCTTTGGCAACACGTATTATTGATGTGAAAGACAAAAAATTGATTAACTTTCAAGGTACATTTGACGAATACCTTGCAAGCCAAGCGGAAGCAGAAGCCAGAGGCTAATCCCCTTGTGGAATACGTATTAGTCAATGCGCATGAATAGATAGATGGTTAGCATTAAGGTCTTCCTATTGCATTACATTGCAATCATGAAGACCTTTTTTGTTTCATTTATCCCCAAAAAATGAATACATTCGCATTCGCTAATCAATAGTAATCCGTTTCAGATACACGTAAAATCGGCTTATAAAATTTATAACTAACGACTTAACAAAGCGAAAATATCATGAATAGAAAAATCGAATTATTGGCGCCAGGTGGAGATGTCGATGCGATTAAAGCTGCGATTATAGCCGGTGCTAACGCCGTTTATTGTGGCTTAGATACCTTCAACGCCCGTAACCGAGCAGCCAACTTATCCTTCGATGACTTAATTGGTGTTATCGCACTTGCTCATCAATACCAATGTGAAGTGTTTCTCACCATGAATATCGTTATTCTTGAAAACGAAATTCCAACATTGGTTAAGTTGCTCAATCAATTGGTTAATACCGGCATCGACGGCATTATCGTGCAAGACCTAGGTCTGTTTAATTTAGTCAGCAAGTATTTCCCTAGCTTAGCCATTCACGCCTCAACCCAGCTGACAACCCACAATGAAGGTCAAATAGGCTTTTTAGCTAAAATTGGCGCCACACGCGTTAATTTATCCCGCGAGTTAAACCTTGGCGAAATAAAAAGCCTCACCACCCTCGCCCACGATCACGACGTGCTGACCGAAGTGTTTGTTCACGGTGCATTGTGTATTGCTTTCTCTGGCCAGTGCTATTCAAGCTCAGTCAGTGTCGGTAATTCGGGTAACCGTGGCCGTTGTAGCCAGGCCTGTCGTGACGAATACGAAATTACTGCCGCGGGCAATAAGTTTCCGCTCAATTTAAAAGACAACTCAGCCTATTTTGACTTACCTGAACTGGTCGATGCGGGTGTTGATTCACTTAAAATTGAAGGCCGTATTAAAGGCGCTCAATATGTCCACACAGTAGTGGACAGCTGGCGCAAGCAAATTGATAAATTTATCGATACCGGCAAGCTGCTAGCCGATGACTCTAATTTACACCGGGTATTTAATCGTGATTTTACCAACTCATTTTTAAAGGGTAATCTCACTAAAGACATGTTTATCGATAACCCGCGCGATAACAGTTTTAAGCATGCTAACGACAAAAGTAATGCAATATCTGTGGTGCAAATTCAAGAAGCACAACAAACATTGTCGTCTGAAAAAGACGCGATTGTGCAGCTAGTTGCAGAAAAAATTAATCACTTAAGTATTGCTAAACCAACACTGTCACTGGCATTTTCCGGTAAAGTGGCGCAGCCGTTATCAATAGCGGTTAGCACTCCAGAGCAACATTTTGTCATTAACTCGACACTGACCTTAACTAAAGCCACTGAATCTCGCGTTGATGAAGCGGCAATTGAAAAGCGCTTTAAAAGCTTAAAAAGCAGTGGCTACCAGTTACAAGCATTCAATTTTGACGGCTTAGATGCTGACTTAAGCCTGCCGTTTAGCCAATTAACCCAGCTTAAAAATGAATTACTGTTACAGCTAACTCAACGTGAATACATAGGCGCTGTAACCTTGCCTAAGTTACCTAAACACCCAAAAGTCACTGAAACGCCAACCCTGTCTTTGCTTATCAGCGATGAAAAAGACGTTAACTTGTGTGATGTTACCCAGGCCGATATCTACTTTAAGCTGCCAGAAAGCTTTAAGAAGAATGACAACAAGTACATCGACATATTCTTGCGTAACCCAAGACTCATCCCTTGGTTTCCAGCTGTGCTTATTGGCAAAGATTATATCGAAGCGGTAAGAGTGTTAGAAGTGGTTAAGCCTAAGCGTATTGTCACAAACAATACCGGTGTCGCGTTTAAAGCTTATGAAATGGGCATTGAGTGGATTGCTGGGCCATTTTTAAACACCACCAACTCTTATGCTTTACTTACCCTGCAAGAGCAGCTCAATTGCGCAGGCGCGTTTATCTCTAACGAGATTAACCGCAATCAAATTAAAAATATTGCCAGACCAGAAAACTTTAAACTGCTGTATAGCATTTATCACCCAATTTTGATGATGACCAGCAGACAATGTTTTTTCCAACAAACAGTGGGTTGTAATAAGCCCAGCATTGAAGATGGCTGTATGTTGAAATGCGAAAAAGCCACGACGATCACTAACGTAAAAGGCATATCGTTTGCGGTAGACAAGCAAAAAGGCGGCTACCCAAGTATTTACAACCACGAGCAGTTCTTAAACATCGAAGCGGTTGAAGACTTATCCTACTTGTTTGATGAATTCTTTATCGACTTAACCAATATTGGTTCTGGTTCAAAAGCTGAAATTGATAAAGTACAACTGGTTAATCACTTTGAAAACGTGCTTAAAGGTGTCACACAAGCCAAAATTGAGCTTAATCAGCTGGTCACCATTGCAACCAATGCTCAGTATCAGCAAGGCTTATAGTTGATTATGTCAGTGTGAAGCCAGTTGGCAACAAGTTTGAAGCAACAGCAAAGGGTCAGATTACGCTATAAAGTACTCTGACCCTTTTGCTTAGCTGAAACTGGCACAGCGAAACAGAACTTTTATCGACTGTTAAAGCTCAAAGAACCCTTGATCCTGAGCCTTAAACAGATATGGGTAAGCGAATATAAAACCTGGCACCATAACCTGGTGTTGAACTGTAGCCAATACTGCCATTCATTGCTTCAGTCAGCTCCTTACACAGCGCTAAACCTAAACCTGTACCGCCTTTGGCCTTAGAGCTACTGGCGTCTGCTTGAGAAAAACGTTCAAAAATTTTGCTCTGAAAATCTTCAGGAATACCATCACCTTGATCTTGCACAGCAATCTCAACCTGATTACCAATGAGTGTGGTAGACAGAGTGACACTTCCCGCTGTCGGTGAAAATTTAACTGCGTTGGACAGAAAGTTAGTCAAGATTTGTAATAAACGATGCTCATCGACGTAGACAAGGATCTCATCCATTGCGTGGTTTAATTGCAATGCCAGGGTGATTTGATGTAAGTCAGCATAAGGTTGATGATCGTCAATGGCTCTTTGTAATAGAGGCACGACATTTAAGCGTTTCATTTCAAACAACATCTTCCCAGCCGCGAGTTTTTCAATATCCAATAAGTCATTGATCAAACGGCTAAGCTGCTTACAGTTGCTGCTGGCAATTTCAATCAGCTTGTCCGCTTTTGCGGGTAAGGTAACCAACTTACCAGACTGCAATAAATTTAAGGCGCCAAAAATCGATGTTAATGGCGTACGCAGCTCATGACTTACTGTTGAGATAAAGTCATCTTTAACTTGTTGTAATTGCATCCTATCGGTAACGTCTTGTACTGAGCCGATTATTATCTGATCAGGATTTTTATCCTCGGCAACTAATTGCCCTAACTGATGCACCCAACGAACTTCACCATTAGGTCGAATAATTCGGTGAACCACATTATGAATGCCTGTTAAGCGAGCCTGCTGCTCACTTTTATCCACTTTATCAATATCATCTGGATGAACGGCACTTTTAAGCAAGGTCACACTGGGAACGATGTCATGGGCGTCAAAACCAAATATTTGATAAATGATAGGCGACCACCATAAGGTGCCCTGTTTTAATGACGCATGCCAATAACCAATTTGAGCTTGCTCGCTAGCTAAATCAAGGCTTTGCTGAGCAACATTCAATTGCAAATTGAGATCTTCAAGTTTGAGGTAATGTTCTTTCGTTTGGGTAATATCTTGAATGTACCCATGCCACAAAATACTGCCATCGGGCATGTTTTCTGGCGAAGCACTGCCAGATAACCACACTAAGGTATTATCATCCCTGTAAACCCGATATTCCTGTTCCCACAGCGTGAGTTGTTGCGCTGAATCTTCAATACTCTTGGCTACCGCAGGTAAATCTTCAGGGTAAATTTTGGCAAACGCGGTGGACGCATCCGTTTGCACGTCTTCGGGTTTTACACCATAAATGTCTTCGATGGCAGAACTGGCATACGGAAATGCACTGTGACCGTCGGGCCATAATTGAAACTGATACAAAACCCCTGGCAACTGCTGTGTGAGTTTATGTAATTGATCTTGAAGTTTTTTCTCTTTGCTAATATCTAAAATAAAACCATCTAGGTATTTAATAGCCCCACGACTATCATATTCCGCAGCGCCGCGACCTTCAGCCCATAGAACCGAACCATTTTGATGTAAAATACGGAAATTGAGTACCCAACTGGCATGGTTAAGCACTGCTTTTTCAACCGTTTGAATTAATAAATCTCTGTCTTCGGGATGAATGATGCTCACGAAACTACGTTGAGAGTTATCAATAAAATCGCTGGCGAGGTAGCCTGAAAGCGCATAAATATGATCGCTCATATACAGCATGGACCAATGCTCATCATGATGACATCGGTAAGTTACCCCAGGAATATTAGTCACTAAGGTTTTAAACTGATCTCGACTTTGTCGTAATGCTAGTTCGTTATCATGTTGTTTGGTGATATCGGCATGGGTGCCGTACATCATCAGAGGCTTACCATCGTCTGAGTATGAAATCACTCGGCCTCTGTCATGCACCCATATAAAATGCCCCTGTTTATGTTGCATGCGGAAATTAACATCATAAAATGGGCTTAAACCATTAAAATGATCCTCTAATGCCGCCTTGGCGTGGTCTAAATCATCGGGATGGGTTACGGCTAACCAGGTGTCGATAGAAATGGGCTCAAGCTCAGCAAGCTGATAACCAATCATTTCTGCCCAACGCTCGTTAAAAACCGTTTCACCGGTTTGTATATTCCATTGCCAAGTACCAATTCTGGTCCCTTCAAGCACCGACCGATACATTAGCTCACTTGCCGCTAATAGCTCATTTGACTGCTCTTGTAATCGGTCTTGAATTTCTTGCTCAACGCTCTTGCCAAACTCAAAAGCAATTTGGCGCTCTTTATCGGTAAACTGCCGAGGTTGGCTGTCAATAAAGCAAAGTGTGCCAATGCGCTCACCGTTAATTTCTAATGGAACACCAGCATAAAAGCGAATAAATGGCGCGCCGGTAACCAATGGATTATCTGCAAATCGGCTGTCGAGTTGGGCGTCGTGGATTTCAAAAATAGATTCGGCTAAAATCGTATGACCACAAAATGAAATGTCTCTACTCGTCTCACAGGCCGCTAGACCTTGTTTGGATTTGAACCATTGCCGCTTAGCGTCCACTAATGAAATCAGCACTATTTCGGTGCCAAGGCAAAGTTTAGCTAAATGAGTTAGGCGATCAAAACGTTGCTCTGGAGCCGTATCTAACAGGCCAGTATTGTGTAACGCTAAGAGTCTTAGTTGTTCGAAAATCGGTGTTACGGGAGCTTGCATCAGTTACTCCGGATGGTTGATTTTTGCTGAAGCAAGATGGGCTTGATAAATACGCTCGAGTGAATCGCCAAGACTCATGGCATCAAAGGGTTTCTCAATAACGTCAACAGCGCCGGCATCTAAATATTCCTGTTTTTCAGTATGCTGAATTCTGGCGGTCATAAATACCACCGGAATGTTAACGCAATGTGCATTTTTACGAATTTCGTGCAGGGTTTGCAAACCATCCATACCTGGCATCATGGCATCTAACAATATTAAATCGGGTGTAAAGTGCGCCAGTTGACTAATGGCCTCATGCCCCCCCTCACAAGACACCAAGGTAAGACCTGAGATATCAACCAGAGCCATTTCAACGATAACTCGAATCGACTCATCATCTTCTACGTGTAAAATTTTGTCTAGCAGCATGCCGGCTCCGTTTTGGTGAGTAAAACCCAAATTTGGCTAATTTGATTTGCTAATATAATCTTATAAATGATGTTGTAGCAAACTAAGTTGTTGAATAACCCTATTGATTACAATAAAGCACTCGTGTCTATAGGTATAGTTCATCCAATATCACTGTTGTAATTAAACTGCTATTATCTTTTTGGTAGCGGATCAGCCAAGCCATCATAAACCGAGAGTAAAGAGATGAAAGCGAACAAAAATCCTAGTAATCCGCACTCGGTTGCACAAACTGTCTCAAATAGCGCTAATCACTTAGGTTCAACATCAGCAAATAAAACGCTCGAAAATTTACTTGCGCCCTTTGCAGGCAACGAACTATTTTATCGGCGCTTAATACATATTTTTGAAACAAATTTACAACAACAGCTGCAAAATCTGGATCAGATGATCTTAGATAACAATACCAAGGACATTCTGGTCATTATTCATACTCTAAAAGGTAGTTCAGGATCCACCGGCTTGTCATCTCTGCATTTAGCCCTGTTAGACGGCGAAAAAAAGCTTAAACAAGCTCATGATGCAAATGCTGCTAACCTTGATCTTGTATGCGAAGAACTGGTAGCGCATGTTCGTGCTGTGGCGCAAGCTGAGCTTTCAAGTATTCATAGCCTATTACTAAATTCATCTGTAACAGATACACCAGCACCTGTAGACGACTATTCAAGCGCAGAGTTAACCTCGACCCTAGCAGAACTTAAACAGCATCTAATGGACGGTAATCTCAACGCACTCGACGTCACTTTACGCCTACAAAATATGCTATCGGATAAGGTGTTACTGCAACAAGACTTAGCTAGCCTGCATGATACCGTTGAGATGCTCGATTTTGAGCAAGCACTTGACGCATTAGCCTCACTGTCGCAAAAGTTATAAGCTCAAGGTTGTACTTATCTTGGGCTTATAAAACTCGCGTACAACTCGCATGCGACACTTCCACTAACTCAAGCGCTATAGATAAGTGAAATGAATACGTGCAATGAATAAGCAATTAATAAAAATCACTTCTTTAGATAACCTTATTTGTTTTTAGGACGATAAAGCACTAAGAATAAATCAGCTGCTTAGTATCATCACAAAGGCACTTTACCAGACGTTTCTTGTGTTTTAGCTATTGATATTTGCTGCCATTTAACAATCACTTGCGCTAGCTCTCCCCGACCGGATAAACGTTTGATCGATTGGTTAATGCCTGTAATTAACTCTGGGTTAGTGGTTTTTTTACTGATCAGAAAGTGAATTTGGTTATGGTCTAATACCAGCGGTAATTCTGTAACAGAAATCCTTTCAATCTGAGTTGCTATATAAGGTACGGCAATAGAATCGCCAATGACAACATCGCCTCTACCGTAACCCAGCATGCGAATTGATTGGGTGGCATTACGACTGAAAATTAATAGTTTTTGCTTGATTAACGCTTGTTCTGATGCCAAAAAATCTGCCCCATACCAACCAAAAATAGGCGCAAGGAGGACGAGCTTTTGACTAAATATATCCTGCCATTTATCAATTTTGATCTGTGAAGCTAAATCAGATTTTACAAATAACTTAATTTCTTCGTCACGGTATGGTACTGAGAAATCAGCATAAGCTTCTCTCTCAGGTCTATAACTTGCGCCCATCATAATATCCAAGGTGCCTTCTTGTAACATTCTGTGGGCTCGCTTTACGGGCATATCGATAAAATTTAACTTACAACCTAAGTTGTCCGCCACAATAGTGAGCATATCAACATCGAGCCCAACGGGTTTACCGGCGCTATCCAACCAAGAATACGGCGCCCAACTATTAAAACCAACGTTAATCGGCTCATAACATGATGACGTTGCTTTTTGCCCATAGGCAAAATACGCTTGAAAATAAATAAGTAAAAGTAATAAAATTCTTAATCGCATAGGCTTACTTCTCACCTTATTACTTATCAATTCTTGCAGGGTAAAAGTCGATTTGATGGGATATTGAAGCACTGTCTAGTCAAACGCCACTTTGCTAGCACCTATAAACCTTAGACTATAAACATTAGACATAAAAAATCTGTTACGCCAGTCATCATACCAAGGCTTTTGGGTCTGAACCTTCAATTGAGTGATAAACAGCAATCCAATGTATTTTTCGCCAGCATTTTGCCATCAATACATCATGGCAATGCCAGCAACACATTTATCGATACATTAAGTCGATGATGGCTATTTTATCCATTTATCATCACGATTGCAGTTCAATCTGGTCAGCGTAATCAATAAGCGGTATTGTTACCCCAAATGAACCCAGATAACGGATGTTGATTGTTTACCTATAATATCAATGGCAAAGCGAGTCGCTTTTTTACCTACGCAGATTTAATAAACTGCGGGGCTACGGCTATCGAACATCAAATAGAAAATTTGCCACTGCAACCCGACACTTGGCGCGCACTCAGTTTGTTAGCCACTCAAATACTTGATCCAATCGTCGATCAATTTGGACCCATAGCGCTGACATATGGTTTTTGTTCGCCTGAGCTGGTCAGAAAGATTGCTAAAAATCGCAATCCGCATATTGCGCCAAAACTTGATCAACATTGCTCATACGAACTCAATCAAAATCAAAAAATCATCTGCGATCGCTTAGGTGCCGCCTGCGACTTTACCCTAGTGAGCAACAAGGATGATAAACCGATTGATATGCAACTGGTGGCGCAGTGGATGTGCGAAAATCTGAAATTTGACCGCCTGTACTATTACGGTAAACATCGACCGATACACATCAGCATTGGCCCACAAATGAACCAATTCATACAAACCATGAAAACCAATGCCGACACCGGCCATCGTGTCCCGTCTAAAAAAGGCCGCAATGAAACGGCGATTGCGGTGATTAGGCAAGTGGATTATTAACAGTAAAACGAGGCCGTATGGATAAACCTCAAACAGAAATAGATGAAACGTCGCAATGGCTAAACAGTAAAGACACCATGCGACGGCTAAAAGTATCCTCTTGTCATTTAATGCATATGCGCCAAACAGGAAAAATTAACCACAAAAAACAAGGCAACAGTTTTTGGTACTTAATCGAACAAAAGTAAATGTCGTTGAGATTTATCACCTAAACGAAACGGAAATACATTATGGATGCAGTTTTATTTAAAAAGCTTGTGACAACAATGCCGTTAGGTAAAAAATTACCCGATGCGCATTATTTACACCAAGACGGATTCGCTGAAATAGATGAACAACTCAGTGGTTTCATCATTGCGGTGAGTAATGCGTTAAAAATTCCACTCGACGATTGGCAAGTCATCAAGCTCAGTAAAGCTGAATTCAAATTATCACTCTTGTCATACCCTACTTTTTTTACCGAAGCCTACCCTGCACTTACCCAAAGCGTCACTGTTGACTTAAGCAAGCTTGAACATCGCATCACCCAATACTTATCTAGCGATAATCCGCCCATTCTGCATCGTAAAGAAACTATGTTGCCAAGCTCTCATGCTTGCTACCAAGAATTTGTCGCCATCACACAAGAAGGTGAAAATGCAGGCTTGTATGCCAAAAGTCGCATGATAGGCTTTAAACAGTCATGGGAAAAAATAATCCAACAGCACGGATACGAACTCGTTGATGGACGACTCTTTAGAAGCTCTAGTTTTGCATCTGCAAACGATGACAGCAGCAATATCGACCGACATAAAACCGCATTGGTGCGGCATGATCTAAGCTCACCGATGAAACATCTTGCCAAACAAAGTTATTTAAACGGTGATTACAGTGTATTTGACTATGGATGTGGTCGAGGTGACGATTTAAGAGAACTACAAGCCCACGGTTTAGAAGCATTAGGCTGGGACCCTAACTTTTGCCCAGACGCTGACAAAGTTGAATCCGACATTGTTAACATTGGCTTTGTCATTAACGTCATCGAAGATGCAATAGAAAGAACAGAAGCCATACGAGGCGCTTGGCATCTTTCTAGAAAGTTATTAGTAGTGTCAGCCATGCTGGCAAATGATAGCTTTATCAGTCAATTTACCCCCTATAAAGACGGTGTCATTACCTCACGTAATACGTTTCAAAAATATTATGCCCAAGCAGAACTAAAAGGTTATATCGAACGCACGTTAGACGAAAATGCTATCGCTGTAGCACCAGGCATTTATTATATTTTCCGCGACAAAATTGAAGAACAACGCTTTTTAGCAAAGCGTCATCAACGCCATCATCAATGGCACCAAATAACCACACCGACGCCAACAAGCGAAGAACAAGCTCGATTATTGTTCACTCAACACCAAACATTGTTAACCGCGTTTTGGGACCGATGTTTAGAACTTGGCCGCTTACCTGTCGATGATGAGTTTGCCGAATCATCCAACATTACAATGCATTTCGGTAATGCTAAAAAAGCTTTTAAATTACTCATGCAAGTACAAGGCGAATCCGCTGAACTCGAATTTGAACAAGCCATAGCCTTAAGGCGTGAAGACTTACTGGTATATTTTGCATTAAGTCAGTTTGAACAACACAAGGGTTACAGTCGATTACCCGATGAGCAAAAACGCGACATAAAGATATTTTTTGATACCTATAAAGTCGCCATTAATGAAGCCAAAGTATTGTTATTTGCCATCGCGGATACCCAACTTATTGAACAAGCTTGTATCGACGCACACGACAACAAACTGCCTGCAAGTAAACTCAATAACGGTCACTCGTTAGAGTTCCATAAAAAATACTTAAGTTACCTGCCCGCGTTACTGCGTGTCTATGTTGGCGCAGCAGTACAACTGTATGGCGAACTCGATGAAATCGATCTTGTCAAAATCCACATAACATCAGGTAAAGTCAGCTTTATGGGATACGATAATTTCGACACCAGCCCACTACCCACCTTACGCGAACGCATTAAGGTTAAGATGTGGCAGCTCGATGTCGATTTTTTTGATTATGTGGAAGTAGATAAGAGGCCTCCTCTGCTCTTTAAAAGTAAATACCAAGATGAAAGTTTTGAAGATTTTAAAAAGCAGAAATCATTTGATAAACGCATTGAAAAAGAGTTTTTTCTTGAATCAATTGGCCAGCTAAATAAATTAGCTGATATACATCAGATCTTTAATTTAAAAGGAATTGAAATTAAAGGGTATAGGATCTATAAATCATAATATTTACCTGTATAACAATATCGATGGTCAATCTAAATTGTTGACCATCGATACGTGGTAAGTAAAATCTTTAATAGGTTAAATTCATCGGGTTAGAAAACTCATTAGGATTTAACTCGGCTAGCTGTGTTCTAACTCGACGCCTTAAATTAATGGAAGGTTCTAATACATACTCTTGATAATCTTCGTGTCCGGGATTAATCAACAGTAATTTAGATAATGCTTTACAAAGCCTTGTTACCGCATTTTTATCTCTTATATCCCCTTTAAAATCTGGACTTTCACCAAAGGGAAACTCTAAGTGACTGACTAATCTTAATTGATGCATATATTGACCAAAAACATCTGCTTTTATACCATATCCTTGAGCAGCCTTGTCGGTTGTGAATCTAGGTATCTCCCATCCAGGTATGATTCCATGAAAGCGATCTATAAGAGCATCATCATGAAACATTTCAGGGAGGTGTTTAATATAATCTGAGCGCATTGGTTTATTTTCATAAATATCAATATTAGCCAAAATCATTAAGCCACACTCACTAGATACCTTTTTGTTGCCACGACTAAATTCACCTGATTCAAGATAATTTTTAAACTTAGCATGGATATCATCAGCACCTTTAAAGTTAATTGATTGCCCTTCGTCCAAAACAAGTAAATCATAGTTACCAAAGAGACCAACTTGTTTAGTTGATAAATTAAAAAACAATTGAGCCTCTGACAACGCACCACCACTATTTAGCCAAGTGTAACGGCTAAGGTTTGAATAAATAAAAGACTTTCCTGTACCTTTTGGTGCTAATTCCATCATGTTTATATTATTTTGGACTAGTGGTATAAGGCGTAATAATAGACAACGTTGCTGGCTCTCCGTATAAGAAAATGGCTCATACCCCATGGATCTTAATAACACATAAATCCATTCTTTTGTTGTAAAGGATTCTCTTGCCTTAATCAGTTCAGACAAAACTACAAAGCCAGATTCCATAGGGCTAAAATCAACAAGCTCAATGATATTCTGCTTACCATCATAGCCAAGATTTAACCGCCCAGCCCCCCACTGCCCCCCCTCTAAAAGTGAGTGGTTCGAATCTAAAACATCTTTAGTAATAGTTGCACTATTTTCATCTATGCAAGGTATAGATAAAATTCTTTTATCTTTAACAATATCGATTCTAACTTCAAAACGGTCAAGCAAAACCGTTGACTCTCCTTTTTGTATTGCATATTTTATTTTATTTTTTTCTGATTTATCAGGCAAATGCTTACTCATGAACTCACTGATCTTAGAAAAAGTATCAAGTTCTGTTGAACTTTCGCTGTGGAAACGGTCAACTAACCATTCCTCTACAAAAGAAGGAATGGTCCTTTTATCACGAATATTAAGGTTTCTAACTACTTCTTTATTAATAGTTAGTGAGCTAAATGCCGACAAAATCTTCTGATCCAATTCATATTTAGACATTAGTCAAACATCCCTTCAAATTTTTTACTTGCTAAACTTGCTTCCAGTATCTTTGGAGGAAAACAAACTGAAATAGACTGAGTTTGAATTTTTTTATTACCATTAACTTCAAATTGTAAATCAAACTTAATATCTGTTAACCCTTCTTGCGACACGGTACATTCAAACGCAAAGTCAAACTCAATGGTTTGACCTTCATTTATTCTTTCAATTGCATGTTTGCCACTAAAAGGATTAGCTAACTTAATTCTAAAATTATCAATGTTAACTGGTGTTGATATTTTTAGTCTTAGGCACCACTTTCCCGAAACATAAAAACACTCGGATGATATTGCATTTAATGTAAAGTTATTATAGCTCTTAGTTACACCTGAATATAAATTATAATAAGGAATTAAAACTTCTTCCGGTGTTAAACCACCATGAGCTAATATAGACGAATTTTGGCTTTTTGAAAAATAACGTCTATCAAACGGAATCAAAAAACCTGAGTTTTTACCATCGATTCCAACAAAAGTGTAATCATCATCTAGTTCGTTAGGCCTATGCTCTACTTTGATTACTCTTTCCTTAATTTCTCCCTGCACCACCGGCTTTTTAAAATCTCGACAAACAGTAACACCATGATCTGCAGTAATATGGAAAGTAATTGCTTTATTCATTTGTAAAGCATCTTTTTGCCATGAAATAATCTGAGATTTCAAACTATTCAACATAGTCTTTACATGATTTTGATGCTGATTGAAGTCTGCTGCTTTATGCAAGAATTCATCTACTCTATTCTCGAAATAAACTACAAGCTTAGTATCTTGTTCTAATCTATTTTCACGAATTGAAGCCCAGCTTTTAAAAATTTGTAAACTACTTTTAGAGCTCAAGTGTGAGTGATATGCATTTAATATAGCATCTTCCACATTACTTACATTTTTTGTAGCCTCCTTTCCCGTAATAACAGCAATCTTCCCTATTTCAGTCAAAGTAGGTATTGGAGCGAATAACTTTGAATGTTCGATATTTAGGTGTTCAATTTGTGAAAATGTCTCAAAAATCAAGTCTTCATGTAAGGAGGATAAAGCATCAATCATAAGAATAACAACAACTTTATCATCCGAAAAAGATTTTGACACTTGCTTTGAAAAGGTAGTCCAATGGTGTCGAGATCTTAAAATACGGGCTTCTTGATTTATTAACCAATGAGCAAAGTTAATAGCTATATCTGAGTTCACAATATTACCTGCAACAAAATCATCTCGAGTTTTTGTTAGATAACGGTCAGACCACTCAATAACAGAATTAACATCAGAGCTCTCTGGAAAATTAACATCTACGGCATTGTCTTTCCTACACCTCAATTTATCAAATAATGCTCTAGCGCCTTTAGTATTATATCTTTCTAGTTTTATTAAAAAATCATCAGTTAAATAGTTCACATTAGATTCTACTAAACAATCTAAGTAATCGATTAAGACTTTCCAAGGTGAAATCAAAACACGATGTAACTCTTTAAAATCAAAATCACCATGAGTGATTTTTCTATGCACTTGCTCTGTAACTTCCAACCATTTTTTTGACAAATCTGAGTTTAAATTTTCACAATAATCAATAAGCGGTAAATTAATCACATCCAAACTTATCGTTCTAGGTGGTAACGATTTAGTAATTTTAAAAAATGATAATATAGTCCTTAACTTTTCAAAATGCTGTTGAAGCATTAATTCTTTAAGATTTTCACTGACATCCTGTTCATTAAACAAATAATTCAATAGATGATCGATTCTACTTGAATCCAACTCAAATTCGTTAGCTATTTTAGATACCACAAAAAAACGTACTTGTTCTATATTTAGTATTATCCTGAAATCTTGATGTCTATTGCAAATAGATTCAATTTTAGATTTGAAATCTGAGCACTGTATAAAATCAGGAGCTATAACATTTAATATATACTCTTCAAAACAGGATTGTTCATAATCATAATTTAACAAATCTAGGCTAACTATTAAAGAAGATGTTATCCACGCAGGCACTTCGCAAGATTTATTTTCTGCAAAAAGGCTTTTAGGATCAATAATATTTGTATGAGCAACACCGTCTAAGCCTTCAAAATCTCTGAATCGTGAATATAGAGTTTTCGAATGAAAGTAAATACACAAATCTGTAGTTTCGTTCCTAGATAAATTGCTATAGATCAACTGTCTAAAACGATCAACATCAGATGGTGTATTGACAATATTGAGATTATCACCAGAAAAAACCTGATATATATCTAGATAAAATTTAATAGTCACTACGATTTACCCACTAAATCATTCATTAAACTTTGTAAAGCTTCAATTTTCATGTCATAGCTTAAGTGAGAACCGTTGACTAGATTCCTAAGTTGGCTCTTCAAAGCAGCAAGAGAATTAACTGCAATATCTGTATTATCTGTATTATCTGCAATATCTGTATTATCTGTATTATCTGTATTATCTGTATTATCTGTATTATCTGTATTACCTACATTATCCGTATTGCCTGTCAGAGGGACATAATCCCGTGCACTACCCAGTAATTGATTCAGTCTTTCATGCAAAAGGCCAAAGTCGTAATCATTACAATCATTGTAAGTTTTATTTACAAAAGTCAATGTCAAGTTATCATATGACTTTAAATCATAACCATCGGTTTCAAAGAAGAGGTCTGCTAATCTGTTGCTTTGAGGTTTACTCAATTTTCTTAGATTTTTTATTACAATATCTTTATCATCATTACTAGGGTAAATTGACTTAAATATTTTCTTAATTTTTACTAGCTTTTCATTTTGAATATTATCTAATTCTTCAAAAAATGATTCTAGACTCTCAGCTAAAATAATTCCTTGACTGTTAGATAATTTAGTAAATCCATTTAGTTCAAGAATTAAGTCAGCTAAATCTTGATTGCTTTTACCAACCCTATCGATAAAATCAATAATAGCTTTTGCATTTTTTGATAATTTAATAGAGTTTTTAACATCATCACTAAGGGCTTTAATTTTTTCACGAAACCTTTTCGCCGACATATTAGCATAATCAGTTTTAGCTATTAACGAGCCTTTTTCAACGTTTAAAATATGACCAATAATATTAAAAACTTCTAGCTGAGTTTCAGTATAATCGATTAATCTAAAAGAAATTTTATTACCGCCTTCGAATGCCTTCGTTAAAATTTTTGCGGCATTTGAATCAATTGTACCGTTCCATCTAATACGCTTTATTTCATCTTTTATTGCATAAGCAGCAAAAATAGCTAAAGAAGACGCAGGTATACCATAAGGAGATGATACGTATTTTTCACGAAGTCTAAATGTAGGATATGACTTATCTCTATTAGCTTTCAGAAACTCTTTTTTTAATTCATAAACAAAAGATTTAATAGGTTCGTTTAATTCATCTGGGGTTTTCAAGTCCCACCCATTTGTGCGCTGGATAAACATATCATTCGCGCACAGTGTACCATTAATAAGTGATGCGTTTTCAGTGGTAGTTGTAGTTTCACCAAGTAAATCATTTGTTCGATATGAAGGAGTTTCGTTGTACCTAAGTATCCTATCAACTAATTTCTCAACCTTAGCACTACCTGTATATTTCTCATCAATAAGAACATTTAAATTCATAGCCCTAATAGAAATACTACTAGGATATGATAAATTAACATCATGCTGTAAAATTGATTTAAAACTATGCCAGTTTGAGCAATCCAGTTTGTTTAGATTGCCAGATTTAAAAATTGCAGATTTACCATTTTTTAATCCTTCTCGGCCATAAAGTCTCGAAAGTAAAATTAATATTAATTGTCTACAATGCTCCCACTTTGCATCTAGCTGCCTAACTAAATCTTCCGATAATGAGTTAGACTGTGTCAATATACTATTAATAGATAAATATCTAACAATCAAACTTTTTAAGTTGAATTTTACATTATTCTCTTCAATCGTCTCAGAGTTAACTCCGTCTAATGGAATCCAAAAATAATTCAAATCGGAATTTAAAATATTAATTTTATTAATAATAGTGTTAACTTCAGCAGCCTGTTCAGCTAGCACTAAATATACTTTTGCACTAAGTGTTGGTCGGTCATTTTTTATAGTACTAGCAGAAAAAAAGCTATTTAACGTCTCAACGCTATAAGTCCTAACAATACCTGAAGAAGAAGGATCTAAGTTATGTTCTCCTAAATTTTTAAACAAATCTCTCTTCATTTTCGGATTGTTTGAAATTAACTCTTCAAGAGTTTTTGAATCGTTTTCTTCGCAGCTGCTTTCAATCATGGAGTCAACATCGACACCACCATCTCCAGCTAGAGTCCATATATCAGTAACACTATTACGCCAGATCAAACCTGCACTTTTTAACCAAAGTAAATGCTCTTGAAGTGGATATCTGTTTCTACTTAAAGCACAATTTAAAAAGTTTTCTGTTGCATTAAAATTCTCTCCTAAAATTTGTGATAGAAATATTAAGCTGAGTATATCTTTTCGATATTGATTGTTGCTTTCCTCATCATTCACAACATTTGAGATAACTTGCTTATAACGCCGCCATTCACTAGGAACTTGTTTTTTAAAACTATCCCGATAATAATCGACTAACTTAGGTAAACGTATTAACTCTTCCCCCCAAAGTTCTTCGTTAACTATTGTTCTGTTTAAAATCTCACTTGAATTGTCCCTATAGAAGGTCAAAGCGGTTCTGTTAGCTTGTGCGAGCTTCGATAAGTTAAACAGTCCAGCTGCCATCAAAGGATGAAGTGGGTAGACCTCATCAATTACCATTTCTAATTTATCAGTTAAACTTCTAAAAATTTCTAACTCAGAACAATTAGCTAATAAGTGATTTTTCAATTCAGAATCGATGGACTTAAGCTTAGTACCATTTTGTGTCCATGACTTCTGCATGCCTAACAGGTGATAACCTTCAGCTTCTAACTCATTAAGTTCAATTTTGAATGGTGTATTAAAACGACCAGATATTTTTGATAGGCCCTCTTTTATAACTTCATTTGCCTTTGTTCTTTCGCCATACTCTTCAAATGAAACATGAGTCACACCAAGAAAGATTGTATGGCCTACATCTGGGGCACAATTTTTTTCGACAAACTCTTGTAACTGCATTATCTCTACACTTGCATTCCTATTTGGGTTACCAATTAGGTCTTCAAGAGCTGCACCAAACTCATCCCATAAAACAACAATACCACCAAAATTATACTTTTCACTAAGATTAATTCCTGCTTCATAATATGCTTCAATGAAGTTTTTCCCGCCTTCATTTGCAATATTAAAAGTTAACCCTAAGCAAATACTCTTATGCCAAATATGAAAGTCATCTAAAGCTGTCTGTTGATGGTCTTCTAAACCAAAAATCAACTCTTCTAATGTGAAATAATTCTCTATTCCCATCGAAGTAAAATCAGAATTTATAATATGTGGACTTTTTTCTTGTATTTCATTACAACGCTTTAAGCACACATCAAACTCAGTAGCAGGTAGAATCTCTTTTACATCTAACCTTGGATTTCTCGTAATTGAATCGTAAAGTCCTTCCATTAGTTTTGAGCCGATAGAAGAAGTATTTGAACCATATAATGACACTAATAAATAGGGTCTTGAATCAGCATCTTCGTTTGATAGGAAGACTTTTTCAAGATTACTTGATAAAGCTTGTTCTCCCAAATTTTGTAATCTTGATTTAAACTTTTTGAAACAAGGAGTATTCGCACCATCTCTTAATAACTGTGCTAAGACAACAGACAAGTGGCTCTTTCCTGAACCATAACTGCCATAAAGATTTAAAGCGCGCTGTTCTTTTGGAGCTGTAGGTAAAACGGCTTTACATATATGTTTAAAAACCTTTATTGATGCTTGTGTAGGGCTATAATTCCCAACTAAAGAGGTATTATTTAACTCCTGCTCTAACACAACAGCGGCTTCTTTTGAATCATGAAAACAAACAACATCACGAACTATCATAAGTGTCTCAACCTTTTAAGATTCGGCTCTAGCCGGTAGCCATAACGAGATATCAACCCCAGGAAGTTGCACTTCTTTATAGTAGTTAATATTCAGACGTCTAAACTCATTACTGTCAGCAAAAAGAATAATGGTCTTCGATGAATTGTGATTTAATGCTCTTTCTGACCAAAATGCTTGTTTATCAAGTATCGACCAATTCACAAACCACTGTTCTGGTTTATGTATAATTAAGCCGCGATCACATGAGTTATTATTTACTTCTTCAAGGTAAACTTTTTTTCTAACTATATGAGTGGGAGTAAAATCAGCACCAGGATGACTCCAAACTTGATAGGTAGGCAACGTGATTCTGACAGCTGTACAAACTTCATCGAGAACCTTAATATTTTTACTAGAAAAACATATATTTACGTATCTCAAGCCAGGATGTAAATGATACTTCTTGATGGTATCTTTTATAACTCCATGTAAAAATGCTAATTCCATAATCAACTATAAGACACTAAAGCCAAGTGTCTTCTCCTTGCTGAAGTAATAATATTAATGATTTACGGGGAATACACGATTCTTTAAATGTGATTGACTCAAGGTCTGCGGCAAGATCAAATGTAAAAAAGTCTTTCCACTGATTCATTTGACTCATTCTTTGTAGACTTTTTTTGAGATCTGATTTTGATAAACACAAATAATTATTTATTCCTGTATCGATGATTGCATTGAAATCAACGCTTAGTCTAGATTTAAAAAATGTGAACCGAGCCAATGATAAAGCATATATAATAATCTCATCAGTCACTTTAGGTGAGCCCATTTTCAACTCAACATTATCACGATGGGTTCTAAAATCTATTAACCCTAACCCCTCAAGAGGACCATCTATAAAGAAAGATTTCCTTACCCCATCATAACTGGTATCAACGCTAGCTGATGCGTATACAGGCTGATGCGCATCACGTATTCTTTCTTGTAAATCATCTTCAAGATTCCAATCTTTTGTAAATGAATCTAAGTTCTTAAATAAAGTGCTATAAGGTTCTCCCTTTTCAGAGAACACTGTCTGAAGATGTATTGCCCACCATGTAGCAGATTTACTTAAATGAGGATCATTATCTTCAATTATCAAACCAAACTCTGATAGCTTTTGGCTGTTCTCTGACAACTGTGTTGATTGCATCCACCCATTAATGGATTTTACTACAGTAGAACCAGCTATAAACTCTTTCATTGCTAGACGTTGAGAACCTGTTGAAAATATATCCGGATTAGTTTTCAACAACTTAATACCAGTACTCAACCACCACTTATTGATTGGAAACTTGCTATTGTTTATAAGCGCCATCAGGCCTCCCCTAAAAACTTACACAACACAAAAAATAACTTGCTAAAAAAGTAATACTGATTGCTTAAATCCTGTTAAGTGATAATAAATATCATTAACAATGTGATAATTTTAAGTTCTATACATCAAAAACCAACTAAAGACACATGTTAGACACAAAAGTAACATCCTCTACCACGACAAGATTACAATTATTAGACAAAGTGACTTCAAAAAGGCTTTTTTTGATCAATTTGACCTACATATAAAGCATTTAAGTCAAAACGAGACGCAAAGATATGTGGATTTTTTCAGACAAGGTTATCGCTGTATCATAATATTTAGCTTTAACTTGTGTTTGACTATTTTTAAATCCTAGAAATAATCCAATAAACAAATGCGGGGACAGCAGACGCTCAATTAATTGTATTCGAAGAGGCTCTTCGAATAAAAATTTTACTTTTTTTGCACTAACGACTAACGAAGCTATCTTTTGCTTATTATAATGATTTATGCCTTCATTTAACTGATTTCTGTCTGAATCTATAGCAAGATCAAAATTTATAGCATCTTGCGGTATAAAACTTAAAAGTTCATTTTGAGAATAATTTGCTAATATTTTTGTTAACATCATAATCCTTTACATCATTAGAATACGAATACGAATCCGATTCGTCAATATTGTTTTTGTGGTGGTAAAGCTAATAATTAATAAAAAATCAACCAAAATTTTTCTTGCTATCATGAATTTACTGCATATTTTGAATCACGACAATATAAATTATACATTAATCTTTAGCACTGTATACAAACACAGCTTTTTCAATAAAATGCTTTTGTTCGGTTGCAAATACGTCTAGTATTCGCTCTGGACAATTTCTCCAGAGGCACTACATCAGCTATGAAAGCTAAGTTTACAGGTCATGACACTTTCCCTCTACGCTATGGATGGCTATTCAAGGCAGTTAATCATTTGAATTCAAATGGTAAATTCTCAAGTTCTGATGAAGACAGTATTCGTCAATCAATAGTCGAACTTGGTGTTGGTAAAAATATGGTTAAAGCTATTCAGTATTGGGCTGAAGCTTCTAACGTGATTCATTCTGAACGATCAAATAATTCATTTATTCATGCTGTGTCACAAAATGGCGAATATCTTTTTGGTGGTGAAAGCTTCGAAGATGGAAGAGATCCTTACCTAGAAATGCCTGGCTCAATTTGGTTAGTTCATTTCTGGTTAAATTTTAATGTTGAACATTTGACCGCTTACCGTTACTTTTTTAATTTCGCAAATGTGCAACATTTCGAAAAAACAAAGCTCATCGCTGATTGTTTTGAAGATGCAAAGAAACTCGTTGATAGTGAACTAGGTAATATATCTACTATCAAAAAAGATATTGACTGCTTTTTGAATACCTATAGTAAAAAGCTCAAAGCTACTTCATCGAAAAAAAGTATCAACATAGATGAAGACCATTTTATCTCACCTTTGTCTGAATTAAATTTGATACAAGATAACGGTGGCGGTTTTTACATTAGCAATCTATCTGAACGTCCTGAACTGCCTATCGAAATATTTACTTATGCCCTGCTTGAGTTTTTTAAATCTGAAACTGTAGATTCTAAGGTCAGCACTGTTGATTTCGACTCATTATTGAGTAAACCCTGTTCACCCGGTCGAATATTTCGTTTATCTGAATCTGGGTTAGGTCAAAAACTAGATGAAGTTCAAAGCTTTACTAACAACAACATTTCATGGGTCGATTCATTAGGACTAAGGCAAGTCAACGTTTCTGAATATGCAAAAACCAATAGCACTTACTATTTGAATCAATATTATGGCACTAAAAATGACTGAATCACTCATAACTATCAACCAGCGTTATAAAAGCTCTACCCGTATTGATGGTGATAGCGAAGATTTACGGTCCTTTATTGACGATTTTATTCTTCATGGTACTGCCGTTAATGTGCTTGACACGGTCAGTCGCGAATACGACGCTAATGCACAAAGGGTATATACCATTACAGGGCCTTATGGCTCTGGTAAATCTACCGTCGCGTTATTTTTATCATGTTTATTATCTACTGATACTAAGTTACGCGAGTACGCTACGGCAAAGTTACAATCATCACCTGTCCTTTTGTCTGAATTCCAGAAAAGATTTGCAATCAACATTGGTTGGAAAACTGTTAAACATGTTTGTGGTTTAGAGTCACCTGCAAACAGCATTTTACAAAGTTTATATATTGCACTTGATATAACTTACGATGTGAATAAAATTGCACACTTAACTGACGATGAATGTCTTTCTGAAATTAAACTGGTTCTGTCTTCAACGCAAAGTAATGATGATGGAGTATTAATTTTACTCGATGAAATGGGCAAGGCTTTAGATTATCAATCACGCGCTAATAAGGACTTACATTTATTCCAAGCATTAGCTGACGTAGTTCAACAAGCTAATAGCCCTGTATTGATGATCGGTTTCTTACATCAAGCTTTTTCTGATTACGCTAAAAATAAAGATGCTAAAACTCAGCAAGAATGGAGCAAAGTTCAGGGGCGCTACCGAGATCTTAGTTTTAATCCATCAATTGACGAATCATTAATCCTCGTTGGTGACTCTATAACTCGATCAGCTGAAATTTCTTCAAAAATAGAAAGCAAGTATGCAAAGTTAGTCAATGTCGTCAGCAGTACTTTCGCTAATCAAAATCGGAATGTTGGTGCATTAACCGATACTCTGCCACTTGACCCTATCGTCAGTTTACTTTTAGGCCCTGTTTCAAGACGCCGCTTCTCACAAAATGAGCGCAGCTTATTCGGTTTCCTTGCATCACATGAAAAGTTTGGTTTTCGTGAGTTCCTAGAAGATAACTATACACAATCTCAAGATGACCTAGTTTTGTATAGGCCAGAAATGTATTGGGATTACCTTCATCATAATTTGCATCACTTAATTGTTACATCGCATGATAGTAAGGCTTGGTTGGAAGGTTGTGATGCGATTTATCGCGCAGAGCAAAAAGCAGAAGGTAGTGAGCTACATGTTTCTATAACTAAGGTTATTTCGTTACTGACAATATTTGGTTTTCATCATCAATTACATGCTAAAAAAGATTTTTTAAAGAAATACTTTGTAAGTCGCGGTTATAAAAATACAGAAATAGCTAAAGCGTTAGATGATTTGCAAACATGGACTGTCATTATTTACCGACAGAAACATGATGCTTTGTTTGTTTTCCAAGGTAGTGATATCGATATCAACACATTGATAAGTGAGCGTGTTGAAGCCGTTAGTCAGGGTGTTGATTGGACTAGCGTTTGTGACTTGCCGCAAAATATATTAGCGACAGCACACTATCACAAAACAGGAACAATGCGATGGGCAACAACCAAGCTCATCAATAAAGTCGAAAAGTCGTTACTTGAACAGCTTTGTTCTGAACCGAAAACAGGCGAAGCTTTCCTTACTTTTGTCTTATCGGTATCACCCGATGTGACGCAAAAATTTAAAGAAATTGCATCAGACTTAAGCCATTGCGTTATCGGTGAGTATGACGATTTTAGCATTTTACAAACAGCAGCAATTGAGCTGATAGCACTTAAGCAAATCCTTAAAGATGAGCAGAAAATTACCCATGACTTGATCGCCAAAAACGAGTTAGAAAACCGCATCATCTTTGCTCAACAAAATGTAGAAAAAGAACTGCAACATATATACAAAAATGCACAGTGGACGCATTGGAATAACCCATTACCGCCCTCATCTCCTCTTACTTCATTGGCATCTGTAATAGCAGAAGAAATCTATCACAAAGCACCAATTGTAATTAATGAATTAGTTAACCGCTCTAAACCTTCTGGTAGTGCAAACAGTGCCATTCGTAAATTGATGAATGCAATGTTTGTAAATGGAAACCAAAAAGATTTAGGCTTCGATGAAAATAGCTTCCCTCCAGAGAAAGGCTTATATCTATCCTGCTTAAAGAGCAAAGGTTGGCATAACTATACTCCTGAAGGTTATTTATTCCCCAAAGCATGGAGTAAAGAAACCAAAGATGCTAATCCAAAGATGCATGCACTTTGGCAGGATGGTTTTACTTTTATTAAAGAGAACTCAACCACAGCACATGTTTCCATCGCACAGTTATATGAACGTTGGATGTTGCCACCTTTTGGTTTAACAACCGGACTTTGTCGTATCTATGGACTAGCGTTGTTAAAGTCACTGGAAGGACAGATTGCATTTTATGATTGGGATTCTACAAATCAGTTTATTTTTATTCCTGAACTAGATGAGGAACTGGTTAATAAAATCTATAAGCATCCACATGAAGCTGCGGTACGATACTTTGAAATATCAGATATTCAGAGTCATTTGTTAGAGAATTTAGCTCAAGCTACAATCGGAAATGCTAAGACTGACAGTGCTATTTTGAATATAGCTAAGCACATTGTTGGAATAGTTCATAAGCTACCATCTTGGGTTAAAAAAACCAGCGGCGAGAGCTTTAGCGGCAGCCAACAAAATGGTTTAACTAAAGAAGCAAGAGACTTTAGAAACAAAGTTATTGGTGCGAGCGATCCGTTTAAGCTTATCTTAGAAGATTTACCTGCTGTCTTTGGTTTTGATAAAAATGACCCAGCTTTAGAAGATCAATTGGGTTATAAGCTGAGAACGGCAATTGAAGATTTAAGTGCTCAAAATGATATTTTATATAACGGATTCAAACAAATAATCATTGATACATTAGGTGAAGAATTTAATAACAATCTTAAAACACGTTGTGAATTTGTTGAGGGTATAGCTAAGCGACCTAATGTCAAAGAGCTTGCTAAACGAATAGGCCAGTGCATTAATAATCCGAGTAAATTTGAATTTGTTATTAATCTTGCAACGGGTGCGCCTGAGCGTAATTGGACCGATAAACATCTTCGTAACGGCTTAGATGAATTACAGAACTTATGTGTTCAATTTAGACGTATTGAATCATTTGGTAATTTACAAACCAAAGGTAGTTCAAAACCTTTGGCATTCATCACCACCAATAGTGAAGGTAAGCATCAAGAATTTGGTGGTTTTATACAGTATGATTTAGAAATGGATAGCGACGTTTTGCAAGTTGTAGAAAAAATAAAGTCGTCTTTCTCTGATTTATCTAAAGAGAAACAATTAGCCGCTTTAACTAACTTGCTAACAAATTTGATGGAACAAAGTGAAAGCGGAACAGAGGTTGTTAATGACTGAGAAAGTTAAACATGTTCTAGGGTTGTCTGGCGGCAAAGACAGTAGCGCCTTAGCATTATTTGTCAAAGAAACGTATCCAGATTTAGAAGTTGAATACTTCTTTACTGATACAGGCTACGAGTTGCCAGAAACCAACGAGTTTATTGATCAGCTTGAAGAAAAGCTGGGGTATATTCACCGTTTAAATGCACGATCATTGAACAATATTGAAGGTCGTGGCGAAAAAGACTTTGCTCACTTGTTAAAAGAGCATGGTAACTACCTGCCCTCACAGCGTGATCGCTGGTGTACCGTCCAAATGAAACTAAAACCATTTGAACAATGGTTAGATAGTTTTATTAGTGATGGTTATAAGATTAAAAACTACGTCGGAATTCGAGCTGACGAGCCAGAAAGAACGGGATACATGACCATAGAGAAACCTATTGAGTCTGTATTTCCTTTTAGAGAACATGGCATTGTTAGAAGTGATATTGAAAATATCCTTCAACGTAATGGGTTAGAGCTTCCTGAATATTACAAGTGGCGCTCACGTTCGGGTTGTACTTTTTGCTTCTATCAACGAAAAATTGAATGGGTAAAGCTGATGGAAAAGCACCCTACGTTATTTGAAGAAGCCAAAGCATTTGAGAAAGGTGATGACAACAATAGCACTACTGGTGAACGTTTTTATTGGATGGGCCAAGGTCAACCTCTTGAAACTTTAGAAGATCCAGAAGTGCAGAAACGTATCATTGAAAACCATGAGAAAAAAGTCGCTCGTTTTAATAAAAAGAAACGTAGTAACGCTTTATTAGGTGATTTCGGTGGTGTATGTAATTTTGGTGAACTAGACGACATATACGATGAAGCCGAAGGTGGCGGAGCGTGTGTAACCTGTTACAAATAAATAAAAAAGCGACTATCTAGTCGCTTTTTTTACAGCTTTGATAAATATATCAATTTGTTCAAATGTCACATCAAGTGCAAAACTTAGTCTAATAGTATCTTCAGCTTGTTCACGCGTTAAACCTAAAGATGTTAATACATGCGAAGCTTCAATTTCTTTTGAAGAACAAGCTGAACCTTGAGCTAAACTAATTCTCTGATCATTATCTCTGATCATTAACGCTACGTTGGTATTCAATAGTGTTAAGGACAAACAATGAGGTAAGGCATTAGTTCGGCCATTTATGTTAAAGCCAATCCCTTCATTAATGAGCCCTTCAATTAAGTACTCTTTTATGCGCATTTCAGAAAACGATTGGTAATATTTCGGGAATAAATCAATCGCGGTGCCATAAGCAATAATCAACGGCGCAGCAATTGTTCCGCCTCTCAAACCTTGCTCTTGGCCAGCGCCATGAATAACTGGCAAAAGTTTCCTGTGGCGTAAATCTCGTATGTAGATCGCGCCAGTGCCTTTTGGGCCACCGACTTTGTGAGCGGAAAATGACATGACATCTATATTAAAATCATCGACATCGATCTCTGTTTTCCCATAACTCTGGGCTGCATCTGAATGGAATAGAACATTGTTTTCAGAGCATAATTTGCCAATTTCACCAATCGGATTAATTGTGCCTAATTCGTTATTGACGTGCATTATCGACACTAATGCCGTTTTTTCGTTAATGGCATCCTTAACATCATTAGGGCAAATAATGCCATCTAGATTAGGTTTAATGTAAGTAACGTCAAAACCAATCGATTTAAAATAATCACATATCGCTAATACGCACTTGTGCTCAATGGTGGATGTGATTATATGGTTTTTTCCTGCAGGGATGTCACCACTTAACAGCAAGCTTTTAAAAGCGATGTTATTTGATTCCGTTGCGCCACTAGTAAACACAATTTCACTTGGATAAGCACCGATTGAATCAGCTAGTTTTTCTCTTACTTGATCAATTTCCTTTTGGACAATAGAGCCCATCAAATGACTGGATGCTGAATTTGCATAAAATGTCTCAAAAGCATTCATCAGAGAAATTTTAACTTCAGGCAATAGAGGATATGAGGCTGCGGTATCAAAGTAGATCATACTAGTATTTATCGATAAGTTATTTGTAAAAATATTAACACAAGTTGAACTCTACAATTATGAAAAATTCAATAAAATACAACAATCCATAGCATAACCTTGGTATTTTCTTGAAGAACCATCACTTGTTTTGCTTAGCAACCCCTTGTCCTAAAGGTTCAAAATACTCCATCGTAACTTGATTTATTCACACCTATGCCAGCCAATGAAACCATGAACACCTTTGCGAGATTGAAGCAGGTTCTGGATAAGTCTGATTTGGTATAAATAATAGATTTTTAGTAAAAAATTACTCTTTATCAAGCCACTCGCGAGTGGCTTTTTTATGGGTTTTATCTCAGCATTAACACTCGCTTCATCATGCTAAAACCGCTCACCCGATAACTATCAGCTAATACAAATTGATACATAAAATAACTACGATTAAATTTAACAAGTGGTTAATATAATTTAGCCCTCATCATTGATTTTTGCACCGCTAACCTCAGTTCTGCCCCTTATGAGTTTAATTAATAATGAAATGCATAATAATAACAACAAAGGATTTTACCAATGGCCATTCCTCTAAAAAGAAACAAGATTAGTGCAATTCAACTCACACTTAGCCTGAGCTTATGTTCCACTTTTATTGCTCCAGCGTTTGCCCAAGACACCTTGATTTTGGCTGATGCCTATATCGATGTAGCTAAAGGAAAAAGCGTTGATAATGCAGCGATAATTATCTCTAACAATCACATCGTTAAGGTTACCACCGCGGCAAACATTACGAATAAAGCCGATTACAGCTTGATTGATCTTAAAGGTAAAACGCTGGTGCCAGGAGTGATGGATATGCATGTGCATTTATCTGGCGATGCTGAAGATAATTTTTTAGAGTCGATGAATTATTCAGTACCAAGGCAAACTGTTAAAGCGGTTAAAAATGCTCAGAAAACCTTGCTCGCAGGCTTTACCACAGTACGAGACTTAGGAGCATCTGGCTATTCAGTGATTGCCACCCGAGATGGAATAGATGCTGGCGATATTCCTGGTCCACGTATTTGGGCCGTAGGCCATGCAATTGGTATCACCGGCGGACATTGCGATGATAACTTTCCCGCTCCAGAAGCCCATGCAAAAGCTCAAGGTGTTGCCGACGGTCCTTTGGAAGTGCGCACCAAAGTACGTGAAAACATAAAATACGGTGCCAATGCGATTAAAGTCTGTGCCACTGGCGGAGTTTTTTCTAAAGGTACTCAAGTCGGTGCGCAACAAATGACTTACGAAGAACTTAAATCTGCCGCAGATGAAGCGCATATGCGCGGCCTTGTTATCGCCGCCCATGCACATGGCACTAGTGGCATTAAAGATGCGATACGCGCGGGTATCGATAGTATTGAGCATTGTAGTTTTATGGACGATGAAGCCATTAAGATGGCAATAAAAGCAGGCACTTACTTGTCTTGCGATATCTATAACACCGAATACACCCTCGCCTATGGTGCCGCTAACGGCGTACCAGAAGCCAATATCAATAAAGAAAAGCAGGTGTCACAAGCCCAGCGTGACAGCTTTAGAAAAGCCGTTAAGGCTGGCGCTAAGATGGTGTTTGGTTCAGATGCGGCGATTTATCCCCATGGAGACAATGGTAAGCAATTTTCACGCATGGTCACCTTTGGTATGACGCCAGTTCAAGCGCTTCAGGCTGCAACCATTAACAGTGCCGCCTTAATAAAACAAGACAACTTAGGTCAAATTAAAGCCGGATTCTTGGCTGATATTATTGCTGTTGATGGCAATCCGCTAGATAACATTAGCTTGATGGAAAACGTCACTTTTGTTATGAAAGATGGCGTAGTGTACAAAAAGCTTTAATTAGCTAACCGCTATTGGTTATGCCACAGCCCGATTGGCTTGGATAGCTTTAGCAATCAAATACCAAGGCCTATCTTAAACGCTAGGCCTTTTTCATATCTAACAGATAGACCGTCAGATCTCAGAAGCATGTCAATTCGTTCAATCATTAGCTGGTTCAAATCTTTTTATCTATAACAAGGCTATACATTAAGCGCTGGTTGACTGTCTCGATTGTGTTTATCAAACGCTATCCCTAAGGGTTCGAAATAGGCCAATAGTGCTTGATAGATTTCACGGCGGTGTTGGGTATCTGGGTAAGCACCATGTTTAGCTAAAGGTGAGTTAATCGTGCTGTTAACTAAGTATGGATTAGATATTTCGGCATTAGCCTGTGAGTACATTTCAATACTGGCTTCGAATGCGCGCGCCATCATTTCGGTTGGTTTGGCAAAGTAATGACAAGCTTGCAGTTTATCTAACGCGATTGACCGTCTCACATACTCGTGTGGCTCTTGGCCATTGCTGTTTAAAAAAGTGATTTCAAATAGCTTAGATAATTGTTGGTTCAGAGGATGAGCAACTAATGCTTTGTCTGCAAGCCAATGGTCGGTAGCACATGCATACCGGTTAGCCGGACTCATGTACTCATCTTGACTCAGTAGAGTGTCATCAACAAACATTTTGTCGGCTATGTAATGATCGAACGCATGCCAAAACTCATGAGCTAACGACCCTGCGCCGGCATTTTTGGCTAACGCCAGTTCTCGATATGCTGGTGAATAGTGTGCCTGCACGCCCTTTTGGCCGCCATGGCCAAAGGCAAAGCGTAAACTGCCGCGCAAACCAATTAGCTCTGGTGGTACGCAGAGTATATTGGCCAGATCGGCTAATGAATCAAATATCAAGTTAGCCGCTAATGCCGACTCTTCGCGATTAACCCATTTGCCCACTCTTATGTGCTGTAAACCGAAGGTGTGCTTGATATCTAAAAAGCTCACCGAATCACCATTGCGATAATCGGGACCAATGCGCTCAAAATGACGCTGATGATTTAATAATGAATGATGTGAAGCCAAACAAACCTCTATTACACGAAAGCGATTATAAACACGTTTACAAAAAACGAATGCTGAACTCAGTGGGTAATTATGCCATGTTTAACGCCATCAACCGTCCAATAAAAAAGCTAATGGTGGTAAAAGTCTTCTTGGCGCAACCTCATCCACCAGTATGCGATAAGCATTTTTATTCAGCTTTATGCAAAAATAAAAGTATTACCCTCGGTAAATTTTTAACCTTTATTCATTTAAATGCTTATTTAATCAAAATAAGGCTAAACAGATTAAATTAAAAGCACTGCATAATCACCGAGTTTATTTTACTCTTCTATTAAGTGGTCCATTAAGAACCTATTAAGTGGCTTAGTACGGCCACCAGCACTTAATGGATCGTATACGTTACGGCTGTTTATGACGATATGCGCCTAAAGAGTAAGCCGGTGTATTTGGGGGCCCTTTTAAGTATCGCTCATTGAATGTCTATTTAACCCTGTTCACAGTACAGTGGTTTAAGCGCAATTTTTTATGGAGGATTTATGATTTATACCACAACAGAAACCATTCCTGGTCGGGATATTATCGAGATTGTCGGCATTGTAACGGGTAATGTTGTTCAATCTAAACATATTGGCCGAGATATTATGGCTGGTTTAAAAAGCATTGTCGGCGGCGAAATCCGCGGTTACACCGAAATGTTAAGTGATGCCAGAGATGTCGCCATTGAGCGCTTAGTTGCCAGTGCAGCTGAAAAAGATGCCGATGCGATTGTGGGTATCCGCTTTACAACAAGCGCCATTATGGATGGGTCGTCGGAAATAATGGCTTTTGGTACCGCAGTGAAATTAGCGCCGCGCTAATAAATAGCTCGGTTACTTAACCTAAACTTAGCTCATATTAATATCGCTCGTTAAGAATGAAGGCTGAGATAAGTACTTCTCACCATCTTGTTAACCTGTTTGTTTGTCCGAGTTTAGGCCGCCATCTCGCGAGTGATCGAACATAACTAATGGGTAATTTTATGATTAAAAATATTTCCTTAGCCCTTGTCACCTTGATAGCCTCAACTCATGCCCTGGCGCTAGAAAGCCTTATTACTGTTGAAAGCCATTACTCGGCCAAAGAAACTGCTGATAGGTTTGAGGCGATCATAAAAGATAAAGGGTTTACGGTTTTTGCCAGAATAGATCATCAGAAAAATGCGGCAGGGGTTAATTTAACGCTAAGACCAACTGAAGTGATTGTATTTGGCAAGCCGAACATTGGCACTCAATTAATCCAGTGTAACCAACTGGCGGCAATTGACTTGCCCCAAAAGGCATTGATCAGTGAAGACGCTGATAATAAGGTTTGGCTGTCGTATAACAATCCGCAGTACCTTAAGCAGCGTCATAACATTGCAGGCTGCGATATGGTTATGAGTAAAATAGCCGCCGCGCTCAATACATTAAGCATTGCTGCAACGTCCAAACCGCTATAATGTAGAATGATATTAATCAACAACTTATATAGCATATTTATCAGCAGTGCTGCGTATAACAATATATTTTGAGGTGTTAAATGAATAACCAAGTGGTATTAATCACAGGTGCAAATAGAGGCATTGGTTTGGCCTTAACTGAGCAATACCTTATTAACGGCTGTCGGGTTATTGCGACCTGTCGCGATGATGCCACAACGACTGAGCTAATGTCGTTACAGGCGCAGTTTGCTGATAAATTATTGATTGAATCAATGGATATCACATGCCCAGATACCATTCACCGTTTAGCCAATAATCTTTGTCAGCAAAATATTAGTATTGATTTAATCATTAATAATGCAGGCTATTTGGATCGCGATAATCACAGTATTCATGCTATCGATTATGCTGATGCTGAAATGTGCTTTAAAGTGAATGCGCTCGGGCCATTATTTTTAATCCATTGTTTATTATCCCTATTAAACAAAACACGTTTATGTAAAATCGCTATTATCTCATCGTCCAAAGGATCATTAACAGAACCACAAGGCGTCGATTGGTATGGTTACCGAATGTCTAAAGCCGCTGCCAATATGCTGGCGGTGAATTTATCTCAAGAACTTGTTGATGATAATGTTGCTGTGGTATCGGTTCATCCTGGCTGGGTTCAAACTGACATGGGCGGTAGCACAGCACGGGTTAAGGTTATCGATTCTGCATTGGGGATTATAAAGGTGATTGACCAGTTATCGATTGCTAACACGGGTGAGTTTTACAATTTTAACGGTGAGCAACTGCCGTTCTAATATGTGGCAGCTTGAATGTGTGACGACTCAGCGTACTTTTTGCCTAATGTTTGCTTATTATTGAACGCGTGTTATCAAGGCTATTGGCTTTGTGGGCGGGTGCGATTGATCAATTTACCGCTAAATATGGTCTAGGATAAGTTTGAGGCTGTTTTTAGGTCGACAATAGTGGGCGAATTATGTTTTTTGACCATGATATTGAGGCTAATTTAACCGGTTACACTTAAATACAAAATAATATCCAGCGATATTTACTGCTGGCTTGCCTTACCGGTTTAAATTGGTAAGATGTTGTTTTGATGACTGTATCGTTAATATCGTTATGATACTTTGGTATTAATAGGCATAGTTAGACAATATTAATTAAGTCGATAGTTACAATATTGACTACGACACAATGAAGATGTGTTTATCTTCTTCTTGCCGCATAGCGGCTTAATTCAACGAACACTTTAAGTTAATTTGTAACCTGCTGCATTTGTACTTTAATCAGTACGACGTCAAGCAAAACCTAGGTTGCGTTACTGCATAGCTTAAGCGGGCGTTATATTTAGTGAGGTTGCGATAATGGAAACAAAGCCGATAATTTATGACAGATTTTCTTGTAATAAATGTTTTGATAAAAGCAGCCTTGATTTTGATTTCACCATGGCTTTTCAGCCAATTATTAATTGTAAAACCAATACTATATTTGGCTATGAAGCATTAGTTCGCGGTTTACAAAATGAATCTGCTTTTTCCGTTATCGATCAAGTCAATGATGATAATCGTTATTTATTTGACCAGCTTTGCCGAGTGAAAGCCATTGCACTGGCTGCTAAGCTCAAACTAGACTCCATGCTTAGTATCAACTTTCTTCCCAATGCCATTTATAAACCTGAGCGCTGTATTAGAACCACCTTAGAAGCCGCGAAAGAGTATGGTTTTCCAACCAATAGAATCATGTTTGAATTTACTGAAAATGAGAACATCAGCGATACAGAATTTGTTAAGGGTATTGTTGAGTATTATAAGAAATCAGGATTTATCACTGCACTAGACGATTTTGGTTCTGGCTATGCCGGTTTGGGATTATTGGCTGATTTTCAAACCAACATCATCAAATTTGATATGAAGCTTATTCGTAATATCGACCAGGATAGTACCCGACAAGCTATTATTAAAAATTGTGTCAACTTGTTTGCTGAGCTTAACATTACCTCGTTAGCCGAAGGCGTAGAAACCATCGAAGAAATGCTCTGGTTGCGCGATTCTGGCATTGACCTGATGCAGGGCTATTTGTTTGCAAAACCTGGCTTTGAGAGCCTACCGCAAGTTAATTTTGATGAAATATCCCGCTATGAAAGTAAAGCTAAACATTCCCACAAGCAAAGTTTACATGATGGTGCAGGTATTTAAACCTCAGCTTAAGGGGTTAAATCATCATCCTTAGGCCGATTTTGCTTAGCGATTACCGACTCGAGATAGTCATCGAGATAGTCACTAAGAGACGACACCTCTACGCGGGCTAACTTAAGGTTTTGACTGACGTTTATAAGCGTTTTATGCCCATTTCAACCAATTCATTTACCTATGTCTTTGCGTAATCCTGTATCATTGAGCGGTGCCAAACTCTTGGCCCCTTTCCCTCCCCTATGCTGGAAATATCATCGATGAAAACAGACGCTTTACGCGGCAAACTATTCTTATTACTGGCCACTATGCTTGCTGGTGTAGGCTGGATAGCCTCTAAACTTGTTATTTTACACATGCCTGGTGAGATGTTTATTGCAGCTCGCTTTTTAATCGCCAGCCTGATTTTATTACCATTTTGCTATCAGCAGATTTTAGCCCTGCGAGGCAAACAGATTGCCGCGCTGTGTGGCGTTGGCCTTGTGTTAGCGGCATCGATTGAAGTATGGGTACATGCGATTACCATTTCAGATACCCTGTCTGAAGGCGCGTTTATCATGAGTTTAGCAATGATTATTGCGCCATTTATTTCTTGGCTATTATTCAAAGTTAGACCCAACCGCATGTTTTGGATAACGCTGCCTATAGCCTGCATTGGTATTATGTTATTGACCATCACAACGGGCTGGGAAGTGGATAACAGTCAATGGTTTTTCTTATTGTCGTCGGCCTTGCTGTCATTACATTTTGTACTTAACAAGCGAGTTCTGACCAATATAAAGCCATTAACATCGATCTGCGTTCAATTATTCATGGTGGGGGTTGCTGGTAGTGTGATTATGGCGCTGGTGTCACCTGAGCATTTTGAACTCAATGGCCAGCTGTTCTTTTGGTTTGCAGTCTCCACTGTGATTGCCACCAGCGTGCGCTACTTATTACAAACCCTTGGCCAGTTTAACGTTAAATTAGAAACGGCCTCATTGATCATGATTTTAGAACCCATTTGGACATTAATCTTGTCTATTAGCTTTCTTAATGAAGTGGTTGAGGTACAAAAGCTTATCGGTGGCGGAGTGATTCTGCTGTCACTGTTTATTTATATCAAATTTTCTAAAAACTAGTTTTGACTAAAGGCGTTATGGCGCGCTCGGTTTATGTTCATCGGGCTGCGCTTTGCCTCACCTGTTATCAGCAAAGATTCGACTACCAACAACAGATACATTTACCAGTCTAGCCACTTAAACACCTTGCCGCTTTTAGTTCATTGGCGATGAGACTATAATGATGGGTAATCGCAAACCAATGAGTCATTAATGAACAGTAACATAGAGATAGTCGATCTTCTCCGCGAGCGTATTCCTTCATTTAAATGTGTGCCGGGTTGTCACGATTGCTGTGGCCCAGTAACGACCTCGTCTGAAGAAATGTCGCGCCTGCCAGTCAAAACGGCCGCAGAACATGAAGCCGCGCTAAATGAATGGAACTGCGTATATTTAGGCCCTAATGGCTGTGAAGTGTATGAGGAACGCCCTTTGATATGCCGAGTATTTGGCACGACACCGCGTATGCCTTGCCCTGAAGGTCGTGGTCCTGAAAAGATGATTGACTCAAAAGTAGAAGCTCAGATCCATCACTATATTGCCAATACCCGCCAAGTATTAGTGTAAGCGCATAGCAACATCTAACCGATAATGGTCTGTAACAGCAGGCGAAAACCCGGATTGACGCGCAATATTAATGTGGTTGTGAAGAACAAAGCTTACATAAGAGTTAGCCGCATTAAAGCTTAATGAAGTAGCATGACTCGCCTCAGTATGACACTGAGACTCGTCATGCTCTGCGGTGTGAATCATTACCGCCAGAGAGCGTTAACTGAATTAGCCAAAGTGTTCTTGAAAAGCAATCATAAAGTCTTCTCTTATGAGCTGCTCTAAATGTATCGCGCGTTCAGTGGGGCAAAAAATCATAATATGTACATTCTGCTCACCATTTATACCGCTGGTAATATGAATGTGTGGTTCACTGCCCGGTAAATCGACACCGGCGTGTTTTTCTATCACGCTATTGTAGCGCTTGGCCACTTCAATAAAATCTTCACAGTGCTGTTCTATTTGACGAGTAAGTCCAGGAAACAGCGGATACAGGTTAACAAACTGCACCAGAGTAATAGTAATATTATGATAAACGTAACGTTTCATAAAATTAAGGTTTTTAACCGCATAGGTAAAAAACATACTATTTGGCAGCGTGGCGGTTTTACCTGTGTAATGGTATTGGCCTTGGTCCAGATCAATCTCTTGGATCACTGTGGCCATTAAGTTATGTTCTATCACTTCACCGTATATCTTACCCACTTCAATCCAATCACCAATCACAAATGAGCGTGAACTCGCGCGTTGTATCGAGCCGGTAAAACACAGAATAATCTCTTTTGAGGCGATGACTAAAGCAATTGCGATGGCTGTTACTGACAATGCAAATTTGCTGACTTCGGTCTGCCAAAGTACAAATAACACCACCAATATTAAGATAAATGTGCCATTTTTAGTACGCGACATCCATTTGCGTTGCACATCAGAAAGAAATGCGACATCGCCACGTATACTTGAAATGATAAAGCGTTTAATCACTGAGATGAGTATTATTATCAACACTGTTAACAATAATTTGTGCTCGAGAAGAAAATCGACTGCTAATGCTATTTTATCTACCAAACCTACAACCTATATCAATTTTGTATTCATCATGCTGAACCAATATTATTCAGCCCAGTACTTTATGGGGAATACCAACATAAAACAAGGTAATTAACCTATACATTGGATAACAAACACCTCTCAAACAGTGCTTTTTGTTGCGAATAGCGTTGAATTAACTGTCATAGACCCGCTATTAATGCGTCCATTCGCCTTATGAGTAACATCAATCATGAGTTTGTTTTTGGTTAACGTCTAAGGTGATGATCTTTATCATCATATTCTCATATATCATCCCGATTTCAGGTTAGTGAGCAGATAACTCAGCATTGAGAATAGGATTAGACAGCTTTGATTGTTGATGTCACTTGAAAGTATTTAGCCTTCAGAAAATTATCCGTGAAAAAATATCTCTACTGTGTTGAGTCGCAAACGCCATATTTACAAAATAATTATCAACGCATTAATGACATCGCTAATGATCACAAGCTTGGGCATTAATCTAATACCTTTCTGCTCTAGGCATTTTTGTCAGTTGGCGTATATATAGGGTGCTTGTTTAGCGACAAGGAGTTAAATTAGTATTAAGCTCAATCAATGATATTTTACATAAAGTTACATTGTTGTTAAATTAGCTAATTATATGCTTTTATTATGTCAGACACGGATGCATCTTATGGAAGCTGGCTCTCGTAGAATACTACTTTTTTCTGTTCCCCTAACCTTGCTCATCATGGCAATCGTTTATTACTCCTTCAACTCCGGTCGTGATATCGCGTTTCGTTACTCTCCGCTGATCGATGCTGCTATCAAAATTAAGCTTGAGGCGACAACAGGACACTTGTGGTTTGAAGAGGCGATTAGTGGTGATCGCAGCATAGATATTGAGACTGTATGGGCTCATTTTGATAAATCACTATGGTATGCGCATGTCATGCTTGATGGTGGTAAGAATGGCGACACCGTCATCATGCCTCTTGATAATCCTGATTTACGCCAGCAAATTGACCAAACCATAGTCGACCTGCAAAAATTTCGCCACATGGCCCAACAACGTTGGGATGCACAATCCACATCCGCTATTGGTTCTGATCTTGACCAACAATTTGACCAAGCCTTTATCGCGTTTAACCTTGCGGTTGATCATGTGGAAACCGCCCTGCAACAAGTTATCAATGACGATCTACACACCTTTAAACTCATGCAACTATTGCTTGCGGCTCTTATCTTGATGGTAGGGATTGTTATTGTGAGTTTGTTGTTGCGTTACAACACAAGAATAAACAAACACCTGCTGACGTTATTTAAACAAGAAGAAAGACTGCGGATTACCTTAAGCTCTATCGGTGATGCAGTAATAGTTACCGATACCCATGGCACGGTGACCTATATAAACCCTGTAGCAATTCAACTTACCGGCTGGACATCTCTTCAGGCATTAGGACAACCGCTTACAAAAGTGTTTAATATTGTTGATGCTTACACACTTGAATCGGTCAATAACCCGGTAAAAAGAGTCCTCGATACTGGCTCAATCGTCGGCCTAGATAATCACACTAAGCTTATCGCTAAAGATGGATCTGAATATCACATTGCCGACTCAGCTGCGCCAATGCGCAATCCTGCTGGTGATATCAGTGGTGTGGTACTTGTGTTCAGGGATATTACCGAAGAGCGGACATTATTTTCTGAGCTTGAATCGAGTCAGGCAATGATAAAAGCTTTATTAAACACTGTGCCTGATATGATTTGGTTGAAAGATACCCAAGGAAGTTATTTAGCCTGTAACACCAAATTTGAAGAAATGTATGGCGCCAAGGAACATGAAATCATCGGTAAGACCGACTTTGATTTTGTCAGCCATGAGCTTGCTACTTTTTTTCGCCACAATGATGCCAAAGCACTCCACGCCGGTGAATCCACCGTCAATGAAGAATCGCTGACATTTGCCAGTGACGGTCACGTTGAACAGGTCGAAACCATAAAAACACCGATGAAAGACAATCATGGTCACTTAGTGGGTATTTTAGGTGTAGCCAGAGATGTCACTAACTATAAGAAATCATTGGAACAACTTAAGCAAAGTGAGACCAGGCTAAAAGAAGCGCAAGTTTATGCCAAAATTGGCTATTGGGAGTTACTGCCCGACCAGAAAACCGCCGTTTGGTCTGATCAAATGTGTGCGTTATTTGGACTGGTTGAAAACGCCAAAGCAGATCCGCAAACCCTTTGTAACGTGATGAATAAAAGTGACATTGACACTTTTATGGCATCAGTTAAAGAATGCTTCTTGACTGGCCGAGAACACCATGTTGAATATCGGATCATTAGACCCAAGGATGGTGAAGAGCGCTGGATAGAATGTCGAGGACAATTGATCACAAATAGCGCAGGTGAAGTGCAAAAGATAGCCGGTTTTATCCAAGATATTACTGAGCGCAAACAAGCCGAAGATACCTTACGCAAAAGTGAAGCAACCATCCAAAACAAGCTCAAAGCAATATTAGAGCCCGATGCAGACATTGGTGCCTTATCGCTATCGGATATCATTGATGCTGAAGCGCTGCAATCTCTGATGGATGATTTTTATGATTTGACCGGCATGTTAGGTGCCGTACTTGATATCGAAGGAAATATTCTCGTCAGCGTAGGTTGGCAAGATATCTGTACCCAATTTCATCGCTGCCATCCTCAAACACGAAAAAATTGTATAGAGAGCGATACAGTGCTCACACTCAATGTGGAGCACAATACATTTAAGGAATACAACTGCAAAAACAATATGTACGAAATGGTTACCCCTATTGTTATTGGTGGCAAGCATCTCGGCAATGTGTTCATTGGTCAGTTCTTTTATCAGGATAAAATCCCTGATGTTGAGATATTTCGCCAACAAGCACACCAATATGGCTTTGATGAACAGGCGTACCTTGCCGCTCTCGATAAAGTGCCGCGCTTTACCCGTGATGAAGTCGCCCATGGAATGCGATTTTATACCAAACTCACCGATATCATTTCTGCGTCAAGTTTCAGTGCCATCAAACAATCAAGGTTACTTGCGGAGCGAGAAAAAGCGCAAGAAAGACTGCAATTATTCTCCAGGGTGTTTAGTGATACCCATGAAGGCATCATGATTACCGACGCCAAACAACAGATACTTGATATTAATCCAGCATTCACCCGAATAACCGGTTATAGCCGAGGAGATATTATTGGTAATACACCAAACATATTGAGTTCGGGTAAACAAAGTCCGCAATTTTATGCACTGATGTGGCACGCAGTTTCAGAAAATGGATACTGGCAAGGCGAAGTATGGAACAGGACAAAGCAAGGGCAACTCTATGCAGAATTACTCACTATTTCATCATTAACCAATAGCCAAAATGAAGTGACTCATTATGTTGGGATGTTTTCTGATATCACCAACAGTAAGCTACAACAAGACCAACTGAATTTAATGGCTCACTATGATGTTCTGACGAAACTGCCTAATCGCGCGTTATTTGTAGATCGTTTTCAACAATCCATTGCTCATAGTATGCGCACAGGACATCAACTTGCGGTGTGTTTCTTAGATTTAGATGATTTTAAACCCGTAAATGATAACTATGGTCATGATGTTGGAGATCGCTTATTAATTGAAGTCGCAAACCGCATTAGTGCCTGTATTAGAGAAGAAGATACCGTATCGCGACAAGGCGGCGATGAATTTGCCATATTACTCAATGATATTAAGTCTGCTTCACAATATGAAGTAACCATAGACCGAATCCATAAAGCGTTAGCAGAACCTTATATCATTGATGATATACAACATCGTATTAGCGTCTCTAGTGGGCTGACCTTATATCCTGCTGATAATGGTGATATCGATACGTTATTGCGTCACGCTGATCACGCTATGTACCAATCGAAATTAACCGGTAAAAATCGTTCTCGATTGTACAGTGCCGATTCTGACCAGCTTATTATCCCAAAAAATCATCACCTCGAAGAAATTCAACAGGCATTTGCTAACCATGAATTTCAGCTCTACTATCAGCCGAAAGTGAATATGGTCAGTGGACATGTATTTGGCGTAGAAGCCTTAATACGTTGGAACCACCCACAGAAAGGGCTCACTTCACCGGGAGATTTCTTACCATTTATCGATGGTACCGTACTAGAAATCGACATCGGCGAGTGGGTTATCAATCAGGCTTTACAACAACTTGATGATTGGCAAAAACAAGGTATTAAACTTGAAATTAGCGTTAATATTTCGTCAAATCATCTGCGTACGCCAACGTTTGTTGCCCATCTTGACGATAGTTTAAGCCAGTATCCCAATAATAATGCTCAATATTTGCAACTAGAGATATTAGAAAGTTCTGCTTTTGGCGACATCAATACCATTAATCATATTATTGAGGAATGCCAAAACCGGCTGGGAGTGAGTTTTGCACTGGATGATTTTGGTACCGGGTATTCATCGTTAACTCATTTAAGAAGTTTACCGGTGAATACGATTAAGATAGATCAGAGTTTTGTGCGAGACATACTCGATGACCCAAGTGACTACTCCATCATTGAGGGAGTCATTGCATTAACGAAATCATTTGACCGCAATGTTATTGCCGAAGGCGTTGAAACAACCAATCATGGCCTACTGCTGTTACTCATGGGCTGTGAGCAAGCTCAAGGCTATGGAATAGCCAAACCTATGCCTGCAAAAGATTTTTTACCATGGCTAAGCAATTATATTCCAAATAAAAGTTGGCGTATTGGTGGTAATCAAAATCACAGTAACAAACAAACTAGCCTAGATATATTTAAACTGATCACTGCACAGTGGAGAGCGAAATTTGCCAAAAAGATTTTATCCTCTGCAGATGAAGGAATTCCTTGGCCCATTCTTGATGATCAGACATGTCAATGCGGCAACTGGATCCGTCGAGAAAAGCAAGGGCAGTTATTTGAATCGCAATATATTCAACTATTTGAACACCATCATAGTAAGATTCATTTTATTGCTGATGGGATAAAGCATCAATATCTGCAAGGGCATCTTGATGCAGCCTGTGAGAGTCTGGTTGATTTAGATCTCGCATTCGATGACATCGATAATACTGTTAGCTTATGCCAATAGCCTTGTTTGATTTTGCTCAAAGCACAGGGCTAACTCAAGTCTAGCGCGGCGAACATAGGCCGATTAGCAGAGCTTGCCCAAACTGATGGGTATTCTTAAATACATCATACTCTGGCAGTAGTCAGTTATTTTACGCCAGCTTATTGCTATTCAAAATAAGCATCAAGCTTCACCCGTTATCCCCATCTAGCTGATAATGGCCGCAAAAATTTTTTCATTTTCACTGATTCATTTTGATCTATAAGCAAAATGAATCAGTCACGCCATACAATCTCAACTGAATCACTGTCGTTCACTGCGCGATCACGTCCTGAGCTAAAATATGATCTGAGACAATTTGTCCAAATTGAGTTTTGTTAACTTGATCAACCTCATAAATTAGAAGCTACAAGCTTATTTTTGATAAGGAAATTTCTTACAAGTTGATTTACATCAAAGAGGATTTTTAGCCGAGTTCTAAAATTGATACCGATAGATTGCAACTCATTATTAGCAACTGAGCTAACTTAAGCAGAAGGTATCAACATGGACACACATGCAGCCCTTTATAAACAGGGTCAAGATCGCCTTGATTATTTACGCCAATTTGCCCAACGTCAGCCTGTCTCATTACAAGAAAAAATGGCTAACCTTGGGATATCTCGTCGAGACTTCATTAAGTGGACCGCATCGGTCTCTGCAATGTTTGCCTTGCCCCTACCCTTTAGTAACTTGGTCGCTGAAGCAGCTGAATTAGCCGACCGAGTCCCTCTCATTTGGTTACACCTAGCCGAATGTACTGGTTGCTCCGAGTCATTAATTCGCACTGACTCCCCCAACCTTGACACGTTAATTTTCGATCATATCTCACTTGAATATCATGAGACGCTGATGGCGGCCTCTGGTTGGCAAGCAGAAGAAAACTTAGAAAATGCCCTTGAAACCTACAAAGGTCGCTATTTACTTGCGGTTGAAGGCGCGGTGCCGACGGCTAACAATGGCACCTTTTTAACTGTCGGCTGTAAAGGCCATACGGGTCTGCACATTGTCAAAGAAGCGGCTGAAAATGCTGCGGCAATTGTCTCTGTTGGCACCTGTGCCGCCTTTGGTGGTGTACAAGCCGCAGCGCCAAATCCGACAGGGGCAAAAGGGGTTTATGAAGTGGTCGATAAGCCGGTGATTAACTTAGGCGGTTGCCCTCCGAGTGAAAAGAACATTGTTGGCACAATAATGTATTTCATTATGTTCGGTAAGTTGCCAGCCCTGGATATGTTTAATCGTCCTAAATGGGCCTATGGCGCACGGGTACATGATAATTGTGAACGTCGTGGTCGCTTTGATGCCGGCGAGTTTGTTGAAGAATTTGGTGATGAAGGCGCAAAAGCTGGTTACTGCCTTTATAAAGTCGGTTGTAAAGGTCCTTACACCTACAACAACTGCCCAACGGAGCGTTTTAACCATCACACGAGTTGGCCTGTGTTAGCCGGTCACGGATGTATGGGGTGCTCTGAGCCTAATTTCTGGGATGACATGGCCGATTTTGAAAAACCACTCGGACGCCAACTGTTACACGGTGTTGATGCTACAGCTGACACCATAGGTGCAGTCATTTTAGGCGCAACCGTTGTCGGTATTGGCGCCCATGCAGTAGCAAGCGTATTTGCTAAGCCTTTGGAGGAATAATCATGAGTAAACGTGTCGTTATCGACCCTATCACCCGCATCGAAGGCCATTTACGTGTCGAAGTTGAAGTGGATGACAATAATGTCATTACTAAAGCTTGGTCTTCGTCGACCTTATGGCGCGGCATTGAGGTGATTTTAAAAGGCCGAACTCCAATGGATGTGGGCTTAATTGTGCAACGTATTTGTGGCGTATGTACTTATTCGCACTATCGTTGCGGTACTGAGGCGGTTGAAAATGCCCTCGGAGTTAAGATCCCTCTTAATGCAAAATACTTACGCAGCTTAATGCAGTCGTCATTATATATGCATGATCATATTGTGCATTTTTATCATCTACACGGATTAGATTGGGTGGATGTGGTATCGGCATTGAGCGCCGATCCGGCACTGGCGGCACAAGTGGCGATGAAATACTCTGATACGCCCATTGCTGCTGGTGAAGGTGAACTTAAAGCCGTACAAGCCCGCGTAAAAGGCTTGGTTGAAACCGGAAAACTCGGGCCATTTGCGAATGCTTATTGGGGGAATAGTACTTATCGCTTTAGCCCTGAACAAAACCTCATTGCGTTATCACATTATTTAAAAGCCCTTGAAGTGCAACGTGTTGCCGCTGAAATGTTAGCAATATTTGGTGGTAAATCGCCACATCCACAGTCGATTGTTGTGGGCGGCGTAACCTCAGTGCGTGACATGTTAAGCCCTGCCCGTTTACAAGAATGGAAACAAAAACACGCTATCGTACAAGATTTTATTGAGCGAGCTTATCAAGCCGATATTGTGATGGCGGCAGAAGCATTTGGCTCTGAACCCAGTGTACTTGGCGGGGTAAATGTTAGCAGCTTCTTATGCGGTGAAGACTTTATTACCTCTGATGGCGAGTATTTATTCCAACAAGGGGTGATTTTAAACGGTGATTTAGCCAATGTGTCAGATATCGACCCTAGCTTAATTAAGGAAGACGTCACCCATGCTTGGTATCAAGCTGATGGGCCGCAACATCCATATGTAGGCACCACAATTCCTGATTACACTGGCTTTATTGAGCGCGATACTGTGTACGGCAAATTGCCAACCATTAATGGCGACGGTAAATACTCTTGGGTTAAATCACCACGCTATCAAGATGAGCCGTTAGAAGTAGGTCCGTTAGCCTGTTTACTGGTTAACTATGCCCGCGGAAATCAGGTTGTTGTCGATGCGGTAAACGGCTTGTTAGCCCGTACAGGCTTACCTCTTGAGGCGCTATTTACCACCTTAGGTAGAACAGCTGCACGTATGCTGCAAACGGTATTAGTCGGTCAAGCGAGTTTACAAACCTTTGATGCCTTACTGGTCAATATGCAGTCAGATGAATCAACTTATGTGAAGCCTGAAATTGATCCAGACCGCGTTTATGAGGGCTTTGCGATGATTGAAGCACCTCGCGGTATGTTAAGTCATTGGATCCGCATTAAAAATGCTAAAGTTGAAAACTACCAAGCAGTGGTCCCCACTACCTGGAATGCTGGCCCTGTAGATGCTAATGGAAAAATGGGCCCTTATGAAGCATCCTTGATTGGTTTGAAACTTGAAGACCCAACTAAGCCTTTAGAAGTCATTCGCATCATTCATTCCTTTGATCCTTGTATGGCGTGTTCAGTTCACGTGATGGATTACAAGAAACAGACTCTAGGTCAATTTAAAATTGATCCAAATGGGTTTTAATCAGAGGTAATGGACTAGGAGGGAAAAAGTATGCAACATATTGCAACCCACGACCGGCAGTTGATATTTACTCCAGCGATTCGAATATTTCACTGGTTACGTGCCCTGTCTATTTTAGTATTAGTGATCAGCGGATTTTATATCGCGTGGCCATTTCTGGTGGCACCGGCTAGCACAGATGTCTTGGTGCAAGGTTGGATCCGCTTTGCGCATATCATTTTTGGATTTTTGTTAACCAGCATTACCTTAGTGCGTTTTTACTTGTTTTTCTTTAGTCGAAATAGCATCGAACGACGTTCGTTTAAAGATGTGTTGAGTGTAAAAAGCTGGATAACGCAAATAAAATCCTATTTTTGGATGGGCAGTTTAGACAAAGCTGGGGTTTACGGACCATTACAGTTTATGACTTATGTGGCCATTTCGTTTGTTGCCTTGATTATGTGCATCACTGGCTTAGTGCTTTACGCCAATGTGTATCACTTAGGTGTTGGCGGAATGCTAGGTGATGTATCAGCATGGATAACCGGTCTTTGTGGCGGGTTAGCACCACTGCGAACTTATCATCATTACCTAACATGGGCCTTCATTATTTTTGTGGTGATCCATGTGTATATGGCGGTGTGGTCTGGTATTCGCTTTAAACATAATTCAGTCGATTCCATTGTATCTGGTTACGACTATCACAAAGTACGTAAATAGGATGAATCAATAATAGTGAAAAAAATATTGCTGTTAGGTATAGGCAATGTATTGTACGCCGACGAAGGAGTCGGCGTGCATTTTGTCAATTATATCAAAGACAAATATCAAATTAGCCATCTAACTGACAGTATGGATATTGTCGATGGTGGCACCCTCGCCCAAGGGCTAATTCCAATGATCAGTCGTTATGACCATTTAATAGTGGTTGATACGGTTAACAGTGTTGGTGTGAAGCCTGGCGAAGTGTATTTTTTTGATTTTGACCACGCCCCTGCTGAAATTGATTGGCAAGGCAGTGCCCATGAAGTAGAAATGCTGCAAACACTCAACATGATGGACATTGTCGGTGACAGACCGCTCACATTTGTTCTCGGCGTGACCCCAACGGTAATTGAACCAATGACATTAGGATTGACGCCAGATTTACATGCCGCCATTCCTGTGATGGAACACGCACTATTATCCCATTTGGCCAGCTTAGGATTTAGCCTGGAAATTGTGGATAATATAACCATTGATCAGGTGATTCCTGACGCTTATAAGCGAGGTTGCTATGTCGATGCATAACATTCGATTTGACTTTGTATGCCAGAGGCATGTGCCATTATATGAGCACTTGTGTAATCAATATCTGGACCGGACTGAACTTAGTATTAGTATTGGTACAGAATCTGACCCGCAAACAAGTACCACACGTTATTTTATTGAAGCCTTTGCCACACAAGCTCAACTTGAAGCGTTAGCAGACGATATTGCCAGTGATTTTTTACTGTCGGTTTGGTTACTTAACACTCATATTGAACGTATTGAGCAGCACAGTGGCCAGCGAAAACCTTTGGCGATCTCAGCCAAATCTTCAGGGTCACCTTTGTATTTTTGCCAACATTGCCAACCACTGTTTGGCGATAATCAACAGCCCTCTTTTGGTAATATAAACCTGCACTGTGAACACTGCATGGGGCATGAGAAACTCAGTCGTGATGAAAAATCGTTAACTCAGGCCGATATTGTGTTAATGGCCAACCGCTTAATTAGCCATAAATCACTGCCCTTACCTATTCTCGGGTTAACCTTGTGGTTAACGCCACCCAGCCCATTAACAGATGAGCAAGCCAAAACGCCAACGCAGACTGAAACACGCCAAGCGAATCAATACCAAAGACCACACATATTAATTTGTAACCCCAATTCACTGAATAGCCATTTTATCGTCAATGACAGCCAAGTATTAGCTTTATCGAGTATCGAAAAACCGTTAATTTGCGTTCGAGCAAGTAGCGATCATCCTAGCTTATTGGCGCCCTTGTATGAGATCCAATTCGCTGAAAACCGTTTGTTGGTGATCCTCACCGAAGTGCTGCGCCAAAAAGGCATTCATTGGTTATACGTGAGCAAGAATAGCGATCAACAAACCAGCCACGATGGCGTACTGAAAGCGCCATTGCGTTTAGCGATGATTAATCATCAGTGGTTGCCCATTACCAGCCTGAGTAATGGTACTATGCCGTTGCCCTCTACTATCACCTGTTTACATGATGAAAATAACTATCAAGATGGTCATTTTGCGTTTCGTGCTCACACCACAAACACCAGCATAGACTGGCAAGTCAGCCCTGCTGAGCCACCAGCAACAGTGTTAGAGAATGTCATAACTGACGATTCAAGTGATGTCAGCACCTCAATAACGACCAGTTTATGTGCATTAAATGCCGCACTATTACGTTGTGACCTGACCAAAAAAATTCGTAAAGCGCAATTTGTAAAACATGCTGCGGTACTATATTTCAGCCAACATAATGCCAGCCAAATCGTCACCCTAGACAGCCAAAGTCAGCCTGAGTTGTTTTTTGAAATCCCCAAACTGCCTTTATCTGGTTATGAGATTTGTCATCGCTTATCTGAGTCGCCACAAAAAAGTCTGTTGGATAAGTTTAAGCAGTTATTTCCTGCTGAGTATAACCAACTGTTGGATCTGCACATTCAAGCAGATGATGGCGCATTGTCACAATTAATGGCGGTTGCCACGCTTATTATTGGCGGCTATTCGGTTGAGACCGCTCAGCGAGTCACTGTCACTGAACTTGCCGATAAATTTATCGCCCTGGCAATGGCGCATCAGGGTAACAACGCTCCGCGAATTGACTTTCCGCTCACCAAGGGAGCCGCGCATCGAGGTCTCAATTGGTGTAAAACGTTAGGCACATTAATGAGTTTCAAGCTAGCGGGTGAAACTAACTTAGCCAAATTAGCGTTTGCATTTCATGATTCGTTTGCAGATTATTTAAGTCATTGGATAGAGCATTTAGATCAAAATATTGGCATAAAACAATTAGTGATTGCTGGCAGTGACTTTGCCAATCCGGTGTTAACTGAACGAGTGCAAATACGCATTGGTAAAAATTTTCCCCTAGTGGTTAATCCGTTATTGGATTTTGATGGCGTTAATATCGCAATAGGTGGTCTATATCTCAAACAACGCCGCGGATAAAGGGTATCTTTAGGTATATCAGTTTTTGCTTATCCTCGTTTGAGATTGAGTTTTTATGAAGCCATTACGACAAGTTACCGTTATTGTTAAAGGTATTGTACAAGGAGTTGGATTTCGTCCCTTTGTGTTTAGGCTGGCACACCAATTGAATTTAGTGGGCAGTGTGCTCAACAATCATCTTGGGGTGACAATTATTTTGCAAGGCAGTAACCAGCTGATTGAGCAGTTTATGGATAGTTTGACTCAATCACCTCCGCCATTAGCGCGAATTGATGCCATTGAAGTCATAAATCACCGCCAATTAAGTCAATTTGACGGCTTTAGTATTATCGATAGCAGCATTTTAGACGGCGAACATGCCAACGTCGCGATTTCAGCCGACATGAGTATTTGCCTAGATTGTCTTGATGACATTAACGATCCTCATAACCGTCACTATCAGTACCCGTTTACCAATTGCACAAATTGCGGCCCGCGTTATAGCATTATTGATTCACTCCCCTATGACAGATGCAACACCGCGATGGCGGATTTTGTGATGTGCGATCGCTGCCGCGCGGCTTATACCGATCCACTCAATCGACGCTATCATGCTCAGCCAGTGAGTTGTCCCCACTGTGGCCCACAATTAACCTTTAGTACCATCAATGCTAACGCCGAATTTCTCTATGACTCGTCGATGTTAATCGCATTAGAGCAAGCCGTTGAAATGATTAATCGCGGCGGCATTGTGGCCATTAAAGGCTTAGGCGGATTCCATTTAGTCTGCGATGCCACTAATAATGACGCTGTGGCAGCACTGCGCCAGCGTAAACAACGCCCAGCAAAACCTTTGGCGATTATGGTCACCAACTTAGCTCAAGCTCAACAGTGCGTTAGTGGCACGCCAGCAGAATGGCAAGCATTAACCAGCCCTGAGAAACCCATTACCTTGATGAATAAACGTCATACTCGTGCAAAGAGTGATAACAATGATGCTGCAAATAAACATAATAACGCTATCGAACTTAGCTCATTGCTAGCACCAGGTATTGATCGCCTTGGGATCTTTTTGCCCTACACCCCATTACACCATTTATTAATGCAGCGTTTAAACAAGCCCATTGTGGCGACCAGTGCCAATCGCAGCGGCGAGCCGATTATCACGAATAAGACTGATATCGAAAAATATCTAGCCCATGTTATTGATGGGATACTTGACCATAACAGGCCGATTATTAATGCCTGTGATGACAGTGTGGTGCAAGTGATCGACGAGCAGGTGCAAGTGATTCGATTGGCCCGTGGCTATGCGCCACTGACCATCAACCTTCATTCTCCCATGCTATCCAATAGTCAACACAGCGTATTAGCGGTTGGTGGGCAACAGAAAAACACCGTTGCATTTGGCTTTGACGATAATCTGATTGTTTCGCCACACATTGGTGATTTATTCAATCTAGAAGCACAGCAATATTTCAACCAAAGTTTAGCAACGTTCAGTCGCCTATATGATTTTAGCCCGAGCCATATTGTGCATGATAATCATCCACAATATGCACCGACTCAATGGTCGGTGAAGTATCAATGTGAGCATCAACTGCCGCCATCTCATTGTATTGGCGTACAACATCATTTCGCCCATGTACTGTCGGTGATGGCAATGCATCAACATACTGATCAAGTTGTAGGATTTAGCTTTGACGGAACCGGCTTAGGCGATGACAGCGTACTATGGGGCAGCGAAGTGATGCTGGCAGATATACACGGTTTTACCACTTTGGCACACTTTAGCTCTTTTAAGCTTATTGGTGGTGAACAAGCGATTAAGCAGCCAGTGAGAATTTTACTGGCATTATTATTTGAGCAGATGTCACTGCAACACGTGCTCACACTTCCCATTGCTGCGATACAAAATTTAGGCCGACATAAGGTAATGAATTTGTATCAGTTATGGCGTAACAATAGCCATTGTATTGAATGTCGCTCTGTAGGACGCTTATTTGATGCACTGGCGGTGGCATTAGACTTTATTGGCAGCTCACAATATGAAGGCCAAGCCGGTATGATGATTGAAGCCGCTGCAAATGACTATCTTAACAATGTCGGTATTGAGGGCTTACCGGCACTCTTACCGGTAACACTCAACAGGTTAAGCTGCACGGGTAATCAGGCGGATAAAGCAATTGAGCCAGTGCAATGGCACAGCAGTGACTTTATCGCTCAGTTAATCAATCATTTGCTCACTCACTCACAGAGCACTTCAATTAAACAGCAAATATGTTGGCATTTTATTCATGCCATTAGCCAGCAAGTTAATCAAGTCGCTCAACAGTATCCGCAGCTACCACAGGTATTTTGTGGTGGTGTATTTCAAAATAAACTCTTACTTAGTCAATGTCTTGATGATTGTCATCAAGGTGGCAGGCGCTTTTTACCCAGTGGTCATATCCCTATCAATGACGGTGGTATTGCATTGGGACAATTGTGGTACGCCATTCATCACATGGCTTAGTATTAAATGCTAGAGGTTTTTTACCCTGCCTCTGCAATCGACTTACCGTGAATTAGATAATGCTTAACTGCTAATTGACGGTGGTATTGCATTGGGACAATTGTGGTATGCCATTAATCACATGGCTTAGTATTAAATGCTAGAGGTTTTTTACCCTGCCTCTGCAATCAACTTACCGTGAATTAGATAATGCTTAACTGCCAATAATTGCGCTATTGATCACATAATTTACTCAATAGCACTTTTGTTCACAGTCTTTATTACAAAATCTGATGTGCATCAAAGAATGCAGTAACCAATTAACCGACACTTATTGATAATCATAACAATAAGGTTAGGGAACATCATATGTGTAAAGATTGCGGTTGCTCAATGACTCATGACCATACTCTTCATAGTAATCCTCAGCTTAACGACAAAAAGACGTTAGCGGTTATCCATAAAATATTGGATAAAAATGACGTAGAAGCACAACATAATCGTGATCATTTTGCCGCTCATCAGGTAAGCGCATTTAACTTAATGAGCAGTCCCGGTAGCGGTAAAACCAGTCTGTTAGAGTGTTTACATGAATATCTCGATGCTCGTTATGCGGTAATTGAAGGAGACCTTGAAACCTCACGCGATGCCGACCGCTTAATAGCCAAAGGCATCAATGCCTATCAAATTCAAACCGGCTCAGCCTGTCATCTCGACGCTTTTATGGTTCACGGCGCACTGCATCACATTAATTTAGATGATGTAGAGATTTGTTTCGTTGAGAACGTCGGCAATCTAGTGTGCCCAGCCAGTTATGATGTCGGCACCCATAAAAATATTGTGTTGTTATCAGTGCCTGAAGGTGACGATAAAATTGAGAAGTATCCAGTGATGTTTCGCCGTGCCGATTTGGTCGTTATTACTAAATCTGATCTGCTGCCTCACTTTGATTTTAGTATCGATGAGGCTAAAGCACAGTTAAGTAAATTAAATCCCAACGTTGAATTATTAGTGGTATCAGTGAAAAATTCTGATTCAATGAAAGCATTGGCGAGCTGGTTTGATAAGCATCAGGAATATTAATTATGTGTTTATCAATCCCATCAAAAGTTGTTGAAATTCATGACGATGAAACAGTAACGGTTGATACGCTTGGCGTAAAACGCCGCGTGAGTTGTCATTTAATCAGTGATCCGCTCGCCATCGGTGACTTCGTCTTGATTCACATTGGTTTTGTGATGAATAAAATTGACCATAAAGATGCCCAAGAAAGCCTCGATTTGTATCGTCAAATAGTCACCGCGATGCAATTGGAGTCGGCGCAATGATGACCCTCAATGACTTTTATCAAGGATTTCGAGATCCACTGACGATTCGTCATTTGGCGCAATTAATTGCGCAACAAGCAGCTAAAACCAACGAGCAAATAAACATCATGGAAGTGTGCGGTGGTCATACGCACACTATTATGAAATACGGCTTATTACAATTATTACCCGCCAACATTCACTTTATTCATGGTCCTGGTTGTCCGGTCTGCGTTATGCCCAAAGAACGCATTGACCATGCAGCCGCCCTTGCCTCCCAAGCCGATACCATATTAGTCACCTTAGGCGATATGATCAGAGTTCCCGGTTCTGTGGGCAGTTTGGCGCTATTTCGCTCAAAAGGCTGTGATATTCGGCCAATATACGATCCACTAGATACCCTAGCGATTGCCCGTGATAATCCCGATAAAACGGTGATTTTTTTCGCCATTGGTTTTGAAACATCAACGCCAATGACAGCGGCATTATTAGCGCAAGCTGAAGCGCTAAAGATCGACAATTTATTGTTTCATATTAACCATGTGCTAGTGCCACCAGCCATTGATGCTGTGATGTCTGATAGCCGCTGTCAAGTCAATGCCTTTATTGGACCAGCACACGTGAGTGTGATTAGCGGCGCCCAAATTTATCAATCTACTGTGGATAAATACAAGACACCGGTTGTGGTGTCTGGCTTTGAACCTGTGGATGTTATGGAATCTATTTTGCGCATTGTGCGTCAAAAAGTAGCAGGCAAAGCGGAACTTGATAACCAATACAGCCGCTCAGTGAGCTACGAGGGCAATATTGCCGCACAGCAACTAGTCGACAAATACTTTATGGTTCGCGACAGCTTCCGTTGGCGTGGACTTGGGCCGATTGCTAACTCTGCGCTGACGCTGCGGTCTGAATATCATCACCGTGATGCTGAACGTATTTATGCCAAGATATTGCCCACAGAGGAAATTGATGATCATAAAGCCTGCATGTGTGGCGATATTTTGCGTGGTTTGGCCAATCCTAAAGACTGTAAAGTATTTGGCCGAGGTTGTACGCCACAAAGCCCGCTTGGCAGCTGTATGGTGAGCTCTGAAGGCGCCTGTAATGCTTATTATCGCTATGGAGAAGTGAGTCATGTCGACTAAAAAAACCATTCAGCTTAGCCACGGTGGTGGCGGTAAAGAGATGGACCAATTGATCCATGAGCTGTTTTTTAAAGCCTTTGATAATCCCATTTTAACCGCGCAAGAAGATGCGGCCACATTGAACATGTGTGGTCATATTGCCTTTACTACCGATTCATTCACGGTTTCACCGTTGTTTTTTGCTGGTGGCGATATCGGCAAGTTAGCGATTGCTGGCACAGTAAATGATTTAGCTATGATGGCCGCGCAACCTGAATATTTGAGCTGCAGCTTTATTATTGAAGAAGGATTTCCTCTTGATGACTTAAAAACCATTGTTAACAGCATGGCGACTGAGTTACGTAAATCTGGCGCTCGAATTGTCTGCGGTGATACTAAAGTGGTGCCTAAAGGCTGTGCAGATGGCTTGTTTATAAACACGTCTGGCGTAGGGCGTATTTTACGTCCTGATATTTCAGCGCGTAACTTACAAGTCGGAGATGCGATTATTGTCTCTCGGGATATTGGCTGCCACGGCGCGGCCATTTTAATGGCTCGCGATGGCTTAACGCTTGAGTCTGAATTGCACAGTGATTGCGATACTTTATGGCCTATTATTGAGCAGTTACTTGTGGCCAACATTAACATTCATGCTATGCGCGACGCCACTCGGGGCGGCTTATCCGCAGTATTAAACGAGTGGGCTAAAGCGTCGCAAATTGGCATTAACATTGACGAAGCCAGTATTCCTATTTGTGATGAAGTCAAAGGCTTATGTGAATTATTTGGCTTTGAACCTTTTGATTTAGCCAATGAAGGCACCTTTATTATGGCCTTACCAATGGATGTAGCCGAAGGCGCAATTGAAGTCATGCAGCGTTATGGTCATTGTGAGCATGCGGCGATAATTGGCCAGGTGACTGACGGGCATCCTGGTAAAGTGGTGCTGCAAACCCCTTGGGGCAGCAGTCGCTACTTAGATTTACCACAAGGTGAATTGCTGCCAAGGATTTGCTAATGCATGAATACTCGATTGTGATGGCGTTAATGGAGCAGTGCGAAGCCTTAGCTTTGGAGCATCAAGCCACAGGCATAGAGCAAGTGGTGCTTAAGATTGGTATTTTAAGTGGCGTCGAACCCGCTTTATTATCCCAAGCATTTGACACCTTCAAGCTTGAAACCGTATGCCATAACGCTAAATTGATGATAAATATTCAACCGTTAGTGTTGCAATGCCGCGACTGCAAAACGCAATCAGAAGTCAATGAGCGCACTGTGATATGCCCTGAGTGTGGCGGCAATAACACTCTAGTGATCGATGGTGAAGACATGATGCTGATGCAGTTGGTGCTCGATACCTAGCATTGATACAGATAACAATTAACAGATTATTGAACGACGCGTTAACTCAATCAAAACGATGATAACAAAAGTAAACCCAACAGAAGGACTCCACCATGAAATATTTATCTCTTGCCTTTATTCTTGCCACCATTCCATCTATTGCCATGGCACATGAGGGACATGGAGGGGTAGGACTTTTTCATCATTTCACTCAACTCACTCCAGCCATCGTACTTGTGGCCATTGTGGCCTTTATCTATTGGAAGCGAAGTAAGTAATCAAGCGACTCGTGGTTAAGCGATAGGTAACGCCAGTTTAGGCTCTGAATTGCTAAGCAAGAACAAACTGATTGCCTTAACAGAGTTAACCTGAACTCAAGTTAGTGAGTGTATAGCAGCAATAAAAAAGCCTTCCAGAGGAAGGCTTATTGTGTGGCAGCAACTTATCAGCAGCGCAAAATGGACTCAGTTATCGACTCAGTTCTGCGGTAACTAGGCTTAGAACATGTCAGCAGGCATGGCCATAATCGATTTATCACCTTGATTAACTTGTGATAAATGATATTGAGATTTTGATAGTAGCTTATCCATGTAGAAATCTGCCACAAATTGTTTTTGCGCCGCAAAGCTTTGATCTTCGTGGCTTGATGCTTTATCGGCCATTAATAACCAGAAGTAACCGTATACTGCGTAACCAAAGGCATCTAAAAAGTCGACCGCACAAGAGTTTACTAATGCTGGTTGAGTTTTCTTGTTAGCATTAATGTAGTTAGCGGTTGTCAGCAACTCATCAAATACTCGGCTTACCATCGCTTTATGATCGCCATTTGCCTGAGTTAACTCAATAAGACTCGCATTCACTTCAGCGACAAATTCAGTCAAGGTAGCAACGTCATCACCGGTAATTTTACGGCCTAAAAAGTCGATAGCCTGAATACCGTTAGTGCCTTCGTATATTTGTGCAATACGAGTATCACGCACAAACTGCTCAATACCTGTTTCACGGATATAACCATGACCACCAAAGACTTGCTGGCCCATGATGGTGGCATCTAAACCGCGGTCAGTTAAAAAGGCTTTTGATACTGGGGTCAGTAAACCTACATATCTAGCCGCTTTTACTTGTACATCACCACTGGCATATTTTGCTAAATCCAGCTGCTTACCGGTATATACCGACAATGCTCTACCCGCTTCGGTCATAGCGCGAATCGTTAATAGCATACGTCGCACGTCGCCATGAACAATAATTGGATCAGATGTTGCACCCGTGGCAGAACCCGCTGCTGCGATACCTTGTAAACGATCTTTAGCATATTCACTGGCCATTTGATAAGCCGCTTGCGCGTTACCTAAACCTTGTAAGCCAATGGCTAAACGCTCATAGTTCATCATGGTAAACATACACACTAAACCACGATCCGGCTCACCGATTAAAAAGCCTTTAGCATTATCGTAGTTCATCACACACGTCGCGGATGCTTTCAGCCCCATCTTGTGTTCAATAGAACCTACCGTTACACCATTAGGTTCGCCTAAGCTACCGTCGCTGTTAACGCGAATTTTAGGCACTAAAAATAATGAAATACCTTTTGAACCGGGTAGTTTAGCTAATACTAAGTGAATAACGTTTTCAGTTAAATCTTGATCGCCGCCAGTAATAAAAATTTTGTTACCCGTAATGGCGTAGCTGCCATCATCAAGTGGTTCTGCTTTAGTGCGAATACCACGTAGATCAGAACCTGCATGAGGCTCGGTCATGTCCATGGCACCAGCCCATTGGCCAGTATACAAATTAGGTAAATAGGTTTGTTTTAACTCGTCGTTGGCATGAGCATTAATACATAAGGCAGCGCCTGCGGTAAGTGAACTGTAAAGCGTAAATGAATTACATGCGCTATAGCCCATTTCATCTACCAGTACACCGAGCATTTTGGGCATACCCATGCCACCAAAATCCGCCTCGCCGCATAATCCCACCCAACCGCCATCAGAAAACTGCTGATACACTTCTTTAAAACCATCAGGGGTAATAATGTCGTTACCTTTATGAACCACACCTTGCTCGTCACCGTTGCGATTTAAAGGGTGAAGAAGATCACGGCTGATCTTATTGGCTTCCTCTAGAATGGCGAATGCAGTATCAAGGTCAACAACATCTGCCATCGCAGGAAGCTGTTCCCATGTTGCTTTTGCATCAAATACCTGTGCCAACAAGAATTGCATGTCCTTTAACGGTGCTTGGTATGGGTTCATAAGAGTCTCTTAAACGAATAATTAAAACAGTTGTTTTAATTTATACTAAAGCGTCACAAAAGGAAAAGCTTTTTAGCAATTATCTAACCATATTTTGACGAATGTTGGCTTCTCACTTGCCTTTATGTTGATTGTTTAGGTTTCTCAACCCAATAGGGTTTCAATGAGTTACAATTGGCCGAACGCTGATTGGGTGAGCAACTTATTTAATTAACAACTATGGTGTGTTTAAAGCACATTGTTCACCACAATAAACAGACCTTAGCATTAGATAATAGCAAGTGACACTTTATGCATACTCGTAATGACTCGCAGGCCTCATCACCAATTTTATCTGAATACTTTCAGCAAGTAACAGTTATTGGTAATGCAAGTGGTGATTGGCAACCCGCTCAAATTGGACATACTTTCATCTTTAATGGCACTCAACATGAAGCCGATAAAGTGATTAATATTTGTAATGGGCCTTATGCTGGCTCACATTATGCTTTTGTGGTCAGTAATAGCCCGGATAACGATCAATTAGTGTCACTGCTTACCGAAGTAGGCGAAACTCTCGAGGTGCAGTTAACCTGTTGGCCATCATCAGGACTGGTGACTATTTTATTAATGTCCCTGATGGCACAACAGGTCAATGTACAGCGGATGTCTTTATTACCCTCTTTAGCCAGACCTGATGACATGCCGGCGAATGAGTATTTACCCTGCATGGTGCATAATTGGTTAGGCGAACGTCGTATCGCTTTAGGATTACAGCTCACCAGCCATAATATTCAGTGGCCAGCGTTATTTCTCGATGATGCATCTCCCCTATTGCCGCAGGATAATGATCCCGTTGATATTAATCCATTTGAAGTATTACTTAGTGATGCGGTCCGTCGCCGGCAAAATAAGCTATTAAGTCCAGACAATACCGACCCACAATTTAAGGTCGCGCAACGCTTAGCCCTGCAAGTCAGCTCGGATACACCAGATAATCTTGAGGTGCAATATGCGTTACTCGCCGCATTAAGTAACTTACCTAGTGTGCAATGGTTAACCTACGCCAATCAAAGCGACTTAATCTTGGCTGAGTCGTTGTTTTATAATCAATACCCAGACAGCCAAGCCAGTTATTGGTACCTAATTGATTATCAAGCATCACAATACTTAGACACTATCCGCCATCACCTTGCTTATTGTCAGCAAGTCATAGCGTTAACGGCCAAGCAGGCTAATGCAGAATAGTAAACACCACACAAAAAACGCCTCTATTTAGAGGCGTTTTTGTTAATGATTAATGATTACCACATTAAATCGTCTGGAATTGCGTAGTCGGCATATGGATCATCAGCGCCACTTACCTGCGCCACAGAATCTTTAGCCGCTTTATCCCACAAATAACCACACCACTGCGGCACAAGTAACTTCACTCGTTCAGCAAGCTTATGCGGCACTATGTAGCTTTTATCTTCATGACGGATGATGCCTAAGGTGCCATTTAATAAATCAGCTTGAATTTTGTCGGTGATGTAAACCGAATATATTTTGTTTTCTAGGGTGTAGTTGAATTTCAGCTCTGCATCTCTAGAAACGGTAATGGCAAATTTAGCAAACTCGCTGATTAAGCCACGGACTTGTCCTTTTTCAGTTGCTGCGGCAAAGCGCTGCTCATTTAAGGCTTTATCTTTTTTGGCTTGTGCTAATTTTTGCTCAGCAATCTGTTGCTTGAGCGCTGAACTGCCGTCATCTACCTTTGATTTTTTATCACGACGCTTTTGGGTTTTAACGTCGCGCACTTTTTGTTTACTGGCAAGACCTGCTTTAAGCAATTGATCTTGTAATGCATTGGCCATGTTATATACCTTTAATTTTATCGATTTTTATAAACCGTGCTTCGCGGCAATGTCACCTAATTCGGTCATTGCAATACTGGCGCCACCTAATGACCAACCGCCATCAACGGGTAATACTACGCCGGTAATATATGATGCCATATCTGATGCGAGGAATAAGGCAGCGTTAGCAATGTCCTGACCCTGGCCATTACGTTTCAACGGCACGCTATTTGCCACCCGTTGCTGTAACTCATCAGTGGGGGCTAAACGGTTAAAGCCTTCAGTATCGGCTATAGGCCCTGGCACAATAGAGTTAATTCTAATGCCTTCAACGCCCCACTCTAACGCTAAAGTGCGAGTGAGCATATCAACACCGGCTTTAGCGGCGCAAACATGCACTTGCAATGGCATGGCGATATAAGCTTGTGGCGCAGAAATTTGAATAATGCTGCCATTTGGACGAGATAACAATGGATAAGCATGTTTCAATACTTGAAAGCTGCCAATTAAATCAATATCAATAACCGATTTAAAACCATTAGGAGACAATTTTGCCGCACTGGCAGGGAAATTACCTGCAGCACCACTGATCAACACATCAATGTGCCCATAAGTGGAAGCAATTTTATCAAACCCAAGGGTTAACGCATCGTTGTCGCGCACATCAAAACTCACCCCTAAATGAATAGCATTTGGATTAGCTTGATTGAGTAATTCAACGGCGGCATTGACCTTATCAACACTGCGACTGGCAACGGTAACATTGGCGCCAGCTTTTGCAAATTGAATCGCAACTTGAAGATTAATGCCAGAGGTACCACCCACCACGACAACATTTTTAGCCGTGTAATCAAACCTTGTATTATCAGACATAGTCATCCTTTATTTCTGTGTGATTGCTTGATGTAGATAAGTGTACTTTGCTGGCATCATTGCTAGAGAATATCTCTGTTTCAATAATGCCTTTACATCAAACATGTAGCGATTGGTAAATAGCCTTGAGCGCCGCTAAGGGATCGGCAGCTTGAGTGATTGGGCGACCGATCACCAAATAATCAGACCCAGCAGCAATGGCTTGTGGAGGCGTCATCACCCGATGTTGATCACCGGCATCACTGCCAGCCGGTCTTATCCCTGGGGTCACTAAGGTAAAGTCTTGACCAAATGATGATTTTAGTAATTTAGCTTCTTGAGCTGAGCATACCACCCCGTCTAAACCAGCTTGATGAGTCAGTTTAGCTAAGCGCAGTACATGTTCAAATGCTGGTACATTGATACCCAATAAGGCTAAGTCTTCATCTGACATTGAGGTTAATACGGTAACCGCAATCAGTAGAGGCGCTTCTTTACCAAATGGTATTAGTGCTTTTTTAGCGGCCTGCATCATAGCAAGTCCACCACTGGCATGCACATTAGTCATCCACACGCCTAAATCAGCAGCAGCGGCAACGGCTTTGGCAACGGTGTTGGGAATATCATGAAATTTCAAATCAAGGAATAAATCAAAGTTTCGGCTGTGAATATCATTAACCAACTCAGGCCCAAATAAGGTAAACATTTCTTTGCCAATTTTTAACCGACATATCTCTGGGTCGAGTTTATCAATAAAGGTCAATGCGTCATGTTTATTGTCATAGTCGAGGGCGACTACAATTGATTTCTCAGTCATTGGAACTCCAGCGGTAATATGGTGTTACTGCATTAATTATAGGGTTGGTATTTTACGATGGCCACGTTATTCACCATCTAGGCCTTTTATCCGCTTGATACTGCCCCATTGTTTGCATGATGGACAATGCCAATACAAACCGTGAGAAGGAAAACCACAAGCAGTACAGCGATAACTTGGGCGGAATTTAATTTGTTGTTCAACAAGTTGCTCAAGCATAGATAAACTTTGCTTAGCTTGACCATCTTCAGCTTGTTGAATGTGTAACTTCATTAAATGCTGAAAACCTTTCATAGTTGGATGACGATATAAATTATCCAGCATCATGGTTTCAGCACTTTGATGTTGATCTAGGCTTATTTTGTGCTCAGCTAACGCCACCACTACACTTGCTCCCGCGCCATCGGCAATGGCTTTGGCGAGTAGTTCGTGAAAACCATTAGGATCTTGTGTGTCGCGATAAACTTGTTTTGCTATTGAAACGCCATCGGCAAATAAATCAATATCAGCCACTTTCAGCTCTTGTAACGCGTGCTTACATAAGTCAACTTGGCCAGCATCAAGATAAATCTTGGCGAGAGTTAACCAAGCTCGACCACATTGAGCATCTTGCTTAATGGCTTGTTGCAGCTTTTTGATTTTATCTGTTTCATTATGAGCTTCATCAGCTAGCTGGCAATAAAAATGGGCTGTGGTGCGCTTAAGCACTTGCTGACGTTTACGAGGAAGACGCTTAGTGATATCGATGGCACTTTGCCATTCTTTAGTCACTTGATAGATTAATAACAGCTGAGTTTCGGCTTCTTCACTGTGATCATCTTGGCTGACCAAGTTAATAAAAATTTCTTCGGCGCGGTCATAAAACCCAGCAGCCATATAATCTTTACCTAACTCCATCATCGCAATATCGCGCTGCTCATTGGTTAAGCTCGGTCTGGCAATCAAGTTTTGATGGATACGAATGGAACGATCCACTTCACCTCTTTTACGGAATAACGAACCTAACGATAAATGAGTATCGATGGTTTCGTCATCGACATCCAGCATGCTGATAAATAAATCAACCGCTTTATCAGACTCGTTAGACAGTAAAAAGTTAAGCCCAGTAAAATAATCTCGGCTTAATTTTTTACTCTGCTGGCTATCGCTATGACGAATACTGCGTCGTCCCATATACCATCCATAACCGGCAGCGATAGGTAATAACAAGAACAAGATTTCTAGCATACTAGACAGCTTGATCCTTAGGCATTACAGCAACACTTGTTGCATCTGCAGCAGTGAGCTTTTTAAGGGCTTTATTGCTTTTACGCAACGCCAGCTTTAGCTTGACGATATGGTAACTTGCAAATATCCAGCTGATAATAAACCCGCTGAAAAATACCACGGCAAGCACAATAGGTAATCGATATTGCCCTTCAGCAATAAAGTAGCTTAAGGTGACAACTTGCTCATTTTTAGCACCAAATAATAATGCTAAAACAAACAATAGCCCAACTAGTACAACGACAATAAATGATCTCACGCTATTCTCCATGAAGGTGCATCAATATAATGATTATCCAAGAAATTTACTGAGCTGACCAGCATTGACTGCCATTAGATACAAAAAAGCCTCCAAGAGGAGGCTTTTTATTAAAGCGTTAATCAAGGATTAACAGCATCGACACGTTCGCGCAGTTCTTTACCCGGCTTAAAGTGTGGAACATACTTGCCTTCCAAATCAACTGAGGTACCAGTTTTTGGGTTACGGCCAGTACGTGGCGCACGATAGTGAAGTGAAAAACTACCAAATCCACGGATTTCTATACGATCACCGCTTTCTAATGTTGTTGCCATTTGCTCCAACATCTCTTTGATTGCACTTTCCACTTCTTTCGCCGACAGTTGCGACTGCCTAGTGGCGAGTTTTTCGATAAGTTCAGATTTTGTCATCTTAGCTATCCCATATTATCAAGCCAAACACAGTCGCCTAATGGGGACCACGTCCCCATACAACAGACGATTTTCGATTACTTACGAGCTGCTTTGAATGCTTCAGCCATTGCGCTGCTCATTACAACTTCGTCTTGCTTGTTCAAAGTAGCGATCGCTTCTTTCTGTTCAGCTTCATCTTTCGCTTTGATAGATAAGCTGATAGAACGGTTCTTACGATCTACGCCCATGAACTTAGCTTCGATAGCATCACCTACTGAGTATACAGTAGATGCATCTTCGATGCGGTCTGCTGAAATATCAGCTACACGAATGTAACCTTCAACAGTTTCTGCTAGTTCAACTGTAACACCTTTTGCGTCAACAGCAGAAACAGTACCGTGAACTACGGTGCCTTTCTTCTTGTCAGCTAAGTATGCGTTGAATGGATCGTCTTCAGTTTGCTTAACACCTAAACTGATGCGCTCACGCTCTGGGTCTACTGAAAGCACTACAGCGTGGATTTCATCGCCTTTCTTGTATTCAGAAACTGCGTCTTCGCCAGTACCGTTCCAAGAAATGTCAGATAAGTGAACAAGACCATCGATTCCACCGTCAAGACCGATAAAGATACCGAAGTCAGTGATTGACTTGATCTTACCAGATACTTTGTCGCCTTTGTTGTAACGAGTTGCGAAGTCATCCCATGGGTTAACTTTACACTGTTTCAGGCCTAGAGAAATACGACGACGCTCTTCATCGATGTCTAGTACTAACACTTCAACTTCATCACCTAAGTTAACAACTTTAGATGGGTGAATGTTCTTGTTAGTCCAATCCATTTCAGAAACGTGTACTAAACCTTCAACGCCTTCTTCGATTTCGACGAAGCAACCGTAGTCAGTTAAGTTTGTTACGCGACCAGTTAGCTTAGTGCTTTCTGGGTAGCGCTTGCTGATTTCTAACCATGGATCTTCGCCAAGTTGCTTAAGACCTAGTGATACGCGAGTACGCTCACGGTCATACTTAAGTACTTTAACGTTGATTTCGTCACCAACATTAACGATTTCAGATGGGTGCTTAACGCGTTTCCAAGCCATATCAGTGATATGTAAAAGACCGTCAACACCACCTAAGTCTACGAATGCACCGTAGTCAGTAAGGTTTTTAACGATACCTTTAACAGCTTGGCCTTCTTGTAGATTCTCAAGAAGAGTATCACGTTCTGCACTGCTTTCAGATTCGATAACAGCACGACGAGAAACAACAACGTTGTTACGCTTCTGGTCAAGCTTGATAACTTTGAATTCTAATTCTTTGAACTCTAAGTGAGCGGTGTCGCGAACTGGGCGCACGTCAACTAGAGAACCTGGTAAGAAGGCACGGATACCGTTTAATTCAACAGTGAAACCACCTTTAACTTTACCATTGATGATACCGATTACAGTTTCAGCATCTTCGTACGCTTTTTCTAGAACGATCCAAGCTTCATGACGCTTAGCTTTTTCGCGAGACAATTGAGTCTCACCGAAGCCATCTTCAACAGAGTCAAGGGCTACGTCAACTTCATCACCTACTTGGATTTCTAAAACGCCTTGTGCGTTTTTGAATTCGTCAGCATTGATTGGGCTTTCAGACTTAAGGCCTGCGTCAACAAGTACCATACCGTTTTCGATGGCAACAACTGTACCACGAACGATAGAACCTGGACGGAACTCTAGGGTTTGAAGGGATTGTTCAAATAGATCAGCAAAAGATTCAGTCATGTTTTAGGTTACTTTCATTAAATAAACCACCATCCATCCTAGATGTGGAGTCTAGTAATATTATTCGTGTCATCCTTAACACGAATACCTACTGCACAGTAATCGACAATTCGGTTACGCAACAGTAATTTTTTGTCTAACGTACTCAAGCACTTGCTTCAATACATCTTCAATGCCAATGCCGCTTGTATCAATAACAAGTGCATCTTCAGCTGGGACCAGCGGCGAAGCGGCGCGATTGATATCACGGTCGTCTCGTTCAATAATTTCAGCTAAAAGGCGGTCGATTTTAACATCGAAGCCCTTGTCCTGCAACTGATTATAGCGTCTTTGCGCTCGTTCTTCGGCAGACGCTGTTAAAAATATTTTTACCGGGGCTTTTGAAAAAACTACGGTGCCCATGTCACGTCCATCAGCAACCAGACCTGGCGCGGCACTAAAAGCCCGTTGACGACGCAATAATGCCTCACGTACCCGTGGAAGCGCCGCGACTTTAGAGGCTGCATTAGAGCATTCTTGAGTACGAATGGTCGTGGTAACGTCTTCACCTTCAAGAATCACTTTAATGGCATCAATGTCGGTGCCAGTTAAAAATTGGACATCAAGGTGAGCAGCTAATAAGGTAAGTGCTTCTTCGTTTTCTAGCTCAACGTCATGATGAATAGCGGCTAAGGCTAAAACACGATAAATCGCCCCGCTATCTAATAAATGCCATCCTAAATGTTGTGCCAATAATTGGCATATTGTGCCTTTCCCTGCACCGCTAGGGCCATCTACTGTGATCACTGGAGATCGTTCTGACATAGTTTCCTCCGAAAATAATCTATCGTCCCTGAAAAAGATAAAGGGTTCATCAAAATAAGCGCGCGCATTGTATAACAAAAAAATGTTAATTACTGATGAATTTTCGGTTATTAAAACCAAGATCGCTCTTTTATATTGCAAGACAACATAAAAGAGCAAGTGACAATCTGGTTAGGTGGATTATTTTGCTAGACGAGCAAATTGCGCAAAATAATCTGGAAATGTCTTAGATGTGCAGTCTGGATCGTTAATAGTTATACCGCTGTCAGCAAAAGCCATCATTGAAAAGCACATCGCCATCCGATGATCGTTATAGGTATCAATCGCTGCGGTATTTAATATCGCTGGCGGCGTGATAGTAATGTAATCATAACCTTCATCAACAATCGCACCCACTTTACGTAATTCAGTCGCCATCGCCGCTAAACGATCGGTTTCTTTAATGCGCCAGTTATAAATATTAGTCAGTTTTGTGGTGCCTGTGGCAAATAAAGCTGCAGTGGCGATGGTCATGGCGGCATCAGGTATGTGGTTCATGTCCATTTCAATGGCGCTAAGAGTGGATTTTCTGGCAATAATAAAATCATCGCCCCACTCTATATCGGCACCCATTTGGGCTAATGCATCGGCAAACTTAACATCGCCTTGAATACTTAAGCGGCCAACACCAGTGACCTTCACTTCGCCGCCTTGGATAGCGCCAGCAGCGAGGAAGTAAGATGCCGATGAAGCGTCACCTTCTACCAGTACTTTACCTGGTGAGACATATTGCTGACCGGCCTTTATTTCGAAACGTTGATATTGATGATTGAGCACTTCGACACCAAACTGCTTCATTAGCGCAATGGTGATATCAATATAAGGTTTAGAAACAAGCTCGCCCTTAATATTAATGTTGACGCTGTCTTTGGTCAGTGGCGCGACCATGAGTAATGCGGTTAAAAATTGACTTGATAAATCACCGGCAATGTCAACATCACCGCCATTTAAGCCTGTTGCCTTAATCGTTAATGGTGGGAAACCATCATTTTTCAGATAGGTGACATCAGCGCCTAATTGACGCAGCGCATCGACCAAATCGCCAATTGGACGCTCCTCCATACGAGGCTCACCGGTTAAAGTAAATTCGCCATGACCTAATGTCAGTGCGGCACATAATGGACGCATTGCTGTACCAGCATTACCAAGAAATAAACTCTGTGCATTTACAGATGAAATTGCGCCCCCTAAACCGGTCAGTTCACAAACAGTATTATTGTCAGACAATTGGTAATGCACACCTAACTGCTTTAATGATGCCAACATATAACGAATGTCATCAGAGTCGAGCAAGTTAGTCAGAGTGGTTTTACCCTGTGCTAAAGTTGCCAATAATAACGCGCGGTTAGAAATGCTCTTGGAGCCAGGAATGTTAATTTCGCCATTCATGCGGGTAATGTGGTCTAGACGCAATTGTTTCATTAATACTCTTCTTAGTGTTGCACTCATTAAACGTCGATAGACCGATATATGAGTAAAAGGCTTAGCCGGAGAAATAAACGTGACATTGTTAATGTAATATGGAGCGGTGCACATTTTACAAATACATGTCACTGGCAATGTTTCGGTACAGTTTACTAATAATTTACTAAATAATTCTTCGTAGCCCTACGTTACTGATTGTCAGCAAGGATTCAACCGTTATTTTGTGTTTTAGGTGACTTTTATACTCAAGTTGAATTTATTTACTATTAAGTCGGTATTAAGGAGGTCATTGCGAGCATAATAATGCTTGTTTCAGTTGTCAGCCATTGTTGCCAAAATTCACTAATTACGCTTTTCTAATATCCCATCACAGTATATTTAGCAGTTCTTTATTGATGTAAATCACGTTATGCTAAAGACCATAATATGTATCTTGTTAGCTTATTTCGCCCTAATGCCTGTAAATTTAAAATAAGAAGGTCTATTCATGTTCAATTCATTAACCGCGTTGCCTGCCGATCCCATTTTAGGCCTATTGACTCAATACCGCGAAGACAATCACCCAAATAAAGTCGATTTAGGTGTTGGCGTATATAAAGATCCTCTTGGTCATACACCTATTCTAGATTGTGTAAAAGCGGCTGAAAAAATTCGTTTAGACACAGAAACAACCAAAGTGTACATAGGCCCAACAGGCTCAGCATCATTCAATCAACTTATGGGTGAATTAGCGTTTGGTGCCAGTCACAGCGCATTACTCGCTAACCGCGTTCGAACAGTGTCAACGCCTGGCGGAACCGGTTCTCTGCGCGTTGCAGCTGACTTTATTAAACGTTGTAATCCAAATGCCGTGTTATGGGTAAGCGACCCAACGTGGGCAAATCATACGGGGTTATTTGAAGCGGCTGGCATTACAGTTAAAACCTATCCGTACTATGACTACGACAGCAAAACCCTTAAATTTGATCAAATGCTGGCAACCTTAAATAGCATTGGAAAAGATGACGTGGTGCTTTTACATGCTTGTTGTCATAACCCAAGCGGCATGGATTTAACCACAGAGCAATGGGATGAAGTGGTTAAGGTTACTGTTAAGCAAGGCTTTACGCCATTAATTGATATGGCTTATCAAGGTTTTGGTGACGGCGTAGATGAAGATGCTTACGGCGTACGCCAAATGGCTGCGGCCGTTGAAAGCATGATTTTATGCAGTTCTTGCTCGAAAAACTTTGGTTTGTATCGCGAACGTATTGGCGCTTGCTCCATTGTGGCTAAGAACAGCGCCACTGCAGATATTACCCAATCGGTATTGTTATATGTAGTACGCTGTCTTTATTCTATGCCGCCAGCACATGGTGCGGCGATTGTTGAAACCATTTTAGGCACTCCAGCCCTTAAGCAGCAATGGTTGGACGAACTAAAGGTCATGCGTGATCGCATTAATGGTAATCGTGCCATTTTAGTCGACAAGCTTAAAGCCAATGGCGTTGATCGCGACTTTAGTTTTATCGCTCGTCAAAAAGGCATGTTTTCATTCTTGGGGGTTAATCCTGAGCAGGTAGCTATACTTAAACAGCAATACAGCGTTTACATGGTAGGCTCAAGCCGCATCAGTATTGCCGGTATCAGTGAAACTAATGTGGATTATTTAGCTAAATCTATTGCAGCAGTATTGTAACTAAACGCTATTGTCATCAAGGTGCGTTGAAGCCACATGATCTCATCAAAAAGGTCGCATATTGCGACCTTTTTTAAGCCTGTTAAACCAGCCTAAATATATTTATCCATAAGCATCGACTGGTTTGATAGCATCTGCCCCCATCTTTTATCATTTTCTTCTGCAAGCCATATTACTAGTGTTTATTTTTGAATCTCAACAGTGCCATCCCGCGATACCATCAATGAGTCATGAGTGCTTGCTGCAGCAAGATTAGTAACTGCACTGTTAAATCTATACATGAGGGTTGTAGATAAATTGAAAATGCTTGTGATGTTTGATTTACCATCATCGGGATACAGCTCCCAATTCATGAACCTTATTAACATTTCGACTTGGTAACTATTTAATTCCTCGAAAAAAGATATAGTCTGGCGCTGAATTTAACCTAACATCAACTCGGGAAATGTAAGGCACAATAACAAGAGTCAGCCTATTTCATATTGAACTTGTCATTTGGTTTACTAACACGACACAGTCTTTTATTACTGGCTTAGACAATAGCGGATCTATTGCAAGTCAATGCAGCACAGTTAGCGAAACAAAGGACTGTTCGATATCCGTTTATGACCCCGAGTTAAGATTAATCTACCTTAAAGGTAAGTCAGTTATGCAAAATGAAGCCGTAAGTGTACAAGATATCCCCGAGTCGACCGTTGTTTCAAGCACAGGCTGGTCGCGCCAAGATACGACCTGGATGTTAAGCCTGTTTGGCACAGCCGTCGGGGCAGGTATTTTATTTTTACCAATCAATGCTGGAATGGGCGGATTTTGGCCACTCGTGTTTATGGCAGTAATAATAGGCCCGATGACCTATTTTGCTCATCGTGGTTTATCGCGTTTCCTGTGTTCTTCAGCCATTCCTGGTAGTGACATCACCCAAGTAGTAGAAGAACATTTTGGTATTGGCGCAGGTAAAGCCATAACCTGGCTATATTTTCTAGCCATTTTCCCAATAGTGTTAATCTACGGTGTGGGGATAACCAATACTGTTGATAGTTTTATTATTAATCAATTAGGCATGTTTACCGACGTACCAAGAGCCATGCTGGATGGAACGCCTATGCTGACTGAAGCAGGCGTGCAAGTTGTTGATAAAATAAGTGGTATTCCGCGCTGGTTACTTTCAGGATCACTAATCTTATGCATGATGTCTGTGATGGTCGCGGGTGAAAAATTTATGCTCTCGGTGACACGACTTTTAGTCTATCCATTAGTTGCGATCCTCGCCTTCATGTCATTGTATCTCATACCAGACTGGAAGTTTGATGCACTGATGGATGTGCCTTCACCCACTAATTTCTTGGGCACTGTTTGGTTAACCATACCAGTATTGGTGTTTGCCTTTAACCATTCACCTGCTATCTCTCAGTTTTCGGTGTCACTAAAAAAACAACACGGTGTCAATGCCTCGAAAAAGGCGGACGCTATCCTGCGCAATACAGCCATTATGCTAGTGGGATTTGTAATGTTATTCGTGTTCTCTTGCGTGCTGTCGTTAACACCGGCGCAGTTGTTAGAAGCAAAGGCTGATAACCTGCCAATCTTGTCTTATCTTGCCAACGTGCACGAAAGTGGCTTTATCAGCTATTTTGCTCCTGTGATTGCTTTCATCGCTATTATTTCATCTTTCTTCGGTCACTATATGGGTGCCACTGAGGGTTTGAAAGGCATTATCACTAAGCAACAGCCTAATAGCAGCAAGCCAGCCAATAGCAAAACATTAGATAAATGTATTTTAGGATTTATGTTTTTCACTATTTGGGGCGTAGCGATTATCAATCCAAGTATTTTGGGGATGATTGAAGCACTTGGCGGCCCGGTGATTGCAGCAATTCTGTATCTCATGCCAATGTATGCGATACACAAGGTACCAGCACTTAAAGCCTACCGTGGCCGAGTAAGCAACATATTCGTCGTTATTACTGGTTTATTGTCTATGACGGCCATTCTATTTGGCTTACTGAGTTAAATAAGATAATTCGAGCGGGATCAGCCCCGCTCGAATTATTCATTGAGACAGAGTGATATCTACAAACTCAGGCGAACGGCGCGATAGAAATTCAGCAAGAATTGATTGTAAATACGCTATTCAATGCCAAATTCTCCACGGCCGGCTCAGCGCATGCTAATGCGGCAGTGAACATAAAGAGGTGATTGCCGGAAATAATAATCCCAAAAACGAGTGTTATCCTTTAGCATATATTGCTATAACTTTATCAAAAAACAAAAACGAGAAGTCGCTCAACCCCTTACTAGCATGATCTGGCTACGATTAAAGTCATATCACCTCCTACCTCGAGTTAATACAGTTAATGTCTTTTTACCCATCCCCATAAAATGTCTGCATTTGATGCCCAGTTTGAAGCACAAAAAATAGCCTTCGCACCAATAAGCTTTTAAGTAGCCCGTTACATAAGTCAATTTGGCTTACTGGCAAAAGTTGATGACGCCGGAAACGAAGGTATTGAGCTAATTCAATTTACTCAAGATTTTAAATTGTCTGAATATGCCATTCATGTATTGCTCGATATGGGATTAAGTATGGGTATTTTTGGGTGTAAGGATGAGCGTTATCGACTCGATAAAACCGGCTATTTTTTACTTTATGATGATATGGCATTCAAGAACCTAAACTTTGTCGATGATGTTTGCTATCAAGGTTTGTTTGATCAGCAATGAAGCGTTGAAATACACCTATATCGATGACATAAAAAAAGCGAATGCTATTTGGCATTCGCTTTTTTCATTATTAAGCCGAGCTTACGGTAAATAAGCGGTTCGAATTAACTGTGCTTTACAGCAAAGTTATTCATAAAATCAACTAATGCTTGCACACCCGCTAACGGCATGGCGTTATAAATACTGGCACGCATACCACCAACAATACGGTGCCCTTTTAACGCGACTAAACCGGCCTGCTCTGCTTGGGCTAAAAACTCACTGTCTAAAGCATCGTTCACTAATTGAAAAGTAACGTTCATACGTGAACGATTTTGTGGCGCAACACCATTTTTATAAAATGGATTATTGTCGATACACTCATACAGTAACTTCGCTTTTTGCTGGTTTATCTCTGCCATGGCACTCACGCCGCCATTAGCCTGCAACCAAGCAAATACTTCAGAAGCTAAATACCAGGCAAACGTTGGAGGGGTGTTAAACATTGAACCGTATTCAACCGCGACACGATAATCCATTATTGAAGACTGCGGTAAACTTGGTAATTTGAGCATATCGTCACGCACAATAACAATCGACAAACCCGATGGGCCGATGTTCTTTTGCGCGCCGGCATAAATAAGTCCGTATTTACTGACATCAATTTCATGCGACATGATAGTGGATGACAAGTCAGCAACTACCGGCCACGGACTAGTAAACTCTTCAAAAATTTCAATACCGTCAACGGTTTCGTTTGAGCAATAATGTACATAACGATAGTCTTTATCGATTGCATTTAAGTCAGGTAATGTCACTTGATTAAGGCCATTGACCTGCTCAACAATATTGATGCTGTCGATACTGTGCTCACCGGCTAGCTTCTGCGCTTCTGTTACCGCAGAAGATGACCATTGACCGCTGACCAAATACAGCGCCCGACCATTATCACCCAAGAAATTATTGACTACGTTAGAAAATTGCGCCCGGCCGCCACCATGCATAAACAACACATGATAGTTTTTAGGTATGTTCATTAACTTACGCAGTGTGACTTCTGCTTGTTCGGTCAGGGCAATAAACTCTTTACTGCGATGACTGATTTCCATCACGGAGACGCCAAGGCCATTCCAATCGATTAATTCCTGTTGTGCTTTTTGCATTACAGCTTGAGGTAACATAGCAGGACCCGCACAGAAATTATAAATCGCGCTCACAGACAACTCCTTGAATCAGTTTTTAATACACACATAAGACTATTAATACTAAGGACTTTAGCATCAATTGAATAGACTTTTATCAGCCTATTTTGATGAATTATTTTCCGTAAAATAAAACGAGCGCCATAAGGCGCTCGTTATTGATGTTACAAAGTAAACGTTCAGGTTAGTCCTGTTCGTCGCTCTCTACATCACTTTGTCCGTCACTCTCTACGTCAGACTCAGTAGACTCAGCCGCCTCAAGGTCAATAGCTTCACCTTCGATAATGTCCGCAGGTGGAATAACATTGCCTTCTGCGTCTAACAACTCTTCGGTTTGAATCTCTTCAATACGCTGCAAACCAACGACTTTCTCGTCTTCTGCGGTACGAATGATCGTCACACCTTGAGTGTTACGACCAATAATAGATACACCTTCTGCAGGAGTACGCACTAAGGTGCCTTTATTACTGATCAGCATAATTTCGTCAAAAGTACCTACTTGAACGGCACCAACAACTTCACCATTACGCTCACTGACTTTAATCGATACCACACCTTTAGTGCCACGGCTCTTCGCTGGGTATTCACTCAGCTCAGTACGCTTACCATAACCATTTTCGGTTACGGTTAAGATAGCGCCGTCACCTTTAGGCACAATTAACGACACCACTTTTTGGCCAGCATCAAGCTTAATACCACGAACACCCGTTGCAGTACGACCCATAGGGCGCAATGCAATCACTTCTTCGCCAGTTTCAGCATCAATCTTCACTTCACCGGTTTCAGAATCACGCGCTTTCTCATTAAAGCGAACCACTTTACCTTCGTTAGAGAACAACATAATGTCGTCACTACCTTCAGTAATATCAACGCCAATTAATTGGTCGCCGTCTTTTAGGTTCACAGCAATAATGCCGTTTGCACGAGGGTTACTGTACGCCGTTAATGCAGTTTTCTTAACGGTACCGTGTGCTGTAGCCATAATGATAAACTTATCATCAGCATACTCACGTACCGGTAGAATGGCAGTAATGTGCTCACCGTCAGAAAGTGGTAATAAGTTAACAATTGGACGACCACGGGCAGTACGACTGGCCAAAGGTAATTGATACACTTTTAACCAATACATTTTACCAAAGTCAGAGAAACACAAGATGGTGTCATGGGTGTTCGCCACCAATAACTTCTCAACAAAGTCTTCATCTTTTACTTTAGTTGCCGCTTTGCCTTTACCGCCACGACGCTGCGCTTGGTAGTCGGACAATACTTGGTATTTTGCATAACCTAAGTGAGACAAGGTTACTACAACGTCTTCTTCATTGATTAAGTCTTCAAGACTCATATCAATTTCGTTAGCGTTGATAATCGTACGACGCTCATCACCGTATTGCTCAAGAATTTCTTCTAGCTCTTCTTTAATCACTTCCATCAAGCGCGATGGATTACGAAGAATGAATAACAGGCCTGCGATAAGTACTAATAGCTCTTCATACTCAGCTAAAATTTTATCGTGCTCAAGACCGGTTAAACGGTGTAAACGTAACTCTAGAATAGCTTGTGCTTGTTGCTCAGTTAAATAGTACTGACCATCGCGAATACCATACTCTGGCTCTAACCATTCTGGACGAGCTGCATCGTCACCCGCTTTTTCAAGCATGCCTTGTACATGGCCTAACTCCCAACCTTGTGCGACTAATTTAGCTTTAGCTTCAGCCGGTGTAGGCGAGGCTTTAATCAGTGCAATGATCGGATCGATGTTAGCCAGTGCAATAGCAAGTGCTTCAAGGATGTGGGCGCGTTCGCGGGCTTTGCGTAATTCAAATACTGTACGACGAGTAACCACTTCACGACGGTGAAGGATAAAACACTCAAGCATTTCTTTAAGGTTAAACAATTTAGGCTGACCATTGGTCAATGCCACCATGTTAATACCAAAAGAACACTGCATTTGTGTTTGAGCATATAAGTTGTTTAATACAACCTCACCCACTTCACCGCGTTTGATTTCAATAACAATACGCATACCGTCTTTATCAGACTCGTCGCGTAGGCCACTGATACCTTCTAATTTTTTATCTTTAACAAGTTCAGCGATTTTTTCAATTAAACGCGCCTTGTTAACTTGATATGGAATTTCATGAACAATAATACGTTCACGACCATTCTCTTCCGTTTCGATTTCCGCTTTAGAACGCATAATCGCGCGACCGCGGCCGGTGTTGTACGCATCAATAATACCTTTGCGGCCATTAATCGACGCTGCCGTTGGAAAATCTGGACCTGGAATGTATTCCATTAACTGTTCAATCGATAAGCTTGGATCTTCGATTAACGCCAAACAGCCTTTGACCACTTCAGTTAAATTGTGTGGTGGAATATTGGTGGCCATACCAACCGCAATACCCGATGAACCGTTAATTAATAGGTTCGGTACGCGTGTTGGTAACACCGCAGGGATCATCTCAGTGCCATCGTAGTTAGGCACAAAATCCACAGTTTCTTTTTCAAGGTCGGCTAATAATGAATGCGCCAACTTTTGCATGCGGATTTCGGTATAACGCATCGCAGCTGCAGAGTCACCGTCGACAGAACCAAAGTTTCCTTGTCCATCAACTAAGGTGTAACGTAGCGAGAATGGTTGCGCCATACGTACAATAGTATCGTATACAGCTGTGTCACCATGTGGGTGATACTTACCAATTACGTCACCAACGACACGAGCGGATTTTTTATATGGTTTGTTCCAATCGTTTTTTAATTCGCTCATTGCGAACAAAACCCGACGGTGAACAGGTTTTAACCCATCACGAACGTCAGGCAATGCACGACCTACAATTACGCTCATGGCATAATCAAGGTAAGAATTCTTAAGTTCGTCTTCGATGTTAATTGGCGAAATAGATGATGCCAGATCAGTCATAAACTGCGCGTTCCTCTAAAGTGAGCTGACAATAAAACTTCCATATTATTATCTAGCTTAAAAACGTGATTTGGCATTCTAACACAGATAATTAATGTCGCCAGAACAAAGACCTGTCAAATGCTCTATGACTCTTAAAAATGATAAAAAAGCTAATATATTCAGCGAATTTATATTATTGGCACATGAATATAGGCTGATAAATAAGTCATAATCAAAGCCAATTTGCTGATGCTTTAAGCAGTTAAGAGCACAATTTTACAATTAAGCGGGCTTAAGTGGATGTTTTATGAGCAAGTGTGAACAAGCCAAGCCATTGTTGACTACTATTCACAAAGGTTATCGTTATAATAGCCATCATACTTTATTAGACACTTAGGTTAAGTTATGTCACACGCTGAACAATCGACACCCAATGTTGATCCGCAAGAGATCGCAAAATTTGAAGCCATGGCACAAACATGGTGGGATCTCAATGGCGAGTTCAAGCCATTGCACTTACTTAATCCACTGCGTTTAAACTACATTGATCAAACCGCTGGCGGTATTTTCGATAAGAAAGTGCTTGATGTCGGCTGTGGCGGTGGCATTTTGTCAGAAAGTATGGCTCGCCTGGGTGCACACGTTGATGGTATTGACATGGGAACTGAACCACTTGAAGTGGCAAAACTGCATGCATTAGATTCTGGGGTAGCGGTTAACTATCTTAAAACTACCGCCGAAGCACACCGCAATACGCACCGCGAGCAATACGATGTAGTAACCTGTATGGAAATGCTTGAGCATGTACCGGATCCACAATCGGTAATTCAAGCATGTTGTGACATGGTAAAACCCAACGGTTTTGTGTTTATCTCGACGATTAACCGCAATATGATGTCATACCTTAAAACTATCATCGGCGCTGAATATCTATTAAAAATGCTTCCAATTGGCACCCACGATCACAGTAAATTTATTCGCCCATCTGAACTGATGGCATTAGTCGATAACACCGATTTATTGTGCAGAGATGCATTAGGTATTACCTACAATCCTCTATCAGGTGTATTTAAGTACACCAAGAGTGTCGATGTTAACTATATGATAGCCACACAAAAAATAGACTAGCCAACCTATGTTTTTCACTGTTGCAACAGTGAAAAATATAAATGAAGCCCAATAGCGTTATGTTATACCGCTAACGCTACTAAAGGCTGCGTGGATTTACTGCCATTTCTCTGTGAGGAGCTAACTCTTGCATATGCACGACATTAAAGGGGTACTGTTCGATTTAGACGGTACCTTAGCCGACACCGCACCTGATTTAGTCCAAGCATTAAATTTGAGTTTAGACGAAGCCGGTTTTAAGGTTCAAACGCTTGAAACCATGCGCCATGCGGCTTCACATGGCAGTTTATATTTGGTCAAGACCGCTATTCCACAGGCAGATGAACACGTTCAACTTGATATTCAACAAGCACTACTGCGCCATTATGCACGCATTAATGGCGATCACAGCCGTTTGTTCGACGATTTACCCGAACTCTTAACCCTATTAGATTCCCAAGCCATTCCCTACGGTGTCGTCACCAATAAGCCAGCTCGATTTGCTCGGCCATTAATACAAAAGCTGGGCTTAACCGATAAACTGAAAACCATGATCAGCGGCGATAGTACCTGTCACGCTAAACCTCACACTGCGCCGATGTTATTAGCCGCTCAACAAATAGCCATCGCACCTCAAAGTATTTTATACCTAGGCGATGCTGAGCGTGATTTAGTCGCCGCTCGCAACGCAAGTATGATAGGTGGCATTGCCTTATGGGGCTATTTATCAGCCAGCGACACACCGAATACATGGCCAGCAACATGCCAATTTGAACATGGTGCTGCATTAAAACACTTTTTTACTCCGTCGTCTTTTTGAGATCGATTCATCGAAAATACACCTCTGAATGCATCATTGGCTAAAGATTATGCTGACAATCTCTTACCGATCAAAAGCCCTAAAAGATCAATCTAAAATTGAGGGTAAATTTTCGATCGCTGTTTATTTTAGCGATCAAAACTTTCTTCTTTGATGGTTGAAAAAATATCATTTATAAAAAACACGTTATAAATTTGGGCTCTAGGGTTAGCTGTCACTAACCCCGCCGTTTATCCTCAAGTTATCCACAAGAAGTTAATATAATTGTGGCTTGCAAAAAAACTCAAACCTCACTATCTTGTATCTTAGATTTTAAATAACACCATATCTTGTGTGTGGCCGACAATCAAAACACTACTCCACAGCATAACAAGGAGATAGATGTTAACTGAACGTATTGGTGGTTTACTGCCATGTTGTGAGTACCTTCAAGTTGATTGTTTTAACATGGAATTGTTTTGTAACGGGTTCAGATCGAACCCAGCAGCACTGCATCCAACAACAGATCACATGATTAGATATAGAACCAAGGCCTCTCTTCAATGAATAGCAATATGACAGTCACTAAACGCAGTGGCGAACGTGAATCGATCGATTTAGATAAAATTCATCGCGTGATCACTTGGGCAGCCAAGGGATTAAAAAACGTCTCAGTATCTGAAGTAGAACTTCGATCTCATCTGCAGTTTTTTGATGGCATTCCAACTGAAGCCATTCATGAAACGATCATTAAGGCCGCGGCTGACTTGATCTCTCCTGAGTCACCTGATTACCAATTTGTGGCAGCCCGCTTAGCGGTATTCCATTTACGTAAAAAAGCGTTTGGCCAATTTGAACCGCCTAAGCTATTCGATCATGTCACCAAGTTAGTTGAAATTGGTAAATATGACATGCACATCATGGCGGATTACAGCCGTGAAGAGTTAGATATCCTTGATGGCTACATTGATCACTGGCGTGACATGAATTTCTCTTACGCCGCAGTCAAGCAGCTAGAGGGTAAATACCTGGTTCAAAACCGTGTGACTCACGAAGTATATGAAAGCGCACAGTTTTTATACATTTTAGTCGCAGCGTGTTTGTTTGCTCGTTATCCAAAAGAAATTCGTTTGAAGTACATTAAAGACTTCTATGACGCGACGTCTTTATTTAAGATCTCACTTCCAACGCCAATCATGGCGGGTGTTCGTACACCGACACGTCAATTCAGCTCATGTGTACTCATCGAGTGTGATGACAGCCTAGACTCAATCAATGCTACGGCATCGTCTATTGTTAAATACGTGAGCCAACGTGCAGGTATTGGTATTAATGCAGGCCGTATTCGTGCTTTAGGTAGCCCTATTCGTGGCGGTGAAGCATTCCACACCGGTTGTTTACCGTTTTATAAGTATTTCCAAACAGCGGTTAAGTCTTGTTCCCAAGGCGGAGTCCGTGGTGGTGCAGCAACACTGTTCTACCCGTTATGGCATCTAGAAGTTGAATCACTGCTAGTACTGAAAAATAACCGTGGTGTTGAAGACAACCGTGTGCGTCATCTTGATTACGGCGTGCAGCTAAACAAATTAATGTACCAACGTTTAATCAAAGGCGATTACATTAGCTTATTTAGTCCATCTGATGTGCCTGGCCTTTACGATGCTTTCTTTGAAGACCAAGTCGAATTTGAACGTTTATACCTGCAGTATGAGCAAGACAGCAGCATACGTAAAAAGCAGATCAAAGCAGTTGAATTGTTTTCACTGATGATGCAAGAACGTGCCTCTACTGGCCGTATCTATATTCAAAACGTCGACCATTGTAATACGCACAGTCCATTTGACTCTAAAGTAGCACCGATTAAGCAATCTAACTTATGTTTAGAAATTGCCTTGCCGACTAAACCGTTAACTAACATTGACGATCCAGACGGTGAAATCGCCTTATGTACTTTATCAGCGCTTAACTTAGGTGCGATTAAGGATTTATCTGAACTTGAGCCTTTAGCAGATTTAGCTGTGCGTGCATTAGATAACTTACTTGATTATCAAGATTACCCAATCAAAGCCGCGCAAACCAGCTCAATGAATCGCCGTACTTTAGGTATTGGTGTGATTAACTTTGCCAACTATTTGGCTAAAAATGGTAAAAAGTACTCTGACGGTTCAGCAAATAACCTGACTCATAAAACCTTTGAAGCAATTCAGTTCTATTTACTCAAAGCGTCAATGAACTTAGCTAAAGAGCAAGGTGCATGTCCGTTATTCCACGAGACAACTTATTCGAAAGGTATTTTACCTATCGACACCTATAAGCGCGATTTAGATAAAATTTGTGACGAACCATTGCACATGAATTGGGAAGGTTTACGTAGCGATATTAAGCAGTACGGCTTACGTAATTCGACCTTGTCTGCATTAATGCCTTCTGAGACTTCATCGCAAATTTCAAATGCGACTAATGGTATTGAGCCTCCACGTGGATTGATCAGCGTTAAGGCCAGTAAAGACGGGCAGTTAAAGCAAGTAGTACCAGACTTTGAGTTGCTTAAAGACAAGTATGAACTGCTGTGGAATATGCCAAACAATGATGGTTATATCCAGCTTGTTGGTTTAATGCAGAAGTTTATCGATCAAGCGATTTCAGCCAATACCAATTATGACCCAAGCCGTTTTGAAGGCGGTCGTGTACCAATGCAAACCTTGCTTAAAGACCTGTTAAGTGTCTACAAGCTAGGGATTAAAACATTGTATTATCATAACACTCGCGACGGTGCTTCTGATCAATTTGACGACATTATTGCTGTCGAAGAAGAAGACGATGGCTGCGGTGGCGGTGCGTGTAAAATTTAATCTTCACTTTATGTATATTTAGCGGGGGTCTTCCCCGCTTTTGGAAAATGCGTTTTCAGGACACCTAAATAATGGCTTACTCAACATTTTGTCAAATACCTAACGATTCGACCAAAGAACCTATGTTTTTCGGTCAATCCGTGAATGTGGCACGCTACGATCAGCAAAAATATGAAATTTTTGAAAAACTGATTGAAAAGCAATTAAGTTTTTTCTGGCGCCCAGAAGAAGTTGATGTCAGTCGCGACAAAATTGATTTCGGTGATTTACCTGACCATGAAAAACATATTTTTCTGTCAAACCTTAAATACCAAACTTTGCTCGACTCAATTCAAGGGCGTTCACCTAACGTAGCGTTTTTACCGTTAGTATCGCTACCTGAATTAGAAACCTGGATTGAAACCTGGTCATTTTCTGAAACGATTCACTCGCGTTCGTACACTCATATTATTCGTAATATTGTTAACAATCCTTCTGTGGTGTTTGACGATATTGTGCAAAATGATGAAATTTTAAAGCGTGCCGGTGATATTGCGGCTTATTACGATGATTTAATTCACCTTACCCAGATTAATAACCTGTTAGGTGAAGGCACTCATGTGATCGACGGCAAAGAAATTACCGTTAACTCACGCATACTGAAAAAGTCATTATATTTGTGCATGATGTCGGTTAATGCTTTAGAAGCGATTCGTTTCTATGTCAGTTTTGCATGTTCATTTGCTTTTGCTGAGCGTCGCGTCATGGAAGGAAATGCTAAAATCATTCGCCTGATTGCCCGTGATGAAGCCTTGCACCTTAACGGTACGCAACACATATTAAGCTTAATGCAAGGCGGCAAAGACGATCCTGAAATGGCCGAGATTGCAGCTGAATGTAAGCAAGAAGCCTACGACTTATTTGTCAAAGCGGCAGAACAAGAAAAAGCATGGGCCAAGTATTTATTTAAAGACGGATCAATGATTGGTCTTAACGAACAGATTTTGTGCCAGTATGTTGAATTTATTACTAATCAGCGGATGAAATCGGTACATTTACCACAGCCATACGAAGAATCGTCAAATCCTCTTCCGTGGATGAAAAACTGGTTAGAAAGTGATGCAGTACAGGTTGCCCCACAAGAAGTTGAAGTGTCTTCATACCTTGTAGGACAAATTGATTCTTCTGTTGATGGCGATGAGTTTTTAGATTTTGACCTATAAAACATTTTTCAAAAAAGCGCCTATTGTAAGCTTGAAAGGACAGCCGGTTATTTTATTTGACGGCCAACACTCAAGCTTACTAGAAGCGCTTGAAGCGAAAAAAGTAAAAGTATTTTCAGAGTGCCGCAACGGTTTTTGCGGCGCCTGTAAAACCACAGTCATATCAGGAGAAGTCAGCTACCTCTCCAAACCTCTGGCAGAGCTTAAGTCTAACGAATGTCTGCCCTGCTGCTGTGTGCCTGAAAGCGATTTAAACCTCAAATTATCCACTGAGGGCGTACAAATTGTGGCTAAACGTCAATATGCGGCAGAAAATAGTAGCCATAAACAGACAACAGCATTAACCCAGCAGTTACAGATAACCCCAAAATTAGCTCACGAAGGTTAATCGATAAATTCTTCAGTACGGTTTCTTGTATTTCAGTTGATCTGTTCAGTTAAGCGACTTCAGCAAATATCTTGCAGTAAATGGATTGCAGCGGCGGTATTGAACTTTACATACAAAGGTTAGGATTACGGCTTAACTGTTGGGATTTAACTATTGAGGTTTAACCTAATCGCTGATATTCAGGGCGAAAATGAATGGTATTTGTTTACCCAACTGAATCTAAACCTTCCAGCACTAATGCTAATCTAATGCTAATATAATCTTAACCTCAGTTATCTCCATAACAGCAGATCGCGGTATGTTTTAACGCCGCTAACACTATCCTCTTAAGCACATATGTCTCTTCATCAACTTGGTTATTTTTAGCAGTAACACTGTCTATTTAACCTGAACTCGGGATAAGCATTGGACAAGAAAAGCCTGAAGGAGTGATGTTAAATAGGGCAGGCAAAAAGCGGATTGTAGCGCGACTGATATACCTAACGTCAGCTTAACCCTATGACTAACACTGATAACTGAAACTGAATCGCCATAATATGGAGCATGAAGGGATCAATGAGCGGCATTTAAGCTTGTTATCGGTGACAACAAGCTATTCAGAGGACATCGCTTATCACCTCTTTACGTTAGCGATTAACTATTGCTCAAAGCGTCGCAAGATGACACGTAACTGTCTAACTCAATATTCCCTTGTAAAATAATCCCATGGTAATGTGCTTTTACCAGTTGATAATCTATGCTCGGCGCAAAATAGTAAGTCACCTCTTCCGCCCCAGTTTGCTCAACGGGTATAAGTTGTAATTCTCCCCAGGGTGCGATGTTAGAGGTGAGTGAGTCTTTAACATAGTACTGATAGGATTCAACCGCATCAGAGGCTTGTCTTATCAGCGCAAATTGCTGTCGCCCGTTGAGTAAATACTCACGAATTTGAATGGCTAAGGTATCAACATCTCTGAGCGGTATGCTATTTGATTGGTAATGGCTGACTTCACCATCAACATCAACACGAGAGCCGAGACCGTGATGGTCTAGAGTGACTTGCATGTCTCGGGCACGAAAGCCAGTCACTTGTTGATGAAACTTATGCGTTAGCCATTCATGAGTGGAATTTGACCAGGATAACTCAGTGCGCTGCTGGTATTGAGTGCCAATACCTAAAATACTGGCTTTACTTGTTGAGGTAATAACGGCTGATTTACCCTGCCAGTTCTCGGTGCGGGTCATGTTGCCCATGTGCAGACCACTGAGAAAAATAGAGTAACTAAAGTTTCGCTGACACTCTTGCTCAACCTCAGCGGCCATGGCACTGCTACTGTGCAGCAATCCACTTGAAAAACCGAGAATCATCAGTACTCTCGTTGCCGCTAAACAAGCTGTGGTTGATACATTAATATGACAATACCTTGTCAGTATCGGTCTTATTGGTGCCATTGATGTTACTAGAAAAAGCATTTCGGTTTTCTTTTCCTTTAAAAATAGGAATCGCATGAAGGCCTTATAAGCAATAATAAGACCTTAGGAAATATCGACTTAAAAAACTTCATTTACATTTAAGTAGAAGTTAGTGTCATTCTCACCTACCCCAACGTCAAAACGTAAATTAATATTGTCTTTAATTTTAAAGCGGAATCCAGTGCCGTAGGCGGTTAATAGAGTATCCGTTAACTCACTGACTTTAGGCGCAACACTGCCGACCGATCCCCAAAATACCATGCCATAGCGCTGAAATATTGGTAACCGATATTCAACCTGTCCCATCATCATTTGCTCATCGCGATATCGGCCTCTAATGTAACCGCGCATCGCATCTGAACCGCCAAGGTCAGGTAAAAGATTCCACGGCACGTCACCACTAGTAAGGTGACCTTGAACTTGCCAAGCGATTAATCCAGGTGTTGACCCTAAATCGATATAATTCGCTAATTCAATATTATAGGTAGAAAACGAATCGAATTGGTCATTTTGATATAATCCAGCATCCAGCTGAAACAACCAACCTTTTGTGGCATTTAAACGATAATCTCTTGAATCATAAATGCTGGTGATCACAACACCTGAGCTAAAATTATCTGGCAAAAGGCTATTTGCATCAACAGGGGCTTGGGTGGCAACTAATTCTAGACTGTCTGCTGTGGTATAAATAAAATCAGCACCTACGCCAATAAAATAGTTATCGGCGACTTCGGTCATCCAGCGCGGTTTAAAACTATACAGTTGTTCTTTGAATTCGTGATGATTAAGGTCTTGATCGCCTTGTTCAATCCCAACACCATAATACACAGCAGCTTCATTGTGCAGCTCTAAATCAAGCAGCAGTCGCTGCTTACCTTGATTTAAAAACGTCATGTTCTCGACTGTAACGCCATAGGATTGATTCATTGATGCAAACGAGTTCAATACTAATGATGAGGGCTGCTCTTCACTGGATGCATTATCGGTCTTATATAACCCCACCATTAATAGCCCTACACCAAACTTCTTCTCTGGGGTGTAATAAGCCGTAGGCAAATAGCTCATATCAATGGCTTTAGTGTCATCAAACTCACCATCCGCACCAAACACAGACAAAATATTATCAATCCATGTGGGTTGCATGTCTTTGGGGGTTTCAAAAAGAGGTTCAACTGCGTTGGCGGCGTTAGAAAAAATAAATAGTGCTAAAAGTAAGGTCCGTTTCATAAAAACTCTATTAAATGTAAAAAGAATTAGGCTTGCATGATGACTTCCATGCCAATGATTGAATCAAGCTTGTATTAGTTGGCTCCGTAATGCTGAGAGGTAAAAGCTGTTGTCGATACAATGGTTTCAAATTCAATAACGATCAAATCTTCAAGTATTATCCTCGCTATCACTCAATGCTAACTGAATAAAAACTGAAGCCTTACTGAATATAACGCTTATTTGAGTCAGAGTTTAACCATTATCTCTTCCTCAAGCATCACTGTAGACATACTCTATTTGGCATCATTTACGTCAATGATACCACTAGTGTTCATAATGCCTGCTAATATAGCATATTCAGTGGTTAATATTGATGATAACTCCGAACTCAGCCGATGGGACTCACTCGGGGGAAATGTATAACATCAGCTATATTTAGGTGGGTTGCTACAGGATTTTGATTCATTAGACAAGAGTATACAAACGACAAATTCAGTAATATATGCCTCATTTAATCAGTGATCCATCTGCAAGTAAAAATTATTTCCTTAGATATATCATCCAGCGCGCAAGTAAGGTATAACGACGCTATGAAAACGCCTATACGATTACAACCACTGGTTGACGATGGTCTCGTCGATGAAGTGATAAGCCAACTCATGAGTGGCAAAGAAGCTACGGTCTATATGATCAGATGTGGCGATGCGATCCGCTGCGCGAAAGTGTATAAGGAAGCCACTAAACGCAGCTTTAAAAAAGCAGCACAATATCAAGAAGGTCGAAAAACCAAAAACAGTCGTCGTGGTCGAGCCATGGAAAAAGGCTCTAAATACGGTCGAGAAGAACAAGAAAAAGCCTGGCAAAATGCCGAGGTCGACGCATTATACAAATGCGCGGCGGCTAAAATTAGAGTACCTGTGCCTTATGGCTGCTTTGATGGTGTGCTATTAATGGAGTTGATCACCAATATTCATGGTGATGTTGCACCGCGATTAAACGACGTAACACAGATGAGTGTCGAGCAAGCACAAAGCCAGCATTACATTATGATGGGTTATGTTGTGCGTATGCTATGTGCGGGTATTGTGCATGGCGATTTGTCTGAGTTTAACGTGCTGGTCGACAAGGATGGTCCAGTGATCATTGACTTGCCGCAAGCTGTTGATGCCTCAGCCAACAATAATGCCAAAGCAATGTTATTTCGTGATGTGAATAATATGACTGACTATTATTCACAATTTGCTCCAGAATTAGCCGCGACAAAATACGCTAAAGAAATGTGGGCCTTATATGAACAAGGTGAATTAACACCCGAAACACAGTTAACCGGTTTGTTTGAAGAAGACACCACAGCCGCTGATGTCGATTCTGTATTAGAAGAAATCAACGCTGCTTTTGAAGAAGCTCAAGAAAGACGCGAGCGCATGAGCGAAGCGAACAACGACGAGTATTAAATCGATAGTTCATTCATGTGAATACTTAGGGAGACGTACGGACAAATTATCGAAGCTTTTATAGAAGATATAGTCTGGTTAATGTCTCCCTATTCTTTAGCCCTAATGAAAACGCAGAATCACGTACGCCCCCCTTGTTAATTAAGCAGCAAGTTGTGTAAATATAAACGCTAGCGGCCTAAACTCTTCCGATTTGTGCAACCATAGCTAATCCTATTACGAACAAATACAATAATGTCGTTACTGGCTAAATCAGATCATAGTCAGCAGAGAACCTTGCCCTTGGCACACAGCCAAAATAATCAATTTACCCGCCTTACATAACCTTACTTTTATCATGGTTAATTAGGTGTATAATAAGATTGAAAGTTAACAAGGAGAATATTATGAATAGCCATGTTGTATCAGTATTACTCGTTTGTCTTACTACTTCTTTGCCTGTTACTGCTATTGGAAATGAAAATGGAGCCATGAGAATGTCTCAGATGCCTGAATTTTCCGATTTTGATAAGAATCAAGACAAATTGATATCTGAAGAGGAATTTGTGCAATTTCAAAAAGCACGGCAAGAGTTGCATCAATCTGAAGGGCGCATGTTAAAAAATGCCTCACGTGATGGTATGTTTGAACGTATCGATTTGGATCACAATAAGTTTATTGATGCTGAAGAGTTTCAATCTCATCGTGAAATGATGAGAAAGTCTAAATAATCTCTGCTCGGGATAATAATCAATATCACTTTAGAGAGGTCATCAACATCACCTCTCTTTTTAAATACACGACACGGTAGCACATGAGATTTAGCCATCTCAATCAGCATAATAGAACGCCTAACTCCCACTTCCAAACAAACACCATTCAAACTTGGCTTTATCGGGCTATGCTTTGTGCTGTTCTCTGTAAAGCCATAGACATCAATTGGCCAGTGAAAATAATATCACTATGTTGTCGGCGTTTTTATACGCTTGTGATGATTTTATCCCGAGCAAACATCGCCTTGCTCCTTTGGCTTATTAATGTTGACTATGTGTAGGTAAATGGCTAAAACACTGGGTCACACAGTCTCAGGTACTCATTGGTGCGTCGAATATCATAGCCTCACTATCACGAACTATCACGAAGCATCACCAAGCTAAAACGGATAAATTATTCTGCCGCGACAAGCTTGCTTTTAAACACGCCGTAAAAGGCAATGCAGGCACCTGCAAAACCTAAGAAAGAACACACCAGACGATAGTCATTGTTGTCGATAAAGAAATTAGCCACACTAAATACCAGTAAAATCAATAAACCAATATTTTTGATCATCATCATTTTAGGCTCAAACATCAGCCATTGTTCGCATTTAGGACATTGTGTTTCAACGCCATGTTTACCTTTGCGTACTTGTTTAAGTGCCTTGCGGGCAAACACACCCTGACAACGAGGACATTCCATTTTACATCACCTTTAATGATTTTTAATCAATATAATACAATGAATTAACTTAGTATCAAAGCTTATCATTCAACCCAATTTCTGATAAGTATAACAAACACCTTTAATTATTTATTAATTTTAACGAACGCTCAAAATCATATTTGAACGAATGTTACAGTTAGTTTATAGTCAAGGGAACTTGGGTATCATTAGCAAAATAAACACCGCATAGATGTGGATATTAACAACCTAGCTTGGCTACTTACTCAGAGCTTCAGCATTGACCATACACTCACAGAGCAATAATCATGAATAAAGTCATTGGATTTGATGTTTATGGCACCTTAGTGGATCCGCTAGAGATGGGCCAACATCTGCAACAACTGATTGGCGATAAAGCGCTAGAGTTTGCGCAACTGTGGCACGATAAAAAAGTCGAGTATGCGTTCCGTCGCGGATTAATGCAGCAATATGCAGATTTTGCAGTTTGTACTCAACAAGCACTGCAATATTGTTTGACGGTTTACAACCTTACCCTCACAGCAAGTGCACAACAGCAACTGCTGGCAAAATTTAGTCAACTATCGGCCTTTGAGGATGTTATTGTTGGCCTAGCATTACTGCGCAATCAAGGCTATACCCTAGTCGCATTTTCAAATGGTCCAGAACTAGCCGTGCGCAATTTAATGCATAATGCTGGCGTGTTACCTCAATTACATGATGTCATCAGCGTGGACGACCTACAGACCTTTAAACCTAATCCTGCGGTTTACCATTATTTAATCAACCGCACTCAAACTGATCCCACTCATTGTTGGATGGTATCGAGCAATCCCTGGGATGTTATTGGTGCAAAAGCTGCTGGACTTAACACAGCTTGGATCCAACGCGACAGTAAAAAAGTATTTGATCCCTGGGGCATTGAGCCTGACTTAACCGTCAGCAATTTAATCGAATTAAGTGAACAGTTAAAAGCCAGGTAATAAATAACTAACATGTTGCATTTAAACAATAAAAGCATAACTCATACGCGTTGATGCTAATACATTACAGCGATACACGCTACACTCATAATATTGTGCTAAGCGCATTATAAATTTACATAACCTGCTATCAGGTTGTACAAGGATATTTTATGACTAACCAATATACTCCACCTAAAGTTTGGCAAAATAATACCAATGGAGCTAACAAGTGGGCGAGCATTAATAGCCCTGAGTCGGGTGCCCGATTCGATAAAAAACTGCCTGTCGGTAAGCATTCTTTACAACTCTATTCTCTTGGTACACCCAACGGGCAAAAAGTGACTATTTTGTTAGAAGAGTTACTTGCATTAGGTATTAAAGAAGCGGAATACGATGCTTATCTGATTAACATCGGAGAAAAAGATCAATTTTCGTCAGGGTTTGTTGCAGTCAATCCAAACTCAAAAATTCCTGCTTTATTGGATAAATCTGCTGATGAAGATGTGACAGTGTTTGAATCAGCTTCAATTTTGGTTCATCTAGCAGAGAAATTTGACCAATTCCTGCCTAAAGATGGCAAAGCCAGAACGCAAACATTTAACTGGCTGTTCTGGGCCCAAGGCTCTGCCCCATTCCTTGGCGGTGGTTTTGGTCATTTTTACGCTTATGCCGATGAAAAGCAGGAATACCCGATTAACCGTTTTGCAATGGAAGTGAAACGCCAATTAGATGTGTTGGATAAACAACTGGCAAGTAACACCTTTGTAACCGGTGAAGAATACACCATTGCAGACATCGCCATATGGCCTTGGTATGGCAACTTAGTCTTAGGTAATTTATACAGTGCCGCTGAGTTTTTAGATGTTGCCAGCTATAAGAATGTAACTCGTTGGGCTAATGAAGTATTAGCGCGCCCGGCTGTTCAACGTGGCAAAATAGTCAACACTTCATGGGGCGAACCATGGGAAATGTTACCAAATCGTCACAGCGTAGCAGACATTGATGCCGTATTAGCATTAAAGCCTTAATCTAAGCCCACAAATAATAGCTGATGAGCTAACCTCGTCAGCGTATTAAAAAGCCTTCTGCAACACAGAAGGCTTTTTATTTAATTCACGTTATGAAAGTGCTCTCAATGCAATCAGGTAAATACTCGCATTTCACAATGATTAGATGCTCATGGCAAGCTCAGCGCCTTGACGGATAGCCCGTTTAGCGTCTAATTCTGCGGCCACATCTACCCCGCCAATTAAGTGCACTGGCAAGCCACTGCTCTTCATTTCATCAACCAGACTGAGGTTAGACATTTGTCCTGCACACAACACCACGTTATCAACAGCCAGAATTTCAGATTGTTCGCCGACTTTAATGTGCAGCCCTTGCTCATCAAACTTTTCGTAGCTTACACCGGTTTTCATGTGAACCTGATGCTGTTTTAACACACTACGATGGATCCAGCCGGTTGTTTTACCTAAGCCTTTACCCATTTTGGTGGTTTTACGTTGCAATAAATACACTTCACGACCAGGGACATGTTCAGCTTCTGCAGTTAATCCGCCAGCGTGTTGATAGCTCTTATCAATGCCCCACTGCTTTAACCATTTATCGGGTTGCAAGGTGCTCGATTCTAATTCACATAAGAAATGCGCCATGTCAAAACCGATACCGCCAGCACCAATTAGCGCTACGGTTTTACCGATCTCAACTTGGCCAGTTAATACTTGTTGATAATCGACCACTTTAGGATTATCAAAACCCGGTAGTTTTAAAGCGCGAGGGACAACACCTGAAGCAATGACCACTTCATCGAATTTCTCAGTAGCTAATACCGCTGCATCTAATTTAGTGTTAAGACGCAATTCAACCTTATGCAGCCTAATTTGATTCATAAAGTATCGAATGGTTTCGTTAAACTCTTCTTTACCCGGTATTTTACGGGCCAAATTAAACTGACCACCGACCTCTGACTTGGCTTCAAATAATACGACCTCATGACCACGAGACGCAGCATAAACAGAGAAAGCCATACCTGCTGGGCCCGCCCCCATAACAGCAATGCGCTTTTTATGGGTGGTAGGTAGAAAATTAATTTCGGTTTCATAACAAGCGCGAGGATTAACTAAACAGGTTGCTCGTTTCATCGAAAAGGTATGGTCCAAACACGCCTGATTACAACCAATGCAAGTATTAATCAATTCAGGGGTATTGGCAGCAGCTTTATTCACAAACTCAGCATCAGCTAAAAATGGTCGGGCCATTGACACCATGTCAGCTTGACCCGAGGCAATAATTGCCTCGCCAATTTCTGGGGTATTAATTCGGTTCGTGGCGATTAACGGTATTTTGACTTCTTGTTTGAGTTTTTCAGTCACCCAAGAGAATGCACCACGCGGCACACTGGTCGAAATTGTCGGAACACGCGCTTCATGCCAACCTATGCCAGTATTAATAATACTCACACCCGCTTGTTCAAGGGATTTAGCCAGCTGTACCACTTCGTCCCACGTTGAGCCATTGTCGACTAAGTCGAGCATCGATAAGCGGAACACAATAATAAAATCACTGCCAACCTTGTGTCGAATAGCGTTGACGATTTCAATCGGGAATTTAACCCGATTTTCATAACTGCCGCCCCATTCATCACTGCGTTTATTGGTACGCGAACTGATAAATTGATTGATTAGATACCCTTCAGAGCCCATCACTTCAACACCATCATAACCGGCTTTTTTTGCCAATGCGGCACTGGTTGCGTAATCCTTAATGGTTGAGCGCACTTGGCGTGCAGACATCGCTGAAGGAGTAAAAGGGGTAATAGGTGATTTAACTTTGCTCGGCGCTAAACTAAAAGGATGATAACTGTAACGGCCCGCATGCAAAATTTGCATACAGATTTTACCGCCCGCTTCATGCACGGCATCGGTGACGATTTTATGTTTACCGACTTGCCAAGAAAAGCTTAATTGACAAGCATGTGGCGCAAGACGGCCGCGCAAATTAGGTGCGATACCGCCGGTAACGATTAACCCTACGCCACCTTGAGCACGCTCTTTATAAAAAGCTGCCAGTTTCTCAAATCCGCCTTTTTCTTCTTCTAAACCCGTGTGCATTGAGCCCATCAACACGCGGTTTTTCAGCTTTGTAAAGCCGAGATCTAAAGGTTCTAATAAGTGTGGAAACGACATTCAAACATCCTTTTTAAACAAGTGATTTAAATCAGCATACCCTGACAGTAAATTTTGCTCAATCATTTAAACGCTCCCTTGTTAAAAACCTTTACAATTGAATTTCACATTTATATTGATTTTCAGTTAGGATGACTACATTAGACTGATAAAGGAGTGGCAAATGTCCGCTAAACCCTCGTTTTTAAAAAGGATGTTTTTACTGTTATGGAATACAGTAAACGGTATCCGCAAGTTAATCATCAACATCATATTTTTTGGTTTGTTAGCCGTCATCGCTGTGGTATTGCTCAATAGCGAAGATGAGATTGTCATCGAAGATCAAACAGCCTTGGTACTAAACTTATCTGGCAGCATAGTCGATCAAAAACATTATGTTGATCCGATTGAAATGGCATTAAAACAGGGACAAGCTAATGATCCCGAAGGTGAAATGTTATTAGCAGATATTCTTTATACTATTAATAACGCCACTGAAGATAAACGTATTAATAGCATAGTGTTGGATTTGGCCAATCTTCAAGATGCTGGCATCAGTAAAATGACCGCCATAGGTGAAGCATTAAATCAGTTTAAAGCGGCTGATAAGTCGGTGATAGCCATGGCCAATGGCTATGATCAAAACCAATACTTTTTAGCCAGCTTTGCGGACAAAATATACCTTAATAACCAAGGTATGGTGTCGCTTGATGGGTTAAGTCGTTACCGTTTATATTACAAAGCGGCATTGGACAAGTTGAAAATTACGACTCATGTATTCAGAGTTGGTACGTTTAAATCTGCTGTAGAACCCTTTATCCGTGATGATATGTCTGATGCGGATAAACAAGCCAGCAAGGTATTACTAAATGATATTTGGCAGAGCTACTCAACCATTGTGGCTAGTAACCGTCAAATTGCCCCCGACCAATTAGTGTTAACCACTGATGAGTACTTGGCTCAGCTTGATAAAGCTGAAGGTGACAGTGCTAAAATGGCCATAAACATGAAATGGGTCGACGAGCTGGTTTCTGCAGATGCATTTCGCGTTGCCATGATTGAGCGTGTTGGTAGTGATAAAGAAGGTAAAAACTTTAAACAAATTAGTTTTAATGACTACCGCAAATTAACGGCGCCAATGCCTCAATTTATTGAGCATGACTCTGTAGCGGTTATCGTTGCCAAAGGTACCATCCTTAACGGTAAACAACCTGCTGGACAAATTGGTGGCGAAAGTACCTCTGCACTGCTGATGAAAGCTCGCTTTGACGACAAAGTCAAAGCCGTCGTACTGAGAGTTGATAGCCCTGGCGGCAGTGCATTTGCCTCAGAGCAAATTCGTCAAGAAGTGTTAGCGCTAAAAGCGGCAGGTAAACCTGTAGTGGTAAGCATGGGTAGCTTAGCGGCTTCTGGTGGCTATTGGATATCAGCCAGTGCCGATTATATTGTCGCAACCCCAACTACCCTAACCGGTTCGATTGGTATTTTTGGTATGTTTGCTACATTTGAACAAGCACTGAGCCATTTTGGGGTGACCTCTGATGGCGTGGCAACCTCTGAATGGGCTGGATTGTCGCCGGTTCGGGAACTAAGCCCTCAAGTTGCAGCGGTAATTCAACGCCATATTGAACGTGGTTATCATGAGTTTATCTCTCTTGTGGCTACAGAGCGTCATATGACGCTTGAGCAAGTTGACGAAATTGCTCAAGGCCGTGTTTGGACAGGTAAACGCGCATTAACCTTAGGTCTAGTTGATGAGCTAGGTGACATGGATATTGCATTAGCCAAAGCGGCTGATTTAGCTAAAATGGACAAATTTGATGTGAAAGTGATTGAACAAGAACTCAGCGCTGAACAACAAATTATGCAGCAATTCATGGGGGCTGTGGCCGCTTATGTACCAGACAGCGTTCGTCAGACCAGCATAGTTGAAAAGTTTGTCAGTCAGTGGGCTGGTGCATTTGAAACATTGTCAATGTTTGATGATCCTAACCATGCTTATTTGTATTGCGAAAACTGTAATTATTAACCTATTGCATCACCGTAATATGAAGATTATTCAAAAAAAGCCTGCCTAGCAGGCTTTTTTATTGGGGATCGTTAAATAAGCTCGTATAATTTACACAATCTGCAATTATCGCTAAATAAGAGTCCTATATTTATGCCAAAACGATCGATTTACGTAGCCTATACAGGCGGTACCATCGGAATGCAAAAAACAGCCAATGGTTTTGTGCCTGTGTCTGGGTTCTTAACCGATTGTGTTCAGTCTATGCCGGAGTTTTATCATAACGAAATGCCTGAATTCGTGATTCATGAATACAGTCCACTGATTGACTCATCTAATATGGCGCCAACCGATTGGCAAATGATAGCAAACGATATTCAAGCAAACTATGAGAAGTACGACGGTTTTGTTATTTTGCATGGCACTGACACCATGGCTTATACCGCATCGGCTTTGTCATTTATGCTCCAAGGTTTGTCTAAACCTGTCATCGTCACCGGTTCCCAAATTCCATTGGCGCAATTGCGCTCAGACGGTCAAACTAACTTGCTCAATTCACTGTATATTGCCGCCAATTATCCTGTTGCTGAAGTGTGTTTATTTTTTAATAACAAGCTGTTTCGTGGTAATCGCTCCACGAAAGCGCATGCTGATGGCTTTGATGCATTTGCATCGCCTAACTTCCCTATGTTGCTTGAAGCAGGTATTAAAATTAACCTCAAAGCAGGTAAAATTAGTAAGCCAACAGGAGAGCCTTTAGAGGTTGTGACCATTAGTCCGCAACCCGTTGGTGTGGTTACGCTTTACCCTGGTATTTCTACGGACATTTTTAATAACATTTTACAACAACCGGTAAAAGCACTGATTTTATTAACCTTTGGAGTGGGCAATGCGCCACAAGATAAAAAGTTGCTTGATACCCTCAAACAAGCTGATGAACGCGGCATCATATTGGTCAATTTAACCCAGTGTTTTCAGGGCAAAGTGAATATGGGCGGTTATGCTACCGGTAATGCTTTAGCTCAAGCTGGGGTGATAAGCGGTGCAGACATGACCATTGAAGCTGCATTAGCAAAACTGCATTATTTGCTTTCAATCGGATTAACCTCAGCGCAAATCAAACAACGCATGCAGGAAAACCTTATTGGTGAGCTAACAGTCGATTAAGTTGCCTTGTCTGCAGCCTAATAGCAAAATCTGAAAACAAAAATGCGAGCTCTGTAGCTCGCATTTTTGTTGACTATAACTCGTTTTTTGAATGAGTTTATAAATCAGCTTCTTTAAACTCGGCGATAGGATCGCCTTTAAACTGTTTTTTCAGCTCTGATTTAGACAACTCATTAATATTCCCACCCGCACCAATAGTAAAATGTTCAGTTTGCTGAAGCTTACGTGCTTGATACAACATCACTACTTGCAAAGTCGATTCACGCTGAGGCTGAGTTAATACTGTACCATCATCCCACTTACCTAGCTCAGACGCAGACAATAAGCGCAGGTATACTTCTTCAGGCATTTCATCAATGACTTTATTGATATCGTTCATACTGATTTCCGTTTATGTAACACTATTCTGACTCGGGTAATAAGATAGCCCGTAAAGCCAATAACAAAACTTGCAATCGCGAGATAAGAAGTTGTGCCCTGAGCAGGCTCTCCTCCCCAAAACCACACGACAACCCCTGCGATAAACAATGTCAGAAAAATAAAGCTTTGGGTCATTAAGCGATTAGAACGCTCAATATGACTGATAATTTTTAAAGACTCAGTATTACCATCCAAGGCTGTTTTACAATGTTGACATTGTTTAGCCAGACTTGAAATACGCTTTTGACATTTAGGGCATGCAACTAAGGCCATAATTTACTCTACCTGCTGATCATCTAACATTAAATTTAGCGTTTATGTGGAAATTATAGCTGCTCAACAACAGCTAACATCGCGACTAAAGACGCTTCACCTAAATATACGCAACGTTCTGGAGACCAGCCCACAAATGGGTCGGCTAAATTAGCATTGTCTTTAAATGGCATCTCTAACGTGTTTGATAAACAACTGAATGTATTCGCTACCCAGTTAGACCCTACGGTTAAATTTGCTTGCCCCGGTTCATCCTTGTCGTAACCAAACTCTGTTTGGAAATCAGCACTGGCAATCGTTAATGCACTCAGGAATTGTTGTTGTAATGCGGCCATTTTATCGTTGTAGTTTGGTACACCTTCACAGCCCGCTAGGAACACATAAGGAAGACCTTCATCGCCATGAACATCGTAAAACAAATCAACACCAGTTTGGTGCATTTTATTGACAACATAATACACCTCAGGACTTTTCTCTAAGCTCGGAGTCTGCCATTCGCGATTGAGATTGGTACCAACGGCATTAGTCCGTAAATGGCCACGAGCGCTACCATCTGGGTTCATATTAGGCACAATGTAAAAATTGGCTTTGTCTAACAAAGCTTTGGACGTTGGGCAATCACTATCAAGCAATTGATTTAACAAGCCTTCGACTAGCCATTCAGCCATGGTCTCGCCAGGATGTTGACGCGCAGTGATCCAGATATTTTTCTTATCAGGATTAGCATCACCAATTTTAAGCAAACTCATGTCACGACCATCGAGGGTTAAGCCAAGGTGCTCAAGACTGACAGCTGGATGCAATTGTACTTCGCTGATTAAATCTAAATGACGTTCGTAGCTATAAGGAGCAAAATAGGCAATTTGAATCGCTTCACAATCTAGCTCTGCGTGAATGGTTAACTTGCCATCAACATATTGGGTTGGCAATCTGAACCAAGTTTGGCGATCATAACTGGCAACCGCTTGGTAATCTTCCCAACCTTTCGGGTATGAGGCATCACCTGCATTGATAATATTAAGGGTATATGTCTGGCCAACTTCACCTTCTAGACGAAAGTTAAACCACTGATAAAACTCACCGCCGAAGTCGGGACGAATGGCGAGTTGTATATCGTCATGTTTATCAATATTAATGACGTTAATGTTGCCGCCGTCGAAGTTTGCTGTAATCCGCATTAGATTATCCTTTAATGTGCTTGCACTTATTTTGGGCTGAGTAATCGCCTTTTTTATGCGCCATAGCTTATCAAATGCGGCAATTGCTGTGAACCTTTAAAAGTTAAAGCTGTACCCTTGACCGCGAACCGTATTAATTAGCTCACGTGGCAAATTGCGTTTAACTAATTTACGCCGTGTATTACTGATGTGCATATCTAAATTACGGTCAAATCGACCCAACTCTTTGTGTAATACTCTGCGTTGTAATTCTTGTTTAGTGATCACCTCACCCTGGCGATCAAACAAATATTTAAACAGGCGATACTCTGTTTGAGTCAGCACCAGGGACTTTTCAGCAAAACGAATCGTATAACTGGTGTCATCAAAGCTAATATCATGATTAAAATTATCATTCATTGGTGCTTGGAGGCGCCGATGAAGCACATTAAGACGCAATTGTAATTCACGTATATTGATTGGTTTTGCTAGATAATCATCGGCACCTAACTCAAGAGCATTAATGCGCTCTAGTTCGCAGCGACTGTCTGCGAGCACAATAATAGCCGTTGAAGGTTTTCTGGTAACGAGTAACCAAAAGGAATCCATTTTGGGCACTGAGTAGTCTAATAATATCGCTTCGAGCTGAGTGGTTTCCATATAAACCAATGCATCGAAGGCATTATTGACGCGATGAACACTATAACCCTGCTCACTTAGTTGTTGACCTAAGTCGCTTTTATCGGAGAGGCTATGTTCAATGAGTAGGATATTGTTCATGATAAATCACTTAATGATAACGATTACCATTAAGATTATCATATTGATTTGTGTATAACTAGATGTAATCTTTGTTGCCGCCGTTTGATTAACAAAAAAAGGCCTGAAAATTCAGGCCTTGAGATATTTGCCACACAAATCAGCAGAAGCTAAGCTATTTTTCTAGCATCAACTGCTTGATAAATTTAACCGGGGCACTGCCGTAACTTAAAAACTGTTCATGGAACTGTTTTAAATCAAAATCATCGCCTTGATTGGCTTTTAGCTGTTCACGGAAATCATAGATCTCACGATAACCAGCATAATAACTGGTTAGCTGTACTTGACTTAATGTTGCTCGGCGCCATTTTCCTTCAGCTTCAGCACGTTGCTGGAAGGCTTCATTTTCAAGTAAATCAATCACCTGCTCTTCGCCCATACCGTTGACTTGAATACTGTAATCTAAAATAGTGTTACAAATAACGCGTAAGTTCCACTTGTAATACATCAACCACATCTCTGGCTCAAAATTACCATAGCCCTCTTCTAACATCATGCGTTCAGCATAGACAGCCCAACCTTCTATCATGGCACCGTTACCAAATAGACTTTTGACTAAACTAGGCGACTGATTTGAATACACCAATTGGGTGTAATGCCCTGGGATCGCTTCATGGATATTAAGCACTTGTAAGATCCAATGATTGTATTCACGTAAGTAACTTTCAGCAGACTCGGCACTCATATTATCAAGTGGCGTCACATTATAATAAGTGTTACCACCTTGATCATAAGGCCCTGGGGCACTGATAGATGCGCCAGCAAAACCACGCATATACTCAGGGGTTTCACGAACAACCAATGGCTTATTAGGATCAAGTGTTACCAATTGCTTGTCATTCACAAATTGAATCAGCTCAGGAATTTGTTTGCGTACTTCAGCAACAAAATTTTCCCGTTTAACATGTTTGCTAGATAACACATCGATGAGCTGACGGATCGCTTGTCTTTCATCGGCAGGTTTTGGCGTATCAATATACTTTGACCAAAGAGTATCGGTTAGCTTAGCCATTTCTTGCTGAACTTGATTTTTATCTGCTACCGCTTTGTTGTACAACTGTTTTGCGGTCATACCAGACTGAATATCAAAGGCGAATTTTTCTTCATACAATGTTTCACCGATACGAAAATCTCGGGCGCCCTTTTCAGTCAATTTGCTTTCAAGTGCAGTTAACCACTCAATATGCTGTTTAATGGCTGCAGTTGCGGCATCAAAGCGCTGAGTGAATAAGGCCTTTTGATCTGTACTTAAGCCAGAATCGGCAACTTGCTGTACTAATGCATCAGACAATACCGAAAAAGCCCCTTGGTTTTGCATAATCGCAAGTTGAGTGTGTTCAAGAGTTGGGTCGCTAATGTTATTTCGTGCCGCTTCGTAATAAGCAGGCACATTTTCAAGACGAGCAATCACTGAGGTGAGGCGTTCATCTAATGGTGCAAAGTCCTCATTAATAATTTGCGCAAATCCACCGGCAACATTGTAATTTGACGGGTCCCACTGCCAACCTTTAAACCGAGTAATTTCCCACTGCATTGAATCAACTAAATTACTCAACAGTTTATAATCGATTAGCTCATTAGCTGACAAGGATTGCGGATCAAACTCAGCCATAGCCATTTGCTGTTGCTTAACAAAAGCCAATGTTTTATCACGGCTAGCTTGATTTGGGATATCCAAATAGCCATCATTAACATGCTTACCACTATACAAGGCCCAAGTCGGTGACAATTGCCAAAGCTCATCGATAAACCGTTGTGAATATTGGTTAAAATTTAATTTTTCTGCTGATGTACTAGCCTGCGCATTAACGCTATTTTGTGGATCACTTTGTTGCATTGAGTTATCACTACAGCCCGCTAATGCGGCTAAAGCGAAAGAAACCGCCAAAGGAAGTAGACCTTTTTTCATTTGTTATCCCTTAAATTGTTATTATTGTTTGTGCAAAATGACTTATCTTATTATGTTACATTTAGCGCTTTTTGGGTGCTATTTTTATGAGTAATAACTTGCTTGATTAACGTGATCAAGTTGATGAAAACTATCTTGTTAGCATTATTAATAGTTAATCATGTTCGTGACTTATTTGCAGCAAGCAGACATCTTTTGTGACATAAAATCTTACGCTATCGATGCTATAACGGCCGACTACAAGGTATTTGGTTACATTTGTGCAGCCGTACCCATCGCCAATGGCAGACCTTCAACATGACCACTATCCCTATTACCTAGATCTTAATGGCAAAAAGGCCACTAATGCTGAAAGCTATGTGTATTCAGGTTGCACCTTATTAAGATGAGATTACCTATGATGCTCAACGATTGGTGATTGCAGATAGCCGTTAACAGCGACAATTACTCATCGATATTATCTGGACCAACAATAAAGACGTTATCAATGTCACAGTTAGCGGACTTGGTGCACAAAGTAGCATACAAGCCCCAAAGCAATTCAAAGATTTTATTGGCGCTTATAGCTTAATGAGTTGAACGAGCTTAATTGGTTGAACAAAAGCGTTGGAGGTTAGCCATATCAAGGCAATGTTACCAGGCCTCATGGCTGTTTTGATGGCAAACCTTACCCTAGACAGCAAAAGCAGTTTGCAGTGTTAACCGTAGCCGTTAGGTTTGTGCTGTCGCCAGACTCCCCTAGCCTTTTTTTTATCGACACAAAAAGCATCGACACAAAAAAGCGGAATAGACATTCCGCTTTAATCAGAGACGAATTAACCTTTGACTCAGTCTAGGTTAGATATTCCATGGATTCACTTTACCGCCTTTAGTGCTTGTCGCTGCTTTGGTGGTTTTGGTTTTTCTAAAATCAGCTGGAGCCGTTTTCGACTTACCTAAACTAAGCGTGGGTCTGTCAGTATCGGGGGTTGATTTATGTTGACGACTCTTAGGCATAAAATTCAATACCGAAATTGGGATCGGTTTTTTTGGTTCAAAACCTTCGATGACTTTGCGTTCAATTAAATGCCCTAAACGACTTTCAATCATACACAGATTTTTAAAGTCATCATTTGACACAAAAGAAATTGCCACACCAGCAGCTCCCGCGCGACCCGTTCGGCCAATACGATGAATGTAATCATCGGCAGGAAAAGGTAAATCGTAATTGATAACACGAGATAAATCATCAATATCTATACCGCGTGCCGCTATGCCGGTTGCCACTAAGTATTTAATGTTACCTGATTTAAAATCAGCTAGAATTTGCTCACGCACTGGCTGACTTCTGCCACCGTGGATGCATTCAGCGCTAATGTCACGTTTTTCAAGCTGACTGACCAACTTTGCCGCACCTTGTTTGGTTTCGATAAATATCAGCGCTTGATTCCACTCTTCTGTTTTAATTAAATGACTTAATAAAGCAGATTTTTTATCTTTATCTACTGTGGTTAACCACTGTTCGATTTTTGGTGCGGAATCGCGATCAGCAATCACTGAAATTTCTACTGGGCGCTTAATGGCCGTTTTCGCTAACGCACGAACTTGGTTTGATAAAGTGGCTGAGAACAATAAACTTTGGCGCTCAGAAGGTAACTTATCAATCACTTTATTAATGTCTTCAATAAAGCCCATGTCGAGCATTCTATCTGCTTCATCCAGAACCAAGACTTCAACTTCATCAAAGTGCACAGCACGTTGAGTATATAAGTCGAGTAAACGTCCTGGGGTTGCAACCAGAATATCGACACCCTCGATTAATGCTTGTTTTTGCGGTTTTTCATCAACACCACCGTAAATCGCAAATGATGTTAACGGTAAGAACTTAGCATAATGCACAATATTGGCTTGTATTTGTACAGCCAGTTCACGTGTTGGGGTTAAAATTAATGCCCTAATACGCTTTTTACGCTGCATTTCACTGTCGGCTAAGCGCTCTAATATTGGTAACACAAAACTGGCGGTTTTACCGGTACCGGTTTGCGCGGCCGCAAGCAGGTTTTTACCCCGTAAAATAACCGGAATAGTTTGTTGTTGGATTGGTGTTGGTTGACTGTATCCCACTTCATGTAGGGCATTGACAATCGTGTCGCGTAATCCAAGTGTCGAAAAAGGCATGAAAGTGGGTCTCAGTAGTAGAATAAGAATAAAGCATTATAGAGGCTGCGCATAACAAGCGCTAACACCAAGTAACGATAAGGCATGCGATAAAATAGCATGGTAGACAAGGGAGAGAACTAGCATCACCCAAATGTCGTGGTTTTATTTAAAAATACAAATGAAAAAAGACGTCCGAAGACGTCTTTTTTCATAATATGGCGGTGAGCGAGAGATTCGAACTCTCGTTAGGGATAAACCTAAACACACTTTCCAGGCGTGCGCCTTCAGCCACTCAGCCAGCTCACCAATTTTTTGACTGAATTTTTATCAATAACAGCAAAGTCATATGATAAAAAGCCAATCTTTAATATCTGATTACATTGAGGCTATATATTAGTTCTCACATACAAAACTGCATAAAGCTTAGTCGCAGTATTGCTAATCGACGCGTACTTTACGCAAATGCCGATAGCGGGTCAAGCTAAAAAACCCGACTATCAAGCGTTTGCACAAATGCTCAGCAACTTATCAGTGAACTAACCGATTAATGTGGGGAAAAGGCCTTTAGCTCCTGCGGCAATGACTTCAATGCCTAATGACAACATTAATAGTCCCATTAAACGGGTAATAACGTTAATGCCGGTTTTTCCGAGTAACTTAAACAATACTGGCGCCATACGGAATAAAGCCCAGCTGACAAGGCCTATGGTCACAATAGTTAAGAACATGCCAACGAAGTTAATCATCTTATTATGCTCTGCGGCAAACACAATCACCGAGCTAATGGCGCCAGGACCTGCCATCAAAGGTAACGCTAATGGCACCACAGCAACAGATTCCATCCCAGAAGACTCACGATCTTCTTCTTGGTTACGTTTTACTTCACTGATCTTACCTTGCAGCATCGACATCGCAATAATACATATCAAGCTACCACCAGCAATACGAAATGCAGACAATGAAATACTGAACATACTCAGAATATGCTGACCGGCTATCATAGTGACTAATAAAATCACCACAACAGCAAAGTTAGCCACTCGGTTGGTATGGCGGCGCTCAACTTCAGTTTGATGGCTGGTTAAGCTCACAAATACAGGCAATAACCCTACTGGGTTAATGATGGCTAACAGTCCTAAAAAGAACTTGATATAAAGCATAAAATCCACTGACTGCACCCTCTTAATATTACCTGATTTAAAGCTCGATTCTGAGGGCGCTAATGTAGCTGAAACCCAGACATTTCCCAAATGAAATTTTTTATATTTGATAGGCCATTTTACAATACAAAAACTAATGGAACATCTATTTAACCTCTTTAACCGTTTAATTATAATCCACGAAAAATGAGGCGCTAAGTAATTTTATTTCACGATATTGCACACATTAGCCACTAACTGATGCTTTAATCTACTAACCGCTTTGGCGAATCACCTTGTCTGTACTAAAAATACTAACCCGCCACTGGTATGCATATTGGCCAAAGATGAAAAATACTAACATTTAGCCAAATTAGATAACTGAAAAACATTCATGTTTAGGCACTCGTTTATCGTCGATAAAACCCCTTGCTATTGAGATGCTAATATTCACTCGCAACACCAAGATTAACCAGCCACTCATGCTTTCATGTTAATCCTGCAATAACCGCTGATATTAGGCCATAAAATAGCGTACAACAAAAAAGAGATGTTGCCAGTGGCAACATCTCTTTTATTTGACCGTTAATACTCATCTGTGTAATGACTAGGTCGCTGATATCAACACAGGACTAAGTCTAAAATTGCAGATAAGGTATAAAACCTATTTAGCCGTCCAACGATCCATCCAGCCAAGCACATTCTTGTACCATAGCTGTAGATTATCTTGATTTAAGATCCAATGGTTCTCATCCGGGAATACCAGTAGCTCAGATGGAATACCTTTACGTTGCATCAAGGTAAATGCGGCTAAGCCTTGCCCATAAGGTACGCGGTAGTCTTTTTCACCGTGAATAACCAGCATCGGAGTTTTCCAGTTTTCAACATAATTAGCTGGGTTAAACTTTTCATATAGCTCTTTGTTTTGATCGTATGGACCACCAAATTCATATTCAGGGAACCATAACTCTTCAGTGACATAATACATAGAGCGCATATCAAACAAACCGGCATGATCAACTAAGCACTTGAAACCATCGTTCCACTTGCCTTGGAACCAGTTCATCATATAACCACCGTAAGAACCACCGAGGGCACATGCATTGCTCGCATCTAACCAAGGTTGCTGAGTCGTCACGGCAGCCATACCCTTTTTAAGATCTTCAAGTGGTTTACCGCCCCAATCTTTACCTATTGAGTCAGTAAACGCTTGGCCATATCCGGTAGAACCATGGAAGTCGACCATCACCACACCGTATCCAGCACCAGCCCATAGCTGCGCATTCCAGCGACTGCTAAAACTGTTACCAAATGAGCCTTGTGGGCCGCCGTGAACGAGGTAAGCAATCGGGTATTTTTTACCTTCTTCATAGTTAACTGGTTTAATCCAGTAGCCATGAACGGTTTCGTCGTTCCAACCTTTAAAGTTGAACTGTTCAAACTCCCCAAAGGTAATATTGGCTAATTTGTCTTTGTTGACATCAGTCAGCTGAGTCAATCGCTCACCTTCTAAAGTCACACTGTATACATCACCTGGTTCAACTAATGTCGACTTTTGGAAGAACAATTTATTATTGGCGACCGCAATTAAGCTGTTACTACCTTGATTATAAATCGGACGCACATCGCCAAATTGGGTATTGACTTCAAACAGTGTCACTTGACCAAGATCTTGAGCCGTCACATATAACGTACGGCCATCGGCACTGAAATTGAGCGAACTTGGGCTACGATCCCATAATGGAGCGACTTCTTTTTCTTGGCCAGTGACATTGTCACGTAACATAATGCGGTTGCGATCAGCTTCATAACCAGGCTTAGTCATGGCTAAATAAGCCAGATAACGGCCGTCGGCTGAGTATGTTGGTTGTGAGTCCCAGGCTTTGTTGTCTGGGGTTAAATTAACCGTTTCACCGCCCGCAACTGGCACTTGCCATAAGTCATAGTTGGTGGTCCACGCTTGATCGTTACTGGGCGCTTTAGCACTATAAACAACGAATTTGCCATCTGCGGTGAAGGTTACTTCTTCCATGCCTGAAAAAGGCTTAGGCGGCGTTTCAGTATCACGACCGGCTGTAACATCAATCGCGGTGGTGACTTTTTCACCATCGAGTGAAGCCACAAATAAATGATTACGCGCGTGATCTTCCCATGTATCCCAATGACGGACCATTAGCTGCTTATATAATCGTCCAGTGCTTTTACGTTCAGCTTCTGCGGTAAACATCTCTTTTGAACAGGCTAAGTCTTTACACTCTGGAAATACCCGCAGGGTCATGACAAGCTGTTTGCCGTCGTTAGACAATTTGTAGCCATTAATGTCTAAAGGTAAATCAGTAATCGCTATCGCTTCACCACCATTTAGCGCCAGTTGATACAATTGGCTGCTTCCAGTGCGGCTAGCAAGAAAGTAAATTGATTTTCCATCAGGCGAAAAACTGACATCATGCTCAGTTCCGGCGGCAGAAGTCAGTTGTTTTGGCTTAGCATTTTTATCGCTTAAATCGAGCAGGTAAAGATCCGAGTTAGCCTCGCCTTTATCATCAACCACTTTGACGCCGTAAACCATGGTTTTACCATCATTTGAAACGGCTGCCGAATGCAACTTATTTAGCTTAACTAATTGTTGAACGTTAAAGGCGGTGGGCTCTGCCGCATAAACTGATGTAGCCAAACCAGCAGCTACCAATGCAAATAATACAGAAGACTTTTTCATTGTTATCTTGTCTCAGTTGTTTAAATAAAAACATGACTGCGCGTTGAGGTAGATACAACTCGACTAACGCGTAATCATAAAATGTGTATTGCAGACTAACCAAAGCAAAACGCTCAGGCAACATGCCTTTTGTAAAAAGCTGTAAACCCGAGCGTTAGATCACATTGACACATATGGCTTAAACATAAGCACAGTAGTGTTTATCGCTTACTTTGTTGCTTTACTGTTCGCGATATTAATTTTCCAAATCGCCGGGCCGGTTTCGTGTGCATTGACACCATTGGTATCAACCGCAACCGTTACCGGCATATCTTGTACGTCAAACTCGTAAATGGCTTCCATGCCTAAGTCTTCAAATGCCACCACGCGTGACTTCTTGATCGCTTTAGACACTAGATATGCTGCACCGCCAACGGCCATTAAATACACCGCTTTGTGCTTTTTAATCGAAGCAACGGTTTCAGGACCGCGTTCAGACTTACCAATCATGCCCATAAGGCCTGTTTGGTCTAACATCATGTCTGTAAACTTATCCATGCGAGTGGCGGTGGTAGGACCGGCTGGGCCAACCACTTCATTGCCGACAGGATCAACTGGGCCCACGTAATAAATAAATTTACCCGTAAAGTCGACGCCTTCAGGTAAACCTTCACCAGACTCAAGTAACGTTTGAATGCGTTTATGAGCAGCATCACGGCCAGTCAGCATTTTACCGTTGAGTAGTAAGGTATCACCACTTTTCCACGTTTCAATTTCGGCTTGAGTGATGGTGTCTAAATTCACATGATGAGTATTCTCACCCGCTTCACGAGTGATCTCAGGCCAATCAGATAACGATGGTGGCACTAAATCCACAGGACCTGTGCCATCTAAATGAAAATGAACATGACGCGTTGCGGCGCAGTTAGGGATCATCACCACAGGTTTTGAAGCGGCATGGGTCGGCACAGACTTAATTTTAACATCCAGCACTGTGGTTAAACCGCCTAAACCTTGTGCACCAATACCTAAATTGTTTGCTCGTTCAAAAATGTCTAAACGCAGCTTCTCTTCAGTTGTAACCGCACCACGTTGCATTAATTCATGGATATCAATCGATTCCATTAATGACTCTTTTGCCAGTACAGCCGCTTTTTCGGCTGTGCCACCGATACCTATGCCTAACATACCTGGTGGACACCAACCCGCGCCCATTGTTGGTAAGGTTTTTTCAACCCAAGCAGCAATGTCATCAGACGGGTTAAGCATAGCCATTTTAGATTTATTCTCTGAGCCACCACCTTTAGCGGCAATCATCACTTCAACTTGGTTGCCCGCAACCATATCAATATGCACCACAGACGGAGTATTGTCTTTAGTGTTTTTACGTGCGCCAGCAGGATCTGACACAATTGATGCACGTAAAGGATTATCTGGATTAGTGTAAGCACGACGAACACCTTCATCGACCATTTCTTGAACGGTCATATCGGTTTTGTCCCACTGAACCGACATACCAATTTTAACAAAGGTAGTCACAATTCCGGTGTCTTGACATAAAGGACGTTTACCTTCAGCAGACATACGCGAGTTAATCAAGATTTGAGCAATGGCATCTTTAGCCGCAGCGCTTTGTTCACGCTCATAAGCCTTGTTCATTGCATCAACAAAGTCTTTGGGATGGTAATAGGAAATGTATTGCAAAGAATCTGCGATACTTTCAATAAAGTCCGCTTGTTTAATCACAACCGCTTGACTAGACATTGAAGATTCAGTTGTAGAGTGAGATGTGGTATTCGTCGACATATGGGGCGCTCCAGCAGCCATTGCGGCCTAACATGGTTATCGTTTTTATTAGAATCGATTTAATATTAACTATTAAGGCCAATATGATACTCTTTCCATCCTTTTTGGGCTACATCACATTTTAGATAAGGGTTATCGATGTCTGCGCGGGCAAAAAACGCACTTTTTATGCAAAAACTGGATTGGAAAATAGACACTAAGGCGCTATTTTCACTTTTTAGCCACCAGCCATGGGCGACATTACTCGACTCCGCCAATGCGCCGCACCAAGATGCCACTTTCGACATTATTGGGTTTAATCCTATCGCGACCTTAACTAGCCATGACGGAATTTGCTCATTTAACCCTAAACATCCAAAAATAATCGCGCTTAATATCGACATCAATCAGCAAGCCAGTCCATTTGAAACATTAGCGCAACTGCATGCTCGTCTTTATCCCAGTGCGCAAGGATCTCTGCATCCTTTTAGTGTCGGTGCACTTGGGGCATTGGGTTATGATTTGGGTCGAGATATTGAAAACCTGCCTAAAATAGCAGTTAAAGATATTCATCTTAATGATATGAATATTGGATTTTATGATTTCGCCCTGATATATGATTACGCAGAAGAGTCTTGGTATGCCTATCATTACGACGGCTGCGGCGCACTCGAGTATGAGTTGAATTTAATTCAGTCAAAAATAGAGCATAATCTAAAACAGACATCCAGCTTGCCTGCTTTTCAATTAACCACACCATGGGTTAACCACATTAGCGTTGAACAATATCAACATAAGTTTGCACGTGTTCAAGAGTATTTACTCAGCGGTGATTGTTACCAGATCAATTTAACCCAACGATTTGAGGCGCAATATCAAGGTAATGAATGGCAAGCTTATTGTGCATTATCCACGGCGAATCAAGGCCCTTTTTCAGCGTTTATACGCCTTGAACATCATTGTATTCTGTCTATTTCGCCAGAACGCTTTATTAAACTAAGCGACCAGCAGATTGAAACTAAACCGATAAAAGGCACGTTACCTCGCCATCAAGATCCGCTTTTGGATCAACAAGCTGCAGCAGCATTACTTGCATCCGAAAAAGATCGTGCTGAAAATGTGATGATTGTTGATCTGTTACGCAATGACATTAGCAAAGTCGCGGCGCCCGGCTCGGTTAAGGTACCGACATTATTTGCGATTGAAAGTTTCCCTGCAGTACACCATTTGGTCAGCACCATAAGTGCCACACTGGCAGAGGATAAAAATGCATTTGATTTACTCCAAGCAGCCTTTCCTGGCGGTTCAATTACTGGCGCACCAAAAATTCGCGCCATGGAAATCATTGAAGAGTTAGAGCCATCACGACGAAATGTCTATTGTGGGAGTATTGGTTATATCAGTCAAAACGGTAATATGGATACCAGTATTACCATTCGCACTTTAGTCACCGAAAATAATCGTATTTACTGTTGGGCTGGCGGTGGCATTGTCGCTGATTCAAATGCCGACGCTGAGTACCAAGAAAGTTTTGATAAAGTCAGCAAAATATTGCCTTTGTTGGCGAGTCTGAATCAGTAAAAACAGGTGTCGATAACCATTCGTTATACCAAGACTTACAACACTAGATGATAGCGATTGTTGACTTGTCAGCAATCGGATTGTTTTTAGTGCTGCCGCGTTATTGATTACCTAGCTGAAATAACGCCCTGTCATAGCCTCTACTTTAGATAAAACAGTCACACACTGCTTAAAACAACTCCTAAAAAGATAATCAGGCTTTAAAGGCCATAGCTTTCACTGCAATCAACTTACAGTTCTCTCCCGTATATTTAATTACATGATAACAATACCCTATCGTCTTTCTATCAATTTTGAGCGATCGATCAAATTAATTTGAGCATTCGTTCAAAAACTGTTTTAATACACTTCTTACTTATAAGGAGTTCACATGATTAAATTTTATTTCCATCCAGGCCCTAATCCAATGAAAATTGCGCTGTTCCTTGAAGAAACTGCTCTCGAGTTTGAGCTTGTGCCAGTGGATACCTTAAAAGGTGAGCAACATACTGCGGAGTTTAAAGCGATTAACCCCAACAGCAAAACCCCCGCTATTGAAGATAATGGCGTGCGTGTATTCGATTCAAGTGCCATTCTTTTATACCTTGCAGACAAAACAGGTCAATTAGCTGGCGAGCCTGAAAATCGTGGGGAGCTATTATCTTGGTTAATGTTTGTCGCCACTGGTTTAGGACCTTATTCTGGTCAATGTGTACATTTCACCCATCATGCACCTGAAAAAATAGCTTACGCCACAAACCGTTATCAACGTGAAACTCAACGTCATTACCAAGTCCTTGACGCACATCTTAGTAACCGTGAGTTTATCGTGGGTGATGCATTGAGCATTATCGATATTGCTGCATGGGGCTGGGTTGATAAAATCGGCTATGTATTAGGCCAAGATGCACTGGCCACTTACCCGAATGTTCAACGCTGGTTTAACAGTATCAACAATCGTCCAGCCGTTGCACGAGCCAGAGACATGGGTAAAGATATTGTATTTAAATCAGAATTTGATGAAGCCGCAAAACGTGCTTTTTTCCCACAAAATTATGCTGCTGAAACAAAATAGATTTTGATCCTGTCACCAAAAGGCTTGTTGATAACGCTCACAAGCCTTTTTTGTATCTTGTCTAGGCGACAATGCTCTTGCTTATAATGCACGCTTAACGCGATGGATTTGTATATTGACTTTAGAAGTTGTAATACTTGCTTTAGAGGTTTCATATTTAGCGGCAACTGTTTGTTTATAGACTAATGATTACGTTCAAGCATGTAGACTAAGCGTAGAAATCATGAATACAAATTGTTATTTTTATTGATTTGGTAACGAATTCACTTGTTCTCGTGGCGCGATTTTCCTACTGTTATTGAAAATGATTATCAATGAGGTGATTCATGAATACCCATCTTCAACATCAAATAAACCATTGGCTCAACAAAGACCCCGACCCAAAAACTCGTGCGCAACTGCAAGCACTCATTGATTCAAACAATGAAACTGAACTTGCCGCTCGCTTTGCAGGCCGTTTAGCCTTTGGCACTGCAGGCCTTCGAGGTGAAGTTGGTGTTGGCCCAATGGCGATGAACCGTTTAGTTATTCGCCAAACCACTGCCGGTTTGGGTGCTTACTTACTCGAGCAGATTAACAATGCTGCCGAGCGCGGTGTGGTAATTGGTTACGATGGCCGCCACGATTCTTATGATTTTGCCCACGATGCGGCGAGTGTACTAACTGCCATGGGCATTAACGTGTACTTGACTCATAAAGTTGCCGCCACGCCATTAGTCGCTTTTGGGGTAAAACATCTTAATGCTGCCGCAGGTATTGTGGTAACAGCCAGCCATAACCCACCACAATACAATGGCTATAAAGTCTATTGGGAAAATGGCGCACAGATTATTCCCCCCCACGACAGCGGAATTGCTGCCCAAATCACTCGTGCAGCCACTCAAGCTATGCCGTTTCTAGCCTTAGATGATGCCATTGCACAACAAAAGCTGAATTGGTTGCAAGACGATTTTTACCAAGCCTATCGCCAGGGAATATTTGATGCCAAAGAGCTGCAATATCGCATTGGCCAAGATAAAGTCAGTTTAGCGTATACCGCAATGCATGGTGTGGGCGCCGACATGGCTGAAACTGTGTTAAAAGATGCTGGATTTACTCAGGTGTATTCGGTAGCCGCGCAACGTGAACCTGATGGTGACTTTCCGACAGTTAACTTCCCCAACCCGGAAGAAAAAGGCGCCATGGACTTAGTGATTGCTGAGGCAAAAAAGCACAAGGCGACTCTGGCTTGTGCCAATGATCCTGATGCAGACCGCTTTGCTGTTGCTGTACGTACAGCAGATGGTGAATATAAAATGCTAACTGGCGATCAAGTCGGGGTTTTATTGGGTCATTACTTACTCAGCCACGCCCCTAAAAATCAACAACTCAACGGCACAACCATAGTGTCATCAAGCCTATTGTCTAAAATCGCCTCTGAGTTCGGTGCCCAAAGCTACACTACGCTAACAGGTTTTAAATGGCTGATGAATGTCGGTATTAGTCAGCATCAACAAGATAACCAATTTTTATTCGCGTATGAAGAAGCACTCGGTTATACCATAGGTAACTTAGTGTGGGATAAAGATGGCTTATCGGCCATTGTTGCCTTTTCGCAACTCACTGCAGAGCTTGCCGCCAATGGCCAAACCATCTGGGACAGATTAGAACAGATTTATCGCCAACACGGGTTTCATCTTAATGCCCAAGTCAGTATTGCGCTTAAGCCTGACACCCCCAATATTGGTGAGTTTTTACGTGAAAACCCACCACTTACCATTGGTGAGTTCGCTGTGGTGTCTAGCGATGATTTAAAAAGCCTGCAGCGTACTTGCGCTGATGGCAGCAAACACACCATTGATCTGCCCAGCAGTGATGTATTAATTTATGCTTTAGCAAATGGCGCACGCGTGATAGTTCGTCCCTCTGGCACTGAACCTAAAATTAAGTGCTATTACGAAATAGTCGAAACCATGACCAATACCGATACTTGGGCATCCGCACAAGATCGCGCCGAACAAGCGATGGCAGCTTTTATCTCATCCCACCAAGCAAGCTTACCTAACTAAGAGCCGCTTAACAGCAATCACATCATCTACAATAAATGCCTGTGACTGATCGCAGGCATTTATTGTTTGCGCGGTTAAATGGTCAATAAATGAACGCCGCTAAGTGTTCAACTAGACCAGAGTGTCATGACATATGACTGATTAGACTAACTAAGTCAGCAGTTAGTACTCCTATGCATCAGCGAAAATGTCCTATAATGTTACAAAGTTTACTATAACGTTATCGCAGGATTACTAATGTATAAAAGTCTCGTTTGTTTGGCCGTTATTGGCAGTATTTCAGCTCCTGTAGCCATCGCTGCAGAGGAAGGTGAAAACCTAGAGCGCATTCAGGTCATTGGCTCGCGTATCGCCCTTCGTACCGCTACAGACAGTGCAACACCTGTCGATATTATTACCTCCGAACAACTTGAAGCCACCGGGATTACTGAAACGGCCAAAGCATTACAATTTGCAGCACCAAGTTATAGCTTCCCATTTTCATCAATTACCGACGGCAGTGACGCTGTGCGTCCAGCAAGCCTTCGCGGCATGTCACCGGATCACACCTTAGTGTTGGTTAATGGTAAACGCCGTCATGGTTCGGCATTAGTGCATTTGGCCGGAACCTTAGGCAAAGGTTCGTCAAACGTTGATTTAAATGCTATTCCGATGACAGCCATTAAGCGAATTGAAATTTTACGTGACGGTGCCTCTGCACTTTATGGATCTGACGCTATCGCTGGGGTGATTAACGTTGTACTGAAAGACAGTGACCAAGGCGGCAGCATTACGACTCAAGTAGGTCAAACCTATGAAGGTGATGGTGAACAAGTTCGTTTAGGCGTAAACCAAGGCTTTAGCTTCAGTGACGAAGGTTTTGTGAACGTCTCTTTAGAGGCGCATCAGAAAAACTCCACCAACAGAGCGGGCTTTGATACTCGCCAGCAATATCCAACATTAGCCGACGGCAGTCCTGATCCCCGAGAAGCCACATTTGATCGTAAAAACCATCATGTTGGCGACAGTGACTATGACAACTACGGCTTATTTTTGAATGCTGAACAAGGGTTAGATACCAAGGGTAAGCTTTATGCCTTTGGTGGCATTAGCAAACGTAACTCAAGTTCAGGCGCTTTTTATCGTCGCGCACTTGATTCTCGCAACGTGATTGAAGTCTATCCAGACGGATTTTTACCGCAAATAAGCCCAGAAATTATCGATTACTCTTTAGTAACCGGTTATGAGTTTGAGTTAGGGAAATGGCAAGTTGACTCATCGGCTGGTTTTGGTAGCAACAGTTTTGAATATACCTTAGAAAACAGTATCAATGCCTCTCTCGGCCCTATTAGCCCAACAAGCTTTGATGCAGGAACCCTGTCAACCAGTGAACTTAATCTTAATGTCGATGCTTCAAGCTACTATGATTTTGCTAATGACTCAGACTTATTAGTCGCGATGGGCGTGACATGGCGTCAAAGTGGCTATCAAATTGATGCAGGCCAAGAAGAGTCGTATATCAAAGGCGATTACCAAGGGAAATCCGGCGGTAGCCAAGGTTTTGGTGGTTTTACCAAAGAGTCTGAAGTCGATGAAGACCGCACTAACCTCGGACTGTATATTGAACTTGAAAACCAACTCACCGAAGATTTTTATTGGGCAGCAGCAGTGCGTTATGAAGATTATTCTGACTTTGGTAGCAACACCAGCTGGAAGCTATCTGGCCGTTATGAGCTGACGGACAGTCTGGCACTTAGGTTAACCACCGACACGGGGTTCCGTGCACCCAGTGTGCAGCAACTGTATTTTACTAACGTATCGACCTTTTTTGATCCCGATCCAGTCACTGGTGAGTTTATTCCTAGAGAATCAGGCACCTTTAATCAGTTATCGCCGATTAGATCAGAGCTAGGTATTCCAGATCTTAAAGCTGAACAATCACATTCTTATAGTGCAGGTATTGTTTACACGGGTAATAATGGTTTTGCAGTCACATTAGATGCTTATGAAATTAATGTCGATGACAGAATCATTTTATCAGGCGCTATAGATAAAGAAAGTTCACCGGCGATTGCCGCTATCCTTGAGGGCACCAATGCCGACTCGGCTCGCTTCTTTATGAATGCGGTTGATACTAAAACTCAAGGTGTCGACTTAGTTATCACTCAAGGGATAGACCTTGGTGAATTTGGCGATTTAAAAGCCAACCTAGCCTACTCATACAAAGAAACTGAAATTGAGTCCATTTCGTTGCCTTCAATCCTCAATGGTTTAGAAGACGAGCTATTTGATAATATTGAAGTTGTTCGCATGACTGAAGCTAATCCTAAAAACACTGCTAACATTGGCTTTACGCATCAGTATGACGACTTCACTACCAACTTACGTTTCAGTTATTTCGGAAACTACACTGTGGGTTATTCATCAAGTGAAGTGGAATATGGCTCAAGATGGACCACAGATTTAAGTACTCGTTACCGTGCAACCGATAATCTCGCCGTCACCTTAGGGGTACAAAACCTGTTTGATACTTATCCAGAGAAACGTCCTGAGGATAATAACTTTAACGGAATTTTTATATACCCGCTCACCAATACTCCATTTGGGTTTAATGGTGGTTACTATTACTTGGATCTTCGCTATACCTATTAGTCACTAAACTAGTAACACAAGACGGTATCTTTATTGGTCATAGCACGATATCAGCAGCTGACTCATGAGTCATCAAACGGACAACATCGTTCGATGGCTCAGCACAACGCTTCGACATAAAGTGCACTATATAAAGTCGTCAGCTATTTAGCAGGTGAAGTTTAAGTGGTTATTGGAAGACAAAAAAGCCAATCAATTTGATTGGCTTTTTTATTGGCTGATTGAGCACTTACGGCTATCAATACAAAGAGTGCCAAGAGCTGCCTGCTACTCGTTTGCTAATAATTTGAGTAACCGGTTGAGTGCTACCTAGTCACATTATCCAATATGATTCGCTTGGACACTGACTGGATAGCTCAACTGCTCACATATAACTTTTCAATATATTGTTTAGCAACCTCATCCCAGGTGAATCGTTGTTTAGCGGCATTTTGTTTCACTTGCTTCCAAGTATCACTGCCAAATAACTCGAGCACTTGAGTAAAACGCTCAACCAAGGCTTCACCTTGTGCCGCCAGTGTTGCACCGTTAAATACCCAGCCACTGACATTATCTTCAATCGTATCATTGAGCCCCCCCACGCCATGAACTAAGCATGGTTGGCCTGCCCGCATCGCGAGCATTTGACTGATCCCGCAAGGCTCAAATGAACTGGGCATTAAAAACAAGCTGCCCAAGCGATAAAGTTGCTCAGATAAAGCTTCGTCATAACCATGTAAAAACACAAAGTTATCATAACGTGCTGCGGTAGCTTGTAATGCATTAGCAATATTCACATCACCACTACCAAGTAACATAAACACGCCATTAGGTTGATGTTTCTTGAGTGATTCGAGAATAGCCTCTAACACTGTTTTCGCCGAGGCATGAATTTTAGTGGCGTGAGTTGGGTTAAAAGGCTGCAACAGAATCAACACTTTTTGTTCTGTTAAACGCCCAACTGAGGTCAGTAAAAATCGTTGCTCATCATCTGACACACTGCTTTTTAAGGCGGTTAAGTGATGATAGTCGGCTAATATAGTCTGCTTAGATTGACTGATCCGTGTTAACGCAATGGAATCTAATACACTCAACTGGCTTGTTTTAGTTTGCCACTTAATGACGGCATTCTCAGCTTGAAGTAATAACGCCCAATACTCGCTCTGCTGAGTAGGCTGGGCTTGATTGGATTTATGGCTAACATCATCATAAACGCAGCCATTAATGATCCCAACCACATTACCTTGTAAAGACTTAACCACTAAATCGGCCTCTAACCCTTCGCCACCAAAAAAGCCTTTGTGATAGTCAGATGGCATTAACACTTCTTGCGCATAACTGGGCGACACTAAATGCACTTTGTCACTGAGTACAATGCCCATGCGCATCGGATTAACACAATTGCTGTAACGAGGGTCAAATATACTGGTATCGGCAATAAGGTTTAATTTACCCACATATTGCGGAAACCAATGGGCAAACGATGAATCATCGCCAATAAAAGGCCTGATCCCTTGTAAGGCCAAATTGTGAATGGTAAACACACAAGGTAATGCTCTCAGCGCAGAAAAATCATCTACGCATCCACGCAGCATGGCAACCATTGCACTGTGCCAGTCATGTAAATGCAACACCTCAAACTGTGGTAATAATTTATTCACCAAGCACGTGGCCACACTAAGAGAAAACAGTGCAAACTTGGTTGCATCTTCGGCAAACGGTCTGTCTGCCGAACCACTGCAATACACTTGGCCTTGGTGATTAAATAGAGGATGATCAAATAGATAGATTTGAGCTACCGCGTCATCCCATTGATCTTCAGCCATATTAAGGATGGCATCTTTATGTTGTGGTCTTGGCAAGCGATAAACCGCTACAGTATGGCGCTGGCCGGCAAAATCAACTTCAACATCAGCCATGTGTGCGGCATGATAATGTTGCGCTAAGAAGCCATAATTTGGCATGGCCACATCGGCTATTACGCCGCATTGTGCCAATGCTGGCGGCAAATCACGGATGACATCCGCCATGCCCCCAACTTTAGCGCCATGCAGTGCATCATTTTCTGCTGCCACCAGCAGGACTCGTTTTACACTCGCAGGAGTCATCTAGGATCCTTATTCAAAGCCAACCGCTAAACCTAACATTTTGCGGGTTACCAAGGTAATGCCTTTTTCTGACACCCTAAAACCCCTCGCCTTGTCATGTTCTTGATTATAACCAATCGACATGCCTTCAGGAATAATACAACCCCGATCTAAAATGGCATTTTTTATTTTGCAATTCTTCAGTACCACCACATCGGGTAATAATACCGAATCTTTGACTGAGGAATAAGAACACACACGCACCTCGTCAAATAGCACGCTTCGTTTCACTTTGGCACCAGAGATAATACAACCGCCGGAAACGATCGAATCAACTGCCATACCGCGGCGATTATCATCATCAAACACAAACTTAGCCGGTGGCAGCTGTTCCTGATATGTCCAAATAGGCCACTTAGCATCGTATAAATTTAATGCTGGTGTTGGCGACAATAACTCCATATTCGCTTGGAAAAATGAATCTAAGGTACCCACATCGCGCCAATAGGCTGGCTCATCAGACACTGAAGTTGTAAAAGGAAACGCGAACACATTATGTGTTTTGATAATTGCCGGAATAATATCTTTGCCAAAATCACGATCTGAGCTTTCGTTATTGGCATCTTTTCTTAATTGTTCGAACAAAAATTTAGTATTAAAAACATAGTTGCCCATTGAGGCTAAACACTTTTCTGGATCAGTTGGGGTTGGCTTAGGCTCTGCGGGCTTTTCTTCAAAACCAATGACCCGATTATCACTATCAACTTCCATCACTCCAAATGCACCTGCCGCTTCTGCAATTGGGGTTTCTAAACAACACACTGTCATATCGGCACCCGACTCAGCATGAGCTGCGAGCAAACCAGCATAATCCATACGATAAATATGATCGCCAGATAAAATCATCACATACTTAGGGATTTCATGCCGAATAATGTCAATATTTTGAAATACCGCATCGGCAGTACCTTGATACCAGTTACCAGATGTTTGCTGTGACGCAGGTAAAATCTCAACCGATTCCCCTAGTTCCTTTTTGAAATGACCCCAGCCACGAGTAACATGTCGAATTAAAGAATGTGACTTATATTGCGTCACCACTCCCACTCTTCGTATTCCTGAGTTAATACAGTTTGATAACGGAAAGTCGATAATGCGATACTTACCACCAAAATAAAGCGCAGGTTTCGCACGCCAGTCGGTTAATTCATACAACCGAGAACCTCGACCACCCGCTAATATCAACGCATAGGTATCACGAGTTAAATTACTAATATAACGAACATTACTCATAAGCAGACTCCATTTGGCTATTCAACTTAGCCACCAATAAACAAACATTAATCTACGATTTACGTTAATTACAGCGTCGCTGCACTTTCCTTGTATTACTTTTTCATCCATATTTCATCGCGGTAGCCCGCTATGGTGTTGTCGCTTGAAAAACGCCCACTGGCGGCAGTATTTCGAATACTTATTTTTTGCCAGCTATCTTGATCAAGATACGTCTTAGCGACCTGCTCTTGTGCTAAACAATAACTGTCAAAATCAGCAGCGGTCATCCACTGATCATTAGGATCAATTATTGAAGCGATAATGTCGTTAAAAATACCCGGTTCGACCAAATTAAAATGGCCACTTTTTAGCATACTCATGACCCCATTAAGGGCTGTTGAATGCTCAACAATGTGTTGCGGTTGATAATTTATCCGCGCTTGAGCGACTTGGTTAGCATCTAAACCAAATAAGAAGAAATTATCATCACCCACCTCTTCCAGCATCTCAATATTGGCGCCATCTAAAGTACCAATCGTTAAGGCTCCATTCATCATGAATTTCATGTTTCCTGTGCCCGACGCCTCTTTACCTGCTGTAGATATTTGCTCAGATAAATCGGTACCCGGACATATTTTTTCCATGGCACTGACGTTATAGTTGGGCAAAAATGCCATGCGTAAAAATGGCGTGACCAAAGGATCGGAATTGACCATATGAGCGACATTATTAGCCAGTTTAATAATTTGCTTGGCCATGGCGTAACCTGGTGCGGCTTTGCCTCCTATGAGTACACAGCGTGGCACCATATTCTGCGTATCGCCACTTAAAATACGGCGATATAAATGAATCACATGGAGGATATTCAGGAGCTGACGTTTATATTCATGAATACGCTTCACTTGCACATCAAACATCATTAGTGGGTCAAACTCAACATCGCATTGCTGCTTCACAAATGTGCTTAGCGCTTGTTTATTTTCAAACTTAATTTGCGCCCATTCTTTAACGAACTGCTTGTCACTGCTAAAAGCATTGAGTGCGGTAAGACGAGATAAATCATTGATCCATTCGTCACCTAAACGACGGCAAATAAGTGCCGATAACTTAGGATTACAATACGCAAGCCAACGCCTTGGGGTAACACCGTTGGTTTTATTATTAAATTTATCGGGCCACAATTGATAAAAGTCATTAAACAGCCCTTGTTTAAGTAGCTGAGTATGCAAACCCGCCACACCATTAACTGAAAAACTGGCGACTATGGCTAAATATGCCATCCTAATATGTTGCTCGGGGCCTTCTTCGACAATCGACATACTGGCTAACTTTTGAATATCTCCCGGCCAATGGTGAGCCACGTGTTCTAAATAACGAGCATTAATTTCGAAGATAATTTCGACAATGCGTGGCAACATGTTTTTCATCATAGGTACCGACCAGCGCTCTAACGCTTCGGGCAGTAAAGTATGATTGGTATAGGCCATAGATTGACTGGTAATCGCCCATGCTGCATCCCAACTCAAACTGTATTTATCCAGTAACAGTCGCATTAACTCAGGTACGGCAATGCTGGGGTGAGTATCATTAAGCTGTAACACGTTATGTTCACTAAACTGGCTGAAGTCTTCACCAAATTGACTAACGTAACGGGCCAGTAAATCTTGCAAACTGGCTGATGATAAAAAGTATTGCTGGCGTAGTCGTAATTCTTTGCCATTCACACTCGAATCATTTGGGTATAACACCATGGTGATTTGTTCAGCCAAATTTTTAGTGGCAACGGCTTCAGCATAATCGCCCTCGTTAAACTCGGCTAAATCAAATTCGTCATTCGCTTCTGCTTTCCATAAACGCAGCGTATTGATACGACCATTCTTAAATCCTGGGATTGGCATATCATAAGGGACAGCTAACACATTTTGCGTATCTGCCCACACATGATGTCGATGTCCATGCTTATCAACATAAGTTTCGGTATGACCAAAAAAAGGCACGCTAACAATACGGTTAGAGAGGCGAACTTCCCATGGGTTGCCATGACGTAACCAGCGATCGGGACGTTCTACTTGATAACCATCGACAATCTTTTGCGCAAACATGCCATATTGGTAACGAATCCCATAACCAGTAACCGATAAGTCTAAACTCGCACAACTGTCTAAAAAGCATGCCGCTAAGCGCCCAAGTCCACCATTACCAAGACCAGCATCTTGTTCAACTTGCTCAATATCTTCTAAGCTGGTGGCGTAATCGGTTAACACCTGTTGGGCATCAGCAGTAATGTCTAAACTCAACAATGCATTACCTAGGGCTCGGCCCATTAGAAATTCAAGTGATAAGTATGCGACCTGTTTTTGTTGATATTGATTGTCTTTAATCCGTGTTTGACGCCAGTTATCGAGCATTTGTTCTTTAACGCTTTGCGCCACGGCATTGAAAAGCTCATGTTGTTCATGTTCGTCACGACATAGCCCGTAGCGGATATGTCGGGCAAGTGATGCCGATAAACTGTCACAGGGTTCACAAGGATCATGATGAGCACTAACCACCTTGTCAGCTTGCGAGGCCGCCACGACATTTTCTTTACTCGTCGCCTTAGTGCTAGCTTTACTGCGACTGGCACGCACAGTGGTTTTTTTTACACTGGCGTTATCTTTTGCTGTGGTCATCAATGACTCCTAGTAAATTCGGTATGAAATAGCATTAAACTACGACTGATTACATTCACTTGCTTATTAGCATCGACTTCGGGTTCACTTTCTTGGGTATGCAGTAAGCAATGCCAATGGCGAAAATGGGCTAATTGCGGCAGAGTAAATTGGTGGGGTAACTCATCGACATTAATCATCAATAATAACGCTTCGGTACTTTCCGCCACCGCACCAATGTCGGCATCCGCTAGATTACCGGTTAAAATCACGCTTAAGGTACGGGTATGATGTTCACACCAATTTGATTTATTCATCACCTCACCTTGGCGGTTAAACCAAGCTAAACCGTTATCAAATAAGGCTTCTGGTTTATGAATAAAAGCTTGGTGACACAGCATAGGAAAGCGTTTGCGCAAGCTGATCAACTGCGCAGTAAAATTCACTAACGACCAATCTATTTGCTCCCAGTCAAACCAGCCGATAGGATTATCTTGGCAATAGGCGTTATTATTGCCTTGTTGTGTTTGACTTGATTCATCACCCGCCAACAACATGGGCACGCCCTGAGACAACAATAAACAGGTTAATAAATTGCGTTTTTGTCGCGATCGAATGGCATTAATTGCTTCATCGGCAGATTCGCCTTCAATACCATAGTTGTAACTGCAGTTTTCTTGATGACCATCACGGTTATCCTCACCGTTAGCCAAGTTATGGCGATCGTTGTAGCTCACCAAATCATGTAGGCTAAAGCCATCATGACTGGTGATAAAATTAATACTCGCCGCAGGGCCTCGGCCGTTATGTTCAAAGAAATCACTCGAGCCATGAAATCGCTTGGCAAATTCAGGTAATAAACCACTATCCCCACGCCAAAAACGGCGCATTGCATCACGGTAGCGATCATTCCATTCACTGAATGCTACGGGATAATTACCGAGCTGATAACCACCGGGGCCGATATCCCAAGGCTCGGCAATGAGCTTAACCTTGCACAATACTGGGTCTTGGGTAATAGCATCAAAGAATCCACTTCCGGGATCAAAACCATAAGCCTCACGGCCAAGACAACTGGCGAGATCAAATCGAAACCCATCGACGCCCATAATTTCGACCCAATAACGCAAAGAGTCCATGACTAACATTAATACTTGCGGATGATTGAGATTAAAGGTGTTACCACAACCAGTATCGTTAATATTAAAGCGCTTATCATTAGGCAATAAACGGTAATAACTGGCATTATCGATACCGCGAAAACTGTACGTCGGCCCTAAATGGTTTCCTTCGGCGGTATGGTTAAATACCACATCGAGGATCACTTCAATCCCTGCTGCGTGAAGTGTTGAGACCATTTGCCTAAACTCAGCAATATCCCCCTCATCAGATAAATAAGCAGAATGCGGCGCCATAAAGGCAATACTGTTATAGCCCCAATAGTTATTGAGGCCTTTTTCAATCAAAAAAGGCTCATCGAAAAAGCCATGCACGGGCAATAACTCTACGCTAGTAATACCAACATTTTGTAAGTAATCGACTATCGGCTTGCTCGCTAGGCCCGCAAAGGTGCCTTTTTTTGTTGCATCGACCTGTGGATGTTGTTGAGTAAACCCCTTTACATGGGTCTCATAGATAATGCTTCGAGCCAGACTAATATTGAGTGGTACGATTGGAATGTCTTTAACAAACTCATAATCGATCACTTGCGCTTTGGGTAAATAAGGCGCGCTGTCTTGAGTATCAAATGACAAATCTTCATCAAGGGCATTAATGTCATAACCATAGACTGCCGGATGGTATTTTAGCTCTCCCACCAGCTTTTTTGCATATGGGTCGAGGAGCAATTTATGGTGATTAAAACGATGGCCAAGCTGCGGTTGATAGGGCCCAAAAACGCGGTAACCATACAAAAGCCCAGCTTGAGCATTGGCTAGATGACAGTGCCAAATTTGCCGTGTTTTCTCAGTCATAATGTACTGAGCAACCTCAATTTCCCCCGTGGCATCAAAGATACACAACACCACTTTGGTGGCATGTGCTGAAAATAACGAAAAATTCACTCCGCTATTATCAACCGTCGCCCCCAGTGGATAAGGATAACCGCTGCTTATACCCATAACATGCCCTTTTGAAATCAAACCCTGCTGTTTTAACATGTTGCACTATTATGGCAACTCATGCGGTTCCGGTGCCCAAATACTGCATGCCAGTGGTGGCACTGTAATCACTAAACTGTAAGGCATGCCTTGCCATTCTGTTGCTTGTATTTCATACGTTGCATCATTGACAACATGACTGCCGCCATAATGACGGTGGTCACTGTTAAGTATTTCGTTATAGGACTGGTCGGTTGGCACCCCAATTCTAAAGTGGTGAAAAACCTGTGGCGACATGTTGACCACAATCACCACAGGTTGTTGTTTATCAATACCAAAACGACAAAATACTAAAATGTTATCGTCGGCATTATTGCAGTCGAGCCATTGAAAACCATCACTGTTGTGATCGCGTTGATATAACGCAGGATATTGCTGATAACACTGATTGAGATCGCGTACCCAATCTTGCACGCCTTGATGCGGCGTATAGTTTAATAAATGCCAGTCAAGGCTCTGGTTATGGTTCCACTCATTGCGCTGGGCAAACTCATTGCCCATAAACAATAACTTTTTGCCCGGATGTGCCCACATGAAACCGTAATAAGCGCGTAACGTAGCAAATTTCTGCCAATCGTCGCCGGGGATTTTATGTAATAACGACCCCTTGCCGTGGACAACTTCATCATGACTAAGCGACAAAATAAATTGTTCGGTAAAGGCATACACTAAGCTAAATGTCAGCTCACCATGGTGATAACGTCTGAACAAAGGATCGCTGCTGATGTAACGCAGTGTGTCGTTCATCCAGCCCATGTTCCATTTAAAACCAAAACCTAAGCCGTTATTACTGGTCGCTTGAGTCACGCCTGGCCACGCAGTTGATTCCTCAGCGATCATATTAATGCCAGGAAAACATTGGTACATGCGCGCATTAAGCTCTTGTAGAAAGCTGATAGCTTGAAGGTTTTCTCGGCCACCCAGTTCATTGGGGATCCATTGGTCGGCTGTGCGGCTGTAATCGAGATATAACATCGACGACACAGCATCAAGGCGTAAACCATCAAAATGGAATTCGTTTAGCCAGTAATAGGCATTGCTGTATAAGAAACTGCGGACTTCCGCGCGACCATAATTATAAATTAGCGTATCCCAATCAGGGTGCTCACCTCGGCGCGGATCTTCATGTTCATATAAGCAGCTACCATCAAATCTCACCAGCCCGTGTGGATCTCGAGGAAAGTGTGCGGGTACCCAATCAAGCAATACTGCAATACCTTGCAAATGACATTCATCGATAAAGGCTTTAAGACCATTAGCGTCGCCAAAGCGATAGGTAGGCGCAAATAACCCGACAGGTTGATAACCCCAAGAACCGTCAAATGGATACTCACTGATCGGCATCAATTGCAAATGTGTAAAGCCCATTTCTTTGACATACGGCACCAGTTCGGCAATGAGCTGTGAATAATCGGTGTAATCTTGACCGTCATCACCACTACGACGCCATGAGGCTAATTGCACTTCATAAATAGACATAGGTTGAGCATGAGGCTCACGGCTAGCTCGTTCAGTTAACCATTCGCCATCTTGCCAGTCATAGTGATCAAGATTAGGGATTTTTGACGCATTGTGCGGCGACGGTTGCATGGCAACGGCATAGGGATCAGATTTAATAATCTCATTGCCATGAACATCGCAAATAGCGAACTTATAGTGTTGATCAGGTTCAACATCTGCAATAAAAATATCCCACAACCCACTCGCAGGATGGTGGCGCAACACATGGCGTTTTTTGTCCCATAAGTTAAAATCGCCCACCACAGCCACTTGCTTGGCATTTGGCGCCCACACACAAAAATGCACACCTTTAACATCATGATGCTCGCGCCAGTTAGCCCCTTGAAAATGATAAGTTTGTAACTGACTACCTTCACCGAATAAATACACATCATCAGGATTGAGTAAACTATCAAACTGATAAGGATCATTGATGAGCTGTTCACACAGTGGGTATTGCACTCGCAATAAGTAAGCAAAAGGTTTCACTCTGCGGCCCATTTTACCGGCAAACAAACCTTGTTGATTAACCTGTTCAAGACTGGCCACTTTACGGAGATCTTTTGCGTTTAACACATCGATACTCAGTGCACCGGGAAGTAAGCAACGAACAATTAATCCTTTATTATCACTACTACTGTGCATACCAAGTAATGAAAACACGTCAGTGTACTCACCATTTAATAAGGCTATTTCACTATCTTGCTGAAAATACGGGGTCGCTACAGTCATAATCAGTGATCCATTAATGGCCGAGTGTATCGGATGAGGGAATGTTTACAGCACTAACGCTGCTTCGGGCGTTGCTGCGAGGTTGTCGTGCACAAGCTATCGCTTCAAGACGTTGTTGTACTTTAGGACTTTGGGACATTTGCTTAATAGACAAAGGTAACCTGCGCTGCCAGTTAGGGAACTCTTTCCAAGTACCAGGAATATTAACCCCATGCTTATCAGCGACTAAGTCACTTAATTGCACACTAAACAATTGTGCATTGCCTTTGGCGGCAACACTTATCCAAGCCAGTAACACACTGTCAAACTCTAATTCATCCACTGAAGATGTGGGCAGTGGTAACTCAAACCCATGTTCGCGGATAAGTAAATCGACTAATTGTATTTTTTCTTGCTGACGCTGCGCTAAAAGCTGCTGTAATTTATCATCGGTTTCGATCAAATTAAGCTGACGTCGTAGACGTAAATCGTCGCCAGACCACCAGGCAAATAATGTAGGAACATCATGATTAGCTAGCATCATCAAGCTCTGGCGCTTGTGTTCTTGTGGAGACTTGAAGCCGTGATAATCTTTACAGAAATAGAATAATTCGTTCGAAAAAATACCCGCGTCACGCAAACAAGCCACTATTTCTGGCGGAACTATGCCTAAGTCCTCACCAATAACGACACAACGCGCTCGTTGGCTTTCTAAACACACAATAGCTAATAAGGTTTCAAGCGGGTAATAGACATAGCTGCCATTGCCTAAATCGTCCTGTAACGGCCACCACCATAGACGCAGCAACCCCATGACATGGTCGATCCTCAAGGCTCCGCAACTTTGCATATTACTGCGAACCAGTTGGATAAAGTGGCTAAAGTCATGTTGTTTTAGTTTGACAGGATCAAATGGAGTTAAGCCCCAATTTTGGCCTTGCTCGGCAAACGGATCTGGCGGCGCGCCGATACTGGCGTTATCGCAAAAAAAATCAACATTTGCACTCACCTCCGCCCCATGGCTAATGGCACCAACAGCTAAATCACGGATCAGTCCAATACTCATGCCGCACTGCTTCGCATTAAGCTGACAAGCTTGTAATTGCTCATTGGCAATGAACTGTAAATATAAATAAAACCCAGCATCATGAGTGAAATTTTTAGATGCCAATTTCAATTCCATGGCGACAAATTGCATTAATGCAACGTTATCTTGTTCTATGAATGCCAAATACTCTTTAAATCTGGGGGTTTCATACTTAACATGGTCCAAGCAAAATATTTGATACAGTTTTTCAAATGCTGCATATTTTAACTGCTGAACTTCATCATAGTTAATCAAATGAGCTTGATTGAGGATCTGTCTTTTTTGTTGCCATTTTTGTGATAATAACTCCCCATCAAGGGCGTTATATTCACCAACGGCTTCAATTTGTATGTATAAGGGATTTAAACGACGACGATCCGTTGGGCTATATGGGCTGGGATTATCTGGCTGGCTGATGTCTAAAGCATGAAGTGGATTAAGCAGAATAAAATCAGCACCAGCATGAGCCGCGTAATCAATCAGTTCGGCTAAATTGCCAAAATCGCCTATGCCCCATTGCGCATCATTACGTAATGCATAAAGCTGCGCATTCAGTCCCCAAAACTGTTTATCTGTTTGTGCTAAACGACCTTGATAGGCCATAGATGGAGAGACCATTAATTGCCCACGCAACACATCAGGATGAACTGGATCATTGATAAAGGATAAACTCAATGAGTAGTATCCTAACTGCAGACTAGAGTGAACAAAAAATAAGCGATACTGACAATAACGCTGACCGTTAATATGGTATTCACCGACAACAATACAGTCATTGACCTGTGCAGAGATCGAGATAGAGTGTGCATTTTCACCGTGGATCTTGATGCTAAAAGCACCTGAATCACGCTCTGGTAAGTAAATATCAACATGAGGCTTATCAATTAAACACCATTGAAAGTTATGCAGTGGCTTTAACCAAGGTTGGATATCGAGCTGGCTGATCTTAGCTGCAACCTGTGACTCTGATAATGGTTGATGATAAGACTCATTGAGATGACATAACGCTTCGCTATGACGGCTAAAAGCATGTTGATGACCTGAAGATGGTAACAACATTGTGGTTAAAATACCCTGCCTGTCCTTAGCGGGTATATGAACAAGATTACCGAAACAATCGATAAACTCTGCCCCTACGCCTTGCAAATACAGTAACTTTTCTAGCTCCATATTTGTCCTCCTCGCGTGAATTAACTACTGAAAATACAGCAGTTACCATGCCAGTTAATCATAACAAATTGACTACAGATTAATGGCAGTAAAATGACAAAACATATTACTTATAAATCAGATGGTTAATTAAATTCAATTTAACAAATATTGTTACTTGTGACGCTCATCTGCGATTAGTTATCGCACAGAAATAGTGCAGAAGATACAAAAAAAGTGCATAACATCATAAAGTTTGCTTTGCTATTGCCATAAAATAGCGCAGCTAAATAGAAGAGACTTACAGATGAATTAATGATCATCAGTAGACCACTGATTAGCTACCAATAGCATTTGCCTGCTATTGATGAAAGATTAATAAAATAGGAACGAAATATTGATTTACTATAGACGGGTTATTGAATGGTATTAAATTTATAACAGGTGTTGTTTTTCTATAAGATATCTAAGCGCACTCATATCGATCATTGTGGTAAAATGCCACCATTAAATGGCTCCGTTATGCTGGTTAAGCTTTGGTAGATACCATCGAAGATTGTGACTATTTACGACTAAAACAGCCAGATATAATGAATAGGATCCAGACGTTACCAATGAATAAACACGAATTCACTTTACGCTATAACTTACATCGGCTGCGCTCAACCATCACCTCTGCGCCCAAATCATATCTTGGTCGTCAAGCCGCGGTGTTAATTGCAGTAATGGAAGTCGATCAGCAACTGCATATTATGTTAACTCGGCGTCCTATGCATTTACGTCACCATCCTGGTCAAATAAGCTTTCCTGGCGGTAAAGTTGAGCCAAATGATAGGGATATTATTCATACGGCACTGCGCGAAGCGCACGAAGAAATAGGATTACAGCCTGAAAATGTCGATATTCTAGGGATTTTTCCTGCGCACAAAACCTTTACTGGTTTTGAAATTACCCCTGTGGTAGCGATGGTAAAGCAGCCTTTTGAATTGGTGCTAGATCCTGGTGAAGTTGAAGATTGCTTTTTGGTACCACTCAATTTTTTTATTGAGCGCAGCAACCGCCATAACATGTTTCATTATCGTCATGGGGCAAGGTATCAAGTTCACTTTATGCCTTTTGAAGACAAGTTTATTTGGGGGGTTACCGCCGCCATTATCGACTTATTGTGTCGTCATATCGATGTCAATTAAGCCTATAACATTGGCGATTTAAATAACAATCCAATTCAACACCCAAACGGTAACCACTTTTATTGGCTTCTGCATGAGCATTAATCGACACATCTACACCACGTAACGAATGTACAAACCCGCAGACACTGACACCAAAAACAACAACGGAATATTAACCCAAAACCCTATGCGCGTAGTGGCCTTAGCATAAAAATTTACCAGCAGGTTGAGAAAACTAACACCGGCACACCACCAAATTAGGTATTCTAATTTAATGGTTAACTGTGGATCCCAGTTTAAGCGGACCGTGGCGCCCTTACTCAAAAAGTACCCTACGGCTCTATCGGGTCTGGCTTCGCCAAAGATAATCAATGCATAAATGGCTAAGCTCCAGCCTAATAATGACAAAATAGTCAACACCACTTGTATAATACCTAAACGAGACATGGCCTTTTCCTTGGTTAACGAGAGAATACGAGGCTAATTCGCCAAATATTTAATCGACTTACTCAAAAGTATCACAATAATCTTTATAGAATAGCGTTTTCAGCTTGAGAAAAGCCACCAGCAAGGTAAGATAAACCCAAATTTTATATTTATATTCTATACGTTGGAGAATAAAGCAACAATGAGCATTGCATCTGTCGCTTCTGTATTTAAAGCTGAACACGCCGTTGGTTCACATGTCACTATACGTGGCTGGGTAAGAACTCGTCGTGATTCAAAAGCGGGTATCTCTTTCTTGGCCGTTTATGACGGTTCATGTTTCGACCCTATTCAAGGTGTCGTGCCAAATAGCCTAGCCAATTACAATGACGATGTATTGAAATTGACTGCAGGCTGCTCTGTTGTGATGACAGGTGAAGTGGTAGCCTCTCCAGGTGCCGGCCAAGCATTTGAATTACAAGTATCTGAAATCGTAGTGACTGGATTTGTTGATGATCCAGATACTTATCCAATGTCGGCTAAACGTCATTCTATTGAGCATCTTCGTGAACTCGCCCATTTACGCCCACGTACCAATATTATTGGTGCTGTAGCTCGAGTTCGTAACTGTTTATCGCAAGCAATCCATCGTTTCTATCACCAAGAAGGTTTTATCTGGGTATCTACCCCACTTATTACCGCTTCTGATTGTGAAGGCGCAGGTGAAATGTTCCGCGTGTCGACATTAGACATGGAAAATCTTCCACGTACTGACGCAGGTAAAGTTGATTACGATAAAGATTTTTTCGGTAAAGAAGCATTCTTAACCGTATCGGGTCAGTTGAACGCAGAAACCTATGCTTGTGCATTATCCAAAGTGTATACCTTTGGCCCGACTTTCCGTGCTGAAAACTCCAACACAACTCGCCATCTTGCAGAATTCTGGATGGTTGAGCCTGAAGTGGCGTTTGCTACATTAGACGATGCGGCTGAGTTAGCGGAAAAAATGCTTAAGTTCGCTTTCAGTGCGGTACTTGAAGAGCGTATGGATGACTTAACCTTCTTTAATGAGCGTATTGATAAAACCGTTATTGAACGTTTACAAGCCTTTGTGAGCAGTGATTTCGCCCAAGTGGATTACACTGATGCGGTTGAAATCCTTAAAAACTGCGGTAAGAAGTTTGAATTCGCAGTCGAATGGGGTATCGATCTACAGTCTGAGCACGAACGCTACTTAGCTGAAGAACACTTTAAAGCACCTGTGGTAGTAAAAAACTACCCGAAAGACATTAAAGCTTTCTACATGCGCTTAAATGATGACGGCAAGACAGTTGCCGCTATGGACGTGTTAGCACCAGGCATTGGTGAGATCATCGGTGGTGCGCAACGTGAAGAGCGTTTAGACGTGCTTGATAAGCGTTTAGCTGAAATGGATTTAAGCCAAGAAGATTACTGGTGGTATCGCGACTTACGTCGCTATGGCACAGTACCTCATGCAGGCTTTGGTCTAGGTTTTGAACGTTTGGTATCGTACGTTACTGGCGTTAACAACATTCGTGATGTTATCCCGTTCCCACGTGCCCCACGCTCAGCCAGTTTCTAATTAGCTCAATAATATGCAACAACAAAAACGCGCCAATTGGCGCGTTTTTTTATGAGCAGTTTTAGAATAATTTGCCGATGCAGTTGTTTGTGATCACATGAGACTCTTCCCCGTCTGGCAGCAGACAGGGATTATATTTTGAACTTGTTAGCTATTAACAATGATCAGGTCTCGTAAATGTTTAACGTCGTCACGCACAGCAGCGGCTTGCTCAAACTCTAAATTTTTAGCATGTTCGTGCATTTGTTTTTCAAGTTTATCAATTTGATGACTCAAATCAGCAATACTGGTGTATTTAGCGCGCTCTTCTGCGACTTCAGCAAATTTAGAGTGATTTTTACGTGTACCTTTACTGAAGTTGCTATCACCAACATCCATCACATCTGTAATACTTTTCACCACACCTCGCGGCACAATCCCATTGGCCACATTGTGTAGATGTTGTTTTTCGCGTCGACGTTCCGTTTCCCCCATGGCTTTAGCCATTGAGTTGGTTATGCGATCTGCATATAAAATAACTTTGCCGTTAACATTACGGGCCGCACGACCAATGGTTTGGATAAGTGAGCGTTCGGAACGTAAAAAACCCTCTTTATCGGCATCTAAAATACAGACTAATGATACTTCTGGTAAATCTAAGCCCTCACGTAATAAGTTAATCCCAATCAGTACGTCAAAACGCCCTAAACGTAAATCTCGGATAATCTCAACCCGCTCAACGGTATCAATGTCAGAATGCAGATAGCGCACTTTTATGCCATGTTCATCAAGGTATTCACTCAGATCTTCTGACATCCGTTTGGTCAATGTGGTAACCAGCACCCTTTCATTCACCGCCACACGTTTGTGGATCTCAGACAATAAATCGTCAACTTGGATACCCACAGGACGCACTTCTAAAACAGGGTCGAGCAATCCCGTAGGCCTTACCACCTGCTCTGCTATCTCTCCGGTACTTTTTTCAAGTTCATATAAACTAGGTGTCGCCGAAACAAAAATAGTTTGCGGCATTAATCGCTCAAACTCTTCGAACATCAATGGCCGATTATCCAATGCAGATGGTAATCGAAAGCCATACTCTACTAAGTTCATTTTTCGGCTTCGGTCACCTTTGTACATAGCGCCAATTTGCGGCACTGTGACATGTGATTCATCAATGATCAGTAAACCATCTGCAGGAAGGTAATCAAGTAATGTTGGTGGACCATCTCCAGATGATCGACCGGATAAATATCGCGAGTAATTTTCAATTCCAGAGCAGTAACCCAGCTCGACCATCATTTCAATGTCATATTGAACCCGTTCAGTGATCCGCTGAGCTTCAATCAATTTATTGTTATCAAGTAAATACTGACGGCGTTCTCGTAGCTCTTCCTTTATCTCTTCCGTGGCGGCAAGAATTTTTTCTCGCGGGGTAACATAGTGGGTTTTAGGATAAATAGTGGTGCGTGCGATGCGCTTGTTAATCTGTCCAGTCAAAGGATCAAATTCGCTTAAACGTTCTATTTCATCGTCAAATAATTCAATTCGAATCGCTTCACGTTCAGATTCTGCCGGAAAAATATCAATCACTTCACCACGAACTCGATATGTGCCGCGTTGTAATTCAATATCATTGCGTTTGTATTGCAATTCACTGAGTCGGATAAGGATGTCCCGTTGCCCCATAAAATCACCTTGGCGCAAATGTAATAGCATCTTCATATAAGAGTCGGGATCACCTAAACCGTATATAGCTGATACCGAGGCGATGAGCACCACATCTTTACGCTCTAAAAGCGCTTTAGTGGCCGATAGACGCATTTGCTCTATGTGAGCATTCACAGATGCATCTTTTTCTATAAAGGTGTTAGACGCAGGAACATAGGCTTCAGGTTGATAGTAATCGTAGTAGGATACAAAATATTCAACCGCATTATGTGGAAAAAACTCTTTCATCTCACCATAGAGCTGGGCAGCAAGGGTTTTGTTAGGCGCCATGATGATAGTTGGCCGCCCCATTTGCTTAATGACATTGGCGATTGTGTATGTTTTACCTGATCCAGTAACGCCGAGTAGCGTTTGGCTAGCCACACCGGATTCTAAACCATCAACTAATTTTTTTATCGCTGTAGGTTGATCGCCGGCGGGTTCAAATTTAGATTCTAGGGAAAAAACGGACTCTGACACAACACGGCTTCCTATTTTAATTAACTGTTTATGATATACCCAAAAACAAGCAAATGGCGATATAAAATATCATTGCACAGCTTCTCTTATCATTTAAAGCTATGCCCAAATGAATCCTAAAAGCGCATTATAGCCATTAATTGGGGCATGTTTTATTCAGATCAATATCAGCGACTAAGCACTGTAATGTGACAAAATAAAGATCCTAAAGTGAAAGTTATAAACAAATGGATAAGGTCATGATTAAATCACTGTAATACGCCGAAAAACTAACTTAAATCATAATTTAATACACAATCTACTGTCCAAAGAGATTACAATTTTGCAACTGAGAGAACAGTGACAAAAGAAAGTTATTGATTTTTGTATCTAGTTGATTAAATACAACTTAACTTATCGCTAAATAATTGTACCAATTTAAGTCCGACTCAAGCGCAATAAGGGGTTGCCGCTCATTTACATAAGAAGTCCACAAGTTTATCCACAGATTTAGTGGATAAGTCAATAAAGTTCAATACTGCTGCGGGGTAGCGACCAAGTGAGTTTCATAAAAGCGTAAGAAATTTGTGATGAAATTTAATTACATTTGCATATTAATACGAAAGATAGCGACAATAGTTCACCTATTGGGTCAAGAATAGCTAAATTCGATAATCTACAATTACTTTAGCAATCGATTGAATATCGATCAAGCTTGCGATCCCATCTCTGAGTCATCTACTTTCGATACCCATTTCATTAATGTTAATGTTCATTCTCTTAAATACATTAGTTAAACTGAGCTAGCTCTTAGCCGAAATATCAGCACTTGAATAATCACTTTAATATGATGAGGCATCAAGATGGAAATCATCAGATGGAGTTGAGCGTCATGAGTGAGCGGTGCTACAGTAAAAGTGACCACAAACGTGATCTCAAGAGATTAGCTAAGTAGTCTAATGTATCAACGAACAATTTATTGCTCGATATATGCTTATTGAGAGACTTTGTCGCTAAAACTTGTGCCACATTCTTTTACAAAGAGACAAATCAAGTCAGTCGAACAAATTTCAACCACAAACTACCTACTCCCCAAAGAAATTGACATAAACAGCATCGTTAGTGTTCGACAATCCATTTTATGAGTAAGTGATTAATTTTGTTTTCATTGTCAAAATATCACCACAAACGAGCAAAAGTCGTTCACGATGTGTGTTTGGTAACCAATTAGTCACATAAATGCGTTTTTTTTTATAACTCGAGTTGACTCAGTTACCAGAGCGTTTTACTATGCGCTCCGTTCTCAGCAATACATTGCTAAAAACGCTTCCCCAGTAGTTCAGTTGGTAGAACGGCGGACTGTTAATCCGTATGTCACTGGTTCGAGTCCAGTCTGGGGAGCCATTTAGTAAAAGTAAGTTGAGATGTAAATATAATTCCCCAATAGTTCAGTTGGTAGAACGGCGGACTGTTAATCCGTATGTCACTGGTTCGAGTCCAGTTTGGGGAGCCAATATTTACTGTTATCGAAACGATTCCCCAATAGTTCAGTTGGTAGAACGGCGGACTGTTAATCCGTATGTCACTGGTTCAAGTCCAGTTTGGGGAGCCATCGAGATAACATATTTGAAATAATACGCTTCCCCAATAGTTCAGTTGGTAGAACGGCGGACTGTTAATCCGTATGTCACTGGTTCAAGTCCAGTTTGGGGAGCCATTTCAAAGTCTAAAATAAGTAATAATAATTCCCCAGTAGTTCAGTTGGTAGAACGGCGGACTGTTAATCCGTATGTCACTGGTTCGAGTCCAGTCTGGGGAGCCATTATTATTAACTTCATCGCACAGCTAAAACTCCCATCCTACGAACCTCCCATGTAATTCAATATCTTATTAGTCATTGATGATCCTTTATCATTGGTCATTTATGTTAAAATTTTTGTGATTAAAATCGTTAAATTTTCTATCGGAAATATAACCTTAGATTAATCATTATTTAATCTCATTTCTGCTATGATATTATTGGTTATTATACAAACTATATAGCGCATTTTACTTTTGGTTAAAAAACGACATTCGAACCACTGCAGCACAAGGTTTGTGCCAGAACGAGCAAGTTTAACCAAACATACTCAAGGAATAGATGTTTTATGGGCTTATCGAAATCCTTTCAGCTTGTTCTTTTTATCGTTTTCGGTTTATTAATTTTCCGAATTTTTACGGTGGAAAATAATGAAGTTCAACAACAAGGTGAAATTGCACGGGTTAATTATCAGCAATACGTGCAAACTATTGATCAGTGGCAAGGGAGTGGCGAAGCACTATACCAGCTTATGTCTGAAAAATTTTCGTTTCAGTTTTTTCAGTATATTGATAAAACTGATAATAATAACAATTTTACTCATGGCAGCTTACTTCGCCCAGCGGGAGATTTCGCCAGTGAAATCTTCAATATTGAATTAGGTCATGTACAAAATTTTCCTGACGGTCGCTTACAAGTTAGATTAGATACCGCGAGCGTATTATCAGCCAGTTTTGATGATTTACAACAGACAGCAACCTTATTGATTATCGCTTATGTGTCATTGATGTTGTTATTTGCATTGCTGATGCAACTACACCGCCGAAGAATCAACTATGCTGCCGAATACATCTCTCATATTCCTGATTTATCCTTCCTCGCCATTGAGAAATCGCGCTTTCCAGGTGTTTTAAGACCACTCGGTAATACACTGGAAATTTGTCGCAGCCAATTAAAGCTCAACTTAGATCGTGTCAGAAAAGAGAATGAACAGTTAACTAAAGCCGCATATCAAGATCCCGTCAGTGGATTTTCAACTCGACAACGTTTTACACAACATATTGAAGCAATTAATAAAACGGATAAGCAACAGTATGGTGTACTCATAGTCGTTAAGGCTGCTGAACTGGCAAGCATCAATCAGTTGCATGGACGTGCGGCTGGAGATGATTATTTAGCAAAATTGGCAACCTGTATTCGAAAATCGCTAGCTAATCTTGGAATGAGTGAGTGCTTTAGAATCTCAAGTGGTGATTTTGCTATTTTTATTGACAGCATTTCACTTAAAGAAGGCGAACGATTTTTAGAACACCTTAAACGCCACTTAGATGAATATGCTCAAACAACTAAAAGTGATTCCATTGCACATGCTGGTATGGTGCCCTATCAGCAAGGTAACGAGCCATTGGCATTGATGGCATTAGCCGATACGGCCGTCAGCGTGGCGCAAACAATGGGACCAAATCGTTACTATCAATTAGAGAAACTATCGGGTAGTGAGCAAATAAGCACGGAACATTGGAAAATCACTATAGATGACTTAATTAATCGAAGAAGTATTAAGTTTTATCAACAACCTATCCAACCTTGTAATAATGCGACTGAAGTTTACCGTGAATTATTAGCACGCTTTTATAATGTCGAAGGTAAACATTTACCCACGACCACTGTTATTGCAATGGCTGAACGATATGGGATGAGTGTTGAATTAGATAAAATGATCGTGACACAAACCATTAAGGTGTTGAGTGAGAACCCAAGCATTTCAGGCCACATGGGAGTTAATATCAGTGCTTCTTCAGCACATCAAGACGGTTTTACCATGTGGCTTAAAGACATATTAACTAAAAATCGAGGCACAGCGGCTCGATTGGTGTTTGAACTGAATGAATCAGGCATGCAAACCAATTTAGAATCTAGCCATAATTTTGTAAACGAGATACACAAAGCTGGAGCAAAAGTGGCTATCGAGCGCTTTGGTTTAGGCTTTACATCATTTAAATTTTTCCGAGAGGTTCGTCCTGATTTTATCAAGTTAGACAGTAGTTACAGTGACAATATCGAACAGGACAATAATAATAAGTTCTTTGTCCGGATGATTGTCGATATCGCTAAACGCATCAGTATCCGCGTTATCGCTACTGGGGTTGAAAAACAAGACGAAAAGCTGACGTTAGAAAAACTGTTAGTAGATGGTATGCAAGGTTATTATATTGCTAAACCTGAGTTATTGTTAAATAAACAGTAAAAACAACGTTAATATACGGTAAATATATCGCTTTTATTCTAAGGTTAAACATTTTATGTTTAACCTTATTTTTTATCCGTTGTTTATCGGCGCCAAACCTAAGATAATACTCGTATCTATTGGTCAAAAAAATTGTAGCAATGACAGAGTATCTTCTCCTGTTGATCGGCACAGTGCTGGTAAATAACTTCGTTCTGGTAAAATTCTTAGGTCTATGCCCTTTTATGGGGGTGTCGAGCAAATTAGCGTCGGCGGTCGGCATGTCAATGGCCACCACGTTTGTGTTGACCCTCGCTTCTATTCTGAGTTATTTAACCAACGAATTTTTACTGCAACCTTTTGACTTAAGCTATTTACGCACCATGAGCTTTATTTTAGTGATTGCTGTTGTCGTACAGTTCACTGAAATGGTGGTGCAAAAAACCAGCGCGTCTCTACATCGTGCTTTGGGAATTTATCTACCGCTTATTACCACCAATTGCGCGGTATTAGGCGTGGCATTGCTTAACGTTAATGAAGACCATAACTTTATTGAATCGGCTATTTATGGTTTTGGTGCTGCTGTTGGTTTTTCTCTAGTGTTAATTTTATTTTCAGCCATGCGTGAGCGCTTGGCTGCAGCAGACGTGCCCTTACCTTTTCAAGGTGGTGCGATTGCGATGATCACTGCAGGTTTAATGTCATTAGCCTTTATGGGGTTTGCGGGGCTGGTTAACTAATGTTGTCGAGTATATTCATTGCTGTAGCGATATTGACCGTTTTAGCGTTAGCATTTGGAGTCATTTTAGGCTTTGCATCGAAAAAATTTAAAGTCGAAGGCAATCCTATTGTTGATCAAGTTGACACCCTGCTGCCACAGACTCAGTGTGGACAATGTGGTTATCCGGGTTGCCGGCCCTACGCCGAAGCCATTGCCAATGGTGATAAAATCAATAAATGCCCTCCTGGTGGTACTGCTACCATGGAAAAGATTGCCGAACTCATGGGCGTAGAACCGGAACCATTAGGGGAAGCAGCCCAAGCCAATGTGAAAAAAGTGGCTTTTATCCGCGAAGATGAATGTATTGGCTGTACTAAATGTATTCAAGCATGCCCAGTCGACGCTATTTTAGGGGCTGGAAAATTAATGCATACCGTGATTGCCAAAGATTGTACTGGCTGCGATTTATGCGTTGAACCTTGTCCCGTCGATTGTATTGACATGATCCCCGTTGAAACCACTATACAAAATTGGGATTGGAAATTACGCGCAATTCCAATAAGCGTAATCGATCAACAGCAAGAGGATAAACGGTGTTAACGTTATTAGAGCAATTAGATAAAGGTCATTTGTGGCGCTCTCCTGGCGGGATCCATCCACCTGAACTGAAAACATTATCCAATCAAAGCGTAATATCATCGTTACCCTTGCCATCGCGATTTGTCGTACCGGTTCCCCTTGTCGGCCAACTTGCGACCATGAGTGTCAAGGTGGGTGACCACGTACTCAAAGGACAAGCTCTCACTGAAGGAGCTGGCTTTACTTATTTACCCGTTCACGCGCCTACCTCTGGTGTGGTTGTCGCCATAGAGCAACATAACAGTAACCATGCTTCTACATTGCCAGTATTAAGCTGCATCATCGAAGCTGATGGTCAAGATACTTGGTGTGAATTAATACCAAACCAGCTTGAACAACTGTCAAAGTCGGCTATTTTAGACAAAATTAAACAAGCGGGTATTGCGGGTATGGGCGGCGCAGCATTTCCCAGCCACGTAAAACTTAACCCTGCCAGTGAAATAGATTTAGTGATCATTAATGGTGTCGAGTGTGAACCCTACATCAGCGCCGATGACAGATTAATGCGCGATTACAGTGATGAGATCTTAACGGGGATCAGCATTATTCATCACTTACTCAATCCTCAGCGCATTGTTATCGCTATTGAAGATAATAAACCTGAAGCAGCAAAAGCGATGCAAGCGGCAATTACTCGCAGTACATTGCCTAATGATATTATTCGCGTCACGGTTATTCCGACCAAGTATCCTTCTGGCGGTGAAAAACAACTGATTCAAATTATTACCGGTAAAGAAGTACCCAGTGGAGCCATTCCAGCCCAACTTGGTATTGTGATGCATAACGTCGGTACCGCCTATGCGATTCAAGAAGCCGTTTTACAAGGTAAGCCACTTATTGAACGCGTTGTCACTTTCACTGGGGAACGCGTCGGAAAACCAGGAAACTATTGGCTTCGCATAGGAACAACGGTGGCCGATGCTCTAAATCAAGTCAACTTTGCCCCAGATAATGGCCAAAAAGTCATTGTGGGTGGCCCAATGATGGGATACGCACTAGCAGATCTCGATGTGCCAATATTAAAAGGTACTAACTGCTTACTGACCCCCAGCCAAGCTGAAATCGCCCCAGACGCCGATGAGAAAGCCTGTATTCGATGTGGTGAGTGTGCAGTTGCCTGCCCGGCATTATTGCTACCTCAGCAATTATTTTGGCATGCAAAGGCCGAAGAATACGATAAGGCTGCCAGCTTTAACTTAAAAGACTGCATAGAATGTGGTTGTTGCAGTTACGTATGCCCAAGTGATATTCCATTAGTAGAATACTATCGCGTGGCTAAATCTGCGCTGAAAAATACTGCAGAAGAAAAACTACAAGCTGAAAGAGCAAAACAACGTTTTGAAGTGCGCCTGCAACGACTTGAAGATGAAAAAACGGCTCGAGAAGAAAAATCTAAGCAAGCAGCGGCTAAACGCCAAGCGAATATGAAATCGAGCGACAAAGATGCCGTTGCCGCTGCAATGGCACGTATTGCTGCTAAAAAGGCTCAAACAGCAGATGCGACAAAGGACTCAGTCACAACAGACACAAACATTACCGATGCACCAAGTGTAGCTGTAGACAGTCCGGACGCTAAGAAAACCGCGGTTAGTGCAGCAATTGAGCGGGCTAAAGCTAAAAAAGCCGCTATTGCAGCTCAGTCTTTAGCTGATAAGCAAGCTGATGTCACAGAGGCAACTGCTGATCATTCCGCTGATAATATCGACGACAAGAAAGCAAAAATTGCCGCTGCGGTAGCTCGAGCAAAAGCCAAAAAAGCAGGATTAGCTAATGAATCGGCTGCAACCGATAACTCAGCTACATCGAGTAGTGCTGTTACGGCTGAGGCGATAAATAACCCGAGTGCAACAGATAGCAGTATTAACGCCGCTCCTGTCGATGACAAAAAAGCTAAAATCGCTGCTGCGGTAGCTCGAGCAAAAGCCAAAAAAGCCGCGTTAGCTAATGAATCGGCTGCAACCGATAACCCTGCTGAGTCTGATAGTGCTGTTACGGCTGAGGCGATAAATAGCCCGAGTGCAACAGATAGTAGTATTAACGTCGCTCCTGTTGATGACAAAAAAGCTAAAATCGCTGCTGCGGTGGCTAAAGCAAAAGCCAAAAAAGCCGCGTTAGCTAATGAATCGGCTGCAACCGATAACCCAGCTGAGCCTAGTAGTGCTGTTGCGGCTGAGGCGATAAATAGCCCCAGTGCAACAGATAGCAGTATTAACGCCGCTCCTGTCGATGACAAAAAAGCTAAAATCGCTGCCGCAGTGGCTAAAGCAAAAGCTAAAAAAGCAGCATTAGCTAATGAGTTGACGCAAACAGATGAGTCAGCCGTATCATCTACCGTCGTCAATCAGGCGATTAAGACCGCTAGTGATGTTGATATGACCAATAGCGAAGCTCCTATTGATGACAAAAAAGCCAAAATTGCCGCCGCTGTCGCCAAAGCGAAAGCCAAGAAACTCGCTAACAGTGCTAAGCAAGAGGAATAACCACTATGGCATTTAAAATTGCCTCATCACCACATGTCAGTTCAACATCGCAAACCAATACAGTGATGAAGCGCGTTGCGCTATGCTTGATCCCCGGGATTGCTGTACAAAGCTATTATTTTGGCTATGGAACCTTAGTTCAATTATTACTCGCCATCACAGTAGCTTATCTCGCTGAAGCTGCAGTAATAAAGTTACGTCACAAAAATATAACGGCAACCTTAGCGGATAATAGCGCATTGGTGACGGCAAGCTTACTGGCGGTTGCAATTCCGCCTTTAGCACCCTGGTGGATGATCGTTATCGGGACATTATTTGCGATTGTGATTGTCAAGCAGCTCTATGGCGGATTGGGCAATAATGTCTTTAACCCTGCTATGGCTGCATACGTACTGCTGTTGATCTCATTTCCAGTGCAAATGACATCATGGGTTGCCCCGCAAACATTAGCCCTCAACAGCGCCGATATGTTGCATACGTTCAACAGTATCTTTCAATTAAACACTGGCTACGCTGCAGACTATTTCCATCTTGCGATTGATGGCACAACGATGGCCACGCCACTAGATACCCTAAAAACCGACCTGTCGATGGGCCTAACTACAACAGAAAGTATGACTAAGACTATCTTTTCTGGCACTGTTGGCGAAGGTTGGTTTTGGGTCAATCTCGCCTATCTCATTGGCGGCATAGTCATGCTGAAGCTCAAGGTGATCCGCTGGCACATAAGCGGATCAATTCTTTTGAGCTTATTTGTTTGTGCCAGTATTGGCTTTTTAATCAGCCCTGATACCTTCGTGAGCCCTACGATGCATTTATTTTCTGGGGGAACCATGCTGGCGGCATTTTTTATTGCCACTGACCCTGTGACTGCGGCAACGAGTACTCGTGGTCGTCTAATATTTGGCGCCATGATAGGCTTACTGATTTACTTAATAAGAACATTTGGCGGCTATCCTGATGCTGTCGCATTTGCTGTGTTACTGGCGAATATGTGCGCACCATTTATCGATTATTATGTTCGCCCTCGTAGTTATGGTCATCGAGCAGGAAATTAATTATGTCTATTTTAACCACTAACCCGATGATTAAAAATGGTCTTTTACTGGGCCTATTTGCCTTGTGTTGCACAGGTCTTGTAGCCTTAGTACATGCGTTAACCAGCGACACGATTTCATTGCAACAGCAAAAACAATTAACCTTGATTCTCAACCAAATCATTCCGCCCCAGTTACACGATAATGTACTCAGTGAGCAATGTATTTTGGTTAACTCGCCAGAACTATTAGGCACAGAAGCCGATTTACCGGCATATCTTGCTTATCAGGGTGATCAACCTGTCGCTATCGCAATAGAAGCAATTGCACCAGATGGCTATAACGGCGAGATAAAACTGATTATCGGCGTTGATAACCAAGGGGAAATATTAGGTGTGCGAACCCTTTCCCATCAAGAGACTCCTGGGTTAGGTGATAAAATCGATCTTCGTAAATCTGATTGGGTGACCCATTTCAGTGGCAAATTATTTAAAGACAACACCAGCATGTGGAAAGTAAAAAAAGACGGTGGCCAGTTTGATCAATTTACCGGTGCAACCATTACTCCGCGCGCTTATGTTAAAGCCATTACTAAAGCGATGACGTTTATTGAACAACATCGTCAAACACTGTACCAAAGTCATTATGCCTGTGAGGCCAGCCATGAGTAATTATCGTGAAATAGCCGCTCAAGGGCTATGGAAAAACAATCCAGGGTTAGTGCAACTCTTAGGCCTATGTCCACTACTTGCCGTTACTGCCACCATTACTAACGCGTTAGGTTTAGGTGTGGCCACTTTGTTGGTATTAGTTGGGTCGAATATTTTAGTCTCTTTAGTGCGCGATTTTGTTCCTAAAGAAATTCGAATCCCGGTATTTGTGATGATCATTGCTGCACTGGTGACTTGTGTGCAATTACTGATTAACGCTTATGCCTATAATTTATATTTATCATTAGGTATTTTCTTACCCTTGATCGTCACTAACTGCGTCATCATAGGTCGCGCTGAAGCATTTGCATCGCGTAATTCATTAGCCCACTCGACGTTCGATGGATTGATGATGGGCTTGGGATTTACCGCAGTATTGGTAGTGTTAGGTGCAAGCCGTGAACTCATTGGTCAAGGGACTCTTTTTGACGGTGCAGATCTATTATTAGGTGATTGGGCCAGTGTATTGACCATTCATGTATGGCAGGTAGACACACCATTTTTATTGGCCATGTTACCGCCAGGAGCATTCATTGGCATGGGATTACTAATCGCCCTTAAAAATGTCATCGACAGCCGAGTAAAAGCAATGCAACCTAAAGCTGAAGTAGTTGGTGTTACGCGGGCTCGGATCACTAAAGTCAACTAATACTCAACCGCTGTTAACCGACAGCGGCCGTTAACTTAACGATAAATTGACCGATTATTATGAATAAAGATAAACGCCATCAAATTCTCTGCCGATTAAGGGACAATAACCCTAAACCTGAGACCGAACTTAATTTTTCCAGCCCATTTGAGCTCTTAGTTGCGGTCACATTATCAGCACAAGCAACTGACGTCAGTGTCAATAAAGCCACTGATAAACTGTTTCCAATTGCCAATACGCCTCAAGCAATCTATGACTTAGGCGTTGACGGGCTCAAGCAATATATTAAAACCATTGGCTTATACAATAACAAAGCCATTAATGTGATTAACGCCTGTAAAATGCTGATTGATTTACATGCTGGTGAAGTACCCGAAAATCGGGAAGCATTAGAAGCTTTACCTGGAGTGGGACGAAAAACGGCTAATGTAGTACTCAATACCGCTTTTGGTTGGCCAACCATTGCCGTTGACACGCATATTTTTAGGTTAGCAAACCGGACTAAATTTGCCCCAGGCAAAAATGTCGATCAAGTTGAACTGAATATGCTTAAAGTGGTGCCGAATGAGTTTAAAGTGGATGTTCATCATTGGTTTATTCTTCACGGACGGTACACTTGCTTAGCCAGAAAACCCCGTTGCGGTTCCTGTATTATCGAAGACCTGTGTGAGTTTAAGGATAAGACTGAGTAAGCTAATTTTTAATTGAAATATATTGATGATCATGCGAATAACTTAAATATGTGCTACTCGCATGATTATCTTAATTTGAAAACCTTAAATAGCCGCTTAACCTTTAATTATTACTGAACATAAACTCTATACTCCCAAGGCGCCAACTTAAGGCTTGTGTCTTCAGTAAGCGTTGCCTTTTGTTTGCTAAATAGCTCTGTATATACTCCAGCTGTTTGTGGCCCCATAAATTGAATATCTTGCTCTTTATCAGAAAAATTAATCACAACAAACACTTTATCTTTGGTATTTTCGCGTATAAAACTAAACACTTCAGTCGGGTTAGTATTATAAATACGTTCCATTCTCGCGCCATACTTGCCATGCCATAACGCACTATTTTGTTTCTGTAAAGCTAAGAGCTTCTGAATCAATGGCTTAAACTCATGCTCTTTCCATTTAATAGGATCTTTTTCGAAAAACTCAAGCCGCTTATTATTCCCAGCTTCAAGTCCATTATAAATTAATGGCATACCTTCACCGACAATAGACAATACAATAGCTGTCGCTACTTTTTCTTCACTACCATAACGTTCAAATACGGTACCTTCCCACGAATTAGCATCGTGATTTGAAACATACGTCATCCGGTAGCTATTTTTTGGGTAAGCTCCCTCATTCCATGAATAGTATACAAACAACCTATTTAGATCAGCGTGACCACTTAAAATATCATGAATAGCTTCCTGCCAAGACCATGCATAAGTAGCATCAAAAGCTTTAGCATGTAAATCCCGCATCTCCCATTCAGCTAACATAAAAACAGGCTTGATCGCGTCTAGCTCTGACCTAACGTTTTCCCAAAAATCTAGAGGAACAAAACCTGCTACATCACATCGATAACCATCAATGTTAGCTTCTTTGACCCAATACTTCATTGCATCAGTCATGTATTCACGCATTTCTGGTACGTTATAATCAAAGTCTATTATGTCTGACCAATCCCACCAAGGCGTAGGTTGAAAATTGCCTTGCGAATTTTTTGTATACCAATTTGGGTGCTTATGCCTTAATTCATTATCCCAGGCACTATGATTCGCGACCCAATCTAAAATAACGTACATACCTAATTCGTGAGCAGCATTAACAAAGCTTTTTAAGTCATCTAAAGTACCAAACTCAGGGTTAACACCGTAGTAATCTTTTACTGAATAAGGGCTACCCAGCGACCCTTTTCTGTTTTCTTCGCCAATCGGATGAATCGGCATTAACCAAAGAATATCGACGCCAAGTTCTTTTAATCGTGGTAGTTGATGCTCAGCGGCTGCAAATGTTCCTTCAGGCGTGAACTGTCGCGTATTAATTTGATAAAAACTTGCATTCTTACTCCACTGAGGATGCGTTAACTTCACATATTCTTGCGGAACATAATTTGAGGAAATATTCGTTGTCTTAGTTTTTTTACTTATATTAGTACAAGCACACAGCCCTAAAAGCAGTAATATGAGCGTAAGTTTTTTCATTTGTGGAACACCTTAAACGATTAAGTTCAAAGAATATACGATGTAGCGACATTATTTTAAACAGTCCATTAACATGAATACGAATGCAAACCTTTGCGCCTGTCTAGCATAATTACCTTTTGGCTGGCCAACCATTGCCATTGACACGCATATTTTTAGGTTAGCAAACCGGACTAAATTTGCCCCAGGCAAAAATGTCGATCAAGTTGAACTGAATATGCTTAAAGTGGTGCCGAATGAGTTTAAAGTGGATGTTCATCATTGGTTTATTCTTCACGGACGGTACACTTGCTTAGCCAGAAAACCCCGTTGCGGCTCCTGTATTATCGAAGACCTGTGTGAATTTAAGGATAAAACAGAGTAGTGAGATCCTTGGATTCTTTTTCTGCGGCTTTTAAGTTTTTGTTGCCCTAAAATTAAGGTATAGATTTTCGGTAATAGATAAATTCAAGCCTCTTTTCCTTTATTTTCTTCATTACATTGGCACTCAAACGAGTAACTATAATAATTAGCACTCGTTTGAGCACCATTATGTGACTATTTAATGTATAAAATTTTCGCTTAGCTTATTAATATCACTGAACATACACTCTATATTCCCAAGGTTTCAATTTAAAGCTTGTCTGTTGAGTAAGTTTACCTTTTTGCTTACTCAATAACGCTGTATATTCTCCAGATGTTTGTGGTCAAAAATCATCTGATTTAGCAATAAAAAATTTGGCTACAGTAAGCCAAGATTTATAGTTACTGCTTATATTTGTAATAAAACTATTATAAAAACACATAAATAAAATCTAATCAGCTGTTATACTCTAATGACTCAGAGAGGGTCTTATTCTAGTATGGTTACAATTAAGCAAGTGGCTGTCCACGCAGGTGTTTCATTCAAGACAGTATCGCGAGTGGTCAATAATGATCCAACAGTCAAAAAGATTAACCGCGAGAAGGTTCTTAAAGCAATAAAAGAATTAGATTATCGCCCTAATCGTGCGGCAAGCTTAACGCGACGTAAAAAATCAAACATTTACGCAATTATTGCTGATGAACTGCTTAGTGTTCCTTATACTTTCGATATTATTCGTGGTGCCCAAGAAATTGCTTGGCAGAAAAATAAAGAACTGTTGATCCTCAATGTTAACGAAACCCAAGCGAGTATAGACAGAGCTATCGAAAGCCTTTTAGAGTATCGCGTAGAGGGTGTTATCTATTCAGCAATGTATCATCGCCAAGTTGTAATCGCTGATGAACTAAAAAAAATCCCAACTATTTTAGCTAACTGCTTCCCTGCTTCAAATAACTTTCCTTGCGTAGTACCTGATGAGCAACAAGCCGGTGAAGATATTACCGATGCATTAATACGTAAAGGCTATCGCCGAATTGCTTTCTTAAACTTAAATGAGCATATAATTGCTGCCAAAGGTCGCAAACAAGGCGTTATAAATTCATTTAAAAAGCACGGCTTACCATTAGATGATTTACTCATTGAATCGGTTATTTTTTGTCAAGCCGATGGTAGTGATATTTCTACCTCGAGAGAATCTGCGGCGCGAGTGATAGACGAGTTTAAACCTGATGCTATTATATGCGGGCAAGATCCCATGGCGCTGGAAATTTATTTTGTTGTGCATGATAAAGGAATGGTAGTTGGTAAGGACATTGGTATTGCAAGTTTTGATGATTGGGGCAGTATTCCAGAATTATTACAACCAAATTTAACCACCATGGCATTACCACATCATGCGATGGGACGTTGGGCAATGGAGTATCTTATAGAGCAGCGCACTGATATTGTTCACCACCACTTACCGTTTAAATTGATTGCTCGCAATTCGTTTTAATAGCATCTGCCTTTAATGCAAAAAACGATAATACGATAAACACACAGATAACCAAACCCAAATATTGATAGGCTAACGCAAAGCCTACATGATCATATACAACGCCTACCCCGACGGCTAACATTGATGCCACCAATTGCGTAGTAAATTGAAAGCCAATAATATAGATCATCGCTGAATAGCGAGCGTCAAAATGCATATTTATATATTTAAATAACGCAATCAGCATCAGCGGTAATTCAATTGCGTGTAACAATTTCAATAAACTAATGCTGATAGGATCACTAACAACCCCCGAGCAATATATTCGCATCGCCATCAATACACCACTTAACAGCAACGAATTTTTAACGCCCAAATAATTCACCCATTTTACAGCTAAATACAAAATAACCGCTTCAAGGATAACTTGCGCTGAAGTTAAATAGCCAAAAATTTCTCGACCTTGCTCTGGGGTGTCAAAAAAAGAGGTGTAATAAATAGCAAATTGCTGATCAAATACCGCATAAATACAACTAACACCGATCACAAACACACTTAACCGCCACAGTCCTGCGATTTTAAAAAAGGCTTTAAGCTGTTTTACAGGAGTAAAAGTTCGAGAAGGCGCTATTTCACTCTGATTTTGTGCGACCTTAACAAAGGCTAAAAAACCTATTAAGCAAACCGCCGCAATGCTTGATAACCAATAATTTAAACTAGGGGATAAATTAAACGATAAACCGGCAAAGTAGCTTGCCATGGCCCAACCCAGTGACCCCCACATTCGAGCTTTACCAAATTCAAAGTTCGTCGAGCGACTTTGTTTATCAATATAACTTTCAAGCGTCCCTACTCCAGCTAAAAATGCACATGAAAAAACGGCACCGCCTAAAATAGCAGCCAGATAAAACTGCGTTTGTAGTAGTGGCGCGTATACATAACTAACAAACGGGCCAATCAACATGATGAAAAATGCAATGAAGTAAAGTAGTGTTTTTTGTAAACCGAGTTTATCTTGCAAAATGCCGTAGCAAGGCATCACGAGTAAAGCCATGATGGAATTAATACTAAAGATAATCCCGACTTTAGCACTATTGAGGCCTACTTCTTGACTAAGCCAAATAGGAAATAATGAAAAAGAAAAAGACCATGCCATAAAATAAACAAACAAAATGACACTTAAGAGTCGATAGTTGCTACTCATATATCGCATAGCCTTGGAGAAAGATTAATGACTCTATAATAATATAGAGTCATTTTGGAAGTTATTTTTCTATTGCTATATTATTTAACTTAACGTCACTAAGCGACAAAGGCTGCTCAGAACTTACTTGTATTTTATTGTAAGGAGAGGTTGGAAAAACAATCGAGGTCATAGAGCTAACCCCTTTATTTACAAACACTTCTACCGACGCTTTATCTACCCATATCTCAACATCGTAATACTCAAGGCCCTTTTGTAATGGGGCTGTTTGTAAAGATGCAAAACCATCTTCAAAGTCTTTTAAACCTGATTGTCTGCGATCAAGTACAAGTTGCCCTTGAGCTGGGTCTAGCTGCAGCTTAGTGTATTCACCCGTATCAGAGCTAAGCACGATATCAGTAACTTGCTCAGCGTTTGATAAACTAAAGCTCACCTTAAATTGCCCAGGTTCAACAGTAAAAAGCTCATCTAACTGATAGCTATTTGCACCAGTTAGGCTTGCCTTTTGTTGTGTGTTACTCAATAAACTATCGAGTTCTTTAATAGGCTGAGATGCTAAACGCACGCCACTTGCTGTTTGCAATAAGGTTAATTCTCTGGGAATCGTCATTGCACTGCGCCATACTTCAGTGGGTACTTGGTTTGCGTATTGCCAGTTACTCATCCACCCCATAAATAAGTGTCTACCGTCTTTGACATCAGAAAAAGTGACACCTGCATAATTATCTGTGCCGTAGTCTAACCATATTGAAGGTTCGTATCTTTCATTTGCTGCATTATCAGAAAATACGATATCAGCGATTTTTATATGCCCCCAATCACCTCGTTCATTGTCGACCACTTTAATATAAGCTTGCTGGCCTTTTAATTGACTCACGTTCCATGAACGCTCTGTCATAGTACCGGTATTATTTCCGCTTGCGGTTTTAACAATCTCGCCATTAACTAACAACTGTATTGCGGTACTATTGTGATGCTTTCCGCCTGCAATCTTGAAGTTAATGAAATCATGATCGATCGCAAATGATGTTGAGGTTAATGTGCCAATTGCCTTATCAGAACCTTTAAAAGAACTGGCAATCGTATTTGCTGGTTGATCATTAACTATATGGAATGCATCACCAGATACTTGCCAATTTTTTAAACCACTCTTGAAATTAGAAAAATCAAGTCCTTGGGGGAAAACGGCTGGCGTTGCGGTAAGCATTTTTTGATAATCACTATCAAGTACAAATTTTTCACCGTCGAAATCGCCGACAAAGTATTGTGTACCAGAGCCGCCATTTGGCGCGCCTGGGTTGATGCTCACTAATAAAACATATTTATATTCATCTGTGCCTTCAATACGCACGCGAATAAGGTCTGGACACTCCCATACACCTGCGTGACTTCCCCAATCGGCGCCAAAGTTACTTTCAAATTGCCATGTTTTTAAATCTTTTGAGCTGTAAAAGCCAATATGATCATCTTGGGCCAATACCATGACCCACTGCTGGGTATCCTCATGCCAACTTACTTTAGGATCACGAAAATCACGGATCCCAGGGTTTTTTAATACCGGATTATTAGCGTATTTTTTCCATGTACGACCTTTATCGGTGCTATATGCTACGCCTTGGGTTTGAAAATCAATCGCCCCCAGTGCAGCCTTTTTATCATCGTGATAAGTAAATATAGCCACTAATGGTGGATTTTCTTTAGTGCCAAAGCCGCTACTATTTTGCCAATCAACCACCGCACTACCGGAGAAGATAGTACCGTGCTCATCAGGAAACAGCTTAATGTCTTGATGCTGCCAATGAACCATATCTTTACTAATTGCATGTCCCCAATGCATTGGCCCCCATACAGATGAATCAGGATTATGCTGGTAAAACAGATGATATTCACCTTGGTAATAAACCATACCGTTAGGATCATTCATCCAATGCTTTTTAGGGGTAAAATGAAAAGCGGGACGAAACACCTCTTTGCTAGGTTTATCTACACCCTCAAGGGCAGTTTGTTCAGTTTGATTTGTCATGCTACATGCTGCCAAAAATGATGAAATTAACACTAAATTAACGGTTCGCATCTAATGCTCCATGCTTATTATTGGTATCTAATGAAATTGCTTCTAAAGACCGTCCTTTTGTTTCTGGCATAAACCACGCAACAAAAATTAACTGCCCTAACATCATTAACGTAAAGAAAGTGAACACTTCAGTGGCACTAAAGCGCTCTAAGAAAAATGGCATAAGTAAAGTGATTGCTGCGGCAAAAAACCAATGCGTACCTGAGCCCAAAGACTGACCTTTTGAACGTACATTATTAGGAAATATTTCTGCAATGAAGACCCAAATAACGGTACCTTGGCCAATGGCATGAGCGGCAATAAATACAAATACAAACGCTACAACCGTTAAGCCGCCAGAATCCGTACTAAACGCCCATGCCACCACCGAAAGAGAAATAACATAGCCAATTGAGCCTATATACATCAGCGCACGGCGACCATACTTATCAATCAATGATAAACCTAGCATGGTAAAACATAAGTTAACCACACCGATCCCTGCGCCTGAAAGTAATGATTGATTTACATCCAAACCAGCAAGTTCAAATACACGCGGGGCATAATAAATAATAAAGTTAATGCCTGATAATTGATTAAATGCGGCAAATAAAAATGCAAATAATATGGCCTTATTGTAACTACCACCAAATAGCTTTGATTGACTGTTGTGTAACTTGTCGCGCTCAATTTCATTTAATACTTGGTCAGGATCTTCTTCACCTAAGGTAACTAAAATGGAACGCGCTTTGGTTCTCTGATTTTTCTTTTGCACTAACCAACGTGGGCTTTCAGGTGCCTTAATGATCATTAACAAATAAGCTAAGGCAGGTATTGCCTCCACACCTAACATTAAACGCCAATCAATTGAGGATGTACCTGCAATTAAAAAATTAGAAACAAACGCGACTAAGATACCAAATACAATTTGGAACTGATAAAGCGCAACCAAACGGCCACGGAACTTAGCTGGAGCAATCTCAGAAATATAGGCAGGTACAACAATTGAAGAAATCCCCACTCCCACACCGCCAATAAATCGCAATAAAGCAAAGCTGTAAACTTCAGGAGCCATGGCAGAGCCAAGTGCCGAAATAAAAAATAACACCCCGACTAAAATCAATGTGGGTTTTCTCCCCCACTTATCGCATGGGTAATTACCGGTTAATGCACCAAGTAGTGTCCCCCATAAAGCCGAAGACATAATAAAAAGACCATGAAATAACGAACTCGTATTCCATAATGCTTGAATAGGTTTATCAGCACCGGATATAACCGCGGTATCAAAACCAAATAAAAATCCAGCAACTGCAACAGTCGCTGACCAGTAAATAATTTTTTTCATAATCGCTCTTAACACGTTAAATTTAAAAGGTGGGCCGAAACCCACCATTAATTAGTAACCTGAGTTTTGTGTATACAAACCACCGCTATTAATCACCTGAGTTTGTGTATACAAGCAACCGCTATTAATAACCCGGGTTTTGTGTATACAACCCACCACTTAAAATCATTTGCTGATTCGGAATAGGTAAATACTCATCACGACCTTTAGTGAAAACAGCATCGGCCAAATAAGGTTTGCGTAACGCTTCAATTGCTAAATAACTATCAATCGTTTCTTTCGCTATTCCCCAACGCACTAAGTCAAAAAAGCGATGTCCTTCAAGCCCTAATTCTAAACGTCGCTCAAAGCGCAATGCCTCTCTTGCTTGCTCTTTAGAAACAAAACTTGTATATGAGCCAATATTATAAATACTGGCGTTGTGTAATTTACCGGTGCTATTTTTAGCGCGCTCACGAATGCGATTGATGATTGGCAATGCTTCGTCATACCGATCTAACTCAATTAACGCTTCTGCTTTCCAAAGTAATACATCAGCGTAACGAATGAGCGGTGTATTTAATGAAAAGATAGGAAATGGTCCATTCTGACCACGACAACTACAATCTGGGTGTTCAAGATCCTTCATCGCTGTAAAGTTGCCATATATCCCCGGAGCTCGAGCCCAACTATCACCGCCGTGGATCAAATTCTCGTCATATTTAAATGGTTTACCTTCCATCGCCACAGTATGATCTAGGCGAGGATCAACGGCATCGGTCACCTTGTCGTAATTGAAATCGTTAAAAGTGTCAAATAACGGTAAGCCTTGTTGATCTGTTTTAAACGCATTGACAAAATTTTCTGTTGGTACATGGAAACCACAGCAACCAAATCCTCCAGCCAATGGGGCATTTAATGCACTAGGCCAGCTTCCACGTCCATCTGGCGAACCGTCATTTAAAGAACGCTGAATAGCGAATACTGATTCTTTGCCATTTTCACTTTCAAACAAAAAGTTATTCGCGTAATCATCAAATAAGCCATATACGCCCGCCTGTTCAATTTCATTAACCAGAGCGACCACTTTTACAAGTTTATCTTTATTAATATTGATAACTTGATGTAACTCATTCTGCTCATAAGCCTGGTAGAGCAATGCTTTAGCTAAATATGCCTTAGCAGATAACGCTGAAGCTCGCCCGACATCTTTTTGAGTTTGTGGTAAATGATTGGCAGCAAACTCAAAATCAGCAGCAATTTTATCCCATAACTCCTGATCGCTCAGATCACTATTAGTCGTGAGAAGTATCTGATCTTGTGTCATTGTTTCATCAATCCACGGGATATGTTTATGATGTATTTTTAAATCAAAGTAGAAAATGCTGCGAATAAACCGCAGTTCGGATTGTTTTGCAGCACTGTCTTCAATTGCATCTGGCGCATTTGCGATTACCGCTAATGCTGAGTTGACTCTTGAAATACCGGTGTAATTACGCACCCATTTTTTGTTGTTCAAATCAATCAAATCTGGCGGGAATGACTCCATATCAGGCACTACTGGCTGATATAAAGACAAAGCATGATAAGCAAAAATATCACCAGGTCCATTACCGCCTTTATGGGCGTCTCCTGCGCGTAAATTCCCCGTCGGCCATAAAAAGTTAGGCGCGGTATAATGATCGTTACCTAGATATGAGTAGGCTGCGATGATCAACGCATCTACATTTTTACTGTTAGAAACTTGTTCTTCGGTCAATACCCCTGAAGGTGCAACATCAAGATCAGAACCACCACACGAAGCTAAAAAAAGAGCAAATGTAGTTGCTGAAAATAGCGTTTTTATTTTATTCATAATAAGTGCTCGTATCGTTTTTGTTTTAATAAATCAAAAAGTGAGGTTCACGCCTAACGTGAAACGTTTAGGATTTGGGAAGGTTCCGTTCGGAGTTTCAGGATCCTGAGTTAACGTCCCTGATGGCGTAATGGTCAATAAGTTACTTCCCTGAAAATAAATTCGTGCAGAACTTATACCGTAGTGACTTAACCACTGTTCATCGGGGGTATACCCTATAGATAAATTGCGCAATTTAAGATAGGTACCCTCTTCCCAAAATAAGCTTGATTGACGACCCTCACCATTGTTATCAATTGCAGTTAACGCAGGAACATCGGTATCAGTATTGCTGCTTGACCAAGCATTAAGAACACGATCGCCATAGTTAGAACCTATGTTGAGTGATGTAAAGTCTGTGAATCCACGCCAACCATTTCGAATTTGACCTCCTTTAACACCTTGCCAGAACATAGTGAAATCCCAGCTTTTGTATTTAAAGTTCATATTCATGCCATAGATAAAATCAGGATCGGTATCGGCAAAAAATGTTTGGTCGTTTTCATTAATAACACCATTGCCATCAAGATCCTGCCAACGAACTCTTCCTAAGCCAGCACCTGATTGAACAGCGTGAGCATCGATTTCACCTTGATTTTGAAATAAACCGTCGGCAACGTAGCCATAAACTGAATTAATAGAATGGCCAACAATTGTCTTATCAGCGCCATTGCCGCCAAAGGAGTTAACAACATCTTTTGGAAGGGAAACAACTTTATTTTTAGCGGAAGAAATATTGAAGCTTATATCAACATCAATATCATCATCTAGGCTATCGAATGAAAGGTAATCTGCGTAGCCAATTATAAATTCGAAACCTGAGTTTTCTATTGTGCCACCATTAACCCACTGCTGAGCGCCTTCACCTAGCGTCGCAATAGGGTTGGTAAGAGTTAAGATATCTTCAGTGGTTTTTTCAAACCAATCAATGCTGCCGTAAATCGTGTCGTAATGCATGCCAAAATCAATGCCAATATTTTTTTGCGTTGAAGTTTCCCACTTTAGATCATCATTACCTGTTTGAGCTTTGACAAAACCTGAAGGTAAGGTGCCGCCATTAGCGCCGCCGATATCATAAGCGGTGCCTTCATCTTGCTGATCAGTGAATAAAGACTGTGTTGCATATCGACTTAAATACGTTGTATATGTTGCATCTGTAGGAATTTCTTGGTTACCCGTTTTACCCCAACTAGCTCGTACTTTTAAGGTGCTTAAAAACTCGAAGTCATAAAATGATTCGTTGCTAATGACCCATCCCGCTGAAGCAGCTGGAAAATTACCGTAACTATTATTACTACCAAACCGAGATGAACCATCGCGACGAATAGTGAGCCCAGCGAGGTAGCGATCATCAAAGTTATAATCCATACGAGCAAAGTAAGAATCGAGTGTCCACTTATCACCATCACCTTCAACACGTACGTCTCCAGTTGCTTGTGATAAATGAGCATAATCACGATCATCAGAGGCAAAACCTGAACCAAAACCAACAGAGCCTTCATACTCATAATCGATTTGTTCTGTACCGGCTAAAAAGGTAAAACTGTGATTATCACCAACATCTAATTTATACTCTGCAGTGTTAGTCCAACTAAAACTACTATTCCAGTTTTCAGTAACTGAAAGTTGATCTCCGTAGTTTAATGAGCCAGCTTGAAACGCACGAGTATAGTTTCTGAAGTAGTATTGTCCGTAATCAAGTCCAACAGTACTTTTTAGCGTTAACCCATCAATTAATTCATATTCAAAAAAGATATTACCCATTAGTTTATTAAACCGACTGACATTATCGCGGTTCATTTCAATTATTCTAACTGGATTATCGCGGTCCGTGACACCAGGAACAGGGCCACCCCAGCCGCCTTCATCATTGTAAACGGGCACAATAGATTGTTGCTCTATTGCCAGCCCTAGAATTTCACTAGCTCTCGCATTGATGAGATTTGACTCTTGATTAGTAACAGTGAAGTTTTCGCCAATTTTTAATTTGTCGGTTAATTGGTAATCCGAATTAACTCGAAAACTAATTCGTTCAAATTCCGAACCATCAACAACACCTTCAGAATTGAAATAGCCTAAAGAAGTATAAATAGAGGCATTTTCTGAACCTCCTGATAAAGAAATGTTAAGGTCACTAACTTTAGCTGTACGGGTTACCTCATCAAACCAATTAGTGTCTGCAGGACGCTGTACTTGTTGAGGATCGGTATAAGTAGGTAAGATCACCGCGTTTAATTGGGGGTTACTGAAGTCACCATTCCAATCATAACGATATAGCGAACTGGCTGAATTTGGATTTGAACCATCATTAACAGCAGCTTGCCATACAGCTTGTCCACGTTGTTGGGTATTAAGCGGATTTAGATCATAGCTATAGTCATCTTGAGATTGGTTAGCAGAGAAATTAAAATCAAGTCCCTCATGACCTTTTTTCGTTGTAATGACTATCACGCCATTACCAGAACGTGCACCAAATATACTAGCAGCGGCTGCGTCTCGTAAAACCTGAATATCAGCAATATCATGGCTATTAAGTTCATGCATTCCTGACTTAGTAGGAATACCATCAATAACATATAGAGGGTCATTATTGCCTAATGGCCCTAAACCTTGGCCACGTATCCTTACCGTTGCAGTAGACTCCGGTGAACCATTAGTTGAAATTTGTAAGCCAGGTACTCTCCCCTGCAAGTTTTGCATTATATTACCCGAAGGCATATCAACTACATCGTCTAACTTAACAGAACTTACAGCACCTGTTAGGTCCTTTTTTTTAACACTGCCATATCCATAAGACACTTCGATAACTTCTATATCGTCATCCTCAGGAGGCTCTTGTACTTGTTCTTGTTGAGCTGCTAAAGAACTGTATGGCAAGAGCAAGCCTATTAATACAGCACTTACGCTCGCAGTAAGTGGCTTTTTACGAAACCTTTGCATTATGTGTGTCCCCAATTGATCAAATTAATTAATGTTGATATTACTCACTACAAATTAACAACGTTGTCTTTTTTTTGTTTTTAGGCTAGTTATCAAAGTCTACATATTAGAATATTTATTCAAATTCGAAGTAGCTTTTGCTGATTTAAACAACGTTGTCTTTTTAACATCAAAGAAACTAAGTTTCAACATATATTGCAAACTTTATGTATAATTCTATTTATTTTATTACCAAGATAGTCAATCTGTGCGGTTAGATAAACTCATTAATCTGCTGATGAGATAACGTTGAAGTTGCTCCGTGACATTGAGCTCACATAGCCCCAACCGCACATGCAAAATCAATCCCTTGCTGTGGTGATTTATTAAGACAAAGTTGATAACCAAGCGCCAATAAGAAGTAATATAGAGCAAAAACAGTGTTATAGACGTTTGTGGAATAACCTAAATTATAGTAATGCTTACCCTTAACCGGCAATAAATCGCTATGGCGCCGTTTAGTAACACATAAATAGTCTGTGTCTGTTTGGCTATAAATGCTCAGTTTTGTTCGAGTGATTGATATTGACTACCCCTTGATTGGTACAGGATCTTATAGCGACTTTGTTTTCGTGATCCTGGAGTATTTTTCAATAAACAAACTAATAACTATTGAATATTGTTAACAAGTCGGTATGACGCAGATGCAGTAATTGCCCTATATACGGCTAATAAACCACTTAACTTTGAAGTACCTGATTGGGTAAGATTTGAAAATGGACAAGCAATTATTTATTCCGACCAAAACGATAATAAACCAGATGTAAAATATTGAGCAAAAAGTGAAAATACATGGTTCTCTGGCCAATACCCTGCGCAAGAAGGTGAATTTTTATGCAGGTAGGACTGCTAGCCCGCCGACGTAAACTCTCATGTTTGGTTGGGCAGCTCATAAGAATACACGCTCTAATATAGGCAATGCTGATTTTGGTGGTGACTTAGCAATATATAAAGCCTCAATGACTACGTTTCACTTTATCAATACATTTATTACGTTAAATACTATGAGAGCCTAGCGACTTACCGTAACTGCGACACTTAAACACATCAATACCAGATAATATGCCAACAAACTTTTGTGAGTCTTTAGTGGCGCCGCGCTTAGACCCGTCAGCAACTAAATAATTAACCTCAGCTTTATTCATCAATGGCGGGTAGTTGTCTTCAAGAACGTAATCCCGCCCCTACTTTGGCATTGAGCTTACCAATCAGTACTCGGCGCTTTACTGCTTTATAAACATGCACCCAATTATAGTGAACAGTCCCAGCACCAAACTAACCATTAATTAACTCAGCGATTTTTACACCATAGCCTTTTTAAACAGCTCAATTTTCAAAAATCATGGTTTTATTATGAGGCTCAAACTCAAACTATCTTTTGTCGTCATTCCACACCACCCAACTAGGCGGCTTAACAAATTCGCCTCAGGTAAAATGTCGATCAAGTTGAACTGAATATGCTTAAACTGGTGCCGAGTGAGTTTAAAGTTGATGTTTATCATTGGTTTATTATTTACAGACGTTACACTTGTTTCGCCAAAAAACCGGTTGCGATTCTTGTATTAACGAAATGTTGTGTGTATTGAAAGATAAAACCGACAGAAAAGCATTGAAACTAGTTGGCCGATTTTGTAAATATCAGCGTGACATCACCTTGTCCTAATTGTTGCGACAAGCCTGAAGTATCATCGATATGCCCAATACGCGTGTATGAGTATGAGGTATTAACCTTCTTGTAGAATACAACCATAGTGCGAGAGCCCCACAGCATCAGATCGCCATTGTTGATCGTCACAGGTTGATACGGATCAGTTGATAATGATTTTGGTAACTCGGCATGCTTTTCGTTACTGTTAAGATCGTCCATGTCGAGAGTCAGTGGTAGCATGGCAGCAAATTCACGTGCTGCGCTGGTGTTGGCTAAGGTTGCTTTGAAACGATGATCTCCTATGGTTATCCACATATGCGAACTCTCCAGTTTAATGGCTGTGTGTTTAGTTGCGATAGGACTTGCCGTTAACTCAGTTGCATAGCTGCTATCGAGTGTTAAAAAAAACAGTACTAATAGCCCAATTGGTTTGATGAATGCTAAGCGCTGATGAGGTGCTATTATGAATAAGGTGTTGACCTTATGTATGTTGACAGCAACAGGGTTATTCATAATAGCGGCCTCGTAAATTTTATTGTTTGAATAGACGGATATATTTTAGTGTACTCGTGTGCGATAGGCTTGAAACGCCAGAAAAGCGCCAATGAGTAATACTGCTGCGCTTGCAATAAAAGTGCTTTGGTAGCCATCTGCATCGAAAAGTATTCCTCCGACAGTAGAGCCTAGGGCAATAGATAATTGCGCTACTGCCACCATCAAACCGCCACCGGCTTCAGCATTATTTGGCATCGCTTGCGCAAGCCAAGTCCACCACGCAACAGGTGCCGCGGTTGCAACCAGTCCCCACAGTGCAAGTAGTATTGCGACAATGAGTACATTGTTGCCGAAGGGGATCAGTGCGACGGCAATCATCGCCATAAAAGCAGGAATGCCGACAAGCAAACCATATAAAGTGCGTTTTAAGATTGTACTAATGATTAACGTGCCGATAAGCCCTGAAAATCCAATGGTAAGCAACAGCAGAGATAATGTAGATACGCTGGTATGGGTGACAGTTTCAAGGAAGGGTCTCAGGTAAGTAAATAATGCAAACTGCCCCATAAAGAAAGCACCGCATCCAGCCATGCCATAGGCAACAGCACGATTGTTAAGTGCCTTAAGAATATTCTTGGAACCTGAAGAGCTCACCTCAGTTTTCATTGCAGGTAATGCCTGCCATTGCCATATCAAGGTAATGAGCGCGATAGGAATAAGCACTAAAAAGGTACCACGCCAGCCTATAAAAGAGCCTAAATAACTGCCCAATGGCGCAGCGATAACCGTTGCTAACGCATTACCTCCATTGAAAACAGCCAATGCTTTAGGGACTTTATTAGGCGGCACTAATCGAATAGCCATCGCAGCTGACATTGACCAGAATCCGCCAATGACTACGCCTAGGACTCCGCGACCAAGCATATAAGTTAGGTAGTTTGGAGCCAGCGCTACAATGGTTCCAGAGATCCCCATCAAAATAGTTAATATTAACATTAACTTTTTGCGGTCCATGGTGCCGATCAGCGTAGGAAGTAATAAGCTGGTTAGCACGGCAAAGGCGCCGGATATTGCAATACCTTGGCCAGCCATTCCTTCAGTGATCTGTAAGTCGCTGGCAATGGGAGTTAGCAGGCTAACTGGCATAAATTCGAAGGCGATAAGCGTGAATACGCATAAAGACATTGCAAAAACGCCACTCCAGTGAGCGGTAGTATTTGCCGTATCAGAGGGTGTTCCATCATAGGTATCAGATGTAGTGGATTTCATAGATTTTTTAGTTACGCCTCGGTTTTACAAAAGTGCTATGCGTGCTCAAATAGCCCACATGGTTTAGGAAATACTGCTTAGTTAACTAAATCGTAAGTGTGGGCATTAAACATGATGCGGATTGACTTCATTAGTTAATAGGGCAAAAGGTTTACCTTGTGCCCTTCTCATCTCACTTCAAATACCCCACTATTTATTAAGCGAGGTGTTGCTTGAAGAAGCTTGTGAGCTTCTCGAACGGAATGACATCCACTTGATCATATAAATCAACATGGCTTGCGCCTGGAATAACCATCAACTCTTTTGGTTCAGCCGCATTCTCATAGGCTGTTTTAGCCATGTAGAGCGAGTGGGCTTTTTCACCATGGATAAACAACACCGGACGAGGAGAAATCTCAGAAATATAGGTCAATAAAGGCATGTTCATGAACGACAATGGCGTCGTCTGTGACCAAGCGTTACCTGAGTTGACCGCACGTGGATGGTAGCCTCGTGGTGTCATGTAATAATCATGATAGTCGAGCATAAATTGCGATTCGCCGCCTTTTAACACGTTGTAAGACGGCTGATAGGCTGGTGTGCCTTTCTCTGCATCTTGCCAACGTTGCTGACTCAGTTGCTCTAGAGTTTGTGTGCGTTGTTCTAGGGTAACACTGTCGTTATAGCCTTTTGACATAACACGCGTCATATCATACATAGTGCTTGCTACAACGGCTTTAACACGTTTATCGACCGCGACGGCATTTAATGCCATACCGCCCCAACCACAAATGCCGATCATCCCGATGCGTTCACGATCCACATTGGCTTGCATACCAATACAATCTACCGCAGCGCTAAAGTCTTCCGTATTGATGTCTGGCGAGGCAATATTGCGAGGTTCGCCGCCACTTTCACCTGTGTATGAGGGGTCAAAAGCAAGGGTGACAAAGCCTTGTTTTGCCATTATTTGCGCATACAGACCCGATGATTGCTCTTTCACCGCACCAAAAGGGCCACCTACGACGATAGCAGGCAGCTTGCCAGTGCTGTTTTTCGGCTGATAAAGATCAGCGGCAAGGGTTATGCCATAGCGGTTTTTGAAAGTGACTTTTTTATGATCGACCTTGTCACTTTTAGCAAATTTTTTGTCCCACTCATCGGTTAGTGCAATTGATGATTGAGCAAAAGCTTGGCCAGTGGTTAGCGAGGCAACCCCTAGCGCAACAATACCTGCACCAGTCATCTTCATCATATTGCGACGTCCTTCATTAGGCATATCTTGTTCAGTAGTAATCTTGGTCGTTTCAGTATGTATATCCATGGTTATTCTCCGGACAAGTTAAAATTTTGGCTGAGACTGTTGAGCTCACGCTCACAAAACGGTAGTTAACATCACCTTTAAGTAATTGTTCATAGGCTGTATCTGATTTACCCAGCCTTGATTAATAGCGCTTAGATTGAGAGTCTTTCGAGGGTTTAGTTTTGCAGTTTTTGCGTATGTTTTGTTAGTAAGATCCTGCTAATTAATTGCTTGATACTCCAAAAAACTAGCATTTCACTTAATATAAGCACTGACTCAAGCGACTATTGAAAAATCAACATTCGCAAAGCTTTAATAACGGCTCAATAAGTGACCACTGGACAAAAGGTATAAACAGAGAGCTCGGTTGTACACCGACTGATCAAAGCAAGGTTACCGAACAAAAACGTTTTCGAGGTAGATTGCACTGGGCGAATCAAAAAATTATCTTGTATCGTCGATAAATGACAATTCGACTTTATCCTTAATACTGTTGAAGCTAGAGATCTCGTTGTTGTGCACTCATTGGCTCAATCAACAAAGCGACAACGGACAAAGCCTGACGTATCCACATGAATTTAAAAATTACCCTCAAACAATGTCGAGCAGAAACTCATCGAGTAAGTGGCGCATGAGTCACTATTTTGATAACAAGAGAATAGATCCCAAGGAACAAATGCAAAACACAGGTTAATTTGTAAAAGTGAGACTATTGGGCTTTCCATCCTCGAACAATTGAAATCCCAAACAGTTTAGTCATATTTTCAATGTTAAATGAACCGCCCCAATATTGGATTCAATCAGTCATAATGGAGGCATGATTAATCGTGAATTTTGACACCGAGACAAGCGCGAACAAATTCTGGGTCGAAGTGCTTGATAGCTTCACCAACGTAACCCAAATCTAGACTATTGATTTTGTCCATCTCATCAGCAGATAGCGTGAAATCCCAGACATTAAAATTCTCTTGAATTCTCTCTGGTTTAATCGATTTAGGGATTACAGTGACGCCACGTTGTACGTTCCAACGTAAAATGACTTGAGCAATAGTTTTACCGTGTTTTACTGCAATGCCTTGAAGCTTTTCATCTTCAAACGGTTTATGGCGACCGCCACCTAAGGGCGCCCATGCTTCTGGCTGCACATTGTAATACTTCATTGTTTCAATGGCCGCAGCTTGTGAAAAGTAAGGATGCATTTCTACCTGATTCACCACTGGGAGAACTTTGACCGTTTCACAAAAGTTGGTTAATACGTGAGCATAGAAATTAGATACACCAATAGATTTTAATTTACCTTGTTCGTACGCATCTTCCATTGCACGCCAAGCGCTAAAATAATCGCTCATAGCCTGATGAAGTAGATATAAATCGAAATATTCTAAGCCTGATTTTTTAAGTGATGCCTCAATGCCAACTTTCGCTGTATCGTAGCAGGCCATGTCTTGTACCCATAATTTTGAAGTAATAAATAACTCCTCACGAGTGCAGAGGCCGTGTTTAATTGCTTCACGTACAGCGTCACCTACGGCATCTTCATTGCCATAAACGGCTGCGGTATCAATAAGACGGTAGCCAACACGGATTGCATTGAGGATTGAATTTTTGCATTCTTCTTTATCGGTGACTTTAAAAACACCAAAGCCCAACATGGGCATTTTAGAGCCATTATTTAGTGTCGTATATTCCATAGTAGAACGCCTCCGTTGTGTTGGTTGTATTTTGATGAAAATGTATTTTATGCAGCCAATTATCTTCAACTAGCCTCTCAGAGTAGGTTAACAAATTACGGTATGTAATCGTTGCGATAGGGTTACTCGATATTGGCTAATAAAAATCGCCAATAATTAAACTTAAAATATTGGCGATTAATTGGCAGAGTTACAAAGATTGAGCCGTCGGTCTAAAAATAATTTCATTTACATCAACATACTCTGGTTGGCTAATTGCAAACGTAACCATATCTGCAAAGCTAGAAGCTGGGATCCCTACTTGGCCGACATAATCTTGGTTGGCACTTTGCACTTCTTTATCACTAATATGCTCAAGTAACTCAGTTTTGACGGCGCCAGGGCTAATTAAAGTCGTACGGATATTGTGTGGCGTGACTTCTTGTCTTAAACCATCGGTTAATGCGCGAACAGCAAATTTGGTTGCAGAATAGACCGATGATGCAGGGAAAATGAGATGAGCTGCGACCGATGCTGTGTTAATTATGTGTCCAGCTTTCTGTTCTATCATATGCGGCAGTGCAGCAGCGATACCGTATAGAACACCTTTTATATTAACATCAATCATCTGATCCCATTCATCCACTTTGACACTTTCAAACATCGAAAGAGGCATAACTCCAGCGTTGTTGATAAGAACATCAATGCGTCCGAATGTGTTAATTGCCGCATCAACTAAGTTTTTAACATCGTTTTTGTTGGTTACGTCAGTTGCCAGAGCGAGTGCTTCACCACCTTTTGCTTTAATCTCTGAAACCAATTGTTCTATGCGATCAGCGCGGCGAGCACCGAGAACGACTTTGGCTCCCATAGAAGCAAGGTGACGCGCTGCAGCTTCGCCCATACCGCTTGATGCTCCAGTAATTACGATGACTTTGTTCTCTACGTTATTGCTCATTTTAAATCCTTAACATTTGCAGTTTAAAAATTAGGGTTGTTGTTAATGTAAACTTGGTTCTCAACAGTAATAGCCAACGACCTCATGACCATAAGTAACCTGCTGTTGTGTATTAGCATTTCTAACGCGATAGCTGAATTTAACGATACCAGTACAATTTTATTAGCTAGCTGTCGCGTATTGCTCATTAACTACTTTTTTCTTTCCAGATAACATTTCCACCCTCTTTTTGAGGATGTAATAACAAGGTGTTTTATCGCAGCATCAGCTGTAGCCCCATGCCACTGTAATTCGTGACGTCATTTTCTGGGAATAACATATCGACGTTAACTTGGCCGATAAAAAGGAGGTCTGGGCCTTGAAACGATTGATGGTCTTTTGAATGATTAGCTGTCTGTTCTGTATTAGTATCGGCTTCAGCATTGGCGGTCGATATCACTTCCAAACTATTGAGTAATTTAGCTTTTACAGTCGACGAAATATTTTTTTCATGAAATGGCCTCCTGATTAAACGATAGAATTAGGGTTAAATAAATCTTTGTCGAGTCTGTTATACCTTATTGAGTGTCAAGCACAGAGTTAAGTACTTGCAGTGCATTTGCGGCAATCTGAGGGCCGCAATATTTTTCAATAATGTGAATAAATTCGTTGAGCTGACTGACAGATACATGGTTATTCATACTAAAGGTGTAGTGAGCACTTAACTGGTTATTTACACCATTTAAATTAGCCAAAGCTGCTATTGTGGCAATTTCTCGCTGCTTCCAGCTTAAGGAATCTCGTTCGAAAATATCGCCGAACAGGTGAGCTTTCAGGTAAGTATCAATTTCAGGCGAGAATTCAAATAATGGCCCTTTAACTTCAGCACCAATTAGCTTGGTCTGGTTCTCAGTACCGAACTCGAGGCTGGTTCGGTCTGTAGGTAAAGGCTTAGGCTCAGAGCCGACAATGTCAGTCATGCCAGTTTTTTTCCGGTCATCCACAACACTCATAAGCGCAGAAAGTCCATTTAAACTGCGGGGGAAGCCTGCATAGGCATACATCTGAACCAGGATTGCTTTAATTTCGTTGATCGTTAAGCCGGCATCCAAACCTTCATGTAAACTGACTTGTAACTTTTCTATATCACCGCTTGCAGTAAATGCCGCGATTGGAATAATGGCTTGCTCTGAAGGTTCAAGCGAGTCTGTTACTGACGCTATATTCATAAATAAAATCGCTGTTAAATTGATGGTAAGGAAAGAGACTTTTCTGAAAAATAATCAAATAAATCATCTAAGTTAGCTGCTCAATTTTGATGTGATTAACTTATCATTTATATTTGCTGAACTATTGCCTATAGTTTTTTTATCATTGCCTATTCCTGCATATAAAATAATATGGCAACTTTTGCCTATATGAGTTAGCTTTGTTTTCAGTTTTGGCATTGAATAAGTGGTAATGTCGGTGGTTTGTGGTGGTCATTAATGTCATTGGCTGTTTTGGTCCTGGCAGAAGTACAATGCCTTAAGTGTGAACATCTATTTTTGCTAAGGTTTATAAAATCAGCGCTACTAGCCTAGCAATAGCTAAAGTTGCCTAATCATTTTATTTAAAAACGCCATCAGTCGGAGTCAATAGCACTTAATGGTAGTTAGTCTCTGTAAAATGAACAAAAATATAAACCGGTTGATGGATTTGATTTGTACTAATAGCCTAGTGCTTTAATCAGCGCGATTAGCTTATGCAAATTCCAAATGTTAAAACTAAACATTACGATATATATTGCCACTAGGATGATGATGAACGGTTCACAAAGTAGAGTTGCCAATACTGAAAAGCTGGCGAGACAAATTGATAAATGGATGGAAAAAGGCGTTAACCAGGTCGAGACTAAAATTCCAGGATTGAAATTAACCCGATGGCCATCTACTACCGCGCCAACGAGTTATATTCATCACCCGAGTGTTTGTTTAATTGCTCAAGGTAAGAAGCGTGTTCTATTAGGTGATGAAAGTTATATTTATGACGCCAATCATTTTCTTGTTTCATCTGTTGGCTTGCCGGTCATTGCTAATATTATGCAAGCAAGCGATGAGCATCCTTATCTCGGGCTGGTTATGGAGCTGGATCTACAAATTATTTCAGAGCTGATTGCTGAAAATAAGAATTTGTTTTCCTACGATAAAAAGACCACAAAAGGGATTGCCGTTGGACAACTTTCTGAGTCGCTATTAAACGCATTCACTCGACTAATAGATCTGTTGGATGAGAGCGATAATATAGGAGCTTTAGCACCCATAATTCAAAGAGAAATCTTTTTTCGTCTTTTGACGACAGAGCAAGGTATCCTGCTTAATCAAATCGTTACAACTCAGAGCCACAGCTACCAAATATCTAAAGCAATTGATTGGCTTAGAAATAACTTTTTTAAACCATTAAGCGTAAGTGATCTAGCCGATTACAGTGGAATGAGTCAATCTGCATTTTACAGTCATTTTCGTTCAGTCACGGCTATGACGCCTCTACAATTTCAGAAAAGTTTACGTTTGAATGAAGCTCGTCGTTTAATGTTAACCGAAAACTTAGATGCGACGACGACAACATACAAAGTTGGCTACGAGAGCCCCTCTCAATTCAGTCGAGAATACCGCCGTTTTTTTGGTGAGTCTCCATTAAAAGATACAAAAGCATTGCGCGAAACTGGACTGCCTCAAGAAGCAAAGGCTTAAAGAAAAAGAACCAAAAAGGCTAGGTTTAACTTAACTTAACAATGTGTACTTCTTGCGCTAACCTACTATTTTTCAATGATAAAATTGGTTTTATCAATAGCAATACTCCCATATTTGGCTAGCCCACGATTGCTATTGACACATATTTTTAGCTTAACAAATCATACCAAACTCCCCCTCGGAAATAGAGAAACATCAACGTGCTCATAATTACGCCAGTCGCCGCGCAAACTCAGCTTGTGACATCTTTAACGTTGGGCGAATAACATCGGGTGATGACGGCTTAAAAAGCTCTGTTGTCCGCAGCATATGCTGAGCTTTTTTAGGTAATAGACGACAGTGCGCTGAATTTCACTCCCTCAAGGATAGTAAAGAGATGTTAGTATGGAAAATATGAGGCTACATGGATTTTCATTTTGTCAAAAATGTCGTTTTATTTTACCTCTCCTCGACACTCGAAAAGCTCAATACATGGGCTGTATCTGCATTAAAGAACGATGATAAATAATAGTGGGAATAATATTAATGGACCTCTCTGTATTAGACAAATTCTGGCAGCTAATTAACGAAAAATTACAAGGCTGGCTAGAAGCGGGCATTAAACACTTGCCGAATTTTATAGTCGCCTTTCTCTTAGCCATGTTTTTTGGCTTACTGGCTAAATATGTTGGTAGAGTCGTTCGAAAAGTGCTTCATAAAGCCTTAGAGTCTGAACAAATTGCCGATCTACTTTCATCAATTATCAAGATGCTGGTGTTGTTGACAGGGCTATTTATCGCTCTAGAGTTTTTGGGGTTAACCGGCACCGTAACGTCACTCTTAGCTGGCGCAGGTATTATTGGCCTAGCGCTTGGTTTTGCTTTTCAAGACATGGCAGAGAATCTTATTGCTGGTATTGCTATGGGTATTCGTAAGCCATTTCAAATTGGCGATGTGGTTGAGGCAGGAGATGTATTCGGCACAGTAAAAACCATTAATTTGCGTAACACATTAGTCGAAACGTTTTTTGGCCAAATAGAAGTGATTCCAAATAAAATCTTATTTCGAAACGTACTCACTAATTATACGGTTACAGGGGTCAGGCGAATCGAAGTGCCCGTTGGTATTTCTTACGCAGACGACCCACAAAAGGCCGCTGAAGCTATCGAAGAAGCGATAAACGCCTGTGATTTTGTTATCAAAAAAGAACAAACTGCCGTATTTGCTAAGGGGTTTGCAGACAGCAGTATAAACTTAGTGGTCTGGTTCTGGATCGATTACCCAGGCGACACTGGCTTTATGAAAGCTCGACATACTGCGGTGGTAGAAATTAAAAAAGCGCTAGAAAAAGCTGATATCTTAATTCCCTTTCCTATCAGAACATTGGATTTTGGCGCCAAAGGCGGTGAAAAGCTCAATACTATGTTGTCGGAAACAAAGTCAGAAGAAACGTCAGAAGAAAAATCAGCAGACTCACAGAAGTCATCATCGTCTGAAAATGAAAAGTAATCTCTGGGATTAGAGGCACTTTCATTAACTGAACGTCAGCTTGTCGCATCGGTCTAATTTAATTAGACTGCCAAAAATGTTGAAGGTCGGCAGATCGCTCCTAGCGTTCTGGAAAAAGAGCCGACCATCGGCTTTTGCTACGAGTACACTTATTGTTCCAGGCGGCTTGAAGGTCGGTAACACTCAGATAACCGACGTTCAAGTTTTCTCTGGGATGTAAATATAAGCGCATAATCAGCGCTCGAATAGGCTTATATTGAGTCATCGAATGCGCACATTTGCCATTACTGATCCGACATATAGCATTACTGATCTGACATATAACATAATTATTGGACTGAATACTTTCGAGAGTCCAGTGGTTCACTTAATCTTTTCCTGCCACACAGGAAAAACATATCAAGCGGTCAAAGATAAACTATTTTGCTGGCATTACAGCAAGTGGGTCAATACCAACGTCACCGCTCATTTCAGCGCCAAGCAATTTACTGCCGCCTATGCGAGTCCCCTCACAACAAGATATCGCCAGGGGAATTAGCACCATCAAATTTGTTCTCTGGCCGCCGCATTCTTACAGAAAAGGGGAAAACCAACATACCTGCCTAGCGCTCTTTAGTCGATTGACCAGATAAAATTGATACCTAGCACTAGCAAATCCTAACTGCCTAATCGATTGACTTGTTCCAACATAGGGTTCAATGACCCTCAAGCCAACACATCAGACCATGCTGAATCGATCAAGTATGTGCTTTTTTCTTTGGGCCATTTTTCCACTACCAGCAGGAGCTCGGCGCTGCTTACAACGCGGTAGTGTTGGCAAGCGAACAGACAGATCCCGCCAACGGACTGATAATACACCAGAGCTAGCGCCAACAGCGTTTGCCCATCAGACTTGGAAGGAGCAACCATGACGACAATCACCACCATTAATCCCGCGACTGAAAAAGCTATCCATTCCTACGACATAATGACCGAAAAGCAGGCGACGGCTCGGCTTGAGTCCTGCCATGGGGCATTTCTGCAATGGCGTAAACTAACCCATCTGGAACGGGCCACCTATCTTAATAACATCGGTCAAAAACTACGTGACAATGCCGATGAATTGGCCGCCTTGATGACCAACGAAACCGGCAAGCTCCTGAAAGATGGTCTCGTTGAGGTCCAGCTCTGTGCTGCGATCTTAGATTACACCGCTGAAAATGGACCAGAAGCGCTAGCTGATGAAGAGCGTGTGCAAGGACTCAACGGCAAACGCGGCGTCATCAGTTATCAGCCCATCGGCGTTATCTATTCAATCCAGCCTTGGAACTTTCCCCTTTACCAGCCGATCCGTGTGCTGGCAGCCAATCTGATGGCAGGTAATGGCTGTGTTCTGAAGCACGCCAGCATCTGCACTGGCTCCGGACTTCGTTTGCGTGAATTGTGCATTGAGGCCGGCTTGCCCGAGGATCTGTTCCAGGTTTTGGTGATCGATCATGACACCAGCGACAAGCTGATAGCCCATCCTATGGTCCGTGGTGTCACAATGACAGGTAGCGATGGCGCTGGGCGACACATCGGGGCTGTGGCCGGCAAAGAGTTAAAGAAGACAGTGCTCGAACTGGGGTCGAATGATGCTTATCTGGTGCTTGAGGATGCCGATATTGAAACCGCCGTAAAATTTTCGGTTATGGGCCGACTTTACAACAACGGAGAGACCTGCGTTTCTGCCAAGCGGTTCATCGTGACCGATAAGGTCTATGACGCCTTTGTCGAGGCTTTTGTCGCTCAAATGCAAAAAATCAACATGGGTGACCCCACGGATAAGAATACCCAGCTTGGGCCGCTTTCCAGCCAAGAGCAGTTTGACATCGTTAAGGAGCAGGTGGACGCCAGCGTCGCCAAGGGTGCAAAAATCCTCTGCGGTGGCGAAGTGCCAAAACGCACGGGTGCCTATTATCCCGCCACTGTGCTGGTAAATCTTACGCCCGGAATGCCAGCCTACGATGATGAAATCTTCGGGCCGGTCGCGTCGATCATCCGCGCTATTGATGATGAGGACGCCATGCGACTGGCTAATGAAAGCCGCTATGGACTTGGCGGAGGGATCTTTTCAAAGGATGAGGAACGAGCCCTCAAACTGGCACGCGATGACTTTGACACAGGCATGATCCGCATTAATTCGTTTGGGGTTGCTGATCCGAATATGCCATTTGGCGGGGTCAAGAATTCCGGATACGGACGTGAACACGGTGGTTTTGGCATTAAGGAGTTCGTCAACGTAAAGTCGATTTTCCTGCCCTGACCTGGCTTTACACCCACAATTTCGCCCATTTCATTCAACATTAAGGATTTCTCTATGAGTATGAACATTCTTGTCGCCGGTGCCACCGGTAAAACGGGCCAGCTTCTGGCCCAGTACCTGATAGATCAGGGCCATAAGCCGATTACGCTGGTTCGCGAAAGTTCGGATACCAGCTCGCTGCCCCAAGGTGTAGACCTGCGCCATGGTGACCTGACCGACTTGGAAACCGGCCTGTGCGACTGCATGGACGTGGTGATCTTTGCCGCAGGTTCAGGAGGAAGCACCGGCCCTGAAATGACCAAAAAAGTGGATCGGGACGGCGCGAAGCGACTGATTGATCAAGCGAAAGAATCAGGCGTAAAGCGTTTCGTGATGCTCAGCTCGATCGGCGCAGATCAATCCAACCCTACCGGCGACATGGCCCCTTACCTGAATGCCAAACACGAAGCGGACGAATACCTCAAGGCTTCCGGAGTAACTTACTCGATCCTGCGCCCTGTAGCACTGACCAACAAGGGCCGCAGCACGGATGTGATCCTGGGTGACAATGTCGACAAATCGGCCAAGGCATCTCGAGCGGATGTGGCCCACGTACTGATGGAGGCCGCCACTACAGGCCGTTACGACGGTATGACGCAGAATATGCAGTCAGCCTAACCCTAGTGTCGCTGGCGTAACATTAAGCTTGGAACCGTTAACGTATAAAATTCAATCATTCATTTCAACAGGAGAAAATCCATGTCAGAGATCAATAGCAAAGTCGTTATCATTACCGGTGCCAGCAGTGGTCTGGGTAAAGCCACAGCACTACGCCTGGCAAAGGGTGGCGCTAAACTGGTGCTTGCTGCCCGCCGCGAAGAACGCCTTGTGGAGCTGCGTGACACGATCAAGGATCAGGGGGGTGAAGCTATTTATCAGGTTACCGACGTCACTGACCGCGCTCAAGTCGAGTCGCTGGCCAAGGCGGCGAAGGAAGCTTACGGACGCATCGACGTGCTGGTCAACAACGCTGGTCTGATGCCGCTATCGCCCCTCGATGAACTCAAAGTCGACGAATGGGAGAAAATGATTGATGTCAATATCAAAGGCGTGCTCTACGGCATTGCCGCGGTGCTGCCGACCATGCGCGAGCAGCATGTCGGCCACATTATTAATCTCTCGTCAGTAGCCGGGCATAAGGTCTTTCCGGCATCCGCCGTTTATTCCGCTACCAAGTTTGCCGTCAAGGCGCTATCAGAAGGCATTCGTCAAGAAGGCAATGGGGAAATCCGCTCCACCAATATTTCGCCTGGTGCCGTAGCGACCGAGCTGACCAGTAAAATCAGCGACCCCGATACTGCCAAAGGTGTTGATGAAATGTACGAGATGGCCATTGACCCTGATGCAATTGCACGAGCAATTGCTTATGCCATCGAGCAGCCGGCAGATGTTGATGTCAACGAGATTATCATTCGTCCCACTAGGCAGCCACTGTAAGCGCAAAGCCACTCTATTGGACTGGAGCAAGATGCAAACTGGCATGATAAAAATCACAGCAGCTTAGGTCTGCTGTTGAACCAGTTACATTGTAAGCCAGCACAAGAGAGCGATTTTTAGCATGCGGACTCAAACGGATTGTCGGGCCAGAGGAAAAATGCTAGATCGGAAGGATCCCTTGCATGAGTGCTTATGTTGTCATTTCTCAGCAAATCCTTTTTGCTCTTCGGTCTCTGTGTCGCTATTTTAGATAGCAGATAAAACATAAGAGCCTAGCAACTAGGGAATAAGCCGTCAGAGTGAAGTAAATAACAATTTACTTCACTCTTTTTATCATTCCTGGTGAATTATCCTAAGGAGAAGCAAACGATGAGTATTAATTATGACTGACAAAATATTAAAAATTTCAGATGCGTTTTGGAATATTCGTGGTGAGTTTAATATTTTAGGTTTACTAAATATTGGAACACACGCTTCTTTAGTAAAGCGCGGTAACGGCAAGTTTGTTTTGCTCGATGCTTATGAAATGCAAGACGACATTAAACAGCAAGTCGATTCACTGACCAACAATGGAGTCAACATTGAAGCGATTATTAACTTGCATCCATTCCATACAGTGCATATTGAAAAAATACATGGCGATTATCCACACGCAAAACTCTATGGCACGCAGCGCCATATCGATAAATTGCCCAACCTAACATGGCAAACAGAGTTAACCAATTCAAACGAGTTTGCTGCTTTGTTTTCAGAGGATTTTGAATTTTCAGTGCCCCGCGGGGTCGATTTTATTTCCAAAAACGAGCACCTACATTTTTCATCGGTGCTTGCTTACCACAAAGAGTCAAAAACCATTCACGTTGACGACACGTTAATGTACTTTCAATTACCCGGTTTACTCCGTTTTTTAAAAAGTCCAGAATTGGCTTTTCATATGACACTGTCGAAAACATTGGAACGACGCAAAGGCGCTGCTGATGATTTTCGGCATTGGGTCGCAGATCTAGCGGAGCAATGGAGCGGTGCCGAAGTGTTATGTGCGGCTCATTCGTCAACATTGTTTATTAAAAACCAATCGCCATCAATTGCGGCGATGATCATGACAGCATTGGAACGGGTAGAATTAACCTTAAAACATCATGAAAACAAGTTTGGTTAGCACCTTTCTCGTCGTTATATTGCAGTTCAAACTGAATTAGGCGTCCAGAAATTAGCGTGATCAGAGCCGTGAAATGTCACGTTCGGATCTGCAACCATCGAACACTCCAGAACCAGTGAACTGTGCTTAGCGACAAAACCTCTCGGTGGCGTTTGTATTTTTGAAGCCTTGTGGGAGTTGTCTGCAAAACAAGATTTGTAAAAAATAAACTCTCAAAGCACCAAAAGCACTGTGAGAGTTTATAAAAAAACGTACAGCATGTTAACTTCTCAATTAACATGCTGTACGTTCATTTGGCATTGGGTCAAATGGAGCTATCTATTTTTGCGGGTGCTTAAAACATCGACACAAAAAATGCGCTGAAACAAATTGCGATTACAACTGTTGTGCCTAAAGCCATTTTTAATTCTGTAGTCATTGTCTTGCCTCCAAATGTGTATACTGCAAGAATAACGCTTTTTATGAGTTAACCCAAAAAATATCCTCACAAATGTGAGCTAAAGCAAAATTTTATGGGTATTAACCGCCAGACTTTTCATTAGCATCTGAGCTTGATACAGTCAGATAAATTTTTAATAAGAGAGTATATCATGTCACAACTACTTCATACGATGATCCGCGTAGGCAATTTAGATCGCAGCATCACTTTTTATACTGATGTAATGGGGATGAAATTACTGCGTAAATCAGAAAACCCAGAATACAAGTACACGCTTGCCTTTGTCGGTTTTGGCGAAGAAACCACAGGCCAAGCTGTGATTGAATTAACCTATAACTGGGGTGTCGACAGTTACGATTTAGGTAATGCTTTTGGTCACTTAGCCATTGGCGAAGAAGATATCTATGCCCGCTGCGATGCAATTACTGCAGCTGGAGGTAAAGTCACCCGAGCACCAGGGCCGGTTGCAGGCGGAAGCACTGAAATCGCTTTTGTTGAAGATCCTGATGGATATAAAATTGAATTAATTCAGAAAAAGTCAGCAACTGCAGCTTTAGGTTAATACGGTACGTCTTAGTATTGGTGATAAGTAAAAATAACAAAAGCCAGCGAATTGCTGGCTTTTTTGTTAGCTGCAATAAGCATGCAGCGGATAATATGCTGATAAACAATTGATTAAAAAATTTGGGGCTAATCTTATACCCAAAACACAAACCAAAATTAATGATTCAACGTTAACCCATCGAGACTGACTATTCTGGCTTTAGCAAACTAAAGTGATCGTAGGCACGCTGGGAGGCTATTCGTCCTCTAGGAGTGCGCTGAATAAAGCCTTGTTGAATTAAAAAAGGCTCCAATACATCTTCAATCGTTTCTCTATCTTCACCTATCGCGGCGGCAAGGTTATCTAATCCTACTGGACCACCCATAAATTTATCAATAATTGCCAGCAAGAGTTTACGGTCTAAATAATCGAAACCTTGCTCATCAACATCAAGCAAATCAAGTGCATACTCGGCCACTTTTTGGGTGACTTTGCCATCATGTTTAACTTCCGCATAGTCGCGAACACGGCGTAATAAACGGTTAGCAATTCGCGGGGTGCCTCGTGAACGTTTGGCAATTTCAATCGCACCTTGCTGATCAATCTCAAGCTCCATCACATTCGCTGAGCGTGTCACGATAGTGGTAAGATCTTTAACATTATAAAACTCTAAACGCAGTGGAATACCAAAACGCGCCCGCAGTGGTGATGTTAGTGCTCCAGCTCGAGTGGTCGCCCCAATAAGCGTGAATGGCGGTAAATCTAACTTAATCGAACGTGCTGCGGGGCCTTCACCAATCATAATATCCAGTTGGTAGTCTTCCATCGCCGGATAAAGAATTTCTTCAACCACAGGGCTTAACCGATGTATTTCATCGATAAACAGCACATCACCCTCTTCAAGATTCGTTAACAAGGCCGCTAAATCGCCGGCTTTTTCGAGCACGGGGCCAGAAGTGGATTTGATGTTCACCCCCATCTCATTGGCGACAATCATTGCTAAGGTTGTTTTACCTAAACCTGGAGGGCCAAAAATCAGCATGTGATCAAGGGCCTCGCGGCGATTAATCGCAGCTTGTATAAAAACCTTAAGCTGGGCACGAGTGTCATCTTGACCAGTATACTCATCCAACATTTTAGGGCGCATAGCACGATCAATCAGTTCATCTTGACCTTGTACTTGCGGCTGGATCAGGCGATCAGCTTCAATCATTTTTACGTACCCTGTTTATGCATATCATACTTATAACATTGATTTTAAAGCAGCTTTAATTAACGTTTCAGAACTCATACCTTGCTTAAAAGCCGCAGAAACCGACTTACTGGCCTGAGCGGGCTTGTAGCCTAAAGATAATAAGGCAGAAATAGCATCTTCTTCAGCGCTTTCAGCTGCTGGCGCGGGGGTGTAATTACTCTGTAGCATAAACTCGCGCTCAGAACCGGCAGAGGCTTCAAGCAAACTTTTAAGCTTATCGCGCATTTCAATCACTAAACGTTCAGCCGTTTTCTTACCCACTCCAGGTAATTTCACTAAGGTGGCAATATCATCGCGTTCAACACATGATACAAACTCAGATGCCGTCATGCCTGATAAAATCGTTAACGCCAACTTAGGGCCGACACCATTAGTTTTAATCAGTAGACGAAATAACGCCCGTTCTTGTTTGGTGATAAAACCATAAAGCAACTGAGCGTCTTCGCGCACCACAAAATGGGTGAATAACATGGTAGCTTGATTTAACGCAGGTAATTCATAAAAACTGGTCATCGGCACTTGTAACTCGTAGCCTACACCATTAACGTCTAGCACCACTTCAGGCGCTTGCTTTTCAACTAAAATACCGCTTAATCGACCTATCATTTGTATCTTCCATATGTTCTGCTGCTAGCTTTACCGCCCATAGCGATAAGACTTTGATAAGTATGAAAATGACATATTGCTACTCCTAACGCATCGGCCGCATCAGCTTGTGGTGAAGCTGGTAGCTTAAGTAATTGTTTCACCATATGTTGTACTTGCGTTTTTTGAGCTCTGCCAGTGCCAACTACGGCACTTTTTATTTGTGTTGCACTGTATTCTGCAACCGGTAAACCAGCACAGGTTGCAGCAACAATCGCCGCACCTCTCGCTTGGCCCAGTTTAAGGGCAGAATCCGCATTCTTGGCCATAAACACCCGCTCGATAGCAAACTCGTCGGGCTGATATTGGGTAATGATTTCACATAAGCCAGCATAAATTTGCTGTAAGCGTTGCGGTAACTCATCGGCGGATGTTCGAATACAGCCACTACCAAGATAAATCTGTTGACGGCCTTGGCATTGGATCACCCCATAACCGGTAATACGTGAACCCGGGTCAACACCTAAAATAATGGCCATTGATGCCTCATGCGTTATCTAACGCTTGCATAACGTCATCTGAAATCTCAGCATTATGATATACCTCTTGTACATCATCATGATCTTCTAAGTTATCAATTAAACGTAAAAACTTTTCAGCCGTATCGGCATCAAGCTCTGCTTTTAATGACGCGACCATGGTCACTTCAGCATGAACCGCCCCAAAAGCCGCACTATCAAGTGCATCTTTGACTTTGCCAAAGGCCTCTGGCGTAGTAAAAACGTCGATAGAGCCATCTTCATGGGTGATAACATCTTCTGCACCCGCTTCTAAAGCACTGTCAATTAAGCTGTCTTCATCGATATCACTGTCGTAAGAAATAATACCTGATTGCGTGAACAAATAGGCAACAGAACCATCGGTGCCTAAATTACCGCCCGATTTATTAAAGGCATTGCGCACGCCTGAAACAGTACGATTGCGATTATCTGTCATGGTTTCGACCATCACCGCCGTTCCACCAGGTCCATAGCCTTCATAAATAATAGTTTCTAGTTGCTGGCCATCTATCTCACCGGCACCGCGTTTTATGGCGCGTTCAACGGTATCGCGAGTCATATTATTGGATAAGGCTTTATCAACTGCAGCACGTAATCTAGGATTGGCATCAACATCTGAACCACCTTCGCGGGCCGCGACGGTCAGTTCACGAATGAATTTGGTGAATAACTTGCCGCGTTTAGCATCTTGTGCTGCTTTGCGGTGTTTAATATTGGCCCATTTACTGTGTCCAGCCATTGTATCTCCTTACTATTCAATAGGACGTACCAAGTAAACTCGTTTACTTGTAAAAAACGTACCGAGGCAAAAGCCTCGGTATGTAGTCCCCTGTTAAGGGCGAGCAAATGGCTAACGTTAGCGCTTTACTCTTCTGTTTTAACCTTTTCAACCACGGCGATGCCTAACTCAGCAAGTTGCACTGGGTTAGCAAATCCTGGAGCATTGGTTAACGGACATGCAGCGGTAGTCGTTTTCGGGAAAGCCATCACGTCGCGAATGGAGCTGGCGCCGGTCATTAACATAATAATACGGTCTAAACCGAATGCTAAACCAGCATGTGGCGGAGTACCATAACGCAATGCTTCAAGTAAGAAACCGAACTTTTCTTTGGCTTCTTCAGCTTCAATACCTAAAATATTAAATACTGTGCTTTGCATTTCAGCGTTGTGAATACGAACTGAACCACCACCTAACTCACAGCCATTTAACACCATATCATAGGCATCTGAAATTGCTGCTGCAGGATCTGCAGCCAACTGTTCAGCACTCATACCACGAGGAGCGGTAAAAGGATGATGAACAGCGTGGAAACCGCCGTTAATTTTTTCAAACATAGGGAAGTCAACAACCCACATTGGACGCCATTGACCTTCAAGCAGCTTAAAGTCTTCACCTGCTTTTAAGCGCAATGCTCCCATAGCCTCGGCAACAACATTGGCTTTATCGGCACCAAACAGAATGATATCGCCTGTTTGTGCATGAGTACGACTGATAATATCGTTAACTATCGATTCAGTTAAGAACTTAAGTACAGGAGATTGTATACCTTCAATACCTGCAGCTAAGTCATTTATCTTCATCCACGCTAAGCCTTTCGCGCCATAAATTGCCGCATACTTGGTATAATCGTCAATTTGCTTGCGTGATAATGATGCGCCTGTCGGAATACGTAATGCGGCTACGCGGCCTTCAACATCGTTTGCTGGGCCATTAAATACCGCAAACTCGACGTCTTTAACTAAATCAGCAATATCAACTAATTCAAGTGGATTACGTAAATCGGGTTTATCAGAACCATAACGCTTCATGGCTTCGGCGTAAGTCATACGCGGAAAATCGCCTAAATCAACATTCAATAAATCGTGAAATAAACCGCGCATCATTTGCTCAGTTTTTTCCATGACTTGTTCAGCAGACATGAAAGATGTTTCGATATCGATTTGGGTAAATTCAGGTTGGCGATCAGCACGTAAATCTTCATCGCGGAAACATTTAACGATTTGATAATAACGGTCAAAACCTGACATCATTAACAACTGTTTGAACAGCTGTGGGGATTGAGGTAACGCAAAAAATTGACCTTTATACGTTCGGCTTGGGACTAGATAGTCACGTGCACCTTCTGGGGTCGCTTTAGTTAAAATCGGCGTTTCGATGTCTAAAAAACCATTGGTGTCTAAGAAGCGACGAACAGAACTGGTGACCTTAGCGCGGAAGATAAGACGCTCGGCCATTTCTGGACGACGTAAATCTAAATAACGGTATTTTAAGCGTTGTTCTTCACTGTTATTTTGATAATTATCCATGCTTAAAGGTAACGGAGCTGATGCATTAATCACTGTCAGTTGCGTACCTAAAATCTCAATTGCACCGGTTTTCATTTGTGAATTGACTTGGCTTTCTGGACGAGCGCGCACAACACCTTTAATTTGAACACAAAACTCACTGCGCAATGTGCTGGCTATATCAAAAACGTCTTTTAGATCTGGGTCAAAAACAACTTGAACTAGCCCTTCTCTATCGCGTAAGTCTAAAAACACAACTCCGCCTAAATCGCGACTACGGTTTACCCAACCGACTAAAGTAACTTCTTGACCTAGATGAGACGGATTAATGTCTCCACAATAATGACTGCGCATTGAACTCTATCCTTTATCCACAAAGCGGTATTTTGGAAATCGAAAATGATAAAAACGGCATTATATACCGTGACTCAAACTTATGCATTGAAGTATCAATCAGATTAAGGCAATTAACCAGACCTATAGCGAATAAACTGGATTGACTGACTGAAAAACCATCAATCAAAACTAGCTCATTTTATATTGATGGCCACCTACTTTTTTAGCCTGATACATGAGCTGATCTGATTTTTTCAATAATGAGGCTGCGTTATCAGAATCATCAGGAAATATGGCGATACCGATACTGGCAGAAATAGTAATACTGACATCACCGATTAGCAGCGGTTTTTTTAACGTGCTGAGTATGTTTTCCGCAACTTGACGGGCATCTTCTTTGGTTTCAATCTGATTTAATAGCATCACAAATTCATCTGCTACAAACCGCGTTACAGTATCAGAATCTTTCAAATGGCGAGTCAGTAGCACCGCAATACGTTGCAGTAACTTGTCACCAACATGATAGCCATGTTTATCATTTATGACTTTAAAGCCATCCAAATTGATAGACAACAATGCAAATTTTAATTTATCTCGCTGATGAGCTAGGCTTGTTTGCGCTAATTTATCTTCGAAAATATATCGGTTAGGCAAAGCCGTTATGTTGTCATGACTGGCCATAAACCTTAGGTCTTCTTCTACTTTAGCGCGCTTTTGAATTTCAATATTTAAGCGTCTACTTGACACGAGTATAACAATGGCAACTAGGGTGACAATAGACAAAACAATCACCAAATATTTAAACCAAGGTTGATACTGAACCGTGTCACTGTTGAGATCTAACGATACCCATTTTTGATACATATTTTGTTGTTCGGTTTCATCAATAGTGGCAAGAACCCTATCAATTAAAGGCACCAAATTTTTAACCCCTGGAAATAAACCAATATGGCTATGTTGCTCGGTAAGCTCAGCTAATAACGACATTTTCAAACTGGGATATTGGCCGCTTTTTAAGGTTGTCGCTAATGATGCCACCTGCTCAATAAACATATCCGCCGACCCATTAAGCACGGCTGCCATTCCCTGTTTAGTATCTGCAACAAACACTAATGTTATTCCCGGATATTGCTGACGCAACTGATCGACAATCTGATACCCCTCGACAACCGCTAAGCGTTTTCCGGTTACTTGTGAAATATTAAAAATGGGAGGTTGAGTTAAAGAAGTGATTATTGCCCAAGGAGATGGCCAATAGACTAATGAAAATGCCAGTTTACTTGCACGTTCAGGGGTTTTGGCCATACTGGCAACAAGATGAATATCGCCTTTAATAAGATCATCTATCATTTGGCGAAAATCATCGTAAGGCACAGGGATAATCGTTAAATTAAGTTGTTTGACTAATAAATTTTTAATGTCTGCATTAATCCCTAAAAATTCACCATTTCTCCCTTGAAATTCCATCGGCGCCCAGTTTTTTAGGTAACCCATTTTAATGGCTCCTAAGCTACTGATATATTGCTTTTGCTGGGTCGTCAATTTAATGTTATGGGCAGAATTGGCAAAAAAACGATCATCGGGATTAATTAACCACTTACGCTCTATTTGCATTTGTTCTTCGACAGAAATTAGATTAAAACCGGCTTGAATTCGGTCCGCTAGGCCGCTGTCATCAATCCGGGTTAAGACATACATATCGGTGGAAAATTCGATATCCGTATATTGACGAAATTCTGCCCACAGTTTATTTGCCAGCAAGTAATGCGATGCCATCGCTGCAGAAGACACAAAACCACTGATCTCTTTATTCTGAGCCGCTTTTACCATGCTGTCTAATGAATCATAAAAACGTAACTGAGCTTTGGGAAACGCTTTTTTCATCTCACTAATATAAGGTGCCGTTGGAAATACACCGATTCGCATCGCAATATCTTCAATGTTATTGATGCTTAAATTAGCACTAAAAAAACGACTTTTGACTGAAATAATATGCCAAGCTTGTTTCAAACCTGTACGCATATCTTTGCTTTCAGGATAACCAATATGGACATCAGCAACACCACGTTTAACGTCATCAATGCTACTGTTCATGTCACCAGCCACAAAATCAACATTAATACCGGTTTTTTCTGACCATAATTTCCATAAATCTACCAACATGCCATGTGGCAAACCGTCGGTACCAATATCGACATAAGGTTCAACGCCGTTTTGCATCGCAATAATGACACCCGATGTTTGTCGATGATAGCCTAACCAACGACGCTCTATTTGTTGGATAACGTTAGGTGGTATTAATTCAAAACCATGATTAATTTTATTAATAAGGTCTTGATCACCTTTGGCTACTGCAGGTGATATATTGATTTTTTCAATAGGAATACGTGACGAACTATAAAAATTCGCCGCGATATCTTGTTCTAAAGTCAAATTACGTTGATAGCCTTCCATACCAGCAAAAACAAACAACTCTCCATTCACGGCAGCTTGTAATAATTGTTCACGATTTTGATAGTGCTTAAAGCTCAGCTTTGGCTCTAGCGCTGATAATGTTGCCTCATGGGATGATCCTGTCACAACACCTATTTGATAAGGCACTAAGTCACTAATTTGTTTTTTACTATTGAGAGATTTATGAACGAATAAGTAGGAATTTACTGAGGTGAATGGCTTGGCAAAATCAAATTTTTTCAGACGCGCACTATTTTTAGACATGCCGATGTGAATATCGGCCTGTCGCTGTTCAAGTTGATCAAGTGACTGCTGCCAGTGTCGCGATACAAATTGCACCTTGGTATCAGTAATGGCAGACCACTCACGCCATAAATCAACCAAAATACCTGAAGGAGTACCGTTTTCATTTAAATATTCAAATGGATAAGTATCTTCACCCATCACTATCACCAATGGTACTGAAGTATCGACTTTATCTGAATGCATTGCTTGCGCAGGTGATAATGCTAACGCAAATACTATTGCGAATATCCAAGGTATAAATTTCAAGTTTTTTCCCTAATACTTTCACTTGTTATAACAACCAACAACTCATACAATAAATCCAAAATGGAGTCAATGTGAGACTTTTCAGGCATTACTTGTCCATGTTGCCAATTGATTAACAATCTTGATTAACATCCATAGCAGTGTGCTGTGCATCAACACACAAGACCAAGGTGAAGATGGCATTTTAACCGATGACGATCCCGATATGAGGCGACCAAAAGACCTTGTTAATATCATTATCAATACATGTCGCAAATGAAAAATATTGCTAATGTTGGTTACAAATACACAAATACACAAAAACGATATGGCGTATATTTTTGTTGCTGTTTTGTAACAAGGTTAAATAATATCATTAATCTATCTTGTGTCGTGCTAAATTTATGAATAGAAATTAATTTCTTAGCTCTTTGTACATATTATCAGCATTAATAAGCATTCAGAACCTTCGCTACCTATTATATCGTTAAATATATCAAAAAAAACGTACAAATTAGCAGTAGAATACTTGCTGCCGTTCATCATGATTAGTTAAAATACTGCTATCATTTTTTCACATTGCAACTCATGAACTCCCAACAAGATAAGATATACGCTCATGTGACAGATAAAATCACTGATTTTCAATTTGATCAACGTGTTGCAGGTGTATTTAATGACATGATACGCCGCTCTGTTCCTGGTTATGCCCAAATAATCAATACTATTGGTGATTTTGCTCATCGATTTGTCACACCTAGCAGCAATATATATGATCTCGGCAGTTCGTTAGGCTCAGCAACCTTAAGTATTCGTCGTCAAATTGAAGGCCGTCAATGCCAGATCTACGCTGTCGATAACAGTCAGTCGATGATTGACCGTTGTAATGAAAACCTTGCGGCATATGTCAGCGACATCAAAGTAAATTTACTGTGTGCCGATATCAGAGAAATTGACATTCAAAATGCGTCGATGGTGGTGCTAAACTTTACCCTACAATTTTTGCCTATTCATGATCGCGATGCTTTAATAAAACGTATTTACGATGGCATGCTTCCAGGCGGAATATTAGTCATTTCGGAAAAGCTATTCTTTGAAGATAATCATATACAACAGTTATTAGATGAACAGCATTTAGATTTTAAGCGCGCAAATGGGTATAGTGAGCTCGAAATCAGTCAAAAGCGCAGTGCGTTAGAAAACGTGATGCGTCCAGACAGCTTAAATGTTCATCAACAACGCTTAACCGAAAACGGCTTTAGTCACTTCTCAGTTTGGTTTCAATGTTTTAACTTTGCATCTATGGTAGCGATTAAATGATCAATTTCAGCTCTTTTTATAAAGACATTGCCGATTCTAACCTACAACACTGGTTAGAAACATTACCGGCAATTTTAGGTAAATGGCAGAGAGATCATAAACACGGTAATTTACCCAAATGGGAAAAAGTGCTCAATAAATTACATTATCCGCAACCCGATAATATAGATTTTAGCAGTAGTGTGACCATTGGAACCGGAGAGCAACTCAGCTCGGGACAAGCCGAAAAACTAACTAATTTGTTGGCCGTTTTTCAACCATGGCGTAAAGGTCCATTTTCCGTTCATGGTATTCAAATTGATACCGAATGGCGCAGCGATTGGAAATGGGATCGGGTTAAAGATTATATTTCGCCTTTAAAAAATCGCACCGTATTAGATGTCGGTTGTGGCAGTGGTTATCACATGTGGCGCATGTTAGGGGCTGGGGCAACGCGTGTTGTGGGCATTGATCCGTCACCGTTATTTTTATGCCAGTTTGAAGCAATAAAACGCATTGCGGGTAATCAACACCCAGTGCACTTATTGCCTCTTGGTATCGAAGAGTTACCAGCTTTAGATGCCTTTGATACCGTATTTTCAATGGGAGTGCTTTATCATCGTCGCTCACCAATCGATCATTTACTACAATTACGAGACCAATTAAGAATTGGTGGTGAACTGGTACTTGAAACACTAGTAATAGATGGCGACGAAAACGCGGTATTGGTTCCACAAGATAGATACGGCAAAATGAACAACGTTTGGTTTATCCCATCTGTTGCAGCCTTAATGCTATGGTTAAAAAAATGCGAGTTTATTGATATTAGATGCGTTGACATCGATATTACCTCGCTTGCGGAACAACGTAGTACCCAATGGATGAAAAATGAATCTCTAGTTGATTATCTCGATCCAAATGATGTCAGTTTAACTGTAGAAGGTTATCCCGCTCCCAAGAGAGCCATCATCATTGCAACAAAGAACCAACCGAATCACGATTTAGTGTAAATAATACTATTCAACAGGAATTGACATGTTAAAGCAGGTAATTGCTCTATCCGTTGTAGCGGCCCTCGTATCGGGTTGTACAACTACTCAAAAACCAATAACACCTCCGCTAACCAATGCTGATTTGAATAGCAGTTTGCAAGTTTCGCAAACCGTCATTATTGATGCTATACATTCACAAAGCAGTCAGCACATTGCTGACATTAGTGCGCTTTCTGATGAAGTCAGAAAGTTAAAGACGCAAGTCAGCACTGCAATGAGTCAGAAACCAAAAACGGTAATAGTTCAACCTCCAGTCTCCAAACCTGTTTCAGTGCCACTACAATGCCCTGAAAGTCTTATTGGTGAAAAATTTCTCCTTGGCGAAGTCGAAAGTGTTTTTATTGATGAGTTAAAAGCAAAGTTTGCCACCCGTATTGATACCGGTGCCGAGTCATCATCTTTGGATGCGCGCAATATCGTGTTATTTGAACGCGAAGGCGTACAATGGGTTCGTTTCGGCGTCGTCACTAATAATGCAGATCAACCAGAAAATACTTTTGAATTTAAAGTAGAGCGCTTTGTTCGTATTAAACAAGATGCAGATTCAGATGATGATCGTCGTCCGGTTATTCATGCCCATTTGAAAATAGGTAAATATGCCGCCGAAACTGATTTAAATTTAACGGATCGAAGCCATCTTGATTATCCTTTGTTACTCGGTCGCAAGTTTATGAAAGATATTGCCATTGTTGATGTAGGTCAAATCTACATTCATGGTAAAGACAAAAACCAAATTACCACGTTAATTAAGTAGGATCCGTAATGCATTCTCGTAAACCGTTTTACATATTCGTTGCGCTGCTATTTATCATCGGGATCAGTACCAGCATATACCGTGGTATTGAACACAATGTGCCTTTTTTACCTGGTGAACAGGTTCAAAGTTGGGCCGTGGACGCTAAAATTAGTTTCAATGGCAACAATGAACCTGCTGAAGTCAATTTTTCATTACCTGACGATCCTGCATTTGATATTTTAGTTGAAAACGCATCATCGCCAGGTTATGGCTTAAACATTTCAGCCGATGCCAATAATCGTCGGGCAATATGGTCGATTCGTGAAGCGACAGGCTCACAAGCACTATATTATCGCGTAACTTTGGTTCCAACCGGTAAACTCACTATCGAAGCAGACCAGGAACCTGTAACACCTGAACCCTATTTATGGCCTGCAACTGAGAAATCAGCAGCCGACCAAATAATTGAAGAAGTATGGGCTCGTAGTGCAACGAATTTGTCTTTTGCTCAGCAATTAATGAATTTGATTAATGATAATAACCAAAGCCAAAATATGGCCTTGCTACTATCGGCTAACACTTCAACCAATTTGTTTGTCCACATGTTGCACTCTAAAGGTGTACCGGCACGCATAGTGAACGGTTTACAACTTGAAGATCAGCGCCGTCGCCAACAACTGACATCATATGTTCAAGTGTATAATGACGGTCAATGGGAGCTTTTTGATGTACCTAACAACAAGAAAGGCCGTGATAATACCTTAGTATTATGGGAATACGCAGGTCACCCAGTTCTTGATGTTATGGGAGGTACTAATTCATTAGTTAACTTCTCCATGCTACAAGATACTCGTTCAGCATTAGCGACATCTATCGACATGATGATGAATGACGATGCCATGGATTTCTCCCTGTATCAGTTACCACTTGAAGAACAAAGCACATTTAAAGGCATTTTATTAATACCCATTGGAGTATTAGTTGTCGTGTTCTTGCGAGTGATTGTAGGCATCAAAACATCGGGTACATTTATGCCGGTATTGATCGCCTTGGCATTTATTCAAACCACCCTACTCACTGGCTTAATCGGTTTTTTACTGATTGTTGCCTTTGGTTTAATGATCCGCTCCTATCTGTCGACACTTAACCTACTGCTCATATCCCGAATATCGGCGGTTATTATTGTGGTTATTTTTATTATCGGCTTATTTACCTTAATCTCATTCAAATTAGGCTTAAGTGAAGGCTTAACCATTACGTTCTTCCCGATGATCATTCTGGCTTGGACCATTGAACGTATGTCGATTCTTTGGGAAGAAGAAGGCCCTAAAAAAGTCTTTGTATCTGGTGGTGGTAGCTTATTTGTGGCGACATTGGCTTACTTAGCTATGGACAACCAATTAGTTCAGCATTGGGTATTCAACTTCTTAGGGATCCATTTAGTGATCTTAGCGTTGGTATTAGTAATGGGACAGTACACTGGTTACCGTTTAACTGAGTTAAAACGCTTTAGACCATTAGTTGGAGAACAATAATGAAGTACGCCTGGCCCTGGGAATTGAGCCGTAGCGGTGTACTCAACATGAACAGGCGCAATATTAGCTATATTGGTCGTTATAATCAGCGTAAGTTTTATAAACGCGTTGATGACAAGCTAATAACTAAACAACTTGCGCTTGCTAATGGCATTGCTGTTCCCGATTTAATTGGGGTTGTTCATCAGCAACATAAAATCCAAGAAATACCAGCAATGGTCCTTGACCGCAGTGGTTTTGTGATAAAACCTGCCAAAGGTTCTGGTGGCAAAGGTATTATGGTGATCACTAGGGTGAGCAATGGTTGTTATTATAAACCCAATGGCCACGAAGTGACTCAGAATGAAATTTACCGCCATGTATCTAATATTTTAAGTGGTTTATTTTCACTTGGTGGTAAGCCTGATGTGGCGATTGTCGAAGGATTAATTGAATTTGATCCGGTCTTTGAAGGGTTAAGTTATGAGGGTGTCCCTGACATCCGCTTAATTGTCTTTAAAGGTTTTCCTGTCATGGGAATGTTACGATTATCGACGGCGGCGTCTGACGGTAAAGCAAACTTGCACCAAGGCGCTGTCGGTGTTGGTTTAGACATTGCTACCGGTAACAGTTTACACGCGGTGCAATTTGACGTGCCCGTTGATAAACACCCAGATACCCACTTCCCGCTGTCGAACATAGTCGTTCCTCATTGGGAAACCTTACTTCACACGGCATCTAGTGCTTATGAAATGTGTGAATTAGGCTATTTAGGCACTGACATGGTGCTAGATAAAAACAAAGGCCCATTGTTACTCGAATTGAATGCCCGACCCGGTTTAACAATTCAAATTGCCAATGGAAGAGGGATCTTACCTCGACTTAAGCATGTTGAAGCGATGAATAGCTCAGCAATGTCAGTTGAGGAACGTGTGGCTTATGCTAAAAAGCATTTTTGTAGCAACCCTATTTTTTAATCTTTTAGCCACAACACATGCTGTGGCTAATCCTTTAGCACTGTTCATCGAACAGTGCTTACAATATCAACCAGATTTAGCACAACAGACGCTTGTTTCTTTTCAGTCTGTTGAGCAACGAGCAGTTGCATTTGAAAAAAATACACTAGCGTTAAATAATATTAACGACAGAATTCAATACTATCGCCCTTTTGCCAATAACAGCATCAATAGACAAGGCTTATTATGGTGCCAACTTCACCTTGCTGATGAACTTAATGCTGTCGTTAGCGCACCACAAACCTTATATCTCATTGACCAATTACCCTACCTTGCTCCGCCTTATAACCAATTAGGACAACGTTTAGAGACCATAAAACGTGCAAAATGGCCAGTCATCGAAAAATCAAAATTGCATGGTGCCCAAGCCAGCATAGATCAAGCGTTATCGCAGCAACACTTTACCCTGCAATTTAATCAACAAGATTGTGTGTTACCACAACGAACAGAAACCACAAACAAGCATCAAGATACTGAGCCTACCCAAAATACGAATATTGATATCAGTATTGCCAAATACTTAATTAAACAACCCAAAGAATACTGCAGAAAACAAGCCTGGCTCGCCTATCAAACTCGCGCTAAAGAACAACAGGCAGCAGCGGTTGAATCAATCCATTTTCTGCAACAGCAGCAAGCCCATCGTCAAGGATATGCCAATACAGCTCAAGCTCAGCTGGCCTCTCATCGCTTAACGCCGCAGTTATTACAACAATTTTTAGATAGCCAAACGGCCAATATCAATATTGCGCCCTGGAATATTGCCCAGACGTTAAGTGACATAAGTAAATCATCTAGTATGGAAATGATGACAACAAATGTATTTCTACAGCAAATATTCACCAGTCTTAAGCCTCTTAACCTTAAATTTGAACTCATCACAATCGAAAAGCCGAGAGTAGAGGGAGAAACGTCATCTGATGATGGTCAACAAAACAGCTTAAATGAAACCCAGATTATTCGGGTATGGCATCAACAACGCTTACTCGGTGAAATTTTTACTTATCCACAAGCGGATCAACAATCTCGTCAAGACGTTAATGGTCAATTGATAAAACAAACCGTCGTTGGTCATCAATTTGGCCAATATGCACTCAGCTTTCCACCACAATTAACCCGTGCAACACAACAACAAAAATTAATTAACCAATTAAGCCAAGCAATAGTATCCTTAGCACAAGGTGGAGAGTTTTATTTTCTCAACCATAAAGCGCAGAATACGGATGCTCACGCCATTGCAACACTGTGGCTAGTTAACTATATTAAACAGCAGCTTAAATTAGAAAGTATCTCTAAACGATATCAGTTAGTCGCTCAATATCAGCAACAGTTATGGGTATTTAGAGCCAAGGTTGCACTGGATTTTTATCAATATGATGGCGACTTCAACAACACTGAACAGGACACATGGTTAAGTCATAACCATCAGCTATCAGCGTACTTTGAACAAAGTTTTGGTCAACAATGGCCGCAAGCAACAGATGCAATATACAGCTATCAAGCTATTGCTAACGAAGGAGTTAATTATTATCTTCCGCTATGGCAAAGCGCATTGACTCAGCTAATTATGAAGCAAACACCAGCCAATATATCGACTGGAGAGATATTTAATTTACTGGTAGTCAATGAAACACATTTAACCTTAAACGATCAACTCGAGCAGCTTATAGGCTTACCGATTGACCCACATTCACTTATCAGGAGATTTAAACATGCTGGAACTACGCAAGAGTAAAACACTCTCGTATTTACTATTGTCAGCTACGTTGTTTAGTAGTGTGGCTTTCGCAAAAGAATCGGCAGAAAAAACCGCCCATAATTTAACCGCTGAACAAGTTTATCAAGGCATAAAATCCAATTTAGAAACCAACCTTTACTCCTTACCCCCACGAGTTCAAGGCCACTATGCTATACGCCAATTCCGTATGACTGGGGAACCCAAATACGCTAACGGCTCATTAATTGATCTCCTCACTATTGCTGAACGTCAGGCTTACTATTCATGTAATCTGGATAAGCCTGGTTTTATTAAAAGTGAATCAAAAACTGAGGCGGATAAATTAGGTTCAGGCCCACGAGCTATTGCCCGTAAAGAAGCCATCGCTCCCTACCCTAATTTTATGTTATATACCGACGTGCTATTGCGCTATGCCAGTCGAGTGGATGAGTTTGGTTTTACCGGACCTTGTCATGATTTAATGATAAAAACCCTAAAAAATGCTAATTTAGAACCTGCTTTCACTGATACAAAAATGATTAAGGCTTGGGCCGCGCAGTTAATCAACTATGTATATTGGGCCAAACAAATCGGCGTTGGCGACTATTACCAAGCTTACAAACAAGCTTTTATTAAAACCTATCCAGATAGCAATGATGATAAACTCAAAAAAGGCCAATATAAAAACAAAGTCTATGGTATGACTCACTTTATTTTTTCTGCCAGCGAGTATTATCAACACCCTGTCGATCCAAAAGAATATCAGTGGATTTTAAATTACTTTGAGAAAAATATTGATCGTATTCTGACCGACACGACTGAAGATATTATTACTGAAGTTGGGATTAGTTTCTTAATTACGGGTAACGGCGATAATCCAGTTGTGGATAAAGTGAAACAACACGTGATTGCGGCATATGATCCAAAAATCATGATGATCCCGTCACCACATGGCAAAGCTGAATTATCTTCTGGTGAACACAGAAACGTACTAGCAATGATGTTATTAAATTGGCCTGAAACATTACACAAAGGTCCGTATTTAAATAATATTGCGAGTACTAAAAAGTACTTACCAAAATTAGTGAAGCCTAAAGCTTCTCTGAACAATGCTAAATAACACTCAATACTAGCCAAGATACATTTGAGGCAAATGCTGCAGTGCATTTGCCTTTTTTATGATAAAAATTACGCTAGTTTCCTTCATTTCAGCCAACAATAAAGAGAGCACTTAATGAGCAGAGCAAAATCAACCTTAGAACAATGGCGAATAGTCCAAGCTGTTGTTGATTTTGGCGGCTATGCTCAAGCGGCAGAAAAACTCAACAAAAGCCAATCATCGTTAAATCATGCCGTGGCCAAGTTACAACATCAATTGGGGATCAATCTACTCGAAGTCAAAGGTCGAAAAGCATATTTAACTGAGCAAGGTGAAGTGTTATTACGTCGCTCTCGCCACCTAACTCAATCTGTTGAAGAACTTGAACAACTGGCCTCAAATTTAGGCCAAGGTTGGGAACCTAACCTCACTATTGCCAGAGAAATTGTTTACCCAATGGACAATCTTGTGGAATCATTGAGAGAGTTTTTACCGGACAGCCGTGGTACTCGGGTAACCATTATTGATTCTGTTATTTCCGGAACCCACGAACTTATCAATAATAATCAAGCTGATATTGCTATTTGTGCCACCGCACCTAAAGGCCATATATCTGAACCATTATGTGAATTAAGTTTTGAACTGGTTTGCCATCCAGATCATCCTCTGGCAACACTGACTTTAATTGAAGATGACAAGCAATTAGCCCAGCACCTACAAATTGTCATTAAAGATACCGGAATAAATGCCAGTAATGATATTGGGTGGTTAAAAGCAGAACAACGTTGGACCGTCTCGAACTTTCATGAAGCAAAGAGTATTCTGGCCCGTAATATTGGCTTTTGTTGGATACCTAGCTTTTTAGTTGAACAAGAAATTGCCAATAAACAGCTTATCCGCTTACATTTACGTGGCAGTTATCAGCGCAAAATAATGCTTAACTTGGTCATTCCCAATCGAGATCAACAAGGACCCGCCTGTAAATTATTAGAAAGCCTCATTTTGAAACAACATGATTTACCCTTTAATGGCTAATGCTGAGCAGCAGAGGCTATTTGTTAAGTCACTGAAGATACTCACAATACAATTTATAATACGAATTTCACATTCCGATTAACAGATGAGCCAATGTTTGAGTTGATCGTGAACAGGTTGAATGGATTAAATCAGCAGGAGGTGCTGAAGTACTACACATAAATTTCAATCGATTGATATTGGTCGCGTTCTGATGAAGATAAAGACGTTTGTATTTGACGACTAGAGTCTCGTTCGGCATTACTGTTATTATTTGTCACCGCATTATTTGTAACTGTATTATTAGCAAGACCATTATTAACCAGTGCCTCATTATCCTGTGCCGCAGATACAGGACGGTTAGACGACGATGAATTGATATTTGCGTTATCAGCGTCTATTTTCAAAACACTACTATTTGGCGCGATAGAGTTGTTTGAGTTAGTTGCTGGAGTCAATGGCTGTTGATTCTGTGCGCGAGTAAAAATATTGCCGCTCTCAGCTGAGGTTTGATTATTCAGTGTTGAACCAGTATCTTGCTGGCGGTCTTGTATCAACTGTTTATTTGCTTCATTCATGTTTTGTAGCGCTTGCGCAGCCACACGAATATCTGCCATTGATGGTTGCACTGGCGCCATCGCTGCCGCATATACCTTCTGCATTTTACTTAATGTTGCTTTAGGATCGCCTGAAACAGGCGACACATCAATACTCACCTCACCTTCTACGGCATAACGCCGGCCGTCTGGCCCTTTTTCATATTGATAACTAGGGCTCTGAGTTAAACTACCACCCACTGCTGCATGAGCTTGTTCGTGAGTTTTAACTTCGGTATCTCGTTGTACAAGTTGTTCAATCTGCTTTGTTTGAGCTTGTTCTATTTGCTGTTGCTTTTTTACAATCTGTTGCTCAACTTGCTGTTTAGCTGTTTCATCTTGATTATTTGAGGCCTGAGGAGCTGATTGTGAATCAGACTCAGCAGCAAAGGGATCCGCTACTGTGTCATTTGTTGCCGCAATAGTTCTAACCACTGGCTGTTGCGTATTTGCCGCATCACTTGAAATATTAGTTGTAACATCTGCACTGACTGATTTTTCAGCAAGTGTGATGCCTGCCTGTACTGGCACGGATGAATTATTCAATACGCCAGCCAGATTCGCAGGACCGCTCTTTAGGTTATAACTATTAAGTGGATCAGAACCGACAATTTTATAAGATTGAGTTTTGTCTATTGCAGCAGTTTGACTCGCTGTAGCTTGAGCCGTTTGTGGCTGATAAGCGTGTTGTTGAGAAGTGGAATTTTGACCGACAGCAGTATCAGTATTGATAGACTTGGTACTGATTGGATTAATACTAGTGGGTTTGATATGACTAGTAGTTTCAATAGCAGTGATTTTAAGACTGTTGTTTGCAACGCTACTGGTGTGAATAGCTGCTGCGGATATTGTATTGTGATGGGCAGCATTAATGAATGAACCAATGTTAGCAGAAACCATTGGCGCACTCATGTTTACACTTCTATATCAATCAAACTGCCCACTGTTTCAGAAGCCTCTTCAATCACTCGTGTTGAAGCTTGAGCTTGATTCGATGATTGAGTTGCAGAGACTAAAGCTGCTGTGGTGTCAGTTTGATCAACTGCACGTGAACTAAGTGTCACAGTATCTTGAGTTGATGCATTAGCGACTGCTGGCTTTTGCTGATCTGGCGTTGCTACAGATGTTGTTGCTTGCGCTAAACCTTGCTGAGCACTTTGTAAACCTTGTAAACCAGATGAATACGCTGATTGAACTTGCATAATGACGACTCCTGATCATAAAAACTTTCATTTAGTATGATCTAAACCGACTAATATGTACAGTTTATAAGCAAACCAATCTTAAACTTTAATCATTATTCCAGCCCATCTCCCAATCTTTCCATACGGGATTCAATCCTCGTCGCCTCATTTGGATTATCACTTGCTCTGCAGAGCGATTATCACTGATCTCAAATTGATCAAGTTGGCTGTCAGGTGTCATGTAGCCTCCTGGTTGGGTTGAACTTCCGGCACTCATGTGAGTAATTCCAAGTGGCAGTAAATTATCTCTTAACGACGGCAGTTCACGTGTTGATAAACTGATTTCAAGTTGCGGATTAAACAACCTAAATGCACAGATCAATTGCACTAATCCGGCATCGGTTAATTCAACCTTAGGTGAAATACCACCAGTACATGGACGTAAGCGAGGTAATGAAATACTGTAACGATTACGCCAGTAGGTTTTTTCTAGATAATCAAGATGATACCCCATTAATAATGCATCGAGTCGCCAATCATCTAACCCAAGTAATACCCCTAAACCTATTTTATCGATCCCTGCTTTTGCGACTCGATCTGGGGTATCTAAGCGATAAACGAAATCTTGTTTTTTACCGCGAGTATGATGTTTTGCATAAGTTTGAGGCCGGTAAGTTTCTTGGTATACCATAACGGCATCAACACCTAACTTACCAAGACGCTGATATTGTTCTGTTTCCAATGGTTGAACTTCCATTGCCACGTAATTAAAAGCCTTACTAACTAACGGTAACACCGACTCAAAATACCCCATTCCAACTTTAGTTTCGTGTTCACCAGACACCAGCAATATCGAATCGAAGCCACGTTGTTTGATAATAGCCATTTCTGCTGTGAGTTCATCACTGTTAAGGGTTTTACGCTTAACCTTATTGCTCATGCTAAAGCCACAATAATCACATTCATTGGCGCACAGATTTGATAAATACAAGGGTAAGAAAAGACCGATATTGGCACCGAATCGCTTTCGAGTCAGCTGAACTGCTTGCTGCGCCATCGGTTCAATATATGGCATTGCGGCAGGAGATAATAGTGCCAACAAGCTATCAAGATTGCCGTTTGGATTTTGCAAAGCCAATTCAACGTCTTTGGCGGTAGTCGAATACAATTTCATCGATAATGCATCGGGGGCTAATTGCGTAAATACGCTTGAATATGACATGCTAACCCTCCTTGATGTTCACTGACTGCGTCAGTGAATTGATTGATGCTTCTGTCAGAAATCCGGTTAATGGACTGGTTGCATCGGCGTGATGGTTCACAGCCCCTAAACCTGCAAGAAAGGCTTGTCTTCCTGTCGCGACCGCATCAGCAAAGCATTTCGCCATTTGCTGAGGATAAGCACTACTTGCAATCGCGGTATTAACCAATACGGCTGCTGCCCCCATTTCCATTGCTCTGCAGGCTTGCGAGGGGGCACCAATTCCAGCATCAATGATCACAGGTATGCTGGCTTGTTCGATGATAATGCGTAAAAAGGTTTCCGTGGCTAGGCCTTGGTTACTGCCAATGGGGCTACCAAGAGGCATCACTGCGGCGCAGCCGACTTCTTCTAATCGGCGACATAACACAGGATCGGCATGCACATAAGGCATGACAATATAGCCTTGCTCGCATAATTGTTGAGCCGCGATCAATGTTTCAATAGGATCTGGCATGAGATATTTAGGATCTGGATGAATTTCAAGTTTAATCCATTTAGTGCCAAGCATTTCATAAGCCAGTTCGGCAGCAAAAATAGCTTCTTTGGCATTGCGCGCACCCGCGGTATTAGGTAATAACTTTACCCCCATACTTTGCAGCGGCCCGAGTAAATTGTCATGGCCGCGGGTTAAATCAATCCGCTTCATCGCCAAGGTAACTAACTGCGATCCCGAACTGTTTATAGCTTGTAACATAGTGTTGTGATCTGAAAACTTTCCCGTCCCGGTGAATAATCGAGACGAAAATTGATGATCGGCTATCGTTAACATTATTAACCTCCAGCAACGGCAGAAAAAACCGTAATATTATCGTTCGCTTGACACAATACGTGCACCCATCGGCTTCGTGGTACAACACTATCGTTGACGACTATGGCGACCGCTTGAGTTGGTAGATCACTTAAAATCAGTAATTCGGCCAAATTCAAATTAGCCCGAACGATTTGTTCGACCCCATTGAGTTGCAAGGCAATCTGAGAGTGGCAATTAATATGCGTCATTGGGCTGCTCCGAAAGCTGAGTGACTGACTGTTGATGACATACTGCACACTCTGGATCTTGGCTCATGTGGGCATGCTGCCAATGTAAGTTTTTAGCATTAAAGCAATGTAGAACACCGTATTGGGTAAAGGTATTGCAGATGTGCTGAAGGCCCACCAGCGCTTGCATACTGGCGATAATACCCACAGCAGGCCCTAGCACTCCTGCTCGAGTACAATTTTGCGTAATCGTCATATCAAGTGGATATAAACAACGATAACAGCCGCTATTTGGGTGTGAATTAGAGCCTGAGTCTGAAAAATCAATACAAAATAGTTGTCCTTGATAGCCACTGATTGCGCCACTAACCAACGTCAATTTCTGTTCAACGCAGAGTTGATTAATAAGCTGCCGTGTCTTGAAATTATCAGTGCAGTCAAATACCAGAGGCTTGGTTACTTTTCGCTTGATAAGCTGATAAAAATGCTGGGCAGTAACTTTTTCCGCGATAGTATCGATGTTGATTTCAGGGTAAGCACGATTAAGCACTCTTTTAGTAACAGCAACTTTGGTTTGGCCAATATCTGCGGCAGTGAATAATAGCTGCCGTGGCAAGTTTGATAGTTCAATAACATCATGGTCAATCAACAACATATGCTGAACACCTGCCGCCGCGAGGTAATGAGCGACTAGATGCCCTAATCCGCCCATGCCAATAATGACGACCGAACTATTCATAATGGCGAGTTGGCCAGTCTCGCCAATATCACTGAGTAACATGGTGCGTGAGTACTGGATATACTGCTGATCCGATAGTATATTCATCTCACCTCCGCAGAGACACTCGGTTTCGATAATGATCGCGTCAACTGTAACCACTTATGATTTAACGCTTGATAAGCTTTAGCGGGATCTGCAGCAGCGCTCACGGCTCTGACAACCGCAACATCACCCACCCCAGTCATGGCAATGACCTCAAGATTACTGAGATTGATTCCGCCAATCGCTACCGTTGGATAATGACGCGAAAATAAGCTGACATAACGTGTAAGCTTAGTGATCCCTTGGGGGGCTGATGGCATTTGTTTCGTGGTGGTAGCAAAAATATGCCCTAGTGCAATATAGGAAGGTGAGTGTTGGTGAGCTAATAAGGCTTCAAAATAACTGTGGCTCGATAATCCTAATGCCATTCCAGCTGCAGCTATCGCGGCTAAATCTGCAGTCGCCAAATCTTCTTGGCCTAAGTGAACCCCAAACGCACCGTGTTTAAGCGCCAGTTGCCAATGATCATTGATAAATAACTGAGCATGAAACTCTCGGCCCAGTTTAATCACCTCAATAATATTAGTTTCGAGTGTTAATCGCTGCAGACTATCCGAACAAGTGTCGCTATCGAGTTTAGTGCGATATTGAATGGTTTTGCAGCCAGCTGATAGCAGCTGTTTGAGTATATTTAGATCATCAACAACAGGATAAATACCGAGTGGTTTTAGCCGCGATTTAAAGTCATTATGGGCTGTGTGTTTAAACGAAGCTTGAGCGAGATTGTCTGATGTAATCAACTTGATTAACGGCATAGCCTGTAAATCATCGGGCCAACCGGTACGGGCTAAAACCCCAGGACCTTGCCCTAGACTGAAACCTAATGCTAAGCCCTTATTGACATAAGCTTTTGCCAACACAATAGCATCATGGATCACTAAGTCATGGGCAATAAAACATGCTATTGCAGATGATAAAGTGCAACCACTGCCATGATTGTTATTAGTGACTATCCGCTGACTGCTTAACATAAACACGGCATTACTGTGTGCAACACTGGCACCTGGTACGCTTGTACTGACATAAATATCTGTCGCATCGTGCTGCCAATGAGCATCACCACCTTTGGCAAGTACATGGCATTTAAATATATTTGATAACCACTTAGCGTCGTTAATCATCTGCAGTTGCAGAGTACTGATGGGATCGTTCTCAAGCGATGATTCAAGATTAAGGTTATCATTTCGATGTTGCGCTAAAACGCAATGATGACATAAACGCCCTAACTCATGTTGATTAGGGGTTAATAAGTCAATTAAGCCAATCAGAGGACTAAAATCGAGATCCATAGGATTAAAGCTGGCACCACTGCTGGCGACCATCACAGGATCAAGCACCACAAAAGGAGCCATAATTAGTCTAGATCGTATCTGGGTTAACCAATCAGCCAGTATGTATACCTGTGCTTGGGATGCCAACAGGCCAATTTTAATCGCTACCGGCGGCAGATCTGCACATAAGCTGGTCAACTGAGCCAGTAACATGGATTCAGAAACAGTTTCAACAAGACTGACACTGACTGAGTTTTGCGCAGTTAATGTGGTTATTACGCTACACCCGTGACATGACAAGTCTTGCATGGTGAGTAAATCAGCTTGAATCCCCGCACCACCACCACTGTCTGAACCGGCTATGGTCCAGACAATCGGTGGGGTTTGCATTATGGATTCACTGACAAATGTCGATGAATTCATGATAGTTATTCAACCTCTACCGCTAAGTCGGTATCAACTTGTGCTGCTGGTTTGACGGCGTGATACAGTGCCGATCCCGACGCTTTGAACTCAGCCGACTTTTGCACCATAGCCTCGGACGGATTTATGGCTTGAGCCATAGGTTGAGTTTGATAAGCACTGGCGGCAGAGACCTCAATCTTAAGTGCTTCTGCTTGTTGAAGATTCGCGGCATATTCACGCACTTCGTGGGTTATTTTCATCGAGCAAAATTTAGGCCCACACATTGAACAAAAATGAGCCACTTTTGCTGATTCTTGTGGTAACGATTCGTCGTGGTAAGCACGAGCGGTATCAGGATCAAGGCCTAGGTTGTATTGATCTTCCCAACGGAATTCAAAGCGGGCTTTGGATAACGCATTATCACGCACTTGTGCACCTGGATGACCTTTAGCGACATCAGCAGCATGAGCTGCAATCTTGTAGGCAATTAAGCCTTGTTTTACATCTTCTTTGTTAGGTAAGCCTAAGTGTTCTTTGGGAGTGACGTAACACAACATCGCCACGCCATACCAAGCCATCATGGCAGCGCCAATCCCTGAGGTGAAGTGATCATAACCCGGCGCGATATCGGTAGTTTGTGGGCCTAAGGTGTAAAAAGGCGCTTCATCACAAAGAACTAATTGCTTTTCCATATTGACTTTAATCAACTGCATTGGCACATGACCAGGGCCTTCGATGATGGTTTGCACATCATATTCCCATGCAATTTTAACCAATTCGCCTAAGGTTTCTAATTCCGCAAATTGCGCTTCATCATTGGCATCGGCAATTGAACCGGGGCGCATACCATCGCCTAACGACAAGGACACATCGTATTGGGCGCAAATCTGGCAAATATCGCGAAAATGCTCATATAAGAAACTTTCTTGATGGTGGCTTAAACACCACTTAGCCATAATTGAACCGCCACGCGACACAATACCGGTAAGGCGTTTGGCGGTCATAGGTACATAACGCAATAATACCCCAGCATGGATGGTAAAATAATCTACGCCCTGCTCGGCTTGCTCTATTAGCGTATCTCTAAATACCGCCCAACTGAGATCTTCGGCAACGCCATTAACCTTTTCTAATGCTTGATAAATCGGCACAGTACCAATTGGCACTGGCGAATTACGGATAAGCCACTCACGGGTTTCATGGATATAACGTCCGGTCGACAAGTCCATGACGGTATCGGCCCCCCAACGGGTTGACCACACCAGTTTTTCCACTTCTTCTTCAATCGACGATGTCACCGCCGAATTACCAATATTGGCATTCACCTTCACCAAAAAATTACGCCCAATAATCATAGGTTCGGTTTCAGGATGGTTAATATTGAGTGGGATAATCGCTCGACCTCGAGCGACTTCATCGCGGACAAACTCAGGAGTGATCAGCTGACCAATATGCGCACCAAAAGCCTCTCCTGGTGCCTTTTGAGTCAATACGGTGTCAGTTACCTCAGCACGAGCCATGTTTTCACGAATGGCAATGTATTCCATTTCAGGGGTAACAATACCTTGGCGAGCATAATGCATTTGGGTCACGCATTTGCCCGGCTTGGCTCGCTTCGGCGCAACTAGGGCATCAAAACGCAAGTGATCTAAGCCATCATCAGCAAGTCGCTGTTGAGTAAAACCTGAACTTGCACCGGTTAATTGCTCGGTATCTTGTCGATCATCAATCCATGCTTGACGGATTTTAGCTAAACCTTGACGCACATTAATGTCGGCAAGGGGATCAGAATAAGCGCCCGCACAGTCGTAGACCATGATAGGTGGATTGGCTTGTTTAATGGGCTTTGCATCGGTGCCGCCAATGACGGTTTCAGTTTGATTAACCTGACGCATAGCGACGTTGATATCTGCACGACTACCCGTTAAATAGACTTTTTCAGAATTAGGATGTTGTAACGGTTTAAGGGTATCAATAAATTGTTGAGCATTAGCTCGAGTTTGACGACGGTTTGGATTTGACATTAGCAACCTCATTATTAAGAGTAGAGTTGCTTGTCTGGAGAGGTGTTGATAGCAGCAGTAAACAATAAAAATACTATCGCTTACGTCAATAACCACATAAAAAATACTAAAGTAATAACTTAACTGGACATATAAACCGATAAAAAACTCGGAGGTAAACGTCCATTTACTGTCTTGTTAAAACGTTATTATCTTCCCAATAATAATGATTATTACGCTTGTTTCCTTCGCAGGTTCTAGCCTGATCAGGTTCAACGGATCCCGAATAAACGGTCTCAGCCATAATGGCACTCCGACAAGATGTGCGTCAGTATAGGCAAGCTTTAAACAAAATATCAAGCCCTAACTATCATCTATTGCTATGACATCTATGAGTTAACATGCCGGCATTAGTTTAGCTTTATCCCTTATCTATCGTATTCACTCAACACTTGATGCATATATTTATAAAGGTGCGACATCATGTCGCACTCTTCATATTTATTAGCAGGTTATAATTTATTAAGGTGAACAATCTCCTTTGAAATTAACTCATCAAAGGTTTATAAAAAAACAATAAAGGTGATAGCTTTGACTCACAAAGTAATGCAAACCATTAAATTAACGAATAACGCCCCATGGGCTTACTCATCAATTGCATTGGCAGTAACACTGGCCATAACGCCGCAAGTAAGAGCTGAATCGAATGACATACAAAACAACCAAGGTGTTGAACATGTCAAAGTACAAGGACAGCAAACAACACATAAAGACCTACTAGGTTCGGCTGAAAACCTCTTAAAAAAGCAAGGCGTCGATTTCTCTGAGGCTGGCGGTGTGTCAGCCTTACCCATCTTAAACGGCATGATGGGCGATCGGATAAAAATCCTTATCGATGGTAGTGACATCACTTCATCATGTGCAAACCAGATGAACCCGCCGCTCTCATATGTATCTGCAAATCAAATCAGTTCAACGCAAGTCGTCGCGGGAGTCTCTCCGGTAAGTGCTGGCGGTGATAATATTGCTGGAGTGATAAAAATCAGCAGTTTAAACCCACTGTTCACTGATAGCGGCGCTGTAACATGGCACAGTGGTAATGTTTCTAGTGGTTATCGCAGTACCGATGATGCTTTTCTTGCTGGCGTCAATGCCACCGTTGCCAGTAAAACGTTAAGTTTTAGCTATCAAGGGTCATTTGAAGATGCCAACAGTTATACCGATGGTCATGGCGATAAAGTACTCGACACCCTATATCAATCTCAAAACCATGCGCTAACGGCAGCTTGGCAAGATGAGACCCAACAAATAGCCATTAAGCTTACTCATCAACATATTCCTTATCAGGGTTTCGCTAACCAATATATGGATATGACTAACAATGACAGCTACGGAGCGTTAGTGCGTTATCAGCGTTCACTAGAAAATGATGCCGAGTTTACAGCACAAGCCAATTGGCACAGCGTCGAACATGAAATGGGATTCTTTACTGACGAAAAAACCGGCAAGATGCCGATGGAAACTAAAGGAAAAGATTATAGCTACCAGTTGCATTGGCAATTACCCATAAGTTCAGACAGTACCTTGTTGATTGGACAAGAATATTATGTTTATCAACTTGACGATACTTGGCCCGCTATCGAAGGTTCATCTATGATGGGACCTAATGATTATGTCAATATTAATGACGGCAAGCGTCAACGTGCTGCTCTTTATGGTGAATGGCAACACACTCTAAATAGTCGTTGGTGGTTATCAGCTGGCGTCCGATATGAATACGTGTCAACAAACGCTGCTGAAGTACAACCCTATAACACTATGGCCATGATTGGCATGACCAATGTCAATGCCATAGCCGCAGATGAATTTAACAGCCTTTATCGTAAGCGTAATGACAATATTATCGACGCTACTCTTCTGGCTCGATATCAATTGAGTGACACTGAAGTCATAGAGGTTGGTTTAGCGAGAAAAAGCCGAGCGCCAAATTTATATGAACGTTACAGTTGGGGTCAAAGCACCATGGCAACAACCATGATCGGTTGGTTTGGTGATGGAAATGGCTATATAGGTAACCCAAACCTCAATGCCGAAACAGCACATACCTTAAGTACAGCCTATAAATTGGTACAAGATGACTTAGCCTTCAGCGCTACCGCTTGGTACAGCAAAATAAATGATTATATTGATGCCGATGAGGTTGGTAGTTTTAACAAAACGCCTATGACCAATACTCGCCGCAATATTTTACAGTTTACCAATGTTAACGCGACTCTGTTTGGTGCACGTATTGATGCTGAATACCAACTAGCAGAAAACCGCAGTGGTAAATGGCTCATGGTTGCTAATGCCACTGCCACTCACGGCGAAAGAGATAACGGTGACGAGCCTCTGTATCAAATAAAGCCATTACAAACTGAGCTTGCTCTTCACCAAGAACTTGGTGATTGGAAAAATAGCCTTAGCTGGCAATGGGTCGCGAGCAAAGATCGCGTTGATAGTCAGCGCTTAGAAAATACAACCAACAGTTACTCTCTGCTTAACTTAAGCAGCAGTATCCAATGGCAAGGTGCAACAATGACTGTCGCCGTGAAAAACTTACTCGACGAATATTATCAACTGCCTTTAGGCGGGGTCAGTATTGCACAATACAAAACAGACAACAGTAACGGCTTTGAACAAATAGCCGGAGCTGGACGATCGCTTGAATTGAATATTAATTACGCATTCTAGAGCTGGGTAGATAATAGCGAAATAAGTATCGATTACAATTACCTTAAGCCATCGAGATCACACTGCTTAGCTATATATTTTCAGTATTAAAAGCACCCACTACGGCCGGAACTGAGTGGGTGCTGCTGAACAGCGGTGATAGTTATCAATAATGGCAACAGCCAAGATGCGATATAGCCTCGAATGAATTATGTTTAAATAAATAAAAGTTAGCTTTTAGAGGAAGTCGTCAGCCAAGACCCTACAATTCATACTGCGGTTAATTGTATGCAAAATAAGCTCGATAAAGCGGCTTACTTGATGGGTAGGATTTAGATGTCACCTACCCTAAGGATAATGTTTTGCTTTGCGCCGTAATGGCTATTTACTCAATCTGATGCTGAAATCACTCTGTGGTTATCTCGATTGGCTTAAGCATTCAGCTCCGTCTTAAAATAAAAAAGCCTCTACATTGCTGTAGAGGCTTTTTTATTTATTTGGCGGAGCGGACGGGACTCGAACCCGCGACCCCCGGCGTGACAGGCCGGTATTCTAACCAACTGAACTACCGCTCCAAAACGGTTTGTATACACTTAATAAAACTAACAATATTAAACTAATTGCTGTTTATTTTATTAAGTGCAAACAGGTACTTGAATGGCGGAGCGGACGGGACTCGAACCCGCGACCCCCGGCGTGACAGGCCGGTATTCTAACCAACTGAACTACCGCTCCACACAAGTGCGATGAATAATAAAGTTGTGATAATTAATCGTCAACTGTTTTTTAATTGTTTTAGCTCAATTAGTCAAAATTTGCTCAATTGCGCATTTTGTGACTAAAAAACACTCAAAATATTAGTTTTTATCATCAGGCATAGTCAGGTCAATATCGTCTAAATCAACACTTTCAAGCAGACCCTCTTGGGAATTTTGATTACTTTCAGGATTTTGCTTTAGCCTTTCTTCTGCTGCAGCCATCGCTTTGGCAAGGGTCTGCTTTTTACGCCATATCACTAAGCCCACAACACCGAACAAAAACAGTATTCCGTTGATGGTAATAATCCAGAACATTGCATTATCTTTAGCCTCTTGCTCTTCAAATTCAGCTTGAATAGCCGCTTTTTTAGCCAGTTCTTCAACCGATGGAGCCGGAGCTGGAGGCTCAATCAAATTAAAAAACATTTCAGGCAAATTCAGGACAATTTCACGACCATCGACAGTCGTGGAGAACGCATGCCCTTGAACACGATAACTGCCATATTCGGTCACTTTAGGTAAAAAGAGAATTTGATTTGCACTGGTCACGGTTTGAACGGTTAAAGGCAGCGATAAACCGGCAGGACCAACTAACTCAAATTCAAAATGTGTTTGTGCCAGTATCACCACGGATTCATCAACCGCTAATTGGATCTGCCATATCTCTTTTAATGGGTCGCTATTAGGCACCATTTTAACCTGTATTGGTTGTGCTGAAAGCCCAAAAGGCATTGTATATTCGCGCTCAAACACATTATTTCGCGCAGTGACATTAAGCACATAATGACCCGCGGGTTGTTGCAAATTTTGGCTGCCAGTAAAGATGCCATCGTCTGGAACTTCATCAAACAATTCACCATTGTCTTTATATTCGCCAACAATAACAGTACCAGTAGCAAAATTATCGTCAGTAGCAAGGTGTTGACTGGTGAAACGAGCGGTCCATTCCACCATATAGTCTAAACCCGGCATTCTCATGGTTAAATCATCACCTAACAGCCTTGCCGTCACCTTCAAGCGTTCGCCCTGATAAAGAGGCTGAGGTAAAGGTTCCACTGCAATATCGAGTGCAGAAATTTTTTGAATGGTCGATCCTTCCACCACACTGCCTAATAACTGCCAAGGACCAGGCATCGGCTTCTCAATATAAATCATGTCGGCAGCAATACCGTCGACCCACTTGACGGTTTGTGGATGACGATTTGAATACCATTTACTGCCATCGGGTAAAATCACCACAACGGGGGCTGAACCATAGCTCCGTTGGATCACTAATGTGAGATGATCAACCATATGATCAATGCGAAAACGATTTTTTAATTCTGCGGCTTGCGATGCAGCTACCACTGAAGCTTGGGCAGTAGATTGCCAAACTAAGATGATACTTAGCAAAAATAAATAAGAAATCGCTAGATAACCGGCACGAATGGCACTCATAAAAGTTGGTTTACCCTCTCCAGAGACATTTACCTGACTTCTCAATGAGATCAAGTCGTTGTTCGTGTAATAGTAATTCATCGGCTGACGCGCCAACGACTTTAAGATTAAACGCTGCAGGATCGATATTTTTTATCCCGCCGCCCTCTTGACCCGCTTTTTCATTAGACAAATTAAACTTAATTTGTCCACCGGTCATGATTAAATAAACATCAGCGAGAATTTCAGCATCAAGTAACGCCCCATGATAGGTGCGACGTCCATTGTCGATGCCATAACGTCGACACAGTGCATCTAGGTTATTTTTTTGGCCAGGATGTAACCTTTTGGCAATGGCTAAACTGTCTAAAATACTGCAAATATCTTTGGTTTTGGGACCAACTGGATTGAGTTTGGAAAACTCATGATCCATAAAGCTAACATCGAAGTTAGCGTTATGAGCGACAATTTCAGCACCATCGATAAAATCAATAAAATCTTTGGCGATTTGGTGAAACCGTGGCTCATTGGCAACACGATCATTGGTAATGCCATGCACTTGAATCGCTTCTTCATCAATGGCTTGACCAGGATTAATATATTGATGATAAGTCCTGCCAGTTAAACGGCGATTAATCACCTCAACACAACCAATTTCAATAATGCGATGTCCCACATAAATAGGGCCACCAGCTTGGTTCATACCTGTGGTTTCGGTATCGAGAATAACTTGACGACTTGCACTAGAAATAATGTTCATATTTTTTACTCATTCAGCCCTCGCCTTTGTATAAATTGAGTATACTGGCGCGAATATTTAGCTATGGTAACAACTTGATGGCCGAACTCAAACAGCTGTATATCTTTACTGATGGTTCTTGCTTAGGAAACCCAGGACCGGGTGGTTATGGCGTGGTAATGAAATATAAACATCAGCAGCACGAAATGGCTGACGGATTTTCATTAACGACCAATAATCGGATGGAGCTTTTGGCTCCAATTATCGCATTAGAAGCCTTACATGAGCCCTGTAATATCATTTTAACCAGTGACAGTCAGTACATGCGCCAGGGTATTATGACGTGGATCCATGGCTGGAAAAAAAAGGGCTGGATGACTTCAACTAAGCAACCAGTTAAAAATGTAGATTTATGGAAACGTTTAGACGCAGTAAGTCAATTACACAAAATTGACTGGCGCTGGGTAAAAGGCCATGCGGGCCATATTGAAAATGAACGTTGTGACGTATTAGCCCGAAAAGCCGCAGAAGCTAAACCTCAACAAACTGATGTTGGATATCAGCCCGAATAAGAGTCAAGCTCATTATTTGCATATACTTAGGAATTTTTGGGCTTTATCAACGCTTTTTCAACACCTTGGGTATTTGTTAATCCTGAACGACCTGCCGTTGGCGCCGGAGACCAGGTAGGCGCTTTTATTTTGGATTTATCTTTAATGGGTGTTAGCGGAGTGGTCATTTTTCGAGCTACGATTAAATAGACACTGCCCGTGCTAGGTAACCAGTTAGCAATACTTTTTTGCCACAATGGAGTTTGCGGGCTTTTTTTAGCTTGATGGCCACGGTTATCCGCACCTTGTCCTAACAACGAATGATACATTAAACGCTCATCCGCTAAGACTTGATAGCCCAATAACCCAAGCCAATCTTTCACTCTAGATGGCATAAAAAACTGCCCACTCCAAGGTAATTGAGTTTGATACTTTGGTAAAATCTTACCAATAAAAGCAGGACTGATAGGGTTAAAACCGACAATGAATATATAACCACTGCTAATGAGAACCCGGTCAAACTCACGTAAAATTTGATAGGGATCTGACTCGAACTCGAGTAAAAAACAACTTAATACTGTGTCAATAGCACTTTGCTGTATAGGTAAATGGTGTGGGTCAGCCTGAATACTGGCATTTGTGGCGTCATAAACAGAAAAATGCCGAGTAATACTGCAAGATAAACTATTTAGCTGACCACTTAACGCCCCAACCTTGAGTAAATGATAGCCAAATATACGGGGCCACCAAGGAGCCAATTTAGCTTCTATCTCGGTTTGCAATAACTCACCAAAAGGTAAATCTTGCCAAATAAGGGGTTTTAACATGAAGCCCGCCAAGGTTTATTGTGCAAAAATGTTGTATTGATTAGATTCACTCTACCATAAGGTATTTAATTTTCAGCTAAGCATAATTGAAACTTCGATCTGTCTTTACTTGAAGTTATTAAACGATATCCGTTACCCTAACAGATAGTCAATCATCACTCGAGTCAGATTATGCTTAACGTTCATACCATTGCAGCTTTTAATGACAACTACATTTGGTTAATCCATCAAACAAACAGCCTTAATGCTTATGTGGTTGATCCAGGTTGTGGTCAAACTGTTATCGATTATTTAGCCACTACCAATCTAAACCTCATTGGCATATTGATTACTCATCATCATGGTGATCACACTGGCGGTATCGAAAAACTGCAACAACACTTCAATGATAACCTGACTGTTTATGGACCCAGTAACGAGCGCATTGATGGATTAACCCAGCCGTTGACCCTAGAGTCAACGATGAGTATCGATATTCCACATTTAGGACTAACTCAAGTCATGGCCGTTCCAGGGCATACTTTAGGTCACATTGCTTATTATATTGACGATAAATTATTTTGTGGCGACACCCTATTCAGTGGCGGGTGTGGACGTTTATTCGAAGGAACGCCTGAGCAAATGTTGCATTCATTAACTATGTTAGCCAATTTACCTGATAAAACTCTGGTTTTTTGTGCTCATGAATATACCCGGTCCAATCTGGATTTTGCCTTACATATCACGCCAAAAAATTTACACTTAATTGATTATGCCAATAAAGTGGATCAATTACGCTCACAAAACAAACCGACCATTCCGAGCTCTATCGCGACAGAAAAAGCCATAAACCCGTTCCTTCGCTGCCATTTAAATGAGACCCAAGTCGCAATATCCGCTAAGGGCGGTCTCGACAATATTAATGAAATTCAATCATTTACTTTAATAAGAGAATGGAAAAACCAATTCTAAAGTAACATGAAAACACTTTAATAAGACAAGCTAAATAATTTAATCTACAATGCCAAACTGAACTAAAGCATGACCAACAGAGTCTCATAGGCACTTGGTATGTTCGAGCCTTTATTTTAACGCCCTGAGAACTTGAGGAAGTGTATCTTCAAATGAAAGCAAACTTATTTATTATTGCTGGTAGCATACTGGCAATAACAGGGTGTCAGACCCTTCAAAGTACTAGCCCGCAAACAGATATAGATCAACAGACTGTCGCCATTAACGCTAAAAGCAAAAAGTCGTCGGCAGTAACACTAGATGAAATAGAAGTACAAGTTTCCGAAGTCAATAATCTATGGCTGCGGATCGGTAATGAAATGACACTACCGATAACAGACAACGAATTAGTTGCTCGCTATCGACAGTGGTACATCGATAATCCCAAGCATTTAGAAATTATCACTCAACGCGCTAGCCCATTTTTGTATTATATTGTCGATCAACTCGAAAAGCGTCATTTGCCAATTGAACTGGCCTTATTACCGATAGTTGAAAGTGGTTTTGATCCACTAGCCTATTCCAGTGGCCATGCCTCAGGCCTTTGGCAATTAACCGCACCAACTGCCACGTCTTTTGGGGTAAAAACTAACTGGTGGTACGACGGTCGCCGCGATGTGGCCTCGTCAACTAAAGGTGCATTAGACTTAATTCAGTACCTTTATCCTAAAATGGATCAAAATTGGCTTTATACACTTGGCGCATACAATTCAGGTGAAGGTCGAATTTTAAATGCGATTAAGCACAACCAAGCTCGCGGCAAATCAACAGATTTTTGGTCGTTATCGTTACCCAAAGAAACGGCACATTACGTCCCACAATTATTAGCATTGGCTGATGTCATTAAGCATGCCGATAAATATGGCATAACGTTAACGCCTATCGACAATGTGCCGCAAATAGAAGTTGTTCCTATTGAGAGCCAACTTGATATCAACCTAGCAGCCGATTTAGCTCAAATTGATATAGTTGACTTAAAGGCGCTCAATCCGGGTTTAAAGCGTTGGGCAACGGCACCACAAGGACCACATCAATTAATATTGCCCAGTGATAAAGCAACAAACTTTAAACTTGCATTAGCTACTATAGAACCTGACTCTCGTATTAACTGGGTTCGCTATAAAATTAAGTTTGGTGACAGCATCAGTCGAATTGCTGACCAATTTGAAACAACGGCATCTTTAATTAGAAGCAGTAACGGTATTAAAGGCAATAACATTATTGCTGGACGATTTTTAATTATTCCAGTTGCTGCGAAAGACCCAGATTTAGCGACTATGACAGCAGACCAAGTTCTCGCTCGTAAAGCGGTTGTGAAATCTAGCCCGAACAAGCAAAGCTATACGGTAAAGTCTGGTGATTCATTATGGAAAATATCTCAGTCACAACAAGTGACTGTGGCACAATTAATGAAGTGGAATAACCTGACAAAACAGTCAACGTTATCAATAGGTAAAAACTTAGTTATTTATCCAAATGAAATGACAGCAAGCACCAGTAATAATGAAAAAACGGTTAACTACCGTGTTCAATCAGGTGATTCATTGGCGCGTATAGCAGTAAAATATAAAGTGACGGTGGCAGAGTTAATTGAATGGAATAGTTTGCAAAACAGCAAGTTAATTCAACCTGGTCAAATATTAAAATTGATTATGACCAATAGCTAACTAACATTGCTTCTAAGATGATTATCCTATAACAGTTTTCACCTTAGTACTGATTTTGAATTATAAAAAAGGACAAGTATGCACTTGTCCTTTTTTTATGTTTTAAGATTAATAGCCATGCTAACTTATTAGGCGCTTATATCTGTGTGGCAACAGATATTCTAGGCAAACCTTCACCACCTAAGTACCTTGTAGCTAACGTTATAAATCAAGGCTGTAGTCACAATAAGCGACGACAGCCTTTATTCTCAACGAGAATGAATTAAATCCCTAACTTCTTAAATAACCCCTCTTTTAGCTTTTCTTTAGCTTTATCGGTTTCACCTTTAAGCTTGCCTTCCAATAATGCCTTCGTATCAATGCCAAACTTAGGCTCTTGGAATGTGCCTTTTATGGTTAGAGGAATATCGACACCTTTAAGCGACTCATCATTAGCGTCACCCTGTCCTGACAACGACCCAACGACACTCGTTGTTAATGCATAATCTAAGGCTTCTGACGCGATGTTTGCCGTCCCTTTACCCGCTAAACGAATTAAGGGGGCAGCCATGGTCAAATCAGGATTAGTCACAACGGCATCTTTCATGGTGAAACTGCCAGTCAGGCTGGTAAAGTCAGTTTTTAACTCTTCTTTACTGGATTCAGACAAGTCGCCTTTTAATTTTTGCTGAGCACTACGGATCATCTGTGGAATGTTAACCCCATAAAGCGAACCATCAGCGACTTCAAATTTACCAACGGCATCAAGGTTCTTTTTCAGATTATCAGCAATTAAACTCGAGCCGCTGCCTTTAACTTCAAAGCTTGCAGTACCTGAAATTAAATCCACTTCAGCCGCATCGGTTAAAAGTGGACGAATTTGCACACCAATCAATTTCTTATCAAATTGATATGTTGGCACTGCCTTGCGAGCATCCAATTTTGCACTTAGTGCTAACTTGCCTTGGTATAAGTCAGCGGTAAGCGACGACAAGTTCAAGATACCTTTATTGATAGCCATTTTCATTTGCCAGTTTTGCGTGAGCATATTGCTGACTTTAATTGATTTAGCCGTTAAATTTAGGGTGAGATCTACTGATTTAAGTGCTGACAGATCAGGCTCTTGAGTCGATACTGTGTCGGTCTTTGTGGCAGACTCTTTAGTATTACCTTCTTGCTTTGGGAACAGCGCATCAAGATCAATATCACCCACGTCTAAACTCATCGCAATTTTAGGAACGCTATTAGCATAGTTAACCTTAATGTCCCCGGTGGCAGCCAAGTCCATAGCAGACATTCTAGTCAACTGTAGATCGATAGTTTTGGCATCCAGTGCCATTGTCATTTGTGTCGTGAGCTCAGCGGTAACCGATTTATTCGGCAAGCTGTCACCTTTGGCGTTATGTACCATAGCAAAATCATTAATAGTGACATGATTCAATGCTTGATCAATTTTGACTTTACCTTGTCCAGATGATGCAAGCTGCATATCTGGCAATGTCGCAGAAAACTCATAAGCAAAATCAGCAAACTGACCCAGGCTAAACTGACCTAAGGTGAAGCTTTTTAAATTAAAGGTCTGCGTCGTATTGCTGGCCATATCAATGAGGTTAATATTGGTATTCGTCAGTTCAATACCACCTATATCCAATGTCTCTAATGACATAGGTTTTGCATCATTGGTTGCTGCAGTTTGTGGTTTATCCGCCGTACTTTTTGACACTAATCCATCAAAACTGGTTGTACCATCTTTTTGCGTAACCAGATTCAGCGTTAAACCATCAAGCTTTAATAAATCTACTTCAATCTGTTGGCTAAATAATGGCATTAACGCCACATTCGCAACAGCCTCATTCACATTGAGCATGGATGCAGGAGTAAAGCCATCTGGATTAGTAAGAGTTATACCACCGAGCTTAATGCCTAAAGAGGGAAACACACTCCAGCTTAAGTCTTGGGTAATTTGTAAATCACGACCGGTTTGTTTTTTAACGGCATCAACTATTTGCGGTTTAAAGTTATTAAGGTCGAAAAACATTGTTAAGTAGACGGTCACACCTACTACTAGAGTTAGCACAATTGCTAATAACCATTTTACTACTTTCATTGTTGCTTCCTTGTCTGTTGATTGTTTACGCTAAAATAGTAAGATCTAATGCCTGCTTACTGACGGCAACACCATTTAAATCAGCATAGATCATCATTCCAGGAAAGATGCTGACACCCGCAATCTCAATAGCTACATTGACATCACCAACATCTTTTTTATCCGTTTTAATCGGATTTGTACCTAATGCTTGCACACCGATCTGCATAGTATTAATCGTACCTGCATCACGAATACAGCCATTAATAATGATACCTTCCCAACCATTGTCATATGCATTGAGAGCTATCATGTCACCTAATAGCGCACGTCTAGTCGAACCGCCGCCGTCCACAACCAATACTTTTCCTTGACCATTTTTGGCTAATTCAGATTTAACTTTGGAATTATCTTCGAAGCATTTTACCGTCACTACTTCACCGTAAAATATCGGCTTAGCACCAAAGGACTGCCATGGATTAGGCAATAAAACTAATTGCTCAGGGTAATGATCGAATAGATCAGGTAATAAATCTAGCATAAGTCCTCCTTGAAAATCAGAATCTTAGATTACTAATTATTAGGCAATTCAACAAGTTTTGTTAACGATATATTATTCACTTTAAAAAGTACTGCTAGTCCAGACTATCAAGCGCTGTACAAACCAAGTTAAAGAGTGACTTATACAATAAAAATGCATATAATTTCCGAAAAATAACGTAAACAATCATACTTATGAGTGACGATTTAAATTTACAGAAAATGATGGATGCGTTTGACGAGCTAGACTTCGAACAACGCACAACAACAAACCTTGAAAATGCACGTAATAAACAACAAATGACAGCGTATATTGATTCGTTGGATTTTAGTTTGCGTCGTTTATTAATATTGCAAGACACGGTCAATTCAATTGTTGAACAAAAAAAATTAGACCTGCTTAAACAAGAACATATCCAAACCTATAAAACAAAAATCATCAATCTATCTCGAAAATATAATATCTCATATCAAGATGTCATCGATATTATGGTGCAATTGCAACGTTAATAGTGATGCTCTGCCTCTTTCGCTTTGGTTGTAAAATATAAACGTTCAATCGGACTAAAAAACATTAGCCCGATTGACAATGTATTATTTTACTCTAAATTGCTCCACAAGCTGATGCAACTTGATCGCACCTTTTTCAATATCCATACTGCCTTTATTGATCAATTCATTTTGAGTTCTGTTATCTAATGACATGTCATTGATACGGGTAATATTCATATTAAGCTCTGTAATAACGGTACTTTGCTCCTCTGTTGCCGCCGCAATTTGAATATTCATTTGCGAAATCTGATCAATGGACGATTTAATGTTATTGAGTGCTCCAACGACTTGCTGAGTTTCATTAACGGTTTCTGATGATTTAGTTTTAGCTCTTTCAACAGAGGAATTAACGCTATCGATGGCAGTTCTAATGGCATCGATAATAAGATTAATCTCACTTGTTGATGCTTGGGTACGACTCGCCAGCGTTCTAACCTCATCAGCCACGACGGCAAAGCCACGGCCAGCCTCACCGGCTCTGGCAGCTTCAATCGCCGCATTCAATGCAAGTAAATTAGTTTGATCGGCAATCCCAACAATAACATCAAGAATTTGCCCGATTTTACTCGAACTCACTTGTAAGCTTTTAGCAACCTCTTCTGTCGCGGCTAATTCTGTCGATAACTCTGATATTTTTTGCATAGCATTATCGACAACGGCAGCGGATTTATCTGCTTCAGTGTCTGCATTATGTGTACTTTCTGCTGCCAACTGTGCGTTAGAGGCCACTTCAGATGCCGTTACCGACATTTGGTTAATGGCAGTGGCAACATTAGTTGTTTCGGCTTGTACGTTGGATGAAATTTGATTAGCCTGCTGTGTAATCGTTGACATATTCTTCGCCAAGCGGCTTGATTCATCGACTGAGTCGCTGACAGAGATAATCACTTTTTGGACTTTTTCAATAAAAGTATTGAAATGATGAGCAATTTGTTTGAGCTCATCATTACCCTCTTCGGACAACCGTAGGGTTAGATCCCCCTCACCCTTAGCAATATTCTTAAACGCTGCAATGGTCTCAACCATTGGTCCTGAAATACTGCGAATGATAAAAAATAATAATAAGATGACCGGCAGCCACACCAGTGTCAGTAATAATAGGTATTGGGTTATAAATTGGTTTCTATCAGCTTGAATGTCATCAACATAAATACCTGTACCGATAATCCAGCCCCAGGGGTTAAATCGCTTAACTACAGACATTTTCGGACTTGGGTTTTCCTGCTGGGGTTTATTCCACATGTAATCAACCCGAGCAACATCTTTTTGTTCCGTACCTTGGATCATTTTTTGAAACAGTTTTACCCCATTTGGATCTTGCATTGCTAATACCTTGGTATTAACTAACTGTTTTGCAAAAGCATGCTGGATCATGGTGCCTTGAATATCAATAGTGAAATAATACTCGTTACCTGAATAACGAAGTTTATCTATTGCAGCTAATGCTAAAGTTTTAGCCTCATCTTCAGCCATACTTCCAGACTGAACATCTTGATAATATTTATCAGTTATTGCGATTGCAACATCGACTAACGCATTTAACTTGGCTTCTTTTTCATTAATTAACACATTTTCAACTCGCGTTAATGAAAACCAGAAAACAATCACAGTAGCGATAATGGCTAGTGCCAACATGCCTAGTAAACGGTTAGAAATAGTGGTTTTACGAAAAAACATATTTGTTGGGTTCATACGGGCACCATGACATTATAATTAAAATGGTTTTGAAATGATTATTAACTCAGACTCAGCAATAATATGTATAGTATAAAATCAATTGAATCAAGATACTGTTTTGTAACTGTTGTGCCTTACTGGACAGTTGTCAATATTTTCACTTAAAAATCGCAAAAAAATAAATACTTAGTGGTAAACAATGATAAATAAACACTGGCGAAACTCTCACTTTACGAACGCAGATACTGAGAGTGCATTTGGGTAGTATTTTAGCCATCGAATGACGACTGGCTTAGCACAATTTATTGATCAAACCAAACACATGACTCGCTATTGGTATTCGTCTCTTGCGGGAAAATAACTCCTGCTATATGTACAAATATCATCAATAAATGACCAACCAATATTTAGTCTTAATAAATCATTAGTCAGTTCCTGCCTGACTCAGTTACAGCGAAAGCAACAGTGCTTAAGCTTACTTAGCATTAATGAACATGGCTTTTTGATGGTTCCGTCGCTTAATGTAGGCTTGATGCCAGCGTAAGTGATCATTGTTTATCTCTATTATAAACAACGTATTAATAAAAGAGCACATTATGAAACGAACAAACATTCTCATAACAGGGGCAAGTTCAGGTTTAGGGCGCGGCATGGCAATTGAGTTTGCTAAACAGCATCATAACCTTGCACTATGCGCCAGACGTATGGACCGCCTTGAAACATTAAAACAAGAATTACTCGTCATTAATCCTAATATCAAGGTGATAATTAAGTCACTTGATGTAAATGATCACCCACAAGTTTTTGAGGTATTTAATCAATTTAAGCAAGAGTTTGGACAGCTGGACCGAGTCATTGTAAACGCAGGCATGGGTAAAGGCGCATCTATAGGCACTGGCTTTTTTGCTGCTAATTTGCAGACTGCGCAAACTAACTTTATTGCCGCTATCGCCCAATGTGAAGCGGCGATGACAATTTTTCGAGAACAAAACAGTGGGCATCTAGTGACTATTTCGTCCATAAGCGCTGTTCGTGGATTTAGACGTGCAATGACTGTTTATGCTGCCACAAAAGCCGCCGTGACTTCATTGTCTGAGGGTATCCGCATCGATGTACTGAACACACCGATTAAGGTTACTTGTGTACATCCAGGATTTATTCGCAGTGAAATTAACCAAAAGGTAAAAACGGTACCGTTTATTGTTGATACTGAAACGGGCTGTAAAGCCATGGTGAAGGCTATTCAGAAAGAAAAAGCCAATGCATTTGTCCCTAGTTATCCTTGGGCCATTTTACACTGGGTATTACGTATTGCTCCGCTGAGCATGCTGCGCAACATGAGTTAAGTTAATCATAGTCACATAGCAACACAAGCACCTAGCGACGAGGGTAACTTAATCACTCATGATTAACTCATCATGGCCGAGTTTTATTTACCCAAAAAGAAATAAGCTCAGTTGGGGATAAAAGTGATTATCAAATCATTTTTTGTCTGGCTAACCTTATTGAATTAACCTGTAATGAACTCACATGACTCTGCTTGTAATACGAGAATCCGCTTTTATTTGCCGAAAAGGGCAAATCTGATACCAATAAGGACAAGTATGGTTACATGGCCTTATTGGTCCAATGTATCAAGCCAAGCAGGGTTAACCATCTTACACGCTTAAACTGTATAAGGTTGTGGCCAAACATAACCATAAATTGATTCATTATAGATTGGATATGAACCACATTACTTTTCCATTAACCGATAATGCAATATCTTAATACATTGATTATTAATCACTTATACAGCAACGCTGACTATTCAACATCTAACATAGGCCACAAAACAATACAGTCTTCTAAGTATTTCACTTTCGTTTCGTTAACTGTTTTCCCTTGTACCGAAATCCCCGCCGCATGCATGGCATCTTTATTTCCTGTCAGTAACGGATGCCAACTCGGTAATCCTTTGCCAGCATATACGCGCCGATAAGCACAACTATCAGGCAACCAAGTCAACTCAGCGATATTAACGGGTGTAATTGCTGTACATTCAGGTACATAGGTGAAGCGTTCAGGATAACGACGACAACCACAACTGCTGTCATCCAGTAGATGGCATGCAGCATTAGTATAATAAAGCTCGTCAGTTTCATCGTCGATGATTTTATTTAAACAACACTTACCGCAGCCGTCACACAGCGATTCCCATTGTTCGGTGGTCATGTCTTCTAAGGGGGTAGTAGTCCAAAACTGAGTCATCATTGGTTATCTAATGTAGCTTTTATCGAAATTTGCCTGCATTTTACACCCAATGGGCCGCAATTTACTGCTTAATTTTTTCAGACAAATAAGTTATCGCCAAAGTATCATGCAAAGTCGGGTTAAATTGATGTAATAAAAGGAAGTTATCGTAGACTAAATAAAAACGCCCTTTCGATCCATCAGGTGCAATTAAGAATACATTCATGTCACTGCGTTGCGGTAAGTCTGCGCCATTAAAACGCCTAATACCATAAGCCTGCCACTGAACAAATGTTTGATTGACTCTTAAACCAAGCAAACCAGGATCGAGTGCCATAGTGGGTTTCACCTGCCTTCCCCATGTAGAACCGGACTGCCAACCTTGTTGATGCAACATATTCGCCAGCGATGAAAAAGCATCATCCATACTGTTCCAAACATCAATCCTGCCGTCTTTATCAGCATCAACAGCATACTTTAGCAACTGGCTCGGCATCATTTGCATCTGCCCCATCGCCCCAGATGAAGAACTCAGCAATGCATCTTCACTGATATTTTTTTGCTCAATTAACTTAAGTGCAGCAATAAATTCAGCAATATAAAATGCTTCTTCATCGCCTTTGTAGGCAAGTGAGGCTAAAACTGATAATCCAGGGAAACGCCCTGGCTGCTCACCAAAACGAGAATTCATACCCCATAATGCCATCAAAAAACGCGACTGCACTTGATACGTTTTACTCAACTGTTCGAGTTTAGATTCATGCTGCAATAACATTGCTCTTGCAGTACTGACGGTGATTTCGGGTACAGCTTGTGGGATGAAGTCTTCTAATGTCTTAGGTTTATCGACTGAGGGGTTGAGATTGGCTTTCTTAAATATCTTAATCGTCGCAATATTGCGTTCTGCTATAGCTTGGTTAACGCCCGCAGCGAGTGCTTTTTGTTGTAGCAATAATAGGTAGTCATCAAAATTGTGATGGCTGTCTTCAGCCATCACAACATGAGAGCAAAAGAAGTAAAAAAAAACGCTTAGAATGATTCTGGGGATCATATTCGTGTTGATTACTCCTTTAAGATTATGCTTATTTCTTAAGCGCTAATTCTTGTTTATGCTGTTCGAGTAAATTAACCGGCGGTGGTGGTATTTGTAAGTAATAACCCTGTTCAACTAATGCAGACTTCACTTTATTAATATCTGCGATGCCCAAGTGATCTCGTTTAGATAGTGGGACAATCATGATTAATGACGGAGTACCAAACATCGCCATTAAAGGCTCAGGAACGTCATCAAATACATCACGTTTTTTGACAAAAAGGTAAGTATCCGCTCTTCGACCGCTTTTATATACTGCACATATCATTTTAGTGTAAATTTCCAAAGGTTCAAACTTGATAGTCAACTAAGCACACTATAACATGGTGACACAAAAAATAATTGTAAATCAGTTTATCGCTGAAGTATGGAGAATCACGCCGGGATGGCTAAACAAAATCTCGAATTAAAGGCTACGTCTTTTACATTATCAGTGCTGCATATTAATCATCACGATCTCGATATTATTGCTGCTGAATTAGACAACAAGCTGGCACAAGCGCCGCAGTTTTTTTTGGGCGCACCATTGGTATTAAATTTATCAGCCATTCAGCATATCCAAATTGATTTTAATGCCCTAAAACAATTATTGATTGACCGTAACCTTATTATTGTCGGCATTACCGACGCCACCCCAGAGCAAGTTGAACAAGCAAAACACATGGGGATTGCAGTGGTAAAGTCTGGCAAACAAGCGCGTAAAGCAGAACTTCCTGAACGAGCAACTAAAATTGTTAAGCAAAATGTGCGTTCTGGACAACAAATATACGCACAAAACGCTGATTTAATCATTTTTGGTGCAGTTGGTAATGGCGCTGAAGTCATTGCTGATGGTAGCATTCATATATATGGTGCTCTTCGTGGTAAAGCCATGGCGGGTGCCGCGGGAGATAATCAAAGTGTGATTATCGCTAACTCGTTAGAAGCAGAATTAGTATCGATTGCTGGACAGTATTGGTTGACTGAACACTTGCAACAATACGACTTAAGCCAAAGAGGTTGTATTCGCCTTGAGGGCGCATCCCTTACTGTTGAAACATTGCCCCAATAATCGGCAAACACAAGGATATAAATATAAATGGCGCAAATTATTGTTGTCACATCAGGTAAAGGTGGTGTGGGAAAAACAACATCCAGTGCAGCAATTGCCACCGGATTGGCTTTAAAAGGACACAAAACAGTCGTTATCGACTTTGACATTGGTTTACGCAATCTTGATCTGATTATGGGTTGTGAGCGCAGGGTCGTATACGATTTTGTTAATGTCATCAATGGTGAAGCCAATTTGAATCAAGCGTTAATTAAAGATAAACGCTGCGACAAATTATTTATCTTACCCGCGTCTCAAACACGAGATAAAGACGCGCTGACCAAAGAAGGCGTCGGCCGAGTCCTTGAAAATTTAGCCAAAGATTTCGACTTTATTGTGTGTGATTCACCAGCGGGTATTGAACAAGGTGCAATGATGGCACTTTACTTTGCCGATATTGCCATTGTCACCACCAATCCAGAAGTGAGCTCAGTACGTGATTCAGACCGTATTTTGGGCATGCTGCAGAGTCGCTCGCGTCGAGCTGAATTGACTTTGGAACCTATCAAAGAATATTTACTATTAACTCGCTACTCGCCGGCCAGAGTTAAAACAGGTGAAATGCTCAGTGTTGAAGATGTGCAGGATATTCTTGCTATTGAATTGCTGGGAGTTATCCCTGAATCTCAGTCGGTATTGAAGGCGTCAAACTCAGGTGTACCTGTGATTATTGACCAAGAAAGCGATGCAGGCTTGGCTTACGGCGATACCGTTGCGCGTTTATTAGGCGACGATATACCAATTCGATTTATTACAGAAGAAAAAAAGGGATTCCTTAAAAGGATATTTGGGAGCTAATTATGTCGATACTTGATTATTTTAGAAGCAGTAAAAAGCCCAATACCGCGTCATTGGCAAAAGAGCGATTACAAATTATTGTGGCTCATCAGCGTGGAGAACGTGGTGCACCGGATTACTTCCCAAAGATGAAACAAGAAATCATCGAAGTGATCCGTAAATATGTGCAAATATCAGATGACCAAGTCTCTGTGCAGTTAGACCAAAATGATGACAACTTATCTGTACTAGAACTTAACGTCACCTTACCGGACACTAAGTAACGCTCATCTTTTTAGATTGACGGACTTAATATAACAAAAAGGATACGGGCATTGCTGCCGGTATCCTTTTTCGTTTAATGAAGCTATTGAATTAATTAAACTTAACTTGGGCAAGTAAATTACCGACCAATTGGCCGCGCCACCCCACAAAGAGTAGTGGTTTTGGTGTTTGCTTATTGTGATACAACCAGAGCAAAAACTCGTGAATATGGCGCTTCGAACCAACAAATTCTAATGCAACGTTTTCACGCTCACATAGCTCAGTTAATATCGTTTTAACTTCTTTGAAAGCCGATTTATAACCAGACTTTAGTGCCACAACATCTACCTCTTCAGGTAAATCTGTTAAATCTGCAGTCGCCATTACCGCTAATAAATCTTTACCGTGTATGCGTTTTTCTTGATCAGTTAAATCATTTAAACTGTTGAGCTCAGACAATGTTGTGGGCTGCTTTTTGGCCAATGCAATTAATGCATGGTCCTTGACCACAAAGCCAAGCGCAAGATTACGGCTCACCGCTTTGGTCAATCGCCACTTAGCCAATACCTTTAAGTAGGCTAACTGCTGACTTGATAACTGAAAGGCATTTTTAACTTTAAGGTAAACGCTGTCACCTTCTGGCAGTGACAAACGTCCCTCGGTCATACGCTGACCTTCTTCAAACAGCCATTCGAGACGATTTTCGGCTACAAGCTTCTGTTGTAATTGAGGATATAATTTATACAAATAAAATACATCATTAGCAGCATACTGCAATTGTGAATCAGACAATGGACGATTCATCCAATCGGTTCGTGATTCACCCTTATCAATTTCAACTTGCAAGCATGCATCTACAAGTTTGGCATAACCTAAGCCATGACCTAGGCCCGCAAAACTAGCCGCAATTTGGCTGTCAAATAATGGGCTCGGTTGGCATTCGCCATAATGAGCAAATACCTCAAGATCTTCGCTACATGAATGCACTAACTTAACAATATTGGGGTCAGTTAATAGCTGCCAAAATGGGCTTAAGTCTTTAATCGCAACCGGATCAATTAATGCTAGGGTTTTACCATCATAAGCTTGGATGAGGCCTAATTTAGCATAATAGGTTCGAGTGCGGACAAACTCAGTATCAAGCACCAATAAGGCGCTGTGTTGGTATTGTTCAACTAATGACAACAAACTGGCATCATCGCTGATATATTCAAACGTTAACAAAATAGGCTCCGCTAAAAAGGGATGTGAGTAATGGTCATAAACTGAGAATTGCCAAGTATAAAAAAGCCGGCTCAGTTGCCGGCTATCATTTTATGCTTTGTTAACTTCATCTCGAAGTTGTCGGCGTAAAATTTTACCCACATTGGTTTTCGGTAATTCGTCCCTAAATTCTACCAGTTTAGGAATTTTATATCCCGTTAAATGATGACGACAATGCTTAATCAACTCTTCTTCTGTAAGTGACTTGTCTTTTGCGACCACAAAAATCTTCACTAATTCACCGCTGGCATCATTAGGAACGCCAACCGCAGCGACTTCAATAACCTTGGGATGTAACGCGACAACCTCTTCCACTTCATTTGGGAACACGTTAAAACCAGACACTAAAATCATGTCTTTTTTGCGATCGACAATGAAAAAGAAACCTTTTTCATCCATATAGCCAATATCGCCAGTCGCTAACCAACCATCTTTATCAATCACAGTGGCAGTTTCTTCCGGACGTTGCCAATATCCCTGCATGACTTGCGGACCTTTAGCAAATAACTCGCCGGTTTCACCCTGAGCTAATACTTTTGAATCTTCATCTCTAATTTGAATAGTGGTCGATGGTGCAGGAAAACCAATAGAACCATTATACCCACTGAGGTTATATGGGCAGCATGTAACTAATGGTGAAGCTTCAGTTAGACCATAACCTTCGAGTAAGCGTGTCTTAGTAAGGTTTTGCCATTTATCCGCGACCGCACGCTGCACCGCCATACCACCGCCAATAGACAATTTTAAACCAGAAAAATCAAGTTGAGTAAATTCTTCATTATTGACCAAAGCATTGAATAAGGTATTAACACCGGTTAAGACAGTAAACGGGTACTTTTTCATCTCAGCAACAAAAGCAGGAATGTCACGAGGATTGGTGATCAATAAATTTTTGCTACCTTTATGTAAAAACAGTAAACAATTCACTGTTAGGGCAAAAATATGGTACAGAGGCAATGCTGTCACGACAAACTCTGCACCATCATCAAGGGCTGGAGAATAAGCACCACTGGCCTGTAAAACGTTACTGACCACGTTTTTATGGCTTAACATGGCACCTTTAGAGACCCCAGTCGTGCCACCGGTATACTGTAAAAAAGCCAAATCCTCGCCACCAATATCGGCCTTAATGTACTGTAGGCGTCGACCTTTAGAGAGCGAATCACGAAACGATAATGCATGTGGTAAATGGTATTTTGGTACCAATCTTTTGATGTATTTAACCACAAAATTAACTAGCGTGCGTTTCGGAGCACTGAGTTGATCGCCAAGATTGGTAATAATCACCGACTCAATCGGTGTTTGATCAACAATCTCTTCTAAGGTGTTAGCAAAGTTTGACACCACGACGATAGCTTTAGAGCCAGAATCAACCAATTGATGCTTTAATTCCCGTGGGGTATAAAGTGGATTGACATTAACCACCACCATACCAGCGCGCAAAATACCAAACAGAGCAATAGGATATTGCAGTAAATTTGGCATCATAAGGGCGACACGGTCGCCTTTTTTTAAATGTAATTCATTTTGTAAGTAGGCTGCAAATGCTCGACTTCGTTCTTCGAGTTTTCGGTACGTAATGGTCGCGCCCATATTAATAAACGCAGGCTGATCAGCATATTTTGCTACTGAATCTTCAAACATATCGACTAAAGAACTGAATTGAGATGAGTCGATTTCGGCCGGAACATGTTCAGGTAAGTTATTAATCCAAGGCTGGTCCACAGGTGTCTCCTAATAATACCCACTGTGCTAAGACGTGCATTCCCCGTCAGTGGTAAAATATTTTATTGCCCACGTATCATTAATATTGTTATCGCAGGCTTTATTATGATGCTCGTAGTGACCTAAATCATACAAGTGTTTTAATTTTCGACTATAGTCACATAAATAAAACAAAAATAACAGCGATTTCAGCCAGTGCTACTGCCTATTTAGAATAAATGCTCCAATCGATTCAGCGACGCGATAAGCATTACCCATATGGAGGTGATGATCTCCACTTAACTGAATGATTTCAATATTAGAAAACCATTTATTAGCCTGTTCTGTTGAGGCGGTTAGGTGTTTGTATCCATCGTGACCAACCATGAGTAAAGTAGACGTATTACTAGTGCTCATCAGTGCATCAACCTGCTCAAAACTAAATCGATTAAGTGAGTCTAATTTTAATCTAGGGTCACTTCGCCAATGATACTGCCCATCTGTTATTGCCATATTTCGCTTAGTAATAAGCTCACACCATGGAATGGCTAATCCGGTCAGTTTATGGCGGGCTTGTACCGCCAAATCCATAGAAGAATAAGTCGAAGAGTCTCTGGTTACTTGGCGATTAAAACGTTGTTGTTGCAGCAAACCTTTACGCAGGCGATCTTTGGCTTTAGAAGCAGACTCAGATAAAGGGGCAAGCGCTTCAATTAATATGAGTTTATGAATATTTTCAGCAAGACAGGCATTATAAGCCGACGCAATTATGCCGCCAAGAGAATGCCCCAATAAAATAATAGGACCTGTATCTTGTGAAAGTGTATGGATGACGGCTTGCAGGTCATAAATATAATCAACCCAATGTAATGGATAACGACCCGGGCGATGATCTGATAATCCATGACCAGGCCAATCAATACATACGAGTTGAAATTTATCGAATAATTTTTGCTGTGCAAAGGCATGCGCTAACGGAACAAAACTGTCAGCGTTATCAAGCCAGCCATGTAAAGCTAATATTACTGGCTTGTCAGCATGACCATAACGTTTTGCAGCAAGCGTAATATGAGCCAACGGCAATTGAATTTCTTCTACGTTAACATTCAACATTGTTGACTCACTTTGCAAAAATTATTGAGCTGCTGTTTTGGTAAACTTAAGTGTCATGCGATCACTTTCACCAATATCAAGGTACTTTTGCTTATCTTGATCGCCCTTGGCCAAACTTGGGGGTAATGTCCACACACCTTTGTCGTAATCCTTTGTATCTTTAGGATTAGCGTTTATTTCAGAGCTAGCCGCTAATTTAAAACCATATTTATTAGCAAGTTCAACCATCTGGTTTTGTTCCATATAACCACTTTCAGCAGCCATATCTACATTGGCTCGGTGTTCAACAACGCCGAGTGTACCACCAACCTTTAATACATCATGGGCGGCTTTAAACACACCTTCTAACTCGCCTTTCATGGCCCAGTTGTGCAAATTACGGAACGTTAATACATAATCTGCAGAGTTATCTTTACCTAATGACAATTTAGCCGGTGGATCGAGAGTAACAAACTGAACATTGCCCACACTGGCTTTATTTTCACTGACCCATTGCTCAAACTTCATCCCCGCAGATTTATAATACGCTGTTTGGCGATTATCTTCAGTGGGTTTTGTTTCGAAATTGGCGGCAACATATTGGCCATCAGCGGCTAAATAAGGCGCAAGAATTTCAGCATACCACCCCCCACCAGGCCATAACTCAATCACAGTCTGATCGGGTTTTACACCAAAAAATGCTAATGTTTCTGCTGGATGACGATATTGATCGCGCAGTTTATTTTTAGTCGACCGAAACTCACTGGCCACAGCTTTGGCGAGCGCAGCATTGACCTGCGGCGCAGTAACGGATTTCTCGTCAACACTATCCGCAGCGTATATTACCGTTGACATACCTAAACTTGATAAGCCAATTAAGGCCCCTAACATCATGTTACGTTTCATTTTGACACTCCCTTTTTTCGATCAACTTTACGCCAACAGAGCCATAACATAAACCCACTGAATGCAAGCCATGTCATCACCCATAACCATGCGGGTAGCCAAGTCATTTTAGCTAACATCACCGCATCGCCTTGACCACTTAACCCCAATAACACCATTGGACTAGCCATGGCATTAAGGATAATCATTAGGCCTAATATACGCAGTAAGGTGTTTAGCAGACTACTATTTTTTAATTTAAGTGGTAACAAAAAAAGTATTATTAATACGCTAAGAATAATGATCGTTAATACATCACGCGCCCAGAAAAGCAATGACGCAGCCACAGTGAGGGCTAACAAGGTTAAGGTAAATCTAATCGTTTGCTTTTGAGTTGCCATCAGAAATATTGAGTATCCCCATAGCGCCGCACCAAAATAACCAGCGTAAGCAATAAGTATACTGCTACCACCTTGACTAAAACAAAAGCCCGCGCCATTTGGAAATAATTGAATATGACTCACAGAGCCACCAGTCAATAACGTTGCGATACCATGAGATAACTCGTGAAAGTAGCTTTCAAACCATTTAAAAGGGATAGAGATATAAGGAAATCGAGTTAGTAGGAAAGCTAGCAGTAATTCAATCATAAAACGGCTGCGACTGGGTGTTGCAGACAACGGAACATTAGGCATATAAATCAATACCAACCATTTGTTGAATTTCATCTCTTTTAGCAGAATGCTGTGTTGATAAATATTGCGCGATAGCCCCCCGTTGACTGTAAGTATCACGGTCATATTCAACCCGAGCTTGCTGTTTAGCCGACAAAGTTGAATCATCAACTATGGCCATATTGCGCGCCTCAATGCCTTGAATTTGTTGCTCGGAAGCAGAGACATTAACAACAATAGGCTCAATGGCCGCCGTAATAGGCCGATTACCAGCAACAGCTTGACTCAGGGTTATTGGACCTGATTGATTATTTGCCATTGATAATGCAGCATTTATCGCCATTAACGACACCATTTACCTATACTTGTATCATATACTCTATGTCAAATTACCTTTAATGGCTATTCTCGACCAGGAAGTTTTTTCCATGTAACTGTATCTCGAAGGTACACTGGTGCCAGTTCATCAACAATGGTGTGTAATCCATGTTGGTACCCGTGCTGCGCCAGAATTAACATGGCTTTCGCATCTGGATAAGTCGCTTCTGCACATGGTGTCATGTTTGGCGCAATATTGAGTAACTCTGGATAAGCTTCAAAACCGGTACCGCATACACTAATACTTTGCTGGGTATCGAGTATTAATTCAATTGCCTCTGGTACGCTAACGTGTTCTTCACCCACTAATGTCGCTATGCCGTCTTTGGCAATGTATTGGCCCCAATAGACTTCGTTCATGCGGGCATCAATACAACATAGAACTTGGCAGGCATTGTGTTGTGATATTGCTAACTGAGCCATTGCGGCTAACGTTGAAATACCAATAACGGGTAAATCAAGGCCTAACGCTAAACCTTGCGTCATACTGGTACAAATACGAATACCGGTAAAACTACCAGGGCCACGGCCATAGGCAATCATGTCCACATCGGCCAATGTCACTTGGGCTTGGGCCAATACATCATCAACCATAGGCAATAAACGTTGGCTGTGTTCACGAGGAGCATCGGCAATAAGTGCAAACACCTTACCATTGGTGGTTAACGCAGCAGAGCAAGTTTCGGTGCAAGTATCAAGAGCGAGGATGGTTAACGGCTTTGGCATTATGATGGGTTACCCAGTAAAAAAGCATCAAATTAGACTTAATATGATAACTGATGCGCACCGTTTTAAAAAGCTTAAGGAATTTGTTTTAAAAATTGCAATGCACGGTCTAAGTCACGTGTACGCTGCATTGGTGGCAGAGAATTAATAAAAGCTTGCCCGTAAGCCCGATTAACAATGCGGTTATCGCACAAGATAAGTACTCCGCGATCTTTTTCATCGCGAATAAGCCGCCCGACGCCCTGCTTTAAACTAATGACTGCTTGCGGCAAAGAAATATGACTAAAAGGGTCAAGTCCCTGACGCTCGGCATTGGCGGCACGGGCTTTGTATAAGGCATCATCTGGTGACACAAACGGCAGCTTATCAATAATCACGCAGCTTAATAATTTACCTCGAACATCGACCCCTTCCCAAAAGCTGCTGGTACCGAGCAAAACGGCATTACCTAACTGTCTAAATTTATTTAACAAACTTTGTTTACTCGCTTGGCCTTGTACCAATAAAGGATAAGCCACTTTACCTTGCAATGCCGATGCAACTTGCTCGAGCATTTGATGGCTAGTAAACAAGATAAACGTGCGGCCTTGCGCAGCATTGATTGCTTGAATACATACATCAACCAGTTGTTTAACCGTATGCTGCGACTGCCCCACTTTACCTAAATGACGTGGCACACAAAATACTGCCTGATTAGGATAATCAAACGGGCTATCTAAAATAATTTGTTGTGCCGATGATAATCCTAGCTCAGTCGCAAAGTGAGCCAGACTGCGGTTCACCTGCAAGGTTGCCGAGGTAAAAATCCACCGAGTATCGGCATCAAATAATTGTTGGCATTGTTTAGCGACATTGATAGGACTAAGTCTTAACATGATAAAACGCGGACCTAGCTCAACACTGTAAGCTGCTTGGATATCTTTACATTCAAAATAATCTTGCAGCTTTTGAGACAATTCATACAATTGCTCGAACGCTAAATCGAGTTGATCATCGCGACCAAGATGATGGCGCATAGAATTGGCCAGATCAGTCAACGCTTGCTGTAATGCCCACGACACTGTCGCTAAGTGTTTATTGGCAAGTACTTTTCGCCAATCAGATACTTGACTGTCGTACATGGCATTATGCCAATCACTTAACGCTAACAAACCACGTTGCGACAATTGCTCTAGTTGAATGCTGTCGCGGATCACCTTTTTGTGAATTTTGATGATGCCATTTAATAACAGATCAATTTCGCGGCTGGATATATGACTACCAAAATAGTTAATGCAAATATCTGGCACTAAATGGGCTTCATCAAAAATGACCAGATCAGGATCAGGCAGTAACTCGGCAAATCCGGTGTCTTTGAGTAATCGGTCGGCAAAAAATAAATGATGATTGACCACCACCACTTTGGCCTCCATCGCCCTAATCCGCGCTTTACGGGTAAAGCACACGTCATAATGGTCACATTTTTTACCCGTACAGGTTTCTTTGGTGCTAACAACACTAGGAATAACGTCAGAATGCTCTGCCACCGAGGTTAAATTGCCTATGTCACCATCTTTGCTTAAATGTGCCCATTGGTTAATCTTAAGCAAATCATCAATATAATATTCGCTTAATTGGCTGGCCATTTGCATCTGTTTTTCAAGGCGTAAATGGCATAAGTAATTATTACGCCCCTTAAGTAATGCAACAGGCACATGGATATCGAGCATGGTTAACAATGCTGGTAAATCTTTGAGGAATAACTGTTCTTGTAGATTTTTACTGCCGGTACTTACCACCACTTGTTTGCCACTGAGCAAGGCTGGAATTAAATACGCGAAGGTTTTTCCTACGCCGGTGCCCGCTTCTAAAATGAGATTGTGCTTTTTAGCAATAGCATCGCTTACCGCAACAGCCATATCAGTTTGAGTTTGGCGATTATGATAATTGTGTACATGTTTGGCTAACGCACCACGCTCGCTAAACTCATGGATTACAGATTGGGTCAATGTAGAGCTCAAAGCATCCTCAAATTATCGCGCTAATGCTGATGTGATGTGGTTTGCGCTATTATGCTTATAACGGCCCCATGTTCCAACTGTTTATCACCAAAAGTTGTAAAGGCAGTTGTATAAACAATATCGATGATTTGACTAAATTTAGACCAGAAACAAAAATGCTGGCCACCAGCGTGACTCAGCATTTCTTGACTCGTATAAAATATAATCAAAAGTTTATTTTTTAGTAATTCAGAGAACTGGTTTTGAATGTGGTGTTCAGGGGTGAATTCAAATACCACTTTTTCATTGGTAACCTTGCGTTTAACACTTATGCTCGTGACTTTTTCTGCCGAGTTTGACCGAATAAGTCAAATGACAATATATCAGGCATCACAAAATCATCCGTAAAACATATCTTCTATATCCACATTGCCACTTGCTCCTTGGTGGGTTTACTGCCTTTGTGGACCACTTTTTCATCAATCACCACTGCTGGTGTACTCATCACCTCATAAGCCATAATTTGTGCCATATCGGTGACTTTTTCGATTGTTATCGTGACCCCTTTTTCATCCGCAACCGCTTGAACAAGTTCCGCAGTTTCAAGGCATTTTTTACAACCAGAACCTAAGACTTTAATGATTTTCATTTTTTACTCCTTGCGACTAGCCTAATTAATTAGCAGACAATAGAAACGGTGCAACCCCATTAAATATCCACCCCACTAAGGTGAATGCAACCAACAGTAAACAAAATAGGATGACGAGCAATCGCCATTGCATGACTTGCTTTAGCAAAATAAACTCAGGAAAACTGGCAGCCACCGTGCTCATACAGAATGCCAATGTGGTGCCTATTGGCAAACCATTAACAATCAGGCTTTCCATGACCGGAATAACTCCGGTCGCATTCGAATATAGCGGAATACCGAGTAACACAGCAGCAGGAACAGACCACCATTGTCCGTCACCCAAATGCGCGGCAATCCAACCGTCTGGGACAAAGCCGTGTAATGCGGCGCCCAAGCCCACACCAATAATGACCCATTTCCACACTCGGCCAAATATATCTAGCATCTCAGTTTTGGCAAATTGATGCCTTTGCCTTAACGACATGGCTTGCACATTGGCACTATCATCAACTGTATTGCCAGCCTTCTGCTGACCACGTTTTAACGCTTCTGCTGCAAATGATTGTAACCAACGCTCAGCCTTAATGCTGTCAAGAAACAAGCCGCCCAGCATACCGACACTCATGCCAACGGCGATATATAACAAGGTAAACTTAAGCCCTAAGAGGCTCATTAACAGCAATATCGCCACTTCGTTGATTAAGGGTGAGGTAATCAAAAAGCTCATGGTGATCCCCAATGGGATCCCCGCAGAGGTAAAGCCTAAAAATACCGGAATACTCGAGCAAGAACAAAATGGCGTTACCACACCAAAACCCGATCCCATTAGGTAACCTAGCCCTCTGTGCTTGCCGGCTAAATAATCTCTGACTCGCTCAACATTTAACGATGCTCGCATTAAAGCAATGAGATAAATCATCACCAATAACAAAGCAAAAATTTTAGTCACATCTTCAGCAAAAAAATGCAGGGCATCGCCGAGTTTTGTCTCTGGAGACAATCCCAATACACTGTAAACAAGCCAAGAGGCAAAATCTGAAAAGACCTGAAACATAAGTCGGTAACCCCAAATTTACTTGGTATTAGGATAACGGCTTTTACTCAGGCGATATAAGCGCTAGATCTCGCTTTTGCGGATAGTAGAAATAAACTTAAACAAGCTAGTACGGGAAATGTTGAAATGGGAAATATTAATTCAATCAATGAATGATATACAACATCATCTTATAAGGTGTGCTAACAGATAAAAAGCAGCAGACACAATCAATTAGTGTAAGTTAGCACTATGCTTTCTTTCATTTAATCGCAATGCCCAGTTTCCCTTATGTTGCTGCTCACAGGCGGTTTCTGTATCGAAGCTAACATGTTGATTAATATTTTTAAACTCAATGCCATCTTTAGCTAAAGTACACTTAATTAAGTCTAATAATGCGGCTTTATCACCATTTTGGCTACATTGTCTTAGTTGTGTTTCAGTATCAAATATACACACTATCTGAAGGCTCTTAGGATACAAATCATAGTCCACAATATGGGTAATCCACGCAAAACCAGGATAGGCATTTAATGCATGTTCGCATACGGCCGTTAACCCTAGCCTTATTTGATTGTCTCTTTTTTTGTCATTTTTACGCATAAATACTCGCTTGGGGCCACATAGTCTAGATACTAATGATTAATTCAATATAAAAGTTAGTCAGTTAACAGTCATTCTATCATATCTGTGGCGGAACAATTTATTGCAATATTAACAGCATCATAATAACGTAACCTAAATGAGAGTGAATCGAGCAAACACAGTAAGCTTAAGGAAAAGCAGTAATGAAATGGTTAATCGTGGTGGTAATAAGTTGGTGTATCGGGTTTATCAGTTATCCACTGATCTGGCCGAGCGACGTCATAGACACAACTAAAACCCCAGAGGAGTTGACTCAAACTCCACAAACCAACACGCTAAATTCGCTATCGGCAGACAAACTAGCTTTGCATTCAGTAAATTATCCTTCGCAAAACTCTCTAGACCGCGATGCCTTTAAGGCGTCATTAAACAGCGATGAAACACCTTACATGTCGATTTTTCGTATCATGCAATTGGCTGAACAAGATCCCCTTGAAGCATTGCTCGTTGCCCAAGAAACGCAACACGAAGACTTATACGGTTTAATTTTAGAAATCGCTGGAAAAATGCAATTTTCGAACGTGATCTCATGGTTAGAACACCAAAAATCCACTGAGCTATACGAATCATTACTCGACAGTTATTTGCGCGCTCTAGCGACCGTTAATCCACAGCAGGCGTTAAACGAGATTGATTTATTAGCAGTAGAGCCGATGAAGTCATCGATAATGATGTCGATTGTCGATTCATGGGCAAGCTCAGATGCAATAGGGGCATTTGAATGGTTAAAGTTACAACCTGAAACACAATCGACCTTAAAAATGTACTTAAATACTATGTATTATTACATTGAACAATCACCTAATGAGGCTGCAAATCTTATTGCATCGTTACCATTGAATGAGTCGACAAATTATCTGATTACCTCGATGGTATATCAGCTAGTTGAAAAGAATATTCAAGAAGCTGTTGATTGGTTGGACGGCATTGCAGTTGAACAACGCGCCAGTGGCGTTTTCATTATTTCACGCAAAATGGCAGAAACCGATCCAGAGGCCGCGTTGATTTTTTTAAATAATCAAAAACAAAGCTACAATTTAAACCAAGACTATTTCAATAGCGCCCTAGCAGAAATCGCCAGTGTTGAACCTAACATGATGTTAGCCAGACTTGATAACTACGAGGCTAGAGTGCAACGCGATATTATTATTAACGCTAGCTATGCCCTGGTAGAATATTCTGAAAACGATTTTTTACAATTGATTAATCCATTGTCTGATAACAACAAAGATATTGCATTAAATCAACGTTCAGCTCAGCTGAACCAAACAGATCCGCAGCAAGCGTTTAATGTAGCCGAACTCATTAATGACCCCGCAACACGACTAGAATCGATTATAAATACTATTACTGTGTGGAGTGGATTTGATAAGCGATCGGCGCTGGCAGCCATTGATAACTCAAGCCAACTAACGGCCAGTCAAAAAGGTGAAATCAGCACTCAAATACAATTACAGCTGACATCGTCAAATATTATTTATCCATAAATGCCCATTATGAGATGGCCTTCATGACTTGCTGAGTGACTCTATGTGATAATTTAACAATATCAGTATGCTGTTATCAATTCATGATAAACAAAACAGATTAAACACTAGGTGTGCTGAGAGAGGATGCGGGTTAGATGCGGTTTTTTGCTTAAAAAGGGTATGATTTAAACTGACAATATAGGCTAAGTAACCAGCTGAGTTAGCACTATATCAACTGACATTGACTCTATTTCCACCCGCATTTTTAGCACTATACATAGCCTTATCTGCATGTTGAATCAATTGCTGTTCATCATCACCATCATCAGGATAACGTGCCATACCAATACTAGGGGATAGCTGCAGAACGAGATCATCAAACCGATAAGGTTTATCGAGTTCAGAACGAATGTTTTCAGCAATAACAAGCACTTTCTCTAGAGAATTAATACAGTTTAGTACAACTAAAAACTCATCGCCGCCAAAGCGTCCAACCGTATCCGATTTACGAACACAATGGCGTAAACGTTGAGCTATACTCTTTAACAGTTTGTCACCAACCAAATGGCCATAACTGTCATTGACATGCTTAAACCCATCAATATCAATAAACAGTAATGATAAAGATGCTCCCTCACGACGCGCTAACCCTAATGACGTTTGCAAGCGTTCAAATAACAATGCTCTATTGGGCAATTCTGTTAATGGATCATGTCCTGCAATGTAATGAAGTTGTTGTTCCATTTTTTTGCGCTCAGTGATGTCGTGAGCAATCGCAATCCTCAACTGATGATCTTCTGACCACCTTGCTGACCACAGAATATCAACTATGTTGCCATCTTTGCGGACCCAACGATTTTCAAAACGCCGCTGATGCACTCCGCTCATCAGTGTTTCAACAACTTTAAGTGTTTTTAGTCCATCATCAGGATAAACAAAATCTATCATTGGTTTATTGATGACTTCAGCTGGTGCATAGCCAAATATATCTTCAAACGCTGCACTCACAAATACAAAACAACCACTTTTATCCACTACACAAACAGCATCAAGCATTAAATCCATAACTTCCCTAAGCGCAGCTAGGTCAATGGTCTTCATACAATGCATACCCCGATAACGTTGTTTTATCACTAATAAAGCAATATGTAATATTATGAGCTTAGTTAAATATACTCAATGACTTTAATGAATATCCTTTAATGACACCCATTAAAGGAGTGTAATGTGTGAAGCCATATTAGCAACAAAGTATAGTGTATCGATTCAATAAAAAACAAATAAACCATTAACAATATTCACTTTTCACTCCAATTTTGACCTATTTTACCATCAGCTTATGACCTTTCCGATGTATTAAATGAGTAAAATTAATACAACATAGTATTTAGTATCATTAGATAATCAACGACTCAATGGTTACAAAAAAGTTAACCCGAAGATAACACCATCCTGTAAATTTGGCTGACTGCTGTCCTAACGGTGAACAAATAAACTCATATCGCTTTATTAATAACCAATAAATATCTTGTTATTGGTTTATTTAGGTAACTTGACATTAAACTTATAACTTATGCAAAAATTTTGACCTGTAAATCGCATTTTATGTTTATTGACTATTGCAAACTGTTATAAATACGGTTAAGTTTAATCGTATAGTTTTTAGCGAATAATTAATGTAAACGTAATGGTTAATTGATAGTCAATAACAACCATTACAGCAAGCATACTTAAAGAGTAATTAATATGAACATCCAAGTGACTACATTCCACCATCATCACCATATGCGGTAGCCTTCGGATGCTTACTGCCGAAGGATGTTATCCTTCTGGTGGTGAACAAAATTTCACATAAACCCCTGGAAGGAATTTCAGGGGTTTTTTGTTTTTCTAAATTTATATTTTTATTTAAGCTTTTAAATTTACAGAATTTTATATTTAATACATAAGGAAGTATCACATGAGTGAGTCAAAACGTTTACGTATCGCCATCCAGAAATCAGGCCGTTTATCAAAAGAGTCTCAACAGTTACTAAAAAGCTGTGGGGTTAAATTTAATGTAAATGAGCAACGCTTGATTGCACACGCAGACAATATGCCAATCGATTTATTACGCGTTCGTGATGATGATATTCCAGGCCTAGTAATGGATGGTGTTGTTGACTTAGGTATTATCGGTGAGAACGTTCTTGAAGAAGAGCAAATTGAGCGTCAACTCGCAAACAAGCCTGCTGAATGCACTAAATTACGTGAGTTAGATTTCGGTTCATGCCGTCTATCATTAGCTGTACCCAATGAGTTTGAATACAAAGATGCCAACTCACTTGAAGGCTTACGCATTGCAACCTCTTACCCGAATTTGCTGCGCCGTTTTATGCAAGAAAAAGGCATTAACTACAGCGATTGTATGCTAAAGGGCTCGGTTGAAGTAGCGCCACGAGCAGGATTGTCAGACGGTATTTGTGATTTAGTCTCTACAGGTGCCACCCTTGAAGCGAATGGCTTGTATGAAACTGAAGTGATTTACCGTTCAATGGCGTGCATCATTCAATCTAATACAACTCAATCAACTGAAAAACAAGCACTAATCAATAAAATCCTATCGCGTGTTAATGGCGTTATCCGTGCTCGCGAAAGCAAATACATCTTATTGCACGCGCCAATTGAAACCTTAGATCAAATCGTTGCCCTACTCCCTGGAGCTGAAAACCCAACCGTATTACCACTAAATGACGACACTAATAGGGTGGCAATTCACGTTGTAAGTACTGAAGATTTATTCTGGGACACAATGGAAGAATTAACTGCGCTAGGTGCAAGCTCAATTCTGGTCATGCCTATTGAAAAAATGATGGGGTAACACAAATGCAAATTCTCGATTGGGCTTCTTTATCTACCGAACAGCAACGACAAACCTTAGCGCGTTCTCCATTAGTGGGTGACGCAAGTGTTGAGCAAGGTGTTCGCAACATTATTGAGCAAGTTAACGCTCAAGGTGATAGCGCATTATTGGCTTATAACAAACAATTTGACGGTGTTGAGCTAACAGAATTAGCGTTATCAACTGACGCCATTGCTGCAGCATGTGCACGAGTGGGTGACGACGTTAAGCAAGCAGTTGCACAAGCGGTCAACAACATTGAAACCTTTCATAAGGCGCAAGTGTTTCAGGGTGTAGATATTGAAACTCAAGCAGGAATTCGTTGTGAACTCAGAAGCGAGCCTATCGAGCGTGTTGGCTTATATATTCCAGGCGGTACGGCACCATTAATCTCAACGGTCATGATGCTAGCCTTACCGGCAAGAATAGCCGGTTGTGGCAAACGCGTATTAGTCAGCCCTCCGCCAATTAATGATGCAATTATTTATGCAGCCAATGTTTGCGGCATTACCGATATTTTCCAAGTCGGCGGCGCGCAAGCCATAGCAGCACTGGCTTTTGGAACAGAATCCGTACCAAACGTTGATAAAATATTTGGTCCGGGTAATCGTTACGTGACTGAGGCGAAACGCTTAGTGTCACAAGACAGCCGTATTAGCGTATCAATTGATATGCCAGCGGGTCCTTCTGAAGTACTCGTTATTGCTGACAAAGATGCTAATCCTGCTTTTGTAGCATCAGATTTATTGTCTCAAGCAGAACATGGTGTTGACTCGCAAGTGATGCTAGTGACCGATTCATTAGCACTGGCAGAGCAAGTCAACCAAGCATTAATTGAGCAATTAGCACCATTGAGCCGTAAAGACATCGCCGCAGAAGCGCTTAAATGCAGCAGAAGTATCATTGTCAGTGATATGGATGCGGCCGCTAAAGTGTCTAACTTGTATGGCCCGGAGCATTTGATTATTCAAACGGCTGCACCTCGGGAAGTACTAAAGCAAATTCGCGGTGCGGGTTCTGTGTTTTTAGGCGCATTCACCCCTGAATCGGTTGGCGATTATGCCAGTGGCACCAACCACGTGTTACCGACCTATGGTTACAGCCGTTCGGTATCTAGCTTGTCATTAGCCGATTTTAGTCGCCGCTTTACAGTGCAAGAACTCAGTCAGCAGGGATTACAAACCTTGGGGCAAAGTGTCATGGTATTAGCAGAGAATGAGCTTTTAGATGCGCATAAAAATGCTATCGCAATCCGTTTAGCCAGTATGTAACTGTTAAGCCTAGAGCAAAATCTGTCGTGTTCAGTTAACACCTTATTAGAGTTGAAAGTAGAGAGCATAGCCATGAGCCAGACCCAAGTAGCGACTTTTGATCCAAACACCTTGGCCAGACCCGAATTACTCACGTTAACACCTTATCAAAGTGCCAGACGTATTGGCGGTAGAGGTGATATTTGGATCAATGCCAATGAATCGCCATTTAATAATAGCGACCTTGATAAAGTGAACCGTTATCCAGAATGCCAGCCACCTGAACTCATCAATGCTTACAGCAGTTATTCCGGTGTGAAAGCCAGTAACATAATTGCCAGTCGTGGCGCTGATGAAGCGATTGAATTACTCATTCGCACCTTTTGTATCCCTGGCGTCGACAGTATTGCTTGCTTTGGACCGACTTATGGCATGTATTCAATTAGTGCCGCAACCTTTAATGTGGCTGTCACAGCGCTAAGTTTAACCGACAACTATCAGTTACCTGACGCGTGGCCAACCCAAATAGGCAATGCAAAAGTAGTGTTTATTTGTAATCCCAATAATCCAACCGGCACCGTACTTGCTAAAGACAAGATTGAACAAGCCATTCAAGCGGCGCCAAACTCGATTGTAGTGGTCGACGAAGCCTACATTGAATTTTGCCCAGACTACAGCGTGGCTGATTTACTTGATCAGTACCCTAACCTTGTGGTGTTGCGTACCTTATCAAAAGCATTTGCCTTAGCTGGTGCTCGTTGTGGCTTTATGCTTGCGAGTGATGCCATTATCGATTTAGTGATGCGAGTTATCGCACCGTATCCAGTACCTTTGCCAGTATCTGAACTTGCGGTAAGAGCCTTAAGTCCAGCTGGCATCGATACTATGCGAACTCAAGTCGCCAGTTTAATTGAACAAGGCCAACGCTTAAGCGTTGCGTTAACTGCCTATGGCGCTAAAGTGCTGCCTGCTAATGGTAACTATATGTTAGCAAAATTTGACGATGTTAGCGCTGCAGCCAAACGATTAAGTGATTCCGGCGTGGTTGCCCGTGCATACAAAGATCCACGCCTTGCTGATGCAATTCGCTTTAGCTTTACCAATGAACAACAAACCAATTTGATTATCGCTTTGTTTGAAAAAGCGCTGTCAGAGTCAGTAGCATAAAAGTTAAAGCCCTATCAATAGATACTGTGATTAACCTATTGATAAACACATAGATCAAATTGAATAGATAAAACCAACAGATTAAAACAAATAAAATTACACCCTATTTAAGGCATTGAACATGAAACAGAACATATTATTCATCGATCGCGATGGTACATTAGTGGAAGAGCCTGCCATCGACAAGCAGCTCGATAGTTTGGCAAAACTAGTGTTTGAACCACAAGTGATCCCAGCGTTACTTAAATTGCAAAAAGCCGGTTTTCGCTTGGTGATGGTCAGCAACCAAGACGGTTTGGGCACACCTTCGTTTCCAAAAGAAGACTTTGATGCCCCGCACGACATGATGATGCAAATTTTTGCAAGCCAAGGTGTAGTATTTGACGATGTGGTTATCTGTCCACACTTTAATGATGAAAACTGCAGCTGCCGTAAACCTAAACTAGGTTTAGTAAAAGACTACTTAACCCAAGGCAAAGTAGATTTTACCACTTCAGCAGTGATTGGCGATCGTGAAACCGACGTTGAACTAGCCAATGCAATGGGCATTAAAAGCTTTAAATACAATCGTCAAACGCTCGACTGGGACGCTATAACCAGTGCTTTATTAAGTAAAGGTCGCGTGGCAACAGTAGTGCGTACCACCAAAGAAACCAACATCAAAGTGACCATCGACTTAGATAATCAAAGCAAGGGAAAGATTGAAACCGGAATCGGCTTTTTTGACCACATGCTGGATCAAATTCAAACCCACGGTAACTTTAAAATGGACGTGCATGTTGACGGCGACCTAGAAATTGACGACCACCACAGTGTAGAAGACACCGCACTGGCCATTGGCGACGCGATTCGTCAAGCCCTTGGCGACAAGCGCGGTATCGCTCGTTTTGGGTTCAGCTTACCCATGGATGAAGCCAGCGGCGAGTGCCTAATGGACATTTCTGGTCGCCCATTCATAAAGTTCAATGCTGACTTTGATCGTGAAATGGTCGGTGAAATGGCTATCGAGATGGTGCCACACTTTTTCCGCTCATTCGCTGATGGCCTACGTTGCACCTTACACATTGGTTCGCAAGGCGATAACGATCACCACAAAGTAGAAGCACTGTTTAAAGTGTTAGGCCGTACGCTTCGCCAAGCGGTGAAAGTGGAAGGTGACATACTGCCATCAAGCAAAGGTGTGCTGTAAGGAGTTCATGTGACACAAGTATCGAATACTTCAAACGCTACCAATGATCTTACCGTGATTATTGATACCGGCTGTGCCAATTTAAGCTCTGTACGGTTCGCTTTTGAGCGTCTGAATGCCAATGTCTTAGTCAGTGCTGACTTTGATGTGATCCGCAGCGCAGCAAGAGTGGTATTGCCAGGTGTTGGCACCGCTGGTGCGGCAATGGACGTCTTAAAACAAAAACACCTAATTGAGCTGATTAAAAGCTTAACGCAACCTGTTATGGGCGTATGTTTAGGCATGCAAATGCTGGCATCATTGTCTAATGAACATGGTGGTCGTAGCGAACAAAATATCACCTGTTTAGGCTTAGTGCCGACTGATATTGGTGACTTAGACAGCAAAGGTCTGCCCTTGCCGCACATGGGCTGGAATCAAATTGAGGTGAGCGATCACCCATTATTTGTCGGCATTGAAAATGGCAGCTACGTGTATTTTGTTCACAGCTACCGTGCGCCAATCAGTGAATATACCCTAGCCAGTAGCACTTATGGCGAGTCATTCAGTGCCGCCATTGGCAAAGGTAATTTTTTTGGGGTGCAATTCCACCCAGAAAAAAGTGCCAAAGTGGGCGCACAAATTTTGCAGAACTTCTTAAACATGGGGACACCACAGTGATTATTCCTGCCATTGATCTAATTGACGGCCAAGTGGTGCGTTTGTACCAAGGTGACTATGACAAGCAAACCACCTTTGACTTAAGCCCTCTGGCACAATTGCAGTCTTATCAAGCCCAAGGGGCGAAACTGCTGCATATCGTCGACTTAACCGGTGCTAAAGATCCTAATAAACGCCAAACCCAATTAATCGCTGAACTTGCTGCAGGGCTTGATGTTGATATTCAAGTCGGCGGCGGTATTCGAACTGAAGCGCAAGTCGCAGAATTATTAGCTATCGGTGTTAAGCGTGTAGTCATTGGATCTCTTGCGGTTAAAGAGCCTGAGCTGGTAAAAAGCTGGTTTGTAAAATACGGCAGTGAAGCCATTTGTTTGGCTCTGGACGTCAACATCAACGATAACGGCGAAAAAATTGTCGCGGTATCGGGTTGGCAATCGGGTGGTGGTAAGTCATTAGAGTCGTTAGTGGCTGAATTTGAAACCGTCGGCCTTAAGCATGCATTGGTGACTGATATCAGCCGTGATGGCACCTTAACTGGCGCCAATACGCAGCTCTACACTGAACTTGCCGCGACTTACCCTACTATCCTTTGGCAAGCCTCTGGTGGCATTGCTACGCTCGATAACGTTGCCGCAGTTCGCAACAGTAAAGCATCGGGTATTATTATCGGCAAAGCTTTATTGATTAATCAATTTACCGTCGAGGAGGCAATACAATGCTGGCCAAACGCATAGTTCCGTGTCTTGACGTTCGCGAAGGTAAAGTGGTTAAAGGTATACAGTTTCGCAACCACGAAATTGTCGGTGATATCGTTCCCCTCGCCGCACGTTATGCCGAAGAAGGCGCTGATGAGTTAGTGTTTTATGACATTACCGCCAGTGCACACGACCGGGTTATCGATAAATCCTGGGTAAGCCGCGTTGCTGAACAAATTGATATTCCGTTTTGCGTCGCCGGTGGAATTAAAACCATCGAGCAAGCACGCGAAAAACTCGCTTTTGGTGCGGATAAAATATCAATTAACTCGCCTGCATTAAGCGACCCGAGTTTGATATCACGCCTACAAGATGAGTTTGGCCGCCAGTGTATCGTTATCGGCATTGACTCATTTTATGATGCTGCAACTGGCAGTTACAAAGTAAAACAGTTTACCGGCGATGAAGCAGCGACCAAAGACACTCAATGGTATACTCAGGATTGGGTTGAAGAAGTACAAAAGCGCGGTTGTGGCGAGATTGTATTGAACGTCATGAACCAAGATGGCGTGCGCGGTGGTTATGACATCAAACAACTTAGCATGGTACGCGCTATTTGCGATGTGCCGTTAATTGCTTCTGGCGGTGCAGGTACTATGGAGCACTTTAAACAAGTGTTTGAACTTGCCAAAGTTGACGCCGCATTAGCAGCAAGTGTGTTTCATAAAGGCATCATTGATATTGGTGAGTTAAAACGATACTTGCACACCAATAACATCGCGATTCGTTTATAAGCTTAGATTTTTACGAGACTAAACATAGCCTCACCCAAAAAGAGATTACAAATGACAGACATCAAATTTGATAGCACAGGCGTAGATTGGGACAAGCAACAAGGCTTGATACCAGCAGTGGTGCAGCACCACCTAACGGGCAAAGTGCTTATGCTAGGTTATATGGATCAAGCGGCATTAGAGAAAACCTTAGCCACTAAACAAGTGACCTTTTTTAGTCGCTCTAAACAACGTTTATGGACCAAAGGCGAAACCTCTGGTAACACGCTTGATCTCATCGCTATCGACAAAGACTGCGACAACGACAGCTTTTTAGTGCAAGTGATCCCTAACGGCCCAACCTGTCATACAGGAACAGAAAGCTGCTGGAAAGATGGTAACGCACACCCTTTTATCGATAATCTGACTAAACTGATTATTTCCCGTAAAGGCCAAAGTGCAGATTCAAGCTATACTGCCTCACTATTTGAACGCGGTACTAAACGCATTGCCCAAAAAGTCGGTGAAGAAGGCCTTGAAACAGCCCTTGCCGCAGCCACTCATGACAAAGAAGAGTTAGTCAATGAAGCATCGGATTTGATGTATCACTTAATTGTGTTGCTTGAAGATCAAGGTTTGTCGATGGCCGATATTAATCAAAACTTACTAAACCGCCATACCAAAGCCAGCAAGTCTGCCACCGGTCAGTAACGTTTTAGCCCATTTTATTAGTAAAAAAGACGCCGAGGCGTCTTTTTTACTAATATTATCAAAGTCATGGTTGTCGTTAAACAACTGATACACACTACAACGAATGAGTAGAAGATCATGACCGATAATAATGCATTCAAATCGTATATGATTAATAAAATTCTTTTTCACCCGGAGGGCGAGTTTTCAGTAGTTTTAAAAACCACATGTATTGTTCTGGATAGGCATTAATCACTTGCTCAACCACTTTATTTAATGCAATAGCTTCGTTCTCTTTACCAACCATCTCTTGGGGATTTATCGCTGGCATCACAGTCATAATAAATTGCTTAGCTTGTTGATCGTAACCAATCTTAACTGGCATGACTTGGGCATTACCTGCTTGAGCTAAGCGCCCTACGACCGGTAATGTGGCTTTCACTGTGCCCATAAAAGGCGCAAATATACTTTTATCAGGTCCGAGATCTTCATCAGGCAAATAGAAAAAACTATTATCGTTTTTTAATTCGGCCAACAAGGCTCTGATCCCTGCTTCACGCATATACACACGTCCACCTTGACTGCTACGCATTCGATTACTAAACCAATTAAATAATCCATTTCGATGTGCTTTAACCATAGTCACTAACGGAATTTCTAAGTTGATTCTCAGGCCCGCGTATTCCATCGGCCAGACATGCGGCATAATAAAAATGATCGGTTGCTTAGCATCTCGAGCAGCTTGCACATTTTCAAAGCCATTTAGTTGAATACGGCGTTTTAAGTAGGCTTTAGACCGAATAAGCAACTCAGCTTGTGACAATAAGGTAATCACAAAAGTCTCAACATTTTGTTTAATTAACTCATCGACTTCGTCAGGCGACTTATCAGGGAAACAATGGGTAATATTAACCTTTGCGATTCGTATTGGTTTGCTAGCTACTTTCATCACCACGCGGGCCAATAATTTCGCAATAGGATCTCTTACTGTTGCGGGAAGAACACCAAACAGAAACAACACGGCGATGGCTAACCATGTTCCCCAGTAACGAGGATGCAGTAATGATTGCTTAAAACGAGTGTCAAAATATTTTGCTTGTCGTGCCAAAAGAATCTCCAAATAAACTGACCGTGAGCCACGGCAAAAAATAATATACTAACAAGGCCATTATACTCGTGATTAAGGAGTGCAAACCAACATTATAATCAACAATAACAAAACGACAGTGTCACCTATAGCATCGCTCTGACGCACAAGACAGCGTCAATAAGATTATCCGATATCACAATTTGAAATACCAATTCCATTAATTACGTGCTCAATCAGAGTCACTGAGTTTTTTCAGTTTCAGGCACATTGTTGAAATAATGCTTGTCCCTCATAAAACAATGCCACAAAAAATGGAAAGCTTAAGTCACTCCCACGGGCGGGTTTTGTACCATCAGCACGGCTTAATATAATTATTGAGGTAGAACAACTATGCCTACAATCCTATTACTTGCCTAGAAGGCACAACACTCCCACTGAATGACCAGATAAATATTGGAATGGGTATAATATCCATAATCAATACAGATGATAAACAGTATTCGTCAAACTCAAAAACAAAAGAGCCACTCAATTAAGAGTGGCTCTTCGTAATACAGATCCGATCGGATTGGCGTATTAACTAGTGAATTATTTTTTACCCGAGTTTGCCGCTTCAACTCGTGATTTTAGCTTCTGTCCAGGACGGAAGGTAACAACACGACGTGCAGAAATCGGAATATCTTCACCAGTTTTCGGGTTCCTTCCCGGTCTTTGATTCTTGTCCCTAAGGTCAAAGTTGCCAAAGCCAGATAACTTGACCTGCTCACCACTTTCGAGTGCTTCACGAATTTCTTCAAAAAAAGACTCGACCATCTCTTTAGCCACACGTTTGTTAATGCCTAATGTTTCAAAAAGATGTTCTGCCATTTCGGCTTTGGTAAGTGCCATACTTTAATCCCTCAACGATGCGTTGAACTCGGTCTTTAGAGCCAATACCACTGATTCCATAGCCTCAGTAATATCTTTATCTTCAAGTGTGCGAGTAGTGTCTTGTAACGTAAGTGCGATGGCTAGGCTCTTTTTGCCAGGCTCAACACCTTTACCTTGGTATACATCGAACAAGTTTAAGCCAACCAACTGATTTTCGCCAACTTTTCTTATCAAATTCATAACATCAGTTGCAGAAACAGTTTCATCTACTACTACCGCGATGTCGCGACGATTGGCAGGAAACTTAGATACAGCTTGGGCTAGCGGCAAACGGGCGTGCAATAATGCATCCAGTTCTAACTCAAAAACAATTGTTTTACCATTGAGGCCAAACGGCTTTTCCAAACTAGGATGGATAGCACCGATGTAACCAATGACTCGATTATTTCTCAATATTTCAGCACATTGACCTGGATGCAGCGCAGGATGTGTTGCCCCTTTAAAACTAAATTCTGTAGAGGCAACTGTCAAGCCGATTATTGCTTCTAAATCACCTTTTAAATCAAAGAAGTCGACAGTTTTCGATTCCATTGACCAATGTTCGTCATTTTGAACACCAGAAATAACCGCGCCCAGCATAGCTTGTTGACGAACACCAGAATCTGCTTGTGCATCAGGAACAAAGCGTAAACCGGTCTCAAATAAACGTACTCTATTTTGCTGACGGCTTTGGTTGTAACCTACAGCAGTCAATAATCCAGTAAACATCGACAAACGCATGGCTGACATTTCAACTGAAATCGGGTTTGGCAACACCATGGCTTCTTCGCCTGGGTGCACAATATTCTGCATTTTTGGATCAACAAAGCTGTAGGTCACCGCTTCTTGGAAACCTCGTGCAACAAACATACTGCGCACACGCTTAAGCGAGATATCAGCTTCTTGGTGATCAGACATGCTTAATGCAGCCATAGGGGCAACGTTAGGAATGTTGTTGTAGCCGTAAATACGCGCCACTTCTTCGATCAAATCTTCTTCAATCGCCATATCAAAACGATAAGTCGCAGTGGTCACATTCCATACATCAGCGTTGGTTTGCACGCTAAAACCTAAACGTTCTAGTATTTCAACCACGTCAGAGTCAGGAATAAAGTGACCTAAGGTTTTATCTAACTTGCTACGACGCAAAGTAATATTAGCCGCTGTTGGTAAATGCTCCGCAGACAAAGCTTCAATCACTTGCCCTGCTTCGCCACCACAGATATCTAATACTAGGCGAGTAGCACGATCCATCACCTTATGTTGTAGCTCAGGGTCAACACCACGTTCGAAACGGTGTGACGCGTCTGTGTGTAAGCCTAAACGACGTGATTTACCCATAATGGCTAGTGGTGAGAAGAAAGCACATTCCAAAAGGATGTTTTGGGTGTGTTCACTCACACCGGTACTCTCACCACCAAACACGCCTGCCAATGCAACAGCTTGTTTATCGTCGGCAATCACTAAGGTGTCGTTAGGTACAGTAATTTCGTTACCATCTAGCAAAGTTAACTTTTCAACACCATCTGCCAAACGCACAGTAATGCCGCCGTTTAAGGTAGCTAAATCAAACGCATGCATTGGCTGACCAAATTCGATCAACACATAGTTGGTGATATCAACAATTGGATCAATTGAACGAATACCGCTGCGACGTAGCTTTTCTTGCATCCATAATGGCGTAGCAGCTTTAACATTAATGTTCTTAACCACACGGCCTAAGTAACGAGGGCACAAATCTGGCGCCACAACATTAATGCTAAACGGTGCGTCAATAGTCGCTGTAACAGCTTGCCAAGAAGGCTCGGTCACTGCTTGACGATTTAATACGCCCACTTCGCGCGCAAGCCCTGCCATGCCTAAACAATCAGCACGGTTAGCTGTCAAATCAACATCAATAATGGCATCATCTAATTGCAAGTATTCACGCACATTTACGCCTAAAGGCGCATCTAGTGGTAATTCGATAATGCCATCACTTTCGATGTCCATACCTAACTCGCCATACGAGCACAACATGCCCATTGATGGTTGACCACGTAATTTGGCTTTTTTGATTTTAAAATCGCCAGGCAATATTGCGCCGACCATAGCTACCGCGACTTTTAAGCCTAAACGGCAGTTTGGTGCGCCACAAACGATGTCGATAAGTTCATCGCCGCCAACATTAATTTTGGTAACGCGTAGTTTATCGGCATCAGGATGCTGGCCACATTCAACCACTTCACCAATGATCACGCCGCTAAAATCGCCAGCTACAGGATCAACACCGTCAACTTCAAGGCCGGCCATGGTGATTTGGTGTGATAATGCGTCACGACTTACTGATGGGTTAACCCACTCACGAAGCCAAGATTCACTGAATTTCATCTAATTTTTGCTCCGTTATTTGAATTGCTTAAGAAAACGTAAATCGTTCTCGAAGAAGGCACGTAAATCATTTACGCCGTAGCGCAACATGGTTAAACGCTCAACGCCCATACCAAAAGCAAAACCAGAATATTTTTCAGGGTCAATACCCACACTGCGCAGTACGTTTGGATGTACCATGCCACAGCCTAATACTTCTAACCACTTACCGTTTTTACCCATCACATCCACTTCGGCAGAAGGTTCTGTGAAAGGGAAATAAGATGGGCGGAAACGTACTTCTAAATCTTGCTCAAAGAAGTTACGCAAAAAGTCATGCAAGATACCTTTAAGCTCAGCAAAGTTAACATTTTCTGCAACCATTAAGCCTTCAACTTGGTGGAACATTGGCGTGTGTGTTTGGTCGTAATCGTTACGATAAACTCGGCCTGGAGAGATGATCCGTAGCGGTGGCTTTTCATGTTCCATCGTGCGAATTTGCACGCCAGAAGTTTGGGTGCGCAACATCACTTTTGGATTAAAGTAAAACGTGTCATGATCGGCACGAGCAGGATGATGCTCAGAAATATTTAACGCATCGAAATTATGGAAATCATCTTCGATTTCAGGACCTTGCTTAACAACAAACCCAAGTTCACCAAAGAATGTTTCGATACGTTCGATTGTACGCGTAACCGGATGTAAGCCACCAATATCTAACGTACGACCAGGTAAAGTGACATCGATATTTTCAGCAATTAATTTAGCTTCTAATTCTGATGCTTTCAATCCGTCGATACGCTCAGTCAACTGTTGTTGAACGGCTTGCTTTGCTTGATTGACTGCGGCACCAAAGGCAGGTTTTTCTTCTGCGCTTAATGACCCCATCATTTTCATCATGTCAGTGATTTTACCTTTTTTACCAAGGTAATCGACACGGATATCATCCAATGTCTTTAGATCACTGGCCTTATCAATGACCTCTAAGGCTTGTTCTACGATCTCGGTTAACTGCTGCATGTTATCATCCACTGCATTTGTGCATATCAATGCGATTGGGCGTCTGGTCGACTATTAACAATCAATAGTGACGACGCGGTAGTTTAACTCTTGTCAAAAGCCACAAAGAGCTAAAACTAAGGTTAAAAATAAAGACTGAAATTTTACGTTAGCGACTACCATTTTACTAGTCATTATTGGACTTTTTAATGCCAAATAGTTGTATTTAACTACAATTTCGACGTCTATGTTGCTAGTGATTGCCTATTGCCTATCATTCTTATTAACTGCAGGGGAATTTTTACATGCCAGCCACAAATCATTTGGCATAATTACGTAATAAAAAAGGCGCGTTATGCGCCTTTTTACTGAGACTAACTCAAATAGATACTCATCGATAATCAGTCAAATCTTATTATCTAAAGCGCATCGTTGCTGAGCCTGTTTCACCATCATTATCAACCACAGTTAACTCAACGGTATGTTCACGACGGCTGAAACTAAAGGCCACAGGTCCGCGCGCTTTGCGGCCATTATTAAAGGCCCATTGCTGGCGCTTAATGACACCGTCTTGGTCATAGCTAGTTGAAATAAATAACTGCATAAACCATAAATTTACTCGCTGAATTTGCGCAATGGGGGCCATGTTGACAGGCTCCACAATACTTATGCTGCTGACACTCGTCGCAACATCACCTTTGTCATCGGTAACGGTTAATTGCACTTGGTAATCGCCTGGTTGCAAATACTGATGCGAAGCCGTCACGCCGGATACCACAGTGCCATCACCAAAGTCCCATTGATGCTGAACAATTTGGCCGTCACTATCAGTTGAAGTTGACTGAACGTGCAATACACTGCCATTTAATTGTTGCTCAAAGCTGGCCACAGGTAACGCATTTGCTGGAGCAAATTTAAACGAGATAATCACAGGATCATGATCGGATGAACGAAATGCATCCGCTTGATACAATTCTTGCAGTTGTGTTGCCGATTTATACTCTTCGTTATAATCCAGTACGATAGGCTCATCGGCGTTAATGTGCCATTGAGTAATGCCGACTAAGTTACTGACTAATTCATCATTGGCTAAAGCATGATCTAGCTGACCTGACTCACCAGAAAACACATAAGAGTAAGGCTTTTGGGCACCGACATAGCTGGTTAATTCATTATAACCATGACTTGCTAGCATGGTTAACGGATCTTCTTTTGCGTAGGCATTTAAATCGCCTATTACCAGTACTTTGCTATCAGGGTATTGCACCGCTAACCATTGGCCAATAGCATCACTTGCTCGAGTTCGGGTTTGGTTACAATTACCTTGACCATCTTGTAAGTCAGGATCACCAAGACTATCACAGCTGCTGCCTTTAGATTTTAGATGATTCACGGCAACCACAATATTCTCGTCTGTGCCATTGACCGTAAATTGCTGAGTGAGCATTGGACGATTTTTACTGTCATCAAACAATTGCACGCCATTATCATCAGCGGGTGAATTTGCTGATGATAAAATCCCAGCCTCACCAGATAGCGTCAGTTTATCAGTGCGATAAATCATTCCCACAGTAATCGCATCAGTGCCGATTTTTGCCACGTTAGGCATAACATACGCATAAGTTGTTGTGCCTAGTGCCGCATTTAAACCGCTAACAAGATCACTGATGGCCGAGCTAGTGTCATAGCCATCATTCTCAATCTCCATTAAACCAAAGACATCGGCATTGATCGTTTGCATGGCATTGATAATTTTTGCGCGTTGACGCTCAAATTCAACGGCTGAATCAGCACCGCGATCAGTTGGAAAACCGTTACCGTTACCATCGCCATTGAAGTAATTGAGCACGTTAAAACTGGCGACTCTTAAATCGGCATCGGCAACCACTTCTGGTGCCATTTGACGTGGATTACTTTGGATAACATTCACTAAACTGGTCGGCATAATGCGGAATTGACTAAAGCCATAATGCATTACCCCTTCAAGCCTAGTCACACTATCACCCACTCGTAAGGTATTATTAGCCGATAGCCCGGGCGCAGGATACGGGATCACTTCAGGATTTTGGCGAGTTGAACCATCATCTAAAATAATGCTGTCACGGGAATTCGCGGCTGTAACGGCAACAGCATCAGCACCTGGAGTCGCGACCTGAGTTCCAATAAAGTGGCGGCTACTGCCTAATAACACTTCCCCATAGCGGCCTAAGCTATATACCTCATTGACCACTAAATCCTGGTCAAAATACACACGCATACCTTCAACACGCTCAAGCTGCTGACTGTCATTTATTGGCAAGGTAACTGATGAGACACTTGGCAACATTTGCTGAGTAGCACAAAGCGCAAATTGGCTAACGCCCGATAACTGAGTCACACCGTTATATTCTGCTACATTTGCGGCTACTCGAATCCTATCGCCCGCATTAACTTGTAACGCCTGAGTGCCGGTATAGACAAAAATACCTTCCGAAGTGTCTATATCAGCATCAGCTTCAAGGTCTGTCATTTGCAAGAACACGCCTTTTAAACCCGCTTGCTGATCGCTGGTGACAATGGCTTCAACAACCACTGTACTCCCTATCAATGCGCTGGCTTGAGCATTACCTTGTATTTCATGAATAGCGACAGCTGATTGACCACAGACAAACTCAACTGGATCAACTGGATCAACTGGATCAACAGGATCCGTTGAACCATTGGCAGAAAATCGTCCTAAGTCACTAATGTCATCTTGCGCAAAACCTTGCCAGCCCACAAATGTTACGGCATCGTCAATCACTTGATCTGCTGTTAAATTATTTGTATCACGGCGCAACGTATTGTTTTGGGTAGAGGTATCGCCACTGCCCCATTCAGCACCGGGATCGACGCCTACTTGGCCTAAAGAATCGATAACATTGTCGCTATGAGTCAGCACAATGGCATCATCACCATTAAAAAAACTACCATTAGAAGTCAACTGGGCCAATGCTAAAATATCTGCTGAAGCATCATTATCAGCAATCACAAAAGTAGAGTTAGCCGCAATGTTGCCTGAAAGATTAATCTTGGTTGACGCAGAAGTATTACCATTAAAATAAAATGATAATACATAATCACTTAAATCAATATTGGTGCCTGTTGGGTTATATAACTCGATAGCTTTATTATTACTACTACCTTCCACGTATTCTGAAATAAGTAAATCTTGTGCGCTGACTTGAAAAGCCATTAATGTTGATATTGATGCCGCAAGCAAGGTTTTATTGCTTAACATAATAGACCCTTATTATTATCCATAATTTTAGTTAACTGATTTATATCGTAAACATATTTTTATCGATTTATAGCGTAAATCGGCTGTTACTATATCGGTAACCGATGACAGTTAGGTTGCAGGTATGTTGCAGGATCAGATAAAAGTAATAAAAAAATACCGCTCATAATGAGCGGTATTAATAAGATGAATTGGTTTAACTGTGATTAATGTTTTTTGGACACATCGACCATATAATGACCTTGCAGCCAATTGCGGCCAATTAATAATTTGTAACCCATTTTGCTGCGGTCTTTAAGGTTAACGTCAACAACATATTCATGACGAGGTTCACCAACATTTAACCTCACCATGTATCGTCTTTCTGTACCTTGTGCATTACGAATTAATGAGGTACCACGAATTTTGGTGCGAACCTCTGCTTGCTGACCTTTTTCGTTAGCTGTGGTGAATGTGATCATTTTACCTATGTTATTTTCGATATTAACTGTGTCTTCTTTATCGACGCGAATATTCACCGCGTGTAATGAATTTTCAACAGCCCCCGTATCAATGCGGGTATTATACAACAAGCCAGTTTGCTTAATACTCAACTCAGCTAGAGGCCCAATCATTTTTTTATCTGAAACATCCACGATATAATCATGCTTTAAAAAATTACGCCCTATGAGTAATTTATGATTCATATGGCTACGATCACGTAAATTAACATGAATATTATGAAACTCATTGGCAAAGCCGACGTCGAGTTTCACCATATAACGTGTTTCAATCCCTTGAGAATTTTTGACTCTAGATGTGCTGACTATTTCAGCTTGAATACGTTTTTTCTCACCACGCTCATTTTGTGTAGTAAATTCAACAATTTTACCGACATCGTTTTTCATTTTCTTAGATGCACCGCCAATAATATCTATATCGACTGCGTGTAATGAGGTATTGGCAGCACCGGTATCAATGCGGGCACGATAATGAAGTCCAGACTTAGCAACAGTCATGGTTTCAACTTGTCTTAAAACGGTTTTATCACTTGCAAATACGGATATAGAAAGGAAACACAATACAGCGGCAATCACAATTCTTTTAAACATGATCAATTCCAAAAATCCACAAATCGCTTTAATAGCGGGCGTTTAGCTGCGTTTAACGCAACAAATGATCAACTTCTTGATCAAATAAATTTTTAATTAAACCAGAAAACTCAGTAATAAAAATACTCTGTTCAGGGGTGGCTAAATGATTAGCGACAGAGGCTAAAATCTCTTCTAAATCGTATACAATTGCGTCAATTTCACGGATCACCATATTGCGCTCAGCAAACGATAGCTGTGGGTTCTGGCCGCAAACCATAATAATCTGAGCAGATAACTGCTCTTCAAACAATTCCATGACAGTTTCAGTTGCCGCTACATTATTCTCAGATGACTCAAACAGCCCTAAATGTTCAGTTAAATACTGAATTAAATGTATGTACCCTTCTTTGTCAGTAACCATTTTATCCTACCTTTCTTGAAACGACTTAACCGAAAATGGCTTTCAATCGTGATGATCGAATGCCATTTTCAATCACCGATAACTACTGCGCTAAGGTTAGCACAAATGACACCGGCACTGCTAAGCTGATGCTCGGTAAACCGGCCAATTCTTTGAGTTTTTCGACACCTGCCACAAGACCGAATTCATTTGCTTGTACAATCACAGGCGCTAAACTTGAAACCACCATTTTCTTATCAGATAATTTTGCCACTAACACATCAAAGCTCTTCTGTTGTTTCTGACCATGTAACATAATGGTCGCTTCAACTTGGGTCGTTAATGTGTCACCGACTTTTAATCCGGCAAGCAATTTAGGATTGACCACCGCATCTATCGTTAACGTTGGAAACTGCGCGACTTCAAATAACACTGACTGCAAGCGCTGATCACGAATTTCAACACCAGTATCAACACTGGTTAAATCAATCGATAAAGAAAATGCACCCGCATCCGTTAATGAACCAGCAACGTGTTTAAAATGATTCACTTCAGCAATATCAGTTTTCTTAATCGAAATAAAGCTTACTCGAGAATGATCTTGATTGACTTGCCAGTCGCTTGCCATCACAGATGTGCTGAGCAAGCTAGCGGCTAATAATGGTAACCATTTTTTCATCATAAAGTCCTTAGTATAGAAAGTCAGATTAAGTATAGAGTAATATTTGCTTATATTTTGCTGGGGATCAATTTAGCCAGCCATTTGTCTAATGCTTGTGCAAACGCATGCTTATCCGTTTGTGAAAAACTATTCGGGCCACCAGTATGAATACCACTGCTGCGCATTTCTTCCATAAAGTCACGCATAGTCAGGATCTGTTTGATATTTTCCACGGTATAAACCGTTCCTCTAGGATTTAATACAAGCGCACCTTTATCAACCGCATCCGATGCAAGGGGAATATCAGCAGTAACCACCAAATCCCCTTGTGCCACTTGTTCGACAATGTAGTTGTCGGCCTCATCAAAACCTGAGCTCACTCGTATCATGCTAATTAAAGGTGATATTGGTACTTTAATCATCTGATTAGCAACCAGCACAAGTTGAATCGATTTCCGCTCAGATGCCCGAAATAACATCTCTTTAACCGGATTAGGGCAAGCATCAGCATCAACCCAGATTTTATTCGTTATCACAGCTAAAAGCTCCTGTTCATTAACACTCATTAAGGTGCCAAACGATCAATATTCCAATCAGCATCGGTTTTGGTGTAAATAAATCGGTCGTGTAATCTGTGTTCACCACCTTGCCAAAACTCAACGCTAGCAGGACGAACTAAATATCCGCCCCAAAACTTCGGCAGAGGGACTTCACCTTGGGCAAACTTTGCTTTCATTTCTGCAAATTTTCCTTCAAGGGCCTGTCGCGCACTAATTTTGCTTGATTGCTTAGATACCCAAGCAGCAATTTGGCTGTCTTTGGGTCTAGACATGAAGTATTTTGCCACATCTAACATCGATAATGGCTCCGCTTGACCTAATACCGCGACTTGGCGATCAAGTGGATGCCATGGAAACAATAAACTGATTTTGCTATTGACGGCTATTTGTTTAGCTTTGCGGCTTTCTAAATTAGTAAAAAAAACAAAACCGTTGTCATCAAATTTCTTCAGTAACACAATACGTTGAAATGGCTGACCATCTTCATCAACCGTAGCAACGCACATAGCAGTTGGATCGGAAAGCTGAGCATCTTTAGCTTGCTGCATCCATTGTTCAAACAGATCCATTGGGTTAGCAGGTAAATTAGCCCTTCTTAATCCACCTTGGGTATATTCACGGCGAATATCACTTAAATCACTCATACTGGCTCCTCATTAAAGCTTGCAAGTTGTATTCTACGCTGAGCTGACACAAAAAAGCCAACGTCAACACGTTGGCTTAGGTGTTTAATAGTAAAGTTAAAATTACTTTTTAATTAAGCCTTTACCTTGGGTCCAAACATACAGTATTTAAAGGTCCAATGTTGCACCTGCAAGCGCGGTAATTTCAGCAGAATTTATGATGCTGCGACTGCAACAACATCTATCGCAACAAGACCCATACCACGTAAACCGCGCATCATTGCCATTGATTTATCACAGGTTAAGCTACAACACTCTGAGGTACCCGTAGCGGATGAAAAAGCACCATCTAAGTAATCACGATAACAGTGTTAGACTCAATGGGTTTAAAATTAAGCGCTTGGCGTAAATAGCTAAATACATTTGAATAAAGCCAATAATCAGCTTTGTCGGTGAAAGGCGTCATAGGCTATGCAAAAGCTAGCTAGCACCGATAATTACAATAAAATAGGCTTCAGCACTTCTAAGCAATCTTGCTGATAGTGGCTAAAATGTATGTTGTAACCTTGCTCGAGAGTCATCGCGCAATGGCTTAAACACACATAATTTAACATTGGCTTATTGGCCATATGACTATTAAAGCCAATAATATCGCAGCTGTTAGGCTGTAATAATACGATAAGCTCAGCAAAAATATCGACCTGATTTGAGCTAATATCGATGTTGGTTTCAACACTCACATAAGAGCTATTTTCCTGCGGCGTAATGTGTATAGTAAAATATTCAGCACCTCGAATACCATTAATGGAATACCCTAAAGGACTGAATAAATATTGATCAACACTAAAACCGCTGAATAATTGTTCCAATTGTAACAGCTGACTAATTTGTTCTGTTGATTGATGCTCGCCACGTAAATAGTCTGCTACGGTACCAGAAATATGATACATCAGTAATTCATTGGTGGTATCAAGTGGACTGGCTTGATAATGCTTATCTGTGGTAAAAATATAATGGTGATGGCTATCTAAATGACCCATTCTATAGGCCTGCCCACCAATAAAATCTCTTAACCTAAGCACATCATCGCCAAAAGAGCTGGCTTGTAAATGAGCATAATATTCATTTTTACGCTGATAACACACATAGGAAATCGCTTGTTCACCTATATGCTCAATGAAGTAACAGGCTGATTCGACTAACGTACTAGCCCCGCATGTGAGCACAACGATACGATCATCCCAAACAAATAAGCTTGATTCACTCAATAAATAAGCATCACAAAAATCATTGCTTATGCTAGATAAAATGTCTGCATTTGAGGCAGCAACAAGCCCCTGCCAAAACGTTCGATCTAAAGACCGTAATTTAGGCGCGGCTGCATCAACAATAATCTCTAACTTTTTCTCTGAACCTTCAAAAAACATCTTAGCAACTTAAAAGCCTAGCCACCTGAGGGTGCTAGGCTTTTTGGATAACAAGTTAACCTAATAGAAGAGATTAAAAATCTTCTAAGTAAGTGTAGCCTTTAAGACCTAACTGCAATTCTTCTAGAATACTAGCTCGCTCATCTTCAACAATATGCTGATTCACAAGCTCTTCATAGGTGCGCATAAAGTCAACAGCATCTAGATTCACATAGCGTAATACATCTGCTACCGTGTCGCCTTGTAAGACAGACTCAATCTGGCTTAATCCACGCTCATCGATACGCACTACTGCTGAGTTAGTATCACCAAATAAGTTATGCATATCGCCCAAGATTTCTTGGTACGCACCCACCATGAAGAAACCAATCAAATACGGGCTGTCAGCACTCCACGTAGGTACAGGTAAGGTCGTTTCAATACCTTGACCATCAACATATTGATCCACAATACCGTCTGAGTCACAGGTAATATCTAACATAACCGCACGGCGCTCTGGTGCTTTATCTAAACCAGATAAAGGCAACACAGGGAACACTTGATCAATACCCCATGCATCAGGTAATGACTGGAATAATGAGAAGTTAACGAAAAACTTATCGGCTAATTTTTCATTTAATTCATCAATCACTGGACGATGATAACGGTTATTGTTACTTAATAATCCCTTCACTTCATGGCAAACACGTAAATTAGCTTGTTCTGCCCAAGCTCGGTCAGCCAAACTTAATTGACCCACAGCAAACAATGAGTGTGCTTCAGAAATATCACTTTGGCTATCATGATAAATTTCAATAATCGCACGTTGATCATAACGACCGCTGATTTCTAACCAAGATTGCCACATATTGTGGAGCAATTGCGGTGCATCTTCACTTGGTTCCTGAATATTTTCAGGAAGATAGGCTTCAGTACCTATAACATCCGTAATCAACACTGCATGATGCGCCGTTAAATGGCGACCTGATTCAGAAATAATACGCGGCATTGGTTGCTCGTATTCATTACATAAATCGGTTAATACATTGACGATATTGTTTGCATACTCATTTAAACCATAATTCATTGAGTTGTTGCTTTGGCTACGAGTACCATCGTAGTCAACCGCTAACCCGCCGCCGACATCGAAACAATCAATACTGGCGCCTAGTTGGCGTAATTCACAATAAAAACGACCAGCTTCACTTACGCCTTGGCGAATGTCACGGATGTTGGCAATTTGCGACCCTAAATGGAAATGTAATAACTGTAGAGAATTAAGCATGTTAGCACTTTTCAATTCAGCTATAACTTTCAACACCTGCGCTGCAGATAAACCAAATTTGGACTTTTCACCACCACTGGCTTGCCATTTGCCTTTACCTTGGAAAGCCAAACGTACACGTAAACCTAAACGAGGTGTAATACCGAGCTTTTCAGCTTCAATTAATACCATTTTAAGTTCTGACATTTTTTCCAGAACGATATACACCTTATGGCCAAGCTTTTCGCCGATAAGCGCTAAACGAATATATTCTTTATCTTTGTAACCATTACATACAATCACTGAGCTGGCTTTTTGTGCCATAGCCAATACAGCCATTAATTCAGGCTTACTACCAGCTTCAAGCCCTAATTGAGGGACTTCTTTCGATTTTTGGCTAGCTAAAATTTCTTCAACTACCGTTTTCTGTTGGTTTACTTTAATTGGGTAAACTAACAAATAATCATTTTGATAATCGTACTTCTTAATTGCATCATTAAATGCTTCGCATAAACTTTCCACTCTGTGGTGCAAAATCTGCGGGAAACGGACTAAAACCGGTAACGAAACGCCTGCTTCAACCATACTTTTAGCTAATTCATTTAAGCCAACTTTATGATCAGGATTTTGTGGGTTAGGTGACACTGTCACTTCGCCATCTTCACGAATACCATAAAAACCTTGGCTCCAGTGAGTCACGTTATAACCCGAGCGAGCATCTTCGATAGACCAATCAGACATAATTATTTTCCGTATTTGTATCAAAGTTAGCAGTGCCGCAATAGGGGCATCTACTTGTTAAAAATCCAGATAACACAACAAGGTTATCTCAACAGTAAAAGAGTGTGCAGCACGATTGAAGCTACAAAACTCTTGACTAAAAAGGCACTGCCAAGTGCCCTAATGTCATCTCATCTTTATTTATCTATTGCACAACATCTAATGCTAATCATCTTACGCAGATATTCACAAATCATGCAAATTTTACTAACAGAGTATCGACTAGTTGCTGTAACAGGTTTTTTACTGATTTCGCGCACGGTTAGATCACTTTTAAATCCCAAAACCAGTAACATTTTCAGCCTTTATAAAAACGGCGCAATTAAAACCTGCAATGGCGTGTAATGCAAGTTAATTACCGAATAATTACCAGAAAAAAACGTCTATATTCGATGAGTTAAACATCAATAAACAGTACCTCAACCATAAATGATTTTTAATCGTGCTTAATTGGCACAACGTCAGCTAAATTTACGTGTATAATTAAGCGGATTTCCAAAGATCATCTTTTCATTTTTATCTTTCATTAAAGTAGAGCAGAGTCATTCATGATACAAATCGGTAAACGTTATTCATTAGAAGTCGTTAAACAAGTTAATTTTGGGGTTTATCTAAATGCTCAAGAGCTTGGGCAAGTCTTGCTTCCTAATAAATTTGTCCCTACCGGTTGTAATGTCGGTGATATGGTCGATGTATTTCTTTACTTAGACTCAGAAGACATTGTGATAGCTACCACCCAAAAAGCACTTGCTCAAGTAGGTGAATATGCTTACTTAAAAGTGGTTGCAACAGGCCCATATGGTGCCTTTTTAGATTGGGGATTAGACAAAGATTTATTACTGCCTTTTGGCGAGCAACACAAACCTGCCGAAGAAGGCCACTCATATTTAGTGTATGTTCATGCTAACCATGCAGATGAACGCATCATGGCCTCCTCTAAACTGGATAAGTTTGTTGATAAAACAGAAGCTCATTACACCGAAGGCGAACAAGTTAACTTGATCATTGGCGGCACAACAGATTTAGGCTACAAAGCTATTATCAATCACCAGCACTGGGGAGTGATATACCAAAATGAAGTGTTTCAAAAACTTCGCTTTGGCCAAAAAGTCACCGGTTTTATTAAAACGATGCGCAGTGATGGCAAAATTGATCTTGTGCTGCAAAAAGGTGACAAAGATGAGCTCGATAAAAATGCTCGCTTGATCATCAATAAACTGCGCAGCGCAAACGGCTTTTTACCTTTACATGACAAAACTGATGCCGATGTTATTTATGACAAACTCGCTATGAGTAAGAAAGCCTTTAAAAAATCTATTGGTGGTTTATTTAAAGCAGGTGAAATCACTATCGAAAGTGACGGCATTCGCTTAACTGTGTGAACAATAATCGATTAACCTCCCTAAACTAGTGCAATCCTTTGAGAAAAAGCATGGCTCTGTTATAAAAGTAATAGAATCATGCTTTTTATTAAAAGGATACTGTTTATGGAATTAACCCCGCTAGAAGCTCGAGTTATCGGGTGCTTGCTCGAAAAAGAACTTACAACTCCTGATCAATATCCCCTGTCATTAAACTCACTTACCCTAGCATGTAACCAAAAAAGTAGCCGTGAACCGGTTATGTCACTCAGTGAATCTCAAGTACAAACGATACTCGAAGACCTCACTAAAAAACGCTTAATCAGTGAGCAATCCGGTTTTGGTAGTCGCGTCGTAAAATATAAACATCGCTTTTGTAATACTGAGTTCAGCGAATTACAGTTAACCAGTGCTGAAGTTGGATTAATTTGTGTGTTGTTATTACGTGGTCCTCAAACGCCAGGGGAACTCAAAACTCGCTCAAATAGACTGCACGAGTTCACTGATGTATCCCAAGTTGAATCCGTATTACTGGCATTAAGCCAAGGTGAAAAACCCTTAGTAGTACAACTTGCTCGAGAGCCGAATAAACGTGATTGCCGCTTTCTTGAGTGCTTCAGTGGTAATGTTGACGACTATGATGTTAACAGTAGTGATGCCATTGTGGTTTCAGGCCACACGCAGCAAACATTACAGCAAGATACTCGGATTGCAGAATTAGAGCGCAGAGTTGAATTGCTGGAACAAAAGCTCGCACAATTAGAACCCCTATTAGACTAACTTATGCTTTCCGTTAAACGGTAAGCAAGGACAATATTATGGAAAGTACTGCCTCCCCATCAACATTGACTCATATTTGGTTATTAGCCAAATATGAGTTAAGCAAACGCTTTACCAATAAAAGCGGCATGATTTCATTAATTGCCTTTATGTTAATTTGGGCAATTTTATTACTGTATCCGATTAAGAGTGCATCTGAATTTATTATGCAGCCAAACTTCAGAGACTTTACCGAAGCACTCTTTGGACCGGGGAGTTTACGCCATTTATTCGAATGGCCAGTTGAAGAATTTGCAGTGTTCTGGCTAGCCGCACTATATCTGTTTCCCATGTTCAGTATTTTTATCGCTGCAGATCAATTTAGCTCGGATAAGCAACGTGGTAGCTTGCGATTTTTAACCTTAAGGGTTAGTCGTAGCAGTTTGTTTTTTGGACGTTTCCTAGGTCAAATGCTGATCCAATTAATGCTTATTGTGTTAACACTATTGGCCACTATCGCATTGGCTCTTTCGCGTGATATGTCATTATTACTGCCATCGATCACCACCAGCCTATTAGTGATGGTGAACTTAGTCATTGTATTATTGCCCTACACTGCCGCCATGGCGGTGCTGTCATTACATGCCAACTCGGCCAGACAAGCGAGTATCTTTGCGGTTATCTTGTGGGCTGTGGTATCGATTTTTATTGCCTTGATCAATATGAACTTCCCCCAACTGAGCTGGTTAAATTGGATATTGCCAGGTTCGCAAATTTCTAATTTAATTAATACTCAAGGGTTAAGCTCTTTCGCACTAGCTCCCATCCCATTACTGCAAACTGCGGTTATTTTATTTGTCGGTAAACACTTAATGAGCCGGAGCGCACTATGAGTATCATTCAATGTGACAACCTTTCTAAGCAATATGGTAATAAACTGGCGCTCGACACAGTATCGTTAACGTTGACACAGGGCGCACCCATTGCATTAGTTGGTCCTAATGGGGCCGGTAAAACGACCTTATTCAGTTTATTATGTGGGTATATTCAACCCACCAATGGCAGCATTAGCATTTTAGGCCACAAACCAGGTAGCAAAGCGCTGCAAGGACTATTATCTGCATTACCACAAGATGCAGCATTAGATCCTAATTTTAGTATCGTGTCACAACTGCAATTCTTTGCCCAATTACAAGGCATGACAACAAAAGCCGCCAAGCAAGAAGCATTACGAGTACTTGCGCTTGTTGATTTAACCGATTCTGCTGAAGCTAAGCCCAAAAGCTTAAGTCACGGGATGAGCAAACGAGTCTCAATAGCACAAGCGTTAATGGGTTCACCTAAAATTGTCTTACTCGATGAACCAACTGCTGGACTTGATCCTGCCAATGCGAAAAAAATCCGCCAGATTGTTAAAGATTTATCAGGTAATACGACATTTGTGATCAGTTCACATAACCTAGATGAACTTGAAAAGTTATGCGACCAAGTTGTCTATCTTGAGCATGGCAAACTACAACAATCTGTATCGATAAAAGCCAGTCAAGCGACTGACTTTATTACCCTGACAATGAAACAGTGCGACATGGATAGCCTCCACCAAAAACTATTGGGGCTAAACGATATTATTCAAGTTAGACGCATCGGTGATGATCAATATGTTATTGAGTACCAAAAACAGTCTGGCTTTGCCATTGAAATACAATTATTTGAGCTGTTTACGGTGAATCAATGGCAATATAAAGCCCTGCTAAAAGGCAGAACTTTAGAAGAAACCTTATTCTCTTAATATTTAGAGATTATTCAGAATATGACTTATGCTCATCAGCTTCGCTAGTGATGAGAAAGCGACTCACTGCACGTTATTGCAATAGTATGTAGTCCCCTTATTTATGATTAACTAGCACTTTTCATAAACGAGGGGCTCCAAAAATGTCACATCATCATCCCCTCTCAATTCCGTGATCGTCTCTTGATATTAACAATGCTCAAACACCATCCATTCCCAAAAAGGCTCTTAAACTCGCACTCCTTAGTCACTCGCTTGAACTAGCAGGCATAGACTGTATTAACCAAGAGTAAATTAATCACACAGCGCACAACTTACATCGGCCAGTTATCGTCATTACATCTAGCGGATCAGTTTGAGATATTTTTTAATTACTCAGGTTAAGCTATGGGAAGTAAGTAAGCTAAATCCATCCCATTCGGCCTATTTCATTAACCTCGCATTTGTTTTGTTAGCAACACAGATCAACACCTTAATAACCAGCCCATTGCAAAACAATGAAATCCAATCCGCGATACAACCTACTGTTTGATAATCGTTTATTATCCCGAGTCGAGCTTATTCTCTATTAAATGACAAGCCTCAAGCCCATAGCGGCGAGTAATCGATGATTAAACAAGCTCTAATGAACGATTAACGCGATACCAGGTCTAAGCATTAGAAAATAATATAATAAGCGTAAGTAAAACTGAGATTTATGTTAATAGATGGTAGAAGGTGGATGATGGACAGTAATTGATCATGACTTGATAAAAATAGATAGTTTTTGATGATAACAACCGATAGCAAGAGCTGGATGATGATGATTGATATGGGTATGGGTATGGGTATGGGTATGGGTATGGGTATGGGTATGGGTATGGGTATGGGTATGACGACAATACAACAAGAGTGTAAAAAGTAAACTTTTAAAATAAAAAAAACTGCAGCAATAAATTGCTACAGCTTTAAAGTCCTAACATTTAGCTCGAGCTAAATATTAAACTACTGAAACGTTCTCAGCTTGAGGACCTTTCTGACCTTGAGTCACAGTGAAAGAAACTTTCTGACCTTCGTCAAGAGTTTTGAAACCGTCTGAATTGATAGCACGGAAGTGAACGAATACGTCTGGACCAGACTCTTGCTCAATAAATCCGAAACCTTTATCAGAGTTAAACCACTTAACAACACCAGTAACTTGAGACATAATATAAATCCTGTAAAAAAATAGTTAAAGCCTTAACGGCGGTAAAGCTGGAAAATGCCGGTATTACTTATGTTTACAGGACGAAACTGTTCGTATTGATAAATATAAGCCCAACCTTCAAGCTGAGTAAACTATAAACCATTTTAGAAATAAGTCAACAAACATCGGCAAAACAACCCTATTTATTTAATGCCATCACAAAACGGTTTATCTTTGAGCATCAAATAGTTATTTATATCAATTATCTGATTGTTTATTGTTCGCGTTGATGAATTTCGATTTTAAAGTCTATCTCACATTCGAGCCCTTGCTCTATTATTTGAGACTTTTGTGAGTCACTCAGCTTCCAGGCGTAAGGCGTCATATTAAGAAAATGATCAATATCTTCTGTACGCGTCAGTGACAACGAATAACCAAGCTCTTCATGTGCTAAATACGTAAATCCTGCTAATACTATCGACTCTTCAGAGTGTAGTTTGGGTTCACTGTAGATCTTCTTCTTCAACGCATAGTGATGCATAGGGCCTGGTGACACAGTAATGAGTATTCCTCCTGGTTTTATCACCCTTTGTAACTCTTCAATTTTAGAGGGCGCATAAATACGGATGGCTAAATCAAAACTGTCGTCTGCAAAAGGCATTTCAAATGCACTCGCAACGCAAAAATTCATTGTTGAATAGCGTTTTGCGGCATAACGAATGGCAAACTTAGAAATATCCAGCCCGAAAAGTTCAATGTCGGATTGCGTGGCAGATTGTAGTGTTTCAAACAACCTATGACTGTAATATCCCTCACCACAGCCTATATCAAGGATCTTGTTTACATCAGTGGTATATTCAAGCGCTAACTGATTTACCTTGTCACTTAGCGGTTGATAAAAACCTTGATTAAGAAACTCCCGCCTAGCAAACATCATTTCTTTGTTATCACCAGGATCTTTGGTTTTCTTCTTCTGTACTGGTAATAAATTAACGTAACCTTCTTTAGCAAAATCAAATTGATGGCGTTGTTCACATTGCAATGATTTTTGTTTTTGTACTAATGGGGCATTACAAATAGGGCAAATATAAGACATGTTGGACTCTAGAGTTACTGAAAAATTAAAGATCGTCTTCACACAGCTTATTGACCATTTCCGACACGTCTTTAGGGGCTAATAGTTCAAAACAATCTAATTTACGTTGTAGTTGTTCATTACTAACAATCTGTTCATTTGATGAATATCCTAAGTTGGTACGCTCTAATGACTGATGATAGGTGCGTAACAACCATTGGTGCTTATTTTGCAATAAATGATCAAGTTTTAATAGCTCGGTTGATACACCAGGGTGGATTTTCCCCGACTCACCGCGCAAATAGTCACGTAACTCTCGTCGTACTTGCTCTAATTCACTAATATGAACAGCAAGCATGTTAGAGGGCTCATCATGATCAAACTTACGGCCTAATATCGCTTTAGCCATAACGAGAACTTGAGGTTCGCTCAAAATCCGTAAATCATTCTCTAAGGTTACTAATTCAAAACGAGTTTCGGTAGATAAACTAAAATAAACACCCGCATCGATGTTAATGCTAACCGTTACGCCACGTCTTAGCTGTTCAATACACACCCGAGGCGCCACGCCTGTTAAAGGATATAACTTTATCCCCTGCCCCACACTACGTCTTTGCTGTGGAGTGTTGTTAGTCGGCGGCATCGTTTCAAAAGCAAAACTCAAGAACGGCTGAATTCGGGTGATGAGAGTCGCTTGAGTGTGACTAACTTGGCTAACCACAAACTCAACCAAAGGACTACTCATCGCTGATAACACTAATAAGTCACTCACACTATCAGGTAAGTGAAGCGTCAACGCAGTCGGTTGAACTATTTCACTCACACAGGGTTGAGTAAATACATGATGCATAGAATATCCCTTTATTACGTTATTGAATTTTAATCAGCAAATCCTCATTAGTCACGAGTAAACGAGTCAATATTAGAATTAATTTAATTGTAGATTAACTCATCATCATTTTTTTATGCTGATAAATATTAACATGATTTTACTCGGGAAAAGGATCTTATATTTACTATGGCTAACGCAATTCAACCGTCCCTATTTTGAGGTGTACACGCCCGTTTTGTCGCATATCCATAAAGCGCTTGGGTGCTCTTCCATGTGGTGCAGTTGATTGTTTTCAATGCAGCAACCGCAGTGTTCGCACACGTAATAGGCTGTTAATGTGTTCACCCTCGCTTAATGGCGGGGTCAACTTTACAAGCTCACGGTCAAAGGTGTTAAGGCTGGTTGCCAGCATGTCTAGGCACTGCTAGTTAGTGAACACCATGCCAAGTTTAATGTTGTGACCAGTTTGGCCAAAGCAGGCCGTTTCAATACCGGCAGGTTCAACACAGGTGCTTAATACTTCACCCTCACCCGTAGCAACTAACACACCACCAGTAAGAATGGCACCAGTAAACCCCCAGTGCCATAAGCCTTGTTTTAATATTCATGCAGCACCTGGTAAACAATAAGCAAAAAAATGGGCTCCAATACAGGAGCCCAACGGCAAGGGTCTAACGAGAGAGAACGCATAAAGGAGCAAGAGAGGAAGCAAAGCCAGTTACGCAGTGGTATCAAGCTTACATAAACTGTAGCTGATTTCAGGGGTAGAAATACGCCATATATGGCGTGTTTTACGCCACACATGGCATTGGTCGAATTGAGTTTGCGTGATATGTAAGATTTAAGATGGCTAGGCGATATATGTGATGGTCTTATGAAACTGTAGAGATTTATAGCTAAAAATAATCAAAATTTCAAAGATATTTATGATGGTTAGAAAAACTAAAATTACTGTTTATAATAGTAGCCAACTCACACATTTATGATTAATAGTTACTGAAATCATTTATTTATATTTACAACAAAACATTTTCAATATACTCTTAAAGTGTAGGTGAAATCGCCTATTTGCTATTGTTTTCTTTGTGTAATAAACAGAAAAACGACGCTCTTTTGAGCGAACCTCTAATTCATATTATTGGTTCATGACCCGCATCCGCGCTCTTACTTCGTTCTTTAGGCTGCATTCAGTTTCGCACCTTTATTTAACGTATTATTGGCGACGGTTGTCTGGCACTGATTTGAGAAGTCGGCTCAACGGTCATTACTAAGATTTCTGTTAACGTTTTTATTGGTCTGGCAGGCACTTCGCTAACAACCTATAAGGACAAAATATATGTTTATATTTAACATGCGTTACACAAGTAAAAGTGAAAACACAGAGTTCGAAATTGGAGTCAATTACGAATCCTCTGAGAAGCAAAATGACCAGAGCCCAAAGGGCTGGATAGGACTAGTTTTAGACTACCTCCCTTTGGCTGTTAATTTATTTTTAGGTGTAACACCATATATTCTTGATGTTTTATCTAATATTAGCTAACAGCTGACTTCTCTTAATCAAAACAACGGTGACTTATGGATAAGCCCAGATACCCCTGTAAACCAATCGGTTCTATTGATGTATTAGCAACAACATTAGGCGTTCATAAAAAAAAACTGATTGATATTGCATCTAAAGTTAATTCCTCATATACAAGTCATGAACTACCAAAGCACCCGATCACAGGGAAAATCAGAAAAGTAGTTGATCCCAAACACGAATTAAAAAAAATCCAAAAACGAATCAACTCTAGAATTTTTGAATTAGTTATATTTCCTCCTTATTTACATGGAGGTATTAAAGCAACTTCATCAATAAAGCGTGATTACGTTGAAAATGCCTCTCAGCATGGTCACAGCCAAACACTAATAAACTTAGATGTAAAAAATTTTTATCCTAACATCAAGACAAATGCAGTTAGTGGTATTTTCAAATATTTTTTTAGATTTAGCGATGACGTAGTTGAAATACTAACAACGTTAACAACTTACAATGGCAGCTTACCTCAAGGTGGCTGTACTTCAAGTTATTTAGCAAATCTAGTATTTTTTAATACAGAATATAAACTGGTAAGCTCTTTTAGAGGGAAAGCCATTCGATATACAAGATTGTTAGATGACATAACAATTTCATCTAAAAATAAGATTGATAGCAAATCAACCACTAAGATAATTCAAAAAGTCTCGGCGATGCTCAGAAAAAATGAATTATCATTAAAAAGCAATAAAACAAAAATATCGGACCGTTCTGAAATACATAAAGAATTCGAAGTTACTGGACTATGGGTACAACCAGTAAATCCTCAAATGAGAAAAAAAGATGTAAGGCATGTCCGCCAACTTGTATTTGAATGTGAAAAACTTGCATCCAAGTCTAAAACGAGTGAGGACTTTCACATCTTATGGAATAAAACATCTGGATTAGTTGCTAAATTAAGTAGATTAAATCACTCTCAGGCCATTAGTCATCGTGAACGATTGTCTAACATGCTTCCTGAATATGACCAAGAAGCACAAGACAAGCTGGTTAGAAGCACAAATGCTGCTTTAAAGGTTCCTGTCAGTTCCCACTCAAAATGGGGAGTACTAAAAAAATATAATCTGATAATTTACAACCTTGGAATTTTGGCTAGGACGAATAAAATACTATCAAAAAAATTAAGAGTGTCATTAAAAAAACATTATTCATCAGTAACAACAATCAGCGAATATTGGGGATAAAATGTCTAGAGAGAATGGTTTTGTAAATACTTATGATGATTTTAAATGTTTTGGATTTATCCGCAGAGAGAAAGGCAAAGATGTTTATTTTTCAATCGATGATTTCTCTGACGATATAGTTCACGTCTCGATCGGTACCAAAGTTAACTTTGACACATCAAAAGAGTCAAAAGGACCCCGAGCACGAAATATATTAATAGAATAAGTTGATTTTCACATTATTATTGAATGCCTTCTTCTTCCCTAAATGGTGTACTCGATGATTGTGTACGAGCTAACCTTTTTTTTGTCCTAAGTCCTACTTCAAACTAGTTCAGCTTAATATTGCCACCCATTATTTTTGCTTGACCTTTAAAACTCATACGCTTTGCTTTAGGCAGCAATAATTGTGGGTGGCCTGTTTAGCTTTATGATGTTTTGACTGCTAAAGCTGTCAAATAAGTTAGACCCGCCTATTGACTGGCGGGAGGCTCATATGTGTTACAAACACTGTTCACTTTGGTAACGTTAATTTTTTTGCTTGTTTTGAACAATCAGACCAACAGCTACTGATATTTTTTGCTTTGCAAGTTCTATATTCTTTTTCACCAATTAACTTTCGAGTTTTATCTAGGTTTTGTTCTGTAACATTGCTACCACGTGCGTTTTGATCTCGCCATCCAGTAAAGTAAACTTTCTTTTCTTCCTCTGCCAAAGATACATAAGGTGCTAGGAGTGAAGGTTCAATTGGTTGGTTAGAAATAGCGATCTTGGGGATAGATTTATTAAACTCATTGAAAAACTTAAAAGGGCTAAACTTATTATTCGGATCGTAGGTTAAACCTAAAACTATACAGAGTCCTTTAAAAACTGCTTTGTCAAGGTTAGTCTCGATCTCAAAACCTTGACCAACTTCCACTTCAAAACCAAATGTGTGCCCCTTTGCTCCAAAGAGCAATTTAAAAGGACTTCCATCGATAAAGAAAAACACATTAAAAGATGCCGTGCCTAGCTTAAAGTCAAAACAATATCTTTCTATTTTTTGAGTTTTCATGCTTATGTATAAATCTTTAATTCCATCTAACTTTAGTTTCATTAATGCTCCTTTAAATTTCATACTATTAAATAATAACCTTATAAATCAGAAGATTGTCAAGATTTACAAAGGTACTAAGTCAACTGAGGCGCTATAAGCCATTTTGCAATTCATTTTTTAATGCTTTAAGCAATCCCGGAGCAGATTCCCTGACGAAAGCTATTTGAGCTTTTGAGAGGGGCTCACCATGAACCGCATAGTTACATACTGATATAACTTCCATTACTCCAAGAAGAACATTCTTGGATATTTGCTCATAGTTTTTTAGCTCATTCAATAACTTGCCAACGGAGTATCTACGTTTATATTTTTCATCAGCATCTGAATATTCGCGCAACAGATTTTCAAAAGATAATCTTACTTTGAACATTTCAACGTGGACTGGATCAACACCGTAATCATATACATCATCTTCTGGGGCTGTTTTAATGCCCATTTTATCCAGGGTGCGTTGTATCTGTTCAGAGAGATCTGGTATCTCAGAATCTTTCGGCGGTACAGCGCCAGACTGAAAATATATCTGGTTACTGTTAGCATTCGATACCTCGATTGAAGACTTGATTTCAGTTTTGAGTATGGAAAGTTGATGGTTTACATCTTTCTTCAAATCATCGATTTGTTGTTTTAGTTTTACACCAAACAAGTCCATTTCTTGGAATATTGGCGCAAGACAAACGCCAGTCAATATGACGAAAACGACAACGTCGAAGTAGGAAGGGCTCCCCTCGATAAGCTTTGGGTATCTACCATACAAATAGAATCCTATAACAACAACGAGGATCCCCCACCATACAGTTTTGAAGCTTTCAGAATTCTTCATCTATAACCTGCCATCCTTAAGGCTTATAAAGCATATTAGTGTGAATCCGATACACACTCAAAGAATATTAACCAAAACCTAACATCAATATTGCTTTATTTATCAATATTTTTAGTAACTTATCAGCTTAAACACCTCTGATCAATCACTCTTTAGTCTAGGCGAAAGCGGAAACCTAAATAGCCGCTTAATATTGCCCCATTTTTTGCTAAGTCACTCAAACGTATACGCTTTGCTTTAGGCAGCAAATAGCCGTATGACCGAAGGTTCTCGATGACACCATGTTAGCTTTATAAAATGGCTGGATGGTTATCGATAACTCACTTAACTGATAACTCATAAGTAAAATTGACCGTATTCTAAACGATGCCCCCAGTGAATTTTCGTCAACGTGCAAAATAAACAGGTTGGCACGAGTCACGTGATTTGAAGTGTTACCACCTGACCAAAGACGGTTTTATGTTTTTAGTGATGGGCTTTACCGGTGCCAAAGCTGCCAAACTCAAGATCAACTTCATTAATGCCTTCAACGGAGTCCAAAAGCGACTTAGCCGCACTCAACATCCGTTTGAGCGTCAGCGCATGATGTTTACATGGGAAGGCGGCAAAATAGTGAGTTCGCAACCGATACATGATGACCAGTTTGTCACCAGCCGCGATAAATTAGTGCAGTACATACAACGAAAACACCTCCAATAACACCGATGCTAGATCCGTTACTTGGTATACCCAATACAAGATTTCGTCGTTGAGACATTATTTTGTTAACAGCTTCTTTTTCTTTGCTGTTTGATGTAAGAATCAAATAATAGTTATCAGCAATCGCTTCAGCGTAGTTTTCTAGTTTTAATTGTTCCATATTCTATTTTATATACTCATTACTTTATTAGTCATTTAAGCGCCTTGTTTAATGCCTTTTGGAGAAGCTGCATTAAACCTCGCTTCGAAACTTGTCCAAGTATTATATAAATGTGGGTTGTATGTTTCGAGAGGTTCACATTTCCCAGAAGATCCCAACTGACTTTTAACTGCCATTATTTTAGTGTGACTATCCACGCACCTATTTTTAATTTGATCAAGTAAGAAAGCTTGTACTTCTTGAATATTTGGCCTATCTGAAGCTGTGATTGATAGCATTTTTTGGATGAAAAGTTTACACTCTCGACTTACATTTTCATTTTCGTTCTTAATTTGACAACCGTTGCGAACCCATTTTTTCCACTCATTACTTTTTAACCACTTTTTGGTATTACCTTCTAAAGGATCAGGCCAGTAATCAGATAGTTTAATTCCAACGGGGTGAAAACCATCCGAGAGCAGCTCATACAATATAACCCCTAGAGCAAACATATCAGTCTTTGGTGATAGAGGTTCTTTACACCACTGTTCCGGCGCTATATAAGGTCTCGTACCTTCAAAATAATTATAATTTATAAATGCATTAGCTAAGCCAAAGTCAGCCACCATTGCAAATTTATAAACGTCTGAATCGGAGTGAATGCGGAGCATTTCCTTAACGTCTCTTATAAAAATGTTTCCGGGCTTGAGATCTTGATGACAGATTAGCCCATTTCCATAACAGTGTGTTAAACCCAGACATGCATAATATATTAAAGAAAGTTTTTCTATTTCTGAAGCTGTACCACTTTCTATTACTTTACCTAGGTCACGACCCCAGTAACGAAATAGTGCAATTGGCACTCCCATGACTTCATTAAAATCAAATGCCCAATTTACAAATGAGTTATGATAGTAATTTAACTGATTTTTAAGCTCTTGTATAAATCGATTTGCAATATCAACTTTTGAGACACCTTCGATCCTTTTTGGAACTTTAATACAAACATATCTAGAGGCAACATTTTCACCTTGATCGAAAATGTAAATATCCCCGGCCATCCCAGAGGTTTTTGCCACGCATGTTGTGTCGCCCTTTAACTTCGTTGAAAGTATGAGTTCTTTCATCCTATCTTCGAGTGAATAAAAATCCATATCTTCCATAACCATTTCTCTATAAGTTTCCGCGTGGGCATTTAGCGTTTTAGTATTTGTGCGTTGCGCTGTTTACATGGCAGAAAACGCTTGCTGAACTTGGCCGATGCCGAGTCCTGGTTAATTGGTACCCTTTAGGCTATAGGAATTTGCTTTTTTTGATGCTGGCTCTGGGCTGCAGAGCTATTTTGAACGGGTAATATGGCTTGGTATGTACGTGTTTCATTGAAATTCCCTTCTCATAGTGGTGTTCCATCACATCTTTTTTAAGTCTAACTGATTCAATGAGGTTAATACACTCGATTGAATCAGCATTTGGCTCCGCGCAGCCAATAATCGTGGGTGGCCATGTATTGTGAGATACCTCCGGCTACCCGATTAGTTTTATTTTGTGTTGACTGAAAATAAGGATCCGTCTCTCCAATCGATATTATCCCCGATTGCTGACGCCGTTTTATGTAATGCTGCGGAAAAATTATCTCCTGCCCCGTAAATACCACAATTTTGGCACTCACATAGATAAGTTTTGTTCTCTAATTTATAGACATTTAACTTTTTTTCACCACATTGAGGGCAGTAATCAATCGACTCAAAAAATTGTTTCTTTTGTAGTTGAGCCGCATCAATAACCTTTTTTTTCGTTTTAGCTATTAAAGCAAATGCATCTGCATTCATATCTTTGATATCAGAGTCAAATTTTTCTTTTGCTCTTTCTTCAGCGCTCGGTGGTTGAGGTGCTTCTTCTGGGAAATCTTCGAAATAATCAGACCATTCGCCCATATCCATTCATCCTTTTTAATATACACACTTTGATAATAAAACTAACGAGACTGTAGAATAACTCTAACAGCCAAGTCCAATTAAATAACGAGCTCCTGAAATCAATCCTAAGCACTTTTAAGACGCTAGGTAATGCATTTGGAACCCTAAAAAATGGCTGTTTTTCTTAAAAAAATAAAAATACTACAACTTCAAGGCCGTATTCAGAGGCTAAAAATTGATGTCCAAAATAGCAAGGCACGAGCAACGGCCAGCTGTTTTTTGTCCTTTGCAATGCATTGATACTCATTGAGCCTCCTCCCTAGCAAGCCGCATCAGCGGTATGCTTAAGGTGACTAAACCAACAGGAGAAAGCTCAATGAGATTTTATAATAACTCACACCCATACTACTGTGGTATCGATTTACATGCACGCTTACTTTATGTCTGCATCATTGATTCTAAAGGGGAAGTTGTTGTTCATAAAAAGATAGGTGCCAGCAAAGATGACTTACTACTCATACTAGAACCCTATATCGGCAATGTGATTGTCGGCGTTGAGTGCATGCATTGCTGGTATTGGGTGTCAGATTGGTGTGCTGAACTTGGGATTGATTTTGTACTAGGTCATGCGCTTTATATGAAGGCGATTCACGGCGGTAAAACCAAAAATGATAAAGTCGATTCCTTTAAAATTGCCTCATTACTGCGTGGTGGTAACTTTCCTATAGCTTATGATTATCCAAGTGAAATGCGCGCTGCACGTGACCTATTACGTCGACGAATGAAAATTGTTCGTCACGGTGCCATGCTCAAAGGTCATGTGGTTAACACCAACAGCCAATACAACTTGCCTGCCACTGAGTTAAATCTTAAAAATATTTCAGCAAGACAAAAACTTCGTGAGCAGTATCAAGACCCTATCGTGCAGCGCAACATTGATTTAGATATGGCGCTGCTTGATTGCTATGCCAAAGAACTCGCTCAAGTTGAATGGTTCATTGAAAAACAAGCCAAAAATCATAATCCAGTGTATCTAGAACTACTTAAAACTGTACCAGGTATTGGCAAGATTCTGTCACTGACAATTTTGTATGAAATCGGTGATATCTGCCGATTTGAGTCAGTGCAAAAGTTCGCTTCTTACTCTAGATTGGTCAAATGCAAAGCTGAATCGGCGGGTAAAACCTATGGTACTAATGGTAATAAAATCGGTAACGCTCATTTGAAGTGGGCATTCTCAGAAGCAGCTGTGCTGTACCTGCGTGGCAATGACAAAGCCCGTAACTACCTTAATCGATTACAAAAAAGAATGAGTAAGGCCAAAGCGTTATCTGCACTCGCTCATAAGCTTGGCCGCTGTGTCTATTTCATGTTGAAGAACAAAACGGTGTTTGATGAACTACGATTCTTGAAAGGATAAGTCGCGCAATAAGGTGAGCTGAACGTCTAACTAGATACTCTTAAAAAGAGAAGCGAGCATGACCGTGAATGATGTGGCTAATGAAGCAATGACTTCTCACCATCATCACTATGCCAAATGCTATTTAAGCTACATCGCCTGCACTTGATTTTATAAAGAATGACACCTTATTGGCGCGCATTAATAAATATAATCAACAAAGTCGTTTACACCCTAAATGAGCCTGAAACTAACTGTGCAAAAAGCACCTGAGACTTGAATAGTGCCATCTTAGGGTTAACCGATAAATGTCTAGTGCCCCTGAAATTTCAAAGGAGTGAAAAGAGTCAGGCAGCGATAAGATCGCAATAAGAGAGCCTCTATATGTGTTTGCTGTAAACGATGATTTGACAGCTAAATGACAGACGAAGTAGATGAATTTGTTGATTGATTTTAATTTGACTGCAAAAGCAGTCAAATAAGTTAGGCTCGCCTATTGACTGGCGGGAGGCTCATATGTGTTATGTGTTTTTGATTGATGCATATTCTTTATGAAAGCTATTAACTTTATTTGCAATGACTGGAATTTTCTTAGCCAAGCTATCACCCCACTTGCTAATTAAAGTTGAGGCTTGAAGGTTTTCACTAAGGCCGCAGTTCTCTATTAAGTCTTGTGCCTTAGCCCTTAGAATATCGGCTTCCCAAATCAAAATTTCATGTTGGTCTGACTTAACATGATAATCCCTTGAAAGCTCATCAAGTTCGGATGCTAATATTTTACCTGCTTCAGCTAGATCTACTTTATTCATAGTCCGTACACATAACGTTTTAGTATTTGTGGGTTGCGCGCTTTGCATGGAACAAACCGCTTGTTGGACTTGGCCGATGCCGAGTTCAGGTTAATGGGTACAAGTTATGCTATAGGAATTTGCTTTTTTTGATGCTAGCTCTGGGCTGCAAAGCAATGTTGAATTGATTATGAGACTTGATTTGTATGTGTTCAATTGAAATTCCCTTGTCATTATAGTGCTCCATCACATTTTTTTAAGTCTAACTGATTCAATGAGGTTAATACACTCTATTGAGTCAGCATTTCGCTCCGCGCAGAGGCTTAGTTCAACGCCCTGCTAATAAGTGAACCGAGTGCTGGCGGGCGATTTGCTCAGCAAATGGCATGACAGCCTTGGTGAATCTGAATTTAGAGGTTTGTTATACGCAACTTTCGTGTTTAGGTCTAAAGTAGCTTTTTGAGGCTGGTAATAGCAAAAAAATCAGTGCAGATAAGGGGATGATATATATTCCCAATATCGGATAAACTCTAAATGCATCAAAGAGAGAAAGATCGTAAAAATACTGGTCATAAGCCTTCCAAAGCCAAAAAAGAGGGAATCCACCAGTCCCTATTAAACCAATAATCAAAGATTTTTCATCTCGCTTTTTCAAAGCAGAAGCCACCCAAAAAAAGGCTGCTCCAGAAATTAACTGTGAAACTGCAGTTGATGGCCTAGCCTCTACGACTAACATCATCCATGCAGCAAGAGTAATGCTGACTCCTGAACTCAAATAAAGCAACATTAAAGTCATTTTGGCGGAAAAAGGCATTTACAAACTCCTTGTGTATAACGTTTTAGTATTTGTGCGTTGCGCTGTTTGCATGGCACAAACCGCTTGTTGGACTTGGCCGATGTCGAGTCCAGGTTAATGGGTAAGCTTTATGCTATAGAAATTTGCTTTTTTTGATGCCAGCTCTCGGCTGTGGATCTATTTTGACTTTACTCATATTTCGACATCACCAACTTATACTTCGCCAGAGCCGTCTCTCGAATAGATTCTGGTAAATCATCAAATATTTCTGGTAAATCTTTTAAGCCCTGCCGCAGCCCGGAACTAACTTGAGATTTTGTGACTTGTTTCGATAGCAAATAATTATCCATCTGTTTAAAAGACACATCCCAAGCTCTCAACAAATCCCGCATAAGATCGTGTTCAACTGTTTTAAGTTCATAGGCTAGCTCATCGTAACACTGCCTGAGAATATCAAATTGTGTTCGCTTCATTAATTTGAGCCTAATACCTGCGAATACGCATAACGCTTTAAACAGCGGAAAACGCGAACGCTTTGGCGCAGCCAGTGAGTGGTTTTCCGATGATTTAACATGTTAGTGAGAATTAACTGGGTCAACCCCATACCTCCAAGTGTTTAATCTACCACCTGAACTTTCGATGCCGTAAATGTCCATTATTTCTTCCATATAAGTTAAGCCTCGGTCCATTTCTTCTGAGTCAAATTGCTTATAAAGCTCCGCGGCTTTTTCTAGGAGTCCCCAAAATTGATCTTTCGTAATACCTGTTTCAGGAATATCAATTAATGCCTTGATCAAGATATTTATTGCTTGTTCGCATGTTGCCCTAATTTCTTCTGAAGGCGCCCCAGGATAAAAAAGCTTTTCATCAGCAGTAAATTTCTTTTCAATTAACAACTTTTCAAGCTTCTGTAGACGCTCAACATTGTTATGAATCATTTTACTATTTCCTGCGATGGCAAAAAGACTAATTATGGATAAAAGCAAAATGCTGAATTTTTTCATGTTCTCACTAACGTTTTAGTATTTATGCGTTGCGCTGTTTGCAAGGCATAAGTCTGTATTTTTTAATATATTTAGTAAGTTATCTGCTTTACTGAGTCAAATGCATTGTGCACGATTTTTACTAATACTTTTTGTTGCTCAAAAGAAATGGCAATAGAATCATCGAAATCCCAGCATATACTATTGTCCTTGGCAAAAACTTTTACCGCTAACTCTTGGGGTAAGCCGTCGGCCCTTTTCAACTCATTTTGAATGATCTCTTCGATGATAGAAGTGTCAGAGGTGGATTCAATACAATACAATTCTGTGGCGTTACTCATAGTCATCCTTAACTAGTGAACTAGTATTACATTAATGTAACCAGTCTATTAAAAGTAGCAGCAAACTAAAGCTATGGACACAAAGATTTAGGCGATCAAAAGTTGCGGTTTAAGACGATCAAAAGTTGAGTGGAATTGTGCATCATCAAATGTAGGGTAAAACACTATTAATTCATTAGCTTAATAGGTTTATTTTTTAGGTGAAATTGAATAGCAGAGATCAAGTCTATAAAACAACAACGCAACCCCCTAAAATTTTCATATGTAGTGAAGCACTGCGCTTGTCCCCCCGCAGTGCACCGAGCCAGAAGGACCCATTTATTTTACCGCACTCTAAAATAGTTAGGACTCTTGAACCGACTGTTGAAGCAGAACCAATATCAGATACTCTTAATTGGAGCACATCAACGTTGGAGATCAACTGACGCCTAACAGACCAATTTAAAACTATTTTCAACTGTTTGAGAATTGCACCAGATGTTACCCTATTCTTCTTCGACTTTTGACCAAAGAAATCAATTCATTCACCTAGAGTAATATCTTCTACTAACCGGTCTTCAAACCAAGCAAACAGATGAACTTTAAAACATGACTCATATGTTGCTACAGTACCAGGCTTTAAAGAATTACTTTGCTTTAATAGGAATTGTTCATAACAGCACCTAACGGTTGATCTGCCTCTTCGGGTATTGCGTTGTTTCCAATACACTCTTGGATCTGTATCATTCGCTAATGAGTTTCTAAGTTCTGGTATCAATTTTCGAGCTTCAGCCAGTTTGACATCAGGGTATCGACCTAAGGTTAAACGCCCTGGCGACGAGCGAAATCGAAAGCGATACTACCAGGTAATGGTGCCAGCATGACTGATGCGCACACTTAAACCATCGCGGTCTGAAAGCTCAGATTTACCTGAATATGGTTTGCCGTTTATAGAGCGTAACAGTGAGTCAGATAAAGACATTTTTAGAGCCTGCGTACATATTTAGTATTGATATATAGAGTTTATGACACATTAAAAATATGTACACAGGCATGTACACAGATGCCCTAATAGCAAAGCAAATTCAATTAAATTGAATAAAGTGGTTTAAAATGGAATTAATCATGATTTACATGATGTTAAATAGAAAAATGAGTAAAAATAAATGAACATAAATCATGATAATCAACCATCCCTATTTTGGCACGATTACGAAACCTTTGGGGCGAATCCAAGTAAAGATCGACCATCACAATTTGCAGGTATTCGAACCGATCTAGAATTGAACATTATTGGTGAGCCTGAAACCTTTTATTGTAAACTTGCACCAGATTATTTACCTGCTGCCGAAGCCATACTCATTACAGGTATAACCCCGCAACTGGCTAACCTTAAAGGTATACCAGAAGCTGAGTTTATGAAACGTATCAATGGCTTATTTAGTCAACCAAACACCTGTGTTGTAGGCTACAACTCACTACGTTTTGATGATGAAGTCAGTCGTTATGGTTTTTATCGTAACTTTATCGACCCTTACGCACGCGAGTGGCAAAACGGTAATTCGAGATGGGACATTATTGATTTAGTTCGTGCTTGCTATGCATTTCGTCCCGACGGAATTAATTGGCCAATGAAAGAAGATGGCTCACCGAGTTTTAAGCTCGAACTTCTCACTCAAGCCAATGGCTTAAGTCATGAAAAAGCTCATGATGCTATGTCAGATGTTTATGCCACCATCGCTATGGCTAAATTAATCAAGCAAAAACAGCCTAAACTGTATGAATATTATTTTAACTTAAGACGTAAACAAGCGGTTGCGGATCATATTGATGTGCTAAAAATGCAGCCATTGGTTCATGTCAGTTCAAAAATTAGTGCGCTGCAAGGCTGTACCACATTGATTGCACCAGTGGCCTATCATCCAACGAATAAAAATGCAGTGATCTGCGTTAATTTGGCGATGGACATTTCTCCCTTGTTAGCCTTGTCGGCCCAAGAAATCAGCGATCGTATGTACACCTCGCGTCAAAATCTGGCTGAAAACGAGCTGCCGATACCACTTAAACAAATTCATCTGAACAAGTGCCCGTTTATCGGTTCACCAAAATTACTTGACGATGAGGTAACAGAAAAATTACAGTTTGATAAAGCATTTGCACGCGAGCAATATAAACGCCTGAAAAATCACCCAGAATTGCGTGAAAAACTGAACCAAGTCTTCGAACTTGAATCAGACCGTAAACCGATTACTGATCCTGATTTAATGCTCTATAGCGGTGGTTTTTTCAGCCATGCCGATAAAACGAAAATGGACATTATTTGCCATACAGCACCCCATAATTTAGCCGCATTAGCATTGCAGTTTGATGATCCTCGTATCAATGAAATGTTGTTTCGCTTTAGGGCCCGTAATTACCCAGAAACATTAAGCGACAGTGAAGCTCGTAAATGGCGAGATTTCTGTCAACAACGATTATCGAATGCTGATTATGTGATAAAACTCGAAAATCTGGTCGAAGAAACCAGCGAGAATGAACACAAACAAAAGCTATTAAAAGCCCTATACCAATATTTACAATCATTATAGTGAACTTTCACTTTACACAATTTATTTCATCTAAGGATAAGGGAATGCAAAATCGATTTTTAGAGAGCATTACTCAACTAGACAAGCCTTTGGCTACCGCACTTGTGCCAATACTTCATGAGCAATTTTGTGGTCATATTGATGCGATTCAATTTGCTGAGCTTGTAAAAGCAAGCGGCAAACCAGAACAACAAGTGCTAATGGATTTATTACCTATTGCAGCTGCACTGGCTAACCCTCCTATCAGCGAATTCTACGTAGGCGCTATCGCAAAAGGTGCCAGTGGCGACTTGTACATGGGCGCTAATTTAGAATTACCCGGAGAAGCGCTATTTCACAGCGTACACGCTGAACAAAGTGCAATCAGCCACGCTTGGCTGGCCGGTGAAACAGAAATTGTTGATATTATTGTCAACTTCAGCCCTTGTGGCCACTGTCGCCAATTTATGAATGAGCTAGTCAATGGCAGTAAGATTAGAATTCATTTGCCAGAGCAAGAAACTAAAACACTAGCACACTATTTGCCTTATGCGTTTGGCCCTGCTGACTTAGATGTCACCATGCCGCTATTAAGTAAACGTCAGCAAGAATTTAATTGTGATTCTGATGACCCAATGATCATCGAAGCCATTGATCAAATGGGCCTAAGTTATGCGCCATACACCAACAATAATGCCGCTGTAGTTCTTGAAACCAAGGATGGCGCCACTTTCTGTGGTCGCTATGCTGAAAGTGCAGCATTTAATCCATCAATGCAGCCTATGCAAATGGCGTTATCAAATCTGATCCGTAATAACCGCCAATATAGCGAGATTAAGCGTGCTGTATTAGTTGAATCATCGGTAGGGAAAATCACTTTAGTGGGTGCTGCAATGGATGCTCTACATGCCATAGCCCCAATTGAACTACAACACATGGTTGTTGAACCTTTGATAGGCTAAACGAAAAAGCTTGCCTTCTTAATCGGCAATAAAAAGGCGCTCATATGCGCCTTTTTTATTGAATTAAATACCACATGAAACTCAGATACAGTTGAACTTTTATGGTGAACATTTATTCGAGATAAACGGCTCAACACTTGATTGAGCAAATGCAGCACAAGCCTAAGAGACATCGTTAAAGAAACACCGTTTTTAGAGACACAGTCGCTAAATAACTCCACTCCTGATAAAAACGTCTTCTATCAAATAAGCAAGATTATTTAACCGCCGCTTGCGGCAGTATTTGTGGTTACTTACTCGTGCATTATCGCTCACACTCGATGCATCATGACACTTGGCAAACTCTGTCTGGCATCAAATTGTCACGACCTGCAGCTAAATACGTCTTAAAAGTTGAACTGCCCACAGATTAATAATGTGTTATATTTTAATAATCTACTGCTAATAACATGCTAAACTAATTCACTTTTTAATCGCTATACCGTTAAATAGCCTCTTTTTGGCAATAGCATTTATGAGCCAATTTATGTCGCTAAATGTCTTATAATCAACAAGGTGTCGCGATGAGTAATCACAGTCAAGGTCATGTAAAAATACATGACCAACAAACACATATGGCCTTAACCAAGCAAACGTAAAGTGAGTCACTATTGCGCATTTTGACCGTTAACAAAATCTTACTCTTTGTGCTGTTTTGTACAGTGGCCTTAGTGTGGATCATTTTCGAAAATGCCAAACCCATTACAGTCAAAATACTCAATAATTTACTCGCCGACAATCATATCGAAGTGCTTAACTTTGATGCCGAATATGTGTCGTTTAACCATATTTATATTCCTAGATTAGTATTGAAAGTGGAAGACAGTCATATCGCTATCCAAGAATTTAACCTTGAGCTGCGAGATAGCCTGCAAATTCTTAAAAATCAACAAATCAGTGCTGACGACATTATTAGTATCAAAACACACAGTGTTTATGTCGATTTAGGCGACAGTTTCTTTATTCGTCAGTCTCAACAAACAGAAGAATCGCCGGCGTCAATGCAGCTCAACTTGGCTAAATTACCCATGATTGAGTTAGGCGAGATTAACATTAAGCTGCCACTTCTGGATAAAGATGATCCACAGCACAATACGTTAAAAATGGACAAGCTCACATTAACCCCAGAAGGTCAGTTAAATACCTTGTGGCGCTTTAATGATTTTCCATTATTTAATCTTGATGCCACCTTAGATAAACAAGCGTGGCAATTTAATACGCTGGTTGATTTGGGCTTAAGTTATCAGGGGCTTGAGTCATTAGATCAATATTTACATTTATTAAATAGCAAGCAGTCACAACAAGCACAAGCTAATAATATGCTTAATGGCTTACAGCAACAGTTATCACAAATACTGCAACCCATCCGTCAGCAACAACTCACAGTGAAAGGCCAGTGGACAGCCCATAGTAAAGTTGACTTAATGAGCGGTGAAATCAGCAGCCAACAATCAATTGATGGACTATCCTTGCACTCTCCACTGTGGCCAAGTGTATATTTTGCGCCGCAGCAGCCAATTAAATTAATGCTAAATATGGGTAACTACCCAATATCAACAACCTTAACCGACAACAAAACCACTAACGCGTTCGCGATTAAACTCAACATAGCGCCCATTAACTATCAACTGTCACCAACAGAACAAGACAGAAATAAGCTGATTAGATTATTTGCCGGTGATCATGATAATCAAATAATACATGCTATTGATCAACTTACGCCTAAGTTCGCTTCTCAGCAGGCCCATATTGATGTGCACATGGACTCCCCTATCGAAGCGGTTATTCCCTTACAAAATGATATGTTACCGTTACAAATAACACTGCCGGACTTGAAGCTGAGCATTGAGGGATTACTACTGCAAAGTCAGCTAACCTTGGCCCATACAACATTGAATAGTCACCAACAATTTAGCAGTGATTTTGACTTGGATATGGCTTTATCATCGCATGCCGCCATAAACCAAACCGAACAACAGCAAGCAGTAACACTCGCCACTGACGACACTCGGATAACAGATCCCATAACTGGCACAAATCAAAAGGCGGCTTTACAAGCATCGCCTTCAGCTCCAAGTACTGTTGATATTAAAGCTTTATTTCCGCAAATTGCTTTAGATCAGCTGTTATTGTCAGAGGCTAAACTACATTTAGTCGGTAAAATATCGCAACAACAAGATCAACTCGCGCTATCGTTAGATTCAAGCTCTAGTTTTGCCATCAATCACAGTAGTATTTCACGCAGTGTAACCAGTGAGAATCAACAGCAAACTAAACAAACCAAAACAACGTCGGCGCAATGGGAGACATTTGGGCTTACGGTCAATGACACCTCGACTATAGTGCTCAAACCAGACACGACTCAAATTGATCTGGCCCCTTTCAAGATTCAAATTGGTCAGCTTATTGGCCAGCAAGCAACGCACGCAGGCAAAAACGCATTATCGACCATAGAGGGAGTGATTAATAAAGCTGAGGTGGCGTTTAACCAAAAGTTATCCCTTGGATTACATAGAGATGACTCTTTACAAACGTCATTAGACAAGTGGTTACAAACCCCAGCGACTAACGACATAGCATGGCGTGTCAATCAACTCGACATCACCAAACAGATCGGCAACAATCGCCGCCAACCTTTGCTTGCGCTAAACCAGTTAAATGTCATTCAACAACTTAACTTATCCAAAGGACTATTAATCGGTAATGAGCAATGGCAACTGGATACTCTTACCTTAAGCAGCTATCACTTGCTTAAATTTGCGGATAAGAAAAGCCCCTTATCACTAGCAGGACAATGGACATTCGATACCGACATTGAAACCGCACTAAATACATTGCAAAAAGTCCAACCCTTGCCGAATGACTTTACTATACAGGGCCACAGTAAACTCATTGCTGGATTTGCCTTAAGCGAAATAGACAATAGTAGTCAATTTGAGATGAAGATTGAACAGCAGTTATCGTCTTTATCTGGGCAATGGCAAGATAAAACATTTAACGGCGGTGAAGTTTTTGCTCAATGCCAATTTAACTGGCAACAAACTTACGATGCACCGAATACGGCCGCAGATGCAAAACACTTTGCTCACAGTAAGCTTGTCTGTCCACAAACGGCAATCAGTTTACAGCAAGCTAAAATCGGCTTATCGCTCACTAATTTAAATGTTAATGCCAATATTGAACTCAATAAAGATGGCAATAAACTGCCGACCAACTGGTTACAACAGGTTACCGGATTAAGTGAGACTAACATCAATCTTACCGCCAGTGGCGACATGCTGGATGGACGTTTTCTATTACCTGAATTTGTGCTTAAACTGCATGATAAATCTTATGGATACTTGTTATTACAAGGTCTTAGTTTAGATAAGTTTTTAGAAGAACAACCCCAAGTAGGAGTTAAAGCCAATGGCTTATTTGATGGCGTACTTCCAGCAGAATTAACAGATGGCAAAGTGACAATATCCGGTGGCAAACTTGCAGCGCGTAAGCCTGGAGGATTAATTGAAGTAGCCGGAAATCCTGCCATAGATCGACTAGAATTATCTCAACCCTATCTTGGATTGGTATTTACCGCACTTGAGCATCTTAACTACACTGAGTTGGCGAGCACATTTGACATGACGCCCAATGGAGATGCCGTGCTTAACTTGGGTGTTAAAGGTAACAGCCGCGGAATTGAGCGACCTGTCCACCTCAATTACACTCATCAAGAGAACCTGATTCAATTATACAAAAGCACCCAGATTGGCAATCAACTACAAAACAAGATTGAAACAAAAATCCAATAGCAGCATAAAAGGATCGTCTACGTGAAATATTCATCGCTATATTTAATCAGTATCAGCACCATAATGGCATCGTTATGCCTATCAGCTTGTACGCCAACAGTAAAAATAGAACCGCCCGATAAGCCTATCGTGATTAACTTAAATGTAAAAATTGAGCATGAAATTAAAATTAGAGTGGATAAAGAACTCAATAATTTACTCGAAAATGATGAGTTATTTTAAGCAGAGGTGATCAAGATGAAATCAACTTTCACTTTCGCTACAGCACTATGCTTAACCAGTTTATTATGGAGTGCGAGTGCGTGGTCAATGACATTGCAAGAGGCTAAAGCAGCAAGAATAGTGGGTGAGCAACCGAATGGTTATTTAGGGTTAATTATCGACACTCCTGAGGCAAAACAGCTAGTATTATCCGTTAATGCTAAACGGAAATACTATTATCAATCTATCGCCAAACGACATAGCGTGAGCATTGATGAAGTCGCGACACTCGCGGCGCAAAAAGCCATTGAAGCAGCAGAACCTGGGCATATGATCCAAACGCCCCAAGGGCAATGGCTAAAAAAATAACCACGATAGAAAACTATACGTGGTTATTTATATTCACTTAATATGACGCCATTACATGGTCGCCATAGTCCAATAATCTAAGCGTTTTTGTGGTTCAGTGACAATGGATTTACAAGAATCTTTGTACTTTGCCATCAGTCCACCTAAGTTATTCGAGCCAGCTAATTTATCGATTTGCTGTTGTTTAGCGGCAATCACATCTTTTTCAACTTGCGCAGGCGCGCGATACTTTCCCGCAATAGCAACCGCATCAACTGCGGACGTTTTTAAACGGTCTCCGACTGCTTTCATTTGTGGTGCATTCATCGCACCAATCGCTTCAGAGCTAATTTGATAATAAGCTGCACATTCGATTAACTCATCAGTAAATGCCTTTTCTGCAGCATCTTCTGCACGTGCGGTCATGCTGGCGCAAAGTGCCGATACAGTAAAAATCCACATAGCAGATTTATTCATGGTTCTTTCCCTTCATGTTTAGAAATTAGTCGGTAATGTTAAGATTGATAATGCGTTAAACGTGATGTTAAAAACGGTTCCACTAGAGGCCATTCGGTTTCAAGAATCGAAAACACGACCGTGTCACGAATAGTACCATCAGCTAGGATTTTATGATTGCGTAATATGCCATCTTGCTTGGCACCGAGTCGTTCAATCGCATTTCGTGAGGCAAGATTATGCCTGTGAGTTCTAAATTCAACCGCTATGGCGTCTAAGGTATTAAAAGCATAACGGAGTATTAATAACTTAGATTCGGTATTTATGGCCGTACGCTGATAGGATTTAGCATACCAAGTGTAGCCAACTTCAAGTCTGCGATTGGGTTGATCCCAATGACAAATTCTAGTGCTACCAACAATGTTACCAGACACTTTATCACGCACTGCAAATGCAACGGCTTCGCCTCGGTTTTCACAGGCTTGTGCAAACTCGACATACGCTTTCATTCCCGAAGCATCGGGGATGTTTGTGTACCATAAGGTCCACAATTCACCGTCGTTAGCAGCTAAAATTAAACTAGGAACATGGTCTAATGATAATGGTTCTAAAATAACATGCTCGCCAATTAAGCAATCTTGTCTATTAATCCAGCTCAAGTTAATGCTCCTGTTGTTGATAGGTTACATTACCTTAACTGCATATAGATATACAGCCAACGGCAACAATGTTTTTATTGATATTCTAAAAACATTGTTTTCTGTTGTGACTAAAAGATTATCTTAAAAAGGGCTTATCACAGCACCAGGCTGACAGCGATATGATTAAAAACCATGATTAGCGTGACTAACCCTAAACCATCCAGCAATACTGTTGCGAGTTTTCATTGTCGGTCTCACTTCATGAGGGAAACGTTCACTTAAAAACAGCACCAAGGTTCCAATTTTAGGATTAACCACTTCTAGAGGTAAATCAGATTCATCATAAATAATCAACTCACCACCGTCGTTTTCCTGCCAGTCAGAATTTAAGAAAAAGACTGTCGATAAAATGCGGTTTTGGCTGCCGTGCAGCGCATCGAGGTGTTTTTTATAAAATGCCCCCGGCTCATAAACTGCGTAATGACTTTCAAAGTCAAATAGCCCCATAAACAAACGACGATTAAGGCCATCTTTAAGTTGACTCATCATCGACAAATATTCACGGTCAATAGGGTCTTGATTGTCTAGCCAGCTAATTTTATCCGAACGAATATCAGGATTAATTTGTTGCTCAAGACCTCGACCAACGGCGGCTTGTTTAAAATCAATATCGCGCTGAGCTTGCACTTTTTCAAGCAAGGCCAGACTTACATAATCAGGAATGATATCTGATAAGAGGATATACCCTTTATCGACTAACGCATCTGCGATCACATCCAGCATTGCTTCACTTACTTGCGAAACCATACATGCCACATCCAACAGAAAGACTACGCTTTTTACTTTACTCAAGGGCCCGGGAAGGAAATTAAGGGCCTGATTTTCGAGGGGGCGTCATTACAAGGTATGATTGCCATACCTTGGTTATTTTTGGCGATTTTATATAATAAATACGCTCTGAACAACACTTATTAAAAGCATTTAAATTCATTAACTTAATCAAACCTAACACACATCAACAGCGAACCCTAATGGTTAAATTTGGCTATGTGACAGTATCACCTCTGTCGAACCATCCTGATCAGCATCATCTAAGCGTTGGGACTCATAAGCAGCAACATGACTTTGGTGCATCTTTAACGCGAGATATAAGTCTGAATGAATTGTAATGCCTTCTTCTCCAGACACCATATCGGTTTGTTCAAACCAACTAATTAATTGTCGTTTACGCCCTGCCAATACCAAACTCACTCCGCGTTTACGCAATAATGCATTGATGTCGGTCAACATGGCCATTACGCTCAAATCTAAATGGGTAAAACATGGCACCGCATCGATAATCACGCACTCAATGGTTTCTTGTTGATTCTGACGAGCAAATCGTTCAAGCAGACGTCGTTTAAAGTAGGTGGCATTAAAATAAGTCAGTGGAGAATTAAATCGATAAATGAACACACCTGGCACAGATGCGGCTTTATCACTGCTATCAACGCTACGAATAATCCCTTTGGCATCAAGCCCGAGCACTTGATCTGTTGGTCGCATGACCGTTCGTAAAAACTGAAATAATCCCAATAGCACCGCAAGGGTAATTCCGGGAATAACACCAATAAACAAAACAGCAAAGAAAGTCGTTAAGGCCAAATAAAATGCTTGGCGATCGCGTAAACGTAATCCCCACAGCGCTTTCAGATCGATAAGATGTATTGAGGCTATCACTAACACAACGCCCAATGCTGCACTGGGAATAAACTCTAACGGCGTGGTTAAAAACACCGCCACAATAGCGATCAATACCGCCGCAATCACGGACACTAATTGGGTTTTTCCGCCATTAGCATCATTTACAGCCGTACGAGAATCTGCGCCACTAACGGCAAAACCTTGCGAGAGAGCAGAAGCAATATTGGCCAAACCTAAGGCTTTAAACTCTTTATCGGCATCAATGTCATAACCATTTTTAGCAGCAAAGCTGCGGGCGGTAAGCATCATACTGACAAAGCTCACCATCGCTAAATTGAGTGCCGGCATGACTAACTCACGAGCGATACCGATATTAAACACTGGTGTTTGAAATGATGGCATTCCTCCTGCCACGCTTCCAATCACCGCAATATCATAGTCGGTTAAGTGGAAAAGCCACACTAAAGCGGCGCCAACAGCAATAGCAAACATTGATGCTGGCCAAGTTGGTTTAAAGCGTTTCATTGCAAAGTAGACAATTACGGTAAGGATGGCCATCAATAGCGTCGGAATATGGGTTTGCGACAAATAGCTTGGCGCACCACCTAAGCGTTCAAGTAAGTATTTTTCATCAAAGGTAAAACCGAATATTTTCGAAAATTGGCCGACAATAATGGTAATGGCGACACCATTGAGTAGTCCCATTAGAATAGGTTTTGATAAAAAGTCCGCTAATACACCTAATTTAAATCGACTGGCGATTAAACACCAAAAACCGGTCATCACAGTCATGGTCATCACTAATTGCCAATGTTTAAGGCTGTCGCCGGCCGCTAAAGGTGTCACTACCGCAGCAATAACCGCACAAGTTGCCGCATCGGGACCAACAATAAGTTGTCTTGAGGTGCCAAATAAAGCGTAGATGATCATAGGTAACACGCAAGAGTACAACCCCACCGCGGCATTCACTCCGGTTAATTGCGCATAAGCAATTGCCACAGGTAACGCAACCGCGGCAACAGACAAACCGGCGCGAACATCATCCTTGAGCCAGCTTCGCTCGTAACGAGAGAAGGTCTCTAAACCTGGCATAAAATCATACAAACGACTCAGTACCACAACAACCTCAATACTTATAATCTAGGTTGTTATCATAGTTTTATTTCAAATTAATTACGACATATTCACCTGCGATAAATAAACATATTTCAGGATAGGACATACGCAGCAAAAAAAGCCGAGCATATTATGCTCGGCTTGTTAGACACTCAAAATCGCAACACGCTCATTCGCTTTGGCGATAAAAAAGCATCAATGCATTACTGTAATTGCAGTTGATACACAGTTGTGGTGCCGCTAACTTCATTACCAATCAGTAACAATGGCAAGCCTGTCGGGCTATATTGGCTGGCAATAAACTTCATCCCTTCTGGGCCTAAATCACCTGCTAATGTCGCATCACCTTCAACCTCACCAGTATCGGTATCAATGACATAATCAGCATCAAAGTTACGATTGCTGACATAATCGACAAACGATACGGCAAATGGATTAGTAATATCGTAAATCATAAATCCAGAGGTACGCTCTAAACCAATAAAGGCATAAGTACGTGAGCCTATTTGGCCAAGAGCGAGTGCCTCTGGCTCTGGACCTTTATCGTCACTGCGGCTATCACCTTTGTTTTCATCGTTATTATTATTGAAGTTCATTGCCAATATCGCAGCCGTAATTCGTTCAAAATCACCAGCGCTGTCAAATACTTGCTGGCCATCAGTAGTCCAAATCGAAAATGAACGCCCGCCATAAGCAACAATTTTATCCATTAAGCCATCATTGTTGTCATCACCCATACTGGTGGTGACTTTTAAGCGCCCAAGCTGTGTTTTATCTTGCGCTGCGGCAAATTGTGGATGGTTTGGATCTAAGCTTAGATCTGCAGCACGAGCCTCTTCGGAAAAACCGGCGTAATCTCGTGAATCCCCCTCATTGGCGGTGACAATAAAATCAGTATTATTCCAGCGATAACTGGCTATCGTATCTGGCTGATACATACCATACACCCCAGCGTAAGCCTGTATATTTATGGCATCATCTTTATCACTGGCATCGATTTTATTGGCGTCTAAGCCAAAGTTTTTAAGCCCTAAAGCAATAATATTTTTTACCGCTGCCGCCTTGATATCAATCACTGCAATGGCGTTATTTTCTTGTAAACTGACGTAAGCAGTTTGGCTGTCTGGCGACACGGCAATATATTCAGGCTCTAAATCTTGCGCGACACTCGCTCCAGGGCCATTGATCTTAATCAATGGACTCAGTTCTGCATTACGTGAACCACCAACATTAAAATCATTGAAATCGATTAGGGTAGCCGTTGTGGCAGGCACACCATTAGTGATTGCAATTAACGCGATAGAACCTTCAGGGTCGATATCATAAGCACTATTTGGCTCACCTTCGTTGGCGACTAATAACATGCTACCGTCAGGACTGAACACGACATTGTCGGGTAATGCTCCAACGTCAACAAATGACAAGTACTGGGGTAACTCACTGTCTGATAAACGATAAAATGCAACAATGCCATTACCTTGGGTCGCATTACCTAAGGCGTCTGCTCGTTCAACGGCTGCGGCGAGTAAATTACCCGATACACTGACGCTGTTAACTGCGCCTAATAAAGTTAAGCCAGTATCGACACTGATATTTAAGTCCGTTTTTTTGCTGAGATTATTTAAACTGTAACCGGCTTCAGCGTAAACCGGCGCTTGAGTTAACATTGACAAATCAACCACATCAACTTTGCCGCTTTGAGCATTAACGACAAATGCGCTTTGGCTTGCCGGATGATAATCAACAATTTCTGCGGCACTAAGACCGTAAACACCCGATTGATAACGCCCCACTAAATCAGCGCTCAGAGTATTATGGGCTTGATTACAGATTATTTGTGTTTGCGCCGCATCAACTTCACTTGCTTCTAAAACACCATCACTATTGATGTCTACTCCGGTCTCAATTTGCTGGCCGCCGAATGGACATTGTGCATCGCCGACAGCAAGCGAGGTTAACGCAACCAGGGCTGACAACCCAACGTCTCCATTGGTGCCATCCATGCCCTGAGCCCCCGCCTGTCCATCGTCACCATTGCATGCCGTTAGCAACATAGTGGCCATGATTGAAGAAACCAGTAGTGCCGTTTTACCTTGAGGGAAGCGTTTCATAAACTAAAGTTCCGAATTAAGTTATGCAAAATAATGCCAACAACTTAGACAATCAAGGTGAAGTTTTAATGACAAAAATGTTGCATTTTTGTTCTATTTGAATTCACTCTATTGCCTTAATGTAAATGCTATTTAGCTAAATTATTCATTACAAATTCAGGCTCAGAAAATGCGCCATAGCGTGGTAAACTAACGAAAATTTTTCGCCATTTGCAGCAAAAACGCACAAAGCACATGAGGTTCCCGTGGTATCGCCATCAAAGTCCAACTCATCTCCAGTATCTGCGGGTATTCCCCACTTAGCGATGTTAATACCTATGCTTGCCGCGATTGTCGCCATCACTCCTTTAGCCATCGACATGTACTTACCAGCGATGTCTACATTGGCCTTAGGGTTTGATACCGACATCACGACAGTGCAACAATCGCTGAGTATTTATCTGGCGGGCTATGCATTAGGTATGCTGGTATTTGGTCCATTGGCCGATAAGATAGGCCGACGTCCACTGGTCATATTTGGCTTATTAGGCTTCACGATTATTAGCTTACTTATTGCATTAAGTACCAGTATTGAACAATTTTTGATATTGCGTTTTGCACAAGCTCTGATTGGTGCTGCTGCCACGGTTGTGGTGCCTGGCTACATTAAAGAGATTTATGGCGACAATACCGCCAAAGGCATGTCTTATGTCAGCCTTATTATGATGTTAGCGCCATTACTTGCACCTACTTTGGGCAGTTTGATAATGGAACTCGGCGATTGGCATCTTATCTTCTTAAGCCAAAGTTGTTATGCCATCACATTATTAGTCTTAGTATTATTTAAACTAAAAATGCCCAGCGATAAAGACCTAGGCAGTCGCAGTCAAAAGACCTTTTTAGGCGGCTACTACACAGTCTTTGCTCGCAATGGCGTCAAACTGAATTTATCCAGCGGTGTATTAACTTCATTTGCTTTCTTTTGTTACTTAACCGCTTCGCCTTTTATCTACATGGAAGTGTTTAATTTAGATAAATCGCTGTTTGCGATTTTATTTAGCACCAATGTGGGAGCCTTGATGCTCGCCAACATTGTCAACTCTAGAGTGGTTAGCCGATTCGGCTCCAAACGGATGTTGCATGTGTCAACATTCTTCGGAGTCATTGCCGCAACTGGCCTGCTAGCCGTTAATTTACTCGATTTAAGTTATCATTTTACCGTGTTAATGCTTATTCCTTTAATGGGCTCGCTAGGGGTGATGTCAGTCAATGCCGACGCCATTGTATTAATGAAATTCAAGCAAGAAACCGGTACTGCCACCGCAGTGATTGGTACGCTACGCTTTGGTTTTGGCGCAGTTGCGGGGCCACTGCTGGCGTATTTTTATGACGGTACCGCTGTGCCTTTTGCAGCCTTGATGCTTGGCGCTATTTTATTAGTCGGGCTATGTCAGTTTTTTCAAAGTACCTTATCGAAAAATAAGACCCTTTAATCAATAAAGTATTACCACAAATAAAGTCATCGATATCGGTGGCTTTATTCTTATGAGAGAGCCAAAACAGTCAACCCTCCCCTTCGCTTAACTCATTGATTAATACAGATCAGATCAAGGTACTAATCTGGCAACTTCCCAGTGACTCTCTGGCCTTGTTGTTTAGCACATATTCATCAATAAACAGCAAAGAAAATCGCAGCACTCATCCAGCTAGTAATAAAAACCACCCAATATATAGCCATCATTCAAGTGTGTAATCTTGATTCACCAATCCCTGGCTCAGCAGCGATTAAATGACTGCACCAAGCAAAATCGTTATGACCACGACAAAAGTAAAACAAATCAAACACGCTATTTCCCATATGAATTGAAACTCAGCTGAACTCGATCTTCATCTCCATACACTTGAGTAGCTTCCTGGAATGCCATATTCGACCGCTAATTAGGTTGCTAAGTCGCTAATATTTAGCAGTTAACTTCAGTATAAATAGTACAGCGCTTTATTGATAAACACCCACTGCTTTCAAGCCCCAAATAAAAATCATAAACATGAAACTATTTCAACAAACAAAAATAATTAACCAAAGGGGTTGCAGTAAAAATAAATTTACATAAGATGGAGGCAAGTTACTGCTTCAGTAACGATAAAACTAGCCATTGAATATTACGACAGCAATATTCAATCTTCGAGTTTGAATTATCCTTCAAGCTTATTGATAAAACGATTACCGTCGTTGTATACAAGATACTGTTTACCATACGGTAACTTAATAAGGATGTATTTCATGGAAAAGCTTTCTGGCGCGAGTATGATCGTGCGCTCATTAATTGATGAAGGTGTCAGCCATATCTTCGGTTACCCCGGCGGTTCGGTGTTAGACATTTACGATTCTCTGCACAAAATATCCGGTATCGAACACATCTTAGTACGTCATGAGCAAGCTGCCGTGCACATGGCTGATGGCTACGCACGCGCTACCGGAAAAGTCGGCGTGGTACTAGTGACCTCAGGCCCTGGTGCAACCAACGCAATTACCGGGATTGCCACCGCGTACATGGATTCAATTCCGCTAGTAGTGCTGTCTGGTCAAGTACCGAGTAATTTGATTGGTAATGATGCCTTCCAAGAATGTGACATGATTGGTATTTCACGTCCTATCGTAAAACACAGCTTTTTAATAACCGACGCTAAAGACATTCCTGAAACAGTCAAAAAAGCCTTCTTTATTGCAGCAACAGGTCGCCCAGGCCCAGTGGTAATTGACTTGCCAAAAGACTGCTTAAGCCCAGATATACTGCATGATTATATTTATCCAGACAGCGTAAAAATGCGCTCATACAATCCAACAACTGTTGGTCATAAAGGCCAAATCCGTCGCGGCTTGCAAGCTTTATTAGCGGCTAAAAAACCTGTGTTATATGTCGGTGGTGGCGCGATAATTTCGGGTTGTGACGCACAAATTCTGGCGCTTGCAGAGCGCTTAAACATCCCAGTGGTCAGTACCCTAATGGGCTTAGGTGCATTTCCTGGCACGCACAAACAAAGTTTAGGCATGTTGGGGATGCATGGTTTATATGAAGCCAACATGGCAATGCATAATACCGATTTAATCTTTGGTATTGGGGTCCGTTTTGACGACCGCACCACCAACAATGTTGAAAAATATTGCCCTAACGCAACCATTTTGCACATCGATATTGATCCATCATCTATTTCTAAAACGGTTCGGGTCGATATTCCGATTGTGGGTTCTGCCGATAATATTCTAGACGCTATGTTAGATTTACTCGATGAAACGAACGACACCAATGATGCGACCGCTATGGCTGCTTGGTGGAGCGATATTGAAATTTGGCGCTCACGCCAAAGTTTAGAATTTGATCGCACCAGCGACAGAATCAAACCACAGCAAGTGATTGAAACCTTGTACAAACTGACTAATGGCGATGCTTATGTGGCGTCAGATGTCGGCCAACATCAAATGTTTGCCGCCTTGTATTACCCTTTTGATAAACCTCGCCGTTGGATTAACTCGGGTGGATTAGGCACTATGGGCTTTGGTTTGCCTGCGGCAATGGGCGTTAAAATGGCGTTTCCTGAGGAAACGGTAGTATGCGTCACAGGTGATGGTTCTATCCAAATGAATATTCAGGAGCTTTCTACCGCACTGCAATATGACACTCCGGTGAAAATTATTAACTTAAACAACCGCTTTCTTGGCATGGTAAAACAATGGCAAGACATGATTTATTCCGGTCGTCATTCGCAATCCTATATGGACTCTGTACCTAATTTCGCCAAAATTGCCGAAGCTTATGGCCATGTCGGTATGAACATCAATCACCCTGATGAATTAGAATCAAAACTAGCTGAAGCATTGGCAATGAAAGATAAATTAGTCTTTGTTGATATCAGTGTCGACGAGACTGAACACGTATACCCAATGCTCATTCGTGGCGGTGCAATGAACGAAATGTGGCTAACCAAGACGGAGAAAAGCTAATGCGTCGTATTATTTCTGTATTACTTGAAAACCAACCAGGCGCATTATCACGAGTGGTAGGTTTATTTTCTCAGCGCGGTTACAACATTGAAAGCTTAACTGTAGCGCCAACTGAAGATACAACCTTGTCACGTTTAAATATTACCGTGATTGCAGATGCCAATATTCTCGAGCAAATTGAAAAGCAATTGCACAAGCTTATTGATATTTTGAAAGTGGCTAACATTACTGAGTCACCCCACATTGAACGTGAAATTGCCTTAGTAAAAGTGAAAGCTCAAGGCGATCAACGCGAAGAAGTCAAACGCACTGCAGATATTTTTCGTGGTCAAATTGTTGATGTAACTTCCAATATCTATACCGTGCAGATGGTTGGCACCAGCGATAAAATTGATGCATTTATCCACGCGCTCACCGACATGACCAAGGTGATTGAAATATCACGTTCTGGTGTAGTAGGTTTAGCCCGTGGTGAAAAATCCATGAGAGCCTAACCGCAGCTTGTCTGAAATGAAAAGCAGAGTCACTAATAATATATAGTGGACTCTGCTTTTTTTTGGGGGGATAAAGCTTTATCCCCCAAAAGCTTACTGACTCAAGTGTAGATTTAACACTCATCACTATTGCATAAGGGTCAAGCTTGCCAACCTTCACCATAAGCTTATAGACGGTAATAGCTTAGCTATATAACGGTTGCGCATCGATAGGTTTAGCTTCAACAATATAACGATATTCGGCATTACCAGAGAGTTGATCAAACGGATAACAGGTGATCAAGGTTAAGTGTTTTTCTGCCGTAGGAGCAAGCACCTTCATGTCAGTTTCATGCACCACTTCGGTGGCCGTTATTTGATATAACACTCGCTCCCCCTCGGTACTATATAGCTCGATGATGTCGCCCAATTTTACATATTGTAAACGCATAAAGTGACTGTCACGATGACCCGCTATAATGGTATTCCCCTGCTCCCCTAACCCAGCACCGCCTAGCATCAAACCCGGGCCAAAAGCCAAATTACGCCCAGAGGCCCCAGCGAGCACATACAGATCGCTACCTAAGGGCTGAAAACCATCGGTTTGCTGTTGCAATACGCGCATTTTCGCCACGGGATGAGTGTCGGCCCACGACCAAGGTTTATGTGGTTGGTTATCCACCAAGGTTTGCTCAAAGGCACGCTCAATCAAAAATTGCGCAAAATGGGCTTTAGCTTGCATATAACCTCCCTGTATTAATAGTCCGCATCCCAGCACGCTCATCAGCACAATCACAATCCAGTGTTTGGTCGGTGATATAGTTCGCTGCATCATTTAGCTCCCGTTTAATCATCTGATTCAATCACTAACACCTGCCCTGGTAAACGTTGTCTTAACCATAAATAGTGCAGTAAGCCCAAGCCTAATAAGCTAAAACCGATTAATAACCATAAGCGACTGGCGGTTCCCGTTTGCGGCAGCACTTGCGACGATGGTGCCGCTTGCAAACCATGTGGCAGATGATTCTGTAATTGCACGTCAATAGGGCTATCAATTAATGGATTTACCGGTGTCACGTCTACTGCAACTAAACTGGTTTGGCTGGTCACTAGGTGATACAGGATGCCTAACGCTTCCACTTGTTTATCAACACGTTGACGATTACTACTGTCTTTATACAATTCGAGTGAGGTGATTTGCGCATTCGCCCACAATAGATCAATGCCTTTTGCTGCTTGATTATCATCAAAATCAAGCTGTTGTTGCCAATACTGACCATTGATATTACCTGAGACAATAATCGGTTGCTGCTGGTGTGATGCCGATTTAATGCTGACCCAAAGTGGTTCGTTTTGGTACAAGTCGCTAATGGTTGTTGGCCAGTAATCCGGTACGCTGCCATCAAGGTAATACAAACCAATATTAGTAAGCACTGGTTGCTCAATTTTATGTAACAACTGCTCAATTTTTTGCTGCACTTCAGCCTCATCACCAATATAGGTAAATGTGCCACGGCCCATAGTGGCGGCTCGGCGCATAAAGTCTGAATTAGGTGCAGAGCCAATGCCAACAGTAAATAATCGACTGTCACCTAATTGATTACTAATCAATTGGTACAGTTCATGTTCATTACCCACTGCACCATCTGTCATAAAAATAACCTGACGCAACATGGACTCGTTATGCTTAGCAGTTTGATCGTTTTGTGGTGCTTGGACACTGTCCACCAGCGCGGTTTGTAAAGCACCGCGCATTTCGGTGCCACCATTAGCGTCTAATGATTGAATAAACCGATTTGCTCGATTGATATTACGACTATTGGCAGGCAATGGTGCTGCCGACAACATACTGACGTCACTGTTAAATTCAATGATATTAAAACTGTCGATATCACGCAGCCCAGCAAGGGCAAATTGTAATGCTTGTTTGGCTTGAATAATCGATTGACCAGACATAGACCCAGAGGTGTCGATAACTAAAATAAGTTCTCTGGCGATAAGATGTTGCTCACTCACCTCGACACTGGGCGGCATTAACATCACTAACGAGTACAAATTATTATCTACGGGATTGGCTTGTCTTTGCTCCGCCCCTGCAACATTTTTCGCATCAGTAAAGTCATTACTATTATCTGTCACATGGGTTTTGCCAGTTTGATAAAATGTCGCCGCTTGCGGTAATGCGCCAACATTTGCTTGCCATTGCAGCACAAAATCACGGTCGGCAATTTGTTTACCTGCAAAGCTCACATTGTAATAATGGCCATGACTTGACTGTTTAATTGGATGATACAGACTGTTTAGCGAGTTCAACTCAAACCCTGCATCTATGTTTACTTGCATATTAACCATCAGTTGAGAATGGGCTTGAACTATAGGCTTCACCTCATTATGGCTAGACGGCATGGTTTGCTGTTGCGGCTCGCTATTATGATCCCCTTGCGGGTTATAACGCGGCGTAATCGCTAATGGAAAACGTAAACTAAACATCCCATCGCGGTATTCAACCTGTTGCTGGTAACTGATCTCAACAATTAACTGCTCATTCGGAGCAAGATTAGCCACATCTGATGAAAATAAGTTACGACGCTGTTGCTGTAATAAACTGGCTTGTTTACCTTGTTTTTTAGCGGTCTCAAACGTCTGTAATGCTTGCTTCTTAGGTTGGATTTTACCCGCTATAATCTTGTCACCTATGCGTAACTGCATGCTATCAACGGCGGCATTTTCGGGTAGCGGAAAGACATATCGCCCGTTAACCCATTGATCTGAATCATTGATAAACACTTGCTTAACCGTGACACGATTAAGCAAACCCGACACATCCATGCTCACTTGTGTATCCAGCGCTAAGGCTTGTATAACTTGGTTTTGGGTAGAATAGACTAAGGTTCCTTGGCTGATATCATTATCTTGATATCCAGACGGTGAGGCAAATGCCCTGGTAACACAGGCATAAATGACAAATAACAAACCGAAACACAGTAATTTATAGACATGCTTTACAGAAAAATGTGGCATCAAAAAAAACGGGCGCATATGTAGCTCCTTACCCTTAGATACCCAAACAACCTGCTCATATTGACTTCAGGAGGCTTGGGTATAAGCGCCAACATCATTGTTTGCGCCGACATGAGTAATCATTAAAACAAAAAGAAAAATCGACTTAGTGACATTGTTTGGCACTGCGTTTTGCAAACCGATATGCAAAACCGTGCTCGGTGTTTAGTTGGCCGCGAGTTCAGCACCCGGCGCCATTAACTTGAGCGTTACTCGACGATCAAAAAAGTCATTTTCAAAATTTTGTTCTTGATGCATTGGCGATGTCGCGCCATAAGCTTGTCCATGCAAACGATCGCGTGCTATTCCTTGTATCACTAAGTATTGCGTCACTTCAGCCAAGCGCTGTTCAGACAAGGCTTGGTTAAAATCATTATCACCACGGCGATCGGCATAACCGGTTAGATCAATGGTTAATTCAGGTGATAGGTTCATCATATAAGCCACATTATCTAGCTGTTGTTCAAATAGCGGTTCAATATGGCTCGATCCGGTTTTAAACTGCACGTTCATACCTATGGTGAGCTCATTAAGCGTCTGCAATTGGTTGGCTTGTTGTTCGGTTAAATTAGACTGTAATTGATAATACTTTTCAGACACTTGCTCCAAGGATTGCTGCTTGGCATTCAGAGCCATTAATTGCTCATTGGTTTGAGCCAATTGCTGTTCTTGATCTACCAGTTGCTGTTTCTGCACGGTAAGCTCAGCATCATCACCAACCGACTTACCAATAAAAGTACCGGTAAATGCACCAATAATGGCCCCAACAGGCCCACCAATCACAGCACCAAGTAAAATCCCAGAGCTCAAACCCACTAGCTCTTCGGTATGTTCGCGTTCATCGGTAGTATCAGTGTCGTTAGCCCAGCTGACATTTGATACCATCATGGTAGTGATCATCGTTGCGGCAATAAGTTGCTTTTTCATAAAGAATCCCTTTTAGCGGTTGTTTAAAAAACGTTCGTTATCATCAATGCATCATTTAATGCGTTGCGGATTAACGCTATGTCGCTATTAAACACCTCATAGATGGCTTTATTGGGGAGCAAAAATGGCAATGTGGCGATCAAATGTGGCAACAATATGGCAATTGCCGTAGACGGCTTTTTTGGTTGATAAAATCCTGTATAGTCAGCACTGTATCTATTTATCAGCTCATTAATTGAAATCATCCCATGAAACGAATTGCCATTGTTGAAGACGAAGCCGCTATCCGCGAAAACTATAAAGATGTCCTGCAACAGCAAGGATATAGCGTGCAAGCTTATGCAAACCGCCCCGCAGCTATGCTCGCCTTTAATGGTCGTTTACCTGACCTAGCCATTATTGATATAGGTTTGGAACATGAAATTGATGGTGGTTTTACCCTATGCCAGTCACTTCGGGCGATGTCGAGTAGCTTACCGATTATCTTTTTAACTGCCAGAGACAGCGACTTTGATACCGTTTGTGGCCTACGTTTGGGTGCTGACGACTACTTAACCAAAGATGTCAGTTTTCCTCATTTATTGGCGCGTATTGCAGCACTGTTTCGCCGTTCAGAACTCATAGGCTCAAGCCCCATTGAAGACAACTTACTCGAGCGCGGTCACCTCACCATTGATGGCAACCGTATTCAGGTTTATTGGAAATCGCTGCCAATAGAGCTGACGGTGACCGAATTTTGGATGGTACACGCCATGGCAAAACATCCAGGTCATGTGCGCAGTCGCCAAGATTTAATGCAAGAAGCCAAAATTTACGTTGACGACAGTACTATCACCTCACATGTAAAACGCATTCGTAAAAAGTTTATCGCTATCGACTCCGAGTTTGACTGTATCGATACCGTGTATGGTATGGGTTATCGCTGGGACAATATTTAACCGATGAATTTACCTATAGGACTGCGCGCCAAAGTTGTCATTTTGTCACTGTTTTTGCTCTGCCTACCTTGGCTTGGGTATGAATATGTGTGGGAAATGGAAAAGTACTTGCGCTATGGCCAAGAAAAAACGTTGGAAGGTACCACTCAGGCACTTGCCACCGCCTTACATGAGCGACCTAAATTATTTGACAACCAAGCCAGCTTTTTAAACCAAGTTGAAGAAGGTCGCGACTTATACGCATACCCGTTAGCGGGCCCAATCCAACTTGATGGCAAACTCACAGATTGGGACTTATACCAACACCGCACCTTAAACTACTCTGATGAACATGTGCTTTATCAACGTAATAAATCTGAGCCAATTGACATCAGCTTTAACCATATGGTGGGTAAATACGGCGGTTACCTGTATGGATTTTTTAATGTCACTGATCAAAATGTCGTTTTTCGTAGCCGTAAAAGTTTGCGCATCGACAGAAACGATCACTTAGTCATGGCCACTCAATCGCCCGATGGTCAGTTCAGGCGTTATATTATTGCCAACACTCAAAGTGGCTGGTTAAGTGCATTTGAATTACCCGCTGATCCCAGCCAATCTATGCCCGTCAGTCCAGAAGTGCGTATTCAAGGACAATGGCTCAAGACAGAGCAAGGTTACAATATTGAATTCAGGCTGCCACTGGAAATGGTCGGCAGTAAATTAGGTTTTGCGATTCATAATGTCAACGATGCCAAAACTCGGCAATTAGTGAATATCATCGGCACATCAGCCACCGATTCCGTCGCCAGTTTAGGCACGGTACTCGTGCCCTCACCTGAAATTGAAAGCATTATTAAAGGCATGAGCCATAACAGCTCACGCATTTGGGTGGTCGATAATCATGGCCGAGTACTGGCTAAATCCGGCGATATTCGTTCATCATCCAATACGTGGGCGGATGACCTAGACGTCAATCAAGCAGACTCGTTTTGGCAGCACGTCAAGCAGCAATATATATTGCCGCTGTACTACAAAATATTAACCCGTCCACCGCAAGACTTTATCGATTCGTTGCAGGACTCTACCGAACTCACCGGCAGCCACATTGAAAAAGCATTAAGCGGTAAGCAAGGCTCAACATGGCGCCTCACCCCAGATAATAAAGCGGTGGTACTGGCCGCGGCCAGCCCAATATGGATTGACGATAAAGTCATGGGCGTAGTAATAGCAGAGGAAACTACTCACGGTATTCGCAGCCTTCGTAACCGCGCATTAGAAAAGCTGTTTAACGTTATCTTGACCATTATGAGCATGGGCACCTTAGCCTTGTTTATCTTTGCTTCCAGTATTTCAAGTCGCATCCGTCGTCTGCGTGATCAGGCTGAACTCGCCATAGACAGCCAAGGCCGGGTAAGGCAGCAAATTGTCGCTTCAAAAAATCGTGATGAAATCGGTGACTTGTCTCGCAGCTTTTCGAGTATTGTCAGTCGTTTAGGTCAGTACACACATTATTTGGAAAATATGTCATCGCGCTTGTCGCATGAACTGCGCACCCCAGTTGCCGTGGTTCGCAGCTCGCTTGAACATTTGGGTTTACAACAACTTGATGACCAATCGCAAAAATATGTTAATCGCGCTCAAGAAGGCGTCAGTCGCTTGCATCTTATTTTAAATAACCTAAGCGAAGCTACCCGCTTAGAAGCCAGTTTAACCCAAGCAGAAAGCTGCCACTTTTCATTAAAGAAGGTCATCAGTGGTTGCATGCAAGGCTATCAAATCACCTATCCAGATCAAGTATTTACCGTGCATATTGAAGATAAAACCCTGTTTTGCGACGGTGTTCCGGAATATATTGCTCAATTAATGGATAAACTGATCAACAACGCAATTGAGTTTCATGAGCCCGCCAGCGCGATTACTGTCAGCCTGACTCAATACAATAAACAGGCGATATTGAAAGTCAGTAATATTGGTCCTTTATTGCCTAAAGACATGAATAGCCAAATTTTTGAATCCATGGTGTCAATTAGGCCGCAAGATATAAACGGCAAGCCACATCTAGGTTTAGGCTTGTATATTGCTCGTTTGGTCACCGACTTCCATCATGGCACGATTAAAGCTAGCAACATGATAGAAAATGGTATTGAAGGCGTCGAAATATGCCTGACGTTACCCTTAAGTGATGAAAAATAGTCAACCACAGCATTTAAGCGCTTTTATTTACGTTTGTAGGTGCTAGGATAATCAACTTTGGTATATCACTCACCGTAGCGCATTTATCCATGTCATTGATATTTTCTAATAAAAATTAGCAAAGCATAAACCGTGGACTCTACACATAATGGAAGTAACAACATGAGCAAAGACGATAAACTCGCCACCCAGATTGTTAGCGTTGGCCGCGAAAAAAAATTCACCAAAGGCATTATCAATCCACCCGTATTTAGAGCCTCTACAGTGGTGTTCGACACCATGGACGAGATGCGTTTTGCGATTAAAAACAAAACCAACGGTGAAATGTTTTATGGTCGTCGAGGCACCCCAACTCATTTTGCATTTCAACAAGCCATATGCGAACTTGAAGGCGGCGCGGGTACTGCATTATACCCTTCGGGTGCTGGCGCGATCAGCAGCGCTTTGTTGGCATTTTTAAAAAGTGGCGACCACTTGTTAATGGTCGACACCGCCTATGAACCGACACGCGACTTATGCAATAAAATGCTCGCGGGTTTTGGTATCGAAACCACTTATTACGACCCCATGATTGGCGATGGCATTCGTGAGTTAATTCGTCCAAACACCAAGGTGTTATTTTTGGAATCACCAGGTTCTATCACCATGGAAGTGCAGGATGTTCCAACGCTCAGTCGTATCGCCCACGAACATAACGTTATTGTGATGCTGGATAATACTTGGGCCTCACCAATTAATTCTCGCCCATTTGATATGGGTGTCGACATCTCAATTCAAGCAGCCACCAAATACATTGTCGGCCATTCTGATGTGATGATGGGCACTGCTACTGCCAATGAACAGCATTGGGAGCAACTGCGCGAAAACAGTTACTTAATGGGCCAAACCACCTCGCCTGATGACGTGTATTTAGCCGCGCGAGGCTTACGTACCTTAGGGGTGCGAATGGCACAACATAATAAAAATGCCTTAAAAGTGGCTAATTGGTTGGCGACTCGTGCAGAAGTCGATCATGTGCGTCACCCAGCGTTCGATACTTGCCCTGGCCACGAATTCTTTAAACGCGACTTTAGCAGCGGTAATGGCTTATTCTCGTTTGTGCTTAAGCAAGGCGACTTAGCATCGGTGACGGCTTTTGTTGAAAATATGGACCATTTTAAAATGGGCTTTTCATGGGGCGGTTTCGAAAGCTTAATTTTAGGTGTCTTTGGTATTAACAATATCCGCACGGCTACCCAATGGGACAACAGCAAGCCATTAATACGCTTACACATTGGACTTGAAGATGCCGACGATTTAATTGCCGATCTTGATGCGGCATTTAGCCGATATAATGCAATACTACAAAAATAGCCTCTACTCGTGGCTGTAACGCTTTGCAAAAAACGTTTACGGAATGTTCAAACTACAGGGATATAAATGAATATAATCAAATTAGTCATACTCAGCCTGTGCATTAGCATTGGCTATTATGCATTAACTATCGTGGCAATTGGCCAGTCTGCTGCCGGCAACTTATTGTGGTGGTTTAATAGCAGTGAATATCCAATGCTGGCGCACCTTGCACAGAACTTTGTTGGTATCGGCATAGCAGCGTTAATTCCTGCGTTTATAATCAGAAGTTACGAGCCTGCAAGACAATGGATTGCCATTACCATTATGATTTTAGCTGCCATGTTATTGCACGGTAATATGCATTACATGCCATGGGATCCGATGGGCATCGTCAGGTTTGTAAACAACACCTTGTTTTACGGTGATATCGGTGCAAAAGTGCTGTTTTTCTATATCTTGCTGCTACCTATTCTGTGGTTGATGCTGCTTAAACGTATGGCACGTGTCTAGCCCAAAGTAAGCATACAAAATAGCAGCCCAGTTAACTGTTAGGATTAACAAAGCCCTGAGTCATAATCGACCCAGGGCTTGTTAATACTTATAAGCCTTAGTGCAATGTCTACCAACACTGTAACTCACAACCACACTAGCATTCGCAAACCATAATGAGGTTATTAATCCTCTAGTACTGAAATGAAAATTCGGTCTGCATTCCACAGTTCTATTATTTTGCGAGTCTTCTTGGCGTTCCAAAAACATTTTCCAAACAGAATAATCCCCGCACCTTCTAACTGACGCCCTTCTGATACCTTAAAACGTTCTAATAATATCGACTTATATTTAGCGATAGGAATGCCAATATCATTACAATCAGATGGGTTTAACCAATCAAGCGCTTTATCTAGGTGTGAAATCGTCCCCCAATACATTTTAGGCTTTGCCTCTTTGGCATTAGCACTGGGCTCAGCCTCGGCAAAGTTAACAAATAAATTCTTCGCTTTGAATTGATAGCCAGTATCAAGCTCAATCAAGGTATTCGACTGGGCTAAGTCGCTACCACGCATTAGGCTATTGAGAATTTTCTCCAGCCCCAATACTTTGACCTTGGGTTGTTGATTGTTGCCAGCGGGTTTGCGGCTGGCATTATCGATTTTTGGGGCGCGGCTTGAGATTAGGTTTGCTCCAGAGGCGACAGTTTTCACCTCTAAAATGGGCTTTTTGGTGTTTAATAACCTGAAATCAATACTGATAATATTCGTATCTGCAATGAATTGATTCACTTCAACGGCATGTCGAGTCTCTCGGTCTCGCTGAGTTGAAGGATGGCCTTCGTCACATCCTGCAATATGGTATCTAGAGCCAAAACAGGCCGCTTTACCGTCTGAGCTTGTCTTACGATAATACGCCTTCCCTTTGCACTCAGGGCATTCTAAAAATTGCCTGAATTGTTCAATCTCTGATTCAGGTAACACCTGAAATTTCAAAATTGAGAAAGTGTGCCTTTCACCACCATAAGTACAAACCGCATCAATCATTTGCTATCCACATCTTTTATAAAAATGCCCTTTACAATGAGCGATAAAGGAACCTTAAAACCCTACCGAACAATAACAAGTTATTAATAAAAAGACTATTTTGCAATAGCCACTATGGTTATTAGCAGATATTAAAAAGTTGAATTTAACATACTAGAAGCCGCTCAACTATTAGGCCGTTAGTTGGTTACGATTAGGTCAGCACGACTCACCAGCAACTGACGATATGATTTGATCACTGTCTAAATCGTTTTTAGACATTTCCGAGTTGGAACATTAATTTTAATTCGTGAGTTTCAGGTTAAATTTTCTATGTGTAACGCCGCGTTAAGCGGACTAAAATTGTTGGTTGTAATGTGGAGAGAAGTGAAACCTAACCAACTGTTTTAGTTCAGTTTTAAACACCTTGTTATAAGCTAAACGGCGGCGGTAATCCACTCATTGCAGTCTTTAATATCATTCTCACCAAACAGCTTTACATTAATAGATGCAAACTCAGTAGAAATATTTTCAATAACACCACTTACATTATCATTACTACAAATAGCTAACTTACCTGTATCCATAACTTTTGCAAACAATGAAATAGAGTCCCAGTGAGCATAAGGTGAATTTGAAACTATTATAATATTTGGTGTAAAACCATAAACAGCGACACCTTGGCTCACTGTCTTCTTGAACTTATTTATGTCAGTACCAGATAATTTACATTCACTATCTAATACAATCTTATAGAGATATGGACTTGCCGAGTGCTTAATCTGATGCATATATTCCTGAACTTATAACAGCTTATTGAACGGCTCGCCCGATAAAGTCGGCTGTTCAAGTCATTGATTAATAACATCCTACATTTTTTATCTTATTGATGTAAAAAGATAAGTTATTATTGAACCATAAAAACAAATCGAAGAGATAGAATGAACTAGTGTAGATGCGACTGAGGGTATCGAAAACAGGGACGTTTTCGTTAAGCGGCCATGGATGGCGTAAAGCGTCCCGAAGCAGTATCTGCACATACGTCCACTGCAGGTGATTGACTGCATTAAAGGTACAAGCTTCAAACCCATTTAACCAATACCCACTCAGCTAAACACGACTCAACCAAACATAAAAAATGCCAAACCTTCATTCGAAGGCCAGCAACGTTGAGCAAAAACAAGTTTGCCTGTTTAACTTGAGAATATATAAATTCAACTATGAACTTGAAGATATTGGAGACTTTTTAATGAATACGATGGAGTGTAGCCAGTGAGAAATGATAAGAAAACCCAAGGCTACACACAATTTTCAGTCATTTCATAAAACCATAACATACCAAGTAACTCACGTTGAGGATTACCCGAGTAGCTTACTATGGAGCTGAAATATGCAAGCAACTAACTTGGAAATGAATAGATATACCTGAGTGTTCTAAGCCATATCATTCTAATAATTTAAAGTATGTTCTAAACCTATAACTAAAAATAATTAACATAATAAACAACAGCATAGATTAACATCACATTTTGAGCAGATATTTGATCTGCATCATGTTGCGTACATTATTTAACCGTTATGATTATTCTGCAATATATAAGATTTCGTCATGTTGATTGTTGGCCTAAATCAACGTGATGAACAGTTCCCCCTCTAAAAGGAGATTTTTATTATGAACTTAATTCCTAGAAACTCTCTATTTAATATGACTGATATTTTTGACAACTTCTATTCCCCTATGTTTGAAAGCACAAAGGACTTGGATTTTTTTAGTCCAAGAGTGGACATCAATGATAAAGCTGATCACTATGAAATTAATGCTGATTTACCGGGTGTAGAAAAAAAGGATCTTCATGTCACACTTGATGGTGATTTACTCACCATTGAAGCGACTACAGCTGAAGAGAATGAAGAAAAAGAAGATGGACGTGTGATCAGAAAAGAACGTCGCTCTGGTAAGTATGTGCGCAGTTTTACCCTTAATTGCAGGCCAAATGAAGCAGATATAAAAGCCTCTTTTAAAAATGGAGTGCTTAATCTTCAAGTGCCAAAAGAGAATGTCAAAGCTGTTGAAAGCAAAAAAATACCCATCTTATAATCTATCAAGTATGAAATTTAAGATTATGTAGTGGTCAAAATCTTTTGACCACTACAAGGGGAGGTACTAACTTCATTTGAAGTCATCATTTGCATTTCTAGATTAACAAAGTTGTAGTCGTTTTCTTGCAACGGGAGAGCAACTTGAAGCGGGCTCACTTTCGTACCAAACACTCGTCTTTATCTACATCATTACCATGCAAAATTTGATTTCTCCAGCCTACATCACTATCGACGATCTTCACAAATATCGTTCCCAATGGGAGCGATTCAAGTGGCTGAGCTAATTCTTTTAAACAAAGTTAAGAAGACACAGTCGCTGGTTTCCTTTTGCTCTGGTTTGAGTGAAAATCACTATGTTCGTGGTCGCAGACCATATCCATCAACAGCTAGCCGAGTGTGTAACAAAAAGCCTAATCCCTCCCTATCCGATAATCTATTCCCCTGCTCACAACACAGTAAATCAATCACCAAACAGGTACTTTTTGTATTTAATCGTTGTTTTCTTAATTGAATTAGCATTAGATGTAAGCAGGTTGTATTTGAAGGAAGAAATGACTGAATGAAAAATATTATTTGCGATATTGATGGTGTGTTACTGCACGACAACAAGCTAATTCCTGGAAGCGACAAGTTTATTCATCGCGTACTTGAACAAGGCAATCCGCTAGTTATTCTCACTAATTATCCCGTTCAAACGGGTAAAGACTTACAAAACCGACTTGGCGCGGCAGGTATTAATGTACCAGAAACCTGTTTTTATACCTCAGCGATGGCCACGGCCGACTTTCTAAAACACCAAAATGGCAGTAAAGCCTATGTGATCGGTGAAGGTGCGCTGACCCATGAGTTGTATAATGCAGGTTTCACTATTACCGATATTAACCCAGACTTTGTCATAGTCGGTGAAACTCGCTCGTACAACTGGGACATGATCCATAAAGCATCGCGTTTTGTTGCTGGCGGTGCCCGCTTTATTGCCACTAATCCAGACACCCACGGCCCAGCATTTAGCCCTGCTTGTGGCGCCTTGTGTGCAGCCATTGAGCGTATTACAGGTAAAATGCCATTTTATGTGGGTAAACCTAGCTCGTGGATTATCCGCTCTGCGTTAAATCATATTCAGGGACACTCTGAAAACACTGTCATTATTGGCGACAATATGCGCACCGATATTTTAGCAGGCTTCCAAGCGGGTCTAGAAACCATTTTGGTTACCAGTGGTGTAAGCCAAATGAGTGATATTGATAAAGAACCTTTCAGACCAAATCATGTGTTTGCATGTGCTGGTGATATTGATATCGTTTAGTGACAATTGATTTATAAGATTGCGTCTGACATGTCTAAGCATATGTTTAATGACAAGAAGCCTATCGGCCTCATCACTAATCTATGCGACTTAGCACGAGAAATTTTTGCTCCAACCCAATAAGATCAATTAGTTAATAAGCTGACTTGCTGTCATCACAATTTACATTAGGTAACATATTTCCAAGCCAGTGACCTTGTTTTCAAGCACTGGCTTGGCTCATTATGCTTGTCTGAAATAAAACTAAAAATAATAACAGGACATAGCATGAAACGATTGTTTCCTTTTTGCGCCATTGCCTTACTAACAGCATGTAACAGTGAAGATGTTAAACACGCTTCGACTGAGCAAGTCAGCGCAACCCAAACCGCTGCTGTTATCTTCGATGAACAACGCTTTAGAACGGATATCGAAACATTATCCTCTGATAAATTTGAAGGCCGTGCTCCCACAACTCAAGGCGAAAAACTGACCCTAGAGTATCTATCTGCAGCTTTCACCCAAATGGGCCTAAAAGGCGCTTACAAAGGCAGTTTTCTGCAACCTGTGCCTATGGTGAGTTATACCGCCAGCGAAAAACAGCAGGTTAATTTAGCAGGTATTAAGATGCAATATCGTCAGGATATTGTGCTTAGCAGTCGTCACAATAACCACCAAGTGAGCATTAAAGATGCGCCATTGGTGTTTGTTGGTTACGGTATTAATGCGCCTGAATATGGCTGGAATGATTACCAAGACCTCGACATGAAAGGCAAAATCGCCATCATTTTGGTCAATGACCCTGGTTTTGCACATCCTGAAGGGGCCAAGTTTAATGGTAAAGCGATGACTTACTATGGCCGTTGGAGTTATAAGTTTGAAGAAGCCAGTCGCCAAGGTGCATTAGGCGCAATCATTATCCATGAAACTGAGCCGGCCTCTTACCCTTGGTCGGTTGTCGAAAATAGCTGGACCGGTCCACAACAAGATCTAGTATTAAGCCAGGCGGAGCAAGATCAACGCATTCAAGTTGAAGGTTGGCTAACCTTAGACAGCGCAACAGCATTATTTGACAAAGCAGGCCTGTCGTTAACCTCGTTAATGGATCGTGCGGCCAACAGTTCACTTAATGTCGATTTAGCTCAAACAGCTAGCATTGAATTTGCTAATAAAGCGGAGTTCGCCGACAGTTATAATGTGGTTGCTACCTTACCTGGCACCACTCAAACCGATGAACAGATTTTATTCACCGCTCACTGGGATCACCTAGGTAAAGATGACACCAAAGACGGTGACCAAATTTACAATGGTGCATTAGATAACGCTTCCGGTACTGCAGGTATTTTAGAAATTGCCCGCCAATTTGCCCAGCGCGCCAAACAAGGTCAAGGCTTAGCCCGCTCATTAACCTTTATTGCCACTACTGGTGAAGAACAAGGCTTATTAGGCTCACGCTACTATGCGGCCAACCCGATTTATCCTATTGATAAAACGGTGGCAGTATTTAATCTCGACAGCACCAATGTTTACGGCAAAACCAAAGATTATACTATTGTCGGTAAAGGCCAGTCAGAATTAGAAAACTATTTAGATCGCGCCGTTGCTAAACAACATCGCATTAGCCAAGGCGAACTTAACCCTGCATCAGGTGGTTTTTTCCGTTCAGACCACTTCAGTTTTGCCAAGTTAGGTGTCCCTGCCGTGTTTGCCGGAGGAGGAAATGATCCCCTTGATGATGCAACGGCACAATACAAAGCGTCAATGATGGTGAAAATGAAAGGCTGTTACCATAACGTGTGTGATTATTATCACCCTGAATGGGATTTATCCGGTGCGTTACAAGATTTAGGTGTGTATTACCAAGCTGCAGCTGAATTAGCCAATAACCAAGATTGGCCAGGATACTTTGCAGCTTCTGAATTTAATCAGTTACGCCCAGCAGATTAAGCCTATAACCCCAGTTCCTTCCCCCCCAAGGATTAGCCCATCATCTATTTGATGGGCTTTTTTATGCTGGTTTTTATGATGATTCTTATTTTGTTATTAACCTACTTAAAACAAAGGTCATCAATCAGATAAAAGCCCTAAACAGCAAACTCATTTAATGCCTCAATAGCTAAAGCGGCCTTTTCTGTTTGCACAAAAATATGGTCGTGATAGTAGGCCGCAATCACGTTAGCACTAATGCCCTTTTCTGAGAGTTTATGAGCTACCGCTGCCGTTAACCCAACGGCATCAAGACTAGAGTGCACCTTTAAGGTAATACCCTTAAACACTGATTCAAATGCTAAGCCACCAGCAATAGCAGCCGCTTTGGTTAGCACTAAAGTCAACCCTTCCGTTTCACGAAACGTTGCCAGCGGCGATAAAGTTTGATAATCACCATATTGGCCCTGTACCGAACAAAAAACGTATTCATCTGCTAATAATATCGGCGACATTGATGCCAGTAACTTAGCTAAATCTGTTTCACCAACCACGGTATTCTCCTCAAAAACCATCACTCAACTTACGTTAACGACAAAACATTCAAACGAATGCCATACTCATCTATTCAGCTGTTTAGCACTTAATCTTGTGTCGCTCAGCTTAGTCTTATTAGACACTGATATTGATCTGAATGATAACCATAAAGGCTCAATCTAGAGGGGTTATATAGATCATAAAATATCCTTAGCGGCGCTTTTACCGATAAAATTAAGCAACATAAAGGACAACTTAGACCGTTATTGCACAAATAAACAGCAAGCGCACTAGCTTAGTGCAATAATCGTGTTTAGTGGTATTTGATTGTGAAATCTTAAAAAAAATAGCCACAATAGCCAATAAAATAAACATACATCAACAAAAAAGCATTTTTAATAAATATTTATCAATTAAAAAGATATTTTAAAGAGATAAAATCACTAAAATAGACATTTTTATGACGTTATCTTAAAAAACAAGCTTGGCAGTTAACGAAAATGCTGGCAGAGTAGGAACCAGATAAAGATTAGCCAACGCTGCTGGAGCCGTATTATGTGTTCAATATTTTCGATTTTAGACATCAAAACTGATGCAAGCCAACTGCGCCAAGTGGCGTTAGAAATGTCAAAACTACTGCGTCACCGAGGTCCAGATTGGTCTGGTGTGTATGCTGATGACCAAGCTATTTTAGCTCATGAACGTTTATCAATTGTTGACGTTGACCACGGAGCACAACCACTTATCAGTTTTGATGGCAACTTAGTGTTAGCCGTAAACGGTGAAATTTATAACCACAAGCAGTTAAAAGCACAGCTAGGTGAAAAATACCAATATAAAACCAACTCAGATTGCGAAGTGATCTTGTCACTTTACCAAGAATACGGTTGTGATTTTTTAGATAAACTTAACGGCATCTTTGCATTTGTACTGTATGACAAAGCCAAAGGCACTTACTTAATCGGTCGTGACCATATGGGAATTATCCCGCTCTATACCGGTCATGATGCGTCGGGTAACTTCTATGTTGCCTCAGAAATGAAAGCATTAATGCCAGTGTGTAAAACAGTTGCTGAGTTCTACCCTGGCCAATACTTATATTCTGCCGATGATAAGCCAACACAGTATTATCAGCGTGATTGGCGTGATTTTGATGCGGTTAAAGATAACCCAGCCAGTATTGAAGAATTACGTGAAGCATTAGAAGCTGCAGTAAAACGCCAGTTAATGTCTGATGTACCTTATGGTGTATTACTCTCTGGTGGCTTAGATTCATCAGTGATTTCTGCTATTACACAAACATATGCAAAGCACCGTATTGAAAACGACGGCGAAACCGGCGCATGGTGGCCACAACTGCATTCATTTGCTGTTGGGTTAGCCGAGTCTCCAGACTTAGTTGCGGCGCAAAAAGTGGCAGATGCGATTGGCACTATTCACCACCCTATTGTGTATACCTTCCAAGAAGGTCTAGATGCAATTAAAGAAGTGATTTACCATTTGGAAACATACGACGTCACCACCATTCGTGCGGCAACACCAATGTATTTAATGGCACGAAAAATTAAAGCCATGGGCATTAAAATGGTGTTATCTGGCGAAGGAGCTGACGAGTTATTTGGTGGTTACTTGTATTTCCATAAAGCGCCTAACGCTCAGGCATTTCATGAAGAATTAGTGCGAAAGCTTGATAAACTGCACTTATTTGATTGCTTGCGAGCCAACAAAGCCATGGCAGCATGGGGACTTGAAGCTCGGGTGCCTTTCTTAGATAAAGAGTTTATCGACGTTGCAATGCGCATCAACCCAGAAGCCAAAATGTCCAAAGATGGTCGCATCGAAAAGCATATTTTACGTCAGGCATTTGAGCACAAGTTGCCAAAGGAAGTGGTATGGCGTCAAAAAGAGCAGTTCAGTGATGGCGTTGGCTACTCTTGGATTGACGGCTTAAAGGCACACGCTGCGGCAAACGTGGATGACGTACAATTTGCCAACGCAAAATTCCGTTTCCCATACAACACGCCAGAATCGAAAGAAGCCTATTTCTACCGCAGCTTCTTTGAAGAGTTTTTCCCATTAACCACCGCAGCTGAAACCGTGCCTGGTGGAAAAACAGTTGCATGTTCAACACCAGAAGCGCTGTTATGGGATGCGAGCTTACAAGGCATTAACGACCCATCTGGTCGTGCGGTTAAAAACGTTCACGCTAGCGCGTATTAACCTTTAACCACACAAAAACACCACCCAATCAGGGTGGTGTTTTTTTTTAGCACTATCTTGTAATATTGAACCTTACTCTATGAAGATAATAAAAAATAATAAGGCTTTGTATGACAGACATCAGTATTTTTAATCTTGAAATGACCGACCGCAGCCAATTGAAGCCTAAGCATGATGCCAACGGGTTAACCGTGGTTGAAGTACAAATAAAACAATATCAATTCAACCGTTTTCTGTATCAGTTTGTCGGTGCTGGATGGGAATGGACAGATAGACTACCTTGGACCAATAGCCAATGGCAGGCATATAGCGAAGCGGATAATTTACACTCGTTTGTGGCGTATAAAGATGGCGCACCCGCGGGATATTTTGAGCTGCAGCAACAAGATGAGGCTAATGTAGAGATTGTGTATTTTGGCTTAGGAGAGCGCTTTATTGGTAAAGGATTTGGCGGCTATTTATTGACCCAAGCAATTGAAAAAGCATGGGCATTACCCAATACTCGCAGAGTGTGGGTACACACTTGCACCTTAGATCACCCTAGTGCATTGCAAAACTATCAAGCACGTGGATTTAGCCTGTTTAGAACCGACACTGAACCAAGAACCAATCAAATAACTGCAGACTGAGTCAACCCAATGAGTAAAGCACTGACTCAACACTAACTCAGCTAACGTTTTTTACCTGCATTAGCGCGTTGTTGTAATGTAGCAAGTAAGGCACTTTTTTGCTGATCGTTCATCGCATGCCAGGCTAAAATTTCATCGAGAGTACGATGGCAGCCTAAGCAGACATCCTGTTCATCTAAACAACATTGCCTCACACACGGTGAGGCAATGTTGTTATTGCTGTTATTTTTATTCTGACCAGACGCCATATTCATTGCCATTAATGTCAGTGAAATGAAACCGTCTACCACCAGGAAAACTGAATATCGCTTTGGTTATCTGTCCACCAGACTGAATAATTTTAGCTTCTGTAGCCGATAAATCTTGGCTATAAATAACGATTAACGGGCTGCCCTTTGCCAAGGTAAATTGACTATCAGCTTGATAAAAGCCACCGTCAATACCGACTCGTAAAAAACAGCTGTATTGCGGTCCATAATCTTGAAACTGCCAAGCAAACACCTCAGTAAAAAAGGCTTTAGTGGCAATAATGTCTTTCACAGGTATTTCTAAATAATTGATACTATGATGCTGACTCATGCTCACCTCTGTTATTGCACTTTTTAATTTAGTTCAGTCGCTTAGCACCAATTAACCTGTAGCGTCCATATAGAAGGATGGCTTAATCGTACTGGTCACTCTGCTAATGAAACAATGCGTGGTTTGATACTATTGTTGTAGCAATGCCGCTACGGCACCAATAATGCCACCAAATACACCGCCCCATACCACTAACCAACCTAAATGGGTTTTAATCATATCTTGAATGATTTGTTTGACTAATTCTGGCGTAAGCTCATTTAAACGCTGATCAACGATATTGGCCACTTTCGCCTGCATATCGGCGATAACATCCGGTTTTTCAAGCTCATTAACTAAAATTGCATTGAACTCTTCACTTTGGGCCAGTTCCACTAAAGACAGCTTCATTTTTTCAATGAATGGTTCTTTTAACGGAATTAACGCCTCGGTGCCACCAAACATGGCTAACATACCACCAAACGATGACTTTTCAATTGTCGACACCAATGCATCAAATGATGGCGCTAAATCAATTTTTTCAATCACAGGGGTTAAATCGATACTGCTAGCACTGCTGGTTGTCAAAAAGCGATCAATATTCTCTTGAGTAAAAAATTGCTTCATCATGAGATGTTTAATGCCCGCTTTAAACTCTTCAAATCGTGACGGAACCACGCCAGAGCCATACAATCCAGGGACTTTTTCAAACAACATGTGGATAGCTAACCAGTTTGTTATCGCGCCCGACAATGCAAATAAACCTATTGTCATCACAATGTGTTGCTGTAACACATACCCGACCACCATAAGAATGGCGGCAATAAGGTTGGTTAATACGCTCTTATTCAATCTCTTTTCCTTAACGTAGATGATGATTAATAAATAAAAAACCTGCGCTATTTTACCAGAAAATAACTGAGGTCTACATAACTCATCGTTTATGTCGTCAAAGACTTGAATACCCCACTGTTCAACTGATCAGCTTTATACCAAGCAACTATCCGATTCAGACTCGCCGAAGGCTTCATCATCGTGACGGTTAATCAATAATACTCCCATGCTGTGTGCCAGTAATTGGGCCTTTGTATGCATTTGACTCACCACATTATGTTGCTGATAGTCTGGCAGGACAAATACATCTTCTAAATGCCATACGGGTGCCAGGCGCACTGAGGAGAATGATGGATATAATTGAATAAAGCCCACAATATTGTCATCTATGAGGGCAACAAAAATCATCGAATCGTTTTCGGCCAAGCGGTTTTTCAAAAATGAATGACACGCGGGATAGTCAGCGGATTGTTGTAATTGCTGCCGATATTGATCAAATAACAGGCTCAGCGGTTCTAAATCAATGCTCGAGGCAAGACGGATTTGCATTTATCATCCTTGAAAGTAGGGTTCAATATCACCTTAGATATCGCCATTATAATGTGAGTTAAATGATGAAATCACAACATCAAGGTTAACCACATTATATCGATACAAGTCATTAACAGGGCATTTTTGCTTAACATTCTTAAATGAGAAAAGCATAAAACCTATCAATTACATTAACTTAAATATAAATCTAACATCTATGTCCACAAATGTAAATTAATCCGTTTTACTCACAAAATAATCATTCGTTAAGATCGTTTTTTTGCTAAAATAAACCACTGTCGACACTGTTTCACATCAAGATTATCTCATATGACCTCGTATTTCTCTCAGATGCGCTCAGCGATTAATTCTCGCTTTCGTATACAAAAATTAGCTCTTTATGGATTAACTCTTTATCTATTAGGCTGTGCTGTTCTTGGTGGCGTTATTCCGTACATAGCCAAACAACAAGCACCCGCAATATTAGCCGAGCAGTTAGGCAGAAGCGTGACCTTGCAAGACGTTCGAATCAATCCATTTACCTTAGAACTCAACATCTCTGGCTTGGTGATTAATGAATTTAATAGCCAACAAACGTTTGCGTCATTAGCTAATGTGTATGCCAATATCCAATTATGGCAATCGATTACGTCTTGGTCATTGGTGATTGAAGATATCCGCTTAGTGAAACCCACCATTAAGGTGGCGCGTTCGCAAGCAGCTGATCAGCAAGTGATGTTTAACTTTAGCGATATTATGACCCGCCTGAGCCAAAATACTCAGCCAACGCCAACCAGTACTGAACCAAGTGTTATCCCCGCGATAAGCATTGCTAATATTCAGATCCAACAAGGCGTATTTACCCTAGACGACAATGTCACAGATACCCACATTAATTATCCTAATATCAATGTGTCATTGGCCCAATTCAATAGCCTAAGTAGCGCGTTAAACGACAAGCAAGAGCAAGTAAATCGTTATAATTTAAGCATAGAAGATCAATTTAAAGCTTCAGTGACACTGCAAGGACAATTCCAATTAGCGCCATTGGCCATTGAAGGCGATCTTAATGTTACAGGCATTGATTTATCGCGCTATTGGTCGGTTGTCGATCAACTGTTTGCCATGAATTTAGCGGAAGGTATGTTGAGCCTAAACGGCCAATACAAGGTGATATTACAAGATAAAAACTTAGCCCCGATCACTGATATAAAAGTCACCAAGGGGCAGATAACAATTGATCGCTTTAAAGCCTTGTATCAACAAGATGAGAAAATTGCGATTGATGTGTTAGCGTTAAAAAACATCAATCTTGATAGCCTGAAAAAACGCGTGAATATTGATGAGTTCCACACTGAAAATGGTAAAATCAAACTCAAGATCACCCCGACAGGCGCTGATCTCGTTGCGTTGTTGTTACCTAAAAATACTGAGCTGACGACTGAGGTTGATACCGTAAATCACACTCGCACAGATGACACACCATCAGAAGCATTAAATAGCGATACCACAAAAGCGAGCACTTCAGAGCCATCTGCCCCTGTGACAGACAAGGCGGTTGCGGTAGTCAACAAGCTCACCACAGAGGTTGCCACTGAACAGACTACAGATGCTGACGATGCTACGATCAATAGCACTAGCCAACACAAGCAAGCCTCTCTTGGCTCTGATACAACAGCGTTATCTGCGTCTACAGCAGAAACGACCTCAGTAACCCCTCAATCGCAAACGGTATCTAAAGCAGTTGACGCTGACGCACCTTGGCTCGTGACGCTCAACAAAATCTCTATTACAGAATATTTAGTCGATCTGGGTGAAGGTATTGCCAGTGATAACATTATCCTATGGCAAATTGGCCCAATAGATATCAGTACCGGTATCGTGAAATCTGATCTATCAACTCCAATTGATTATCAACTTTCAGCAGGCATCAATGCTCAGAGCTTATTAACCTCTGTTGGGCAAATTGATGCCGTCGCGCAAACTGTCGATGCGGACATCGATTTTAGCAACATGTTGTTATCACGCTTACAACCCTATATCGCCCCGTACATAAATATGACCATAGAAGACGGGATGTTTTCAACTAAGGGCCGTTTGCATGCCGATGCCAAGGACATGCTGACCTACTCAGGTAGCGCAAACATCAGCCAATTGCATATTAACGATAATGTCTTAAAACAGCCTTTGCTGACATGGGAAACCATGGACATCAACCAATTAGCGTTTGATCGTCAACAAGCTAAAATTGATATCGATGAAATAAACTTCGATACCCTATTTAGTCGCCTAATTATTTCCGCTGACCGCACTACCAATATCAGTGCATTAATCAACACAACTGACACTGCAACACCCCCTAAGCAAGTTGGCGTTGAACCCAGTAATGCCAGAGCGACATCCGCCGATGAAGCTGCTGTATTATCGGCTGGCAATGAGTCACCCGCCACTGCCAAGCCCGCGCAAATGCAGCTTAATATTAATAAAATTGGTTTTAAAGACAGCTCAGCCTTCTTTGCAGATAACTCCTTAACACCTAATTTTGCTTCCGGCATTGAAATGCTTAACGGCCAAATCACCAACTTATCATCGAATCCTGAAACTACAGCATCCGTTGATTTAACGGGTAAAATAGACAAATATGCACCCGTAACCCTTAAAGGCGATGTTAATCCATTACTCGCGCAGCCTTACCTCGACCTTAACTTAAACTTTGATAAAGTTGAACTGACCTCGGTTAACCCTTATTCAGGCACTTATGCAGGCTATTATATTGATAAAGGCCTGTTGTCATTAGACCTCAACTACCAACTTAAAAATAATGCCTTGGTCGGTAGCAATCACGTTGTGATTGATCAACTCAAGCTAGGTAAACCTAGTAATAGCAGCCTAGCCACCAGCCTACCAGTTACGCTAGCCGTTGCGTTGTTGCAAGATCGCAACGGCGTGATTGATTTGGGCGTTGATGTTTCTGGGGATATTGATTCTCCAAGCTTTAGCTTTGGTAGCATAATAATTAATGCGTTAGGCAATGTTATTACCAAGGTTGTCACCTCACCTTTTTCGTTTTTAGCAGGTCTTGTGGGTGATGATGAAGAAATGGATAAAATCAGTTTCGATTATGGACTAAGCACGATTACGCTTAAACAAAAAACCACATTAGACAAGCTGGCTAAAGCGTTAATTGACCGACCGCTACTTAATCTTAATATCAAAGGCAGTGTCGACTTAATTAACGACCAACAAGCGTTAGCTGAATCTCAACTGCATAAAAAGCTGGCTAAAACGGCGGGCATTAAATTCAAAGATTTCCCAAAAAGTTTATCTGCTAGCCAGTTTCCTGCAACAGGGCCGATAGCTGATGCACTCTACCAACTGGCGGAGCAAGAATTGTCACAACCACCACAGGACATCAAGCAAACGCTCAAACAGCAAACACCAGAAATCACAGAAGCCGAATTGATCACTCGCTGGCATATAGGCTTGTACAATATGCTTAAAAACCAACAGCAATCTACTCGTGATGACTTAGGCGAATTAGCACAACAGCGTGCGAAGGCCGTAAAAGCCTATTTAATCGATCAAGCCGGTATTGATGCGGGTAAAGTATTTGTACTTGAGAGCCGTATCAACACAGCTGAAGATGCCGCTGAAGCATCGCTTGAACTACAAGTAAAATAACCTGTTGTTAGCTGTTAACCGCTATCGACATCGGGTAGACTGCGCATACATTGCAAACGAGTCATAACAAGCGTTTGCAATCATGTCATATTATTAATAGCTAAGATTGAGGTTATCTATGTTTATCGTTCGCTGGATTTTAGGTCGAATTATTTTGTTGTTAAATTTTGTGTTTGCCCCTAAAAAGCGCCAACGTCCGCAAGAGCAACAAGCGACTGTCGATCAACAGACTCAATCACTGGCTTTGTATCAATACGCAGCCTGCCCTTTTTGCGTCAAAGTGCGTCGTGAAATGCGTCGTCAAAACCTAAGCATTAATTTAGTTGATGCTAAACAAGAGCAACACAAAAGCGTGTTAACTAGCCAAGGCGGCAAACTACAAGTGCCTTGTTTACGTATTGAGCAAGACGGTAAAACCCAATGGTTATATGAGTCTAAAGCCATTACGAGTTACCTTAACGAACGTTTCGCTTAAAGCGTTATCCGCTTAAATTAGCGACAACCTAGCGAATATGTAGCCACAGTGCATCACAATACTGTGGCGAATAAACGTCTGCGGATCTCTTTGCTACTCATGTTATTGGGCTATTAATCAATGGTGAATATGAGATTGGCAGCGTTTATGCCAAAATTTTTTAACCAAGAATTAATGAGGTTATGTGTGTCAAAATTCGGCTTAACCGTCTGCAGTATCATACTGCTAAGCGCGTGTAGCGCGAGCGAACCAGATCCAATGGATTTTGTTGGCCAATTTCGCGATGCATTTAGCACGGAAATTAAAGGCAACGGGATTAAGTTATTTGTCTACAAGGCAAAGTTGGCTACCGCGCTTGATCGCAGTATACCCAGTGATCCGCCGCAAGACAGAATAATACGTCGCAGTACACAAGATGCACAAAGCTATCTCATTGAGCAACGTAATGCTGAAAACCGTCTCGAACTATGGAACCAACAAATCGATATTGGTGTCAGAAAAACCATCGAAATGAACGGTTATTGTCAGGCTGGCTTTATTGAATTAAGTCGTTATGTTGAAGCCGAACGCGGTGAAATTCGTGGCGAATGTAACGATGGCGCTACTGCTGAAGATATCAAAAAATTCGCTAATTAGTCGTTAATCCGGTGATGTTTTTAGTCTACTGAAAGTACTAATAATGCGACAGTTAGATAAAACACTATATCCAGCTAAGCAATTAAGTTAAAATTAGCCTCCAAATTTTCTCGTGATGGTGCCGTTGGCTCCAAGACCAGTGTCATCACGCTTTGATATGCTATTTATTGTCTACAAAGATATAAATAGTTTATCGTTTATAAAGTAAGAAATCAGATGAACAGAAAGCAAGAGATGATCAAAAAGTTGGCAAAACGAGCTAAGGCTCGTCAGAACAAAGTCGTGCCAGCGAATCCAAGTAATAAGCCAGTTGAGCGTTATATTTCTAAAGCTGAACGCGAAAAAATTGCGTTAGCTGAAGCGGCAGAACAAATTGCTGCCACAGAGACAAGTAACCCGGAAACTGACAAAGACTAACACCTATTAAGCTGTTAGTAACAAAAAGCCCCTATCTTGGTCAAACCAAAATAGGGGCTTTTTATTAGCTGTTCAATATAGACTCTATAGGGAATAAACCGTTATCGGAATAACCTGATGCCATTATTTGCTTGTGTCTGTAGGCCTAGTGTCAGTATTAGCGTTATTTGCACCAGTATTATCGTCAATGGTTTGATCTTTAATCGATGATGCTGGAATAGATTGCTCTGCAAAGCTGGTGTTAACGTCGTCCTTATCGGTATTCGCTTTATCGACAGGAGTCTGCTCGGCGAACTGTTTACACAAGGGCTCTTCATCCAATTGCGCCATCTGAGTACGCCCAGACATAGGTGACGGTGCCGCGACCATATCAATGTTAATCACATCGTTTTCTAACACTTGTTGATTGGCTGCTGCGGACACTAAGCCTTGACGACTAATTTTATCCACTAATCGATATGCGCAAAAAATACCAATCACACCAAAGATAATTGATCCAATCACCTGACCGATGAGCACCCCAAATACCCCGCCCCACTGCGCACCAAAATACACAAAGGGGATAGTGCCAATGGTGGCTTTACCGACGTTAAAAAAGGTTGAATATTTGGCTTTACCTAAATTATTAAATGACGCATTGGCAATAAATAAGATACCCGAAAAGATAAAGAACACCGCGATATATTGGCAGAAAAACAAAATCAACTCGGCAGCATCACCTTCCATATCAAAACTACTGACAATCACATTACGCAATAAATACAGCCCTAGCGACATCACTAATACGTAAGCCACACAAAACTGAATCGCGTTGGTCAAACTTAATCTTACACGCTCTATTTCATTGGCGCCAAAGTTTTGTCCCACAATCGGCCCAACGGCGCCAGACAGAGCAAAAATCATCCCAAACGTTACAGGGATCAAGCGGCCTAATACCGCCCAACCGGCCACATAACTGTCACCAAAATCGGCTATGGCACGGGTAACCACGGCATTACCAATTGGGGTGGCCACATTGGTGAGCATTGCTGGGGCGGCAATGGCAAATATTACCCTGAGATCTTGTTTAAACTCGTCAAATGAGAATCGACCTAACAACTTATGTTTTATCACCACACCGCGCGCGGAGATAATGAATACTGCGATACGAGCAAGAACTGACGCCGCCGCTGCACCTTCGATGCCCATTGATAAAGAAAAAATAAAGATAGGATCCAACACCGCATTAACACCGCCACCAGCGAGTGTTGACATCATCGACAATTTTGCATCACCCACGGCACGTAAAGCACCACCCAATGCCATGGCTAAACAAATAAATGGTAACGATGGCAGTAGAATATACAAATAGCTTTGGGCTAGCTCAGCAGTACGCCCTGTTGCACCGATTAATGCGAGCAGCTCTGGAACAAATGTAATCACCACTGCAGCCACCAACACACTGGTCACTAATGTGACTATGGCACTGTTTAAGAATAATCTTTTCGCTAACTTAATATTCTTAGCACCCACAGCTTTTGACACTAAGGCACCAAGGGCAATGGATAAGCCGATACCAATAGAAGTGGTAAAAAATGAAATGGTGCTGGCATAACCTGCCGCAGCGGCAAGCTCAACTTCGCCGAGCAAGCTTAAGAAGAAAATGTCGAGTAAATCGACAACAAATAACGCCGAAATACCGACCGCAGCGGTCGAACTCATCACTAAGATGTGGCGTAAAATGGGGCCTTCGACAAATTTAGCTGTGGTCATTGGTATCCTTGAGATGAAATCACCCTGCGCAAGATTGTCACTGGACGATGAATAAAGGTAAAACTACAGCTTTTCTAACTCGCTGCCACAATGATTACAGTACTCGGCATCATTATCGTGGCCTTTTTTACCGCAATTATTACATTTACGTAAATCACGGGTTCTGACCATTTCATTTGAGATCTCAGCGGTTAAAATGCCGGTTGGAATGGCAATAATCGAATAACCAATAAGCATGGTTAGCGCAGCAATCCCCTGACCTAACGTAGTTTGCGGCGTAATATCACCATAACCCACAGTGGTAATCGTTACGATTGTCCAATACATTGATTTAGGTATGGAAGTAAAGCCATTCACTGGGCCTTCAACAACATACATAATCACACTAAGTACCATAATGATCAGGCTGACCGAAAAGAAAAACAGAAACACTTTACGGCTCGACAGTATCATGGCTTTGAGCAATATATTACCGTCACTTAAATAGCGCAGTAGCTTTAATACTCTGAATACACGGAATAGCCTTAACACTCTTATTGCTAATGCTAAATTTGCACCAGGGAATATCAAACCTAAATAACTGGGCAAAATAGACACTAAATCGACTACACCGAAGAAACTGCGGGCATAGTGTAACCGATTCAATGAACAATATAATCTTAATATGTACTCAACGGTAAAGATTACCGTAAAGGTCCATTCTCCAATACGAATATAATCACCATATTGCGCATGAATAGTTCCTATGGTGTCGATAAAAATCAGTGTCACACTCAGTACAATGCAAATCATCAGTGCAATATCGAAGCGTTTACCTGCTGGCGTTTCAGTACCAAATATCACGCTTCTGAGTGTTTGTTTTAGTGGGCTGTCGGCTTTTTCTTCGGTATTCATTTTAGGTTTCGCTGTATTAGGTTATATCTATCAAAAAACTTGCAAAAACTTGCAAATAACTCGGTCAACTAATATCAATTAACCCTTGATGTAGTTAAAATCTAACATTGACCGCCGAGATTTAACATTCACAATCGGTCATTTTACAATAAAAAATAAAAAGGTCATTGGTTTACGGAGATTTCATGCGCACGCTGTCTATATTATTCATGGTTATATTTTGTTGCCCTTTGTTGGCGAATGCATCATCAGCTCAATCTTTAAAGGCCAAAGTCGATTTAGTTGTCGTTAATAAATCTGAATCCCGCATGTCTGTTATGCGTGACGGAAAAGTGATTAAAAGTTATCTGATTGCTATGGGTGACGTGCCCAGTGGTCATAAACTTAAAGAAGGTGATCAACGTACTCCACAAGGTCGTTACACCTTAGATTATAAAAAATCGGATAGTGCATTTTATAAATCGATTCATATTTCATATCCTAATGAAGAAGACAAATTGCGTGCTGACGCATTAGGCATAAGAGCCGGTGGTATGATCATGATCCACGGTGAAAACCCTCGCTCATCGTTACCGCCAGAAGAAGCACAAAAGTACAACTGGACCAACGGTTGTATAGCTGTCACCAACAAAGAAATGGATGAGCTTTGGCAAATGATTGATGCTGGTACGCCAATTGAGATATGGCCATAATCTGATCTACTATCAACCATACCATTTTGCTTTGTTTTTTGGGTTATTAAATGAATTACCAATACTTACAACATACTTGGCCAGATTTTAGTCAACGCATTATTGCATTCATACATCAGTTAGGTTTAGAAGGTTTATCCTTTCATTGTGATCACGCAGCTCTTCGAGTGAATAACAGCCAAACGGCGCAGTTACTGGCAGATGAATTTAGTCAGTATGGAGACATTATCTCTAATAACATGATTAACGGTCGGCCGATTTTAATCATTAAATTAGTTGAGCCATTAGTTATGGGGACAATGAACATTCAGTGTGTTGAACTGCCCTTTCCTTCAGACAAAGTTTATCCCGTTGAAGGTTGGGAACATATCGAATTAGTGTTTCCATCACAAGCGAAAACCAGTGAAGCATTCGTGGCAGAACTCATGGAACATGCCCCACAATTAGCTGAGATTATTGTCGCTGATAGTGCCAATACCGGTAAAAGTACCCATACCGGTAAAAGTGAGCATAACATTAAGGTAAAGCTAAGTTCACCTAAAGGTGATAACGAACGCTTAGCAAATCCAACCATCGCATTTAAAGCCAATGGTATTTGCGTTAAAGTGCATCCGCACGATATTCAAACTATTCTAGCCAGTGAATCGGCAAGCTAATCTCTTTACTGGTAATGGTTTATCTTAACCTTATTAGCACTAACTAGTAGCGGCTAACTTTCGCGGTAAAATTCCGCTCAAGCGAACTCTCAACAGGGGTATCAGATGTGATACCTCTGTTGAAGTAACTAGCTGACACCAAAGTTATCCTATAAAAAGAAGCGAGACCATTATTGCTTAGTCACAGGAAATAACGACATAGCATAAGCACTGTCGTGAATAAAGTTGCCCAAAACTGTGGCAAAATGCACCTTTAAAGCTCATCCCGCCACAACAATAAACCGAAATATCACACCATGACTAAGTTTTTAGTTTAGTGCTGGCGCTTTATGTTTAATCAGCCATAAGCAAAACACACTATGGCGATTAGGCTTAACCTTCAATCGTTGATAACCTCACCTTGCTGGATCTCAAAACTGTTAAGTTTGCTTGGAAATGTGTGACGATCGATAAACTCGTCACTTCGCCATATCAAATACATAGAATATTACAGTTTATCAAATGCCCTTTTATCAAGCAGTTTGATAAGGAGATCGATACGCTTATGGGCTAAATAATCCTCGCAACGATTAAAGCAAACTGTCACAAGCAATAGTAAGAACCATACAAAGTTCTGTTCTGCTAATAAATCAAATTCTGCAATATAGACAATCGCGGCAATGGTCGCGCCAAAAATTCCCCATTGAATAAGCCAGCTATACGATTTAGGCCTCAATGTATCTAAATTAGCGCGTAATAGGTTAATTCTTTCAATTTCATTTGATTCAGCAATATTATCTATTGGAGTTTGATTCATTTTTTTACAGTTCCATTGTATAAGCGCGCTTAATTATCAAGCAATTTTGATTGATGTCATTGGTAATAACATCAATAATCTACAGGCAATACGTCTAATATGATTGCGATGTCATTATTACTAATTTACATTAAATGACTATATATTTCGTACAACATAGCTGGGTATATTAATTTTAGCCCCACCTTCACTGAAGTTGGCATCTAAGGCATAAGCCATTTTCTCTAAAGGGGATTCGTGATAGCCAAAGGTTTGAATTTCATCCATGTAACGAAGTATAAAACCATGAGCGCCTAAATGTGCCCATTGAGCCACATGGACTAACTCATGAAAGTGTAAGCGCAAACTCGAAACATTATGGCGAAGTACGTAATAGGTATCCTTATAGGTAATGCCACCAGCTTGCATATCCATAAAGCTACCGAACCCCATTTGGCGAAGCTCAGGGAAGTCAGGTTTTGGGATCTCGTCTACCACAACGAAATAAGCTTGTTCAAGAAACGCTAAAGGATAAAAACCTTCAAACTCACTGAAAAATTTAGCACAGCAAATTCGTTGTTGTTTATATTCGAAATTGGTTTGATCAATCCATTTCTCAATTTTATGAAGCATCTTTATATCCCTATTTCATGCACCATTTAAATGGCAATCTTGCTGATTTTGGAATTTTGGATAAATGAATATCTTTTTCGACTAATCTAAGCAAGCGTAATAACAAAAATATCGACGCCATTATACACATCAGCATCACACATTTTTGCAAAGATGCTTGAGTGATGAAATATTACTCAATATGCTATTCAGCGTCATATTCTTAGCAATAACATGATTAACTGCTGTCATCCTTTAGTTAGACAAAAGATATGTGAGCGACTAATCTATTATTACCTTACCTTTGCGAGTATTTACTATACGTTTTCTACTGTTGTTTTTATGCTTGTATAGTCTTGGTGCTATTAGCAAACCTATTGAATTAACGAATGTTCCTAGTGAACTATTCATTAATAAACACCTAACTATTCTACAAGACCGTAGTGCGGATTTGTCGTTCCAGAATGCTTTTAAACAATATAAACAAGGTAAGTTCACGCTAAATGCCGATGAAAGAGCCAGTTTTGGGTTTATTCATGATGCGCTTTGGGCATCTGTGTTAATCAATAATTCATCGGATAAAGAGATAAAAAAAGTGCTTTACCTCGATACCGCTTGGCTAGACCATGCTGATTTTTATTTTATGCGTCAAGGTAAGGTTGAAGATAAAGCGTTTATTGGTGACACACTACCGTTTAATGCACGAGAAAATAAAACCCGTATGCTGTCACAGCAATATACGTTTAAGCCAGGCACCACTCAGGTGTTTATGCGCTTTGAATCACAAGACCCTCTGCTGATTCCATTGTACTTAACAACTCACGACGTCATACAAGATAACCTAATTATCTCAAGTTATTTTTATGGCTTTATATATGGTGCATTTTTTATACTTTTCGTTTATAACATTACGCTTTTTATCAGTTTAAAAGATAGCAGCTATGTATTCTACTCTTTGTATTTATTGTCATTTTTTTGTTTAAATATTGCTTATACCGGCCATGGCTTTAAATTTATTTGGCCCAATAGCTTATTGTTACAACAATGGTTAATGATATTGTTTTTATATTGTTACATCGCTTTTAGTATCGCCTTTTGTTTTGAATTCCTTAAATTAAAAGTGTTTGCGCCTAAAATATATCAAATAAGAAAGTGGGTATATACTGGCCTAATACTGTTAATCACCAGTCTATTTCTCAATGCAGACCAATTACTCGCCGTTAATATAGGTGTCGCCCTGACGTCGCTATTAGTGGTTATTTTTTTATCTTTGGGGTTTTTAGTCTTAAAAAATGGTCACGATACGGTTAAGTTTTTTATTCCTGCTGTGTTTCTCGGCGCTGGAGGTGCGGCGACCTCTGCAGCAACTACTTGGGGCTTTATTCCCTATAGCACTCTGATATTTCACAGTATTGAAATAGGTATGTTAATTGAAATGTCAATTTTAGCTTTAGCATTGGCCTTTAATTTAAAGAAGGTAGATAAAGCTCGTATTACTGCTGAAGTCAGCGCGCAATTAGATCACTTAACTGAATTATACAATCGTCGTGCTTTTACTGTAGCCGTTAGCCCGTTATGGAATTTAGGTATAAGAGATCAACAAGCCTTTTCAATAATCCTGTTGGATATCGATTGGTTTAAAACAATAAATGATGATTATGGTCATGCAGCTGGAGATGATGTACTTAAAAGTATTGCTCAAACATTGCAACAACACATCAGAAAAAGTGATATTTTAGCGCGTTGGGGAGGTGAAGAGTTTATCATTTTCTTACCTAACACCACTCAATCAGATGCAATTAATCTCGCTGATCTCATTCGCAAAAACATACAAAAAATGACAGTTTTACATGACACTGGCCCGCTATCAGTAACTGCCAGCTTTGGTGTCGCGGTTTACAATGAACAAATGACTGAATTAGAGGACCTAATCAAACTTGCCGATGTTGCTTTGTATAAAGCCAAAAACAGTGGCCGTAATGTTGTTTGTCACATGCCACAAAACCAAACCATTAAAAACCAAGAAGTTAATAAAATGACGCCTATTTAGCTGGCTAAATGACATCAGCCTCTGCGCAAGTGTGATCTTAAGACTAACCAATCCAATTGCCTTATACACTCATTAGTGGGTCTTTTAGTTCAACAGCTTGATTGAGAGCCCTGATAGCCTTTAATTAACGCTTACAAAGCGTCCTTGAAAATAGCCAAGTAACATGCAGGTAAGGCCTAGCGCAATACTTAGCTATGCAAGATCATTTGCTAGGCGTTAATAGCGCCGAGCTGTCTTTTTTGCCTTGAACAATAATAAGCATAAATACACCTATCATAATGGCAATATCTGCGACATTAAAAACTCCCGTTCTTAGACTGCCAACGCCAATATTGAGAAAATCAATCACAGCACCATGATTAAACACGCGGTCATGGAAATTACTAATACCACCTGAAAAAATAAGTGATAGTGCAATTAAAGATGGCAGATTCAGCTGGGTATTTAATAACAAATAACACAATAAACCTAATAAAAATGCCCCTACCAATAGCACAAAAAGCAAAACCGAGCTTGCTCCGACATGCTATTACCCAAACCAAGAAATGCGCCAATATTTTCAACGAAACCGACTCTAAGGGTGTCATTAAGGTAACTGACCATTGCATTTTTTGTCAGGTATTCTGATGCCAGCAACTTAGTCGCTTGATCAATGCCGACACAGGCAAAGCTCACTGAAAAAATTGTTAACAGTCTTTTCCGAACGTCCATGTTTACGCCAAAATATTGATGACTATAGGCTAATTAACCGATAAGAAACCGAGTTTGTGTATTGGTGTCTTTCTTTTCCGAAGCATTTATTTCAATCCTGAATAATCCAAACAAGAACAGCGTGCCAATCATCACTATCGCGGCAGAGACATATAGCCCAATATCATAACTGCCAAAAGTTTCAGTAAGATACCCGGTACATACAGGCGCAAGAATTTGGGCCGCACCATAGGCCAAGGTCATAGTCCCCATAAACTTAGCCGGGTTACTAGGATAAAACTTACCCGCCATTGTTAATACCATGCTAACGCATGCGATAAAAGTCCCGCCGAACATTAATGCACTTAAGATCACCACAGGTAAGCAGTCATTTATAGCTGGAAGAATAATCCCTATGGCCTGAAGAATATACGCAATGATTAACGCTTTAATATAACCTGTTCTTCGCGCAATTCGATCCCAAATAAGTGCTGCTGGAGTTGCTGCTAATCCAACTAATAAAAAGGCCAATCCCCCTTGCCCTTGTAAGCCTTCAACCCTCTCGACAATATCAACAATAAAGGTAGAGCTAACAGCATAACCATAACCTGCACAAAAATAAGCCAACATCATCAGCGATTTAAACACCTTGCTTGGAGGAGTATCTTTAGCCGTACCCCCTACTTGACCATCAATAAAAGGGGGTGGCATCCATAACCATGCTGGGATGGCAAATACTGCCGCCATAACGGCTAATGCCAACCACTGTTGCTGCCAGTCGGCTGATATTGTCAACATGAACTCAACCAGTAATGATGTAATAATGATACTTAGCCCAGCACCTGAGAAGTGAATCCCTAATTCAGCACGGTGATGATGTTTAACTAACCATTTTAATATCAAACCAGAGGCAATAATAAAGCCACCAGAAGCGCAAACTCCGGCAATAAATCGTAATACCGCCCAAGTGACCATATCCGTGGTCATTACCATTGCTGCTGAAGTGAGCACACTCAATATAAGATACAGCCGGTGCAAGTTGTATTTATAGTTCATGTTATGCAGGCTAGCAGCAAGCAATACCCCACTCATGTACCCCATAAAATTAGTGCTAGCGAGCCAACCGCCTCCGAGTTCAGTTAAACCTGCGCCATCCTGCATTATCGGTAATAACAGGCTGTAAGAGAATCTAGCCACACCAACAGTCACAATTAAACTACTGATACCGGCAAAATATACTCGAAATTTTGTTAACGCCATTAGCATGTTAACCACTTTGAATTATAAATAATTAACAAAGAATACGTTAACCTGCTAATCTTAAAAATTGAATTATTTAGAATAAATACTTCTTATTAAGAGAACCATATGGAAATTTTGACACTAAAAACCTTCAAAGCGGTAGTCGATGAAGAAGGTATTAAAGGCGCAGCGGATAAACTGCATACGGTTCAATCTAATATCACCAACCGAATTAGAAAGCTCGAAAGAGAGCTGGATACCAAACTATTTAATATTATTGGTCGTAAGTTACAGTTAACAGCGAGTGGACAACAGCTTTGCGAATATGCCGATCAAATTTTGCAGTTAGAATATCAGGCCACATCAGCCATTTTACGCAATAAAGGAAGCTATGAGTTAAGAGTTGGTATGCCAGAAACATTCGCAGCGGTTCACATGCCTCTGGCCCTCAAACAACTCAAGCTTAATCATTCTCAAATTCGCACCAAAATCTATACCGATACCAGCGACAGACTAGTGTTTTCGGTACTAAACAATAAAGTTGACTGCGCCGCGATTGGTAATGCACCTAAACATGAAAAACTGGTTGTTATCCCTATAGTGAAAGAAGAATTGATCATGGTCACGCCGCTAGAGAGTGAACATGATCCGGTATTATTGGTCAGAGATGAAGGCTGTGGCTATAGAAAACACGCCCTTATTTGGCAACAAAAGGCTGGACGAGGTCATGATGAGCTCATGGTGATGAGCAGTGCGGATGGTGTTTTAGGTTGTATTGCGGCGGGTTTGGGCTACACGATTATTGGCAAGAATATGGTGACAGGAAGCCGCTATGAAAAGTCACTCGTTATGACGCCAGTGAGCCATGGCCCAAAGCATGTTCAGTTGTCGATTGTCTATCGTAAAGGTAGCCTATTAGAGGCTGGAATATTAACCCTTGCAAAACTGTTAACTAAATAGCGATGCTACTGCCCTAAATCAAAGGGCCTCCTAGATAATTCAAAAAACAAATTAACTAATTAAATGCTTTAATTCAATTACTTAACCAAAAACACTAAGTCAATGACACCAATCACTGCACTATTCCATGGTCCTCAACCTTATGCTCTAAAAATCTGGTAAGGACGGATTGATCTTAACTCCTGAACGATAGAACTATCACACAGCCAAATGCCCCAAAAATGGTTTGTTTTACGTACAAATAAACTTGTCGCCATTTAAAACAAAATTGTTAATTTCCGCCTAATCTAAACTGCGCTAATAAAGGATGATGATCTGATGTTTCGGTATCGATTACCCGTGCAGATTCTAAAGTCAGTCCTCGGTAATAAAGATGATCTATGGGATAACCCATCACTGTTGTTCGAGTATCTTTTACAGGGATGACAGCCTTAAGCCCTAATGTGTTGGTTATTTGAGCTAACATAGACAATCTGGCTTGGCGCCAGGTATTTAAATCACCGCCGAAAATGATTGGCCCTTTATGAGCTTGCAAAGCGGGTAGAAGTTGCTGTAACTGCTGCGCATAACTGTCTAGAGCATACTCAAAGTTAATACTGTGCAAATTGGCCACCAGCAGAGTGTCACCATTAGACAAAGGGAAATAACTTAACAGGCTCGACTTGGGAAATTGTATCAATGGTTCAGCCGTCAAATAGCCACAACTTTGACGCGCAGAAACCTCAGACAGGTTCATCACCCCAAGTGATGTCTCACCTTGACGAAATGCTTGTACCATTGCCAATTGATGATGACTTTGCTGCTGCCATTGCTCAAACTCATCTGATAACTTCACTTCTTGCAGCAACAATAACTGATTCTGGCTGGCTAACTGGCTTAACAACGTTTGCCAGCCGGAATTTTGTTGTTTATAGATATTCCAGCTCGCGACAGCCAATTGACCATCAATATCCAAAGTCGCTTCAGGAGTGGCAGTAACGCATTGAGCCGTAAATGAACCTTGTGGACTGTTAATCACCCGGGGATCTGTCGCCAAGTGAATAAACTGTGCCATAAGGCTAGCTGTCGCCATTGAAAGTATGACGACAACAATACTGCTCCATAGAATAAGCCTGAGCAGTTTATGCTTAGGTTGCAGTGGGGATGCTGACTTTGAGCGAAAAATAGCGATTGTGAACTCCCTCTAATGACTTGAAATAATGTCTAAAACTCGACAAAAGCTTGAATGATATTAACCTGCTTAACAACAACTTAAATAACCTGAGCTTCAACAATGCTCATTTTATTGCTGCTGATTTAATCAAGGCTAATATCATTAACACTGGCCCCACTATAATAAAACAAACGGTTTAATATACCCAGCTAGACAGATGGATGAGGGTAAATCAAATCTTTTAAAAAGCTGATATGATAAGTGCATGTTTTTTCTACATGATTGGTCTACTGGCTAGCTATGGTTGAGCTTTACAAAATATTAACGATAATCAGCGTATTAGCCTATTGGTTAATTATTGCCGGGATCACCGCCCGTATTGTCTATAAAAGGCGATCCGTCGGGGTTTCGTTAGCTTGGATGATGCTTATCTATGTGATCCCCATCCTAGGCGTTGTGCTTTACTTACTCGTGGGTGAGATGAACCTTGGGAAAAAGCGGGCCGTCAGGGCCAAAGAAATGTACACGCCCTATCGAAAATGGTTCAGTCTACTGTTTACAACTCATCAATTTCGTCCGCAAAATGTAAATGACTATACGATTAACATTAGCCAGTTATGCGAAAACCGCCTTGGTATTCCGACGTTGTCAAACAACCAACTAACCCTTAAATCATCACCAGAAACAATTTTAACGACCTTACTGCAAGATATCCAACAAGCGCAGACATCAATTCATTTCGAGTTCTATATTTGGTATCCAGGCGGACTGGCAGACCAGGTTGCCCAAGCACTGATTGATGCAGCAGAACGTGGGATTGCAGTAAAAATATTGCTCGACGCCGCGGGCAGTCGAACATTTTTTAAAAGCCAGTGGCCAAAACGGATGCGTGATGGTGGCGTTATTATTGTCTCGGCGTTGTCAGTTTCTCCGATACGAATGTTCTTTCGCCGACTCGACCTGCGACTTCACCGTAAAATAGTGGTGATCGATAACCAAATCGGATATACAGGCTCCATGAACTTAGTCGACCCTAAATATTTTAACCAAAGCGCTGGCGTGGGTGAATGGGTCGATGTCATGGTAAGAATTACCGGTTCTAATGTGCCAGTACTTAATTGTATTTTTGCGTGGGATTGGGAAACTGAAACTGACCAAAGAATTTTACCCGAGCCACCTGATTACCACCCAGATGGGCATAAAAAATCTGATATGGTGCAAGTTATTCCTTCTGGACCCGGCATGCCAGAGGACATGATCCAGCAGGTGTTGTTACTGAGTATTTATCAAGCCAAACACAGTATCACCATCACTAGCCCTTATTTTGTACCCAGTGAGAACCTACTGTTTGCATTAACCGCTGCCTCATTGCGCGGTGTGCAAGTTAACTTAATTATCCCCGATAAAAATGATTCACTGATGGTGGAATGGGCAAGCAGATCATTCTTTGGTGAATTACTCAATTCAGGGGTGAATATTCATCGTTTTTGTGGCGGTTTTTTGCATACAAAATCAGTGGTAATCGATCTGCACCACTGCTTAATCGGTACTGTTAACCTTGATATGCGCAGTTTGTGGCTCAATTTCGAAGTGACGCTTTCTGTAGAAAATTTAGAATTTACTCAATCTCTCAGTCAAGTCCAACATCAATATATGGCCAATTCAATTAAAATGGATGCGCGGGAGTGGCGCAAACGACCGTTGTTCAAACGATTAGTGGAACAATTTTTTTACTTTTTTAGTCCACTGCTATAACGGTCGATACGATAAGCTGGCGGTTGAATCAGGGCTAAATCATCTGCACGAGCTATCAGTAACTGTAACTTAGTAAATGTCACTCATATCAATAATAGGCTTAGCAACTGTGGCACAGATAATGGACAAGATTAAAAAGGGGACTGTATGGCACAAAACCATTGGATACTTGTTCACTAGGGCCCTTGTTGGAATAAAAAAATATGGATCACAGTTAAGTAATAAGCGATAAATCGGCATCAATATTGGCTTAAACCAAGTGTGAAAATAATAACCACTCATTGCCACTATCTGTACTTCAATAAGTAATAAGAAAACATCAAGACTGACAAAATCAATAAACAAGGCCAAAGCGGCTAACTCAGGACCAAGCAGTAGAAATACGCCTAAAATAATATTGCGGTAATTTTCCAGAGCCATTTTTTCATGTTCATCAATCTTCCTTGCTAAAATAAGTTAACCCTTAACATGTAAATCAGAACGTTATACTTTTCAAAAATCGTTAAAGTGACTTAATGACTTAATGACTTAATGACTTAATGACTTAATGACTTAATGACTTAATGACTTAATGACTTAATGACTTAATGACTTAATGACTTAATGACTAGCAATAATACACTGCGAATCATTGTATTTATTGAATTTATTTTATTTAAACAGCTAATTAATAAGTTTCTATTCTTCACTAAATATGATGTCTGCATAATAAGATTCAGCTTGTTTACCACTGTTATCTGTGTCGGTCATTATCGCGATGATATCGATGTATTGATAGGCTTTACGATTAGCGGTATCACTGCCTTTATCACCAAAGGTTTCAATCAAGTCTTGGTATACATTGCGCTTTTGTGGATACCATCTGCCCTTCTGCGCTTCCTTACCTCTAATAGAGAGCATTTTAACACTTGAGCCAGCAAAAGCGTTGTCCCAAACCAAGCCCTGATCTTGATTACTCGACCAAACGTAGTTTAATGATTTGGTATTCCACACCATAAAACCACCATCAATAACCACATAAATTCGAGCAACAAAGTCGTCGCCTTTTTTACTGCGCTCATTTAACTGCAGCAGTTGCTTTTCGACGAGCCAACTCCAGTTGAGGTAAGGCGTTACCATAAGATCAATTTGGCGTTCTAACACTAATCCTGACGCGGCATTATGACTAAGTGCCTTTAGTGCCAAACGCCCTTTATACTCAACGATGGAGTAAATTGATTTACCGGAAAACACTTTAGGGTGCCACTTATCTATGCCCTTTTCACTTAATGACGTCAGATTGATAGTAGCATTCACGTTCAAACACACGATGACGCTAATCAATAATATAAACCATCGCAGCATTGCGATCTCCTATCATAACACTCAGTCACATTACGTCTAAAGCTGACAAAATATTACCATTAATAACCAATGGAGATATCCATGATAATGACTGGTTAATATGGACGTAATATTAAACATTCCGATCGGCAGGATGATTGATACCATCGCCAGTGACAATGTGACCTAACTCAAATGGATTAACACCTTCTAAACACCCAATATTAAAGCCATATTCAGTTGGGTTTGAATGTCGTTGATGATGAGTGTAAATACCGCAGAGTGAGCAAAAATAATGCTTTGCAGTATGAGTATTAAATTGATAAAGCCTCAACACATCTTGACCTTTTACCACTCGAATACCATCCAGCTTAACGGAAGCAACAATCGCCCCCTTTCTACGACAAATTGAACAATCGCATCGTCTCGGATTTTCAAGACCATTGGGTAGCGTAAGTTCAAGTTCAACAGCACCACAATGACATGTGGCTTTGTGTTTCAGTTGGATCTCGATGTTGCCAACTCGCTTTATCATAACTAGCTTCCTTTATGCAGTAAGCAGAAAATAGTGAGTCGCGCAGCTGAAGCTATGGCTCAAAGAGGCATAAATAATGCTCTACAGATACCCGTAAAGCTGTTGATTATAGAGTCAAAAAAGGCTCTGACTCTATACAGACAACACTACTTAGCCGCTTTCTGAGCGGCTAACACAGTCGCCATAGACGGCACAATCGATACAGGGTCTAAGCGCATTTGGAACCAGTTTAAGCGCCAATCTAAATGTGGCCCAGTCACTCGACCTGTCGCGCCAATTTCAGCGACTTTATCGCCTTGCGCCACTTTGTCACCCACTTTTAAATACAGTTTACTTAAATGTAAAAATGTTGAGCTCACCCCATAGCCGTGATCAATAATCACAGTGCCACCAGAATAAAACATGTCGGGTTCAGCTAAGGTTATAACGCCGTCTGCAGGCGCAACCACTACAGTGCCTGTTGGGCGGGCAACGTCAACCCCAAAATGTGGATTTCCGGGTACGTCATTGTATATGCGCTGACTACCATATACCCCTGAAATTCTGCCTGTTACAGGCCAAATAAAGGTTTGCATAAATGCATCTTGCTGACTAAATAAGTCTCTGGCTGCACGAGTCTGTTTGGCATCTTTAGCAGCCCTCGCTTGAGCGACGGGATCCGGTTTCATTATTTTCTGGCTTATGCCGGTGACCCGATCAATTTTGTAGTCTCTTGCGGCTATTTTTAACGGCTTAATTTCTGTTAATCCGTCTGGGTAGATCACTTTAAATACTTGGTCTTTTTTCGCGTATCTATCAAACCCTATAGCAAACTGACCGTCTGGGGTGACTTTTACTGCTTGATCATTCAACAAAACCTTACTGCCGGCTGGCACAGCCCCGCGCACTAAAGCACCTTGTTCAAACTGGCCTTGAAAGGTCACAGCGGCAACCGAATTAGCCGTTAAGCCACAAAAGCTGACCACCAGCATTGCTGCTGTTAATATCAATTTTAAAATGGTATTTTTTAATAACATAATCGAAACGCATTCCTTGTTAATCGCGACAAAAAGATAAAAAAAGGGCCACCTTAAGGCAGCCCATTAATAATACTTGATTAACCCCTTACCGCAATGGCCCCTTTGCCAATACCTTCGTAAGCAATCACTTTAAAATGACTTTTAGGCTCTTTACTGGCCAATGTCTTTGCCATGTATTCAGCAAGCATCTCAACAGTAGTGTCGTGAGGAATTAAGTCACAGCAATGCTTAGGCATTGCTAATTGAAAATCACCTTGAGGCGCAACATAATGAAAACCATAGTGTGTTTCGTCGCTGATTTTAGTCTGCTTAGACAATTCTAGGGTTTTTACCGACACTAAATCCTCTTCGGTGCCGAGGTAAATGTCATGCCAACGTTCTGCCCAATATTGGTCCCATTTGGGCTCTGCAATACCATTTTCAAATACCGTTACTGGGCTACGATGACCATGGGCAATCCGCTGACAGTTGCCGTCATGCTTGCGTAATCCGTGGCTGTAATGGTAAAACGGGGTATCGAGCACTTCGCTGCGTAATGTGAGGCTGATGCCTTGGACATTTTCCGGTAACACTTCACGTAAGGCTTTCTTCAAAAAGTCATTGACGCTTTCATAGTCAATCACTTCTGAAGGAATAAGCGCAAATGCTTGTGAAGGACAGGCTAAATGTATGTCACCTTTGTCACTGCTAAAATCCATCCAAACCCGGTCGCCCTTCTGCTGCCAGCGCACTTCGCTACAAGCAGTAGGGATTAACAGGCGATGATCGGCTACATCATCAATGGTGTTTTTGATGATGCGTTTAACCTTGCCAAAATCGAGCACCATATTTTGCTCATCCAAGCCACCATCTAATAGCACATCGACAATCCAGCTTTCACCAACCATGCCTCGAACAGGACAAAGGTAAGAAAAATCGATTACAGTTAAATCTTTTACAAACAGTTGCATTAATGCTCCTAGGCAGAAAAACAGTCCACCTCAGTATAAATGTATTCCTAACGGCGCATGCCAGTGGAAGGTCTATCTTACGTGATCAGCATTTATCCGACTATCAACTCTTAGTCTAATATTCACGGGGGAATTACCACATGCTATTCGCAATGAGTCATAACCCGCCAATCGATTCAATGCCAGTAAAAGGTCACGTTGATACTCTAAATGATATCAACGACATTCTAAACAAAAGCCAAGCTATGAGCGAGTAAACATCGAAGATAAATGTAATAAATTAGTCTAATCGTAGTAATAGACCTGAATCGAGATAAAAGCTTGCGAGGGGAATTACGACACCCAAAGGAGGAGTAAGTTTTAATGTAGTGAGCAATGAATTAATGCATTTACATAAAACATTAACTAGGATCTTTTTATCTCAGGTGATCACAGGTTGTTGGAGATAAACGGTTTATTTTATACCAGAGCAGCGCAAATGTTGGATGATAGAGACCAAGCTTCTAACAGACTAATAAATTGCAACAAAATGACTCTATAAACACGTTTAGCTGATGCTTCAAGCAGTATTTATAATGGTGATAACACCGAAATGGCCAACAGTGATTCAACATCGGTGAACCTAGATATTTACACTTAATGCAGTACTAAAAGTCGTAATGTTAATGGCAAAGCAGCTTACACACTCTGTAAGCTGCATTTTTGTTACTTTACTTTAATTTCATTAGGTAAATTGCTGTTACGGATCGTAGGTAAAAACTCGTTAAGATCTTGTGGTAGTCGCGGTTTGCTATACAGATATCCTTGAACCAAATCACAGCCATTAAGCCGCAAAAAATCGGCTTGTTCGACGGTTTCCACCCCTTCTGCAATAATCTGTAAATTCAGGGCATGACCCAATGCAATTACCGCCTTAGCTATGGCGGTGTTATTGGTATCATGAGGAATGTCTCGCACAAATGATTGATCGATTTTTAGCTTATCAATTGGTAACTTTTTGAGATAATTCAGAGAAGAGTAACCTGTACCAAAATCGTCGATACTCAAGGCTATTCCCATAGCACCTAATAATTTCAAATCACGAATAATTGCATCAGGATCATTCATCATACAAGATTCGGTGACCTCTAATTCCAAATGTTTCGCAGGTAATCCCGTTTCTAATAAAATAGAACGTACTTTATCAACAAAATCATTCCTTTGTAGCTGTAAGCTCGCCACATTAACGGAAATACGTTCAAATGTTTTGCCTTGAGTTAACCACTCAACCCCCTGCAAACAGGCAGTTTTTAATACCCATAAACCAATGTCCCAAATCAAACCAATCTTCTCGGCTAATGGAATAAATTCAGCAGGAGAAATTTGACCTAGAGCCGTATCGTGCCAGCGAATAAGGGCTTCAAAACCATTTGGTTTTAAATCGGATAACTTAACCTTTGGTTGATACATTAGATAAAAATCTTCATTAACTAATGCTTGATGCAATGCCGTTTGCAGTTTTAATTGTTCTGCTGCTTGTTTGGTCATTGACTCGGTATAAAAAGCGTAATTATTTCGCCCATCCAATTTAGCACGGTGCATAGCGGAGTCAGCATTTCGTAATAAGCTGTCATGGTCATCGCCATCACTGGGGTAGATAGCAACGCCCATACTGGCAGTTAGCCTTACAGATTGAGAATTATCCAGTATAAACGGACGCTCAAACACACTGCGAATGCGATCAATTGATGAGGTGACAGAATCGGTCCCCATAATACTAGGCAGCATGATGACAAATTCATCGCCACTTAGACGGGCTAACACATCAAAATCAGATAAGGCATAAGATAAACGTTTAGCTAACTCAACTAAAATTTCGTCGCCAATAACATGACCTAGACTGTCATTAATGTGCTTAAAAAAGTCGATATCTAAAAACACAATCGCCAGCTGCTTTTTGGCCCGATGAGAGTGATTAACCTCTTGCTCGAGCAATGACATAAATTGCATTCTGTTTGGGAGCTGTGTCAGCGGATCAAAATAGGCTAAATTTTTTAATTTTTCTTCATTTTGTTTTTGAGCAGAAATATCGGCAAATACTGCCACATAATACTGAATGATATTTTGTTTATCTAAAACGGCACTAATAGTGATCTTTTGTGGAAATATCGCCCCATGTTTGCGACGATTCCAAATTTCACCATGCCATTTACCTTGAACAAGTAACGTATTCCACAAACGCTCAAAGAAGCTTTTTGGATGACGACCGGAATTAAGTAATCTCGGATTTTTACCTAATACCTCTTCACGACTGTAACCCGTTATATCAGTAAAGGCTTGGTTAACTTCAGTAATATTTCCATCACTGTTGGTTATCACTACACCTTCTACAGCATTTTGAAACACACTCGCGGCTAGAATAAGTTGTTCTTCAGCCTCTTTGTGCTTGGCAATATTACGGGTCATTCCAATAACCCCAGTTAATTTGCCTTGAGCATTGCTAATTGGGGCTTTAATGGTTTCGAGCCAGACTTTATTAAAGTTGACGTCGACTTCTTCACATTCAGACACCACTACGGAAGCTCCGCTATTGATGGCTAATTTATCGCTCTCAATAAATTCATTTGCAGTGCGTTGATCAAATAAATCAAAGTCGGTCTTCCCCAGAATTTGCTCTTTTGATTTTCGCCAAGCTCTCTCAACACTTTTATTACATGAAACATATTGCCCATTGGTGTCTTTTACCCAAATATGCTCTTCAAAAGCATCAATAAAGGATTGTAAATCAACATCAAGAGACACTGGCTTACTCGCATGAGAATCGATCGTTAATGAGCTTATATAATAGCGGATTGCATTACTTAGCATATCGGCTATGCGTATTTGCATAGCCGATAAGGCTTGACTTAATACCTCTTCAGACGGCGGCTTCTCTTGAGTGCTAAAGCTTATCACGCCAATAATAGTGCCTTGGGCTGAACGAATAAGTTTGTGGTAGACACACGAGTGCTGATCGAGGGTGGTGACATTATGCGTGAGGGTCGCTTTGAGATGTTGTAATACACTAGACTCATGCTGTTGCTGGGTATTTTTATCAATATTTTGACTTGTGCAAATAACATCAATACTCAGTTCAATATTGGCCTGATAAAAAATGATAGCAAGACGAAACTCGGCAGAAATATCGTTTATTTCTAGCTGCCATTCTCTTAATTGCGCTTGAGAAATAGCTTTTTTCAGCATATCAATTTCCTGAATAGTGTTGGTTGACTCATGTTCTTATAAGCATATTTGTATACATTAAGAGTATGCTTATCGACATTATTTGCAATATTATTGCGAGATCAGATCATATCTGAAACTATCCTATTGGGTGTGATAAAACAACAATATGTCATCGATTAGAGTGATTAATGCAATAACCCACTACAAGTAACCGATTAAAGCTCCCAATTCAATCATTCCTAATGCATAAAAAACAAAAAAGGAGCCCAAAGGCTCCCTTTCTATTTTACCGACATAAACCCGATAATTTTCTGAATATTAGCTATTTTTCAATGCCGCAATACGTTTTTCTAATGGAGGGTGGCTCATCATTAGCTCAGCCATTGAACGTTTACCGTTAATCCCAAAAGCCGACATTTGAGCTGGCATAGCACCAGATTCAGGACCTTGGCGTAAACGCTCTAACGCAGCAATCATTTTGCCTTTACCTGCTAATCGCGCCGCCCCTTCATCGGCCTTAAACTCACGAATACGTGAGAAGTAAGCCACAATCATTGAAGCTAAAATGCCAAACAACATATCAAGCACAAATACCACAGCCATATAAGCAAACATGCCTAGGCCTTCACCTTCTTCATCATTGCTAGAAACAAAATTGTTAATAATGCCAGCGACAACACGTGCAGCAAAAATAACAAAGGTGTTCACGACGCCTTGGATTAAGGTTAAAGTCACCATATCGCCGTTTGCCACATGGCTTACTTCATGTGCAAGTACGCCTTCAATTTCATCTTGAGTCATGCCATAAAGCAAACCTGAACTCACTGCGACTAAGGCATTGTTTTTACTTGGGCCTGTAGCAAAGGCGTTCATTTCAGGTGACTGGTATATAGCAACTTCAGGCATCTTAATACCAGACTTTTCTGCTTGGCGTGCAACTGTTTCAACTAACCAACGCTCCATATTATCACGAGGATGGGTGATGACTTCGCAACCCATGGTTTTCTTGGCCATCCATTTTGAAATGGCTAAACTGATAAACGAACCACCAAAACCAAAAATGGCAGCAAATACTAACAGTCCACCCATTGTTGAGGTATTAACCCCAAGAATAGACATTACAATTGAAGCAACCAGTAATATGGCAAAGTTGGTTGCGATCAACAAAAATATACGCTTCATTTAAGCTCCTGTATGGCAAAAGTGCCGATTTTTCATTGTTACTAAAGACATAATATGTCCAAAAAATTTAAATTCAAGCTTAGTTGTATTAAAAAAAATTTATACTCTTTTATGAGCTGACAAAACAGAGACTTGAAATTCAAGCGAGCTGAGTCTAGGGAGGTTTGATTAATTGAAACTGAAAAATAACCGCCAGAAACAAACTCTGTGTCGACAATGGTTAATCTTTGTTAAACTGTCGAAAACAATGAACAAAAAGGACTTTTTATGACCATTAATGCGTTAATGCTGAGTGCTTCACGCGTCGGTGACTCTGCTTATTTAACTCATGCTGTCGAGCTTATTCGTCCATTAACCCAACCTGGGCAACAGTGGCTATTTATTCCCTATGCGGGAGTCAGTGTTAGCTACGATGAATATTTGACAAAAGTACAGACTGCACTTGAACCACTGTCAATAACCATTAATAGCATTCATCAATTTGCCGACCCAAAACAAGCAATTCAAGATGCGGCCGGAATTTTGGTTGGCGGTGGTAATACATTTCAATTACTTAACGAATTATATCGTTACGACTTAGTCCATTTAATCCGTGAACAAGTACAAAGTGGTATGCCGTACATTGGCTGGAGTGCTGGCTCAAACATTACTGGAGCCAGCATTCGTACCACCAATGATATGCCAATTGTTGAACCACCATCATTTACCGCCTTAGGTATACTGCCGTTTCAATTAAATCCGCATTACACTAATTACCAGCTGCCGGGTCATAATGGTGAAACGCGCGCGCAACGCTTGTTAGAATTTACCTTAGTTGATCCTTTAACGCCGGTTATCGGAATCCAAGAAGGCAGCGCCCTATGGCGTCAAGATGAAACATTACGGTTAATTGGCAATGAAGTAGCTTACTTATTCCATGGTAAGCAACAAGAAGTAGAGATAGCGGCTAATAGCGATTTATCTGATTACTTATAATTGAGCTATCTGTACAGTTACTTATCGATAACTTACTAAAATCCACTAAACCTAAACCATTGAGCTTTATCTATAAGCTCAATGGCAGTTAATGTTGAGTGATTGGCCATTAAAAGTTACTGGCGACTGTTTGCTGATTAATACTTAGTATGAACAGTTACTAGTTACTCAGTATCATACTGATTTCGTTCACTAGGTATGTCGGTTAAGTATTCAACAAATTCGACTTCAAACCCGTTCGGGTCTATAAAGTAACGGCTTTTATAAAAAGGGTCATGACCACCGATGATCGCCACCTCAAAACCGACCAAGGCCAATCTTGCCACTAATGCATCAATATTATCGACTACATAGGCAAAGTGTGCCAAACCTAATGCATTACTTTTGAGATCGCGAGCTTTCCCTGTCCCCGAATCATTTAACGACAAATAATGATAATCATCACCAAAATGTAGCCATTTTCTTGGTGTACCATGCCAAATAGATTCGCCACCACCACGCACTCGCCAATGCGGAAATGCGGCTTTATAAAATACTAATGACTCGTCTAAGTCATTCACTACTAAATTTAAATGTTCTAATCGCATCTCTTATCTCCTTATTAATAATTCAACACAGCTTAATACCTCAAGTTAACTTGAGGTAAAGGATTATTTTTGCCAAAATGATAAAAAATAGTTGGAATAATAATGGAAGCAGAATTAAGTGTTGGCCAAGTTGCAAAGCGTTGTGGGATCAATGTGTCCGCTATCCACTTTTATGAACAAAAGGGCTTAATCAGTAGTTGGCGAAATCAAGGCAATCAACGTCGTTATGCACGAGACGTTATTAGGCGAATATCGCTCATTAAAGCGGCGCAGCAATTAGGGATATCACTGGATGAAATACACCTTGCTTTCGCGAGTCTACCCAGTGGAAGAACAGCGACTAAAGAAGATTGGACTGATTTATCGAATGCTTGGAAACAATCACTAACCCAAAGGATTATTAAGATGCAAAAATTAAAAGACTTATTAGAAGGTTGTATTGGTTGTGGTTGTTTATCGATGAAAAACTGTCCACTGTATAATCCTGATGATTTGCTCGCTAAACAAGGGCCAGGACCGGTGCTATTAAACAACCAAGACACAGAATAACGATTAGACTAATAAATTTTGAACACAAAAAAGCCTAGTGTAAAAAACTAGGCGTAAGCAATAAGCTAAAAATGGGGGAGTGAGATAACACTAAAGGTTGTGAATATGGCTTAAATATTAGATTACACTTAAGCCACATATACACCAAGCTAACAATAAAGGTTTAGCCGAGCGTGTTTGTTGCGACAATATCAATTTTACGTGGTTTCATCGCTTCTGGAATTTCACGAATCAAATCGATATTGAGTAAACCGTGTTCTAAGTCCGCGCCAATCACTCGCACATGATCAGCTAGTTGGAAAGTGCGTTCAAAGCCTCGTTCAGCAATGCCTTGATGTAAATATTTTCGTTCGTCACTTTTAGCAGTCTTATTGCCTTTAACTAACAATTTTTCGCCTTCGCTCATGATATCTAATTCAGGCATAGAAAAACCTGCAACAGCCATAGTGATCCGATAACGGTTTTCACCTAAAAGCTCAATATTATAAGGAGGATAACCAGTGTTAGCATTATTGGCTGCTGCATGTTCAGCAAGTTGCGCTAAACGATCAAAACCAATCGCACTTCGATAAAGAGGAGTTAAATCTGGAGAAATATTAAAATTACGCATGTTCATACCCTTGTCTAAAGCAATATGTAAAGATGACCACTATTTATGTTAGTGGTGTTACGAGTTTACAGTCCTTCCGGCACTGTGTTAGCAAGTTTACTGAAACCTCAATCGAGCATTTCGTTAATCGTTCCTGCTACATAATTATATATATGGATGACTGAAAATATAACAAGTGTCGCAGGTGAAAAAATAATATTTAAGTCATAAAAATATTAAAATAGACTATAAAATCAGTGAACTAAAAAATAACTATTTTAGATAATAATCAGTGGTATTAAGTTGATTTCACAATGATGACTTTTGTCACTGGTAATTTTGATTGAAGTCGTCACAATAATAGACAACAAAACACATCAATCTGCACTCAGGATAAGAGATGAGCATATGGTGATAAAGATCATAAATTTAGACGTTAGCCACTATCAAACTAGTCATTTGTTTTACTAGCGTTAATAGCTGGTCTATTGCAGGTTAATTTAACGAAGTTAGCAAAGTAACAGGCTATTTAATAAGACTAATAAGGACATTTTATGAACCCAGCAACAATGGCATTACTGATCCCAATTTTGGCTATTTTGGGCAGTTTTATCGTGAGCATAATGAAACTTAGAGAGCGCCAAGCTCGTGCCACAACAGACCAAGCAACCAACAATAAAGCCCTACATGATGAAATAAGCGCCCTACGTAAACGGATTGAAGTGCTTGAGCGTGTTGTAACCGAAGACGCATACGATCTAAAACAAAAAATTAATAATGCATAAGTTGTTTTGAACACTATTAGCATCGAGTCAATTGCAGACTATTTTAATGCGAGCAAAGCAGCAGTTATAAGTTATAAAGACTAATAGTCAGTTGGTTTTACATATAAAATTCAGATATTTTTCTGAATTACGCACAGTAGTATCCTACCAGTCTTAAATATCTTAAGTTACAGACGTAAAATAGCCCGCTACATAATAGCGGGCTGTTTCACGACTCTTTCATGTCAATTAAGCGCCTGGAAATGACCGACTCTCGCATGGGCATACTGGCCACACTGACTAATTGCTTAGGTTTAAGGCACAAAACAAAAAGGCCACTCGGTTAGAGTGGCCTTGCTGTTTTATTTGGCGCCTGGAAATGACCTACTCTCGCATGGGGAGACCCCACACTACCATCGGCGATACTGTGTTTCACTTCTGAGTTCGGAATGGGATCAGGTGGTGCCACAGCTCTATGGTTTCCAGACAAATTTT